>LFEF01028623.1_pt1 | contig 1076396 bp, 954 predicted proteins | sample 619371 | NCBI WGS metagenome assembly LFEF01 (sample SAMN03014291, study PRJNA259931) | freshwater metagenome | biome: lake; feature: waterbloom | place: China: Taihu Lake | collected 2006-08 | depth 0 m m
TGTGGCCTTACCTTTGCAACCCGCAAGTAAAACGGGACAGTTCTTTAGGTGATGGGATTGGGTGATATTCAATGAGTTAGTTAGGAAAAGTCTTAAAAAATAAATTGAAAAAAGTTTGGTTGGAATGATTGGTGCCCTTACCTTTGCACTCCGTTCGAAAAACGGGTTCAAGAAATTGAAAAAAGATCTTTGAAAGATTGGAAGCAACAGCAACGTTTTATGAAAATAGAACGGGTAAATTTTAAGCGTAATAAAATTCGATTTTGAACTGTTAATTCTTGAGAATTAATAGTCAGTATCAAACTTCATTTACAATGGAGAGTTTGATCCTGGCTCAGGATGAACGCTAGCGGCAGGCTTAATACATGCAAGTCGAGGGGCAGCAGTTTTGTAGCAATACAGAAGCTGGCGACCGGCAAACGGGTGCGGAACACGTACGCAACCTTCCTTTAACTGGAAGATAGCCCACCGAAAGGTGGATTAATACTCCATAACATATTGAAGAGGCATCTCTTTGATATTAAAGCTCCGGCGGTTAAAGATGGGCGTGCGTCTGATTAGGTAGTTGGCGGGGTAACGGCCCACCAAGCCTTCGATCAGTAGCTGATGTGAGAGCATGATCAGCCACACGGGCACTGAGACACGGGCCCGACTCCTACGGGAGGCAGCAGTAAGGAATATTGGTCAATGGACGCAAGTCTGAACCAGCCATGCCGCGTGGAGGATGAAGGCCCTCTGGGTTGTAAACTTCTTTTCTTTGGGACGAAACCCCTGTTTCTACGGGGACTGACGGTACCAGAGGAATAAGCACCGGCTAACTCCGTGCCAGCAGCCGCGGTAATACGGAGGGTGCAAGCGTTATCCGGATTCACTGGGTTTAAAGGGAGCGTAGGTGGGCTTTTAAGTCAGTGGTGAAATCTTTGGGCTTAACCCGAAAACTGCCATTGATACTATTAGTCTTGAATTCTCTGGAGGTAAGCGGAATATGTCATGTAGCGGTGAAATGCTTAGATATGACATAGAACACCCATTGCGAAGGCAGCTTACTACGGAGACATTGACACTGAGGCTCGAAAGCGTGGGGATCAAACAGGATTAGATACCCTGGTAGTCCACGCCCTAAACGATGATTACTCGACATTAGCGATATTACAGTTAGTGTCTAAGCGAAAGCATTAAGTAATCCACCTGGGAAGTACGACCGCAAGGTTGAAACTCAAAGGAATTGGCGGGGGTCCGCACAAGTGGTGGAGCATGTGGTTTAATTCGATGATACGCGAGGAACCTTACCTGGGCTAGAATGCTGGGAGACCGCAGGTGAAAGCCTGTTTTGTAGCAATACACTGCCAGTAAGGTGCTGCATGGCTGTCGTCAGCTCGTGCCGTGAGGTGTTGGGTTAAGTCCCGCAACGAGCGCAACCCCTATCTTTAGTTGCCATCAGGTAATGCTGGGAACTCTAAAGAAACTGCCGTCGTAAGACGTGAGGAAGGAGGGGATGATGTCAAGTCATCATGGCCTTTATGCCCAGGGCTACACACGTGCTACAATGGGGGGGACAAAGGGCTGCCACTTAGCGATAAGGAGCTAATCCCAAAAACCCTCTCTCAGTTCAGATTGGAGTCTGCAACTCGACTCCATGAAGCTGGAATCACTAGTAATCGTATATCAGCAATGATACGGTGAATACGTTCCCGGACCTTGCACACACCGCCCGTCAAGCCATGGAAGCTGGGTGTACCTAAAGTCGGTAACCGCAAGGAGCCGCCTAGGGTAAAACTAGTGACTGGGGCTAAGTCGTAACAAGGTAGCCGTACCGGAAGGTGCGGCTGGAATACCTCCTTTTTAGAGCATGCTTAGATTTACATGCTGTTGCTTTTCCACTTTCAAGATATAAGTTCTTATAAAGTATTATTCGGCCAGTTGCTATGGATTTTTGAGAGGCCACTTGGCTAAAGATTAAATAGATCCGTAGCTCAGCCTGGTTAGAGCACTACACTGATAATGTAGGGGTCCCCAGTTCAAATCTGGGCGGGTCTACAAATAACCTCGGGGGGTTAGCTCAGTTGGCTAGAGCATCTGCCTTGCACGCAGAGGGTCATCGGTTCGACTCCGATATCCTCCACGAAACTTAGTTCTTTATTTTATTTGATAATGGCTTAAGGCCTGCCGGTTCGTAACCGGGTTATCAAACATAATTCTTACTCCCCTTTAGGGGATGGGGGTTAAAGTTCTTTGACATATTGGGATAAAACAAGTTGTAATTGTTTAATAAGGCGATTTTAGTAATAACTCTTTTAAAGCGAATAAGGGCGTATGGTGGATGCCTTGGGTCTGAGAGGCGAAGAAGGACGTGGTAAGCTGCGATAAGCTTCGGGGAGCTGCACACAAGCATTATATCCGAAGATTTCCGAATGGGACAACCCAGCACACTGAAGGTGTGTTATCCGAAAGGAAGCCAACCTCCTGAACTGAAACATCTAAGTAGGGAGAGGAAAAGAAAATAACAATGATTCCCTGAGTAGTGGCGAGCGAAACGGGAAGAGCCCAAACTTAAGCGGCGTGCCGCTTAGGGGTTGTAGGACTGCATTTAGAAAATCTCATCAAATTGAACCTTCTGGAAAGTTGGGCCATAGCAGGTGATAGCCCTGTAGATAGAAATTGAGATGGACGAGCAGTATCCTGAGTAAGGCGGGACCGGAGGAATCCTGCCTGAATCTGCCGGCACCATCCGGTAAGGCTAAATACTCCTCAGACACCGATAGTGAACCAGTACCGTAAGGGAAAGGTGAAAAGTACCCCGAAACAGGGGAGTGAAATAGTACCTGAAACCGTACGCCTACAAGCGGTCGGAGTCCAGCAATGGATGACGGCGTGCCTTTTGCATAATGATCCTACGAGTTACTCCTCACTGGCGAGGTTAAGTTCTTCAGTAACGGAGCCGAAGCGAAAGCGAGTCCGAACAGGGCGCTTAGTCAGTGGGGGTAGACGCGAAACTTTGTGATCTATCCATGGGCAGGTTGAAGTTCTGGTAACACAGAATGGAGGACCGAACTCATTAACGTTGAAAAGTTATGGGATGACCTGTGGATAGGGGTGAAAGGCCAATCAAACTGAGAGATAGCTCGTTCTCCCCGAAATGTTTTTAGGAACAGCCTCGGATTTAAGAAGTGTATAAGAGGTAGAGCTACTGATTGGGCTAGGGGGCTTCACCGCCTACCAAACCCTGACAAACTCCGAATGCTTATACATATCTCCGGGAGTGAGGCTGCGGGCGCTAAGGTCCGTGGCCGAGAGGGAAATAACCCAGATTAGCAACTAAGGTCCCTAATACGTAGTTAAGTTGAACAAACGAGGTGAGACTTCTATAACAGCCAGGATGTTTGCTTGGAAGCAGCAATTCATTTAAAGAGTGCGTAACAGCTCACTGGTCGAGAGGTCTTGCACGGAAAATGATCGGGCATCAAACTACGAACCGAAGTTCTAAAATTGTACTTGTACAATTGGTAGGGGAGCATTGAAATCTGCTGCGAAGGTGTCTGGTGATGGATGCTGGAGCGATTTCAAAAGAAAATGTAGGAATGAGTAGCGATAAAAGTAGTGAAAAACTACTTCGCCGTAAGTCCAAGGTTTCCTGATCAATGTTAATCAGATCAGGGTTAGTCGGGTCCTTAGGGAAAGCCGAAAGGCGCACCTGATGGCAAGTTGGTTAATATTCCAACACTTGTTTATGTTTCGATGGGGTGACGGGGTAGTGAAAGATCCGCCTGGTTACGGAATACCAGGTTAAAGCGTGTAGATATATTTTTTGCAGGTAAATCCGCAAGAGATGTCGAACGTGATAGTACCGCAAAGCTTCGGCAGCGTGGATAGTGATCCTAATCAGACCTCCGAGAAAAACCTCTAAGGCTAGGCATAAACAACCCGTACCGTAAACCGACACAGGTGGACGGGATGAATATTCTCAGGCGCTCGGGTGAGCCGTGGAGAAGGAACTAGGCAAATTGACGCTGTAACTTCGGGATAAAGCGTACCATCTTCGGATGGTCTCAGTAAAATGGTTCAACCAACTGTTTAGCAAAAACACAGGGCCCTGCAAAATCGAAAGATGACGTATAGAGCCTGATACCTGCCCGGTGCTGGAAGGTTAAGGAAGGATGTTCGGCGCAAGCCAAAGCTTCTGACTGAAGCCCCAGTAAACGGCGGCCGTAACTATAACGGTCCTAAGGTAGCGAAATTCCTTGTCGGGTAAGTTCCGACCTGCACGAATGGTCTAATGAGTTGAACACTGTCTCCTCCACGAGCCCGGTGAAATTGTAGTATCGGTGAAGATGCCGGTTACCCGCCACGGGACGGAAAGACCCCGTGAACCTTCACTACAACTTTGCATTGATTTTGAATTACGGATGTGTAGCATAGTTGGGACGCTTTGAAGCAGCTGCGCCAGCAGTTGTGGAGCGGTCGTTGAAATACCAACCTTCTTTGATTTAGAATCTAAACCCTGACGGGTGACAGTGCATGGTGGGTAGTTTGACTGGGGTGGTCGCCTCCTAAAAAGTAACGGAGGCTCGCAAAGGTACCCTCAGTACGGTTGGTAATCGTACGTAGAGCGCATTAGTATAAGGGTGCTTGACTGTGAGGCATACAGGCCGAGCAGGAGCGAAAGCTGGCTAAAGTGATCCGGCGGTTCTGCATGGAAGGGCCGTCGCTCAAAGGATAAAAGGTACTCCGGGGATAACAGGCTGATCTCCCCCAAGAGCTCATATCGACGGGGAGGTTTGGCACCTCGATGTCGGTTCGTCACATCCTGGGGCTGGAGAAGGTCCCAAGGGTTCGGCTGTTCGCCGATTAAAGTGGCACGTGAACTGGGTTCAGAACGTCGCAAGACAGTTCGGTCCCTATCTGTGGTGGGCGTTAGTAAATTGAGTAGACATGACCTTAGTACGAGAGGACCGGGTCGTACGTACCGCTGGTGTATCTGTTGTGCCGCCAGGTGCAGTGCAGAGTAGCTATGTACGGACAGGATAAACGCTGAAAGCATCTAAGCGTGAAACCTTCTACAAGATGAGTTTACTTTTAAGGGCCGTCAAAGACGATGACGTTGATAGGCTACAGATGTAAAACTGGTAACAGTAAAGTCGAGTAGTACTAATTACCCGTAAGCTTTAATTTTTTTTATTGTCTATTAGCGATTACAACTTTTCCCAATATGATCTTATTTAAGAGTTTATGGTGGTTTTTCCGAGGGTGTTCACCTCTTCCCATACCGAACAGAGAAGTTAAGCCCCTCATGGCCGATGGTACTGCACCACAATGCGGGAGAGTAGGTAGCTGCCATATTTATTCTAAACCCCTTCAATCAAATGAAGGGGTTTTTTTATGCACTATCAGCATCGTTTTTAATAACGTAGTTCCTGTTCAATATGCACTGATTAGTAAAATGCTTGCACTTGCAGAGAATGTGCTGTATATTTCGTAGCACCAACCAGCTGCTTATGCATTTATTCAGATCGGGAGCGCTTATTCTCCTATGGGCATCTATTTTTCTCCTCACTTTTTATTTCTTCTTCGACAATGTAGTTGCTTATTTCTATGGTTACAGTAGTCCGATGTTCGGCCACAGTTTTTTTAGAAATCAATTGTGGATAGTAATGCATATGAAGGAAGGCTCACTTACTTTGGCATTAGGATATTTCCTGTTTTGTTCATTCGTTCTTACAAGTTTTACAAAGTTCCAACGTACTGCGGGCAAGCATTATATGTTAGACATTTTACTGATTGGTATTTCTGCAGGATGGATTCTGCAAACATATCCGCATAGAAAGAAAGCGAATTATTTAACAGCTTTGGTTCGGTCGTAAAGAACCTTAAATCAGAACTCATGCAGTACATCATTTCATTTTTTTTGCTGATTGCTTTCTGCAGTTCAGACCATAATTCACAAAACAGAAATAAAACGCTTCTTGCAATTTTTCCTCATCCCGATGATGAATCAGTAGTTGCTGAAGTGCTCATCAAATATGCAGATCTGGGATATAATATTCAACTTATTATTGCTACAGATGGAAAGGATGGAACACGAGTTACGAAAATTCCTGCTGGCGATTCATTAGGCACACTTCGAAAAGAGGAGACAAGATGCGCTTGTAAGATTTTGGGTATAGCAGATCCAGTCTTTCTTGGTATTGATCGACTGGATACAAGAATTGGCACCGGTAAATTCTTTGGTGAGTACAAAAAGTTTCTACTAAAGTTGAAAGATGAAATTGTACGGATTGATCCTGACTTCATTCTAACATTTGGGCCTGACGGCGATACACATCATTCGGAACATACCGTTTGTGGTGCTGCTGTAACGGAATTGTTGCTGGCAGAAGGCTGGGTGGAAAAATATCCATTGTATTATGTTGCATGGACGAAAGTCCAAGGCCAACAATTTGATCTCGGTTATGTGAACGAACAATACTTCAATGTAAAAATCACCTATACGCAGGAGCAAGAGAATAAGGCGCTTAACATCATGCCCTGCTATGTTACTCAATACCTCCCTGCTGAATTAGCTGAAGATCGTAAGAAAAAACTGGAAGATAAAAGCAATACCATTGACTTCCGGCAACTTGCTGTAAAGAAAGGATTGACGAATAGTTTTTAATTCATTCATCATCATTAAAATGTTTAAAAATGAATAAATACAAAACCCTTCATTTGTGGATGATCGTTCCAATGATCTTTATGCAGCTAGGAATCTTCAGAGATTACTGGGGCGATTTCTCTGCAAATGCATGGTCGGTGCATGTACATTACTGGACAGGCACAGTTTGGTATTTATACCTTATTCTTCAGCCTTACTTTGCCACGCATGGGCAGTTGCCTAAACACCGTACCAACGGTATTATTGGTATGTTCATAGCCGGTGCTGTTTGTCTGACAGCTTTCAGTATGCTGCATCGTGATATTGTTTCTGCTGAACGTTCGGCTGAAATGCGTGACCGTTTCGGACCATTTGAACCGTGGTTTTTTTATGGTGTTGCAGCTGTGGAAATTGTAATGATGCTTGCATTTGGGTATGCAGTTATCAAAAGTATTGTTCATCGTAAACAATTAGAAAACCATGCATGGTGGCTTATATCAACCGTATTTATTATTATGATGCCGGCATTGGGCCGTGGCATACAAAATGTGCATATAGGTATGCAAATAAAACAGTGGCCAAATATAGATATCATGCCTTCGCTTCACATTTCAGGATTGCTTATACTTGCTATGCTACTTGCAGGCGCATGGAAATACAATAAACTAAAACATCCTGCTACATGGTTGGCAGTGGCTGTAAACATCGTTAATTTTTTCCTGGAATCCATAGGGAAATCGAAGGAAGTACAAGCATTTCTTATTACAGTTATTAAAGGATAAACAGCAAATAAGTGCGCATGAAAAATTTACTTACCGTTTTGTGTATTCTTTTTTTATCTGTCGTAACATACAGCCAGGGAAAAGTGATTACGCAAACTTTTGTTGCTGCTTCAATTCAAAATAATAAAGGAGGAGAAGATGCTAACCGAAGACTATCCATTTATCTTCCTCCCGGTTACGAAACCTCAACGCAACGTTATCCGGTTATTTATGTACTTCATGGCTATGGAGGAACCGATAGTTTAATGATGAGTGTATGGTTCAATTTCAAAGAATTATTAGACGAAGCCATTAAAACCGGGAAGATGCGCCCGATGATTGTAGTGGCGCCAAATAGTAATACAAAACTGCAAGGAAGTTTTTATACCAACTCATCTGTTACAGGTAACTGGGCCGATTATATTGCAAAAGATGTTGTGCAGTACATGGATAAGAATTTCAGAACAATACCAGACAGAAAAAGCCGTGGACTTTGCGGACATTCAATGGGTGGTAATGGTGCGTTGAAGTTAGGGATGCAATTTGCAGATATATTCAGTGCAGTGTATGCACTTAGTCCGGCAGTACTGGATTGGCATGGAGATTTTTCGCTTTCAAGCCGTGGCTTTAAACGCATCAGTAAGTTGAATAATATTGAATCCATTGTAAAAGGGCTGAATGAATCAAATGATTTCGATGCATTTTTTGCGGCTGTACTTACAGCTATGGCAAGAGTGTATTCTCCTGATGTTTCAAATAAAGAGCTGCTGGCGAATCTTCCTGTAACATATGTTGGCGATAGTGCTGTGTATCATCCGGCTGTGATCAATGAATGGGAAAAGCAATTTCCTTTTCATATGATCGATCATTATCTGCCGCAATTACGAAGCCTTACTGCTTTAAAGTTAGATTGGGGACGTAATGAAGACTTTTCACACATCCCTTTCACAAGTCTGCAATTCAGCAAGAAACTTGAAGCCTACCGTATCAAACATTTTGCTGAAGAATATATTGGAGATCATGGAAATATGCTGGGTGGTTTTGAAGGCAGAATCTTTACAGAGTTGCTTCCGTTTTTTGAAAAATATTTAAAATAAGGAGTTCCCTTTTAAAGCTTGTTTCTATTTTAATATGTTTAGTTAATTCAAACCGTCAGAGAAAAAAATAATCAGCCAAAAAGCAATCAATTTCTTTAATAATAAAATGGCTATGCAAATAATCGCAACACCTGTTTTACAAAATGAACGTGCTGATATCCTCGATGTGTTACGTGGTTTTGCATTGCTTGGTGTAATGCTTGACAACCTGTTTGGATTTACTGGATGGGGGTATACAACTCAGCAGCAACACGAAGCATTGGCTACATGGCCTGCAGATGGTATTGTTGCCTTAGCCGAGCAGGTATTTATTCATGGGAAGTTTTATAGTCTTTTCTCGTTACTGTTTGGTATTGGCTTTGCCATTATCATGCTTCGGAACGAAGCAAAAGGAATTAATCCGTTAAAAGTTTTTTACAGAAGACTGTTTGTTTTGCTGTTGATCGGTGCCGTTCATTTATTTTTTATTTGGGAAGGCGATATTCTTTTTCTCTATGCATTGGTTGGCATGCTACTGCCTTTGTTTAGAAAAATGAGCGACAAGAAGTTGCTACTAACTGCAGGAGCCTTGATTTTGTCACCGCTTATTTTTGATTGTGTGTATGTTTTGTTGCAGGTAAAACCAGGTAAGTTTTTTGAAGCAATTGCATTCGCCAGCGATAAAGCAACAGGCATACCAACCGACAATACTTATGGATCTTATTTGTTTAAAGAGGGAAGCGGCTGGCAGCAATGGCGCAACTGGCAGGCTTCCGGATGGGCGTACCGCTGGTCGTACTTGCTGGATACCAATCGTATTCCGAAAGTGTTGGGTATGTTTTTGTTTGGACTGTATGCAGGAAGAAAGCTGATGCATCTGCATCTTGAAAACTATATTGTATTGTTTAAAAAACTGCGTTTCTGGGGTTTCGTTATTGGAGTGCCTGCAGCAGCAGCCTGTACCTATTTTGAAATTTTTCAAAAGCACATTCCATCGCCTGTAGGTTTGGCAAATACTTTCTTTTACGCAATCAGTGTTGTACCGCTTTCATTTGCCTATACTTCTGCTCTTTGTTTGCATTGGATGAATGCAAAAGGTAATAGCCGTTTGAAAATACTTGCACCCATGGGGCGTATGGCACTCACGAATTATTTAATGCAAACAGTCATTGGCATTGTGTTGTATTACGGTGTTGGTTTAGGTTTTGGCGGAAATATCGGACCCGCTTTGTTTATACCAATCGGCATTGCCGTTTATACGTTGCAGGTGTTGTACAGCTTTTGGTGGTTTAAATATTTTCAGTACGGGCCACTGGAATGGATTTGGAGGCAACTTACATACGGCAAAGGATTACCCATCAAAAAATAAACTATCAGTTGAAGCAGGTGCAGTTTGATGATTTAAAAGAAATCGATTGCGCAAACTGCAGAATCAAGAGCCCGGCCTTTGTACATTTGTTTCATGCGCTTTCTTGTTCTTTTGTGTTTATTGTTTACAGCAGGTTCATCAAAAAATGAATGGAAACGTTACAGCATTACTGGTCTTGCGCAAGGCACCACGTATGCGGTTGTGTATTATGCAAACGACAGCTCCGTAACACAGCAACAAGTTGATAGTATTTTGAAATCGCTTGATCAATCACTTTCACTTTATCAACCAAACTCACTTATCAATCAATTCAACCAGTCTGCAAAAGGATTAGCACTCGATCGGCATTTATTAAAGGTAATCAAGGCTTCACTCGCAACGTATAAGAGTACAAATGGCTTATTCGATGCAACGGTTTTCCCATTGGTGGAAGCATGGGGCTTTGCTGTTAAAAAAATGAATAGCATTCCGGATTCGTCAACAGTGCATTCGTTGCAATCTTGTGTAAACAGTAAGTGGCTGTATTTGAAAGGCAATTATCTGTACAAACAAAAGCCTTGCATTAAAATTGATCTCAACGGTATTGCACAAGGTTATTCAGTTGATGTACTTGCTGCTTTTCTTGAATCAAAAAATATTCATCATTACCTTGTTGAAATTGGTGGTGAAATAAGAGTGAAAGGAAGAAAACAACCTTCGAATGAAAAGATGAAGATTGGTATTGAATCGCCGGCGTTGGGTTTATTTGATGAACATCCGTTACAAAAAATTGTAACAATCGATGAGGGTGCCATTACTACATCGGGCAGTTACCGGCGTTATCATGAAACAAAAGGTCAAAAGATCACGCACATCATCAATCCTAAAACAGGTTATCCGCAGCAGAACGAACTTATCAGCGTGACAGTTTATGCAAAAGATGCTATAACGGCTGACGCTTATGATAATGCATTTATGTTAATGGGATTGAAACAGGCGTTAGCATTTGTAGAGAAGCGGAAAGATATTGCCGCTTACTTTATTTACAGGGAAACAAATGGACGGGTTGCTGATACAGCAAGTAAACGATTTTTAAAACTACTGAATCCGTAACTTAGATTACTTCAAACAAACATTCAATTACAATACACAGCAACAAGTATTTATGAAACAACTAGTAACGATCGCTTTCATTCTTATTGCCCTCGGTGCTTCTTCGCAAAGCAGTAACTGGCAATCTTTATTCGACGGCAAAACGCTTAATGGCTGGAAACAGATGACAGGTTCTGCGCCATACACCGTAGAGAACGGACAGATTGTTGGTACAACAGTACCCGGCTCGCCCAATTCTTTTTTAGCAAGTGAGCAACGTTTCAGCGGCGATTTTGTATTGGAGCTGGAAGCAATGATGACGGATACAACTACAAACTCCGGTGTGCAGTTCAAAAGCAACTTTGATCCTAAAGCAAGCAATGGTAAAGGACGCATCTACGGTTATCAATTCGATTTCGATCCTTCTTCACGCAAATGGAGCGGTGGTATTTATGATGAAGGCAGAAGAGAATGGTTGTACCCTGTTTCGCATAATCCGAAAGGACAACTCTTCTTTTTTCCAAACGTTTATCATAAAATCAGAATTGAGTGTATTGGTAATGCAGTGAAGACCTGGCTTGATGGTGTTGCCGTTTCGTATGTGGTTGATACATTAACAACCAACGAAGGTATTCTTGCTTTGCAGGTACATTCTATTGGTAAACCTGAACATGCGGGTGTAAAAGTGTATTGGAAAAATATCCGCATTCAAACAAAAGGTATCCAGGCAAAAGCTTTTCCGAAAGGGGTTTATGTAGCTAACCTGCAACCAAACGAATTAACAGCTTACGAAAAACAAAACGGCTGGAAATTATTGTTTGATGGAAGAACAACGAACGGTTGGGTTGGTGCCAACAAATCTGCTTTTCCTGAAAAAGGTTGGGAAGTAAAAGATGGTGTATTGAAAGTATTGCCCTCAACAGGTGGTGAGTCTACCAACGGCGGTGATATTGTTACCAAAGAACAATACAGTGCATTTGAGCTTTCGTTCGATTTTAAATTAACCAAAGGCGCCAACAGTGGTTTAAAATATTTTGTTACACTTAACGAAAAAAGCAGTGGCTCGGCAATTGGGTTAGAGTATCAACTGCTTGATGATACATTGCACCCCGATGCAAAAGCCGGACGTGATGGTAACCGTACCTTGGCTTCATTGTACGATCTTATCAAAGCACAGAAAACTGCACGCTTCATCCGGCAGCCCGGCAACTGGAATACTGCCCGCATCATTGTTTATCCTAACAATCATGTTGAGCATTATCTCAATGGTATTAAAGTGCTGGAATACGATCGTGGTTCGCAGGCGTTTCGTGATTTAGTTGCCGTCAGCAAATACAAAGTATGGCCCAACTTTGGTGAAGCCCAAAAGGGACATATTCTATTGCAGGATCATGGTAACGAAGTTTGGTTCAGAAGTATTAAGATAAGAGAACTGAAATGATGAGTAGTATCGTATGACATGTACATAAGATAACAAAACAAAGAAGCCAACTGTATTCAGTTGGCTTCTTTGTTTATATAACTCGTTTCAAGACGTATTATACTTTATAATACTGCTCCCATCCTTTGCGTGGAGGCGGACCAATCAACAATTCATTTGCACGTTTGCTGCTGGTGATGATTTTTTTGCTTCTATCGAATACAATTTTTTCACCTGTCCATTGTGCCAATACACCTAAACAAAATACCTGGCTTAACGGACCTGCAATCGCAAATGGTGAACGTGTTTTTTCTTCTCCCTTACATGCCTTTAAAAAGTTGGCGAAGTGATTGGATGGACTCTTCGGAACTTCCGGCAACTTCGATGCCATGTCTTTTGCTTTCGCTTCAGGGATGATCGACAATGTACTTGCATGCGAACCACCTTTGAACGTAAGTTCTTTACTGTAAATTATTTTTCCGGGATTCAGTTTTGCTTGTATTGCACCAGTGCTTGGCGGAGGAATACTTGGATCCAGACCCTGTACACCATAACCTTCAGGAATCGGCGGCAGGTTATCAACACCATCATACCATTTCACTTCTACAGGCGGCATGTTGCCACGCTTTGGAAACTTGAATGAAAGTGTGGTAGACATTGGGTAGAAGAAATTATTATGTCCATCTAACCTGATCGGATCAACTTCGTACGGCAAACCAAGATCGAGAAACTCATGTGCAGTATCAAGAATATGTGCACCCCAATCGCCCAAGGCACCCATGCCAAAATCGAACCAGCAACGCCATTGGCCGTTTACAAAATCTTTGTTGTACGTATGGCCTTGTGTCTGCATTTGCCAAACATCCCAATCTAACGTTGCGGGAATGGGTTCTGCTGCTGGAAACGAAGTGATCTTTGGATTCCATCCATGCCAACGACGGGCAGAATTCATATGTGCAGTAATGGCGGTAACATCTTTAATAATGCCGGCATCTTTCCATGCTTTAAACTGAAAATAATTTGCTTCCGAATGTCCCTGGTTGCCCATCTGTGTCACAACCTTCGGATGTTTGGCAGCAGCCTTCATCATCAACTCCACTTCCTGGAACGTACGAGCCATTGGTTTTTCAACATACACATGCTTTCCTAAACTAATAGCCATCATGGTAATGGGGAAGTGTGCAAAGTCGGGTACGCCAATTGACACCGCTTCTATCTGGTTGCCCATTTTATCAAACATCTGGCGGAAGTCTTTAAAGCGGGGCACATTGGGGAACTGTTTTAAAATATCCTGCGTATGCGGCGCTTCCATATCTACATCGCACAAGGCTACAATATTTGCAAGACCTGTTTTATAAAGTTCTTTAATAATTTCTGCTCCACGGTTTCCTATACCAATACAGGCAAGGTTTACTTTATCTGCACCGTTAAAATTTCGTCCGATTAATAAACCGGGTGTGGCTGCCGCAGCCGATGCCAGCAAGGCATCTCTTAAAAATTTTCTTCTTGAGTAATTGTTTCCAGACATTGTACGATTGGTTTGCTTTTTGACAAGAAATGTTATGCTTAAAGATAAGAATTAATAAAGTTGAGCAATTGAAACGATCAAACGTTTGTCCAGCGCTTTTTTCCGCTGCTGTAAAGGATAATATCCTATTGGTTCGTCTTTCTGTAAATTTGCTGCTTGTTTCGGGAAACACCTGTTTAAAACGAAGTACATTTTAGCGAACGCCTTCTCCTGCTGCAACCGGAAATATAAAGACAGAAAAATTATGAGTAAGAACGAACGGCTGATTATTATTTTACTGGCTTCGATCAACTTTACCCACATCCTTGATTTTATGATCATGATGCCGCTGGGTAACTACCTCATGCCTTATTTTAAAATAACACCACAGCAATTTACATTTCTGGTTGGAGCGTATACGTTAACGGCAGGGCTATCTGGCTTTACCGCTGCGTTCTTTGTAAATAATTACGACCGGAAGAAAGTATTGCTGTATGGCTATGCCGGCTTTTTGTTAGGCACCATTGCCTGTGGTATTGCGCCAACCTTCGAGTTGTTGCTTGCTGCAAGAATATTAGCTGGTTTATTTGGTGGGCTTATTGGAGCGCAGGTATTATCAATTGTTGCCGACTTAATTCCATACGAGCGGAGAGGTGCAGCCATGGGTGCTATAATGAGTGCTTTTGCAGTTGCATCAACATTTGGTGTTCCGTTTTCGTTATACCTCGCCAATGTCATCAGCTGGCATGCACCGTTTTTATTGGTAGGCATTGTAGGAATTGTGGTTATTCCATTAGTGTCAAAGTATGTACCTGCTATGAAAGGGCATATCCGTGAAAAAGAAACTGATGCCAATAAGTTTGAAGTGTTACAGGTGGTTGTACAAAATCCAACCCAACGGCTGGCTTTGTTGTTTTCTTTTTTAATGATGATGGGGCACTTTCTTATCATCCCCTTCATTAACCCTTACATGGAGTTTAATAATGGGTATTCAAAAACCATTACACCCATGATCTATCTTGTGGGTGGCATCTCTTCATTTTTTGCAGCAAATATTTTAGGAAAGCTTGCCGATAAATATGGCAAGCTGCCTGTGTTTTCAGTATCTGTACTTGCCTCTTTATTTTTTGTATGGCTTATAACAAATATGCCGCCCATTCATTTTGCTTTAATGCTATTCATTTTTGCAATTTGGTTTGTGCTCGCAACGGGCAGGGGTGTGGCAGCGCAAGCCATGATCAGCAATGTGGTTACACCCAAGCATCGTGGTAGTTTTATGAGCTTTAACAGCAGTGTGCAGCAATTAGGTACAGCAGCAGCTTCGTTTATTGCAGGTATTATTGTGGTTGAAGGGGGTAATGGCAAAATCAGTCGTTATAACTGGCTGGGCTATTTCAGTATTGTTGTATTGGTGATCTGCTTCTTTCTTGCAAGGCGTTTATTTAAAAAAATGCAGGCAGGCAACAATGCAAATCCGCTTTCAAAACCGGTCATTGAAGAACTGACCGAAACGGTGTAGCCGATTATTCGTAAACTTGCAGCTTCAACCGGAACAGCCATTTCATGACACATCCAATCAGCAAGCTTTCTATTGTTATTCCTGCTTATAACGAAGCAAGAACCATTCATTTTATTCTTGATAAAATTGCAACGGTGCAATTGCTGAATAATATTGAAAAGGAAGTGATTATTGTAAATGATTGCAGCAGCGACGACACAAAAGCAGCAGTTGAACGTTATATGCAAAACTCTACTTTGCCGATTGTATTGTATAATCATGAAGTAAACAAAGGCAAAGGTGCAGCATTACATACGGGTATTAAACAGGCAACCGGTGATCTGGTGGTGATACAGGATGCCGATCTGGAATACGATCCGCATGAATACAATGTGTTGCTGAAACCTGTACTGGATGGTTTTGCAGATGTGGTGTATGGCTCACGTTTTATGGGCGGCAATGCACATCGAATTTTATTCTTCTGGCACAGCATCGGCAATAAAGTGCTTACTACATTGTCTAATATGTTTACCAATCTGAACTTAACAGATATGGAAACATGTTATAAACTTTTCCGCAGAGAAATTATTCAACGGATTGAGTTGAAAGAAACACGTTTTGGTTTTGAGCCGGAAGTAACAGCCAAGATCTCCCGCCAACCCGATATCCGTATTTACGAAGTGGGTATTTCGTACTACGGACGTACATATGCCGAAGGAAAAAAGATTAACTGGAAAGATGGGTTCCGTGCAATCTATTGTATTCTGAAATACAACCTGTTTCGTTAAGCTTATAATAGTTTTACGACGTAATATTTTTTGCACTGCGCATCACGTGTATCCTTGTTCAGAAACTTACCAGTTAATGCAGTGATGTGGTAATCGAGTCCTTCCAGTACAACTTCAAACTGCTTATTCTTTTTTGCAAGATCATCCAGCCCTTCTTCCATTGTAAGTAAAAACATGCCGCTATTGACTGTTTCCAGATCGTTCAGGCCTTTTACAATTCGTTTACTGTAAAAATGTAAGGCTGTGCCATTACCCGAAAAATTGTAGATGAAGAATTTATCTTTTGGTATGTTTTGTTCTGTTACATATCGCCCGGCTCTATTACCTGCCTGGTATTTTAAAATGGAAGGATAGAACCAGGAACTCAGAAAAATATTTAAACCGATTATTGCCGAAAGTGAAAGTGCAATCAGTTTACGGTTTACATGTTTATTGAATAACAAAGCAGCAGCCGCAATAACTGAAACAGATGCAGCGATCCAAGGCCATGCCAATGCAGAAGGAAACGCAAACAATAGAATAAGAAATGGAGCAATCAGCAATACTGCAATCACCAGCCATTGAATGGGCACAATCGTTAACCGCAGCCAGTTGAGTTTCTTCTCCCAAAATAAACTGTACATCATCTTAGCTGTAATGATGGCAATGAAAGGCAACACTACATAAATATAGTGCGGTAGCTGGTATTTAGATATACCCAACGAACAATAGCTGAGAACAAAACCACCGGTTGTTAAAAACTCTTCGTTACGAGCAATAGTAAAACGGTTGTATACAATCTTCACCAATTCATGGATTAATCCTGCTATAAAGAACAGCGTCCATGGTAACATGCCCCACAATAAATTTTCAAATAAAAAACTAAATGGCGCATTGTTGTTCCACACATTTTCGCCGGTAATACGGCCGAAACTTTGTGTCCAGTAAAAGAATTTTAAACCCGAAACATTCTTTAATCCATTCACTGTTTTTTCGGTATGCAGATCGAACTGTTGATAAAGACCAATACTCATCGGTATCAACACAACAGCAATTACTACCAATCCCAAAAGATAAACGGGTTGAAAGATTTGTTTCCATTCACGCTTTAAAACAAAATGACTGCCGAAAGCAAAGATGGGTACAAACAAGGCAATGGGGCCTTTGGTAACCATGCCAGCACCAATAGCAGCAGCGCCGAGCAAAAAGTGAATGAGTTTTTTTGAATGATACCACTCGGCCAGTTGCCACATAGCAATGATAACCCAGCTCATCAAAATGGTGTCGGTTCGTACATCGTTTGTAATTAAGAAAACGGCTTGGCAGGTTGCAAGTACAGCAGCAGCAAGCAAGGCAACAGTTTTATCGTAAAACAAGCGTGTAAAACGAAACGTAGCAAACACTGCAAAAATGGCGAAGAGAATAGAAGGAAATTTAAAACCGAAATTATTTTCGCCAAATATGTTCATAGATAAAGCCGAAGCCCAGAAGAGGAAAGGAGGTTTATCTAAATAATCTTTTCCCTGTTCATACACCTGGAGGTAGCTGCCGCTCTCTTTCATTTCACGGCTCATAGCAGCGTACTGCGATGAATCGACATCCATTGTATCTACACCAACAGCAATAAAATAAACGGCACAGATAATTGCAAAAACAACAGCAATGGCAGTCTTGTTCATAAAGCGAAATTGTTGAGTAAGTGCACGAAACTACAACCGTTTTACCAAAGTATAGTTAGGCTACTTCCCGGCCGGTACTTGCACGCCATAACATAAACCAATCTTCCCGTTCGAGTTTAATATTGGTAGCTTCTACAGCCGATTGGATACGTTCAATTTTTGATGTACCAACAACCGGATAAATGCGTGATGGATGCGTCATTAACCAACTGAGTAAAATTACATCGGCAGTTGTATTGTATTTTTCCGCAAGTAAATTGGCAACAGCAAGTATGCGTTTGCTTCGTTCATCTTCATTATCATCAGCAAATAAATTGCCACCGCCCATCGGGCTCCATGCCATTGGAGTAAGATTATGTTGCTGACATTGATCGAGGGTGCCATCACCAAACGGATCGAGATGCAATACTGAACATTCAATTTGATTTACGCTGATGGGGAAACGGCTGCGGATCAGATCGACCTGCCATTTGCGAAAGTTAGAAACGCCAAACTGCAACACCTTGCCTTCTTTTTGCAATCGTTCAAATGTAGTTGCTACTTCTTCTGCATTAAATAATGGATCGGGACGATGAATGAGTAAGCAATCAATATAATCAGTAGATAAATTTTTCAACGACTGTTCAACCGATTCAGTAATGTGTTTATAAGAAGTGTTATAAGATTTTATTTTATGATGCGGTCTGTGTGCCGAAACCATTTGAATACCGCATTTTGTAATGAGTTGCATCTGCTGCCTTAAAGATGGCTCCTGTTTCAGCACCTTACCAAACTCTTCTTCGGTGGTATAATCGCCATAAATATCTGCATGGTCGAATGTGGTAACAGCAAGGGATAAACAATCTTTGATCATTGCTTCATAAGCACCTGTATTAAAATGAGCGCCCCAGATGCCCCATTTCATGGTGCCGGCTATAATATTGGAATAAGTCATTTCAGTTTCGAATTTTCAATGATCATTTCTGCCAAACGACCATCACGTTTATAAATATCGTTGCGGAAATTAATGCGTCCTGCACGATCGACCCAGGAAGTGAAGTAAGCAATAAAAACAGGAATTGGCTTCGTTACTTTTACGTACAATTCTTTTTCAGCATTCATAGCCGAATCAATTCGGGCTTCTGTCCATTCGGGTTGATGACGCAATACATAAATAGCTAAACGCCTCGGTTCTTCTACACGAATACATCCATGGCTGAAAGCACGTTTATCCTGGCTGAATAAAGATTTAGAAGGCGTATCGTGCAGATAAATGCTATGACTGTTGGGGAATAAAAATTTCACTTTCCCTAATGCATTCCACGGGCCGGGTTTCTGACGAATGTTACTGCCGTTCCATTCCATATGATTACGCTCCAGGTAATTTCCGTTGCGACGGATGGCGGGCAGTATTTCTTTGTTCTTAATACTGGTGGGTACATTCCAGTATGGACTAAACACCACGGTATTCATGATGCCATTAAAGATGGCTGTTTTATTTAATGCTGTACCTACTACAACATTCATACTCCAAATCAGCGAATCGTGTTCGTAAGCATGAAACTTAAACTCCGGAATATTTACAACAATGTAATCGGTTTTTAACGAAACAGGCAACCATCTGCAGCGTTCCATATTAACAATGATCTGTTCTACACGTTTCGATAATGGATAGTTTAACTCATTTAACATGCTGTTGCCAACAACGCCATCGTCTTTTATGCCATACCGTTGCTGAAAGTTTTTTACAGCTGTTTCAAGTTCGTTGTCAAATAACGTTGATTGATTATTGTTTTTAAGATCGCCTAATAAAAAAAGATGCTCTCGTATTTCAGCAATTACTTTACTGCTGTCTCCTAAGCGATAACTTTTTTTATCTGCTTTTATCGGTTTCCATTTTCCACTTTCTTCAATAGAGCGGTATTGCTTAAGGAATGTTTTCAATAAACTATATTGTCTGAACACCGGCTCGGTTTGCATAAATGCAGACGAAGGAACATTCAATAAGGAGTCGAGGAAGGCATCGTAGGCTAATTTTTTGCGGGGCAGATTCCAGTTGGTTTCACGCATGGCTTTATCGCCAAGACCACTCCATATTTTTCGGGCATAAAAAAAGTATTGTGCCGTAAGCATTAATTCCAGTGCCGGGTTCTCTTTTTCGGTGAAGTTTTCCGTAGAGTCGTTATCAAGCATTGCATGAAACTCGTTCTTGTACAACAGTTGAACAGAAAGCCCCTCATCTGCTATATTCTCTATTTTATTAAACAGGTTGCCGGCCTGTTCAATAAGTCCGTTTGCATCAAACCAGGCATAAGTGAAATTCCTGTTGCGGTAAAACTTCAATACATCTTTTTCGTATGGTTTCAGTTTTGGGTATTCGCCAAAAAAGGTGGGGATATTACTGCTGTCGAACGTCAACTTTGTTTGCTGGCTGAAGTTGCCGGGCATTGTAATATCTGCAGCGGGTTGTTTGGGAATGGTATCTATTGCGGCAGCAGCTTCTTTGCCATTAGATGAATTGCAACCAATGGAAAGGAGAGTGGCAAAGATGCCCAAGGCAAGGATAATGGGTAGTTTTTGATAAGTCATACAAGTAATTACAGGGTGAAAATAAAAAAGTCCCGCTAAAAAGCGGGACTTCTGTTTATTTTCAATTGAAGGGAATTAAGCTTCAGCTACGATTTCCAACTCAATTTCAGCTTCGTTACCATTTGCAAAATCTACTTTTGCCTTGTAGGTGCCGAGCTCTTTTACTTCATCTGCCAGGTGAATTTTACGGCGATCGATTTCATAACCTTTCTGCTCACGGATTGCACGTGCAACCATTACAGTGGTAATGCTACCGAAAATTTTGCCGCTTGTACCTGTTTTAGCAGTAAGTTTTACAGGAGCTTCTGTAAGCTTTGCAATAACCGACTTAATTTCAGCCATCATTGCATCTTCTTTCTTCTTCTGTACTTTTAAACGCTCTGCTAATTGCTTTACGTTCGATGGAGAAGCTTCAACTGCGTATTTCTGAGGAATTAAAAAGTTACGGGCATAACCGTTCTTTACTTTTACAACCTCGTTCTTACCGCCGAGCGTGTTCACATCCTGAATTAAGATTACTTCCATTGTTTTGTTTTTAGTTTCCGTAACCCAGTTTTTCAACTGTCTTCCCGTTCTTTAAGGCGGGAGTTAGGGAAAGGTTCACTAATGATTTTATTTCAACAAATCAGTTACGTAAGGCAACAACGCCATCTGACGTGCTTTCTTAATTGCATCTGATAATTTACGTTGGTACTTCAAAGAGTTACCGGTTAAACGACGGGGAAGAATTTTACCCTGTTCGTTCAAAAACTTTTTCAGGAACTCAACATCTTTATAATCGATGTAGCGGATTCCGTACTTTTTGAAGCGGCAGTATTTTTTGCGGGGCTTCTCGGTCTTAATCGCCGTCAGGTATTTAATTTCATTCTTTGCCATAACTTAAGCCTCCACTGTTTGGTTACCTGTAGGAACGCCATTTCTCTTTTTAGCATTGTACTCAACGGCGTATTTGTCGAGTGCAGTGTACATGTGACGGAGCACTTGCTCATCACGGTGTAATTGTACATTCAGCTTCGCATTAAAATCTGAAGCTGCTTTGTACTCAATAACCCAGTAAATACCGGTTGTCTTTTTCTCGATTGGATAGGCGAGAGATTTTAAACCCCAGGGGTTGCTGTGCACTACTTCGCCGCCATTTGCTGCGAGCAGATCGGTGTAGCGCTTTTGTGCTGCCTTAAACTCATCGTCAGACAGAACTGGAGTAAAAATCACCATCATTTCGTAATTGTTCATTACTCTTTGTGATTTAAAAATTAAAAATTGGGTTTACCCATCGGATCCCAACCTTGCGATCGGGAAATCTGCCAATACAGATTTGGGGCTGCAAAGGTAGGGGTAAACGAACAGAATCTGGCAGTTTTTAGTGAGTTTTTTGGCTGAAACCCTTGCTCTGTCGTGATTTTGGCTAACCGGGTCTTGAAATTCACTTGAAATGTGGCTTTTAGTAGGCTTAATTGTTAAACCTGTAAAAGTTTCGGGGTAGCCAAGGCAGCACAAGCTCACTTTTTTTCAAGTATTACACCTTCCCAGTAATCGAATTTTTTAATTCTGAAGAGTACATCAAACCCTTCATCGAAAAACAAGTGCTCGTGGCGGGGAGTGCAATATAAAACCAACATTGGGCGTGGCCTTTTTTCTAGACTACTATTCAATTTTTTAATTACCTGTTTAACCAAAAACTCATCAAAGGGGTTAAACAGGAAAATGGTGTTTACCTGTTCGCTAATCTGCAATTCCTGCACGTCGGCCCAAGCCAGGTTGTAGCGGGTAAGCGGATACAGCTTTTTAATCCGTTCAAGGTTTTGCTCTGCAGCATCAATTAATTGTTTGGCAAAATCAATGCCTTCCACCTGTTTGTAACCAAAAGCAGCCGCAACGCACATGGCTCTTCCTTTGCCACAGCCAATGTCTAAAAATGTAGCTTGTTTGTGTTGTTCCGGAATACGCCGCAGGAGTGCTTCCAGTGTAAAGTAGTTCACAGGCATGTATTCAGTCGCATGCTTTAACTGATTGCCTTTAAGTTTCAGTTGCGAAAGATGAATGGCTGCAGTAGTATCTAACCCGTATTTTCGTTCACCCCTCATTTCCTGTAATAATGTAAAAAAACCTAAACGCAGGCTCCAGTTGGAAGCAATGTAGTAGAAGTATTTTATATGGTTGATCAGCTTCAAGAAGCAGACGGTCTTATATCAATTACTTTCAATTGAAGATTTGTTGTGCCGTTCCATTCGTTCTCGTCAATAGTATAAACAACATCAACAGGTCCATGTTGTAAAATAGGAAATAAATGCGCAGCTCTGAAGCTGATGCCTGTTAAAACGGTATCGTTCTGTTTTAGCACAAAGCGCAAATGTTGCTCTTTTACAATTTTGCTGTAGCCGGTATCCATTACCTTTTTTGATACAAAAACCGGGCGCATGTTTTCCGGACCGAAAGGTTCCATTTGTTTTATGATGTTGAAAAAGGAAGGTTTTATATCGGCTAACTGCAATTCAGCATCAATTAAAATTTCCGGGGTCAGCTGCTCTTCTTTTATTGTAGCAGTAACTGTTTTTTCAAATGCATCGGCAAATGCTTCAATATTTTCAGGAAGCAAAGTGAGGCCCGCCGCCGCAAAATGTCCGCCATAACCCAACAAATGCTCTCGGCAGGCATGTATTGCTTCATACAAGTTAAATCCGTTTACACTTCTTGCGCTTCCTGCTGCATAATCACCGCTTTGTGTTAATACAATAGTTGGCCGATAGTAATGTTCTGTAAGACGTGATGCTACAATGCCTACAACACCTTTGTGCCAATGTGGTTGATAAAGAACAGTTGATTTTTTTATTTTGAGATGCTCGTTGCTGTTAATAATCTGCAATGCTTCTTCGGTAATCGACATGTCCGCTTCCTTCCGGTCATCATTATCGGCGTGTAACATTTCTGCAAAAGATAATGCCTGTTCATAGCTGTCGGCAATAAACATTTCTACTGCTTTTTTAGCATCATCCATTCTTCCTGCAGCATTAACACGTGGAGCAATAATAAACACCAGGTTGTTGATGTGCATTTCTGCTTTTACATTCCCCAAAAACATAAGCGCTTTGATGCCGTTAGACGGATGTTCATTCACCCGTTTTAATCCGTGATAAGCAAGTATTCTGTTTTCGCCTGTGATGGGAACAATATCTGCAGCAATAGCCGTTGCAACAAGGTCCAGATAACGATAAATTCTTTCCTGATCCAACTTAAAAGTTTGCGCAAGGGCAGTAATTAATTTAAAGCCAACACCACAGCCGCATAGTTCTTTATACGGATAACTACAACCTATTTGTTTAGGGTTAAGAATGGCAATTGCGTCGGGCACTACTGCATCGGGAAGATGGTGATCGCAAACGATAAAATCAATACCGAGTTGTTTTGCATAAGCAATTAACTCAACAGATTTAATGCCACAATCGAGCGAAACTATGAGCGTAAAATTATTTTCTTTAGCAAAATCAATTCCCTGCTTAGATATGCCATATCCTTCCCGGTATCTGTGAGGGATATAAAAGTCGAGTAATGATTTGTTATGAATTTCAACCAGAAACTGATATATGCAGGCAACACTGGTAGTACCATCAACATCATAATCGCCAAATACAAGTATTTTTTCTGAAGAGGTAATGGCTTTGCATATGCGATCGACCGCTTTGTCCATGTCTTTCATCAGCCAGGGGTCGTGCAGATCGGATAACTGCGGACGAAAAAAATCTTTGGCTTTGGCAAATGTATCAATGCCTCTTTGAGCAAGAATTTTACAAATAACCGGGTGGACTTTCAGTTCCTGCACCAATGTTTCAGTGCCTGACGGATTATCGGATAAAAAAGTCCAACGTTTCTGCATATTAATATTTTCTGTCGGTGGTATAACGCACAAGTGACTCTAATCCGTCTCTGATATCATTTTTAGGAAACTGATGTAACAGGGATATTGCCTCATCTCTGTAGCGGAACATGGTTTTTTCAGCATAATCAATACCACCTGCTTTCACAACTTCTTCAATGATATATTGTATATTCTTTTTTTGGCGGTTGTCGTTTTTAAGCAGGTAGATTAGCTCTTTCTTTTTCGACTGATCCACATTATTCAACGTGTAGATCAGTGGCAGGGTTAGTTTCTTTTCTTTGATATCGTTACCGGTTGGTTTTCCGATTGAAGCACTTCCGTAGTCGAATAAGTCGTCTTTTATCTGGAAGGCAATTCCTGCTTTTTCGCCAAAAAGCCTCATTTGCTCAGTCTTTGCATCATCCATTGTAGTGGACCAGGTACCCGCAGCGCAGGCAGAAGATAGCAGGGAAGCCGTTTTATTGGTAATTATTTCGAAATAAATGTCTTCGCTTAGGTTTAGTTTTCGGGTTTTTTCAATTTGAAGAAGCTCGCCTTCGCTCATTTTTTCAACAGCCTCCGAAAGGATTTTCAGGGTATTGAAATCGTTATTTTTTAGCGAGAGCAATAAACCTTTTGATAAGAGATAGTCACCCACAAGTACGGCCACTTTGTTTTTCCAAAGGGCATTAATGGAGAAAAAACCTCTTCTTTCCATCGATTCGTCAACAACATCATCGTGCACCAAGGTAGCGGTATGTAGTAATTCCACCAAAGCCGCAGCCCGGTGGGTATTTTCGGTTACGGGGCCAAAAAGCTTGGCGCTCAGAAACACAAACATGGGCCGAACCTGCTTTCCTTTCCGTTTAATAATGTACTGCATGATCCGGTCAAGCAGGGAAACCCTGCTTTTTACCGCTTCCCGAAACCGGTCTTCGAAGGTATTAAGCTCGTCTTTTATGAGAAGTTGAATGGAAGAAGTCGTATTCATGATGCGGCAAATTACGGTAATTGCCTTTTTTCTGCTAAAAATCCGTTCAAAGCAGCGGTTATTTATAGAAAATGGTCATATACGACTAACTGATTGTAAATAAATTGCAAAAAATTTGCTTTTTAACCTGTGATCTCTATTTTTGCATTAATCATCAGGAATTTTCGAAACTTAATTACAACAACTATGGCAAGCAAAAAGTACACCCTTTTACTGGGGGCCCTATGTTTCTTTTTAACAAACGTCTCTGCTCAAAGCTACGACTGGAAAGACTCCTCTCTGATTCCTAAAAAAGGACAAGCTCAACACAGCGAGTTTTTACAAAATCAAAACGCATTTCCGGCAAAACCACGTAACCAGTGGGAAATCGGTTTAAGCGTTGGTAATTCACTTATTTCAGGCGATGTATACGCTAGAATTCCTCAAATTGGTTGGGGAGCACACGTTAGGAAAGCTTTCGGTTATATTTTTTCTGCAAGAGTTCAGTACATCGGCGGTATCGCAAAAGGGATGAACTTTACTCCTGCATACAATTATGCTAAGAATCCAGCTTGGGGTCCTGTTTATGATGGTCCTCAGAATATCAAGCATGGTGGTACCACACCTGGTTTGCCTGGTGGTCAGTCTGGTCAAATTTATCAGGTAAGTTCAAAGCAACTTCAAACAAACAGTTTGTATATTCCTATTACGGATAACAATATTGATGCTGTATATTACAATTACCGTACAGTTTCTCATCAATTGGCTTTACAAGGTATCGTTACGTTAAATAATATCCGCTTCCATAAATCAAAGACTAACTTTATTATTTATGGGTTAGCTGGTATTGGCGGTATGGTGTATGAAACAAAATCAAATGCATTAAATGCTGATGGCGGATCATATGAATCATTGTTTAATACTGTATCTGCTGCATATCCTTCGACTTTCAAGAACAGAAGACAAATTCTTCGTGATTTGAAAGCTGGTATGGATAATACATACGAAAGCAAAGCTGATGGTCATCAATTACGTCGTCCTAAGTTGTTCGACATGACCTTTAAGCCTGTTGCTCAGGTAGGTGCTGGTTTAGCCTTCAAAGTTGGTAAACGTTTCAGCATTGGTGTTGAAGAAGTATTTACCACTACAAAAGACGATTTACTTGACGGTCAGCGTTGGCAAGAGTGGGCTGTAGGTGATGCTGCTCTTACACGTGATTTCGATACATGGCATTATACAAACATCAATTTCAATTACAGCCTTGGTGCTAAGTCTGTTGAACCTCTTTGGTGGTTAAATCCTTTGGATTATGCTTATAACGAATTGAACGCTCCACGTCATATGAAGATGCCAAAACCTGTTTTGGATGATGCAGATGGTGATGGTGTAACAGATCAGTTTGATAACGAACCAAACACACCTGCAGGTTGCCCTGTAGATACACATGGTGTAGCACGTGATACAGATGGTGATGGTGTTCCTGATTGTAAGGATAAAGAATTGATCACTCCTACACAGTGTCAGCCAGTAGATGCTGATGGTGTTGGTAAGTGCCCAGATCCTGAGTGCTGCAAAAACATTCAGCCGGCTCCTCCAGCTTGTAACTTGGTAGATCTTCCAAGTATCAACTTTGGTGGTAACACAAGCAGCCTGAGTTCAGAAGCGAAAGCTCTGGTTGGTAGCGTTGCTTCTTCTCTCCGTGGAAATCCTGAGTGTAAGTTGATCGTTTGCGGTAGCGCTGCTAAGAGCAAATCTGGTCAGGCATTAGGTCAGAAGCGTGTTGATGCGATCGTTAAATACCTGGTTGAAGTACAAGGTATCAGTGCTGATCGTGTTGTAGCACAGTACGACTGTCACGAAGGCGATCCTTCAGTAGTTGAGCTCCGTGCTGAAAAGAAATAATCGTATAGACTAATTGCTTATACAGCCCCCTGGTTTTACCGGGGGGCTTTTCTTTATGAAAAGATTAACCGCTGTTTTCTGCTTGAGAAAAAGGTTAGCCCTAATTTGCCCGAAAATCTTAACTTTGCTAGCTTTTATGAATTTGATTATCCGTCTTTTATTTCTGGTTGTCTTTATAGGCTCACTCGCAGGGTGTAATAAAAAAACTATTACCAAGATCCTGAAGAGTAAAGATGTTGAGTATAAATTGGGTATGGCAGAGCAATATTATGCCAACAAAAAATTCAGTAAAGCGCAGATTCTGTATGAGGATTTGTTCCCCTTATTGAGAAACGACCCTCGTTTTGAAGATCTTTACTATAAGTATGCTTATTGTGCTTTTAACCAGCGTGATTATTTAAGTGCGGAAAACTTATATAAAGGATTTTTAGAAGTGTTTCCGAAGAGTTCAAGGGCAGCAGAGGTGGATTATATGCGGGCATTTTGTTATTATAAACAATCTCCCCGTGTTGAGTTGGAACAGACTGCTACCGAAAAAGCAATTGGTTCAATGCGGGCGCATTTGAATAATTATCCCGAGTCGCCAAAGGCTGAAGATGCAAAAAAGATTATTGAGGAGTGCTTTGAGAAATTAGAGTTGAAAGAATATAAGAGTGCAGAACTGTATTACAATGTGGCTTCGTACAGGGCCGCAGCTATTACTTTTACAAATCTGCTTAATAATTATCCCGAATCGAAACGTGCAGATGAATATAAGCTGATGATTATTAAATCTTATTTTCAATATGCTCAAATGAGTATTGAAGAAAAACAAAAAGAACGCTTTCAAAAAGTTGTAGATGAGTATTACGATTTCGTAGATCGTTTTCCTGAAAGCAAGCTTACAAAAGACGCCGAAAAATATTTTATTCAATCATCAAATAATTTAAAATCAAATAAAAATGAGCAGACTAATACGAAAAGTTAGCGCTAACACAAGCAATGTTGTTGAAACAAAGAATGTGGCTGACTTAAAGGCTAAAACAGGCAATCTGTACGAGTCTATTGCTGTTATTGCCAAGCGTGCCAACCAGATTAATATTTCTTTGAAAGAAGAATTGCATAATAAGCTGGAAGAGTTTGCAAGCCATACAGACAGCTTGGAAGAAATTCACGAGAATAAAGAGCAAATTGAAATTTCAAAAGCATACGAAAGAATGCCAAATCCTGCTTTGTTAGCTACGCAGGAGTTTGTTGATGATAAAGTGTATCATCGCAGAGCCGATAATGATTTATTCTCTTAATGAATGGATAAAAGTTTGTAATAGTGGCGGTCTGAGAAGACCGCCACTGTTGTTTTTTAATTGAATATTTTACTCTATTTTCAATAGCAAATGAGTTTAGCAGGTAAGAAAATTGTATTAGGCATCAGCGGAAGTATTGCAGCATATAAGTCTATTCTGCTGGTTCGACTTTTGGTAAAACAAGGAGCTGAAGTAAAAGTAATACTCACCCCTGCAGCTAAGGATTTTGTATCGCCTTTAGTACTATCAACACTTTCAAAAAACGAAGTAGTCATTGATCTGTTTGAAGAAAATAGCTGGGCTAATCATGTGGCGCTTGGCCGATGGGCAGATTTGATGATTATTGCACCTTTAAGCTGTAATACTTTAGCTAAGATGGCTGCCGGAATGTGTGATAATTTACTTCTTGCTGTATATCTGTCTGCAACTTGTCCTGTGTTAGTTGCACCGGCAATGGATGAAGACATGTGGAAGCATCCTTCGACCAAGCAGAATATTAACCGGCTACAAGAATTCGGAAACCTTATTATGCCTGTTACTGCAGGGGAGCTTGCAAGCGGCCTAATTGGAGAAGGTAGAATGTCTGAACCTGAAGATATACTTTCATTTGTACAGCAATTCTTTTTAACTCAAACTGATTTCGCAGGTAAGAAAATATTAATTACCGCAGGTCCAACTTTTGAAGCAATCGATCCCGTTCGGTTTATTGGTAATTACTCCAGCGGTAAAATGGGAGTGGCAATAGCTGAAGAATTTGCTAAACGAGGAGCTACTGTTGAACTTGTGCTTGGCCCATCTTCGCAACAAGTAAGCTGGCCAGGAATAAATATTACGAATGTTATCAGCGCCGATGAAATGTTTAATGCTTGTGTTGCACTATTTCCTTCCTGCCAAGTGGCAGTTATGTCGGCTGCGGTTGCAGACTATACGCCTCTAATAATTGCAAAAGATAAATTAAAGAAGAACGACGAGGAGCTGACTATTGAATTAAAAAGAACAAAAGATATACTGGCGCATTTAGGCACATTAAAGAGTAATGGGCAAGTGCTTGTTGGCTTTGCATTAGAAACACAGAATGAAAAGGCATATGCTTTAAAAAAGCTTGAAACTAAAAATGCAGATTTAATTGTGCTGAACTCCTTAAACGATCAAGGCGCAGGGTTTGGTAAAGACACAAATAAAATCACCATTTTTGATAAGAATAAACAGGAATATTCGTTTCCTGTAAAGAGTAAAAAAGAAGTGGCAAAAGATATTGTTGACACTATTAAACACGTAGTAAATGGTTAAGAACCTGCTTGGTTTATTCGTTGGTATCTGCTTTATTTTTTGTTTGCAGGCGCAGGAACTCAATGCGAGAGTTCGGGTGGTCGATAATCAAATATCATCAACGGTTGATCGTAAAATCTTTCGTACGTTAGAAGCTGTATTAACAAATTTCCTAAACAACAGAAGATGGTCGCAGGATAACTTCAAGCCAAATGAGAAAATCAATTGCCAGTTTCTCATTAACCTTGAGTCGATGACGGAACCCAATGTATACACCGCAAGTATTACCATACAGGCTGCACGTCCTGTGTATGGAACTTCGTATGTATCGCCCATTATTAATTTTAAAGATGCAAGTCTTGATTTTAAATATGTGGAATCTCAGCCGGTCGAATTTAATGATAACAGAGTTTCAGGCTCAGATCCATTGGTATCTAATCTAACAGCTGTAATGGCTTATTATGCATATATGATTGTTGGGTTTGATTACTCTTCTTTTTCCGCACGTGGTGGCGATCCTTATTTTCAAAAGGCTTTAAACATAGTAAACAATGCACCGGAAGCCAGTAAGATATCCGGATGGAAATCTTTTGAAAGTAATAATCGTAATCGTTACTGGCTAACAGAAAACCTCATCAATAACAGATATGCTACCATCCACGATGTTTATTATACCTATTACCGTAAAGGATTTGATAAGTTATACGAAGATGAAGCCAATGCAAGAGCGGAAGTGTTGAATGCTTTATTATATCTTGATAATCTTAATAGAGAAACGCCTAACCTGATGGTCGTGCAATTTTTTATGTTAGGTAAATCAGATGAGCTGATTAACCTGTTCAGAAAAGCATCTCCGCAAGATAAAACAAGAGTAGTTGAGATATTAAGCAGACTCGATATTACTAATTCGAATAAGTATAAACAAGAACTGAAATGAGTTTGAAAGGCCTTGTGTATTTAGGATTATTTTTTCTGACGTTTTCTTGTTCGGAAAAAAACAGAGTTCCGGATAACGTATTAACGCCCGAAAAATTCCAAGCAGTGTTTAAGGATATCGTTATTGCAGATGCTTTGAATACCGAGCGATCATTTAAGGATACGGCTGTTAAAATACCTAATGAGAATGCCAGCTATTTTCTGAAAGTATATGAAATGCATGGCGTAACTAAAAATCAATTCATGGTCAGCTATAATTATTATCTAAGCAGGCCTGATTTATTAAAAGTTATCACAGATTCAGTATCTGCACAGTTAACCCGAAAAAGCGAAAAGCTTTCTGCAGATACATCTAAACCGAAACCCAATGGTTATAACATCAAGAAAGCTGGAGCTGGAACTGGGAATAAATAGTTCGATTGCAACTTATTTTGCAAATGAGCGAAAAGTGCCTGAGAACAACTTGTTCTGGAAAAATAAGCGAATTTATATTTCTACAGGGTTTGGATTTCTTACAATCCCGATGATTTTTGACCTTGTTCATAAATGCGGCGTTTCGTTGGATGTATTATTAACCGATGCGCATGTTTCATTGATGGAGCAAGGATTTCATAAGCTAAAGCAATATGAAAGCGAAGAGATTTCATATGCTGATTTTCTAACAGAGTGTAAGCTACTGTTAAAAGATAAAATTAAGCAGCCTCATTTGGCTTCGGATCTGTTTGCATTTTTCTCAGGTAAACCAACTTCTTACTTTCAGTTTGAAACAAAGCATAAGGCACTGGCAAGATCAGACAGCTTCTTATTTACTTTAGTTGATGTGGATTTAACAGATGAGTGGGTTGCACAATTTCTTCCTTACTGGTATTCACTTGCCAGGCCGATTTTACTACTGGATGATTTTAAGGATCTGGAGGAAGACAGAATAACCGGAGATGAAAATACGATTATCGAATTAGGTAACAATGCTGCAGCTATTGAAACAGCTTATAACATGGGTATGTCAGATCTTGATTTGCTTGCAACAATCAACCCTTTGCTTGCAAACTTCATGCGCCGATTTTTAAAAGATGCGCTAATGTATGTGCATATTAAAAAGGAACTCCTTAGTCAATAAGTGAGTTCTTCATTGCAAAAAATACCAAACCAACAGAGTTTTTTACACCGAAACGTTCCATCAGACGATCTTTGATTGCTTCAACAGTACGGGCGCTGATTTCCATTTCTTTTGCAATTTCCTGCGCAGTATACTCCATACACAGTAACCGGATTACCTGTTTTTCTTTATCAGAAATCTGAATTTCACTGTTCAGTGTTGGAATTGATTTGACCTTATTATGCGATTTTTTAAGAAGTATTCTGTTTACAAAATTATTGAGGTAATATCCCTTCGTATAAACTTCCAGAATTGCTTTTTTAATTTCAGAGGGGTCTGAACTTTTGAGCAAATAGCCATTAGCACCGTTTTCCATGAGGTGAGTTACAAAACGCTCATCTTCGTACATCGTTAATACCAAGACATGAATATTGGGGTAAAGCTTATTTACTGCCTTTGTAGTTTCAATACCATCTTTACCCGGCATTCGAAGGTCCATTAAAATTACATCCGGTTCAGCTTCCGCAAGACCCGCAAGTAATTCTTCACCATTCTCGGCTTCCAGTACAAATTTGAGATTAGTATATGATCGCAGGGAAAGAATTACACCTTTCCTGAAAATTTGATGATCGTCTGCTATAGCTACTTTTATCTGGCTCATATTATCAATGATTGTAAAGTTACTATTTTACCAGTTATAACATTGCCTCAATTGGAATCTCGATAGTAACCTTATAATATGTGTTTGACGGATCTTTTTCGAAAAGTATTTTGGAGTTGAGAATTTTCACCCGGCTAAAAATATTTTTTAAGCCCATCCCTTGGGGTGTATCCCTCAACTTTTCGTACTCTGTTTGAGTCAACCCTTCTCCGTCGTGATGGATACGAATATAAATATATTGATCCGTTTTATTTTGTGTAAGATGGATAAAACTAGAGTGGCTATGTTTAATTGTATTATTCACTAACTCCTGCAAAACCCGGAAGATTGATAACTCATACTCCAGTTTTAAGCGGCGTTTATAATCATGAAAACGTGCACTTGCACTAATTGAGCCGCTACCGTTAATTTTTTGAAACATATCGTTTACAGCACTTTCCAAACCAAAATTTTTCAATGTTGGGGGAATAAGGCTGTGCGACATATTGCGGATTAGTTGAATTGTATCATCAATAATCTGCTTGGCGTTGTAAATGCTCTGTAATTGTGTGGCCTGATCCTGGTGTATGAGATTTTCGTTCAGGTAAAGACGTACTGTGGCAAGTAACGGGCCGGCATCATCATGTAAATCGGCCGCAATACGTTGTCGTTCTTCCTCCTGGCTTTCAATGGATGCCTGTAACATCATTTGCTGCTGTTCCTCCTGCATTTTTTTCATTCGTAACTGGAAGTAGATGACTTTTCGTTGGTGAAAGACAATAAACACAATAAGACCTACAGCAAGCAACAGCATCCCGAATGTACCGAAGTACACCACATAGGTTACGTTTGTGGAGTTTGTGGCTTGTAAAAAAAACATGGGTTAATAGCAGTTATGCGGTAATGGGTTTAGAATTTACTAGAGACGGTGCTTTAAATTGTTTCCAAATTGCAAATGATATGAAAAGGTTATTTATTATTGATAAGGCACTATGAATAATCGTATACTCCACAACATATGATTTATCTGCTAACCATAGTTTTGCAAAAATGTATATAAAGAACGTACCGCTGGCATGAAGAAAAACGCCGGTGACATACCAAAATTCCGGTAATTCATAAATAAATAATGCTTCGGGTTTTTTGATTTGCTCATAATAAAACAAAATCGAAAGCATGAGCAACAATAAACTTTGAAATGATGAAGGAGTTTTGTTATAATCACTTGAATCAGCAAAAAATAACCAAAAGAGTAGTAATGCAATGGCATAGGTAATATACCCGTAAATGGCAGTGTTTCTCAAAAGTGACGTCGATGCAATCGATCGAAAGACCAAACAAATCAGGAAAATTTTAATAAAAGCGAAACAGATTCCATTTAGATTAAAAATGGAAGGATATCTAACATGGGTATAATTATTAAGTAATTCATTGAAAATGCTTAGGCAAAAGAATATAAAAACTATTCTTTTGAAGAGAACATTTCGGTTGCCCTTTGAAAAAAAGAAAATAATTATAGGCAACAACAAGGATAAACCTCGCAAATCATTTAATAATAAAAAAGTTCCTATATCTGATGGTTTAAATCAAATATAGGAACTTCCTATTAGTAGTCAAAAATTACTTAGAAGTGCTACTACTGCCAGAACCCCAGCCATCATGCACCACAGATCCATCATCACCAATGGTTCCTTCCATCATAGTTATTTCACCAGTAGCTGATACTGCAGCATATTCGAGAATAGGGTTTCTCTGTGCATCAACACCAACGAGAACTGCCTGACGAATTCCTGCAGCATTGTAACCAGGAATGATCGCAATTCCTTCGCAACCAGGCTGCGATAGAATTTGCATGAATAAATTTTTGCCTAAAATGTTAGCGAATGCTTCTTCAGGATTTCTATCGAAAAAGCTTTTAATCATTTCTTCGCCAGCCTCCAAGCCAATGTGTCTGCCAATCTCAGATACATCTTGGGTTTTTTGAAGTAATTCTTGTTGCATAGTTGTAGGTTTAGAAGTTAAGTTTAAAGCACTAATTTTTAAAAAAACTAAACGCTGCGCAATAGCTTCGAATGTGAATAAGTAGTGCTAAATCATTCAATAAACTTAAAATCAATTATTTACGCCTGATTTTAACTTAAATAAGTAAAATAGCTAAGGCAAAAATACGTGTTATTTTACGTAATTTTACGATATTTAAAATCGGAAATCAACGATCTTTTTCCGGGGAAAATGCGCAGGTAGTAGTACGTTGTGTAAAAAATGTGAATAAGTGGAAACGCTTAGCGTATTCAAAAGAAGGGGTAATTTTAAAGAGCCGGATAGCTGGTTTGAGAGCGAATCACTAGTTTGAAACCTTTTATTTCTGTCAGGGATTCTAAAATTAACCTTTAAATGCCGATTAGACAAGCAAATTCCATGTTTTCGGCCTATTACTTTTATCCAATGTTTAGTCAGGTGTTGCGGATATGAAGGCTTTTTGCCGTGCAAATACTTTGAAGTATGAATTAAGTAGTTTATTTTGCATTAACCTCTAAAACCCAAATATCCCATGTCTGTAGATACTAGCATTAAGTTCGCTATTGCCGATGATCATAAAATCTTCCGTGATGGTATTAAAATGGCACTCGGCGGCAGACCTCACCTTAAATTAATATGGGAAGCTGAAGATGGAAAAGATCTGATGCACAAACTCACCATTAAAAAGCCTGATATTCTTTTGATGGATATCCGCATGCCGGAGTTGGATGGAATCAATGCTTTACCCATGATTCGCAAAGAGTACGAGGGTGTTAAAATTGTGGTGCTGAGTATGTACGATGACCAGCAAATGGTGAGCAAGATGATGGAAATGGGGGCCAATGCCTATTTAACGAAAACTACCGACCCCAACGAGATTTACGATGCCATCCTTACTTGTATGAATGAGGATTTCTACTTTAATGAACTGGTTAACCAGGCGGTATTGTTGAAGCTCAACTATAAAAAGACAGTCAAACAGTTCTACCCGAATACTACCAAGTTCTCCGAAAAGGAGTTACAGATTCTCAAGCTGCTGGCTGAGGATAAAACAACAGAAGAGATATCTAAAACGGTGTTTTTAAGCCCCAGAACAATTGAAACCATAAGGCAGAACATGAAGAATAAGGTTGGTGCTAAGACAATTGCAGGTTTAATTGTATTTGGAATGCGTAACCGGTTAATCGAATAAGACCGTAAAATCCACAAGATTAAAGTCAGGTACTACTACCAGTAAAAATGACGTCAAAAAGCGCCATCTTGCATACTGAATAAGTACTACGACAAACAACATATCCTATGTACACAATGAAAACCGTAAAACCAACTGACTCCACTACCGACATTATCAAAGTAGCTATTACTGATGACCATGTTTTGTACCGTGCAGGTGTAAAAACTGCTCTTGGTATGAAAAAGGATATCCAGGTAGTATTTGAAGCAGATAACGGTATGCATTTACTGAATATGCTCAAATCCATCCAGCCGGATGTCATACTGCTTGACGTGCAGATGCCCATCATGGATGGAATTGCCACGTTGCCGGAAGTAAAAAAGCTCTATCCTGATATTAAGATTATTATGCTCACCATGCATGATGAACATACAATGATTACCCGTTTAATGGAGCTGGGGGCTAATTCCTATCTTACCAAGAACTCAGACAGTGAAGTGATATATGAAGCTATAAAAACTTGTCACGAACAGGAATATTTCTTCAATACGCTTACTAATAAGGCTTTGATCGACGGTTTGAAGATGAAGCGCCAGGGCGATTCGGTGATGGGCCACGATGTGAAGCTGAACGAAAAAGAAATTACCATCCTTCGTTTAATGTGCGAAGAAAAGAGCACCAAGGAAATAGCTGATATTGTTGATTTAAGTCCACGTACCGTAGAAGCGATTCGTGATAAACTCAAATCGAAAATCGGCGCAAGATCTACTGCAGGTCTTATTCTTTATGCAGTAAAGCATAATATTATCGAAGGATAAAAACGAATAAACCAAAACCAACCGCATAGGCGATACTGCAAAGTGTCGCCTCTTTTTTTATATTCGCCTGTAATGGTTACAATGTACAATTTAGATGGGAAGCTGCATGCAGCGGATGAACGAACGATTCATCCGGATAACAGAGCGTTTCGCTACGGTGAGGGTTTGTTTGAAACCATTAGATTGCACAAAGGCATTATGCCTTTGTTTGATTTACATTGGGAAAGGCTTGCACGTTCGTTACCTGCATTATATTTTGAGTTACCCGTTCATTTTACCAAAGAGTATCTCAAAAATGAGTTGCTGCAATTAGCAAAACGAAACCAGGCACTTGATGCAGCAAGAATGCGGGTGATGATTTTTAAAGGAGAAGGCGGCATTTGGGAAAAATCAACTGCAAACTTTCGTTACCTGTTGCAATGCTGGCCGCTTGAACAAAAAGAATTCAGCATGAATGAAAATGGGCTGGATATTGGTCTGTTCCCGGACGGACGTAAAGCCTGTGATGCATTTTCAAACTTCAAAACCAATAATTACTTTTTGTATGCATTGGCAGCCCAATATGCCAAAGCCCAAAAATGGAATGAATGCATTGTACTAAATCAATTCAACCGTATCTGTGATACAACTATTGCCAACATTTTCTTTGTAAAAAATAAAACGATTTATACGCCCACACTTGCCGAAGGTTGTGTAGCCGGAGTTATGCGGACGTATTTGCTGCATGCATTGACCGTAAACGGACTTAAGGTTGAGGAAACCGCCTGTACTCCTGAACAACTGCTCGATGCCGACGAACTGTTTTTAACCAATGCTATGAGTGGATTGCGCTGGGTAAAGCGTTTCAAAGAAAAGCAGTACTTACCCATACTTGCACCGCAAGTTTTTCAAAAGATCATAAAGCCGCTTTTTCCCTGAACTTTCTGAACGCCGCTGCGTTATACAGGCATGGCCAAACAAACTGTACATATCTGCTGGTTCCGTAGAGATCTGCGCTTGCATGATAATGCCGCATTGTATCATGCTTTAAAAGAAGGTATCCCTGTTGTACCGGTATTTATTTTCGATCGGTCGATCTTGGATAAACTGGAAGATAAGCAGGATAGGCGAGTAGAATTTATTCATCTGGCCATTACAGCTATGCAACAACAGCAGCAGCAGTTGGGCGGCAGCATGGAAGTTTATTATGGTTTTCCTGCTGAAGTATTTCAGCAGCTTGCCAACAAGTACACTATCAAAAAGGTATTTACCAATCACGATTACGAACCCTATGCAAAAGAGCGTGATGCGGTTATACAGCAACAATTAAACGAAGCCGGTATTTCATTTCATACGTATAAAGACCAGGTGATTTTTGAAAAGGATGAAGTGGTGAAAGATGATGGTAAGCCTTACACCGTTTTTACTCCTTACAGCAGAAAATGGAAAGCAAAGCTGAATGATTTTTATTTGAAGAGTTACCCGGTAGAGAAGTATAATCAAAATTTTTATCAGCAAACAGCACAACCCATTCCATCGTTAAATGAAATGGGCTTTACCGCAACAGGGTTACCTTTTCCTTCTTCTGCAACACGAAAAGAAATTATTAAACAATATAAAGAACAACGGGATTTTCCTGCCATCGAAGGCACCAGTCGTTTAAGTGTACATCTTCGATTTGGCACCATCAGTATTCGTGAGCTTGCAACGCAGGCGCTTGGTTTAAGCGAAGGTTTTTTGAACGAGCTCATCTGGCGTGATTTCTATCATATGATCCTCTGGCATTTTCCGCATATAGGCGAAGGAAAAGCTTTCAAGAAAGAATATGATTTTATTGAATGGCGGCATGATGAAAACGATTTTCAAAAATGGTGCGATGGGAAAACAGGTTATCCGATTGTTGATGCAGGCATGCGTGAATTAAATTCAACAGGCTTTATGCATAATCGTGTGCGGATGATCGTTGCTTCTTTCCTTACCAAACATTTACTCATCGATTGGCGTTGGGGTGAAGCTTATTTTGCAAAAAAGTTATTGGATTTTGATTTAGCTGCCAACAACGGCGGCTGGCAATGGGCTGCAGGAAGCGGTTGCGATGCAGCACCTTATTTCCGCATTTTTAATCCTTATCTGCAAACACAAAAATTCGATCCGAAACTGGAATATGTACGTAAGTGGGTGCCGGAATTTGAAGGCTTTAACTATGTACAACCCATCGTACAGCATGAGTTTGCACGCAAGCGTTGTTTGGAAGTGTATGCAAAAACGTTGAAAAAAGATTAAGCTGATGCAATGCGGATGAACTGTTCAACAGCGTTCAATCCATCAGTACCTAAGTCAACAGAATATTTGTTTACATACAAGTCTATGTGCTGACGCATTACCTCTTCGCTCATCTCCTGCGAATGTTGCTTTACATACTCTGTTACTAATGGATAATGAGCAAATGCATATTCTACACTCTTGCGAATAAGTGCATCTACTTTTTGTGCAACAGCAGTATCTAATCGTTGGTGTGCAACAATACCGCCGAGCGGAATCGGAAAGCCGGTTGTTTGTTCCCAGTATTCACCCAAGTCAATCAGTTTCGTTAAGCCTCTTTGTTGATAGGTAAAACGGTTTTCGTGAATGATCACACCAGCATCAACTTTTCCGCTTAATACCGCATCTTCAATTTCGTGAAACACCATAAACTGTTTTTGCGTTGCAGTTGGGAAAGCCTCCGTAAACAAAAAATGAGCAGTGGTATTTACGCCCGGCACAGCAATGTTAAACGTTTGTACAAGATGCTGAAGTTCTTCAAAGCTTGTATTGCTTATTTCTTTTTTTGTAATTAACAACGGACCAACTCCTTTACCTAACGCACCACCACTTCGAAGCAAGGTATAGCTGTTTAATAGTTTTGGATAAACCCCGTAACTGATTTTCGATACATCGAGCTTGCCCTGCAAAGCCCATTCGTTGAGTGTTTGTACATCTTCTAACTGCACATCAAAGGAGAGTCCTTCGGTATCAATTTTATGATTCACCAACGCATCAAAAATAAACGTGTCGTTGGGGCAGGGCGAAAATCCAAGTGTAAGTTTCATCGCTAAAATTTCTTTACAGGCTTTCAACAAAACGAATCAGTTCTTTATTCAATGCTTCAACCGACTCTTTCAACATCCATTTCTTTTTGTTGCGTTCGCCTACATAATTTGATATACTTCTGATTTGCACAAAGGGAATATTTTCTTTTATACAAACCAGGTGCAGTGCAGCGCCTTCCATATTTTCAATACCGGCTTTGTATTTTGTTTGATAGAGCTCTGTTGTTTTTTTGCTGGAAGTAATTTGGTTTACTGTAACGCTGCTTACCAACGGCAACCGGGTCCGCTCCATCAGTACTGTAAACGGGTTAATTAGTTTCTTTTGCTTAAATGGAAATTGATTGGCGGGCAGCAACTTCAGATCAAACACATCCTTATATCCATCTTTTTCCATCACTCCCAAATCGGCCATGGTTTCCTGTTTTACGGCAACAACCGACCCCAATTTTAATTTGGGTGAAAAGGCTCCGGCAATTCCTGCCATTACCACCACATCGGGCTTTTTTACCTGCAAATGCTTCATAAGGCTGTAGGTTGTATTAACCGAACCAACCCCAGTAACGAGGAAATCGATCTGTAAATCAATATAATCGAGCTTGCTTGTGTTGTGCAAATGCTGGATAAAGGGCTTTATTTCCAGTACGGTGGCTGAAACAACTAAACAGTTCATACTGTAAAGTTCGGGGAAGTTTCTTTAAAACCTAAGCAGTAGAAAAATGCCGCAATCTTGTTACCTTTGCGGCCCAACATTTTGAGGTATAGACATGGTGTATTTAACCAGACTTGAACATTTTAACGCAGCTCACAAGCTTTATAACCCAAACTGGACTCCCGAAAAGAACGAGGCCATGTTTGGAAAATGTGCCAATGAAAACTGGCATGGACATAACTACGACCTGTTTGTTACCATTAAAGGACATGTAAATGAAGACACCGGTTTTTTGTTTGATGTAAAAAAGCTGAGTGAGATAATTAAAGAACATATTCTTGAAAAGCTCGATCATAAGAACCTCAATATTGATGTAGATTTTATGCGGGACAAAATGTGTTCTACTGAAAATCTGGCTAAAGCAATCTGGCAACAACTGGCCCCGCATTTGCCGGAAGAAGTAAAGCTGCATTGCATTAAGCTGTACGAAACACCCCGCATTTACGTGGAATATTTCGGTGAGTAAACATTTTACTGCGTACCTTGTTATAGATCTTGTACACCTGCAAGGTACTTTTCTGTAAAGCACATGGCAGGATAAAATTTGTTTTTAATCTGTCATGCAAAATAGAGTTTCCGTTTTTCGTCACGAACATTTTAACGCTGCCCATCGTTTATACAACCCGGCCTGGACCGATGATAAGAACGATGCTGTTTTTGGCAAGTGTAACAATCCATCTTTTCACGGGCATAATTACGAACTGATTGTAAAAGTTACGGGCGTACCCGACGCTGCTACCGGTTATGTAATTGACTTAAAGCAGTTGAGCGATCTGATTAAAAAAGAAGTGCATGAGCGCTTCGATCATAAAAATCTGAATCTCGATACAGAGGAGTTTAAACAGTTAAACCCTACTGCAGAAAATATTGCGATTATAATTTATAATTTACTGCGACCGCATATTAATGCTGATAAGGATTTGCAGATTCGTTTGTATGAAACGCCCCGGAATTTTGTAGAATATCCTGCGTAAACCGCAGCCAAACATAATAACAAGCAATACTAAAATTAACACATGGCTTATATAAAAACAGAGCAATACGACGAGCAGATTACCTCCGGTCTTGTTGAAAATTACCGAAATGCAATTGATTTGTTGGGTGAAGATTCCGGCAGAGAAGGTTTACTCAAAACACCGGAGCGTGTAGCGAAAGCCATGCAATATTTAACGCAGGGCTACCAGATGGATGCAAAAGCAATTCTGGAAAGCGCTAAGTTTCATGAAGAAGTAAGTGAAATGGTGATTGTAAAAGATATTGAGTTGTACAGTATGTGCGAGCATCATATGTTGCCCTTCTTTGGCAAAGCACACATTGCTTACATACCAAACGGATGGATTACCGGTTTAAGTAAACTGGCAAGAGTGGTTGATGTGTACAGTCGCCGGATGCAGGTACAGGAACGTTTAACAACACAGATACTGGAAGCCATTAAAGAATCGTTGAACCCGATGGGTGTGGCGGTGGTGGTAGAAGCGCAGCATTTGTGTATGATGATGCGTGGGGTGCAAAAACAAAACTCTGTTACAACTACATCTGCATTTTCGGGTGAATTTCAAAAAGAAGCAACCCGCAGTGAGTTTCTGAAACTTATTTCGGGAAAATTCAATTAATAGCTGCTATTGATTATGACTGAAGTCTGTTGCTGTAATTGCAACAGACTTCTTTATTTTTGCCCACTAAATTTTTCATAAAATGAAACATGCGTTTGTATTTCCTGGCCAGGGTTCACAGTTCAGCGGAATGGGAAAGAATTTGTACGATTCCAATGCGTCGGCCCAACGTTTATTTGAACAGGCGAACGAAATTCTGGGCTTCCGTATTTCAGATATTATGTTCACCGGTTCCGATGAAGATCTGAAACAGACCAATGTAACACAACCTGCAGTCTTCTTACATTCTGTGGTAGCGTATAAAACCATCGAAAATGCAAAGCCCGATATGGTGGCCGGTCATTCATTGGGTGAGTTTAGTGCATTGGTGGCAAACGGTGTATTGAGTTTTGAAGATGCATTGCAACTGGTGAGCGTTCGTGCACAGGCTATGCAAAAAGCTTGCGAACTAAATCCCTCTACAATGGCAGCGGTATTGGCATTAGCCGATGAAAAAGTGGAAGAAGTATGTAAGCAGGTATTTGAAGAAACAGGAGAAGTGGTGGTTGCTGCAAACTATAACTGTCCAGGTCAGTTGGTGATCAGTGGTTCTTTAAAAGGAATTGATATTGCCTGCGAGCGGATGAAAGCTGCCGGTGCAAAACGTGCATTGGTATTGCCGGTTGGTGGTGCTTTTCATAGTCCATTAATGGAACCTGCAAAAGAAGAACTGAAAGCAAAGATTGAAAGCACAAATTTTTATGCTCCACAATGTGCCGTTTACCAAAACGTAGCAGCAAAAGCTGTGTTAGATAAAGATGAGATCAAACAAAATCTCATTGATCAGTTAACCGGTGCTGTACGCTGGACACAAAGTGTACAGGCAATGATTGCTGATGGCGCAAGCAAGTTTACAGAAGTTGGTCCGGGCAAAGTATTGCAGGGGCTTGTGCAAAAGATCAATAAAGAAATGTTGGTAGAAGGAGTGAATTAAGTACGGATTACGAAGTTAGAAGTACGATAAAAAAAGAGCCGCAATAATTTGCGGCTCTTTTTTATCGCTATACACTGATACTGCAGTTAACCCACTCCGGATCAAACGAAGCATTATACTTTTTATAGAAATTGATCGCCGGTTCATTCCATTCCAATACCTGCCATACTATGCCATTGAAGTTTCTTTCTTTCGCCTCAACAATTAATTGATCGAATAATAATTTGCCAATGCCTCTTCCTCTTGCCTGTTCAGTTACAAGAATATCTTCTAAATACATGCGTTGCCCTTTCCACGTAGAATAGCGAACGTAATACAACGCAAAACCTTGCACAATACCATTCTCTTCAGCCACAAATGCCCACCAGACAGGGTTTGCACCAAAGCCACTTTCAATAAAATGATCGAGTGTAACCGTTACTTCCTGTGGTGCTTTTTCGTACAAAGCCAATTCTTTTACCAGTTCCAGTAAACGTTCACAATCTTCTTTTACAGCTCTACGTATAGTAATTGCCATCTTGTAATAATTATAATTAGGAAAACTAAGTTTAAATAATTTGATTTAGTGCTTCAACGGTCGTTTTTTAATCATACCGCCCTTGGTATCACGCACACTGCTCATTACCACAAACGAATGCGGATCTATTTTTTCAATTTCAGTTTTCAGTTTGTTCAGCTCAAGTCTTGTAACAACTGTATAGATAATATCCACATCTTTCGACTCACCTGTTTTACCAAACCCACGCTTCCCATTATACACAGTAAACCCACGACCAATACTGTTGATGAGCATTTGACGTATTTCCTCGCTGTGCGATGAAATGATGGTAACGCCAATGTACTCTTCCAAACCTTCTACAATAAAGTCGAGTGTTTTTGATGCAGCGAGGTATGTAATTAATGAATACATCGCAATTTCGATAGAAAGAAAATAGGCAGCAGTACTAAAAATACAAATGTTGATGAGGATGATAATATCACCCATTGTTGTACCGAGCTTACGGCTTAAATAGATCGCCAATACTTCGGTGCCATCAATTACAGCACCGCCTCTTACCGAAAGACCAATACCTGCACCCAGGAAAAAACCACCAAACAGTGCGACTAATAGATTATCGTTAGTGATATTTGGAAATTCAACTGTTGCAACAACCAATGCCAGGCCGCAAATGGCTAATGCCGTTTTAATAGCAAAGGTTCTGTTTACGACTCTTAGAGCAAGAAGAATAAACGGAATATTTACCAAGGGTAACAAAATGTATAACGGCACTTTAGTAAGTGCAGAAATAAGCAGCGAAATACCAGTAGCGCCGCCATCAATAAAATGATTCGTAAGCAGGAATCCTTTAAAGCCGAATGCTGCAGAAAAAATACCGGCAATAATGAGCGCCACATCTTTTACCTGGCTGAAAAAAGTAATCTTCAGTTCACGCCAGCCAATTGCCAGTTGGTAATTGGTTACTTCCTTGTTGTGCTTCACTCTGTGACGTAAAACAGTACGAATGATTATTTTTTTCAGCATCGATTGCATAGGCGAAATAGTTTAGTTCAGGAATGTCGCTAAAATAAACCATCTGCATGGGTTCAGCAAACCAGATATGTTGTAAGTATGTAAATAAAAAAGCCGATTGCGCATGCAATCGGCTTTTTTATAACTGCATCAGTTTATTGTTTTCGCTTGGCTTTAAAAGTTCCGTTGGGTTGTACAAAGTTGAGCGCTGTTATTTTTCCACTTGCATCTTTGTCAAACTGTACGCTGTAGCCACTTAAAATTTTCAGATTAAAAACATCAGGCTTTACAGGAATTACTTCGTAATCGGGTTGACCGGGAATAAACACCATCAACGTTTTCTCATCTTTAATATACACTTTAACAATTGTTGGTCCGGGTAATTCGTATTCGCCTGCATACTTTTCAAGATCAGCTTTTGTAACATCAATTGTTACAACTTGTTTCTTAAATACAATGTCTTTAACGCTTGCTTCTAATGGTAACGATAGTGATTCAATATCACCTTTTATGTTGATTGCAAACTGTCCTTTTAAGGCATCGTTTTCATCGGCATCCACTCCTTCTTCAACAGGTATAAAACTGAAATAGTTAAAGTGATAGTGTTTTATTTTAAACGTTAATGAATTATAACGTGCCGACAAACCATCTTTGGTTTGTTCAATAACAATACTGCCATAACCATCTGCAGTATAGGTGCCGGTATAATCGGTTAATGCATGCGAAGGTTTCGTGCCCATCTTTCGCATCGAACTGTCTGCTTTCAGTTTTTCTTTTGCAGCAGCCATGTTCTTTTCGTAGGCAGAGCGTTGTATACGCTGCCAGTCTTTTGCTTTCAAGTTCAGCAAGCGATCGGCAATTGTATTACGGATGATGGAAGGAACAGCTGAACCGTTTTGATTCACAGAAACAAAAATACCGATACTGTCAGTTGGGAAAAATGAAGTGCTGGTGCTGAAGCCATCAATATTACCACCATGCTCAACACGGTAATGACCACGATAGTTTGCAAGAAACCAACCCAAACCATAGTTGCTGAAAAATACATCGGGTTGTTCTTTTGTAGGTAAACCGCCGGCAATAATCATTTGTGAACTGATGGCCTGGTTAAAGTACAAGGCAGGAATAATTTCATTGCCGTTAAACTTACCGCCGTTGATCCACATCATCACCCAGTTGGCCATATCTTTTGCATTGGAGTTGATGGAACCTGCAGGGCCTATTGCATCAATGTTGGCAAACTTCATCTTTACTACTTTGCCATCCTTTTCGTTGTAGCCAAACGAATAGTCAGGAGCTTTTACATGATCATTCATCGAAGTGTTGGAAGCGGTCATTCCTAATGGAGTAAAGAACTGTTCCTTCACCAATGTTTCCCATGTTTTACCGCTCAGCTTTTCTGCTAAAACACCTTGTGCTAAAAACATAAAGTTGTTGTATTGCCAAACTCTGCGCAGCGGAGCAGTTTTTTCAAAGAAGCGGATATTGTAAATTAAACTGTCTCTCCTCGTGGGGGCACCATACCATGCAAGATCATGACGGGGTAAACCCGTGCGGTGGCTCATCATATCTCTTGCAGTAACATTGTTGGTTAAATCGTTATCAATAAACCGCAATTCGGGTAGGTATTGATTAACCGGTTTATCTAAATCGAGTTTGCCATCTTTCATGGGGAAGGAGAGCAGCGCTGCTGTAAATGCTTTGGTGCAACTGCCAATGGCAAACAAGGTGTTTTCTGTTGCAGGCACTTTGTTTTCGAAATCTTTATACCCAAATCCTTTTGCAAGAATTACTTTATTTTTTTCAACAATGGCAACAGATACGCCGGCAGCTTTCCATTCGTTTAACACACGGGTAATAAACGTATCCAGCCCGTCTAACCGTTTATCTGTTTTTTGGGTAAAGCCCGCCTGTAAGCAAACACATGCTACAAGCAGCAGGAAAATTTTTCTCATGATGATGTTGTTTATGGTATTCTGAATGATAACGTATTAATCAGTCGTAACAGCAGTTACTTTGTTACAACCTGTTTATAGTTTGGCAAGCGCCTGTTTAAAATCTTCTGTCAAATCTTTGATGTCTTCAATACCGACTGAAATACGCAACAGGTTGTCTGCCGTTGGCGAAGCATCTCCTTCAATTGATTTACGGTGTTCAATTAAACTTTCTACTCCACCTAAACTTGTTGCATGTGTAAACAGTTTTAATTCGCCTGCAAGTTGTAATGCAGCACCACGATCGCCTTTTACTAAAATAGAAAGCATGCCACCATAGCCCTGCTGCATTTGTTTAGCGGCAACGCTATGTTGTGGATGAGATGAAAGCCCCGGATATAAAACCCGTTCAATTTTTGGATGCGCTTCAAGATAGCTTGCGAGTTGCATTGCATTGTTTGAATGAATGGGCATGCGTGCAACAAAGGTTGTAAGACTTCTGCACAACAACCAGCAATCATATGGCGATGGAACTGCACCGCCTAATTTCTGAAAGGCACGGATACGTTCGTAACGTTCATTGGTTTCTTTAAAGATCAATGCACCTCCGAGAATGTCGCTGTGGCCGCCTAAATATTTTGTAGTTGAGTGCAGTGTAATATCAACACCAAGGTCTGTTGGTTTTGTATAAAACGGAGTAGCCCATGTATTATCTGCAACGGTAAAGCAGTTGTGTTTTTTGGCAATGCTTACAATGGCTTCAATGTCTGTTATTTTCAATGATGGGTTGGATGGTGTTTCTATCCAGATGAGAACGGTGTTGGATTGTATTGCTTTTTCAACACCTGTATGATCCGTCATATCAACCAAGGTATAGCTGATGCCGAAAGCCCCAAACATCTGATCAAGGATAGAGCGGATGGAAAAATAAGTGTCATCGGGAATAATAATGTGGTCACCACTTTTCAAACTTTGAAACACATTGGTTGCTGCTGCAAGCCCCGATGCAAAACTTACACAGGCTGCACCATTTTCCATCTTGGCTAATTTACTTTCCAACGCATGGCGGTTAGGATTGTCGTAGCGTGAATAAAAGTAACCACCGGGATAACTGATGCCATCTTCGCCACGTTCGAACGTGGTTGATAAAATGATTGGTGACATTACAGCACCGCTGGTGTCTTTGATATTGTCTTCGTGTATAATGCGTGTAGCAAATTCCATTGTGTGCTTTTTGAAATGAGTGATTAAAAGTACGTATTAATCAAGCGTTGCACTAACCGCTCTTAAAGATTTGGCCTTGCTGTTAACTTTACGATAGCCGACCGGCTCTTAGTAATTTCGGTTTGAATAATTTATTAATTTCAGCATCAAATCGTTTTTTATGAAAGAACTGCTGCAGGCATATGCCTCTTATAATCGCTGGTCATACCAACAAATTACCGATACCATTCTGGAAATGGACGAGCACCTGCATCAGCAGATTGTAAAAAGCAGCTTTCCGAATTTGTATGCAACAGTTTTGCATTTGTGGGATGCGGAAAGCATTTGGTGGCAACGGATGGAAGGTCATCAACAGTTGGTGATTCCAAGCAAGCAGTTTAATCCTGCCATGAAGGAGGCCATCAATGGGTTGTTACAGCAGGCCGGCGAGTGGGAACGGTTTTTACAACATTGTACCGAAGAAGATCTTCATCGTGAATTTGCCTATAAGAATTTAAAAGGAGATGCATTTACATCGGCTGTATGGACGGTGGTGCATCATCTGTTCAATCATGGCACTTACCATCGTGGACAATTGGTAACGATGATGCGTGAGCTGGGCGTATCAACTATTCCTGCAACCGATTTTATACATTGGTACCGCACACGTGTCTGACGCTAAATAGCGGAACTTACAACTTACTTGTTTGCTTTAGCAAGTATTCCTTCAATAAACGCTTTTGCTTTTTCTTCTTTCATATGGGCATAAAGTTTACGGTCGTTGTTCGCTTCTTCGGCTAATTGCAGTTTCAGTTGATGGTATTCATTTCTTGCAGCTGCATGTGTACGCAGGTAATTTCTAAATAACAAATGTCGTTTCAATTCTTCACTATCGATGGAGCAAACGTAGAGGTGGTGGGCAATTGCATCTAACACCTCTTCGTGTTCAGATGCGCTGCGTTTAAATACTTCTCTGTCTGTTATGCCTTGGTTGCCGTTGTAATAATAGCCGGTTTGTTCCAACGCATTTTTTATTTTATCGAAATCATTTTTATTGTGGAAGACGATATCAATATCAAGAATGGGCTTTGCCGCAAGATCCGGTATAGCTGTACTGCCAACATGCTCAATACTAACTGATATGTCTGCCAGCGCATCAAGCAATAATGTTTTGAGCTGCAAAAAATCGGCTGTCCATTTGCTTGTGTATTCGTGGATAAGCATGTTATTCTTTGTTCAGATTACTTCAATTTAAAAGTATAGCTTTTCAGTAAAAGCTTTACATCGTTTCAGTTCGTAAAAAATAAAAAGCGGTTACGTAAGTAACCGCTTCTCTTTAGCACTTATTTTCTTCTCTGCGCTTAGCTTTATTTGCCATCGTATGCCCATTTGATCCATGTGGCACCCCATGTAAAACCACCACCAAAAGCAGCCAGTACAATATTGTCGCCTTTCTTCAATTGGCTTTCCCACTCCCACAAACAAAGCGGAATAGTACCTGCAGTAGTATTGCCAAATTTTTCAATGTTGATCATCACTTTCTCTTTCGGTAAGCCAATACGGTTGGCGGTTGCATCAATAATACGCAGGTTGGCCTGGTGTGGTACCAGCCATGCAATATCTTCTCCGGTTAAATTGTTGCGTTCTAATAATTCGGCACTTACATCGGCCATACCTTTTACGGCAAATTTGAAAACCGTTTGTCCTTCCTGAAAAGCATAGTGCTCACGGTTGGCTACTGTTTCCATACTGGCTGGGCGCAAACTGCCACCTGCTTTCATGTTCAGGTAATTTCTGCCGGCACCATCACTTTTTAAAATGCTGTCTTGTACACCATATCCTTCTTCGTTTGGTTCCAGCAAAACACAGGCTGCACCATCGCCAAAAATCACACAGGTATTACGATCGGTATAATCGATTATCGCACTCATTTTATCGGCACCAACTACCACCACTTTTTTATAACGTCCGCTTTCAATAAATGCAGCTCCCGTTGTAAGTGAAAACAGAAAACCGCTACAGGCTGCACTCAGATCGTAGCCAAATGCATTGGTTGCACCAATTTTATCGCACACCACATTGGCTGTAGAAGGAAACACCATGTCAGGGGTAACAGTACCCACAATCATACAATCTATTTCCTTAGGGTCGATGCCACGCTTTTTGCACAAGTCCAGTACAGCGGGTACAATCATATCGGAGGTAGCAAGTCCTTCACCTTTTAAAATTCTTCTTTCTGAAATACCGGTACGGGTGCGGATCCATTCGTCGTTTGTATCAACCATTTTCTCCAGATCAAAATTGGTTAACCGGTCTTCAGGAACCCATCCGGCAACAGCCGTAATGGCGGCAGTAATTTTTTGACTCATTCTGTTTGTTGTGTTTAAGGCGGGGCAAGCAGCCCCTTTTTTTCAGGCGCAAATATACACTTTGCCAACCAAGGAGTTGTTAGTCAAAGCCAAATCAACCCTAAGAACAAGGAGGCCATGCCGGCAAATGCAAAAAAACCTATTTTCGTTTCATGTTTGCGTACCTCAAAGGAACCTTTACACTCAAAACTCCAACTGTTATTCATGTTGATGTGCATGGCGTAGGCTACGAAGTGCAGGTAAGTCTGCATACCTATTCCAAAATCCAGAACCTGGATGAGGGTACTTTGTTCACCCATTTGCTGGTACGGGAAGATGCACATATTCTCTACGGCTTTTACGATAAAGCAGAGAAAGAGGTATTCCTCCATTTATTGAGTGTGAGCGGGGTGGGTGCTACCACGGCCCGCATGATGCTTTCTTCATTGCATGCTGAGGAAGTGGTAAAGGCCATTTTAAACGGCAATGTGGTATTACTTGAAAGTGTAAAAGGCATTGGAAAGAAAACCGCACAGCGTATTGTTTTGGAATTAAGGGATAAACTGGCAAAAAGCCCGGTAGAAGTGAATATTTCTCCGCTGAACCACAATAGTTTAGACCTTGATGCGTTAACTGCTATGACTGCTTTAGGCATTGCCCGCAATGCAGCCGAATCAGCGATTAAAAAGGCAAGGCAAATTAATACGGAGTTTGCCGAAGTTCAGGAGCTGATAAAGGCGGCCCTAAAGTGCCTGTAACCGAAACAAAACTTATTTGCTTTAGAGACCTTGACCCTGATGCGACGCACCATAACTGGCATCTATGCCCTTCTGACCATTGTAACTACCTGCCTGTCGTTGGTAAGTTACGGTGGTGCCACCTCATTCGATATTCCTGTACGAGATACTGTTCCCGGAAAAGATAGTTTACGTTTTCCCTTAACCGACCGCAGAGGCGATGCGTTTACAGAGCCAAACCGCAATCCCTTCGATCTGCAACGTCCGTCGAATATTCAGGATTCCATTGCATATGATCCGGCTACCAAACGCTATTACATTTACGAAAAAATTGGCCGCAGCTGGTTTCGCAAACCCAGCTATTTAACGTTTGAAGAAATGCTGGCATACAAGAGTCGCCAGGACGAACGGGATTATTTTCAACGTCGCTTAAATACTACACTCAACCTTAACCGTAAAATACAGGACCCGAAACTGCAGGTAAGGCCCAGTTTCTTTAACCGCTTGTTCAGTACTACCGGTGTGCCGAAAGTAGAAATCCGTCCGCAGGGCGATGTTACCTTAACAGCCGGTTATTTGGGACAGAATATTAAAAACCCAACGCTACCTGAGCGTGCACGTAAAAACGGAACCTTCGATTTTGATATGAACGCCAACTTTGGTTTAAATGCCAAGATTGGTGATAAACTCAATTTCCCGGTAACCTATAACACACTTGCCAACTTCCAGTTCGAAAACCAGCTGAAGCTGGATTACTCAGGTAATACCGATGCAATCATTAAACGCATTGAAGCTGGTAACATTCAGTTTCCATCAAGAGGTACATTAATGCCCGGTGCTTCTGCTTTATTTGGATTGAAAACCGAATTGCAGTTTGGTAAGTTGTATGTAACAGCGGTGCTGGCCAATCAGAATTCGAACCGGCAGCAGGTACAGCTTGCAGGAGGTACAGGTTTACAGCAGTTCCAGGTTAAGGCCGATGAGTACGAAGAGAACCGCCACTTCTTAATGGCGCAGTACTTCCGCAAAAATTATAACAAGAACATGAAGAATGTGCCGGCGGTAACAACACCGGTGCAGGTGCTGCGTATGGAAGTATGGGTTACCAACCGTACCGGTTCTACTACCGAAAACAGAAACGTAGTTGCGTTGATGGATTTGGGCGAATCGCAACCATATAACAGCAATATCTTTTCACTCACCAGTTCCGAGCTGCCTTCAAACGATGCCAACGATCTGTATCAACGGATGGTGAACGATCCTGCAACACGTGATGCATCGCTGGTAACAAACCGCTTAACCAGTTTTGGCTTAACAGCCGTACAGGATTTCGAACGCACATTTGCACGCAAGCTTCGCCCCGAAGAATATTATTTCAATCCGCAGATTGGTTTTATATCGCTCAATACAATTTTGCAGCCCGACGAAGTGTTGGGTGTGGCTTTTCAATACAGCGTAAATGGAAAAATTTACCAGGTAGGTGAATTTTCGAACGATGTAACGCCCGATACAACAAGCAACAACAGTGGTACGCAAAAAGTATTGTTTCTGAAAATGCTTAAAGCAACATCGCAACGTCCGTTGTTGCCCATTTGGGATTTGATGATGAAGAACGTTTACTCCGTTGGTTACGGACAGCTGGAGCGGAAAGATTTTAAACTCAACATTCTTTACCAGGAACCCGGCGGTGGCGAAAAAAGATATATTCCTGAAGGAGAAGAAAAGGGCCGTCCAATTCTTGAGTTAACAAACCTCGATCGTTTAAATAATCAAAACGATCCACAACCCGATGGTGTGTTTGACTATGTAGAAGGGTTTACAGTAAACTCGCAATTAAGCCGGGTTATTTTCCCTGTACTTGAACCGTTTGGTAAAGACCTTGAATATATTTTCCGTGGAGTAGATTCAATTGAACTTCGGCAGAAATATTTATTCTATCCGTTGTACGATTCAATTAAATGGGTTGCACAGCAATCACCGCAGTTGAATCGTTATATATTCCGTGGAGCATCACGCAGTGCAGGCGGTGGTGGCGATATTCCGTTAGGTGCATTTAATGTGCCGCAAGGTTCTGTTACTGTATCTGCAGGCGGACAGGTATTAAGAGAGAATGTGGATTACACCGTCGATTATAATCTTGGCACTGTGCGTATCATTAACCAGGCTATTGTAAACTCCGGTGTGCCCATTAATGTGGGCTTTGAAAACAATGCCACGTTTGGTATGCAGAACCGCAACTTTATGGCCCTGCGTTTAGATTATAAAGCCATTGAACGGCAGAACAAACAATTGAATATTGGTGGTGCTGTAATGCGTTTGGGTGAGCGGCCTTTCTTTACCAAAATGAATTATGGTGATGATCCGATCCGCAATACCATGATTGGTGCTGATGTAAACTACCGCAGCGATTGGAAACGCCTCAGCAAATGGCTCGATGCATTGCCTTTCTATTCAACCAAGCAGGCTTCCAACATTAATGTGTATGGTGAGGGTGCACAAATCATCCCCAGTACGGCTAAACAAATCCGTCCGGAAAAAGGTGGCGGCGGTTTAGTATACATTGATGATTTTGAAGGCACACGTAATGGTATCGATCTTCGTTTCCCTTTCATTGCATGGTCACTTGCATCAACTCCATATAAATCGCAGGATCGTTTTGGTGTGGAATTATTTCCCGAAGCAGGTTTAACCGATGATCTGCAATACGGTTACAACCGTGCAAAACTGGCCTGGTATAATATTGAGCCGGTGTTGCAGCAACGTCGTGATCCGAATAATCCATTAGGTGATAATTTAATTGAGTTATCCGATCCACGTGTTCGTTTTGTTAACCGCCAGGAAGTATTTCCGCAGGTTACCCCCGATCTCGGGCAAAATCAGCTGATCACATTTGATATGGCCTTTTATCCAACAGAACGTGGCCCGTACAATTTTGATGCACGCAACGGCAGTATCAATCCGGCCAATGGTCGTTTATTAAATCCGAACAGAAGATGGGGTGGGATTATGCGTGCCATCGATCAAATTGATTTTGAAACAAACAATATTGAGTTTATTGAAATGTGGGTACAGGATCCGTTTATCCTGAACCCGACAAGTACCGGCGGACAGATGTATTTCAACCTCGGTAATATTTCAGAAGACATCTTAAAAGATGGTCGTCGCTTTTACGAAAATGGATTAAGTACCACACAAACACCTGCACGTGAAGATTTCAGTACATGGTCTCGTGTGCCACGCAATCCTATTCAAATTGCACAGGCTTTCAGTAATATACCAGAGGAGCGTCCGCAGCAGGATGTTGGTTTTGATGGCAGAAGCGACAGTGCAGAAGCAAGAGTATTTAATACGTTCCTTACACAGTTCAGTAGCAACTATGGTACAGGTGCTGCGTATCAGCGTTTGTTGGCCGATCCGTCGAGCGATAACTACAAACATTTCCGTGTAGATCAACCGGCAAATGCAAGTATTCTTAACCGTTATAAAAATTTCAATAACCCGCAAGGCAACAGTCCCATTGCAGATAATAATGTGGAGTATACGTCTGCTTCTACACTTTATCCTGACAATGAAGATCTGAACCGGGACAATACATTAAATGAAGTGGAAGAGTACTTCCAGTATCATTTAGAGCTACGTCCGAAAACAGATCCGTTGATGCAGGTTGGACAAAACTATATTGCCGACAGGCGTGAAGTTGATATTAAACTTGCCGATGGCAGTACCCGTAAAGAAACCTGGTTCCTCTTCCGTATTCCCATTAAAGATTACGAACAGAAAGTGGGTAATATCCCCGATTTTAAATCGATCCGTTTCATGCGTATGTTCATGACGGGGTTCGATGATTCGCTGGTGGTGCGTTTTGGTAAACTGGAACTGGTGCGTAACATGTGGCGTTCGTATAAATATGCACTTGATACAACCGGCCAGTATCTGCCATTGCAAAACCAGGGCACAACATCGTTTAACGTAACCGCTGTAAACGTAGAAGAAAACGATAACCGTGTACCGGTAAACTATGTTATACCGCCGGGTATTGAACGTGTGCAACAGTTAAGTAACAATGGTGTAAACCTGTTGCAAAACGAAGCATCGCTTAGCTTGCAGGTGTGCGATTTGCAGGATGGTGATGCACGTGCTGTATTTAAAACACTCAACCACGATTTACGCCAGTACAAACGTGTACGCATGTTTATGCATGCAGAGTCGAGAGGTAAAACAGATAACCTGAAGGATGGTGAAGCGATTGCCGTTATTCGTTTTGGTACCGACTTCATCAATAACTATTACGAAGTACGCATGCCGTTAAAGGTTACCAAGTGGGGCAGTTATCCACGCCCGGGCAGCGGACCCAATGATACAAGTGCTGTATGGCCGAATGCCAACCAGTTTGATGTAAACCTGGAAGAATTGGTGCGGTTTAAACTGCGTCGTACAGGATCGGTAAGTATGTTGTACAGCGAAGACAGGGGCAATGGTATTCGCTGGGCGGTGATGGGTAATCCCAATCTTGGCGAAGTAAAAGGTTTCCTTGTTGGTGTTGAAAATAACAAGAACGATAATACGTCTTCCATTTGTTCGGAAGTATGGATAAACGAATTGCGTTTAAGTGGTCTTGATGAAAAAGGTGGATGGGCTGCAACCGGCCGTGTAGATATTCAGCTGGCAGATCTTGGTACTATTTCCGTTTCAGGTTCTGCACGTAGTGCGGGCTTTGGTACTATTGAACAAAGAGTGAATGAGCGTAGCCGTGAATTCTTTTACCAGTTTGATGCTGCTACTAATTTGCAGTTAGGTAAACTCTTACCAAAGAAAGCAGGTTTGGAAATTCCATTCTATGCCAGCTATTCGCAAACAGTCATGAATCCTGAGTACGATCCTTACGATCAGGATGTGAAGTTTAAGGACAAGTTGCAAACAGTAAACAATAAAGACTCTGTAAAAAATATTGCCCAGGATTTTTCAGCTATTACAACCGTGAATGTTACCAACATGCGGAAGAATAAAACAAATGGCAAGCCTGTACAGATTTACGATATCTCCAATTTTGATGTAAGCTATTCATACACTAAAACCGAAAAGCGAAATCCGCTGATTGAAAACGATGTAATTGAAAAACATTACGCTGGTGTTGGGTATAACTATGCACCACAGCCGAAGTTTATTGAACCGTTTAAAAAACTCATTAAGTACAGAAGTCCCTGGTGGAATATTGTAAAAGATTTCAACTTTAACTATCGCCCCAGCCTGTTAAGTTTCCGTGCAGATATTAACCGCCAGTTTGGTGCCGTACGTGCAAGAGAAGTAACGATACCCGGTGTGGCGCCGAGTCCGTTTAAAATTCCTGAAACGTACGATAAGTATTTTGTGTTCGATCGGGTATATAACATGCGTTGGGATCTTACACGTTCCATCAACATCGATTTCAGTGCAACCAACAATGCACGTGTAGATGAACCGTTTGGACGTATCAACACAAAACAGAAGAAAGACAGTATACGAACAAACCTCTTGAAAGGTGGACGTAACACCATCTATCGTCAAACAGCCAATGCGTCGTACAATCTTCCATTATCGAAAATTCCGGCACTCGACTGGACAACGGCCCGTTTCAATTACGCAACAACCTATAACTGGATCGGTGCATCACGCCTTGCAGTAAGTTTAGGTAACACGATTGAAAATTCACAAACAAGAGTGTTTACTGGTCAGCTTGATTTTACAAGATTGTACCAGAAGTCGAAATTTTTACGAGCACTGGAAACAGAAAAAGATCCAAATGCACCGGCTGCATTAGCATCACCGAACATTAAGTTTAATCCAAAAGATACCGTTGGTAAGAGTAAGAAATATGTGGCCAAACTGTTCCGTCGTTTAAACCGTTTGGAAGCAAAGAAAGATAAGAGTCTGCAATACGAACCATCAGGTGCAGCACGCTTTTTCGGTCAATTACTTACTTCTGTAAAGAGCATCAATGTTAATTACAACGAATCGTTTAACTCAAGACTGCCCGGTTATTTAGACAGTACACAATACATTGGACAAAACTGGAGAAGCGGAGCACCGAGCCTTGGTTATATATTTGGCAGGCAACCTGATACTTCATGGTTGAACAGCGCAGCAAAGAAAGGATGGATTACGAAGGATACGAATTTCAACTACCTGTTTACACAGAGTTACAGGCAGGAGTTAAAAGTAGAAGCAACTGTTGAACCATTCCGTGACTTTACGATTGATTTAAACTTAACACGTTCGTTCAGCAAAAACTATTCGCAACTGTTTAAGGATACAACCGGCACCGGAACCTTCGGTCATCTGAGTCCGTTAGCAAGCGGAGGTTTCGATATCAGCTTTATTTCTTATCAAACCATGTTTAAGAAATTCTCAGCTACAACACCCGGCGAAACCTTCCTGCAGTTTGAAGCAAATCGTTTGATTTTATCGAAGCGATTAGGTCAGGCAAACCCATACAGTCAAACTCCTAATGCAGATAATTATTACAAAGGTTATGGCCGTTATGCACAGGATGTATTGATTCCTGCATTTATTGCAGCTTATACCGATCAGGATCCGTTAAAAGTAGGATTGCTCGATCAAAACAACAGGCGCATAAACGATAATCCATTTAAACGCTATTTGCCCAAACCTAACTGGCGTTTAACCTACAACGGTTTAACACGTTTGCCCGGCATGGATCGTTTGTTTACCAACTTCAGCATTACACATGGTTACAGCAGTAACCTCAGCATGAACAATTTTACTTCTGCACTTTTATATGCCGATCAGTTTGGTTATGGCTTCCCATCGTTTGTTGATCCGGTATCGAACAACTTTGTGCCGTTCTTTATCGTACCAAACTTAACCATCAGCGAACGTTTTTCACCATTGATTGGTATTGATGTGCAAACCACCAGCCAAGTAAACTTTAAACTTGATTATGGCCGCAGCCGTACCATCAGTTTAAGTTTGATCGACTTCCAGGTAAGTGAAGTACGCAGTATTGAAATTACGGTTGGTGCTGGTTACCGAAAGCGTGGTTTAAAGCTGCCGTTTAAAGTGCCGTTCAGTAAAAACAATTCAAAAGCTCTTTCAAACGATTTAAGTTTCCGTTTCGATCTTACCTATCGTGATAATGCCACATCCAACAATATTCTTGATCAGCGGAATACTATTCCAACCGGTGGACAGAAAATTCTTTCCATCAACCCATCGATTGATTATGTATTGAACAACCGCATTCGTTTACGTTTGTTCTTTGAACAAAACAGGGTAACAGGTTATATTGCCACACCGCCACCAGTTGTAAATACAAGAGCGGGTGTACAGGTGAACATCAGTTTAGCACAGTAATAAAAACGTTGATATACAAAAAGCCTCCGGTTTGCCGGAGGCTTTTTGTTATCTGTTCCTCTGCAAAATGATTGATTATTTGACTCTGTACTTTTTATTGCTGCTGCACATTTAATTTACAAACGTTCAGCAATCAAATTTTAAATGAAGTTGCTGTTATAAAACATCCCGGTAATCGGGTGTTTTATCGAACACTGCTTTTGCAAACGGGCAGAGAGGTTTAATTTTTATATTTTTTTCTCTTGCAAAGGCTACTGCTTTTGCTACTAATTGTTTGCCTGCACCTTTGCCCGCAAGTTTATCACTAACCTCGGTATGATCAATAATAAACATGCCCGTGCCGGCCCATACATAAGTCATTTCGGCAAGGCGTTCGCCATTTTCTTCTACATAAAAGGCACCTTTTTTACCGTCGTCGCTTTGTAAAATAGTCATAGGCAATAAAGATAATTTAAACCGAACAATCGAAACATGCATTGCATGCAGCTTGTGCTTTTTGCTCCGCAAAAAAAGGCCTTGCACAGGTCCGTATCGTACTTCTTCCGTTGTAGCGCAAACATTTCCCTCATCTTCCTTACTTTTGGGCAAATCAATGTTTATGAGTCATCAATTACTGAAAGGAAAAAAAGGGATCATCTTCGGGGCGTTAGATGAGAAATCGATTGCATGGAAAACAGCGTTGAAATGCTACGAAGAAGGTGCACAGATTGTGTTAACCAATGCGCCTGTGGCTTTGCGTATGGGCGAAATCAATAAACTGGCAGAAGCTTGTGGTAATGCCCCTGTTATTGGTGCCGATGTAACCAATATGGACGACCTGAAAAATCTTTTCGAAAAATCGATGGAGCACTTTGGTGGCAAAGTTGATTTTGTATTGCATTCAATTGGTATGAGCCTGAACGTACGTAAAGGTAAACATTATACAGAGCTGAACTATGAGTGGAATGCAAAAACACTCGATATTTCGGCAATGAGTCTGCACCGTGTATTGCGCACCGCTTGGGATATGGATGCAATTAACGATTGGGGCAGTGTTGTTGCGCTAACTTATATTGCTGCACAACGTGTGTTCCCCGATTATAATGAAATGGCTGATGCGAAATCGTTGCTGGAAAGTGTAACACGCAGTTTCGGTTACCATTATGCTGTTAAAAAGAAAGTACGTGTAAACACCATTTCACAATCGCCAACACGTACAACTGCGGGCAGTGGTGTAAAAGGCTTTGATGGGTTTATTAATTATGCAGAAAAAATGAGCCCGCTTGGTAATGCCAGCAGCGAAGATTGCGCAAATTATATTGCCGTAATGTTCAGCGATCTTACACGTATGGTTACCATGCAGAATCTTTTCCACGATGGTGGTTTCAGCTTTACCGGTGTAACAGCTGAAGTAATTGAACAGATGGAAAAAGAATAAAACAGTAAACACGGCGTGTTGTATTGTTGTAAATAAACAATTAAAAAAGTTGACAGGTTATACGCTTGTCAACTTTTTAATTTTAAAGTAAAGCATATGAATTGGGTAGAAGCAGTTGGTCTTTTTGGTTCGTTCCTCAGCAGTATTACGTTTGTGCCACAAGTATATAAAGCCTGGCAAAGTAAGAGTGTTGGCGACTTAAGTGTGTACACCATCCTGATTGTAACAACCAGTACACTTGTATGGCTGGTATATGGTTTTTTTAATAACCCGGTATTGTTGCCGGTAGTACTGTGCAATGGATTTATTTTCCTGCTGTCGCTGGTATTACTTTATTTTAAGTTCACCTTTATAAAACACTGATGCATATTGAACATCTTGCCATTTGGGTGAAAGACCTGGAGTTGATGAAAGATTTTTACTGCAGGTATTTTGCTGCTACAGCAAATTCGAAATACACAAATCAAGCAAAACAATTCCAGTCTTATTTTCTTTCGTTTGCCGGCGGGCCAAGGTTAGAACTGATGCAGATGCCTGCGGTGCCTGTTTCGAAAGATAATATCTACGATCAGTTTACGGGGCTTATTCACTTTGCTATTTCATTAGGTAGTAAAGAAAAAGTAGATGAAATGACTGCCAGGTTTAAAGACGATGGGTTTGATGTATTGGATGGTCCTCGTACAACAGGCGACGGGTACTACGAAAGCGTTATACTCGATCCGGAAAAGAACAGAATTGAGCTCACGGTTTAATTATAGCAGCGAAGATGTTTGCATCCCGACGCTCTCCTTCGCTAAAGCTGCGGAGAGCGAGCCGCTCAGGATAAAAAGCAAACCCCGCCTTTGGGGCAGGGTTCAAAGTTTTTAGCTCATCGCTAAAAGCACAAGTTTTTAATATTCATCTTCATTAAAGAAGAAGTCTTCCTGGCTTGGATAATCAGGCCAGATGTCGTCGATGCTTTCGTAAATTTCGCCCTCGTCGTCTAACTCCTGCAGGTTCTCTACTACTTCAATGGGTGCCCCACTGCGGATTGAATAATCAATCAATTCATCCTTGGTAGCAGGCCAGGGAGCGTCTTCGAGGTACGAGGCTAATTCAAGTGTCCAGAACATAAGGTAACCCTTTAATTTTCCGCAAATGTAACTCTCCTGCTGAAATTACCAAATCTGCTTTGTTAAGTATGTGAATAACCGTACAAAAGGAATTTTTAACGGCTGTTTGGAGCTACGGTTCAATAGCTTAGGTTTGTATAACGGAGATAACGTACATGCTTAGTTGTAAACAGATTACCAAACGATATGGCAGCCTGGAAGTGTTGAAGGGCGTGGATTTGAATATTGCCAAGGGCGAAATTGTAAGCCTGGTGGGTAGCAGCGGTGCGGGCAAAAGCACTTTGCTGCATATTTTGGGTACGCTGGATGCGGCAGATGCCGGGCAGGTTTGGCTGAATAATGTGCAGGTTGATAGCCTGAAAGGCGATGCACTGGCTATGTTCCGTAACAGGCATATTGGTTTTGTATTTCAGTTTCATCATCTGCTACCGGAGTTTACCGCATTGGAAAATGTATGTATTCCGGGCTGGCTGGGTAATAAAAAGAAAAAAGAAGTTGAAACAAGGGCCATGGAATTACTGGCCATGCTCGGGTTAAAAGAACGCATGCACAACAAACCCTCTGAATTGAGTGGTGGCGAACAGCAGCGTGTGGCAGTTGCACGTGCTTTAATCAATAACCCCGATATTATTATGGCTGATGAGCCAACAGGTAATTTAGACAGTACGCATGCCCGTGGGCTGCATCAATTGTTCTTCGATTTACGCAAACAATTCAACCAAACTTTTTTAATTGTAACGCATAATGAAGAGTTAGCAGCTCAATGCGACCGAACAGTGCATATGAAAGACGGGAGAATTGTTGCAAGTACGAATTGAGAAGTACGAAATTTATAATCCCAACTCCGTTTAATAATATTCGTCGAGTAGGATTGTTTCTTACTTCTAACTTCGTAATTCGTACTCTTTTCTTATACTCTCGGCTTCCATGGAATTTCTTCTACGCCCAATTGATGGCCGGTATAACGGGCCAGCACAAATAAATAATCGCTTAAACGGTTGATGTATTTAATAACCAGTGGTTCAACAAACATATCTTCCTGCTGCATGTGTACACATAAGCGTTCGCAGCGGCGGCATACACAACGGGCCACATGTAAGGTACTTACAGAAACATGTCCACCGGGCAGCACAAAAAACTTCATCGGAGGAATGGCCTCGTTCATCTTGTCCATTTCTTTTTCCAGCAGTTCCACATCACTCTCTTTCAAATCAGGAATTTTCATCTTTGGTTCTTTTTCCGGGTCGCAGGCCAGTGAAGAACCAATGGTGAACAAGCGGTCCTGCACTTCTTTTAATACCGCTTTTGTATGTACATCGGCTACATGGTCGGTAACCAAGCCAATGTAAGAGTTAAGTTCGTCTACGGTACCATAGGTTTCTATACGAATATGGCTTTTCGGAACCTTTGTTCCGCCAATTAAACTTGTTTTACCTAAATCGCCTGTTTTTGTGTAAATCTTGTGTGCCATTTTTCGTCAATTCTAGTGTTAACAAAAGTAGACTTCAAAAGGTTGTAAATAAAAATGGAGAGTTAAAAACTCTCCACATCTGTAATATTGCAGCAGGTATTTATCCCGCCATCATTTCTTCTTTCCTTTTATCGCTTTCAATTAAACCATCACGCAAACGCACAACACGTTTGGCATAACCGGCAATATCTTCTTCATGTGTAACCAGTACAACAGTATTGCCCAACTGATGAATATCGTTCAGCAGATGCATAATTTCTACCGATGTTTTTGAATCGAGGTTACCGGTAGGTTCATCTGCAAGAATAATCGAAGGTTTGTTGACCAGTGCACGGGCTATGGCCACACGCTGAATTTGACCACCACTGAGCTCGTTTGGTTTGTGATGATAACGATCGGCCAGTTTCACTTTCTCGAGCATTTCCATAGCACGTTCGTTCCGTTCTTTTTTCGGAACACCTGCATAAATAAGCGGCAATGCTACGTTTTCCAGCGCACTTAAACGGGGCAGCAGATTAAACTGCTGAAATACGAAACCGATTTCCTGGTTGCGGATATCTGCAAGATCATTATCATTCATCTTGCTTACATCTTTTCCATTGAGAATATATCTTCCATCGCTTAAAGTATCCAGACAACCCAAAATATTCATGAGTGTACTTTTGCCCGAACCCGAAGGGCCCATCAATGCCACAAACTCGTTTTTGAAAATATCGAGATTGATACCTTTTAAAACCGGTAATTCCTGTTTGCCGAGGTAATAACTTTTGCGCAGGTTGTCGAGGTGGATAACTGATTGCATACGATGATAAGTTTATTTTTTGATCACTTTGGGAACCATAAAAAAGCGATCTTTTTTTAATTGTGCGTTTTGCAAAGCTTCTTCAATAGTAACTGATCCTTTTACTTCGTCTGCACGAAGTACATTGATTTCTTCGGTTAAATGCATCAACGGCTCAATACCTGTAGTATCGAGCTCCTGGAGTTTTTCAATAAAACCAATCATTTGCTGCAAGTCGGTACGGAGCTTCTCCTTTTCGGTTGGCTTAATATCCAGCCTTGCCAGCAGGCTCAGTTTATCAATTAATGCATGGTTTACTTCCATTGGTCAAAAATAAGCAAATTGAACGGTGAACGTTTGGTTTTGGATGAATGGCTTCGATCTTGTTTCAAACCTTGTTTGTGCCTGTTACAGCAATGTGCCTTTCAAAAACAAAAATGCGGTTGAGAAATAAATGATCAGTCCGGTAACATCTACCAAGGTTGCAACAAACGGGGCAGATGAAACAGCAGGATCGGCGCCCAGCTTTTTCAAAAACAACGGTAACATCGATCCGCTCAAGGTGCCCCAAAGTACAACGCCTACGAGTGAAATGCCCACTACAAAGCCAATTTCATCCCAGTTGTTACCATAAATTTCCGGCGAAATAGAATGCCAGATGAAAATACGTACAAAGCCGATGATACCTAAAGCGGTGCCCAACAATAAACCTTGAATAATTTCACGGCGCATCACCTTCCACCAGTCGGCCAGCGTTACTTCACCTACAGCCATTGCCTGTATTACCAGTGTAGAAGCCTGCGAACCGCTGTTACCACCACTGGAAATAATCAACGGAATAAACAGTGCCAATACAACAGCCTTTGCAATTTCATCTTCAAAAAAGGCCATGGCAGATGCTGTTAGCAGCTCGCCCAGGAAAAGCACAATCAGCCAAACAACCCGCTTTTTAAAGAGTTTCATCAGAGGGGTTTCAAGGTAAGGTTCGTCGAGTGCCTCGGTACCACCCATCTTCTGCATGTCTTCGCTAAACTCTTCATTGGCTACCCACAATACGTCATCGATGGTAACAATGCCGAGTAATTTGTTGGTATTACTTACAACAGGCAAAGCCACACGGTTATTCATTTTAAAAGCTTCGTTGGCTGTTTCCTGATCGTCAAAAGCTTTCAATGCAATAAAGCGCCCGTCAATAAGTTCTTCTACACGCTTATCCGGCGCTGCAAGAATAATATCACGAATGCGTATATCATCTATTAACTCACCATTCTCATCAATTACATACAATACGTTAATCGTTTCACTGTCTTTGCCATATTTGCGAATGGTATCAAATACCTCTGCAATTGTATTGTATGGATAGATGTATACATAGTCCGGGGTCATTAAACGGCCGATACTGTTTTCAGGATAGCCTAATAATGAAAGTGTAATTTTTCGTTCCTCGGGGTTTAGTAGTTTAATCAGCTCACGCACCACGTTGCTGGGCAATTCTTCAAGGAAAGAAGTTCGGTCATCGGCCGGCAACTCATTTAGTAGTTCGGCAGTTTTAAAAGGAGGTAATTCTTTAATAATGTGTTTCTGCGTAGGTAAATCGAGAATTTTAAACACGCTGGCGGCTCTGTGTACGCTCATATTCGCCAGCATCTGACTTTCATAATCGGGGAATTCATACACCAGTTCAGCAACATCGCTGATGTTTTGATTATTAAGAAACTCCTGAATTTCCAACTTGTCTTCCCTAACCATCAGGGCTTTAAACTGCTCTTTTAATGAAACTTCCTGTTCCAGTTCCAAACTCATACCGCAACGATTTAATTAAGTTTTTTTCCTGATTTCTGCATTTTGGCTAAAGTTAGTTTCTTTGATTGAAAGTGGAAGACTCCACGCTGAGCTTATGCGGTTAAACGAATTATTTATTGCAACATCAGAAGGCCGGGGAAGGGGAGTGTTTACCAACGAAACCATTGAAGCCGGCTCCATTTTAGAAATTGCCCCTGTTATTGTAATGTCGGCCGAAGAACGTGTGCTGCTCGATCAAACCTTGTTACACGATTATATTTTTGAATGGGGCGAAGAAAAAGATAAGTGTGCAATGGCGCTCGGCTGGATTCCTGTGTATAATCATTCGTACAGCAGTAATGCCGAATATTATATGGATTTTGAAGAAGAAGCGATGTTTATAAAAGCGGTACGGGAAATAGCTGCAGGTGAAGAAGTTACAATCAATTATAACGGCGATTGGAACAATGAACAGAAAGTTTGGTTCGATGTAAAATAGTGAAAGACATCCGGGGTATCGTAGTTTTACGTAGGTGCTTATAATTAAAAATATAAGCAGATGCTTGTAGTTGTGGTGTATGGATGTTACTTTTGCCTTACGATCTCCCTGAAAAAGCCCTACTTTAATCTTCCACACCTACGGAAACCAGTTAACAATTTAAACTTCTCTACATGATTAGAAAGTTACTCTTGTTGCTGGTTGTTATAACATACCTGCAAAACACTTCTTACTCTCAAGGTGCCGAAGTTTACGGCAATGCATTCTGGCAAAGCGCAAGCAACAGAGTTGTTGTACGTTTAGCTTTACGTAATCCAACTGGTTCAAGCTCTGGACAGATACGTTTAATGGGTTGGCGTTTTGGTATCCAATATAATGATGCAAACGTCTCGTTTGCTGGTTATAATAGTTATATGACTGGTTTGAATGATCCGGCGTACCTTACTTTTATAGGTCCTGATAATGCTGCAGGTGTTGCAAACATTGATCCTGTAGTTGGAGCACAGCGTACTGCAACTATATCTACAGGTGGTGCAAAAGTAATGCAACAGCGATATATTAATCGATCAACAACTAGTTGTACTAATGGGTTGGTACTGGCTGCGGGGCAAATGGCCATATTAATTGATATCTATTTTACATTAGATAATAACAACCCAGCTTACTATCATTTAACAGATCCTGACTATGGGTTTGGAGATCCCGAGTTTATAGCACAATTCCTTGAAAAAAGTAATGGGGGGCATACAGGTAATTTAACAGATGCGTTTAAAGATATTGCTGTTGTAATTATAAGAGAGGGAAATGAGTCTAATCCATATCAGCCATTTGATGCAAGTAGTTGTGGCGCAAATGTGAATACAAATCCCGTAACCATTGGAAAGGAAGATGTGAATTTTATTACACCAATCAACGGAGTACTTGCAGGCAAAGCAGTAAATGCAACAGTGGCAGATAAAACAAGCCATGTGCAGGTTCAATGGAGTTCGGAAAACAATCAGTTGATTGATTATTTTGAAGTACAACGGAAAGACAACAACGGCGAATTTAAAACGATTGGTTTGGTAATGGGTAGCGATAATTCAGCAGAAGAAAAATATGAGTACAAAGACAAAGTAACTGTGAGAGATATCGAATCATCTTATCGTATTAAAGTAATCGGTAAAGATAAAATCACTACCTACAGCAATGTGCAAAAAATCAGGTTGGGCAGCAGCCAGGTATTAACCATTAAGGTATATCCTAATCCTAGTAGCGATGTAGTTCGCATAACTCTTCCGGAACCAACCGGTATTTATGTAAGCCGTATTTACAGTACCGAAGGTCGAATGGTATTAACAGGTAATGTGTCTGCTTCCAATCCGTCGGTAAATATTAAATCGTTGCAGGTAGGTTCTTACTTTATGGAACTGTATCATCCAAAAACAGGCATGCGATATTATACACAGTTTAATAAGCAATGAAAGAGTCAGAAAAGGTTATAAATTGAAAGCCCTCTCATTTTTGAGAGGGCTTTTTTATGCAGATTATTACAGTTACCAACCGATACCATAATCTTCGCCATGGTTACTGCTGCCGCCCCAGAAACTTTTATGTTTCCAGTCGAAATAAATAGCATTGATCGGCCCGCTTGTACGATCATCGAATGTTAACGTATATCCCATCTGCCGTAATTCTTTTCGTACCCATTCCGGTGTGTTGTCGTGTAACAGAATACTTCCCGGCCTTGGTTTGCGGTCTTCTGTTTTTGCACCACCTAATGAGAGCCATAATTGATTACTGTTGATGTTAGCTGCTTCACATGCTTCCTGCACATTCATACCAAATTCAACAACGTTTAAAAAGAATTGTAACAGGTTTTGATCTTGTGTATCGCCTCCCTGCACAGCAAACGATAAAAAGGGTTTGCCATCTTTTAATGCCAGTGTTGGTGTTAATGTAACACGTGGACGTTTGCCCGGCTCAATTACATTAAAGGGATTTAATGTTGCATCCAGTACAAAGCTCTGCCCACGCTGACTCATACCAATACCTGTGTTACCTGCAATGCAGGCAGGCAGCCATCCGCCTGAAGGTGTAATCGAAACAACCCATCCTTCTGCATCAGCTGCTTCAACAGATGTGGTTCCTCTCCACAAGCGATCCATATAATCTGCATCAATGGCTGCTACTGCTTCGTTGCGTAGATCATGTGCAGGAACAAAACTTCCATGTTTGCTTGCACTCGTATCAACAGTATAACCTCTTTTCTTCAGCACATCAAAGTAGGGGTTTATTTTGCCTTCGAACGCATATGGATCACCGGGGCCTACATCGGCCATATTGCGGTCCATAACCATTTGCTTTGCTCTGAATTTAGCATACTCTTTACTCAGCAAACCCTGCATTGGCTCAAGTGGTGGAAAGTAAGGGTCGCCATAATAAAAATCACGGTCGGCAAACGTCATATTCATTGTTTGATAAACCGTATGAATATAACGGGCGCTGTTGTAACCCATACTCTTTAAATCGAAATTCTCCAGTATGTTCAGGCTTTGCAATAACATGGGGCCTTGCGTCCATTGGCTGAGCTTGTATACTTCAATGCCTTTATAATTAACATGCATCGGCTCTTCTTCAATCGGCTTCCAGTTTGCCAGATCGTTCATTGTAATTAAACCGCCCTGTTCCTGGCAACCACGTACAAATTCCTGCGCTATATCACCTTTATAAAAGCGATCATAGGCAGCCATAATAGCTTCTTTGCGGGTCTTTCCTTTTTTCAATGCCTGTTGTTCTGCTTCTACCATTTTGGTAAGCGTTTCTAGCAAATCTTTTTGTACAAAAATTTCGCCTGCTTCAGGCGCTTCTCTTTTTTCACCTGCGTGCGGCAGAAAAACTTTTTTACTGTATGGCCATTCTTTGATCTGTTGTTTGCCACGCTCTATACTATTAGCTGTCTGCGCTTCAATAGGGTAGCCTGCTGCTAATTGCATAGAAGGGACCAGTACTTCTTTTAAACTCATTGTACCATAATTGGCCAGCATTAAACAAAGACCACCAACGGTGCCAGGCGTAACAGCAGCAAGCGGACCATACTCCGGCGGAAAATTATAGCCTTTGCTTTTATAGAATTCGGCAGTTGCACCTGTTGGTGCAACACCCAATGCGTTAATACCAATTACCTTTCCTGTTTTTGGGTTGTAGATAAGTGCTTGCGTTTCGCCGCCCCAACTTAACACATCCCACATGGTACAGGTTGCTCCCAACATTGCACAGGCTGCATCAACTGCATTACCACCTTTTTGGAAAATCATACTTCCGGCAGTGGCAGCAAGTGGTTTGCCGGTAATTGCCATCCAGTTTTTGCCGTGTAAAACAGGTTTTTGTGTTTGCTGTGCAGCGCACACAAATGCAGTTGCACAACAAAGCAAGACAAAGAATTTTCTCATGCGAAGTTATTTAGTCTTTAAAGTTAGGCAGAGATCGTTAACCTGCATTGCCTTTGGATGAATGGTGGATGATATTAAACAGACGGCATACCGTACTTTTTAAAGTGCGATACAACAATCTTATAACAATTAAACAGAATCTTAGTTGTAAATTGATGAAACGACGATTGTGTTGAATGTATAAAAGCTTGCTGTATGAAACAAATTATTTCAGTAAAAGAAAAACGTATTGCTGCGTTACTCTTATTTGTAGTACTGGCAGTCATCAGCCTTAACCAGTTTATGAATAAGAAAGATTACAATGATCTGTACACAAATATGTCATCGTTGTACAAAGACAGGCTGATGCCTGCAGGTTACCTGTTCGGCATTAACGATCATTTATACCAAAAGAAAATATTGCACCTGCAGGAATCTAAAACCGACGTACAGTTAGCCGCTCAATTGCAAGTGCATGATGCAGCAATTGCAAAACTCATTGAGGCGTATGAAGCCACTTATCTTACCAATGCTGAAAGAAAAGAATGGAAGCAGTTACTGAATAGTTTAGCTGCTTACAGACACGCTGAAAAGAGCGTAGCATCTGAAGTGCTGCAGTACAATCGTAGTCAAATGCTGGAAACCAGTTTTCAACAGGCGCAACATAGCTTAAACGAGTTAAATCTATTACAGACAGCAGAAGGCGGTACGCTGCAAACAAAATCAACAGCAATTATCAATGGCACTGTTGTGCATGCTTATCTGCAAATGGCAATGATTGTTGTGCTTGCCATTATCGCCATTGTATTGGTTACTGCAACAGAACATCCGTTCTTCCCAACCAACCGGCAACAATTGTTGAATTAAAATACTTCTTGTTTACTGGAAAATAAAAATCCCGCTGCAGAGCGGGATTTTTATTGTTTAACAGTTTTGTACACTTAACGTACAGGAGCGATATTATCCTTTCGCAAATTCCGAACGGATTACATTCAATGCACCACCGGCTTTAAACCACTCAATTTGCTGAGCGTTGTAGCTGTGGTTAACAGAAATGGTTTCGCTGCTGCCATCTTTGTGGTTTAATACCAGCTCCAGGTTTTTACCTGGCTCAAATGCGGTTAAACCAACCACATCAATGGTATCATCTTCCAGAATTTTATCGTAATCTTCTTTGTTGGCAAAAGTTAACGCCAACATACCTTGCTTCTTCAGGTTGGTTTCGTGTATACGTGCAAACGATTTTACCAATACAACACGAACACCGAGATGACGGGGTTCCATGGCTGCATGCTCTCTTGAAGAACCTTCGCCATAGTTCTCGTCGCCCACAACAATTGTTCCAACACCCGCTGCTTTATAAGCACGCTGTGTATTTGGTACAGTACCATATTCGCCGGTAAGCTGATTTTTTACAGTATCTGTTTTCTCGTTAAAGAAGTTGGTTGCACCAATTAACAGGTTGTTACTGATGTTATCTAAGTGGCCACGGAATTTTAACCATGGACCTGCCATTGAAATGTGATCGGTTGTACATTTTCCTTTTGCTTTGATGAGGAGTTTCAATCCTTTCAGATCGGTTCCTTCCCATGCTGCAAACGGGTAAAGTAATTGTAAACGCTTGCTGTCTTCTTTTACATCAATAATTACACCGCTGCCATCTTCAGCCGGAGCCTGATAGCCCGCATCTTCTACAGCAAAACCTCTAACCGGTAATTCATCGCCACTTGGAGGATCGAGTTTTACCTGTTCACCTTTTTCGTTAGTTAATGTATCAGTCATTGGGTTAAATGTAAGATCGCCGGCAATAGCCAATGCTGTTACCAATTCAGGACTTGCAACAAACGCTAATGTATTCGGGTTGCCATCGGCACGCTTGGCGAAGTTCCGGTTAAAGGAGTGAACGATGGTGTTGCGCTCTTGCTTTTCTGCACCCATACGATCCCACATACCAATACAAGGTCCGCAGGCGTTGGCAAATACAGTTGCACCAATTTGTTCAAACGTGCTCAGGTAACCATCTCTTTCAATGGTATAACGCACCAGTTCGCTACCGGGTGTAATGGTGAATTCTGCTTTTGTTTTCAATCCTTTTTCTGCTACCTGCTTTGCTAAACTAACTGCACGGCTGATGTCTTCGTAAGAAGAGTTGGTACAGCTACCAATCAAACCTACTTCCACTTTTGTAGGCCATCCGTTTTTAGCAGCAGCTTCTTTCATCTGCGAAATTGGTGTAGCTAAATCCGGCGTGAAAGGTCCGTTTAAGTGCGGCTCCAGTTCGCTCAGGTTAATTTCAATTACTTTATCGAAATACTTTTCAGGGTTTGCATAAACGTCAGCATCGCCGGTTAAGTATTCTTTAATTGCATCTGCAGCTTCTGCTACTTCTGCACGGCCGGTTGCTTTCAGGTAACGGCTCATGCTTTCGTCGTAACCGAAAGTAGAAGTGGTTGCACCAATTTCAGCACCCATGTTACAGATGGTGCCTTTACCGGTACAGCTCATGCTTGTTGCGCCTTCGCCAAAATATTCAACAATGGCATTGGTACCACCTTTTACGGTAAGGATACCTGCTACCTTCAGAATTACATCTTTCGGAGCTGTCCAACCGTTTAATTTACCGGTCAGTTTTACACCAATCAATTTTGGCATTAACAGTTCCCAGCTTAACCCTGCCATTACATCGCAGGCATCTGCTCCACCCACACCAATCGCAATCATGCCTAAGCCGCCTGCGTTAACGGTGTGGCTATCGGTACCAATCATCATACCACCGGGGAAAGCGTAGTTTTCTAACACTACCTGGTGAATAATACCGGCGCCGGGTTTCCAGAAACCAATACCGTATTTATTAGAAATCGAAGAAAGGAAGTTGTACACCTCTTCATTTTCAGTAACCGCTTTTACAAGGTCTTGCTTGCCTTCTGCTTTCGCCACAATCAGGTGGTCGCAATGCACGGTAGAAGGAACGGCCACTTTTTTACGGCCTGTTGTATCAAACTGCAGCAACGCCATTTGAGCAGTTGCATCCTGCATCGCAACACGGTCGGGTGCAAAATCAACATAAGCCTTACCTCTTTCGAAGTCTTTCACTTCAACACCTGTCCACAGGTGAGAGTATAATATTTTTTCTGCCAATGTAAGCGGACGGCCCAGTGATTTACGGGCTGCATCAACTTTGGCAGGCATTTCGCTGTACGTCTTTTTGATGAGGTCGAGGTCGAATACCATGAAGAAGAATTTGATAATGATGAATAATAGCTAATTGAAAATTTGGAACAGCCGCCGGCAGAAAAGATTGAGAAACAACGAAAAGTGTCCGAACAGCGCCTGTTCAAATTTGCATATTGCTGTTAGAGGCTGCGAATTTACCGATAAATCGCTTACATTTTAAACCAAGTGAGACAAAGAATTGTTCTTAATTTTAATTTTGTAACAGAAACGAATACGTATGAATCGCATCAGAAGAATGATTGAGTGGAATGTGTTTGGCGTTTGCACCTGGCTGGGCGAGCGAATGGGGATTGCCACAAGCACCATCCGTAAATATTTTATTTATCTGTCTTTCCTAACAATGGGTTCGCCGCTTATTGTTTACCTGTTCATTGGTTTCTGGATGAACATTCGTCAGTATATCTGGTTCAGTAAAAGAAACCCATTGCGTTACTGAAGCTTCTTGTAATCATTGTTTTTTGGTGATTGATTGTTTAATTTCAACAAACAATCGGTTATAAGCTCATGTTCTCCTACGAATATATACATTCCAGTTACAGCGATATGATTAAGGATATTGCTGCGCAGCTGGGTGTAAAGCTGAAGGATAACTGGTTGTTTTTTCCTGAAGAAATTGCCAGTGGTTACTATCGTGTACTGCAACTCTCCAACGGGCTTGATGTAAATATTATCAATTGCCGCATTAATAAAGATTGGTTGTTGCGCCGCAAAAGCGACGATACTGAATACTATACTCTTCGTTTTGATGAACTGACGGTTGAAAAGAATATGAAAATTGGTATTGATACCGATGTGATGGAGAAGCAAAAAGAAACAATAGCCGTAGCTTATCTTACCAGCTCGCTCTTCGATTGGTATTACCATGGAACAAAAGGAACCACATTTAAGGCCGTGAACATTCTTATTCCGAAAGAATGGCTGGGAAAGTTAATGGGCATTGAAGTATTTGATGATATATTGCCCGCCTACATTGCATTAAAGAGCCGCAGCTTTAACATGGAGCCGCTGGATACAGTGTATTACCAGCTAATGGAAGAAATTATGCAGGAAGATCCGGATATGCCGTTTCCGCATTTGTATATTGAAAACAGAGTGCAGTTGCTCATGGAACGCTTCTTTACACGCATTCATTCCCGTGTGTCCCTTGCCGATGTGGAAACGAATATTAAACAGGATGATATTTATACCGTGTTTAAAATTGAAAAATTATTAGTGGAGAATTTTTCGGTTAAGCCCAAATCCATCGAAGAGCTTTCACGAACAGCCACTATGAGCTCTACCAAGTTGAAAAAGATTTTTAAATCGGTGTATGGTGTACCTATTTACGAGTACTATCAACAGAAGCGCATGCAACGGGCAGGCGAATTGTTGTCAACCGGTAAATATTCTGTAAAGCAAGTAGCTGGTATTATCGGTTACAGTAATATCAGCAACTTTACCATTGCATTTAAAAAGTACATGAAACAGGAACCGTCCGAATTTATTACTGCATAATTGTAGAACCATTTACATTGATTACACTTGAACTGCAACATACAGACTATCACGCATTGCTGCAAAGCTTTGCCCGGCAACTTGATGTTACACTAACAGATCATGTGCTGCAGTTACCGGCACATGTAGGTAACGGGTATTATAAACTGATAGAGTTGCCCAACGGATTACAGGCCTTACTTTCCGATATTACCTATAACACAGATGTAACTTACAAACGCATTAAAACAGATGATTATTTCTGTGTTCTCTATTTTAATGATCTTGAACTGAGCGAGCCGATGCAGTTTGTACGTAACGGTAAACAGCATATTGATAAGAGTACAAGACGATCAGGCATATCGCTGGTAAGCAGCATCAACGATATGAGTTTTACCTTAAAGGCTAAAACAAAAGCACGAAGCATTAACCTGTTGTTGCCCGAACAATGGATTAATACCAACCTTAACAGGTATAATGAACTGCATTTGTTAATGCGGTTTAATCAGCAGCAGAACAGCATTGTATATCCCGAGCCATTTGATGCACAAAACAGGATGATCTTTGATGAGGTATTTGAAACAGATGAAGCAAACCCCATGCAGCAGATGATTGTAAAAAACAGGATCATGTTATTGCTGGAGCAGTTTCTTGCAAAAGTGCACCGCAAAATGGAAGAGGACCCCGATGCTGGTCCACGAAAAATTAAACCTGCTGATTTGAGTAAGCTGATGGAAATTGAATCGATTCTGGTGCGTGATTTCAGCCAGCCACCGCCAACCATTGTAACATTGGCCGCACACAGTAATATGAGTGTATCAAAACTTAAATCCACCTTTAAGAAAGTATATGGAACCGGTATTTACGAATACTACCAGAAAAACCGGATGCTGAAAGCCAAAGCCATGTTGCTTACCGGTAAATACAATGTAAAAGAAGTGGGTTCACAGCTGGGTTATACCAATCTCAGTAATTTTTCGTTGGCCTTTAAAAAGGAATTTGGCATACTGCCCAGCGAAGTATAATTTTTTTACTGCGTTTCAATTTCCTTACCTTTAAGCATACACTTTCACTGTTGATCATACACCTGTCTTTTTAATTTTCGCTTCCCTTTACTCATTCCACATCAAACATTTTTGTTCCTGAACAGTACAGCTGCCGGGCTAAACTTTTATCCGTTGGGTAAAACTTTGTGTCGTTGCATCCTGATGAAAACGCATGTTTATCCAATGCCCCACAAAAAAAGAGGCTCTTGTAAAAGAGCCTCAATTTTTTTCAGAACTTCAGATTACCGCTTTGCGGAGTTTCACCAACTGCTCCAGTAAACCCTGCAGTTTATCTAACTGCAACATATTGGCACCATCGCTTTTTGCAACAGCAGGGTTGGGGTGTGTTTCAATAAACAAACCATCAACACCAGTTGCAATTGCAGCTTTTGCAATTGTACCAATCAACTGCGGGTTACCACCGGTTACACCACTGGTTTGGTTAGGCTGTTGTAACGAATGAGTACAGTCCATAATTACAGGTGCATTCAGTTCTTTCATCCAGGTAATGTTGCGGTAGTCAACTACAAGATCAGTATAACCAAATGTGTTACCCCGTTCTGTAAGCATTACTTTATCGTTGCCTGCTTTCTTGATTTTTTCTACTGCAAACTTCATAGAAGGGCCGCTGAGGAACTGGCCTTTCTTCACATTTACAATCTTGCCGGTTTCAGCAGCGGCTTCCAGTAAATCGGTTTGGCGACAGAGAAATGCAGGAATCTGTAAAATATCAATATACGGCGCAGCCATGGCTGCTTCTTCATGTGCATGAATATCTGATGTGGAAGGAAGGTTATATGTTTTACGCACTTTATCAATTAAACTCAAACCCGTCTCGTCGCCTAAACCTGTAAAAGAAGAAGCGCTTGTACGGTTGGCTTTGCGGTACGATGCTTTAAACACATACGGTATACCGAGATTCTTACAAATGGTCGATACTTTATCGGCAACTTCCAGCACTAACTCTTCACTTTCCACTACACAAGGGCCCGCAATAAGGAAAAAATTTTTCTCGTCGTACGATTGATTGGCAAACAGCTCTTTTACATATTGTTCCATGCGGCAAAGATAATAGGAAGTTGGAAGTAAGGTACAAGGCCTAAGAAGCAAGGCGAAAGATAGAAGGTGCAAGACACATGGGACTAGTAGAAAGGCGTAATGCTTAGTACACGTAAGAATTAATCGCTTGCACAATGTTTACCAAGTGGAAGAGCCGGATTGTGGATATCAAAGAAATAGCGCAAACGAATGAATGTTCGCTTCGTTGTTTTTCCGCTTATTTTTGCCCACTTAAACAGCTGTTCGATTATGATAAAAGAAAAAATATTGGTGATCGGTGCTTCAGGCCAGATTGGGGTGGAGCTTACGATGGCATTACGAAAAATATATGGCAATCAAAATGTAATTGCATCCGACCTGCGGGAACAGAATCCTTTGCTGGAAGGTACCGGCCCATACGTAAGTCTGGATGTGATGAATAAGGAAATGCTGCATGTACAGGTGATCCGTCAAAACATCACACAGATTTATTTGCTGGCAGCGATTCTTTCTGCTACCGGCGAAAAAAATCCCAACCTTGCCTGGAACCTGAACATGACGGGTTTGCTGAACGTACTCGACATTGCACGGGAAGAGAAGCTGCACAAAGTTTATTGGCCCAGCTCTATAGCAGTATTTGGTCCTACCAGTCCCAAACAAAACTGTCCGCAGCAAACCATTATCGAACCTACAACCGTTTACGGCATCAGTAAGTACGCAGGCGAGTTTTGGTGCAATTATTATTTTCAACGCTATGGAGTTGATGTAAGAAGCCTGCGTTATCCCGGTCTCATTTCTTACAAATCAGCTCCCGGCGGTGGTACAACCGATTATGCAGTAGAAATTTTTCATGAGGCATTAGATGAAAACAAATACGAATGCTTTTTGCAGGAAGATACCTATCTGCCTATGATGTATATGCCGGATGCTATTCGTGCTACGATTGAGTTGATGGAAGCGCCTGCAGAACAGATCTCTATCCGTCATTCGTACAATATTTCATCCATGAGTTTTTCGCCCAAGGAAATTGCAGTTGAGGTAGCCAAACATCGTCCCGGTTTTGAAATGACATACAAGCCCGATTACCGTCAGCAGATTGCGAACAGCTGGCCACAAAGTATTGACGACAGTGTTGCACGGAGAGATTGGGGCTGGAAGCATGAATACGATTTGGCGGCCATGACAAAAGATATGTTTGAAAATTTATAAGATTCTTTACAGTTCTGCAGAGATCCTGTCGGAACGATGACAAAGTATAAAAGCTGCAGGTCTTAACTTGCAGCTTCTTTTTTCGTAATAAGCATCAGCTGAAGAACCTGTTTACACATGAAGCAATTCTTATTTTCTGTTATTCTATTCTTTCTTTTTTCTGCAAGTGCAACCGCACAAACAAAATTGCGTACCGGTTGGTATCGGGCTTCGGTGCTGCGTGAAGATGGTGCCGAGATACCTTTTAATGCAGAACTGCAATTGAAAAACGGAAAGCAGATATTGTACATCCGAAATGCTACAGAACGTTTACTGGTGGATGACGTAAAACTGAAAGATGATTCTGTATACATCGAAATGCCTTTTTTTGAATCGTACTTCCGCTTGCAAATACAACCCGATGGATCGTTTAAAGGCAAATGGTTTAAAGCAGGCAGTTTAAAGTTGCTGGAGTTTCCGGTAACATTTGTGTACGGACAAAAAGAACGGTTTGAAATAAATGAAACCACTACACAAAATGCAGCAGGCCGTTGGCAGGTTGTATTTACACGGCCTAACGGAACAGAACGACCTGCCATTGCACAGTTTCAGCAAAAAGGTTCGGCAGTAACCGGAACGTTTTTAACACCCAGTGGCGATTATCGTTTTTTAGAAGGTGTTGTAAATGGAAATGATCTGCAGATAAGTTGTTTTGATGGAAGCCATGCCTACTACTTTACTGCAACCATCAACGGCAATAACATCAGCAATGGAAAATTTTTCAGCAGTGCATCACCGGTAGAACTGTGGCGTGCAGAACGAAACAACAATGCTGCACTGCCCGATACAACGCCGGTAACACAACTGAAGCCCGGCGAAAGCAAACTCAATTTTTCGTTTAAAGATGTAAACGGAAAACTTGTTTCCATCAACGATGCACGCTTCAAAAACAAAGTGGTGGTTATACAAATTATGGGCAGCTGGTGCCCCAATTGTATGGACGAAAGCAAATTCCTCAGCAGTTTTTATAAGGAATATAAAAGTAAAGGAGTTGAAGTACTTGCATTGGCGTACGAATACAGTACCGATTTCAACCGCTCCAAAGCAAGTGTACAAAAGTTCATCAATCGTTTCGGTATACAATATCCTGTACTTATTCCGGCTGTTACAGTAAGTGATGAACAGCGAACTGAAAAAACATTGCCGCAGCTAACGCCTATTCGTTCGTTTCCTACAACCATCTTCCTTACAAAGTCCGGGAACGTTTCCGTAATTCACCAAGGCTTCTTTGGTCCAGGTACAGGTAGCTTCTACGAAGATTTTAAAGTTGAGTTTTATCGTACAATCCGCTCCCTGCTTGCAGATTAGGCGTGTTTTATTCAACAGACGGGTTTATATTTGCTCTCCCTGAAACGGGGTAGACTTCTGCATTATTCATAATTAAAAGAAAACTGATGGCTGAAAAGATTAAAGTAGCCAATCCGGTGGTAGAACTGGATGGCGATGAGATGACACGTATCATCTGGAAATTCATTAAAGAGAAATTGATTCTTCCTTATCTCGAACTGGATATTAAATACTACGATCTTGGTGTTGAGTACAGAGATGAAACCAACGACCAGGTAACAATTGATGCAGCAAATGCCATTAAACAATATGGTGTTGGTATTAAGTGTGCTACCATTACTCCCGATGAACAACGTGTAAAAGAATTTAATCTGAAGCAGATGTGGAAGAGCCCGAACGGCACCATCCGCAACATCCTCGATGGTACCGTTTTTCGTGAGCCAATCGTTATCAACAATATTCCACGTTTGGTTACAAACTGGACAGCACCCATCATCGTTGGCCGTCATGCCTTCGGCGATCAGTACCGTGCAACGGATACTGTGATCAAAGGAAAAGGAAAGTTAACCATGACTTTCACTCCTGAAGATGGTGGCGAACCACAGGTGTTTGAAGTGTACAATTACAAAGGCGATGGTGTTGCAATGACGATGTATAATACCGATGAAAGTATTAAAGGTTTTGCACGCAGCTGTTTCAATATGGCATTGAGCAAAAAATGGCCTTTGTACCTCTCTACAAAAAATACCATTCTTAAAAAATACGATGGCCGTTTCAAAGATATTTTTGAAGAGATCTATCAAAATGAATTTAAAGCACAGTATGAAGCTGCAGGTATCGTGTACGAACATCGCTTAATCGATGACATGGTGGCGAGTGCTTTGAAATGGAACGGTAATTTCGTTTGGGCATGTAAGAACTACGATGGTGATGTACAAAGTGATACTGTTGCTCAAGGTTTCGGTTCGCTTGGTTTAATGACTTCTGTGTTGATTACACCTGATGGTAAAACAATGGAAGCAGAAGCTGCACATGGTACTGTAACACGTCACTATCGTGAGCACCAGAAAGGTAAACCAACATCTACCAATCCCATTGCATCTATTTTTGCATGGACACGTGGTTTGGCTTTCCGTGGTAAACTTGATGGTAACCAGCCATTGATCGATTTTGCAAACGCACTGGAAGCTGTTTGTATTGAAACAGTAGAAAGTGGTAAGATGACGAAAGACTTAGCTGTTTGTATCCACGGCAACAAAGTAAATCACGGCGATCATTATTTGTATACAGAAGAATTCCTGGATGCAATTGATGCAAACCTGAAAGCAAAGCTTGGATAATTCAAAACACAAGATTCATACTAAAAATCCCTCAGTTATTGCTGAGGGATTTTTTTATTCTCGATGCTCATCAATATTTTTTTACAACCCAAGTTTTGTTCTTGCAAATAGAAGCAGTAATAAAATAACAACTGAAAACAAAGTACCCACGGGCAAGTACCAAAGCGTGGCAACACAAACAAAAATGCCGAAGGTATAACTCCACGTTTGTTGCGTCCATAAGCCAAACAGCCAGATAAGCCACAGTAAGCCGAAGCAGATAAACAAAGGACCCAGCTTAAACACATCGATGTTGAGTTTGTAAAACAGGTTGGCCCATGGTCCGGGTTTTTCGGGTCCGATGTATTTACCCTTCAGCAATACGTGTATGCCATCTATGAGCATAAAGCCTCCGTTCAGTAAGGCCAGTATCAGTGCAATCCATTTCATGTAAACAAGGTTTGTACAGAAAGATAAAACTAAATTCTGCAGTTTAAAATTTTGCTAACAATTGATGGTGCTGTATTTGTGGTATAAAAACAAACCATCATCTATGCAAGCAAAACTCTACTCATTCTCCTTTATTGCTGTTCTCTTTCTTACACTCAGTTCCTGTAAAAAATGGTTGCCCGAAAACCGGATTGAAGGTAGCTGGCAGTTAACCGAAATTCAGAAGCGGAGACCTTTTGCCAATGAAAACGTTCAGTCGCAGTACAAAAGCGGAACCTTTACTTTTTTCGAAGACCGTACAGCCCGTTATGCCGATGTTAACGGAACCATGCAGGGCAGCTGGGAAATCCGCAAAGTTGACAACGGTTATACCGACAGCGATGGCAACTGGCATTCAGAAACAAAAAACGTGTTGTGGTTAAAGCTGTACGACTTTTCCAGTAACCGTGTGGTTGATTGGTATTTCGACAAAATCGATTTTCGTAATTCAGGGCAACGCCTGTTTGCGTTTATGGATGGCAGTGGTTACGATTACCGGTATTGTTTTAATAAGCGGTAGCTTGTTTATTAGTTGAATGCCTTCGCAGGTTTCATTGTCTATGTAGCAGGCGTTTTGATATTTATCATGATACCAACAAAAGCGGAAAACAAAAGGCGACATTCGTCGCCTAACTATTCTTCTTTATCGTATTACCTCAAACTTATCAAACTCCTGCAACTCTACATCACTTGTTATAACAGCCGTCACCTTACTTTTGGGTGAGCCCATCCAGCACCATTCAACAAAGTCTGCTAATTGATCGGTAGTGCCCGTGGCAACAATGGCTACATCTGCTTCATCGGTATTGCGTACCCAGCCGGTTAACTGCAGCTCCATTGCTTTCTCTTGTGTGTACTTGCGAAACCACACGCCTTGTACTTTACCTCTTACGGTTATGGCGATCGTTTTCCGCATTATACAATATCGGCTACGGTTTTGTTTTCGAGTATTTTCAAATTAGCATCCCGCACTTTAATCATCATATCGTGCAGGCCACAGTGCTTTTCATCGCAGTTTTTGCAGCGTTCGTAAAAATGCAGACTTACGCAGGAGAGGGGAGCTATTGGTCCGTCAAGTAAACGGATTACACGGGCTAGGCTTATCTGCGAAGGTTTTTCGTTAAAGTAATAACCGCCGCCTTTTCCTTTCTTGCTTTCAAGAATGCCGTCTTTGCGCATCAGCAGCAAAATGTTTTCTAAAAACTTCAATGGAATTTTTTTCTTCTTGGCTATTTCGGCAATAAGGATCGGCTCATTGTTTTTTTGCTGTGCCATGTAGCTCAGCGCCTGAAAAGCATATTGCGTTTTTTTCGAAAGCATTGTAATCGTTGCGGTTTAAAAGTAAGTGGTAGCGGGTATTTGCTCCGCAAACAAAGGTGCTACATTTATTGCAAAAAAAGTATATGCGCAAAATCATGTTTCTGTTCTGTTGCTTGTGCTGCTTTGGCCCGGTTCAGCAGGCGGCTGCTCAAAAAAAGATGAGTTCTTTTATTGGTGGTAATTTAATTATAGGTTATCCGCAGGGCGATTTTAAAGATGGATATAAATTAGCTACAGGCATTGATGCTTCGCTGGGTTTTGGCAAAAAGCATTTGTACGCAATTGGCACAATCGGGTATGTTTCGTACAAGGCACAATCAGATAACCTGTATGGTAAAATAACATTGATTCCTGTAAAGGCAGGTGTACGCATTTACCCGGGTAACTTTTTCTTCCTTTCCGGCAATGCCGGCGTTGGTTTTTTAAACGATGAAGTTGATAAAGATCGTACCAGCCGTTTTATGTACGATGTTGGTGCCGGTTTCCATTTTATATTAGGACAGGTAAGCGTTCATTACGATGCATGGCAGCGGAAGAATAACCCCGGCTCATCATCCACCATTCAGCTAAAGTTTGGTTTGGCATTAAAATAGGTAATGTTTTCATGTGCAGGTAAAGGCAGTTCTTGTTAAAATAAATACAAGAGCTGCCGTTTTTGTATGGATTGGTACAGTATTGGAAAAAGCAGGTGTAAACAGAATTGTATGAACAGAAAAATCATTTTCTCCCTGCTTGTTGCAGTTATTGGTTTTACCGGTGCTGCTGTTGCCCAAAAAGGCAAACCCATTTATGGTGGTAACGTTATTATTGGTGTGCCCACCGGCGATTTCAGAAACGATTACAGAGGTGTAACAGGTATTGAAGGCTTTGCCGGTTTTGGTGTAGCACAAAATGTATATCTCACCGGTACGCTGGGTTTCCAATCGTATGCGCCCGACCCCAATAGTTTTGATGGAGTGTATTATGGAAAAATCACTTCTATTCCATTGAAAGCAGGTGTACGCATTTATCCCACCAGTAATTTCTTTTTAACTGCCAATGCAGGTTTGGGTTTGTTGCGGGATGAAACGATTGATGCACGAGAAAGCCGTTTTGCGTACGATATTGGTGCAGGTCTTCGGTTCAGTATCTTTCACGCAAGCGTACATTACGATGGATGGCAAACAAAAAATACAAGTGGCGGATCGAACAGTGTAGTTGCAAAACTGGGTATTGCTATCCGTTAGTGGATGAGTTTGTGTTCGTAAGCATATTTAATTAACCCGATAACCGAATTGGTTTTGGTTTTGCGGAAGATATTTTTCCTGTGTGTTTCAACAGTACGTTCGCTCAGGAATAATACTTCCGCAATTTTTTTATTACTGTATTCCTTTTCAATTAAACCAATAATCTCAATTTCACGAACCGTAAGATTTACTTCTGCATCTTCTTTTTTGCGTTCGCTGGCTTTAAGCATTTCCTGTAACACATCTTCACTAAAATAAATACCCCCGCCGGCAATTTTATTAAGTGCAGTAATAAATTCTGTCTGGCCAATATTCTTAAGCAAATAACCGCTGATGTCGCTCTCTTCAATCATCTGGTTTACCAGGCTTCCTTCTCCATTCATTGAAAGGGCAATGATTTTTATAGAAGGGTAATGCTGCCGCACCTGTTTGGCCAGCTCCAGTCCATCCATTTCGGGCATCATTACATCCGTTAATAAAATATCAACCTGCAAATGCTTAAGGGCCTGTACAACGGCAGATGGGTGTGTAGACTCCAGTACAATTTCATATTGATCGTATCCTTTGAGGAGCGAACGCAAACCATCAATAACGATTTGATGATCATCAACGATGACTAGTTTTGTTTTTGTGGTCGACATACAAGTGGAGGGTGTGCCGAAGATATTACTTTTTTAAGTAAAAAATCCTAGTCAGGATACTGGGATATGTATAGCAACCAATGTGCCACGCCCCGGCGCTGAATCGAAATCGATACTGCCATGGAGGTAATCGATCCTTGCTTTCATGTTCTTCAGCCCGATGCCTGCATCTTCGCCCAGCTCTTTGGGGTTAAAGCCTTTACCATTGTCCTCAATACTTACGCTGATACCGTCGGTATCTTTCATTAACGAAATATCCAGCTGGGATGCCTGCGAATGTTTAATAACGTTGTTAACACATTCCTGCAGCACACGGTATAAAACAATTTCAATATTCTCATCCAGCCGTTCATTCAATCCTTCGGTATGTAACGATACTTTCAGTTTGCGTTGATCGATCTTATCAAGGAAGTCGGCTACCGCATTGGCTAAACCCGATTTAAGTAAAATGTTCGGCATCATCTGGTGGCTCACCGTACGTACTTCTTTACAGCTTTCGTCTACCAGACTAATGATGCGTTCGAACGAAAGTTTTTGTTCGGGATCGGCAAATTGTAAATCATTTTCAAATGCAGAAAGATTCATTTTAGCTGCACTCATCATTTGCCCCACACCATCGTGCAGATCTTTGGCAATGCGCTGCCGTTCTTTTTCTTCTGCTTTCATAACTGCTGCAGCCGATTGTTGCTGTTGCTCCAGTAATGCCTGCTGCATGCGTGCTTCCTGTTTTAATTTATAACGGCGGTAATACGAAACGGCAAGGAGCGAAAGCAATAACAAAGACAATGCAATACCGGTGATCCAGTAATTCTTTTTTGCAATTACATATTGCTGGCGTTGAATTTCTTTTTCCTTTTCCAGTGTTTCGTATTTGGTTTCCAGCTCTGCAAATTTTTCTGAAAGATTATCGGTAAACAACGAGTCTTTGGTAGATGCATAAAACTTAAACATTGCCAATGCCTCATCGTTGTTGTTTATGGCTTCGTACGATTGGGAGAGTGCCAGGTAGGTTTGATTTACTTCGGGCAAACAGTTTACTGCATCTTTACCCAGTTTTAATGCGGCCTGTAAAACTGCAATAGACGAATCGTATTGTTTCTGTTGCTGAAAAACCAAACCAAGATTGTTCATGCAACTTACTTGTCCTTTTGTATCGCCTAAATCTTTACGCAGCTGTAACGATTCGGAAATGGAAGCAAAGGCCTGTTGATACTTTTGTTTTTTCAAATACAGTGCACCAATATTATTTAAGGCATTGGCGAGATATTCTTTATCCTGTATAGTACGGCTGATGCCGATGGCTTTGTTGTAATAATCGGCAGCTTTATCATCATCGCCTTTTAGTTTATAAATGTTGGCAATGTTTACAAACGAACCTGCAAGGCCGTAATTGTCTTTTAGTTTTTCTTTTATTTCAATTGACTGCAGTTGATATTTAATGGCTTCATCGTAACGGCCCAGATTTTGGTTAAGTATACCGATGTTGTTGAGCGAGTAGGAAATGCCAATATCATCTTTATACTTTGTAAACAGGGATAATGCCAGCAATTGATTTTCCAGTGCTTTATCGAATGCACCTTTTTTCTGGTATACGATTCCGATTTTATTATACACTTTGGCAATACCCAATCCATCATTCAGCTGCTCTCTTATTTTGCCCGACTGTTTGTAAAACACAATTGCACTATCGTACTTTTCCTGGTCGTATAACAATATACCCAAATCGTTATAGGCCTGCGCCAATCCCTTCGGGTAGTTGGTTTTTTTTGCCTGCTCAATCGCTTTAAAACCATACGCAATAGCTTTATCTCTGTTTACTAAACGATACTCCCAGGTAAGATCGTTGTAAATTTTTACCAGCTGACTGTCTGTTCGTTCACCGGTAAGTTTTTCCAAACTGTCGATAACCGATTTGTTTTTTTGCGCAGAGAGTGTAAGTGTGCAACTGCAAAATGCAAGTACAGTAAATGCATATTTCATCATAAGTAATCAGCGGTTGTTTGGGTTGGGTAAATGAATGGCAATTAAAGTGCCTTTGCCCGGCGATGAATCAATATCAATACTTCCTTTTAAGAATTGAATACGGCTGTTAATATTATTGAGGCCGATGCCTTCTGTTACTTTTGCAGGATTGTAAATAAATCCTTTACCGTTGTCTTCAATGGTTACGCTGATGCCGTCTTTATCTTTAATCAACGACAGATCGAGTACTGTTGCTTCAGCATGTTTAATGGCGTTATTGATACATTCCTGTATTACACGAAACAGTATGGTTTCGGTATTGGAATCGAGGCGTTCTTGAAAACCTTCACAATAGAAATGAATGGTAAAATCGGCTGTGCTGATGCGGCCGGCAATTTCCTCAAGCGCCTGTGGTAAACCTTTGCTGAGTAAGGCAGACGGCATCATACTGTGCGATACAGCCCTTACTTCTTTACAACTTTCATCAACCAGTTGAATAATGTTGGTTAACGATTTATTCTGTTCCGGATCGGGCAACTTTAAATCGTTGTAAAACGACGACAGATTCATGCGTGCTGCACTCATCATTTGTCCCACACCATCGTGCAGGTCTTTTGCAATGCGGCTGCGTTCTTTTTCTTCTGCTTCCAGTACAAGGCTGGTGGCCAGTTCCTGTTGTTTTAAAATTTCCTGTTGTAGTTTCAGTTGTTGTTTCCATTTGTAGCGGTTGTAAAAAAGATAAGCTACTACGGAAGCAAGCGCAGTAAACAGCAGAATAAAAAAGATCTGCTGATTTCTTTTTTTAATGGTGAGTTGTTGTACTTCGATCTGCTGTTCTTTCTTATTTGTTTCGTACAACGTACTCAGTTCTTCTATTTGTCTTGTTTTCTGTGCCGAAAAAAGCGAATCTTTCAGTTGTGTATGCCAGGTATAGTAATCCAGTGCCCGTTTATAATCGCCGGTAACATTGGCAATGCGGCTCATTTCGGCATAGTTGTTTGAGAGTAATTCTTTGTACTGCATTTTCTCTGCTACTTTATTACTCTCTTCAAAGTAATACACAGCACGCTCGTACTTACCCCAGCTGCTGTACATTACACCCAGGTCGGAGTAGCTTAGTGCAATGGCAAAACTGTCTCTTAATTTTTGTCTGATTCCTAAAGCCTGCAAATTAAAATCCTCGGCCAGTTGAAACTTGCTTTGCAAACCATAAGCGCCTGCCAAAAAACTCAGCGCCCATGCACGGCCTGCTTCATCTTTCAACAATGTTGCCATTTTTAACGATGCCCTGTAACTGTTAATGGCCCGTTCATAATTGCCTTGGTATTCATACACCACGCCACTTTCGTTCAGGATCATTTGCATGCCGCTCGAATCGTTTTGTGAACTGAAGAGCTTATACGCCTGTTCGTAAAAAGCAGATGCACGTTTCAGGTCTCTTGTTTTGCGGTAGAGTTTGGCAATATCGTTAATAACATGACCTAATTCTTTTGGCATATTACGGCGCTCGTAAATGCCTGCAGAAGTAAAAAGATAATTCGCTGCTTTTTCGTACTCGCCTTTAAAGTAATGGGCTGTTCCCTGGTAACGTGTCAGCTCGGCAAATGCAATTGAATCTTTGAGTTTGCTTGCCAGCTGTAAACCCTGATCGGCTACTTTAATGGTTTCATTAAAACTGATGAGGCTGAGTTTGCCTGCGAGTAACACGTAGCCTTTTAGTTTGCTTTCATCTTTTTTAGCTGCAGAAATGCCGGCACGCAAACTATCGATGGTAGTATCCTGTGCAGATACAACCATGGAAAATACTAAAACGGAGATGGTAAGTAATGCGGTTTTGGGCTTGGGCCACATGGTGCTTACAAGTTAAGCACTTCTTTCATTCCAAAAAATCCAACTTTGTTTTTTAAAAATTCGGCAGCCAGTACAGCGCCTAATGCAAACCCGGTGCGGTTATGGGCAGTGTGGATGATTTCAATATCATCAATGGGTGAACTGTATTTTACAAAATGCGTTCCCGGAGCCGGGTCAATACGTTCGCTGATGATGGACAGATCGCCGGGATGAGCCGACTCTTCGTTCACCCATTTTTCCTTACGGCCTAACTCTTCCAATACTTGCTCTGCCAACGAAATAGCTGTACCGCTCGGCGCATCTTTTTTAGCAGTATGATGAATTTCTTTAAGCGTTACATCATAATTATTTTGGTGCGCCATTAACTGGGCCAAACGCTTATTTACTTCAAAGAAAATATTAACGCCTACGCTGAAGTTGCTGGCTACAATTAAACTGGTTTCTTTTTCGGTAGCCAATGCTTTCATTTCATCCAGTCGGTCGAGCCAGCCGGTGGAACCACATACCACAGGCACTTTATTTTCCAAACAGAACTTTACATTGTTATAGGCTGTATGTGGACTTGTAAATTCAATAGCTACATCGGCCTTGCGAATGTTTTCCGGTGTAAGATCGTGCAGGTTATCTGCATCAATAATTAAAACGGCTTCGTGGCCACGTTCTTTTGCAATTTCATGAATGGCTTTACCCATTTTGCCGTACCCGATCAATGCAATGTTCATGTAAGTTGGTATATGATAGTAAACGAAAAATTCTGATGTGCAAAGTAAATGATAAACAGGTTAACGGCTGTGAGGTTTTATTTGCCCAGCTTTAATACTAGTCCGAGATTTGCCTGCCTGGTTTGCGGAGAATAAGAAGGGTTAATATGCAGCGAAAGATTATCGTTTACTTCAAACGCTTTCAGGTGGCCATCAACAGTTGCATCCACCACATTCAATCCCCATAAAATAACAAAAGCCAGTACCGAATAATCTACATACTGCCTTACCGAAATGCGGTATTGCCGAACAGCTTCGGGATCTACCGGTTGAAATTTTGGTTTGATTAGATTGTTGTTGGTAGGATCATTATCCATCATGTTGCGGTAAGCATCACGTGCATCAATATATTCTTTGCGGTTGTAAATAAAGAAACCTGCTGCCGTACCCAACGCACCATACACAATCGGAATCTTCCAGTATTTTTTATTGTAAGCCTGTCCCCAGCCCGGTATAATAGCCGAGCGGATAGTTGCTTTACGGGGCGAATGCGCCGGTTTTGGTTTTACAGAATCTTTCTTTGCAAAAGAAGTATCTGCAGTTGCAGGTTTTACTGCTGCAACACTGTCCTGTGCCTGCAATCCTGTTAGTGCAATAATTGAAGTAAGTATTAGTAAAACAAACTGCCTCATGTGTTATTCAACGTCGGTACCAAGCACTTTCAAAATCTGGTTAAACTGCTCCAGCGAGTAGTATTCAATAAAAATACTTCCGTTGCCTTTTTTGCTGTGGTTGATTTTTACTTTGGTGCCAAACTGCGATGCTAAGTTATCTTCAATACGTTGAAAAGCCTGCGGCAAACTGCTCTTTACAGCTTTATTAACAGGTCCCGATTTGTATAGTTGACGTACCAATGCTTCGGTTTGGCGTACCGATAATTCTTTTTGTTTGATGTGTTGAAAAACATAAAGCTGTTTATCAACAGTATCAACATTAATCAATGCACGTGCATGGCCCATGCTTAAACTGCCGGTACGTACTGCCAGTTGAATATCGGGTGGCAGTTTGAGTAAGCGGATATAGTTGGTAACGGTAGTGCGGTCTTTCCCCATACGTTCGGCCACCTGCTCCTGCGTGTAATCCAGCTCTTCCATCAGTCGCTTGTAGCTGAGGGCAATTTCTACGGCGTTCAGGTTTTCACGCTGTAAGTTTTCAAGCAGGGCAAGTTCCAGTAATTCCTGGTCGTTGGCCTGGCGAATGTAAGCGGGGATATCTACCAAGCCTGCCAGCTTCGATGCACGCCAGCGACGTTCGCCCGAAATAAGACGGTACTTACCGCTGGGAAGTTTTGATACAGTCACCGGCTGAATGATGTCGTGCATTTTAATGCTGTCGCTCAATTCTTTCAGGGCCTGTTCGTCAAAATCACGGCGGGGCTGTTTGGGATTGATTTCAATATCGGCCACAGGAATCCGCAGAATACCGGTAACCGCTTCGGTTACAGTAGGTTTCAGCTGACCGGCTGTTGTTTTCAGATCTTCATCAATACTTTGCAGCAAGGAACGGATTCCTTTTCCTAACGCATCTTTTTTTCCGGGTGTAGACATATTTGTATTTGTTACAGTCTGCGAAGTACCTGAAAAAAAACCAAAAAACAAGGTTGTTTGTAGTTCAAGGAGGGCTTAAGGATACTTGGGTAGGGGAAGTAGCTTCATCGTTACCATCGTATATAGAAAACGGCGGGAGGGCAAGTCTATTTCATTAAACTATACCCCAGCCAGGTAGCCGTTAATCCAAGCAAAATACTGCCGCCAACATACAACGCAAACAGGCCGATGCGTTGCTGCTGCAACATCGCCAGGCTTTCCAGCGAAAATGCAGAGAAGGTAGTAAAACCGCCACAGATACCTGCGGCTAAAAATAAGCGCCAGTTGTTGGCAAACTGCTCGCTGCGCAGGGCATAGGCAAACACAGCGCCGATAATAAAACTGCCAATAATATTTACCAGAAAGGTGGCAATTGGAAACGATGCATGTTTAAACCAAACCGAAAACGCATACCGCAACATACTGCCTGCAGCACCACCTAAGCCAACAAGTAAAATGTTTTTGAGCATGGGAAGAAGGTTTAGGGTTAAAGGTAAAGGGTAGAGGTTATGGGTTTAAACCTTACGCCTTATACCTTCCACCTTTCTACAGGTTTCCGGTAAATGTATAATTGAAATCAACCTGCCAGGTACCGTTACGTTTAACCACTTTCACCGGCATTTGTTTCTTTTTAAACGAGTTGGAATAGTTTACAATCACCACGCTGTCGCTAACCGCATCTACGGAGTGGATGATGATGCTGGCATTTTTATAACCTTCCTTATCTTTTTTCGTCATCTCATTTTTATACTTCTTTTCAATAACGTCCAGTTCGTACAGGTTTAAACTGTCCTGAATCATTAATTCTCTCGCCCAATCATAATCTCCATCCAGCGAACTACGGATAAATTCACGGGCTGTATCCAATGCTTCTGCAGGGCGTTCTCTTTTTTGCGCACAGGCATAAAGGCTAAGAGTAACAACGAGGATCACTGCGAGTTTTTTCATCATGCCCAAATGTACAAAAGGGAATGATTTGCTGTATAGTTTTAACAAGCGGACAGAAACTTGCATTAAGCTAATGGATTTTGATTTTAACAGATCGGCTTTAAATCTGTTTTCATCTGCCTTATCAGTGCGCATCGATCAAACAAAAATCCCGTCTCATTGCTGAAACGGGATGGATGTATGCTGCGGTGTAAGTACCTTGTTTACCGGCGATAGTTCATATTGGGTTGCTCCTGATCGATCTTATGATCTTTATCGTAAGCACGGATGATGGCTTTCACCAAACGGTGACGTACCACATCTTCTTCATCCAGTTCAATATGACTGATGCCATCGATGTTCTTTAAAATACGGATCCCTTTTTCCAAACCGCTGCGTTGATTCTTTGGCAAGTCCACCTGCGAAAGGTCGCCGGTAATAATAGCTTTTGCATTGGCGCCAATACGGGTGAGGAACATTTTCAACTGCAGATCGGTAGTGTTCTGCGCTTCATCCAAAATAATAAACGCATTATCCAACGTACGGCCACGCATATACGCCAGCGGTGCAATTTCAATTACTCGTGTGCTCATGTAGTAACCGAGTTTATCTGCAGGAATCATATCATCCAATGCATCATATAAAGGACGCAGATAGGGATCGATTTTTTCCTTGAGATCGCCGGGTAAAAAACCAAGACTTTCACCTGCTTCTACGGCGGGGCGTGTAAGAATAATTTTCTTGACCAGTTTGTTTTTTAATGCACGAACTGCTAATGCAACAGCAGTATACGTTTTACCCGTACCGGCAGGGCCGATGGCAAACACAATGTCGTTCTTGTCTGCAGCCGCCACCATTTTCTTTTGGTTTTGAGTGCGTGCACGAACGGTGCGTCCGTTAGGGCCAAATACCAGTACTTCGCTGGGGTTCCGTTCTACAAAAGCATCAACGGTTTCCTGGTCGTCGCCGCCGAGAATCTGTTCAAAATAATTTTCGCTGAGTTGTCCGTTTCGTTCTAAGTAAGCAATCAGCAGATCAATCTTTTCCTTTGCCTGGTCAACCTGTTCGGGGCTGCCACTTAACTTGATCTGTGTGCCACGTGATAAAATTTTTAAGAGTGGAAATTTTTTCTTGAGGATGTCGAGCTTGCCGTTGTTAACGCCAAAAAATTCAATCGGGTTAACGGTTTCGAGGTTAATGATCGTTTCTGTCAAAGCTTTTCAGTTTAGCGGCCGGTACCGGAATTGCTGTGCTGCGTTGCGCCTTCGCAGTAAGATTTCTGCACCTGACCTTGTTCACAAATAGTATCATTCTGGGTGTGATACTTCTAACCCTTCCATCTGTTTCAATATTACTTTATAGAAACCGATTTTCATAAAGGTACTTATTCACAGCGTGTGGAAACGTTAAGAGATGGCAAACAAAAAAAGCCGTATAACAAAAAAGCGTTTATGGCTTTGCAGCTTTACTTAATTTTACCCGATGCCTGTTTATTTCGCTTCATTAAATTCCGGTAGCAATGCTAATTGTTATTATGTAAGTAACGGTGTTACTGCAGTGCTGGTTGATGCCGGTTTATCGTGCCGTGAAACAGAGAAACGCATGCATCGTTTGGGGCTTGCAATGCAGCAGGTAAAAGCTGTTTTTATTTCGCATGAACACAGCGATCATATTGCAGGTGTAGAAATGTTGAGTAAGAAATATCAGCTGCCTGTTTATGTGTCGGAGAAAACATGGAACAATAGCAATCTTTCTGTTGATGTGCAGTTGCTGAAACATTTTCGAAAAGATGAACAAGTGCTGATCGATGATTTACAGGTAAAATGTTTTTCCAAATCGCATGATGCAGCCGATCCTTACAGTTTTATGATCAGTAGCAATGGTATCAATGTATCGGTAATTACAGATATTGGTTATGCTTGCAAACAGGTACTCACACATTTTAAGAAAAGCCATGCTGTTTTTTTAGAAAGTAATTATTGCGAAACAATGCTGGCCAACGGCGATTATCCGTATCAACTCAAACGCCGCATCAGTGGCGATGAAGGGCATCTTTCCAATGAACAGGCCTTGGATGTTTTTCTCAACTATCGTACACCCCAACTCAATCATCTTATTTTATCGCATCTGTCAAAAAATAATAATAAGCCTGAAGTGGTGGATGCATTGTTTCAGCCGCATGCCGGTACAACCAAAGTGATTGTTGCTTCCCGTTACGAAGAGTCAGAATTATTTTGCATTGATGGAGTGCCTGTGGCGGCAATACCTGTACAACGTAAAAAACAAAAGCAGGTAAAAGATCAGCGCCAGCTTTCACTGTTCTGATCATTCTTTTTTTTCTTCACCGCTTTTGCAGTTCTGCAAAAAACAATATCTTATGAGGCAAAACCAATTGTATGTATCAAACTGTTTGGCCGGGTAACCAGCAATGGTCTTTGTGGCAACGCCTGTTCTTTCGTTTTTTATTTGTGTACTTTATTCTAATGGTTGAACCCTGGAATCTGTTCAGCATCATTCCGGGGGTTAGTTATGTATTTAATTTTTACAATCAGTTTGTTAACTGGCTCGTACAATCGGCCAATACACACCTTTTTAAAACGTACAAACAATTAGTGCCGATTAATGGCAGTGGCGATACATCGTGGGCGTATACACAATTAAAACTGTATTTGTTACTTGCATTGTTTACCTGTCTTATATGGACAGCTATCGATCGAAAGCGTGAACATTATAACCGATTGGCCTATTGGCTACGGATTGTACTCCGTTATTTTTTAATCTTCAATTGCCTGGGTTATGGTTTTGCAAAAGTGTTCCTGCAACAGATGCCGTTTCCTTCGTTAAGTCAGTTGGTTACACCATTGGGCGATTTATTACCGATGCGGTTAAGCTGGATGTTTATGGGGTATTCCGATACGTACCAGTTTTTCTCCGGTTTAATGGAAGTGGCAGCCGGTTTGTTTTTGTTTTTTCGACGTACTTCTACATTCGGCACCTTGCTGGCAGCAGGTATTTTTGCCAATGTGTTTATGATGAATATCAGTTACGATATTCCGGTTAAACTATATTCACTGCATTTGTTGCTTGCTGCAGTGATGTTGCTGCTGTTCGATTACAAACGGATCCTGCATTTCTTTTTCAGTAACCGGAATGCAGACAGCAGTTATTTGTACGATGTGCGGTTCCCCAAAAAGTGGATGCGCATCGGTCGTATCGTTTTAAAGTTATTTGTACTTGCAACGGGGCTTGTAATGCCATTGGTACAAGGGTTATTTCCGGGCGAACCACCCCCAGCTTCATCGCCTATACCTGCCGGTTTGTATGATGTACCTGTATTTGTGGTAAACAATGATACAGTGCCGTTAACGGTTAACGATACGCTCCGTTGGCGTGATGTGGTGTTTGAAGCAAACGGAAGAGGCAGTGTAAATACAACAGACACTCTTTTCCGGCAAGTATACAGGCGTGGCTATTTTAATACAAAAGCAGACAGTGCGAAACAAACACTTGCCTTTAGTAAAAGCAATTGGGAATTTCATACTATCGATTTGTTTACCTTGCAATACGAAATGCCCGACAGCAACAAGGTTATACTGAAAGGAAAAATCAGGAACGATTCGGTATATGCGGTATTAACAAAAAGCAAACGGCATTTTCAGTTGGCCGAGCGTCAGTTTCATTGGTTAAGCGAATACAACAGATAAAGCAAGTAACAATTGTACATCAACGTTCATACGCATCATACACAGCCGGTTGAAGGAATCATCAGCATTGGTAATCTGTATAAAAATTTTGATGTCATTGAAACAGATAGCTTTTATTCAGTTGGATTGCATCCCTGGTTTATTACAGCAGCAAGCTGGCAACAGCAGTTTGAAACTGTAAAAGAAAAATGCCGATTGCAGAATGTAGTGGCCGTTGGAGAAGCAGGTTTGGATAAAGTTTGCACAACAGATTTTACATTACAGCAAACGGTGTTTGCCGCACACATTCAATTGGCGAATGAACTACAAAAGCCATTGATTGTTCATTGTGTGCGTGCACATGCAGAAGCAATGCGTTTGCTGAAACAACAAAATGTAAAAGTGCCGGTTCTGTTTCACGGCTTTGCCAAAAGCAAAGAACTGGCGTTGCAGTTAACTGCGCAGGGCTATTATGTATCGTTTGGTCATGGGTTGATGAAAGAAAACCTGCGTAGGGTATTAGCTGCTTTACCGCCTGAAATGGTATTGCTTGAAACCGATAACAGTACTGCTTCCATCGAAGAAATATACAGACTTGCTGCTGCCGCTTTTCAAATTGACGAAGATTCGCTTAGTTTGCAGCTTTTCAAAAATGCGACCAAGGTTTTTGGCGCAGTAATACAATAAGAAGATGAATGATATTTCCTGGCTTTCACGCACCAGTTTATTAATCGGCGAAGAAACCGTTCGTGCACTCACTAAAAAACATGTGATGATTGTAGGTATGGGCGGTGTGGGTTCATTTGCAGCCGAATTTATTGCCCGCAGCGGAGTTGGTAAAATGACGATTATTGATGGCGATGTGGTAGATCCGACTAATCGCAACCGGCAGTTGCCTGCATTGGCAACAAATCATGGTGTATCGAAAGCCTTGATCATGGCCGAACGTTTACAGGCTATCAATCCCGAAATAGAGTTGAATGTGGTGAAGGAGTTTGTTAATCCCGAAATGGTGCTGCAGCAACTCTCATTCAAACCCGATTATATCATAGATGCCATCGACAGTATTACACCGAAGATCACCTTCATTCGTTTAGCGTATGAAAGTGGATTGTCGCTGGTAAGCAGTATGGGCGCCGGCGCAAAACTTGATCCTACACAGTTGCGTGTGGTTGATATTTCGAAGACGTATAATTGTCCCTTTGCACAACAGATACGGAAGAATTTAAAAAATCATGGTATCCGTCGTGGTGTAAAAGTGGTGTTCTCTCCCGAAGAACCGATTAAAGAAAGTTTGATGCTGACCGACGGAAAGAATTATAAGAAATCGGCTTACGGAACCATCTCTTACTTACCGGCGGTGTTTGGTGCTACAACTGCATCAGTAGTTATTCGAGATTTAATTAAACAGGTAAAAGCTGAACAGCAATAACCAACATGCAACGGAAAAAAATAGATGTAGATGTAGTGAAAGATGTGCTGGATCTGATGCTGGCTGCAAGACCTGATTCAACTTTTGTGCAAAGCCTCGCTTTTCAATATGCAGAACGTGGCGGACTCAGTAAAAAACAATTGGAAGGGTTACGATTGAAAGCATTGAAAGTACCGGAAATTCCTGCGCATAAACTGGCCACACTTGAAGCGATTATTTTACGTAAGCCCACCAAAGAACGCAGTGCCGCCAGTGCACCAACAGCCATGTTTACAAAAGATGAAGCAACCGGTGCAATCATTGATGCTATACTTGCAAAATATCCGCAGCATAAACAAGTGTTGTTCTTAAAAGCGAAATACGACAACAACGAAATTTTATCGTCTGCTGAAATAACTGATTTGAAGCGTTTGGAAAAGTTGTTGAATAAGTAGGGTTGCCGCAAAGGCTCAAAGGCACGAAAGTGCACGAAGAAAAAAACGCCTTATTTTCTTTACGGCGAATAATTACTGCGGGTTTGAGTCAACTCTGCGAAGTTCTCTCCGTTCTTCTCTGCGCAAAAGCTATTTCTTCAACACAAAAACCGAACAGTCTGTATGTGGTTCAACAGCTGTAATCGTCTCCGAATGATTTTCCATGATATACGGCTGCAATTGTTCAATAAACGGTTTCGCCATTAGTCGTTGCGGAGTGGAAAGTATAATGGTTGCGCCATTCTCTAAAAACGAAATAAGCACTTTGTATAATGTTGCAAATACCTGTGGCTCGTAATTGATATCGCTGAGTAAGAGAACATCAGCAGTAAGATCAGCAGGCAACTGATTCCAATCAAGGACAGTTGCAGTGCAGTTGCTGAATTTATTTTGTGTAATGGATAGCTGCATGAGCTCCACCGCATCGGACGATACATCACTGCAGGTAACAACGGTTGCTGTTTGTGCTGCAAGAAAAGAAGGAAGGCCCAGCCCGGCTGCTAATTCAAGAACAGTTTTGTTGTTGATGAGTTCGTTCCTGTTTGCAAGAAAATTGCAGAGTGCATACGCTGCTGCCCAAACCTGTGCCCAATAAGGAGCTGCAGTTTGTTTATTTGCTTTCAGCTGTTGTTGATACCATTGCTGCAATGCTTCGTTATTGGGTATCAATGCATCGAATTGGTATTCCCCGAACTGAAAGTTTTTTATCTGTGTTTGCAGCTGCATGGTTGCAAAGAAACAGCACCGCAACGTTTATTCCCAAATCACTTTTCCTTTTTCATCGAACCAGGTTGGATAAAACTGCTGATGGATTTTTTCTACCTGGTTACGTTTTACTTTCAACGTTGGTGTAAGCAAACCGTTTTCAATGGTCCAGTTTTCTTTCATGATAACGGCTTTGGACATCCGCTCAAAACTTTCCAACCCCGGGTTCACTTCTGCAATGGAAGCTGCAATACTTTCTTCTACTTCCTGTTTTGTTTTTGCTTTACCGATATCCGAAAGTGTAATTAATGCAATCGGCTGCGGTATAGCCATGCCCACCACACAGCATTGTTCAATGTCAGGATTAGCAAGCAATTTCATTTCAATAGGCGCAGGCGAAATGTATTTGCCCTTGTCGGTTTTAAACTGGTCTTTCAATCGGCCAGTTACAAATAAATAACCATCATGATCGTATTCACAAATATCACCGGTACGTAAATAACCTTCTTCATCAAACAACTCTGCAGTTAACTCCGGTTCTTTGTAATAACCTTTTGTATTACTCGGACTCTTTACACGCAATTCACCTTCTTCAGTAATTTTTACCAGCAAACCTTCAAAGGGTTTTCCAACCGAACCATGCCGGTAATCATGCGGCCTTTCAAAATGCGCATACACACAATCTTCCGTCATGCCTAACGCCTGTGTAATATGAATATCCAATCGTGAAAACCATTTCAGCACATCAACCGAAATAGGTGCAGATGCACTGTAGATATGTGTGGCTCTTGATAAGCCGAGTTTTTTCTTGATGCTTTTACGGATTACATTATTGATAATGGGAATTGATAGCAAGATATTTAATTTCTTCTGCGGAATTTTTTTGAGAATGCCTTCTCTGAATTTGTTCCACAAACGAGGCACTGCAAAAAATATTTCGGGTTGTATTTCCTGGATGTTCTGCGAAAAACTGTCAATCGATTCTGCAAATGAAATAACACATGCATTGTACAAACCATTCATTTCAATACCTACACGTTCGGCAATATGGCTTAGTGGTAAGTAGGAAATAAGTGTTGCGTGTTTTTTTGTTAAACGCAGATCTCTTGTTGCAGCTACCAGTACTTTATCAAAATTGCCGGCCGTATGCATTACACCTTTTGGTTTACCGGTTGTGCCCGATGTGTAAATGATGGTCATCAGATCATCTTCCTGCCAGTTGTATAAATGTTGCAATGGCTCATGCTGTGTAAGAAGTTCGTTCCAGTTGTATCGTTCGTTACGACTATAATTGTCAAATCCAATGCGGATAAGATGCGGCGGAATACCGGCTTCCTGTGTTGAAAAATCATCGAGCTTGCCAATGAAAATCGCTTTCGCATCACTATGTTCCAGAATGGGCTGTATTGCACTTGCAGTTAATGTTGGATAGATGGGAATGGAAATACAGCCCGCCATCATAATGGCAATATCGGCCATCATCCAATGGGCACAGTTCTTCGATAAAATGGCTACATGCGATCCTTTGGGTAAGTGCAATGCGTGTAAGGAAGCGGCTATGCGACGGCTTTCATCATTGGCTTGCTGCCATGTCCATGTAGTCCATTGTCCATTAAACGGCTGACGTAAATAAATTTCGTTGGGATAGTTTTCTACGTTGTCGAGAAATTTCTGCAAAGGGGAGGATGACGGCATAACAATGCGTTTTGGTATTGTAAACTACAGAAAATAATCTGCAGGCCAAAAAGAGAATGCTGATTATTGCTTGAGAAAACGCAACTGTTTTTGTTCTTCTTTACTGTTGATGGCTTTAATAAAATATTGCCCGGCAGGTAAACCCTGTAAATTTAATTGTAACTGGTTTGTGCCCGGAAGTAATTCCTGTTGCTGAACAAGAAATTGACAGCCGTTAATATCGGTAACGGTAATAGCAAGACGGTCTTTTGTTGCCGATGAAATACTGAGCGTAGCTGTTGTGGTTACCAACGATGGCAGCAATGCATTTAATTCAAATCCTGTTGCTTTGTTTAATACAACCACTGTAAAGGAATGAACAGAAGTATTGGAAGGAGTAATTAAACGGATGCGGTAATAGTTGTTGCCGCTTCTGCGAACAGCATCGGTATAATCGAATGGTTCACGGCAGCGAGCCTGATTGGCGGTGATGGTTGTAAGAATGTTGAAGTTTTTATTGTCATTTGAGTGCTGAACTTCAAACGTTGCTTCATCGGTAATGCAGGGCGCCAGCCAACGTAATGTATTTTGCTGACCGGCATTGCTTGCCTGGAAAAATTTTAATTCAATGGGGAATACAAGGTAAGGGTCGGTTGTTTGTGTAAACGCAACAACATTGATCAGTAATAGCGTACATGCTGCAATTATCTTTTTCATACCTGCTTATTTACGGTATAAAGATAGGGCAGGATTGAAGGGAATCAAAGAGGCGGTAGGTATACTTGTTGTTCTTTATTATTAAGCGCTATCAGTGGTTTTGATATGCGGCAACTTGCTTTTGGCTGAAGTGGTGAATTACAAAAGTTGAATAATTATTCATCTGCCGGGTTATCCCCTCCCGGGAGGGGTTGGGGTGGGTTTCCAGGTTTCTCCAAAAGAGTTCGTTTTCTTTTTACAAATTTATTCACGCCGTTTTTTTCTTCGAAGTCCATTATCCAGTTCTCAATTGCTCGTAACGTATTCTTCATATCATGCACCACATCTAAAGCATTTATTCTTAAAAATGAAATTCCATACGCTTCAATTTCTTTCTGACGTATCGGATCTTTTATTGTTATATGTTCATCTTCATGTGTTACTCCGTCCACTTCTATTGCAAGCATCAAATCTTTACAATAAAAATCAGCGTTATAATTCAGCATGGGCTTTTGTCTGTCGAAATCATAACTCATCATATTTCCGTTGCGTAATTCCATCCACAGCTTTACTTCAGAATACGTCATGTTTTTTCGAAGGCGTTTTGCGTTCGTTAAAGCTTGTTGCGTGTATGGAATGATTGTGCGTTTCATGATAACCCACCCCTTACGGTTAGGTTTCTGTGTAACATGTTGCGGCCCCTCCCAGGAGGGGATAGGTAATTTGAGTGTTGTATAAAGATGGAAATAAAGATTTAGATTTTCAAGCGGCTTATCAGTAAAACCCACCCCTTACGGTTAAGTTTCTGTGTAACAACTTGCGACCCCTCCCGAGAGGGGATAAATATTCTGCGGGTAAAAACTATCAACTTCAAACTAAAAACTATCGGCTTACAACTACCACCTCGCCACAATCTTAAAATTCACGAGCCTCGGTGTTAAACGGTTGGGGATTGAAAAAACGGTATTGCTGAAATCTTTAATCAGCAAATAAGAAATGGTATTAGGTCGATCAATCACATTAAATATTTCCAGGCTTGCCCAGATATTATTAAACTCACGGAACGGATTGCGGCTGCGACGTTTACTTTTCTCTCCATCTAATAGCAGCGCACTGAAACCAAAATCAACACGTATGTACGGATCAATCGTTAATGCATTGCGGTACTTTACACTGTTAGGAATATTGTAGGGCAGATTAGTACCATACAATCCACTCATCGTAAATTTGAAATTCTTGTTGGTAGAAAGATAATCCTGGTAAAACAAACCAACCGAAAGCAAACGGTCCGTCGGTCTTCTTATCCAGCCGCCTTGTACAAGTGTACTGTCGATTGGTCTGTTCAACGAATCGAGCTTGTAATTATACCATTGATCGTTGTCTAAGTTTTCACGTGTACGCATCAAACCAATACTCAGCCAGCTTTCTGCATCCTTCACCAGTTCGCCAAACAAACGGGCTTCAATACCAGTTGCATAAGCTCTCGCATTGTTGCTGCCGAAATAACGGATACGTACATTGTCTACATCGTAGGGCACAATATCCGTCATGCGTTTGTAATACGCTTCGGCTTGTAATTTAAACGGACGGTTGCCCCAGCCCTTAAAATTATAATCAATGCCGGCAACAACCTGCCAGCTTTTTTGTGCTTTTACCGATTCGTTTACTGTACCATCGTAACGACGCAACTCTCTGTAAAACGGAGGCTGATGATAGGCGCCTGCTGCTGCACGAAACACAATATCTTTTCCATGCAAGGGCTGCATCGCAAATTGTACTCTTGGTTGAACAAGAACTTCGTTGTTGAGTGTGTTGTAGTTGTAACGCACACCAACCTGCAAGGTCATGTTGAGCGAATCGTTTAAAATATAATTGTCTTGCACATAACCATGCGTGCGGAAAAAAGTAAGATCGGCTTTCGATTTGATGACTTTACTTAACTGCAGTTGATTGGGATTAAATGGCAGTGTGTAACCAGCGCTGTCTGTTAACTCCCATTCATTTAGTTGATCGTTGATGGTTTGGCGTTCTATGCTGTGGCCCCATTGAAAAAAATGTTTGCCTTTTGATAAACTACCTTTGTGCGTAGCGTTTTGCGTAGCAATGTTTAAACGGTTGCGTGCAAAATTCTGAAACACACCTGCGCCTAACGGATTTACAATTAAACCAAATGTGGCACGGCTTCGGTCGAAATCTCGTTCGCCAAATAAATAAGCACCTTGTATGTCGAACGATTCTTCTTCTTTATTATTGAAATGACTGAGCATCCATTTCAACTTCAGATTTTTGTTCGGCTGGTATGTTGTAGCAATACCGGCCATGGCTGTACTGTAACGATCTCGTTCGCCACCGGCAAAATAAATATCTAAACCAAGATTAGCGGTAAAGAAAGGTGAGAAGACGGAAGCCGTTTGGCTGCTGAACTCTGGCGACAGTTTAAACTGTGTGCGGGAGTAATTCATCATTGCTTCGAAAACCCATTTCGAATTTGGCTGATACGTAATATAACCCTGCACGTCATTACTTGACGGCACATAGTTGCCTTTTGTTTGCTGACTGCTTAACAGGTTTTGATTACTTCTGTTTCGGCCACCAATCACAAAACTTACTTTTTCATTTTTAGAAGCACCTTCAAAATGCAAACCCTGTTCAAGCAATGAAACATATGCCGAGCCACCGAATTTTTTTGGTTGTTTGTATTGTATATCGAGCACGCTGCTCATCTTATCGCCAAAGCGTGCCTGAAAGCCACCGTTGTAAAAATTTAGGTTGCGTACCATTTCAGCATTGATAAAACTCAATCCTTCCTGTTGTCCCTGCCGAACAAGGTAAGGTCGGTACACTTCAAAATCATTTACATAAATGAGGTTCTCATCGTAGTTGCCGCCACGTACTGAATATTGCGAAGAAAGTTCGTTATTTGAGTTCGTGAAGATTTTAATCAAGCCCTCAACACCACCGGTTGCTGTGGGAAGCAGTAATGCGTTTTTTGGATTAATGCGATAGCCCGATGCCTGTGTTCGGATGCGATCGTCTTTTACAATTACTTCCTGCAGTTCGGTTGCGCCCCTTTCCAAACGAAGTACAATGTTTTCTTTTTCGTTTTCATTCAAATAGAAATTACGTTGTTCCGATCGATAGGATGTATATGTAAAAATGAGTGCGAAAGCTTTATCTGCCGGAACCTTAATTGTAAAATGGCCTGAGTCATTGGTGGTAACACCATTTGAGCGGCCAAGAATAATCACTGAAACTTTGCTGAGTGGGTTTTCATTTTCATCCAATACCTTACCCGTTACCGTTGCCGATTTTTTTTGGGCATAGGTAAATGAGGTTATTACGAGTAGCAGGAGGAAAACGCAGGTTTTGGTTGCCTTCATGAAGGATAAAACTAAGTCTTTCTGCTAAAACGAAAAGCGGAGGAACTTATTTTTTCAAATAGAGCTGGTCGTTGGAGATTTTTACATCTGTACCATTCAGCTTGCAAGACTCAATAATGTTCATGCAATAAATTTTCTGTCCGTTCTTAATGCCGGTTTTTTGCGGCTCCTGCAAATCAGTTATTAAATACGTGTTGTTCGTGGACGGTAATTGAATTTTATAATCAAAGCCAGAGGGCAGTAAAAGATCAGGGCTGCTAATATAGAAACCAATTGTATCGTTTTGCTGATTGATACCTAGACGGGCAGAGTCGAAACTGACAGAGCTGATGAGGTTGGTAAAGTTGCTGCCCTTTGCGTATTTGCTGATGCTGAAATTATAAACTTCCTGTTTGGAAAATGAAACAAAATTCAACCGCAGACCTTCCGATTTACCACAAGGGTAGCTGCAGCTGCCGAACAGGAGTATTAAAGCAAAAAGATAGATCAGCTGTTTCATAGTAGTTTGACTCATCCATTAAGGTAAACGCTGCATGTAAAAGAAAGAGGGGAAGTCAAAAAGAAGAAAAATCCGGAAGACAGAAACAAATTCTATTCTTCCGGACTAATCACGTTCCGTTATTCGGTCTTGTTTTTAGATCTTTTTCAACAACGAAATCATTTCTGTTGGGTTCGGAGCTCTGAACACCGTATTACCTGCCACCAACACCGTTGCACCGGCTTCAATAATGCTTTTGGCATTTTCCAGTGTAACGCCGCCGTCGATTTCAATATCCACGTTCAATCCTTTATCGTCGATCATGTTACGAAGCTCACGGATCTTTACCAGTGTTTGCGGAATAAAACTTTGTCCGCCGAAACCGGGGTTTACACTCATCAAACAAACAAGATCAATATCGGCCAGAATATCTTTCAGCAACGAAACAGGTGTGTGCGGATTAACAGCAACACCCGCCTTCATACCCAGGCTTTTGATCTGTTGAATATTGCGGTGCAGATGCGTACAGGCTTCGATGTGTACCGTTAAATTATCTGCACCTGCTTTCTTAAATGCTTCGGTATATTTTTCGGGTTCTTCAATCATTAAGTGCACATCAAATACTTTATTCGATGCTTTGCGCAGGAAATCGATCACCATTGGTCCAAACGTGATGTTGGGTACAAAACGTCCATCCATTACATCGAGGTGATACCAATCGGCTTCGCTCTCGTTGAGCATTTTACAATCGGCTTCCAGGTTGAGATAATTGGCACTTAATAAAGAAGGGGCTACAATCGGCATAGAAAAATTTATGGTTTATTGTTTATCGTTTTTTGTTTGTGGTTGATGATTGGCTGTATTCATTCACTACACACCATTCACTATTTTTATTTGATTACCCCCAATCGCTTCAGTGCCTCTCTTGCTTCTGTTATCGATTGATCGAGTGCGAGTGAACGTTTATAGTTATCAATGGCTTCTTTTGTTTTATTCATTTTCTCTTCGGCCTTCGCCATCCAGAAATAACCATCAGCATATTTGTTACTTACATTGGTACTTTGCTGAAAGCTTTTCCAGGCTTCTGCATATTTCTGCTGATCGTAGAACAGTAATCCTTTTTCAATGTACGCTTCCATGTAGGTGTAATCTTCACGGATGATCTGGTTATAAATAGAAAGTGCTTTAGCCACATCCTTTACCTTGCTGTAATAAGCAGCTTTCACAAACAGGATATCGCTGCGCATTTGTACAGCCGAAGCATCTTTCAGCAACGCATCGCATAACACAACGGCTGTTTTATTCCCTGTTTCGGCATACAGCGATGCCAGCCTTAATTCGGCTTCGTTAAACACACCTGCCGATTGGATGGCCTGCTGATAAGCAGTAATGGCATTGCTGGTGTCACCTTTACGTTCCAGTGCATCGGCTTTCATAAACAAGTAAGCAGGGTTGCCCGGTTGTTTTTGCAGCAGCTGCTCCACCTGAGCCAATGCTTTATCGTATTGATTATTTTGAACGAGTTGCTCTACCAAACCTTCCCGCAAACTATCGGCCTGCGGGTTGCCCGCCACTTGCTTTTCCAGCTCTTCGAGCTGTTTATTTGTGGTGGAAGTTTCCGGTTTCGGGCTTGTATCTGCAGGGGAATTGTTGGTACACCCAAACGAAAACAAAACAAGGAAACCGAAGATGGAAAGGGCTTTCAGCTGCATGGCCGCAAAGCTAAATGATTTTCATCTGTTGGGTTCTTACAAATTCCTGACATTTGCAGCACTTTAATCAAATTACATTTGTAAAAATCGCACACATGAGGAAGCTGAATTTATTGCTTGTTATTTCTGTTCTGGCTGCTTTGGTACTCTCGTTTACAAAAGTTGCAAAACCTGTTACTGTGCAGGCACAACAAACCAACGATACCATTTTATACCCCGACGAGAAACATTTTAAAAATATTCAGCAGCTTACGTTTGGTGGCGATAATGCAGAAGCCTATTTCAGTTACGATGGCAAATGGCTCATTTTCCAGAAAACCTATGCCAAAGAAGGTATCCCCTGCGATCAGATGTACATCGGAAAAATACCCACCAAAGCAGGAGAAAAGTTTGTGCCGAAACTGGTAAGCACCGGTAAAGGCAGAACAACCTGTGGTGCATTTATGAAAGATGGTAAGCACATTATTTATGCTTCAACCCATTTGGGAAGCGGCGATTGTCCGCCTGTACCCGACCGTACAAAATATGGCAACAAATATATCTGGCCTTTATACGACAGCTACGATATTTTCATGGCAGACTTAAACGGTAAAATTGTAAAACAGTTAACCAAGAGCAAAGGCTATGATGCCGAAGCAACACTTTCGCCCGATGGAAAGAAAATGCTGTACACCAGTACCAAGGATGGCGATATTGATATGTATGTGATGGATTTGAAAACCGGTAAAGAAAAGAAAGTAACCAATCTGCTGGGTTACGATGGCGGTGGTTGGTTTAGCCCCGATGGTAAGAAGATCATCTGGCGTGCAAGCCGCCCGAAAACTGAAACAGAGATTAAAGAATACAAAGAATTACTGGCGCAAGGGTTAGTGGCACCTACCAATATGGAAGTATGGGTAGCCAATGCCGATGGCAGCAATGCCAAACAGGTTTCCTCTTTCGGACAAGCCAATTGGGCACCCGCTTATATGCCCGATAACAAACGCATCATTTTTGCCAGCAACCACGAATATAAAAGAGGCTTCCCTTTCAACTTATATACCATGAACGAAGATGGAACCAACCTTACCAAGGTTAGTCGTGATAAAGGATTTGATGCCTTCCCTATGTTTAGCCCCGATGGAAAGAAAATTGTATTCTGCAGCAACCGGAACAACGGCGGCACCAGAGATACCAATATTTTTATTGCCGATTGGGTGGAATAAGCGTTACATCAATAGTTCTTCCAGCAGTTGATAGTAATCGTTTTTCAGCGCAGGAAACACCTGCTCTTCTTTGCTGATGCGTTTACTGATCTGCTCGTGTCCTTGTTCCAGCTGTTGCAGTGATTCTTTGTTGAGTTTGAGCTGATGGATGGCTTCCTTTTCGTTAAGGATAGCTTTTTCCAGTTCATTCAATTCTTTCTCTTCAATAAGAAAGCGTTCGAGTAAACGGCCAACGAGCAAATGTTTTACTGCATTAGATTTAATGTTTTTATGCATGGCATCGAGGCGATCTTCAATAATCAATGCTGCTTTTTGAAAGCCGCAGATTTCCCACTGCCAGCCGGAGAGTTCCTGAAGAAATAAATTGGTTTTCATGATCTGATATTTATTGGATATGGATTAAAGTGTAATCAGTTGCTGATTACAGGTATAAACTTACCATAAGGCTCTACTGCAATCTATGACTGTCGTCAGCAATCGTACATTCTTTTTCAACAATACACAATTGTACTTAGCCGCATCATGTTTTTATATTAGTGCATGCAAAAAGCTTCGTTTCAACAGGATCAATTGGCTTTCTTTTTGGGTGTTGTTTTTGCAGGAGGCAATATCATCACTTTGGGAAACGACTGAGGTTTGTAAGGATTGGGCATTACGCCTGAGTTAACTTTGCCTGTTTTTGCATTGGGGATCATGGCCCATGCAGAGGAGTCGGGTACAAGGCAGGGCATTCCATCTTGCGGTAGCGCATATACAGTACCCTTGTTTGTTTTACCAATAACCCTGTTGGGTAACAGCAATTGTTGCAGCATTAATTGTGAGGTATCGTTAATCACAACTTTTGCGGTTTGTGCTTTTGTGCCAAATGCTGCACAAAGCAATATGCCGGAGAGCAGAATTTTTTTCATAGCCTTTCTTTAGCTGTTTAAAGTTAGCGTTTTTTGTAATTCTGTTTTGCTGTGTGGTAATCTGCACTTTACTTTGTGCGGAAATCATCAAATTCGTTCATTTTCAAACTTTCAAATTTATGTACACAGGACTGGTTCATTTGCATAACGTGTTACGATGGGTTATTTTAATTCTGTTGGTAATTGCCTTGTTCCAGGCGTTTACGAAGAAAGGCGGTTTACAGAAAACAAGTTTGTTTCTGTTAATATCTGCTCATATTACTTTGCTACTGGGCTTGTTCCAGTATTTTAACAACGAAGCAGTAGGTTTTCATATGATTGAGAGACTGGGTGGTTTTGGCAATGTAATGAAAGACAGTTTTGCCCGTTTCTGGGTGGTAGAACACATCAGTGCTATGATTCTTGCAATTGTACTGATAACAATGGCGAGAGGCCGTGCAAAAAAGCAAAACTACAGTGCTGCATCGTGGATGTATGTAGTGGCATTAATTTTAATTCTTGCGGCAGTGCCCTGGCCTTTCCGTGAAGCCATTGCACGCCCCTGGTTCCCCGGTATGTAATTTTCTGCATCAATAAATAAAAAGCCCATCGTTTAGCGATGGGCTTTTTAATGAAGGTTATTGCGTTGATAGGCGAAGCTGATGGTTAAGTATTAACGGCTGCCGAGTTCGATTACTTCACAATCTTTCATGTTGTTACCATCAATTACAAAACGGATGATGGTACGTACTTTATGCCAGCCCTGTTTGCCAGCTGCTCCTGGGTTCATATGCAGGCATTGCAGTTTATCGTCGTACATCACTTTTAAAAGATGCGAATGCCCGGCAATGAACAATTGCGGTTTGTGCAGTTGTAATTCTTTTCTTGTATCGGGATTGTATATTGGCGGATAACCACCAATATGCCGCATCATTACTTTCACGTCTTCGCATTGAAATACCAGCTGTTCAGGATAAACTGAACGCACATCCTGTCCATCGATATTACCGTACACACCTTTCACAGGTAAGCCACTTTTTTCGGCCAGATGTATTGCCAGTTCAATGTTGCCAAAATCACCCGCATGCCATATTTCATCGCATTGTTTAAAATGTTCAAACACGGCATCATCTAAATAACCATGTGTATCTGCTATTAATCCGATTCTTGTCATAATTAATCAATCAATCCGTTTGCTTTTAATTGTTCCAGTATCATAACTGCTCCCGGTGCTGTAACAGGTTGCTGTAAATATTCTTCTGTATTAAAATAATGTACAGCACCAATTTCGGCAGAAGGCTGTGGATGAAAATCTCCCTCAATCATGTAGCAATCCTGTTCCATGATCGTTCCGTTCGTTTCACCAAATGCAGGAGCTGATATATGCGTATAATACTGCAGGCTCTGTGCAGCAAGTTGCACATTCAGCTCTTCGGCAATTTCCCGCTGCACAGCGGCTACTGCTGTTTCGTGTTCATCTACTTTGCCGCCGGGTAAATAATAACAGCGCTTATTATTGCTGAAGGCAAGTAATAATTTACGTTCCCTTATATGCAACAGCCCAACCGTATGCAATGAGATTGTTTGCTCCAAAATTTTAAGTTGTTAATCTGCGCAAAGATAACAGCGTACTTACATTAAAATTTTGTTCATGGGCTGCAGTGCAGGCGGCAGATCGGTTTCGTCGAGCATTTCCCGCAGGTCAATTTCAATGGTGCGGCTGAGTGCAGTAATCGGCACATCGTTGGCATTGCCTTCAAATGGATTTTCAGTTGCTTCTCCTACACGTTCCATCGAAAGAAATACCCAACTTACAATTGAGCTGAATGGGATGTTCAGCCATACATAATGTTCGCCCAGTTTTTGAAATTCATTCAGTAATCCAAACGGAACAATGGCAATAAACAGCACCACAAAAAATTTGTTAACCGAAGCAAATTGCCGTGGGTAAGGAAAGTTTTTGATGCGTTCGCATTTGCCCTGCTGCTCTAACAGATTGTTGAGCATGTTTTGCAGTTCAATATAACTCAACGCATCCACCGCACCGTTTTGTTTCAGCTGTTGCAAATGCTCCGACTGCAATGCAATTATTTGGGTGGCCCTGTTTTTCTTACCCAGTACATAGGTATGCTCCTGTGTGGTAAGTAATGGTTGCAACTTATCAGCAAGGTTGTTTGTTTTTTCATCAACAGTAAAATAGCGGCTGTATTCTTTGTTGTAGCTTTTGTTCATGTTTTCCCAGCTGCGTTGCTCACGTAACTGAAAACGCAATGCAGTTAGCCATGCAATATGCCTGTAAATTAATTCCTGTTGAGCTGTTTGATCCAGTACAAAATCTCTTGCCATTAAACCCCAGGCCCGGCTGTTGTTTACAATAGCGCCATAAATCTGACGGGCTTCCCACAGGCGGTTATAAGTTTGTGTGTTGCGAAAGCCAACTATAAACGCAGCTGCAGTACCAATCATTGCAATGGGTACCCACGGTATTGCCAGCCAGCGCCAGTTGAATAACTGAAACAAAACGGTTGGAATGATCGCTATCAGAACAATACGATAGATGTCTTTTCTCGTCCAGTAAATAAATTCTTTTAAACTGTATTGATTGCCTGCGTGCATAGGTTGGTTTGTTTACTTAAATATACAGCCTTCCTTCGTAACTGTTTGCCGGGGTAACAGGCGAAACACTTAACTTTGAGTAACGATTAATACAATGCCATTCTTCCGCAATTTTACATATTGGATCGATAAGCGTAAGTGGAAATACAGTTTCCTTATTACATCGCTTGAGCTGACGGTCAGAAAATAAAAAGACCGAAAGTGTGAAAGAATTTTGCTGACAATTGAGCATTACAATTCTTCCTGACTTTTTGACCAATTCCGAAATCGTAGTTCTTACATCTAAATTCAACACATGTCTCACTATTATACATTGGGAAAAATCCCACACAAACGTCATACTCAGTTCCGCAAGCCCGATGGTGGTTTGTACAGCGAACAATTATTTTCAACTGAAGGTTTCAGTGATGATTATTCGTTGCTGTATCATTGCCACCCGCCAACACAAATCATAAAAACCGAACCGCAGGTAGATGTAAGTCCGCAGATTGCAGAAGAGAAAATGCTGCAGCATCGTTGTTTTGAAGGCTTTCATGTTAAACCCGGTGGTGAGTTTTTGGAAAGCCGTATTCCGGTATTGGTCAACAGCGATTGCCATATTGTATTGGCAGCACCAACAAGCGGAACAAGCGATTATTTTTATAAGAATACCGATGGGGATGAAATGATTTTTGTACATGAAGGAAGCGGTACGGTAAAAACACAGTATGGCGATTTACCTTTTGGTTACGGCGATTATATTGTGTTACCCAGGGGTACAATTTATCAGATAGAATTTAACGACGACCGGAACCGTTTGTTTATTGTTGAATCGTTTACGCCGTTGCGCTTTCCGAAACGGTATATGAGTAAGTACGGACAGTTGATGGAGCATGCGCCATATTGCGAAAGAGACATCCGTAAACCGCAGGATTTAAAAACCTACGATGAAAAAGGCGACTTCCTGATCCGTGCAAAAAAGAAAGGTATGCTGTACGGTTTGCATTATGGTACACATCCGTTTGATGTGGTGGGTTGGGATGGTTGCTGCTATCCGTATATTTTTTCTATTCATGATTTTGAACCCATCACCGGCCGTGTACATCAGCCGCCACCTGTGCACCAAACCTTCGAAACAAATGCGTTTGTAGTTTGCTCATTTGTGCCACGTTTGTACGATTATCATCCCAATGCTATCCCTGCACCATACAATCACAGCAATATTGATAGTGATGAGGTAATCTATTACGTGGATGGTGATTTTATGAGTCGTAAAAATGTAACAAGAGGAATGATTACGCTGCATCCTGCAGGCATACCGCATGGTCCGCATCCCGGTGCTGTTGAAAAAAGTATTGGTGCCAAAGAAACCAAAGAACTGGCGGTGATGGTGGATACCTTCCGTCCATTGATGTTAACGAAGCAGGCTTTGGAAATTGAAAACAGAAATTATACCATGAGCTGGGCTGAATAGCTTACGAAAACAAAACGAAAGAGCTTAACAGGCTCTTTCGTTTTTATATGCAGAAACATCTTATTCCTCTACTCTTATTTCAAACTTTACCGGAATCACAAACACATTGGTAAAGTGCGATTTAATTTTTTTCTGATAGCTGACTGCTTCGCTTTGGGTTAAAAAGTTTCCAAATCTTATTTTGTAATAGGGCGTTTGATAGAGCAGGAAGGTTTTCTGTTGCGGATAGTTTGACAGCAATAATGATTTTGCTTCAAGAGCTTCATTTCTACTGGTTGTATTCAACACCAGCAATTGGTAGCCATCCACCATTTTTCTTGTAACAGTTTTATTCGTTACTGCTGTTGAGCCTGTTGAACTTGTTTTCGGTCCGGTACAGGCTACCAGTGCCAGGGAAATAAAAATGATATAGGCGATGTTGTTGATCTGCATTCCTTCGTGCTAACCTGAATTTGCAAATTCCAAGCCAGAAATCTGTACAAAAAGTTGGCAGAGTAAAATATTATTTTATTTTTGTTAACCATTTGGTTAAAATATGCCGAAACGGGTTAAAGATCATAGTACAGAGGAAGCCATTCTGCAGGCAGCACGCAATGTGTTCATTAAAAAGGGTATGTACGGTGCCCGTATGCAGGATATTGCTGATGAAGCTGGTATTAATAAGGCCCTGCTGCATTACTATTTCGAAAACAAGGAAAAGCTGTTTGAAAAAGTGTTTGAAGAAGCGGCTGCACACCTGTTTCCGAAAGTAAATGCAGTGCTGAATTCCGATGATGATCTGTATACAAAAATCGAACGCTTCTGCGAAGAATATATCTCGGTGGTGATTGAAAACCCTTATCTGCCCTTGTTTGTAATGAATGAAGTAAACCAGGATCCTGTGTATTTTATGAAGAAAGTGTGGGGAGTTAAAAACAAACCAAACCCTGCTAAATTCCTGAAGCAGATAGAAGACGAGGTGCAAAAAGGAAACATTAAACCGGTAAGTCCATTACAGCTGATGATGAACCTGCTTTCAATGACCATCTTTCCGTTTGTAGCAAAGCCGATTTTTCAAATGAACCTTGGTCTGGATGAATTTCAGTTCCGCCATGCGATGGAACAACGGAAAAAGGAAATACCCCGTTTTATTATCGACGCCATCCGGAAATAATTTTTTTTGACTCTTAATTAACTGTTTGGTTAAATATATGTATATGAAGAAATTGCTCATTTTCTGCCTGTTTTTTTCGCAGCTGGCATCTGCACAAACCCTTACACTGGAGCAGGTGCAGCAAAAAGCAAAGCAGCAATACCCCTTGCTTAAACAGAAATATCTGATTCAACAGGTAAAAGATATTAACGTCGAAAATCTGCGGAAAGGATTTTTGCCGCAGGTATCGGTTAGCGGACAAGCTACCTATCAATCGGAAGTAACAACGGTGAAAATTCCTTTTCCCGGTGTAAGTATTGAGCCTTTAAGTAAAGATCAGTACAAGGTAGTGGCCGATGTAAACCAGATGATTTACGATGGTGGTTTACTGAAACAACAAACCGCTGTACAAAAGATAAATGCAGAAGTAGAAGAACAGAAAATTGAAGTGGAATTGTACAAGCTTGCCGACCGCATTAATCAGTTGTACCTCGGCATTTTGTTTATTGATGAGCAGTTGAAACAAACGGAGCTGGTGAAAAAAGATTTGCAGACAGGCTTAAAGAAAATTGAAGCACAGGTAAACGGAGGTGTCGCATTTAAATCGAACCTGCTGTTATTGCGTGCCGAATTATTAAAAGCCGATCAACGCATCATCGAATTACAATCGGCCCGTACAGGTTTGCTAGACGTGCTGAGTTTGTTCACAGGTGAAGCATACAATACTGCTATCGTATTACAACAACCATCTGTGCCAGTGTTTGCTGCTGAGCAAACAATTGTAAGACCGGAGCTGAATCTTTTCCAAAAGCAAAAAGAATTATTGGGCGAACAGCAGCATCTAATCAAAGCAAGAAACTTACCTAAAACCAGTTTCTTTTTCCAGGGTGGTTATGGTCGTCCGGGTTTAAACTTCCTCGAAAATAAGTTCGCCACGTATTACATCACCGGCATACGTTTTAACTGGGCCTTCGGCGGTTTGTATACGGCCAAAAAAGAAAAGGAACTCATCGGCATCAATCAGCAGATTGTTACGGTGCAGGAAGATGTGTTTTTACTCAACACCAATACGCAGTTGAAACAACAGCAGGCAGAGATTGATAAGATCAATCAACTCATCAGTAAAGACAAAGAAATTATTGAGCTGCGGATAAAAGTAAAAGAAGCGGCCAATGCTCAATTGGAAAATAATGTAATTACCACCAACGATTACCTGCGGGAAGTTAATGCCGAAGACCAGGCAAGGCAAATGCTGATTGTTCATCAGCTGCAGTTATTACAGGCACAAATCAATTATCAAACCATCAAGGGAAAATAAACTATGCGTACAATTTTCAGTTCGTTGCTGCTGCTGAGTTTGCTGGCAGCCTGCAATAAAAAAGGAAATCAATTCGATGCTACAGGTACATTCGAAGCAACCGAAGTAATTGTTTCATCGGAGTTAAGTGGTAAAATTCTTTCGTTAACCATCAATGAAGGCGATACAGTATCGGCCAACAAAATTGTTGGAACTGTAGATGCCGAAGGAATTGTGTTACAGAAAGAACAGGTAGAAGCAAGCATTGGTACATTAAATGAAAAAACAGCCGATGTTACGCCGCAGGTAAAACTGTTGCAGGATCAGTTGGCAGTGCAGCAGTCGCAGCTGAATAATTTAGTACACGAGCAACAACGAATTGAAAAACTCGTAGCGCAGGATGCGGCTACAGGCAAACAACTCGACGATATCAATGCACAGATTGATGTTGTGAAAAAACAAATGAGTGTAACGAAGCAGCAAATTGCTGTGCAGCAAAATAATGTGGCTACACAAAACAGAGCTGTACTGAGCGAATCGAAGCCATTGCAAAAACGAGTTGCACAACTCAACGATCAGTTAAAACGTGCAGATATTGTAAACCCCATCAACGGAACTGTATTAACCAAATATGCTGAGGCCGGCGAACTGACTGCAGCAGGAAAGGCATTGTATAAAATTGCTGACTTGAGTACAGTGAAATTGCGGGCTTATGTAACAGGCGATCAGTTGGCGCAAATTAAACTCGGGCAGAAAGTAAAAGTATCTGTTGATGCCGGTAAGGAAACATACAAAGATTTTACAGGTACTATTACATGGATTTCTGATAAGGCAGAGTTTACACCCAAAACCATTCAAACAAAAGAGGAGCGTGCAAATCTAGTTTATGCCATTAAGATTGATGTGAAGAATGATGGTTATTTGAAGATTGGCATGTACGGCGAAGTAATGTTTAAATAAACAAGATGTATTCCGTAGAAGTACAACATATCAGCAAATCGTACACGGTTAAAAAGCATGCAACTGTTGCGTTAAAAGATATTTCTTTTGCAGTTACCAAAGGCGAACTGTTTGGAATTATTGGCCCGGATGGGGCAGGCAAAACATCGCTGTTCCGCATACTCACTACATTACTGTTGGCCGATAATGGTACTGCAACAATTGAAGGTCTGGATGTGGTGAATGAGTACAAAGCCATTCGCAAACAGGTAGGGTATATGCCCGGTCGTTTTTCGTTGTACCAGGATTTAACTGTAAAAGAAAACCTCGATTTTTTTGCAACGATTTTCAATACATCGGTTGAAGAGAATTACGATCTCATCAAAGATATCTATTCGCAGATTGAACCGTTTGCCGATCGTAAAGCCGGGAAACTATCGGGCGGTATGAAACAGAAACTGGCGTTAAGTTGTGCATTGATCCATCGTCCATCGGTTTTGTTTTTAGATGAACCAACAACGGGAGTAGATGCGGTTTCACGCAAAGAGTTTTGGGAAATGCTGAAACGGTTGAAAGCACAGGGCATCACCATACTGGTATCAACACCTTATATGGATGAAGCGGAGTTATGCGATCGTGTAGCATTGATACAGGGCGGATCTATTTTAAGTATTGATACACCTGCACAAATTGTAGCAGCTTTTGAACCAACGATGCTGGCTGTACGTGCAAAGGAAATGCTGCATCTTTTAAATCACCTGAAAGAAAGTGAACTTGTTGCCAATGCATATCCTTCAGGCATTTATCATCATGTAATTATGATGGAAGGGGCGGATGCACAACTGTTGCAACAACAGCTCGCTTCAAAAACTTATACAGGTTTGGAAATAGTAAAAGGGAAACCCACCATTGAAGATTGTTTCATGCAACTGATGCGTAATTGATATGATAAGCGATAAAATGATAACGGTCGATCAGCTCACCAAACGGTTCGCCGCTTTTACAGCCGTGGATGCTATTACGTTTGATGTGCATAAAGGAGAAATATTTGGTTTCCTTGGTGCAAACGGTGCCGGTAAAACAACCGCTATGCGTATGCTTTGTGGCTTATCGATGCCGACCAGCGGAAAAGCAACTGTTGCAGGCTTTGATGTGTACACACAAAACGAACAGATCAAGCAAAGCATCGGCTACATGAGTCAGAAATTTTCGTTGTACGAAGATCTCACGGTGAAAGAAAACATGCAGTTGTATGGGGGTATTTACGGAAAGAGTAATGCATTCATCAAAGAGAAGACTGCTTTTATTCTCGATCATCTGCACTTGCAAAGCGAAGCAAATAAACTGGTAGGATCGTTACCGTTAGGCTGGAAACAAAAGCTGGCATTTTCAGTCGCTATTTTTCACGAACCCGAAATTGTTTTTCTGGATGAACCAACGGGTGGAGTAGATCCGGTTACACGACGAGAATTCTGGAATATGATTTATCAGGCAGCAGATAATGGCATCACCATTTTTGTTACCACACATTATATGGATGAAGCAGAGTATTGTAACCGTGTAAGCATTATGGTGGATGGAAAAATTGAAGCGCTGGATACACCGGCCATGCTTAAACAGCAATACCAATCACCAACAATGGACGATGTGTTTTTAAAGTTGGCACGGAAAGCCAAACGCAGCGATTAATTAAAATCATCAACCGCATTTAATGATAACGAACAATACAAGTAAACAATCAAAACGCAGCTCAACGGCAGGTGCCGGCAGGCGACAGTTTTTTTCGTTTGTAAAAAAGGAGCTGCTGCATATCTGGAGAGATAAGCGCACCTTGTTTATTCTGCTGGGGATGCCTGTTGTGCAGATTGTGATTTTTGGTTTTGCATTAACCAATGAAGTAAAGAATTCAAAAATTGCTGTTCTCGATCAATCAAAAGATGCAGCCACTGCCAGCCTTGTAGCCGAGTTAAATGCAAGTCGTTATTTCGATGTGGTTGATAACCTTTCATCTTATAAAGAAATTGAAACAGCTTTTCAAAAAGGAAAAATAAAAATGGCAGTGGTGCTGCCTTCGCAGTTTGGCGAAGAGCTGAAGCATAGCAACAAGGCTGCAGTGCAGTTAATTGCCGATGCATCGGACCCCAACGTAGCAAATACCTTAACCAATTATGCAACGGCAGTGGTAATGGATTATCAAAACAGAATTACCAATAACCAACGCTTGCCATATACAATTAAGGTAGAAACCCGAATGCTGTACAATCCGCAGTTGAAAGGTGCTTATAATTTTGTGCCCGGCGTAATGGCCATGGTGTTGCTGCTTGTTTGTACTATGATGACGGCGATTACCATTGTGCGTGAAAAAGAAATGGGCACCATGGAAATAATGTTGGTGTCGCCCATGAAACCGCAAATGGTGGTGATAGCAAAAGCAGTTCCTTACTTCCTGTTATCATCCATTAACATTACCAGTATTCTGTTGCTGAGTGTATTTGTGCTGGAAGTACCCATCAATGGCAGTTTGCTGTTACTGGTTGCAGAAAGTTTATTGTTTACATTGGTTTCGTTGTCGCTGGGCTTATTAATTTCTTCCCGTGCCGAATCGCAACAGGTAGCCATGTTTATTTCGTTGGTTGCGCTCTTTTTACCAACAGTAATGCTCAGTGGATTTATGTTTCCGATTGAAAATATGCCCTTCCCGTTACGCATGGTATCGAATATAGTTCCTGCTAAATGGTATTATATTATTGTACGTTCGGTCATGATTAAAGGCGTAGGTATTACTGCTGTTTGGAAAGAAACACTGATACTGGCAGGTATGCTGTTGTTTTTATTAACCCTGGCCATTAAACGCTTTAAAATAAGGTTGCAATGAGGACGCTGAAATTTTTACTGCAGAAAGAGTTTCGCCAGATATTCCGTGATCCGGCTATTCTCCGCATTATTTTTATGATGCCGGTTATTCAGCTCATCATACTGCCATGGGCAGCCGATTATGAAATAAAAAATATTAAGCTGGCTGTAACCGATAAAGATCATTCTGCTTACTCGCAAAAACTGATCACAAAAATTACTTCATCGGGTTACTTTCAGTTAACACAATATGCCGGATCGTACCAAGCCTCCTTGGAGCAGGTAGAAGATGATAAGGCCGATCTGATTCTTGAAATTCCGGCTTCGTTCGAAAAGCAATTGATCAAAGAAGATGAGGCTGTTTTGTTTATTGCCGGTAATGCAATTAATGGGGTAAAAGGAAATTTGGGCAGCGCTTATTTGCGTACCATCATCCAGGATTTTAACCGGGAAGTAAGGCTGGAGTGGATACAGATGCCGAAGTTCAGTCCGCAAACGCAAATTGAAGTCACTTCTTCCAACTGGTTTAACCCTTTGATGAATTACAAGTTTTTTATGGTACCGGGTATTTTGGTGCTGCTGCTAACAATGGTGGGGGCGAATCTTACAGCTATTAATATTGTAAAAGAAAAGGAGATAGGCACCATTGAGCAAATTAATGTAACACCGGTTAAGAAAGTCCATTTCATTATTGCCAAACTGGTACCGTTCTGGATACTTGGTTTAATTGTGCTTTCGCTGGGCTTATTAATCTCCCGCCTTTTATACGGCATCATGCCATTGGGTGGCTTCTTTACTATTTATGTATTTGCTGCCGTTTATTTATTGGTAGTGCTGGGCTTGGGCCTGCTTATTTCAACCTATGCTGCTACCCAACAACAGGCCATGCTTATTTCTTTTTTTATGATGATGATCTTTGTTCTGCTGGGCGGTTTATATACCTCTATCGACAGTATGCCGGTTTGGGCGCAATGGATCACCAAGCTGAATCCGGTATCGTATTTTATTGATGTAATGCGGATGGTGGTGCTGAAAGGCAGCGGTTTGGCCGATATTGGTCAGCAGCTGGGTACCATGGTCATTTTTGCAGTGGTATTAAATAGTTGGGCGGTACTCAACTACCGGAAAAGGAGTTAAAACACCCTGGCAAGGCTTTATTCTTCTTCTTTCTGTTTAATGTTTAATCTGAAAAATGCTGTGTTTGCTTATTTATTTAATTCGTTAAATTAGAGCAAACAATAAAACGATTGCATTATGATTAAGATTTCCGATCTCAAAGAAGGCGATTTCGTAATGGTAAATAACGAAGGCTCCATTATGGAGGGCGAAGTAACAGCAGTAGACAATATTCAGAAGATGGCGCAGATCTCTACCGGCGAAAACAATGAGTTCTGGTATGAGGCCGAAGCACTCACTGCAATTCCCCTTAGCGATGCTGCTTTGAAAAAAATTAATTTCCGGCGGGAAGATCAGCCCGATGGATCAGTAAAATATCTAAAAGGTGCTTTTCGGGTGCAGTTGGAGAAGGCCGACGATTTCAGTAACGTCAGTTTTTGGTACAGAGAAGATAAGCGGCATGTAAATCAATCAATTGCGCTGCATCAGCTCCAGAATTATTATCTCGATATGACCAAGGTTCACCTCACAGCAGAAGTGATTTAATCGGTTGATAGTTGTAATTTTGGCCCCGGCCCGGTAATTTTTTTAAGAAAATGCCCGCCGGGGCTGATTTTTTTGTACTCTTTTCAGGAAATCCTCCTATCTTTGCGACCCCAAAAAGTATGGCGAAACAAGCATTAATTAAGCAGGACGGTAAGATTTTAGAAGCATTGAGCAATGCTATGTTTCGTGTGCAGCTTGAAAATGGCCATGAAATTCTGGCTACTATCTCGGGTAAAATGCGCATGCACTACATTCGCATCCTCCCCGGCGATAAGGTTGGCGTGGAAATGAGCCCATACGATTTGAGCAGGGGACGTATAATTTTCAGATATAAGTAAGCGAAAGCTTATTCATATAATTAATCACAATAGCTCGCACAGCGAACAGCTTGCAGCACAAAGCTTAAGAAAATGAAAGTAAGAGCATCCATTAAGAAGCGTAGCGCCGACTGCAAAATCGTTCGCAGAAAAGGCAAGCTTTATGTAATTAACAAAAAGAATCCCCGCTTCAAGCAGCGCCAGGGATAATAAAGCTGTGAGCCGATAGCCATCTGCTCTATGCACAAACCAAACAAGAACAATTAAAGTAAAATAAGTTATGGCTCGTATTGCCGGTGTAGATTTACCAAAAAACAAAAGAGGAGAAATAGGTCTTACCTATATCTATGGTATTGGTCCTGCTACTGCACGTTACATTCTTGAGAAATCAGGAATTGATGTAAACAAAAAAGTAAACCAATGGAATGATGACGAATTGAACGCAATTCGTAACGTTATTACCAACGAGTTTAAAGTAGAAGGTCAGTTGCGTAGTGAAGTGCAAATGAGCATTAAGCGTTTGCTGGATATTGCTTGTTACCGTGGTTTACGCCACCGTAAAGGTTTACCGGTTCGTGGACAGCGTACGAAAACAAACAGCCGTACACGTAAAGGTAAACGTAAGACGGTTGCAGGTAAGAAGAAGGCAACTAAGAAGTAATAAAATCAGCCACGAGCTCAAAGCTATAAGCTTTGAGCTTGCGGCTTTTTTATATATACACCAGTTCTTACAAATCAATAGCGGATACCCGGTGTAGGTGGAGTGTTGATTTGGTCCCGGATCAGTTCGGGATAATTTTAAAACAAAGATTACCTCGGTTTTCAATTATGGCAAAAGCACAACAGGTGAGCGCTAAGGCAGCCGCCAAAAAAAGAGTTGTAAAGGTTGATGCACATGGTGATGCACATATCAGTGCAACATTCAACAACATCATCATTAGTTTAACAAACAAGCAAGGACAAGTTATTTCCTGGAGCAGCGCCGGTAAAATGGGCTTCAAAGGTTCTAAGAAAAACACTCCTTATGCTGCACAGGTAGCATCTGCAGAAGCAGCGAAAGTTGCGTTTGATGCAGGTATGAAGCGTGTAGATGTTTATGTAAAAGGACCCGGTTCTGGTCGTGAAAGCGCTATTCGTGCTTTATCACAATCAGGTATTGAAGTATCAATGATTAAAGACGTTACTCCTTTACCACACAACGGTTGTCGTCCTCCTAAAAAGAGAAGAGTTTAATTAAATTACGAACTACGAAGTACGGGGTACGAAATGTACTTTGTACTTCGTAACTCGTATTTACTGACATATTTGAATCGCCAAGATTCATTCATTTTATTAAAAGGGTGGCTGATTAATTTTTAACGCTTTTACGGATCAGTTCACCGGTTTCTAAAAAGCGTAAATGAATAAAAACTATGGCACGTTACACTGGTCCTAAGACCAAGATCTCCCGTATTTTCGGTGAGCCAATCCTCGGCAATGGCAAATGGTTGGGTAAAAACAGCAACCCTCCCGGCCAACACGGCGCACAACGTAAACGTAAAACTTTAGGTGAATACGCTTTACAGCTGCGTGAAAAACAAAAAGCTAAATACACATATGGTGTATTAGAGAAGCAATTCCGTAAAACATTTGAAGAAGCTGCACGCTTGAAAGGTGTAACCGGTGAAAACCTGATTCGCCTCCTCGAAGCACGTTTGGACAATACGATTTACCGTTTAGGTATCGCTCCAAGCCGTCCTGCTGCACGCCAGCTTGTAAGTCACAAACACATTACTGTTAATGGTATCGTAGTAAACGTACCTTCTTTCCAACTCAAACCAGGCGACGTAGTAAGCCTGAAAGATAAGAGTAAGGATAACACTTCTGTAACCAGCCAGATCAAAGGAAAAAATCCTAAGTTCAACTGGATCGATTACAGCGAAGCTGAAATGAAGGGTACATTTATTGCTTACCCTGAGCGTGAAAGCGTTCCTGAAAATATCAAGGAACAACTGATTGTGGAATTGTACAGCAAGTAATAGTTGAGTGGCGGCTTGTAGTGGTGAGTAGAACTACAAACCGTACAAGTGTGCGACGCAACTGCAGCCCAATCAAGGCGTAACAGCCGATTACAAAAATGTAAAACAGAAACTTCAATATGGCTATTTTGAATTTCGTAAAACCCGACAAAATTGTTCTTCAGAAAGCAACTGATTTTGAAGCACAGTTTGAATTCCGTCCGCTTGAGCCCGGCTACGGTGTTACAATTGGTAACGCTTTACGTCGTGTGTTGCTCAACTCTTTGGAAGGTTATGCTATTACCGGTATTAAAATCGAAGGCGCCGACCATGAGTTTGCAACAATTAAAGGCATTAGCGAAGACGTTGTAGAAATTATCCTTAACCTGAAACAGGTTCGTTTCAAGAAGAAGGTTGATCATGAGGTAGCTCATGAGAAGATCACGCTTAGCTTGAAGAATAAAACAGAATTTACAGCTGCGAATATTGGTGAAGGAACACAGACGTTCGAAGTAATGAACCCTGAGTTACTCATCTGCACAATGGACCCAAGCTCTAAACTGGATATTGAAATTAATATTTCAAAAGGCCGTGGTTATGTTCCTGCAGAGGATAACAAACCTAAAGATGCTCCATTTGGTTACATCGCAACTGATTCGATCTTTACGCCGATTAAAAACGTAAAGTACCTGATTGAAAATACACGTGTGGAACAACGTACTGATTTTGAAAAATTAGTAATGGACGTTGTTACCGACGGTACTATTCATCCGGAAGAAGCAGTAAAGCAAGCCAGCCGCATTCTTATTCAGCACCTGATGATCATTACGGATGAAAACATCACGTTTGATAATAAGGAAGAGAAGAAAGAAGATGTGGTTGATGAGCAAATGCTGCAACTGCGTAAAGTATTGAAGACGCCGTTGGAAGATCTCGATCTTTCTGTACGTGCCTTCAACTGCTTGAAAGCTGCGAAGATCAATTCATTAAGTGAATTGGTTCAGTACGAGCAGGAAGATTTGATGAAGTTCCGCAACTTCGGTCAGAAATCATTGGCTGAAATTGAGCAGGTGTTAGGCGAAAGAGGCTTACACTTTGGTATGGATCTTCATAAAATGGGATTAGATAATATCGATTAATATTTTTTACTCAGCTGCAGTATTGCAGCTGAGTATTTTTTTAAACACAGTCTTGTAATTCCTGACACGGTACAAGACTCTAAATTCAAACGTCATGCGTCACGGAGACAAAATCAAAAATTTAGGACGTACCGCTTCTCACAGAAAAGCGTTACTGACTAACCTCGCAATTGAACTGATTCAGCACAAACGTATTGTTACTACCTTAACAAAGGCGAAGTCATTACGTACATGGATCGAGCCATTGATCACAAAGGCAAAAGACAATTCTACACACAGCCGTCGTGTTGTGTTCAGTTACTTACAAAACAAAGAAGCGGTTGCTGAATTGTTTAGCACAGTTGCTGAAAAAGTTGCAAGCCGCCCAGGTGGTTATACTCGTATACTGAAGTTGGGCATTCGTACAGGTGATAATGCAGAAAAAGCAATGATTGAACTGGTTGATTTCAACGAAATCTACGGTAAAGGAAAAGGCGAAGCTGCAGCTCCTGCTAAGAAAACCCGTCGTGCCGGTGGTGCGAAAAAGAAAGCTGATGCAACAGCCGAAGCTGCTGCACCTGCCGCTGAAGAAACAACAGAAGAGAAATCAGCTGAGTAAATTAAATGTTGAAAATTTTCTGATACAGAGGCAGGCCGTTTGGCTCTGCCTCTTTTATTTTGCACTTAATTATGACACAACCACATAAGCCAACAGGAACTCAAACCGCTATCTTGATGTTGGAAGATGGCAATGTATTTTACGGTAAAGCATTTGGAAAGATTGGTACCACTACCGGTGAAATTTGTTTTAACACAGGTATGACCGGTTACCAGGAAGTATTTACCGATCCCAGTTATACAGGACAGATTGTTATTATGAACAATGTGCATACCGGTAACTATGGTACCTATAAAAATGATGTAGAAAGTAACAGTGTAAAAATAAAAGGTCTGATTGGACGTAACCTGGAAGATCGTTTTTCACGCTATTCTGCCGATAAATCGCTGCAGCAATATCTGGAAGAACAGAATATTGTTTCCATTGAAGATGTGGATACAAGAGCGCTTGTTACGCATGTGCGTACAAAGGGTGCCATGAACTGCATCATCTCATCTGAAATTCTGGATGAAGCAAAACTGAAAGAAGAATTAGCGAAAGTGCCTTCTATGGAAGGTCTGGAGTTGGCAAGTACGGTTAGTACAAATGAAGCGTATAATATGGGCGATGAAAACTCGCCGATCCGTATTGCAGTTATGGACTTTGGTACAAAGCTGAACATTCTGCAGTGTATGGTTGATCGTGGAGCTTATTTGAAAGTGTTTCCTGCAAAAACAAAGATCGAAGAACTGAAAGCGTTTAATCCTGCCGGTTACTTTATTTCAAATGGTCCCGGTGATCCTGCAAGTATGGATTATGCGATTGAAACAGTAAAGGCGATTGTGAACGAAAAGAAACCAACTTTTGGTATCTGTCTTGGTCATCAGTTGCTGGCACTGGCAAACGATATTACTACGTTTAAAATGCACCACGGGCATCGTGGATTAAACCACCCGGTGAAAAACCTGGTAACAGGTTTGTGTGAGATCACTACACAGAACCATGGTTTTGGTGTTGATCCGGAAGCTGTGCGTAAAGCTGCAAATGTTGAAATTACACATGTGAACCTGAACGACGATTCAATTGAAGGTATTCGCCTGAAAGATCGTCCGGCGTTCTCGGTACAGTATCATCCGGAAAGTACGCCTGGCCCGCACGACAGTCGCTACCTTTTTGATGATTTCATTAACATGATCAAAGCAAGCTTAAATTAATACGAAGCCCCGATTCAACATCGGGGCTTTTTTATGTGTTCCTTTTTATTGTTTTTTTGTGACGTCTAATTCGCCACAAAATTTTCGGCGATTATTGCAAAAAGCTATCTCGAAAATTTTGTGGCTCATTTCTTTTATATTTATGCCATGAAGAAGATCGCCATCATTAATGGACCTAATCTTAATCTGCTCGGTAAACGTGAGCCGGGTGTTTATGGCAGTCAATCGTTCGATGAATACCTTGTTGAGCTGAAAGCAAAGTTTCCTGCAGTTGAGTTTCATTATTATCAAAGCAATGTAGAAGGTGAGTTGATTAATGAATTACAACGTGTTGGATTCAGTTACGATGGTATTATTATGAATCCCGGCGGTTATACACATACATCTGTTGCAATTGGCGATGCCATAGCTGCCATTACTACACCGGTTGTTGAAGTGCATATTTCTAACGTACATGCAAGGGAAGAGTTTCGCCATCTTTCGCATGTAAGTGCAAAAGCAGCCGGCAGTATTATTGGTTTGGGGTTGCGGGGGTATGAGTTGGCGGTATCTTTTCTGATTTTTTAATTGTTTCGGTATTCTCAGTAGTAACAAGCGTACTGCTGTCTTTCAGTAACGAAAGGTTTGCGTTAAAATATTTATTCAATACAAGTCTGAATGTATTGACAGGCGAAACTGAATTATAAAGTGTTTGGTATTGTCTGTCTGGGAAGTAAAACGCTGAATAATTATTAAATGCATAGCCATTAACTTGTGCTTCCTGTGTTTTAAAGCCGTGATCTCCAGCTACAATGATAATCGTGTTTTTTCTGTTATTCGTTTGAATATATGTGACAAGCTCACGTATAACATTTGTTGCAAACCGGAGTTGTTCATAGTAGCCGTTTAAATCTTCTTGTTTATTCCTTACAATTGTTTTTTCAGGTGATTTTAGTTTGCCTGTACTATCAAAAACATAAGGCTCATGTGGTAACATAAAGTGGCCGTATATAAACTTTGGTCTGCCTGTTTGGTTGCAGCTTTTTTTAACTAAGGCAATAGTTGTATCGAAATAATTTTTCTTAACTAAACTCCTTTCGTGAATGAGGTTGAGCTGTTGCTTATGAATAACGTCGATGTTAATGCGTGTATAATTCCAAAATATATCTTTATAGATGCGGCCTGGTAAAGTTTTGAAAGAATAGTGATACTTTTTTAAGTTGTTAAAGTAGGATTCGCCCGGCCATTGGTTATTGTCAAATGAAATTGGCTGATAACTGCTGATTGAATAGTTTTCTTTTTGCAGTATTCTGAAAAGCGAGTTGTCTTTAAATGAAGATGAACCCCAGAAATAAACTTTAAGATCGTTCATAACAGGTGCAATCCAAGGAGGTAAATAATCCATGTTAAGCGTAGTGGAAACAGAGTGGATGGTCCAGTTATAATTTGCCCTTGCGTTGTCTGCAAGGTAAAATCCTCTTTTAGACAAAAATGTATCTAAGTCTGAAATACTTTTGCCAGTTGTAGTTAAAATGCTTTTTGAAGATGCCATTGCATCAAATACAAGGAAATATATATCCGGCTTTGAAGAATCTGTCTTTTGAATTTCCGGAGCATATTCATTATAGGCATTAAATCTGAAATCGATGAGATTATGCACGCTCTTGTCTAAACTGTAACGTTTTATACTGTTTGGAATTTCGCTGAGTACAAGCACCATTAAAAGTAAATTCAAAAAAGTATATGCATCCGTACTAACCTTTTTCTTTTTTAGTACGAAGAATAAAAGTAAAAACAGAGCAAGACTCAAAGGGAGTACGAAACTGTATTTCCCAATAAATGGTACAAGGGTAATCTTCTTAAAACTGTCAAATAGAAAACCAAAGGTTAAGCAGTATAATGTTATAAAAAAAGTAAAGATGGCGGCACTTCTCTTTTCCTTTATCAGCAAATAGGCGATGAAATAAAAAGCGAGTGTTGAAATAACAACAATGACAAGATTATAAAAAACAAAATCTGCTGAGAGAAATCCAAACAGTTCATTATAACCGCTGTAAATAAAAAATACAGGCAACAAAAAAAGAAATAAAGGGTATTTGCCAATAAATACTTTACTCTGGTTAATAATGCTGCGCATAAAGTAGATTTACTTTTTCCTGTACACAAACATACTCCGTTTCGAACCTGAAACTGTTGTCTTCTGCTCTAATGAAAAGTACAGTGCAAAAGCCTGTTCGAATTCTTGTTCAGTATAGTTATCGAAAATATCTTTTCGTCTTTGCAGCATGCCTTGTACTTTCGGATCTTCTTTTGGCACAAATTCGATGATGAGTGTAGTACAAATGGATGCAAAGAAAGATGCCAGTTGCTGCAACGAAATATTCTTTGCAATTGCAAGATGATGAATCAGCGCCAGCGCCAAACATACATCTGCTTTAGTTCGTTTAAAAAATGCTTTACGCTCTTCATTCATCCAGCCTATTGAAGGTGTTGGATACGTTAAATCGAGCACAAGCGGCAGAATATTTTTTCTTTTCTCTTTTTTTAATCGGTTGTATAAAGAGTCGATACAGGCACTGTCAAAGTCAGTTGCAATCACCTGCGCATCTTCTTGGCAGAGCAATGAAAACTCACCTTCATTCGCACCAAGGTCTAATACACTTTTGTATGTTTGATTGCTGAGTAGCGATGCAACTAACTTCTTTTTTTCAGTAAGGTATGTTTCGCTGAGGATAGTTTCGTCGTAATAATTATTCCAGGTAGTGGTTTGCTGCGGAAGATGTAAACCTTCTATGCAGCTGTATAAATTATCAATGATCTGCTCAATGTTTTTCTGCGTTAATTGTTTACCCGAACGCTTTTGTTCGGCTGCAGGTTTGCCACTGAGCTTTGCCTGCAAGTGCGCATGTAGATATATCGATGCGTTGAATTTTGTTTTAAATGGCAGCAACCTGGATGTTACTGCAGCAGGCACACCATCCGGGTAGCTTAACGCAAGCTTATGCACTTCCATGCCACTATAAGCAGCAAGCAACAGCGGATTTAAAAAGCATTCGCAAAACTGCCGGTAAGCAATCCACGATTCACCGGGAGTATATGTTTCAAGCGAAAGCGTATCGATCAGTTTCCACTTGCCATCAACCCATTGTATATTGGTGTGTGTAGCATCTTTCAAAATCATGCCTTTTTGTAAGGCAAGTTTACAAACAGCCAGTGTAGCCAGTGCAGCATCTTTCAATTGGCTGAAGCTCCATTCCCAGGCGTATGAAAAAAAAGGGAGTTGTTGCGGTAGTAGTGTTTTATGCCAGTCATAACGGCCGGTATGGTTATCGGCCGTTTCTGTAAAAGGCAAAAGTAAATTTTTCTTTAGTAGTTCAGCAGCAAGCCCGCTGTTCTGCAACAATGCATAATCAACTGCATAAGCAGTAGAAACGAAACGATAAATCAATCCGTCTTGTTCATAAATAAAACCAGACGGATCTCTGAACGAAGCAGGATGATGATTAATCAGCTGATTCATTTTCCTCCTCTTCTTTTGGCGGCGGGGTTTTTACAAAGAAACTTTTAATCCAGTTCCAGCCACTTTTAAAATAGAAGATCACACCCAGTACAGCAGCAATAATTACCTGAATAAGGTAACTGCCGCTGCCGGGATCGAGATATAACAACTGCATCATAAATAGCGCAGATTGGTTTTAGGAGTTAATGCAAGCAGGGTTTCGTAAATAAGATGAATCGTATTCTCAATATCGCTCTTGTGCAACATTTCAACAGTGGTGTGCATATAGCGTAACGGAATACTGATGAGTACAGACGGACAACCATCATTTGCATAGGCAAACGAATCGGTATCGGTACCGGTGCTGCGGCTTAACGAACGCCATTGTACAGGTATCTTTTTCTTATCTGCAACATCTGTAACAAAATCGAGGAGTTTATTATGAATAGCAGGAGCTGTTGCAAGCGATGGTCCTTTACCGCAGGCAATTTCGCCTTCTACTATTTTACTGATCATTGGGGTAGTGGTATCGTGTGTAACATCCGTAACAATTGCTACATCGGGTTTAATACGGCGGGCAATCATTTCTGCACCACGTAAACCAATCTCTTCCTGCACTGCATTTACAATGTATAATCCAAACGGTAATTTCTTTTTATTCTCTTTCAACAACCGGGCTACTTCGGCAATCATAAAACCACCAATACGGTTATCGAACGCACGGGCAATGTAGTAGTCGTGTGCCAGCTCATCAAAGCCTTCCTCGTACGTAACTACGCATCCTACTTTAATTCCCAGGTCATCTACTTCTTTTTTGTTGCGTGCACCGCAATCGAGCCACAGGTTATCTACACGTGGCTGCGGTTCTTTTGCATCGGGATTGCCTAAACGAGTATGTATAGCGGGCCAGCCGAAGACTGCTTTTACAATTCCTTTTTTACCATGTATAAACACACGTTTTGCCGGTGCAATCTGGTGGTCAACACCTCCGTTACGCTTCAGGTAAATTAAACCTTCGGGTGAAATGTAATTCACAAACCAGCTGATTTCATCGGCATGTGCTTCAATTACCACTTTAAACGGATGCTCTGCATTAATAACACCAACGGCTGTTCCGTAAGGATCTACATAGTGAGTATCAATATAAGGCTTCAGGTATTCGAGCCACACTTTCTGTCCGCTGATTTCAAAACCAACAGGCGAATGAGTGTTATGATAGTTTTTTAAAAACTCCAGAGAATTGTCTGTAAGAATTGATTTTTTCTTTGCTGCTTTTGCTTTTGCCATCGGTTTAGTGCTTTCAGCAAATGTACGGTTTCGCTAATTTAAACAGATGCAGTTCCTCATTTTTTGACAAGGACAGCAGCCCGTGCTTTAACGCAGGAGAAATAAACTGAGGGCAGGCGAAAGAATCAGCAGGCCATCAACCCATATAAGGTAAAAGTAATCGCTGTTTTCACGTTTGGAAATACGCAGCAGGTAAATAGCCACCAGCCCCGGAATTAATTGCAGCAGATGCAGATAAGTATTGAAACGTATGGCCAGGAACACGACGGAGAAAGAGTAGATGAGTACGTTAATAAAAAAGAAGATTTCAAATTGCCGTTCGTTCATAATATTGGCTGGGGTGTGTACACCCATTTCAAAATCACGCAAACGGTCACGGTAATCGAAAATCATGGTGGCAAGAGCAACCAGTAACAACCTGCTGATGAAAAGAAATAGTTCGTTGATGTTTGGTTCAACATGAAAGAACGCCAATGGCAACACAACAGTGGCATAGGCCCATACAAACCCAATAAAATAGCTTTTAATAAACGTGAGGATCGATGGGAGTTTGATGGGATTTTTTAATAATAACGGCGCCGTATAGGCCGCATTAAAAAGAATAGCTGCAAAAATATGAATATTAATGCTGCGGATTTTCCACCAAAACCAAAGTGTGGCTAGCAGCGATATGATATTTAAAATGAGTGTAAGTTGTTTGGTTTCTCTGAACCACTGCAGCTGTTCCGACGAACTGCTTTTAGCTGCCGCAAACGTAAAATGAAGGTTATAACTGAGCAGGGTAGCAAAAAATACAAAAGCAATCAGCGTTAGCGGATAATCGAAAATGGCATAGAACAACTTGGTTTGTGCACAAAGTGCAGCAGCGCTGATGGCAATAACAAGGTGTTCAAATAAAAGAAAACGAAGCAACCTGTTCATCCGGCAAAGATACTAGAAGCCCAGTGCAACAGGGTCGGTTGTAATGGTATCTCTGTTTTTTGCTTTGTCAGAAATGACGAAACGGAATCTTGATACATCGGTTCGAGGTGAGCAGGCAGAGCCGCCGAGTAAACCGTAGCCGGCAATATTAATATTGGAATATTTTACTTTAATTGTTACTTGTTGATTAGGTTCGCCGGGGAAATCGGGAATTTTATACGTATCGCCCAATAAGGTATTGCCCGGGCATGCAGGCGAAGCTGCATCAATTTTATCAATGATAATTGTATCCTGTACATCACCTTCTTTATCAGTAACGGTTAAATCGAACTCCACTACTTTTCCTGTATTGCCCAAGCCATCTGTAATATTGCCCACTTTTACAGATTTGATTTTGATCTGTGGTTTTGTTTGGTATTTCTCTTTTCCACAGCCGGCAAGCAGGGCAGTTGTTACGAAAAGAAGTAATAGTTTTGCTGTCATGTATTAAGGTTCTGTATCCAAATTTAAGCATTAATAATCCACCAAAAAATTGATTCCTTCGTTTGTTAACAATCTTTTGCAGGTAAACAACACAGCTTTTAACGAGGCTGCGTTGGAATTATTTTCTTTTCAATACAGCAATAACACTGTTTACAGTGGATTTGTTGATGCTTTGGCTCGCAACGCTCAAAAGGTTGAAACAACCGAAACGCTTCCGTTTCTTCCGATCAGTTTCTTTAAAACACATGCGGTTAAAACAACTGTATTTGAACCGGAACAGGTGTTTGAAAGCAGCGGTACCACGCAAACAGTACAAAGCAAACATTTGGTGAAAAGCCTTCAGTTATACGAAGATTCGTTCTTTCATGGTTTTAAGTTGCAATACGGTGCTGTAAAAGATTACTGCATTTTGGGTCTGTTGCCTTCTTATCTGGAGCGGAAACATTCATCGCTGGTGTACATGGTACAGCGGATGATGGATGAAAGCGCTCACCCGTTGAATGGCTTTTTTCTTGCAGATGTAGATGAATTGGCAAAGCGTTTAAAGCAACTGGAGCAACAGCAACAAAAAACACTGCTGACTGGTGTAACCTTTGGCTTGCTCGATTTTGCGGAGAAATATCAATTACCACTGCAGCATACTATTGTAATGGAAACTGGCGGTATGAAAGGACGCAGAGAAGAAATGACGAGGGAAGAAGTGCATCAGCAATTGAAAAAAAGTTTTTCGCTTACAAAAATACATTCTGAATATGGGATGACGGAACTGCTGAGCCAGGCTTATTCAAAAGGCGATGGAATTTTTTACTGTCCGCCATGGATGAAGGTGTTGGTTAGAGAAGAAGACGATCCCCTGCAAATACGTACAAAGGGAAAAGGTGCTTTGAACATTATCGATCTGGCTAATGTTTATTCCTGTGGGTTTATTGCAACAGACGATATTGGCGAAGTATTTGAAGATGGCAGCTTTCGTGTAATGGGCCGTATGGATAACAGCGATATACGGGGATGCAGTTTGTTGGCACTGTAGCAAGTAAGAAAATCAAAAACACAAGGCACAAGACATTCACTATAATCAACTTACCACTCATTATCATGCTTTCAGATAAATTACAAATGTTTCAAAACCGGTTAGCGAAAGTGTATAAACACCGGGAGAAACAGGCACGGCGTATGGGCATCAGTTGTTATCGTTTGTACGATAAAGATTTACCCGAGTTTCCTGTCAGCATCGATTTGTATGACACACGTGTTTGTGTAAGTGAATACAAAGCAAAGCATAACCTAACCGAAGAACAGCATCAGGAATGGCTCGAAGGAACAGTGGAAGTAATCAGCAGTGTTTTAAATATTCCGGAAGAGGATATTTATACAAAAGAACGCCGGCGAAAAAGCAACCGCCATTCACAATACCAGAAAACGGCAGAAGAAAAAGAGTTTTTTGAAGTAAAAGAAAACGGGTTAAACTTCCTGGTAAACTTATCCGATTATTTAGATACCGGTTTGTTTCTCGATCATCGCATTACACGTAAAATGGTGATGGATGAAGTGAAGGATAAAAAGATGCTGAATCTGTTTGCTTATACCGGATCGTTTAGCGTATATGCAGAAGCAGGAGGTGCAGCAGAAGTAGTAACAGTTGATCTTTCCAATACCTACATCGACTGGGCTAAGCGAAATTTTGAAGCAAATTATTTCGTTGATCATCAGAAATACAAATTTGTTGTAGCCGATGTAAAGCAATACCTCGAAACGCTTACACCGTCGACGTTTGATGTGGTGGTGATGGATCCGCCCACATTCAGCAACAGTAAAAAAATGAAAGACTTCCTCGATATACAGGAAGATCACGTGGAACTCATTAATAAAACCCTGCGAGCCATGAAACCCGGCGGTATTTTATACTTCAGTAATAATGCACGTAAATTTGAATTGCAACAGGAGCAGATTGAAGCAACAACTATTAAAGATATTACCAAAGCTACCACACCATTCGACTTTGAAGGAAAGCTGCAACGCTGGTGCTGGCGTATGATACGTTAATTTACGTACGTGGTTTTACTGTTGTGGATACAGGGAAAAAACATGCAGGGCAGTGTTGCATGAAAGAAAGATTAGGCGTAATTTTTCAGAACCTTATTCCAAAATCCAGAACTATGAAACCAGGCTTGCGCTCCGTCTTGTCTACTCCCCGTTTTAAACAACTGCTCACATTCATTGGTATTGCAGTGATTCTGTTAACCGGAATCGGGTTTAACTATTTTATTGAATCTGGTGTATTCGATTCTGTCAAGGATCATACAGCACAAACCGATTCGGTGATTATGCATCAGCGTTATCAGCAGGCAATTGAAAAAACAACCTTTCTTATTACGCAAAACGATCACCTGCTTGAAACATACATTGAAACCGGTGATGCGGTGAAACGGGATGACTTCACAAAAAATCTGGCTGCTGTTGAAACAAGTTTATCGTTAGTAAGGGCAACTTATGACGGTTATGTTCCCAAGTACCTGGTTAATCTGTTTGTGCACAAAGCATCGAACCGTATTGAGTTTAATAAAGAAACCTTACATGTGTATGATGAGCAGGGGAAGGATGGCGCAATGATTATCTTAGCCAGTGAGGAATATAAAAAATCATTCAAAGAAGTTACTTTAGGTGAGCAGGAAGTTGTGGATGCATTAGGTGCAAGAATCGGACAGTTAAACAATACGATTACGGCTGAAAAAAGCGAACTGCTGCAGCTCGATAAAAAGTGGAATTTGTTTTCGTTGTTATTTATGTCGGCCATTGCCTTTCTTGTACTGTATAAAATGATTGAGACAAACAGGTTAAACAACCGGTTGTCGATTGCCATACAAAAAGAGCAGCAGGCACAACTGGTAAAAGATCAGTTTATTGCAAATGTTACGCACGAGTTACGGACACCATTGAACTCTATTATCGGTTATACCAACCTGCTTTTAAAAAAAGAGCATACTGCAGAAACCAGTCAATGGATTCATTCCATGAAAGTATCGGGTAATTTGTTAATGGAAGTAATTAATGATGTGCTCGACTATTCAAAACTGGAGTCAGGACATTTTCAGTTTTCAAATGATGCATTCAGTTTAAAGCAGGTTTTATCGAACCTCAATAATGTATTACAAAACCGGGCCGAGAGTAAAAATCTGTTACTACATATTCATGCCGATGAACAGTTGCCTGCCCATGTACTCGGCGATGAGAAAAAACTGATGCAGATTCTGGTAAACCTTACAGGCAACTCCATCAAGTTTACCGAGCAGGGATCGGTTACTGTAAAAGCATCTGTACTGAAACAAAATGATGGAAAAGCATGGGTGCAGTTTGTAATACAGGATACAGGCATTGGTATAGATAAAGAAAAGCTGCCTTATGTGTTCGAGCGGTTTTATCAAATTGAAAGCAAAACTTCAAAGAAATATTATGGCACCGGCTTAGGATTACCAATTGTAAAGCAATTGGTAGAAATGCAGGGCGGCGAAATTGATGTATTTTCTACACCGGGTGCAGGAACGCAGTTTAATTTACTGTTGCCATTTACTGTTACAGCCGTTGAATCGCAGCCGGAAGAAACTGCTGTCATCAGCAATGAAAAATTATTGCAAAAGAAAATATTGATTGTTGACGATAATGAAATGAACCGGGATTTGATGGGCTATTTGCTGGCCGAGCATCAGTTTATTTTCGATAAAGCAGACAGCGGCATTACAGCGTTGCAATTGCTGCAGCGTAAAACCTACGATTTTATTTTGATGGATATACAAATGCCCGGCCTCAGTGGTATTGATACCACAAAGAAATTAAGAGCTGAGCTGCAGTTGCAAACGCCGGTTATCGGGCTTAGTGCATTTTGCCAGAGCATTGAACAGCAGAATGCCATCAGCGCCGGTATGAATGCCTATTTAACGAAACCGGTGGATGAACGTAAATTATTGGAGCTGCTAAATCATTACAACGATTGGCATACGCAGCCTGCTACTCAGCAAAACATTCAACTGAAACTTATTAATATCGAATACCTGCAGCGCTTAACTGGCGGTAAGAAAGAAAATATTCAGGATCTGTTAAGCAAAGCTTTTGATTTTTTACCGGGCGAAGTAAAACGTTTGCAGGAATCATTTGCTGCAGCCGATCAGGCACTCATAAAAGAAACGGCACACAATATGAAATCGACTTTGAAAATATTGGGTGTAAATGAACAGGTCTCGAGCAAAGTAATTCAAATTGAAAAAGGCGATATTTCAAAAAATACCGAGCGTGAACAAATGAAACATCTGATAGCCGAAATTGATTCGTCGGTACAAGTGGTTTTGCAGGAGTTAAGAGAATATCTTGCAGCTGCATAAGCAAGGTTGAGCTGCTGAAAGGTGCGCCTCTCTTTTTTTTAACAAATGTTCATTTGTATTCTTCGCTTATCTTGCAATCAAATACGATTGCAATGAATAAAGTTGTTGCCAATGCCGATGCCGCCATTCATGATATTCCCGATGGTGCTACACTTATGCTCGGCGGTTTTGGTTTATGTGGAATTCCTGAAAACTGTATTACAGCCCTTGTTAAAAAAGGAACGAAACAACTCACTTGTATTTCAAACAATGCAGGTGTAGATGATTTTGGTATTGGGCTTATGCTGCAACAGAAACAGGTTAAGAAAATGATCTCTTCTTATGTAGGTGAGAATGCAGAATTTGAACGGCAGTTATTAAGTGGCGAACTGGAAGTAGAGTTAATTCCGCAAGGAACATTAGCTACACGTTGTATGGCTGCAGGTTACGGCATGCCCGCTATTTATACACCAGCCGGTGTGGGAACAGAAGTAGCCGAAGGCAAAGAAGTACGCAATTTTAAAGGAAAAGAGTATTTGCTCGAATATGCATTTGATGCCGACTATGCCATTGTAAAAGCATGGAAGGGTGATACAATGGGCAATCTTATTTTCAAAGACACAGCCCGCAATTTTAATCCACTCATGGCAATGGCCGGCAAGATCACCATTGCCGAAGTGGAAGAACTGGTAGAACCGGGCATTTTACATCCAAACGAAATTCATACACCGGGTATTTATGTGCACCGCATTTTTAAAGGAAGTAATTATGAAAAGCGGATTGAGCAACGAACGGTTCGAAAACGAATTTGAGACTGTGGCAATTTGAAAATGATAGCTCTTGTTTTCAGGTTGCTTAACGAATCGGTTTGTTTCAATTTTCAGTCAACTAATTTTCAACTTGTATTTATGCCACTTTCGAAAGAACAAATAGCACAACGTATTGCCCGGGAATTAAAAGATGGTTACTATGTAAACCTTGGTATTGGTATTCCAACACTTGTTGCCAATTATATTCCGTCAGGTATTCATGTAGAATTACAAAGCGAAAACGGGTTACTGGGTATGGGGCCTTTCCCGTTCGAAGGTGAAGAAGATCCCGATCTTATTAATGCAGGTAAGCAAACCATTACCACATTGCCGGGCTCTGTTTTCTTTGATAGTGCCATGAGCTTTGGAATGATTCGTGCAGGTAAAGTTGATTTGACTGTTTTAGGTGCAATGGAAGTAAGTGATGAAGGCGATATTGCTAACTGGAAAATTCCGGGTAAGATGGTGAAAGGCATGGGAGGCGCAATGGATCTTGTAGCCAGTGCAAAAAATATTATTGTTGCCATGATGCATACTAACCCCAAAGGCGAAAGTAAATTATTACCTGCCTGTACTTTGCCGTTAACAGGAAAACGTTGTGTAAAAAAAATTGTTTCTGATTTAGCAGTACTGGATGTTACACCCGATGGATTTAAATTGTTGGAACGGGCACCCGGTGTAAGTGTGCAGGAAATTGTTACAAAAACAGCCGGCCGCCTGCTGGTAGAAGGTGAAATACCTGAGATGAGCTTTTGATATTTTTTGTTTTGATTTTTTTGGCAGGGTTTTTACTATCTCTTCTGCAAAGCTGTGCGTGCATTAAATTAACATTTATGCTAGTGTTTTTATTTTTAACCGGGGCTACCTTCGGCCCGCTTAAACGCACCCTGTAAAAGCACCGCACATTGTACATCTAAATTTATTTTTTATGAAACTGAATTACATGGCGGCAGTCGTTTGTACTGCAGTTGTATTAACATCCTGCGTTAGCAGTAAGAAATTTAAAAAGGCACAAGCCGATCATGTTCAACTGCAAACACGTTATCAAACCCTTGAAGGTTCATTGGCAGATTGCAATAATCAAAAAACAACCTTGCAGCAGGAAAAGAATGAGTTGAATAAAAAGATCGCCGATCTGAACAGGGAAATTGAACTGATTAAGCAGAATTACACTGCTACTTTGCAGCAACTGGAAAATCTTTCGGTTATATCCAAGCAACAAGCCGAAAGTATCAAGCAATCGTTGCAGAATATCGGCGCAAAGGATGCATACATCCAAACACTGCAACAACAAATGGCGTATAAAGATTCACTCAATATGGTCTTAGTGATGAATTTGAAAGGAGCGGTTGGTAACATTGAAGATGAAGACATCAATATTAAAGTAGATAAAGGGGTTGTGTATATCGATATATCTGATAAACTCCTGTTCAAGAGTGGAAGTTACACCATAACTGATCGTGCTAAAGAAGTTTTAGGAAAAGTGGCGCTGGTGTTAAAAAATCAACCCGATATAGAATTTATGGTAGAAGGACATACCGATAATGTTCCTTTTAAAGGCAATGCAATCTTGGTTGATAACTGGGATTTAAGTGTGAAGCGTGCAACAACGGTTGTGCGTTTACTGCAAAAAGAATACGGATTGGATCCGGCGAAAATGGCGGCAGCCGGACGTAGTGAATACAAGCCTATTGCCGGTAATGAAACAAAAGAAGGAAAAGCAAGCAACAGAAGAACACGCATTGTTATTCTGCCGCAACTCGATCAGTTTTTTAAACTGCTTGAACCACAGAAATAAAAACAGTCTTATAAACAAACGGGCCACGCAAAAGCGTGGCCCGTTTGTTTTGTGCAAATACGTTTAGTTAGTTGTATACACTTTTATATAACCATCTGTTTCGCTGCTGGCAATGAATAAACTTCTTCCATTCGGACTTTTGTCTGCAGCAATAAACAACACACCTTCCGGTCCTATACCAGTGTTAAGCCATTGCAGATACTTGGGTTTAACAGGGTTGGTAACATCATAAATCATTACTGCATTTGCCCGTTCCAGGCCAACAAACAACAGGTTATTATTTCCTACACGGCCTATAGTAATACCTTCCGGCTCACAACCTTTATCATCACTTCTGCCATCGGGATATTTGCCCAGCTCTGCAGCTTTGGTATCAATCTGGTTTTTGCTGTCGAATACCAATTCGCCGGTTAAACCATTCCAGATGCTGAAGGAACGTGCACCGTACGAATACAATTCATCGTAATCACCATCGCCATCAGTATCGCCTAATGTGGTTGTTATGTTTAAGCGGCCTAACTGTGTATTTGTTTTTAATGCAGCAGCATTTGGAAATGCTGTTGGATCGAGTATAACCGAGCTGTGGTTTACTCTTCTTATTTCAACAGGGGTTAAGCCTGCCCATTCTCTGGCATCGCCTTCGTTTGCTGTGTAAAGAAACGGAGTGCCATTCACATTGTTCACTGCAATTGCATCAGGTAAATACATGCCTTTTACCGGCCATGCAGCAAAGTTGATACCGCCATCCTGATCGCTGGGATCTATACTGTTTGATGGGTTATTATAATCTTTAAAACCAAGCGGAAAAATATCGGTGATGGTTTTTGTTGTAAGATCAATTTTAGCAATACCATTGTTCTCCTGTAAGGTTACCCATGCTGAGTTACTGTTTGCTGAAACGGTTATGTATTCCGGTTCCACATCCTGTTCAAAACGGGCGTTCTTTCCAAACAAACGAAAGCCTTTTGCTTTAAGTGCTGTAGCCTGAGATGCAAATTTGCTGAAGTCGAGTGTGGTTACTGTAAAATTATCTTCTACACTAATAATTGAAACTGTGCCTAAAGGATCAATTGTATAAGCATCGTTTGGTTCGCCCTCATTTGCAGTAAGAATAATTTTACCATCAGGTGTAAAGGTGATCATATCGGGTAATGCTCCCACGGTTACAACAGCAATTGCATCATGTGTTGTTGTATTAAACACAACCACTTTACCGTTATCCGTTTTTGGAACAGATTCAATTGCAGCAGCAAGCTTACCATTGCTTACACTCACACTATTTACCAATCCACCGTATAGAGCAATATTGATATTGCCAATTACAACAGGTGCAGCAGGATTAGAAAGGTCAACAACTTCAATACGATTGTTACCTGCGCTGTTATTTACAACAAACAATTTTTTTGTTGCCGCATCATAGGCGCTTATTTCGGCTGCACCAGTACCGCCACCAATTGCAAGGCTGGCTATTTCTGAAAAGCTGGTCGATTCCTGACGGGCGGCAAAGCCGGTATTCTGTTTTGAATTTTCCTGCTCATTGATTTTTGTACAGGCATTCAATAACACAAGGCTGCTGATGAGTAAAAGGGATTTTCTCATTTTGTAAGTTTATTAGTTGAACGGCAATGCTAGAGGGGAAATGTTAAGCGAATATGATGGTAAGGTTATGAAAAGATGAAGAGAGCTATAAACGGAATATCGTAAATACCTACAGTCGTTATGGCTGCTAACAGATTGTACTGGCAGATTTTGTCAACTTTTCCGCTTTTCGAACATAATCTATACTTTTTTGTATAGATTAATCTGTACTTTTGTGTACAGATAGTAATTGTTCAAGATTTTAGGATAACAGATTAAACAAATCGAATCATGAGTGAGATGCTCAATACACTGGAGCAAACGGCCCTGAGTGAGTACAAATATGGTTGGGTAACCGACATTGAAGCCGACGAGGCGCCTCCCGGACTTAGCGAAGACATTGTGCGTTTCATCAGCGCCAAAAAGAACGAACCCGAGTGGATGCTCGAATGGCGACTCAAAGCCTACCGTCATTGGTTAAAAATGACCGAGCCGGAATGGGCCAATGTGAAATATCCGAAAGTGGATTACAACGCCATTAAATATTACAGCGCTCCTAAGCAAAAGAAAACCCTCAACAGTTTGGATGAAGTAGATCCAGAATTACGGGCTACGTTCGAAAAGCTGGGTATTTCGCTGGATGAGCAAAAGCGTTTGAGCAATGTGGCGGTGGATGCGGTGATTGATTCGGTTTCAATTGCTACGACTTTTAAAAAACAACTGGCTGAACTCGGTATTATTTTCTGCAGCATGAGCGAAGCGGTGCAGGAACATCCGGAACTCATTAAAAAATGGTTGGGTTCGGTTGTGCCAATGACCGATAATTATTTCTCTGCCTTAAACAGTGCGGTGTTTAGCGACGGTAGTTTCTGCTACATTCCAAAAGGCGTGAAAAGCCCGATGGAGTTAAGCACGTACTTCCGTATCAATGCTGAAAATACCGGACAGTTCGAACGTACGCTCATTGTTGCCGAAGAAGGCAGCTATGTAAGTTACCTCGAGGGTTGTACAGCGCCGATGCGTGATGAAAATCAATTGCATGCTGCGGTTGTTGAAATTGTAGCACTTGATAATGCAGAAGTAAAATATTCAACTGTACAAAACTGGTACCCCGGCGATAAAGATGGTAAAGGTGGTATTTACAACTTTGTTACTAAGCGTGGTATTTGCGCCGGTGTAAATTCAAAGATCAGTTGGACGCAGGTTGAAACCGGTTCTGCAGTTACATGGAAATATCCTTCCGTTATATTAAAAGGCGATAACAGCCAGGGTGAATTTTATTCTGTTGCTGTTACCAACAATCATCAGCAAGCCGATACCGGCACCAAGATGATGCATATTGGTAAGAACACCAGAAGCCGCATTGTATCAAAAGGTATTTCTGCGGGCTTTAGTCAAAACTCTTATCGTGGTTTGGTACAGGTGGGTAAGAATGCGGTGAATGCAAGAAACTTCTCTCAATGTGATAGCTTATTGCTCGGCGATAAATGCGGTGCACACACCTTCCCTTACATTGAAGTAAAGAATAGTACTGCACAGGTAGAGCATGAAGCCACTACTTCTAAAATTGGTGAAGACCAGATTTTCTATTGCAATCAACGTGGTTTAGATACAGAGACTGCAGTAGCCCTTATCATTAATGGTTTTGCTAAAGAAGTAATGAACCAGTTGCCGATGGAGTTTGCAGTAGAAGCACAGAAACTGTTGGCGATTTCATTAGAAGGAAGCGTTGGTTAATCAAATTTTCAAATTCACAATTTTCAAAGTATATGTTATCAATAAAAAATTTACAGGCAAGGATTGAAGAGAAGGAAATCTTAAAAGGTATTAACCTTGAAATTAAAGCAGGCGAAGTGCATGCTATCATGGGTCCAAACGGTAGTGGTAAGTCAACCTTGGCTTCTGTACTCGCTGGCCGTTCTGATTATGAAGTGACAGGTGGTAGTGTAGAATTCGACGGAAAAGATTTGTTGGAACTTTCTCCTGAAGACCGTGCCCGTGAAGGTGTGTTCCTTGCGTTTCAATACCCCATTGAAATTCCCGGTGTAAGCACCACCAACTTTATTAAAACTGCAGTGAATGAAGTGCGCAAGTATCGTGGTGAAGAACCAATGGATGCGGTGCAATTTCTGAAGAAGATGAAAGAAAAAATGAAGTTGGTTGAAATTGATCAGAGCCTGTTAAGCCGTTCACTCAACGAAGGTTTCAGCGGTGGTGAAAAGAAACGTAATGAAATTTTCCAGATGGCGATGCTTGAACCAAAGTTTGCCATCCTTGATGAAACAGATAGTGGTTTGGATATTGATGCCCTGCGTATTGTTGCAGAAGGTGTAAACAAACTTAAATCGAAAGACAATGCGACATTGGTAATTACGCACTACCAGCGTTTGCTTGATTATATCGTTCCTGATTACGTACATGTATTATACAAAGGACGTATTGTAAAGAGCGGCGGTAAGGAATTGGCACTGGAGCTGGAAGAAAAAGGATACGATTTTATTAAGGAAGAACTGGGAGAAGAAGTAGAAGCGTAAACCCCCAACCCCTAAAGGGGAGTTCAGTAACACTCTGATTAATATTGAAGTGTTTGTTGAACTAAGAACAAAAGAAGAAGAGTTAGTACAATTGATAACTTATAAAATAAAGCCCGGCCTCCCTCTCTTTTAGGAGAGGGAACGAGGGTGAGGCCAAGATGTCAGAATTAAAAGAATTAATACAGGATAAGCTCAGCAAAGAATCATTCAGTGGCAATGGTTCATTAAAAGCGTTGAGTCAAAAAGGATTGGAGCTCTTTAATGAGCAAGGCATTCCAACGGTGAAGCACGAAGAGTGGAAGTACACACGTATCAGCGCTGTACTCAACAAGGATTTTTCGTATGCAGAAGGTGCAACTGCAATTACTGCAAAGGATGTGGATGCGTTTCGTTTGACCGGCCATGAAGCAGCGAATGAACTGGTATTTGTCAACGGCATTTATCATGCAGAGTTTTCAACCATCCGTTCTTCTGCTGATGAACTGGTGATTGTTCCATTGAGTGAAGCCGTTAAAGGTGAATACAAAGCAATTGTTGATGCAAATCTTGGTCACAGTGCCAACTATCATAAAGATGGTATCAACGCATTGAACAATACGTTTGCTTACCAGGGCTTGTTCATCGCCGTAAAGAAAAATAAATCAGTTGAACATCCTTTGTACTGCTACTACATCAACGATGCAAGAACAGTGAATGTATTATCGCAACCACGTACATTAATTTATGTGGCGGCTAATGCCGAAGTGAAACTGGTAGAAGAAGAAGTAACCATCGGCAGTAGCGATTCATTCATAAACAAAGTGAGTGAAATTGTGGTGGAAGAAAATGCACAAGTTTCGATTTACAAGATACAGAACGAAGACAGTCACAGCAGTTGTGTAAAAACAACGCATGTACGTCAGTTGGGTGTAAGCAAAGTAAACTCTGTTACTATTACACTCAACGGTGGTGTTATTCGTAACAACCTCAACTTTATTTTAGAAGCGCCCGGTTGCGAAAGCAACATGTATGGTTTGTATTGTGTGAAAGGAAATACACATGTCGACAATCACACGATTGTAGATAATCAGCAACCACACAGCTTAAGCAACGAATTGTACAAAGGCATCATCGATGAAAATGCAACAGGTGTTTTCAACGGCAAGATCTTTGTTCGTCAGGATGCACAAAAGACAAATGCATACCAAAGCAACAAGAACGTGTTGTTAAGTGATACGGCAACTGTGAACACCAAACCACAGTTGGAGATTTTTGCTGATGATGTGAAATGTTCACATGGTTGTACAATTGGTCGCTTGGATGATGAAGCGTTGTTCTATTTGCAGGCAAGAGGTATCGGCGAAAAAGCGGCGAAGGCATTGTTGTTACATGCGTTTGCAGTTGAGATTTTGGAAAAGATTGAATTGGAGCCGATCCGTCAGTATGTAGATCAGATTATTTCTGAACGGTTGGATTTTGAAATTTGATTGAACCACAAAGGCACAAACAGCACACAAGGTTCACCAAGTACATTCGCTGGAAACGTTTTTAGTTTTCAGCGGTAAAAAATAAAAAATGGTTGAAACTTTAGAAAATACAACGTTTGATGTACAGGCTATTCGCAAGCACTTCCCGGTGTTGAACCGTGTGGTGAAAGGAAAGCCATTAGTATATTTTGATAACGCTGCAACAACACAAAAGCCACAAGTGGTGATTGATGCACTGGCAGATTATTATAAAAACTACAACGCCAATATTCACCGTGGTATTCACTCATTGGCCGAAGAAGCAACTGCTGCTTACGAAGCAACGAGAGATACCGTGCAGCAATTCATTAATGCAAAGGAGCGTGAGGAAATTATTTTCACACGGGGCGTAACAGAAAGTATCAACCTTGTTGCATACACATGGGCACGCACTAACCTGAAAGCAGGAGATGAAATCCTCATCAGTGGCATGGAACATCACAGCAATATTGTTCCCTGGCAGTTGATTGGAGAAATGACCGGTGCAAAATTGAAAGTGATTCCGGTAAATGATAATGGTGAATTGATCATGGAAGAGTTTCACCAACTCTTGAATGAAAAAGTGAAGCTGGTTTCTGTGGTGCATGCATCCAATTCATTAGGCACTATTAATCCCGTAAAAGAAATCATTGATGCGGCGCATAAAGTAGGTGCAGTAGTGATGATCGATGGTGCACAATCAACCGTGCATTTGGATATTGATGTGCAGGAACTCGATTGTGATTTCTTTGCGATCAGTTCGCACAAAGTATATGGTCCTACAGGGATTGGTGTGTTGTACGGTAAGCGTGCATTGCTCGAAGCAATGCCTCCGTTTATGGGTGGTGGTGAAATGATCAAAGATGTTTCGTTTGAAAAAACAACCTGGAACGATCTCCCTTACAAGTTTGAAGCAGGTACACCCAATATTGCCGATACGGTTGCATTGAAAGCTGCACTTGATTTTGTAAGCGGCATTGGTAAATCAACAATCCGCAAATACGAAGATGAATTGCTGCGTTATGCAACAGAGCAATTGCAAAACATTGACGGCATTCGTTTAATTGGTACTGCAAAACAGAAAGTAAGTGTTGCATCCTATGTGGTGGAAGGTGTGCATCCGCAAGACTTAGGTATCCTGTTGGATAATCAGGGTGTAGCGGTTCGCACAGGACATCACTGTACACAACCGTTGATGAACCGTTTTGGTATTCCCGGTACTACAAGAGCAAGTTTTGCCATGTACAACAGCAAAGAAGAAATTGATGTGATGATTGCAGGGTTGCATAAAGCAATTAAGTTATTACGATGAGTGAAGTAAAATCAATAGCAGAAATCGAAGCAGAAATCGTAGATGATTTTTCCCTGTTTGATACTTGGGATGAGAAGTATGAATACATCATCGACATGGGAAAGAAGTTGAAACCACTGGAAGACGAGCATAAGAAAGACGAGAATAAAATTAAAGGTTGTCAGAGCACAGTATGGATGGTGAGTGAGTTCAAAGATGGCAAAGTAGTTTACCGTGCAGAAAGTGATGCAGTGATTGTAAAAGGATTGGTGAGTATGCTTATTCGTGTATTGAGCGGACATGCACCGAAGGACATCATTGATGCAAAGCTGGACTTTATTGATAAGATCGGCATGAAACAACACCTGGCACAAACCAGAAATAATGGCTTGCTGAGTATGGTTAAGCAAATGAAATTGGATGCAACAGTTTATCTGGCTAAGAGTTTGAATGAGATAAAAGAGTAAAGAAGGTTTCGAAAATTTAAGCTCCTCTTTTACTTTTTTCACTTTTTAATCTCTTAGCTCAACAAATGAATAAGAACTGATGAGTTTGAATAAAGAAGATATCAAAGAAAAGATCATCGAAAAACTGCAAACGGTATTTGATCCCGAGTTGCCGGTAAATATCTATGATCTTGGATTGATCTACAATATCGACATCAACGATAAAGGTTATGCCAACATCACGATGACGTTAACAGCACCCAGTTGTCCTGCAGCCCAATCGTTGCCTGTGGAAGTAGATCAAAAAACAAGAGAAGTGGAAGGTGTTACCGATGTGAACGTGATGATCACCTGGACGCCGAAGTGGGAAAAGAGTATGATGAGCGAAGTGGCAGCTTTGGAATTAGGATTTATGTAAGCCCACTAACCCCCTGAAGGGGGAAATGAGGAGCTTCGAACGATATAAATAATCACCAACTAAAACTCCCCTTTAGGGGGATGGGGGTATAAATTATGGCAATGATCTCATTAGATAGTTTAATGGGCAACCAAGGTCCCAGCTATCCCGAACAAATTGCAGCTCCTTATCGCAAGGAGTTAGTTGATGCAGGCTTTGAGCAGATGATGACGGTTGAAGATGTGGAGAAAATTTTGGCAGGTAATCCCGGCAAAACAATCCTGGTTGTATTGAACAGCGTATGCGGTTGCAGCGCAAGGGTGAGCCGTCCCGGTGCTTTGCTCAGCTTTTTTAATCACGTGGTGCCCGATGTTAAAGCAACACTGTTTGCAGGTATGGAAAAAGAAGCGGTTGTGCATTTCCGTGAGAGGTACCTCAACGGTGTTACACCTTCTTCACCCAATGTACTGTTGTTGAAAGATGGAAACGTATTGTTACACCTGCAACGTCACCAGATAGAAACAACCGATGCCGGTACCATTGCTGATGCATTGATCGCTGCTTACAACGAACACTGCACAAAGCAAACAACAGATGCAGAGCGTGAAGAGTTAAGAACGTATTTCAAAAATTTATACCAGGTAGATCCATTAGCAACACAGGAATAACATCTTAATTGTAAAGCATGAAAATTACTTCATCAGAAGAATACGGAATCAGGATCCTCATCCGCATTGCATCGGCTAATCCCGTTGAAGGTTTGAGTATTCCGCAATTGAGTGAAGCGGAGAAGCTGACGGAGCCGCATGTGGCAAAGATTTGCCGTACCCTGCGTATGGAAGGGTTCATTAACAGTACACCCGGTTACAAAGGCGGTTATGTGTTGGCCAAGCCTGCAGAACAGATTGTGATTAATGATGTGTTGAAAGCATTGGGTGGAACCTTGTTCGATCAGCAGTTTTGTGATGCACACACAGGGCTTGGACGTTTGTGTACCAACTCCGTTGATTGTAGCACCCGTTCCTTATGGAAAATGATTCAGTACACACTCGATAATCTCCTCAATAAATTAACGCTGAAGGATCTAATGGTGAATGAAAAAGAAGTGGAGTTGAAACTGGAAGCGATTTTGCAGCGGAATGTGGAGGAGTTGTTGAAGTAAAACAAACATCACATAAAAGAAAAAGGCTTGCAAATTTGCAAGCCTTTTTCTTTTATATCTTCCAATCCACAATCTCATTCACCCATTCTTCTTTGTAAGGCGTTGTGATCTTGATGTAGTTATCGGTATATCCTTCCATCATGCCATTCTTACTATGTCCTTCAAACAACACCGGTCTTGTTTCACCTGCATGTTGCTCGGTAAAGTATTGCATCTTCATGTAAGAAAGATTGCGGAGTACTTTGTTGCGTTCGTAACGGGTGGTCATCGGCACAACAGGTCCAAGCGTTAATGCATGGGTATTGTCCCGCTCAGAATAAGTAAATACATGCAGGTACGATACATCAAGTGAATGAAGGAACTCGAATGTTTCCTTAAACAGTTCATCGGTTTCACCGGGGAAACCAACAATCACATCCACGCCAATACAGCAATGCGGCATCAGTTCTTTAATCAAGGCCACACGTTCGGCATAGAGTTCACGCTTGTAGCGGCGGCGCATCATACCTAAAATGGTATTGCTTCCGCTCTGCAGCGGTATATGAAAATGTGGCATGAACTTTTTGCTCCTGCTTACAAATTCAATAATCTCGTTGGTGAGCAGGTTGGGTTCAATGGAAGAGATGCGGTAACGTTCAATACCTTCCACTTCATCTAACTGCTGAATAAGATCAAAGAAATTTTCTTCACGGTTATAAATGGAAAGCGAACCATTACCATCAGCACCTTTACCAAAATCGCCCAAGTTCACACCCGTCAACACAATTTCTTTACTGCCACCTGCTGCAATTTCTTTGGCGTTGGCAATCACATTCGCCACATTATCACTTCTGCTCTTGCCACGTGCCTGTGGAATGGTACAGAACGAACAGGTATAATCGCAACCGTCCTGTACTTTTAAAAATGTACGTGTACGGTCGTTGATGGAATAGGAAGCATTGAATCCGCTTACATCTTCAATTTCGCAACTGCTGATCTTTGCACTATCGCCTTTCGCCAGTTCTTTAATATGCGAAACAATATTGAATTTTTCTGCAGCACCCAGCACTAAATCAACACCGGGAATCTCTGCTATTTCTTTTGGTTTTAATTGCGCATAACAACCGGTGATCACCACTAAGCTTTCCGGCGACTTGCGCTGAATGCGACGAACGAGCTGACGACATTCTTTATCAGCATTATCGGTAACAGAGCAGGTGTTGATCACATACACATCGGCCAGGTCATCAAACTCTTTCTTCTCAAAACCTTCACTCTCCATTTGCCGGCTGAGTGTAGATGTTTCAGAATAATTGAGTTTACAACCCAATGTGTGAAATGCGACTGTTTTTGCTGCTGCCATAACTGGTAATTTCTCGTGCTGCCCCTTTTGCAGAAAGGCTGCAAAGATAACGAAGAATGTAGAAAGGAGCGTAAAGATGCCTGTGGATAGATTTAAATGATTACCGTCCTTCAAAAGGTTGGCAACCATACACTAACCCCTTATTTTTGCCGCCCTTGTTTTTCTATGGACAACCGCAATACCAAAACATATTTACTTTTTCAGCCGAAGCATTTGTTTACCAAGCGACCCATGCTGGAGATCAGGCAACTGATTAAAACGCCCACCGGTGTTACGCCGGGCGAGCAACCGCTGAACCGTGCACACCTGAAAGTATATTTCCCCAATTTAACCGATGAAGGAATAAAAACACTGCTCGGATTTTCCAAATGGGAATGGCAGAAAACCGAAGCTGATATTGTCGGGCAATCGCAATATATCAAAGACGAGAAAGAACGGGCCTTGATGCAGAAAAAAGCAATGACCCGTAAACTGCAATCGATGATCAGTGCAGTGCGGCAGTTACAAGGCGTAGAGTTTTATCATCCTGCTGCTCAAACAGTGAAATGTGTTTTTTATGCGTATCCTGTTGAATTGGCTTTTCATGCAACAACAAATGAAGAGCAATATCAATTAGAAGTGTATGTGGTGAAAGGAAAAGAACGCATGCCGTTAAGTGCATTTAAACGTTATCATTTTTTAGTAGAGACAGAATCCTGTTATTATCAACTCACTTCAAAAAGTCATGATGCCATTGAATGGCTGCAGCAACAGGATGCAACGAAGTGGACAACCAACGATCCTGCTTCATTTGAACAGGTGTTGAATAAATTAAGAGAGTGGGAGTTGAAAGTTGATGCATCCGTCATTGCAAAAGGTGAAGAGTTGATTGCAGAGCCGCAACCACAGGTAATGCTCAGTGAACTCAACAATACATTCTTAAAACTCGAACCACGGTTTGTGTACGATGGGTATGTGGTTGATGGTCCGTTTGAAGAAATAACCAAACAAACTTCAGGCGATAAAACAATTTCGATTGTAAGAAATAGGCAGAAAGAAGAAGAACTGGTGGAGTTTCTTCGTTCGCTGCATGAAAAGTTTACCAATCAAAGCAATGGTTTTTTTTATTTGAATTTTGCCGAAGCGCAAAAGAAAGGTTGGTTTTTAAAAGTGTATCATAAACTGCTTGAGTTGAATATCGACTTGCTTGGTATTGACTTGATGAAGCATTTCCGTTACTCGCCGCATATTGCAGAAACAATCATCAGCAAACAAGAAGTGGAAGGCAACTGGATCTGTGTAGCTATGACGGTGAAGTTTGGAAAAGAAGCCATACCATTAAACTATCTGCAAAAAAGTTTAATGAACGGACAGAAAGCTGTGATGTTGAAAGATGGAAGCCTGGGTGTGTTGGGTGAAGAATGGTTGAAGCAATACGGCATGATGATCCGTCACGGTAAAGTGCGCAAAGAAGAATTACTGGTGCCGAAGTGGTTGCTGATGAGTGAAGCAACAGGTGAAGCATCTGCAGATGCATCGATTCAAACAGACATCAGTGCAACATGGTACAGCAAATGGAAGCAATGGGAAAAGCAGGAAGCTCCATTGTATGCATTGCCCAAAGGTTTAACGGTGCAACAGTTGCGTCCTTATCAACAGAAAGGATATGAGTGGTTGCGTTTATTATCAGAGATCGGCGGCAGCGGTTGTTTGGCCGATGATATGGGTTTGGGTAAAACATTACAAACGATCACTTTTCTCTTATATAAAATTGAAGAGCAACCAACCGATCAACACTTGGTTGTTGCTCCTGCAAGTTTGTTGTACAACTGGCAGAAGGAATTAGAAAAATTTGCACCCGATGTAAAGGCGGTTGTGTTTCATGGCGCAGGCAGAGATGAAGAAGAATTGAAAGATGAAAGTAATCGCATCATCATTACCAGTTATGGAACATTACGGCAGGATGTTGAACTGCTGCAAACCATTCCGTGGAATACGGTGGTGGTAGATGAAAGTCAGAATATTAAAAATCCATCTGCACAAATAACAAAGGCAACCTGGCAACTCGTTGCAAAAACAAAAATTGCCTTGAGTGGTACACCGGTGATGAATGGTACAGGCGATCTTTTCAGCCAGATGCATTTTCTGTTACCCGGTTTACTGGGCAGCAACGAATTTTTCAGAAGAGAATATGCAATTCCCATTGAGCAAAAAGGCGACACAGAAAAAGCAGCTGCTTTGCAGAAATTGATCCGCCCGTTTGTATTGCGCCGAACCAAAGAACAGGCTGCACCCGATCTTCCTGCCAAAACGGAATCGATTCTGTGGTGCGAAATGGAAGCCGATCAACGTGCAGCGTACGAAAGCATTAAAGAAAATGTGCGTGGCAATATTTTAATGGACATCAGCGAAAACGGATTGAACAAAGGCAAGATGAGTGTACTGGCAGGTTTAACAAAGCTTCGCCAGATCTGTAACAGTTGCGAACTGGTTACAGATGAAGATGTGTTTGCGTACGACAGTATTAAAACCAAAGTGCTCATTGATGAATTAAAAACCATCATACCGCAACATCGTGCATTGGTGTTCAGTCAGTTTACATCCATGCTCGACCTGCTGGAACGTGATCTGCAGAAAGAAGGTATCAAATACATTCGCCTCGATGGGCAAACAAAAATTGCTGAACGGCAGGAATTGGTTTCCGAATTTCAGAATGAAGAAAGTGATGTAGCGGTATTCCTGTTGAGTTTGAAAGCAGGCAATGCCGGTCTTACTTTAACCGCTGCTGATTATGTATTCCTCTTCGATCCTTGGTGGAATACCGCTGTTGAAAACCAGGCCATCGATCGTACACATCGGATCGGTCAGCAATCGCATGTGTTTGCCTACCGCATGATCTGTAAGGACAGTATTGAAGAAAAGATCATGAAAATGGCGGCAGGGAAAAAGAAACTGGCCGAAGATCTGATCACCGCCGAAGAAGGATTTGTAAAGAGTTTAACGCTGGATGATATTAAGTATTTGTTAGAATAAGTTTTTAGTTTCTGGTTTATAGTTTTTGGTTGGGTGGGTCACCCGCCGTTGTTTTGGGTGGTACGCCTGCACATCTCACCGAAAAACAATATTATTGTACAGCAAACACAAACATGAAAAAAGCGCTTCCATATCTGCTGCTGATTCTGTTGCTGCTGGCGGCTGTGCTCATCCGTCGCTGCAACAGCAAAGACCAGTTAACGGATAACGATAAACGAAAACCACGAACAGAAGATGTAAGCGATAAAGATCGCAAAACAGATAATCAGAAAACCAACCTGGATGTTTTTCGTGATCCGTCAGCTGATTATTATTTCACCAAGCATGCACGTTGCCGCATGAAGTGCAGGCATATTACACAGGAAGAAGTAAAAGAAATTGTGCAGAAAGCCGAAGTGAATTACAGGAAGAGTGAACTGGATGCAGCACAAGGTCCGAAGTATGCATTGGAAGGAATTACGTCAAGAGACAATCAACATGTGCGCATTATTGTAGCGCCCAAGCAACGGCATTTAACAATTGTAACAGTGATTGATCTGGAGAATGAGTGGGCGTGCCCGAGTTGTAAGTAACCCCCTAAATCCCCCTTAAATGGGACTTGCTTTGCACAGGCCCAGCTTATTTGATCATGTTGACTATTTAAATAAGTACTAAAGTTGAAGTGAAGCAAGCAGAAAAGTAAATAACAAAAAGTCCGTCACCTCGACGCAGGAGAGGTCTCATAAATGGCAGACTATCTCAAATGATAGAGATGTCTCCTTCGTCGACATGACGCTTCGAAATATGAAAGTTTTATTTAAGCCCTTTCAAATCCTTTACGTCATCTACGCCATGATCCTTTTTTTGATCATGATGTTGATTGTAATACCATTCGTACTCGTTGCTTCTTTCTTTGGAAAAATTAAAGGCGGTAATGCAGTAATGCGCATTGTGCATTACTGGGCCGATGTGTGGTTGTTGATGATTGGTATTTTTCATAAGCGAATTGTTGAGCAGGAAATGCGGGCACACCAACCTTACATTTTTGTGAGTAATCATAACTCGTACATGGATATACCACAAATGCTTAAAGCCATCCGCACACCTTTACGAATACTCGGCAAAGCAGAAATGGGAAAAGTGCCTTTGTTCGGGATTATTTACAATGCAGCTGTGGTGCCGGTGTTAAGAGGCAGTGCAGAAAACAGGGCGAGAAGTGTAAAAACATTAAAGGCAGTGTTGAGTAAAGAGATCTCCATCTATATAGCACCTGAAGGAACATTCAATATGACCAACAAGCCATTGATCGACTTTTATGATGGCGCATTTCGTTTGGCAATTGAAACACAAACACCCATCAAGCCGATGTTATTTCTTGATTCGGTCGATCGTTTACATTGGCGCAGCATCTTTGCGTTGACCCCCGGAAAATTGAGAACCGTTTATCTTGAAGAAATCTCTCCTGAAGGTTATACGCCGTTTGATGTGCCGAAGCTCAAACAACAGGTATATGATTTAATGGAGGCTAAGCTGAAAGAGTATAAGGCAAGCTGGGTGATGAATGGTGAATTGTGAATGGTCAATTTTAGATTCCAATAATTTTGCCGCTACATTCAGGTCTTACTCACTAAATTGCGTATTCACCATTGACTATTGACCATTCACCGTGTTCGCTGAAATTATTATACCACTCGCTCTTCCGAAAAACTATACATGGAGTATTCCTGATCGTCTGCAGGAACAGGTACGTGTGGGTGTACGGGTGGAAGTGGAACTGCGGAAAAAACGTTATGCCGGCGTTATTAAAACATTACACAATAACAAACCTGCGGCATTCGACCCAAAATTTATTCTGAATGTACTGGATGTTGAACCCATCATCCACGAAGAGCAATTGAAATTGTGGCAATGGATAGCCGATTATTATTTGTGTACAGAAGGTGAAGTGATGGCAGCTGCATTACCTGCGCATTTTAAACTCAGCAGCGAAACTATTTTAGTTTATAATGAAGAGATCGGGGAAGATTTTACTACACTCGATCATGATGAATATTTAGTGGCAGAAGCATTGCTGATACGCAAAGAACTGAAGCTGCCCGAAGTACAACAAATACTCGATACATCGCATGTATATCCCGTGGTGAAACGTTTGATTGAAAAGCGGGTTTGTTTTGTGTGGGAATCGCTGAAGGAAACTTACTCAGCCAAGAAAGAAACATTCGTTTTACTGAATCCGCAATATGATAATGAAGATCAGTTAAGCGAGTTGCTCAACAACTGGAGCCGTGCACCTAAGCAAATGGAATTGCTGTTAAGCTATCTGCACCTGGTAAAAACAGAAGGCGAAGTAAGCAAAACAGCTTTGTTGAAAAAAAGTAACGCCAGTGATGCACAGCTGAAGGGATTAGTAGAGAAGGGTATTTTATTTTTAGAAAAGCGTTCCGTTGATCGGTTGCAGAACCTGCCAAGAAATATTTCGATCGATTTTGAATTAACGGCTGCACAACAAACATCGTTAGATGAAATTCGCAAGTCGTTTGAATCAAAATCTGTTTGTTTGTTGCATGGTGTAACCGGTAGTGGTAAAACACAACTGTACATTAAACTCATTGAAGAATACATCCGCAAAGGAAAACAGGTTTTGTACCTGCTACCGGAGATCGCATTAACTGCACAGATCATTCGCAGGTTGCAAAAACATTTTGGCGGGTATATTGGTATTTATCACAGCAAGTTTAACCAGAACGAACGTATTGAAATCTGGAACAAGATCAAGAGTGGTGAAATGAAAGTGGTGCTGGGTGCAAGGAGTTCGCTCTTTCTTCCCTTTGCCGATCTGGGTTTAATCGTATGCGATGAAGAACACGACAGCAGTTACAAACAACAGCAACCTGCGCCACGTTATAATTCACGTGATGCTGCAGTTTATTATGCAACAGTATTTGGTGCCAAAGTCTTGCTAGGCAGCGGAACACCATCTATTGAAACCTATTATAACACACAAACAGAAAAGTATAGCCTGGTTGAATTGAATGAACGGTACGGTGAAGGTGAATTGCCGGCAATTGAATTGATTGATACCAAGCCGCTCTTCAAACAAACAAAAGAAAAAGTAATGATTGCACCGGCTTTGCAAAAAGCAATTGAAGAATCATTACTGCAAAAGAAACAGGTGATCCTGTTTCAGAACAGGAGAGGGTATACGCCCCACCAGGTTTGTAAAACCTGTGGTTGGATTCCCAACTGCCGGTATTGCGATGTGAGTTTAACGTATCATAAGTTCAAAAACAAACTGCAGTGCCATTACTGCGGCACCATTTATCCAACGGTTACAACTTGTGAAGCCTGCGGCAGTCACGATTTTATGCAGCAGAATTTTGGTACCGAAAAAGTAGAAGAGCAATTGCAGGAATTAATCCCTCATGCAAAAATTGCTCGCATGGATTACGATACAGTGAGCGGCAAAACAGCACACGATCAGTTAATCCAGAATTTCGAACAGCAACGCATTGATGTATTGGTGGGTACACAAATGGTGGTAAAGGGTTTGGATTTTGAACATGTGAATCTTGTCGGCATACTCGATGCCGATAGCCTGTTAAGTTTTGCTGATTTCCGGGTGAATGAACGTGGCTTTCAATTGATGGAACAGGTGAGTGGCCGTGCCGGACGAAAAGATGCACATGGTAAAGTATTGATACAGGTTGCCAATACCAATCATCCGGTATTGAAATTCGTGAAGGCGCATGATTATAAATCGTTTTATGCTGAAGAGATACAAGGCCGGCGACAGTTTTTTTATCCGCCTTTTTCACGCATCATCCAGTTAACGTTTAAACATAAGCAAAAGGAAGTAGTGGAAGCAGCGGCACAATTTGTAGCAGAAAATATGAAAGTGCTGTTTGCTAATTATATGGTTGGTCCTGCAGAGCCGGTGGTAAACCGTATTCGTAATCAGTACATCATGGAGTTGTTGTTTAAATTGCCGAAAGATGCACTGTTGATTCATCAATGCAAAGAGATGATTCTTGCTCAGGAAGTGCATTTGCATACTCATCCCAGCTTTAAAAGTGTGGTGGTGATACCGGATGTAGATAAGATATAATGGCTGGTTTAATTCTGAGCTGCATTCAAATAATCAATTGGGTTCAAGTAAAGCATCTTTTTCCATCCTTGTATGGTATCATCTTTTCTCCATGGTATAGGTATGATGGATCTGATTGTGTAATGCAAGTGCGGTGCTTTGCCAACAGCATTACCTGTGGTACCCACCGTACCGATTGCTTTCTTTGAATGGACAAACGAAAAGGAGGATGTTTTAATTTCTTTGAGATGAGCGTAGTAATGCAGTCGCCACTTTGGCCCCAGCACTAAAACGACGTTTCCTCCCTTTTTAATTGTTCCGGAGTAGAGAACCAATCCGCCCGTAGAAGACACAACCTCTGTCCCCTCCTTAGCAAAAATATCAACACCTTTATGTGTTACGGAAGTACCCCATGGATAAGCCCAGAAAGATTGTTGATTGTAACTGGTTTTACCGGCGCCTTTTACTGGCATCGAAAATGATTCAGGTAGCAGCAGACCCACAAGAAGAATAAGTAACAAAGTAAGCAGGATGCGTTTTATTTTTTTCATCACATTTCAAACGTTGCTTCCCGGTAAATTATTGAATTGAATTTTTTAAAGGGCTGTTATACTTCTTACCAACTGCTATGAAAAGCAAAACCCTCCTTTCGGGAGGGCTTGCAAGAGTAAAATTTTTTCCATCAAGAGGTAAATAGCTGTTTTAATAGGGATGATGGATCGGATTCATGAATACGGATTTCAATTTTTTAGTTTTCAAAGGATCATTGGTCTGTCAGTTCTAATAGAGTACGGATTTTTCTTCAGGAATTGGATTCTTAACTTCTGATACAAATTTCGTCACAGTTCATCTTATTTAGTAGGGTACTTTTGACCGATTTTTTTACGTAATTCTTCATCGGGTTTTTACGACATATTATTTTTAATAATCAGGTTTTGGTATGTAAAGTCATAAAAAAATCCCTCCGGTAAAGAGGGATTTGAAAGTTTGTGTGTTTTATTTGATTAGTAACGACGTCCGCCGCCACCGCCATAACCACCACCACTATTACCGCCGCTTCCGCCGCCGTAACCACCGCCACCACCGGGGCGATAACCACCACCACCGCCACCGCCAGGACGATAACCGCCGCCACCACCACCGGGACGGTAACCACCGCCACCACCGCCGGGACGACCACCACCGCCGCCGCCAGGACGGTCTTCAGCTTGTTTCACCACCAATGGTTTCTTGCTACGGCCAAGTTGAATATCGTTCAGGAGTTCAATTGCATCTTTTCCATCTTCATCATTTTCCATTGTTACAAAACCAAAGCCACGGCTTTTTCCGGTTTCACGATCAATCGAAATTTTTGCAGACACGACTTTGCCAAATTTCTCAAAGATTTCTTCTAATTCGGCATCATCTACATCATAGGGTAAGCCGGCGACAAATAAATTCATTTTAATTTTTTTTGTAAAGCTAATTAAACTGTTGATTGCTTCCTCAAGATAAGCAGTTTAAGTCATAAATCTGACGCTTTCAGTTATTTTCGATCATCTGCCGATAGTAGTAAACATGTAAACCGGTTTGCTGTTGCCTGGCCGATCGGATCATTGCTTTTGCAACATCGGTAACAGCTATGCCCTTGTAAGCAGATGGAATGAGGAATTGAAACAGACGGAACAATGCAATGCCAATACGTTCGCCTGTGCGTTGCTCTTTGCGGTTTCCTATTAAAAATGAAGGACGGAAAACATGAAAGCTGTTAAAGCCGAAAGTTGCAATTACTTCTTCTACCTCGCCTTTTAAACGTGAATAGAAAATGCGTGATTTACTGTTGGCACCTATGGCCGATACCAATAAGTATTGCTGAAAGCCGGCTTCTTTGCCAAAACGGGCAGCATTAACCGGAATATCAAAATCAATACTACGGTATAACGCTTTATCGCCTTTAACCTGTGCCATGGTTGTACCTATGCAGCAAAAAATACAATCACCGGTTCCAAGCTGCTGCCGGTATTGTTCGTAGTTCGAAAAATCGGTAATACATACTTCCAGTTTCGGGTGACGTAGATCAACTGCACGTCTTACAAGTATTCGTACATGTTTGAAGGCATCATCGTTTAATAGTTGTTGAACCAGAGCCGAGCCCACTAATCCGGTAGCGCCTATTACAACTGCAGTTTGTCCATTCATAAATCCTTTATTTTGCATGTACATGCAAATTCACGAAAATCTTTCACTCCGGCAATACAATACATTTGGTATTGATGTGAAGGCAAAGCTCTTTGCCGATTTTACATCTGTATCACAGCTGCAGGAAATTCTGCAATACGTGCATCATCTCTCCCCACGCATACCTCGTATGATATTGGGTGGTGGCAGTAATGTTTTATTTACACAGGATGTGCAGGCGCTGGTGCTGAAAAATGAAATCAGCGGTATTGATATCGTAAAACAAGATGATCAGTTTGTTTATGTAAAAGTTGGGGCAGGTGTTAACTGGCACAGCTTTGTATTGCACTGTGTGCAACAGGGTTGGGCAGGTGTGGAGAATTTAAGTTTGATACCGGGCAATGCAGGAGCAAGTCCTATGCAGAACATTGGAGCCTATGGTGTAGAAATTAAGGATGTGTTTGAAGAGCTCGAAGCCTGGCATCTCACCGACAAAACGATTGTAAAGTTTTCAGCAGCAGATTGCGCCTTTGGTTATCGTGAAAGTGTATTTAAGCGAAAGTATAAAGGGCAATTTGTAATACTAACGGTTACGTACAGGCTCAGAAAAAATCCCATCTTTCAAACCGGTTATGGCGCTATTAACGAAGAACTTGAAAAAATGGGCGTAAAGGAATTGAGCATTGCTGCAGTTTCGCAAGCGGTGATTAATATCCGATCGTCGAAGTTGCCCGATCCGAAACAGGTTGGAAATGCAGGAAGTTTTTTTAAGAATCCCTCCATCAGCAAGGAGCAATACGATCAACTGAAAAATGAGTTTACATCACTCATAGCATATACCAATGCAGATGGCACCATGAAACTTGCAGCAGGGTGGTTAATTGAACAATGTGGCTGGAAGGGATACCGTAAAGGTGATGCCGGATGTCATGCAAAACAAGCATTGGTACTGGTGAATTACGGCACTGCTACAGGAAAAGAAATTTATGAGTTGAGTGAAGAAATTTTACAAAGTGTAAAAGCAAAGTTTGGGGTAGAGTTGGAAAGGGAAGTAAACATCATTTAGTCTTTGGCGGATAGCCGATAGTGGTTAGTCTGTTGTCACTACTTACTTAAGATTACAAACTACCAGCTTTCTCAACTTACAACCCAACTCATCACCAAATCATGTAAAAAGCGATAGTGAACGGTTAAAGGCAGGGGTTCATGTTTACGAAAACTGCAGATGAGTTTACCTTCTTCATCATTGCCTTCAATATTTTCAATGTGCATGTGCTGGCGAAAATCAACAGCACCATCGCCAAACCATTTAAACATCGATTCTTTACTGCTCCACAGCAGCGATGTAAGTTGCAGCAGTTGTTGCGCACTCATCTGTTCGTCTAGCAGCATCTTTTCACGGTCCGTTAAAAACTTATGACTGATGCGTAGAATTTTTTCTGAAGCTCGTTCAATATCTACACCCACTCGTTGGGTTGAACTTACGATGGCAGCTGCATAATCGCCGCAATGCGAAATAGAGAAATGATATTTTTCGCCAGGCAGAAATGGCTTGCGTGTATCAGCAATCAGAATCTCTTCCAAAGGAAAATCGTCAAACAATATTGGCAACAAATAACGGCCTGCCAGGTGTTGCAAACGCTTATGGGGATGCGATACATCCCGTTTTAGCGGTACTTTTTCTAGGAAGAAGTCTTCACTCTCTTCAATGCGCCAAAGCCCGGCCCTGGTGCTGCTGTTGATAGTATGTTGATAAACGAGCGGCAATTTCAGACGTAAGATTTTAGATTGCAGACTTTAAATATAACATTCGCACAAATCTAAAGAGAACAAAATGATTTTAAGTGATAAGCGCATTTTAGAGGAAATAGAAAAAGGCACGATTAAAGTTGAACCTTACGACAGATCCTGTCTTGGTTCTAACTCTTACGATGTGCATTTGGGCAGAACCCTGGCTACCTATAAAGAACACATGATCGATGCGAAGAAGCACAACGAAATTGAATACTTCGAAATTCCTGATGAGGGAATTGTTTTATATCCGCATATTTTTTACCTGGGAGTAACATTGGAGTACACCGAAACGCATGCGCATGTTCCTTTCCTGGAAGGAAAATCATCTACCGGCCGTTTGGGAATTGATATTCATGCAACTGCCGGTAAAGGCGATGTTGGTTTTTGCGGTAACTGGACGCTGGAGATCTCGGTGAAGCAGCCCGTAAAAGTGTACAAAGGAATGCCTATTGGTCAGCTCATTTATTTTCCTGTCGAAGGTGAAATTGAAGTGAAGTACAACCAGAAAGCCAATGCCAAGTACAGCGGCCAGCCAAACAAACCGGTTGAAAGTATGATGTGGAAGAATAAATTTTAATGAAAGTCTGTTTATAACGAAAATTATTTTCAGTAAACATTTCGCTTTGATAAACTAAAAATGCTCAGCAGTTTTTTGCTGAGCATTTTTAGTTTATTGATCAATAATCTAACTCTAAGGATATTGAACTGTGTTATACTTATTTCTATATGCAATCAGCCAACCAGTTACTTCGCCATAGCTTTCAATACCTTTTCGCTGGCGGTTTTGTTTCAGATAGTAGTCGTATAATTTATCAGTCCAGTCACTAAGGAAAGTACGATGGTCGTTAATAAAAGTGCGATAGGTTTTTAAATCTCTTTTAATCCCCGGATGAATCTGTTCGCCAATTTGCTTGGCCGCAACAGAATCAACTGCTTTTAAATTTCCCCAGGCATATAAAAACATATCGAGATAACTGGAGTATTGCATTAAGGTATCGCTTGAACTGGTAGCAGAGAGAAAGCCAACAAAGTTGGCCTCGCTTTCGCTGGCATAACCGATCTGGTGACCCATTTCATGACAAACAACATACGGCTGCAGAAAATTGGGGATGGCCGTGTTTACCTGTCCCTCGCCTGTAAACGGATTATAATATCCCTGAAAGCCGACATAGTTGCCGATCTTTCCAAACATGGAGGGCTTTAGCGATGCATGCCTGTAACGCAGAATAGGAAATTGCTTTTGTATTGTATTGTAGCCGTCCAGTGCTGCTTGAAACATACGTTCATTACTCATCACTGTATCTTTCTTCTGCAGACATATTTCCTTTCGGTTATTTACCTGTATCAACAGATATTGATTGAGGTCGATCAGCTGCTGTTTATCGAACTTCCCGTTTTTTAAACCCAGCTGCTCTTCAATTCCTTGCCGGTAATAGTTCAATCCCCAGAACAAATAGAAATACACATAAACAAACAACAGGATGGTTGCAGCCGTAAGTAATGGAGCCAGTTTTTTTCGCCAGCTGTCGGTTTTATGAAACAGGCGAACAACAAATTTGCCCAACTGCCAGAACACACTAACTGCAACAATGCTGTACAGCACATCGCCCAGGCTAAATGGTATCCAGCCAAAAGCCACCCGCAGTACAGCACTCAGTTTGGGGTAAAAGCCAATGGCATAGTTTTTTTCAATCCAGCTGTGGTTGCCTGCTATAAAAAAGATAAAGAGGGCCAGGATCAGCAAAGCTGTAACAAGCGATATTCGTATAAGTCGGCCGTAAGTCATCAGGTTCAAATTTACTGGGTAAACGGATGTTACGATTTCTTTGAGGCCAAAGGTTTTTGATTGATTTTCAATGAACAGCAATAAATTAACAGGGCTTTTACTGCTATGCGGCATCTTCAGTTCCTGTTTGGTTTCTGTTGTAGGCCTATGGCCAGTCAAAGAAGATCCTTCGGGGCCGAAAGAAAACCAACATTTCCTTTGGCAGCAATTTGTATTTCGGTTACCTTTGCAAACTCTTTAAAAAGGGGTACTATGTCGAGCCGCCGGGAATTTGAAATAGCATTTGTAGGGTTAAAACCCGGCATACATCAGTTTCAATATGAAATTGACGACAGGTTCTTTGAAGAATTCGGAAAACAGGACTTTAAAAACTGTAAGGCAAACGTAAAACTGGAGTTGGAAAAAAACACAGGGTTTATGTTGCTGAAGTTTGAGGTAGGCGGAACCGTTGGGGTGCTATGTGATCGTTGCGGAAACGATTTACCTTTAGAACTGTGGGACGAATTTGAAATGCTGGTGAAAATGACCGATGAACCGGAGAAGATGAATGATGAGGAAGAGAGTCCGGATGTATTTTACATCTCACGTACAGAAAGCCATCTGCATGTGAAAAACTGGATTTACGAGTTCATGATCCTGAGTATACCAATGCAGAAAATGTGCAGGGAAAGTGAAATGGGCGGACCACACTGTAATAAAGAAGTGCTGGCCAAGCTCGCTCAAATGAACCCGCAGGAAAACGAAAACAAATCCCTCTGGAAGGGGTTAGATAAATTTAGAAACGAGTAAAATTTAAAGATATGCCAAATCCAAAGCGCAGACATTCACAACAACGCAGTGCGAAACGTCGTACACACTATACAGCAGTGAGTGTTACTTTAACTAAAGACAGCACTACGGGCGAAACACATCCCCGTCACCGTGCACACGTGAGCGAAGGTAAACTGTACTACAAAGGAAAATTAGTAGCTGAAAAAGCTCCGGCAAAAGCGTAAGCTTTTTATAATTAACTTACCTGCATGGTCATAGGTATTGACATGATGGGTGGCGACTACGCCCCTCAGCAGCCGCTGTTGGGCGTAGATTTGTTTTTAGCCGAAGCTGCCCCCGGTATTAAATTGCTGCTGATTGGTGATGAAGCCATTATGCGCAGGCATTTTGTTGCTGTACCTTCCAATGTATCTTTTTTGCACACTACCGAAGTAGTGGATATGCAGGAATCGCCTACCAAAGCTTTACGGGATAAGCCCAACTCTTCCATGAACAAGGGAATGCAGTTGCTGGCCGAAGGAAAAATTGATGCCTTCATCAGCGCCGGAAACACGGGTGCCATGATGGTGGGTGTATTTTATACCATCCGTGCCATTGAAGGTGTGCAGCGCCCAACCATTTCTACTGTTATTCCAAAAGTAGAAGGTGGTTACGGTTTAATCCTTGATGTAGGCATGCAGGCAGATTGTAAGCCGGAAAATTTATTGCAGAACGCAATCCTAGGCAGCATCTACGCACAAAACATTCTTGAAATAGAAAACCCTGCAGTTGGGTTAATTAATATTGGCGAAGAGGAAGGAAAGGGTAACTTGCTTGCACAGGCAGCTTATCCTTTGCTCAAAGAAAGTAAGCTCATCAATTTTATCGGGAATATTGAAGGCCGTGAAATATTAACCGGCAAAGCCGATGTAATGGTGTGCGATGGTTTTACAGGTAATGTGATCTTAAAACTGGGCGAATCGATCTTTGATATTTCAAAATCACGAAATCTGGATGAAGATGATTATTTCAAGCGTTTCAATTTTGAAACATACGGAGGTACGCCCATTCTTGGAATTGATAAACCGGTAATTGTTGGTCATGGTATTTCCACTTCAAAAGCGTTTGTGAACATGATCCATCTTGCAACAAAGATGATTGAGACGAAGCTGCTGGAAAAAATGAAAGAAAAATTTGTAAGTGAAGATCCGGAGTAGAATGCTTGCTGCTGTTGCATTTGAAGCAATTACAACGGAATGATCAGAAAAAAGTAAAAACATTTTAGTTTAAAAAATTTGGAGGCAATTGTAATTACCCTATTTTTGCACTCCCAAAAAAACGGAAACGTTTTGAGATTCCGTAGCTCAGTTGGTAGAGCACGACACTTTTAATGTTGGGGTCCTGGGTTCGAGTCCCAGCGGGATCACAGAAAACAAAAGCCTCCACACGGAGGCTTTTCTGTTTACACTACTTTTGTACGTATCAAAATACAAAGCATGGATTTTCTGGATAAGGTTGTGGTTATTACAGGTGGCAGCGATGGCATTGGTAAAGCATTGGTAACATTATTCCTCAGTAAAGGTGCTAAGGTGGCTACCTGTGGAAGAAACAATGATAAGCTGTATGCCTTACAGCAGGAGTTTGCAGGTAAGCCTATACATACATTTGTTGCAGATGTAAGCAATGAACAGGATTGCAACCGTTTTATTGACACAACTGTAAAAGCATTCGGTGGTATTGATGTTTTAATCAACAATGCTGGCTTATCCATGCGTGCATTAATCATCGATTCAGAAACATCGGCCTACAAACGATTGATGGATGTAAATTTCTGGGGTACTGTTTATGCTACAAAGGCAGCGTTGCCTTATATCATTCAACGAAAAGGATCGATAGCCGGTATTTCATCCATTGTTGGCAACCGGGGTATTCCGGGCCGTAGTGCATATTCTGCTTCTAAGTTTGCAATGCAGGGATGGCTTGAAGCCTTGCGTGTTGAAATGAAAGACCATGGCGTAAACGTTTTATGGGTGTCGCCGGGTTTTATTGCAACCAACATTCGCTCAGTTGCATTAGATGGATCGGGTAAACCTATCGGCGAAACACCCATGGACGAATCGAAACTGATGAGTGCCGAAGAATGTGCCCAACATATTTTTGATGCCATTGCAAAACGCAAGCGTGCCGTTGTACTAACGTTTACGGGTAAGGCCACTGTTTGGATGAGTAAATTTCTTCCTCGCATAGCCGATAAATACATTCACAAATTTTTCTTTAAAGAAGGAAAGCTCATTAAATAAATTTCTCTTGTAGGTTTGCGTGTTGTAAGAAAGATCTGCTGCTTTCTGCAACTGATTATTGTTTATCTTCCGTTTCAACACTTTTTACGCATCAATGGCTTTACTAACCCTCACATCAGACATCGGAGAGCAGGATTACCTGGCCGGGGCCGTAAAAGCTGTGTTGTTAAATCAGGATCCCTCGTTTCAACTGGTCGATATTACGCATCAGCTTTCGCCGTTTAACGATCCGCAGGCGGCTTACATTATCCGCAATGCAACCCGCCAGTTTCCGCACAATACGTTTCATATTGTGTTGGTGAATCTCTTTCAATATGTGCCCGATCATTTGCTGCTTGCAAAACACGGCCATCAATACTACTGCCTTGCCGATAACGGACTTATTACAATGATACTGGAAGAACCGCCTGAACAGGTGGTGGCCCTGCCGTTAGATAAATCGAAAGCCCGTAACACATTAGCCTGTGCAGAGGTGTTTGGTAAAGCTATTACACAACTGACAGCCGGTAAAGCATTGGCCGAAATTGGCGATGCATCTGTGTCAATACAGGTGCGTAATCCGTTACGACCAATAACCAACAGCCAGTATATTGAAGGGCAGATCATCTCCATCGATCACTTTGAAAATGTTATTGTAAACATTACACAGGAAGAGTTTGAGGCACAGCGCAAGGGCCGACGTTTTAAAATTGTGTTTAAACGGGATGAAGTAATTGACCGCATCAGCGAAACCTATGCCGATGTTGCAGAAGGGGAGAAGCTGGCACTTTTTAATGCTGCCGGTTATTTGGAAGTAGCCATCAACAAAGGCAATGCGGCCGGGCTTTTTGGCTTACAGGGCTTTTCGGAAAAAAGTACCAGCCAGTACACTCAGAGCCGGTTGTTCTACCAAACGGTACGGGTTTACTTTGAGTAAACTGTTTGCCCATGAAGGGTATGTTGTACAAGTGAGTGACACAACGAAGATGCCCACAGCTTCGTACCCTCATCAGCCAAAAAATCAATTGATCAGGATCTGCTGTTAAAAGCGTGTTGAAATAGTGGTTTATACACTCATCTCCTTATTTTTGCCTGCTTCCCGCAATAGCGGGCCAATACTAAACCTAAGCTTCATATGAATTTTCAAAAGGTCAACAACATTACAGGCTGGATCATTGGTCTTATTTCCTGTGCAGTGTACGTGTTAACAATGGAACCCACGGGTAGTTTGTGGGATACAGGTGAGTTTATTTCCTGTGCTTATAAACTGGGCATTCCTCACCCGCCGGGTGCACCGTTGTTTATTATGCTCGGTCGTTTGTTTACACTGTTTACGCCTGGCGATGCGGCAATTGGTGTAAACCTGCTCTCTGCTTTATCAAGTGGTTTCACTATTATGTTCCTCTTTTGGACTATTACGCACTTCGGTCGTCGTTTAGTACAAAAAGGAAACGAAGAAATACAAGGCACACAACTGTTTACCATTATGGCAGCAGGTGTTATTGGTGGCCTGGCTTATACCTTCAGCGATTCGTTTTGGTTTAGTGCTGTAGAAGGTGAGGTATACGCTTTATCATCTTTCTTTACAGCGGTTGTGTTCTGGATGATTTTGAAATGGGAACATGAAGATGCACTGGCCGGTGATGATGATGTGAAACGTACTGCAGCAGAACGCTGGATTGTGTTGATCTTTTTTATGATGGGTTTAAGTATTGGCGTTCACTTATTAAACCTGTTAACCTTACCTGCCATTGTAATGGTGTATTATTTCCGCCGTTACAAACCAACTATGACGGGTGGCATTGTAGCGTTCCTTATTGGTTGTGTAATTACCGGCGTAGTACAAAAAGCCGTTATTCAATGGAGCATCAGCGGTGCAGGTATGTTCGACCGTATTTTTGTGAACAGCTTTGGTTTACCCTTCTTCTCCGGTTTTATTTTCTTCTTTGTTTTACTGGCGGTATTAATCTGGTTTGGTTTACGTTGGGCAAAAGAAAATCATTACCGTTTCTTACGTTTAGGTTTATGGTCGTTTGCATTTATGCTCATTGGCTACTCTGCATACTTAACAACAATGATTCGTGCCAACGCCGATCCCGGTATTGATATGAACGATGTAAACAATCCATTGGCATTGGTAAGTTACCTCAGCCGTGAACAGTATGGTGATGTACCATTACTGAAAGGACAGAAGTTTACATCGGATGTAGAAGAATATGCAGAAGAAGGCGACAGCTACCAACGTGTAGGTGATAAGTATGAAATAACAGGTAAAAAACGTAAGCCTGTTTATCCGGCTGACCAAACAATGGTTTTCCCTCGTGTGTGGGATGCCAGCAACGACCAGGGACATGCTGATTATTATGCCCAGTTCCTTGGTATTGGTAAAGTGCGTGATGCCCAAGGTCGCATCAGTTACGAGCGTGAGCCCGATATGGCCGATAACTTTAAGTTCTTCTTCGGCTACCAGGTAAACATTATGTACTTCCGTTATTTCATGTGGAATTTTGCAGGAAAACAAAACGATGTACAAGGTTTGGGCGAACGCAGAAACGGTAACTGGATCAGTGGTATTTCATTTCTTGATAATGCACGCTTAGGCAACCAGAAATTAATGCCCGACAGTTTGAATGATAATAAAGCAAACAACAAATACTTTTTGCTTCCTTTCATTCTCGGCATTATCGGTATCATCTATCAATATGCAAAACACCAAAAAGATACACTCATTGTTGGGTTGTTATTCTTCTTTACCGGGTTTGCAATTGTGTTATATCTTAACCAGGCAGGTCCGCAACCACGTGAGCGTGATTATGCATATGTAGGAAGCTTCTATGCATTTGCTATCTGGATTGGTCTTGGATTTATACAGGTAAAAGAGTGGTTGGAAAAAGTAGTGAAGGGCGCAGCCGGTGCTTATCTTGCCGCCGCACTTTGTTTCCTCGGTGTGCCGTTTTTAATGGCTACACAAAACTGGGATGATCATGACCGTAGCAAAAAAACAATTGCGCCTGATCTTGCAACCAACTATCTCGAAAGTTGTGCACCGAATGCTATTTTGTTTACGGTTGGCGATAACGATACCTATCCGTTGTGGTATGCACAGGAAGTAAAAGGTATCCGTCCAGATGTGCGTGTAATTAACACCAGCTTGTTAGGAACCGATTGGTATATTAATCAACTGCGTTACAAAATCAACGAAAGCGATCCGATTGATGTGATCTGGAGTGAAGATCAGATTGCAGGTGATAAGCGTAATGTAAGTTATTATATTCCTGTTTCGCAAACTGATACCGGTTATTACGATCTGTATACGATGATGAAAGACCAGGTGGGTAGCGATGCAGAAACAAAAATGTATCGTTCTCCGCAAGGTGGCGAATTGCTCAACTACTTCTTCAGCCAGCGTTTTAAAGTGCCGGTAAATGAAGCAGTTGTTCGTCAAAACAAAACAGTTAATCCAACAGATAGTGTAGTAAGTGAATTACGTTTCCAGGTAGGTAAACAATACCTCTTTAAAAACGATGCAGCTATTCTGAATATTATTGCTGCCAACAACTGGAAGCGCCCCATCTACTTTACACAACCTTACCAGCTTGGTTTTGATGATTATCTACGCCAGGATGGTTTAACCTTCCGTTTAGTACCGATTGCAAATGCAAGAAACGGTGCAAATACAGACTGGATGTTTGATAAAGTGATGACCAAGTTTAAATATGGCGGTGCGGAAAAAGACGGTGTTTATTTTGACGAGGAAAACCGTCGCCACATGGTTAACATCCGTAATGCACACACCATTCTTGCAATGAATTTGATTGCAGCTGGCCGTAAAGAAGATGCGAAGAAAGTATTACAGCGTGCAGATCAAATGTTGAAAGATCAGAATGTGCCTTATGCCTTGGCATCACGTTATGGAAATGACCACAACGAAAAGAGTTTCTACTTTGCGTTAACCGCTTTCCAGGCTGGTGATATTGAATTGGGCAAACGTGTAATGGAAAAAGTGAAAAAAGATCTGCAGCAGCAAATTACATTCTACGAATCATATGTAGATGGTGATGGAACCACACCATCTGAATATGAATACCAGATGGCGAAACAATTGATTGAAGGTATTGACCAGGCAACAAAACAATATGTACAAGGTATTAAGCCGGGTGCAGATACGTTGCAAAGCAAAGAAGTACCACAAACAATTAAGAATACAACAGACACACAGAAGTAAATAAAAAAGAAACCCCGGTAAATCCGGGGTTTCTTTTTATATGCAATAGTTGAAGTTGATTTTTCTGTACACGTTATGCTTAAACGAAACCTCTTTCACAGCGAGGCTTAGGTGAACCAAAATAACCCAAAGCTCTATTAATAATTACGGCCTGGCACTCACCACTCACTTTATTTCGTTTTCACATATTCAGCTTCCAGCCCCTGCACCATTGATACAATGTATTTTACAAACTTGGTACTTTGTTTATCAATCTGCTTGTCAAGTGAGCGGTACATGCCGGTTGAGGAAATGCCTACCCGTTGAAACGTAACCCCTTCACCAATATCATCGCTTAAACTGGGCCGTAAACTTGTGCGTGCCGATGGAATATACACCCAGCCAAAAGGTACTGCAAACCCTGTTGCCAGTAAAGCGGTTGCTGTGCCAACTCCTGCCACCGTTACTGCCGTGCCAATAATATTTTCTTTTGTGCCCACAAACTTTACACGTACCACTTTAATGGTGCAGCTGGTGGTAGCAATGTTGCTGTTTAACGAAAGCTTGAACGGATGTTGCTCCGTGTTGTACACCTCCACAAACTTGGTCATTTTTTTTATGAGCGCCTGTTTGTATTCGTATTGCTGTACCATTTTTAAATCGAGCTGCAGGTGCAGGGTATCGATGTTTGTTTTTGGCTTCAGCAGCAATTTTGGCTGGCTGCAGGAGGTAAGCAATAAGACAGAACTAAGTAAGCAAATGACAAAATGAACGGTGCGGTGCATGTACTTGTGTATTTTTCAGTTCGTAAAATAAGCAAACACCTGTAAAAACGGCAAGAACTTTTCGGGTTCAGTTTTTGTTATCTATCAGTCATGCTTCTGGTGCGTGCCGGTTGGTTCGTGATTTTGAAGTAAATTGTATAGTTATGATTGGACATTTTTTTTCTAAATACGATCCTGCGGAAAATGGAAAGTCGAAGTTTGAACAGTTGCTTGATTTATTTACGCAATTGCTCACTTATACCAGTGGCGATGTGTCGGAGGCGCTGGATTGGCTCAACCAGCTCGATCGAAAATTTCAACTTACCAACGATGAATATGGTATTGGCGATTTTATTGAAGACTTGAAGAAACAGGGCTATCTTGGCGAAGACCCTGCAACAGGTGAATTCAACATCACAGCTAAAACAGAGCAAACCATCCGCAAACAATCGCTGGAAGAAATATTCGGTAAACTGAAGAAAACAAAACAAGGCAATCACCAAACATTTAAGCCGGGACAAGGTGATGAAATTAATCCCGAAACAAGACCTTTTCAGTTTGGTGATACATTGGAGCAGATCGATTTTACCAACTCCATCCGCAATGCACAAATCAATCACGGCATCGACAGTTTTATGATGCGTGAAGATGATTTGGAAATTCGTGAAACGGATTTCAAAACACAAACATCAACCGTGTTGATGATTGACATTTCGCACTCGATGATTTTGTATGGTGAAGACCGTATTACACCTGCCAAAAAAGTAGCAATGGCGTTGAGCGAACTGATACAGACAAAATATCCGAAAGACACATTGGATATTGTGGTGTTTGGAAACGATGCATGGCCGATCGAAGTGAAAGACTTACCCTATCTGCAGGTTGGTCCTTATCATACCAATACCGTTGCAGGTTTGGAGTTGGCTATGGATATTCTGCGCCGCAGAAGAAATCCCAACAAACAGATATTTATGATTACCGATGGTAAACCCACCTGTTTAAAAATCGGTAAGAAATATTACAAGAATAGTTTCGGTCTCGACAGGAAAGTGGTTAACCGTTGTATTAATCTGGCGGCCCAATGTAAAAAGCTGAAGATTCCTATTACAACATTCATGATTGCTACGGATCCTTACCTGCAGAAATTTGTGCAGGAGTTTACCGAAACAAATCATGGCAAAGCCTTCTTTGCATCGCTTGACAAGTTAGGTGCATTTATTTTTAAAGATTTTGAAAGCGGAAAACGGAAGACGGTTTATTAAAACAATTACAACTACTAATTATTAAAATGATCATGGTTCAAACATTAGGCGAGTTAAAGAAGAGCGGCTATCAACCGAAAAGCATTAAAGAAGAAGTACGGCAAAACTTAATTGCTAAACTTGAGCAAAACGAAAATGTATTTCACGGTATTCTGGGATACGAAGATTCTGTGATACCCGATGTGGAGCGTGCATTACTCTCACGCCACAATATTTTATTTCTCGGTTTACGTGGACAGGCGAAAACTCGTATGGCCCGTTTAATGACGGAGTTGCTGGATGAGTATATTCCTGTTGTTGCCGGCAGTGAGGTAAACGACGATCCGTTTCATCCTATTTCGCATTATGCAAAAGAATTGATTGCAGAAAAGGGAGATGATACACCGATTGAATGGGTGAGCCGTACACAACGCTATGGCGAAAAGCTGGCTACACCTGATGTAAGTGTAGCTGATCTGATTGGCGATATTGATCCTATTAAGGCAGCGAATCTGAAGTTGAGTTTTGCTGATGAACGTGTGATCCACTACGGTATTATTCCACGCAGCAACCGTTGTGTATTTGTGATTAATGAAATTCCCGATTTGCAGGCACGCATCCAGGTATCGCTGTTTAATATTTTAGAAGAGGGTGATGTGCAGATACGTGGATTTAAATTGCGTTTACCGCTTGATATTTTGTTTGTGTTTACTGCCAATCCGGAAGATTATACCAACCGTGGATCGATTGTAACACCGTTGAAAGACCGGATCGAAAGCCAGATATTAACACATTATCCGAAAACAATTGAAACGGGATTGGCTATTACCGAGCAGGAAGCAGCCGTACATCCCGAACAGGAGAAGCGTGTTGAAATGAGCGATTTGATGAAACGGATTATTGAGCAGGTTGCATTTGAAGCACGCAACAGTGAGTATGTTGATAAGAAGAGTGGTGTAAGTGCAAGGCTCACCATTTCTGCGTATGAAAATGCAGTAAGTACAGCTGAGCTTCGTGCTATTCAAAACAAAGAAAAGAAAACATTGGTATGGATGAGCGATCTTATTGGCGTAATCCCTTCTATTACCGGTAAAATTGAACTGGTGTACGAAGGTGAACAGGAAGGTCCGTACCAGGTAGCTTTTCATTTGCTCGATAAAGCCATCCGTACACAGTTTCTGCAATATTTTCCGAACCCGGAGCAAACAAAAAAACAACGCAGGGGCGATACTGCAACAGACAATCCTTACAAATCCATTACCAATTGGTTTGATAAAGGAAACAAGCTTACGTTGCTGATGAATACAAAAGATGAAGAAAAAATTCAGCAGCTGTACAGTGTAGATGGTTTGTATCCGTTGGTGAAAAAGTATTTCAAAGGCGCTAATGAAAAACAAGCAGCCCTTTTGATGGAGTTTGTGCTGCACGGTTTATCGGCTTACTCACTCATCAGTAAAAAAGTGGTAGAGGGTCGTATTGAGTTTAACGATCTTGTGGGCAGCATGATTAATCTGGGTCCAACTGCAAATGAAGATGATGGAGAAGATTACAGCGATGAAGATTTTAATTAATTATAAAGCAATACAAGAAAATAAAAAACGGAATGCAACGGCATTCCGTTTTTTATTACTTCAAACAGCGAATTAAAATTTATACCCGATTGAAAGGCCGCCATAATAGGGCCAGAAAAAGTTTTGACCGAAAATAGGATTGATGGTTGCCCTGAAAAACAAACCACCTTTTTCGGGTTGATAACGGTACCCGAAATTTAAGTGGCCAGATGTGTTTTTAAACGGACCGGGTTCAACTGCTGAGGAAGAAGGTACAAGTGTGGCGCCGGCACCAATTTCAAAATAATTGGCTTTGTCTTTACTAACAATGTAGTTAATAGTAAGTGGCACAAATACGGCCCCTTCGCCATCAATATTAAAACCGCCAACACCAATACGGCCGCCAATACCGCCTTCTTTTCCGGAAAAACGTGTATCGAAGTTAAACGATGCAAGACCGGGGCCTCCTGCTTCAACAAAAAAAGCTTTTGCAGATTGTGCGTTGCCTGCTTTCATCAACAGCAACGCAAATGGAATGATAAGGAATTTTTTCATAATGAATCTTTTTGCAAAGATGCATGATACTGCAATTGATGTTTTCAAACGAATGTTAAAATGAACCTTAATCGTCTCCTAACAGATCGCTTGAATCTTCAATAAGATTAATGTTTACATCACTGCCTGCAATACCTTCAACCGAGCCACGTATATGTGCCGCATTCAGTAAAACTTTTTCCAATTGTTTTTCCCGCTGTTTCCATAGCTTTTCCATTGCATCCCGTTCTTTCTGAATCGAAAGTTTCATACTCATAAAACCTTCACGGATCGCTTTCCATTGTTCTGCAAATTCGTTGCCTGTTAAATAATCGTACAGCATCTGCATTTTTTCGCCTTTGTTTTCCTGGCCTTTTGTTGCCTGTGCTATACGTACAATACTATCCCGCAACACATGTGTTAATGCTTTTACTTCGGCAAAACTGCAAATCCACACACCCTCTTTTTCGCCAAAGCGATCAAGCCCTTTGGGCATGGCCTGCGAAACAATTACAGCAATATCAGCAGCCTGGCTGCGCATATCGGCTTTTAGTTTTTCAATCCATTGTTCCGAAAAATCTTTGGTGCGTTTACTTTCGAAAATAATTTTACCGCATTCCTGTCCAAATTTATTCCGCACCACAAGTATACAATCAGCGCCCTTCACACCTTTGCCAACTTCTTCAATTGAATCGTACGGGAACGATTGGCGCAACAAATCTTCCAGCAACAGTTCCTGCGCTTCGCCCTGCATCTGCATCGAGCCCTGTTCGGCTTTGCGCTTCATTTCGTCTACCAGTTTTTTCTGCGCTTCCAGTTTTTCTTCCAGTTCTTTGTTTTTTAACTGGTACTCGGTTTCTTTCAACGATATTTTTTCGGCTTCTTCTTTGCGAATGATATCGGCCAGCTTATTCCGTTCTTCCAGTAACATTTTTTGCAGCTGCAATTCCAGCTCCTGTTCTTTGTTCAGCAGTGCCTGTTCTTTTTTCAGAAATTCAATTTCTTTATCCCTGGCCTGTTTCAGTTTTTCCTGTGTTTCTTTATTGTTTTCTTCCAGCAGGCGAACCTTATTTTCAAAGTCAGAAACAATACTGCGGCGCAGCTGCTCTTCTGTTTCTTTCTGCGTCTTTTTCTTTTCTTCTACTAGTTGCGCATCAAATTTCTGTTGCTGCTGTTTTTGCCATTCGGTCATTTTGGTACGCAGTTCTTTCTGCACTTCTTCACGAATGCTGTCGGTAGGCTCAAATTCATGGCCGCAATTGGGGCATTTTATTTCGGTAGACATAGTTTTTATTTCTAAGTGAAAAACCTGATTCCGGTGATTGTTGCAATTTTAATGCTTGGAGGCTTACAGGTATAAAATATGGGCCAAATTAATTAAATAAATCAGTAAAGAAAGCAGCTGTAAAAACAAATTCTCCCTTAGTAATCAGTACCTTTGCAGCATCCGAAAAGTACCTGTTTGAAAATATCTCTTAACTCTTAGTATAGCTTATAACCTTACTTATGCAGTCTATTGCCGAAGCCAAACTTTTTCAAACACTGTTCGATCATGCCAGTATTGGAATTATCCTGGTTAATGCAGAGGCCACCATTATTTCCGTTAATCAGTTTGGCGTTGCTCAGTTCGGATATCATACCAAAGAAGAAATACTGGGTAAGAAGATTGAGGTTTTAATTCCTTCCCGTTTCCATCACCGTCATGTAAAGCAACGTGAGCATTATATGCATGAGCCCAAAAGCAGGCCCATGGGTATAGGTATGGATTTGTTTGCAATTAAAAGTGATGGTTCTGAGTTTCCGGTAGAAGTAAGTTTGGGTAATTACGAAGTGGAAGGTGAGTTTTTTGTAGTGGCGTTTGTTAATGATATTACCGCCCGCAAAAAAGCAGAGCATGCATTGCTGAAGATGAATGAGGAGCTGGAAGAAAAAGTAGAAGAACGCACCATATCATTGCAGGCAACCGTATCGCAACTGAATGAAAAGATCAATGAAATTGAACAGAAAGATGAAGAGCTGCGTGCAGCCTTAAGCAAAGAACGAGAGCTGGGCGAACTGAAATCGAGGTTTGTATCGGTTGCATCGCATGAGTTTCGTACGCCGTTAAGTACGGTACTTTCTTCGGTGTACCTGTTGCAGAAATATACCAGTACAGAAGATCAGCCAAAGCGTGAAAAGCATATTCAACGCATTATTTCTTCGGTTAACCTGCTTACCGATATCCTGAACGATTTCCTTAATGTAGGTAAAATTGAAGAGGGCAAAATTCAGGCAAGGTTCAGCTTTTTCGACCTGGAGAAAAATTTATCCGATACCATTTCCGAAATGCAGTCGATGTGTAAAGTGGGCCAGCGGATTGTTTACAAACACAGCGGGGAGAAACAGGTAGAGCTCGACCCCGGCATGTTTAAGCACATCAGCCTTAATCTGCTTTCGAATGCCATTAAATTTTCGCCCGAGAACAGCGAAATTAACCTCAGCACCAAAGTAGAAGATGGCGTTATTGAATTGCGGATTAAAGACAGCGGCATCGGTATTTCGGCAGAAGACCAGGAACATTTGTTCGAACGGTTCTTCCGTGCGGCCAATGCCATTAACATACAAGGCACCGGCCTGGGCCTGCATATTGTATCGAAATATGCGGAGCTGATGAATGGAAAAATTATCTGCCAAAGCGAAGCTGATAAAGGAACGGAATTTATTATTACTTTTCAGAAACGTTCTGCACAATAAAACAAGGAAGAATGAAAAAAATCTTATTAATTGAAGATAACGATGATATAAGGGAGAATACGGCCGAGATACTGGAGCTGGCCAATTATAAGGTGGTGACTGCCCCCAACGGAAAAGTTGGTATTGAAACAGCATTGGCCGAACAACCTGATTTGATCGTTTGCGATATTATGATGCCTGTGCTGGATGGTTATGGTGTGTTACACGCCTTGCATAAAAACGAAGCAGTAAAAAATATTCCGTTTATATTCCTAACGGCCAAGACTGAACGTAGCGATTTACGCAGGGGCATGGAGCTGGGAGCTGATGATTACATTACCAAACCTTTCAGCGGCACCGAATTACTGAACGCTATTGAAGGTCGTTTAAAAAAGGCCGATCTGCTGAAGGAAGAATATGCATCGGGGCTTGATGGTGTAAGCAAATTGCTGGCTGCAACAGGTTCAAAAGATGCACTCGAATCGCTTACTGCCGATAGAGACATTAACAAGTACAAAAAGAAACAAACTGTTTATAACGAAGGCAACCGTGCTGCACGTTTATTTTATATTGTAAAGGGGAAAGTAAAAACATTTAAAGCCAACGACGATGGTAAAGAACTGGTAGTTGGCCTCTATACTGAAGGCGATTTTCTGGGCTATGTTGCTTTGTTGGAAGGCGGCTCGTATAAAGAAACAGCCGAAGCGATGGAAGACAGTGAGCTGGCCATTATTCCCAAAGCCGATTTTGATGAACTGATGAACAGCAATAGCCAGGTGGCACAAAAATTTATTCAGCTGCTGGCTAAAAATGTAGCAGAAAAGGAAGAGCATTTGCTGGGCCTTGCTTATAACTCATTGCGTAAAAAAGTAGCTGATGCGTTGATTAGTTTACAACGCAAATACCAGGTGGGCGAAGGGCAATTTTCGATCAACATCAGCCGGGAGAACCTGGCCAGCATAGCAGGTACAGCTACAGAATCATTGATTCGTACATTGGGCGATTTCCGTTCAGAAAAACTCATTGATATCAAAGAAGGAAACATCGTGATCATTAACGAGAAGAAACTTGAAAACCTGATCAATTAAAAGTTTAGGTTTAAGTATTTGTATAAAAAAGCAACCTGCAGAAAAGCAGGTTGCTTTTTTATTTGTTGTTGTTTTGGGCAGCTGCTATAAAAAGGAACAGCATCTGAATGCCCCTCAATGCATCAGATGCTGTTTGTATTTCCTGCGAAACTATTATAAACTGTCTGCTAAGTATGTATTAAAATCTGTTTTAAGTTTGTTGAACTGGCGCTCTACAATTTCCATATCCTTATTCATCTTCTTCAGTTTCTTTTGCAACTCTTTTATGATAGAGCCTTCTTCAACTTTATCTTTTGATAGCATCTGATCTATTTCATGAATATCCTGCCGTAACATGTTTACAGTATCGTCTTCCGCAATAAACTTGCTTTGGAAGTATTCGGCACGTTCCAGGAACTCTTCATCAGTATCGTGTTGCAATACCTGCGAAAGGCGTGTTTTTAAATGGTTATTCTCCTGCTGTATAAACTGCAGGTACCGCTTCCACGTATCACTTTCGTGCCGGTATTGAAAAAGTTTTTTATTGTAACCCATAACAATAGTGATCATTGTTTTTTTGTGTGAACAATTGAGCCCCACAATTAAGCAAATCTACAGGATGCTTAAACGGTTCTCTATAACTGCTGTCAATTGCAAAAATGATCCTCATCACATGCTTTTTTAATGACATTGTACTGCTTCGGCAGTTGAACCCGCCATTACAGGACTGATAAATGGAATACCGAGGTTCATACCACGCAGAATCAGCAATACGGCCATCACTGTCATGATATAAGGAACGGCTTTTCTTATTTTACTGCGAACAGAAAATGATACGCTGTGCCCCAGTACTGTTAATAAAAACATCATCGGCACTGTACCGGCGCCAAAGCTGCTCATAAACGCTACACTGCTTTCAATTGTACGAAAGTTGAGTGCGGTTGCCAAGGACACATAGACCATGCCGCAAGGCAGTAAACCATTTACCATACCAAACAGGAAAAAGGTTTTGACCGTTTTGGTATTCAGTAAACGGATGAGCATTTGCTGTACAGACTGGTTAAGTTTTACTGTAAATGCGGGCTGCCAGCTTTTACGCAACAGGTAATAGTTAACAATGAAAAATAAAATTACCGCACCGCTGATGATGGATAACCATTGCTGAAAGCCTGCGAGTTGTAAGCTGCGGCCGGCCAAGCCAAACAAAACACCAAACAAAGCATACGTTGTTATGCGGCCAAGATTGTGCATCAGTGCAGCAAGGCGTTGTTGCCAAACAGATAAGTGTTGTACAGGCAATGCCAAGGCAAGCGGTCCGCACATGCCAATGCAGTGCAGGCTGCTGAAAGCACCGAGTATTAAACCTCCTGTTATTGCTTCAATCATCATTGTATACGTACCGGTTGTTCGTTATAAAAAGCAGTGCCATCGGCATTCCAGCTGGTTTTTACCACATAGCTGCCTGCAGCAATTGTTTTTCTTGCAATCAACAGTTTGCCATCGGCATCGGCTGTTAATGTAAGCCGCTGATCTTTTTTATCATCGGTAGGGCAGTAGAGCCAAATGCTTGCACTGGCCTGCTTGCCTTTCATTTCGGCAGGTAGTTGAATGGTAAGCATATCATTGCTTTGTGTAATTGTTACTGCTGTACTCAGTTTGTTTGCACGGTTAGTACCGTCAATTACCTGTTGGTAAGCGAGTTCATCTTTATAGTATTCTTTTGATACCAGTTGAAAATCGGTATGCATGCTTTTGTATACCATAAAGAACATGAACAAAACAAAAGCACTAAAGCCCAGCGTTACTTTATGTCCCCAGTTAAATGTCATAGTGTTTGTTTTAATTGGTTGATGAAATGGGTCCGAGGAAATTGGTTTTAACCACCGTTATTTTTTTATCGCCTTCGTACAAACCCACATGTAAAACCGTTTTCCGTTGTTTGATAGTTTGTTTGGGCAGTATAATAAAGAACGATCCTGCTCCCTGGCCTTCTTTCTTTACATGAATTGTATTGCCGATCAGTTGTACGGTGCCGTTTTCGTTTTCCAGTTTTACAGTAAGCGGTATATCGTTCATGGTTTTGTTCACCACTTTAATGTTGTACAGGTTCGATATACTGTCGGTACCTTTTTCCTGGAACAGTAAACCCGGTGTACGCATTACAGTTGCTTTTACATCTTTCTGCGAAAGCAGGAGTGTAGTGAGCAAGCCGACCAATACAATTAATAAGCCGGTGTACATTTTCATGCGGCGTGTATAGTGCAGCTTTTCGTGGTTGGCAATACCGTTTTCGCTTGCATAACGGATCAACCCTTTTTTGAAACCTACACTTTCCATCATATGATCGCAGGCATCAATGCAGGCTGTACAACCAACACATTCCATTTGTGTACCATTGCGTATATCAATACCGGTAGGACAAACCTTTACACATTGGTGGCAATCGATACAATCGCCGGCGGTACGTTCTTCTTTCTTGTTAAACTTCTTACGTTCTTCACCACGTTTGTAATCGTAGGCTACAATCATAGAGTTCTTATCCAGCAACACACCTTGTAAACGGCCATAGGGACAAACAACTGTACATGCCTGCTCACGAAAGAATGCATACACGGCGTAAAACACGGCTGAGAAAACCATCAATGCAGCAATGTTGCCAACATTATCTGCCGGGTGATGCATCATGGCCCATAATTCTTTTACACCAATAATGTAGGCGAGGAAGAAATTGGCAATAATGAAAGCGAGTAAATAAAATACAATGTGCTTGGTTGCTTTACGTGCAATCTTTTCACTTGTCCACGGGCCGGCAGCTAATATTTTTTGTTTGGCTGCATCGCCTTCAATGGCGTATTCCAGTTTACGGAATAACATTTCCATGAAAATTGTTTGCGGACAAACCCAGCCACAAAACAAACGGCCAAAAGCTGCAGTAAATAATACAATGAACACAATGAATGTGATCATAATAATACCGAAGATGAAAAAATCCTGCGGCCAGAATACTTTACCAAACAGAATAAACTTCGCCTGCGGTATATTAAACATGAACAACGGCCTGCCGTTTACATGAATAAACGGCAGTGTTACAAAAATTAAAAAGAAAAAGAAGCTTACGTAAGTGCGTATGTTATAAAATTTTCCTTTTGGCTTTTGTGCAAAGATCCATTTGCGTTTTCCACTTGCGTCTACTGTAGCAATCCTGTCTCTGAAGGATTCCTGCTTTTGCTCCTGTATGGTATCTTCTGTGTTCATGGTATTCTTTATTCCCGATTAATTGGTTGCAACATCTTTCTTTACTGCACTGCTGTCTGTTGCGGGCGCTGCGCCATCTTCTTTGTATAATTGGCCTTGCTTTTCTTTTCCGTTTGGAGGATTGGTTCCATGTAACGATTTAATGTAACTGGCAATCTGAGCAATCTGTACAGGAGAAAAATCTTCCTGCCATGCTTTCATTCCTTTTTCGGGCCAGCCATATTTAATGGTTTTAAACACATCCTTAATACTGCCGCCATGGATCCAGTAATCATCTGTAAGGTTCGGACCTACACCACCTTCGCCGGCTTTACCATGACAGGCTGCACACATTTGTACAAATGCTGTTTTACCTGCATCGAGTGCAGCAGGTTCTTTCATTAATGCAACTGTATTTTCATCTACATTATTAGCGGCTTTAGCCAGGTAAGCTGCTTTTTCTTCATCGGCTTTCTTCATGGCAATTTCAAACTCCTGCTTGCTTAAAGGAGCTGTTTCAGAAATATGGTAACGCCATAAATAAATAGCACCGATAATGATGGTAACATAAAATCCATATAACCACCATGGTGGAAGACGGTTATCCAGTTCACGGATGCCATCGTAGTTATGACCCAGATCAATATTTGCTTCCTGCTCCATTGGTTTAAAGCTGTTGAGTTTATCCCACCAAACTTTTAAGCCCGATGGTTTTGCTGCAACAACTGTTTCTTCTGCCTGGGCAACAGCAACAGCTTCGTTGGAAAGAAAGCGTTTAACAAAAATGCCCATTACAATAATTACCAACAGTTCGGTTGCAATAACACCTGCCAATACCCAAAAAGTAGTGGGGGTTAAACCGCCAATTGATGATGGTGCTGCAACTGTTGCAGCTTCGGCAGCTGTTTCCTGCGCCTGCAGTAAAGCCGGTGCCAGGAACAGTACAAGAACTGAAACAATTTTTGCGGCATTGCTGCTTTTCTTTTGTTTATCAAAATGCAGTTTGGCTGTACCCAATACTACATTGGCAAGCAATGCAATTACCAGTAACAATACCAGGCTGATGATGAGCATGGTTAATGCCAGTGCATTATCCCAGATAGAAGGAGCAGGGGCGCCACCGGTTTGCTGAGCCGTTGCTGCAGTGCCCAGCAGTAACATTGGTACAGCTATGTACAACTTGCGTAAGAAAGGTTGAATAAAATGTTGTTTGAATGTGAACATGGTTCGTTGTTTTAAAAGTTAGTCCAATGGAATACGACTTTGTTCATTCATATCGCTCTTGCGTGCACGAATTACATAAATGAATACTGCACAGAAGAAAATGAAGAAAATGAGAAAAGAGCTTAACCCGTAAATACTTACGTTGCTGATTTTTTCGAGGTAGTTAATAAATTTCATTGTCGGTATTTTGATAACCGGGGCCGCAGCCCCGGTATGTGTTTATTAATTCGCTGCTGCAGTTTCGCTTTTCTTTTCTGCTTTAATATCCTTACCCAAACGTTGCAGGTATGCAATCAATGCCACGATTTCTTTATTGGCAGGCGTTTCAATTTTATCCATCTTTAAACTGATGCGGATACCATTGGCCTGCGTCATTAAATCTTTATTGGCTTGTTGATCGTAGCCCACTGCATAAGGAACACCTAAGCGTTGCATAGCCCGGATTTTTGCAGGAGTAGAGGCTGTATCCAGATCGTTGTCGAGTAACCAGCCATAGTTCGGCATAATAGAACCGGGCGACATACTGCGTGGATCCATCATGTGGTTGTAATGCCAGCTGTCGGGATACTTTCCGCCTTCACGTGCTAAATCGGGTCCGGTACGTTTGCTGCCCCACTGGAACGGATGATCGTACACAAACTCACCTGCTTTCGAATACTCACCATAACGTGCAACCTCATCACGGAACGGACGGATCATTTGTGAGTGACAGGTATAACAACCTTCACGGATGTAAATATCACGACCCTGTAATTCCAGCGCAGTGTAGGGTTTTACACTCGTAATGGTTGGTATGTTCGATTTAATAAGGAAGGTTGGAACAATTTCAAGAATACCACCAATAGCAACTACAATTAAACTGAGGACTAACAGTGTTGCAGGTTTTCTTTCGATCCAGCGATGCCAGTATTCTTTTCCATGCGACTGGTGTTTTGCCAACGGTGCAGCTTCTGCTTCTTCGTTTGCAATAAACGAACCCTGTTTTGCAGTTTTAATTAAGTTGTACACCATCATAAATGCACCAATGAGGTACAGTGTACCACCTACACTACGTGTAATGTACATGGGGATGATGTTGGTAACTGTTTCCAGGAACTGGAATTTTAACTGACCTGATTCGGTAAAGGTCTTCCACATTTCGGCCTGTGCAAAACCTGCCCAGTATAAAGGAATGGCATAAATAACGATACCGATTGTACCTAACCAGAAGTGGTTGGTAGCAAGTTTCTTCGAATACAAAGTAGTGCCCCACATTTTTGGAACTAACCAATACAACATTCCAAAAGCCATAAAGCCATTCCAGCCTAAACCACCAATGTGTACGTGCCCGATAATCCAATCGGTAAAGTGTGCAATAGCGTTTACACTTTTCAAACTAAGCATGGGTCCTTCAAACGTACTCATACCATAACAGGTAACAGCTACTACAAAGAATTTCAACACCGGTTCTTCACGCACTTTATCCCATGCACCACGCAGTGTAAACAAACCATTCAACATACCACCCCAACTTGGTGCAATCAACATAACGCTAAATACCACACCCAGCGATTGTGCCCAATCGGGTAAAGCTGTATATAATAAATGGTGTGGACCTGCCCAGATATAAATAAAGATGAGCGCCCAGAAGTGGATGATGGATAAACGATACGAATAAACAGGACGGTTCGCTGCTTTTGGCAGGAAGTAATACATCAACCCGAGAATAGGAGTAGTTAAGAAGAAAGCAACGGCATTGTGACCATACCACCATTGTACCAACGCATCCTGCACACCTGCATACCAGCTGTAACTTTTAAACAGCGATACCGGCATTTCAAATGAGTTAACAATGTGCAGCATTGCAACGGTAATCCAGGTAGCAATGTAGAACCAGATGGCAACATACAGGTGGCTTTCTCTTCTTTTGAAGATGGTGCCAAACATGTTTACACCAAACACCACCCAAATGATTGTGATCATGATGTCGATCGGCCATTCCAGTTCTGCATATTCTTTACCGGTTGTTAAACCAAAGAATAAAGTAGCAGCTGCTGCAACAATAATAAATTGCCAGCCCCAGAAATGGATCCAGCTTAATTTGTCGCTGAACATACGTGCTTTACACAAACGCTGCAGCGAATAATAAATGCCGGTAAACATACAGTTGCCAACAAAAGCAAAGATGACGGCGTTGGTGTGAATGGGGCGAAGGCGGCCAAACGTTGTGCCTGCATAATCGAGCGATGAAGCAGGGAAATAAAACTGGATGGCAACCCACAAACCTACAATCATACCTACTACTCCCCAAAGCGCTGTGGCATTGGCAAAGTATTTTACAATCTTGTTGTCGTAATAAAACTTTTCGGTTTGCATAATTTCAAATTGTCTGTTGTTTATTGTTGGGTTGAATTGGACTCGGTTGAACTGTTCGATGAGGGTGGAGGCGGATCGAATAACATGCGCATGGGAGGTGAGGTTTCATCGTCGAACTGACCACTTTTCACACTCCACAAAAAAGCGCCTAAAAAAAGGGCGGCCACAGATACGCTGGCAATCAGCAACAGGAAGATGACACTCATATAAGATTAATTTCGGCTGTAAAACTATCGGGAGGGTGATTCGTGGCAGATGACTCAAATCAGATAAAAAGTTGACTCTTGTCAATTACGGCTGATTTGAATCAGTTTTTTAGAGAAAGTAGAGGGAAAGACGTGGAGTCGGGAAAGACCGAAAGTCAGGATAAAGTTGTAAAGATCAAAATTAGCTCGCTCCCAATTCACGCTGTGCTACGTAGCTTCAGCGAAGCAGGAACTCACAACTGCCGCTTCTTCCGCAAGCCCAGCAAACGGGCATACAGCGACGAGGTGCCAAAAGTGAGCAGGATAATACTGAGCGAACTGGAAGGCATTAAAATAGCCGCAACCATGGGCGAGAGTGCCCCTTTCAATGCAAAGCTTAAACCAATAATGTTGTACAGAATAGACAATACAAAGCTGGCCAGCACCACCTGTTTATTGGCTTTGGTAAACTTTAAATACGCCGTAAGCCGGTTAAGTTGGTTCGCTTCCAAAATACCATCGCTGGCAGGTGTAAAGTTGTTGGTGCTTTCGGTTACGGCAATACCTGCATCGGCCTGTTTCAATGCACCGGCATCGTTTAATCCATCACCAATCATAATTACACGCTGGCCTTTTTGCTGCAGCTGCTGTATATAATTGAGTTTATCGTGTGGTTGCTGGTTAAAGAACAACTTTACATCCATTCCCAATTCTTTCTGCAGATTCAACCGTTCGCTTTCATTATCGCCAGAAAGAATCGAAATGCGGTATTGTTTTTTCAGTTGATTGATCTGATTGAAAATTGCCGGACGGTAATGATTACGTATGCTGAAATAACCAAGCAGTTTACCATCGAAGCCAACATACACTGTACTGCCTTCGAAACTGCTGTGTTTATAGCCGGTAACAAACTCAGCTGAGCCTAATGTAATAATGTGTTGATTAACGATACCGCTGATGCCTTTACCTGTTGTTTCACGGTATTGTTTTACTTCAAACAAACCGTTTTGCTTACATTCTTTTGCCAGCAGTTTGCTTAACGGATGTGTGCTTTGTGCAGCCAATGCAGCAATGCAGCCGGCAACTTCATCGTTAAATGGTTCGCCTGTAAACAGGATATCCTGTTCTTCGGTTGTTGTAAGTGTACCTGTTTTATCGAATACAATATGATTGGCTTCGGCAATTTCTTCAATGGTTTGTGCATTGCGTAAATACAGTTTGTTATTGCCAAGTATACGCAACACATTGCCATTGGTAAAACTGTTGCTGAGCAATAATGCACAGGGGCAGGCTACAATTAAAATAGTGGTTACTACATTCCAGGCACGGCCACCATCATGGAAACTCCAGTATAATGCACCGGCTGCTGCCAAGGCAAACACAATCCAGGTAAAGTAACGGCTTAATGCATCCACAAACGAAACCTTGGTTACTTTCTGTTTATCGTCGTTATTCCAAAGATGGGTTAAATAACTCTGCGCCACTTCCTTCATTACCAGCAGTTCAATATTGCTGCCGGTTTGTTTTCCACCTGCATACAACAGTTCGCCCATTTCCTTCAGCACAGGTAACGATTCGCCGGTAACAAAACTATAATCGATCAACGCTTTGCCTTTGGTAAGCAATCCATCAACGGGTATCAGCTCTTCGTTATGGATGAGAATGGTATCGCCTACTTTAATATCGGGTAAGGCAGTTGGCGTTTCTTTATTTTCTTTAATAACGGTTACGGCAATGGGGAAGTAAGAAGTATAATCACGCTCGAAGGATAATTGCTGATAAGTTTTTTCCTGCAACACACGGCCCACCAGCATAAAAAACACAATGCCACTCATGGAATCGAAATAACCACTGCCGGCGTTGCTCAATACTTCATATAAGCTGCGGCCAAAGGTCATGATGATGGCCAGTGCAATCGGCGCATCGATATTGAGATACCTGTGTTTTAAACTGCCCCATGCACTCTGGTAAAACGGTAGGGAGCTGTATAAAAGAACGGGCAGCGATAGTACAAGATTGAAATAACGGAAAAGATACTGCATGCTTTTCTCCGCTTCTTCTAAACCGAGATACTCAGGAAAGCTCATGAGCATGATGTTGGCAAAACAAAAACCTGCCACACCAAGTTGATAAATTAAACTGCGTTGAATACGTGGCTTTACCTGCTGCAGATTTTGTAAGCTGATGTAGGGTTCGTAACCAATGCTGGTTAAAAGTTCGGCTACAGTACGCAGCGAAGTAGTGCGGTTATGGTTGAAAACAATTTCAACTTCCTTGCGGGTAAAGTTTACTCTCGAAGAAACAACATCGCTGTTTAAACGATGCAGATTTTCCAGCAGCCATAAGCAGGAACTGCAATGGATCTGCGGCAAATAAAACGTTACATGTGTTTGCTCCTCGTTGCGGAACGATGCCAGTTGCTGTTGAATTTTTTCATCGTCGAGGAAAGAGAATTTGTCTTTGCGTACAGTAATACGTTGAGTAGTGCCGGGGTTTTTGTTGAGTTCGTAGTAATCGCACAAATCGCTTTGGTTCAGTACCTGATATACAGTTCGGCAACCCTGGCAACAAAAGGTTTTGTCGGCCAGTTGAATTTCCTCGGTGATGCAATCTTCACCGCAGTGGTAGCATTGAACGGTTGGTTTTAGACTCGTACGCATAACAGGCTGCAAATTAGAACGGCGCTGTTTGCTGCTTTCTGACGAACATCAGAAAAAAAACTGATGATGCTCATGCATACAAAAAGCCCCGCCACAAATCAATTGCGGCAGGGCCGGGTAACAATCCTACCATCGGCAGGACTATTTTACAGCGATATGTTTGCCCGCTGCGAGCTTTTTGGCTTCCTCTTTTTTAGGAAGCATCAGTTTCAACACACCATCTTCGTATTTCGCTTCAATTTTTTCCTTGTTTACTTCATCTGGTAAAGTAAAACTGCGGCTGAAAGAAGAATAGTTGTACTCCTTACGGGTGTACTTATCTTCTTTTTCTTCTTTGTTTTCTTCTTTTTCGCTGCTGATGGTGAGCATGTTGCCTTCAACATCAATATTGAAATCATCTTTTTTCATTCCGGGTACAGCAAGAGATACCATGTAGTCCTCTTTGTTCTCAACAATGTTTACGGCAGGCATTGTCATAGTGCGGCCAAAAAATGAACTGCCGTTATCAAACCATTCGTTCCATGGTTTAAAAAATTCGTCGAATACTGTTGGTAACATGCCAGGTTTAGCAATAGCTCTTGTTGACATATACACCTCCTTTGTTTATGTGTGATGAATTAGATGAACGGTTTGAAGATACGGTTACAGCATAGGTTTTTTCAAGAATGCACATCAACGATTGCTGTGATTTAAGTCAGAAAAAAATGTATTGGTAAGAAATGATTTTAACAATTGATTTCTATTATCGAAACTGTTTATTCATCAACGATTTTTAAAATCAAATAGCCACCCGGTTGGGGGGGGCTACTTGCGATTGCATACAGGGTTAGTCGGGGTTTATTTCTTTTTATGCATCCATTCGGCTACTTTTTCCTCGGCTTTTTCTACACCGATTTTTGTAAGTACTGCTGCCAGTTGCGATAAGGTTTCGGCCAGCGACGATTCGCCGTTTGCTTTTTCTTTTTCAAACATACTTGCAAACATCTGTCCGGCTACATTCTTTGGGCGAATGCTTTCTTTCACATCCAGCCAATCGTAACGGATCGCTTTTTCCAGTTCCGCCTTCCGCTGCTCCAGTTGTTTGCGCCGGGCTTTCAGTTGTTTTATGTTTTTAATTTTCTTCATCGTCGTCTTCATCTTCGTCACGGAAAAGCTGCTGCAGCAAGGCGTTCATAATCGGCAGTTGAATAATGCGGTCTTTCAACAGCCAGATAATAATGCCCAGCAACAGGTAAATGCCACCTACAATTAAAAAGCCCCATGCAAGCGAACCGGTAGCTCTCGAAAAAACAAATGCCAAAGCAACACTGGCAAAAAATAAAAAACTGAAAATAAATACTGCAACGGTTACCGCAGCAATAACAAGTGCTGCTACTTTGGATGTTTTTTCAGCAGTATCAAGTTTCACCGCATCCATACGGTTATGGATGTATTCCTTTACATGTTCGGCCAGTTCTTCTGCTTTGGCAAATGTTTCTTGCATCATGAACAGTTTGTGTTATACCAGTTCACCCATTTCTTCTTTCATTGCTTCGGCTTTGCCACGAACGTTTACTTTCAGTCCGTCGAATTTGCCTTTAACAGTGTCGGTTAGTTTTTTGCCGCTGTCCATAATTTTTTTGCGTGTGTTTTCACCTTTATCGGGTGCTAACAAAATACCTGCAACTGCACCTGCAACAACACCTGCTGCTGCAGCGATGGCGATTTTACCAATTGTGTTCATAAAAAATATTTACAGGTGAATAATCTGTTATATCGGTTCTAAGTTAGCATTTGAAAAAGCCAATTGCAATGATGCTCATCATACTTTACAATGAGAGCTGCTACTCTTTTTCGTAGCGGCCTGTTTTTTCTAACAAAAGAATGCGATAGATCACCGGCCTGGCCGATGTACTGTTGCGCAAACGATCGGGTGCTATTTCGGGTGGGTGAGCGGTTGTGCTGATTTTTAATTTCAACATCCGGTCTACAAATAATTTCATGGCATCATACCGCTCACGCTCTCCCGTAACTTCCATGTATGTGCCTTGTGTAATAACGCTCTGCCAGTTTTTATTGTTCTCCACATGGTCTACTTCAAAACAAACCGATGGATTCTTGCGCATAATCTGGATCTTGAGCCCTTCTGTGGAGTGTGCAATAATGCTGCGCCCATCGTACACATAATTAACAGGCACTACATAGGTTTTTCCATTGTAGCTGCAACCAATACGGCCGAGGTTGTTGTTGTACAACAACTCTTCGATTTCTGCTTTACTGAGTATACCAAGCATGGCAATATCATTAACGGAACAATAAAATTAGGTTGTGCCATGTGGTATATGAATGATGGGTGTCAGCAGGGTTTTTGATGCTGCTCATAGCTAACGGATAAAGCCGGGTAACTCATCAAACTGTGCCGCTTCCTGTTCGTTCAGTAACAGATCTTTTGTAGCCAGCAGCAGCGATTTGTAAGCGGTGTATAACTCCCGGTTGTAATTGATGATGGTGGATATTTCGGTTTCGTTTAAATGGTCAATACTGCTTTGGCGGTACAACTCCTGAAGTTCGTGTGTATACTGTTGAATGATTTGTTTGTACAGTTGAATAAGTACTCCTGCTGTTTGTGCTGTTTTTTGCTGCAGCAATAGATTGTTTACACCGGTGAGTAACCGGCTGGTTTCTTCCCGGCTTTCCTGGTAGTGTGTAAACTTTTTATCGTTCGATGAGTTACGGAGTAATACCGCATCAAACGAAGCGTCCTTTATGCTTTTTGCTGCATACATGCCATTGCGCACCGATGAGATAAGGCGTTGCAAATGCAAGGCTTCTTCGGGTTGTAATTGTGCAGACTGTTGCTTTACGTAAAAAGACAGTATATCGCCATGCAGGTGTTTAATAAACTCGTATTGTTCTTCGGCCGGTTTTTTAAGGAACACTGCTGTTTGTCCGTTGTTGAGATGATTCAGTTCAAATACACGTTTCGAAAAATCGATCACCAGTTGCAGAAAGTAAGCTGCTTCTTTTTGCAAGGCTTGTACTGCCAGTTCGTTTTCGCCTGGTTTTATTTTGTGAATGAACAATGTTTCATCGCTATTCTGTGTAAACCGTGCAGATAAGAATTTACCAAAGGGTTGCAGAAACGGATAAAACAATACGATGCTTACCAGGTTTACGAATGTTTGAAACACCACCAACGCCAGTACATTGTTGGTAATACCCATTTGTTTGGTAATGAGGTTGTCGATTGGTGCCAGTAGAAAAATGAGCAGCAACGAAATAATTACATTCATTAAAAAATTACCCAACGCTACACGTTTTTTAGCCGCAATACCTTTTGCTGATGCAATAAAAAGTTTGATAGTTGTTCCTATTTCGGCGCCCAGCACAATGGCCATGGCCGGTTGCAGTTCTATGGCATGTACATGCAGTGCTGCAAGTACAAGTGCAATGGTGGCAGAGCTGGCCTGTATTAATGCGGTTATCAAAACACCGATCAATAAAAACAGTAACACCGAATAATCGTTAAACCGGCTGAGGTCGGTTTGCTGTACCATTGCTTCCACACCTGTTTTCATAAAGTTCAACCCAACAAACAAAAAACTAAAGCCCAGAAAAAATTTACTCAGCTGGAACCATTTGCTGTGTTTGTTTAATAACATCATTGCTATACCTGCAATGCCTGTGGCGGGCAGTGCAAGATTTTCTAAATTAAATTCAAAGCCAACGGTTGCAACAATCCAGCTGGTAAAAGTTGTACCAATGTTGCTGCCCAGCATCATGGCCAATCCGTTTTCCATTTGTATAATGCCACTGCCAACAAATGCCAGCAACATGAGGTTTACAATGCTGCTGCTTTGCAACAGGGCAGTAACAACTGCACCTGCACCAATTGCTTTTAATTTATGGGTCGTGTGTTTACGCAGAAATAATTTAAACGGACGGCCGGCGAGTTGCTGCAATGCTTCTTCCAGCATCATCATCCCCAACATAAAAATGGCAACACCTGCCAGTACTTTCCAAAAATCGAATAATGAAATCATGCGCAATTAAGGTAAGCAAAAACGGTTACAAAAAAAGCCGGGCTAAAGCCCGGCGATAACCAGCTGTTCTGAAAGCAATTCAGCTCATCACTGTATTGAGGTATTGTAATATTTCGTGTGCAGGTACCACACCACTCTTACGCCAGATGATTTGTCCGTCTTTAAAGATCATGAGTGTTGGCACTGCCTGTACGCCATAGCGATGAGTAAAACCGGGATTCTTATCGATATCCATTTTCAAAACAGTTATACGGTCGCCTGCAGCATCTTTCACCTGCTGCAGTACGGGAGCCATTAACTTGCAGGGTCCACACCACTCTGCAAAAAAATCAACAACTACCGGTTTGCTGCCGTATATATGTGATTCGAAATTGTTCATGTTTTAAAGCTAATTTCTTTACGGTTGTTTTTCTATGAGAACTGTCAATGCATGCATTGATGTTCATCAGCAGCATCCGTACATAGTACCAGTAGATTTATAGTATTAATCATTCCTCACCTTTTAATATCGATTGCCATGCTGGGACAGTTAAATGATTTGCAAATAAACAATTTGCTTGCGAGCCAGGTTGTGGGACGACTTGCCTGTACCGATTCGGTACAACCTTATCTGGTGCCGGTTACGTATGCGTTTGATGGTACGTCTATTTACGGACAAACAAACGAAGGCATGAAGCTGTCGTTACTGCGCAAAAATCCGAATGTGTGTTTTGAAGTTGATGTAATGATGGATATGGCCAACTGGCAAAGTGTGGTTGTAAGGGGACGCTTTGAGGAATTGAAAAATGAAGCGGCCGATAAAGCCCGTTTGGTATTGTATAACCGAGTGTTTCCGTTAATGACGAGTGCAACTATACACGGCGAACAACATGAAGTAGAACATGAACTCGATGATGCAAACCGCATTAAACCGGTTTTGTATCGTATTGTTATTGATGAAAAAACAGGCCGGTTCGAAAAAAGATAAATAGTAAATTGTATGCATGTCGAGCGGCAAGCAATTCCCTGTTTCAGCAGCCTACAGTACCCATAACGAGGTACAGTTAATCCGTGGTGGTGCAGATTATTTTGAAACGCTTCTTCGTTTAGTAAACGATGCACATTACAGCGTGCATTTACAAACCTATATTTTTGATGCAGATGAAACCGGTACACTTGTAGCCAATGCGTTAATGCGTGCGGCCAAACGTGGAGTAAACGTTTATTTATTACTAGATGGATATGCATCGCAACATTTGCCGGAAGAATTTATACAGCAACTGAAAGAAAGCGGCATTTTGTTTCGCTGGTTTGAACCGGTTTTTCGAAGCAGGCATTTTTATGTTGGAAGAAGGTTGCATCATAAACTGCTTGTGGTAGATGCATTGCACAGCATGGTGGCCGGTGTAAATATTTCAAACAGATATAATGATATGCCCGGACAAAAAGCCTGGCTCGATTGGGCGGTGTATGCAAAAGGCGAAGTAAGTGCCGAGCTGTTTAATCTTTGTGTGGAAGTCTGGAATAAAGCTGGCTGGGGCAAAAAAAAGCAACAGCAGTTGATGCACGAAGCACAACTGCATTTGCATGGCGATGAATGTTTGGTGCGTGTACGCCGCAACGATTGGGTTCGTCGAAAAAATCAAATAAGCCGAAGTTATCTTGAAATGTTCCGGAAGGCGAACTCGCATATAACCATGATGTCGAGTTATTTTTTACCCGGAGCTCCATTTCGCCGTAACCTGGCACATGCGGCTAAACGTGGTGTAGTTATAAAAGTAATTACGGCAGGTACCAGCGATATTTCCATGGCCAAACATGCCGAACGTTATCTCTACCGCTGGATGTTTCGCAACAATATTCAGTTGTACGAATACCAGCCCAATGTATTGCATGGTAAGCTGAGTACCTACGATGGAAAGTTTGTCACCATTGGTTCGTATAACATCAATAACATCAGCGCCTATGCGAGTATTGAATTAAACCTTGATGTACAGCATGCTGGTTTTGCTGCACAGGCAGAACAGGCATTGGAAGAAATCATCAAAAACGATTGTGTGCAGATTACTGAAAAAGAATTTGAAAAACATAACACCCTCATCAAACGCATCTGGCAACGGATGTGCTACGAAATGATCCGATTGATTTTTTTCCTGTTTACTTTTTATTTCCGTCAGCGAAGCTGAGGATGCTCGATGGACGATAGTCGACAGACGACTGGGTCACGCTGCTTGCTTCAAGCTGCACGCTGTACCCATAACCAGAAACAATAAACCAGAAACCAGAAACCGGCAACAGTTTCCTCAATTCCCCCTTATTCTCTTCAACAAGTAAAGCACTTCTTCTTTGTTCCATCCGGTAAAACGACCACGTTGTACAATCAGTTCGTTGTCTTCGGGATGTTGTAAAAAATAATGGAAGACAAATTTCTCTTTCGGATTACGCCAGCCGAGAATTTGTCCGAAGCGGAGATCGTTAAACACCAATGTATCGTTCCATTTTTCAACTGTATAAAACTGTTGTGAGAAGCGAATGAGTTCCTGCAGATCTTCATGATCGGCCACCGGTTTTAATAACGAATCGTTACGGGGAAAGAACGTAAAATCAATTTTTGGATTGCGGTCGAACACCGAACGAAAACCAACATAGTATCCGTTGTCATCACCACTTACTACATACCACAGCCAATTGTTCAGCGGCGATGGGGTAGTGAAGTAACGTTGATGCGGAATATTCTGTTCTGCAAACTGCTGTCTTACTTCTTTGTCAATACTTAGTTTGTTGGTAACGCAGTAAGCAAGATAAATGAACGGAACAAACACACCGATTTTCCAGAGCAGCGAACGTAACCGATGATGGCTGTGTATAAGAAACAAAACAATAAATGCCATGCCAGGCCAGATGGAAAACAGCGGATCGGCTACATATAAAGTGTTAAACGAAAAACGCACATCGCTGAAGGGCACCAGCCAGCCCACACCATAATTGTTAAATCCATCGAGGAATAAATGCATCAACACTTCTGCTGCAAAAAACAGTACCCACTTTTTAAAAGTAATGTTATGCGGCCGATGTACTCTCTCTGCCGTCATGGCCATTACAGGTAAAATCAGCAACGCAAATAAAAGCGAATGTGTAAAGCCACGGTGTGCCAGTAAATCATCTGCTGTGCTCATCCAGAAGGAAGCCAAAAAATCAATATCGGGAATGCTTTGTGCCAGTGCACCCCATAGCATTGCTTTTTTGCCAAAGCCTTTTTCGAAAAAAGCTTCGCCAATACATGCACCCAATGCAATGTGTGTAATTGAATCCATAGAATTTTACCCCGTGAAATTACAGGAAACTACGGTTACGAACGATGGAAGAAAATACGGCTATTTTGCTTTTGTACCGCAGCTGTTAATACCAAAGAGTGTATACAGCGGACAAAAACTTACCAGGCTGGTTAAAACAAATACAGTAGCTACAACAAGTGCTACAATACCTAATGTGCCGGTAATAATATTCTGGAACCAAAGGAAAGCCAATACACCTGCAATGATCAGACGAATAATTCTGTCGGTATTACCCATGTTCTTTTTCATATACTTCTGTTTTTAATTTCAGTAAATCTATAAAGCAGAAACTCCCTGCTATGTGAAGTTTGTCACAAACGAAACTGATTCAGGTTGTAACAAAAACTGATCGTAAGCATAAAAAAGAGGGGCCGATTGACATCGGCCCCGTACAATCACCAACCAAATTGCTATCTATCTGTGTTATCTGTGTGCTATAAATACCGGAAGCTTGTGCTCTGTAATCACATCTTTTACCATACTCTTCTTCACAAGTTCTGAAAGGGCAGAGCGGCCAAAGCTACCTGCAACAAGTAATGCTGCTTCCCGGTTGTTCATCCAAACGCTGAAGTACTTGTCTGCACTCATATCCAGCTTCGTCATTGTCAGATCACTGAAATGCCGTGCAGTGAGTTCTTCAATATTCACCTGCTGCGGAAAATCGGTTGTTCCATCTCTGTGTATGTATACCAGCAGTGTGGGTTTCTTCGCCAGTTCGGGGAACAGGTAAGCAAACTGCTTAATTGCATATACACTAGAATCGCTGCCATCGTAACAAAGAACATTGGTTTTTGGAAACTCATAGTTTTCCGGAACCACTACTACCGGACATTCTGATCTGTGCAGTACATCGTGCAGGTAATCGTTTAGTTTACCGCTCAGGTTTTCATAAAACACTTCGCTGCCAATAATCAATACATCTGCAAAGCGTGTTTCTGTTTTTAATTCAGGTAGCGCAAAATCATACGTGTCTTCGTGCACACGGTACTCCATATTGTGTTTTTGGCATAGGGTCTCGAATTTGAGGATGTTCTCCTTCATTACCTCGGTATCACGCTCTTCCACAAGGGGAACAAACATCGGACCGCTCATGCCATCGGCATAACTCCACATATTCGCTGCCTGTGCTTGTGGTAAAAACGCACCGGTTACCAAAACAGGTTCCAGTTCATTTAACCAGCGGGCAAATTCGAACGCACCGTTAGAAAAATGAGTTCCGTCGAAAGCCAGCAGAATCTTTTTCATAACGAATGATTTAGTTTGATAAAATTGAGGTTTCTGTGCCCTGTAATGAATGATACCCAACAGCCGGGCAACTGATTGGCGTCACATTAGAAATTTTTCGAACCTATGGGTCAGGTAAAAAGCGCTGCCACATAGCTGCCGGTCGTTTTTAAGCTGCTTTCTGGCAGTGTTATCACCTGTAGTAAAGCACACAAACCGTGCCTTAACCCATCAAGGATATTTCTGCTTTAGTAACACAGCAAACCGATTTACATTTACAGGAAAGAATAAAGTATGCTTACACAGGTTCATCCAAAATTGCCCATGCGAGATAAAACAGTAACGAAAAACTATTACGTACAAAAACTGGGCTTTACTGAAATTGGAAGTGCTGATTACGATGGTTATTTAATGTTGCAAAAAGAAGCCGTGGAGTTACATTTCTTTGAGCATAAAACACTTGATCCCAATGAAAATTACGGACAGGTGTACATCCGCACAAACGATATTAACGGTTTGTATCAGTCGTTGTTAGATCATCAGGTTGCGATTCATCCGGCCGGTCATTTACAGGTAAAACCCTGGGGGCAAATGGAGTTTGCTCTGCTCGATCCCGATAATAACCTGCTCACATTCGGACAAAGTATTTGAACAGCTGCAGAGTAGTTTTCTTAATACTCAATGGCTGCCATGTAAAGTTGATTTGTGTACCAATGCAGTTTTTTGTTTTTTATGTATGCAAGCGAACCACTGTTTTAATTTGATGCCGGTTGTACATTTCATACGATAACGGATGATTATGGCAGACGCCATTGTTAATAGGCCAATAAAAAGAATAGCTGCGTTAATGCTGATGAGGTCGGCAATGATACCGGTGAGGATTGCACCAATTGCATAACCGAGATCTCTCCACAAACGAAAAATACCAATGCTTTTTGCTCTGTCTTGCGGATGTGTATTTTCGGCAATAGTGGCCAAAAAGGTAGGATAAACCATTGCAGTACCCGAACCCAACAACGATGATAATAAAATAAAATGCAGCATGCTTTGTGCCCATAACAACGCAATCAACGCAAGAGCCTGTAAGAGCATGCCGCTGTACAACATATTTTTTTTGCAAAAGCGATCGGCCATTGCACCGGTAAACAATTGTCCTAAACCCCAAACAGCAGGGTATACAGCAGTTACAATGCCAATTTCTGCAATAGAAAATCCTTTTGTTGCTAACAGCATTGGAAAAATACCCCAGGCCATACCATCGTTTAGGTTATTGATGAGGCCGGCCTGTGTTACGGAACCCAGGTTTTTATTGTTCCAGGTTGTATCCCAAAAAATATGTTGCAGTCGGGGAAGATTGTTAGTGGCTGTTTCAACAGCTACATGTTGTTTGGTATCCTTAATTAAAAAAATGCTGCCGAGTAAACCAACAACAACCAACACAATACCTGTATAAAACGGATAAGGTCTGATGCCGTAGTTGCCGGCAATCCAACCGGTAAGAAAAGCAACGAGTGCCACAGCAATATATCCTGCAAATTCATTCAGCCCCATGGCAAAGCCACGTTGCTTTTCGCCAACCAGATCAATCTTCATCACTACTGTACTGCTCCAGGTTAAACCCTGGTTGATGCCCAGTAAAATGTTGGCTGCAATAATCCAGCTCCACGATGGCGCAAACATTAAAATGAAAGGAATGGGTAGGCCAATAATCCAGCCGGCAATTAAGAGGTTTCTTCTGCCGAATTTATTGGCCAACGCACCGGTGTAATAATTAGTGATGGCTTTAACAACACCAAATACAATAATGAAAGATAGGATGGCTGATTTTGCAGCAAGTGCAAATTCCTTTTCGGCAATTTGCGGAAGAATCGATCGCTCAAGACCTACCATGCCGCCAACAAAAGCATTGATGATTACCAGCAGAATAAACTGTTGGCGGTTTTCTTTTAAGCCTAATTGAATTTGCTTCATTTGCATTTAAAAAATGTGCTGGAACATTTTCTGCTGCAAAGTTCTTTTTGCAAAAGCGCAAATTCTTTTACATATGGCAAATAATTACTTCAGTGCCCGAATACGGCTGAGGCTTGTTTGTGTAATGCCCAGGTACGATGCAATGTGTTTAAGCGGCACCCGTTTAATTACATCGGGCGCTTCTGTTAGTAAGGCTCTATAACGTTCCTCGGCGGTATGAAACTGAATGCTTTCAATGCGAGTAACAGTATCAACATGGCTGGCTTCAAAAATTTTACGGAACAACCGTTCAATTTCCGGAAACTGATCGTACAGTTGAAACAGTGCAACCGCATCAATGGCTACCAGCTCTGCATCTTCCAGTATTTGTATGGCTTTTCTGCTGGGCTTACCGGTAAATAAACTTTCTACCCGTACCAGAATATTATTTTCAAAAGCAAAACTTTCGGTTACATCAATCCCGTCTTTAAAATAATAAATACGGGCAATGCCTTTGTTAATGAAGTAAATGGTTTTGCAACGATGGCCAATAGGTTGCAGATCTTTATTCTTTGCAATATGCAGAATGCTGCAGATGGCTTCAATAGCTTCTTTTGCTTCTGCCGAAAGCGGACTGAACTGTTTGAAGTATTGAAATAACTGTTGCATGCGAAAGCCGGGTTTTATTGAAGCGGTATTATACAAAATTATGTATACTGGTTCTGTTACACGCTATTGCAATACGCATGCTTTACAACAGTTGCAGTACACAACCTTATGGGTTCAATACAGAGAGCTATGCCTGTAAGTGCACTACATACGATGAGTTGAATCAAAGAAACCGGTGATGATGATCATTTTTAAAGTGAAGTAGAAACGGTAGCTTACTCCTCTAAACACACATTTATGAACACAGCGATTGCCCCCGAAATAAGAGAAGTGCTGGACGCCTTGCATTACAGGCCTGCTGTTTCAGTGATACTTCCTTTTGAACCGAAGATGGGTTTAAAAGCCGAATTACAATACAGCCTCAAGCATGCGGCTAAAAAAGTGCAGGATGCGTTGCAGGCCGATTACCCGCCTGAACTATCGGATCTGGTGATGCAAAAACTGCTGCAAATGATTGAGAAGGTTGATTACAACACGTATAAAAAAAGCATTGCCATTTTTGTATCGCCTGTTTTTCAAAAATTATTGTATCTCGATGTGCAGGTAGAAGAACGGATTATTGTTGATGAATCGTTTGAAATTAGAGATCTCATCTACAGTAAAAAGCAATTACATAAATACCTGTTGCTGTTGCTGAGTGCAAAAGAAATTCGCATGTTTCTTGGTAATGGTGGTGAAATGGTACGCATCATTTCTGACCGGCCGGAACATGTAGAAGCTTATGAAAATGATATTGCAGAGCGGGTTACCAATTTTTCGGATGTATCAGACAGAAAAGAAGTGATGATGGAAAAGTTTTTGCGTCATGCAGATCAGTCGTTGGATGTAGTACTGAATGCGTATCCATTACCATTGTTTGTGTTAGGTACCGATCGTATACTTGGCCGGTTTAAACAACTGACCAAACACCAGAAAGCAATTGTAGATGTGCTGCATGGTAATTATGAAGAAGCTACACCTGCCGAGCTGAAAAAAATACTGGAGCCTGTTATCAGCGATTGGAAAAAGATTCAAGTAAAAGATTTGCTGAACAGGATTGAAGAAGCGGCCAGTAAAAAGAAACTGGCTGTTGGTATAAAAGATGTTTGGCACGATGCCATCCGTAAGAAAGGACAGTTGTTGATTGTAGAAAAAAACTACATGTATCCTGCACAGCACAGTGATACTGCAGAGCACATTGAAGGTACAGAAGGATTGTACAATCGTTTTTCGTACATCAAGGATGCCGTTGATGATGTTATGGAAAAAGTACTGGAGTTTGGCGGTGATGTGGAGTTTGTAGATGAAGGAGTGCTGGATGCCTATGAGCACGTTGTACTCGTTAATTATTATTGATGAACGAAAAAGGGTACAGGACGCATAATGTGAAGCAGGTACTTGTTATCATCGGGTGCCTGCTTCCGTTTGTACAGTTTGCACAAACCGCTGCAGAAATTGTACAGAAGGCCGATGCGAAGATGAGAGGTAAAACAGCGATTGTTGAAATTTCGATTAAAACCATACGGCCGGGCTGGAGTAGAAGCATGGATGTAAGAGCTTGGACCAAGGGAACAGATTATTCGCTTATACTCGTGCAGGCACCTGCAAAAGATAAGGGCATTGTTTTTCTGAAACGTAAAAAAGAAGTGTGGAACTGGATGCCTTCGCTGGAGCGTACCATTAAACTGCCGCCCTCCATGATGAGCCAGAGCTGGATGGGTACTGATTTTACCAACGACGACCTGGTAAAAGAATCGTCTGTTGTTAATGATTATGACCACACCCTCCTTGGCGATACAGTTATCAGCGGCCGCAACTGTTTCATCATCCGTATGATTCCAAAAGCAACTGCAGCAGTGGTATGGGGTAAGCTGATTGTTTGTATTGATAAAACAGATTTTCTGGAACTGCACACCCGTTTTTACGATGAAGAAGGCGTACTGATCAACATCATGAATGGATATGATATTAAGCTGATGGATGGACGGTTGATTCCTACACGTTTTGAAATGATTCCGGTTGAAAAACGAAATCATAAAACAGAAATGATTTACCGTTCAGTACAGTTCGACCGTTCAATTGAGGATGGGTTTTTTACAACTGAAAAAATGAAGACGATTCGTTGATGCCGAAGCATAAACAAACAACAAATGAAATGGCTTGCAAAACTGGCATGGAAGAATATCTGGCGCAACCGCAACCGTACGATTATCACAATGGCATCGGTTTTTTTTGCGGTCATCTTATCGGTTTTGGCAAACAGTCTGCAAACAGGCACATTCGATAACCTGGTGAAAAATGTAGTTAGTTTTTATACCGGCTACCTGCAGGTACACAAAGCCGGTTACTGGAACGAACAAATACTGGATAACAGTTTCGAAGCTTCTGCTTCAACCAAACAAAAAATTCTTTCGCAACAAAACATCCGTGTAGTAGCTGCAAGGCTCGAATCGTTTGCATTGGCTTCGTCGGCCGATGTAACCAAAGGATGCCTTGTTGCAGGTATTGATGCTGAAGAAGAAAATAATGTAACAGGATTAAAACAAAAACTTATTGCCGGTTCTTATTTGCAAGCTGCAGATGCCGGTGTGTTACTTGCACAGGGGCTTGCTGATCGACTTCAACTGAAAGTAAACGATACCATTGTATTAATTGCGCAGGGCTATCACGGTGCAACATCTGCAGGTAAATATGCTGTAAAAGGAATTTTAAAATTCGGATCGCCCGATTTAAACGACAAAGCACTCTTTATGGCACTCGTAACAGCACAGGATTTTTATGGTGCACCGGGTATGGTTACTTCGTATGTGCTTTCATTAAACGAAACAAAATCGTTACAGGTAACAGCAACAACCGTTCAACAGGCATTGGGCAGCAATTATGAAGTAATGACCTGGGAGCAACTGATGCCCGATATTAAACAACACATCAAGGCCGATGCCGATAGTATGCGGTATGTGCTGGGTGTGTTGTATATGCTTATTTGTTTTGGTGTATTCAGTACACTGCTAATGATGATGGTTGAAAGGAAATATGAAATGGGGATGCTGGTAGCCATTGGTATGCACAAACGGTTGATGATGCTGTTGCTGTTAATGGAATCGCTGCTAACAGTGCTCGCCGGTTGTGTGTTGGGTATACTTACAAGTGTGCCCATCGTGTACATCATGCAGAAGTATCCGATTCGTTTAAGTGGCGAAAGTGCAAAGGCCTACGAGCGTTTTGGATTCGAAGCTATTTTTCCAACATCAACAGATGCTTCTATTTTCATCAGCCAGGGATTGATTGTGCTGGTGATTGGTTCGGTATTATCGCTGTACCCTGTGTATAAAGTTTTTCGCTTGCACCCTGTTACAGCAATGAAACGATAAATAAAGTGCGTATGATTTTACGTATGGCATGGCGGAATATCTGGCGCAACAAAATGCGTAGCCTGGTGATCATGTTCTCCATTGCTACCGGTTTGCTGGCAGGCATTGCCGTACTTTCTTTGTACGATGCCATGATGAACAGCCGTGTGCGTACAGTGATTGATTCGGAAGTGGCACATATTCAACTGCATCATACCAATTTTAAAAAAGATTACGATCCGAAGTATGTTATTACCAATGGCGATGAAGTGCTGCAGGCAATAAAAAAAATGCCGCAGGTAAAAGCAGCGACGGCACGAAGTATTACAACAGGTATGCTGGCAACTGCAACCGGTAGTGCAGGGGTAACCATTAACGGCATTATACCGGAAGAAGAATACAAGGTGTCGCAGTTAAAACAAAAGTTAACAGCCGGGAAGTTGTTCGATGAAAATAAAAAAAGCCAGGTGATGATTGGAAAAAAACTGGCAGTAAAAATGAAATTAAAGCCGGGATCAAAATTAGTGCTGACGTTTACCGATACATCAGGCGCCATTGTTTCAGCAGCATTTCGGGTTGCAGCCATTTACGAAAGTGCCAATGCGCCGCTTGATGAACGCAATGTGTATGTGCGTATGAACGAGCTAAATGAATTATTGTTGAGCAATGCTTCTTTTCATGAAATAGCGGTGTTGCTGAGCAAAGATGATGCGTTAAAAACTGTACAGCAAAACATGCAGCTGCTGTTCCCTTCTGTATTGGTTGAATCGTGGAAAGATATTTCGCCTGAAACAGATCTGATGGTTGATACGGTAGATCAGTATTCGTACATCATCATGATCATCATTATGCTGGCATTGGCCTTTGGTATTATCAATACCATGCTGATGGCTATTCTCGAACGCACAAGGGAAATAGGAATGATGATGGCGCTTGGCACCAATCGTGCAAAGCTTTTTTTCCTGGTATTATGTGAAACGCTGTTGCTTACGCTGGCAGGTACACCCATTGGAGTGCTGATGGGTTGGTTGCTTACTGCTTACTTTCATACACAAGGGCTTGATCTTTCCGGCTGGGGAAAAGAGATGATGAACAATTTTGGTTTTGGCACCATGATCTATCCCGAATTTCCTGTCGAACGATTACCGGCTGTACTGCTGATTGTAACCGCTACACCACTTGTTTCCTGTTTGTTTCCTGCTGTAAAAGCATTGAAGCTGCAACCTGTTGAAGCATTAAGAAGATAAACTACAGAACATGAACAACACAGTCATTGATGTACATAATATCAGCCGGGTTTACAACCCCGATACCATACCTGTATATGCTGTAAACAATGTGCATCTGCATTTGCAACGTGGTGAGTTTACTGCGTTGGTTGGTCCTTCGGGTTCGGGTAAAACAACATTGCTGAACATGATTGGCGGATTAGATAAGCCGGATGCAGGCACCATTATCATCAACGGAATGAATATTACAGAACTGTCGCCTCGTGAGCTGGTTGATTTTCGTTTACACAATATTGGCTTTGTGTTTCAGTCGTACAATTTAATTCCTGTGTTAACAGCAAAAGAAAATGTGGAGTTTATTATGTTGCTGCAAGGTAAAAGCAAACAAGAACGGGACCAACGTGTAAAGCAGCTGTTTAAAGAAATTGGAATGGAAGATAAACTCAATGTGCGTCCTGCACAATTATCCGGTGGTCAGCAGCAACGTGTAGCAGTTGCAAGAGCATTGGCTTCGAAACCACAGTTTATTTTAGCCGATGAGCCAACAGCTAATCTTGATTCAAAATCTGCTGCTAACCTATTAGATATTATGACGCTGCTGAATGCAGAAGAAAACATCACTTTTCTTTTTTCAACACACGATCAACGGGTTATTAACAGGGCAAGACGTGTAATTACATTGGTTGATGGCAAGATTGCTTCCGATACTGCAGCAGTTGATATCAGTCAACCGCATAAGTTTGAAACAGTATAAATGAAAACGATTTGTTTGATAGCAGTTGTTTGTCTTGCTGCAATTGGTTACGGGCAGGATAGTGCTTCACAAAAACCAAAATGGGAAGTAAACGGCTATCTCAAAAATATGCAACACATCAGTTTCGATCATTTATACAAACAGGATGTATCGGGTAACCTGCTGCACAACCGCATCAATGTGAAATGGATGCCTGCTGATGAACTAACTGTCGTGGCACAGTTGCGTAACCGTATGTTCTGGGGTGAGGAAATAAAACGTACGCCTCAGTTTGTAACCTTGCTCCGAAACAGCAATGAGAAACTGAACATGCAGGTGCTTTGGATCAACAGCCCGTCAGTAATAATGCACAGCAACACCGAGCGTTTGTATATCGACTACCGTAAAGAAAAGTTGAATGCACGGCTTGGAAGGCAACGCATTAACTGGGGTGTAAGCACTACCTGGAACCCGAATGATGTGTTTAACTCGTACAACTTTCTCGATTTTGATTATGAAGAACGTCCCGGAGTAGATGCTGCAAAACTGCAATACCAGTTCAGCGATTTTGGAACGGTGGAGTTGGCTTATGCTTCTTCTGCAGGAAAAAAAGGCGATATTGTGGCAACACGTTTTTCTGCAAACAAATGGAACTATGATTTGCATGCAATAGCCGGAATAGTGCAACAGCAAGTAACCATTGGAGCAGGATGGGCCGGAAGTATAAAGGAGAGTGGATTTAAAGGCGAGTTACAATATTATTTTACGCATCATGCTTTGAAGGAGCGATTGAATATTGTGCTGGAATGGGACAGGGTGTTTAAAAAAGGCTGGTATACCAATGCAAGTGTTTTGTACAACAGCCGGGGTATCGATACAGTGGTCAGCAATTTTTATACAATCGATCTCAAACTGTCACCACAAAACCTGATGCCTACCAAATGGAATCTGATTGCTACCGCTTCGAAAGAAATAACTCCGTTATTATCGGCGAATACAAGTGTGTTGTATACACCGGGTACCAATTTACTGATCTTGTTGCCTTCACTGCGTTACGATCTTGCAACCAATTTAACCGCTGATCTTATTGGGCAGAGTTTTTTTGCCCAACAGGAAAACAGGTTTCGTGCAATCAGCACCCGGTGCTTTTTACGGATCAAATGGAATTTTTAAAACCACTCGCTGCAAGTGTTTATTGTTGCAGCAGAATATTATTCTTCACAATGTCTGCAATAATCAATCTGCCGTATTCATGTCCCAGGTTTTCGGAATTTGCAGGATCGAACGATTTTGTTTGTACCGAGTACAGTAAGGATTGTGTGCTTACTTCGTACACATTGCTTTCCCAGAAATACCTTGTATCGGTTACATAATAGCCGGGTTCGTAAATACGATAGTTCAATGTGCCGTAATAAGGCCAGAAACGGTTATAGTACATCACATAAGGTGAGTAATACATGCGGCCCGGTACATAGTTGCGTTCTTTTTGTTTGTCGAGTAGCACAATGGTTACCACTGCATCAATATTGCTTTGCTTTAGTCTTGCAAGCGCTTCTGCTTCGGTTACATTGCTGAATGCTTTCGGGCCAAACTCCTGCAAACTGCCCACAGCGTTGTATCCTTTGCTTTTCAAATCATCCACCAAATGTGCTTCCATTTTTTCCTGCAGGCTACGGTCGCTGTCTTTAATTAACCCCAGCACCAGTATTTTGCTGTAGTGTTTGGGTTGTACATTGGCAGCCTTCCAACTGCTGGTAATTTTTGTTGTAGTGCAGGCTGTTACAAACAGCAATGCCAGCAACCACCAGCCGATTTTTTGAATCGTTTTCATACAATTGCTTTTAAAATTTTTCAGCAATTTGTTTGGTGTATGCTTTAATACAAAACAATACGATGCTTCTGTGCAGGAACAGTGTTGTTTTCTTTAGGTAAGTAAAGATGGAGCATACCATCGTGATAGCTGCCAACAGCCATTTCAGGATTCACATTATGCGGTAATGCAATTTGCCTGTTAAAGCAGGCATAGTTAAACTCGTGCAGCTGAAAGAGATCTTCCACCTCATCCTCTGTTGAACAGTTCATCAATAATGCAATGGATAATACATAATGATCGGCTTCAATTAAAAAATGCTCCCGCCTGGCACCAGGTACGGCTGCATCAATGACCATTGCTGTTGCATTTTCTTTTACATTAATGAGAGGTTGTAATACAATACCTTCTCTGTGTTTTTGTAATTCAAGTGCAAGTTGCTCTAACTCGGGGAGTAACTTGTATTCGCCGGGGTAGTACTCATGTACATCGCTTTTTGGAGTATAGTGTTCCATACCGTTGTTTTAATGGTGAGCAATGAACGAATGTGTTTTTCATTTTTCAACGGACGGATTGTATCAAACACTTGTTTCGGGTAAAATGGAATGCCGGTATGTTTTTTCCATTTCATCCAGATAATGGATCACTTCTTCATCAGTTACCTGGCTAAAGTCGTCGTAAAATGCACCGACACCGGTAAACTGTTCGGCTATGTGCAAGCAAACAACTTCATCTGCATCCTTTTGCAGTTGACGGTACGCTTGCGAGGAAGCTACCGGAACAGCTACTATAATCTTTAACGGTTCTTCTTTGCGTAAAAGTTGAATCGTTGCTAATATGGTATTACCTGTAGCAATGCCATCATCAACTACAAGTAATGTTTTTCCTTTCAGTACAAAGCTTGAATGACCTGCACTAAATATCTGCAGCATTTGCTGCAGGCGTGTTTGTATATGTTCCACCTCAGCCTTTACATACTCATCACTTACATCTTCATCGGCCCAAACGAAATAACTGTTTAAACTGGCCGCACCAATTGCGTACTCCTTGTTAACCGGGTGACCAATTTTTTTAGCCAACACCAGCTGCATCGAAAAATGCAGCGATGCGGCCACTTCGAACGCAACAGGTACGCCGCCCCGTGGTATAGCACAAACCACGCAATCGTCCATTACAAACTTTCGTAACTGGAAAGCCAGTTTAAGCCCGGCATCTTTTCTGTCTGCATAGGTCATAAAGCTGATTTGTGAACATGATGATCGGCCATGAGCAAATGTTGTTCGAACCATTTACAGGCCAGCTTTTCTACTATCTCCATTTTGCCTTCTTCTTCAAACAGGTGTGTTGCATTTTCAACAATGTCCAGTCTTCTTCTGCAGGTGAGCATGTTGTAGGCATTGCGGTTCAGTGCCAGTACATCGGTATCGTAACTGCCAACAATCAATAAAACTGGCGCTTTCACCTTTGGCAAATCCTGTGCTGCAAGATCAGGTCGTCCGCCTCTGCAAACCACTGCTTCAATTTCGGGCAGGCGTAACGATGCTTTTAATGCAGAAGCTGCACCTGTACTTGCACCAAAAAAACCGAGTGTGCAGTTGTGTGCAGCAGGTTGTTTCTGCAGCCATCTTGTTGCGCCATACAGGCGTTGTGCAAGTAAAGCAATATCAAAGCGGGTTTGGTATTGCAGGTCTTCATCCGGCGTAAGCAAATCGAACAGCAATGTGCCGATGTTATGCTGATGCAGGTAAGACGCTACCATTTTATTACGTGGACTGTTTCTGCTGCTGCCGCTTCCATGCGAAAAAATAACAATGGCTTCGGCAGAAAGCGGAATGGTTAATTCACCTTTCAGCAATACATCTGCCAGCGGAATATCTACTTCGTTGTTGAATCTGAAATTCATTGTATTGGTTTTAAGGTAATGTAATGGGTGCTTTTGCCCGGCTGTTAATTTCATAAAGCGCAAGCTGCGATAAACGGTCATCGATTTGTTTTTCGTTTACTTCTGCCTGGTGAAAAAACTGTGCAGCCTTTTCCATGTCCAATGCATTGGCAAATGCAGCAGCTGTTCCGTAGGCACTGATCTTATAATGATTAATGAGTTGAACACTGGCCAGCAGGCAGGCATCTTTTACTTCTGCATCAGTGCAGGTTAAAAGTGTTTCATTCGTGTCATCAATATAGGCTTTCATAATACGGCTGTTGAGTTTAACCGCCAACAGACTTTCCTGTGTAATAAATTCATCCATTTGCTGCAGATGAATTTCAATATCATACAGGTAACGTTGCAGTACAGTTTTTAATTTGACAGAATTGGCGGAGTTTACCCATTGCTGCAGTTCACGACTGAGCTGATGTTCTGCACTCATAAATTTTCCTGCTTCGTAATCGAGCAGGTGATGCAGTGTGCTGATAGTTATATTTTCCTGTACCATAATTTTGGTTTTTTGGTAGTGTAAGTTAAAGGGTAGCATATACGGTTTCCTATGATGAATGTCAGCCGCTTGAATTCAACATCTCATAAAATTTCAATCGCTGCTTTTCTTGTTTTGTATGATTCTTGTGATTGTTTAAGGTTAAACTGTACGGTTATGCGACTTCTTCTTTTTTTGTTACTCGCTTTTATTACCCTCAGTTCTGTTGTTTCGGGTATGTTTATGCTTTGTTATCCCGATGGTTCGTTCCTGGGTTTATCAACAGCTTTACTTAAAGACACCGCTTTTCAATCGTTTACAGTACCCGGTATTGTACTTACTGTTGTGGTAGGAGGTACAAGCCTTGTGGCCGTAGTATTAATTGCACTTGCACACCCGAAGCGTTACAATTGGGCCATTGCTGCCGGCATTGTGTTAACAGGCTGGATTATTGTACAGATGCTGTTGATTAATACGCTCCATTGGCTGCAGTTTGTTTATTTGTTGTTGGCCTTGATGGTTTTATTGCTCAGCTGGCAGCTGAAGGGAAAATGGGTAGTATAGCTGAAGCGGTTACCAGTAACTTATTTACTTTTCTTCTTCTCCAGTTTTCTAAAATATCCTCTGAACAGAAAATTCGATTTCAGCGCTTCCATATTCTGGTTAAAACCTTCTGTTCCTTTTTCAATATGCTGCAGGCTGTTGTTGAGTTTTTGTACCAACAATGAATCTTTCAATAAAGCATGGATGGTGCCTTTGCCGTTGTTTACATCGTTCTTTACAGAACGTGTAAGTGCGTTCAGTTCATTTGCTAATGAATCGGCATTGTCACCCACGGTTTTTATTTTATCAATTGCAGCGGTAAGATGGTAAGCAATCGCCGTATCTGTCAGCAGTTTACCCATGGATCCTTTTCCTTCTTTTACACCGGCAATTATTATTTGCAGATCGCCGGCGAGTACATTGGCTTTAGCCGTAGCAGAGCGGATGTTTGCAGCAGATGCCAGCAGTTGCTCGGGCAGCAGTTTGTTGTTGAGTATGTTCCAAAGTGCCTCGCTGTTGTTTAAACGGATAACGGCTGTTTTTAATTCTTCGGATATAACGGCAATGTTCTGATTGCTTTTATTGAGTACTACCAGCATTTCATCTACATTGAGTACGGTTTTGCTTTTGAGCATGTCGCCATCTGCAGCAAAGGCCGATCCGTCTTTTGCCGGTGTAATCTGCAGCATTTTGTTGCCCATTAATCCATCGGTTGAAATACTCACCAAATCGTTTACACGAATATACTGCTGCATTCGTTTTTCAATAACCATGCTTACATCAATAAGCGTATCGTTTACAAGTTTTATTTTTTTAACCGTACCAACCTGTATGCCGGCGTACCGTACATTGTTGCCGGGTGTAAGCCCCTGCACATGTGCAAACTGTACATGCAGTGTGTAGTTACGGCTAAACAGGTTGCTGTCTCTGCCAATAAGGTATAACCCAATTATCAGCAGTAATAAGCCTGCAAGAATAAACAGGCCCAGTTTTATGTTATTGAAAGTTTGCTTTGCCATTGTTCAAAAAATTGTTTTACAAGCGGATCGTTGTTTCGTTCCAGTTCGGTAAACGTACCTTGTGCATAACAGCAGCCATCAATCAGCATTACAATGCGGTCGGCTGTCATGCGTATGCAGTTCATGTCGTGCGAAATAATAATGGAAGAAGTGTTATACTTTTCGCCCATTGTTACAATCAGTTCACTGATTTCTTTTGCAGTTATCGGATCGAGCCCTGTTGTAGGTTCATCGTATAACATAATTTCAGGATCGAGGATAAGTGTGCGTGCAAGTGCAATGCGTTTGCGCATACCACCCGATAGCTCTGCCGGCATCATATCAATTGTATGTGCAAGCCCAACGTTTTCCAGTACATCATTCACCTTTGTTGCTGTTTCGGCAGCGGTAAGTTTTATCCAATGCCTGCGCAATGGAAACTCCAGGTTTTCCCGAACCGTCATACTATCATACAATGCATTGCTCTGAAAAAGGAATCCCACTTTTGCACGTAATTCATCCAGTTCTTTTTCATCTAAACGCTGCACATCGTTTCCCAATACATCAACTTCTCCGCTATCCTGTTCCAGTAAGCCAATAATGCATTTGATTAATACCGATTTACCTGAACCCGATTTGCCGAGCACAACCAGGTTTTCGCCTTTGTACAGCTCCATATTAAAATCTTTCAATACATCGTTACTGCCAAACGATTTGTATAAATGCGCAATGCGAATAACTGCCGAAGCTGCATTTTCGTTGCTGTTGATGCGTATGTTGGGTTCATTGGTCATGGCGTTTAGTTAAGTCCAAACAAATCGGTTATTTGTACAGCAAGCAGATCAAGAATAAATACAGCTACCGAACTTACAACTACAGCAGCATTGGCTGCACGTCCTACACCTTCGGTTCCTTTCTGTGCATAAAAGCCTTTGTAGCAGCCAATCATGCCCACTGCAAATCCAAAGAAAAACGATTTAATAACAGCGGGCAGCACATCGCTAAAAGCCAATCCATCAAACACCATTTTAAAAAACAACTGAAAGCTGGTGGTGCCTCTGATGTTTACACCAATGTATGATCCGTACAGCGATATCGCATCGCCGGTAATGACCAGTAAGGGCAACATGATTGTTGCAGCAAGCACTCTTGTAACAACTAAAAATTTATAAGGATTGGTGCCACTCACTTCCATGGCATCGATCTGTTCGGTTACACGCATGCTGCCTAACTCTGCACCAATGCTGCTGCCAATTTTGCCGGCAAAAATGAGTGCAGTAATAACAGGGCCAATTTCACGTACAATCGCAATACCTACCATTTCGGGCAGTTCGGTTGCCACACCATAATCAAGTAATGCGGGACGAAGCTGCATGGTTAATACCAAACCCATAATAAAACCGGTAAGACCAACCAGCGGAAAGGATTTGTATCCGATGATATAGCATTGCCGTATAAACTCAGAAAGTTCAAAACGTGCCCGAAACGTTTGTGAAAAAAAATGAAAGGCGAATCTTCCCAGGCTTCCGGTTTCGGTGAGAAACTGTTTTATATTGGCAAACATACATGTGCTGCTAGTAATCAAATTTGTGTAATAATTACTGCACGTGAAATGAATACAATCAGGCGAGGCTGTGATGGAGGTCAGAAGCGGTAGCTGTAAAACCCTTGCTGCTCTTAGCTTTGAATAGACAGTACCTGGTTGCGTGCCAGCAAACAACTGCCCATAACGCCTGCTTTTTCGCCCAGCTTCGACAGTTTCAGTTGTGTATCGCTGTTAACCAGACTTACTGAATATTGTGCCAGTGCATTGCTGATGGGTTTGCGCAAATGTTCGCCGGTTGCAGAGAGTGTGCCACCAAGTATCAGCAGCTCCGGGTTAAATACATTGATGAGGATCGCTAACCCACGGCCAATCTTATCGCCGATGTCGGCCATCAGTTCGATGCAAAGCGGATCTTCTTTTTTTGCTGCATCAATAATGTTGAGCAAACTGATGTTGTTTGTTTTTTTATTTTTTGTCTGTATGGTTGATTTTGCACCGGCTGCAATACGTTCGTTAAATTTGCGGATGAGGGATGCGCCGGAGGCCTCTGTTTCAAGACATCCTTTTTTACCGCAGTAACACAAAATATTATTTTCAAAAAAAGGTGTGTGGCCAAACTCACCACTAAAGCCCGACTTACCATAATACAGTTTGCCTTCAATTAAAATGCCGAGGCCTATACCGTAATCCATATTCAGGAACAGTACATTTTTTTCGGTTGTTACTTCGCCGCAATTGAACTCGCCATAGGCCATTACTTTCGAATCGTTTTCCACGCAGGTGCGGATGCCTGTTTCCCGTTCAATAATTGTTGGTAAAGGCTCGTTCTGAAAATGGAAGTAGTTATAGTTGTAACCTGTACTGTGGCTGATGCGTCCTGAAAGACTGATACCGATGCTTAACAGCTTTGCAGCATCTACCGGAATTGTGCGGATGAAATTTTTTATGATCTGTACTAGCTGCTGCAACGATGCTTCGGTATTTTCTAATTTGTACGGTACCTGTTCGGTTGTGCTGATGAGTTGCTTTTTGAAATTGAGTAAACCGAGATTTACATAGTATCGCTTTACATCCACACCAATAAAGTAGCAGGAATTGGCTTCGAGTCCGTAAATGCTGGCACGCCTGCCGCCGGTGGAATCTACTTTGCCATAATCTTTCAGTAAACCAACTTCAATTAATTCGTTCACGAGGTCGGTGGTTTTCGGAACACTGATGTTTAGTTCACGGCTCAGTTCAATAATAGTCGTATTGCCTTCTTTATCGAGAAAGTTGATGAGTGAGCGTTTCAGCGTTTTATTTTTAAACGCTACGCCGGATCCGTTTTCATCGCTGAAAATCTCGAATATCTGATGCTGTTCGGGCATGAAGAAAACCGTATGGTTTTAAGTGTTGCCCGAAAATACTTGTTTATCTTAAAAGCAAACAGCTTCTTTTATTCTTCCTTGTGCAGTTGAATAAGGTAGTCGAACAGGCTTACTTCTGATGCCAGACCTAATTTTTTGCGCAAGCGGTAACGGCTGATCTCCACACCACGTACCGATATATTCATCAGCTGCGCAATTTCTTTGGTTGATAAATTCATGCGCAGGTACGCACAGAGTTTAATTTCGTTACCAGTAATGGATGGATGTTTTTCTTTCAGGCTAACCACAAAATCGCTGTGTACTTTATCGAAGTGTTTGGTAAAGTTTTCCCATTCCTGGTCCATCTGGTCATCTTCGCTCAATGTTTTAATCATCTTCTTCAGTTCATTCACTGCCTGAGGATTATCCATGCTCTTCATTACATGCGATAGCTCTGCTTTGATTTTGGTTAGCAGCTCACCCTTCTTCACCAGGTGCATGGCTGATGATGCCAACTCAGAATTTTTAAAATTAATTTCTACTTCCAGTTTTTCGTTACGCAATGCCATCAGTTCTGTTTCTGTTTTACTGCGTTCAAGTTCATGGATGTATTGCAAACGTTTTTGTTCTTCTTCGTGTTTGGCCTGCTGTTCTTCAAATTTTTTCACTTGCCATTTGTATACTGCATAAATACCGGCAGCAAACAATAGAAGGTATAACAGGTATGCCCATGTAGTTTCGTACCAAGGCGGTAACATATCAAACGCATACACTGCAACGGCCGATTCGTTACCGAGATTATTGCGCACTTTTACCTCAAAGCTGTATTTGCCTGCAGGTAAGTTGGTGTATTCTTTTTCGGTACGTTTATTCCATTCGCTCCAGTTGTTGTCAAATCCTTTTAGCCGGTAACTGTATTCAAGATTTGGCTGCAAGCCAAACAGAGGCGATGAGAATTCAATACGAATTGTTTTCCATTTGTTGGCCACATTCGGAATGGAAGCCTCCTCCTGTTGCTGCTGTTCATTTACATCTTTAAAGTAACCGCCAAACAATAGACTGTCCTGGTTGCTGATAATGCGTACGGTACGCACCTGTACACGCAGGTTCGATGCATGCTGTTTATATTTTTCGTAGTTGATGTGGTAAAACCCTTTTTCACCACCCATGAAAATATTGTACTCATTTACCGGGTACAAAAATTCAAATCCGCTCAGCATTTTATTATTCAACTCCGGTAAATAAATAATAGACGGTTGCTTGCCCGACAGATCAATTACGCCCAGTGTTTTTTCATGCATGAACCAAATGTTACCCGTTGCATCTTCTTTTAAATAACGGATACTCTGATCGCCCAGAATTTTTTTATAAAAGGCCGATGGTTCAAATTGTTTTTTGTTGCGGTTGAAACTGTACACACCTTTTTCCGTTGCAACCACTACTTCATTTTTTACTTTGTATACGTGATTATTGAGGATGGAGGGCAAACCATCTTGATCGGTATAGATGTTATTGGTAAAACCGTTTGCTGCAGGTGTAATTTCATATACACCGTGGTATGGATGCGATACCCAGATATGATCGTTCTCGTCTATTGTTACAAACCGGCTCGATTCTACAAAGTCATTCACTATACCGGCAGGTATAAACTGTCCGTCTTTATAATCGAAAAACTGCAGGTTACGGTAGGTGCCCGAAACAATTTTTTGTGTAGGAAAAGTAGTTGATAGGGGAATGAAGTTCCAGAAGCCCGGCGTGTTTGAAAAAGGAACAGCAGTATTGTCTTTTATTACAAACGCCCCTTCGTGATGGCCCAGTAACAGTTGGTTATTGATTTCGGTTAGGTGCCATGTTTGTCCTTTGGTATTATTTACAGGTGTAAAATATCCTTTACTGAAACTGAGATCCTGCATTTGCTGCAGGTTTACACTGTACAATCCATTGGAGGTTCCGGTATATAGTCGGTTATTATAAATATGTGCGGTATAACCCGATCCATCCAGGTTAAATGGGGTTAGATGTTTAATAGCACTGTTGTAAGCAATAAAATCAATTCCGTTATCGAGCCCCAGCCACAAATTGCTTTGGCTATCTAAGAAAATACTCAGCACATTGTTGTTTTGCAAGCCTTCGGCTTTGGCAAAACTCTGGATGATGTTGCCGCCTGCATCAATGATATAAACACCGCTGTTGTTTGTAGCAAGCGCAATCCAATCTTTATTAATACGGGTAGCGGCATAAATACGTTCGTTTTGGAAAAGGCTGTTGTTGGGCGATACAAGTTTACTGATGCTGTTACCCGCAATATTGTAAATGCCGTTTTTTAAGGTTGTAACCAGAATGCTGCCATTGGCACCCGGCAGGGTAGCCGTAACCGGATCGTTTTTCGGGAAACTGCCGGTAAGCACCAGCGGCGTCATAACATTGTTCTCAAACTGCATCAGCCCGGCCGAAAAGTCGTGTGCGTACAGTTTATTGTTGCAAACACCGAGATACGACCACTCCGAAACGGCCTTAAAAGTTGCCACAGCATCGTTGGTAAACTTAAAAATGCGGTTGTTGGTACGGAAGAAAACATCCTTTTTCAGCGATACAATATCCCACACATCGCCAAAGGATTTGTCTTTGGCCGGCAGTAACTGGTTGAGGGGATGGTAAACCAACCGTCCGTTTGGAGCAGGCGCAAAATATCCCAGCTCATCCTGTCCGCCCACATATATTCTGTTGTCACTGCCAATTTCAACCGAACGTACAATGGTACGGTTGGGCAGGGGATAAAGGTTCCAGTAACGGCCGTCGAAACTTAAAAGTCCTTCGTTGTTGGCAAAGTAAATAATCCCGTTTTTGTCTTGTTTAATATCCCAATTCTGGAGCCCGGCACTGTACGATTGTTTAGAATAATTAATTACATCGGGCAGCCCAATGGTATTTTGCCCGGTTGTATACAGGGGCAATAAAAACAATAAGAGAATTTTCTTCATGGATGGCAAGAGATATGGCAGATGAAAGTATAAAAAAGTATTGATGTAGTAATGATGTAGTATAAAACAATTGATAATCAATACTTTGATTTTGTTGATGTAGTAATGTTGGGGCGTATTATTTCTCTGCTGTAGTGGGTATGGATAATTTTAGACTCGTTATTCCCTTCGATTATTTTATTAACTAAAACGATTGCTTTATGAAATGTAAGTACACAATTCTGTGTCTTGTTCTTTTCCTTGGCACTTTTCTGCAGCAGTCTTTCGCACAGAGTTTATCTGTTTCCGGAAGCGTAAAAAACAAAGCAACAGGTGAAGCCCTATCGGGTGCAACCGTGCAAGTGGAAGGTACTTCCACCTCAACCCTCACCGATGCGCAGGGTCTTTTCACCATTTCGGCCGCAAGAGGTGCAGTTCTGCTCATCTCATACACAGGCATGGCGGACTACCGCTATACTGTTACCGGCTCGGGTGTTGCCGCTATTTTGCTGGAAGAAAGTGCAGCCACTAACCTCGGTGAGGTTATTGTAGTTGGTTATGGTACACAAAAGGTGACGAAAGTTTCCGGTGCCATTGCTACTATTAAGGCCGCCGACATCGACAAACTGAAACCAGTACGTACCGAAGAGGTACTGCAGGGCCGTGCTTCGGGTGTAAATGTTATTCAAAGTGGTTCGCCCGGTTCAAAACCAACCGTGCTCATCCGTGGTATTCCTTCTTTTTCCGGTACCGATCCGATAGTAATTATTGATGGTGTGCCTCAAACGCTCACCGATTTTAATTCTATCAACGCCGCAGATATCGAATCTGTAAACGTATTAAAAGATGCAGCAACAACTGCTATCTACGGTGTAAAAGGTGGCAACGGTGTAATTGTGGTAACCACCAAATCGGGCCGCAAAAACCAAAAGGCAGATATTACTTTCAGCACCAACTATGGTGTACAGCAGGTAATGAATACAATTGGTGTATTAAACGCAACCGAATATGCTGCTATGATAAATGAAGGCAGTGTAACAGCCGGGGGCAACGTTATCTTCCCTAACCTGAGTACCGTTGGTGTGGGTACAAATTGGCAAAACGAAGTGTTTAAGAATGCCACATTTCAAACCCATACGCTGGCAGCACGTGGCGGAAGCGATAAAATGTCGTATTTCCTTTCTGCCGGTTTCTTAAACCAGGGCGGTATTGTAGGTGGTAACGATAAATCACGTTTCAATCGTGGTAACCTTACCGCTAACTTAAGTTTTAATCTTACCAACAAATTAAAGTTCATTCTTAATACAACAGCTGTACTGCTCGATTCAAAAGGCGTACAGGAAAATTCGTTCAACAGCGTGTTGGGCAGTGCGTTGAACTTTGATCCTACGGTTCCTGTATATAACACCGTACCAAACACGGTGGGCAAATACGGTTTCAGTAACCTGTTATTATCAGAAATTTTTAACCCGCTTACCAAGCTCGATAATACATATAATAAAAATATCGGCAACAAGCTTTACGGTAAAGGCGAGTTACAATATACTGTTATTAAAGACCTGGTGTTAACTACACGTTTTGGTTATACCAAATACGATGGGAATGCCAAGAGCTTTAGTCCATTGGTATTTTATGGTCCGTTGAATGTAGAGAATTCGATGAATGCAGATGGCTCACAGGTAGCAGGCCGGTTTAACAGTGTTGCACACGAAAAAACCAGCAACTTCAATTATACCTGGGAAACATTTGGTAACTACAATTTTAAAGTAGGCGATAAAAACAATTTTGAAACAGTACTTGGTGTTTCAGTGGCTAAAACAACCGGTAATGCAGCCGGTGCAACACGCCAGGATGTACCATTTAACAGTTGGGAGTTTGCAGACTTTACTGCTGCAACCGGCAATAACACGGCTACTAACAGCAATGCTGTTACCGGCTATTATTACCAGTACTTCCGCAGAAACCTTTCTTACTTTACACGTGTTAACTACGATTACGATAATAAGTACCTGGCATCATTTACTGCACGTCGTGATGGTTCTTATGCATTTGGTACCGATAACAAGTTTGCCAACTTCTTCTCCGGTTCGCTGGGTTGGGTTGTATCAAACGAAAATTTCTTCCAGCCCGGTTTTGTTGATTATTTAAAAATCAGGGGAAGTTATGGTTCTATCGGCAACGAAAATGTTAGTCCGCAGTTTGTAGGTATTGTAACCGGAGGCCCAAGTTATGGCCCAACTGCTAACAGTAATGGCTATACATTCGGCGATGTATTTTATCCCGGATCAACTGTAGGTTCTGCAGCTAACAACGCATTGCGTTGGGAAAAGCAGTTACAGATGAACGTAGGTTTCGACATCACTTTCTTTAAAAAGAAATTCTCTTTAACAGCCGATTACTTCCAGAAGAATGTAGATGGTTTGCTGTTTACTCCTTCTGCTTCATTATACCTTGGTACTGTTCCTATTCCTACTGCTAATATCGGTTCTACATCGAGCAAAGGTTTGGATATGACGTTGAGCTATAACGAAACAATCGGCAAAGCATTCCGTTTATCAACTGCACTTACATTTACAACTGCAAAGAACGAAGTAACTGCAACCAACAGCGATGGTACAGCGAAAATTTTAGGTGGTTATTATTTCAATGGTCAGTCGCAAAGTGTGACTGTATTTGAAAAAGGATATACGCCCGGTTATTTCTACGGTTACAAAACAAATGGTTTGTTCCAAACTTTTGATGAGATTACAAAAGCACCAACACAAGCAGGTGCACAGCCCGGCGATATCCGTTTTGTTGATGTAAATAATGATGGTGCTATTACAGCAGCTGATCAAACGAAAATCGGCGATCCGTTCCCCGATTTCACAATGGGTTGGAACCTTACACTCGAATACAAAAACTTCGACTTTAATATGTTTACCTATGCATCAGTTGGCAATGATGTATACAGAGCATATGAGCGGAATGCCAACTTCAGTAACAAATCAAGAGATGTATTAGGCCGTTGGACCGGCGCCGGTACTACCAACGATGCACGTACTCCACGTTACTCGTTTACCGATGCCAACAGCAACATCCGTGTATCTGACAGATACGTGGAAGATGGCTCTTTTGTAAAAATCAAGAACCTGCAGTTCGGTTACACGTTCCCCGAAAACATGACGAAAAAAGTGTTTAGTCGTGTACGTGTATATGCACAGGTACGTAACGCCTTCACCTTTACAAAATACACCGGTTTCGATCCTGAAATTTCCGGTGGTATTTTAGATACCGGTGTTGATCGTGGTGCTTACCCACAGGCAAGAACCTATTCATTTGGACTTGATATCAAATTATAATCTTCAACTAAAAATATTCAGCAATGAAGAAGATGACCATCAAAATAACAAGCCTGTTTCTGTTCACGCTTTTATTAGCCTCTTGTAAAAAGTGGGTTGATTATAATCCCCGTGAAGATTTCAGAATTACAGAGCTCGATTATCTGCAATCAGAATCTGATTACCGTACAATGGTGATCAGTGTATATACTCCGCTGCAATGGATTAACCAGGTAGTGCCTATTGGCGATATTGCCAGTGACAATGCTGTAAGCGGTGGCGAAAATGCATCGGATGTTTTATCGTTACAACAGATCGATGATTATACGCATACTGCGGTTAACTCAACGCTTACAGAAATCTGGCAATCGGCTTACGAAGGTGTAAACCGTGCTAATTATATGACGCAGTATAAAGACAAAAACCTCGCAGGAAAAACAGTTGATTTTGCAGGTAAAGAAGCGTTGTATGGCGAAGTATATTTTATTCGTGCTTACTACTATTTTACATTGGTAAAAATGTTTGGCGATGTTCCGCTGTTTGTTGACAAGCGTTTAAGCCTCAGCGATAGTAAGTCGCTTACACGTTCGCCGAAAGCAGATGTGTACAAACAAATTGAAGCTGACCTTAATGCTGCTATTGCCGTTTTACCTGCTGTACAGCAACAAAAAGGCCGTATTACAAAATATGCAGCGCAGGCTTTATTAGGTAAGGTATTGTTGTATCAAAACAAATTTGATGCAGCTGCTCCTGTACTCGAAAGCATTATTACAGCCAATGCGTTTTCATTGGTCAGCAATTTTGCATCGATGTATCTGTCAAGCGGCGAAAATGGTCCTGAATCTGTGTTTGAAATTCAGTACTCAAACACTTCGCCTTATTACAACTGGGGTGGCGCTACAAGAGGCCAGGGTAACTATGCGGTACAGCAGTGTGGTATTCGTGGATTGAATGGCTCAGGCGCTATGCCTTATGCAGCAGGATGGAGTACAAATCTTCCTACACAAAATCTGGCAAACGCATACGCAGCCGGCGATCAACGTAAAGCTGTAACTGTGTTGGATATTGAAGCTTACAAAGCAGCCAATCCTTCTTTTAATATTACTTACCAGGTTGCGCCATACAAGAATACCGGCTTATACAATCAAAAGTATTTGCCACGCAAAGGCGAAACAAGCGGTCAGTTAGAATTAAACTATACCAATAATTTCCGCATCATCCGTTATGCAGAAGTATTGTTAATGGCAGCGGAAGCATATAACCGTTCTACTACGCCAAACGATACAAAGGCACAAACCTATCTTAACCTGGTACGTCGTCGTGCATTTGGCGATAACCTGCACGATGTAAGTGCAACAGGCACCGCATTGCGCCAAGCCATTTGGGACGAACGTCGTTTAGAGTTAGGTATGGAAGGTGATCGTTTCTTTGATCTTGTTCGTACAGGACAGGCAGCAGCAAAGATTACCGGCTTTGTAACAGGCAAACACGAAGTATTCCCAATTCCGCAAACGGAAGTACTCATTTCAGGATTAACCCAAAACAACGGTTATTAATTCCAACACATTAAAAACGGAAGATTATGCGTACAATAAAATATATGTTTCAGTTTGCGGCGCTGCTGCTCGTTGTTACGGGTTGTAAGCCGGAATTGAATGATGATTTATCGTTCCTTAACAGCGCAACAACGGCTGCAAAAATGTCGGCGCTGTTCGAAATTACACAAGACAATACCGGTAACGTAACCATTACACCCAATGGTGAAGGTGCCGTGTCGTACGATATTTATTATGGTGATGGAACAACTGCACCGGCAAAAGTGCAGGCGGGCAAAAACACCACTCATAAATATGCAGAAGGTGTGTACAACGTACGTATTGTTGCGTACAACATTACTGGTAAAACAAGCGAAGCAACACAACAGTTAACCGTTTCGTTTCGTGCACCCGAAAATTTAGAAGTTACCGCTAATGTAGATGTAGCTAATAACTTTAAAGTAAACGTAAGTGCGAAGGCTCTTTATGAAACGATGTTTCGTGTATACTTCGGCGATGTGCCGAACGAAGTGCCGGTATCGTTTATGGAAGGTGAAACCATTTCGCATACATATGCTGCTGTTGGTACATACACCGTACGTGTAGTAGCATTAAGTGGTGGTGCAGCAACAACACAGTTTACAAAAAATATTACGATTGTAGATCCGGTATTGTTGCCTTTAACATTCGAATCTGCTACCACACAATACAGCTTTACCAATTTTGGCGGTGGCGATGTAACAGTGGTTAATAATCCGTTTAAAACCGGTATTAACACAACCAATAAAGTAGGTAAGATGGTGAAGAACGCACCTGAAGTTTGGGCGGGTAGTTTTATTACGTTAGGCGCACCGATTGATTTTTCTGCCAACAAAATATTCCGCATGAAAGTGTATTCACCACGTGTGGGAGCAAAAGTGTTGCTGAAAGTAGAAAATGCTACCGATGGCAATATCAACTTCGAAAAAGAAGTAAGTACAACAGTTGCCAATGCATGGGAAGATCTGGCGTTCGATTACCGCACAATCAATACCGCTAACTCTTACCAGAAAGTGGTGCTGATATTTGATTTGGGTACTGCAGGTAATGGTTCTGCAAACTTCACATTCTATTTTGATGATATCCGTTTAACCAACACATTACCATCTTCACAAATTGATTTGCCTGTTACATTCGATGCTGCAGGTATCAATTATACAGTTACCGATTTTGGTGGCAACAATACAGTTGATGGAGTTGATCCCGGCAACAATGCCAATAAAATTAAAGTAACTACAAAACCAAACGGCGCAGAAACATGGGCAGGTACAACCATTGGTACACCTACAGGTTTTGCTACACGTATTCCGTTTGCAGCCAATGCAACAAAAATGAGCATTCGTGTATACTCTCCTGCTGCAGGTATTCCTGTTCGTTTGAAAGTAGAAGACCAGGCGGATAATACAAAATCAGTAGAAACTCAGGTAAACACAACGGTAGCCAATGCTTGGGAAACGCTGGTGTTCGATTTTGCAAATCATGTAAGCGGAACAGCAGCTCTCAACCTTGCATATACCTACAATAAAGCTTCTGTGTTCTTCGATTTTGGAACAGGCGGAAGCGGTAAAGTATTCCGTTGGGATGACGTGCAAATGGTTGCACCAAGTGCATCGGGTATCACTATCCCTCTCGATTTCGAATCAAGTTCACCTTATACGATTACTGATTTTGACGGTGGTAATTTAACCATCATCAATAATCCGCAATCGGGCGGTATTAATACCAGTGCAAAAGTTGCACGTATGGTTAAAAATGCCGGACAGCCATGGGGCGGTAGTTTTATTACACTCGACCAGGTAATTGATTTTTCTGTAAAGAAAACATTTAAGATGAAAGTGTATTCGCCACGTGTAGGTGCAAAAGTGTTGCTGAAGGTTGAGAATCTCACCAACGGCGCACTCAACTTCGAAAAAGAAGTAAGCACTACAGTAGCGAATGGTTGGGAAGAACTTACGTTCGATTACAGTGCAATTAATACAGCCAACACGTATCAGAAAGTGGTAATCATTTTCGACTTAGGTACAGTGGGCAATGGTTCTGCCAACTTCACTTTCTTACTTGATGATATTCGTCTTCAATAAACGTTAAAACAGAAGTATATGAAACTTTCAATAAAATCTTTTTCACTGTTTGCATTACTTGCTGTATTTGTTGCAGCCGGTTGTGAGAAAAAAGAGTACACGTTCGGAGAGTTTAAAACACCTTCCGATCTTACACTCACTGCTACAGTTGCAGGTGCTGATGCAAATAATCCGAATGGTAACGGTACAGGTAATGTAGCTATTACTGTAACAGGTAAAAATGCTATTACGTACAAAATAGATTTCGGCGATGGTAAATCGCTGATGGTTCCTTCGGGTACCATTAACTACAAGTACAACAATCCCGGTACGTTTGAGTATGTTGTTACTGTAAATGCAGTCGGTACAGGTGGTGTTACATCAACCATCAGTAAAAAAGTAAAAGTGTTTGTAGCATTTGAAATTCCTGCACTCATTGTACAAAATCTTACAGGTGGTTCGTCAAAAATCTGGGTTACAGATAATCTGGCACCGGGTCATGTAGGTGTTGGTCCGGCAAATGAGTTTTCTCCCATCTGGTATGCAGCAACGCCTAATCAGCGTGATGCCTGTTTGTACGATGATGAGATTACGTTTTCAAAAGATGCCAACAACAACATCTTTATGAGTATTAATAACAAAGGCCAATCGTTTTCAATTGGTGCAGCTACTGGCTTTTATGGCTTTGGTGGTGGCGATGCATGTTTGAGTGTTAATGCAGCCGGTAATAAAAAACTGGCCTTCATGAATGCAACATCAGGTTCTAATTCAAATGTATCAACAGGTATTCAGTTTGAAGTGCCGGGCAACGGCCTCATTAACTTTGGTACAGGTGGTAATACATATGAGATCCTGTCTATCACTGCAACAACCATTCATCTCCGCAATATTGGTATTGATGGAAATGCCTGGTATCAGAAATTAAAATTGAAACCGTAATTCATGTTACGACAAATAGCTTTTATAGCAATCGTTACTGTGTTGTCTGCCCTTTCCTGCAAAAAGGGCGGCAATACAGGTAATACCGATGTAGCTCCAACCAATCTTACAGTAAATGCAGTTGTAAGTACCGATAACAGTGGTAATGTAGCTTTCACTGCTGCAGCAACCAATGCGGTTACTTACGAGTTTGGTTATGGCAACGGTATTTTTGAATTAGTGCCTTCGGGAAAAGTAACGTATAAGTATCCTGCAACAGGTACATATACTGTTAATGTAATTGCCAAAAGTGCATCGGGTAAAACCATTTCAAAATCGATACAGGTTACAGTAACTGTAGGGTTGTCACTCATCTTCAGCGATGAGTTTAATACACCCGGCGCACCCGATGCTACCAAGTGGGGGTACGATATCGGAAATGGTTCCAATGGCTGGGGTAATGAGGAGAAACAGTATTATACCAATCGAACAGATAATGCTGTTGTGCAGAACGGTGTGTTACGTATTGTGCTGAAGAAAGAAAATTTCAGCGGCTTCAATTACACATCGGCACGTTTGCTTACAGCCAATAAATTTTCGTTCAAGTATGGTATTGTTGAAGCAAGAGCCAAACTACCCGCAGGTGGCGGTACATGGCCTGCAATTTGGTCTTTGGGCGCCAACATTGGTTCGGTGGGTTGGCCTGCCTGTGGCGAAATAGATATTATGGAGCATAAAGGAAATGATTTGAACCGCATTTTCGGTACGCTGCATTATCCCGGTCGTTCGGGCGGAAGTGCCGATGGCAGTTCACGCATCATCAGCAATGCAACTACTGAGTTTCATATTTATAAAGTTGAGTGGACAGCTGCTTCCATAAAAATTTATGTAGATGATGTGTTGTATCATACTGTAGCTAATTCAAACGCTATTCCCTTTAACCATAATTTCTTTTTAATAATGAATGTGGCCATGGGCGGTACGTTTGGCGGAGCAATTGATCCCAATTTTACTGAAGCAGCAATGGAAGTAGATTATATACGTGTATATCAATAAAAGCAATCGAAGGAATGCATAAGCTGTATTCCGATAGTCAATAGAAAAGTGAATCATATTTTTTTGTTCAATCAGATATCTTTCACTTTTATTCTGCTTGTTCATATTTAATACTTTTTATGAAGACAATTACGATCTGCCTTTGTGTATTGTTATGTTTTATTGCAGGCAATACAGCCGCACAACAGAAAGCAACAAAGAAAACATTGGTGTGGAGTGATGAGTTTACAACTGCAGGTTTGCCCGATAGCACAAAATGGAGTTACGATCTTGGTCGTGGTTGCCCGAATAATTGCGGATGGGGTAACAATGAGTTACAGTTTTACACTGAGAAGCGAAAAGAAAATGCTCGTGTTGAAAATGGCAAACTCATTATTGAAGCACACAAAGAAAAAATGAGTGATGCCAATTACACATCTGCCCGTTTAGTATCGAAAAACAAAGGCGATTGGAAATACGGACGTATTGAAGTAAAAGCCAAATTACCTGAAGGGCGTGGAATATGGCCCGCCATCTGGATGTTGCCCACCAAATGGGAATATGGCGGATGGCCGCACAGTGGCGAAATTGACATTATGGAAAATGTGGGTTACTGGCCCGACTCGTTATTTGCAACTGTACATACCGGTGCCTATAATCACGGACAGGGTACACAGGTTGGCAGAGCTATTTCTGTAAAAGATCTGTCATCTGCTTTTCATGTATATGCGATTGAATGGAGTGCCGACGAAATTATTTTTCTCTTCGATGGAAAGGAATATCACCGCTTTGCGAACAATAAAAAAGGAAGTGAAGCGTGGCCTTTTGATAAACAGTTTCACCTGTTGTTAAATATAGCTGTTGGTGGTAACTGGGGGGGGAAGTTTGGTGTGGATGATGCCATCTTTTCGCAACGTATGGAAATTGATTACGTTCGGGTTTATCAGTAAAATGATTGCCTTTACGATTTTTTTCTGCCTTATATAAACTGAGTTTCTTTTACTATCCCTATACTATAAAATGAAATTGTAACAGCGATACATTTCATGCTATGCCTTTTTTATTAAAAAAAATCAATCATGAAACAAATCATGTTACAACCCTTGCTGCAAATTATCGGAAGAATAATTTTAGGAATATTTTTTTTACTACCGCTAAGTGTAGTTGCTCAAATAGTTCCTGCAGGCAGTGGCAGTTATACACTGCAATTACCGCCTGCAGATGCAGCCGGTAGAAATTTACCTCCCAACGGAACGCCCCGAGTGTCGGGTGCAGCTGCAACCAAACCCATTGTAACAAATGATTGGTGGACGGGATTGCTTACTTACAACGATGCAAACCTGTACAACTATCCGCTATCGATGAAAGGTAGTGCCAGCGGTTTGGTTGTGAGTTATACTTTTTTAGGTTTAGGTGCAAATGATACCCGCCAGCCAATGGGCCCAGAGCAGCCGTTGGTTGTTGGTGTAAGCGGATTAACTGGCACTTATCCAACTGTTTCTGATTACAGCGACTGGACAGTTACTGCAACCTGGAATCAATCCGGACGTTCATTTAATGCAACCATGGGTATGGGTATGCCCTTTGTGTATTGTACAAAAGGCAGTGCAGATGTTGCATCAGTCGTGGTAAATACAGGAACAGTTGCAGTACAGGCTGAGATATTACTGATTACAAATTCTATCAGCGGAGCCAATTTTGCAGTATACGCACCTGTTGGATCTACATGGTCTGCTGCCGGTAATACTTACACATCAACACTTGCAGGTAAAAATTATTTTTCCATTGCCATGTTGCCGCAAGGTGCTAATGCTTCAACAGCCGCCAACGATTATAAACAATATGCGTATGTGTTTCCAACCAATACATCGGTAAGCTGGAATTACAATAATGCAACTGCAACCATGCAGTCTACTTTTACAGTAACTACCGATAAAAAAGAAGGAAGCGGTTCAAACATATTGATGGGTTTACTGCCGCATCAATGGGCGCATTTAGGTACAGGTTCTCCGCAGCCCGGAGCCTATGCATACACAACATCCCGTGGTGTAATGAAGATGCTTGCCGCCAATAGTTTTGTTGTTGAAAATAAATTTAAAGGGGTGCTTTCTGCTTTGCCCAATTTGGCGAAGTACAGTCCCTCATTTGATCCTGCTGCATTGAATTCGAAAATTGATTTAGTAAAAAATGCAGGGCTCGATTTATGGACCGATTCTTACAATGAAGGATTGGCCATGAACCGATTGGTGCAGGTGGCTAAAATTGCCGATCAAATGGGTAATACAGCAGCACGTGATCAACTGATTAATACGGTTAAAACAAGATTAGAAAATTGGTTGAAAGCAACACAAGGCGAAAATGCATTTGTGTTTTATTACAACAATACTTGGTCAACATTAATTGGCTATCCGGCAGGTTACTCATCCGATGCAAATATTAATGATCATCACTTTCACTATGCAAATTTCATTAATGCAGCTTCAGCTGTAGAACAGTTTCAACCGGGTTGGGCTGCTAACTGGGGCCCCATGGTAGAAATGCTGGTAAAGGATGCTGCCAATTGGGATAAGTCGAATAACATGTTTCCTTTTCTACGGAATTTCCATCCTTACGCCGGTCACAGTTTTGCATCGGGCCAGCTCAATGCAGAGCCACATGGTAATAACCAGGAGTCTTCATCCGAAGCAATGAATTTTAATGCATCACTCATTCACTGGGGTGTGCTTACCGGAAATAACGCTATCCGTGATTTAGGCATTTATCTGTACACAACCGAACAAACCGCTATTGAAGAATATTGGTTTGACATGAGCGATCGCAATTTTGCACCTACTTATTCGCAAATTATGTGTGCCCGTGTTTGGGGCAATGGTTACGATCGTAATACTTTCTGGACGGGAGATATTGCAGCCATGTATGGTATTGAAATGTTTCCGTTAACCGGCTCTCATCTTTATTTAGGTCATAATAAAACCTATGCAGCTGCTTTATGGAATGATATGACTGCAAAAACAGGCGTGCTTGCCAAAACGCCCAATGATAATTTATGGTTCGAAAATTATTGGTCTTTCCTGGCATTTACCAATCCTGCTGCTGCGGTTGATCTTTATAACAACTATCCTACATACAAAATAAAAAACGGTAATTCTGATGCACACACGTATCATTGGCTACACAGTTTTAACGGTATGGGAACTGTTGATGCAACTGTAACAGCTGATTATCCTATTGCTGCAGTTTTTAATAAAGCAGGTGATAAAACATATACAGCACATAATTACGGAGCAACAGAAATTACTGTTACGTACTCCGATGGATTTGTAATGGTAGTGCCTGCACGTACATTTAAAACAAGTAAAGATGTTGCTGCTGCAGCTGTGTTGTCATCATCTGCCATGCAGGTTGCAACAAACGGTTCTGTTACATTAACTGCTGCTGTTACAGGTGCAGGTGTAACCAAGGTTGAATTTTATGACGGTACAACACTTATTGATACGAAAACAGCAGCACCTTATACAACAACTGCAGCAAATTTAGCCGCAAGGGTTCATGGGTTTTATGCAAAGGTTTATGTGGGTTCATCGTTAACTATTTCAAATGTTGTATCGGTAGTAGCCGGTTCGCAATTAGCATATCAGGGAATGATTGTATCTATCCCATTGCAGGTAATTGAACCCGGTAATTACGATTATTACGAAGGAGGCATCGGACAGAACATTTCTTATTTCGATGCAACAACCTGGAACGATGCAGGAACTTTCAGAAGTCCTGAGTATGTTGATGCAGGACCAACAACAGGCGAAGGAAATACCGTTGGCTGGATTGATGAAGGCGAATGGCTGGAATACACCGTAAACATAGCACAGGCCGGTACATACGATCTTTCAATAAGATATGCTTCCGGTGTAGCTGCAGGTGGAGGCCCTTTTCATATTGAAGTTGATGGTAACACCGTTGTAAATAATATTACAGTTGGCTTTACAGGATCTAACTGGAATGTGTGGGCAACTAAAACAGTTACAGGTGTTATTCTACCTGCTGGTCAGCATGTCATCAGATTAGTGTTTGATAAAGCAGGATTTAATATTGGTAAACTGTCATTTGCATATAAAGGAACGGCAAGCCCATCGTTAGCTGTTTCGTCGAATGCCGTAACAATTGAAGCATATGCCAACAGTAAAAAAACAGCCGATGTTACTTCGAATATTACTTGGACAGCAGTAAGTAATCAAAGCTGGCTTTCGGTTACACCGGCTACTGCTTTTGGTAATACAACTGTTACATATACTGCACAGGAAAATCCAACTGCTGCAACACGCACAGCAACTGTTACTTTTTCGGGCAGTAGTGTAAGAGATCAGGTTGTGACAGTCACACAGGATGCAGGGGGTGTGCCTTACATTGTTGTTAATCCTGTAACGATGAATTTTAATGCGGCTGCAAACACGGCTCAGAATATTGAAATTACTTCAAACGTAACATGGACAGCAACCAGCAGCCAGGCTTGGTTAACATTGAGTGCCGCCAATGGTTCCGGCGTTGCAGTTATTACAGCAAATGCTGCAGATAATCCGGGAACTACCGGCAGATCAGCAACCATTACCATTACCGGCAACGGCTTACCCGCAAAAACAATTGCAGTAACACAGAACGGAGGTGCACTTCAAATAACCCTTCCTATTAATTTTGAATTAAGTGGTACGTATGTGTTTACCGATTTTGATGGAGGCGTGGGATCAGTTGTTACAAACCCATCTTTAACAGGAAGTAACTTAAGCAGTAAAGTGGGTAAGATTGTTCGTAATAGTGGTGCCACATGGGCCGGTAGTTATTTAACGTTAAGTAATAAGATTGATTTTACAACCTACAGTACGTTTTCCATGAAAGTGTTTTCTCCACGTGCAGGTGTACCTGTGCTGTTGAAACTCGAAGGAGATGCAGCGCCATCTGAAGTATTGGCCACTACAACAACAGCCAATACATGGGAAACGCTTACCTGGAATTTTGCCGGCAAAACATCAAACGTGTATAACAAGCTGGTGTTTATGTTCGACTTTGGTTCGGTTGGTAACGGAACAGCTAATTCAACATTCTACTTCGATGATATTTATCAAATCAGTAATGCTGCAAACAGTTTAACACTCAACAAATATGCAGTAACAATTGCGGCAGCTGCTAACAGCACCCAAACCTTCAACATACAATCGAATACCAACTGGACTGTAACAAGTAATCAAACCTGGCTTACTGCAAATACCGGCAACGGATCAGGCAATGCAACCATTACACTTACAGCAGAATTGAATGCAACAAGTTCTATCCGAACAGCAAATGTGCTGATATCATCACCCGGTCTTGTTCCGCAAACACTTGTTGTAACGCAGGAAGTGGGAACAACTGCTGTGTCCGATCGGCAAGGGGCGCATATCAAAATGTACCCGAACCCGGCAAAAGATATTTTGTATTTGGAAGGATATACACCAAATGCCATGTTAAGTTTGTTTGATGTTACAGGAAAGCTTTTGTTTACGCAGAAGTTAACATCGAAACAGATTAATATCAGTCACCTGGTTAATGGAATGTATCTTATACGTATTACAGATAAAAAAGGCGTATCAACAAAGCAGTTTATAAAATATGAGTAATGCCAAGCTCTTGCAGAAAATAGAAAGGATGCAGATGCTTTATTTGATCTTGTTTGTTGAAATATTTTTTAATTAAATTCAAATTCTTCATTTAAATACGAGGTTCACCATGTTACGAAAATTTGTTCCGATGGTTCTGTTGCTGCTATTTATTCTACATGCACCAACAAGTATTAAAGCACAGCCCAAATCAATTGATCAAAAAGTTGATTCGCTTTTAAAGTTGATGACGCTTGAAGAAAAGATCGGGCAGATGAACCAGTACAGCAGCGATTTTGCTGCAACCGGTCCAATTACAAAAGATGGCGATAAGCAAACACAGGTGCGTAAAGGGCTGATTGGCTCTTACCTCAACGTAACCGGTGCCGAACGTACACGTTCGTTGCAGGAAATTGCAATGCAGAGCCGTTTAAAAATTCCATTACTGTTTGGGCAGGATGTGATACATGGTTACCGCACCATTTTTCCATTACCATTGGCAGAAGCTGCCAGTTGGGATTTGCAGGCTATTGAGTTGAGCGCACGCATTGCAGCCATTGAAGCAAGTGCAGCAGGTATTCACTGGACGTTTGCACCAATGGTTGATATTGGTCGTGATCCACGTTGGGGCCGTGTAATGGAAGGCGCCGGTGAAGATCCTTATCTGGGTTCGCTTATTGCCAAAGCAAGAGTAAATGGTTTCCAGGGAAAAGGATTTGGATATACCGATGCCGTACTTGCCTGTGTAAAACATTTTGCAGCGTATGGTGCAGCAGTTGGCGGTCGTGATTATAATTCGGTTGATATGAGTCCTCGTATGTTATACGAAACCTATCTGCCTCCGTTTAAAGCAGCTGCCGATGCAGGTGCTGCAACGTTTATGAATTCTTTTAATGACCTCAATGGTATACCGGCAACGGGTAACCGCTTTTTGCAAAGAGATATTTTAAAAGGTCAATGGAAGTTTAAAGGTTTTGTGGTAAGTGATTGGGGCAGTATTGGTGAAATGGTGAACCATGGTTATGCAAAAGATAATTATGAAGCAGCGATGCTTGCCGCCAATGCAGGCAGCGATATGGATATGGAAAGCCGTGCATACATTCAGCACCTTTCACGTTTGGTGAAAGAAGGAAAAGTGAAGATGAGTGTAATTGATGATGCAGTGCGTCGTATACTTCGTAAGAAATTCGAATTGGGTTTGTTTGCCGATCCGTACAAATTCAGCAATGTAGAACGGGAGAAACAGCAGTGGAACAATCCGCAGCATCTTGCCGCTGCAAAAGAAATGGCTGCAAAAAGTATTGTGTTGCTGAAGAATGAAAAACAACTGTTGCCGATTTCGAAGCAAACCAAAAAAATAGCATTGATTGGTCCGTTGGTAAAAGCAGTAAAAGAGCATCTTGGTTTCTGGAGTTATGATTGGGATGATGATTCGGTGCGTGTGCCGAGTCTTTACCAATCTATTCAAAATAAAGTGGGCAGCAATACACAATTGCTATACGCAAAAGGATGTGAACTGACAGATACTAGCCGTGCAGGTTTTGCAGAAGCGGTGAACACTGCAGCAAATGCAGATGTGGTGGTATTGTATGCTGGTGAAACAAGAAACATGAGTGGCGAAGCTAAAAGCCGCAGCAATATTCATATACCCGGTGTGCAGGAAGAGTTGATTAAAGCGGTGGCAGCAACAGGTAAACCCGTTATTGTACTAATCGCCGCAGGCCGCCCATTGGTGTTTAACTGGACGGCAGAAAACGTACCTGCTATTTTATATACCTGGTGGTTGGGTACGAAGGGTGCTGATGCAATTGCGGATGTTTTGTTTGGCGATTATAATCCTTCGGGCAAATTGCCAATGACGTTTCCACGAAGTGAAGGACAGATTCCGATTTATTATAATCATTACAATACCGGTCGTCCTGCAAAAAGTGAAACTGATTTTAATTACGTTTCTGCATATACCGATTTAGTAAACAGTCCGCAGTATCCATTTGGTTTTGGATTGAGCTATACACAATTTGAGTACAGCGACATTCAGCTGAATAAGTCTTCCTTCAAAGCAGGCGAAACCTTAACAGCAACAGTAACTGTGACCAACAAAGGCAATTACGATGGCGAAGAAGTGGTACAATTATATACGAGAGATGTAACTGGTTCTGTGGTACGTCCGGTGAAAGAGTTGAAAGCCTTTCAAAAAATTAAATTGAAGAAGGGCGAAAGCAAACAGGTGCAGTTTAAACTTACTGCAAACGATCTGCGTTTTTATAACGATCAGCTGCAGTTCATTTTCGAGCCGGGCGAATTTCATTTGTTCATTGGCGGCAACAGCCGTGATGCAAAAAAGGTAACGTTTGAGTTGAAGAAATAGTCAATTATTGATTCAGTATAAAAGAAAACCCTTTCAGTAACGAAAGGGTTTTCTTATTTTATCGCTTTGCCAGATCAGCTTTTTTAAAAATGGATCGAACTGCCGCATCAATTTCTTTCGAAGTAAGATTTCGGTTGCTTACTTCATCGGTAGCCCAGCCCTGCCAAACGGTTTTGCCGCTCTTTGCCTCAATCATGCTGATGGTTACTGTTCCTTCTTTAATGGATCGTTCACTACGGTCGTAACCAATAAACTGAGAAGGGTAGTTTACAAAAAAGAAGCGGCGGTAATACGGACTGTAAAATGTTCGTGTAAAAGGTTGCGAGTATACCGGGTCATTGGTTTGCACAGTCGAACGTTCTACCAGTAAATCATAACTCAGTAAAATATCGGGTCTGCGTTTTGTTTCACTCCAGCCGGCTTTTGCTAACTCTTTGTTTACCGCTTCACGCATCTTTGTTTCTGTAAGATCGTTTCTGTTATTGCGATCGTTACGGCGTTCCCCATCCTTATCCACCCATGCAAAGGTTTTATGGCTGCTGAAATCGACTGACTTATCTTTTTCAATATGTGCGGATGGTCCGCAGCTGGTGAAGAGAAACAGAAGGGCCGGTAAAAACATCCATCTGCTCAAATAGTTTTTCATATAACCTCCTTTGTTTTAATAGTATGTTCAATTAACGTACCACAGACTTCCATAGTTAATCGTTGTTTACTAAAGCATTGTGAAAGTAAAGAGGAAGAGTTTTTCATAATACATATAAAACATTCAGTAGCCGTCTGTTGAACCGATATAGTTTCAGTTAGCTTCTTAATTGAAATCGGCATAACCAACGTACTATTTTTACATAACGGAAAGAAACGCATATCTCACAGATTTTCCTCTGATCCAAAACCAATCGAACTTAATCACATGGACTAGTAAGTACTCTTAATTATACTCGTTAGCAAAGGGATCATTGTTATTTTTCAGGCTTAATTAATTTTTTCTGCATATCACATACTTTATTGCCTTGCTTTTCGTTAAAAAGATCTGATTCGTCAGCTGAGGCGCTTTATTTAACGTATGGGTTTGCTCAAACGAAGTAACGCTTCCGGAACAATACCAAAATGCTTATGAAACCATTTCTACTCCTTAACTGCTTTGTTCTTTTTATTTTTTTAGGTACCCGAAGCTATGCCCAGCAGTTTATTACGCAGGGCGAAGCGGTATTGGTTGACCCGATAACCTACCGTATTACACCCAGCCTGGGGGGCAAAACAGGTATGATTACCAATCTCTACCCGGTAAATCTTGCACAAAATTTCACCATTAATTTTAAAATAAACCTTGGGGTTAATGATCCTGGTGGTGCAGATGGGCTTGCATTTATCCTCAGTAATGTATGTTCTCCTACGTTAGTGAGTGGTCAGGGCTTGGGGGCTTCCGGTATACCCAACTCTATTATCATTGAATTTGATACATATACCAATGGCCCAACCATGAATGATATTGACAGTGATCATACAGGAATTTATGCCGATGGACAGTTAAATGCCGGTGGTAATATTATGGATGGAGGCGGCGGGCAACCGGTTTGTCTGCGAAGCAGTTGTGCCAACATGGAAGATGGTGCCTGGCACGATGTGCGTATAACCTGGGAGTATTTAAGTGCAACATCTCAACGCATCAGTATCACTTTCGATGGTGAGCTGAGGGCAACTTCAACCCGCAACCATATAGCCCAGCGTTTCAACAACAATACAAATGTATTCTGGTCTGTTTCCGGTTCTACCGGCGCAGCCAGCAATCTGCAGCAGTTTCGGGTAGTAGATAATAACAATAATAATTTTGCCGTATGTTCGGGCAGCAATGTTACACTTAATGCACCAACTTTGGGCAGTAACTATTCATGGACGGGTGGTTCACCATCTACAACCAATACAGCTACTTTTACCTTTACTTCTAACTCAACTATTTCCTGTAGCTATCGTGATTATTGTGGCATAAACCGAACAGTGAATTTTACAATTACAGCTAATGCCAACCCTGTGGTAAGTGTGCAGGATATTAATGTGTGCGAATTAAATCCGCCCCCATTAAAAGCAACACCTGCAGTGCCCGGTACTTATAACTATGTGTGGACGGTTCCTGCCGGTGCAACCAATCCCGGTAATGTGGCATCGTTTACGACACTTGTTGCCGGTGCATATACGGTAGTTATTACAAATCCCACTACCGGTTGCTCCAGTGCGCCTGCAACAGGAAATGTTATTACAGCTCCTGCTATTGATCCGGTATTCAGTACAATTCCCGATACTATTTGCCGGGGCACTGTACTTGGTCCCTTGCCTTTAACATCCGATAACGGAATTACAGGTACATGGTCGCCTGCTGTTAATAATCAAACAACTACCACCTATACCTTTACACCCGCCGGTAATGTATGTGCTTACACCAAGCGGGTAACAATCGTAGTGAACAATACACCTGTTGCCGACTTAAGTGCATTCAATAAAATATGCAGGGGGGAAGTAATTACACTCGATCCGAAAGCAACCGGTTACGATCTTACTTACCTGTGGCAGGATGGAAGCACAGGACCTGTGTTTGATGCAACAACACCGGGTACTTATACAGTTACTGTTAGCAACAGTTGCGGCAGCACAACTGTTTCGGCTACATTGGCACAATCGGTTTGTAATATTTTTATTCCTACAGCCTTTACACCCAACAGCGATGGTTTAAATGATTTCTTTCGTGTCATGGGTGCCTCGTACATCCGTACGTTTTCAATGGATATTTATAATCGGTGGGGGCAACAGCTTTTCAGCAACACCAATCCGTTTGTTGGTTGGGACGGAACCTTTAAAGGAAGACAACAGGATGCCGGTATGTATGTTTACTATATCCGTTACACCAATCTGATCGGTGAAGCAAGTGTGCTGAAGGGAACGTTTACATTACTGCGGTAAAAAGCCGAGTTTATTTAATGCAGATATCATTTAAAACGAGTCTTTGCAGAAGGCTCGTTTTTTGTTTCTGTAAACAGTATTCAGTAATACAGCTTTTTATTTTCAGTGTGGGTTAAGTGTGTTTTATGGTGCAAAGGGCAGGGCTTTATGAAGGTCGGGAAATAGCATTTCGTCTGCCGATAACCGCTGCTGTTTGAAATTATAAAAATGAATTTAAGAACTAAAGTTAAAAATTTTTTGTCCAGCCCAAGCAACAAATTGGATTTGCAATTGGCTGATTTTACAATGTCGTACCCAACTTGCATAAAACTCAATGTTAGCCACTCGCTTAATTTTTCGATTCTTTCAGTTGCTTTAAGAATAACTTGGTTTTGCTCAAAGGATAATATGTGTTTATCATTTGAACAAACATATTCTTGTCGCCCAAATTGTTAAGGTCATAAAAGTCAGTTACTTTTTGTCCGTTATCAAGAATAATCTTCATCGTTAATTTTGTAGCAACTCCAGAAGGGGAATTAATAATACGTGTCTCTAAGTGTCTGACGCTTTTATAAGGAACAAAAGTTGGCATTTGTTTCGGGTCATAATTTGAACTATACCAATCGCCAATATTATCCCAATTGTCATCTTTTGACTCAAGTCCTCTAAGTTCTTTTGTCTCTGGGAAAGAATCAATCATTAAGTCTTTCGTCTGAAATAAGTACTTCCATGAATGAAGTCCACGAGTATTGGGAAATTTATTAAGTCTTATTGGCCCTAAAGCTATACCAGTTGCTCTAATGTCAGAAAAGATATATCCTTTTTGCTCAGTCTTGTTGTGTCTGTTATAGACATAAACTATTCTTCCGTCAAACATAGAATGGTCTGTGAAGTCATATACTTCTGCAAAGCCAAAACCTAAGTCATGGTCTAGTTTGAACCTGTATACCTTGCCTGAGTTTTCTTTAATCATGAAGTCTGTCAAAAATGGCGGCTAACACATAAATGTACGCAACCCGAGCTAATCTTGAAATTTCTAACTCTTTGAATTTCATCAGTTGTTATATGCGCTTTTTAGATTGTTGGTTGCGCAATTGCCAGGCTTGTAGTTATTATTTCTTCAACGCCTCCCTCACCTTCGGTGCAATCTTCGTCCCATAAATTTCAATCGACTTCATCAAGGATTTATGCGATGGTCCACCTACATCCATATGTGCCGAAAAACGGGTAAGGCCAAACAATTCCTGCATCTGCAAAATTTTATCAATGGCTTCGTTGGCATCGCCAATAATCAACGCACCATCTTTACTTCTGCCAAAATCAAATTGATTGCGTTGGTAAGCGGGCCATCCACGGCTGCGGCCCACACGATCCATTTGTGCAGAGTAGTAAGGATAATACTCATCTGCAATTTGCTTACTGTCTTCACCAAAAAAACAATGCATGTGAACACCTACCTGGAATTTTGTTTCGTCGTGTTTGAAATGTTTATACATATCACGATAGTATTGAAACAAAGGTTGAAACTGTACCGGACTTCCACCAATGATAGCAAAGATTACCGGCAAGCCTGCTTTGCCTGCACGTACAACCGACTCGGGTGTGCCACCAACAGCAACCCAAATATTGAGTCGATCGTTTAGAGCACGGGGATAAATTTCCTGGTTGTTTAATGCAGCACGGAATTTTCCTTTCCAGGTAACAGGATGTTCGTTATTTATTTTCTGCAGCAGTTCAAGTTTTTCTTCAAACAACACATCGTAATCGTTTAGGTTATAACCATACACCGGAAACGATTCTATAAAACTTCCACGACCGGCAGTTATTTCTGCACGGCCATTGCTCAACTGATCGATGGTGGCAAACTGTTGGTACACACGCACCGGATCGGCCGAACTTAAAACGGTTACCGCACTGCCTAACTTAATCTGTTTTGTAACCGATGCGGCTGCAGCTAAAATAATTTCAGGAACAGATACAGCATAATCGGGTCGATGATGTTCGCCAATTCCATAAAAGTCGAGCCCCAGTTCATCCATTAGCTTTATTTCTTCCATTAACTCTTGTAACCGTTGCCCTACCGGTAATGGCTTACCATTTACATAATGATTATCGCCAAACATGCCTACGCCTAATTCCATACAATGTGTTTTAACTGCAAAGATAAGCCCGGGTAATACTGCAAAAAAGGTGCATGTACTATGTATACATGTACAGCTTATGTAACGTTGTTTGTATTAATTCGGAATGGATACTTCCAAAGTACAGCCCTGACCGGGTGCAGAAGTGAGTTTCATTTTGCCGGAGTAAAAATTTACACGGCTGTTAATGTTTTTTAAACCAATACCATTTCCTTGTTGATGTGTATCGAAACCAATACCGTTGTCCTTTATGGTGAGGTATAATTGATCGCCCTGTTGTTTTACGGCAATAGTTATTTCACTTGCATTGGCATACTTAAGAATATTGTTTAACTGTTCCTGTATAATCCGGTACAGCATCAGCTCCTTATTTTTATCAATCAGCAATGCTTCATAATCTTCATCAATAAACAGCTGGATATTTATTTTGTGCGGGTGCTGTATACTTTCAATTAAATCTTCCAGCGCTTCCTGTAAACCATCGTGCCCGAGCGAAGGAGCTACCAGTGAATGCGAAAGTTTCCGGATGTCGTGCATGGCTTCTTCCAGGTGCAGGTAACTTTTATCAATTAATTCTTCGTTATACACTTTTTCTGTTTTGGCTAAGCCGAGGTACAACTTCACTACACTCAATAACTGATTAATGTTATCGTGCAGTTCGAGCCCCAGTTCGTTCCGTTCTTTTTCCTGCGCAAGAATGGTTATTTCGGTAATTAATTTTTGCTGCGAGAGTTGTTTGTTATGTAACTCCTCTTCCATTTTTTTCTGCTCGGTAATATCAACCATAATGCCGCTTAAACGTGCCGGCAGTCCATCTTCCATAACAACGGCAACAATATCACGTACCCAGATAATGCGACCGTCGGCTGCAATCATTCTGTATTCAAACTGATGCGATTGTCCTTTGGCTGTTGTTTGTGCGCAGTAGTTTACGGCCCAGGTGCGGTCTTCTGCATGTATATGTTGGGGCCAGAACTCCGGCTCTTTCATCCAGCGCTCCAGCGGATAGCCCAAAATACGTTCTGCCTGTTCGCTTACAAACGTAAACGCAAATGTTTGTGCATCGGCTTCCCACACAATACCATCAATGGTATTCATTAAACGCTGGTAACGTTCCTGCGATTCACGGTATTTATATTCTGCCAGCAGCCTGCGTTGTTCATCGGCAATCTGTTTTTCGGTAATACGCTTTTTTTCAAGTTTGTTGATGATATAGGCCGTAATCCAAACCAGCACACCAAACATGAAAATAACTGCACATACAAACAAGGTTACCCAAACAGCCAGCGAAAACCGTTCACGTAACACACCATTAATAACATAGTAGCCTAACAAAACCGGCACAATTACCAGTGCGGGTAAAAGTAAACGGGCTGCTTTACCGCCTGCATAGGTAGTGGTAATATTCGCCATAAATCCTTTATCGCTTCTTGCAAGCAACAATGCTGTTGATAAAAGAATAAAGGAAATGCCCGTATGTAACGATAAAGGAACAAACGATGTAACTACATAGTAGGAGCTGAGGTGGTAAACATAACCGGTAAATGAAAGTATGCCCAAGCCGTTTACCGGAAGTGCCAGCCATTGTGCAGCAGCAATACGATTGTTGAGTAACAGCAATAATGATAGGCCGGAAAAAGCAAATGCCAGTGCAGCGTGCGGTACAATTTGGTTGGCAACACCACTATATAAGGTGGTTTGTACTCTTTCGGTGTAAAGCAGCTTGTCAATACCTGTATCAAAAAATCCTACAACAGCTGCAATACGCAACAATGCAAATAACACAACCAGTCCTGCACAGGTATTTGCAATAATGCGTTTGTAACCATGTTGCTCACGCAGCAGTAAGGCAATGCCGCAGAGGATAAAGGCTACAGCTGCCATCGGATTCATGGCAACCAGTTTTGGAAATACCTGTTTAAGGAAAGCGATGTTGGCCTGCCAGCCGATTAAAACTAAAACACCAATGCCGGTTATAAGTAATGCTGCTGCGTTTGTCATGTAAGTAGTAATCCGGTTCAATGCTGTAAGTTGATTTTAGATTGTCCGGTAATACAAATAGGAATTTGCAAAAAACTGCAATCGTATGTTACTGTTGGTTCGAATAAAATTAAACTGCTTAATCTGAAATCCATACGAAGTGTAAGGTCTTTTAGTATAGTGGATGTGGCAATATTAAACAGATTTCATTTATTTGGGATAAGTAATGAGACTTTAAAATGCAAACGGTTAAATTGATTAATATAAATAAGTGTAAATGCTTATTGTATAATGCCCGTTATGGTTAATACAAAGTCTGTTTGAATACAGTTGACTTCTGATAAACAGGACGTTCGGTATTGCAGAGGACGATAATGGTTATTCCGCTGTTTCTTTTTCCGCAACCGATTTTGTTTTGTCTGTTTGCTCCTTTTTTTTGTTGCGCCGTAATGAAAAATAGCGGCCAATGTAAACGCCGGCAATAGCCGGTACAGAAAACAAAAAGTAAATAATCAGTTCAAAGGGAATAAGATTATGGCTGCCTTTATACACCGATGCTTCATAAAAACTGGCAATAGGTAATGTGGCAATTAATGCAATGCCTGCCAGCCAGGGGTTAAGTTTTAAGAAAAAACCAATGAGTGCGCCCACCCCAAAAAATAATACACCGGCCAACAGGGTGTAGTTATTCCGTAAAAAATCGGAGTAATAATATTCGCCGGGGCTTGGCGCTGTTACAGTTTGCAGCATACTGGCAAATAAAATGAGCGCAATGCCAATAATAATGAGCATTGCATACTTTAAAAGAAGGGCAATGGTTTTGGGCATAGTTCTAAGTTACCGTTTTTATTTATTAGCAAATGCCTGCACAACATCCATCATTCCATTTTTCTTCTGCAGATTGCCGATAGTCATTCCTGCAATTTCATTTTCTTTGCAGCATGCATCCTTCGCAATTACAGATCAGCGATTTTACCTACGACCTGCCTGATGAGCGGATAGCCCGTTATCCGTTAACCGAACGTGATTTAAGCAAACTGCTTATTTACAAAGAGGGTCATATCAGCAGCGATGTCTATCGTCATCTGCCACAACATTTACCTGCTGATGCATTGCTGGTGTTTAACAATACCAAAGTAATTGAAGCACGCATCCTCTTTCAGAAAGATACCGGCAGTAAAATCGAGATTTTTTGCCTGGAGCCCGCTGCAGGTGTGGAACTTACACAAGCAATGATGAGCCAGGGTAACGTACGCTGGACTTGCCTTGTTGGAGGAGCCGGCAAATGGAAGCAACAGTTTTTGGAAAAGCCTTTGCAAACGCCAAAAGGGGCAGTGTTGCTGAAGGCCGAGAAAAAGAATGTACAGCAGGGTAGTTTTGAAATTGAATTCAGCTGGGATAATACGTATTTCACGTTTGCCGAACTGTTGCATTACGCCGGTGTGTTACCCTTGCCGCCATACCTGCAACGTCAGACAGAAGCCGCTGATTATGATCGTTACCAAACGGTGTATGCACGGCAGGAAGGAAGTGTGGCTGCGCCAACAGCAGGGCTGCATTTTACACCGCAGCTGTTGGTAAAGTTGCAGGATAAAGGCATTAAACATTCATTTGTTACACTGCATGTGGGAGCCGGTACCTTTCAGCCGGTAAAAAGTACCACCATGCAGGATCACCCCATGCACCGGGAGTGGATTGAAGTTGATGCAGATGCAATTAAAGAATTAGTGCAGCAACTGCCAAAGCCCATTATTCCGGTTGGTACAACATCGCTCCGTACCATTGAAAGTTTATACTGGATGGGTGTAAAAGCTTTGCTTAACCCCAATGCATCAATTGATCAACTGGAAGTACAACAGTGGGATGCGTATGATCTGCCCTTACAAAATGCATCGGCTAAAGATGCCTTGCAGGCATTGCTCAACTGGATGGAGCAACAACAGCTGAAAAAAATCATCTGTCATACTCAGGTATTAATTGCGCCGGGCTACAAAGCAAGAGTGGCCGCTGCTATACTTACCAATTTTCATCAACCCAGCTCAACTTTGTTGTTACTGGTTGCCGCTTTAATTGGCGAAGACTGGCGCACGGTGTACAATTATGCACTTGACAACGATTACCGTTTCCTCAGCTATGGCGATGGCAGTTTGTTGTGGGTGAATAAAACGGTATAGTCAGCAGCTGCCACATTGAATGAAACATAACAAGAAGCAAGTGATTTTCCCCATCTATCGGCCAAAGAATTACTAACAACCCGTAGCCTGCTTAGGCTGCTTTGTGTTGATTTTTCTTGCTCATATGTTTCCTTCTATTAACTTTGATTTTTGTAAGATCAACCAATCGACCAATTGGTTCGTATCCTCACTTAAATTCTATTTGTGGGAAAGCACACATCCAAAGTCACAGCAGCTGGCTTATTAATTGCGTTAGGTATTATTTACGGCGACATCGGAACTTCTCCTCTGTACGTATTAAATGCCATCATTACCGGAAAAGAAATTTCAGAGTTTTTAATTGTTGGTGCATTGTCCTGCGTAATATGGACGCTTACACTGCAAACCACACTCAAGTACGTATGGCTTACACTGCGGGCCGATAACAGGGGTGAAGGGGGTATTTTTGCCTTGTACACACTGGTTCGCCGTCGCAGAAAATGGTTGGTTATACCCGCTATGATTGGTGGTGCCGCTTTGCTGGCCGATGGTATGATTACTCCGCCAATCTCTGTTACCTCAGCTATTGAGGGTTTAAAACAGATTGATGTATTTAAGCACATTGAGCAAGACACTATCGTTTATATTGTTATTGCCATCCTGGTACTGTTGTTTCTGATACAGCAATTTGGTACCAATTATATTGGCAAGGCGTTTGGGCCTATTATGATGATTTGGTTTTTGATGCTGGCGTTGATGGGCGTTATTCACTTTGCTGATGAGGTGCATGTATTTAAAGCACTCAATCCCTATTATGCCATTGAACTGTTGGTAAAATATCCCAACGGTTTCTGGATACTGGGCGGCGTGTTTCTTTGTACTACGGGTGCGGAAGCATTGTACAGCGATCTTGGACATTGTGGACGGGAAAACATACGCACCTCCTGGATATTTGTAAAAACCTGTTTAATCTTCAACTATTTCGGGCAAGGTGCATGGTTGCTTGCAAACCATACCGGCGACGTAATTACAGCCGATATGATTTCGAGCGGGTTTAATCCTTTTTATGGTGTAATGCCGGAGTGGTTCCGTTTGGTAGGTTTAATTATTGCAACATCGGCAGCTATTATTGCCAGCCAGGCCTTGATCAGCGGTTCGTTTACACTCATCAGTGAGGCCATGCGTTTAAATCTGTGGCCACGTGTAAAAATTGTTTACCCGAGCGAAGAACGTGGACAGTTGTTTATACCGGCAGTAAACCTGTTGTTATTTATTGGTTGCGTAGGTATTACTTTATATTTCAGATCGGCAGCACATATGGAATCTGCCTATGGTTTAGCCATTACACTCTGTATGTTGGCTACAACCGTTTTATTTGCCAACTATCTTGTGGCACATCGCATCAACTCATTCTTGATTTACATATTCCTCATTGTTTATCTGTCGATCGAGCTTGGGTTCCTTGCTGCCAATCTTTCGAAGTTTTCACATGGTGGTTATATTGCTTTAATTGTTGGGGGCGGTTTATTCATCATTATGTATGTATGGTACCGTGCACGAAAAATCAAAAACCGATATGTGGAGTTTGTACGGCTCGATCATTACCTGCCTATGTTGCAGGAGTTGAGTAATGATATGACGGTAACCAAACATGCCACACATCTTGTATATCTTACCAGTGCCAATAACCCGAAAGAGATTGAGCATAAGATCATCTATTCAATTTTGAACCGCAAACCCAAACGTGCCGATATATATTGGTTTGTGCATGTAGATACGCTGGATGATCCCTATACCTGCGAGTATGAAGTAACCACCATTATTCCAAATGAAGTCATTCGTGTGGAATTCCGTTTAGGTTTCCGAATGCAGCCACGGATTAACCTCATGTTCCGTAAAGTAGTGGAGGATATGGTGGCAAATAAGGAAGTGAATATTACCAGCCGTTACGAAAGTTTACAACGCAATAATGTGGTGGGCGATTTTCAGTTTGTAGTAATGGAAAAATTCCTGAGCCAGGATAATGAGCTGCCATTCTTCGAAAGGATTATTATGCGTATTTATTTCCTGGTGAAGAAGATTGGCTTGAGCGAAGAAAAAGGCTTTGGATTGGATATGAGCAATGTGGCAGTAGAGAAATTTCCGCTTATTGTATCGCCAATCAGTAACCTGAAGCTGAAACGCATTTTCCGTGAGGAAGATGAGGAGGAATAGAGAATATACTCTTTCAAATTTTTTCAACGTCATTGCAGGTAAAACAGCAATGACGTTTTTATTTCGTTTATTCTCGTTAACTTGAAAAACCGGTACAATCAACTTCAAACCAACACTGCATTGTCATTAACTGTTCTTTATATCATCATCGGCTACATCCTGTTAATGGTGATTGCTTATTTCATCCAGGAGAAATTCATTTTTAAGCCCGAGAAGCTGTCGGCCGATTTTGAATTTAAATACGATGCACCGTTTAAAGAAATCAGTTTTCAACCCGAATCAGGTGTAACCATCAGCGGTATTCATTTTCATGTAAAGAAACCACACGGACTCATTTTATATTTTCATGGCAACACCCGTAGCATCAAAGGCTGGGGCAAGTATGCGAAAGATTTTTATCGTTTTGGTTACGATGTAGTGCTGGTCGATTATCGTGGTTTTGGAAAAAGCATTGGTAAAAGAAGCGAACAGGCAATGCTCAACGATATGCAGTTTGTGTACGATCAGCTTTGTTTACAATTTCCCGAAGATCATATATTGGTGTATGGCCGCAGTATGGGCAGCGGGTTTGCCACCAAGCTGGCGGCCGATAATCTTCCACGCTATTTAATTCTGGATGCACCTTATTACAGTTTTCGTAAAGTGGTAGAACGGTTTTTACCTTTCTTACCGATGCGTCTGGTATTGCGTTATCATTTGCGAACCGATAAATGGATCCAGAATGTAAAATGCCATACCTATATTCTGCACGGTACAAAAGATCGTTTAATTCCGCTGGCACACAGCCAACGCCTGCAGGCAATCAATCCAAGACGTATTACACTCATTCGTATTCAAGGTGGCGGACATAATAATCTGCCTTCTTTCCCGGAGTATCATAATTTTATCCGTGATATTCTGAAAGTATAACATGGAAGCAAGAACAAAACGAAGAATAAAGCGAACAATTAAGTTGCTGATTATTGTGTATTGCGGATTAGGCATTGCCTTATGGTATTTGCAGGACAGTTTATTTCTGCAACCCGAAAAATTAAAGGCAGGCTATACCTACAACTTTCAGCAAAAGTTCGAAGAGCTGAATGTACCCATCAGCGAAAATGAAACATTGCATGCTGTAAAGTTTTTTCCGGCCGATACCGGCAGCAGCAAAGGGCTCATTCTTTACTTTCATGGCAATAAAGAAAACATTCTTCATTATGCAGCAGCAGCAGCGTTACTTACGGGGTACGGATACGAAGTGTGGATGCTCGAGTATCCGGGCTTTGGAAAAGCAAATGGTGTATTTAGTGAAGATCGTTTGTATAAAGATGCTGATCTGTTATATAAACTGGCGCTGAAAAAATTTGCCGCTGATGCGATTACTATTTATGGCCGTTCGTTGGGTACAGGAGTAGCGGCCGAGTTAGCGTCTTATGCTGCCTGTAAACAGGTAATACTTGAAACACCGTATTACAGTATGCCCGAATTAGCCGGTGCACATTTCCCTATTTATCCAACAGCCAATATCATCCGTTATCGTTTCCCCTTGTACGAATATTTACCCATGATTAAAGTACCGGTTACTATTTTTCATGGCACAGCCGATGGAATTATTCCATACAAACATGCAGCAAGGTTAAAGCCGTTGCTTAAAAAAAGTGATGAGTTTATTACCATTGAAAAAGGAAGCCATAATAACCTGGCATCGTTCAATGCATTTAATCAAAAGCTGGATAGTTTGTTAAAGTAGGAGAGCTGCGTTTATTTATCTGCGTTTACCAGCAACTCAAAGTGGATGGTAATGTTATCGTCGATCTTAATGATGTTAAACGGAGTGCGGGGCTTAATATCGTAATCACTCATTTTAATTTGCTTCTCCGCAGTAAGCTTGTAGTAGTGATCTTTTATACGCTGCATTTTTACCTGTATCATTTGTGCTTTGGAAATACCTGCAATATGTATAACTGTAACAACATCATAGCTGTACTGTTTGCCGGTTTGCAATTCCTTTTCGGTATGCAGCGGAGTAGCGTTTACAATGTCAACAAAAATGTAAGGATGTTCTTCAGCTTTCAGGGCTTTGTGCATATCCCTGTTCATGAGGTTGTTTTTGCAGCTGAGGAGTTTGGTTTTAATATTCAGCCTTGCATTTTTAAATGACAGCTGACGGTTGGCAGGGTTTATTTCACCTTCAAGTATGGCAGGTTGAAATTTGTCTTTACAATCGCAGGCAAAATCGTTTACGCTGGTAGTACCGGTTAAGAAAAGCTGGCTTTTTTCATCGATGTGATAAACCAGTTTTACCGGAACAGCTTTGTCGGAAACAAAGAAGAAAAGGGGTAATATAAACAGCAGACGTAACATGATTGGTTGTAGAAGAAACAAGGCTCCGTTATTCACAGAGCCTTGCTTAGTTTGTATCTGATTAGAATCCTACTACTGCTTCAATTGCTAAACCTTTAAAGTTACCACCATTCAGGATGTTACCTGTAGCGTAACCTTTGTAGTTTTGATTAACATATTCACCTTTCAGGAGTACGTTTTTGGTTAAGAACCAACCCGCACCTACTGCAAAACGATCAATGGTTTGAGTTGTTGTTGCATTTACCAATTCACCTTTTAACTGGTTGTAACGAACACCGAGGAATACATTTTCTTTTGCACCAATTCTGTAAACACCATCTACTGCAAACTGGTTTACTTTACGTTTAGGAGTACCGGCAACTTTTTCGTTAATGGTACGGCCTTGTGCATTTTCGAAAGTACCGAACAATTCAAATCCCTGAACTTTTAAGAGCGTGTTGAACTGCAGAGCAGTGATCTGGTTTGTAAAGTTAGGGCTGATGCGGCCTGATGTAAAGTTGTCTTTTGCAGTTGCACTTGCGCTTTCCATTACGAACCAATAGTTACTACCGGTACGGTCGCCTGCATACAATGTGCTGCGGCCAGAACTGCTGTTGTGATAAACAGAACCGCTAACTCTCAATCTTACATCATCTGTAAGTTGTTTGTCGTAAGCAAGTTTACCAACCAGAGAAGGATTGCGTTTGTAAGTAGCAGTAGTGCTGCCTGGGAGTAATGGAGCCTGTGTACCACCGTTGATTAAACCGTTAGTGATACTCACAGAACCCAGTAAACCGTTTTTGCGAACAATTACTTCACCACCAACTTCTGTTGCAAATGCATCCATAATATAGTTTTCAATGAAGGGATTGTAGAGTGTTTGACCACCATCTGAACGACGGAATACCTGATCGCCGTAGTTGATACCGAAGTGGCCGATTTTAAGTGTTACCACTTTAAAGATATCGTCCCATACTTTTCCTTTAAACGGAACTTTATCGAATTGAATGTAACCACCTTTAACCCATGCTTCGTTGTGGTGACGGGCAGAAAGATATGTAACGAGGTTTAATGAGATACCATCTGCCAATTGTACATCCACATTCAGGTTTGCCATAGCCAGGTTAAAGCCGGGTTTCAAACGGGGATATAATGCAGGGCTTCCTGCAGCGTTGCTATGTTGTAAACTTTGGAACTGTTGTGTAAAACCTGCGCCGATGCGTACTTTCAAACCATCAAATGATGTAGCACTGTCTTTTGGTGCTTCAAATACATTTATACCGCTTTGATCGTAAGGACGCCAGTTTTGAATTTTGGCCTGCTGACCTTGCATAGCTAAAGGTGATAGAATAAGTGCAGTTACTGCAATTTTTCTCAGACAGTTTGTAAGGAAACGTTTCATATACTTTGTTTTAATTGAGTTATTAAATGATTATTGATAGTTTAGTTATTTACGCTTTTTTAAGAACTACATTGTATGTTAATGTTACTTCATCACCAACCTTCATGGCGCCAAGCATAAAGCTTGGAGGCTTAACACCATAAGTGCTCATCAGAATTTTTTTACTGCCTTTAATTTCAAGGTCGCCGTTTGCAAGTGTTTTAATACGCAAGGTGAGATCGGTAGGTTTTGTAACGCCGCACATGGTTAAGTTGCCGCTTACATTCATGATGGTTTCGCCACCGCTTTGCTGTACGTTAATGACTTTAGTAAATACATACACGATTTCAGGAAACTTATCTGCTTTTAAGGTGCTGTATGTACGGTCATCCATCAGATCGGAGTCTTTTGTGCTCTTCAGTGATTTGGTTTGCACCCGAACTGTAGCATTGTTGATTTTTTCAGGAATGTTATTGTTTACCAGGAAATCGCCGGTAACATTTACAGTTGTAGCTTTCGAACTCCAGTCGTGTACATTCGATGTTCCGTTTATCAGAAGTTGAAATGATTTTGTTGTGTATTTGCTTTGAGCGCCTGCAATGCCTGCTACCAGGAACAGTGCAAAAAACAGAAGGATTGATTGGCGTGTCATGATGCTTGATTTATTTGTGAATGTTTAATTAAAATGACTCCACAAATATTGGAACGCATCGTTTGCCGCAGAATGATCGAATGCAGCCTTTTGAGTGACTTGTGTCACGGGTTTCTCTGACCAGCATCAGTTAGTGAGATGATGAATAACTGACGAAAAACAGAAAAGCTTTCTGCAAAGGCAGAAAGCTTTTCATTTTGTACGTGTATACACTTAGTATTCTTATTTCTCTCTTAATCGAACCAGCTCATTATTTACCTGTAATTGATAAGTGGCACCTACTTTTAAAGCAAGATTTTCTTTATCGTGACTAACCGGAAAGCCAAAACAGATGGGGTACTTGTATTCGCTGATGAGTTCATGTATCAGATCGTATACCTTTTTACCAAAAGGCCGTTCGGTATCCTGCATGTCAGTAAAGCCACCGATGATTAATCCTGCAAGTGCATCCAGTTTGCCGCTGCGTTTTAACTGGTGCAGCATACGGTCGATATTATAATGCTGTTCACCCACATCTTCGATAAACAAAATTTTTCCCTTTGTCTGGTATTCACTTTTAGTGCCGATGAGATGGGCGATCAATGCAAGATTACCACCAACAAGTTCTGCTGTTGCAGTACCGGTATGGTTGAGCTTATGTGTTTTGCAGCTATAATCGGCTTTAACTCCTTCTAATGCTGCTTTGATGGATTGCACATATTTATTTTTATAACCACCACCATTGAACGCAGATGCCATGGATGAATGCAGTGTAGCAATTTTATAATTCCGGTTGATGTGTGCATGAAAAACCGTGATGTCGCTAAAGCCAATAATCCATTTGGGATTTTTTTTGAACGCCGTAAAATCCAGTTGGTCGATGATACGCCCAACACCATAACCACCACGACCGCACAGAATCGCTTTTACCTCCGGTGCATCCAGCATCGCCTGGAATTCGTTCAGCCGTTCTTCATCGGTTCCGCTGAAATATGTTTTCGATTTACTGCCCAGCGTTTTGCCTACTAATACTTCGTAACCCCATTGCTGCAAAACGGTAATACAGGTTTCTGCTTTTTCGAGTGGCATATAACCTGCAGGGCAGGTTATGCCAATGATATCGCCTTGTTGTAAGTAAGGAGGAATCTTCATTATACTTCGGTTAAGGTTGTTCCATTTGATGTAACCTGCAATTTATGTTGCACACCGCATTTGAATGCGAAATTATTTTTCTGATGTCCAACCGGAAAATCGAAACAAACAGGGTAGGTACAATCAGGAATTTTTTCCATCACAATTTCGTAGAGGTTCTTGCCAAACTCTTCTGCAATATCTTCGCTGGGTTTTATTTTAAAGCCGCCGATAATTAATCCTGCTAAATGATCGAGCTTACCGCTGCGTTTTAAATTCCAGAACATACGATCGATACTGTAAAGGTATTCGCCGGTATCTTCTACAAACAGAATTTTATTGGTGGTGCGTAAATCGCTTTTACTGCCGGCAAGCGATTCCAATGTTTTTAAATTACCACCAACCAATATGCCTTTTGCAACTCCTGTTTTGTTATGTTCATTCGCAGGTGCCGTGTATTTCATGTTTATACCTGTTAACGCATCACGGATGGAGAGAATGGTTTCAACCTGTATCGGTTCGGCTTTACTCCAGTCGTCGGGAAAACTGTTACACATTTTCGAATGAATAGAAGCGATACCAAAATTGCGGTTAAGGTGACTGTGCAGTACAGTAATATCGCTGAAGCCGATCATCCACTTGGGATGCACTTTCATTGCTGAAAAATCGAGTTGGTCGATGATGCGTACGAAACCATAGCCACCTCTTGCACAAAGAATGGCTTTTATTGTTGGGTCATCAATGAGTTGTTGAAAATCGGTAATGCGTTCTGCATCGGTGCCGCCAAATGTATGATCACGCTTGCCAATGGTTGAACCGATCTTAACGTTCAATCCCCAGCTTTTTATTTGCTCTATTGCCGATTGTATTTCTTTCTCAGTTATATAACCTGCTGGAGAAGTAATGCCGATGGTATCGCCGGGTTTTAAGTAGTGTGGAATAATACCTGCAGCTTCAGCGTCTTCTTTTACAGGCATTGCCAAAGAGGGAATAGCTGCACCAGCCGCTACTAATGAGGAGACAAATGTTTTACGGTTCATGTACAATCTTTTCAGGCAAAAGATACAAACTTCTGCTGCCTGTACGTTGATGGGTTCGTTAATTTCTTATCTTTCTTTTTTCAAAACAGTGGAACAGTTACAGCAAGCAGTCGATCAACTTTCAAAATTATCTCCCGAAAGCAGAGAACAGTTTCTTGCTGCCTTCGACCAATGGATTGTACCGAAGGATCATTACCTCGTTCGTGAAAAGGAAGTTGCTGATTATATTTTCTTCATCAACAAAGGCATAGCCCGTATTTATTATTACAAAGGCGGTAAAGAAATTACCGAATGGATAGCGATGGATGGACAGTTCTTTTTATCCATCACCAGTTTTTTTCAACGCACACCCAGTCACCTCATCATTCAAACCATTGAGCCGGCCGAAGTGTTGGGCATTCATCACAACAAATTAATGGAGCTGGCAAAAAAGTATCATGATGTGGAAACGCTGTTTCGTAAAATGCTTACAGCTTCACTCATTCTTTCGCAGCAACGCATGGATTCAATTCAGTTTGAAACAGCACTGCAGCGATATGAAAGATTGTTACAGCAGTTTCCCGATATGATCAGGCGTGTTCCTGTTTCCTATATCGCTTCTTTTTTGGGTGTAACACTGGAAACGCTCAGCCGTATCCGTTCTGCCCGATAAGATTATTTGACAATTATCAAATCAACCGGTTGCTATCTTCTGCACCTTAGAAGCCTAAAACGATGTTGTCAAATGAAAAATCTCATGCAGAGTATTGCACTCCTTCTGTTCTTTCCTTTCGTAAACAATGCGCAGGAAAATAATTACACAAAAGCCAAAGAGCTGGTAAGTAAAATGACCCTCGACGAGAAAATAAATCTTGTGGTGGGTATGGGTATGAAAATGGGCGCCATGAATATGCCCGGTGGTGCACCCAATGTTGGACAAACAATGGATAAAGTACCCGGCGCTGCAGGAACTACGTTTGCATTACCACAACTCGGGTTACCAACAACTGTTGTGGCCGATGGTCCTGCCGGTTTACGTATTGAACCCAAGCGTGCAAACGATGCAAATACGTATTACGCAACAGCCTGGCCCGTAGCAACATTGCTTGCATCAACATGGGATGTGAAGTTGGTTGAGCAAGTAGGTAAGGCAATGGGCAACGAAGTAAAAGAATATGGGGTGGATGTAATTCTTGGTCCGGGCATGAACATCATGCGAAATCCCTTAGGCGCAAGAAATTTTGAATACTATTCGGAAGATCCGTTGGTAACCGGGAAAATTGCAGCAGCAATGGTGAATGGTATACAATGGAATGGTGTAGGAACTTCGGTAAAACATTTTGCTGTAAACAACCAGGAAACAAACCGCAACTCGGTAGATGCTATTGTGAGTGAACGGGCATTGCGTGAAATTTATTTGCGTGGGTTTGAACTGGTGGTAAAAGAAGCAAAACCATGGACAGTGATGAGCTCGTACAACTTGTTAAACGGAACCTATACTTCACAATCGTACGATCTGTTGACAACAGTATTGCGTAAAGAGTGGGGCTTTAAAGGAATGGTGATGACTGATTGGTTTGGTGGTAAAGATGCTGTAGCACAAATGAAAGCCGGTAACGATTTACTGATGCCCGGTACACCACAGCAACGTAAAGCAATTACAGATGCCATCAACAATAAAACACTCGATCTAAAAGTGCTGGATGAAAATGCAACACGTATTGTGGCATATATCCTCGAAACACCTGCATTTAAAAAGTATGCATTCAGTAATAAACCCGATCTGAAACAGCATGCAGTGCTTGCACGTGAAGCTGCAGCCAATGGTATGGTGTTGTTGAAAAATAATAACACGGCATTGCCCATTGTTGCTGCCAAAAATATTGCAGCCTTTGGTAATACCTCGTACGATTTTATTTCGGGTGGTACCGGCAGTGGCGATGTAAATGAAGAATACACCATTTCGTTGGTGGAAGGTTTACAGAACGCCGGTTATACGGTGGATGCAGAATTGAAAACCATCTACTCCGCTTATCTCTACGACTATAAAGCAAAGCATCCGAAGAAATCATTTATTGAAGAGTTTGTAAATCCTACACCCAATGCATCGGAATTATTGCTCAACAATGCTATCATCAGCAGCAAAGCAGCAAGCAGTGATATGGCTGTTATTACCATTGGTCGTAATGCCGGCGAAGGGAAAGACCGAGTGGTGCCCAACGATTTTAACCTGAGTAAAGCAGAGCAGCAACTGATTGATGAAGTGAGCACAGCGTTTCATGCAAAAGGGAAGAAAGTAGTGGTGATTATTAACGCAGGTGGAGTAATTGAAGTAGCAAGCTGGAGAGATAAAGTAGATGCCATATTACTGGCTTGGCAACCGGGTCTGGAAGCAGGTAATGCTGTTGCTGATGTGTTGAGCGGAAAAGTAAATCCTTCAGGAAAACTGGCGGTAACATTTCCGGTGAAGTATGAAGATGAAATAACCGCTAAGAATTTTCCCGGTAAAGAGTTTAAAGAAAAAGCTGTTACAGGTTTTATGGGTCAAAAAGAAATACCCGCAGAAGTAACACATGAAGAAGGCGTGTATGTAGGTTATCGTTACTACAACAGCTTTAATGTAAAACCCGCTTACGAATTTGGTTATGGGTTAAGCTATACCAACTTCGACTATAAAAATGTAAAACTCAGCAGCAGCAAATTTAAAGGTAAACTGGTGGTTACAATGGATGTTACCAATACCGGTACTGTTGCCGGTAAAGAAGTGGTACAATTGTACATTACTGCACCAACCAATAAACTCGATAAACCCAACGAAGAATTAAAAGTATTTGCCAAAACCGATTTACTGCAACCCGGCCAAACACAAACCTTGCAATTTGTGATTGATGCAAAATTATTGGCATCGTTTCATACAGCTGCCTCTGCATGGGTTGCTGATGCAGGAACCTATACAGTAAAACTTGGAACTTCTTCACTTGCAATAAAGCAAACCGCAACGTTTACTTTAGCAAAGGATATTGTAGTAGAGAAAGTAAATAAAGTATTGGTGCCAACCGTAACCATTAACGAATTGAAAAAATAAACCTTAGTTCAATAAGAGCGGGGTATTTTTATATGCCCCGCTTTTTTGTTGACAGTTATTATTACCCTTGCCACATGCAAACACAAACGCTTACCGGTAAACCACATTTTCCCATCCTTGATGGGCTAAGAGGTGTCGCCGCCATTCTTGTTGTCATCTTTCATTTATTTGAAGCAGTATTTCCGGTGCCGAAGGATCTGCCTTTACATCACGGCTACTTGGCTGTTGATTTTTTCTTTCTGCTGTCGGGCTTTGTAGTGGGTTATGCCTACGATGATCGTTGGGGTAAAATGAGCATCAAACAATTTTTTAAAATTCGATTGGTACGTTTACATCCGTTGGTTGTACTAGGTATTCTGATTGGTTTGATTGTTTTTCTGCTGGATCCGTATATACCAAAAGCATTCAGCGGAATGTATGTATTGAAATTGATTGGTGCGGTTGTATTAGGTATGCTTATTCTTCCTGCACCCGATGTTCGTGGCTGGAATGAAACACATCCGCTCAACGGTCCCACCTGGTCGTTGCTGCAGGAATATATCGCCAATCTATTGTACGCATTGTTTGGCCGCAAACTCAGCAACACAGTTTTGTGGGTCATTGTTATCGTTAGTGCTGTTGCACTAACAGCAACGGCTGTTTGGCGTGGCGATGTAGGTACAGGTTGGGCATACGACACCTTCTGGATTGCTTTTGTACGGATGATGTTTCCGTTTTCGGCAGGGCTTTTATTGTTCAGGCTGGGTAAAAAAATACAGGTGCCCATGGCGTTCTTACTGTGCTCCTTCGCATTACTTGTATTATTTGCTTTGCCCACGTTTAAGTACAACGGCTGGTACGAAGCAGCGGTGATCATTTTTGTATTCCCGGTAATTGTTGCGGCAGGTGCAGGAAGTAAAATCAGTGGTGTATGGGAGAAGGTTTGCAAGTTCTGCGGCGATATTTCGTACCCCATCTATATCCTGCATTACCCGTTCATATATGTATACACGGCATGGGTGTATGTAGAAAAGCCGGCGCAAAGCGAAATTATTCCGGTAGCGATTGGTTTGTTTATGGTATTTATGGTACTGGCTTATGCGGCCCTGAAGTTGTACGATGAACCAGTAAGAGCTTGGCTTAAAAAGAAATACCTGCAGGAGAATTGATAGAACATAAAGCAGCCCGGCCATTTGGCCGGGCTGCTTTATGTAGTGGGTTTGGGTAATGGGAGTGTTTATGGTACTTTTGCAATCCCCTGCAGTGAAGCACTGGCGCATAGAATTACCTTGCGTACAAGTGAGTGACACAACAGGCGACGAACAGAAATACAAAAGACGACTACAAAATGAGTTTACCGAAACGATATTTAATTACAAGTGCGCTTCCTTATGCCAATGGTTTGAAACATGTGGGTCACCTGGCAGGTGCGTACATTCCTGCAGATATTTATGCCCGTTACCTTCGTGCACAAAAGCGTGATGTGGTATTTGTATGCGGCAGTGATGAGCATGGAACGGCTATTCCTATCCAGGCAACCAAAGAAGGTACAACGCCGAGAGCCATAATTGATAAGTACCACGAAGCGATGAAGCAGGACTTCGAAGACCTGAGCATGAGCTTTGATATTTACCACCGTACCAGTGAGCCAATTCATCATGAAACGGCGCAGGAATTTTTTACTTACCTGCACGAGCGTGGCGAACTGGAAACAAAAGAAACGGAGCAGTATTTTGATGAAGAAGCAAAGACTTTCTTAGCTGACCGTTATATAAAAGGTACTTGTCCGAATTGCGGCAGCGACCGTGCATTTGGTGATCAGTGTGAGAACTGCGGACGAACTTTAAGTCCGGATGAATTAATAAATCCTGTAAGTACACTCAGCGGTAAAGCACCCATCAAAAAGAAAACATCGCATTGGTATTTGCCACTCGGTAAGCACGAAGAATTTTTGCGTGAGTGGATTTTGAAAGAACACAAAGACGATTGGCGTGCAACAGTTGTTGGACAATGCAAAAGCTGGATTGAAGGTGGTTTGCAATCAAGAGCGGTAACACGTGATCTCGACTGGGGTATTAAAGTGCCTTTGCAGGATGCAGAAGGAAAAGTGTTGTATGTATGGTTTGATGCACCGATTGGTTATGTAAGTGCAACGAAACAATGGGCTATTGATAATAACAAAGAGTGGGAACCGTATTGGTACGATCAGGATACAAAGCTGGTGCATTTTATTGGTAAGGATAACATCGTTTTCCATTGCATCATTTTCCCCATCATGCTGAAACTGCATGGAAATATTTTACCGACGAATGTTCCGGCTAACGAGTTTTTAAATCTCGAAGGCGATAAAATGAGTACCAGTCGCAATTGGAAACTCGACATGCGTGATTACATCAACGATTTTGTGAAGAAGGAAAACGGTGGCGGACAGGCGGTTGATATGCTGCGTTATTACTTAACACAAATTGCTCCTGAAACAAAAGACAGTGAGTTTATGTGGAAAGGTTTCCAGGATGCAGTAAACAGCGAACTGGGAAATATCTTCGGCAATTTTGTAAACCGTACATGGGTGCTGATGCACAAACTCTGCGGCGGTAAAGTACCGAAGCTGCATGAAGATGTGTTGGTGGAAGATGATAAATGGATCATCAGTGAAATTGAAAACGCAAAAACGAAAGTTGAAAATTTATTAGAAGAATACAAGTTCCGTGAAGCATTGTTTGAAGTGATTGATTTGAGCCGCAAGGGTAATCAATACATGCAAAAGAAGGAGCCTTGGATTGTTGCCAAACAGTTGGCAGAAAATCCGGAAGCACAAAAGAGTATTGATAATACCATGCATTTGTGTTTGCAGTTGAGTGCAAATCTTGCGATCCTCATCAACCCCTTCTTGCCAAACACAGCAAAGAAAATGTTGGGTATGATGAAAGTGGTGGAGAAAATGCTCGATTGGGAAAATGCAGGTAAGCTGAAATTGTTGAGCGTAGGTTATGCATTGCGTGCACCCGAATTACTCTTCAGAAAAATTGAAGACGAAGAGATTAAATTTCAAGTAGAAAAATTAAAGTCAGGACTGGTTAAGCCAGTTGCAAGTTCCCAGTTGCCGGTTACCAGTAACCAGCAACCTGAAACCAGTAACCTGAAACCTGAAATTGTTTTTGATGATTTCGCTAAAATCGATCTCAAAGTAGGAACGATTGTAACTGCTGAAAAAGTAGAGAAAGCTGATAAGCTGTTGAAACTGTCGGTTGATCTTGGTTTTGAAACAAGAACCATTATAAGTGGTATTGCACTTCACTTCAAACCCGAAGAGATTGTGGGTAAGCAGGTGGTAGTGGTAGCAAACCTGGCTCCACGAAAAATGCGTGGCATTGAAAGCAATGGTATGATTCTGATGGCAGAGGATAAAGAAGGCAAGCTGCATTTTGTTGCACCATCAACGGTCATCAACCCGGGAGCAGGAGTGAGTTAAGTTTGATTAATTGAAAAAAAAGTTCCATTATTGTTCCTGAATTTCAATTAATCATTCAACAATTCCTTTGTTGAAGTGTTCTTCAACTCAGCTTTACAACTTTTCGTTGAGTGATTATTTAAATTCGCTAAACAACATTCTTTGTTCACTGCCGCTACATATAATGAAACAGATCTGGTAGCCCGTTTAAACAACGGCGATCAGCAGGCAATGTCCGAACTCTATGATCGATTTTCAGGCGCCATTCTGGGTGTTATCATGAAAATCATCACAGACCAGGCTACTGCCGAAGATGTTTTGCAGGAAACAATGCTCAAGATCTGGAACAATATCGGCAGCTTTGATACGTCAAAAGGGCGGCTTTTTACCTGGATGATCAATATTGCCCGTAACCAGGCCATTGATAAAACCCGTTCCAAAAACTTTAAGAACAGTTCGCAAAACTCTTCGTTAGAAGATTCCGTATATGTTAGCGAAACCGTTCCTTCAGCAGGAGCAAGTGTTGATACAATGGATGTTCAAAACTGGCTTTTACACCTGCCCGAAGAAAACCGACAGTTAATGCGATTAGCTTATTTCATGGGCTACACCCAGGAAGAAATAAGTAAGGAATTAAATATGCCGTTGGGAACAGTCAAAACCAAAATCAGGAATAGTTTAATAGTATTACGTAAAAAACTAAATGTAACCTGACGTGGATTTAAGTTGTATCATACAATCCGGTGACCTGGAGCTTTATGTTCTTGGTATGCTTCCTCCCGAAGAGGCTGGCAAGATTGAAGCGTTGTGTAAACTGTTTCCTGAAATTCAGCAAGAGGTGGATGCTATTGCTGCAACTTTCGAAGCCGGTGCCATGCAAATGGCTGTAACGCCCTCTGCATCTGTAAAAGAAAAATTAATGGCTTCGCTTCCTGCAAAAACAGGAACCACAGCTACACCAGAAGCAAATGGTTCACCTGCCAAAGTGGTGGAAATGAAACCTGTGGCCGAACAGAAATCTTCGTTCAGCAAATTGGCTATCGCTGCTTCATGGGGATTGTTTTTGCTGGCCGGTGCGTTTGCAGTGTATCTGTATAATGGTAATCAGCAATTGAAAACCGATGTGGCAACCTTGCAACAAAACGCAACTACATCAGAACAGCAAGTGGCTGAACTCACTAAAAAAGTTTCTTCTTACGAATTATATCGCCAGTTAAAATCGAACCCTTCCTTAACATCAGTGATGTTGGCTTCTGTAAAGCCTGAAGTAAAACAACAGGCCGAAGTGTTATGGAATAAAGCAACCGGCGAGTTATTCATCGATCCTTCTTCGTTACCACCTGCACCCAAAGGCAAACAATACCAGCTGTGGTTCCTCATTGATGGGCAACCAACCGATGCCGGTATGATCAGTTTAACCGATGTGGCTGCTATTCAAAAAATGAAGCAAGCGAAGCCCGGTGCACAAATGTTCGCCATTACTCTTGAAGATGAAGGTGGCAAGCCTACTCCTGACTTATCTGCACTGGTAGTGGCAGGAAAAGTTGGTTAACATCCGCTTTCGTTTATCCCAAATTTTTGCTGTTAATTTCATTTCAAGTCTTTTGTGAAATAGCTTTTAATGCTATCTTCGATGTAAATAGTTGCATAGCTAACTAATTTTCTAAAGCTTGAGACATATGAAAAGAACGATCAAAAAAGTAGCCGTTTTAGGTAGCGGTGTAATGGGTAGTCGCATTGCCTGCCACTTTGCAGGAATTGGTTTGCAAACCTTGTTGCTCGATATGGTGCCGAAGGGTTTTGAAGAAAGCACCAAACCTGCAGAACGTAATAAACTGGTGAACGATGCATTGGCTGCGGCAATCAAAAGCAATCCATCGCCGGTATATACAAAAGATGTGGTAAAGAAAATTACCACGGGCAACTTCACCGATAACATGAAAGACATTGCTTCCTGCGATTGGGTGATTGAAGTAGTCGTGGAGCGTCTCGATATCAAGCAACTCATTTTTGAACAGGTAGAAAAATTCCGCAAGCCCGGCACACTCATCACTTCCAATACTTCCGGTATTCCCATCAGTATGATGGCTGAAGGAAGAAGCGATGATTTCAAAAAACATTTCTGCGGTACGCACTTTTTCAATCCGCCACGCTACTTGCGTTTGCTCGAAATTATTCCAACAAAATATACCGATCCTTCCGTTGTTGATTTCTTAATGAGTTACGGTGATCTCTACCTTGGTAAAACAACCGTGTTGTGTAAAGACACACCTGCGTTTATCGCCAATCGTATTGGTGTGTTTGGGATGATGGCCATTATGAACTTAATGGACAAAATGAAGTTGACGGTTGATGAGATCGATGCGTTGACAGGTCCAATCATTGGCCGACCAAAATCTGCTACGTTCCGTACTGGTGATGTGGTGGGCTTGGATACATTGGTGAAAGTGGCGAAGGGCGTTGCAGAGAATTGCCCCGATGATGAAGCAAAAGAAATTTTTGCGATCCCATCCTGGCTCAATAAGATGATCGAGAATAACTGGCTCGGCGATAAAACCGGACAAGGATTTTTTAAGAAGAGTAAAGGTGCGGGTGGTGAAAAAGAAATCCTCACACTCAACCTGCAAACAATGGAATATGCCACACGTGTTAAACCAAAGTTTGGCAGTGTGGATGCAGCGAAACCCATTGATGATCTCAAAACGAGATTGAAAATGTTGTGCAGCGGCAGCGATAAAGCAGGTGAGTTTTACAAACAGTTTCATTATAGTTTGTTCTCGTATATCTCGCATCGTATTCCGGAGATCAGTGATGAGTTGTATCGTGTAGATGATGCAATGATGGCAGGCTTTGGTTGGGAAATTGGTGCATTTGAAAGTTGGGATGTGTTAGGCGTTGCCAAAACAGTGGATGCCATGAAAGCTGCCGGTTACAAAGTTGCTGCATGGGTTGATGAGATGATCGCCAATGGCGCAACAAGTTTTTATAAAGTAGAAAATAACAAACGTGTTTGTTACGATCCTGCAAGTAAATCGTACAAAGTAATTCCGGGTGGCGATGCATTTATTGTGATGAAGAATTTCGAGAACCAGACCGTTTGGAAAAATGCAAGCTGCAGAACCTATCATTTGGGTGATGATGTGTTGGGACTGGAATGGAATACCAAAATGGGCAGCATTGGTGGAGAAGTATTGGAAGGTATTCAAAAATCGATTGCATTAGCAGAAGACAAATACAAAGGATTGGTGATTGCGAATGATGCAGCACAGTTCAGCGCCGGTGCCAATGTGGGTATGATTTTTATGCTCGCCATTGAACAGGAGTACGATGAACTGGATATGGCCATTCGTATGTTCCAGAATACCATGATGCGTGCACGTTATTCATCCATACCTGTTGTAGTTGCGCCACATGGTTTAACATTAGGCGGTGCATGTGAGTTGAGTTTGCATAGCGATAAAGTTTGTGCAGCTGCCGAAACGTATATTGGTTTAGTTGAATTAGGTGTTGGTTTGATACCCGGTGGTGGTGGCACCAAAGAATTTGTGTTGCGTGCGGCTGATGAAATGCACGAAGATGAACCGGAAACCATCACACTGAAGAATCGGTTCTTATCCATTGCCACCGCAAAAGTGGCCACCTCAGCCAGAGAAGGTTTTGAAATGGGTGTGTTTAGAAAAGGATTAGATGAAGTAGTGATGAACCAGGGACGCAGAATTGCAGAAGCAAAGAAATCAGTGATTGAAATTTTCGATAGCGGTTATGTGGCACCTGTACAACGTAGCGATGTAAAAGTATTAGGTCGTTCAGCATTAGGCGCATTGCTTGCAGGTATCAACGGCATGCGTACGGCAGGTTATGCTACAGAACATGATTCAGTTGTGGCAAAGAAACTGGCTTACGTCATGTGCGGTGGTGATTTAAGTGAACCGACTTTGGTAACCGAACAATACTTACTTGATCTGGAACGTGAAGCTTTCTTATCACTTTGCGGCGAAAAGAAATCGCTGGAACGCATCCAAAGTGTGTTGAAGGGTGGTAAGCCGGTGAGGAATTAAATAATTATTCATTCGAAATTGAAAGCGTTGGTTAATTTTAATCAACGCTTTTTTTATGCAATACAAAGTCGCAATTTTTCTTTTTAACGAAGTAGAGGTGTTGGATTTTGCAGGTCCGTTTGAAGTATTCAGTGTGGCCGGACTACGAACGTTGCCCGAAGCTCCCTTTGAAGTATTTACCGTTGCACAGTTTGAAACTATCGAAGCAAGAAATCATTTGACGATCAAGCCAACATACACAATAGCAAATGCACCGAAAGCTGATATCATTCTCATTCCAGGTGGCGGCGGAATACGTGCAGATGGAACGCCCTTTGGCAGTCGAAGAGAAATGAACAATTCAATTGTACTCAAATGGGTAAAAGAACAAGCAGCACATGCAAAGCTGGTGTTGAGTGTTTGCACCGGTTCACTCATCTTAGGTAAAGCCGGCTTATTGGAAGGCTTTGAAGCAACCACACATTTCAAAGCACTTGATGGGTTGCGAGAAATCTCTGATCGGATTCAGGTAAAAGAAAACGTACGGTTTATTGACAACGGAACAGTGATTACTTCCGCCGGTATTTCTGCAGGCATCGATATGAGTTTGTATACTGTTGGAAAATTGTTTGGGAAAGAAGTGGCAGATGAAACAGCGAAGTATATGCAATATGATTACTGGAAATAATTAATTCCAACTGACACACCTATGGCCCTTGCTCAACTCATAAAACCTGCTCACCAACTCATCATTCATTCACACTTTTATTTCTATGGTGATGCAGCTGATGCAACAATCGCCAAAAATATCGCTGATGATATCGCCTGCCATTGGAACGAGCCCAATGCTTCTATTCAAATCAAACACGATTGGTACAAGCTACTCTTCGACATAAAAGCTGTTTTTAATCCGCAGTTAAAACCGGAGGAAGTGTGGTACAATACCGACCCCAAATTATTTTTCTTCCGTATCGAAGAATATTCGCCGTTAGATGTTTCATTTGTAGATGGCATTGGCAGCAATACCGGTTTGTTTAAAGTAGCCAACCTGTTGCAAACTTCTACCACAGCTGCACATGAGTACGGGCATATGCTCGGTTTGTATCATCCGAAAAATTTAAATATCCGGGGCAAAGGAATACCTGGCATAATGTATCCCAGGGGAACTATTTGCGATCCGCATTTTCAATACGATTCAACTGCAGCAGGCGGTAAAGTGGGCGGTACACTCGATCCCAAACACAGGAAAGTATTATTGCAGGATATTGAATTATTAAAACTGCATAAGCTGCAGTTTAATGAAAAAGGCTTTGCCGTTCTTGGAGATTTTACAAGCATTTTTCATCCGAAGTATCAATCATTAAAATAATCTGTTACTTTTAAATATCATTTATCATCACAAATCTATCTATGAGCATTTTACAGGTTCAGGATCTCAAAAAAACATACGGAAAAATTCAGGCGCTGAAAGGCGTATCGTTTGATATACCGGAAGGTTCGGTGTTTGGCATTCTTGGTCCAAACGGAAGCGGCAAAACAACCATGCTCAGCATTATATTGGATGTATTGAATGCTGATAGCGGTACTTACTCCTGGTTTGGCAAACCTGCCTCACCCGATCTGCGTAAACACATCGGCTCCTTGCTTGAAACCCCCAATTTTTATCACTACTTATCGGCTGTAAACAATTTAAAGATTACGAACAGCATCAGCGGCCGTGGCGATGCTGCAGCAATCGATGCTGTATTGCAAAAGGTAAAACTTTATGAGCGCCGCAACAGTCGCTTCAGTACTTATAGTTTGGGTATGAAACAACGGTTAGCCATAGCCGCAGCGTTGTTAGGCGATCCGAAAATACTGGTACTCGATGAACCAACGAACGGTTTGGATCCTGTAGGTATCATGGAAATCCGTGAACTGATTATTGAGCTGAGTAAGAAAGGGCATACGATTATCATGGCCAGTCATTTGCTGGATGAAGTAGAAAAAGTTTGTACGCATGTAGCTATTTTAAAAACAGGTACCCTGGTTACCTCCGGCTCGGTTGAGGACGTGTTGGTTGATGAAGATGTGGTGGAAGTGAGTGCTTCGGATATGCAGCAACTGCAATCGGTGTTGCTTACGATACCCGGACAAACAAAAGTGCATTTGGCCGAACAAACAGTTCAGGTGCATTTCCCGAAAGGAACAGCAAAGCCGGAAGAAGTGAATCAATTCTGCTTCAATAAAGGCATTACACTGCAACAGTTATCTATTAAGAAAAAACGCCTGGAAGAGCGCTTTTTTGAACTTACAAACAATTAACCTTATCAATTCTATTTAATATGCTTCAATTATTGCGAACAGAATGGCTGAAACTTAAAAATTATCCGGGCTTTTGGTGGCTGATGGGGATGACAGTTTTATCGTACCCGGGCATTAATGGGATGTTTTATTTTGTTTACAAACAAGAAACAGGAAATGCTAAACAGGCTGCACAAATGTTGAAAATGCTGTTGGGCAATCCTTTTGAATTTCCGGAGGTGTTCAGAACTGCCGCTTTTTTGTCTTCATGTTTTGTTACGGTTCCTGCGCTTTTGGTTATCATGTTAATTACAAACGAATACACGTATAAAACAAACCGCCAGAATGTGATCGATGGCTGGAGCAGGAATCAATTTCTTGTTGCTAAGTTTTTTAACGTCGTTATTATTTCTCTTATAGTAGTAGCGCTTTATTCAATAATAACGTTTTCTATTGGATTTATTAATACCGGAGCAGATGTGAAAGATAGATTTCAACTGGTGCATTACGTTGGTTTGTTTGCTTTGCAAACTTTTGCTCAATTGTCATTTGCATTTTTGCTTGGTCTTTTAATAAAAAGAGCATTCATTGCATTGGGGGTGTTTATTTTTTATAAGGTACCTGTTGAAAACATTTCGGCAGAGTTATTAAAAAAATATGTGCATCCGGAAGCTGGTCGTTTCTTACCAACTGAGTCATCGGATTTATTAACTCCTATACCTGTTTTTATGGGAAGGCTTGATCAGAAAGTATATGATCATTCGCTTAGTATAATCAATCAGCAGGTGTTTGTTACATTAGCCTACCTGCTTGTGTTCTGGGGTTTGGTATTCTGGATTTATAAAAAGCGTGATTTATAATATGAGCAAGCGTATTGGATCGGTATTGTTGTTTCTGTTTTTGTGTCAGTCAATCATGGCGCAAAATATGTCTACAGTTATTAAAACTGAAGCATTGAAAATGGCCAGGGCTCTTGCTGCATTGGATCTTGAAACTTACATCAGTTATACTTATCCCACTTTGGTTAGTGATAATGTAAGTAAGCAAAAAATGAAACAGGGGCTTGATTCGGTTGAAAAGTTTAAAAAGCAATTTGGAATTAAGATCAAGTCGATACTTGTTGGTAATCCATCAAAAGTTGTCACGTACAAAAAAGTAATGCAGTGTACGTTGCCGCAAACCATGACGATTGAGGCAATGATGGGTGTGGTTGAAACGGAGAGTACACTTATTGGTTTATCGCACGATGGTAAGAAATGGTATTTTGTTGATGCACTCCTGTATAAACAAAAGGAAAGCAAAGATAAACTGCCGGAGCTAAGCCCCGATCTGGTTATTCCCTCAATGAAAAAAGCAACGACAAAACCGGCCGAAACAAAAAATTAAGAAACTAATTCATTTACAGCCGCATCAATTGTTGGGTATAAAAAATGAAAACCACTGTTGCGGATTTTATCTGCACTTACAGTTGTACTCTTAAGAATTTCAATACTCATTTCGCCCAGTATAAGTTGCAAAGCAAAAGACGGAACCGGAATTGTAATGAAGGCATTGCTCCTCATTTTTTTTGCAATGGCTATGGTAAGTTCTTTATTACTAACAGGGTTCGGGGCCGCAGCATTAAACACGCCCGATAATTGCTGGTTGTTTATGGCATATTCATACATGCGTATTATGTCCAGTATATGAATCCAGCTAACCATTTGTTTGCCACTGCCGAGTATAGTTGCCAAACCAAAACGAACTGGTTTTTTAAATTCAGCAAACGCCCCGCCATCGTTACTTAACACAATTCCGGTACGCAGTTTCACCAGGCGGATGCCCAATTGTGTAATTGGCTCAATGCTGTTTTCCCAATCGAGGCAGGTTGTGCCTAAAAAGTCGTTGAAATGCGGGTCGGTTTCGGTAAATATTTTTCCTTTATCTGGTCCGTACCAGCCAATACCTGATGCGCTTACAACTGCCTGTACCTTGTTGGGAATACGGGTTAATGCATCAACCAACAATGCACTGCTCTGCACACGGCTTTGTTTAATTTCTTCTTTTCGCTTTTTGCTCCAGCGTTTATCTGCCACGCCTGCTCCCGCCAGATGAATGATGTAATCGGCAGCAGCAATGGCTGTTTCGTCGATCATTCCTTTTTCAGGATCCCATTGCCGGTAGCTGATTAAAGTGTTTGTGCTGTTTTTTGGAGCCCGGGAAAGCACAATAATGGCATGACCTTTGGCGATATAGTATTGTGTAAGTGCCTTTCCAATTAAACCTGTTCCGCCCGTTATACAAATGATTGCCATAATTGTTTTATGCTGTTTGAGTGTGTAATTTCATTTTTAAACGCATCTTAACGACGAATTGTTTGCTTTCAACGTAATTTTAAATATGAGATGCCCATAAACAATACCGTCGGCCAGCTGTATGATTGTATGTGCATAACATTTGGCTTCCGATTGCAAGGCATCAACTATAATTAATAAACACTTGAATCACCGAAAAGATATGAAGATGATGAAAACGTTTGTATTGCCTGTTCTCTTTTTATTGGGTGTTGTTACTGCAAATGCACAACGCATTTACTATTCCGAACCCGACAGAGATGATCTGCGTTCCCTCAAATTTGAAATTATGGGAAAATACGGAGGGAATTACCTCGTGTACAAAAATATACGCAGCCGTCATTTTATTTCGGTGTACGATGCGGAAATGAAGCAAAAGGATAAAGTAGAACTCGATTTTATTCCGGAGCGGGCTATAAATGTAGATGTGTTTTCGAACCCCGAGCATTCGGTAGTTATTTATCAATACCAAAAGAAAAACATCGTGTACTGCATGGGCGTAAAGATCGATGGCAGTGGCAAAAAAATAGGCGAGCCGCTGGAGCTCGATACAACGCAGGTAAGCATTTTCAGCGATAATAAAATTTACAGCACCATCATGAGCGATGATAAACAGAAGTTGATGGTGTTTAAAATGAAGAATAAGCAGCGGGATGATTTTTATATTCAAACCTTATTGCTCAGTCATAACCTGATGCCAATCCGCAGAGGAGCATTTGCCTACAGTCTGGAAAACTCAAGAGAGTCGATTGCTGATTTTTACCTTGATAACGAAGGCAACTTCCTCTTCAGCCACGTTTCACGCCCTGCACAGCGGGAATATATTAATGAAGCAAAACTGGTTATGCTGCCGGTTTATGAAGACAGTATCCGTTTCTTTAAACTCACTTTAGATAAAGTGTTTCTGGATGAGTTACGGATTAAAGTAGATAACTCGAACGGCCGGTATATTCTTACATCACTTTATTCAAAAACAAGAAGAGGTAATGTGGATGGGTTGTTTACGGCGATCGTAAACAAAAGTTTTCAGGGAGCCGATATTGAAAGGGCAATTGAATTTGATGATGATTTCCGTGCATTGGCGAAAGGAGAAAACTCTTCCAAGTACGCTTTTAACGACTACTTTCTGAAACACATTATTGTAAAGAAAGATGGTGGTGTGCTTATTACAGGCGAAAACACCTACGGTAATTCAAGAGGCAGTAACTACAACCGTTGGGATAATCCGTGGATGTGGGGAAATTCGTTTTACCCGGGCCGTTATTGGGGTTGGAATCCTTACAACAACTGGGGTTGGGGTGGTTATGGAGGCTGGAACTCGCCTTATGGCTGGAACGCCCCGCAGCAAACCAGGTATTATACGGATAATGTAATGATCATCTCCCTCGATAAAGACGGTAACCTGCAATGGGATAATGTGGTTGCAAAATCGCAGTTTGATGATAACACAGATAATATGCTCAGCTACCAGATTATGAATTCGGGTGCAGAGTTGTTGTTCCTGTACAATGAGTGGAGCCGCAGAACACCGTTGCTGAATGCGCAATCGCTTGATCCGAACGGGCGTGTAAACAAAGAACCACCATTAAAAAGTTTAGACAAGGGGTTTGAGTTTATGATTCGTTTTGGTAAGCAGGTGAGTGCCCGTGAAATGCTTGTACCCTGTGTTATCCGTAACTCGTTTAGTTTTGCCCGTATCGAATTTTAATCATCTTATGTACTATAGTCGTACCGGGGCAAAAATGTCCCGGGTTTTTTTTTGGTTAAATGGATTATCTTTCGCAATGTTTGTGCAGCAAATAATCCCGTAACGTGATTCGTTTTTTTTCTGGCAATAATCCTTTAAATGTTTTCACTCTTTTTTTTGTAGGGCTGCTGATTAAGCTACCTTACTTTATTACGCCGGTTGTTCCACAAATACAGGAAACCGATGGCTTCTTATATATTGAGCTGTTAAAAGTGCTGAAGCAGCCCGGTTCTGTTTTTTCCACACTGTATCCCATTTTTGCATTTGTATTATTGTTTACACAGGCTATCACCTTTAATGGTCTGGTAAACGATCAAAAGTTGTTTCCAACGCCCAACTATCTGCTGGCGCTTTCCTTCTTAGTTATTACCAGCGTTGTGCCTGAGTGGAATGTGTTATCGCCGGCACTGATTATTAATACCATTTTAGTAATGGCATGGCCCCGCATGGTGGAGTTGTATCATCACCCCAAACCCAAAACAATTTTGTTTAATATCGGGTTTGGCTTTGGCATCTGTTCCTTTTTTTATTTCCCATCGGCTTATCTGCTGTTGTTGCTGATTGTTGCATTGCTGCTGTTCCGTCCTTTCTTTTTAACTGAGTGGCTCATCGCCATATTGGGTATACTTACCCCTTTTTACTTCTTACTCGTTTACTTTTTTGTGTGGGATAAATGGTATATGATTGAAGCTGTGGTGCCTAACCAATACCTGCGGTTACCAAATATCCGTTTCAACTGGGAGTTTTGGGTAAAATTCGGGCTCATTATATTTCCGCTGCTCATTGGTGTAGCTACCAGCCGCCGCTATTCTGTTCGGATGCTTGTGCAAACACGCAAAAGCTGGAATTTTATGATCTTCTATCTCATTATTGCCCTGTTTATCCCCTTCATCAATAGTTTTCTCGGATTAACCCATTGGGTATTGGCGGCCGTGCCCATCAGCCTGTTTCATGCTGCATTTTATTATTACCCCAAAAAGAAAACACTGCCGGAACTTATTTTCTGGTTTAGTTTGATCTGGATCGTTGCAAATTATGCGGTTCTCAACAGCTAAATCGGCCTCAATCCTTACCTTTGCGCTTTCCTTTTTATTATGAAATGAGCCATAAAAATTACCGGACAATTGATAATTGTAAGTAATGGTAATTTTTTGGCGAATAACATGTGGCCAAAATCAAATAAAAAATTAACACGTGAAATTTGGTATCGTTGTTTTCCCCGGCAGTAATTGCGACAGAGACATGCAGGATTCGCTGCAAAATGATTTGAACCAGGAAGTTATTATGCTTTGGCATAAAGACAAAGACCTGAGTATGTTTTCAACAGAAGACTGTATTGTGCTGCCCGGCGGTTTCTCCTACGGCGATTACCTGCGTTGCGGCGCCATTGCCCGTTTCAGCCCCATGATGGAAAGTGTAATTGCTTTTGCCAATAAAGGTGGCAAGGTGTTGGGTGTTTGTAACGGTTTCCAGATTTTGTGCGAAAGCCATCTGTTGCCGGGTGCATTACTGCGCAATGCCAACCAAAAGTTTATTTGTAAAAATATATACCTCACGGGCGTTGGCGGTTCGGGCTTAAAAATTCCGATTGCACATGGCGAGGGCCGTTATTTTGCTGATGAGAAAACACTGGATGCGTTGGAAGCCAATGGTCAGGTGATTTATCGTTATTGCGATGAAAACGGAAATATTACAACTGAAGCAAATCCTAATGGCGCAATAAGAAATATTGCGGGTATCTCTAATAAGGAAGGTAATGTGTTTGGTATGATGCCTCACCCGGAGCGTGCTACTACCGAAATTCTCGGTAATACAGATGGCCGCATAATCCTCAATAGTTTGTTAATCAACGCAGCTGTTACAATCTAATCTGTTGCATATGCCGTAAATGGGATGAACGGATAAAGTTTTGTGACTTTGATGACATTTCTTTAAATGTTTTGGAGGCATCTTTGTACCGGAATTGTAAAACAAACAGCATGAAAAAATTTGTAGCAACAATTTGTTTATTCTTTGTATCACTTGCTCTCTTTGCACAAAGCGGAACCAAAGTGAAATGGGACTTTATCGTGAAAAAAATTGGCGATAAAAAATACGAGGTTCGAATGATTGCAAATATTCAACCTGGCTGGCACTTGTACAGTCAAACTCAAAGTACAGATGCGATTGCATTGCCAACAACCATCAGCTTTGCTAAAAACCCCTTGCTTGTTGTAAGTGGTAAACCAAAAGAAGTAGGTAAGGTAACTGATGCGTTTGATAAAGCAACCAACTCACGCTCTCGTTTTTATTCAAATAAAGTAGAGTTTGTACAGGTAGTAACGGTAAAGTCGAATGTTAAAACATCTATCACCGGCGATGTGGAGTTTATGGTTTGCGACGATAAGCAGTGTTTGCCTCCCGATAAAACAAAATTCAGCGTAAAGCTTGAAGGTTAACGAATAAAAACGATCCCGTCTCTAACAAGACGGGATTTTTAAATCAATCAAAGTATGGGTTTAGGTTTACGCAAGGTTGTATTACTTATAGCAGCTTTTTTTCTTGGTTATAGTGTGTTTGCACAAGATTCATCGTACGTGCAATGGACGGTTAGCAGTAAAAAAACAGGTGATGCACAGTACGAATTACAACTCAAGGGAAAAGTGCAGAAAGGTAAAATTCTGTATCTCTTTACAAAAGATGCAGAAGGGCTCGATTCTCTTTCATTAAAGTTTACCGACAGCAGTATTGTAAAAATTGGTGCAGTTGAAATTAAAACTGGCAGCAGCAGTTATACAGATCCGGTATTTGATAACAAAAATGTACTGGTTGCAAAGGAAGAAGTAATACTAACACAAAAAATTAGGATTAATGGTGTAGTGCCTGCTCAATTGAAAGGGACTATTGTTTACACAACCGGAGGTAACGAAGAATTTTTGCCGGCACAGGAATTTTTGTTTGATGTAAAAATGGAAGGAGGGGTAGCGCAAACAGCCCGTATCAAAATCAACTCCATCGATCTCAATAATACAGTGAGCAATTGTGGCGATGAAGGAACAGAGGGGAAAAGCTTATGGGGTATTTTTCTGTTGGGCTTAGTAGGCGGATTTATTGCATTGCTTACACCTTGCGTATTTCCATTAATACCGTTAACTGTATCGTTCTTTACAAAACGCAGCGGCAGCAGAGCAAAAGGTATCCGTAATGCATTGCTTTATGGGTTCTTTATTTTTCTCATTTACATCCTGCTGAGTATCCCTTTTCATTTGCTTGATCAAACCGACCCGGAAATACTCAATAATATTTCAACCAATGTTTGGTTGAACATTATCTTCTTTGTGGTATTTGTGGTATTTGCTATTTCATTCTTTGGTTATTTTGAAATAACACTGCCCGGCAACTTTGCCAACAAAGCCGATTCTAAAGCAAGTGTGGGCAGCACATTCGGTATCTTCTTCATGGCCTTAACCCTGGCAATTGTTTCATTCTCCTGTACAGGTCCCATCCTCGGTTCTTTGTTAGCAGGTGCATTAACAAAAGATGGCGGCGCCATGCAGTTGAGCTTTGGTATGGGCGGTTTTGGATTAGGTCTTGCTTTGCCGTTTGCATTATTTGCAATGTTCCCGAATTGGTTACAATCGTTACCCAAGAGCGGTGGCTGGTTAAACACCGTAAAAGTGGTATTAGGATTTTTAGAATTGGCAATGGCTGTTAAATTCTTAAGCAATGCAGATCTTGTAAAGCAATGGCATATTCTGCCTCGTGAAATCTTTATTGGTATTTGGGTAGTCATTGGGTTCTTATTGGTATTATACTTACTGGGTGTTATTAAATTTCCGCACGATGATAAGAAAATCAAAATCGGTACAACCAGGTGGGTATTTATTGCGTTGTTTGCTGCGGCAACTATTTATTTAATACCAGGTGTTACAAATACGAAAGCTGCGAATCTTACGCTCATCAGTGGCTTTCCACCTCCGTTATGTTACAGTGTGTACAAGCATCCTGTAAACTGCGAAACATCCTTAGAGCCCTTGCGAGATTATGAACAGGCATTAGAACTGGCACGAAAAGAAAACAAACCCTTGTTGATCGACTTTACCGGATGGGCTTGTGTTAACTGCAGACGAATGGAAGAAAATGTGTGGACTAATGCTGAAGTTTTGGATTTAATGAAGAATAAGTTTGTGGTGGTATCGCTGTATGTTGATGAGCGCAAAGTGTTACCTGCGGCACAGCAACAAACCTTCATCACAAAAACCGGTGGTAAAAAGGAAATCATTACAGTAGGTGATAAGTGGGCCACTTTCCAAAGCGAAAACTTTAATGCAGTAGCTCAGCCGCAATATGCCATACTTGGATTAGATGAAACGGCTCTTACAAAAACAAAGGGTTATACACCCAGCGCTACAGAGTTTAAACAATGGCTTGAATGCGGTTTAGAGGCGTTTGCCAAAAAGAAATAAGTTTATTCAGAATGATGTGTTGCTTGTAAATGAAACCATTAATTTAGCACTCATCACATTATTGAATGAAATATTTTGTAAAGGTAATATTGCTTTTAATAATCATTGTTAGTCTTGGGTTGTTAATATACCTGGGTAAGGTATTATACAGTAATTCCTACAATGAGTTTGTGAAATGGGTTGCGGAAAGTGTTCTAAAAAAGCCGCATCTGCTTAAGTTTATACCAACTTATTTTGAAGCTGACCGGTTTTATATTTTACAAAAGGCAATAGTCGCTGTATATATTTTTTATTTGGTTTTTCTTGCATGGCTATACAAACGCTGGACCAGGGTTGTTATTTTTTTAACAGAACTGGTTGGAAGTGTTATAGTTTTTCTACGCTCATTCTTTTATTCTGTTCAACCGAAGGGGCAATTAGAGCGAGTTGTTTTCTGGAGTATTATCAGTAGTTCTTTTTTTATCGCTGTTTACAATATTGTTACAGTACCTGTTTCTTATGATGAAGCGGTAAGTTATATCGATTTTGTTTCAAAAGGGCCGTTGGTTATAAGCTCCCTTTATCATACCACCAATAATCATATCTTCAGCAATATGCTGAGTTACGTTAGTTGTTTGATTTTACCGGATGGTGAAATCGGGCAACGATTTCCTTTACTATTCATATTATTGGTTAATTGCTTTTTAGTTTTCGGACTTTTAAAAAGATTTTTAAAACCCTATCCTGCACTTATTGGCTTGGCCTTTTTTGCTGCAAGCACCCCTGTTTATCTCTATAGCTTCATGGCAAGAGGCTATTCGTTGGTTATTCTGTTTACACTGGTGTGTTTACTGGCGATGCAACATCTCTTATTGGTGCCGGCTAAGCGACATTGGATAATCTTCTTTGTTGCATCGGTTTTAGGAATGTACAGTGTACCTGTTATTGCTTATTTCTTAATTGCCTCTTACGTTTATTTGTTTGTATTTTTTCTTCGTAAAAAACAAAAGCGACTTACAACTCTTATAGCAACAGGTGTCTGCTCATTGCTAGCTGTTGTTTTGCTTTATACCCCTGTCTTTTTTGTGTCGGGTATGCGTGCATTAACACAAGTTGTTAGCGATATAAGTACCCAAAGAACCTTACTTGAAAATATTATTCGAAATTTTAAAGGGCTCACCAATTTTTATATCAGTTCTAATATTTTTTTGAAAGTTTTTTTTGGTATACCAGTACTGATCGGTATTGCTACAGCATATAAATATTATCGTACCAATAATTCTAAAATGATATTGTTTCTATTTATAATAGGGACAATGCCTATGTTAGTTACAATAATTTTACGACAAGGTATGTTCGATCGTACCTGGGTCTATATGGGGGTTGTTTTACCATTTCTGTATTCGTTTTCGTTTTATCAGTTGAAAAATAAGTTCCTCTTTATCGGTATCGTTGGTTTTACCTACTTACTCCTGCTTGGTTCTAGTATGAATAACCCTTATTATCGTAATCAAAAACATCAGATTTTTACAGCGAGAGAAACTGCCGATTTGTTTGCGGAAAGGAAAATGAAGAGTATTTATCTCGACCATATGTTTATACGCCCAATGATTGAATATCGACTTCAAATATTGAATCATCGATATGAACTTTATGTAAATAAGAGCAACTTTCGAAAATCTACTTTTGATCCGAATAAGCAGTACGATTTAATTGTTTATTCTCAGGGTAGCGAGCCCCCTCCATCAAATTATCAATATAAATTAATTGATTCTGTAAGGGAAATTCGGGTACTGGAACTGGTTCAATAAAAAATCCCCTCGCTAAAGCGAAGGGATTGGTTTTGTCAGGTTCTCTTACAGGAAATGATTTTTACAGAGCGATTTGTTTTTCGGTCATCATTTTACGCATATTAATGAGCCCGTAACGCATACGTCCCAGTGCAGTGTTGATGCTGCAGTTGGTAAGTGTTGCAATTTCTTTAAAGCTGAGATCAGCATAATGGCGCAAAATGATTACTTCACGTTGTTCTTCAGGTAACAGATCCAGCATCCGGCGGATGCGGTCATAACTCTGGTTTTTCATGATGCGTTCTTCAGCATTATCGTTGCTGAAATTGAGAACTTCAAAAATATCGTGGTTGTCACTTGTTTTAATGGTAGGGGTACGCTTAACCCGGCGGAAATGATCTACACAAAGGTTATGTGCAATACGCATAGCCCAAGGCAAAAACTTGCCTTCCTCGGTGTAGCGGCCACCACGGATGGTATCGATTACCTTAATGAACATATCCTGAAAAAGATCTTCGGCAAGGTATTTGTCTTTTACCAAAAGGAAAATGGATGTGTAAAGCTTGTCTTTATGACGCAGCACTAAACATTCCATAGCTTCGGCATTGCCATCTTTAAACAGATGAACAAGCTGTTGATCGGTAAATTGTTGATACAGATGCATACTTCTACAGTTGATGGTTTTCAATAAAGGGATTCAGAGGCAATTAAGCTAACTGAAAATTGTTAAGTAGAAGTTGATGCTATAGGCGAAGAAGTTTGGGTTTTGTTTCTGATACTGAATTTCAGAATAAAAATAATAGAAATATTTGTATCCTCCAACATTCAGAATTATTTAACGTATTACCACGCAGCGCACTAATGGTAATTTTCCTGTGCTGTCGTAAAAGTCTGACAAGGCTTTCTATCGCTTTGTAGAACTATTTCCTTTTTCTTTCTTGTAAGTTTCATACATCCGTTTCAAAGCCATGTGTTTATCAGTTAAATTTGTCTCTCTATGGCTACAGCGGTTAAAAAAAAGCAATTCAACTTATCTGCTCCCTTAAAAAAGGACGATATTTTCATCAAAGGCGCAAGGGTTCATAATCTTAAAAATGTATCCGTACAAATACCCCGCAATAAGTTTATTGTGGTAACCGGTGTATCGGGTAGCGGCAAATCGTCGCTAACGATTGATACGTTGTATGCCGAAGGACAACGCCGCTATGCCGAGAGCCTTAGTGCCTATGCCCGCCAGTTTTTAAATCGCATGAACAAGCCCGATGTGGATTACATTAAAGGTCTATGTCCCGCAATCGCCATTGAACAAAAGGTAATTACCCGCACACCCAGAAGTACGGTGGGAAGCATGACAGAGATTTACGATTACATGCGTTTGCTGTTTGCACGGGCAGGTAAAACAATTTCTCCGGTAAGTGGGAGAGAGGTGAAAAAAGATGATGTTACAGATATTGTAAATGCAATTAAACAATGTAAAGAAGGTTCGAAAATATTGTTACTGGTAAAATTTCCGATGCATGCAAAGCGGAGCATTAAAGAAGAGTTGAATATTCTTATACAGAAAGGATTTACCAGGGTGTACAAAAAAATCGATGCAGGAAAAGGGAAGACAGATGTTGGCGAAATTCTGCACATCGAAGATTTGCTCGAGCAATCAGAAAAAGAGTTGAAGCAATTATTCAATAGCGAAAATGCAAAGCTCAGCATTTATGTGTTGGTAGATCGGTTGGTAGCAAAGGAGTTTGATGAGGATGATCTGCATCGCATTGGCGATAGTGCAGGTACAGCTTTTTTTGAAGGCGAGGGCGAAGTGTATCTTGAAATTGACGGAAAGCAGCTGCAGCACTTCTCTAATCGATTTGAATTAGATGGAATAAAGTTTGAAGAGCCTGTCCCCAATTTATTTTCTTTCAATAATCCATACGGTGCCTGCCCGGTATGTGAAGGTTTCAGTCAGGTACTGGGGATTGATGAAGACCTGGTGATACCCGATAAAAGTTTAAGCGTGTACGAGGGTGCAGTTGCGCCCTGGAAGGGGGAGAAGCTGGGTTGGTGGAAGGAGCAGTTTGTAAAAGCTGCCGGTAAAGCCGGCTTTCCGGTACATAAAGCTGTCATTGATTTGAGTAAACAGCAATACGAACAATTGTGGAAAGGAGTTAGTACTGCATTGGGTATTGATGACTTTTTTAAAGAGGTTGAACAGAATTTATACAAAGTACAGTATCGTGTATTGCTCAGCCGTTACCGTGGCCGTACAACCTGTACCGACTGTGGAGGCTATCGTTTACGCAAAGAAGCACTGTACATTAAAGTTGGCGATAAGCATATTGGTGAGTTATGCGAAATGCCGGTAAAGGAATTGAAAGTCTGGTTCGATAAACTGAAGCTGAGCGATTATGATAAAGATGTAGCCAAAAGAATATTACTCGAAATCAATAACCGGGTACAAACACTTTTGCATGTTGGCTTGGGTTATCTTACACTTAATCGTTTAGCAAATAGTTTGAGTGGAGGTGAAAGCCAACGTATTCAACTCACCCGATCATTAGGAAGTAACCTCACCGATTCGTTATATATTCTTGATGAGCCATCTATTGGTTTACATCCCAGAGATACAGCAAACCTCATCAGTGTATTGAAAGAACTGCGTAACCTTGGTAATACTGTTGTAGTGGTGGAGCACGACGAAATGATGATGCGTGAAGCCGACTACATTATTGATATGGGGCCGCTGGCAAGTCATTTGGGTGGTGAAGTAATTGCAGAAGGCAACTACGATACCATCATCAGCAATAAAAAAAGTTTAACGGGCCGCTACCTCAGTGGCGAGCTGGAAATACAGGATTTCGGCAAACCACGTAAATGGAACAGAAGTATTAAAGTGGAAGGAGCCCGGCAGCATAACCTGAAAAATATTACTGTTGAGTTTCCATTAAACGTATTGTGTGTTGTAAGTGGTGTAAGCGGTAGCGGTAAAACAACGTTGGTAAAAAATATTCTTTATCCTGCACTTAGTAAACTCAAAGGTGAGTTTGGCGATAAAGCCGGTATGCACAAGCAAATCAGCGGCGATGTGGATTCCATTGCACAAATCGAAATGGTCGATCAGAACCCAATTGGAAAAAGCAGCAGGAGTAATCCTGTTACATACATTAAAGCATACGATGAAATAAGGGATGTGTATTCCAATCAGCCTCTCAGTAAAATACGAGGGTTTCAACCCAAGCATTTTTCGTTTAATGTCGATGGTGGCCGTTGCGATGCCTGCAAAGGCGAAGGCGAACAGATTGTTGAAATGCAGTTTTTAGCCGATGTGCATTTAACCTGCGAAGTGTGTGGAGGTAAACGTTTTAAAGAAGAAGTACTGGAAGTAAAATACAACGATAAAAGTATACACGATGTACTGGAGATGAGTGTGGATGAAGCAATCGATTTCTTCCGTGCAGAAAAGGATTTAGTACGTAAGCTGATGCCGTTAAGTGATGTTGGCCTCGGTTATGTAAAGCTTGGGCAAAGCAGCGATACTTTGAGTGGCGGCGAAGCACAACGTGTAAAACTTGCTTCCTTCCTTGGCCGTGGAAGCGGGCAGGGCAGTATCCTGTTTATTTTTGATGAACCAACTACGGGCTTACATTTTCACGATATTAACAAACTCCTCAAAAGTTTTCACGCCTTAATTGAAAAAGGACATTCGGTGCTGGTTATTGAACACAATACCGATGTAATTAAACGGGCCGATTGGGTGATTGATCTTGGTCCGGAAGCCGGAGATGGTGGAGGAACACTCGTTTTTGCAGGTTTGCCTGCCGATCTTGCCAAGTCGAAAACAAGTAAAACGGCTAAGTTTATTTAAGCACGGTTCCGTAATTTTTACATTTTTCTTTTCGGGAATTACTCAATTTTCTCCTTTTTAGCCCAATTTTTATACAAGTAAGCACTTAGTGTTTTTAAAAAAAAAGACTAAGTGTATATTTGTATAGTTACATAGGGTTATGCTTATCGGTGTTTGATCTGCATTGTCCTGTAACGGTTAAGTCCAAATCCATTTTTAAAAATCAATCCTGTATCGTATGAAGAGTCGTATACTCTTTTTCTTCCTCTTTTGTACTATCCGGGCAACGTTGTGTGCTCAAACAACGTATTATTCCAACAACACAACAACCAATTTTAATACCTTAACGGGGTGGAGTTTAAACACAAATGGCACGGGGGCTAATCCTTCCGTATTAAACAACAGTGTGCGTCTTGTTGTGCAAAACGGCCATACAAAAAATACATCCGCCACTGCTACTGTAAACCGGTTAACGATACGGAGCGGTGGAACAGTTACTGCAAATAATGCTATAACGGTTAGCGGATCCGGCAGCCAGTTTGAAATAGAAAATGGCGGTACCTATATCCATAATAATACCGGCAACGTAGCATCAACAATTTTTAACGGAACGGAAGTATTCGGAGCCTCCAGTACTTTCCAGGTGAACAACTGGCAATCGTCATCAACAGCTATTACACCCTCCGGTTTGAGTTTATCCGCTACATCTTCAGTAGACGGAAATAATTACTACTACGGAAATCTTATTATCAATTGGCCGGGCAGTGGTAATTGGGATCAGAACTGGCCTTCTTATCCTACTTTAACAAGACTTACAGCCGGCGATTTTACTATTCAAAGTGTTCATGAATTACGTTTTGCTGAATCAAATGGACGATCTCCTGACGTATATGTTGCTGGTAATTTTATTATGAACAGTACGGGTACGGGTAATGACATTGTTGATTTGGCGGAAGGGAATAATGCAATAGGTTACTTAAATGTTTATGGAAATATTACACACGCAAATGGAACCATAACAGCTTCTGGTAGTAACTCTTACGGATCGATCTGGACATACATGCCAGGAACTTCTTCTTGGTCATTTTCCGGGGGATCAAGAAACAAACTCACATATGTTTTGCAGAATGCTAAACAGGTAGAGTTAAATAGTAATTTTGATTTGGGAACAAATCTCAACGGCGAGAAAATGTATATTGCTGATGATGCTGTTTTAAATGCTCAGCAATATGTAATCAGTAATGCTTCTTCTAATTCCTATGTTTCTAATTATGGTACTGTTCGTACCGCACATCCATTCGGTTTATGGACTTCTGGAGAAACAACTCGGACAGTAAGTAACGCCAATAATTTTTACATACGTTTATTAACCGGTTCAACTGTGGAATATTATGGTGCGAATGGTCAAACAGTATCTTCATTGAACGGATTATCCGGCACCTACGATCAATATCAAAATCTCACCATATCCTCGGCTAATACCAAAGTTGCCGAAGGAAACATTACAGTAGAAGGCGTATTTAATTTTACAGGCTCAGGTAACTATTTGCAGGTGGGCAATAACATTGTAACAATCGATGATGCTGGTTCAATCAGCAATGCGGGTGCGAATGCATATTTCATTTTACAGCCTACAAGTAATACCAATGGCCGTTTAAGGCAAAACAATTTATCTGCAACAGCAAGAGTGTTCCCGATTGGAAACGGCAGCAATTATTTACCTGCTACAATAACGCCAACATCAGCAGGTACAGATTTTTCTGTGTCTGTGTTTCGTGGTACCACTACCAATGGTAGCCCAACTGGTTCTGCATTTGGAAGCCGTACCTACCAGGTAGATGCAGTATGGATTGTTGATAGAACTGCAGGCTCTTCAAATGCTGCAATACGTTTCGATTGGATTACCGGGAGTATAGAAGGTGCTGCATTTGCAGCAACGCCGAATAGCCAGATTGGTATCTGGCGGCACGAATCCGGAAACTGGGTACTTACGCCAAACACACCCGGCCCCAATTATGTGGCAAACAATACAACCAACTTAGCCTATACAAGTGGTGTGGTAACAAGCTTTGGTACCGCCGGTTCCGGTTTTTCTTACATTGTAGCCAACATCAATGTGTTGCCGGGTAAGTTACTCTCGTTTACGGCAGATGCGAAGCATGGTGAAAATAGTTTGAAATGGAAAGTGGCCGACCCAACACAGTATAAACGGTACGAATTAGAAGTAAGTAAAGATGGATTTTCGTTTTCGCCCGTTGTAAGCGTAACATCAAATCAGCAGCAGGATTATGTGCAGAGTGATAAATTGAATATTCAACAAACAGTTTACTATCGTTTAAAAATGTGGGATCATTTTAACCAGGCTACCTACAGTAATATCATTGTTGTAAAACGAGAGCAAGCATCTGGCATGCAGTTATTACAAAATCCTGTAAGCGATCAGTTGGTGTTCCGTCATCCTGCTGCAAAGAATGCATCGTTTGTAATATTTGATTATTCAGGAAGGTTGTTTATGAAAGGAACGATACCCGCAGGAAATGTACAAACCTCGTTACCTGTTTCATCATTACAGGCCGGCAGTTATATACTGCAGTATATGGATGGTACCTCTCAATTTGCACAAAAGTTTATCAAATAACTATTGGACACAGAAACAAAAAAGCCGTTGCATGTATTTGCAACGGCTTCGTTCTATAAGTGAGAAACGTTTAGCGTAAACGATCCATACTTTTGATCAGCTTCTCATCCTTACGGATACCCAGTATTGCAAGAATAAAAAATACAGGCATTACAAAACTAAAGATGGAGGTAAGTGTATAATTGCCTTCTGTAAACGTAGCCGTCTGTTGAATATATAAAAACAGAACAACTAACTGTGCTACCAAACCTGCTAACGATAAACGCATTTGCAGTTTTCGGTTTTTAAAGAGAAAAATACTTACTACAGCCAGCAATGCTACCGCTACCGACAGTACTAACAAAAGAAAACCGCCATTGCTGCCGTTTAACTGTTCGAACAGTGCTGTATCTTTTTTACCGCTGTAAAACGAAAGCTTTAAGCTGGCGAAAGAAGCTGCGGCTGCTAATAATAACCAAATGGTTTGTATGCGTTGAATCATAAAAGCTGTTTTCAGGTTTAACCTAATTCAGGATATAACGGGAACTGTTCCATAAATGCATTTACTTCTTTGCGGATGCCTGCAAGGATCGCTTCATCATCTGCATTCATTAAGCTGCGGTCAATAACATCTACCACAAAATCCATATGCTCTTCTTTCATACCACGTGATGTAATAGCTGCAACACCGGTACGTATACCACTTGTTACAAAAGCACTCTTATCATCAAAGGGAACCATGTTTTTGTTTGTCGTAATATCTGCTTTACCTAAAACGCCTTCGGCTTTTTTACCACTGATGTTTTTGTTACGAAGATCGATCAGCATCAAATGATTGTCTGTTCCGTTTGAAATCAGTTGATATTCTCTTTTTACAAATGAAGCTGCCATTGCCTGCGCATTCAGTTGCACTTGTTTCGCATAAACGGTAAACTCATCGCTGAGGATTTCGCCGAAAGCAACTGCTTTTGCTGCAATAACATGTTCCAGTGGTCCGCCTTGCTGACCGGGAAATACGGCCATGTCTAACAAATTGCTCATCATGCGTGTATTTCCTTTTACATCTTTCAGGCCAAAGGGATTTTCAAAATCTTTGTGCATGAGGATGATACCGCCACGTGGTCCACGTAAAGTTTTATGTGTGGTAGAAGTAACAAAATGGCAATGTTCAAAAGGAGCGTTGAGCAAGCCTTTTGCTATTAAGCCGGCAGGGTGTGCCATATCGCACAAAACAAATGCACCCACTTCATCAGCAACTTTTCTGATGCGTGCATAATCCCAATCACGGCTGTAAGCACTGGCACCGCAATAAATTAATTTTGGTTTAAGCGTTCTTGCTTTTTCTTCCAGTGTTTCATAGTCAATTAATCCTGTTTCTTTTACTACACCATATGAATGAGCTTCGTATAATTTGCCGCTGTAATTTACGGGTGAGCCATGGGTGAGATGTCCGCCCATACTTAAATCGAGTCCTAAAGTGATGTCACCGGGTTTCAAAATTGCACTTGTAACGGCTGCATTTGCCTGCGCACCACTGTGTGGCTGTACGTTAGCGTATTCGCAGTTGAAAATTTCTTTTAAACGATCAATGGCTAATTGCTCGGTTTGATCCACAATTTCGCAACCACCATAATAACGGCGTCCGGGATAACCTTCTGCATATTTGTTGGTTAATACGCTGCCCATGGCTTGCATTACCTGTAAAGAGGTAAAGTTTTCTGAAGCAATGAGTTCAATGCCATGACGCTGACGCTGAAGTTCCTGGTTGATGAGGTTGAAGATGACTGTGTCCCTTTGCATGTGAAGTTGTTCGTTTAATTGATGGATTGCTGCCTGAAGAACAAAACGCCGAAGTGAGTGACACAACAACAGATGAAAACGGGTATGCTGCCCGTACCACCAACAAAACGTTCTGTTTGGCGGGGCAAAAATAAACCACAACAGCCGCCATACCTAATTCGTTTACAAATTTTATGAACAGGATTTGCAGGTGAACTTACATTCGTTCAGCCAAAATGTGCTACTTTAGCCGCTTCGGTAGCAGATTACGATAGATTATGAAGGCAATTATTCCCGTGGCCGGTGCAGGTACTAAACTGCGGCCACATACATATACACAACCCAAAGCGCTCATTCCGATTGCAGGTAAAACTGTTCTCAGCATTATTGTAGAACAGTTGCAGGATGCCGGTGTGCATGAATTTATTTTCATCACCGGTTATTTGGGCGAAAAAATACAAGATTACATCAAGGATACTTTCCCCACCATCAACAGCATCTTTGTTAACCAGGGCGAACGGCAGGGCTTAGGCCATGCTATTTTGCTTACAAAAGAAGCGGTGCAAAACGATGAGGTAATAATTGTGTTGGGCGATACCATTTGTGAATACAATATTAAAGAAGTGTTGCAAAGCGAAGTATCGATGCTGGCTGTAAAGAAAGTAGATGATCCACGCAATTTTGGTGTAGCAGAAGTAGATGAAGAAGGACGCATACACAAAGTAGTAGAGAAGCCGCAGATTCCTAAAAGTAACATGGCGTTGGTAGGTATATATAAAATCAAACAAACAGAAATGATGTTTGATTGCCTGGAAGCCAATTTCCGGGAAGGGGTGAAGAACAGAGATGAATACAGTTTAACTGATGCGCTGCAATGCATGATTGAAAAAGGAACTTCCTTTCAATCGTTTAAAGTGTTGAATTGGTTTGACTGTGGTAACAAAGATTCACTCTTAGAATCGAACGCAACATTGCTGAAGAAATTCGGCACATATATTTCACCCGATCACCGTTTTGAAAATGTAATTATTGTAGAGCCGGTGAGCATTGGTAAAAACTGCGAAATACGGAACTCGATTATTGGTCCGAATGTAGCAGTGGGTGATAATACCACCATTAATTATTCGATTATAAAAGAATCGATCATTGGTTCGTATGCGGATCTGTTTGATATAGTACTGGAAGAAAGTTTAATTGGCAGCGATACAGAAGTTAAGGGCGAAACAAGAAGCCTGAACATTGGTGATAACACAGAGATTGACTTAGGTTAATTCTAATTTGCTTGTTATGTTTTCCAATCGCATTACACAATTGTTTGGTATTGAAAAGCCCATCATTCAGGCAGGAATGATCTGGGCCAGTGGCTGGCGACTGGCAAGTGCAGTTAGTAACGCTGGCGGTTTAGGTGTGTTGGGCAGCGGCAGTATGTACCCCGATGTATTGCGTGAACATATTCAAAAATGTAAAGCAGCTACCAACAAACCGTTTGCAGTAAATGTACCGTTGCTGTATCCCGATCTTGATCAACACATCAACATTATTATAGAAGAAGGCGTTAAGATTGTTTTTACCAGCGCCGGTAATCCTAAAACATTTACGGCAAAACTGAAAGAACACGGAATTACTGTTGTGCATGTGGTAAGCAGCAGCAAATTTGCGTTGAAAGCACAAGAAGCAGGTTGCGATGCTGTAGTAGCCGAAGGTTTTGAAGCTGGCGGACATAACGGTCGTGAAGAAACAACTACACTTGTATTAATACCTGCAGTTAAAAAAGCTGTGCATATTCCTGTTATTGCAGCAGGTGGTATTGCAACAGGCCGGCAAATGCTGGCTGCCATGGTGCTTGGTGCAGATGCTGTGCAAATCGGCAGCCGTTATGTTGCCAGCGAAGAAGCAAGCAGTCATCTTAATTTCAAACAGGCAGTTATAAACAGTAACGAAGGCGATACAGTGCTTACCTTAAAACAACTGGCTCCTGTTCGTTTAATTAAAAATGATTTTTACACGCAGGTTCAGGAAGCTGAACAGCGTGGTGCTAGCAAAGAAGAAATGCAGCAACTGCTGGGTCGTGCAAGAGCCAAGAAAGGAATGTTCGAAGGGAACCTGCAGGAAGGTGAGTTAGAAATAGGGCAGGTAAGTGCTTTGCTCGACGATATTTTACCTGCTGCTGTTATTACCGAAAATATCTGGCAGGAGTTTCTTACAGCTCTGGAAAATCCACTGGCAAGCTGAATCAAGACGTAAATTGTTTGTTTTAAAATTCCCATTTCGTTTAAGATCGTAGTCCTAAGGAGGAAAAAAAGTATTCACAATCTACGATTATGTTCGTATATTTGTGTGTCAGTTGGTTTTCAAAACATTTTAACAGCATCGGTTGTAATATTTGTTTGAAAAAATCAGTTCTGATCTTGTAACTTTAAACTCCTATCATCATTAAACCATTGTTATGAAGAAACTATTGATCGCAGCAATTCTCATGACGGGTGTTTCTGTTAGTGCGTATGCGAATGCAGATAAAGGAACCGAAACGGGCTCAGTTCAGGGAACAATTATTGATGCAGAAACCAAAAAGCCGGTTGCTAACGTAACCTTCAGTGCAACCATCCGCAAAGCTTCTTTTTTTAAGGAAATTGTTACCGATGCAAATGGTAATTTCAAAATCAACAATATACCTGTTGGTGAACATACTATTGTAATCGATAAGGTTGGCTATCGTGCCAGTAAAAAAGACGCCATTCTTATTAAAGAGGGCCTGGTTTTAAAATTAGAATTCGAAGTAGTAGAAGCTGAGGAGGAAATTCATGAACCGCTCATGTCGCCCATCACCATTCATTCTTTTTAAGATTTAATAAAAAAAATCCCCCGGTATTTACCGGGGGATTTTTTTATCTGTGCTTTATGCTTTTGTAAAAGCCCATTTAATCATTTCTTTCCAGCTTGCTTTTTTACCATACATTAAAATACCCGTGCGGTAAATTTTTGCACTAAGCCAGGTGGTAAAGTAGAAACCTGCTACAAGCAATACCATCGATAATCCCAGTTGCCAGTAGGGTACACTTTCCGGCACACCCGATGGGATGCGTCCCATCATTACTATGGGCGATGTAAACGGAACAATGCTTCCCCAAAAAGCCAATGGTCCGGATGGATTTTGAATCGTAGATGTAAGCATAATGAAACCAAAAATGATGGGCATCGTAATCGGCAACATCAGCGATTGTGCTTCCTGCGGATCTTCATTGATTACACTGCCAACTGCAGCAAACAACGATGCATAGAATAAATAACCACCAAGGAAATAAAACAGGAAACAGCCAATAATTAAAGGCCAGTTAGCTCCGGCAATATCTATACCCGTGCTTTTTGCAATCATATTGGCTGCACTGCTTGCTTGTGCAGCTCCGCCGGGCATGGCTTGACCGTTTTGTGCCTGTTGCATCATTTCCTGCGACATGATCATCGGAAGAATAGTCATCAGTAACGCAATAAGTATAATCCATAGCAGTAATTGTGTTAAGCCAACTGCAGCAATACCTACAATTTTACCCAGCATCAGCTGAAACGGTTTAACACTACTCACCATTACTTCGGCAATACGGTTTGTTTTTTCTTCCATTACACCACGCATAACCGATGCGCCATAAATAAACAGCGTAATGTAAATGATAATACCGCTGATGAAACCAACAATACTGCTGAGTTTTTTATTACCTTCTTTTAATTCGGTACCCGATACTTTGTACGAGCGGTAATTGAGCAGCTCTTCATTTTCGCTTTGTACATGAATAGAATCGATAATAGCACGGCTTACACCTTTTGCAAGTAACAAGCGTTCTTCGTTAATTTTCTGCAATTGTTTTTTGATCGCTTCATCAGTTGCAAGACCTAATTCTTTTTCCGAATACAATCTTGCAGAATCGGCTGTTGCATTATCTTTTGAGTAAACCATCAACAAACCATCGTAACCTTCTTTACGGTAATTGCTCATGCTCACATTTGCAGGATAACCATAGAATGCTGCATCACTGTTCTTCAGTTTGTTCTGGTATAAGCCTGTTTCATCTTTTACAGCAATCTTGTATTGTTTAATGGATTTGGCGCCAAGGTAGGCCGAGCCAAATATGAATACCATCATAACCAATGGTAAAAGAAAAGTAGAAAGTAAAAATGTTTTGTTGCGTACACGGGTTAAATACTCCCGTTTTATGATGATAATTATTTTATTCATATACGAAGTTTAAGCAGTAACTGTTTGGAATTGGCGTGACGTTGGAGTGCCTTCTACTAAGCGGATAAAAATTTCGTTGAGCGAAGGAAGTATTTCATGATAAGCAACAATCACACTCTGCTGATTGATAAAATGCAACAGAATATCGTTCGATTGATAGCCTTCGTTAATGCGTAAAGTAAGGTTATTGCCCTTTTGCTCTACAATGTTGAACGATGGGTGTTGTAACACAGCAGGAAGTTGGCTGAGCTCTGCTTTAAAAATGTGTTGTTTGAATTGTTGCTTTATTTCTTTTACACTGCCATCCAGAATTTTGTTGCCTTTGTTTACAAGAACAATATGATCGCAGATTTCTTCCACCTGTTCCATCCGGTGTGTACTGAAGATGATGGTGGTTCCTTTTTGTGCAAGGTTGAAAATTTCATCTTTAATAAGGTTGCTGTTTACCGGATCGAGACCGCTGAACGGTTCATCCAGAATAACCAACTTGGGTTCGTGTAATACAGTTGTTACAAACTGTAGTTTCTGGCCCATACCTTTCGAAAGGTCTTCAACCTTCTTGTTCCACCAGCTGCCCATTTCAAATTTTTCGAACCAGTGTTTTACTTTGTTAAACGCATCCTGCTTACTCAGCCCTTTCAATTGTGCCAGGTACATGGCCTGTTCGCCTACTTTCATTTTTTTATACAGTCCACGTTCTTCGGGCATGTAGCCGATATCGATCACATCATTTACAGGATCAAACTTTTTTCCGTTGAGTAAAATATTACCTGCGTCAGGGTAGAAGATTCCGGTAATCATCCGGATCAAGGTTGTTTTGCCGGCACCGTTTGGTCCGAGCAAACCAAAAATGGATCCTTTTTCAAGGGAGAAGCTGATGTCGTCAACAGCTTTTTGCGAAGAAAAATATTTCTTCAGGTTCTGAATTTCTAAAATGGTACTCATACAATGTATTAGAGTGCCTGTTGTGGCATTTGTTACAAGGTAGTACCGAAAAATTATTTGTGCTGAAAAAAATTAACCTGCAACAGTAGCTGCAATCATCGCTGCTACCCGTTCGCCATCCATAGCAGCACTTACAATGCCACCGGCATAACCGGCACCTTCGCCGCAGGGGTAAAGCCCTTTTATTTGCGGATGTTGCAACGTTTCGTTATCACGTGGTATTCGCACCGGCGATGAAGTTCGTGATTCAGTTGCAACCGCTATGGCCTCATTGGTAAAGTAGCCTCTCATCTTTTGTCCGAATACTTTAAAGGCAAGCCGTAAATCATCATAAATAAAACCGGGTAATACGGTAGATAAATCGGTACTGCTGATGCCCGGCAAATAAGAACAATCGGGCAGAGTAGAAGATGTTTTTTTATCGAACATATCAACAATACGCTGGGCAGGTGCTACAAACTTACCGCCACCTGCTGTAAATGCTTTTTGTTCAATTGCCTGTTGAAATTTCATTAGCAGCAAAGGATCCTCTTCATTAAGCTGCGTATCGGAATTTGGTTTTTGTTTTTTGAAATAGTGAAATGCATCCTTTGCATCAACAGTAACTACCATGCCGCTGTTGGCAAATGCGTTGTTCCGTTTTGAAGGGCTCCAGCCATTTACCACTAATTCGCCGGGCGAAGTTGCAGCAGGTGCAATAATACCTCCCGGGCACATACAAAAACTAAATACACCTTTGCCTTGCACCTGCTCTACCAAACTGTAAGAGGCGGGTGGCAGAAACTCACCACGAACAGGGCAACGGTACTGAATCGAATCGATCAAAGCCTGTGGATGTTCGATGCGTACACCTAATGCAAAAGGTTTTGCTTCGATAAGAATATTATTCTGATGCAGCAGTTCAAAAATATCTCTGGCACTATGGCCTGTAGCAAGAATAACGGCATCGGCATGCAATGCATCAGCATGGTTAATCTCGATGCCTTTTAATACATCACGTTCAACAATAAAGTTGGTAAGCTTTGTTTCAAAGTGAATTTCGCCACCGCAATTGATAATAAACTCACGCATGGCTGTAATAATATGCGGTAATTTATTAGTGCCAATATGTGGGTGACTTTGGTATAATATTTTTTCTTCAGCACCAAAACGTACAAACAGTTGAAGAATGCGGTCGATGCTTCCACGCTTGCTGCTGCGTGTATACAATTTACCATCACTGTACGTACCGGCTCCACCTTCGCCAAAACAATAATTACTTTCCGGGTTTACTTCGCCTTGTTTGTTTAAAGCAGCAAGGTCTCTTCTTCTGGCACGTACATCTTTTCCTCTTTCAATAACAATAGGTTTAATGCCCAGCTCAATTAAACGGAGAGCAGCAAACAAACCCGCAGGTCCGGCCCCAACTATCACTACTTTTTTTGTTGCTGCATGTATATCCGCAAACGTAAACGCAATTTCCGGTCGCTGTTGTACCGGTTCATTAATAAAGGCATTCACGGTTAAATTTACCAACGCCTGTTTGCTTCTGGCATCAATAGATTGTTTGTGAATATAAAACCCGGTAATTGCAGATACAGACGAACCGGTTACGGCTGCAATTTCTTTTTTAATTGCTGTTTCATCTGCTGCCAATGATGGCAATAAGCGAAGTGTAATTTGTTGTTGCATATGTGTCAGGCAGTTAACCTAAAAACTATGTTTAGCTGCAAAGATAACGGTAGCGCTAATGTTTTCAGGTACAGATTTTTTATGATGAAAAACATTTTTTTGATGCTTTTAAAAAAGCTATCTTCCAATGGTTAACACGAGTACATGAGAAAAGGCGTTCGTTCAATATACTTCCTCTTTTTTATTTGTTTTTCTTTAGCCTGTAACCCGGTTTACAAGGCATCTGCAGTACAATACAAGGATTATGCTGTTACAAACCTTGCAAAGGATTCTTCGTTCCTTAGTTTTTTACAGCCCTATACCGACAGTGTTAATAACAGCATGAGTGCTGTAATTGGCAAACTTGCTGTTGATATGGATAAACGACAGCCCGAAGGTTTACTTGGCAATTTTATGGCAGATGCGATGTTAAACATGGCGCAGAAGTATTACGATACAAATATTGATATTGCTTTTGTGAATTATGGAGGTATCCGTATCGGTTATGTAAAGGCAGGTAATTTAACGAAAGGAAAAATTTTTGAAATGATGCCGTTCGATAACATTATTGTATTGCAAAAAGTAAATGGTACAGTTGTAAAAGAGTTTCTCGATCATATTGCCGGCAGAGGTGGATGGCCGGTAGCAGGTATGTCGATGGTTATAAAAAATGGTAAGGCAGAAAATGTATTGATTGGGGGAAAGCCTTTGGATTTGTCTGCAACCTATACCATTGCTAATTCTGATTATGTTGCAAATGGAGGCGATAATAGCGAAATGTTGAAAACGATTCCGCAGATAAACCGTGGGGTGTTGCTGCGTGATGCGTTAATAGAATATGTACAGGCATTTACAAAGCAGGGAAAGCCTGTAACTGTAACCGTTCAAAACAGAGTAAGCAATGCTCAATAGACGAAAATTTATACAACAAACTTCACTCAGTACGGCAGCTTTGTTGGCAGGCCGATGGGTGAGTGCAGCAGAAGCGCCTGTGCAGCGGTTGGTTATTTTACATACCAACGATGTGCACAGCAGGTTAGAAGCGTTTCCGATGGATGGAAGCCGTAACCAGGGAGCGGGAGGTATTGCAGCAAGAGCCCAACTGATCAATGAAATTCGCTCGCAGGAAGAGCATGTGTTATTGTTAGATGCCGGCGATATTTTCCAGGGAACACCTTACTTTAATTTATATAAAGGAGAGCCGGAAATGAAGGCGATGCAGATGATGGGATATGATGCATGTACCATGGGTAATCATGATTTTGATGCCGGGCTCGAAAATTTTGCCACACAACTAAAGCATGTAAGTTTTCCGGTGTTGTTATGCAATTACGACTTTACGCAAACGCCTATGGAACAAAAGTCGGCCCCGTATAAAATATTTACAAAAGGCAGGCTGAAGATAGGCGTAACAGGTGTGGGCATTGAAATGAAGGGATTGGTGCCCGATAATCTGGCAGGTAATACGAAATATTTAGACCCTGTAATAAAACTAAATGAAACAGCCGATTATCTGAAACGGACAAAAGGTTGCGATATGGTCATTTGTTTGTCGCATTTAGGATATCAGTACCGTGAAAATCCAAACCGCATTTCCGATTTGATCCTTGCAAAAGAAACCACATATGTTGATTTGATCATTGGCGGACATACACACACATTTTTAGATGCACCGGCGGTTGTAAAAAACAAAAACGGCGAAGATGTGCTGGTGAACCAGGTAGGTTGGGGTGGTATTCAGCTGGGGCGTTTAGATTACGAATTTATCCGCTACAAAACGAAAAATCTGGCGGCGGCAAAATCTATTTTAGTAGATAAAAAAACATAGGAATAAAAAATTTTTTTTTCCACAAAAAGTGTTGATATTCGCCGTCCCCCCTAATTTTTTTATAGTGATTTCATTATAAAGAAATATACAAGAGAAAGAACAGTAACATTTATTAACTCATTATATAAACTGCTTTTGGAACAATGACGAAAACGGCTGAACAAGTTTGGAAAAGTTGTTTGACCATAATTAAGGATATAGTCGAGTGGCAACATTTTAAAACTTGGTTTGAACCGATAAAACCGGTTGAATTAAAAAATAAGATCCTTACCATTCAGGTACCCAGTCAATTCTTCTTTGAGTATTTAGAAGAGCACTATGTAACGCTGCTTGCAAAAACATTAAAGCGTGAATTAGGAAAAGACGCAAACCTGGAGTATCGTATTATGATGGATAGCGGTAATAACAGTAACCGACCTATTACTATGGATGTTCCCGGTCATGGCTATAAAACATATACTAATAACGAAATGGATTTTCCGCTCGTGATAAATAACCCCGTTAAGAACCCGTTTGTAATACCGGGCTTAAAAAAGGTGCAGATCGATCCGCAGCTGAATCCCAACTATACGTTTGATTCATTTATTGAAGGCGATTGTAACCGTGTAGCCCGCAGAGCCGGTAAAACAGTTGCAGATAAACCCGGTGCTACCTCTTTTAATCCACTTGTTATTTATGGTGGTGTTGGTTTAGGTAAAACACATTTGGCGCAAGCCGTGGGTAACGAGGTTAAACGCCAGCATCCCAATAAAGTGGTGCTCTATGTAAGCTCCGAAAAATTCATTAATCAATTTGTAGATCATAGCCGTAACAACGCCATCAATGATTTTATTCATTTTTACCAGTTGGTTGATGTGTTGATTATTGATGATGTGCAGTTCTTTAACCGTGCAGAAAAATCGCAGGATGCATTTTTTGCCATCTTCAACCATCTGCACCAAAGCGGTAAACAGCTTATTCTTTCATCAGACAAACCACCGAAAGACCTCGAAGGTGTACAGGAGCGTTTGTTAAGCCGTTTCCGTTGGGGCTTGAGTGCCGATCTGCAGATGCCCGATTACGAAACACGAATCGAGATCCTGGAAAAGAAAATGAAGAATGATGGCTTGGATATGCATAAGGATGTGGTAAAATACATCGCTTATAATATTAATACCAACATTCGTGAGCTGGAAGGTGCTTTAATTTCATTATTGGCACAATCCTCGCTTAATAAAAAGGAAATCGACTTAGATCTCGCCAAAAAAGTGTTGAAGAATTTCGTTAAAACATCATCTAAAGAAATTACAATCGATGCCATTCAGAAAATGGTATGCGATTACTTTGATGTGCCTTACGAAAAGCTGTTGCAAAAAACACGAAAACGTGAAATTGTGCAGGCCCGTCAGATTACAATGTACCTGGCTAAAACCTTTACAAAGAATTCGCTTAAAACAATTGGTGAACATTTTGGTGGGCGAGACCATACCACGGTAATCCACTCTTGCCAAACAGTAAAAGACTTAATGGATACGGATAGTATGTTTAAAGAAAGCGTACTTGAACTGCAGCAAAAAGTACAGTTGGCTGCAATGTAAACAAACCCAAAACCTGACAAAAAATATTCATCCCGAATTCAATAAAGAATTCGGGATTTCTTTTGGTGCTTTAACAACAGACAACTATTTTTGCAGCCCCTTAGGGGAGTTTACCACAAGTAAACAAGGCGGGAGGTAGTTCAGCCCGGTAGAATACCTGGTTTGGGACCAGGGGGTCGCAGGTTCGAATCCTGTCCTCCCGACGAAAAAAAGGCAATCGTTCAGATTGCCTTTTTCTTTTAGTTATAACTGCAATTGTAAAAATCTTTCGTTACATCGTTTTATTCTTTAGCGATGAACCTCTTACCAACAGCGATGAATGTAACACGATCTGTTCTGTATTTTTTACACGCTCATCTCCCTTTAATAAATTAATTAAACAAGAAACAGCCACTTCTCCTATTTGATGTCCGGGATAATCAATGGTTGTTAAATTGGGTTCAACCATTCGGCTAACCGCATCGTTGTTGAACCCTGCAAAGGCAATGTCTTGCGGTATGCTGATGCCTTGTTGTTTTAAATGCACCATGCAGTGAACAGCAGTCGTATCGTTGGCACAAAAAACAGCATCGGGTCTGTCGGCAGGCTTCATTGCTAAAATAGTCTTAGCGGCATTCAATCCATCTTGTTCAGTAAGTGTACTTACCAATACAAAATCTTTATTAAAAGGAATATTATGTTCAACCAGTGCTTGCTTATAACCCTTTAATCGGTTTTCATAAATATCTCTGCTTAAGTTACCGGTAAGATGCATAATTTTTTTACAGCCTTGCTCTATTAAATGTGTTGTTGCTTTGTAAGCTGCCAGGCGATTATCGATAACCACTGAAACACTTTCAACTCCCGGAAACGAACGATCAAAAAAAACAACCGGAATTTGTTTTTCGAAGAAGGGCAGCAGGTGCGTTATATCTGAAGTAGTATAAGCCAGCGAAATCAATAAACCATCAATCCGTTTGTTAAACATTGTGTTGGCATTATTTATTTCTAACTCCTTTTTTTCAAGAGATTGGCTGATGATTAGATCGTAGCCTTCCTTACTTGCAACATCTTCCATGCCAGCTACCACCGAAGTCATAAAATAACTGTTTAACCGGGGGACGATAATGCCGAGTGTTTTGGTGCGCTTATTCCGAAGGTTGCTGGCAAAATTGTTGTGCCGGTAACCCATTTCCTCGGCTTTGTCGAGTATGCGTTGAATTGTTTTTTTATTGATGACAGAACTTTTCCTTAATCCTCTGCTTATGGTAGCAGGCGACAGGTTCAGCTCCCTTGCCAGGTCGTAAATGGTTATCTCTTTTTGCATAGCGAGGCCGCAAACTACAACTCTCAAATAAATCGAAAGATTTTTAGAAAATTAATTGCAATCGGTTGCATTTTTAAAAATAATTCCTACATTAGCTACAGATTAGGCAAATAAGCACAGGTGTGCCCTAAAAAGTACGCCGGTATTGTTGTTAACGGGTAAGCATAAAAAACTAAAGGAAAACTTTTGTTTTGAAGTGTATAAGATGAGGCATTGTAAGACGGACTATCCGTAGAATAATGCTAATTTTTTACCCGTTTTATGCAACCGATTGCAAGTTTATTTGTTAGATCTTTCCCGGACTATCGGGGCCATATAAACGATAACAGCTGTTATGAGAAATTTGATTGCTATGCCAAAAGTTTCCTTTTGCTATTGTAGTAAACAAGGCAATTCTTCTTATTACCCGGCAACTCCGGTTTATAACTTCTTTTCACTTATAAAATGGTTGTTTCGGCCGCAACATTTGCGTGCTTCAAAAATTCCCTTCAACTACTTTATTAAGCATATTCCCACTTGAAAAACCAATCTCGCATTAAACTAAAAATACTCTGACCATTATTAACTGTTTCAAAACTCAAAACTCGAATTGACTATGCCAAACAAAATGACGAATCTGCCGCCGCTTAAACGAGGGGCAACGCATGCAGTAAAGCTGGCTTTTATAGTGCTGCTTCAATTGCTCTTTTTTAGTTCATCTGTTATTGCACAGAATCTAACTGTAAAAGGTAAAGTTACCAGTGAAAACGGTACTCCTGTAGAAGGAGCATCTGTAATGGTAAAAGGTACGAATGTTGGTGTTACAACTGACAATAGCGGAACCTTTACAATTTCTGCTGCCCGTAACGCAACTTTGGTAGTTTCTGCTATCAATTTTGCTGAACAGGAAGTAAAAGTAACAGGTACCGAACTGACGATTAAACTGGAATCTATTGAGAAATCATTAGGTGAGGTGGTTGTGATTGGTTATGGTACACAACGTAAGAAAGACATTACGGGCTCTACAGTTTCATTAAAAGGCGAAACCCTGAATGAAATTAAAGCACCGAATATCTTTAATCAGCTGCAGGGACGTGCTCCCGGTGTGGATATTGTAAGTAACAGTTCGCAGATCGGAGCTGGTGGCGAAATCCGCATTCGTGGTAACCGTTCACTTACCGGTAACAACAATCCGTTAATTGTTGTTGATGGTATGGTGTATGGCGGCAGTGTAAATGATATTAATCCTGATAACATTGCCAGCTTAGACATCTTAAAGGATGCATCGGCAACTGCTATTTATGGTTCACGTGGTTCGAACGGTGTAATCATCATTACAACTAAACGTGGTACAGCGCAAAAAACCACTACAACCTATAACGGTTTTGTAGGTGCTGTAAATGCAATTGGTACTTACCGTTTATTTACCGGTGAAGAATATGCAAAGTTTAAACAGGATGCAAGGGAAGGACAACCCAACCCGGCCAACCAGAATCCGTATCAGTTAACAGCCGATGAGCAAGCAAACCTTGCTGCCGGTGTTAATACAGATTGGCAAAGTTTATTGCTTACTACAGGCATCAGAACAAGTCATGATTTGGGTGTTAGAGGCGGTAATGAAAGAACACAGTTTTACTTTGGTCTGGGTTACTACAATGAAACAGGTATCATTCACGATCAGAATCTGAATCGTTATACATTCAATGTAAACATTGACCATAAAGTATCTGACAGAATTAAAGTTGGTTTTACAAGCTTCAATACTTTACTCCGTTCTAACAGACTTGGTACAAATGCGTATGGAGCAGGTACACGTTTAAGTCCGTTATACAAACCTTACAACGCTGATGGTTCGTTGAACTTTAAACCGGCTATTCAGCAAGGTGTGGATAATGCGCAGATCAATCCGCTTACTGCAATCGGCAATAATGATTTGATTGTAGCATTTAACCGTCGTTATCAATTCCAGCATAATTTTTATGGCGAAGTAAAAATCCTCAAGGATTTGAAGTTTAAAACGACATTTGGTTATGGCTGGTCGCAAACTTTTGCGAGTAACTATACAGGACCGAATACTGTGTTCAATATTAACGCTACAACTGCCGGTTCTACTATGAGCCAGAGTAACTCAGAAGGTTGGCAGTATACCATTAATAACTCACTCGATTATAACCGGACTTTTGGCGGAAAACATAAAATACAAGCTTTAGTGCTGCAGGAAGTTCAGAAAAATCATTTCCGTGCACAGCAGTTTAACGGACAAGGTATTCCTGCTGATTTCATGCAAGACTATAACTGGCTCCAGGTTAATACAATTAACCCGCAGGCAGGTAACTTCAGCGAGTCTGCTGTAATTGGTTATATGGGAAGAGCTGTTTATTCGTACGACGACAGATACCTCCTTACAGCAACTGTAAGATCGGATGGTGCATCTGTTCTTGCACCAGGCAATCAGTGGGTAACATATCCTGCCGTTTCAGTAGGTTGGAATATTGCCAACGAAAAGTTTATGCAGAATGTTGATGCTATTTCAAATCTGAAGTTAAGAGCAGGTTGGGGTATCAGTTCAAACGCAGGTATTGGCGCTTATACAACATTAGGTAGTCTTGGTAATAGTTTCTACAATTTCGGATCGGGTTCAACTATTGGTGTTAACTATGTAAATGGTTACCTCATCAATACAAGTCCTAATCCAAATCTGAGTTGGGAAAAAACAACAGGTATTAACCTTGGTTTAGATTTCGGTTTATTTAAAAACCGTCTTTCAGGTTCTGTTGATTTTTATAATAACAGAACAACAGACATTTTGCTGAACCGTCAATTACCCCGCAGTAATGGTGTAAATTCTATTCTTGTAAATGCGGGTGAAACTTCATCTTATGGTTTAGAATTTTCGTTGAGCAGTGTTAATATTCAAAGCAAAAACGGATTTAAGTGGACAACTGATTTCAATGGTTTCTTCAATAAAGAAAAAATTGTTGCACTGCAATTGGGTCTTAAACAGGATTTAGGAAACGGATGGTTTGTTGGTCAGCCAATTACTACCATTTTTGATTACAAAAAAATCGGTATCTGGCAAACATCTGAAGCTGCTACAGCTGCTGTGTATGGAGCTGCTCCCGGCGACATCAAAATTCAAGATGTAAATAAAGACAATGTAATTAATGCAGCCGACAGACAGATCATTGGTAACTTCCAGCCAAAACTTGTTGCAGGTTTAACCAACCGTTTTGAATTCAAAAACTTTGATCTGAACATTGTGATGTTTGGTCGTTTTGGTCAAACAGTTGTAGTAAACTATTTATCTGCTGATGGTGGTGGTGCAGGTTATCCGTTCTTCCTCAACAGCCGTGTTAACCAGCACAAGGTTGATTACTGGACTCCAACTAATCCAACCAATGCGTTCCCTCAGCCCGATGCAAGTAAAGATGCATTGCTGTTTACTTCAACGCTTACTTATCGTGATGGTTCTTTTATTAAATTAAGAACAATTGATTTGGGCTACAGTATCCCTACAGAAAAGCTGAAAAAAGCAAAAATCGAAGGCTTAAGAATATATGCATCTGCACAGAACCCCTTCATCTTATGGGCGCCGCTTGTTAGAGATGGTTTAGGTCTTGATCCTGAAGGAAACGGTAATGGTAATGCAGTAGGATCGCAGGGCGGTGGTGTTACTCCTGTTCCCGGTCGTGCCATTACTGTGGGTATGGGCGTACCTCCAACACGTCAGATCATTTTTGGAGTTAATCTTCGCTTTTAACGTTTTAAATTTTTTAGTATGAAACATAAAAAAATAATATTCAGTCTGTTTCTCGGCAGTCTTCTTCTTATGGCTACAGGTTGTAAGAAATTATTAGAGGAGCAGCCAAGAACATCATTTACACCATCCTTCTTTGCTACATCAGATGGTATACAAGGTGCAATTGCAGGTATCTATTCCAGCTTCAGAGGACATTGGGGTACGCAGATTTTTACACAGCTGTTCAATGCAGGAACTGACGAAAGTTTGAAAGGTGCTGCTGCTGATGTACAACACTGGTTTGAGTACAACAATGCTGTTATTAAAAGTAACACCAATAACTATGAAGGTTTCTGGAACAGCATGTTCATCAACATCAATACAGCAAATGGTGTATTGGAATATGGAGCTAATGCAAATATTCCTGCAGCAACCAAAACGCAATTGTTAGCACAGGCGAAATTTTTACGTGGGTTTTGCTACTATTACCTGGTAACAACATTTGGTGCAGTACCGTTAAAAACAACGTTTAACACTTCGCCTTCTGCAGCAGATGCGCCGGCGCCAATTGGAGATGTGTATGCGTTAATTATTAAAGATTTTACAGAAGCTGCAGCAGATTTGCCTAATACGCCCGGAGCAGGCTTAGGTAAACCGGCAACTAAACCAACAGCTTTGTTTTTGCTGGCAAAAACATATCTCTGGAGAGGTTGGTCGAATGTTGCACAGCCAAACGATTTCCAGCAAGCTTATACCATTTCAAAAGCGTTAATTGATAACAGAGCAACTTATGGTTTAAGTCTGTTACCTTATTTCCCTGATGTTTTCAGAGAAGGTCGTGAATACAGCTCGGAAGTATTGATGGTAATTGATCATACCAAAGATTTAAAGTTTGGTCAAAACTCTGCAGTTGGTGCAGGTGCAACCAACTTCGCAGAAAATAAATCTAACTTCTTCTGGCGTCCGAACTATCCAACTATTAATGCAAACTATCCTGCAGGAGGTGGTGCAAACATGACTGTTCGTGATATCAACAATGGTCGTCCATTCCAGCGTATACGTCCAAACACACGTTACATCATGGATGTGGCTTTTGCAAACCGTGCAACCGATTCACGTTTCGATGGTACATTCCAAACTGTTTGGTTATCGAACAGTAGTGAAATGTCTGTAAGAGGTTCACTTGGTGCAACTACTCCAAGAGGACAATTAATTAATGGTGTGGATACTGCCATTTGGATGCGTGACAGATTAGTAACTCCAGCAGAAAGAGCTGCCTTTAAAGGTGTAATGTTTGAACCCAATCATTTGCCTGGCGCAACAGTTCCTTACACAGCTAGTTATTTCCCAAGTGTACGTAAGTTCGATGATTCAACAAGAGGTAACCTGAACGATTATTCTGATCGCCCCTATATCTTATTCCGTTTTTCAGAAGTATATCTGATTGCAGCGGAAGCTGCAGCTAAAGGTGGTGCCACCATACAGGATGCAGCTGATATGATTAATGTGTTAAGAACACGTGCTGCATTAAAAGTAAATCAAACACCTGCAGAATATGCAGCGGCAGTAGCAGCACAACAAATTACAGCTGGTCAGGTTACAATCGACTTTATCTTGGAAGAGCGAAGCAGAGAGTTGTTTGCTGAAGATACCCGATGGTGGGATTTGGCAAGAACGAAGAAACTTGTTGATCGTGTTAAACTGTATAACCCCGAAGGTGCTGCAGGCGTACAACCGTTTAATATGTTGCGACCAATTCCACAGTCACAAATTGATCTGGTAACCGAGGGTCCAAAATTCCCGCAAAATCCGGGTTACGAATAGAGCTTAGCAAATTTTCAATAATATATCTCAAACCGGGTACCAGATAACTGGTTCCCGGTTTGATTTAATTTGCCATTCGGAGAAAAAAAATACCTCACTTAAAAAGGTGAATCAGTTTAACATGAATGTCCGCTTTGTCTTCATTATTTTGTTCATTGCCTGTTCCTGTAACGGTAACAAACAAGCCAATGTTGCAGAGGCAACAGGAGCTGAAAATTTAGCGTATAAGTGGGGCAAGATTGCATTGGAAGCAACAGCCAACGATACAGAAAAATTCAGGCCACGCCCAACCGTTACCTCCAGGATGTTAGGTTTGGTTTGGACAGCTGTTTTTGATGCATGGTCGAGATATGATGCGAAAGCTGTTCCTGTTTATTTACAGAAGGTAGAAAGAGTAGCTGTAAGCGAACGGACTTTAAAGAATAAAGAAGCAGCAATAAGCTATGCTGCTTACAAGATGATGCGCACTTATTTTTATTCCGATTCGGTAATGCTTCGGAATAAGATGAAAGAATTTGGATTTGATCCCGATAATGAATCACTGGATCCAACTACACCCGAAGGGATTGGCAATCTCGCCGCAAAAGCTGTTCTCGAAAACAGACGAAATGATGGTTCAAACGAAACAGGAACCATGCCCGGCTCAGCCGGCAACGCATATGCAGATTATACAGGTTACCGGCCTGTTAACAGTGCCGATACACTAAACGATATTAACCGTTGGCAGCCCAAATATTTTGCCGATGGCAAAGGTGGTAAATTTGCACCGGGTTGTTTAACGCCTCATTGGGGAAAAGTAAAACCACTGTTGTTAGATTCAGGAAGTCAGTTTCGTTGCCAACCTCCGCCGGCTATTGGCTCGGTGCAATTAGAACAGGAGGTGAAAGAAGTAGTGGAGTTGCAGGCAAAACTTACCAACGAACAAAAAGCATTGGTTGAATTTATGCGTGATGGTCCAAAGTCTGTACAACAGGCAGGTCATTGGCTCATTTTTGCACAGGATGTTTCTGTGAGAGACAAGCACACACTTGATGAAGATGTGAAGATGTATTTTGCAGTGGAAGCAGCAGCAATGGACGGTTTTATTGCTTGCTGGGATACAAAAATGGAATATGATTTTGCACGGCCTTACACGTTGGTGCATTACTACTATAAAGACAAAAAGATTAAAGGCTGGGGCGGCCCTGAAAAAGGAATGATTGAAATGCTCGGGCAGGATTGGCGCCCATATTCTCCCGAAACGTTTCTTTGTCCTCCGTTTCCCAGTTATATTTCCGGACACAGCAGTATCAGTGCAGCTTGTGCCGAAATATTAAAACTGTTTACCGGTAACGATCATTTTGGTATTGAAGTAAAACGTATACCGGGTGAAATGACAGAACCGGAGCGAAAAGGGAAAGAAGTAATTTTAAAATTCAACAGCTTTACAGAAACAGCAAATATGGCCGGTATGTCGAGAGTGTTGGGCGGTTATCATATCCAGTGTGAAAATAAAGAAGGCCTGGAGCTTGGAAGAAAGGTAGCAGCTGCTGTTTGGAAGAAGTATTTATACCATGTTGGTGAAACTATATAAGCGTTAAAAAATTATCAACCGATGACAAAAAAGGCATTCATTACACTTTGTAGTTTGGTTAGTTTTTTTGTTACTGTTACCTGTTTGCAAGGATGTAAAGAAAAAAACGGAACCGGTGATGATGGTGCTGCAATAGATCCTGTTTTCAGAAAAGTTGATTCATCTCAAAGCGGTATCGGTTTCGCCAATTATTTAAAAGAAGATTATCAGCGTTATTACTTCGATACGTTTGCTTATGTGTACAATGGAGCGGGCGTAGCCACCGGCGATTTTAATAACGACGGCTTGATGGATGTTTATTTTACCGGCAACCAGGTGCCGAACAAACTTTATCTGAATACCGGTTCTTTAAAGTTTAAAGATATTACCGCTACAGCCGGTGTAGATGGTGGCAATGGCTGGAATAATGGTGTAACACTTGTTGATATTAACAACGATGGTAACCTCGATATTTATGTTTGCAGAGGTGGGTTTAGAGATACAGAGCAAGAAAGAAGAAACTTGTTATATATCAATAAAGGCAACTTAACCTTTGAAGAGCAGGCAAAGAATTATGGTTTAGATGATGCAGGTTATTCTATTCATGCAGCTTTCTTCGACATGGATAATGATAACGACCTGGATATGTATCTCACCAACAGGCCCGATTCGTTTTATCTCGGTCTGTCAAGGATGGTTTCAGGAAAACGTAATCCGCCGGATATGTGCCGGGATAAATTATACAGGAATGATAACGGGCGTTTTACAGAAATAGGTAAGCAGGCGGGCATCAATCATAATTTCGGTTATGCTTTGTCGGTAGTAACAGCCGATCTCAACAACGATGGCTACCAGGATATTTTTGTTTCGAACGATTATGCCGATAACGATTACATCTATATTAATCAAAAGAACGGAACCTTCAAGGATGAAGTGAAGAGCATGACCAATCATCTTTCACTTTTCTCAATGGGTGCAGATATCGCCGATCTCAACAATGATGGTTATGAAGATATACTGGTGATGGAGATGTTACCCGAAAACTACAAGCGTTCAAAAGTATCGATGCCCCGTATGGATGTGGAAGGCTTCTGGGCAATTGTTGATAGTGGTTTTCACAAGCAGTATATGCACAACGTGCTGCATTTAAACCATGGCAATGGTTTCTTCAGCGATGTATCGCAAATGGCCGGTATTTCCAAAACAGAATGGAGTTGGTCTACACTGGCATCTGATTTCGATAACGATGGACAGCGGGATATTTTTGTAGCCAACGGTTATCGTCGTGATTTATTTGATGGTGATATTCAGCAAAAACAAGACATGTATGTGCGTGCCAACATGCACAAGTACCAGTCTGCTGACGAAATGTTCACCAAAGGTTTCCAGGAATACTTAAGTATTTACGATCCTATCAAAGTAAGAAATTATCTCTTCAGAAATAAAGGTCAGCTTCAGTTCGAAAATGTATCTGAAGCCTGGGGTTTTAAAGACAGTACATTTTCAAATGGTGCTGCCGTTGCAGATTTTGATAACGATGGCGACCTCGATCTTGCAATCAACAATATTGATGAGGAAGCATTCTTGTATGAGAATGTAACCAACAAGAAGAATAATCATCTGCGTATTCAACTGACAGGTCCGCAAAAAAATCCGGACGGCATTGGTGCAACAGTTTCATTGTATTACGATGGCGGACTACAGCAATTCTTTCAACAAAAACTGGTGCGGGGTTATCTTTCATCCAACGAACCCACTGTTCATTTTGGTGTAGGTAAAAAAGATAAGCTTGATAGCGTAGTCATTCTCTGGCCCGACGGCAAAAAAAATACTATCAGCAATGTAACAACCAATCAGGTAGTAAAAGTTAATTACAAAGAAGCTGTTCAATTTGTGCGTTCAGCGAATGTATCTCCTTTGTTTGCAGAGGCATCAACGAATCTGTTAGCAACGCCGTTTCTGCATACCGAAAATGAAATCAATGAATATGCCGACCAGGTTTTGCTGCCACATGAATTCAGCAGGAGCGGACCGTTTATTGCCACAGGTGATGTAAACGCAGATGGACAGGAAGATTTTTATGTTGGTGCTGCTAAAAATCAGGCAGGTAAATTATACCTGCAGCAAAACGGAAAATTCATCAACAAAGTTATTCCTGCATTTGAAGCCGATCAGCAGTACGAAGATATGGGCACCACATTCTTTGATGCGGATGCAGATGGTGATCTTGATTTGTATGTAGTGAGTGGCGGGAGTGAGTTCAACGAAGGTTCGGCTATGTATCAGGACAGGTTATACCTGAACGATGGGAAAGGTAATTTTTCAAAAGCTGCGCTGCCTGCAACAGTAAGCAGTGGTTCCTGTGTTGCGGTATTCGATATGGATGGAGATGGTGATCTCGATATTTTCAGAGGAGGCGAAGTAGTGGCGCATCAGTATCCGTATGCTCCGCAAAGTTATTTACTGGTGAATGAAAAAGGAAAGTTTACAGACAAAACAAACGAAATAGCACCTGAGCTTCGAAAAGCGGGAATGGTAAAGTCGGCAGTGTGGGCCGATCTGAATGCGGATAAAAAAGCAGAACTAATTCTTACAGGCGAGTGGATGCCGGTGAAAATATTTGAGTATGAAAGTGGTAAAATGAAAGATGTTTCTGCTGCATACGGTTTACAAAATACAGAAGGTTGGTGGAACAAAATAATTGCCGATGATATTGATGGAGATGGTGATCTGGATTTAATTGCAGGAAACATTGGCGAAAATTATAAGTTCCAGGCAAGTACCGCCAAGCCATTTGAAGTGTTTGCAAAAGACTTTGATGCCAATGGTACCAACGATATCTTTTTAGCAAAACACTTAAGCGATAAAATGGTGCCCATCCGTGGCCGAGAATGTACATCGCAGCAATGCCCGATGATCTTACAAAAGTTCCCAACGTATTTATCTTTTGCAGAAAGTGATCTGTCGGGTATACTTGGCGAAGATGAAATGAAAACAGCATTGCATTACAAAGCACATCTTTTTTCCACTGTTCTTTTTGTAAATGAGAAAGGAAAATTTGTAACAAAGAAGTTGCCGATGGAAGCACAGCTCTCTACAGTAAACGGCATCATCGTAAAAGATTTTGATGGCGATGGAAAGAAAGATATTTTGATCGCCGGTAATAAGTTTGATGTGGAAGTAGAAACAACGCCTGCCGATGCATCACCCGGTGCTTTTCTGAAAGGCATGGGCAATAATGAATTTAAAACATACAAGCCTGTACAGAGTGGATTTTTTGTTCCTTATAATGTAAAAGATATACAACCCGTAAAAACCAATAAGGGGTACGCCATAGTAGTCAGCTCCAATAACGACAGGCTGCGTGTGTTTGAAACCCGTCGTTAACACTCTTTAGAATGCCTACAAAGAAATTAACATACCAGCTAAAGCTTTTTACAGCAGCAATTGCGTTACTGCTGTTGGGTGGCTGTTCTTTGTTGGGTAAGCATAAGCAGGAAGGCAATAAATTAACAAAAGCTTCGAGTCCTTATTTACAAGAGCATTCAGACAATCCTGTTGATTGGTATGAGTGGGGCGAAGAAGCATTGGCCAAAGCAAAAAAGGAAAACAAGCCATTACTCATTAGTGTGGGTTATGCTTCCTGCCATTGGTGTCATGTAATGGAAAAGGAATCATTCATGGATACAGCTGTTGCAAGAATCATGAATGAATCTTTTGTGTGCATAAAGGTTGACAGAGAAGAGCGTCCTGATATCGATAATTTATACATGAATGCCTGCCGGCTTTTAAATAATGGTGATGCAGGCTGGCCGCTGAATGCTTTTGCATTACCGGATGGTAAACCCTTTTTTGCCGGAACTTATTATGCAAAAAACAACTGGATCAGTTTATTGAAACAGGTAGCAGAAAGCTACAGAACCAAACGTACTAAAGTAGAATTGCAGGCTGCATCCGTTTATTATGGTATGATTGATAATGATCAGTTGAACCTTCAACCTGCAGGTACAAAATCAACCATTGATGCAGCATTTCATACATCTCTTTTTCAAGCAGCGTATCAGCAGGTTGATGTTGTAAACGGAGGATTAAAAGGCAAGCAGAAATTTCCAACAGCACCTGTTTGGGATTTTATGCTGCAGTACTACTACATCACCGGCGATCAAAAAGCAAAGGATGCAGCCTTGCACACGCTTACAAAAATGGCACTCGGCAGTATTTACGATCAGCTAGGTGGTGGCTTTGCCCGTTATTGTACCGATAGTGCATGGCGTGTGCCGCATTTTGAAAAGATGCTCAACGATAATGGCCAGTTAGTGAGTTTATATGCACAAGCTTATAAGTTAACACAAAACAGTTTGTACAAAAAAGTACTGACTGAAACCTTGGAATTTATCGACAAAGAATTATCTGCACCACAAGGAGGCTTTTACAGTTCGTTAAATGCAGATACAGAAGATGGAGAAGGAAGTTTTTATGCGTGGAGTTACAAAGCGTTCAACAATGTAGTTACAAGCGAACAAAAAAAGTTGTTGGCCGACTATTATAACCTGACTGAAAAAGGCAATTGGGAAAAAGGAAAGAACCTGTTGAATGCAACAGATGATCCGGCTGTATATGCAGCTGCAAAAAATATGGATGTCGCTGCCTTTCAACAGTTGCTCCAAAAAAGCAGATCAGAATTAAAGGCTGCCAGAAACAAACGTACCAAGCCTGTTACCGATACTAAGATCTTAACCTCGTGGAATGCCATCATGCTCAGTGGATATGTGGATGCATACACTGCAACCGGTAACAAAACTTATTTGCAAAGGGCAATCGCCAATGCTTCGTTCCTTCAAAAAAATATGCTTCGTGCAAACGGGGAATTGATGCGGAATTATTATCAAGGTAAAGTTTCGGTGTCTGCTTTTCTTGAAGATTATGCGTGGCTCTCTTGGGCGTATCTTAAACTTTACCAGGCTACATTTCAAAAACAGTGGATAGAGCTTGCAAAGAAGATGACCGATCATGCAATCGCACATTTTTATGATCCTGCATCGGGTTTGTTTTACAACACAGCAGCAGCAACGGATGCTGTGTTGCGTAAGATGGAACTGCAGGATAACGCAGTGCCTTCTTCCAATGCAATGATGGGTTTTGTACTGCATCAGTTGGGTACGTTGCTTTCTGATACTGCATATACTGCTAAAAGTGAAAAAATGTTGCTGGCAGTTTCAGAAAAAATTAAAGCAGCTCCCATCTATTATGCGCAGTGGTGCAGACTGGCAGGCTTTGCAGCAGGTAAAACCTACGAAGTTGCCATCATGGGTAAAAATGCCAACGAACGTAATATGGAGTTGCAAAAAAAATACCTGCCTACCAGTGTGTTTCTAGGCGAAACCAGTAGTGAAAATCTTCCGTTATTGGAAAATAAATATCAACCGGAAAAAACAATGATTTATGTATGCAGCAATGCAAGTTGTAAAAGACCGGTAGAGCAAACAGGCGATGCATTGATGCAAATAAAATAAAGTATATACAAATGATAAGAAGAAAACGAAGAAGAAAAATCAATCAGAATAATCGAAAAGGTAATGTGACAATTCCTTTTTTAATGATAGTTTGTTTAGGGTCATAATCAACAGCACGGGGGAATGTTTCTCGTTCCCCCTTTTCTAAAACAAAAACTGTAGAATGTTATTATTAGGAATAGATATCGGTACATCTTCAATTAAAGTTTCGGTAGTGGATGCACAAACACAACAACGTATTGTGTCGGTCAACTGGCCTGAAACAGAAACAGAAATTATTTCGAAACAACCGGGCTGGGCCGAACAAAATCCCGACACCTGGTGGGAGCATACGCAGCTGGCTATACAAAAAGCCAATGCCAGTAATTTGTATAACCCGAAAGATATTGCGGCCATTGGTATTTCGTACCAAATGCACGGGCTTGTAATGACAGATAAAGACAACAATGTGTTGCGTGACAGTATCATTTGGTGCGACAGCCGTGCAGTTGAAATTGGTAACAAGGCGTTTGATGAAATCGGTCCTTCCAAATCGTTACAACATTTACTCAACTCACCGGGAAATTTTACGGCCAGCAAACTTGCTTGGGTAAAACAGAACGAACCACAGTTGTACCAACAGGTAAAACATGTAATGCTGCCCGGTGATTATATAGCTATGAAGCTGAGTGGTTCGGTTACTACCAGTATTTCAGCTTTATCTGAAGGTGTGTTTTGGGATTTTGTAAATAATGAATTGTCGAAAGATGTATTTGAGTATTACGGATTTAACGAAGCGTTCATTCCTGAGATACGCAATGTATTTGCAGAGCATGGCCGGTTAGATGAAACTGTAGCCAACAAGCTTTCATTGAAGGCAGGCATCCCGGTTTCGTATAAAGCAGGTGATCAACCCAACAATGCTTTGTCGTTAAATGTACTTGAAGCAGGCGAAGTAGCAGCCACTGCAGGCACCAGTGGTGTAATTTATGGTGTGAGTGATGAATTGACTTTTGATCCGCAATCACGCATCAACAGTTTTGCACACGTAAATTATACGAATGAAGCAAAACGTATTGGTGTGCTGTTGTGCATTAACGGTACAGGTATTCTCAATCGTTGGATGAAAAATCTCACAGCGAACAACAGTTATCAGGCAATGAATGAAGCTGCAGCTACTGTTTCCATTGGCAGTGATGGTGTATTTGTTTTACCGTTTGGTAACGGTGCCGAACGTATGTTGGAAAATAAAATAGCCGGTGCACATATACAGGGGCTCGATTTCAATACACATACACAGGCACATTTATACCGTGCATCACAGGAAGGGATCGCTTTTGCTTTCCGGTATGGGTTAGATATTATGCGGGAGAATAAAATGAATCCATCAGTTATTCGTGCTGGTAAAGCCAACATGTTTTTAAGTAATGTATTTACCAAAGCGTTTGTAAATACATTAAACATCCCAGTTGAATTGCATAATTGCGATGGCAGTGTAGGGGCCGCACTTGGTGCAGGTATTGGAGCTGGTATTTATCAGCATCCGAAAGAGGCTTTCAGTAATACAAAACCATTGGCAGTAATTGAGCCGGACAGTACAGGTCAGTTATATGATGCATTGTACGGTGAATGGAATAAATTGCTGCAAAAACAACTAAGTTAACAGTCTAACATTCGATAACGCTGCTGTAGAACAGCAGGCAAATTAAAACAACCATGACAGTAGTAACAGGACAAACAGAATTTTTCAAAGGGATTCCTCAAATAAAGTTTGAAGGAATTGGCAGTGATAATCCGCTTGCGTTCCGTTGGTATGATGAGAACCGGATTGTTGCCGGAAGAACCATGAAAGAATGGTTACGTTTTGCATGTGCGTATTGGCACAGTTTTGTTGGAAGCGGTGCTGATCCGTTTGGAGAACCCACTCATATTTTTCCGTGGGATAAAAAAGCAGATGCTGTAGAACGTGCAAAAGATAAAGCCGATGCTGCATTTGAATTTATGACCAAACTTGGATTACCTTACTATTGTTTTCATGATGTGGATGTAGTGGATTACACCAACGATGTAAACGAAAACGATAAACGCCTGCAGGCTGTTACAGCTTACCTCGCCGAAAAGCAAACAGCCAGTGGTGTGAAATTACTATGGGGTACCGCCAACCTGTTTTCGAACAGACGCTACATGAATGGTGCATCTACCAATCCCGATTTTCATGTGTTGGCTCACGGTGGCGCACAGGTGAAAGCAGCATTGGATGCAACCATTGCACTTGGTGGCGAAAACTATGTGTTCTGGGGCGGACGTGAAGGTTACATGAGTTTGCTGAACACAAATATGAAACGTGAAAAAGAACATCTTGCACGTTTCCTGCACACCGCAAAAGACTATGCACGCAAAAACGGTTTCAAAGGAAAATTCTTTATTGAACCGAAACCTTGCGAACCAAGTAAACATCAATACGATTACGATTGTGAAACAGTGATCGGTTTCCTTCGCCAGTACGATTTATTAAACGACTTCAGTTTAAATATTGAAGTAAACCATGCAACATTGGCCGGTCATACCTTCCAGCATGAATTGCAGGTGGCAGCCGATGCAGGTTTACTCGGCAGTATGGATGCCAACCGTGGCGATTACCAGAATGGTTGGGATACCGATCAGTTCCCCACCAACATTAACGAGTTGGTTGAAGCAATGTTGGTTATAGTAGAAGCAGGTGGTTTTGCAGGAGGTGGTATCAACTTCGATGCAAAGATCCGCAGAAACAGTACCGATATGGAAGATCTGTTTCATGCACACATCGGCGGTATGGATGCATTTGCACGATCGCTGGTAATAGCAGATAACATTCTGCAGAAATCGGATTACAAAACCATCCGCAGCAACCGCTATGCATCGTTCGACAGTGGTAAAGGAAAAGAGTTTGAAGAAGGTAAACTTACGCTGGAAGATTTAAGAGCGTACGCTGTTGAACAGGGCGAACCGGCTGTAACAAGTGGTAAACAGGAATACCTCGAAAATCTCATCAATCGATTTATTTAAGCAGATAGGTTTTCAATAAAAAATCCTCTTCAATACGAAGAGGATTTTTTTATGTGTATGATAGAGCGGATTGTCTTTTAAGCGACAATTAAAAACCGAACGGCACAGTAGTTTCGTATAGTTTATAATTGATAACGCTAAACCGACTGTGTATGAAACCGATCATTCTTACAATCACTGTTCTGTTTATATTCTTTTCTTCCTGTGTAAAACAACGAACACCCGAGGTAACACTTAACGATGCTGTTGATACAACAGCAAAACAGAAATATACCGGTGTTTTTATGAATGGCCCTTGGGGAAGAGTGAGTGGAAAAGCAATCATCAGTCAGTCTTATAACGGACAACTCTCCCTGATTCTGGATAGTGTTACAATTTCAAACGGTCCTGATCTTTACGTTTATCTTTCCAAAGAAATTCAACCGGTCAATTTTATCAGCCTGGGTAAATTAAAAGCCACTTTGGGTACACAAGTGTATCCAATCAACGGAATGCCCGACTTTACCGAATACAAGTATGCATTAATTCATTGCCAGCAGTACAATCACTTATTTGGAAGTGCATTGTTGATGATGCCGTAACAGTCTGTTAACCCATCACCATTTCTCTTGCAGTAACAAGTGATGAGTCGGTTGGCTTTTCGCCGCTGAGCATTTTGGCAACAGCTTCAATCTGCTCATCTTTTGTAAGCCTGCGGATTTTTGTTTTGATCACCGATTTCTCATCTTCTTTATACACAAAATAATGTGCTTCGGCTTTTGCTGCAATTTGCGGCAGGTGTGTAATGGTTATAACCTGCTGACGGTTGGCTAAATCTTTCAACAGTATACCAACCTGTTTAGCAGCTTCACCACTAATACCCGTATCAATTTCATCGAACAGCATTGTTGATAATGAAATACGTTCAGCCACCAGCGATTTAATGCAGAGCATTAACCGGCTTAACTCACCACCGCTGGCAACTTTGCTGATGGGTTCGAAACGGTTACTTTTATTTGCATCGAACAAGAAGTTGATTTTATCGATTCCGTATTGTTGCAATGGTCCGGTGGTTAATTCTACTTTCAATTGTGCATTGGGCATTCCTACACGGGCCAGTAATTCGTGTACCTGCTTTACAAACGGATCCGTTTGTTTGCTGCGTAACTGGTGAATGGCTTTTGCTTCTTTATCTAACTGCAGTTTTAACTGCTCTGCTTCTTTTTCTTTTGCGGCGATGGTATGATCGGCTTCTGCAACAGCCTGCAGTTCATCTTCCAGCTGTTCTTGCAAAGCAAGCAGTTCGTTGGTAGAATGCAGCCCATGTTTTTTCTGCAGCTTATACCCAAGCTCCATCCGTTCATTCAGTAGCTGCATACGTGCTTCATCAATGCTGATGCTGTTTTGCAAATGATCCAGTTCCGAAGCAATATCGCTTAACTCAATTTGCGCCGATTGTAATCGCTGGCTGATACTGCTGATATCAGCATGCACATCTTTGTATTGTTGTAAACGTTGTAATACAATTTTCAATTGCTGTACGACCGGTGTTTCACCTTCTTTTAAAAATGCAACCGATTCGGTTAATACGGCGGCAATACTTTCTGCATTGTTCAACAGTTTTAATTCCTGTTCCGCATCTTCCAGTTCGTTTTCTTTAAAGGAAGCCTGCTCCAGTTCATCAAGCAAAAACTGTTTGTAATCCTGTTCTTTTTGTTTCTGCAACTGATGTTGCTTTAACTGTTCCAGCTCCTTCTGCAAACGGGCATAGCCAATAAAACGGCTGCGGTATTGTTCTACCGTATCGGTACAGCCAGCTAACGCATCCAATACTTCACGTTGAAAATCTTCTTCGCCCAATTCCAATGTATCGAACTGTTGGTGCAAATCAACCAGAGCTGCTGTTAATTCCTTCAGTTGCGTAAGCGTTACCGGCGTATCATTAATAAAAGCTCTCGATTTTCCGGTGGCAGCAATTTCTCTGCGCAGGATTAATTCCTCCTCTATATCAATTTCATTTAGCGTTAACCATTGCTGCAGTTGTTTTTTGTTACTGCTGAACGTGGCTTCAACAATACACTTCTTATCGGGCACACGTAAGGCAGAGCTGTCGGCACGGTTACCTAAAACCAAGCCAAGGGCTCCTAATAAAATTGATTTACCTGCACCGGTTTCGCCGGTGATAATGTTTAGGCCTTGCTGAAACTCCACATGGAGTTCATCTATAATGGCAAAATTCTGTATCGAAAGTTGTTGCAACATAAACAGCTCAAAACTAAATGAAATAGGCCAAATGTGCGAACCCTGTTTACAGGCGGAAAACGGGGTTAAAACTGTTGCAAAAAAACACACAGATGCTGCCAGAAACCGGATGATCAAATGCATGCTTTTGTAGTGTTTACAGGTGTTTGCAGAATTATTGCGTGCCAAAGAATACGTTTAAAATATGAGCAACCGTTTGCGCAGGTTTTTCAACCGTTTGCGCAGTGATTTTAAATTTTGGCCTTTTGGAGAGATTAAATCACCCGTCTAAATTTGAGTACAACGAAGAGATAATCAGAACATCACAACAACTTAATATTCGGTTCATGTTGATGATGCAGTGAAAGAGAAAAAACGATTGAAGTAACGATTTGCTGAAGTTTAAACGAAGATCCTTTATCCTGTTAACTGTTCGCCGCAATGCCATATAAACAAGCAGTAGCAGAATTAAGTGCAGAGGATGTTTTTTGCAGTGTTGCCCGATCTGATGATGAAAACAAATTTGATCTGTAGCCGGTAAGGCGAAGATGAATGTTGATAAATACGGAATGCTGCTGTTACAGGCATCGGTATTCCGGGGTAGAAAACCTAAACTAACTTTTTAATTATGAAGAAGCGATTGATTCTGTCCGTTCAGGCACAGAAGCTTATTGTTGGTGCATTCTTGTGCGCTCTCTCTGTTCAGGCAAAAGCCCAGTCCGATACTACTTCAGTTACCAAAAGAACCGATTCTGTGGTTGTGGTTGTTACCAACGGTATTAAACTGGAGAATACAGCTGCAGGTTTTAAAGAAATCGGTCATGTGCCTTTACGGTATGTTCTTCAACAGCCAACTATTTCGTTACAACAGATTGTAAAAGGAAATGCAGCAGGTGTATATGTACAGGAGCCAAGCGGTGAGCCGGGGACAGAACAGAATATTTTTATCCGTGGTATTTCATCACCCTTGCTGAGTAAGCGTGAACTGTTCGATCAGCAGGCAGCTATATTCCTCAATGGTATTCCATTATCGCAGGACAATCCGTTTGCTTACGAAATTCAGAAATACGATTTCAACCGCATTGGCCCTGCAAACAATTTACTTGCGGCCATTAATCCGGCTAATATTGAATCGATTGAAGTGATCAAAGATCCGTTAACGCTTGCAGCATTGGGCCCTGTAGCTACCAATGGTGCAATCTGGATCACTACAAAAAATGCACACTCGGGTTACCGGGAAATAACGGTAAACAGTTATTATGGCTTTGCACAAAAGCCTGCTATTACACCGGTAAATGCAGCATACGAAAACAATTTTCGGAAGCCTTTCTACGATCGCTTTGGTACAATTGCCGATCGTTTAAACTATCCGCCTTATTTAAGAGATTCTACAAACGCCGATTACTATGGTGCAGCCAACTGGGGCGATGCTTATTATCAGAACGCAGCGTTGTATAATGTTGATATGAGTTTAACCGGCGGATCGGAGCGTGCCAACTTCCGCTTCTTTGGTGGTGCTACAAAAAATACATCCAGTGCCGATCGTACAGCCATCAACCGTTACACAGGTTCGTTCTTTATTAATGCAGCGCCCATTAAATGGTTAATGGTATCGAGCATGCTTAACTATACCCGTTTGGAGCGTACACGTAACCGCAACATTCGTGATCGTTTGGCTGAGCAACGTTATATTCCCGATCTCACCAATCCGCTTACACCCAATAAAAATTTATACAATACTTATTTGAACGAGTTCAATAAAGTAATTGATGATAATACATCGAACGTTATCCAGGGATATTTTGCATTAGCCGCAAACCTCAACAACTTCAAGTATAACGGACGTATTGCCTTCGATTATAATGAAGGAATACGGGATGTATTTTGGCCAACAACGTTGTTAGAGAAAAACAATTTTGTATCCAACTACTTCGGCTATAACCAACGTGTGGTTGTAAGCAATAATGTTTCGTACAAAATAAAAGTAAACAACAAACAAAAACTGGAACTCGAAGCGGCACAGAATTTTATGGCCGATACGTATAAGTACGATTATGCATACGCTTACAATGGTCCGAACGATTTTGTAAAGATCAACGTTGTAAACGGTGATCCGAATGCATCAGACTATTTATTGCCTACAGCTTTCAGAGTGTATTATTTCCCCGGCAAAATGCGTTCGGCATTGGCTTCGTTTTCGGGTAATGCAACGTATTCGTTTAACGATGTGTTGAAGCTGCGTGCTGTAGTTAGCCGGGATGGTTCTTCTAACATGCAGCCCGATAACCGCTGGACTACAAATTATTCTGTAGGAGCAGAATGGGATATTAAAAAACAGTTTGCTGCAAAGCTCAAACGAATCAATGCGTTTACAGCAACAGCATCATGGGCACACTTAGGTAAGTTGTTAAGTGATGATCGCTTTAATGCAGGTGCACAATATCGTGTAGATATGGGTTGGGGTAACGAACCTACATTGGGTTCTTATGCAGGTATACCCGGCATTTCACGTCCTTATACAAGCGGATGGGTTGGTTATGGTATTCCATGGGCCTATAGCGAACAGTTGAATGTTGGCTTACGCTTAGCAGTACTAAACAACCGCCTCAAGGTTGGTGTAGATGTATATAACAGAGAAGATAAACAAATGCTGTTGCCTGTACCTGTAGCAACAGAGTGGGGCTATACAGGTGCTTACAAATCGGGCTTACATGTACGCAACAATGGTATTGATGTAACTGTGTTTGCCGATCTGCTTCCTGCAGCAACGAATGCTGTAAGCTGGAGCGTATCTGCCAACTTCAACTATAACAGAAATAAACTGGTTGCGTTACCGGGTGGTTTAAACGAACTCATTATCGGCAACAACAAACTGGTGGTAGGGAAACGTATTGATGCATTTTGGTTGCTTAACAACTTCGGCACGTACAAATTGCAAAGCCATATTCGGGTAAATCCGCAAACAGGTGCATTACTCAGTTACAGAGGTGTGCCAATTACAATGGGCGATCCCTGGTGGTTAGATGTAAACGGCGATTATAAGATTAATGATAAAGACAAACAAATAACAGGTAACTACTTACCAAAAGTTACCGGTGGCTTCAGTACAACAGTTGCCTACAAAGCATTCAGCATCGATATGCAGTTCTATACGGCACTCGGTCATCAGTTACTGAATCAATATGCTTCATCACGTCTCAACTTTATTAACGTTGAAGCAAGCAATAACATCAACTCGGTAAAAGAAGTTACGTTCTGGGAAAAGAAAATGGATCTGTCTTCTTACCCCATGTATAATCCGTGGAGTTCAGTAGTGCCTTATCGTTTAGAGCAGGATCTGTTTCTTGATAATGCATCGTTCTTAAAGCTGCGTTCACTTTCGATCAGTTATAATCTGCTCACGAAAAAAAGCAAAACGTTTACAAGCTGTGTGTTTTATGTAACAGGTACAAACCTGTTTACCATCACATCGTTTAAAGGCGACGATCCGGAACTGGTGAATTACAATGGTATTTACACCGGTTATGGTTTGCCACTGTCACGCACATATATTACCGGTGTCCGCATCGGCTTATAACAAAAACAGAAACTCTTCAAAATAATCAGGAACATGAAAATGATCGGTATAACAGCAAACAACATGTTACGCATTGGAAAACAACTGATGCTTGCAACAGGGTTGGTGCTTTTCATGGGAGCTTGTAATAAGCAACTGGATATTCAGTCATCACGCCAGGCCGATGAAAAAGGGCATTGGGATTCGTACGAAGATGCACGAAGCGGGCTGATGGGTTTATATGGTTTGCTGCGTGCAGCAGTAGCCGATAACAATGCGCATTGGATGTGGGGCGAATTACGCAACGGCGATTTTCAATCGGTGTATCGTCCCGATCTGAAAGCTGTGATTGAAGGAAACCTCAACGCATCTTTTCCTTCCATTGAAGCGGTTACCAACTGGCGCCGATTTTATGCAGTCATCAATGCAAGTAATTTGTTTATTGAACGTGTTGGCGGTTGCAGGGTCGATCAACGCTATACGGAATCGTATTATAAGCTGGATGTAGCGCAGGCAAGAGCTATTCGTGCATTCACTTATTTCTACATGGCAAGAATCTGGGGCGATGTGCCACTCATCATCAATACAAACGAAGGAAATTTTGAAGAGCTGCCACGCACTGCTCAAAGCACCGTGCTGTCGTTTGCAGAGCAGGAACTGATAGCAGTGGCTCCTAATCTTCCATTCCTGTATTCGGGTATCGATCCGGCGCAGGTGTTTCCCAATAACTATTATGGTTACAGTTCATCACAATGGTTAAATGCTCCCGTTACAAGATTGGCTGCGTATGCGATGCTTGCACATATTGCTGCCTGGCAGGGCCGTTATATTGATGTGGCGGTTTACACCGAGTTTGTAGTGAACAATGCAACCAAGAGTAATCTTTCGCTGGTAACAACAAACGCACTTGTAACAACATTATTCAACAGCGGTGTAAACAATAACTATAACCAGCTGCTTGGTTTTAGTTTTAACCGCAACCTGGGCGAAACAACTTCAGAAGGACATATTGAACAACTCACACTGGCGAATACAACCTTGTATCCCATGTCGAAGCCGTTGCCTGAAATATTTGTTCCGAAAGATTCCATTGCTGCTGCTTTCCCCAGAAGCAACGGAAGTAACGATCAGCGGTTTGGTGTTGATCCCAATTCGGTACAGCAGGTAACCTATACCAACTACTTCGAAAATTATAATGCTGCTGTTCCTGTGTTCAAGAAAATACGAGTAGTAGATGGTAATGTGGGTAATGCCGGACAGTTTGCTGTTTTTAATTCATCGATTGTATTTACACGTTTGGAAGAAATAAAACTGCTGCGTGCAGAAGCATTGGCGGTGTTAGGACAAACCGATGCCGCTTACCAGGAATTAAATGCTATACGAAGTGTAAGAGGACTTGCTTCCATTTCGCCTGCACCAACAAGAGATCTGCTGAACGAAGTATTTGCCGAACGCCGAAGAGAGTTAATGGGTGAAGGCTGGCGTTGGTACGACCTGGTGCGCCAGAACAGAATTAAACGTTCAAACCCAGCCTTTAATGAACTGATTGATAAGGGTGGTATTTACTGGCCCATTGCACAGGAAGTGTTGAACCGTAATTCGAAGATTAAGCAAAACAGCTACTGGCAGTAAGCAGCGTGCTTATACTAACAAACTTTTTTAAGAAAGTAAAAACAAACAGAATGAGTTTTATAAGAAAAAATTACTTGTTGCTTGCTGCAGGCTTGTTGATACTAACAGCAATAACAAGTTGCAGTAAAGCCGATAAAACCTATTACGATTATAAAAACACAGCCGGTACATTTAAGGGTACTACCTACGAATACCTTACTGCACAAACAGGTTTGTACGATTCGTTGTTGTTTGTTGCAAGCCGTTTAACGGGTGTAACAAATGCATTGAAGGCAGGCAACATTACATTGTTTGCTGCCAACAACCGCAGTTTCGAACTGGCTTTGTTCAATATTAACCAGGCCCGAAAAGATTCTATTCCGGCAATGCCGCAGCTCTCGCTTGCTACGATTGATTCAGCAGTACTTGATACTTTCTTTTGCCGCTACATTATTCCGGGTTTACAACACACCGACAGTTTAAAAGGATTTACGGATGGTAAACTATATGCATCGTTCCGGTACGATTACAACATGCAGTTGCAATATGTAGCAACCAATGCATCGGGCTTTTTAGGCGGTGGTCCTAAAGCAATCACATTCAGCGATCCACGCAATTCAATTTTTACACGTAACTGGGTTCGGGTAAATACAATTACGGTTGATATTAAAACAACCAATGGTATTGTACACCTGTTACCGGCCGGACATGATTTTGGATTTGGAAACGATTTTATTAAACGGGTTAATAAACGATAGGTTTTACAATCTCTCATTTTCTTAAAAAGAAGATAACGATGAATATGCGCATGCAAAACATAATAAACAGTCGCCGTTATTACCTCATTGCCGGGTTGGCAGTGCTGGCAGTAAGTGCCTGCAAAAAATATTTACCGAAAGAACGGGAAACAGTTGGTGCCGATTCGCAGTACACGATTGATACGTATCAACCGGTGTTAGGTCGTACAACTTTTTATACGGATAACTTTTATCAGGGAAGTACAACGTATCCATCCGATTTTAAAATTGTAAATCCACGCCGCAGAAATGGTGATCCTGCTCCGGAGCTGACGGATGTTTTTCCGGTAATGGTTTGGAAAAAAGCATATGATGGCAATGAAAAGTCGGTGGGCGAAATTGAAGCCAAGCGTGAAAAGCAATACCGTCCGTTGTTTGAAATCGGACCACACTCCGGTGCATTTACATTATGGGCCGAAGCAAAATCTGCGTTTATACGTTCACAACCCGATTCCGGTTATTTGTTTGATGTAGAGTTGTCGAATTCAGGTGGTCGCCGTTTTTATCGCAATCTTAAATTGATGCCGATGAAGGAGCGCCCGTATGAACCTTCAAACTACAATGCATCAACAGGTCAGCCAACAACAAACGGTGTGTATGCTTCTGTACTGTCGAACATCAAAGGAGCAAACACCAACCGTTATCTCTCGTACAACGATATTGATGTTTACATACGCAAGATTGTGAAAGCAGGTGTACCAGCTACCAACACATTAACCTTCCGCTTTCTTGATACGCTGTACAATCCGATTGATCCGGCAAAATTTGCTGAAACAGATTGGAACAATCTGGTACATGGTTTTGAAAAAGCAGTAACAACAACAGGTGTTACTTATAAAATGGCTTATCCCATTCCTGCAGTTGAAATTCCTACACGCTATACAACATCCGATGGTCGCCGTGCAAAAGTGCGTTTCGGTTATTCACGCTTGGGCTTTAACGGTGCAAGAGAAAATGCAGTACTGGGTCTCGACTTTGCTATTTACGAACCCGGCGATTGGGAAATAGTATTTGCGTTTAAAAACGATAACCCAAAATTCACCAACGATTAATACATGGTACACATGTTAAGTATAAATACACAAAAATTAACGGCAATGAAATTGTTATCCTGTATCGGTATACTGGCCTTTGCACTGCTTGCAACTGTACCGGCCTATGCGCAAAATAAGATAACGGTGAAGGGTGTTGTAAAAGACAATGCACAGCAAACTGCTATGCAGGGTGTAACTGTATCAACCAGTAAGCCTTCTAAAGCAATTACAACAACCGATGCAAACGGAGCATTTACAGTAACCATTGATGCAGGCACCGAGCTGGTGTTTACATACTCCGGTTATACAGCAGTGCGCAAAACATTTTTATCCAGCAGTTCTTCTGTAAGCATTTCGCTATCTGTAAAAGATAATACCATGCAGGAAGTAGTGGTGCAGGGCTTCCGTCAAAAAACAAAAGAAACTGCAACAGGTTCCAGTACGGTGATTACCGGTAAAGCTTTGCAGGATGTTCCCGTATCGAACGTAGTGGAATTGTTGCAGGGTAAGGTAGCCGGATTGAACGTACAGAACAACTCGGGTTCACCCGGTGGTATGGGTACCATCAACTTACGTGGTATCTCCAGCATCAACATCAGTACCGATGGTTTTTTAACACCAACATCTCCTTTGTTTGTAATTGATGGTGTGCCGGTTGATGTAAATACAAATTACGAATACGGATTTCAAAGTGGTGGTGCCGGTATCAATCCATTGGCCTTAATACCACCTGAAGATATTGAGCAGATGGAAGTATTGCGTGATGCGGCAGCAACATCTGTGTACGGTGCAAGAGCAGCGTATGGTGTAATTATTGTTACCACACGCCGTGGTAAATCTAAAGTGCCTATTGTACAATACTCATCTAACTTCTTTGTAAAAGCGCCGCCACGTTTGCGTGATGTTATTGGTGGTAAAGAAGAACGTTTGTTCCGCATTCGTACCATTCTTGATTACGATACATCTTATGCAGCTGCACAGGCACTCATCAATCAAACCCCGTTTTTATCCGATAGCCTGAACCCGTATTATAACAATGCCACTAACTGGCAGGATTATTTTTACCGCACTACCTACAACCAGCAACATAACCTGAGTATACGTGGTGGCGATGACCGGTTTAACTACAAAACCAATCTCAACTACTACCAGGAAAATGGTATTGTGCAAAACACCGGCTTTAAACGTTATGGTCTTAGCATGAATGCACAGTATGCACCAACAAACGAGTTGCGTATGCTGGTAAGTCTTTCAAGTTCGTTGGGCCAAAAACAAAACGGCAGTGGTGTAGGTTTAATACAAACAGGTGTTGCCAGTGGTGGTTCATCTTCATCTTTATTACCGCCGCCTTCTTTGTTTTCTGAAAACAACAGTGCACTTGCTGCTTCAAGAGTAACCAATAATAACAAAACAGCAAACATTGCATCTAGTCTCGATCTTTCGTACGAACCTGTGAAAGGCTTGCGTATCGGAAACCTGTTGAGTTATAATTTTATTTCAGGAACAGCAGACAGGTTTACACCTTCATTTTTAAGTAATGGTTCTTCCGAATCTTACAGCTATAACGACCGCACATATACATTGTATAATCGTTCCATCATCAACTTTACAAAAACTGTTTACAACAGACATAATTTTAATACCTACATTTTTAATGAAATCAACTCGTATGGTTTCCGTGCAAATGCTGTTCGGTTAGATCGTACAGCCAACGATCAGATAACCGGACCTATCGGTTACGGATGGGGTGGTTCAGTAGGTGGTACATTAAACAGTATTCGTGAAACAAGACAGCATGGTTATGGTGGATCGTTCTCTTACAATTTCGACCGTAAGTATGTACTCGATTTCAACTTCCGTTTCGATGGTTTGTCAACAACAGGTTCCAAACAACCTTATTCACAAAATCCTTCGGTGAGTGCAAGATGGAACTTTAACCGTGAAAAGTGGTTGGAGAAAGTAAGCTGGTTAAGCTATGGTTCAACAAGGGTATCGTGGGGCCGTAACATTAAACCAACAGGAAGTATTTTCGATACTTATGGCCGCTACATTGTTGGTTTGCCGTATAACAACAATCCAACAGTAGCTATTGATTATGCAGCTATCCCCAACGAAAACTTTTTGCCCGAAACACAAACACAAACAAGTGCTGCGGTAGAAGTAGGTTTATTCAATAACGCATTATCACTTACCTACGAAACCTATTACCGTTCCATCGATAACCAGATTATGAAAATTAAACTGGCGAACACCAGTGGTTTTGCCGAGTTGCAAACAAATGCAGTAAGTCTGGTAAACTATGGTATGGAGTGGTCGGCCATGGTGCGTATGTTTAAACAGAGTAAACCATTTCAATGGACGCTTTCTGTAAACGGTGCATTTAACCGTGAAATATTAACGAAGCTTCCTGATAATCTTCGCCAGATGCGCAAGGATGTGGTTGATGGTGGCAGTAACGTTCCTGTTATTTACAGGTTAGGCCGTAATGCAATTTCAAATCTTATTTATCATACTCAAGGTGTGTATGCAAGCACATCGGATGTGCCGGTGAATATAGCAACAGGCCGCCGCCAACAATACCTCTCGGGTTTTGGAAATTATTTTCAGGGTGGCGATCCCCGCTGGACGGATGTGAACGGTGATTACATCATTGATGAAAAAGATCTGTTGCCGATTGGTAATCCTGTACCGAAAGTGGTAGGTGGTATCCTGTCGCAAATGCAGTACAAGAGTTTTCAGTTAAACATCAACGCATCGTATACACTGTTTCGTGATCTGTTGAATGCATCGTTATCGCAAACCATGCAGAACTTCAGTCGCCCGACAGAAATGGGCGCATTAGTGCCCATTGATCAATACAATTACTGGAAACCATCTGCAGCAGATAAAGGAAGAGGAACCGTGAATGCACAATATCCCAATCCGTTCGATTTCAGAAGAGCTGGTGTAATGCAACCGTTCCGCAGTAACCAAACCCTGTTCCTCGAGGATGGTTCGTACTGGAAAATCAACAACGTGGTACTGGCTTATAACGTAGACCGTAAATATCTCACCCGTTTAAAAATGACTTCGTGCAGATTTACATTAACCGTAAACAACGTGTATACATTTTCAAACTACAGTGGTCCCGATCCTGAACTGGTTACACAGTTAGGACGAGATAACTCCGGTGGTTATCCCAATGCACGGAGTTACGCAGTAGGTATTAATGTTCAGTTTTAATTGAAACGAAAAACGAAAAAGATGAAACGTATTATCAGCATAGTACTTGTTACAACACTGCTTTTGTTTGGAAGCGGGTGTAAAAAATATTTAAGTCTCGATCCGCCGAATGCACTTTCCGGAAACAACTTCTGGAAAACAAGAACCGACCTGGAAAATTATACCAACGGCATGTACGAGTTATTGCGCAAATCGGTAGCAAGGCTCGATATGAAAGCTGATGCAGGTTCGTTCAACTTTCCCTTCTTTGCTTTCAGCGGCGATTTAAGAGGCGGCATGGCAAAAGAAAATACAGAGATCGGATGGGGACGTACGTATGTAGCCAATCTTTCGAACAATAATATTAAAGCACTTTTTGTTGATGCACCCAGTGGCGGTAATAACTGGTACCGTGTATTTAATATGATCCGTTTCAGCCAGTGGGATCAGTTTTATAAAGTGATTGCTGCTGCAAATATTGCTGTAGATCGTGTAGATGGAGTACCTGATCCAACATTAACAGCCGAAGAGAAGAAGCAATACAAAGCAGAAGCAATTTTCATTCGCAACATGTGTTATTTCCTCATGGTTCGTCAGTGGGGTGATGTAGCATATTATACAGATGCTTACCACAGTGCACCATTGAAGCGTATGCCCATGGTGGAAGTATTAAAGAAATGCCGTGAAGATATGATGGCAGCGAAAGATGATTTACCATGGACGTATAAAGATCCGGTGTTTGTAGCGGTACGTGGTATGCGTGGCTCTGCACTTGCCTTATTAATGCACATCAACATGTGGCTTGCTGCATTTGATACCGGTAACGAAAAAGGATACTACGAAGCTGTAGATAAACTGGGTGATGAATTGTATAACGAAAATGGCGGCGCCTATGCATTGTTGCCATTGGAACGCAACGGCGAAATTTTTAAAGGACGTTCGAAAGAAGGTTTGTTTGAAGTGCCGCAGAATGCAAACTATGGCGAATCATTCGGCTGGTCGTACTACTATGATCTGGTTTATTACAATCGTTTAGCACCCGATCCTACACATCCGTACATCAGTTACGATACAAAATTTATGGAAACCATTTATCCTGTTGGGCAGGCAGATAAACGTACTGATTACTGGTTTGATGTATCAACCATGTACAGCGGTAACAGGAATTTTAAAATGCTGAAATTTTTTGTAAACCGTGATCCGAATTCTGTAGATGGTACATCGTTCGATGCAAGCCAGATCATTTTCCGCTATACCGATGCCATTTTGTTACATGCAGAAGCATTGGCCAATCTTGGTAACGATGCAAAGGCGGTGGAGAAAGTAAACATTGTAAGAAGCAGGGCTGCTGCTGCTCCGTTAACAAGTACCGGAGCCGAATTAAAAACGGATATTTTTTATGAGCGCTGCAGAGAGCTGTTGGGCGAAGGTCATTATTGGTTTGATGTGGTACGCACAAAACGCATCATCGATCCATCGTACAAATTCGGTTACCACTGCACGGTAGAACAATTTAAAGCAGGTGCATGGACATGGCCCATTCATCCATCGGCATTGGTGAACAACCCGGGTATGACATTAAATACTTACTGGCAATAAAAAATAAAAAACAAAGCAGATGAACAATATGAATCGATTCCTCATCATCGCTGTTATCTTAACAACCCTTGCAGTTGGTTGTCAGAAAAAAGATTACTTCGCCAACACGGGCAAGCATACACCTAATTATGCAGGTACTGTTTATGATTATTTAAAATCAAAACCACAGATGTGGGATTCGCTGCTGAAAGTAATCCGCATAGCAGGTATGGACGATGTGTTTAAGAATGAAAAGATCACCTTCTTTGCACCGGCCGACTCCTGCATTACACGTACCATCAATGCACTGAATGTGTATTTAGATGAAAAAGGGAAGCGACGTGTAACCAACCTGGCACAAATAAAACCCGAAGTTTGGAAAAAGCAATTGAGCCGCTACCTGTTTAAAGATACCCGTTCGATGAACGATTATCCGCAACTGGATCCGGGCAATTTATCAGCCTATCCCGGGCAAATCTACAGTTCCTACATCGGCGACATTATGAACATTGGTGTTATTTATAATGATGCAGGTGGTGTGAAGTATGCCGGCTACAGACAGCTGCGCATTTCATTTATTCCTTCTGTTTCTGCGCCAAGAGATTATAACAGCTGGTTCTCTGCTGTTGTGGCAACAGTAAACATAGCACCTACTAACGGTTATGTACATGTGTTGAATTATCCCAATCACAATTTCGGATTTGGTACCAGCCAGTTTATTGAAGATGTAATTGATAAAGGAATTATTTACTGAGTATAAAAAGCGTAAGCGGTTTTCATGATAAAGCAAACGAGTAAAATATTTTCAGCAATGACAAAGACGAACAGACAAATAAGCCTTGCAGCAATCAGTTGTTTTCTTGTAGCTGTGCTTTTAGGTTCCTGTACAAAAAAAGAGGTTGAACCTGTGTCCGTTTATCCCGATCCTCCTCCGGTATTGGTAAAGTTTCTGGATGGGGGTCCTTATCCTGCAACCGGCAGCGAAGGTTCGGTTGTAAAGTTTAATGTAACCGGCTTAAAAGGAAAGGAAGGACAGTTTAAATTTTTTGTACACCTTACCGAAGCAGAAATTATTTCGGTTGAAGAAAATGCAATTACGGTAAAAGTGCCGTTGGGTGCAAGCACCGGTGCTGCAAACGTTTTGATTAACGGACAGTATTACTTTGGTCCAACATTCGTTATTAAAGGAAAGGTTTCCATTGATGCTTCGTTTAATACCGATGCGTATGTATCAAATGGCGAAATCAAAGGCATCTTCCTTCGTTCGGATAATACATCGTATTTCATTTACGGCCGTTTCAGTAACTACCAGAACAGTGCTACTGTAGCCAACCCCATTACCAATATGGCGGTAATTGATCTGAATGGTGCATACAAAGCTGTAGCAGATCAGATGAAAGTAGGAAAGTCGGGTGTAAGCGGAACATTAACCAGTGTTATTCAACAATCAACCGGTCAGTATTTAATTGCAGGTTCATTCGGAAGCTACGATACAACCAACGGTATTAATAACATTACACGTTTAACTTCTACCGGTGCATTAGAAACACAGGTAGTTGATTTAATTAATCCCGACCCGGTTAATTTTCCAAACGATGGGCAGGCAACTGTAGCATCGTTAAACGGAGGTACTTCCGGTGGCGGTATTACGAAAATGTTTTTCAATTCAACTACCGGCGACATTACTGTGGTTGGCAACTTTGCCAGTCATGTAAGTACGTTTTACGAACGTTCAACAAAAACAGGTCCTTTTATTGACCTGGTGAAAGTGCGTCAGCTCATCCGTATGAAATCTACCGGTGCATTTGATTCAACGTTCAATTACAACTTTGCTGCAAAAGAAGGATACGAAGGAGGCAATGGGTTTATTTACGATGCAGTACAGCTGAACGATGGTAAAATTATTGTTACCGGCAATTTTACAACGTATAACGGAACAACGGCCAACTACATTACACGTATTAACCCAACCAATGGTTTGGTAGATGCAACTTTTAATCCCGGAGGTGTGGGTGCCGATGGACCTATCAACAAAATCCGGTACAATACAGTAACCAATAAACTCTTACTTGTTGGTGATTTTAAAAAGTACAACGGACAGGAAGCAAACGGAGTGGCCATGATTAATCCGGATGGTTCACTCGATCCCTCTTTCCGCTTTGGAAAAACAACCGGCGGTATACCCACTTTTGCAGCACAATTAAACAACGGAAAAATTATTGTAGCAGGCAGCTTTGCCAACTACAACTACAATTACTTAACCACGCCTGATAAGTATGTTGTTCGTCCGGGCTTTATGGTACTGGAAAGCACCGGTGCATTGGCACTTGGTTATAACAATACCGGTTTTTTCAGAGGAACAATTAACGACCTGGTTCAAATTGTGATTAACGGCACACCGGGTGTAATACTGGTGGGCGATTTCGACCGGTTTGATGGTAAGACAGTGGGTGATATTGTAAAACTTAAACTGGAAAACTAAACGCATCCATTTACGCAAGCAGATATACAAATACATTCAAAAGGTTTGTAGCTAAATAAAAAAGTAACACATGAAACAATTGAAATATCTAAAGGCTTTCTTGCTCTTTGCCGGAGCAGGATTTATTGCAGCAAGCTGTAATAAATCGTTTCCAAATCCTTTGGAAGCAAATACTGCCGGTGGAAATACCGCATCTGTTGTTAATCCGAAAACGCTGGTTATTGTTGTGGATGGTGCTGTGGGTATGCAGGTGCAGGTATCGAACCCGCCTGTACTTAACAGTCTTGTAGATTATTCTATTTTTTCGTGGGATGCGTTGAGCGATTACGATAATGTACCCGTTACAAATAATCTTGGTTGGGCGAATGTACTGACCGGTGTACGTGTAACAAAACACAATGTTACCGGTGCCGATTTTTCAGGTAACCGTTTCGCCGATTATCCTTCGTTGTTTACACGCATTAAACAACAACGTCCGGGTATGCGTACTGCGGCTTTCTTCTCATCAAATGATATTGCTGCTGCACTTGCGGCAGATGCAACAAAGAAAGAATCGTTCAACGAAAATGATGCAGCGGTAAAAGAAGCGGTTAAAGTTGAATTGGCTACGCAAAATCCCGACCTGGTGCTGGCACAATTTCATGATGTAGATAAAGCCGGTGCAGCTTCATCGTATACAGTTGGTTCAACTGAATATAAAAATGCAATACTGCAAACCGATGCGTATATCGGCGAACTGTTAACCGCATTAAAAAGCAGACCTTCCTTTAAATCAGAAAACTGGATGGTGATCATCACTTCCAATAAAGGAAGCAACACCGTGTATAATCCATCCGGTTCATGGTCGGCGTTCGACGATACACGCCACAATACGTTTTTCTTTTGTTTCAATCCACGCTTCAACAGTAAAACATTAAACAAGCCCGGCGCACTTATTCCTTATGCAGGAACTGCACCGCTTTACTCCGGTACAACCACACAAAACCGTAGAGCAAAAGTGTTAAACAGCGGAACTGCATTTGATGTGGGTGCAACAGGTGAAATGACAGTACAGTGTAAAGTGAAAATTCCTGCAGGTAATTATTATTACCCGGCCTTTTTATCAAAGCGTGCTTCTTTCTCAGGAGGCGTTCCGGGTTGGGTATTTTTTCTGGAGGCCAATTACTGGATGGTGAACATTGGACAAACAGCTTTAGGTAACCGCCAGATACGTGGACAGGTAATTGCTGATGGGCAATGGCACACATTAACCGTTGTGATACGTAAAGAAGGTGCAGCAAGAAATGTGTACACATATACAGATGGAGTTCTTTACAACACCGGTATTTCTGCTGCCACAAGAGATATTACCAGTTATGGTAACATCAACAGTCCGGCTCCATTAACAGTAGGTAATCTTCCGCCTGATAATGTTACCAACCTCAGTAACATGTATATCACAGATATCCGTTACTTCAATGTTGCATTACCCGATACATACATAGCCAACTCGTATTGCACTACCAGCATTGAGCCATCCAATCAATATTATAATAATCTTGTTGGTTTCTGGCCCGGCTTCCCTGTTGTAAATGATAACGGAACATTTAAAATGCGTGATCAAAGTTCGTTCGCCCGTGATTTTACACTTGAAGCTTATTCTCCCGGAAGTTTTAATGACCTGAATGCAAATGTTTGTCCACCTGTTACGGAGCCTGTTTACAAAACAGTTCCGAACTCGGTAGATGTTGCGGTGCAGATTTACGCATGGTTTGGTATTGCTGTTCCTTCATCGTGGGGGCTTGATGGTAAAAACTGGATTCCGACCTACAGCGATGTAAGTGGAGGTTAATAACAACGAAACGATTATTTAAACGAATTATAATAAAACGAGCAAGCATGAATTCTGTTATTCTTGTTAAACGATTATCGGTTTGTCTGCTGTTACTTTCGATAGCAGTAACGGCATGCAGAAAAAAATACGCTTACGATTTTGAAGATGGTACACCCGGCGATGGTGCCAGTGTAAGCAGCATTACGGTTGATACAAGCATTAAAAATGTAGATGCCAGTAAGTATGCACAGGCAAGAGTATTTCCCGGTTTGGTTTGTGCATCGGAGCCACGTATTAAAGTAGACCTGGCCATGAATTTAAGTTACAATCAGGTACAGGATGAGTTGCGTATTTCGGTGCCACCAAGTCCGCAGTTCAGTACAGGTTTATATGCAGCACCCGGTGAACTTGTTATCATTGATGTGCCGCAGAATGAATATTCACTGTCTGTACAAATTGGTGCATGGACCGATAATCTTTCTGTTATTCAAAACGCACCACGTGATCCGGTTATCTATACACGCAGCCAGTTAACACCGGGGCGTAATTACTTACGGAATTTATACGGAGGTCATATTTACATTTTTGCAGGCCGCCCTATTTCAACTCCTGTAAACTTATCGTTCACCAATGTGGTAAAGTCGCCCGACTTTGTACTGGGTGTAACCGATAAAACAGCTTGGCAAGCGCAAATACGTTCATCATGTGTGCCATGGTTAGAGTTGCGTAGTGCGAATATGGTTTTTGTAGTGCCACGGCAATATTGCATCGATCGTCCGTTTGCAGATATTCAAAAAGCGATGCAGGATTGGGATGAAATTGTAAACCTTGATTATTACCAATGGGAAGGGTTGAGTGCAAACCCAGCAGAAGCCATTGATAAAGCACCGCTGCTTCCGTGGCGTGTGGTGATGGATATTAAACCGGTTGTTGGATATGGCCACTCCGGTTTTCCTATTGTTGTGCAAAACGATTACAGCTGGTTTGATGGTATTGGAAATGTAAGTGCCATTAATGGCGGTGGTAACTGGGGCGTTTTTCACGAGTTAGGACATAACAACCAACAAGGCACTTACTGGAGCTGGAATACATTAGGCGAAACAACCTGTAATTTCTTTTCTTTTAAAGTGGCAAACCGTTTAAGTGCAACTATACCTACCGCATGGCCACCCAAACATCCGGCATTGGCAACAGCTATACCTGCTGCTATAACATGGGCGTCATCGGCCATTGGTACAAGAAATTTTGATGGTACCGATGCTGCGATCAATGATCCGTTTGCACGGTTAACGCCCTTCATTCAAATCATGAGTAAAATACCGGCGAACTGGGGTTATCCGGGTCAGCCCGATGGATGGAGTTTTATAACTGAATTGTACAAGAAAGCACGTCGTTCAAACAGAATCTCTATTACCGATCAGAACAAGCGTGATTTTGTGTACGAAACTTTATGTGAGTTTACACGCCGGGATATGCGTGCATTCTTCAGAGCATGGGGTATTAATATCAGCAGTATTTCACTCAATAAAATGGGTGCTCTTTATCCTTTGTCGTTCCAGGAAATATGGAAGTATAATCCGCTTACAAAAACAGGTGGCGATACACAGGCCGATCCAAGAACTATCTGGATTCCAACAGCAAGTTCCTGGTCAACGACAGAAGGTGCAAACGGATTTATTGCAAATGCCTTTGATGGTTCGTTCACTACTTACTGGCATAGTAATTACGGAACAGGAACAGGGCCAACTACACCGCCACATACAATTACGGTAGATATGGTTGTACCAACAACGATCAAAGGTTTTTCTGCAGCGTTGCGTCAAAGCGGAACAGGTACAGCAACAAGGGTGAAAAATATACGGGTGCAAGTAAGTGATGATAATATTAACTGGACGAATGTAACATTTGCCCCGGGTGCAAGTACAATTGCGGGGGCATTCACCTTAGTAAATCAGCAAGGGTTACAAAGTTTTAACCTCACAGCAAATATTACAGCAAGGTATTTTCGATATGTAATTTCTGCTGCTGCAGATAATGATCCATCGGGTAATAACTCAGCATTGTCAGAAATAAATATTGTAAGACCATAATCTTCATCAGCAATAAATGAATTACATGAAAAAGAACAAACTCCATATTGGTCTATTGTTTTCTTCAATCGGAATGATGATCATTCTGTTGGCATCCTGCAAGCGTTATGCTGATATTCCTCCGTATTTCGAACCACCGGGCGATACCACAAAACCTGCTTCACGCAAAGTATTGCTGATAGGTATTGATGGAGCTGTAGCAACTGAATACAAAAAATTATCATTGCCTGTTTTGCAAGGCATGTTAGCGAAGAGTAAATACACATGGGAAGGTGTGTCGGATGAAGTAACAACAGATGCAGCTGCATGGAAAACATTGATGAGCGGTGTGTCTTATTCAAGACATAAAATCAAAGACAGTACGTTTGTGTACTCACAAAGTCTTGGCGATCCGCAGCATGCATCGGTACCTAATTTTCCATCCATCTTCTCGTATATTTTATCATCACCCAGAAGTGATATGCGTACTTCTGTTATATCACCGTGGCGTACAATGGTTGAAAAATTAGTACCGGAAGTGCTCGATCCTGTTGTAGCTGTTGATGATCTGGCAGTAAAAGATTCGGCTTTAAAACGCATCCGAACAGGTAATCCTGATTTTATGGTAGTGCATTTTAACTCCGTTGCTATTGCCGGTAAAGCAGGTGCTTTTCTTGCAGATAACACTACATATAAAGATGCTTCTGTAAAAATTGATACCTACATCGGTGAATTATTAACCGCCTTAAAAGCAAGAGCCGGTTACGATAAAACAGAAGAGTGGCTGGTGATTGTAACAAGTACGCATGGCGGCACAGGTAATACGTATGGTGGCCCCTCTGCAAGTGAAGTAGGAAGCTTTTCTGTTTTCTATCACGAAAAATTCAAGCAACTGGAATTTGTACGTTCAGGTTTTTCAGGTGTAGCTATGAAAGGTACCGGATCTTCGGTTATACGTGCCCGTATACCGGATGATGGCGGATTGTATAATCCCGGTTTGGCACAGCAAACAGTTTCGTTTAAAATGAAATCGCCCACGAAAACACAATACCCGCACTTTTTTTCTAAAATGGATCGTTTTGCCAGTACCACCGGTTGGTCGTTGTTTACCAACTCAAGCGGTATCTGGTGTATCAGTGTGATCGGTTCAGGAGAGTCTCGTATACAAGGTCCTACACCTGTTGTGTTCGATGATAAATGGCATACCGTAACTTTTAAATTTATGGATAGTGCAAGTAAGCGCTGGCTGGTGCGTTACACCGATGACCGAAGAATTGATCATACCGATATTACAGCCCGTGGTAATGTAACCAGTACATCTCCGTTAACAATGGGTTGGGCAACCGATCCGGGTATGGGTGCTGTAACTGTAAGCTTTGCCGATTGTATGATTTTTAATACAGCTTTGTCTGATGCTGAAATTGCAGCCTTGCAGTGTACAAAAGATATTACACAGCACCCACGTTATGCCAACTTAATAGGCTACTGGCCTTGTGGCGATGGATTTGGCGGACGCTTCTTAAACAAAGCACCGGGTGCAACCAATAAAGACTTTGTAATGGAAGGTGCATTTACATGGGATAATTATGCAGAAGTGCCTTGCAGTATAACTCCGTTTCAAACAACTGCAGGTAAAGCAGCTTTGTTTTTAAAATCGGTGGATGTAACGGTAACAAGCTTATACTGGTTACGGATGAATATTTTACCTGTATGGAGTTTGGAAGGCAGCAAGTGGCTGGAGACCTACGAACAGGAGTTTGTAAAATTGTAATTGATCCAATAGCTTTTGAGCAAAGCCTTTCCGTTTGGAAAGGCTTTTTTGTTGGCAACATGGCACAAAAAAACGGCGATGAAGATCATCGCCGCCTATAGTAATAGTCTACCGTTAATTATGGTTCAACTGAATCATTGAGGTCTGCATCAACAAGGATACGACCGCAGTTTTCGCACACAATGATTTTTTTGTGTTGTTTAATTTCGCTCTGGCGTTGCGGAGGAATTGTATTAAAACAACCACCGCAGCTTTCACGCTCAATAGGTACTACCGATAAACCGTTGCGGTAGCTGTTGCGGATACGGTCGAAGCTCGCCAACAAACGATCTTCAACAGCTTCTCTTGCGCCGTTTACTAAAGAGCGTAATTGGTTTTCTTCTTTCTCCGTTTCAGCAATAATTTTATCGAGCTCGCCTTTCTTGTGTTCTAAGTTCTTTTCTTTTACCGCAATGGCTTTCTTTGCTTTTTCCAGCACTTCACTCTTCTCAATCAACTCTTCGTTGGCATCTTTAATATGCTTTTCAGCGAGTTTAATTTCGAGGCCCTGCATTTCTATTTCTTTGTTGATGGCTTCGAACTCACGGTTGTTCTTTACATTCTCACTTTGCTTTTCGTATTTAATCAATAAAGCCTGTGATTCTACAATTGCATCTTTTTTAGCCTGGATAAAATCCTGGATACCGTTGATCTCTTCTTCAATACGGTTTTTGCGTGCATTCAAACCTTCAATTTCATCTTCCAGGTCTTTTACTTCCATGGGTAATTCACCTTTCAGAATCTGAATTTCATCCAGTTTGCTTTCAATTTTCTGCACACGAATAAGTGCCTTCAGTTTTTCTTCTACAGAATACTCTTTTGTAGTAGCCATATTGTTGTTTGAAGTTTTTTGTTTTTGTACCGGCGGTAAAGCCTTGCTCATCACTTGTTGTGTCACTCACTTGTACGTTTGTATCTCTGATCATCCGAAATACTCGACAGGATTCGTTTTCACAGCAGTTTTGAGGACGGCAAAGGTAGGGAATTTCTGCTGCAAATGATCGGCCAGTAAATCTATCGTAAACTGCTCACTTTCCCAGTGCCCGATGTCGGCCAGCAGGAGGCGGTTTTCGGCATCAAAAAACTCATGGTATTTCACGTCGCCGGTAACATAGGCATCGGCACCTGCAGCCAGCGCCGCTTTGGTTAAAAAGCTGCCCGCCCCGCCACAAAGCGCCACCTTCTGAATCGGTTTGGCTGGAGGTAGTGTATGTTTTATGATCGATAAATTAAATTGATCCTTAAGTAGTTGCAGAAAGTCGTTAGGAATGAGCGGTTTGGGTAATTCACCAATCATGCCCGATCCGGTTGTTTGCAGTTGGTTATCCAAATGAATGACGTCATAGGCCACTTCTTCGTACGGATGGGCCTTGATCATGGCCATAACAACCGCCTGTTCCAGCCAGGCGGGGAAGATTACTTCGATCTTTAATTCTTCTTCTTCGTGCCGTTTGCCAATTTCGCCCACAAAAGGGTTACTGCCATCGGCGGCCTTGAAAGTGCCTTTGCCTGCTGCATTAAAACTGCATTCGCTGTAGTTGCCAATATGCCCGCCGCCTGCATTAAAAATTGCCGCCCGTACAAACTCAGCATGCGAAACCGGTACAAAGCTGTAGAGCTTCTTCAACAACCCGGTTTTGGGCAGTAGAATTCTGCAATTCAGCAAACCCAAACGCTCGGCCATTTTTGCGTTTACGCCGGTAATTACATTATCCAGGTTGGTATGGATGGCATAAATGGCAATATCGTGTTTAATGGAAGCGATGACAGCACGTTCTACATAGTTTTTGCCGGTAATTTTCTTCAGTCCGCCAAAAACAATGGGGTGATGGGCCACCACCAAGTTAAAGCCTTTTTGTTTGGCTTCCAGTATAACCTCTTCTGTTGCATCCAGGCTCACCAAAACGCCTGTACAATTCCAGTTGGCAGAGCCGGTGAGTAAACCTGCATTATCGTAACTTTCCTGTAAAGAAGGGGGGGCCACTGTGTCCAGAAAACGAACAATATCTCCGATTTGCATACGGTAAAAATAAGATAATTCGGTAGCAAGCGTTTATACAAGAGGCGTAAAACCTGAGGTATTGGTTTTACGTACTTCTACTGCTAGCGGTTCCGAAAACTAGTTGTAATTTCATTGTTCGTTCAATCAAACAAATCTATGAAGCAGTTAATGATACTTCTTGTTCTTGCAGCAGCGCTGGGCAGCTGTAAAAAGGCAATCAAGAAAGCACAGGAAGAAGTGGCTGAGACCTTAATTGTAAAAGCCATTACCGATGGGCGCTGGACCGTAACAGTTTATTCCGATGGAGTAACTGATTACAAAAGCGAATTCGATGGCTATGAATTTCAATTTAAAACAGACCGTACGGTAGATGCCATCAGAAATACCGTTACTGAATCGACGGGTACCTGGAACGAAGACAAGGTGAACATTGCCATTATCGCCGATTATCCTTCTACTTCGGCAGCCACTTTGCAACGCCTTGACGGCAACTGGAAATTAAAAGACAGTAACTGGACCTGGGTAAAAGCACAGCAAACTATTAACGGGCAGCTGGTAACGCTGGAGTTGCGGAAAAAATAAACAGCTCTTCCTGAAAATATCAAAGCGCTTCCAAAAGGAAGCGCTTTTCTTGTTCTTATTATAACTCATCAAACAACTGGTTAGAGACCGGAACCACTTTTTTCCGGACTACAAAAATGGAACAGCCTTTTTAATAATGCAAATCAATTAATTTTATGCACTGATAGATTTTAACTATGACATTGACTCAGCTTGAATACCTTGTTGCCATTGATACGTACAGGCATTTTGCTACAGCGGCTTCGCATTGTTTTGTAACCCAACCTACGCTTAGTATGCAGATACAGAAGCTGGAGGAGGAGCTGGGGATTAAACTGTTCGACCGGAGTAAGCAGCCCGTAATTCCAACCGAAGCCGGTGTGGAGATAATTGAACAGGCCCGCAAAATTCTGCAGGAGAAAAACCTCATCAGCGAAATTGCACAGAATAAAAAAGGAGTGCTTACGGGCGAACTGCGGATCGGTATTATTCCTACACTTGCCCCTTATCTGTTACCGCTGTTTGCCAAAAGCTTTAATGAGAAATATCCATCGGTCAAACTGATTGTGCATGAAATGATGACGGAGTACATCATCCGCCGTTTACGTGAAGGACGGATTGATGCCGGTTTGCTGGTAACACCTTTGCAGGAGAATGGTATTAAAGAAGATGTGTTGTTTTACGAAGAACTGCTGGTATATGTATCGCCCAGGAATGAAGCCTATAAAAAGAAATATGTATTGGCAAAAGATATTGATCCTACAAAACTCTGGTTGCTCGAAGAAGGACATTGTTTCCGTTCGCAGATTGTTAACCTGTGCGAATTAAAAAAGGCCAGCGAAAGTACGGCCCAGTTTGAATATGAGGCTGGCAGTATTGAAACCTTGCGCCGCATGGTGGAAATGAACGATGGTATCACCATTATGCCCGAACTTTCAACTCTGGATATGACGGCCGATCAGCAAAAGCTGATCCGTCGTTTTCAAAGTCCGGCACCAGCACGTGAAGTAAGTATGGTGGTGCACCGTGATTTTATGAAGAAGCGTTTGAAGCAGGCACTGAAAGAAGAAATCATTGCAGCCGTGCCTGAAAAACTGAAGAAGAAAAAGGCGCAGACGATTGTACCGGTGTAGCTATGATTTACCGCTGCAATCGGTCTGCAATTATACCCGAAGCAGTTCCGACTTAATTGCCTGATTTAGTGCTGCTATCAACGAAGGATGAACGAAGGATGAACGGAGGATTATGAGAGTAGACACTTGCATCTTTGTTGTCTTGATGCTTGCATGTATGGCAGTTCTACACCATCACTTCATTTGCTTCTTAATCATCTCCGTAAAAACAATCGCTGCTTTCTTACGATAGCTTTCTTTTGGCCATGTAATGGATGCCTGGCTGATTACATTCAAGCCTTTAATCGGAATCGTTTTCAACGTTTGTCTTCCTTTGGCAGCAGCCACCGTCATAATGGTGCAAAAATTTCCTGTTTCTACCAATTGCAGCAGCGTATTAATATCATTCAGCTCCATTTTAATATTCGGCTGCACATTGTTTTTAGCCAGCTCTTCATTTAAAAAATGGCGGGTATGAAATCCTTTCGCCGGTAACACGAGCGGAATATCTTTCAAATCTTTTATCGATACTGTTTTCTTTTCAGCAATCGGGTTCGATGGATGCACCACCAATGTTAATGGCGATTCGTACAAGCGTTGCGAAATAAACATATCGTTATCCTGCAGCTCCAGGAACGACAGCAGAAAATCAACACGGGTGGATTTGAGTTTATCCAGCAGGTCTTCAGATGTGCCAAACTCCACAATAATTTTCACATCGGGGTATTGTGCCGAAAACTGGATGAGTACCGGCGTGAGCAATGCCGACAAACCATAGGTAGCGCCAATCCGCAGTTCGCCCGTCTTAATTCCTTTCAAATCATTAATTACAAAGCGGCCACTTTCCGAATCGGCAAGAGTTTGCCGGGCATAGGGTAAAAACAGGTTCCCCGCTTCGGTCAACCGCACCCGTTTTCCAATCCTGTCGAAGAGGGGCATACCCAATTCATCTTCCAGTTGCTTGATCTGTTGACTCAGCGTACTCTGGCTGATGTACAAAGCATGTGCGGCCTCTGTAAAATTGAGCAGCTCGGCCGAGCGGACAAAGTAGCGTAATTGACGAAGCTCCATAATGATCGATCGGTTTTATCAATGGATGTAATAGAAAAATACGTTTATACAAATTTAGGATTTAAAGATACATTTGGGCTGTAATAAGCGATTGATTGTAACGTATTGCTGCTCTGGTCGCTAATTTTTATCCTTCTAATACATAAAAATATGAGTCATACGCCAACAACTTTGTTCGATAAGGTTTGGGATGCACACGTGGTCCGTAAAATCGAAGATGGTCCGGATGTGTTTTTCATCGACCGTCATTTTATTCATGAAGTAACCAGTCCGGTTGCCTTTTTGGGTTTGGAAAGCCGTGGATTGAAAGTGATGTTTCCTGAAAAGACTTTTGCAACTGCCGATCATAACACCCCCACCATTAACCAGCATTTACCGGTGCAGGATCCGCTTTCGGCTAATCAATTGAAAGCGTTGGAAACAAATGCAGCCAAGTATGGTATTTCGCATTGGGGTTTGGGCAATCCAAAGAATGGTATTGTACACGTCGTTGGTCCTGAGAATGGTATTACTCTGCCGGGTATGACGATTGTGTGCGGTGACTCACATACATCAACACACGGTGCATTTGGTGCTATTGCATTTGGTATTGGTACTTCGGAAGTTGAAATGGTTTTATCATCTCAATGTATTATGCAGCCGAAGCCGAAGAAAATGCGCATCACCATCAATGGCAAATTAGGAAAAGGTGTTGTGCCGAAAGATGTGCCTTTGTTTATTCTTTCGCAGATTTCTGCAAGTGGTGCTACCGGTTACTTTATTGAGTTTGCAGGTGAAGTGTTTGAGAATATGAGCATGGAAGGTCGTATGACGGTTTGTAACCTTTCGATTGAAATGGGTGCACGTGGTGGTATGGTTGCTCCCGATGAAACAACCTTCAATTATTTAAAAGGAAGAGACCTGGCTCCAAAAGGCGAGGCTTGGGATAAAGCATTGGCTTACTGGAAAACATTAAAGACTGATGCTGATGCGAAGTTTGATCTGGAGTTGAGTTTTTCTGCCGATCAGATTGAACCACAGATTACCTACGGTACAAACCCCGGCTTAGGAACAGGTATTACACACACGATTCCTACAGCTTCTGAAGTAAAAGATGGTGAAGCTTCGTATAAAAAATCACTCGCTTACATGGGCTTTGCAGAAAATGAAAAGATCATTGGCAAGCAGGTTGATTATGTGTTCTTAGGAAGTTGTACCAACGGACGTATTGAAGATTTCAGAGCGTTTGCAAGTATTGTAAAAGGAAGAAAGAAAGCAGATAATATTACAGCATGGTTAGTGCCCGGTTCGCATATTGTAGAACAGCAAATTAAAGAAGAAGGTATTCTTGATATATTAACTGAAGCAGGTTTTCAGTTACGTCAGCCGGGTTGTTCTGCCTGTTTGGCGATGAACGATGATAAAATTCCTGCCGGTAAATACGCCGTAAGTACAAGTAACAGAAACTTCGAAGGTCGTCAGGGTCCCGGTGCAAGAACATTGCTCGCAAGTCCGTTGGTGGCTGCTGCTGCTGCTGTTACAGGCGTAGTAACTGATCCGAGAGAACTCATTGTATAATGAGTAATGAATGATCAGTGATGAGTAAATCCGAAATCAAAAATCTAAAATCAGAAATTTCAAAATGGCTTACGATAAATTTACAGTCCTCACCAGCACTGCGGTTCCCATGCCGATCGAGAATGTGGACACAGACCAAATTATTCCTGCACGTTTCTTAAAAGCAACCAAGCGTGAAGGTTTTGGTGATAATCTTTTCCGTGACTGGCGTTATAACGGTGACGGTACACCGAAACAGGATTTTGTATTGAACAATCCTATCTACTCCGGTAAAATTTTGGTGGGTGGAAAAAACTTCGGCAGCGGCAGTAGCCGTGAACATGCTGCCTGGGCTATTTACGATTACGGCTTCCGTTGTGTGGTATCAAGTTTCTTTGCTGATATCTTCAAAGGAAATGCACTCAACATTGGTATTTTGCCGGTAACAGTCAGTCCTGAATTTTTAGATAAAATCTTTAAAGCAATTGAAGCCGATCCGAAAGCAGAACTGGAAGTAAATCTTCCGGAGCAAACGATCAGCATTGTTGCAACAGGCGAAAAAGAATCGTTCGACATCAACGGTTATAAAAAACATAACATGACGAATGGTTTCGATGATATCGATTATCTGCAATCGATGAAAGAAGAGATCAAAGGTTTTGCATCAAACAGTTTATACTAAGCTATCCAAAACGAACATGCCCCAGACCAAGCGTTACATTGAAATAATGGATACCACACTGCGTGATGGTGAACAAACCAGCGGTGTGTCTTTTTCTGCATCGGAGAAGTTAACGATTGCACAATTGCTATTAACAGAAGTGAAAGTGGATCGGATTGAAATAGCTTCGGCCCGTGTATCGGAAGGCGAATTTGATGCAGTTAAAAAAATTACCAAGTGGGCAAAGGCAAATGATTTGCTCAACAGGGTAGAAGTGCTCACGTTTGTTGATGGAACTGTATCTGTTGACTGGATGATGAAAGCCGGCGCAAAAGTGGCGAACCTGTTAACCAAGGGCTCACTTAATCATCTTACGCATCAGCTCAAGAAAAAGCCGGAGCAACACTTTGCAGAAATTGCCGAAGTAATAAAGCTCGCTAAAAAGAAAGGCATTGAAACAAATGTATACCTCGAAGACTGGAGCAATGGTATGCGTCATTCAAAAGAATATGTTTTTCAATACCTCGATTTTATTGTGAAGCAACCGGTGAAGCGTGTAATGTTGCCCGATACTCTCGGCATCTTAACGCCATCGGAGGTATTTGATTTTGTTGCTGAAATTGTACAACGGTATCCCGATACACATTTCGATTTTCATGGTCATAACGATTATGATCTTGGAACAGCCAATGTGCTGGAAGCCATGAAAGCGGGTGCACATGGTTTGCATCTTACCGTTAATGGTATGGGCGAACGTGCAGGTAATGCACCGCTGGCCAGTGCTATAGCGGTGATGCACGATTTTATGCCGAACATTAAGTCGTCTGTTGTAGAAAAATCGTTGTATGGCGTAAGTAAACTGGTTGAAACATTTTCGGGTATCCGCATTCCGGCAAACAAACCGGTAGTAGGCGAAAATGTATTTACACAAACAGCAGGTATTCATGCGGATGGTGATAAAAAAAATAAGCTTTATTTCAGCGATCTGATGCCGGAACGCTTCGGCCGTCAGCGGAAATATGCATTGGGCAAAACAAGCGGTAAAGCAAATATTGAAAATAATCTTGCACAGTTAGGCATTCAGCTTGGCGACGAAGATTTGAAGAAAGTAACACAGCGGATCATTGAATTGGGCGATCGCAAAGAAGTGGTAACACCTGCTGATTTGCCCTATATACTTTCGGATGTGCTCGACAGTAATTCCATTCAGGATAAAGTAAAGGTGGAGAATTATGTATTGACCCATTCGAAGAATCTTCGTCCTTCCGTTACACTTCATCTGAACATTGATGGCGAAACATTTGAAGAGCATGCGCAGGGCGATGGGCAGTACGATGCATTCATGAATGCACTGAAGAAAATTTACAGACAAAAGAAAATGGAATTGCCACAGTTGACCGATTATGCTGTGCGTATTCCTCCCGGTGGTAAGAGTGATGCTTTGTGCGAAACGATTATTACCTGGAGTTATAATAACAAAGAATTTAAAACTAGAGGTCTTGACAGCGATCAAACAGTATCGGCGATTAAGGCGACACAAAAGATGTTGAATATTATTTAGGAGGCACAAAGGCACAGAGTGATAAGGCACAAAGTAAATGACAGATATTAAAACATATAGGGATCTACTAGTTTGGCAAAAGGCAATGTCTCTTGTGACTGATGTTTATACTGCCAGTGCTAAATTTCCCCAATCTGAAATGTATGGGTTAACAAGTCAAATTCGCCGAAGTGCTGTATCTGTACCAAGTAATATAGCTGAGGGTTATGGAAGAAATGCTACAGGTGATTACAAACGTTTTTTACAAATATCAATTGCTTCATTATTTGAATTGCAAACTCAATTAGAAATTGCATGTAATCTTAGTTATTATACAAAAGAGAGTTTTGATGCTCTTATTGATAAGACGTATGAACTGGAAAGAATGTTATCATCATTAATAAACAAAATCAAATAAGCAGAGCACTTAGTGCCTTTGTGCCTCAGTGCCTGTATAACTTTTAACAATGGCAACAAAACACATTTTAATTGTTCCGGGCGATGGTATCGGACAGGAAGTAACAGCAGTAGGTAAAAAAGTATTGGATAAGATTGCGGCTAAGTTTGGTCACACTTTTACCTACGATGAGGCATTGATCGGTCATGTGGCCATTGAAGCAACAGGTGTTCCTTTGCCGGATGAATCGTTAGAGAAAATGCGTAACTCAGATGCAGTGCTGTTTGGTGCTGTGGGTCATCCGAAATATGATAACGATCCTTCTGCAAAAGTTCGTCCCGAGCAAGGTTTGCTGAAGATGCGGAAGGAACTAGGACTGTATGCCAATCTTCGTCCCATAAAATTGTTTGATGAGTTGTTGGGTGCTTCCAGCATTAAACCGGAGATTTTAAAAGGAGCAGATATTCTTTTCTTCCGTGAATTGACCGGTGATATTTATTTCGGCGAAAAAGGACGTAAAAACAATGGCGATACTGCTTATGATATTGCAGAATACAGCCGTTACGAAGTGGAGCGAATTGCACGCAAAGCATTTGAAGCTGCACGTACCCGTAAAAAGAAATTATGTTCGGTTGATAAAGCGAATGTGATTGAAACCTCACGCTTGTGGAGAGAAGTGATACAGAAAGTTGCCTTGGAATATCCGGATGTGGAAGTCGAGCATCAGTTTGTTGATGCAACAGCGATGTTGCTCATTAAAGACCCACGTCGTTTTGATGTGGTGGTAACAGCGAATTTGTTTGGTGATATCCTTACAGATGAAGCTTCGCAGATTGCCGGTTCAATGGGTATGCTGGCGAGTGCATCGATTGGCGATGGTACGGGCGTGTATGAGCCCATCCACGGTTCAGCACACGATATTACCGGTAAAGGTGTAGCTAATCCGTTGGCATCTGTATTATCCGCTGCCTTATTATTGGATATTTCGTTTGGCATGAAAGCAGAATCTGAAGCTGTAATTAATGCAGTAGATAAAGTATTAAAAGATGGTTACCGTTCAAGAGATATTGCCGATGCAACCACGCCGGCCGATAAAATTCTTGGAACGGACGCTATGGGTGAGCAGGTCCTGCTCCATATTTAAAAGGAAACTGAACAGGTAAAAGGGAAGCATTTTTTAAAATGCTTCCCTTTTCATTTAACAAATTGCTCGAATTGTTGTTATACACAGATTAAAATCATTAACAGGCATGAATATTAAAATTGGACAAAAGGCTCCGGATTTCACATTATTCGATAGTGAAAGAAATAAAGTAAGTCTTGCTGACTTTAAAGGAAAGAATGTATTGATCCTTTTCTACCCACAGGCATTCTCCAGTACCTGTACCGAAGAATTATGTACAGTTCGGGACGATATTGCCCGTTACAACAATGCCAATGCGCAGGTGTTGGGTATTTCGGTAGATTCGATCTTTACCCTGAAAAGATACAGAGATGAGCAGGGGTACAATTTCCCGTTGCTGAGCGACTTCAACAAAGAAGTGTCAGCGGCCTACGATTCGTTGTACGAAAACTGGATTTTCGACATGAAGGGTGTGTCAAAGCGAAGCGCCTTTATTGTTGATAAAGAAGGCCTTATACAATATGCCGAACTGGTTGAAACGAAAGATGCTGTGCCCGATTTTGCGGCCATCAATCAGCGTTTAACCGAGCTCAATTAAGAGAACTTTGACACAAATAAGGAGACGAATTCTACAGAAATCCGTCTCCTTATTGTTAAGAATTGTGAAAAAAAGCTTGTAAATTGCAGATAATAAAACTAAGTTTGTTTCGTTGAAACGGATTTCTACCATAATCGCCTTTATCCTTTTGATAGCCACAACGACCTTCGCACAGAGCGACAGGTCAAATTCAGCCGGTGCTGAAAACGTGGTTAAGGTGGTTCGTTTTTATCCCAACCCCGCTTCTGCTTTTATTAATTTCGAGTTTAAAGACATTGCCGTTTCTAACTATTCCTTCAAAGTATTCAACTTCATCGGCAAAAAAGTACTCGAAATCAACAATCTTACACCCCGTACAGTTATCAACCTTAACGACTATTTCCGTGGTGTGTACATCTTCCAGTTAACCGACCGCAGCGGTAAAGTTGTGGAAAGCGGAAAGTTCCAGGTAGTGAAGTAATTCCTTTTTTGTTTCTGGTTGCCGGTTTCAAGTTTCAGGTTATAATACCTGCGTAATTTGTTTTGCTTACTGTGTAACCAGCAACCTGAAACCGGCAACGTTTTTAGAGTACCTGCACTATCAAAAATTTCAAATAATGTGTATTTTCCCAACCCCAAATAATCGGGTGGTCGGAGCTTTGTGTTTGAAAGGTAACCTGACGTAATTGCCGGCGGGCATCTTTCGCTGCCATTTGTATGATTTCTAAAAACAGATCGGGCTGTACCAGGTTGGTACAGGAAGAAGTAACAAGGAAACCACCAGGCTTCACCAGCTTCATACCCCGCAGGTTAATTTCTTTATAACCGGTGATGGCTTTTTGAATGGTTGCCCGTGATTTGGTGAACGATGGCGGATCGAGCATTACCACATCGTATTGTTTGCCTTCCTTCACCCAGGTCTTCAGTACATCAAAAGCGTTTACGCATTCAAATTTGCAGATGTCTGCAACACCGTTGAGCTCGGCATTTTTATTACACATGGCAATAGCACTTTCCGATATGTCAAGTCCGTGCACACTTTTAGCTCCATACTTTGCTGCATGAATTTCAAAAGTACCAGTGTAGGTAAAGGCGCCCAATACTTCTGCATCTTTTACAATATGCTGTATCTGGCGGCGGTTATCCTGCTGATCGAGAAAATAGCCGGTTTTTTGCCCGTTGGCAATATCTACATGAAACTGTAAACCATTTTCGTTAATGATGATATTGGTATCGAAGGGTTCGCTTAAAAAACCTTTCTTCTGTTCCATGCCTTCCAGCTCACGAATGGGAACATCATTTCGCTCATAAATACCTTTCGACTGAAAAATCTGGTTGATGGCTTTCACAATTGCTTCTTTCCATAGATCAATACCGAGCGCCAGTGTTTGAATTACAAAGTAATCGTTGAATTTATCAATGATCAGCTGCGGTAATCCATCGGCTTCACCGAAAATGAGGCGGCAGTTTTCCTTATAGCCCATCTGTTGACGCTCTTTCCATGCCTGGCTCAGCTTGCGTAAAAAGAAATCCTCATTTATTTCTTCATTTTTCTTTCGGGTAAGTATGCGAACGAGGATCTGCGATTTCGGGTTAAAATAGCCCCGGCCTAAGAACTTATCATCATGCGTATGCACATCTACAATTGCACCTGCCTCGGCATTTCCATCTACACGGTTTACTTCGTTGGCAAACACCCAGGGATGGCCGTTTGCAACACGTTGAGAGATCTTTCTGTTGAGCGTCACTTTTGTCATAGCCGGCAAAGATAATGGTAAGTAAGAAGAGCAGGATTGGAAGTGTGAAGTAAAACGCAATTGAGCAGTGTGGGGCAAGACAATTTGTCCCAATTGAGCCATTGGCAATATTCTTGACGAGCTTACCTTTGCCGACAATTTTACGTTTTATGGAACAAAAGACGAACGAAATGACAGAACAAAACGCAGCTGATGTAAACAATACAGCTTTTAGTGCCGATATTAACACCGATGAAAACATCGCTGGTGTAAACCATCTCAACGAGCAAATTGCAGAAGAAAGCGAACTGGAAAAATTGAAAGATGCGGTGGAAGAGGAAAAGAAAAAATATCTCTACCTCATGGCTGAGTTCGATAACTTCCGCCGTCGTACTGCAAAAGAAAGGGTAGAGCAGATGCAGACCGCCGGAAAAGAGGTGATTGTTTCTTTACTGGAAGTATTGGATGATGCAGACCGTGCAGAAGCCGAGTTGCTGAAAGCGGGTCCTGTGGATGAAGGCGTAAAACTGGTGTTTCATAAACTACGTTCATCGCTATTGAACCGTGGTTTAAAAGTAATGGAAACAAAAGGCCACGATTTTGATGCCGATAAGCACGAGGCCATTACTGAAATTCCGGCGCCAACTGAAGAGATGAAGGGAAAAGTAATTGATGAAATTGAAAAAGGTTATTTACTCAACGATAAAATTATCCGCTTTGCAAAGGTGGTGGTAGGTAAATAAGCTGTTTGCCGCAAGCCATCAGCTGCAAGCTGGTTTGCGTTTTACTAAAAGCTTGCAGCTAAAAGCTAGTAGCTACATATGTCAACAAAGAGAGATTTTTACGAAATATTAGGTGTAAGCAAAACTGCTTCTGCGGATGAAATTAAAAAAGCATACCGCAAAGTTGCGATGCAGTTTCACCCCGACCGTAACCCCGGAAATAAAGAAGCTGAGGAGAAATTTAAAGAGGCAGCTGAAGCATACGAAGTTTTAAGTGATGCTGATAAAAAAGCGCAATACGATCGTTACGGACATGCAGGCGTAAGCGGTAATGGCCGTGGCGGATTTGGCGGTGGTGGTCATAACATGAACATGGACGACATCTTCAGCCAGTTCGGTGATATTTTTGGTGATGATAGTCCATTCGGAAGTTTCTTCGGCGGTGGCGGTGGTCAACGCAGAGGCGGTGGCGGCAGAACAAGAGGAGTAAGAGGCAGTAACCTGCGTGTACGCATTAAACTTAATTACGAGGAAATAGCCAAAGGCGCCAGCAAAACCATTAAGGTTAAAAAATATGTTGGTTGTACTACCTGCGGTAATACCGGTGCGAAAGATAAAAGCAGCATGCAAACCTGCGGCACCTGCGGTGGAAGCGGACAGGTACGTCGTGTACAAAACACATTCCTCGGGCAAATGCAGACTGTTACAACCTGTCCTACCTGTAACGGCGAAGGTTCAACCATTGCCAACAAGTGTACGGCCTGTAAAGGCGAAGGACGTGTGTATGGCGAAGAAAATATTACCATCGAAATTCCGGCAGGTGTACAGGAAGGCATGCAGCTGAATGTAAGCGGCCGTGGTAATACGGGCGAACGTGGTGGTCCGGCAGGCGATTTGATTGTGTTGATTGAAGAAGAAGCACATCCGCAATTACATCGTGATGGGTTGAATGTGGCCTACGATCTGCATATTTCGTTCCCAGATGCGGTGTTTGGCATCCAGGCCGAAGTACCAACTATCGACGGACGTGCAAAAATTAAAATTCCGCCGGGTACGCAAAGCGGTAAAGTATTCCGTTTAAAAGGCAAAGGTTTCCCTGCTGTACAGAGTTATGAAAAAGGCGATCAGTTGATTTATGTAAATGTGTGGACACCGCAGCATTTAACCTCAGAAGAAAAAGCCATGCTGGAAAAACTGCAGCAGGGTCAAAACTTTCAACCCAAACCCGAAAAAGGCGATAAAGGCTTCTTTGAACGGGTACGGGAAATGTTTAGCTAAAAACTGAAAACATACAATAGTAAGTGGCGAGTAAATAGCTCGCCACTTTTTTTATGTCCTTCGCATACTCTTGTTAGTAGGATTGTGTACTCCTCAAATGTCCATTTCGGCTACCGCTGAATTGACATATCCGTCCTTCGATTCCGAGCGAAGTCGAATAACGTTCAGAACTCGATTATGCTCGGTCTCATGCATCCATTCATTTCTTATTTTTATGCCTTCCCATTCAATCAACATTCATGAGTAATCAAGTCATTTATTCCATTCCTGCACGGTTTCGCCGTATCGAAAATCTGCATATTCTTTTCTGGCTCATTAAAGATGCGTTCTGGGCATTGAACCTGCGGATTCCCGGCTTGATTATGATTGTACCAACCGTATTGGCGGCTGTACTCATTACCTGGCAAACCCGGAAGCTTATTTCGGAGCTGGTACATAACCTTGCTGTTGTATTCTGGATCTTCGCCAATTGTACCTGGATGATTGGTGAGTTTTATGGCTGGGATGAGGGCAAGTACGGCATGCGGCACATGGCTTTGATTCCGTTTGGCATCGGGTTGCTGATTCTGTTTGTTTACTATGGTCTCTATTTTACCAATAAGAATTTCCGGGATAAGGTTGGCCGCCAAACCGAAGAAGTGGTAGCTGAAGAACTTACCCACGAAAAGGAACAGAAATCAGTCTGACTTGGCTTCGGCTGGTTACCACTCAATGGTTATCTTTGCGCTCCTTAGCAAACCTTTAGGTTGAAGCTGTTAAGTTTTGGTAGCGCCTTACTTTTCATTTTCAACGTTCAACTTTAAACTTTACTATGTATCGTTCTCATACTTGTGGCGAATTAAGAAGTAATCATGTTGGAACAACTGTAACCCTCGCCGGCTGGGTGCAAACCGTTCGTAAGTTCGGGAGTATTACGTTTGTGGATCTGCGTGACCGTTACGGCATTACTCAATTATTATTTGGTGAAGAACTGAATAAAGTACTGGATGAAAATCCGTTGGGTCGTGAGTTTGTATTACAGGCAACCGGCACCGTTAGTGAGCGCAGCAACAAAAATCCCAATATCGCTACAGGTGATATTGAACTGCTGGTGAGCGAATTTAAAATACTTAACAAGTCTGCTGTTCCTCCATTCACCATTCAGGACGATACCGATGGTGGTGATGATCTGCGCATGAAATATCGTTTCCTCGATCTGCGTCGTAACGCAGTGAAACGGAATCTGGAATTACGTTATGCCGTAAACCGTGCAGCAAGAAACTATTTGCATGGCAATGGTTTTATGGATATTGAAACACCGTTCTTAATTAAATCTACACCGGAAGGTGCAAGGGATTTTGTGGTGCCAAGCCGTATGAACCCCGGACAGTTTTATGCACTGCCGCAAAGTCCGCAAACCTTTAAGCAACTGTTGATGGTAAGTGGTTACGACCGTTACTACCAGATTGTAAAATGTTTTCGAGATGAAGATCTGCGTGCCGACCGTCAGCCGGAGTTTACACAGATCGATTGTGAAATGGCGTTTGTAGAGCAGGAAGATATTCTGAACATGTTTGAAGGGATGATCAAGTCGATCTTCAAAGAAGTAAAGAACATTGATTATACCGAAGCGGTTGAACGCATGACATGGGAAGAAGCCATGTGGCAATACGGGAATGACAAACCCGATATCCGTTTTGGTATGAAGGTTTGCAACATCAAGTTTCCTGCACATACATTCCCAACCAAGCAGAGCCAATCGGCTTTAATTGACGGCGTTGATTTTAAAGTGTTTGATGAAGCAGAAACCGTATTGGCGATTGCTGTGCCGGGCTGCAGTGAATATACACGTAAACAAACCGATGAATTAACGGAGTGGGTAAAACGTCCGCAGATTGGCATGAAGGGTTTGGTGTTCATCAAATGCAATGCTGATGGTACTTACAAAAGCAGCGTAGATAAATTTTACAGCGAAGAGAAATTAAAAGCCATTGCCGATGCAGCTGATGCAAAGGCAGGTGACTTAGTATTGATTCTCGCAGGTTCGGAAGAACGCACCCGTAAAGCCACCAGCGAACTGCGTTTAGAAATGGGGAAACGTTTAGGCTTACGGAAAGACAATGAATTTAAGTTGTTGTGGGTACTCGATTTTCCGTTGTTTGAGTTTGCATTGGAAGACCAGGATGGCGGTGGTGCCGGCCGTTGGGTAGCAAGGCATCATCCGTTTACAAGTCCGAAGCCTTCACATATTGATATCATGATCAACAACAGTCCAAAGGTTGATGATCTGGACAAATACCTGGAGCATCCATATGCCAACATCAAAGCCAATGCTTATGATATGGTGTTGAACGGAAATGAAATCGGCGGTGGTTCTATCCGTATTTACCAGCGTGAGCTGCAGGAAAAAATGTTTGCGGCCTTGGGTATGGATGCAGAAGAACAGCAGCACAAGTTTGGTTTCTTACTCGGTGCATTTGAATATGGCGCACCACCACATGGTGGTATTGCGTTTGGTTTCGATCGTTTGTGTTCGATACTCGGCGGCAGCGAAAGTATCCGTGATTTTATTGCCTTCCCGAAAAACAATTCAGGAAGAGATGTAATGCTCGATGCACCAAGTGAAATCAACAATAAGCAGTTTGATGAATTGCAGATTAAGCTGGATTTGAAATAATTTTTTGTAGTTATAATGCTCTGCACAACCTGAATTGTGCAGAGCATTCTTATTTTTTAAAATATGAAGTCGTTATTGCTCTATCGTATCGTTTCTTATTTTCTTTTAGTCATTGCCGTTATACTTGGCATCGCAGCTTTGTTTACGTTGTTGATTGCATTAGCTAATCCTGCTTTGCTCATCAGTGTATTTGTAGTGGTGGCAGTAGTGCTTTATTCCATTTCAAGCTTTTTGTTTTTGCATAACGGTCTTGATGGTAAGCAAAAATTAAAGATAAAGCTGCGTGATTTTATTCGGGTGAATGCATATGTAGCTCTTGTATTTGTTGTGATGAATATTTTTCAATCCATTGCAGTTATTCTTGAACCATCGGTACTGAACCAGGCGGTGAACGATTTTGCAGCAGCACAACAATCAAAAACACCTTTACCTACGGGGCTGTTTTTGAACATTATGAAAGTGGCCATTTGGTTCCTGCTTATCTATGCCGTGGCGTTGGGCTATCATATTTCTGCAACCTTCCGTTACATGAAGCAATATGCAGCCCTGTTCGATGAACAGCCGAAAAATAATCAACCTTACTGAGTTTTGTTTTAACACAATGCATCTGACGGTTTTTCGTTTCTTTAAGTAAATTGATCGTATATGCGTATACTGTTCGTTTGCTTTCTGGCAATGCTGTTTTTTGCTTCCTGCAAAAAGAAAGAAGATGCCAATGCAGCAAAAATCTTTCTGAATGTGAAGTATGGAAAAGATGCCAAACAGGCAATGGATGTGTATTTACCTGCAGGCAGAAGTACAACAGCAACACCTGTTCTTATTTTAATACATGGAGGCGGATGGACAGAAGGCAGTCGCAACGATCTGAATGTTTTTGTTGATACACTCAAGCGACGCTTACCGAACTACGCTATTTTCAATATCAGTTACCGCTTGGCAGCAAATGGTCAGAATTTGTTTCCTGCACAGGAGAATGATGTAAAAGCAGCTGTTGAATTTATTTTCAACAAACGAAGTGAATATTCTGTGTCTGATCGGTTTGCATTCATTGGAGCAAGTGCCGGTGCGCATCTTGCTTCATTACAAGCTTACAAATACAGCATTCCTGTAAAGGCAAAAGCAGTGGTTTCGTTTTTTGGTCCTACCGAATTGGTACAGATGTATAATAATCCACCGAATCCGTTGGTGCCTTTATTACTTGCATCTGTAACGGGTGCAACTCCTTCATCCAATCCCGTGCTTTACCAACAATCATCGCCCTACACATTTGCCATTGCCGGTGCAGCCCCCACTTTATTACTGCACGGAAGTAACGATTTAATTGTTGCGCCTTCGCAATCGGCATTGCTGCACACGAAATTAATTGCAGCCAATGTGGCCAGCCAGTCGGTTGTTTATACTGGTGCCGGACATGGCGATTGGGATGCCGCTACCTATGCAGATGCGTTTGCAAAAGTGGCTGTATTTCTGAAGCAGTATCATCCCTGATCTGCCATTCATAAAATCCTGTTGTTTGGTTTGTTTCCGTTTGCAGAATTACAATAACTTGCCCTATGCAACAGCCACTCGCCGAACGGTTACGACCAACACAATTGCAGGATCTTGTCGGTCAGCAACATCTTTCCGGTACAGGAGGTATTCTTCAAAAAGCAATTGCCAGCGGACATATACCCAGCATGATTTTATGGGGCCCGCCCGGTGTTGGTAAAACAACCATTGCCAACATTATTGCGCATTCTGTTGATGCTGCTTATTTTCAACTGAGCGCTATCAGCAGTGGTGTAAAAGATGTACGTGAAGTAATTGAACAGGCAAAACAGAAAACTAAAGCCATTTTGTTTATTGATGAAATTCATCGCTTCAATAAAGGACAACAGGATGCCTTATTAGGTGCTGTAGAAAAAGGCATCATTACATTAATCGGCGCTACAACCGAGAATCCTTCCTTTGAGGTAAACAGCGCCTTGCTGAGCCGTTGTCAGGTATTTGTTTTGAAAGCATTGGATGAAAAAGATCTTGTACAGCTGTTACAGAAAGCAATTCGTGAAGATGAAGAGTTGAAGAAACGAACTATTGAGTTGAAAGAAACGGAAGCACTCATTCGCTTAAGTGGTGGTGATGCACGAAAGCTGTTGAACCTGTTAGAAATTGTAACAGATACATCTTCATCAACAGACCCATTTTTTATTACCGATGAACTTGTGTTACAAACCATTCAGCAAAAAATGGCGTTGTACGATAAGAGCGGCGAGCAGCATTATGATATCATTTCAGCCTTTATCAAATCAATCCGTGGCAGCGATCCTAACGCAGCGGTGTACTGGCTGGCACGTATGATTGAAGGGGGAGAAGACGTAAAGTTTATTGCCCGCAGATTATTGATTCTTGCAAGTGAAGATATTGGCAATGCAAATCCGAATGCACTGCTGTTGGCCAATGCAACATTTGAAGCAGTGAGCAAAATCGGTTATCCTGAGTCGAGAATTATTTTGTCGCAGTGTGCCGTGTACCTGGCTTCATCGCCAAAGAGTAATGCGTCGTATGCTGCCATTGATGCAGCCTTATCTGTTGTACGGCAGAGTGGCGATTTATCGGTGCCGCTGCATATTCGTAATGCACCAACGAAGTTGATGAAGAATATGGATTATGGCAAAGGGTATCAGTATTCGCATAACTACGAAAACAATTTCTCGGTACAGGAATATTTGCCCGATGCAATCAGTGGAACAAAATTTTATGAGCCGGGCAAAAACGTAAGGGAAGAAGAGCTGCGTCGTTTTTTAAAACAACTCTGGAAAGAAAAATATAATTACTAAAACCAACTGTACAGTATGAAGCATTTTCTGTTAGCTGCAGTATTCATTTTAACGATCGGTGCTGCAAAGAGCCAAACAATTATTCAGCGGGATCCGGATATTGAAAAGATGGTGAAAGAAATTTCAGCCGATTCGTTGAAAGCCTACATCTATAAGATGGTGAGTTTTGGCACAAGGCATACAATGAGTACTGTAACCGATCAAAAGAACGGTATTGGTGCTGCACGTGAATGGGTGGTGGCGAAGTTCAACGAATTTGCCAAACAATCGAACGGCCGCATGACGGCAATGGTAGATACGACCACGTTACAGCCCGATGGCAGACGCATCAGCAAAGCAGTGAATCTCGGCAATGCCATGGCCATCTTAAAAGGAACGAATCCTGCTGATGGGCGCATCTTTGTCATCAGCGGACATTTGGATAGCCGTGTTACCGATGTGATGAATGCAACAAGTGCTGCACCCGGCGCCAACGATGATGGCAGTGGTGTGGCAGCAGTATTGGAATGTGCCCGTATCATGAGTAAATACGAATTTTCAGCAACCATCATTTTTGTAGCTGTTAGTGGGGAAGAACAGGGCTTGTTAGGTGCCAACTTTTTAGCCGGTAAAGCGAAAGATGCCAACTGGGTAATTGAAGCGGTACTCAACAACGATATCATGGGTTCGAACAACAGTAGTGAAACCATGATTATTGATAACACAAAAGTGCGTGTGTTCAGCGAAGGATTACCTGCCAATGAGTTAGATAAAAGCGCAGCGAATATCCGTAACCTTGGTTTGGAGAATGATGGCAAGTCAAGACAACTTGCACGTTATGTAAAAGAGGTAGGCGAGCGTTATGTCGACAATCTGGAAGTGGTGATGGTTTATCGCAATGATCGGTTTTTACGTGGAGGCGATCATACACCCTTTGTACAAAAAGGATATGCAGCGGTACGTATTACAGAAATGAACGAAAATTTTGATCATCAGCACCAGGATCTGCGTACTGAAAAAGGAACACAGTATGGCGATTTGCCTGAGTTTATGGACTTTGTTTACTTAGCAAAAAATACAGGCATCAACCTCGCTTCGTTGGCGAATTTGGCAAAGGCGCCATCTATGCCACTGGAAGTTAAAATCGAAACAAGAAATCTTACCAATTATTCGCTGATTAACTGGAAAGCACCAGCTGTTGGAAAAGTAAAGGGTTATTATGTGTTGATAAGAGAAACAACAAGTGCTGTTTGGCAAAAGAAAATTTTTACAGCAGATACCAATGTAAAACTGCCTTATTCAAAAGACAATTATTTTTTCGCAGTACAATCGGTAAATGAATTCGGTAACGAAAGTTTACCTGTTGTACCAACACCCGGAAGATGATGAAACTAAACTGGATATTAAAAAAGTTTGAAGCGTTAACACCATATGAGTTATACGACATCATGTGGTTGCGTAACGAAGTATTTGTAGTAGAGCAAAATTGTGTGTACCAGGATGCTGATTATAAAGATCAGAAAGGCTGGCATTATATGGGCGTTGATGAGGAGGGAAAGCTGATGGCTTATGTACGGTTGTTGCCCCCCGGCGTTTCGTACGAGGAGCCTTCGATCGGGCGAGTGCTGACGAATCCTGCTGCAAGAGGTGCCGGCGTTGGCAGAGTTTTAATGCAGCAAGCCATCGAACAATGCAAAGCATTATTTGGAGATCTGCCGATTAAAATAGGCGCACAATATTACCTGCTGCAATTTTATTCATCGCTTGGATTTGTACAAACAAGTGCGATCTATCTAGAAGATAATATTGAGCATATTGAAATGATTCGGAATATTCAAAACTAATAGGTAATTTTACGAAACACCATAAGTAAAACTCCCTAAAACCTATGCTGATAAAGGGTTTCCATGTATTTCTGAAACAAAAAGTTTTGCACTTCAATTTTTGTTGTCTAATATTGTTGTGTCGTATCCAATTGAAGAAAAACCAAATATCCAATTCTATGAAAAGACGTACACTTCAAGTCTCCCTGTACGCTTTATTGCTAATGACCTTTTTCACTAACACAGTTAGTGCGCAGATTGGTCTTACAACTGCAAATTCACGCTTTGAGATCGGATTGAATGTTGGCCCCATGAACTTTCTTGGTGACCTTGGCGGTAACCGTGGTAAAGGATCAATTGGCCCCAAAGACAACAACGTTCCAGTAACAAATATGATTGGTGGTTTTTCTGCTTCGTATTATCCATCGGAGTGGTTGGGTTTTCGTGTTGCAGGTAACATTGGTAACATGGAAGGTGATGATCGTTTAATCAAACAAAAGCAACCCGCCGATACTTACGAAGGTTCAAGAAAATACAGAAACCTCACATTCCGCTCCCCATTATATGAAGGATATGCCGGAATTGAATTATATCCAACTGCATTCCTCAGTTTAAAAAACGGTTTAGGTTTACCACGTTTGCGCCCTTATGGTATACTTGGTATTGGTGTGATGAATTTTAAACCACAGGGTTTATATAAAGATGCAGCTGGTAACGAATCGTGGGTTGATTTAAAACCACTTCGTACAGAAGGACAGGGAATGGTGGAAACAGGTACCCCTGAATACAGCACCATTACTTATGTAGTGCCGATGGGTGTGGGTATTAAATACGATATTACAGAACGCATTACGTTTGGTATAGAATTCATTCACAGGAAAACAGGCAGTGATTATATTGATGATGTAAGTACAAAATATATTGACCCTGCTTTGTTTGATAAATATCTGTCTCCCGCACAGGCAACACAGGCTAAATATCTTGCAAATCCGAGTTCGTTTTATCCCGGTATTCCAGGATATACCCCGTATAGAATCGGTAAGAAAAGAGGAAATCCGGATCGTAATGATTCTTACTTCTCAAGTACGTTTCGTTTAACCTGGAAAATTGGTGATGTATACGCTGATTGGTTCCGAAATAAAAACTCAATGAAGTGTCCGCAATATTTCTAACATAATTTTTTAATCCACCCATACCCAAATCCTACAAAAATGAAAACTGAAATCCCCAAAACAAAAGCGAGAGTTTTAACCGCTAACCCCGAATTAACAATATGGTTGTTACGCATCGGGCTGGTTACCTTGTATGTAGTGCTCTATATTTTCAAGAAAAAATTATATCTATAAACTTCTTAAGCAAAGTATGTAATAAACGTTAGTCCGTACCCTATTCTCTATTTTTCCAATCCTGTGAAAATCTAATAAGAGAACTGAAGACCGATATTTATTTCACCATGCTTTGCTTATTTTTTTAATTCCATGTGTAAACCAAGACTTCTATCAATGATTTGAGTAAAGTATGCAATAAACGTTAGTCTGAGCCCTAATTCGAAGCTTTCCAATCCTTTGAAAATCTAAGAAGAGAGAACCAGTGACTAATATTTATTTCACCATGCTTTGCTTTGTTTCTCTTGGTCCGTACTCTATCCTGTTGCCCCCTTTGGTCGGGGGGCTTTTTTTTTATGTATATACCTGAAGTATTATAATTCCATTTTCAGGAAACGACCGGTGTGGCTTTCTTTACAATGAATAAGTTCTTCGGGTGTGCCTTCAAATAAAATTTTACCACCACCATCGCCCCCTTCAGGTCCGAGGTCGATGATATGATCGGCCACTTTAATTACATCCATGTTGTGTTCAATAACCAATACGGTATTACCACGATCGGTTAATTTATTCAACACATCTAACAAGTGCTGTATATCCTGGAAGTGTAAACCTGTTGTTGGCTCGTCGAGAATATAAAATGTTTTGCCTGTATCTTTTTTTGCCAGCTCTGTTGAAAGTTTTACCCGTTGCGCTTCACCACCACTTAATGTAACTGCACTCTGGCCAAGGGTAATGTAACCAAGCCCGACATCTTCCAGCACTTTGATCTTACGATACAGGTATGGAACAGGCTGGAAAAACTCCACTGCTTCTTCCACTGTCATATCTAATACATCAGCAATCGATTTTCCTTTGTAACGAATTTCCAGCGTTTCACGGTTGTAACGTTTGCCATTGCATTTTTCGCAATGCACATACACGTCGGGTAAAAAGTTCATTTCAATAACACGCATACCGCCACCTTCACAAACATCGCATCGGCCTGTTTTAACGTTGAAGGAAAAACGGCCTGCATTATACCCACGGATCTTTGCTTCGGGTACTGCAGCAAACAAGGTTCTTATTTCGGTAAAGAAGCCACAATAAGTAGCAGGATTACTTCTTGGTGTACGTCCGATCGGTGATTGATCAATTTCAATGACCTTATCAATATGCTCCAATCCTTTAATGCTTTTGTATGGCATGGGATTGGTTTTTGATTCGTAACAATATTTGCTGAGGATAGGGTAGAGTGTTTCGTTAATGAGTGTACTCTTGCCGCTGCCACTAACACCGGTAACAACAATCAACTTACCAAGCGGAAATTTTGCACTTACGTTATTCAGGTTGTTACCACTGGCACCTTTCAGCTCAATCAACTTACCGTTGCCTTTTCTTCTTTCTTTTGGCACCGGAATTGTTTTTTTACCGTTGAGGTATTGTGCTGTATCGCTGTTCGATTTTAATACTTCAGCAGGAGTGCCTGCCGACACAATAGTACCACCATGTTTACCTGCCTGCGGTCCTACATCAATTAAATGATCGGCAGCAAGCATAATATCTTTATCGTGTTCTACCACCAATACACTGTTGCCCACATCACGCAGATTTTTTAATGCATCAATTAAGCGATGGTTATCCCGTTGATGCAAACCAATACTTGGCTCATCCAGAATATAAGTGATGCCCTGCAACTGCGAACCGATTTGTGTGGCTAACCGTATACGCTGGCTTTCGCCACCGCTTAATGTACGGCTCGAACGGTTGAGTGTGAGGTAGGTTAATCCAACATTCAATAAAAACTGCAGGCGCTCTCTGATTTCCTTCAACACATCTTTTGCAATGGTTGCCTGTTTATTACTAATGCGTAATTCCAAACCATCGAACCAGGCTGCAAGATTATCCAGGTTCAGTTCGCTTAATTCAGAAATATTCCTGTCTTCAATTTTAAACCACAAACTCTCTTTCCGTAAACGGGCACCATTACAACTGCCGCATGTTTTTAATGTAGTGAACTGTGTAACCCATTCACGCAAACCTTCGGTGCTGTGGGTAGAGGTAAACCAGCGTTTCAGCATTGGAATAATACCTTCGTAACTGCCTGTAAATTCCTGCGGTACGGTATCATCATTTACATCAACTTCCAGCGATGGATTAATATTTTTATCGCCAAACAGCAACAGGTCAAGATGTTCTTTCGATAAATCTTTTACTGCAGTATCTAATTTGATCTTATACTTTTTCGCAAATGCAGTTACCTGCTGGTACACACTTGCATCACGCTCTTCGCCCAGAGGAGCAATACCACCTTCTTTTACCGATAAGGATTGATCGGGCAGCACCAACTCCATATCGATGCTGTATACATTGCCTAATCCTTTGCAAACAGGGCAGGCACCATACGGCGAGTTAAACGAAAAGGCGTTGGGCGATGGCTCTTCGTAACTGATGCCTGTGTCTTCGCACATCAGTTGTTTTGAATAGGAAACAACACCGTTGCGTTCTGTTGCAATAAACATCAGGTCTTTACCAAGCCGTAATGTTTGTTGTACACTTTGGCTGATGCGTAAACGAAAATCATCACTCACTTTCAACCGGTCAATGACAACTTCAATATCATGAATCTTGTAACGGTCTACCTGCATCTTGGGAGTGAGATCAATAATTTCACCATCAACACGCACTTTTACATATCCTTTCTTCCGGATGTCTTCAAACAGTTCACGGTAATGACCTTTACGACCTCTTACCAGGGGCGCCAGTAACGAAATTTTTTGTCCGTCGAAACGATTGAAAATATTCTCTACAATTTCTTCTTCGCTCCACTTCACCATTTTCTTGCCGGTGTTGTACGAATACGCATCGCTGGCACGTGCAAACAGCAAACGCAGAAAATCGTACACCTCGGTAATGGTGCCAACAGTAGAACGGGGATTTTTATTGGTAGTCTTTTGCTCAATGGAAATAACAGGCGACAGACCGGTGATCTTATCTACATCGGGTCGTTCCATATCGCCCACAAACTGGCGGGCATAGGCGCCAAAGGTTTCCATGTAACGGCGTTGTCCTTCGGCATAAATGGTATCAAAGGCCAGCGATGATTTGCCGCTGCCACTGATGCCGGTGATAACCACCAGTTTATTTTTAGGAATCTGGATATCAATATTTTTCAGGTTGTGCACTCTTGCACCGGATACCTCTATCAGATCGTTCGATAAATCGCTCATATGTTGCGTGTGCCGGTTTATCCCGGCCGGATGGCGAATTTACCATGAAATTGAATTGGTTAAGACGCCGGAGAAAATGGAAAATAACCGGTTACTGACGCCGGCACTCAAACAACGCAGAAACAGCAGCATTGTTCGGCTTTGCCGGGCAGGACGCTGTATTAATTTTTTGTGTTGTGGAAAACTAAGCCCCGGTTTGATTTTAGTTTGGCCGGGTTCATGTTAACTTAAAGTTGCAATTCGATTCGTCATTTTAAAACTTACACGTATGGGTATTGCCGTTTACAACGAAGTTCCGATGATTTTAAACGATGGCCGGCAGGAGCATCGGTTTACATTAAAACTCAATCCTTCTACCGAAAGTTTTCGCCTGGAAAGCGGTGTAATTAAACGAAGTATTTTTATTGGTAAGCGGATGTTCAACAAACTGTTTCAGTTTGTACGGAATGAATATGGCCATAACCTCGGTAAAGTGCAATACGATGATGACCGGATGAACAAAGGATCTGCCTCTACCGAAGAACACGATCAGTTCCGTTTCAGCATTCATGAGCGTAACGGAATTGAAGTAGTGCTGGAAAGTGAAGCAGTGCCCGATCATAAACTAAGTGCTACCATACCGGCCAGCTACCAAAACGAAACAGAAAGGAGGGCACATTTGCGTGCAATGATTCCTTCTGTTTTAGCTGCACTGATTATTGTACGTGAAGCACATCCTGTTTTGTAACAGCTGTTAGTTAAAGAAATTTGGCAATTTGATCTTTTTGTGCCTAATTTTGCGGCAGTTCTTTAGCAATCCCGTTCATACGGGACTACTTATCAAGAAAGGCAGAGGGTAATGGCCCGATGAAGCCTTGGCAACCTCTCTCAATTGTTTTACAGTTGAAAGAAAGGTGCCAATTCCATCCTGAAAAGGGTAGATAAGTCAGATTTCAAGCTTAACAATGTTCAATTACATAGCAAAAGCTCATCTGATTTTATCGGATGAGCTTTTTTGTTTTACATACTATATGTAGCAAAAACATTCGCCGATGGTCTGCTTTCTCCGATAAGTACTGAAGCACATGATAACTGAAAGCAGATGAAACAAACAATCGTTAAGCAAATCATTGACAAAACTTTTACAAGTTCAAATTTGCAGAAGCAAAAGAACCCTTCTACATTTGTAGGGTCTTTTACAAATATGTACAACAACAACCATACAAACTCTTCTTTAACTGCATGCATGCAGTGTTGTTGTATTTGTTGTATGCCGTAGGGCATACCTACTCATTTCCGACCCCTTCACGGGGAGGTTCTACATTCAGTTTTCTCTTTTTCTTTTTACACTATTTATCATACTTAAATCTATTTTATGAGCGCCTTACGTTTCGAAACATTACAACTGCATGCCGGTCAGCAAATTGATCCAACAACAAAATCACGTGCTGTACCTATTTATCAAACAACCTCTTACGGCTTCGATAACAGCGAACACGCTGCTAACCTTTTTGGTTTAAAAGCCTTCGGTAATATTTATACCCGTATCATGAATCCCACTACCGATGTGTTCGAACAACGCATTGCAGCATTGGAAGGTGGTGTGGCAGCTTTAGCAACAGCCAGCGGACAGGCTGCACAGTTTCTTGCGCTCAGTAACATTTTGCAGGCTGGCGATAATTTCATCACTACTTCTTATTTGTACGGCGGTACCTACAACCAGTTTAAAGTATCGTTTAAACGTTTAGGTATTGAAGCACGTTTTGCTGATGGTGATGATGTGGAAAGCTTTGCAAAACTCATCGATAAAAACACCAAAGCCATTTACCTTGAAACAATCGGTAACCCACGTTTAAATATTCCCGACTTTGAAAAGTTTGCGGCCTTGGCAAAAGAATACGATTTACCATTGGTGGTTGATAATACGTTTGGGGCAGGAGGTTACTTGTTCCGTCCGTTAGAGCATGGAGCAAACATTGTGGTTGAAAGTGCAACCAAGTGGATTGGCGGACATGGCACTACCATCGGTGGAGTTATTATTGATGGCGGTAACTACAACTGGGGCAATGGTAAGTTTCCGCAGTTTACTGAACCAAGTGAAGGTTATCATGGATTAAAATTCTGGGATGTATTTGGCGAAGGCAATCCGCTGGGCTTACCAAACATTGCATTCATTATTCGTGCACGTGTAGAAGGTTTGCGTGATTATGGTGCATCACAAAGTCCATTTAATTCGTTCTTATTAATTCAGGGCTTAGAAACATTATCGCTTCGTGTAGAACGTCATGTACAAAATGCATTGGAACTGGCACAGTGGCTGGAACAACATCCTTCAGTTGAATATGTGTTGTACCCCGGTTTAAAAAGTAATCCATACCACGAACTGGCGAAGAAATATTTAACCAATGGATTCGGTGGTATTCTGCAGGTGGCTATTAAAGGTGGAAAAGAAAGCGCTGCTAAATTCATCAATTCATTAAAACTGGTGAGTCATTTGGCGAATGTAGGCGATGCAAAAACATTAGCTATTCATCCGGCAAGTACAACACACGAACAGTTGAGTGAAGCAGAACAGATCGCTGCAGGTGTAGATCCGAATCTTGTACGCATTAGTGTAGGTATTGAACACATCGATGATATAAAAGCAGATCTGGAACAGGCATTTCAACAAGTAGCAGAAAAAGAATTGGTAGGATAAAAACCCTCCCGACCTCCCTAAAGGGAGGCCACCAGCACACAGCCCTCGCTTAGTTTATCAGTAAGATTAAGTTGTAAGGGTTGAATAGAGATAAAAAGATGAAATGCTTAATTACAAAAGATAAAAAGTAAAATGCCGCTCGGCCTCCCTTCTCCTTCAGGAGAGGGGAACGAGGGGTAAGGTAGAAAATGTCAACACAAGTTTTTACATATAATAAACCATTCAGGCTGGAGTCGGGCGCATTGCTCAATCAATATCATTTAGCGTATACAACATTGGGTGAGCTGAATGAAACAAAGAGCAATGCTGTCTGGATCTTTCATGCATTAACAGCCAACAGCGATCCGAGCGAATGGTGGGATGGTTTGGTAGGCGAAGGAAAGTTATTTGATCCGGCTAAGTATTTTATTGTTTGCGTAAATATGCCCGGCAGTGCATATGGCAGTATCGGTCCGTTGGATATAAATCCATTAACAAACGAACCTTACTATCATGACTTTCCCTGGTTTACTCCAAGGGATATGATCCGTGCATACGATCCGTTACGCAAAGCATTAGGGATCGAAAAAATACACATCGGCATTGGTGGTAGTATGGGCGGGCAGCAATTGCTCGAATGGGCTATTGAAGAACCGCAACTGTTCGAACATATTATTCCCATTGCAACAAATGCGTATCACTCAGCATGGGGTGTGGCTTTTAATGCATCGCAACGTTTGGCGATTGAAGCAGATGTTACCTGGAAAAATAAAAGTGCAGATGCAGGACAGGCGGGTTTAAAAGCAGCACGCAGTATTGCATTGCTTTCGTACCGTCATTACGATGCGTATGGCATCAGCCAGATTGAAGAAACCAACGATGTGCTGGAAGAATTTAAAGCCGAATCGTACCAACGTTACCAGGGCGATAAACTGGTAAAGCGTTACAATGCATTCAGCTATTATTTTTTAAGCAAAGGCATGGATTCGCACAATGTTGGCCGCAGCCGTACTTCTATTGAACTGGCGTTGAAGGAAATTACTGCACGTACATTGGTCATTGGTATCAGTAACGATCTTTTGTTCCCCATCAGTGAACAACAGTTCCTGGCCAATACCATTAGCGGTGCACATTTCAAAAGCATTGAATCGTTTTACGGGCACGATGGATTCCTGTTGGAGTACGACCAGATCAACAAAGCCATCAACAATTTTTTACAGCAAACACAGAAAACAGATTTAAAGAAACAATTAATCAAGTAATATGTCATCCGATAAACAGTTAGTGATTGGCCTTTTTGGCTTTGGCGTTGTAGGTGAAGGTTTGTACAAAGTACTCCATCAAACCGAGTCGTTGAATGCAAAAATTAAACGGGTTTGTATTAAAGATCCACATAAGAAACGTAATGCACCCGATGAGTTGTTTACAACAGACAGAGATGTATTGTTAAACGATCCGGAAATCAATGTAATTGTAGAAGTGATCAATGAAAGCGAACCCGCTTTTTATATTGTTTCAACAGCATTAAAAAATGGCAAAGAAGTAGTTAGTGCCAGCAAAAAAATGATTGCCGAGCATTTGCCTGAATTACTGAAACTGCAAACCGAAACCGGTCTTTCGTTTTTATATGAGGCTTCAGCTTGTGCTTCTATTCCTGTTATCCGTAACCTCGAAGAGTATTACGATAACGATCTGTTGCATGGCATCCGTGGAATTGTAAACGGCAGCACCAACTATATTCTTACCAAAATGTTTGAAGAGAAACTTGATTTCAAACAGGCATTGTTACAGGCACAACAGTTGGGTTTTGCAGAAGCCGATCCTACATTGGATGTGGATGGATGGGATGCCGTGAACAAATGGGTGATTTTATTACTGCATGCTTACGGTGTAGTATCGAAGGTAGACGATGTGTTGTTTACCGGTATTCAAAACATACAGGGTTCTGATGCCTCTGTTGGCAGAGAGAAAAATTTAGAAATCCGTTTGGTGGGTCAGGCTAAGAAATTACAGAACGGCAAAGTGGCTGCCTTTGTATTGCCACAATTTGTAAAGCACGACGATCATTTAAGTTTTGTAAAGAACGAATACAACGGAGCAGTTGTAGAAAGTTCATTTGCCGATAAACAATTCTTTTATGGTAAAGGTGCAGGCTCATTCCCGACAGCATCTGCTGTGTTGAGCGATATTTCGGCTTTGCGTTACGATTACAAATATGAATACAAGAAACTCTATTACCATCAGCCAAACGAACTCACCAACGATTATTATTTGAAAGTTTATTTGAGTTTTGACGATTGGAATTTTATTCCAAAAGAAAAATTTGAATGGATTGAAGAATGGCATGCAGAAAGTGATCGCAAATATTTAGTCGGCGTAATACATGCTACTGAATTAAAAGAAAATAACTGGTGGAGAGAAAATGGTACTTCACTAATTCTATCGCCCGAGCCAATTATTGAAGATGTGGAAGTGCGTAAGTTGAAGAAAAAAAGTCTTGAATTAGCGGGTTTAAATCTTATTTAATTATGAGTTTACAACAACAAATAAGCGAACTGGAAAGCGAACTGCAGGATAAAAGTCCTGCAGCGGCGCTTCAATTACTCAGCGAACGTTTTAAAGGCAGCATTGTTTTTTCTACGAGTTTTGGTTTAGAAGATCAGGCAATCAGTCATCTCATCTTTAGCCAGCAACTGCCCATTGATGTGTTTACATTAGATACAGGGCGAATGTTTACCGAAACATACAGCACCTGGCGTTCAACGCTTGAAGCTTACAATCAGCCCATACATGCCTATTATCCCAATGCAGAAGCATTGCAACAATATGTTACCGAGAAAGGCCCCAATGCATTTTACGAATCAACCGATAACCGTAAGCAATGCTGCGGTATACGTAAAGTTGAACCGTTAAAGCGGGTATTAAAAGGTAAACAGGTATGGATTACTGGTTTGCGTGCCGAACAAAGTCCTGATCGGCAACAAACTTCGCAACTTGAGTGGGACGAGAGTAACCAAGTCATCAAATTTCACCCCTTATTACACTGGACCTGGGATGAGCTGAATCAGTTTATTCGTGAAAACCACGTTCCTTACAATGTTTTACACGATAAAGGGTTCGTTAGCATTGGTTGTGCCCCCTGTACAAGAGCTATCCGCCCCGGCGAAGATTTCCGTGCCGGCCGCTGGTGGTGGGAGGATAAAAGCAACAAAGAATGCGGGTTGCATGTGCATACAGATGTAAGCCAATCGTCACATTCCTGAGCTACGCAAATGTTTGCGTAAGAATAAACAAGTGTTAGGCGCTTTGCGTCTTATATTTGCAGTCATATAACCCTACCTGTAGAGTAGGATAATAAACAGATTCATGAGTCAGTATCATTTAAATTATTTAGAGCAACTGGAGGCGGAGAGTATTTACATTTTCCGTGAGGTGGCAGCACAGTTCGAAAAACCGGCCCTTTTATTCAGCGGAGGAAAAGATTCGATTGTAATGGTGCACCTGGCACGAAAAGCATTTGCACCAGGCAAAATTCCTTTTCCGTTGGTACATGTAGATACGGGACATAATTTTCCTGAGGCGTTACAGTTTCGTGACTGGCTTGCAAACGAAGTAGGTGCCACACTGGTAGTGCGTAAAGTAGAAGATACCATTAAACAACGCAGCTTAACGGAGCCGAAAGGAAAGTTCCCCAGCCGTAACTGGTTACAAACATATACACTGCTCGATACCATTGAAGAGTTTGCATTTGATGCTTGTATTGGTGGTGCCCGCAGAGATGAGGAGAAAGCACGTGCAAAAGAACGCATCTTTTCGGTACGTGATGAGTTTGGACAATGGAACCCCAAGCTGCAACGTCCCGAGTTATGGAATATTTACAACGGCCGTATTCACAAAGGTGAAAACGTTCGTGTATTCCCTATCAGCAACTGGACTGAATTAGATATCTGGAATTATATCCGTAAAGAAAAGATCGATCTGCCTTCTATTTATTTCGCACACGATCGTGAAGTAATTGAACACGAAGGTCAACTGGTGGCCATGAGCGAATATGTGCAGCCAACTGCTGATGATAAAATTATTACCAAACGAGTTCGTTACCGTACGGTTGGTGATATGACCTGTACTGCGGCTGTGGAATCCAATGCTTCCAATTTAGATGAAGTAATTGAAGAGATCATTGCAACACGCATCAGCGAACGTGGTGAAACACGTATTGATGATAAGGTTACCGAAGCAGCAATGGAAGACCGGAAGAAGAACGGATATTTCTAAGAGTAGTAGGTAATAAGTAATAATTCATAAGACGATTACGATTGCCGCAACTCTTCACTTAAAACTTATAACATACAACTTATAACTTAATGGATTTACTTCGTTTTATTACAGCAGGCAGTGTAGATGATGGCAAGAGCACATTGATTGGTCGTTTGCTGTACGACAGCAAAAATATTCTCATCGATCAGCTGGAAGCCTTGGAGAAATCAACCAAGAACAGAGCAGATGGTTCTGTTGATCTGGCCTTGCTGACTGATGGGTTGCGTGCAGAGCGTGAGCAAGGTATTACCATTGATGTGGCGTATCGTTATTTCTCAACACCCAAACGCAAGTTCATCATTGCTGATGCGCCCGGTCATGTGCAGTATACACGCAACATGATTACAGGTGCAAGCAATGCCAACCTCATTATTATTTTGGTTGATGCAAGGCAGGGTGTTGTTGAACAAACACGTCGTCATTCCATCATTGCTTCGTTGCTAAAGATTAAGCATGTAGTGGTTGCGGTAAATAAAATGGATCTGGTGGAATATTCGCAGGATGTGTACAATAACATTTTGATTGATTATGCTGAAGTAGCGAAGCAATTAGGATTAAAAGATGTAACCTATATCCCGATCAGTGCATTAAACGGCGATAACATTGTAGATAAATCGGAAACAATTACCTGGTACGAAGGCAAGCCATTGTTGGAGTTCCTGGAAGCAGTTGAAATCGATAACGATATTAATCTTACCGATCCACGTTTTCAGGTGCAGTTGGTTATTCGTCCGCAAACAGAAGACCTGCACGACTATCGTGGATATGCCGGTACCGTAACAAGCGGTACGTATAAAGTAGGCGATAAAGTAACCGTGTTACCTGCCGGTATTGAAACAACCATCAGCACGTTAGAAGCTGGTGGTAAACAGGTTGATGAAGTATTTGCACCGCAAAGTGTAACCATTCAACTGGCCGATGATATCGACATCAGCCGTGGCGATTCAATTGTGAAATCGCATAACCAGCCGCAGGTAAGTAATGAGCTGGAAGTTATTCTCTGCTGGATGGATGATAAACCCTTGATTCCGGGGAACAAATATTATTTACAGCATGGAAGCCGACTGGTTCGTTCTGTAGTGAAGCAAGTGGAATATAAATTGGATGTAAACAGTTTGCAACAACAACCTGTTGAGGGTAATGTGAAGCTGAACGAAGTGGTAAAAGCCGTTATTAAAACCGCATCGTCACTGGTATTCGATTCGTACGATAAGCTGCGTGAAAACGGAAGTGCAATTTTAATTGATGAAACAAGTAACAGCACTGTAGCAGCTGTTTTAATTAAATAAAAAAGCCGCAAGGTTTTTTTATGCACATAAACCCTACTTGCAGAGTAGGATAGTAAACAGAAAAGAACATGTCAAACCAACTTCATACAACAAACGGCCGTGTAATTCTTGCGGGAGCAGGACCTGGTGATGCAGATTTAATTACTGTAAAGCTGCAGCAACGCCTTGCAGAAGCAGATGTAATTATTGTTGATCGGTTGGTGAATCCGGAGATCATCGATTTGTATGCACGCCCTGACGCACTGGTGTTGATGACAGGCAAACAAGGTTATCATGATGGATCGGTAGCACAGGAAGATATTAATAAGCTGTTGGTTGGACATGCACAAAACGGTAAAACCGTTTTGCGTTTAAAAGGTGGTGATGTTGCTTTCTTCAGTAATGTGCTGGATGAATTACAAAGTCTGCACGAAGCAGGTATTTCATTCGAAATTATCCCGGGTATTACTGCTGCATCTGGCGCATCGGCTTATGCAGGTATTCCGCTAACTGCCCGTGGTTATGCAAAAGCAGTACAATTCATCACTTTCAATCCCTGCAGTTTTTACAACAGAGATCAATGGAAAGCATGGGCCTCATCATCTGATACGTTGGTGTTTTATATGGCAGCACGTAACCTCGAAGGTTTGGCTGAGTTGTTTCTGCGTTACACAAAGAAACCGCATACAGCATTGGCGGTTATTGAACAGGCTACAACTGAACACCAGCGTGTACATATTTCTACACTCAGCAATGTTAAAATCGATTTTGCAGGTATAAAATTCAGCTCACCTTCTTTGGTAATTATTGGAGACGTGGTGAAGTTGCACGAACAGTTTCAATGGTATGCTGCAAGCAAAGCAGGTTCTGTTTTTCATGAATTAGTGACGGTTAAATAAAAGAAATTTTCGAAAATGATTGGCGAAGCAAGATTAAATCAACTACATGCTTTTTTAAAAGACTATTCAACCGAAGAATTAATTTGGGTGAATGGTTATTTGAGTGGGCTTGTAGCAAAGGATAAACCAAATGGAAACGGAGCAGGTTCAACTGCTGCTCATTCATCCGTGACTGCAAAGAAGTTGACACTGGTTTTTGGTACCGAAACCGGTAATTCTAAAAAGCTGGCTACAAACCTTGCAGCCATTGCAAAGAAAAAAGGAGTACAGGTTAAGTTGGCCGATGTAAGTCAGTACCGCATTACAGATCTTACAAAAGAGGAATATTTTTTTGTTGTGATCAGCACACAGGGTGAAGGTGAACCACCGATCCCCGCCAAAAAGTTTTACGATTACATTCATGAAAATGAATTGAAGCTTCCCAATTTAAAGTACAGTGTATTGGCATTGGGCGATTCTTCTTATCCGATGTTTTGCAAAACCGGTGAAGATGTAGATGCACGTTTCAAAGCATTTGGTGCAACAGAAGTAGTACCTATACAAAAATGCGATGTGGATTATGAAGAGGATGCTACTGCATGGTTTGAAAAAGTGTTGCAGGTGCTGGAACAAAAAGCAACAGCAGTACCTGTTGAAACAGCGGCACCTGTTGCCAAAAAGCCTGCCGGTAAAAAGCATTATCACGGCACAGTATTGACCAACGTAAACCTCAACGATCGTGGATCGAATAAAGCAACCTTTCATATTGAAATTGGTACCGATGAACCGATTGCGTACGAACCCGGTGATACAATTGGTATTGTACCCGGTAACCGGGCCGAAGTAGTTGATCGTATTATATCAATTACGGGTATTGCAGTTGATAAAATAATTGTAACAGCTAAGGCAGAAGGAACAGTTCGGGAACTGCTGTTACACAATCTTAATATCTGTTATTTGTTATCATCAACTGTAAAGAAATATGCAACCATCACCCAGCAGGAAATTCCTGATACAAGGATGGATCTGGTTGATCTGTTGCGTATCTATCCGGTTAAAGATGCCGCACAGTTTGAAGATGTAGTAAAAATATTAATGCCGATTGCTCCACGCTTGTATTCGGTATCTTCTTCACCTGCAGCACATGGTGAAAATGAAATTCATATCACCGTAGCGAAAGATGCATTCCTTTCGCAGGATGAACAACGTTTTGGTTTATGCAGTGCTTTCCTGGGCGATTTGCCCGTGGGTGCGCCACTTACATTTTATGTGCACAAGGATAAAAACTTTAAACTGCCTGCTGCCGATAAAGATGTAATCATGATCGGGCCGGGTACAGGTGTAGCGCCGTTCCGTTCATTTATTTCCGAACGTGATGCAACCGGTGCAAGTGGCCGTAACTGGTTCTTCTTTGGTGAACAGCATTTTGTTACCGACTTTTTATACCAGACCGAAATGCAGAATTTTGTGCAAACAGGCGTGTTAACAAAAATTGATCTTGCATTTTCAAGAGATCAGCAGGAGAAAATTTATGTGCAGCATCGTATGCAGCAAAAAGCAGCAGAGCTATTCAGTTGGATTGATGGCGGAGCTTCCATTTATGTAAGCGGAAAAAAAGATCCAATGAGTAAAGATGTGGAAGCAACTCTGCTCAACATCATAGCAAACGAAGGAAAGAAAACAGCAGATGAAGCAAAAGTCTATCTCGAGCAATTGAAGAAAGATGGCCGTTACGAGAAGGATGTGTATTAAAGAGTTGATAGTTCATAGATAATAGCTAATACTAAGAAGACCGAAAGTTAGTATAGTCAGAAAGTCCGAAGGATAGATAGAGGTTTAGTGTGTTTCATCCTTATTTGCGGACTTACCAACTTTCGGACAAACAAATTAAAATGAGCGAAAAAAATAATTTATCTCCTGTAGAGCGTATCAAAACAGCGAGTGAAGGTTTAAGAGGAACGTTGAAAGAAAGCCTGCAGGATGGTTTAACCGGTGCATTGTATGAAGATGATCAATCGTTGATCAAGTTTCATGGTATGTACCAACAGGATGATCGTGACCGCAGAGAAGAACGCACAGCTAAGAAATTGGAATGGTTGTATTCGTATATGATCCGCTTGCGTTTGCCCGGTGGTTTTTTAACATCCGAACAGTGGGTTGCTCTGCACAATGTTGCAGGCGAACATTCAACTGGTACCATTAAGATCACTACAAGGCAAACAGTACAACTGCATGGTATTTTAAAATCACATATCAAACCTACCATCTCTTCATTCAATACAGCAGGCTTGGATTCAATTGCTGCCTGTGGTGATGTAAACCGGAATGTAACCTGCAGTGCACATCCGTTCGAATCCGAAATTCACGAAGAAGTATTTGCGTTTGCAGATAAGATCAGTGTAATGGCTTTGCCCAAAACGAGATCGTATTACGAAGTGTGGCTCGACCAGGAAAAGCTGGTAGAGAAAACAGAAGAAGATCCTTTATACCAGGAGCGTTACCTGCCACGTAAATTCAAAATTGGTATTGCTATTCCGCCAAACAATGATGTAGATGTATTAACCAATGATGTGGGTTTAATTGCAGTAATTGAAAATAACAAACTCATTGGTTTCAATATTGCAGCTGGCGGTGGTTTAAGTTCAACACATGGTAACCCAAACACCTATGCACGTTTGGCAACCGTGTTGGGTTTTGTTACGGTTGAGCAAACATTGAAAGCTGTTTACGAAGTCATCACCATACAGCGTGACTATGGTAACAGAAGCGATCGAAAACTGGCACGCTTGAAATACACCATCGATCGTTTAACCGTTGAAGGGTTGAAAGAAGAACTGGAAAAACGTTGCGGTTTTAAACTCGGCGCAATCAAACCATACACATTCACATCACGTAAAGATCATTATGGCTGGAAACAAAATCACCAGGGCAAATGGTATTTCACACTGTTTGTAGAAAATGGTCGTGTGCTGGATGATGAGCAGGTAGCCATGAAAACGGCATTGCTTGAAATTGCAAAAACAGGAAAAGCAAATTTCCGTTTTACCGGCAACCAGAATGTAATTATTGCTGATGTACTGGAAGCAGATAAGCCTGCCATTGATACATTACTGCAACAGTTTAAACTCGATGCACATACCGGGAATGCAGGTGTATTGCGTAAGAATGCGATTGCATGTGTGGCGTTTAATACTTGTCCGCTTGCATTAGCCGAAGCACAGCGTTATTTGCCCACATTGATTGATAAGATCGAGCCATTGCTTGCAAAGCATGGATTGGAAGAGGATGAAATCATTCTGCGTATGACGGGTTGCCCCAATGGTTGCGGACGTTCAAGCGCATCGGAGATTGGATTTATTGGTACTGCTTACGGTCATTATAATTTGCATATTGGTGGCGATCGGGAAGGTGAACGGTTGAATACCAAATTCAAAGAAAGCCTGAACGAAGAACAGATTTTGATTACACTCGATGAATTGTTTGCGGTGTACAAAGCCGAGCGCAATGAACATGAAACCTTCGGCGATTTTTCTTACCGTAAATGGATCTTGAATTAAGCAGTGAAGTATTGGTTATTGATAGCAGCATTCTTCGTAAGTGTAAATCTGTTTGCACAGGATCCGCCGGCAGAAATGTGGGTAGGTGTTGCAGTACCGGTTCATTTTGGTAAAAACGATCACTGGCAATGGCATAACGATGCGGGCTATCGAACCAATGGCGTAAGTGTATTGCCACACCAGGCTTTGTATCGCACCGGCATCCGTCATTTTTTTAATCAGCATTGGAATGCAGCTGCAGGCGGTGCCTTATTTTTCACTCGGGTGAGTTACAAGAAAGAGGACAATGAATTTGGACAGGAAAACAGGCTGTGGCAGGAAGTGGTTCATCAAACCGATCAACAGAAAACATGGAGGGTCCAGAGTCGTTTTCGTTTGGAGCAACGTTTTTTTGAGGCGACTGAAGTTCGGGCAGCATTTTATGCTACCCGTTTTCGTTATCGTAGTGCCCTGGTGTATGCTCCAACCGGTAAGCTGCAGGTACAGCTGGCAGATGAATACATGCAACAACTGAGTAATAGCAAAATGAAGTTTAATCAAAACCGCATTATTGGGTCTTTGGTTTGCGCTATGAAAAAGCAAACACAACTGCAGTTTTCCTACATTTGGCAGTATCGTTCTGCTAGCTCATCGCAAAACATTGTAGCAATCATTTTTCAAAAAAGCATAGGAATTAATGGAAACAACTAATCCGGTTACAACAAAAAATAACTTATATCCTGTTTTTTTAAAACTGGAGGAGTTGCGTGTGTTACTGGTAGGTGCCGGTAATGTGGGTTTGGAAAAACTGCATTCGTTGCTTGCTAATTCGCCCAATGCTGCAGTAACCATTGTTGCGCCGGTTGTTAAAGAAGAAGTACGTCGGTTGGTGTGGAAACATCCCTCTTGCGAAATTGTACAAAAAGCATTTGAAGAAACTGATCTGGAACAGAAAGACCTTGTTATACTTGCTACAGATGATCGTAAACTTCATGAAGAGGTAAGAGCGCTGGCAAAAGCCAAAGGGTTACTGGTGAATGTGGCCGATACACCTGATCTCTGCGATTTTTACCTGGGCAGTATTGTGCAAAAGGGGAATTTGAAAGTGGCGATTTCAACAAACGGTAAATCGCCTACTGCAGCCAAGCGAATTAAAGAAGTATTGCACGATGCATTGCCCGATGAACTGGATGAAGTGATTGAAAATCTGCACAAGGTTCGCAATAAGCTCAATGGAAATTTTGAATACAAAGTAAAAAAGCTCAACTCCATTACAAAAGTATTGGTGGAGAACGATCGTATTGGTACAGAAAAGAAATGGAAAAAAGTAGCAACTTATTCGTTGCTTGCTTTTGCATTTATGCTGGTGGGTCATTTCATTTTTTCGTACATCCCGTTCCGGCAAATTGCTACCGATACTGCAGCATGGTATCAAACACTCGATAAAAATTTTCATTGGTTAATGTTGGCAGGTTTTCTTGCACAGCTGGTTGATGGAGCATTAGGAATGGGGTATGGGGTAACCAGTGCAACCGTTTTGTTGTCGGCAGGTGTTAGTCCGGCAGCTATCAGCGGGGCTGTACATACAGCTGAAGTGTTTTCAAGTGCAGCTTCGGGTTACAGTCACTACAAATTTGGTAACGTAAATAAAAAGCTGTTTAAAGCATTGGTGATACCCGGTGTTATTGGTGCTATACTTGGTGCTGTATTGTTAACCTGGCTGGGTAATAAAGATGCTATCTGGTTACGTGCATTACTTGCTTGTTACACATTGTTTCTTGGGGTGAAGTTTTTAATCAATGCATTTCGTGAGCAACGGCAGCAAAAGAAATTCAAACACTACAGTGCGCTCGCAGGTGCCGGTGGTTTTTTAGATTCGTTCGGCGGAGGCGGCTGGGGGCCCTTGGTTACCACCACGCTTATTAACAAAGGCCGTAGCCCCAAGTATGTAATTGGTTCGGTAAGCTTAACGGAGTTTTTTGTAACACTGGCAAGTGCATTTACCTTTTTTACTTTGTTAGGTGTTACACATTGGCAGGTAATTGTTGCTTTAATGCTGGGTGGCTTTGTTGCAGCACCTATTGCAGCAAAGTTGGCTGGTAAAATGCCAAAGAAAACGGCCTTTTTCTGTTTGGGAATTTTAGTGATTATCTGGAGTCTGCGTATTCTTGTTAAAGTATTCTAATAAGAAATTACTTCTTTCACAAGGCCGTCACTAGTGATGGCCTTTTTTAGTAGCTTTTTTTGAAATTAAAGTCTATTAATTTGGTAGGATAATAATACTCTACTAAATTTGTAGGGTAAATGAAACAAATTACTCCCTTTAATGCTCACCTGGTCATGCGGTTTACATCGGCTACCCGATGTTGTGCCTTTGCCTGTTAACCATTGTTCCATATAGCATTACTTAACAGCTGCACCGGCTTACACCGTGTGGCACGAACTACTTATTGTTTAAACTAATTGAAAAAATGAGAAAGAGTTTACTTTTTGTATTGTTGCTCACTGTTGCAACACTCACCGTCCGAAGTCAAAGTGTTTTAAAAGGCATTATTAAGGATGGCAAAGGCATACCTGTGGAATCGGCTACCATTAAAATAGTTGGTTCAACCGTTTTTACCGTGGCAGATGGTAAAGGACAATTTACAATTCCTGCTCCGAAGCAATTACCGTTTACCTTACAAATAACTTCTGCCGGCTACTCACCAAGTGAAGTGGTAATAGCAGAATTAAAAGACAGTGTATTGAATATTCTGTTGATTGAAAACAGTCAGTTATCGGAAGTGGTCATTACTTCAAGACGCAGAATTGAAACTGCACAGAATGTGCCTATTGCTATTTCTGTAATTGGTGGTTCGCAGGTTGACAATGCCGGCGCTTTTAATGTAAACCGTTTAAAGGAACTTATACCAAGCGTACAGCTGTATACATCCAATCCTCGTAATACAGGTATTAATATCCGTGGTTTAGGTTCTCCGTTCGGTCTTACAAATGATGGTCTTGACCCAGGCGTAGGTTTTTATGTTGACGGCGTTTATTATGCACGACCTGCTGCAGCTACACTTGATTTTATCGACATTGAACAGATAGAAGTATTACGTGGCCCGCAAGGAACATTGTTTGGAAAAAATACTACTTCCGGTGCATTCAACATTACTACACGCAAACCCAGTTTTAATCCCGGTGCAAATTTTGAAGTGAGTTATGGCAACTACGGTTACATACAGGCGAAGAGTTCAATAACCGGTGCTCTTACTAAAAAAATTGCAGGACGTCTTTCGTTTTCCGGTACACAACGTAATGGATTAATTGAAAATGTACGTACAGGAAAATACACCAACGATATTAATAACCTTGGCTTCCGTGGTCAGTTATTGTTCAAGCCATCAACCAATACATCCATTATACTTGCTGCAGACCTGTCCCGTCAACGTCCGGATGGTTATGCGCAGGTAGTAGCAGGTGTGGTACAAACCAAACGCCCCGGTTACCGTCAGTTCGATTCAATCATCAAAGCCTTAAATTATCAGTTGCCGAGCCGTAATGCATTTGATCGTAAAATTGATCATGATGTTCCCTGGAATTCCGGTAATGATTTAGGAGGTGTTTCGTTAAATATCGAACGTAAAATAGGTCCCGGAACGCTTACTTCAACAACCGCATGGCGCTATTGGAATTGGGATCCTTCAAACGACAGAGACTTTACAGGGTTACAGGCTTTGGCAAAATCGCAAAATCCGGCGAAGCATCAAAACTGGTCGCAGGAAGTTCGTTATGCCGGCCAAATCTCTTCACGTCTGAGTGGTGTTATTGGTTTGTTCTATATCGATCAGGAAGTGAAGATTAACGGTACAGAAGAATCCGGTTCGGCACAATGGCGTTTTTCGCAAAGCTCCACAAGTGCGCTCTGGCAAACACCCGGTTTATTTGAAGGATTTGGAATTAATACAAAGGCTTCGATAAAATCGAAAAGTGCGGCTGTATTCACAAATATTGATTGGGAAGTTGCAGAGGGGCTTCACATTTTACCAGGCTTGCGTTATAATTACGATAAGAAAGATGTTGTTTATAACCGTGTTGCATCAGGTGGTTTAGACACGGCCACTTATAATGGTACAACCGCTCAGAAAACAACGTTGCAAGGATTTAAAAATGGTGTTTACACCAGCCAGTCGTATGTAGCCAATGCGGAAGAAAATAATCTTACTTATCAACTTACAATTTCTTACAGGGCCAACAAGTTTATTAATGCATTTGCAACTTACTCAACCAGCTTTAAGCCGGTGGGTGTAAACGTAGCCGGTTTACCAACTGTAAATGGTGCGGCTGCTACCAACCTTGCGGTGATTAAGCCGGAAGATGTAAAGCATATAGAGTTGGGTGTTAAAACCAACCCTGCTGAAAATTTTATTTTCAACCTGATTTTCCATAATACGAATATTAAAAATTATCAAACGAATGTACAGTCTGCAGAGTTAGGTGTTAACCGTGGTTATATTGCTAATGCAGAGGAAGTGAATGTAAAGGGTTTTGAAGCAGATGCAAACTATAAAGTAAACAGTCATTTCTTATTCTATGGTGCGTTAACGTATACTGATGCGAAGTATGTAAAGTTTACGAATGCACCTCTTCCACTTGAAGAAACAGGATTAACTGAAAATGGTGTGCAAAAAGCGTTTAAAGATATTTCCGGTGGTGTACTGCCCGGTATTTCAAAGTGGTCGGGTTCATTGGGTGGAGAGTTTACAAATCCAACTACATTTTTAGATAAGCCTGCAAAATTCTTTATTGCATTGGAAAGTTTTTATCGCTCATCGTTTTCATCGAGCCCGTCTCCATCGGCTTACCTCAATATTGATGGATATACGTTGGTGAACGGTCGGGTTGGTTTCCGTGCAACAAACAATGGCTTCTCTGCTTTTGTCTGGGGTAGAAATATTTTTAATAAAAACTACTATGAGCAACTGTTGCCGGCAGGTGGTAATGCAGGTCATTACGCTGCTGTACTTGGCGATCAGGTGACATACGGCATTACATTACGTTACTCATTTTAAAAAGTTCAGTTTTTCCTAAGCAATAAGCAATCGTAACAAAGCAGCGTCCCGATTCTTCGGGATGCTTTTAAAACAGCTGTATGGCCGAGTGGTGAGGTGAAAGTCTGCAAAACTTTTTACGTCGGTTCGAATCCGACTGCAGCGTCAATACAAATAAAAATGAAACAGATACTTGCTTTTACCGTTGTTACTTTTTTTGTAGTGCAGTATACAAATGCACAACAGAAAATAATTGCAGAAGAAGAACAATTATGGACGGGTTATTTCAATCAAACAAGATTTAATAACAAGTGGGGTATATGGGCTGATGTACACATACGAACAAAAGAGAATTTTTTCAACAATCTTTCGCAGATTGTAGTGAGGCCGGGCATCACCTATTATTTATCGAATGATTTAAAGCTTACAGCCGGTTATGCTTATATCAATCATTTCCCGGCAGATAATCATAAAAATATTTCTCAGCCGGAACATCGACCATGGCAGCAGTTACAATTTCATTCGAAGTATCCACGTATTAAACTTATGCAGTGGGTGCGTTTAGAAGAACGCTTTCGGCGAAAAATATTGAATGATGATGCATTGGCAGATGGGTATAATTTCAACTTTCGGTTACGTTATAATATTCTGTCGCAATTTGCATTAAACCGAAAAATACCTTTTAAGCCAGGAAGTTTTTCGTTTGTACTGTCAAATGAACTATTTATAAATGCAGGCAGAGAAATTACGTATAATGTTTACGATCAGAATCGATTTTTTGCGGGCTTTCATTATCACGTTAATACCCACGACAATCTGCAGTTTGGTTATATGAATTTATATCAGCAACAGGCGGCAGGTAATAAATACCGAAATCTGCACGTAGCAAGAGTATTCTATTTTCATCAACTCGATTTAAGAAAGAAAACAACGAAATCATGAATAAGATTTATTTAAGCGATTCAGGCCCGAAAGTTTCACCGGCTATTTACGGTTTTTATCGTTGGAAAGAAGAAGAGGTAACAGTAAAGAATGTAGAACGTATTGTGCAGTTAAGTCTTGAGTTGGGCATTAATACATTCGATCATGCAGATGTGTATGGCGGTTACCAGGCAGAAACTGTATTTGGACAGGTGATCAAGGATTCTTCCATTAAACGGGAAGATATTGTGCTTTTCAGCAAATGCGGTTACAATCTGCCGCATCCGTTAAAACCGGGCATCCGTACACCACACTATAATACTTCGGCTAAACATATTCTTGCAAGTGTAGATCAGTCGTTAAAGAATTTAAGAACCGATTACCTGGATGTGTTTCTGCTGAACGGACTGGATCCTTTGTCTGATCTGGAAGAAACGGCTCTTACACTCCGCCGTATAAAAGACAGCGGTAAAATAAAAAATATCGGCGTTGTAAATTTTTCAGTGTTTCAGCACCAGCTTCTCAGTTCTTATTTACATGTACCTATTGTTACCAATCATATTGAATTGAATTTGCTTAATACAACAGCGTTTGATAACGGGCAGATCGATTACATCAAGCAAAAATATATTCGCCCGTTAGCAACAGCACCGCTTGCAGAAGGGCAAATTGCTGAAAGCACAGAACGTATACCATTACGTGTACGTGGCAAACTGGAAGAGCTTTCAAAAAAATACAATGTGCATTTTGAATCAGTTGCCATTGCGTGGTTAACCAAGTTGGGTGCACTTCCATTAATTGGTTCAAGTAATGAACAGCGCATCCGCAACATTGCCAAAGCATTTGAAATCGATCTCGATCACCAGGATTGGTACGAATTGTATGCAGCTTCAAAGGATAAATAAATTGTATGGGTACAAAACGGCTTTTACTCACCTTGTTTACATTATCGTTTATGATTTTCTCTTCAGCAGAAATTGTGAATTTTTTACCTGCAACATTAAAGGGACAGGTAACAGATGCCCGAACAGGTAAGCCCGTAGCCGGTGTGCATTTGTTTATTGTGCATGGAGAGGAAGAAGTGTTCAGTTCGGCCAAAGGAGAGTTTCATTTAAAAACTTGGTCTGCACTGCCTGCTGTTATAACTGTAGAGCACAAGCTGTATAAAGCGCAGCAATTTCGTGTAGAGAATGAAACAGACCGGATTTCGATTTTGTTAACGCCATTAAACTGAATACCTGAACCATGCACCTGAATTACCTTGCGTTGGCTGTTCCATTGTTTACAGGGTTTATGTTGCTGGAGTATGCGGTAGCTGTAAAAAGAAATCAGCAGCAGTTATTTACCTTCGATGAAGCTGTTGCCAATGTAAACGTTGGTATTGCCGAACGGCTGAGCGATTTATTTACAACAGGTCTGTTTTATTATTTCTTTGCCTGGATACATACGCATTTTGCTTTGTTTGATATAAAGCCGAACTGGTTTACGTGGATTGCCTTATTTCTGTTTACCGATCTGTTGTGGTACTGGTATCATCGTTTCGGTCACGAAGTAAATATTTTCTGGGGCTTTCATGTGGTACATCATCAAAGCGATGATTTTAATTATACCGTTGCTGCACGTATTACCGTTTTACAATCGGCTGCCCGTAGTTTGTTCTGGGCATTTTTACCTTTGCTGGGCTTTCCGCCGCAGATGATTACAACGCTGCTGTTAATTCATGGTGCGTATCCATTCTTCACTCATACACAGCTGGTAGGTAAATTGGGCTGGCTCGAATATTTGTTTGTAACACCCTCACATCACCGGGTGCATCACAGCTCTAATCCGCAGTACCTCGATAAAAATTATGGTGATGTACTCATCATTTGGGATAAACTCTTTGGCACTTTTGCTAAAGAAGATGAGCAACCGATATATGGGTTAACCAAACCGTTAAACAGTCATAGTTTTTTATGGCAGCATTTTCATTTTATTATGGAAATACTGGTTTCGTTTAAACGCTCTGCAACATTAAAAGGCAAATGGAACAGTATTTTCGGAAAGCCCGATGATATTGATCCACGTATCCGCTCCGGACTTGAACGGAAGTTCTCCAGAAAGGAATATGAACTTTCACAAACAAAAGCAGTACGTAATTACATCAAGTGGCAAACCATTGTGTCGTTACTCTTGCTGTTTCTGGTGATATTGTTTGAACATTACCTGCACCTGCCGCAATTAGTTACAGCAGCACTTTTTATTATTTTAAGTGTAATAACAACAGGTGCCATGCTGGAGCAACGACGCTGGATAGTTTTTCTGGAATATGCACGTATTGGTTTGCTGGGCATCTTTGTTTATCTCTGTTATCCGTCGTACAGCATCAGTGCTGTTATTCTTTTAATACTTGCTGTATTACTGTTGTTCTGCCGATCCATTGGCGAACGCTACAATGGTTACCTCTATGCTTCCATACGTTCGTAAGAAAACAGAAAAGCAACGAAACTGTATACAGGCTTATGTTCAAAAGCCGTTTAGGCCTTACCTTCGCAGCTCATTCAGAAGAATAATTTACACGTTATGAGTAAGTACAAGCCGGAAACAGATGCCATCCGTTTGCAGATGAACCGTACCAACGAAAAAGAACACAGTACGCCTTTGTTTTTAACCAGCAGTTTTGTGTACGACAGTGCAGAAAATATGGCAGCAGCTTTTTCCGACGATAGTTTGGATGTAAATATCTACTCCCGTTTTTCGAATCCTACAGTGGATGAATTTATCGGAAAGATCGCAGCATTGGAAGGAGCGGAAGATGGTATAGCTACCGGCACCGGTATGGCTGCCGTGTTTTCAACGTTTATGACCTTTCTCAGCAAGGGCGATCATATTGTTTCTGCCTCTTCTGTATTTGGTTCAACACATACAATTCTCACCAAGTATTTGCCGAAGTGGGGTTTCGAATCGAGTTACTTCGATATGAACAAACCTGAAACCATTGAAGCGTTGATTAAACCCAACACAAAGTTGTTGTATGTTGAAACGCCATCAAATCCCGGTCTCGATATTATTGACCTGGAATATGTAGCAGCCATTTGTAAAAAACACAAGATTCTTTTTGTGGTAGATAACTGCTTTGCAACACCTGCTGTGCAGCAACCGATTAAATTCGGTGCTGATCTGGTGTTACATTCTGCAACCAAGTTTATCGATGGACAAGGAAGAGTGTTGGGTGGAGTAGTGGTAGGCCGTAAAGAACTGGTACATGAAATGTATTTGTTTGTACGTAATACCGGTCCTTCGCTCAGTCCGTTTAACGCATGGGTGTTAACGAAGAGCCTTGAAACATTGTTCATTCGTATGGATAAGCATGCAGACAGTGCATTGAAGTTGGCGCAACGTTTGGAAGGAAATCCCAAACTCAATTCCGTTAAATATCCGTTTCTTGCATCGCATCCGCAATACGATATTGCGAAGAAGCAAATGAGCAACGGTGGTGGTATTGTAACCTTTGAATTAAAAGGTGGTATTGAAAGTGGCCGTCAGTTTTTGAACGCATTGGAAATGTTATCGATGACGAATAACCTGGGCGACAGCAGAACCATTGCATCGCATCCGGCATCAACCACCCACTCAAAATTATCGGTGGATGAAAAGAAAGCAGTTGGTATTACCGATGGGCTGGTGCGTATTTCTGTTGGGCTGGAGCATATTGATGATATTATTGCAGACATCGAACAGGCATTGGAAAAATGCTGATAGAATAGTATAAATAATAAAAGAAGAGCCACGTTTTGCGTGGCTCTTCTCATTTGGAGTAGCTTTCAATCGTCTGGCCGCTTTGAGCGGCCTGACTCGGGCGTAAAAAAAGCCCCGTTACTTACGTAAACGGGACTGTTATTACCTGATAAAACCAAAACATCGATTAGCGTGTGGGCATTCCTTCGTTGGTGCCTTTTACTTTTTTCAATAAAAGGATATAGCCGCAACACTCTTTATTTTTTTTGTTCACCTGTACAGGCTTAATCATATGCCATTCGCTGAACTTAGGCATATAACCGTAGCTGATGATGTTGCCATCCAGTTCGGGTTTTAATTTTTTATAGTACACCTGCTTCTCATCATAATCATACATACGCACCTCGGTAATTTTGCTGCCGGGATCGCCAATAAAAACGATATGGTACCAGGCACCCTGTGTCATTGGTACAATTACAGGCATCTCAAATTCGCTTTCCATGGTCATGCTGGCTTCTTTCAAAACCATAAAACCACTTTGCTCAAACGATTTTTTTAAACTATCTACTTGTTGTGAAATGGATTGATTATTACAGCTGCGTTGCCGGATATCCTGTGCAGAAACTAAATTAGCTGCAAGCGCAAAGGCCAGGATGAAGAAATAGGTTTTCATACTTGTACGGATATTTAAATTCTTTATGCTGTTTTTCAGCAGGATTGGGTACGATTTCCAGTACAAGATACGCCTAATTATATGATATTGGACCCTTTTCAAGACTATGTTTTATTACTACGTATTATCCCTTATGTTGATGTATGATTTTTACCTGCTGAATATACCAAGAATTATGCCCCGATGTCGTTTATTGTCCTTTATAGGTGTAAAAAGAGTTGGCTTGGGCGGTGCAGGTAAGCACCAGGTCGTTAATGCACACATGGGCGGGCAGGCTGGCGCAATAGTAAATAACATCTGCAACATCCTTTGCCGAAAGGGGCGTATAACCGGCATAAACTGCCGCCGCCTTGCTTTCATGGCCTTTAAAGCGAATCATCGAGAACTCCGTTTCAGCAGCCCCGGGGTGGATGGCTGTTACTTTGATATGATGGGGCAACAGATCAATACGCATGCCTTTGCTGATGCTGTCTACCGCTGCTTTACTTCCGCAATACACGTTGCCTTTTTCGTATGCCTCTTTACCTGCAGTAGAACCAAGGTTAATGATATGGCCTTGTTTGCGTTTGGTCATGTAGGGTAATACAGCCCGGCTTACATACAGCAGCCCTTTAATATTGGTATCAATCATGGTTTCCCAGTCGTCCATATCGGCTTCGTCAAAATTATCACGGCCCAATGCAAGGCCGGCATTGTTCACCAGTACATCAATCGCCTGCCAGTTTTCGGGCAGTGCTCCAATGGCGGCGAATACAGCCTCTTTCTGCTGTACATCAAACGCCAACGTATAAACGCTGATGCCATATGTTGTTTCCAGTTCTGTTTTAATGGACTGTAAACGATCTGCACGACGACCTGTTATGATCACATTCCAGTTGTTGGCGGCAAATACTTCGGCTGCTGCTTTGCCGAAACCCGATGTTGCACCGGTAATAAAAACAAGCTTACTCATGCTGTGAATGTACAGAGAAACTGTATTGAGCGGTTAGGCTGTGGAATGTTTTTATAAGCGGATATCTTCAATGGTTCGGTGCTGCCGGCTGCGTTCTGCGCCAAAAGCCATAAGGTGGCTTTCAACCGAAACTTCAATCGAAGAACTGAGCAGTTCTTTGTTTTGCTGATAGACGGCCTGCACCCAATCCTTCACCAGTCGATGATCGCCGCCGCCATGTGCATCGGTTTTTAAACTCCACGATGTTTGTTTGCGTGTTTTAAAATCGGTGAGTACAAAACTTTCCATATCGCCGATGATATCACCTTTCGATCCCATGATGCGTGTTTTACGTCCTTCGTACGATACATGCGCTTCCATTGAAAAGGCAGCTGTGGTACCGTTTTCAAACAACATGTTTACCGTTAAGTGATCGGGCTGATCATTATCCATACGGTACACACAACGTCCGTAATCGGTTACTTTCAGTTGCTCCAGGATATAAGTAGCCTGCTCATCTTCATCTTCAGGCAAATCGAACACATACGTACGTTTACGGTCACGGTAATAAATCTGCAAAGCAGAGTAAGGACAACTGCCTTCTACAGCACAGCCATCGGTGCAACGTTCGGTACTTCCTTCGGGTGCATTGATGTTTTTAAACCAACGAAGATTGCCAAAGCAATGCACGTCGTGCACGGGACTGTTTACCAGCCAGCGGATAATATCGGTGTCGTGTGATGATTTTGCAAGTATGATGGGCGCTGCCATTTTGCTGTTGCGCCATTTGCCACGTACATACGAATGGCTCATGTGTACATGTTCAATGGGCTCCATGTGTTGTATGCTGATGATTTCGCCGATTAAGCCGGCATCAATCACACTTTTCAGTTCACGGAAATAAGGTGAGTAACGCAGTACATGACAAACACCAACAATGCGTCCCGTTTCCTGCGCCTTCTTTAAAATCATTCTGCACTCTTCTTCGGTTGGTGCAATGGGTTTCTCCAGCAGCACATCATAGCCCGCTTCCAATGCAGCCAGGCAGGGAGCCGAGTGCAACTGATCGGGTGTTGCAATAATTACTGCATCAGCTATTTTATCTTTTGTAAAAACTTCTTTCCAATCGTGGTAACATTGGTCGGCCGAAATTTTATGTTTGCGGGCAGTACGTCTTCTTCGTTCGGCATTGTTATCCGCTACTGCTACAATCTGTAATTCGTCGGGGTGTTCTGTTGCATAATCGGCGTAAATCGTACCACGATGTCCTGCACCAATTAATACTGCTGTAACCGGTATTTCAATTTTTTTATGAAGTGGATTATGAAATACATCATCTGCCAGGCCTAACAATGCAGCTACTTCTTTCCATCCATCTGTTGCGATGTTGGTGAGTGTTTCTACATGGCGTAAAATTGTTCTTGATGCAATAAACTGGCGTAACGACATATGCTTCTTCTTTAAATCAACATAAATATTCTTACCGGCAGTTGTTGTTGGTTAGATGGTTTACGGGTGGCAACAGGAGTGGTGTTAATCAATTGATAGAACCATTCATCCACCTGTGATTGGTTGCTACTTTAAAATTAGGAAAGGAATTGTTAATGAATCAACACAATTACAAGATCCATCACATTTGTTTGTGTGGCACCGGTTATAAATAAGCCATCGCATTGTTTAAAAAACGGATAGGCATCGTTTTGTGTAATTGCATGATTGAGTTGAAGCTGTTGTTGCGCAGCTGCCTGTACAACCGCCGCATCAGCAAAAGCGCCGGCGGCATCTGTAGGTCCGTCTGTACCATCGGTGCCTGCAGCCAACAATGTAATGTGCCTGTTTGCCGGGTAATGTTGCAATGCACAAAGTGCCAGTTGCTGATTACGCCCGCCTATACCATTGCCAGTAACTGTTACCGTTGTTTCGCCGCCATATATAAAACAGGCGGGTAGTGCACCTTCGTATGCACCGGCCTGTTGCATAATAGCAGCCGCATGTTCTGCAGCTTCGCTTTGTAATGATGCCGGAAATGTAAAGACCGTGTAGCCGAGTGCGGTTGCTTTATGTGCAGCTGCCTGTAATGCTGTATCGTTGCTGCCGATAATGGTATGCGTTACCTGCAGTAACAAAGCATCGCCGGGTTTTATGGTTTCTGCAACAAGACCGCTCATGCCATTCTGCAAATGTTCTGTAACTGCAGCAGGAATTATTTGTTCCAGTTGATACTTTGTAATTACGTTCCATGCATCGTTAAAGCTGCTTGCATCGGCAGTGGTTGGTCCGCTTGCAATGGTTTCAAGATTATTACCCGGCACATCGGAGATGATGAGTGTATGCCAATGGGCCTTTGGCGCAGCACGTAATAACTGACCGCCTTTGATATTGGAGAGATGCCTGCGTACGCAATTCATTTCAGCAATTGCTGCACCGGAGTTGAGCAATAGCTGAAATATTTGTTGCAGTTCATTTAATTGGATGCCTTCGGGTGCATCGGCCCAGAGTGCAGAAGCACCGCCGCTGAGTAAACAGAGTATATGATCGCCGGGTTTTATTTGTTGCAGTAAAGCAAGTGTTTGTGTTGTTGCGTTGATGCTGTTTTCATCGGGCACCGGGTGTGCAGCTTCCATACATTTGATGATCTTCAGTGGTACGGCATGTTGGTATTTCGTACTTACAAAGCCGGCCTGTATAAAATGACCAAGCAGTTGCTCTGTTGTTTGTGCCATGGCAGCTGCCGCTTTACCTGCACCAATTACATAGAGATTGCTTTCTGCTAACGAAATAACTTTGTTGGCGGTATGCAACAGATTGCCTTTCAATTGCAGGTAATGCGGCAACAGCGTTGCAGGTTGTACTGCTGCAACCGCTGCTGCATAAATTTCTTTTGCATGATTTCTGTATTGCATAAATCAAACGCCCGATAAACGTAATGAATAATACAGAATTGAAAACATATATCATGCCTGCTTTTTGTTGCCGGATGCTTTGCAGATTTTTTAATTGCAATAATTTGCTTGGGGTAAAATACTCGAGTTAATGAAGCAGCCTACTTTTACTCAGGCATGAACGATATATTTACGCCACTAGGTGTTTTCCTTTTTATCTTTTAATCGATAGTACCATCTAACTGCAAAAAATCCTGGGATGAAAAGGATTAAAAATAAAATCGAAATTCTTAATAGAATATGTCCGAAGGAAACTTCCGAATAATCTTTTGCAATGTATAGTCTATAGTATAAAGTCCTCCCTATCGAATTAAATAAAGCGAATATAAAATTAAAGATGTAGCCTTTTCTTATCATTTGTCATGAAGATGGATGTTTTATAACCTGAAAACTTACTCTGGCTTAAACGAAATACTTGAGCCATTTGATGATAGCCATGCTGGCGATGCAGATATATTTTACTTATAGTTTTATTCCCCATTCATTTAGCATGGGTCTGCCCAGCAATGCATTTGCTTCTGCATCGTTTTTAAATTTTTCTTTTTTCGGATTCCATTTTAACGGACGTTTCAGTTGGTAGGCAATATTGGCAATATTGCATACTGATGCTGTACGATGCCCGGTTTCAACATCGCAGATTGGTTTTACTCGTGTGCGCATCGCATTCAGAAAATCTTTGTAATGATTTTCACTTTTGTATACATGCTTTTGCATATCACCAATCATTTGATTTTTTAAAGATGCAGGTGTGGTCTCCAGTTTCCCACGGCCAATGCGTACTTCACCTTCGGTTCCGGTAAATAACAATGCATTGTTCCATTCCCATTTTTCATGCGTCATTACAACTCCGTTTTTATACTTGAACGTAAGAACGGGATGATCAGCATCGGGCGCAAATACTTCCACGGGTCCGCTCTTATCCATATCCAAAGCCCATTGTGCTATATCAAACATGTGTGCACCAAAATCGGTGACCATGCCGCCGCCAAATTCTTTGTACAATCTCCAGTTGGGATAAACATCTTTTGTAACAGGTGGTGCCAGTTCGGCGTTAAACGGTTTGTATTCATTCGGACCAAGCCATTTCTTCCAGTCTAAACCGGCAGGTGTAACTTCTTCCGGTAAATTGTACGCAACCGGCGGTGCACCGATATTTACTTTAATACTTTTTATTTCGCCGATGTAACCATTACGGATCAGTTCAACTGCCTGCCTGAATTCGGGCCACGAACGTTGCATACTTCCTGTTTGAAAAATACGATCGTGCGTGCGTGCGGCTTTCACCATTGCTCTTCCTTCTTTTACGGTAAGGGATAATGGCTTTTCACAATAAATATCTTTCCCCGCTTCAGCAGCTCTCACCGCCATTGCTGCATGCCAATGATCGGGTGTGGCAATAACAACCGCATCAATATCTTTTCGGGAAAGTAATTCTCTGAAATCCGTATACACCGAAATGTCCTGCCCGTTACCGGCCTGCTTATATTTTTCCTGGTTGCTTTTGATGGTACGAAGCATCAGTTCCGTTTTGTCGTTATACACTTCGCTTAAGGCCAATATCCTGATTTCGTTTGTTGCTAAGAAGTAATTGCTGAGGATGCGTCCCTGCTTGCCACAACCAATAAATCCAAGAGAGATCATATCGCTGGGAGCAATGTATTTCGATCCGTCAGGACGGTTGCCACCTAATACATAACGGGGTACAATTATAAACCCTGCCAGTGCAGAGGCGGATTGTTTGATGAAATCTCTACGGCTGTTGTTGGTTTGGATTTCGTTTTTCTTAGCAGTCATTGGTTGTTGCTTTTTATTGGTAAGACAATCGTTTCTTAATGTGCATTTGAAAATACGAAGATTCGGTTAACCGGAGTCGCTTCAGTTTTTGCAGTAAGCTGTGCTTTTTATTTTGGCATAAGCGAGAGGCTTGCCCCATTTGGAGACGTTGCTGTATTGTTATTCGTCAATCGAAAGAGCTCAAAGTGAAAATAGTAGAATCAGGATGTTCATTGCTTGTTTCTTTGGATGGAAGAAAGTGAAGACCCGTTAAAAGTTGAATCGATTTCCGGTTTTCGTTGTGCGTTTGTGCTGCTATTTTTTGAAACTGTAATATTTGAAATGCAAAATCAATTACTTTTTCTGCGGCTTCTTTCATCATTCCCTTGCCTTGAAATGTTGTCATCAGTTCATAACCGATTTCGCAACTGTTTGTTTCGTTCGAAAAATTAAATAGACAAATCGTTCCGACAAATGTATTTGTGGTTGTTAACGTAATGGCCCAATAGAGTGAGTTGCTTTCTTTTATGTTCTCATTAATCTTGTTGATAAAATTTATAGCATCTTCAATGGTTTTGCTTGGTGCTCTGTCAAGATACATGTTTACTTCTTCATTGGAACGTAAGTCGAAAATAGCTTGCTGATCATCAACTGATAATTGTCTGAGAGTAAGGCGCTCGGTTTTTAATACCGGGAAAGGAGTGAAATTTCTGTTTATCATGACGTCATATTTGTTCTAACAAGAGATTATCGGAAAGGTCTCGTCTTTGTTTAAAGTTACTTCGTTCGCTTATTTATTTCAATGATTAAGAATCGCATCTGATGAACAGCGTGGGGGCGGGGAAGGAGGGTTATTCAAAAATAAGCGAGATACTTACTTTAGTTGGAGTCATTTTTTTTGATTCTTTTACCTGTCGAAACAAGTTTAAGTGAGTTGATATAATCTGTTTCAAACTCAATTACTCGAATATCGACAGGTCTGAATTTTATTTTTCCTTCCCATTTTCCTTTTGGGTTTAAACTTTCTATCACAAGTTCTTTCTTGTCGATTGATTTAAGCCGTCCTAAATAGCAAGCAGTCTCAGATTTTGTATAAAACTGGAAAACGCCAAAGTTGTCAGTTAGGTAGTTTAAAATCGTTTCAAGGTCGGTCAATGGAATAATATCTTTATCCGTTGGCCGAAGTCCTTTTAGGTTTATCACTTTTTCATGCCATTTTTCTTCTGTGCCTCTGCGAAAGCCTTCTACGTTTTTATGCCGGAAAATAATGTAACCGTCAATGATGTAATCAACAGGATTATATTTCATTAAAGTCCATTCATCATTGTAGTCAACAACATAACCATTTATGGGCGTTTTTTTATCTGTGAATTTTACAGAAATCAATTGTCCGATATGTTTTTTCTTCACCATATATGTTGTTGATTGTGAGCGTAGCGGCAAACTCTAAATTATACTCCACTTCCCGCAAAACCAAATCATCGACCCAAATAAAAAAGGCGGCATCACTGCCGCCTTCAAGTCTATTTTCATCTTCACTTCATCGTATTAAAATCACTGTTCCTTTTTTGGTAATTGTTCTTCCTAAATAATCGGTGCCGCTTACCATCCACACATAAGCGCCCGGATCTTGTTGCCTGCTTTTAAAAGTGCCATCCCAACCATCTTTTTGTTTGGTGGTAGCAAACACCTCTTGTCCCCAGCGATTGAATACACGGAAATAATGAAACTGTGCAATACCCACTGTAAACGGTGTTAATACATCATTCAGATTGTTACCATCTGGTGTAAAGCCTGTGGGTACTAAAATATCGGGTGAAATTTTAAAAATGCGCACATTTACTGTATCATAGTTAAAACAACCTTCCGGTGTAGTGGTGAGCATGATGTACCGGAAGTTTTCGACCGACCCGTCAAAGATGGCTACAGGGTTTTGAATGTTCGGATTGTTTAAATACGTGGGTGGTTGCCATTGATAAACAGTTCCGCCACTTCCGTTTAATTGTAATGGCTGACCCACTACAACAGCTGTGTCGTTACCGGCAAAGGCCAATACTTTTGGAACAACATTTACCAGTACGGTATCGAACACCGGTTTCGGGCAACCCAAAATATCGGTGCCTCGTACAATAAAATTGGTCGTACTAACCGGAAACACCGTGGTAGTTGCACTGGTGGGCGAACCTGTATAACGTGCAGGTGACCATAGCCAGCTGCTTGCATTGCCTGTTGCAGAAATAGTTGTGGTGTCTTCAAAACAAATGGTTACGTCCTGGCCTGCATCCACAACAGGATAGGGCACCGTTGTTACAACCACATCGGCTGTTTGTACACATTTACCAATTGATCCGGTAACGGTGTATGTATTACTTGCGGCAGCAGGTGTTACCGTTGGATTTTTTAAAGTTGGATTCCGGAACTGATTAACAGGTGTCCATGCAAACAATAAACCATCGCCTGCAGGCCTTAGTGTAATGGAATCGCCACGACAGATGGTTGTGTCGTTTGGTGGAATCAATGTGACTGAATCAACCACGTTTACAAAAACCGAATCGGTATTAAAACAACCCGGCGCCAATGTAAGTGTAACAAAATATTTTGTGGGCCTGTCGGGACTCACCAACGGATTGCTGATATTTTGATTGTTGATGTTGTACGATGGTGACCATGCAAACGTTCCTTGTCCGGCGGCAGTAAGTTGCAAGGTATCAATGGAACAAATGAGTGTATCGTTGGTCAATTGTATGGCCGGTTTATCTGTTATAACAACAGGTTTTATAATTGTATCTAAACAACCTTTGGTAGAGCCGGCAATTAACTGTACCTGGTAAGTACCCAGGTTGGGATAACTGTATTGCGGGTTTCGTAGTAACGATGTATCGTTGAGTGCTGACGGGTTTCCGAAATTCCACTTCCACGAATTGGGCGAACCATAGACGGATGTGGTACGATCGGTAAACTGGATGGGCACATTTTTACAACCATCGTATGCATCAAAATCGGGGAAGAAGCCGGGGTACACATAAATATCGGAGTACGATGTATCGGTGCATATTTCACCACGGTTTACAATCAACATGATTTTGTATTTGCCGGTATCGGCATACGTATAAGTTGGAATACTTTGTGTTGACGTATCGGCAGTTGAAGCACCTACACCAAAATCCCAATACCAGGTGCGGATTTCGCTGCTGGGTGTTAAATTCTGAAAGGTTTGTGTAAAGCCATCGCAGGTTCGGTTTTCCAGTGGCAGTTCCGCATCAGCAAAATCACAATCAGAAATACGTACAGTAAAATCTTTTCGGTGTTGCGATATAATTACTCCTTTTCTCCATTCGGTAATGCACACATTTACTACAAAGAACGAAGCTCCGTTGGGGTTGGGAATACCGGCAGGTGCTACACCTGAAATAACACCTGTGCGTGGATTAATTGTTACACCCGAACCTAAAGGCGATGAGCCGCTGTAACCTGCAGCATAGGTAAGTGAGCCGTAAGGCGGATTGAAAGGTTTGATAGCTGCAGCATTGGTAATGCCGGTACTGTTATACGCATCGCAAAAGCTATAACTGAGCGAATCTGTTGCATCAGGATCTTTTGCACCAAAGGGCAACGTAAAACGTTTGTTGCGGCAAATGAGTACTGTATCCTGTACATCAAACACCGGGCTGGAATTTGTTTCGCTGCCAAGTTGTGCGGTACCGGGAATATTGGTTACATATGTTGCGCCAATGCTTTGCCCGGTAACATTCGATAAACCGTTAATACGGCAGCAGGTTTGAAACGCAACTGTATAGCCTTGTACACTCGAGGGTAAATCTATTTGCAAACTGTATAAGCCCACTTCGTAACAAACAGGAGGTGCATTAATGATACAGCTGAACGGGTTTTGCAGCGTAAGTGTTGTAAAGCTGGTGCGTTGCACCATTACACTGTCTAAATAAGTGCTGTTGCTGCCACGGTTAAAAATACCCATTACCACACTTGTAGGTAATGGCGCAAGCCCTGCACCGCCGGTATTGGTAATGGGATTACAATCACGGAATAAACGCAAGGTAATGTTGAAGATGCTGCCGCCGTTGCTGCCGGGGCCTACATAGGTGTAATACATTTCGCCGCCGGAAATATGCCCTGCCTGCAGGTGATGAATGGATAGCAGTATAAAAAAGATCAGCAATAAACGTTTCATGCAGTAACAGAATCTTGGGTTAGTGTGTGAATGGTTGCTATAAATGCTGTGATTGTTTCGTTGAGTGCTGTGGTTGCTTCGAGCATGCCCATGTGTGCAATGCCGGGTATAAGTTTAACCATGCATGTATTGGGTATCGAAGCCTGCGCCAGCGCATCTGCCGGGTTTACGGCTTTATCTTCTTCGCCAATAAACAGCAGCACCGGTACGTTGGTTTGTTTTAAAACAGCGGTGCGGTCGGGCCGGTTCATCATGGCTTTGTAATACGCAATCAATGCTTCGGCAGTAAACTGTTTGCCTTGTTCAATCAACAACTGTACTTCTTCAACATGTGTTCGGTTAAACGTTGCTGCAAACAGGTTGGGTATGGTTGCTTTTACAAATTCAAATGCACCGTGTTCCTGTATAAATGCAATGGATTTGTTGCGTGCTTCTTTTTTCTCTGCTGTATCGGCATATGCTGTTGAGTGAATTAAACCGAAAGCCTGTAAACGTTCGGGATATTTTTCGGCAAACGCCAACGTTACATATCCACCCATGGAATGACCAAGCATAATGCAACTGCTGATCTCTTCTTCATCCAGCATCAGTTTAATTGCTTCTGCCATGGAGTCGATGGAAAGTGTGGCACTGTTGAGTGTAGATGCGCCGGTGCCCGGTAAATCGGGTAACAGTATTTTATGGTTGTTTTGTAAAACAGGCAGTTGTTTTTGCCAGATGCGATGGTCTTCGCCAAAGCCGTGAATAAGTACAATGGGATTGCCCTTGCCAATACAGGTATAAGAAACGGTTAGTGCTTGTTGCTCTGCCTTCTGTTGCATGCGGTAAAATACAAAAAATACTCCTGCACTGCCTCCTTTGTAGCTGAACGGGACGAATTTTACGATAAGATTGACAGTTAGTTCTTTCTCCGGCCAATGAAGCGCTGGTAAAAGCTAAACAAAATCAATAAGGCCGATAGCAGAAGGGCCGCTTTGCTCAGCAAATCACCCATGCGTACAAAGAAAGTTTTGTTTGCAGTTGCTTCAATGTTCAGGGTGGTTGAAGCGGCCGTCCACCAGTTTTGCGGTTGATGGATTTCACCAACAGGATCAATAAAACAACTGATGCCGGTGTTGGCACTGCGCAGCACCCATGTTCTTGTTTCGATGGCACGCAGTTTTGCATAAAGCAAATGTTGTTTGTAGCCGGGGGTGTTGCCCCACCATCCATCGTTGGTAATAATGGCAATGATGTTGGCGCCTTTGCGAACATACTTACTCATGTATTCGCCATAAATACTTTCGTAGCAAATAGCAGGGGCGAGTATATTTTTATTTTTTAAGTTGATGGGCGTACGTTCTGTTTGTTTGGCATAACCCCCTGCCGTGCCGCCGAATTTTTCAAATATAGGTCCGAGAAATTTTAAGAAGCCGGGCAATGTTTCCACACCGGGTACCAGCATCGATTTGTGATAGATCTGCAAAGGACCGCTGCTGTCGATGAGTAAGCAGGCGTTATATACTTCGTAGAAAGTAGAAGTGCCTTCAATCGGTCTCGCATCGTTCGATACCCGTTCGTTAAACACACGATAACTTTCAATGCCTGTAAACAATTGCAGTTTCGGATGCTGCCGTAAAAAGTTGAAGAGGGGTAAGAGGAAAAAGTTTTCTTTCAGATTTGCTTCATCAAAACCATTGCCGGTGTACAAAGCCGTTTCGGGCCACACAAGAAGAGTTGTATTGCTGTCGATCTTTTCTTCGCTGAGTTTTATGAGTTGTTGCAGTTGTGCATCGAAGGTGCCGGTTGATAATTTTTCGTAAGGATCGATGTTGGGTTGAATAATAACAACGGAAGCAGATTGGATGATGTCTGATTGATGATTTATGATGTTGGATGTACGCTTATTTGCGATGAGTAGTGATGTTAAGATCGGTAATACAAGCAATGCCGAAATAGTTACAAGCGATGAGATACTTACTTCGTACTTTGTTTTTCGTACATCAATCAGTTTAAACAGTAACACATTTACAAGAAGCACCCACAAGGTACCGCCGCTGGTTCCGGTGTATTCGTACCATTGAATCCAGTTTGTACGACCGGCAAATACATTACCAATGGTGAGCCAGGGCCAGCTGAGTCCCCAATCCTGCAAGTGCAGGTATTCGAAACTCATCCAGAAAGCAATAAAGGAAGTATAACCAATGAGCGAACCAAAACGTTGGCGCATAAAACGAAAGCCCATCAGCGGTATGCACATGAGTAAACTGTTCACAATGATGGCCAGCCATGCACCCAGCATATCGGCATTCCAGATCCACCAGGTGGTGCTGATGTTCCAGGTAAAAGTGGCCAGGTACATCAGCCAGAAAAATTTCAGACCTGAATAGTTCTTCTGTTCAATCAATAACAAAGGAATAAACGCAAAAAAAATGGCGACAGTAAGATTAACTGTAGGCCAGGCAATAAAAAACAGCAAGCCGGAAAGCAGCGACAGTAAAACAGGTTGAAACTTTTTCAAGCAAATGGTTTTTGTAAAAATAAGAATGCCCGGCTATATTAACCGGGCATTTATTGTGAAGTAACTGTTTTATTTCGGCATTACCACAAAGCCATTCAGCATATTCATAAAGTCCTGCTTGTATTGGTTGAACAGGTTTTTGGCAGTATAACACAATATCTGTGAGGTGCCCGATTCGTTGCTGAAATAATAACCGGCGTAGGTAAACGTCATGCCGCTTGTTGTTGCCGTAAACTGCATAAACAACAAACGCTTACCATTCACAATTCTGAATTCTTCTTTTTCAACAACAACATTCTCGGCTCCACGCATTTTCATACTTTTTAAAACAATGCCTGAAAAATTCTCAATCGGTATTTCAATTTTTTCAACAACGGTAATGCAATAGCCATCCTGGTCTTTCAGTTTTAACAGGAACTCTGTTGCTTCAGTTGGCTTCATGTCTGATTGTAACCATTTTGTTTCGTTGTACCACAGTGCATGATCGGTGCGTTCCGATTTCAATAATGTTTTTGCAGCTGTTGGTTTACTGTATTTGGTTAACAAACTGTCGTTGAATTCTATTTTGCTGCCGGTTGCTTCTGGTTGATAAACCCATGTGCCATCGTCGTTAAGGATAACCGTTTTGCCATCTTTTGTTGTAGCTGTTTGTTGTGCCAACAGTGCAGATGCCGGTAGCAAAAGGACAAGAAAAAGAATCGTTGTTTTCATGCTTATGTAAAAAGGTGTGAAAGATTATTTGTTGTCAACAGCCATACCGTTAAGGAAGTCTTCAAAGTCGGCTTTGTAGTCATCTAACAATTTACGGCCGGTATAACAGATTAATTGCGTGGTGCCGTTTTCGTTACTGTAGTAATAGCCGTAGTAAACAAATTTAACGCCCTGCATGGTGCCACTCATAACCATGTGCAATACTTTCTTTCCATTTACCTTCCGGTATTCAGCCAGTTCAATCTTAGAATCGGGTGCACTTTCTTTCAGGTTGTTAAAGGCAATGTCTTTGAGTGTCTCCATCGGTATTTCCATCTTTTCGGTAATGGCCATGCCGTAAGCCGATCCCTTTACATGTTCAAACTCGTACTCTGCATCTTCATTATCTGTTTTCGGTTCTACTTTCCACTTAATGGGATTGTAGTTGAGGATAATGTCGTTGACTGCAGATTTTTTTACAGCAATGTTTTTAGACGAAGAGGTGAAGATTTTCGGGTTCAGTTCAATCTTAATTGTACTGTCCTGTTCCAGCAAAACCCAGGTGCCATCATCGTTCAGCTGAACTCTGAGGCCTTCATCGGTAGTGGCATATTTCTGTGCAAACAAACTGCCCGATAAAAAAAGAAATAAAAGAAGAAATGTGTGTTTCATTCCGGGTTGAATTTATTGAGTTGTAAAAATAAGAATGCCCGACCGTAAACGATCAGGCATTCTTTATAAAAGATTTCGCTCCTGAGATTTAATATTAATTCAACAATGGACGAAAGATTTCGACTGCGCTCAATCTTTTCAATCCGTCCTTCGACTGCGCTCAGGACTACTTTAGTTTTAACGTGAATAGTTCGGGCTTTCTTTTGTAATAATTACATCATGTGCATGGCTTTCTTTCATACCTGCATTGGTAATTTTTACAAACTGTGCATTTTGTAATTCTTTAATATTCTTAGCACCGCAATAACCCATACCTGCACGCAAGCCACCAGTGTACTGGTGTACAATTTCACTCACGTTGCCTTTAAACGGTACACGGCCCTCAATACCTTCGGGTACTAATTTTTTAATACCATCTTCCACGTCCTGGAAGTAACGGTCGCCACTGCCTTGCTGCATGGCACCGATGGATCCCATACCACGGTATTGCTTGAATTTTCTTCCTTCGTAAATAATGGTTTCACCGGGGCTTTCTTCTGTACCTGCAAATACACTACCCATCATTACAGTTGAAGCACCTGCTGCCAATGCTTTTACCATATCGCCTGTATAGCGGATACCACCATCGGCAATAACAGGAATACCTTTTGCCTTCACGGCGTGTGCTGCTTCCATAATGGCTGTAAGCTGCGGAACACCAATACCGGCTACAATACGAGTGGTACAAATAGAACCGGGACCGATACCAATCTTCACTGCATCTGCACCAGCATCGGCCAATGCTTTTGCACCAGCGCCTGTACCCACGTTACCGGCAATAACCTGTAAATTTTTGAATTTCTTTTTCAATCCTTTCAAAGCCTCCATTACACCTTTACTGTGGCCATGTGCACTGTCGAGCGACACAATATCAACACCCACTTGTTGCAATGCATACGCTCTGTCGAACAGATCGGCGGTAATGCCTAATGCAGCACCAACCAGTAAACGGCCATACGCATCTTTAACGGCGTTCGGGTGACTTTGTAGTTGTAAAATATCCCGGTAGGTAATTAATCCAATGAGTGTACCATCCTTTTTTACAACCGGAAGTTTTTCAATTTTATGCTGACTTAAAATGGTCTTTGCTTTTTTAAGATCGGTTCCTTCGGGGGCAGTGATAAGGTTCGTCGAAGTCATTACTTCGCTCACCTTTTTCTTTCCGTTTGATTCGAAACGGAGATCACGGTTGGTAAGGATACCGGTGAGTTTATTTTTTTCATCAACAATGGGAATACCACCGATTTTATTCTCCTTCATCAACTGCAATGCATCGCCAATGGTTGCATCATGTTTCAATGTAATGGGATCGATGATGAGGCCGCTTTCGCTACGTTTTACTTTGCGTACCTGCGCTGCCTGATCTTCAATACTCATGTTTTTGTGCAGGATACCCAAACCACCTTCACGTGCCAGTGCAATTGCTAAACCGGCTTCGGTTACAGTATCCATTGCTGCCGACAGCATGGGGATGTTGAGGGTAATGTTTTTGGTAAGCTGGCTGCTGATGTTTGTTTCACGTGGTAAAACCTGGCTGTAACCGGGTATTAACAATACGTCGTCAAACGTTAAACCTTCACCGAAAAATTTGCTTTGAATTGCTTTGTTGAGAGAGGAAGAATTTCTTGTTGCCATGTGCAAAGATAAGGTGGCGGTAGTATTGCTTCCAAATCGGCCTCTGAACCGGCTTTTATACCCGCTTTTACGTATGCCATTTACCTGATAGTGGTATTGGTGCAGGCTACTGCAAAAAATACTTTTGCGCTGTGATAAGCACCTTTAACCTGCCTTTATAAGAAGATCGAACGTTTTTCTGCAATCAGCATCTTCTTCTTCAAAAGTCATCATACAAGGAGCTACAACAAATCATTAAAAACAACCAAAACATGAAAAAGATTTTATCTGTTCTTGCAGTTTCAGCCATTGTATTGTTCGCAGCCTGTAAAGGCGATCAAGGTCCTGCCGGTCCTGCTGGCGCACCGGGAGCAACCGGCGCAACTGGGGCAACAGGAGCAACAGGGCCTGCCGGTGCTGCAGGTACTCCCGCACAAGTGGTTTACTCTGCATGGGTAACAAGTCCTTTTGCACAACGTGATACAACAATTGATGGTACCTGCGTACGTATACGACATATCAACGCTCCTTCGTTAAGCAATACCATACTTACACAAGGCACTATGATTACTTACTTCCGTGTAGGTTCAATCGGGCCTTACCAGTTGCCGTATGTTTCTGATGCTGGTGGTGCTACCAACCAGATCAATTGCATTTATAACCTGCAAAAGATATTTGTGTACCGACATACGTATAACACCTGTCGTTTTACTTCTGCTATTGCCGAATCATATCCCGGTCAGCCGGTTATGATTAATCTTCCGCAATCGCTGGAATATCGTTATGTGTTAATTCCGGGTCTTATTGCAGGCGGTCGTTTTACAAGCGGTCCTGCTGCCGGTTATTCTGTAGCACAGTTGAAAGAAATGAGTTACCAGCAAGTATCAGCACTATTTGCTATTCCTGAAAACGGAACAAATGAAAAAAGTAAATAAACCTGTATAGTCGTTCGCTATTCATTGTAAACGCCCCGAACCGGGGCGTTTTATTTTAGAACATACATCTTGCCCGGCAAACTATTTACAATGCCATTCATCTCCAACATTAATAACGCAGCAGCTACTGCACTGCTGCTGATGGCTGTTTGCAGATTAATTTCATCAACATGCAGTTGTTCGTGATGTTGCAGCAGGTCAACAATTAAACGTTCATCGGCAGTAAGATCAACGAATAGTTTTTTCTGAATCACTTTTTTCTTTTGCTGTTCTTCCCAGCCCATTTGCAGGATAATGTCTTCGCCGTTACGGATGAGTGCTGCCTTGTTGCTTTGAATTAAATAATTGCAGCCCTCGCTTTTACTGTCGGTCGTTCTGCCCGGTACAGCAAATACATCCCGGTTGTAATTGTTGGCAAGATTGGCCGTAATCATACTGCCGCCTTTGTTGCCTGTTTCAATAACAATGGTTGCATCGCACATGCCCGCAACAATGCGGTTGCGTGTAGGAAAGTTGTGGCGATCGGGTTTTGTTTCTTTTCTGAATTCCGTTAACAGTCCGCCGCCTGCTGCAATCATTTCTTTGGCCAGTGTGGTGTGGTGCGATGGATAAATTTTATCGAGCCCGTGTGCCAGCACACCCACTGTTGACAATTGCTGTTTCACACAAAATTTATGTGCAATGGCATCAATACCATAAGCCAGACCGCTTACAACCAAGGGTTGCAGTGGTTGTAACGTAGTAAGAATTTTCTCTGTCATTTGCTTTCCATAATCGGTATTACTTCTGGTGCCGATGATGGAAATGATTTTTGTATGATTGAGATTGGCGTTACCCCTGTAAAACAACAATGTGGGTGGATCGTAACAATGCAGCAAACGCTTGGGGTAATCTTCGTCGGTTAAGAACAGGGGTTTGATCTTGTACTTTTCAATAAAGCTGATCTCTGCTTCCTGATCTTTAAACGCATCAAATGCTTTAATGCTTTTTGCACGCACTTCGCCAATACCTTCTATTTTTTCGAGTGTTGATTTTTTTGCTTTGAAGATGGCTTCAGCAGTGCCTAACTCATCTGTAAGCGTACGTGCATGTACAGCGCCGATATTGGGCACCTGGGTTAAAGCAAGTTGGTAAAGCAGGTCGGTGTTCATCTTGTTTCCAAGATAACAAAAAACTATTTCGCTACAACCTTCAACTCTGTTCGTCTGTTTTTTGCACGACCCTGTTCGCTCGTATTATCTGCCACCGGTTTTGTTTCGCCAAAACCTTTGCTGCTTAATCGATCGGCAGTAATGCCTTTGTACAGAAAATAATTGATGACTGCTTTCGCCCGGTTGTTGGAGAGTGTAAGATTGTCGGCTGGTTTACCTACGTTATCGGTATGTCCGTCGATCTCAATTTTTATAGTCGGGTTCTCTTTCAACAATTGAACTACTTTGTCCAGTTCGATCATCGATTCCGGTTTAAGTTCTGCTTTGTTTACATCAAAGAATACATTCTTCAATACTACACTTGCGTTTACTTCAATCGGTATTAAAGGAATATTGATGGTGTACGTTGTATCGTTGCCCGATGTTTTCAGGAAAAAGTTTTCGGAGTAAAACAGGTAACCTTTACGGTTTACATTAAACGCATAGTCTTTACCGGTAGGAAGTGTAATGAGGTAATTGCCTTCTTCATCGGTTTGCACTTTGCTGATGGTTTGTGCCGATGAAAGATTGATGAGCTCTACTGCAGAAGGTAATCCTTGTTTTGTTTTTGCATCAAACACATTTCCCTTCACCCATAATGTTTTGTACGGACGTGCATGTTCGGGTAGTTCAAAACTATACAGATCCAAACCGCCACGGCTATCGTTGCCATCGCTTGCATAATAAGCGGTTTTGCCATCACCTGCAATCATCAACGAACCTTCATCATCAATGGTATTAACAGGATAACCGAGGTTCTGCGGTTTCTCCCAGCTGCCATCGTCTTTTTTGCGCATGAAGTACAAATCGGTACCACCATATCCTGGATGACCGTTGCTGGTAAAATAAAAGGTTTGGTTATCGGGGTGAATGAACGGACAACTTTCATCGGCACTGGTGTTTACTTCGGGGCCCATGTTGCGGGGTGTACCCCATTGTCCGTTTGGCTGAAGGTAACTTACAAATAAATCGCTGCCGCCAAAGCCCGATGGATCACGTGCTGCAAAATATAATGCTCGTTTATCGGGCGATAAGCTGGGTTGACTTTCCCAATACTCTGTATTAATAATGCGACCGATGTTAACACGTTCGCCCCAACCATTTTTGGTGAGGTATGAAACATATAAATCGCAACTGCCTTCGCCATCTTCCATATTACAACCGGTGAAGATGAGCATACGCCCATCCTGCGAAATAGTTTGTGCACCTTCGTTTTCTTCGGTGTTCAAATTGCCGGGCAAAGGTTCGGCTTTGCTCCAAACGCCGTTTCTTTTTTCGCTGATGAAAAAATCTTCATGCCCGATGCGGCGTGTAAACACCAATGTGTTGCCGTCGATGGTTGCAGTTGGGAAATACTCCAGCTGTTTGCTGTTGATGCTGTCGCCTAAATTCTGTGGCGCAAAAACATAATTTGTTGCAGGCATTGTTTTTTTATAGTCAACAGCAAACTGGTAACAACGTTTTCTATATTCAGCCGACTTAATAATCCGTTCGTTTAAGTTTGGTTTTTGTAAAAAGCGATTGATGGCTGCCAACGCTTCATCAAAATTGCCATTACCGGCGAGGGCAATGGAGTTCGGCAGTAAAAAAGTAATGCAGTAAACAGAATCCAGTTCGTTGGCTTTACGGTAAAACTCAACAGCCTGTTTGTATTTTTTTTGTTCGGAAAAAACGCCGGCTTTGCTCAAGTAGGCATCTACAAATTTTGCATCGGCTGCAATACATTCATCCAGCAGCTGCATAGCACGGGTGTAGTTTTTTACACGTGCTTCGTTAATGGCTTCACCATATTTATAACCGAGTTTGGTGTTTACTTTTTGCGGATCGTACCATTGCGCAGAAGAGGAGAGTGTACAAAATACACAGAACAAAAGGTATAGTTTTTTCAGGAGCATTGAATTCATAGTTCAATATACGAAGATTCAATGTAGGGGCTGTTAAAGCAGTGTTGAATTTAGCGGTTACTCAAATCTCGACTTCGCTCGATTTTTGAAACGTCCTTCGACTTCGCTCAGGACTAGGGTACGTTAATGTACTTGTGCACCTGCAAACTCAGTTCCCATTGCGGGTTTGCTTTGATATAGTCGATGATGAGTGGCGTAACCTGTGCGGCTTTATCCCACTCGGGCTGCAGGTATAATTTACAGTTGGGCGACACCAGTGCGGCGTATGTTTCGGCCCAATCAAAATCGCTCTTGTTAAAGATCACCACTTTTAATTCGCTGGCATGTGGCACTACCTCAGGCAAAGGTGCTTTAAATTTTTTAGGCGAAAGACAGATCCAATCCCATTCGCCACTTAACGGTGAAGATCCCGATGTTTCAATATTGGTTTGAAAGCCGGCTGCATGAATGGCTTTTGTTAATGCATCTAAATTGTGCATCAGCGGTTCGCCTCCGGTGATAACAACGATTGGAAGATTTGTGTTTTGGAATTTGGAATTTGGATTTTGTTTATTTGTTTCCTCTTTCAGCTTTGCGACAATTTCACCCACACTAAACTTTGGATGTTTTGCTGCATCCCAACTATCCTTCACGTCGCACCAAACACAACCTACATCGCAACCGCCGAGGCGGATGAAGTAGGCTGCACGGCCCTGGTGGAATCCTTCACCTTGTAACGTGTAAAACGATTCCATTAAAGGCAATACCTGTTGCGTTGTATCAATCAAAAATTCATTCATTTGAAATACAAAGTTAGTGCAGCTTACAGTTTACTAACGTAAGCGTTATAGGTATTCATCAGCAACCCGGCAATGGTCATTGGTCCAACGCCGCCGGGTACCGGTGTAATAGCGCTGCTCTTTGCTGCCACTTCATCAAACTTTACATCGCCTTTCAAAGCAAAGCCACTCTTTTTTGTTGCGTCGTTTACACGGGTAATACCAACGTCAACAATTACAGCGCCTTCTTTTACCATATCGGCTGTTAAGAATTCGGCCTGGCCTAAAGCCGCAACAATAATGTCGCCCTGCAAAGTCATTTCCTTAAGGTTGGTTGTTGCAGAATGGCAAATGGTAACGGTACAGTTGCCGGGGTAGGCTTTACGACTGAGCAAAATGCTCATGGGTGTACCCACAATATGGCTGCGGCCAATTACCACAGCATGTTTGCCTTTTGTTTCTATTTTATAATGTTCGAGGAGGAGTAAAATACCATACGGTGTTGCAGGAATAAAAGTTGGTGTACCGGCAACCATATTGCCCACACTTACCGGGTGGAAGCCATCTACATCTTTTGAAGGATGGATAGCGCTGATCACCTTTTCATCGCTGATGTGTTTGGGCAATGGCAACTGAACAAGGATGCCATCAATAGCAGGATCGCTGTTGAGTAATTCTATTTCTGCCAGCAAAGCGTCTTCAGAAATATCAGCAGGCAAACGTTTCAACGTGGAGCCGAAACCAATTTCAGCACAGGTTTTCACCTTCGATGCTACGTAGGTTTCACTGGCGCCATTGTTGCCAACCAAAATAGCTGCCAGGTGAGGAGCTCTTTTTCCTTGTTGCAATAAAGCACTTGTTTTTTCTTTCAGATCTTCTTTAATGGCTTGAGCTGCCAGTTTGCCGTCGAGTAGTTGCATGGCGCAAAAATAACGCAGCCGGGCCTTGTTTCCATTGAACACAAAAAATTAAATCGGCATGGTTTGCAGAGCGGGCGTAAATCGCTTAAATTTCAGTTTCAAACCACAACTGCTTGAGAATATTTCTATCGCTTATCTGCATTGTTGCAATGCTGCCTTTGCAAGCGCAAACTGTGCGGCAACCTTTATTGGCATCGTATCCCGGACTGGGTGCTTACAGCAAAAATGCCGCCGATGCATTTTCATTTACCGTAAACCCGGCTGCATTAGCCAACCTGAAACAAAGCGGTGCAGGTGTGTACAGCGAACGTCGTTTTTTGCTCAATGCATTTAGCCAGTATACCGCAGTGGCTGGCTTACAAACCAATTCGGGGGCGTTTGGATTACAGGCAGATTATTTTGGTTATGCCAACTATACCGAAACACAGTTGGGGCTGGGTTATGCACGTTCGCTCGGCAGCAAAATTGATATCGGTGCAAAATTTAATTATTACAGTCTGCGTATTCCTGCCTATACATCTGCTTCGGCTATTCATTTTGAAGCAGGTGTGCTCATGCATTTAACTGAAAAACTGCATGCCGGGTTTAGTGTATTTAACCCGGTGGGCGGTGAGCTGAATAAAGCCACGAACGAAAAAATAGCATCGGTGTTCAGGGGTGGATTGGGTTACGAAGTGTCGGATCGGTTTTTCATCAGTGCAGAAATAATTAAAGAAGAAAATAAAAATATCGGTGTAAATGCCGTGTTTCAATACGAGCCGGTAAAACAGCTGTTGATCCGGGCGGGTATTAACACGGTTAACTCACAGCCATTTGCAGGTGTAGGAGTTCGCTTTGGTTCGTTCCGGGTTGATGTGGCTACGGCTTATCATCCGCAGCTTGGTATTTCTCCCGCCGTAATGATTTTGTTTGATGGTAAACGAAAAGAAAAAGAGGCTGAGTGAAAGGATTGTTGACCATATGCTTCTTTTTGCTGATGTTGGCTGTAAACGCACAGGAAACACAAACCACCGAACAGCAGATTGAAAACATTACCGAAGTAAACGAATCGGAAACGGAAGATGATTCGTACCTGCAATCGCTTCGGCTGTACCAGCGCAACAAACTCAACTTAAATACTGCTACCGAAGCTGAGCTGAAAGAGTTTCCTTTTCTATCGCCCTTACAATTGGCCAGCTTTCTGAATTACCGAAAGCTGTTTGGTAAATTCATTAGTGTATACGAATTACAGGCTATCCCTACCTGGGATTATGAGTTGATTCAGAAAATGCTCCCCTATATTATGGTTGGGCCAGCCTTATCGTTGAAGGAAGATATTGGTGCACGGCTGAAAGATGGAGAGCATAGCATCCTTTCACGGTTAACGTATATAGTTGAAGAAGCAGAAGGCTTCAGGAGAAAGAAAGATACCGCTGCCACCAGTTTTTATCCCGGCGGAAGGGAGCGGGTGTTATTGCGGTATAAATACAATTATAAAAATCTGCTGCAGTACGGTTTTACGGCAGAAAAAGATCCCGGTGAACAGTGGTTTAAAGGCGCACAGAAAAACGGGTTTGATTATTATTCTGCACACCTGTTCATCCGCAATGCAGGCATCATTAAAAGTTTTGCCTTGGGCGATTTTACGGTGAACATGGGGCAGGGGTTGATTCAATGGCAATCGCTGGCATTCAAGAAAAGTGTGGATGTGTTGAATACAAAACGTCAAGCTGCCATACTCCGTCCATTTAATTCAACCAACGAATATTTATTTAACCGAGGCGCAGGTATTACGCTGGAGAAAAATCATTTTCAACTGACAGGCTTTGCCTCGTTCAGAAAAGTAAGCGGCAACCTTACTGTTGATACAGTTAGTTCAGACGATTATTTTACATCACTTATTACGTCGGGCTTAAACCGAACGCCCAACGAACAGGCCGATAAAAATGCGGTGCAGATGAATTCGTACGGTGGAAACATCAGCTACAATAACGGTGCATTTCATATTGGTGCCAATGCGGTGCATTTTCAGTTCAACCGTCCTTTTGTACGTGATGATCAGCCGTACAACAATTTTGCTTTTCGTGGAAAGCAGTTAACCAATACAAGTGTTGACTGGAGCTATACCTGGCGCAACATGCATTGGTTTGGCGAAGCAGCTAATCATAACGGGAATAATTATGCCATGATGAGCGGCTTACTTGTAAGTGCCGACCCGAAAGTTGATCTCTCCTTCGTGTACCGCAATATGCAAAAAGGCTATCAATCCATTTTTGGCAATGCGTTTACAGAAGGTACCTATCCCACCAACGAAAAAGGTTTGTTTGCAGGGGCTTCAATTAAGCCCAACAGTAAATGGCGGTTGGATGGTTATATGGATTTTTATCGGTTCCCTTATTTACGTTTTCGCATTGATGCACCCTCGGATGGTCAGGATTACCTGGTGCAGCTTACGCATCGTCCGAATAAACAACTGGAAATCTATACACGCTTTCGCCAGGAGAGTAAAGCCCTCAACTACACCGGCGATGGGGAGTTTGTAACAGCCTTGGTGGACCCTGTTACCCGTAAAAACTGGCGCACACAAATTCAGTTCAAAGTAAACACATCCATTACGTTGCGTCAGCGGTTTGATGCCATGTGGTACGATGTTGGCGGACCGATGGAAAGCAGGGGCTTTCTTACTTTTTTTGATGTGTTTTACAAACCCATGATGAAACCCTTTTCGGCCAACATGCGCCTGCAGTATTTTGAGACCGACGATTATAACAGCCGTATTTATGCCTATGAAAACGATGTGCTGTACGGTTTTTCTATCCCTCCTTTTTCCGATAAAGGTTACCGCTATTACGTAAACCTTAATTACGATTTATCGAAACAGCTTTCGTTCTGGTTTCGTTGGGCCCAGTTCATTTACAGCAACAAAACAACCGTTGGGTCGGGTTTAGATGAAATTGCCGGTAATCACCGGTCGGAACTTAAGCTTCAACTCCTTCTTCGATTCTGATTCTTACCTGCTTTGAGCAGTAAAAAACGAATTATTGACTGTCGTGGGTAAAAAAATGTCTTTTAAAACAATTAACTTTTTTTTAAGGAATTGGAGAGAAATCTTATTTTACGAAAATTAATAACCAAATCAATCAACATGAGAAAAAAGCTGTTTTTTCTGGCAGCACTGCTATTTAGTATGCAGTTTGCAATTGCTCAGAGCGTTGACGTAAGCGGAAAAATTACGGACGACAAGGGAGCTCCCATCCCTTCGGCCTCTGTAATGGAAAAAGGTACCCGTAATGGTACAGTAACCGCCAACGATGGAAGTTTTGCACTGAAAGTAAAACAAGGTGCTAAACTGATCATCTCTGCTTTGGGTTACGAAACAAAAGAAGTAACCGCAAGCGGAAAAGTAACCGTAGAACTTGCACAGGACACACGTTCATTAAGTGAAGTGGTTGTAACCGGTGTGGGTGTAGCTACAAGTAAAAAGAAGATTGCCTTTGCCACAGAAACAGTAACAGCCGATAAATTACCTGCAGCTCCTACAGCTGATGTTGGTAATGCTCTTGTTGGTAAAATTCCCGGAGCTCAAATTTCAAGTGTTGGCGGTAGCCCCGGTGCTCCGGTAAACATTTTGTTGCGTGGTATCAACTCAATCAGAGGTGGTACACGCCCCATGATTCTGGTAGATGGTATTCAGGTAGCAGCTACCGGTTTAGAAAGCCTCGATCTGAATAGTGTTGAACGGATAGAAGTTATTCAGGGACCTGCTGCCGGTACCATTTATGGTGCACAGGGAGCGAATGGTGTAATTCAATTGTTTACTAAAAGAGGTAAGCAGGGTAAATTAAACATTGACATCTCTTCCAGTGCCGCTATAAATGAGCTGTTGAATATTGGCGGAGTTCAAAAGTCGAGATTCCATTCGTTTAATACCAATGCCAATGGCGAGGTAGTAAACAGTTCAGGTGCGGTAATTCAGTTCGATCCTGTTACAGGTTCTTATCTGGATAATCCTGTATTCAACCTTATTACGCCAACCAGTATTGCCAATAAAGAATACAATAAAAATCTGAAGTTTTACGATCATTATAAGATGTTCTTCCAGCAGGCATCGATCTATAACAACTCCATTAACATTAATGGCGCAAGAGATAAATTCGATTTTGGATTTATTGTATCTGACAACAGGCAGGGTACTGTATTTAAAGATAACGGTAACTACAGCCGTACAAACATGACAGCCAATATTGGTGTTGAATTGTTCAAGGGGTTAAAATTCAGAACAACAACACAGTTGGTTAATACTGTAAGTACTTTGTTGGATGCTGATGGACGTAACATGTTTTACGCCATCAACAATGCCCGTCCGTTTGCAAATTTTGAGCAAAAAGATGCAGCCGGTTTATATTCTCCTTATTTTGGTGATGCTGTGGGTGTAAATCATTACAACTTCAAGTACATCCAGGAAAATGCAGATTATAAAGAGAAAACAATTGACATTATTCAGAATTTCAACCTCAATTATAAGTTTCCACGTTTTGTTGAAATTGATGCGAAATATGGTTTAAACAGAAGTGGTTTAAACCGTCGTTATGAGATCTTCGACCAGAGCGGAAGCGAAGGTGCTGAGTACTGGCAATACCAGGCAGAGTATTATTCTCCCCGTACATCTTTTGGTGCGCCTTCAACAAATACGGAAACCGGTGAAATTAATCAGCGTGATGTGGTTGAAGTGTTTCAGAACTTTAATGCCAATGCATATATCCGTTTCGATTTTGAAAAGGATTTTAAAATTAAACTTCCGATTACTTCATCTACGCAGGTTGGTTGGGATTATCGTAAAAGCTCTGTTACCGATTTCTGGAGCTATGGAACAGATGCTCCTGACTTTACGCCTTACAACTCAACCAACATGGCGAACTTTAAAATTGCTACCGATTCCAGAACCGATTTTGCAACGTATGGTTACCTGGTTAATCAGCGTTTTGATTATGGCGAATTTGGTGGTTTCAGTGCCGGTTTCCGAAGCGATTATTCATCAGCATTCGGCAGAGGTTCAAAACCATTTACATTCCCTCGTGGAGATGCGTATCTGCGTGTTTCAAGCTTCGACTTCTGGCAGAATCAAAAAATCAGCTCTGTAATTACAGAGTGGAAATTGAGAGCTGCATATGGCGAGGCTGGTATTCAGCCGGGCGCATACGATCGTTTCCCTGTTCTTACTGCAACAACAGTTGGTACACAAAGTGCATTAAGTACGCCTGTAACAAATGCCAATCCTGATTTGCAGGTAGAAGTAGCGAAAGAGTTGGAAATTGGTACCGATTTCTTATTTAAAGCGGGTAAAAACGAATGGTTTAAAAATATTGGTTTAAGCTTTACATATTGGGATCGTACTTCAGAAAATGTAATTGATCAGGTAGATGTGGCACCAAGCTTAGGTATTGGCCGTCAGTTAACCAATTCAATGACGTTAAAGTCAAATGGTATTCAGGCTTCAGTAAACCTTGGTGTTTATACTGATAAAACCTGGAACTGGAATTTTACCACCAACTTCAGCAAACAAAAATCAATAGTAAGTGAAATTGCAGGTGGTGCAGAAATTCTTAAACTCTCTGCAGCGGGAAGCTCGCAATATGTTATTAAAGCAGGCGAACAAATTGGACAGATTTATGGCTACCTGTTCCTGAACAGAGTTGATCAGCGGGATCCTAATGGCAATTTTTACATTGCAGAAGCATTACAGAAGAATTATGAAGTAGCGAGCAACGGATATGTTGTTAACACAGCTACAAAACAACCTTTTGCAACATCAAGACGATATACATTGGGTGATCCGAATCCTGATTTCAATATTTCATTTATCAATGATCTGAATTACAAAGGATATGTAAACCTAAGTTTCCAGATCGATTGGGTACAAGGAAGCAACTTGTATAATCAAACAAAAGAATGGATGTATCGTGATGGTATCCATAAGGATTATGCAGTGCCTGTAACAATCGGCGGACAAACTCAAGCATGGACTGCATTTTATCGTGGTGCATACGCAGTAGTTGCAGCAAACGGTACAAAAAGCTATTTCATGGAAGATGCATCGTTTGTTCGTTTACGTAACATTGCCTTATCATTCGATGCTGCGAAACTGTTCTCTATTAAAGGAGTTAACAGATTACAGCTGGTGTTATCTGGTCGTAATCTTGTTACACTTACCAAGTACACCGGTATGGATCCTGAGGTTAGTTCCGGTACAAGTAACTCATCATGGGATCGTGGTGTAGATCACAATACCATTCCCAACATTAAGTCGTATCAGGTGGGTTTAAATATTGGATTCTAATCATTAGAAAACTTAAATATTACAATTATGAAACGATATAAATTTCTCCTTCTTTTAGCTGCCGGCAGTATGTTTTTTACTGCCTGTAAAAAAGATCTGGCATTAAATAACCCCAACAGCCCCACACCGGAAGCCTTAACATCTGAAAAAGGGATTATTGGATTTGCAAATGGCGGCATCTACATCACCGGTTTCCGTAATTTGAAGTATACCGATGGGGTATACGGTCCTTTCTGGAGTGGTGCCCTTGGTTTTCATGAATTAATGGGTGATGTTGTTGGTGCAGATGCGGCCAACGCTTACTTAAATCAAATGGGATGCCCCAACAGCGTTAAGTACGATAATGGCACAACGGTCGTTAATCCTAACTCACCCAGTACACAAATTGCGTTGGTACGCCAGGCAAATTCAAATCAACAGGCCGGTAATAATTTCCTGTACTATGAGTGGGCTTATATGTACAACCTCATCAGCAGTTGTAATCTTTTATTAGAAAAAGGTGATGGTGTTACATACAGTGGTGATGCTGCTTCTAAAAAAGCAGCAATTAAAGCATGGGCCTATTGGTGGAAAGGTTATGCTTACAGCCGCATTGGTTCAATTTATTACGCAGGTTTAATTATTGACAAATACGGTGAAACCAACGGAAATTATGTAACCAAAGAAAAGATAATTGAAGAAGCGAATAAAAATCTTGATTTAGCAGTTACTGCTGCAAATTCAGCGCCCAGTGCAGTTGAGTTTACAAAAATGCTCAGCCAGATAATTCCTTCATTTTATCAGTTAGGAAAAGGTAATCCTGTTTCGCCTGCCGAGCTCAGCAGAAACGTGAATACATTGAAGGCACGTAACCTGCTTGTTAACAAAACAACTGCAGCAATGACAGCAGCAGACTGGGCTCAGATTGTTACTCTTACCGGAGCTGGCATTCAAGCGAACGACAATGTGTTTACTGTACGTTCCGACGTACGTGGCGATTTGTTTAGCTCAGGTCAGTTGGTAATGGGTCGTACATATTCAAATATTCCCGGAGGTGCAACCTATAAGTTGAGTGAGCGTTGGGTTCAGGAGTTTAAAACAGGTGATAAGCGTAAAGATCAAAACGTAAAATCAGGTACTCCTTACGTAGGTCAGGCCGATCGTGGTAATGCACATTTTACCCGTTGGGCATTGGTGAATGGCGGTACAGGTTTATCTGGTGTAGCTGTTTATGCAAACGGAACTCCCGGTGAGTATGAGTTTTATTGTGCAGGTAATTATGAGGAAAACCAATTAATGCGTGCTGAAGCGCTGATTAATTCAAATCAGGTAGAAGCCGGATTAGCAATTATTGATGCTGTACGGACTTACCAAGGTGCCGGATTAGCTGCAGTTGCCGGTACAAGCTTAACGCTTGCACAGGCAAAAGAAGAATTAAGACGTGAAAGACGAATTGTGTGTGCTTTCCGTGGTCTTTCTTTCTACGATGCCAGAAGATGGGGTGTGATAAACCCTGTTGCCCAAGGCGGAGGCCGAACAGGTGCGGTACTTTTGTCAAATGCAGGTGTCGTTAGTACAAATGGTACAGTTGATTACGGATATCTCGATTATTGGGATGTTCCTGCGAATGAACTGGCCTACAATCCAGCTGCATCGGGCGCTGCACCGGTTGTAAATCCGAAAAACTAATAGCCGTTTATGTAAAAAAAGGTCGCCCACAAGCGGCCTTTTTTTGTTTTATATAAGTTTTCCTGTTCCAAAGCAGCTTTTGTAGTTAAAGGACTGTCAAAAAATATAGCCATTAAAAAAAATTAACAATTTTTTGTTAGTAGTTTCTAAGGCTTATATTTGACACGTTTTTTTAACTAAATCAATCAACATGAGAAAACTTCTTGCAATGGTGGCATTGCTGCTGTTCTGTGCGTATGCAGCTTTTGCCCAAACTGTTGTAGTGCAAGGCCGGATTGCCGATGATAATGGCCCGGTACCTAATGCTACAATTCAGGAGAAAGGAACCAAAAACAGCGTAACTGCTGATGCCTCGGGTTCTTTTACAATTAAAGTGAAACAAGGCGCCCGCCTTGTGATTACAGCTGTAGGTTACGAAACTACAGAGATGGATGCATCAAATGCATACATGAACGTATCTCTTAAAACCAAAGCTGATGAGCTTCAGGAGGTTTTAGTTACAAGCGCCTTCGGCGTAAAAAAATCACAACGTACAACTGCATTCAGTTCTCAGGTTATTAAAGCTGAGCAATTAAATGTTATCCGTCAACCAAACCTCAACAATGCGTTGGCTGGTAAAGTTGCCGGTGTTCAGTTCCGTGGTCAGGCTACTGCCAAATTAAACGATCAGGGTTTCCTGCGTATTCGTGGTGGTGGTTCTTTAGGCGATCAATCTGCGATTTATGTTGTGGATGGTACAATTACAAACTCATTTGACATTAACCCGGATGATATCCAGGACGTAACAGTTCTGAAAGGTGCGAATGCAACTGCATTGTTCGGTAGCCGTGCTGGTGCCGGTGCAATTGTTATTACTACCAAGAAGGGTTTTGCAGGTAAAAAAGGTATTGGTATCGAAGTTAACCAAGGTGTAACAATCGATAAAGCTGCTTATTTACCTCGCTACCAAAACGAATATGGTGGTGGTGATGGTGATTGGTTAACTTTTACTTACAACAACACCATGCCTGCAGAATGGCAAGCATTAAATGGTAAGCGTTATCATGACTTTACAGATGATGCCAGCTGGGGTCCAAAAATTGACGGTGGTCAATACATTCCTTGGTATGCATTTATTCCTGGTCATGACAGATATGCGCAAACAGCTGCTTTCACAGCTCAACCAAATAACGTACGTGATTTCTGGAATACAGGTGTTACAAATAATACCAACGTAAGCTTTACACAAAACAATGGCGCAGGTCAGAGTTTGCGTGTTTCTTACACAAACCAGTCTGTAAAAGGTTTATTACCAAATACAAAATCAATCAGACATAACCTCTTTACTACTTTCAGCATGGATCTGGGTCGTTTCTTTACTGTAGGAGCGAATGTTACCTACACTAACCAGCAGATTAATGGTGAATTTGGTGATGGTTATGCCAACAACTCTTCGGGTAACTTTAACCAGTGGTTCCATCGTGACCTCGACATGGGTATCCTGAAAGAACTTTCTGGTTTAAAAACTCCAATCGGTACATTGGCTTCATGGAACTTCCGTCGTAATCCGGGTTCTTGGAGTGCTGCTAATCCACGTAACAGTGTTTGGGGTGCTAACTACTGGTATAACATGAATTCTTATTACGAGAACATCAATTACCAGCAAAAGCGTGACCGCTTATATGGTGATTTGAACCTCGTGTTTAAGTTGAACAACAACTTTAAAATTAAAGGAACCATCCGTACAGACCAGTTCAATGCAGGTGTTGAAAACATTATTCCAACACTCATTGAATACTCTGGTGTACAAACAGGTTTCTTAGCCGGTTACGGTACAAGCACAACTGTTAACAGAGAATGGAACTTTGAAACTGTAGCTACTTATACAAAGAGCTTCGGTGACCTTGCTGTTTCAGTTAACGCCGGTGCAAACCGTTTACAAATCAGAAACAGAAACGTTGCTGCTAACACAAACAACGGTTTAAGTGTTCCTGATCTGTATGCAATTTCTAACTCAAAAACAACACCAACTGTAAGCAACGGTCGTGCAGATCAAGCTGCGAATTCATTGTTTGCGTTTGGTGATTTTGAATACAAGAAGTTTGCAAGTGTAACATGGGCTGTTCGTAACGACTGGTTCTCTACACTCCCTAACGGTAATAATGCATTATTATCACCTTCAGTTGGTGCTTCATTTGTATTCAGCGAGTTTACACAAGACAAATTATCTTGGTTAAACTTTGGTAAAGTATTTGGTTCATGGGGTAAGAAGCCGAAAGCTCTCGGACCATATGCTCTTAACCTTAACTATGGTGTAAATCCATTGTTATGGGGTACAAACTTCTTAATGTCAACTCCTGATGGTTCACCTGATCCAAATCTCCGTGGTGCTTTAACAACCACTTGGGAAACTGGTATCGATCTGCGTTTCCTGAAAAACAGATTAAACCTGACAGTTACTTACTATAAAGAAGATAACAAAGACGAACCTTTAGGTGTAACAGTTAGTGGTGTAAGTGGTTTTACTTCACAAACAATCAACGCTGCATGGGTTCAACGTTCTGGTATCGAAGTAGAACTTGGTGCTAACATCATCAAGAAGAAAAACTTCAGCTGGAATGTAAATACAACTTATGCTTACCTCATCGATAATAAGGTTAAAGCGCTTGCTCCAGGTTTAACAAGCTATACTTTATCTGGTGGTTCTTTCGGTACACGTTTTGCACGTGCTTTCCACTATGTGGGTGAGCAGTGGGGTATGTTAACCGGCGGTGGTATTGCACGTAATGCTGCAGGCCAGCCGTTAATTACCACAAATGGTTTCAGTGGTGGTTTAGGTTGGTACCAAAGAGATGCTACAAAGCGTTGGGGTCCGGTTGTTCCTAAAACAACAGGTGGTTTACAAAACTTCATCACTTACAAAGCCTTTACTCTTGGTATGACAATGGATTACCAAATTGGTGGTAAATTCTTCTCACTGTCTGAGCAGTGGGGTCATTTCTCAGGAATTTTTGAAGCAACTGCTGGTTTAAATGATAAGGGTAATCCAAAGCGTGATGATCCTGCAAACGGTGGTGGTGTGCGTGTACAAGGTGTAGCTGCTTCTGATGGCAGAACTCCTGTAGATGTGTACATTTCTGCATACGATTATTATCACCAGTTCTACTATCAGCAAATTGCAGAACCATTCGTACATAGCTTATCGTATGCTAAAATGCGTGAAGTAAGTCTTGGTTATGCAATTCCAGTAGAGAAGCTTGGCAAATTTGGTAAAGCATTTCAGGCTGCACAGCTTTCAGTTATCGGTCGTAACCTGTTCTTCTTCTATCGTGATGCGAAAAACTTCGATCCATCTGAGATCAGTGGCGTATTCGGTGAAGATGGTCAGTTAACAGGTTCACGTTCTTATGGCTTTAACCTGAAACTTAATTTCTAAAACCCTTAATTACAGAATATGAAACGAATGAACATAAAACAGATGGCCTTAGTGTTGGGGGTTTCTGCATTAGCCTTTACGGGTTGTAAAAAAGGTATCGATGATTTCGGTACTATTAACAGAAATCCGAATGCTACTACTGTACCTATTACTTCGGCTTTGCTTACAAATGTGTTGGCAAATGTTGGTAATAACGTTTGGGGTGGTGGTATTAACACAACTGCAGGTTTATACTGCCAGTATATGTCTGAAACACAATACACCGATATCTCCCGTTATGCTGCTCCCACATTAAACTGGGATGGTATTTATGCAGGCGATATGTATGATCTTCAGAATATCATCAACACCAATACAAATCCTGATACAAAAGCGGCTGCTGCACAATATGGTTCAAATGCAAACCAAATTGCTATTGCACGTATCCTTAAGTCGTACTATTATCTGATGTTAACAGATGCATTTGGTGATGTGCCTTATTCTCAGGCTTTACAAGGAAAAGGAACAATTCCTTACGATAAGCAAGAGAATATCTATCCCGCAATCATCAACGAGCTCAAAGAAGCAGTAGCTCAGTTTGATGCTGGTGCAACTGTACAAGGCGATGTTTTGTTTAGCGGTAACACAACAAAATGGAAAAAGCTTGCTAATTCCATTCGTGCAATTGCTGCTTTACGTATGTCGAAAGCAAATGCAACTTTAGGTAAAACTGAATTTGCCGCTGCAATTGCTGCAGGTGTAATTGATGCTAATGCTGATAATGCAGGCATCGTTTACCCAGGTGGTAACTACAGAAACCCTATCTATAACTATTATGTAATTACACAACGTTTCGACTTTGCTGTAAGCAAAACAGTTACAGATTACCTCAGTGGTATTAATGATCCACGTATCAATGCGTTCGGTCACACTACACAGGGTTTCCCTTACGGTTTAACACGTAACGATGCATTGGCTTGGCAAACTTTGAATCCTAACTTTGCGTTCCTCTATGCATTTACCAACACACCGCAAACAATGCCTGTGTACCTGGTAACTGCCGGTCAGATGTATCTGGCTCGTGCGGAAGCTGCTCGTTTAGGTTGGACTTCTGAGGTTACTGCTACTATGTATACAACCGGTATCACTTTAGAAATGAACCGTTGGGGTATTACTAATGCTGGTGCTATTGCTACTTACCTGGCACAGCCTGCTGTTGCACTTGGAAGCAATGATGCAAAGAAGATTGCAGAACAACGTTGGTTATCTCATTTCCCTGATGGTAACCAAGGATGGGCTGAGTGGCGCAGAACAGGATTTCCTGTGTTAACGCCTGCTCCGGGTTCTGGCAAACAGGTTCCACGCCGTATTCCTTACGGACCAAACGAACCTTTGTATAACCCAACTAACTACACTGCTGCTGCTGCGGGTTATTCAAATAACTCTCAGGATGCTAAAGTTTGGTGGGATAAATAATCCATAAGATTATCTTGATCTTTCTATAAAAGGCCGCCTCTGTACAGAGGCGGCCTTTTTTTCATTAATATTGCAGCCCGAACGTTTAATTTAGCAATCTAACTTCTTATATACTATGCCATCATTAGAAAACCGTCAGTTTATAGAATTGGAAAAGCCGATTAAAGAATTGGCAGATGAGCTGAAAGATTTCCGTCATCGTGCGGAAAAAAATCCGAAAGTTGATTATTCGGCAACGATTGAGCAATTGGAGAAAAGTATTATCCAGAAAAGGGAAGAGATTACCAAAGAACTTACCAGCTGGCAAAAAGTACAGTTGAGTCGTCACCCCGATCGTCCGTATACATTAAAGTACATCGATAAAATGTGTACCAACTTTGTGGAAATATATGGCGACAGAGGCGTAAAGGACGATAAAGCGATGGTTGGTGGTTTTGCCCAACTCGATGGCGAAACAGTAATGATTATCGGTCAGCAAAAAGGAATCAACACCAAAATGCGTCAGCTTCGGAATTTCGGCATGGCCAACCCCGAAGGGTATCGTAAAGCCTTGCGGTTAATGAAGCTTGCAGAGAAGTTTAATAAGCCAATCATTACATTAATAGATACACCCGGTGCTTATCCCGGACTAGAGGCCGAGGAAAGAGGACAAGGTGAAGCTATTGCCCGTAATATTTATGAAATGATCAGGCTGAAAGTACCGGTAATCTGTGTCATCATTGGTGAAGGAGCAAGCGGTGGTGCGTTAGGCATTGGCGTTGGCGACAAAGTACTGATGCTGGAGAATACCTGGTACACGGTTATTTCGCCCGAAAGTTGCAGCTCTATTTTATGGCGCAGTTGGGATAAGAAGGAAATTGCGGCTGAGCAGTTAAAACTTACACCCGAGCATATGCACGAATTTGGCCTGGTAGATGGTATTGTACCCGAACCGGCAGGTGGGGCTCATTGGGATTATGACTTGGCAGGACAGTTGTTAAAAAAGGAGTTACTTCCTTTGTTGCAGCAGCTGAAAGCATTATCGCCTGAAGAGCGAATTAACGGCCGCATTGAGCGTTACAGCAAAATGGGCTTCTGGGACGAACTGTAAATTTTTATTTCCGTTAGAATAACGAATCATGTTTTAGTGTTTTTTATGAACTACAGAGAATTGTTGAGAGGTACAGGCGTGGCTTTGGTAACGCCATTTAAGCAGAACATGGAAATTGATTTTCCTGCTCTTGAGCGAGTAATAAATTATGTAATTGATAACGGTGCAGAGTATGTGGTTACGCTTGGCACAACCGGCGAAACCCCTACGTTGAGTAAAGAAGAAAAGATCGAACTGATCCTCTTTACTTACCAGGTAGTTGCAGATCGTGTACCTGTTGTAGTGGGTATTGGCGGCAACAACACTCTTTCGCTTATAAAAGATCTTGAAACCTTTCCGTTGCATAAAGCGGCAGCTGTATTAAGCGCCAGCCCTTATTACAACAAACCATCACAGGAAGGTATTTATCAGCACTATAAAGCCTTGGCCGAAGTATCGCCCAAGCCAATTATTCTTTATAATGTTCCGGGACGTACCGGCCGTAACATGTCGGCACAAACAACGTTGCGTCTGGCTCACGATTTCAAAAATATCATTGGTATTAAAGAGGCCAGTGGCGACCTTACACAGGCGATGCAGATTTTAAAAGATAAGCCCGCCGACTTTTTGGTATTGAGTGGCGACGATAACCTGGCTTTGCCGCAAATGGCTTGTGGTATGGATGGCATCATCAGCGTAATAGCCAACTGTATGCCGAAGCAATTTTCCGAAATGGTAAGACTGTCGTTACAAAATAATTTTGCTGCAGCTAAACTCCTCAACGATCAGATGCTGGAAGCCTACGATCTGTTGTTTGCAGAAAACAACCCTGCAGGTGTAAAAGCATTTTTGGCAGAACTCGGTCTTATTGAAAACAATCTGCGTTTGCCGGTTGTACCATTAAGTGAAGGTTTACATGCAGCTGTTGCAAAGTATTTGCAGCGTCTCGGGTAACAATCGTATCTTCTGATGTATGAAATATGGCTTTCAGAAGTTTTTCCTGTTTCTTTTTGCAGTTTTAAGCGGCATTAGCATTGCTGAGGCACAGTACACTGTTCATTTTGAAATTGATGCGGTGCCTGCTTCGCATGCGAATGAAGCATTGTATTTAGCCGGGAGTTTTAACGACTGGAATCCGTCACTGGACGATTTCCGGTTTTCGAAAAACGCAGATGGCAAGTTTGTAAAGCAAATTAAGTTACCATCGGCCGGTTTGTTTGAATACAAGATAACAAGGGGGCAATGGACAAAAGTGGAATGTGCCGCTAACGGTTCAGCTATCAGTAACCGTATACTCAAAATTCAATCCGATACAACGATTCACCTAACAATTGCAGCCTGGGCCGATGATATGCCGCAGCGCCCGCCCGTATCAACCCGCACAAAAAATGTATTTGTGCTTGATACGGCCTTTTATATGCCTCAGCTGAACAGGAAACGCCGAATATGGATTTACCTGCCCGAAGGTTATGCATTATCGAAGAAAACGTACCCTGTGCTGTATATGCACGACGGGCAGAATTTGTTTGATGCACTTACCTCATCGTATGGTGAATGGGGCGTAGATGAACTGATGGATTCGGTACCTGCAAAAAAGCAATGGATCATTGTTGGTATCGATCATGGTAACAACCAACGTTTAACAGAGTATAACCCGTTCGATTCAAAATTCGGCAAAGCTGAAGGGGATGCTTATGCCGATTTTCTTGCACAAACACTAAAGCCCTACATCGACCAACGGTTTCGTACCAAAAAGGAAGTTGCCAATACAGCCATCGCCGGCAGTTCCATGGGTGGATTAATTTCGTTTTATACAGCGTTTAAATACCCTGCCATCTTTTCAAAGGCGGGGGTGTTCTCACCTTCTTTCTGGATTGCTCCACAATTGTTTACTGCAGTTCAGGCACAACCAACCGCCGGTACTGCATTTTTCTTTGTGTGTGGCAAACTCGAAGGCGAAGAAATGGAAGATGATATGCGGCGCATGTATAACCTGATGTTGCAAAAAGGAGCCCGCAAATTGAAGCTGACCGTAGAGGAAGATGGGCAACACAACGAACGCTTCTGGCAAAAGGAAATGCCGCTGTTTCTTAACTGGCTCAACCAAACTTATACGAGGTAAGTAGTTCCTTCCATCGCAATTTCGGTTGCAGGGAAAACTTCTTTCGCTTCCCGTTCAAACTGCCCGATATCTTCGAATTTAGCTGAGAAATGACCGATCAAAAGACGTTTTGTATTGGCTAAAGCAGCAATGCTCGCAGCCTGCTTACTGGTAGAATGGTGACGCTCTGTTGCTTTTTCGGTTAATGAAGCAGGGTAGGTTGTTTCGTGATAGATCATATCAGCATCCTTAATAACCGGCACCAATCCTTCATCGTAAATCGTGTCTGCACAAAAGGCATAGCTTTTTGCTTTTGTATTTGCATCGGTAAGCAGTTCGTTTTTAACCACCGTTCCATCTGCGGCAACAAAGTCTTCACCCTTTTGTAAAGAAGGAAAGAATGCGGTATCGATATTGTAGGCCGAAACCTTCTCCATATTTATTTTACGTGGCTGTTTCTTTTCCCGAACCAGAAAGCCCCAGCATTCGATGCGGTGTTGTGTTGGAAAGCATTCCACGGTGTAGTTCTTCGCATCTAAAAGCAAACCGGCTTCCTCAATTGCATGAAAGGTAAATTGAAAAGGAAGACTCGTATTTGAAATCTGAAACTGTAATTCGATGATTTGTTTTAATGGAGCAGGGCCGTAAACCGTTAGTGGCTGAATTCTACCAAGCAAAGCAAGGCTGCTGAGTAAACCAATCAAACCAAAGTAATGATCGCCATGCAGGTGCGAAATGAAAATATGATTAATACGGCTGCGCTTAATTTTAAAGTTCATGATCTGAATCTGGCTGCCCTCGCCACAATCGAACATAATCAGATCATCGCTGGTAGTAATAATTTGTGAGGTAGGGTGTCTTCCGTATGCAGGTATAGCCGAGTTATTGCCAAGTATGGTTACAGCGAGCATGTATCAGTTGGTTTAGGTTCTTTTAAAATGAAACGGGTTATTCGTCTTCAAAAAGTTCTCTCTCAATTTCTTCCATTTGAACAATATCCCATGCTTCACTTTCAGTGGGTGTAAAATTCAACAAATCAAGAAGTTCAGCTTCTTCAAAAAACGTTTCAACAGCAGGCGTCATATCGCAAACTACAAATGAGTTTTGATTTTCGTAATACTCTTGCTGACAATTAACGATTGCCTGTGCTACAGAACTGTCAATACTTGTAACCTCTTTCAGGCTGAGTACAACATTCTTTATGTCTTTTTCCAGACAGGAAAGCAACAATTGGCTGAATTCTTCTGTCATATTTTCCGAAAGCGTTGTTTCGCCCGGTGTAATGACGTGGAATTTTTCCTTGGTATCAATTTTGACATTCATAGTTTTATTAACAGATAGTGTGTAACTTATCGTAAACTTCAGTCAAAATTATTCGTTATAATTGTAAAAACCGAATATCCGTTATGGATCATAATTTTTCAACACAAGTAAAGGAAATCATTTCGTTCAGCAGGGAAGAAGCGTTGCGGCTTGGAAATGATTTTATCGGCACTGAACATCTCGTACTCGGGATGATTCGGGAAGGAGAAAACACCGCCATTAAAGTATTAAAAAACTTACAGGTCGATTTATATGAATTGCGAAAGGAAATAGAACTCGCTGTTAAAGATAAAACGGGTAAAAACATCGCAAACATTAACAGTCTTCCTTTAACAAAGCAGGCAGAGAAGGTAATACGTGTTACCGTACTCGAAGCAAAAGCATTAAAGAGTCCGCAGGTTGAAACAGAACACCTGATGCTCTCCATTTTGAAAAACAAAGAAAATATTGCAACACAGATTTTGAATCAGTTTGAAATCGATTATGATATTTTCAGAAACGAATTAGGTATGGTAAAATCAAACGAACCAAGAGCCGAATACGACGATCCAGGTGAAGAAGATTTTGATGACGAAAAATCAAAATACGCCCAGTCAAGAGCTAAGCAACCCGCTGGTGCAAAAAGTAAGACACCGGTACTTGATAATTTCGGAAGAGATATTACACGGTTAGCTGAGAATGGGGCATTGGATCCAATTGTTGGCCGTGAAGATGAAATTGAGCGTGTGTCTCAAATCTTGAGCCGCCGTAAAAAGAACAACCCGATTTTAATTGGTGAGCCTGGTGTTGGCAAAACAGCCATTGTAGAAGGGCTTGCATTACGTATTGTTCAACGCAAAGTTTCACGTGTACTGTACGATAAACGTGTGGTTTCGCTTGACCTGGCAGCATTGGTTGCCGGTACAAAATACCGTGGCCAGTTTGAAGAACGTATGAAAGCCATCATGAATGAACTGGAGAAAAACAGAGATGTGATTTTGTTCATCGATGAAATTCATACCATCGTTGGTGCCGGCGGTGCAAGCGGCTCACTGGATGCATCCAATATTTTCAAACCGGCATTATCCAGAGGCGAGTTGCAATGTATCGGAGCATCAACGCTTGATGAGTACAGAATGTACATTGAAAAAGACGGTGCTTTAGATCGTCGTTTCCAAAAAGTAATTGTTGATCCGCCAAGTATTGATGAGACCATTCAGATCCTCCATAACATCAAGCCGAAGTACGAAGAATTCCACAACGTATCATATAACGACGAAGCGATTAATGCCTGCGTTAAGTTGAGCGATCGCTACATGACTGATCGTTTATTGCCCGACAAAGCAATTGATGTGTTGGATGAGGTTGGTGCCCGTGTTCACCTGAAGAACATCAATGTACCACAGGAAATTCTCGACCTGGAGAAAAAGATCGAAGACATTAAGCAGGAAAAAAACAAAGTGGTAAAAAGCCAGCGCTTTGAAGAAGCTGCTTCCTTACGTGATACCGAAAAGCGTTTGGGTGAAGAGTTGGAAAAAGCAAAGGCAAAGTGGGAGGAAGAAAGCAAACACAAACGTTACCCGATCGATGAAGAAGCAATTGCAGAAGTGGTAAGTATGATGACCGGTATTCCTGTTAAACGTATGGTACAGGCCGAAACAGAAAAGCTGCGTAAAATGGCAGACGAACTGCAAGGTGCTGTTATAGGTCAGGACGAAGCCATTGCGAAAGTGGTGAAAGCCATCCAACGTAACCGTGTAGGTTTAAAAGATCCGAAGAAGCCGATTGGTACCTTTATATTCCTTGGCCCTACAGGTGTTGGTAAAACTGAGTTGGCAAGAGCATTAGCCCATTACATGTTCGACAGTGAAGAGTCTTTGATTCGTATTGATATGAGTGAGTACATGGAGAAATTCACTGTGAGCCGTTTAATTGGTGCGCCTCCGGGCTATGTTGGTTACGAAGAGGGCGGTATGCTTACAGAACGTGTTCGCCGCAAACCCTATTCTGTAGTATTGCTCGATGAAATTGAAAAGGCGCATCCGGATATTTATAATATTCTGTTGCAGGTATTAGATGATGGGCAGCTTACTGATGGACTTGGACGTAAAGTTGATTTTAAGAATACGTTGATCATCATGACATCGAACATCGGTGTTCGTCAGCTGAAAGATTTTGGTGAAGGGGTAGGTTTTGCAACTGCTACACGCATGCAAAATGCAGAGGAGAATAATAAAGCGGTTATCGAAAAAGCCCTTAAGAAAACATTCTCACCTGAGTTTTTGAACAGGATTGATGATGTAATGATCTTTAATTCGCTTACAAGAGATCATATCTTTAAGATCATTGATATTTTAATGAAAGGTGTAAGTACACGATTGAAAAATCTCGGATTTACGCTTGAATTAACCACCGAAGCAAAAGAGTTCATTTCTGATAAAGGGTACGATTCTCAGTTTGGTGCCCGTCCGTTGCACCGGGCTATCCAGAAATACCTGGAAGATCCTTTAGCTGAAGAAATTCTTAAAATGAATATTAAAGAAGGCGATGCTGTTATTGCAGACCTGGATAAAGAAAACCAATTAATCAAGTTTTCATTTAAAGAGAAAAGCAAGAAGTCAGCAAAATCTTCTGAGTCTTAATCTTCAGAAACTATTCACGAAACCCCGCTCTGCAGCGGGGTTTTTATTTAGATTTGCGTTTCTATTGTATGAAGAAGATCAATATTGCAATTGACGGTTTCTCCTCCTGTGGCAAAAGTACATTGGCCAAACAGTTGGCTAAAAAGCTAAACTATTTATATATCGATAGCGGGGCTATGTACAGAGCTATTACACTTTATTTCTTGCGAAATCATACAAACTGGACCAATACAGTAGAGGTAGAGGAGGCGTTGCAGAATATTACCTTACGTTTTGAAACCAATCCTAAAACAGGTGATTCAGAAATGTATCTGAACGATGAAAATGTGGAATACGTTATTCGTGATCTGGTTATTGCTGAAAAAGTAAGCGAAGTGGCTGCTATTAAGCCGGTACGAGAGTTTGCTGTAAAACAACAGCAGGAAATGGGTAAATCGAAAGGCGTAGTGATGGATGGAAGGGATATTGGCACAACTGTCTTTCCCGATGCTGAGTTGAAGATTTTTATGACAGCAGATATTGCTGTAAGAGTAGAACGCAGGTTTAAGGAATTGTATGCCAAGAATCCTAACATAACTATTGAGGAAGTGAAGGATAACCTTGAAATGCGGGATTATATTGACTCTAATCGGGAGTTTAGCCCGCTTCGAAAAGCAGATGACGCATTTGTTGTAGATAATACCAATTTAACCCCAAATGAGCAGTTGTCTATTGTATTTGATAAATGTGTAGTGTCCGCTAAAAAGTAAACATCAGGGGTAAATACTTAATTTTTTTACAAAAAAGTTTGTTATTTCAATTTGGAAGTATACTTTTACGTCTCAATCCAGTCCTGAAAAACTCCCTTAAATCCCCTCATCCTCCTGATCCGATCCAATTTTCCCAATTAATCGTTTATTAATTTCTGGTAATACTGTCCATCTTCCTGTGATGAGCTAATTCCCTGTAGGGAGTCAGTAATCACTATATCCTCTATTGAATAGCTTTTTCAAAAGGTGTCCTTTGAACCACCAATCTATTATTTTACCTCTAAACCTTTTTTATGAAAAAGTTTTTACTCTCATTTGTTTTAATGACAATTACATTGTTGTCGAAAGCACAGCTCATTGAAAGTTTTAATAATGGTGTATTGCCTGCAAACTGGGATGTTGCTCAAGGTATGAGCACAAGCCCATACAACAACCCCGACAGTGCCTGTCGTGCTGATTTTGGTCTTTTGACTCCTGGTGTTGGTGGTAATAATCCTGCTAAAGTTTTAACAGCGCCTGTTTTATATGGTGCGTCTTCGTCATTTGTAAATGCGGGTTTCACTATCTATATTTTTGATGCAAACCTCAAGTGTGAAACTGTTAAACAATTGCCTTGCGTAACTTACGTTCAGGTTTATCTCGTTAAAGAAACTTGGACAAGCGCATCAATTCCACCAGCAAGCGAAATTTATAGTCAAAGTCAGGTTCAGATTGTTCAGGCTAACACTGCCAATCTTTTAGTCGTTCCTTCCGGTAGTATAACTGTAGGTGCAAGATATCGAGTGCTTTACGATTTTAGTGTGTCTGCAAACTGTAATCAAAATGGTACAAAATACATTCTTGATTTGTTTAAAGTAATCACAACGATCGGTGGTCCATTGCCTGTTACTTTAAAGAATTTTGATGCTGCTCAGAAGTCCGGTAAAGTAACGCTCACTTGGAATACTATCTTAGAATCAAGCAATGATGGTTTTGAAATCGAGCGTCGTATTGGTAACGGTGCTTACCAAAAAATTGCATTTGTTGATTCAAAAGCTCCGGGTGGCAATGGGGCTGCATATTCATATTCATTTGATGACAACTCAGCTTTACCAAAAGGCGTTACTTACTATCGTTTAAAGCAAGTTGATTTTGACGGCCGTGCTACATACAGCGAAATCAGAGCGGTAAGATCAGCAAACGGAACACTCTTACTTTCTGTATATCCTAACCCAAGCCGTGGTACAACAAATGTTGCTATCCCAGCTGGTATTGGTGCGGTTGATGTAACATTAACAGATTTCGCTGGTAAATCTTTACAGCAGTGGAATGGTGTTAATACATCTAATCTTCAGTTAACGAACCTTAAACCTGGAATGTATACACTTCGTGTAAGTGTTCGTGCTACCGGAGAAACAATCACAGAAAGAATTGCTGTGCAATAAATTAGGGACAGGAAAAACCAGATAAGATCAAAACAAAAAGGACCCCACGAAAGTGAGGTCCTTTGTTTTTTAAAAAATACCAGCGATCGCTTGCATTTGTCATTTGTCAATTTTATTTTTGTAACATCAATTAGCTACTCTCCATCCTAAGAACACCGAAGTCCTTTACCGCTGATTTTACCACATCTTCATGGTGCTTTATCGTAAAGCAAAATAATAATTTGCCAAGCCTTTGAATGATCTGATCCAATCAGATTCTCATTACACCTATATCCATTGAACAACTTTTTCTACAAGTGTCCTCGTGAATCACCTCTGTTTTCTTAACCTCAAAAAAACCTTTGTATGAAAAAGTTTTTACTAGTATTTCTTGCATTTTTTTTAATCGCTTCTTTTAACGTTTTAAAAGCTCAGTGTACGGTTACTAATCTTGTGATTGATCCCGTCAGTCAAACTCAAATTGGCGCTAATGTTGAAATGGTACTTAATGTACAATTTACAACAACGACTAATGGGGGTAATAAACAAGTGTTCTTTCATGTTTGGCGTGATGCGCAGTACCCTGCGGCAAAAATGCACCCCAATCCATTTAACTGCACTGGGTCTCAAAGCGTAGGCCCAAGACCATCTTCAGGCTCGGGTGACAATGCTAATTATATCGATATATTAGATCAGGCATTTTTAAATTTTGGGTTTAATGTAAATGCTCTCTCTACTTACCCGGCATTTTCAACTGCTGGTATTAATACCAGTTACCTGGATTGGGATCCTTCGAGTTTAGTCACATTAAATTTTACCGGGGCAACGATTTCGAAACAACCTACCGGTAATGCGGATGAAGATATTATTCGCATTTTGAATTTGAAGTTTACCGTTCCTAATTATACAATTGGAGATTTTTTACAAGTGCGTGCATTTAATTGGGCAACAAATGGAACAGGTGGTAAACCTCAATGCTGGGGTTGTGGACAGCCTTTTGTGATTGGCGATCCTGTTATTTCCGGTGCAATTGCTTGCGCTCAGCCTGGTGGTAACACGCAGCCTCGTTATACATTATTCATAGATAGCAAATTCGATGACCCGCTTACAGTTCCGGTTGAAACAATTCAGGGTTCATATGAACTTTATCTGGATGCGGATAATTCGGGCACAATTACACCTTCGGATATTCTAGCACAAACGTCTACAGCATTTTCGACAAGTACAGCTGGTGTTCCATCGGGCTTTAAGAGCAGATTTGGAACTTTTAATCAATCATTTAACAACTATACATTTATTAGTGGTGATCCTAACTCCAGCAAATTAGTTCTTGCTAAAGTAAGTGTTACTACAGCTGGTTATTTAGGAGCAGGTTCAGTCGGGGAAATTCCAAATAACTGTGCAACACTTCCTGTAAGCCTCAAAAACTTTAATGTAGCTCAACGAAGTGGAAAAGCCGAATTGACATGGAGCACCGAGCAGGAAAATAACAATCAAGGATTTGAAGTACAAAAACGAGTGGCAAATGGCCAGTATGTAAAAATTGGGTTTGTAGACTCGAAGGCGCCTAATGGTAATGGCAGTGCTTATAGTTACAGCTTTAATGATGAACAGCTATTACAAAGAGGTGTTACATACTATCGATTAAAGCAGGTTGATCTGGACGGTCGTTCAACCTATAGTGAAGTGAAAGCTGTTCGTACCGGAAATGATCAATTAATCATCTCAGTTTATCCAAACCCAAGTCGTGGTACAGTAAATGTTGCAATACCTGAAAGTAATAGCCTGATGGATGTGTCGTTAGACGATTATACGGGTAAATCCATTCAGCGCTGGTCTGGTATGCGGGTACAGAATATGCAAATCAATAACCTGAAAGCGGGTGTATATATGCTTCGTTTTAATTTCCGTGAATCCGGAGAAACTATTACACAGCGTATTGTTGTGCAATAAACTGGTTCAACAGAAAAACCAGGTAGAACCGAAGAGAAAGCGAGCCTCCAATAAAGAGGCTCGCTTCTTTTTGTATGACACGTATCATGCTGTAGATGTATTTATGTAACTGTAGTCATTGGATTTGCCAACTGTTGCTAATTATCTTTATTAAAAATAGGTACATGGAATATTTATCAATTGCTACTGCCTTTTAACACCGTGAGCTCTACATAAAGCAGTAGCAGAAAAGATTCAGCTCCGGTGATTTTTTACTCCTAAACTGTTCTTTATGAAAAAGAGTTTACTCCTTGTAATCACGTTCATATGGATGGCGTGGTTCAACAGCGCAATAGCGCAATGTAATGTTACTAACGTTATTGTAAACAAAGTATCAACTTCAGCGTATGGATCTGACAGCATACTGTATACCATTAATTTACAGTTTGATGCTGTTGTAAATGGCGGTAATAAGGATATCTGGCTTCACGTTTGGCGTGAAGTTGATTATCCATTTACTGACATGAATTTATATAACTGTAATGGACAGCAAAGTACGGCCCCTGCACCTGCAACATTTTCCGATTTGCCAAAGACATTAGATGTATTAGATAAGGCTATTATAACTTTTGGATTTGATGATAATTTAATTAATCTTAATACACCGGGAGCAGCAGGTATTTATACAAGTTATCATTATGATCCTGCTGTTATTCCTAACTATGCTGGCACATCTATTTATAAAATTGCCCATGCCACAGATCCAAATGTTGATCATATTTATATTCAGAATCTTTCGTTTAAGGTAAGTAATTTGTTACCTGGCTTTTTGCAAGTACGTGCATTCAATTGGTCTACCGAAGGTGATCAGAAACCGCAATGTTGGGGATGTGGTAGTTCATTTGTGGTAGATGATCCGAAAGTTTCAGGTATCATCAACTGTACTGCCGATCGGTCATTCAATATCAATATTCAAAGTAAGTATGATGATGCATCAGTACCCGGTATTCAAACAATAACCGGCTCTTATAAGCTTTACATTGATGTGGACCGAAATGCTGTTATCAATGAGGGCATCGATATTCTGGCACATACAAGTTCCGCATTTACTACCGGATTTGTACCCGGTACAATTCTTCCGGGCTATAATAGTGCTTATGTTATGTCGGTTATATCATTCAATAATTACGTTTTCCAAACAGGCGATACTAATTCGAATAAGCCTATAATAGCATTGGTAAATGTGACAACACCCGGTTACTTAGGTGCGGGTACAACAGGCATTTTAATTAATCCTTGCACAGTTTTGCCTGTAACAATTACAGATTTTCAACTTTCTAACCAGCAGGGGAATGTATTCCTGCAATGGGCAGTTGCAAACGAATATGATATCGAAAAATATACTGTTCAACGCAGAATCGGCAATGGGAAATTTGAAAGTATTGGCGATGTGCAGGCCACCGAGATGGCGAACTATAATTTTACAGATTATGTTTCAGGCTCAGCAGCAGTCATGTACTACCGCTTACAAATTACAGAAAGGAACGGAGGCTTCAGCTATAGTGCAATAAGAGCCGTTCGTGTTAATACTGCATCAACTGATATTCTGGTTTATCCGAATCCTGCAATTGCATCATTCAGTATTACTGTGCCGGCAAATGCAGGCAGTTACGATCTTAGTATTTCAGATATTTCAGGCAGGGTGATTAAAACAATGAGTGCAGTACGTAATCAGACTCTTTACTTTAACCAGTTTGATCCCGGAACTTATGTTATTAAGGCTCAGTTTAGAGAAAGTGGTATGAGTATTACCAAACGGGTAGTCGTACAATAAAAACAGGTTAGAGTAAAAAAGAAAGGAGCCTTATGGCTCCTTTCTTTTTATGCGTATTCTTTTTTTATCTGATTAAATGCATCAGAAACATGTAGCAGATCTGCCAGTTTGTCCATGACCTCTTCAACAAGTGAGTCGGGACAAGATGCTCCACTGCTGATCATTATTTTCAACGGACGTTTAGTTGGCAAAAAGTCCTTCGTTACATATTCCTGTTTGTTATGAAAATTGAAATGCATGATTTCGGTAGCCGATAATAACTTGTCTGTATTATTAATGAAATACGTTGGCAACTTCTCTTCGCATAACTCTACAAGATGTGTGGTGTTAGAGCTATTGTAACCACCCACAATAATCGCCAGGTCGGCAGCTGTTTCCAACATGCCTGAAACTGCCGTTTGGTTATCGTTAGTTGCATAACAAAGGGTATCTCTTGTATCTGCAAAACGTTCGCCGATTGTTTCTGATGTAAGGTTGTAATGTTTTGAGATGAGTACTTTTAAATACTCTGCAATGGCCTGGGTATCGCTGGCCAGTTGTGTTGTTTGATTGACTACACCAAAACGTTGCAAATCTTTTGTTATATCAAACCCTGCTGAATAACGGCCTTTAAACTCTTCGTAAAAGCTATCAGGCTCTTTTTCACCTGTTATGTACTTACCAAGCTCAATGGTTTCCTGCATATCGTTAACCACAACTGTGGGAGTATGCGAACTGGCGTGCGAGAAGGTTGCTCTCGTTTCTTCATGTTTTGGTTTGCCATGCACAACTATGGAATATCCTTTTGCTGCAATTTGTTCGCTGCGGTTCCATACTTTTTCTACAAAGGGACAGGTTGTATTATACTTTTCCGTTTGTATTCCTTTCTCCTTTAACATTTCCTCAATATCGAGTGTAGTGCCAAATGCAGGAATAATAACTACATCATCATTTGTTATATTATCGAAAGGAATCAGTTGCTTGCCATAAGTGTCTTGTAAAAACTGAACGCCTCTTTCGATGAGTGTTGCATTCACCTGCGGGTTGTGAATCATTTCACTCAAAAGAAAAATTCGTTTGCCCGGGTTCTCATCAATTGTTCTGAATGCAATTTCAATGGCATTCTCTACACCGTAACAAAATCCAAAATGGCGGGCAAGGTAAAAATGCACATCGCCGAGATCGAGGAGAGTAGGCGTAAAATCTTTCTTTAGTTTATCTTCCTGCTTGCGTTTGTTCTTGATGGCTGTAATAAACGAACTGCGGTAAATATTCGGTACTTCAAACTTCTTCATGGTAATGTATAACAGCCGCAAAGGTACATGGTTTAAACTGCATACAAATACGTACAGGATGGTTGCCCGAGCCGGCTGATGTGTATTTGCCGATTGTTCGTATCATTGGGGTGAATTATGACCATTATGCCAACTGAATTTAAACCTGCGGAGTGGGTTCATGCATCGAATATTTATGAGGTGAACTTGCGGCAGTATACCAAAGAAGGAACATTTGCAGCTTTTTCCAAACATTTACCAAGGTTAAAAGATATGGGGGTTGAAATTATCTGGTTTATGCCGGTAACGCCCATTTCGGTTAAAAACAGAAAAGGAACGTTAGGCAGTTATTACGCCTGTTCCAGTTATGTAACTACCAATCCTGAGTTTGGTACTGTTGATGAGTTTAAAGCACTCGTACAGCAAATTCATGCTTTGGGGATGAAGGTGATTATTGACTGGGTGGCCAACCATACGGGTTGGGATCATGAATGGACAATCAGCCATCCGGAGTATTATACACAGGATCATCAGGGTAATTTTAAACCGCCTGTTGAAAATTGGGAGGATGTTATTCATCTTAATTTTTACAACCCTGCTTTGCGTAAAGCTATGATTGACGCTATGAAGTTTTGGGTTACTGATTGTGATATTGATGGGTTCCGTTGCGATATGGCCATGCTGGTGCCGGTTGATTTTTGGGCGGAGGCAAGAAGGGTCCTGGATCGTTTACATCCTTTGTTTTGGTTGGGTGAATTTGACCAATGGAACGATGAACCATTTGCCCATGTTTTTGATGTGAGTTATACCTGGCATTGGATGCATGTAAGCGAAGAGTTTTATAAACACAAGAAGCGGATTGTTGAGTTAGATAAAGCATTGGACGGATATAAGCACAAAAACCCGCCAACTCATCTGCAATCGTTCTTTACCAGTAACCACGATGAAAACAGCTGGAATGGAAGTGAGTATGAAAAGTATGGCGATATAGCGTTGCCTTTAGCTGTGTTCAGTTGTATGTGGAGTGGTGTGCCATTGATTTACAGCGGACAGGAATTACCAAACACAAAACGTCTTGCTTTTTTTGATAAAGACGAAATTGAATGGACGAGTAAACCCAAGCTGCATCTGTTCTATCAAAAACTATTGCAATTACGCAAGCAGCATGCAGTATTTGCCGGAAAGAATAATGCAGCTATTACGTGGCGTATTGCCACAACAATGCCCGACCAGGTTTTTTGTTTTGTACGTAAAAACGGTGATGCAGAGTTATTAGTGTTACTCAACTTTTCCAATGAACCTGTACAATGTTATTTACACGATATGCGTGTACGGGGTAATTTTCATGAGTTATTTTCTGGCAAAGAGTATAACAGTGTCGATGAGTTTGCGCTCGATAAATGGGGCTATCTCGTATTACAGAAAGCATAAAAAAAGTCCCCGGTAAAACGGGGACTTTTTTTTGATAATTATCTCTTTTAGGGTTCGTTCCGTAAATCGTTAATAGCATATTGGTATACACCTTCGTAACCGGGATAGATACCTTCTATGATAATACTGTTGCCAGCGCTTTCAATAATTTTTGTTAACTCATCAACAGACTTTACTGTTTTACCGCCAGCACGAACAATAATAAAACCTTTCTTGATGGTGGTTTGCTCGGCAATTAAACCATCGCTCAACGCTTTTACAACTACGCCACCTTCAATACCATATTCTTTTGCTTTTTTCGAATCCAATGTTTCCAGTTCAACACCTAACTTATCAGCAGAAGAAACTTTTACAATTTCTGTATTACCACTGCTGTTTTTAAGTGTAAGTACAGATGATTGTTCTTTACCATTACGGATAAATGTTACGTTTAATTTTTGACCCGGGCGGTAGCTGGCTACTGTACCTGTTAATTCGTACCAGGTAGAAACAGCTTTGTTATCGAGTTTAATAATCTTATCGCCTTTCTTTAAACCTGCATCGGCAGCTGCACTGTTACTCATTACTTCTCCAATAACTACACCATCACCTTCTTTAATTTGTGAGTCGGTATCTTCATCTGCATTTGCTTCCGGACGAATACCCAAGAATGCACGTTGTACAGTTCCGAATTTAATCAGGTCATCAACTACTTTTTTTACAATGTTAACGGGTATTGCATACGAATAACCTGCGTAAGCACCTGTTGGCGAAGCAATAGCTGAGTTAATACCAATTAACTGACCGCTGGTGTTTACCAATGCACCACCACTGTTTCCCTGATTTACTGCGGCATCGGTTTGTATAAAACTTTCCACCACATTGGCATTGCGGCCTGCATTACGTTGATTGATACCGAGGAAACGATATTTAGCACTAACAATGCCAGCTGTTACAGTTGTTTCAAGTGTTAATGGGTAACCTACAGCTAATACCCATTGTCCTAATTTCACTTCGTCTGAGTTACCATACAGCAGGTAGGGGAAGCCGTTACCTTCAATTTTAATAACTGCCAGATCGGTATTGGCATCTGTGGCAATAACCTTAGCCTTGTATTGTTTTTTTGTATTGAGCGTAACGGTTACTTCATCTGCACCATCCACCACGTGGTTGTTGGTTACAATGTAGCCATCTGCAGAAACAAAAACGCCACTGCCACTTGCCATTTGCGGACGGCTGTTATTGGGGTTGCCAAAAAACTGATCAAACAAATCATCGCCAAACATATCGCCAAACGGGTTGCTGCGACGGCGTTGTGTATTGCTTGTTTGTGTAGGGTTGGTTTTTGTTTTAATGTGTACCACTGCTGCTACAGTTGAGTTAGCGGCCGCCTCAAAATCTACAGGACCCGGTGTACCACCTCCATCGAACAGACCGGCATAGTTTGCAGGAAGTTGTCCCTGGCTTTGCGCAACAGATCCGTTTCTGTTACTCAGTTTTGCATAGAGGAAAACACTTGAGAGGGCTGTAACGGCACTCACAAGTACGGTTACCAAAATGTGTTTTGCTTTCATTGTTATATTCTTTTTTATTTTTTTGAACGATCAAAGGCTGTGCCTTTCTGATTGTAAAATAACGAAGCTGTCATCATTTCAGACCTACCATGAAGCCACATTTAACAAACAGTTATGAAGGCTTTCGTAGATCACCTTAAAGTTACATCTTCCTGCTAAAACAAGTACGAAAGGAATAACAACAGCGTATTACAAGTGTTCATTTTTTAGAAGTAGGGCTATAAAAAAATCCCGCCAAAGAGGCGGGATTTCTATTGTAAAAATTGCAGTTTGTTTATGGGAAAATGCCCAGCTCTGCATAGCTGATAGCCACTTTGTTAATAGCTACAACGTAGGCTGCTGTACGCATATCTGGAATAGATGGGTTTTGTTTCCAGCAATCCATTACTTCATTAACGGCAGTAATCATTGTTTCTTCCAAACCACTATACACTAAGTCAACTTCATCTGGGCCATGTGTAATAATGGCTCTGTCTTCTTTTCTAACCTTCTTGCCGCTCAAAAATTCCATCTGGCCAAGAATGTTGGTGTTCATGTTTTCGGTAAAACGTTTTTCCAAACGACCGTAACGAACGTGGCTGAGGTTTTTCAACCATTCGAAATACGATACTGTAACACCACCTGCATTCAGGAACATATCAGGAATAACCAGGACACCATTCGCAACAAAAATTTCATCAGCTTCCGGTGTTAACGGGCCGTTTGCCGCTTCGCCGATAATTTTTGCTTTTACACGTGGGGCATTATCACCGTTGATTACATTTTCCAAAGCGGCAGGAATTAAAATATCGCACTCCAATTCCAATGCATCTGTATTCTTTTCGCAGTTGGTAGCTCCGGGGAAATTGAGAATTGATTTTGTTTCCTGGCGATGTTTAAATACTGCATCAACATCCAACCCATCGTAGTTATAAATACTTCCTTCGTATTCTGCAAGCGCTACAATTTTCGCACCCGCTTGTTGGAAGAATTTTGCAGAGTGAAAACCTACGTTACCAAGACCTTGCACAATTACACGCTTGCCTTCAAGTCCTGTTGTAAGTCCAAGCTTGCTCATAACATCTTCCATGTTACATACTTCACGAATGCCATAGAAAACACCAAGACCTGTAGCTTCACGACGGCCTCTTACACCACCTTGTGAAACCGGCTTACCTGTTACACAACCTGCTGCATCAATTTCGCCGGGGCGTAATGAACTATAAGTATCAACAATCCATGCCATTTCTCGTTCGCCTGTACCATAATCTGGTGCAGGAACATCAATGCCGGGGCCAATAAAGTTTTTCTTTACCAACTCGGCCGTATAACGGCGGGTAATTTTTTCCAGTTCGTAAGGAGAGCGTGTACGTGGGCTGATTTTAATACCACCTTTTGCACCGCCAAAAGGAACGTTAACAATTGCACACTTATACGTCATCAGTGCCGCAAGTGCCATTACCTCGTCCTGGTTTACTTCCATTGAAAATCGGATACCACCTTTACAAGGCGTTTTGTGTTGCGAGTGTTGTACACGGTATGCTTCCACTACTTCAATGGAACCATCGTCCATTTTAACAGGGAAACGCATTTGATACACACTGTTACATTGTTTGATTTGTTCAAGGATACCTTTATCCCATTTTGTAAAAGCTGCGGCTTTATCGAAGCTCTGTTCTACTGCGCCGAAAAAGCTGTAATTCGTAGTTGACATACAATCGTTTTTAAAATGAATATAGCAATCGTTTAGTCTCTTGATTGTTTTTCGAGTTTCGACAGTTTACGGTCGAGGCGGATAACATAACCAATAAGACCAAATAAGATAATTAAGCATACTACAACCACTACATAAATCTTTCCATTGCTACGCATTACATCGGCCATCTCGGGTTGCTCTGCCTGGGCAGCGGCTGAAGATGCAAAAAACAAAAGGTTTGTTGCCAACAGTAGGAAAGCGAGGAGTATTTTCTTCATTATAAGAGTGATTTATCGGACAAAAGTTTTATTCTGATTTTAATTGTAGAAATCCAAACAGCCAATAAGGTCCAGCCAATGACTGCCGGGTAAAAAACCATACGCAGACGGCTGTCAATATCATTAAAATTTAAAGCAGGATTACCACTATCGCTGCCCGGTGCACCGGGGTGCAAACTGCCTACCAATCGTGGAATGATCCAGATAGTAGGAAATAACATGGCAAATGCGAAAATGTTGTAAACAGCTGTTACTCTTGCACGTTTATCGATGTCGGTAAAACTTCCACGTAAAACAAAGTAGGCACAGTAAATAAGAATGGCGATACCCGCACCCAGCAATTTCGGTTCTTTTAAAATATTGCTGAGCGATTGCCCCTGATCGGTTACCCAGGTATAACTGGCCCATACAGCACCGGTAGCATAACCCAGCAAACCCATAAAGGTTCCGGTGCCGGCAAATGCCGAAGCATAAATGTCGTGCTTGTATTGTTGTGTACGCAGGTATTTAATGCTGTAAACGAGGCTTACACAAAATAAGATCATCATGGTAAACCACATGCTTACATGAAAATAGAGGTTGCGTATAGATTCGTTGAGTATGAAAAGCCGTGGTACATCCATTAAAAAGCCACCAACTATGGTGTAAACAAGTAAAACAACGGCTGCTATCTTCCACCAGGATTTATGCATATTCATGAACTTTAAAAAACAAACACAAACATTTGTTTTGCTTGCTTAAAGTGCGGCAAAGTTAGTGGTTGATGACTAATCTTTCCATAAAAACGGAAACAAAATCATGCACAATGCCAGCACAAGAACATCTAGACCGCTTAACAGAAAGACCATTTGTAAAACGGCTCCATCTTTAAATATTTCGCCAAAGGCAGCCTTTGAAATGCGTATTAAAAGCAGTAACTGAGGAATAATAACCGGAAAACCCATGATGACCATGATGGCCGCATTTTGGTTAGCTCTTGATGCAATGGCCGCCAGTAGTGTAAAAACAAGACTCATGCTAACTCCGCCCAAAACAGTAATGCCAACAAACTGCAGCATTTGCGAAAAAGGTGCACCAAGAAAAAAGCTAAACGTAAGCAGGCTGAGTAAACTCATTACCAACATCAGCAATACGTTGTACAGCAGCTTTGCCAAAACAAATTCCTGCGGACTGGCAATGGTATAGTAGTAGAGCATTCGCCCCCTGCTTTCCTGCAAAAAACTTTTGGCTACTGCATTGATACTAATGAACAGCATGTTTACCCAAAACAAGGCATTCCATACTGCAGCATCAGGTTCGTTAATAGCAAGAAAAAGAATATACACCGTGCAGGCGATGTATAAGATGATGCCATAGAATGTGTACTGCTGACGTACTTCGAGCAGCAGATCTTTCTTAAAAAGCGTAGCTATTTTTTTTGCTGATATCAATTGCAGATAAATGAAAAGGTTAAGTTAATGCTGATGATAACAGTGTCTGCAGCGTGGTTCGTATTTGTCTTTTTCACCCAACAGCACCTGTCCGCCTTCGCTGCTGTGGCGGTAAGAATAGTTGGCAATATTACCACACACCACACAAATGGCATGCAGCTTTGTAATGTAATCAGCAACCGCCAACAAGTTTGGCATTTGTCCAAAAGGCTGGGCTTTATAATCCATATCGAGGCCGGCAACAATTACCCTTGCACCACGTAAGGCCAGCTGTTCGCATACGTTGGTAATTTCAGCATCAAAAAACTGGGCTTCATCAATTCCAACCACTTCTACATCCTGCGCAAGTAATAATATTTTTTGCGAGTTATCGATAGGGGTGGATTGGATTGCGTTTTCATCGTGCGATACAATTTTTACATCATCGTAGCGTACATCAACGGCGGGTTTAAAAATCTCTACTTTCAAATTAGCGATACGGGCCCGTTTTAAACGGCGGATGAGTTCTTCTGTTTTTCCACTGAACATGGAACCACAAATCACTTCAATCCATCCACGGCGGTCGCCTTTTATATTCGGTTCAATAAACATTATCAATATTTTATGCCAAACTGTTTGTAACTTAACAGCGAATTTCCAATACCGCCAAAAGTAAGCACTATTCATGGAACGTATTGTTTCTCTCGTTGAACAATTACAACAAGCTCTCCAGCGTAACGCTGATGCAGCACAGATGTTGGTACTCACCAACATGCTGCGGGCCGAATTAGAACATACTTTACAGCAAACACAACAACCTGCCGGTACCAACCGTGTGGCGGTGGTTTTACCTGCTGCAAGAATAGCCGCTGCACCTACAGAAGTGAAAACGGAGCCGGCTCCGGTAACAGTTGCAGCCCCCAAACTTGTACCTCCAACAGTTGTTAAGGTGGAGGAGAAGACCGTGGAAAAAATTGTGGAAGTATTGCAAATTGATGAAGAAGAAATTGAAGCTGAGTTGGAAGAAATAAGGCTGAAGGCTGAGTTTGCCAAAAAAGTTGAAGCACAGCAACATCAGAAACCGGTTTTATTGTTTGATGAAGAACCCGAAGTGCCGACACTGGTGCATCAGCCCAACTATGAAGAGCCGAAACCAGCACCTGTTTCTGCCACTGCCCCTGCACCAGGCAAGGAACTCAACGAAATCATTAATGGTAAGCAACTGTCGTTAAACGATCAGCTGGGTAGCGGGCATACAGAAATTGTACATAAGCTTACAGAAGCAACATCCATACGAGATTTAAAGAAAGCAATTGGTATTAACGATCGCTTTGTATTTATTAATGAACTGTTTCGTGGCGATGAAGTGATGTATGAACGCAGCATTAAAACCATTAATAATTTTTCGATTTACCCCGAAGCACAATACTGGATTGAGCGGGAACTGAAAATTAAACTGGGCTGGGATAATGATCGCCCGGCAGTACAGGAATTTTATGCATTGGTGAAAAGACGTTTTTCCTGAAGCCAATTGAGTATGGCGGCAGTTGCTCCCGCATTTTCTTTTACATAGTTTTCTGCAATTGTTGATGCTGCTGAAATATCTATTTGCTGCATAACAGTTGCCAATTCGTTTGTATTTGTAACGGCAAAGCTTCCGCCCAGTTTTTTCAGATCCACACTTTCTTTAAACTTTTCAAAGTTAGGTCCGGTTAAAACTGGTTTACCATACACGGCGGCTTCTAAAATATTATGATGACCACTTTTATTAAAGCCTCCGCCCACATAACAAACAGTTGCATACTTGTACAGTCGGGAGAGATAGCCAATGTTGTCGATGATAAGAACCTGGTGAGTAGTGAGTGGCGAATAGTGAGTGGTAAGCTCAGAAAACGTTACTGCGTTTGCAAAAGATTCTTTTAGTCGATTGATATTTTCAGCTTTGATCTCATGCGGAGCTATTATGAGTTTGTACTGCTTGTTTTCTTTCATCCATTCAGCAAGTAATTTTTCATCTTCCGCCCAGGTACTTCCTGCTACGAGTACAAGTTCTGTTCCGCAAAAAGTATCTACAATTTCAATGGGTTTCCATTGTTCGGCCCCTGTAAGTACCCGGTCAAATCTCGTATCGCCTGCGATGGTTGATTTGCCGCTTAAGCCAATTCCATCCAATAATTCTTTTGATGCTGTATTTTGTACAAACAGCTGCGAAAAGCATTCCAACATGTTCCGGTGAAAACCTCCCCACCATTGAAAGAAAGGTTGCGACGGGCGGAAGATGCCCGACACCAGAATGGTTTCAATTTCTCTCTTTCTTAGTTCAGCCAGGTAGTAATGCCAAAACTCATATTTTACGAAAATGGCCAGATCCGGCTGTGTCAAATCGACGAAGTTTTTTGCATTGGCGGCTCCATCCATCGGCAGGTACATTACATAATCGGCACCGTTGTAATTCTTTCTTATTTCATAGCCAGAAGGGGAGAAGAAGGTGAGCAGGATTTTGGAATTGGGGATTTGAGTTTTGATTTCTTCCAGAACCGGTCTTCCTTGTTCAAACTCGCCCAGAGAAGCACAATGCATCCATACAACGAATTCGCCCGGTACTTTTTTCCTGTTGGTGGCTAATTTCTGCTGCCAGTTTTTTCTACCTTCTACCCATTTTTTTGCTTTGGAGTTCCAAAGAGCGGCCAGGTTTATGGCTGTATGGTAAACAACCCGGAATATGTTATAAAACAAGATCATGCGCCACAAATCTAAGCGGAAAGGATTAGGTGGGAAAAACTTAACGCTTTCCTCCTGTGTTTCAGAGGCTAAACGCCTTTTTTGCCGTACTTTCGCCACCGTTTAAACAAGCTTATTTATGCGGCCTATACAGATGGTTGATCTTAAGCAGCAATACCTTGCCATTAAGCAGGAAGTAGATGCTGCCGTTTTAGATGTACTCGACAGTTCTGCTTTTATTAATGGCAAACCCGTGCAGGATCTGGCTGCAGACCTCAGCCAATACCTCGGCGTAAATCATACCATTCCCTGTGCGAACGGTACCGATGCGTTACAGATTGCTATGATGGCACTGAACCTGCAGCCGGGTGATGAAGTGATTACTGCTTCGTTCACTTATATTGCAACGGTGGAAGTGGTGGCATTACTGCGTTTGAAGCCAGTATTCGTAGAAGTTGATCCGAAAACATTCTGTATCGATCCGGAAGCGATCCGCAAAGCGATTACACCTAAAACAAAAGCAATTGTTCCGGTTCATTTGTATGGCCATGCTGCCAATATGGATGAGATCATGAAAATTGCTGCAGAGCACAACCTGTACGTCATTGAAGATAATGCGCAGGCTATTGGTGCCGATTATACATTCCCCGATGGAACAAAAAAGAAAGCCGGTTCAATCGGAACAATTGGTTGCACCTCATTCTTCCCTTCAAAGAACTTAGGTTGTTATGGTGATGGTGGTGCGATGTTTACTAATGATGATGCGTTGGCTGAGCAATTGAAGATGGTGGCGAACCATGGACAGAAAGTACGTTACTACCATGAAGTGGTGGGTTGCAACTCACGTCTCGATACGGTGCAGGCAGCGGTATTAAAAATCAAACTGAAAAAGCTGGACGAATACATTGCTGCACGTCGCAAGGCTGCGGATTATTATGATGCTGCATTTGCAGGGCATAAAAATATTACAACACCTTATCGTGCGTCTTACAGCAATCATGTGTTTCATCAATACACATTAACGCTCGATGGTTTTGAAAATGTTGCTGAAGTAAGAAATGGGTTGAATGCGTATTTAGCTGAGCAGAAAATTCCATCGATGATTTATTATCCGGTGCCGGCACATCGTCAGCAAATGTTTGCATCCTTCGGTGGCGCAGATTACAACTTGCCAATTACTGATTGGTTAACTGATCGGGTGATTTCTTTGCCGATGCATACAGAACTGGATGAAGAGCAATTGCAGTTGATCACAAGCAACGTGTTAGAATATCTTAATACAAAATCATAAACAGAAATTAACAGATGAAAATCGCAGTCGTAGGAACAGGTTATGTAGGTCTTGTAACAGGAACTTGTTTTGCAGAAACAGGTAACCAGGTAACCTGTGTTGATATTGACAAAAACAAAGTAGATAAATTATCGAACGGGCAGATTACGATCTATGAACCCGGTCTGGAAAAAATATTTCTCCGCAACCTCAAAGAGGGGCGTTTGCATTTCACCACCAACCTTGCAGAAGGCGTAAAAGATGCAACCATTGTATTCCTGGCGTTACCAACACCTCCCGGTGAAGATGGCAGTGCTGATCTGAAATACATTTTAGGTGTGGCGGATGATCTCGGAAAAATTTTGACCGATTACAAAGTAATTGTTGATAAAAGCACCGTGCCGGTTGGTACGGCTGATAAAGTACAGGCGGCTATTGTAAAAAACTATAAAGGAGAATTTGCAGTAGTAAGTAATCCTGAATTTTTGCGTGAAGGTGTGGCTGTAGATGATTTTATGAAGCCTGATCGTGTGGTGGTTGGTACAAGCGATGAACGTGCAAAGAAGATCATGACTGATCTGTATGCACCGTTTGTACGCAGTGGTAATCCGGTTATTTTTATGGATGAGAAAAGTGCGGAGTTGACAAAATATGCAGCCAACTCTTTCTTAGCGGTGAAGATTTCGTTTATGAATGAAATTGCACGTTTGTGCGAACGTTTAGGTGCAGACGTTGACATGGTGCGTAAAGGAATCGGCAGCGACGAACGTATTGGTAAACGTTTCCTCTTCCCCGGTATTGGATATGGTGGAAGTTGTTTCCCGAAAGATGTTCAGGCGTTGGTGAAATCATCCATCGAAGTGAATTATGATTTTGAAATACTGAATGCGGTGATGAAAGTGAACGAAGAACAGAAGTTGTTCCTCATGCCAAAGATCAACGCTTATTTTAATAATGATCTCAAAGGAAAACGTTTTGCATTGTGGGGTTTGGCGTTTAAACCAAATACCGATGATATTCGTGAAGCACCGGCTTTATACATGATCGATGCATTAACGGAAGCTGGTGCAACTGTGCATGCGTATGATCCTGAAGCAATGCCAAACGTGAAACAGATCGTTGGTGATAAAATTGATTTTGCAGAAAGTCAGTACGATGCGTTGGAAAATGCAGATGCATTGATCATTGCGACAGAGTGGAGCGAATTCCGTACACCGGAATTTGAAAAAATTTCTTCGATGCTGAAAAACAAAGTAATCTTCGACGGTCGTAATGTGTATGACAGAGGACAGATGAAAGAACTTGGGTTCTTCTATGAAAGTGTGGGAAGAGAAGCTGTAAAATAATTTATTCAAACAATCGCATAACTAACAACAATGGATCGTAAACGGATTTTAATTACCGGTGCTGCCGGCTTTCTTGGTTCGCATTTGTGCGACCGTGCAATTAAAGAAGGCTATCATGTAATTGCAATGGATAACCTCATTACGGGAGATTTAAAAAATATTGAACACCTGTTCAAGCTGGAACAGTTTGAGTTTTATCATCACGATATTACCAAGTTCATTCATATTCCCGGTAAGCTGGATTATATCCTGCACTTTGCATCGCCTGCAAGTCCGATCGATTATTTAAAAATTCCGATTCAGACGTTAAAGGTTGGTGCACATGGTACGCATAACTGTTTGGGTTTAGCGAAAGCAAAAGGCGCCCGCATTCTTGTCGCTTCAACTTCTGAAGTGTACGGTGATCCATTGGTGCATCCGCAAACAGAAGAGTATTGGGGCAATGTAAATCCTGTTGGTCCACGTGGTGTGTACGATGAAGCAAAACGTTTCATGGAAAGCATTACGATGGCGTATAACCGCTTTCATGGTGTAGAGACAAGAATCATCCGCATCTTTAATACATACGGTCCACGTATGCGACTCAATGATGGTCGTGCCTTACCTGCATTCATTGGACAGGCTTTACGTGGCGAAGATTTAACAGTATTTGGTGATGGCAGCCAGACGAGAAGTTTCTGTTATGTGGATGACCTGGTGGAAGGTATTTATCGTTTGCTGATGAGCGATTACGATATGCCGGTGAACATTGGCAACCCTGCAGAGATTACGTTGAAAGAATTTGCAGAAGAAGTAATCAAGTTAACAGGCTCCACACAAAAGATCGTGTACAAACCATTGCCAGTTGATGATCCGAAGCAACGCCAACCCGATATTACCAAAGCAAAAGAAATACTTGGCTGGGAACCGAAAGTTGCAAGAGCAGAAGGTTTAAAAATTACGTACGAATATTTTAAAAATCTGCCGAAGGAAGAGTGGAGTAAACAGCCGAAAGAGTTTGTGAGCATGAAATAGTGAATGGTGAGTAGTGAATTGTGAATGGGAGCAGGAAGGATCGAAAAGCAGAATAGTATCAGACATCCTAAATCAGAAATCATACACCGGAAATGTATCAAGCATTAATCAATAAAGAAAAGAAAGTAGCAGTTGTTGGGTTGGGTTATGTGGGTTTGCCGTTGGCGCTGGAATTAGCTGCTCATATGCAGGTGATTGGTTTCGACATCAACAGCAAACGTATTGCGATGATGCAACGTAACGAAGATCCCAGCAAGGAAGTGGATGCGGATATGTTTGCAGGCAGGGATATTTTTTTTACCGATGATGTGAATGTATTGAAAGAAGCGTCGTTCTTTATAGTAACTGTGCCTACGCCTGTTGATGATCATAAAGTTCCAGACCTTACGCCATTGGAGAAAGCAAGTGAAACGGTGGGTAAAGTACTGAAAAAGGGTGATTATGTTATTTATGAAAGCACCACTTATCCCGGCTGTACAGAAGAAGATTGTATGCCCATACTGGAGCAGTTCAGTGGTTTAAAAGGAAAAGTTGATTTTAAAATTGGTTATTCGCCTGAGCGAATTAATCCCGGCGACAAACAGCATACGTTAAGTAATACCGTTAAAATCGTTTCCGGTTGTGATGATGAATCGTTGCAGGAAATAGCGGCAGTGTACGAAAGCGTGGTGAAAGTTGGTGTGCATCGTGCACCAAATATTAAAGTGGCTGAAGCAGGAAAGATCATTGAGAATGCACAGCGTGATCTGAACATTTCATTAATGAATGAGCTTTCCATCATCTTCGATCGTATCGGCATCAACACCTTTGATGTGGTTGAAGCTGCAGGAACGAAATGGAACTTTCATAAATACACACCGGGCTTAGTTGGTGGTCATTGCATTGGCGTTGATCCATATTACCTTACTTACAAAGCACAGCAGCTGGGTTATAATTCAAAAGTAATTGCCAGCGGTCGCTTTGTGAATGATGAAATGCCTCGTTATGTAGCCAAGAAAATCATTCAGCATATAATTAAACACGCACCGATTGCTGCAAATGCAAAAGTGTTGGTGTTAGGTGCAACCTTTAAAGAAAATGTTTCAGATATCCGCAATTCGAAAGTGGCGGATATGGTGAAAGAATTGCTGGAGTATAATGTGGCTGTTGATTTTGTTGATCCGCATGCAGATGCCGAAGAAGTGAAGCATGAATATGGCTTAACACTTGCAGCAGAAATAGGAACAGGATACGATGCAATTGTTTTGGCAGTAGCGCATCATCCGTACAAAGATTTTTCGGAAGAATATCTTTCTTCCATTGCCAATGAGAAAGCATTGTTTGCTGACCTCAAAGGTATTTACCGCAATAAAATTTCTACACTCAAATACTGGAGTTTGTAATGAGCAAGTTTGATAAAACAATATTGGTAACAGGCGGTGCCGGCTTTATTGGCAGCCATGTAGTGCGTTTGTTTGTAAACAAGTATCCCATTTACAAAATTGTAAATGGAGATGCACTAACGTATGCAGGTAACCTGGAAAACTTAAAAGATATACAGGATAAACTGAATTATGCTTTTGCAAAAGTTGATATTACAGATGAAGCAGGGGTGGAAGCGTTATTCAGCCAATACCATTTTGATGCAGTGATTCACTTGGCAGCAGAAAGTCATGTTGATCGTAGCATTCTCGATCCATTGGCATTTGTAAAAACAAATGTGCTGGGTACAGCTATTTTGCTCAATGCTTGTCGTAAGCATTGGAATGGTAATTATGATGGCAAACTCTTCTATCATGTGTCAACCGATGAAGTATATGGCTCATTAGGTGAAACAGGATTCTTTACCGAAGAAACACCGTACGATCCGCATTCTCCCTACTCAGCTTCAAAAGCCGCATCCGATCATTTTGTAATGGCTTATCATGACACCTATGGTTTACCTGTTGTAATGAGCAACTGCAGCAACAACTATGGTTCGCATCATTTCCCGGAAAAATTAATTCCGTTAATGATCAATAATATCAAGAACAATAAACCGTTACCTGTTTATGGTAAAGGAGAAAATGTGCGTGACTGGTTGTTTGTTGAAGATCATGCAAGAGCAATTGATACGATTTTCCATAACGGCAGACTCGGCGAAAGTTATAATGTAGGTGGCTTCAACGAATGGAAAAATATTGATCTGGTTCATTTGCTTTGCAGCATCATGGATAAGAAACTTGGACGTGCAGCAGGTGAGAGTGCGAAGTTGATTACTTATGTAAAAGACCGTGCCGGTCACGATTTGCGCTATGCCATTGATGCAACCAAACTCAATAAAGAATTAGGCTGGAGCCCATCGCTTCAGTTTGAAGAAGGTTTGGAAAAAACAGTTGACTGGTATTTGAGCAACGAAGAATGGATCAACCATGTAACAAGTGGCGATTACCAGATGTACTATGATGCACAATACGACACGAGGTAAGTGGTGAGTAGTGAATGGTGAGTAATTAAATCAGAAATCATACATCCTTAATCAGATATAGCGTAATGGCTTTTTTACAAACAGGTTTCCCGGGCTTGGTCGTGTTTGAACCAAATGTTTTTGGCGACGAGCGGGGTTATTTCTTTGAATCATACAATCAACAAACCTTCGAAAAAGAAGGACTGTTTTACAACTGGGTGCAGGATAATCAATCCAGTTCAACCTACGGTGTTATCCGTGGATTGCATTTTCAAAAAGGCGAACATGCACAGGCAAAACTGGTGCGTTGTTTGAGCGGAAAAATATTGGATGTTGTAGTTGATCTGCGTAAAGATTCTCCAACTTTTAAACAGGTGTATGCTGTAGAATTAACAGCGGAGAAGAAAAATGCCTTGCTCGTTCCACGTGGTTTTGCACATGGATTTTCTGTGTTGAGTGAAACAGCGGAAGTGTTGTACAAGTGCGATAATTTTTACAATAAACAAAGCGAAGGCGGATTGCTCTATAACGATGCAACCTTGCAAATTGATTGGAGAGTAGAAGCAGGAAAAGAAATAATTTCAGGTAAAGATCAGTTAAATGCAACATTGGCTGAGCTTGATGAAGACAGCCTCTTTTAATAATTGCATATGGAAAAGCCGGTAATACTTGTATCAGGCAGCAATGGTCAGCTCGGAAAGGAGCTGCAGCAACTTGCAGACGCTTATCCGCAGTATCGTTTTGTATTTGCATCACGTGAAGATCTGAAGCTGCACCACTATGGTTTAGTAGAAAATTTCTTCATCGCAACAAAACCGCAATACTGCATAAACTGTGCTGCGTACACTGCAGTTGATAAAGCGGAAAGCGAACAGGATATGGCCATGCTGGTGAATGGCGAAGCTGTTGGACATTTGGCAGCTATCTGCAATAAGTACGATACTAAGTTTATTCATATCTCTACCGATTACGTGTTTGATGGCGAAAGTGAAACACCTTACAAAGAAGATGATGCCACAGGCCCCATTAATACCTATGGTCGTTCAAAACTGTTGGGCGAGCAGTTGTGTATGAAAGAAGATGCAGATGCCATCATCATCCGTACAGCATGGGTGTATTCATCGTTTGGTCACAATTTTGTGAAGACGATGATGCGGTTGATGAACGAACGAAACGAGTTGAATGTAGTGGCCGATCAGATCGGGTCACCTACTTACGCTGCTGATTTGGCAAAAGCTATTCTCGATATCATTTCTTCGGGTAAATGGGAGAGCGGTATCTATCATTACAGCAATGAAGGGAAGATCAGCTGGTACGAATTTGCACTGGCCATTCAAGAAATAACCGGCAGTAAAGCAATTGTGCATCCTATCGAAACGGCGCAGTATCCAACACCTGCCAAACGTCCGCATTATTCTTTGCTCAATAAAGACAAGATCAAATCAACCTATTCGATAAATGTTCCGGAGTGGAAAGAAAGTCTGCAGCGCTGTATTGCCATTTTACAGGAAAGTAAATAAGAACACTTCAAAACCGCATAAATGAAAAAGCTCCGCATCGTGGGGCTTTTTTGTTGGCTGCCCGAATTCCCCGCCTGAACAAATTTATTTGGGCAGGGAACCAAGACAAACAGAACCAAAATTTATACCTGCAATAAAAAAGCCGAAACAAATGTTTCAGCTTTTTTATGTTGGCCTACCTGGATTCGAACCAAGACAAACAGAACCAAAATCTGTCGTACTACCATTATACTATAGGCCAATCTTCCTTTCGGATTCCTCAACCGGCATTTCTGCGTTGTTGGGGGTGCAAAAATAAGGTGCTGCAAATGATCAACCAAAAAATTTATCAAAATCAATGGACAGATTTTTAGAAAGCACGTATCTTTTGACTGTTATTACAACTAAATGTTTCTTGCAGATGAAAAAAGTACTCTTGTTTGCTGCCCCATTATTGATGTTGGCTTTTACATATCAAACCAAAACCAAGGTTATTTTCTTCGGCGATTCCATAACCCAGGCGGGTGTAAATCCGGGTGGGTACATTAAGCGTATCGACAGCATGGCATTGCAGCAGGGAAAGGCGGGGTACGAGTTTATTGGTGCCGGTATTGGTGGTAATAAAATATACGATCTGTATCTGCGTATGGAAGAGGATGTGTTGGCAAAAAGCCCCAACATTGTGGTTATTTATATTGGAGTTAATGATGTGTGGCATAAAAGCTCATCGGGCACCGGTACCGATGCAGATAAGTTTGCGAAGTTTTATCAGGCAATTATCGATAAGCTGAAGGCAAAGAATATAAAGGTTATTTTATGTACCCCTGCTGTAATTGGTGAGAAAGCCGATGGCAGCAACCAGCAGGATGGTGACCTTACTGAATACAGCAAGATCATTCGTGGACTTGCGCAGAAAAATGCATTGCCGCTTGTTGATTTTCGTAAAGCATTCATGGATTATAATCTTAACAATAATTCTGCAAACAAGGACAGAGGCATTTTAACTACAGACCGAGTGCACTTAAATGAAAAAGGCAACCAAATGGTTGCCGATGAAATCTGGAAAGCGATTCAAGCTCTTTAAACCGCCTTTACCAAATAGTAATTTTTCTTTCCTTTTTGCACTAACAGGTAAGTGTTGTGTAACAGTAAAGAGCTGTCGATCTTCATATCGATGCCTTCTACTTTCTTACGATTTATGCTTACACCGCCACCTTGTACTGTTTTGCGTGCTTCACCTTTGCTGGGGAAAATCGTTGTTTCTGCTAAGAAGGAAACAACATCAATGCCTTCAGCTAATTTATCGGCAGCAAAATCAAACTTAATCACACCGTCCATGCCTTCCAGATCTTCAACGCTTAAACTTTCTGCAGGAGCTGTTTGATTGGCGAATAGTTTTTCTGTTGTGGCAATTGCTTCAGCTAAGGCATCTGCTCCATGAACAAACTTTGTTACTTCTTCTGCTAAACGCTTTTGTAAAATACGTTTGCCGGGATCTGCAGTATGTGCAGCAATCAATCCATCCACTTCTTCTTTTGCAAGGAAGGTGAAAATTTTGATCCAGACTTCGGCATCTGCATCGCTGGCATTTAACCAGAATTGGTAGAACTGGTAGGGTGTTGTTTTACTTGCATCTAACCAAACATTCCCTTGTTCGGTTTTACCAAACTTGGTACCATCTGCTTTCTTAATTAACGGACAAGTAAAAGCAAAGGCTTCGCCGCCAACTTTACGACGGATGAGTTCAGTACCTGTGGTAATATTTCCCCACTGATCGCTGCCACCCATTTGCAGCTTACAGTTTTTGTGTTCGTACAACCAATAGAAATCGTAACCCTGCATCAACTGGTAGGCAAATTCTGTATAGCTTAGACCCACTTCACTTTCAATGCGCTTTTTAACACTGTCTTTCGCCATCATATAATTGATGGTGATGTGCTTGCCCGTATCCCGCAGGAAATCAATAAACGAAATGGTTTTGAACCAATCGTAGTTATTGGCCATTTCTGCTGCGTTGGGTTTGGCGGGATCAAAATCGAGGAATTTTTCCAGCTGGGCTTTAACGCCGGCGACGTTTTTGTTTAATGTTTCCTCGTCGAGCAGATTACGCTCCTGGCTTTTCCCACTTGGGTCACCAATCATACCTGTAGCGCCACCAACGAGGGCAATAGGTTTATGACCAGCTTTTTGCAAATGAACGAGCAGCAGGATAGGCACTAAACTACCAATATGCAGACTGTCGGCCGTAGGGTCGAAGCCTATATAAGCAGTCGTCATTTCCTTTTTCAATTGGTCTTCTGTGCCGGGCATGATGTCCTGGATCATCCCTCTCCATCTCAATTCATCGATCAAATGCATAATTTATATCCGATTTTCCGCAAAAGTAGGGCAGTGGAGGCCATTTTGTATAGAAAAGGGCAATAAACATTGAATATCAACGTTTGAAGAACTTGGCGCTTTCTTAAACAGAGCTTTGCTTTGGGAAGTTTTATGATTACTTTTGTTCGTTACCTAAGCAGCTTACAATTTATAGAAAGTCTCTAATAAGAAACTAATTGTTTACAAGAAAACTGACCGGATGATAACCCGAGCAACCCTGATCCTATCCGTAATCCTCATGTGCAGCGTAAAATCCTTTGCGCAAATCCGCATTTATTCCAACGAGTTTTTAAATATTGGTGCCGGCTCCCGTGCTTTTGGTATGGGTGGCGCACAAGTAGCTTCGGTAAACGATGCTACTGCCGGTTATTGGAATCCTGCCGGGCTTACGGGTGTAAAAAACGATCCATCACTTTCTTTGATGCATGCCGAATACTTTGCAGGTATTGGCAAATACGATTTCGGTGCATTGGCTATTCCGGTTGCTAACAATAAACGCACGATTGGTCTGTCGTTCCTGCGTTTTGCGGTAGATGATATCCCTAATACATTATACCTGATTGAGCCGGATGGTAGTGTGAACTATGCCAACATCCGCTCTTTTTCTTCGGCTGATTATGCAGTTATTTTATCGGTAGCACAACAACTGAAAGATAAAGGTGATACGAAAATGAGTGTAGGAATGAATGCCAAAGTGATTCACCGTAATGTGGGCACATTTGCGAAGGCTTGGGGCTTTGGTTTGGATCTTGGTTTTCAGATGAAAGGAAAGAACTGGCAGTTCGGTGCAGCAGCAAGAGATATTACTACAACATTCAACGCATGGTCGTTCAGCTTCACTGAGCGTGAAAAGGAAGTACTTTTTTTAACCAACAATGAAATACCGGTTAAATCAACGGAATTAACAGCTCCCCGTTTGGTTGTAGGTGGTGCATATGATTTTAAGTTTCGTAAAAATGTAACGCTGAAAGCAGAAGCCAATCTTGATTTTACCTTCGATGGTCAACGTAATACAGTCATCAGTTCTGATGTGATCAATGCCGATCCCCGCATTGGTGTTGAGTTAAATCTGAAAGACGTGTTTTTTCTGCGTGGAGGTGTGTTCAACTTCCAGAAAACATTTGCTGATGGCGATACGCTTAATCAAAAGAAAGTGTGGATCTATCAACCAGGTGCCGGTGCAGGCTTTAAGTTGGGGGCCGCTTTTTATGTAGATTATGCATTTACAAATCTGGCTAACCAGTCAAATCCGTTATATACTCATATAGTTTCGCTTCGTCTCGACCTTTTGAAATCTAAAAACCCAAAGAAAAATAGTAAGTAATGAAACGCATCCTGCTTTACATCGCCTTCCTGTTTTGCGCATATACGAACTTATCTGCTCAATCTTACATGAACGAGTGGATTGATTTTAATAAGACTTATTACAAATTCAAAGTTGGTGCAACAGGCTTATATCGCATTTCACAAGCTCAATTGGCTGCAATGGGTATTGCAACAGCAGATGCTGCGCATTTTCAACTTTGGCGTCATGGGCAACAGGTGCCTATTTTCACCTCCAGCCCAAGCGGAGCCTTACCTTCAAATGGATTTATTGAATTTTATGGAATGGTGAATGATGGCAAATGGGAGAAACGAATGTACCTTGACCCATCTTACCAGATAAATGATAAGTGGAGTTTATTTACAGATACCGCATCCTACTTTTTGACTGTAAATACGAATACGTCACAGAACAAACGATTTGTTACAACAACAAATGATTTGAGTTCTGGATTATCCCCGGAGCCGTATTTTATGCATACTGAGGGAGCGTACTTTCGAAACAATTTTAATCTTGGTTTTGCAGCAGTTGTAGGCAACTACGTATACTCGTCAGCGTTTGATAAAGGTGAAGGATTTACAAGTGGTGAATTTAGGCCGGGGGCACCTTTAGTAAATTCGCAAACAAATTTATTTGTTGCAGCTGGAGGCCCCTCAGCAAAGTTTAAATTTTCTGCTGTTGGCCGTTCGTTAAATACAAGGACGGTTCGTGTATTATTGAATGGTACAGAGGTTGCAAACAGAGAAATGAATTATTTCAATGCAATTATTGATGAATCTGCGAGTAACATACCAATTTCCTTACTTTCTGGAAATAGTGCAGTCGTACAAATTGAAAATACATCAGCTGAGGTAACAGATAGAATGGTGGTAGGAATGTATGAGTTAACTTATCCACGACAATTTAATTTTAAAGGACAAACCCGTTTTGAATTTGAAATGCCTGCAAGTGTAACAGGTAATAATCTCGTTATTGACAGTTTTAGTTTTTCGGGTACAGCGCCAGTTTTATATGATGTTACCAATGGTTTGCGAATTACTGCAAGTATAATTTCTCCAACACAGATTCGTGTTGTTTTGCCACCATCAGCAAGTAGCCGTAAATTAATTCTTGTTAGCCAGGAATCTTCAACTATACAGGCTGTTGGAGGGTTTACTGTAAAAAACTTTGTAAACTATGGACTGCCGGCAAATCAGTCAGACTATATAATGATTTCTAATCCTTTACTCTTCTCAGATGCGAATGGTGTAAACCAAGTAGAGCAGTATCGTTTATACCGAAGTAGTATCACCGGAGGAGGATTTAATGCGAAAATTTATAATGTTCAGGAAATCATTGATCAGTTTGGTTATGGTATCAAAAATAATGCATGGGCTATCAAGAATTTTCTCCGTTTTGCATATGCAGGATTCAGTATAAAGCCTAAGTATTGTTTAATTGTCGGGAAAGGTGTTGATTATATTAGTTATCGATATGCCGAAGGTTCAAATACAATTGAGCAATTAAATTTAGTTCCAACCTTAGGTAACCCTGCATCTGATATCATGATGGCATCAGACGAAATGAATATTGTTCCAAGAATTCCAATTGGAAGGATTACTGTGGTGAATGGTAATGAAGTGAAAGCGTATCTGGACAAAGTAAAGCAATATGAAAGTTTCTATAACTCGGTATCTTGTACTATTGAAGATGAGGCATGGAAAAGGAATGTAATCCATGTTGCAGGTGCAAACGATTTTCTGGGAGAGCAAATACGATTTTATCTTAATCAATACGGAACTGTTCTAAAAGATACTTTATTTGGCGCTAATGTTTATTCTCTTCAAAAAACTGGAGTTGCCGCAATACAAACTATAGCTAATCAAAATATCACCCGTTTGTTTAATCAAGGTTTTTCTCTGCTTACTTACTTTGGACATTCTTCCCCTTCAACTCTTGAGTATAATTTATCAGACCCAAGCAGCTACCCTGCAATAGGCAAGTATCCAATAATGATGGTAAATGGTTGCCAGGCTGGTAATATGTTTTTATCTGATGCAGGACGTTTATCAGGCAAATATATCATTACAGAAAGTTGGGTGCTTTCTCCACAGCGAGGTTCCGTAGCATTCATAGCTTCTACGCATTTGGGTATAGTTAATTATTTGCATTTATATACGGAGGAATTTTACAATCAGCTTTCAAAGGAAACAGAAGGATATGGTCATTCAATCGGACGTATTATGGCAAATACGATTGATACCTTAATGAAGACATATTCTTATAATGATTTTTATGTGCGGATGCATGTAGAAGAAGTTACATTGCATGGAGATCCTGCTCTAAAATTCTATAGCTATTCAAAGCCTGATTTAGCAATTGAAAACCCAATGGTTAAAATTTCTCCTGAGTTTATTTCAATTGCAGAATCGAAGTTTACAACTCAAATTAAAATTGCAAATATCGGAAGAGCAACAAGTGACTCAGTGAGAATTCGTGTAACAAGAACATTGCCCAGCGGAAAAGATACGGTAGTATATAACAATAAAATAAGTAGGATTAGTTATGCCGATTCATTGCAATTAGACTTTAATATTGATCCTTTCAGAGATAAAGGGACAAATAAGTTGAAAGTTGAAATTGATCCTGATAATGTAATCAACGAAAGTTGTGAAACAAACAACGTTGTAGTTAAAGAGTTTTTCATTTTTGAAGATGAAATACGTCCTGTTTATCCTTATAATTATTCCATTATAAACAAACAGAATATTTCATATTACGCATCAACCGCCAATCCATTGGGCACACAGCGTAAATACTATTTCCAGATTGATACCACGCAAAAATTTAATTCGGCAAAACTGAAAACAGATTCAATAACCTCTATTGGTGGCGCAATTGAATTCAAGCCGACGGGTATTAACTTTATTGATGGTGTAGTTTATTATTGGCGAGTAGGAATTAAGCCTGAAAACAGTGTTGCGTTATTATGGAATAACTCCAGTTTTGTCTATAAATCCTCGTCTGAAACTGGGTTTAATCAATCGCATTATTTTCAGCATAAACAAAGTGATTATACAAGGATAAATATTGATTCAAATACCAGGAAAATGGCATTTGATTCTGTAATCCGCAGAGTTCAATTTAGAACAGGTATTAATCCCTACCATAATGAAGCCAGTTTAGATGTAGCAATTGATTTTGAAAATATTGAGCGTTACGGATGTAGTGGAGGCTCTTTCCAGTTTTATGTTTTTGATCCTAAAACTTTAAAGCCTTGGGAAAACTGGAATCAGCCAAATGGATTGGGTAGATATTTAAGCAGGTTTGTTTGCGGCGGAGTAAGTCGGAAATTTTTTGAATATCGATATTATGATCAGCTTTTCCGGAAACGTGCAATGGATTTTCTCGATAGTGTGCCAGATGGACATTATGTGGTAGTAACCAATTACGGCTCTGTTAATCTCCCTTATTTCGACGCAGCTATGCTGAAAGCTGATGAAGGTACATTCGGAGCAGGAAACTCTTTATATCATAAACTGAAGAGTTTTGGAATTACCAAAATTGATTCCTTTACAAACAGCAAGCCCGTAATATTCATCTTTAAGAAAAACGATCCTTCTTTTATACCCCAGCAGTCTTTAGGTGATCCACTTCTTCAGTTGGTTGATGTATTCGAAGCTTCCAGTTTATACACGGATGGTAAAATTGAATCTCCTTGGTTTGGTCCGGCCAAAACATGGAAACAGTTGAAATGGAATGGAAGAGATATCGAAAGCATTCCGGATGTAACCTCTATCGACTTGATCGGTAAAACAAGCACAGGTGTTGAAGTGCTTATTTCAACAATTAAGACGGCACGTGACACAAGTATTGATTTTGTAAGTGCAACAGCATTCCCGTATCTGAAAATCAGGATGAATAATGCTGATACTTTTAATATTACGCCTCATCAACTTAACTATTGGCAACTTACAGCCGATTATGTTCCGGAAGGAGCTGTTGCACCAAACATAAAATTTAGTTTTAAGGATACACTTGAGGCAGGTGAACCTTTAAATTTTCAAATTGCATTCAAAAATGTTAGTGAAACAGCATTTGACAGCTTGAAGTTGAAACTTGTTATTACAGACCGTAATAATGCACCTCATCTAATTGATTTGCCTCGAAAGCGGCCTTTAGTAGCTGGCGATTCAATTGTGATTTCGTACAGTCTTGATACGAAAGATTATGTGGGTTTAAATACGCTCTACCTAATGGTGAATCCGGATGAAGATCAGCCTGAACAGTTGTTGTTTAATAACTTTATTTTCAAAAACTTTTTTGTTAAGACAGATAGTTATAAGCCTTGGCTTGATGTTACATTTGATGGAACGCATATCCTTAATAGAGATGTTGTTTCTTCAAAGCCGCATATTTTAGTGAAGCTGAAAGATGATAGTCGTTTCCTTGCATTGTAGGATACAGCAGGTATGAAAATAAAAATACAATATCCAACTATTAATGGTGTAGCAGGTCCTTTGGTTGAATATAAACCTCAATCTGATAGTGTGAAATTTACACCAGCCGATCTTAGCAAGGGAGAGAATTCTGCCACTATAGATCTGTTTCCTAAATTTATGCAGGACGGTGAGTATGAATTATATGTTACCGGCACAGATAAAAGTGGAAATAAAGCAGGAGAGTTAGAATATAAAGTGGCGTTTCAGGTTATAAATAAGCCGATGATTTCTAATATGCTTAATTATCCGAATCCGTTCACTTCATCTACCGCTTTTGTTTTTACAATAACGGGTTCTGAAGTTCCACAGAATATACGCATTCAAATTCTTACAATAACAGGTAAAGTAGTGCGTGAAATTACAAAAGCAGAATTGGGCCAATTACGGATAGGCCGTAACATTACTGAATACAAATGGGATGGTACAGATCAATTTGGTAATAAATTAGCAAATGGCGTTTATTTGTATAGAGTAATTACCAATTCAAACGGCAAGTCTTTAGAGAAATTTAAAACCGAAGGAGATAATACTGATCAATATTTTAATAAAGGATATGGTAAAATGTATTTAATGCGTTAGGCCAGGAGTTAGTTATACTCAAAGAAATAAATTAAACTTTCGTAACGACAATATTTAATATGAAACTTATAAATGGACTTGCTGTACATATATATTAGCAAGAATTAGTAAAAATGGAGTTGTCTCTCAAACGAAAGTGGTTTTTAGCAGCAATAGTTCTTGTTGCCTGTTTAACAAGTATACAGATGATGTTTATAGAAAATAAGCCTTGGGTTGCCGATTATTGGGAACACAAGGCTGTTTTTTTAGAGTTATATCGTAATCCGCTTTATCCGCAACATCCGGTTGTTGATATAAATGTTCAGCATTCTTTTTTTTCACCTTATTTTGTTGGCTTTGCGTATATAGGAAGGATATTATCTATTTCTCCTGATTTATTATTTGATATAATATCTATTCTGAATCTGCTTTTATTTTTTTGTTCAATAGTTTTATTGGAGCGGATGGTGATAAAGGAGGAGAATCTGCCGAAATCATTTGTATTGTTATTGCTTACTATTATCTTTTTATGGGGAGTCTATCCTCCCTATTTTAGTTCGTTTTATCATTTTGTTTCTTTGTTTTATACAAGTTCGTATCCAGCAACATTTGCTTTTTTTTTAGCCGTTTTATCTGGATACCTGTATAGTAAGATTTTAACCCGCAGGTTAAGGAAAAGTAAACAAATAGCAGCTGTTTTCGGATGTATTGTTCTTAATTGGGCATTAATTCTAACTCACCCACTCACTTATATTTTTGCTTTTTCACTTTATGTGTATTCTCTGATTAGATTTAATTGGGTTGAGAAAGAAAAAGTTAATCTGGGTAAGACAGGTTTTCGGAAGTTAATTTTATTGGCTTTATTCTTTATCGTTCCAGTTTTATTTACCCCTTTTTGGACATATTATTCCTTATGGGATCTTTTTTTGCAAAGGAGCTTCTATGGAAGATTTCATTCAGATAGTAAGTTATTGTATGAAAATTTGTTTATGGGGTACTATGTTTTTGTTTTTCCACTCGGATTAATCATTTATTCTTTCATTCAAAAAGAGAAGCAAGCTATTGCAATTTTGTTTATCATAACAGGGCTGTTAGCAGTTTATTTGTTTGGGTATATTTCCGGTTCTTTTGGGTACGGACGAATGATTTCTTTTATAGCACTATGGCTTCAATTATGGCTTGTTTATTTCTTACAAAAACAAGTAAAAGGAAAGAAGCAATATCGAATAATACTTTTAGCTTTTTTATCGGCTTTCCCTTTTGTTTATTTAGCTCTAAAATCAATACAAAAAGCAGCCTTTACAAGTGATATAAAATATGTAAATACAAACGTAAAAAAGGATTTTATTGCGGGAACATCTGTGCCCGAAATAACCCATCGTCTTTTTTTATTTAGAGATAATATTGAAGATGGCGCACTTATTATGACAGATTTAGTTACGAGTAGATATGTAGCTGCATTTGGAGGAAAGGTAATTGCTAGCCCATACTCTGAATACTGGATTCCTGATAACGAAATGAGAATGGCCGATGTTAATAAGTTCTTTAATAGCAATGATTCAATAATATTAATCGAACTTTTGGATAAGTACAAGCCGAAATATCTTTTACTCAATCCTGATGCAAAGTATATCAGAAACTTAGTGCCCTTGAATATAATTAAGGGAAAAATAGTTTCAAAAAATGACTACACCCTTGTCCCCCTTTCTTTTTAAAAGTCTTTACCATTTATTTCCAATAAGAACCGACGAATCAATTAAAAATGGAAGGTTTTTTTGAAAGGCTGTATTAATGATGTGTCTCATTACATTCACTGGAGTTGAATTACTTTTCAGTGTATTGTAATTTCCTGATGGCAAATAAAGAGCCTGGAGGTTGTTAAAGAAATGATCACTTACTAAAGAACTGTCGTCCATCACTTTGTATCCATGGTCGCCGAGTACAAACACAATACAATTATTATTGTTCTCTTTTAAAGTAGCTGTTACAATTTTTTTAAGGTGGGTATTTGTATAAGCCAAATAACTTAAGTAATTGGGTATGAATTTTTTTTCATAGTAGTTTTCCATCTTTTGGTTGTCAAAATAAACGGGTTTTAAAAGTGAATCATAAATAAATGGAGGATGCGGCATAAGAAAATGGGCATAAGCTAATTTGGGGGCTTTATTATTTCGCAGCTGAACATCTTTTAGATAAAGCCTTTCAGCCCGATCATTATATTTTCTGTAAGTTTCAGCTGTCACTTCCGTACCAAGTATCTTCTTTAAAAAAGGAAATGGAAGACTTGGGCCGAGGTCATTTATCAGCCGACTTATCATGGTATTAGAGATGATTATTCTTTCATTATTAAACAGGTAGTCATTTTTTACTTTTGATGGACTTTGTTCGGTATCGAAAATTGTATAGTTATAAATTTCATATCCATGTTTTTTAGCTAAATCAAAAAGGGCATTGTATTTAATTTGTTTATGGCTTTTTAACAAATCATCTGCTGTCATTCCTGCTCTGGGACTTAAGCCACTAGTATAATCAAAATTTAAAAGTGATGCTATTGAGAGGTTTGTTCTTAAATAATTGCTTTTACTCTCTTTCATTAAAAAAAAGCCATTCTTTATTAGAAAATTATCTAAGCTTGAATTGTCGTAACGATAATCACGCATCAGTGACTTGCTGCTTGCATATTCGTCAAATACAAGTACATAGATGTTTGGGTATAAAACTCGGTTTGTTTTTGAGTTTATGTAGGAAGTGTTGCCATTTTTGGGATAAGTATTTAGAATCAGTGAAGTGGTTATCATTTCATAAGCGCAAAGAATAAGCAACAAGATATTGAGATAACTTGTAAATTTCTGCAACTGGCTTTCTTTACTTTTTCTTAATATAAGAATGCCAACAATAAAAAGGATGAAAAATAAACTTAAAAGTATGCTGTGCCGTGAGAGTAATTTTATGAAATGTTGAAGTTGATCGTATATGTATCCATAAAATAGCATGTAAGAAATCAAGATAAAGTTTAAAACTGCCGCACTTTTAGCATTTCGTAAAAAAAAGGTAATGATGCTTAAAAGAATGAATGAGAAAATTAATATGCCAAAGAGTATTGTAAATATGTCTTTAAATTTTACGAGATAGTGAAAATTATTCCAGCTATGAAGCACAAAAAATACAGGTAATAGAATTGTATGGAATAGTATATTTCTTTTGAAAACTGATTTCATTTTTATTTTTTTTGGTTTAACATTCTTTGGTTAAGCAGAAAGTTAACAGATACTGTCGTGAGTATAATTAGATAGGGAAATATTGTAATAGTAAAGCGGTAATGCCATTCGTTATAAGTTAGAGAAACTAAATTTATTAAACCAAAAATACTTGCGGCAAACAGAAATAGCTCAACTTTTTGTTTTGATTTCCAGAGACTGTAAAAGCCAATAATACAAAGTAGGTATAAACTATAAAACGGTAAAAGAAGCAGGTTGTGTGTTTTCGAGTAATAAGGACGGTTTAATGTGAAAAATGAAAATGCTTTCCTGGTATATAAAGAGAGTATTTGGCGAGTATTTTTTTTCGTATAAATATAAGTATAAGCTTGTGCGATTGTGCTTTTTTCACTATTTGTAAAATCAGGAAGAGTATAGTCTGCACTATCTACTATAACTCTTTCAGCTGCAATTGGCTTAATGTACCCTTTTGTTTCTGCAGGCATGTTGAATAATAAAACAATCGAACTAGTAAATGCTACACAGTAAGTAAAATAAGATGCAATTTCATTGGTTGTTTTTGATTGTAGTGCGACGTAAGTAATATTAGGAAGTACAAGGAAAATCCCGGGAGGTCTTGAGAAAATTAATATCAAGTTAAGGCAGACCCAAATTGTAAATTCTACTCCTGTTTTTTTCTTAATTGTAAAGAAGAGTGTAATTATTGATAGTGAAACAAAAAAACTGTCGCTGAATAATGTTATTGTCCAGCTCTGTATAGGAAAAGCAAATAGGAATATCACCATGCTTATATAAGATAGTGGGCTGTCGCCAATTAAATACTCAGTAATTTTTTTTAAACAAATCGCCGATATATAACTTAAAATCGATTGAGCTACTACAACAGTAATCGCACTCTTTGAGATGTAGAAAATGCTAAGGAAAAGGATGTAGCTTGTATAAAACAAATGCGATTTAATTACGTTTTCAAAATTTCCTCTATATAATTCAAGTGCACCTGAAATATATTTTTCGGCTTCGTTATTTGTTATAATGCCTGTAGAACGTATAAGAATATTAATAAATAGCATATATAAAAAAGCTATGGCTATAAACTTTTTTTTACTTTTTAGGTAGTTATATGTTTTTAGCATTCGATTTAAAATTGTTTTAATTCTGCTGCGTCATTTTTTATATGAAAAAGCGTCCGTTCTGAAAAAGGTAGAAACAGTAAAATGGTAAAAAGTAACAAAATCAATACTGTAAAAATAAAAAGTACTATTATGCTAGTTGGCTTGAAATATATTGAAACATCGTTAATCCCCTTTTTAACTGGCACCCCCATAAAACAAACGCCTGCTTTATCTGGTTTTGAAATTACAGAACCATTTTTATAGTACCAGTGCGGATAGTTGTTTTGTAAAAAAACCAGATAACCCTGATTTGTTGCTGAAAACTTAAGATGAATTTTATTTGTTGAATATGATATAATGTCTTCCTGATGTAGATTTTGAATACTTTTTAATTTTGGTCTATTTATACTAGAGCTTAAAAAGATAAATGGGTAATCCTTTAGAGTTAAGGAGCTGTCTTTGTAAAGTAAATCGTAAAACAAAAGATTGTCTGTTATTTTAACCGGATAGAGAACCGCTTTGGGACTGCCAATTTGTTTATTGTAAAACGTCCAATCGCCCACTAGTGCGCTGTCATTATTTGGTATGCTTGCATGTAGTTTTAATGCTTCAACTTTAGGAATAGGAATTCCTTTGGGCGAACCTTGATGAATGGCATGTAATTTTGCAACCGGAACTTTCCCAACTCCGGTAAACGGAATATTAAGCAATGTTGCAATTGTAAGATCGAATGCAGTAACAACAATGATTTTTTGCAAATTTTTTGATCTTAATGCTTTTAAGATAAAAATTAACAATATCATTTGAATGACGCTTTGAATCAAAAGTGTTTCATTAAAGTGTAGACCGGTTATAAGTGATTTTAAATTGTCCCTCCAGGAGTTTATGTTGGTATTTTTAAAGATACTCCCGGTATTGCCAATGCCTATGCGAATTATAGATACGATTGTAATTCCGATATATGTAGTAAGTAAAATCCTAAGGATAAGTTTGAGTTTATACTCCGGTTGTGTTGATTTACTCTTGATATATGAATCTAGACTTATGATTGCAACAATGATAAACGATATAATTGCGAATATCCTAAACTCGCCATTTACCCTAACATAGCCTATGAGGGGGAAATACTTGGCGGTAAATAATTTGATAAAGTTGCCAAGAGATAATAATAAAAAGCCACTTCCTAACAGTAAAAAAAACTTTTGCTGTTTTGTTTTAACGGAAAATAGTGATAGAATCAAGAATCCAAATAACACTAATCCTATATAACTATTCCGTAAAGCAATATCGTTTTTGAAGAACAATTCATTTTTAACAGTTGAAAATGGCAAGAAAAGGCTAATCCAACTTTGTACTGTTGTATTTTCTGTTAGCGAAAGTTCCAGATCAACTTTTGAGTTTCTGGCGAAATGAGGTAATATATCTAAATAGGATACTATAACACCTAATGACAATACAATTAATAAAATGAAGAAAACTGAATAATTTTTGATTGCTGATTTGAAAGACCTAGGGCTCTCATCTTTCAACTTTCGATATAAAATAAAAATTAAAAGTGCTGAAAAAAAGTATATTCCTCCTATAATCATACCGGGGTGCGATGCGGTTATTAGAAAGAAAAATGCAAAAACAGTATAAAGAATATTTCGTAATGAAGGTTTTTTTTCAATTGTGAGTATTCCCCAGATACACCACGGTAAAAATGCAGAGCAGCTTATCCAGTTCAAGTGCTGAAGGTGGCCTATAACAAACCCATTACACAAAAAAGCAAGTCCAGCAATAATGCAAATGTGAATATTCGTTGAAAAATGCTTTGCTAATTTAAACATGCCCAATCCGCCTAGTAATACATAGAGCAGCAGTTCTATTGTTAAAGTGTAGGCATTGTAACCTGTTGATAGGGCAATGATCCATGTTATCGGATTCCAGTAGGCTCCGTTCATATCTGCATAAAATGGAAGTCCGAAAGATATATATGGGTTCCATAACGGGAATTGTCCACTGCTTAGCGTTTCACTTAATAAGAACTTTGGAGGAAAATAGCCAAGAAAAAAATCATTCTTGAGTGCAAACACAAAGCTTGTAATTGGTGCGAATGCAATTAAAAATACAATTGTCAGGTAAAAAAGAGGAGATTTACTTTTCACAAGCGTTTTTTGATTTTCCTTAAAGTCAAATATACAATTACCTCAGAAGACTAATACTCATTTCGTTTACAGTATTGTTGATACTGCAGGGAAGCAAGAAGTTGTTATTTTTATAAAAAATTGATTAATGAAAATTCATTTACAAGCTGATGATGCCGGAATTGGGAACCAGGCGACCGCTATGATTCTCGAAGCATGGCAGCATGGAATGTTAAATGGATTTGGTGTTGTGGCAAATCCCGAGTGTTTAGTTCAGGTAGCTCAGGCACTAGCGGAGAACAAACATTCGGAGTGTGTTTTGTGCGCTCACTTAAATATTACTGATGGAATGGCTACTGGCGGTTATACAAAAAATTCGATTCTTGTTGCGCCAAACGGCAAATTGCAGGTGGGCTTTGTTCAGGCACTAAAAATATTGCTGGGAGGCGGGGTTAAAAAACAGCAATTCTTAAATGAGGTATATAAAGAATGGGATGCACAACTTGCTTTATTATCTGAAACTTGTTACGAACGCAAAATTATCGCCATAAACGGCCATAACTACGTCCATATGTTGCCAGCTCTGTTTGAGATTGCAACCAAACTTGGAAAGAAATATCGAATCCCGCATATTCGATTTGTAAACGAACCTTTCTTTCTTTTAGAAGTTAAAAATATATTTCGCCTTTCTTTTTATATCAATCTATGTAAGCTTTTTATACTCCAATTGTGTAGAATGGAAATCACAAGAAGAAAAATCGTATTCTCAGCTTTAAGTGAGGAAACGTTTGGAGTTCTGTATTCCGGTTGTATGACAGCTTCGGTAGTGAAAAAAATAATCCAAAAGGCAATAGAACGTAAAATTAATTCGTTGGAAATTGTATTTCATCCGGGCCAGTCAAATGCAGTTGAGATGGAAAAATGGACTTCGTTAGCAGGGAGTAGAAAATTCTTTACACATATAAACAGAAAACTGGAATGGGATACATTAAAACTATTACAAACGGAACATGTCTTTGCAGATAAAACTTAGCACGGTAGACGATATTGATCTGCACGAATATTCCATGTTGCAGCAAAAATCATTTGCGGCAGTTTTTGCAGACAATAAAATGGGAAATAGCCACCTTGATCCTGCTTTTTTTAGGTGGAAATACAATACTCCTGCAGGACAGGCAAGAATTGCTTTTGTAGAAGAGAATACTCGTTTGCTTGCTTCAGTTGCTATGTATCCTGTTTATATGAGTATAAATGGAGCACCTGTAAAAAATTGGCATTTTGTAGAAGCGGCAGTACTGCCGGAAGCCAGGGGCAGAGGATTATTTCAACATTGTATGAATGTTTTAATTGACAGTTTAACTGACGGTGAAATAATTTATGTTTTTCCAAACGGAAGTAGCATACACGGAACAATGAAAGTTGGCTTTAGGCAGATAGAGCAATGTTGTTTTTATGCACGTTTCTTTTCTAATGTATTTAAAGCAAAAAACTCAATAATTAGTACAGATAATTTGTTTACGTCAGGTCAAGATGAGTACGCTGATGAATTATGTACAAAACACGATGTCATAGTTATTCGTAATGCAGCTTTTATGAACTGGCGCTACAAACAGCATCCTCATTTTTTATATTACACATTTTCACCTGTAGAAAATGGCAGGGTTATTGGAAATGTTGTAGCCAGGCCTGTTATTATTAAAGGACAAAAAATGTTACTGATTATGGAAATGCATGGACGTAACGAAGAAGTTCAAACAGAAATGATGTCTTTTTTAAAAGCGGTAGCAAAAAAAGAAAATTGCTTTGTAGCAGGAATGTTTTCTGCCAAAAATTGTAAACCCTCAATTTCAAAAACAGGGATGATTCCGGTACCGTCGTTTATTATTCCCAAGCGGCATAGACTGATGGCTTATGAGAAACGCTCAACTTCTTTATTTGTAAAAGATAGATGGTTTAACCAAACAGGCGATTGGGATGCTTTTTAATCTACATTAATAAATTCGTCAATAATATACAACGGCCGCCGTTTACTTTCTCTGAACAAACTGACTATATATTCACCCATTAAGCCAATAACTAAGAGTTGGATGCCGCCCATAAATGTTACTACGGTCATTAATGAGGCCCATCCGGGCACTGTTTTTCCTTGGAAATAATTTACAATAGTAATAGTAAGTAACAGAAAAGAAATAAGCGAGACAATTGTGCCAATCAACAACGAAATACGAAGAGGTTTAAAGCTGAAAGACGTTGTGCCTTTCAAACCTAGCCTTATCATTGCTGTAAAATTGTATTTACTGGCTCCATGTAGTCGAGAAGGGGCATCAAAAGAAATGACAGTTCTTTTGTAACCTACCCAGCTAAAAATTCCACGCAGAAATAAATCACGCTCCTCAAATTTTCTGATCGTCAACATTACTTTAGAAGAAAAGCCTCTGAAGTCCGATACATTTTCTTCAATGGGTATATCCGATAAGAAATTAATTAGCCTATAAAAGAGCTTGGTAAAAAGTTTCTTTAAGAATCCCTGATTTTCCGTTTTTCTGCGATGAGTTAATACAATATCATATCCGTTCCTTAACCGGTCAAGAATTTCTGGAATAAAAGATGGGGGATGTTGCAGGTCTCCATCCATTGTAATAATGTATTCTCCGTCGGCATAATCAATACCAGCCATTAAGGCGTTTTGGTGGCCGAAATTGCGGGAAAATGAAATGCATCTTACACGGCTATCTGTAGCAGACAATTGTTTTATTTCAAAGATTGTGTCATCGGTACTGCCGTCGTTTACGAAAATAATTTCGAAATCTTCCGGAACGAACTTCTTTATTTCATAATAAAGCGGCAGAATATTTTCTGCTTCGTTCATTACGGGTATTAAAATCGAAACATGAGGCATTTGCAGAAAAAGAGTTTTGGTTAGGTTAAATATCAACAGTTTTTTACAACAAACGAAATTGATTGCTGAAACAACCTGGAAATTTTAGCGTTGCTGCAGAATTGTATTGCGCAGTACATATTTGCCAATAATGTCAAATTCAAGGTTTACGGGCGACCCAGGCTGTAATTGATGAATATTTGTATGTTCGTAAGTATATGGGATTATAGCAACCCGGAAGCTGTTTCGCTGTACATTAAATACAGTAAGACTTGTTCCGTTTACTGAAGCTGACCCTTTTTCCACCAACAGATTGGCAAACTCTGCAGGAAAGGAAAATGTGAATAGCCAACTGCCGGCTTCTTCCTTTATTTCCGTACAAATACCTGTTGTATCTACATGACCTTGTACAAGATGGCCATCGAGTCGCCCATTCATCAGCATGCTGCGTTCGAGGTTTACAAGTCGGGCGGGAGCCCATGAAACAAGATTGGTTTTGCTTAATGTTTCTTTTACGGCTGTAACCCTGTGTTGATTTTCTTTCAGCTCATCAACCGTAAGACAAACACCATCATGAGCAACACTTTGGTCGATCTTAAACTCAGATGAAATGGCTGATTTTATCCAGAAACTTCGGTTACTTCCGGTTTCTATTACTTCGGTGACAGTACCAACTGCTTCAATAATACCTGTGAACATAGTGCAAAATAGCAGCTTTTCACTGTGATTATCAACGGATTTTTAAAGTTTAAGATGCAATAAAACGGTTAAGGAAGCAGTAAACTCAAAAAAAGTGAGAAAAGCAGAAAAAATTAATTCCTTAAGCCTGTTTATTTAATTCTGGATTCCCTTATCTTTGCGCCTCAAAATTCCTTAAAGGAGGTATATTAATTATGCTGATTATCGATTCAAAAGATTGCGAAAACATTGACAAGGCTCTGAAGAAGTACAAGAAAAAATTCGAAAAGAGTAAGGTATTGCTTCAGTTGCGTGAGCGTCAATCATACACAAAACCTTCTGTACAGCGCAGAGGTCAGGTGTTAAAGGCAATCTATAAGCAACAGATCGCCAGCGGTAAGATCGAATTATAAGATTCACTTCTTATCAAATTATAGCAAATAGCCGTAGGGTTTTATAACTTTACGGCTATTCGTATATATGGCATTCAACGCAGATCCCAATATTCAAACATTTTTAGACTACCTCAAGTTCGAAAAAAGGTATTCGCTGAATACCATTCGTTCGTATCAGGATGATCTGCTTTTTTTTTACGACTTTCTTTCCGCAACTTTTGGAGTTCTTCCTTTGAATGAGATAAAGCCCACCTTTATCAGAAGCTGGCTGGCAAAGCAAAAAGAGGAGGGAATTTCATCCAAAACACTTAATCGCCGTATTTCGTCCTTACGCTCATATTTTAAATATCATTTGCGTAGAGAAGCAATTACCGTTTCTCCTATGACGACGATCGTTACACCCAAAATAAGTAAACGTCTCCCTGCTTTTGTTGAACAAAAAGATACCGCCGTATTATTTACTCATGTCGAATTTCCGGAAACATGGGCAGGGCTCTTGGAGCGTCTTATTCTTCAACTTCTGTATGCATCAGGTATGCGTTTAAGCGAATTGATTACGTTAAAGCACAGTCAGGTCGATTTAGCAAAGGGACATCTTAAAATTCTGGGAAAAGGAAATAAAGAAAGGATAGTGCCGATTTCTATTGAAATGAAGCAACATCTGCAGCAATACATTCAGCAAAAAAATGAACAACTGGGCGAAACAGATGATGCTGGTTTTCTCCTTGTAAATGAGAAAGGAAAAAAGCTGTATCCCAAATATGTGCAATTGGTAGTTAAAAAATACCTGTCTTTAATTACAACTATTGATAAAAAAAGCCCGCATGTGTTACGCCATACTTTTGCAACTCATTTAATGAATAATGGCGCAGAGCTCAATGCAGTAAAAGAATTGCTTGGCCACAGCAGCCTTGCCGCCACGCAGATTTATACGCATAATACGATTGAGAAATTAAAAGACATCCATAAAAAAGCGCATCCAAAAGCTTAAGCTTTTTTGATTCACTAATTCTGTTTTATATAGCTTAAAATAGGTATTCATATCTGTTAAAAAGTCTTCTCGACCGGAAAAAAATATTTTGATAAATGCCCTTACTGCCGTAACTTGTTATCACTGGAAAACGCTGTACCCAAAACCAGAAAAACCAGTTCTTTCACATTATTATTCACTAGCTAAAATTTGGAACGCTATGACCGTTAAGATCCAAACCGTACGTTTTGACGCAGACGCAAAACTGATTGAGTACGTTAAACAGAGAGTGCAGAAACTTTACAATTTTCACGACCGGATCACGAAGGTTGATGTGTTTTTAAAACTCGACAATGTTGTTCACAACATTAAAGACAAAGTAGCCGAGATTAAAGTACACGTACCCAAGCAACATTTATTTGTTAAGCAAACATCCAAATCATTCGAGCAGTCTTTTGATGAAGCATTGGATTCGCTCATAACCCAACTAAAAAGAAGAAAAGAGAAGCAATACGATCTTTAAAAAATCACTTCAAAAACCCTCCGCAAACCGGAGGGTTTTTTTATGTCTTGAACTTTCTTGGAAAAAACCTGATATTTTTTTTGTAAAAATTTTTCGATTTCGTGTTTTCCATTACCTTTGCCTTCCCAAAAAACGGGGTGCATGCTTCAAAGCAGCAAAAAGTTCTTTACAGTATTGACTTTTAACTAGTAAGAAGTGATTGAGATTTTATCCTGCCCGGCCGTCCGGCACATCAATTATTTCGGTTTTTTAGTAAAAAGTAAAGTATACATGCCACTTTAGCTCAGTTGGTAGAGCAGCTGATTTGTAATCAGCAGGTCGTTGGTTCGAGTCCGACAAGTGGCTCTTGATTTTTAGGGCAGGTTCCAGAGCGGCCAAATGGGGCGGACTGTAAATCCGCTGTCTTTCGACTTCAGAGGTTCGAATCCTCTCCTGCCCACAGTTCTGAATCAAGTACCGGTTGTATAAACTAGTTACTTTGCGGGAGTAGCTCATTTGGTAGAGCGATAGCCTTCCAAGCTATAGGTGGCGAGTTCGAGCCTCGTCTCCCGCTCCAGTAAGTTCTTTTGAAGTTAGATGTGAGAATATTTCACTAACAACTCTACCAGCCGTTGTAGCTCAGTGGTAGAGCACTTCCTTGGTAGGGAAGAGGTCGTGAGTTCGATTCTCACTAACGGCTCAGTTTGTTTGATGCCCGGCCTTAAACAGTTGAGTGAAAGTAAAACGATGAAGTGTGCGACGCAACAATGCTTAAATGTAAGCTGTTGCCGATAACATAAAAGAGTTTAACAGTTTTTGTAAACACAAATTTTAAAACAAAATAAGATGTCTAAAGAGACCTTTAAGCGGGAAAAACCCCACGTAAACGTTGGTACCATTGGTCACGTTGATCATGGTAAAACCACTTTGACTGCAGCTATCACAGACATCCTTTCTAAGAAAGGTCTGGCTCAGGCAAAGAAATATGATGAAATTGATGGTGCGCCTGAAGAAAAAGAGCGTGGTATCACTATCAATACTGCACACGTAGAATATCAAACAGCAAACCGTCACTACGCACACGTAGATTGTCCTGGTCACGCTGACTACGTAAAAAATATGATCACTGGTGCTGCTCAGATGGATGGTGCTATCCTTGTAGTTGCTGCAACTGATGGTCCTATGCCTCAAACAAAAGAACACATCCTTTTGGCACGCCAGGTAGGTGTACCTAAGATTGTTGTGTTTATGAATAAAGTTGACTTAGTTGAAGATGCTGAGTTGCTGGAACTGGTAGAAATGGAAATTCGTGACTTGTTAAGCTCTTATGGCTTCGACGGTGACAACACTCCAATTATCCAAGGTTCTGCAACTGGCGCTTTAGCTGGTGATGCAAAGTGGGTAGCAAAAGTGGAAGAGTTGATGGAAGCTGTAGATACTTACATTCCTCTGCCTCCACGTCCGGTAGATATGCCATTCCTGATGAGTGTTGAGGACGTATTCTCAATTACTGGTCGTGGTACTGTAGCTACAGGTCGTATTGAGCGTGGTATCATTAAAGTAGGTGAAGCAGTTGAAATCGTAGGTTTAATGGAAGCTCCAATGAGCTCTACCGTTACCGGTGTTGAAATGTTTAAGAAACTGTTGGATCAAGGTCAGGCAGGTGATAACGCAGGTTTACTCCTCCGTGGTATTGAGAAGAAAGATATCCGTCGTGGTATGGTTATCTGCGCTCCAAAATCAATCACTCCTCACACAGAATTCAAAGGTGAAGTTTACGTACTGAGCAAAGAAGAAGGTGGACGTCATACTCCATTCTTCCAAAAGTATCGTCCTCAGTTCTACTTCCGTACAACAGACGTAACTGGTGAAGTAGAATTACCAGCAGGTACTGAAATGGTTATGCCTGGCGATAACACAAACCTTACTGTAAAACTGATCCAGCCAATTGCGATGGAAAAAGGTTTGAAGTTTGCGATTCGTGAAGGTGGCCGTACAGTAGGTGCAGGTCAGGTAACTGAAATCTTAAAATAAGCGAAGCCAAGGCTTTTAGCTTATGCAAATGACTTACATTTGCAACATATAAAACTAAAAGCTGTTCCGTTAAGGAATAGCTTTTAGCTTTCTACGGGCATGGTGCAACGGTAGCATACGGGTCTCCAAAACCTTTGATCTGGGTTCGAATCCTAGTGCCCGTGCTGATTAATCTGACATTAAATCAGGACGAAAAAATGAACAAAGTATCCGCTTATTTCAGAGACTCTTACAGAGAGCTCCTCGAAAAAGTAACCTGGCCTACCTGGCAGCAGTTACAGCAATCTACCATGATTGTGTTAATTGCTACTTTGATCATTACCGCAATTGTTTGGGTAATGGATTTAGGTATTGCCAGTTCGCTTCAATTCTTCTATTCATTCTTCAAAAAATAACATATGTCTGAAACTGCCAACGTGGAAACCAGCAAATGGTATGTGCTTCGTGTCGTGAGCGGCAAAGAGAAGAAGGTGAAAGAATACCTGGATAAAGAGATTTCACGTAACGGATGGAGCCATATTGTAAAACAGGTATTCTTGCCTGTTGAAAAAGTATACAAAGTGGCTAACGGAAAAAAAGTTGTACGTGAACGTAACTTCTATCCCGGTTATGTAATGATTGAAGTAGAGCACGGAAAGATGGGTGATGATATTCGTGAAACAATCAGCAATACCAGTAACGTTATTCATTTCCTGGGTAAAGAAAACCCGATTGCTTTACGCAAAGCAGAAGTAAACAAAATGTTGGGTAAAGTTGATGAAATGGCCGATGCAACTGGTATGACAATGAGCGAGCCATTTATTGTTGGCGAAACTATTAAAATCATCGACGGACCATTTAACGACTTCAATGGTGTAATTGAGGAAGTGAACGATGAGAAGAAGAAACTGAAAGTAGCGGTAAAAGTGTTTGGCCGTGCTACACCGGTGGAATTGAATTACATGCAGGTTGAAAAGTTATCTTAAGAATTACATAAACATATTCAAAATAAAAAAACCACTCAACTGAGTGGTTTTTTTTATGCTACAGCAACTTTGTTTAAGATGCCTGAGATTCTGATGTTCCAGTTTCTTCTGCAGCGGGAGCAGTAGTTTCAACTAAAGGAAGTTCGGCTTGAACCGGCTCTGGAGCAGGTGCAGGAGCTGCAACCACAGCAGGTGCTGCTTTTACTTTTGCTTTAGCTGCTTTTTTCTTTGGTGCTGCCTTTTTTACAACGGGCTTTTTAGCTGCAACCTTTTTCTTAGGAGCTGCTTTTTTGGGTGCTGCTTTTTTTACTGCCTTTTTAGGAGCGGCTTTCTTAGCAGTTTTTTTCTTCGCTGCTTTTTTTACAACTTTCTTAATTGCTTTTTTTGCTGCTTTTTTCGGAGCAGCTTTCTTCGCTACTTTCTTTTTAGGAGCAGCTTTTTTTGCTTTTTTAGCAGCTTTCTTAGGAGCCACTTTTTTTGCTGTTTTCTTTTTGGCCACCTTCTTAACTGCTTTTTTAATGGCTTTTTTTGCAGCTTTCTTCTTTGCTTTTGCCATGTGTGTTACGTTTTTAGAGTTGTTTTTGGGAGTAATTGTGAATTGAATTGAAAAATTAAAGCAATTTCAGCAGTCAATAAAAAAAACATCATCTTTTTTTAAAAGTTATTCATTTTACATGTGCAGCTTTATTGTTTTAAAAGTACTTCCCTTTACTGCTTTTGGAGCTAAAATACTTGCGCAAAACCTTTGCAGGTAAGGAAAAGCGCCTTACCTTTGGGATCCCAAAAAGTTCTTTGTCATCCTCCGGCGCATCTGCAAAGGCGGATTCAGAATTTATTTGTTTGGGAGTCCCGATCGTTTTCGGGACGCTATCACCAAAAAAACTTTTACAATGGCAAAAGAAATCACAGGATTTGTGAAGCTGCAGGTAAAAGGTGGACAGGCAAACCCTGCGCCTCCTGTAGGTCCGGCCCTTGGTTCGAAGGGTCTTAACATCATGGAGTTCTGCAAGCAGTTCAATGCTAGAACTCAAGACAAAATGGGAAAAGTGTTACCTGTTTTGATCACTGTTTACTCCGACAAGTCGTTCGACTTTGTTATTAAAACTGCACCAGCATCCATTCAATTATTGGAAGCAGCAAAATTGCAAAAAGGTTCAAAAGAACCAAACCGTGCCAAGGTTGGTAAAGTAACCTGGGAACAAGTTGAAGCAATTGCTAAAGACAAAATGCCCGACCTCAACTGCTTTACACTGGAAAGTGCTATGAGCATGGTTGCCGGTACTGCACGCAGCATGGGTTTAACTGTTGATGGTAAAGCTCCTTGGGAAAACTAATTTATTCACCTCTAATTTTTGAAACATGTCTTTGACTAAGAAAAGAAAAGTAGCAGAAGCAAAGGTGGATAACAACAAAGTTTATTCCCTGAAAGATGCTTCTACACTCGTAAAAGAAATCAACTGTACAAAATTTGATAGTTCTGTTGACGTTCACGTTCGTTTAGGTGTTGATCCTAAAAAAGCAGACCAGGCTATCCGTGGTACTGTAACATTACCACACGGTACAGGTAAAACTAAAAAAGTACTCGTTCTCTGTACACCTGATAAAGAAGCTGATGCGAAAGCAGCAGGTGCTGATCATGTGGGATTGGATGAGTTCATTACAAAAATCGAAGGTGGCTGGACTGATATCGATGTAATCATCGCTACGCCTGCTGTAATGCCTAAGATTGGTAAACTCGGTAAAGTGTTAGGCCCACGTAACCTGATGCCAAACCCTAAAACAGGTACTGTAACAAACGATGTTGCTGCAGCTGTTAATGAAGTAAAGGGTGGTAAAATTGCATTTAAGGTTGATAAAGCTGGTATTGTACACGCTTCTATTGGCCGTGTTAGTTTTGCTCCTGAAAAAATTGCTGAGAACACGCAAGAGTTCCTCAATGCAATTGTAAAGGCAAAACCTTCTACTGCAAAAGGTACTTACCTGAAAAGCGTTTACATGGCAAGCACTATGAGCCCTGCTATTAACGTTGACACAAAATCATTCATGAACTAATCCTTTCAGGGTTATTAAAACTAAAATCATGACAAAAGATCAAAAAAATGAAGTGATTGAAGTGCTGAAAGGCAAGTTCAGTCAATACAATAACTTCTACATTACTGATACAGAATCATTAACTGTAGAGCAAGTAACAAAACTGCGTCGTGCTTGTTTCAACAAGAATGTTGAAATGAAAGTGGCAAAGAACACTCTCATTAAAAAGGCATTGGAATCATTGGATGCTGAGCGTTACACTGGTGTATTTGATGCACTCAATAATGTAACAGCTTTATTGTTCTCTGAAAATCCAAAAGAACCAGCTTTAATCATCAGCTCTTTCCGTAAAGAAAGCAACGGTGAGAAGCCGGTTTTGAAAGCTGCTTTTATCAACGGAGATATCTACTCCGGCGACAACCAGCTGAAAGCGTTAACGCAGATCAAAACAAAGAACGAGCTTATCGGCGAAGTTATTGGTTTGCTCCAGTCTCCTGCAAAACGTGTTATTGCTGCCTTGCTGCATAACGCTGAAACAAAAGGCGAAGCAACTGCTGAAGCTGCTCCTGTTGAGTAAGCACAAACTACGAAGCTGGAAACATGAAATTCGTGCTTCCGGCTTTATAGCTAAAATAAAAACCGATGCCTCTGAGGTTCAAATGAGGTACTATTTATAACCATCCGCCGGACTCCTGAAGAGAATGAAGGCGGTTAAAAAGTAAAAAAATGGCAGATATTAAAGCATTAGCTGAATCATTAGTAAGCTTAACAGTTAAAGAAGTTCAGGAATTAGCAGACGTTCTGAAAGCAGATTACGGTATTGAACCAGCTGCTGCTGCAGTTGTAGTTGCTGCTGCTGGCGATGGCGCTGCTGCAGTTGAAGAAAAAACTTCATTCAACGTAATTCTTAAGAGCGGTGGTGCTTCTAAGTTAAACGTTGTTAAGATCGTTAAAGACTTAACTGGTCTCGGTCTGAAAGAAGCAAAAGACCTCGTTGACGGTGCTCCTAAGCCTGTTAAAGAAGGTGTTTCTAAAGCAGAAGCTGAAGAAATTGCAAATAAATTGAAAGAAGCAGGTGCTGATGTAGAAATCGCTTAATGCATTCTTAATATTAGTTTAGAACCCCGACCTCGGTCGGGGTTTTTTATTAGGCAACGTTTCTGTATTAACAATTGTCTTGCTGCTGCAATAGTACATTTGCGTACAGCCAAATATGATGCAACTAAAATCAACCTTATTACCTGCGGTAATTTTTTTCTTCAGTTTACTGAAGCTGAATAATGTTGCGGGACAATGTACCACGCTTGGGCAAACGCCTGCAACTGCGTTTCCGGTTTGTGGTACAAGCGTGTTTTCGCAAAGCAATGTACCAAGCTGTCAAAACAAAGAAGTAATTGTGCCGGGTTGTAATACAAGCCAGAACCGTTATTATGATGTAAATCCTTTTTGGTATAAGTTCACCTGTTTTACATCGGGCAGTCTTGGATTTTTAATTGATCCGATTAGTGCAAGCGATGATTATGATTGGCAGATATGGGATGTTACAGGAATTGATCCCAGCAGTGTGTACACAAATACAGGCAGAGTTATTTCGGCGAACTGGTCGGGCTTAACAGGCCAAACAGGTACTGCTTCGAACGCAAGTTCGTTGATCGAATGTGGTTCGTTCGGAGGAAATAACCCGCCCAAATACAGCCGTTTGCCAAACATTGTTGCAGGCAGAACCTACTTGCTTATGATCAGCAATTTTTCAAACTCACAAAAAGGGTATAAGCTTTCTTTTGGTGGAGGAACTTCTGTTATTACCGATCCTACCAATCCACTCATGAAAGAAGTGCGGCCTAATTGTGGCGGAAATGAATTACGCCTGAAGCTGAATAAAAAGATGAAATGCGCTTCTATTAGTACAGATGGGAGTGATGTGATGCCTTTTCCCGGTAATATAACGGCTACGAATATGCGCCCGATAGGTTGTAACAGCAGTTTCGAAACCGACTCTGTTGTAATTACATTGTCGCAACCTTTACCGCCTGGTAATTACTCGTTACAATTAAAAAACGGGGGCGATGGAAATACAATACTCGATTTATGCGACCGAGCTATTCCTTCAACCAATACATTAAACTTTACAGTACTGGCATTACAACCCACGCCTTTTGATAGTATAGCACCGGTTACCTGTGCGCCAAACAGCGTACGTTTTGTATTTAAAAAACTGATTCGCTGCACCTCTATTGATGCAGCGGGATCTGACTTTACCATAACCGGAACATACCCGGTAACTATTACTGGAGCAAGAGGTAATTGCAATGCAGATGGTTTAACAGGTGATATCATCGTAAGTTTTGCACAACCGTTACAACAAGCGGGTTCGTTTACAATATCCATACGGCCGGGGTTGGATGGAAATACTATTGTTGATGAATGCAGCCAATCAACTCCGCCTGCTCAGCTGAGTTTTTCAGTTTCCGATACAGTAAATGCAGCATTTACGTACAATATAAATTATGGTTGCACAGCAGATACCGTCTCATATACACACCCGGGTGGTAATGCTGTAAACAAATGGCTTTGGAATTTCGGCAGCAATGGTACAAGTCCAAATCAATCACACGATGTGATTTACACAAGTTTTGGTACAAAGAAAACGAGCCTGATTGTAAGCAACGGTTTCTGCAGCGATACAAGTACACAGGATATTTACCTCAACAATTTCTTAAAAGCCGATTTTAATGTACAACCATTTCTTTGTCCTGATAGCTTGTTGTATGTACAACCTGTACCTGTAACCGAGCGGCCACTGCAGTTTCTGTGGAAGTTTGGTGATGGCACTACAAGCACCGATTCAACTCCTGCTCCGCATTTATATCCGCCAAATACAAACGAGGTGAAATATCCAATTACCTACACTATTACTAACGATCTGGGCTGCAGTTCTGCAATTACAAAAGAGGTGATTCAGCTGCGTACCTGCCGTATTGATGTACCCACTGCATTTACGCCCAATGGGGATGGACTCAATGATTTCTTCGGCCCTTTAAATGCATTGGCTGCAGAAAATTTTCTTTTCAGAGTTTATAATCGTTGGGGTGCATTGTTGTTTGAATCGAAATATTGGACGAAGCCATGGGATGGGAAGTTAAAAGGAGTTCCGCAACCTGCAGCAAATTATGTTTGGATATTGAGCTACCGGGATTTAATTACCGGCAGAGATGTAAACCGGAAGGGTAGCTTTATTTTAATTCGATAAGGAATCCGGTTAGATTACAACTCATTTTAAGTGTTGTTGGGTATTTGCTTAAACAACGCTCATGTATATTTTGAGGAGATCAATTTTACCCAAAATGTACATCTTTCTCTTATCCATCACTTACCAATTGGTAAAGGCTACTGGGCAAAACGCTTATTCTTTTCAGGCACTGGTAGTAAGTATTATACTATTTAAAGCCTTTCATATTGTAACACGTAACCAAAAACAACAGAAAAAGAAAAACTGGCGATTACTTCGCTACTTTTTAAAACAAGGTGTTTCTCATCGAAAGGATAAATCAAAGGGAGGAATGATTTTGCTTCTGTTGTTGATGCTTATTGCATGTGCAGCCATTTTATGGGTTTTATGGGCACTTGGTGGAATATTCGCACTTGTTCTCGGAATTGTGTTTGGTGTAGGTATACTCTCCTTGATTTTGCGAGATTCGTAGAACCTGAATCGGCGATGTAGCATTCAGTTCTGCCATCTTTTCCCAACTCTGACAAAATGGGGACAATTGCGCCCAATCAAATTTTGTTCCAACACACATTATCCTTAACTTTGCCTCCCTAAATTTAGGCTGAATAGCAAGTTGGCGCCCAATTACAGTCATAAATAACTGAAAATCAATTTACTTGTCTTTGCATAAAGACGGTGAGCTATTCGTGTGCACAAACTTAAAAACCGGTAAGAACATATGTCTTCATCAAGAGTTGCAGCAAACAAGAGAATTAATTTCGGAAAAGTAAAGCACCTTGCAGAAATCCCCGACCTGCTTGGCATCCAGATTCAATCTTTTAAAGAGTATTTCCAATTGGAAACAACTCCCGACAAGCGTAACATTGAAGGATTGTTCCGTGTATTCAAGGAAAACTTTCCTATTACCGATACACGTAACATTTTCGTTCTGGAGTTCCTTGATTACTTCATTGATCCGCCCCGTTATTCCATTGAGGAATGTATGGAACGTGGATTAACATATGCGGTTCCCCTCAAAGCCAAACTCCGTTTGAGCTGTAATGACGAGGAACACGTAGATTTCCAAACCATCGTTCAGGATGTGTTTTTAGGAAACATTCCTTACATGACTCCCCGTGGTACATTCGTAATCAACGGTGCTGAGCGTGTTGTGGTATCTCAGTTACACCGTTCACCTGGTGTATTCTTCGGTCAATCTATTCATCCCAACGGAACTAAGATTTACTCTGCAAGGGTAATTCCGTTTAAAGGTGCGTGGATGGAGTTTGCTACAGACATTAACAATGTAATGTATGCTTACATCGACCGTAAGAAAAAATTCCCTGTAACAACACTGTTACGTTCTATTGGCTTTGAAACAGATAAAGATATTCTTGAACTGTTTGGCATGGCCGATGAAGTAAAAGCAGATAAAAAATCGTTGGAGAAATACGAAGGCAAACGTTTAGCTGCCCGTGTACTCCGCAGCTGGGTAGAAGACTTCGTAGATGAAGATACAGGTGAGGTTGTAAGCATTGAGCGTAACGAAGTAGTACTGGAGCGTGATTCAATCCTGGATGCTGAAGCAATTGAAATGATCAGCGAAATGGATGTGAAGAGCGTGTTCGTTCAGAAAGAAGAAGTGAGCGGCGATTTTGCTATTATCTACAATACATTAAATAAAGATACTTCGAACAGTGAGTTGGAAGCGGTTCAGCATATCTATCGCCAATTGCGTGGTGCTGATGCTCCTGATAATGAAACTGCACGTGGTATTATCGATAAATTATTCTTTAGCGATAAGCGTTACGATCTCGGTGAAGTTGGTCGTTACAAAATCAACCGTAAACTGAATCTGAACTTCCCGATTGAGAAGAAGGTGTTGACGAAGGATGACATCATTGCTATCATCAAATACCTGGTGAAGTTAACCAACGCTAAAGCTGAGATCGACGATATTGATCACCTCAGCAACCGTCGTGTACGTACAGTGGGTGAGCAGTTATATGCTCAGTTCGGTGTAGGTCTGGCCCGTATGGCCCGTACCATTCGTGAAAGAATGAACGTACGTGACAACGAGGTATTTACTCCGGTTGATTTGATCAATGCAAGAACACTTTCTTCAGTAATCAACTCATTCTTCGGTACATCTCAGTTATCTCAGTTCCTCGATCAAACAAATCCGTTGAGTGAGATCACGCACAAGCGTCGTATCTCCGCTCTCGGACCCGGTGGTTTGAGTCGTGAAAGAGCTGGTTTCGAGGTGCGTGACGTACACTACTCACACTATGGTCGTCTTTGTACAATTGAAACACCTGAAGGTCCAAACATCGGTTTGATCTCTACACTTTGCGTACATGCTACAGTAAACGATATGGGCTTTATTGAAACGCCTTATCGTAAAGTAGAGAACGGTAAAGCAGATGTTAAAAATCTTACTTACCTCAGTGCAGAAGAAGAAGATACAGCGAAGATTGCGCAGGTAAATATCGATATCGACGATAAAGGAAACATCATTGAAGATAAAGTTCGTTCACGTGAAAGTGGCGACTTCCCGATCCTCGACAGAGCAGAGGTGGAATACATGGACGTTGCTCCCAACCAGATTGTTGGTTTAAGTGCGTCGTTGATTCCGTTCCTTGAACATGATGATGCCAACCGTGCGTTGATGGGATCGAACATGCAACGTCAGGCAGTTCCGCTTGTACGTCCGCAGGCGCCTATCGTTGGTACTGGCCTGGAAGCAATGGCAGCACGTGACAGCCGTATTCAGTTAAATGCTGAAGGTAAAGGCGTGGTTGAGTATGTGGATGCAATTGAAATTCATGTTCGTTACGAAAGAAGCGAAGAGCAACGCCTGGTAAGCTTTGAAGATGATTTAAAAATCTACAAGCTCACGAAGTTTATTAAAACAAACCAAAGCACATGTATTAACCTGAAGCCTTGCGTGAAGAAAGGCCAGGCTGTAAAAGAAGGCGACTTCCTTACAGAAGGTTATGCAGTGAAAGATGGTGAATTGGCATTAGGCCGTAACCTGAAAGTGGCATTCATGCCTTGGAAAGGTTACAACTTTGAGGATGCGATTGTAATTAACGAGAAGGTAGTAAAAGAAGATCTCTTTACTTCTGTACACGTTGAAGAATACGAACTGGAAGTACGTGATACCAAACTTGGTGAAGAAGAATTAACACCGGATATTCCGAACGTAAGTGAGGAAGCAACAAAAGACCTGGATCAAAACGGTATTATCCGTATTGGTGCGGCGATTAAAGAAGGCGATATCCTCATTGGTAAAATCACTCCGAAAGGTGAAAGCGATCCAACTCCTGAAGAGAAGTTGTTACGTGCCATCTTTGGTGATAAAGCCGGTGATGCGAAAGATGCTTCATTGAAAGCTCCAAGTGGAACTGAAGGTGTAGTGATTGATAAGAAACTTTTCCAACGTGCCAAGAAAGACAAAAATGGTAAGATTCGTGAAAAAGCATTGTTAGAAAAAGTTGAGAAGATTCACGAAAAGAATACTGCTGATTTACTGGATGTATTGCTGAGCAAATTGTTATCGTTACTGCAAACAAAAACATCTGCAGGTGTTAACAACAACTTCGGCGAATCATTAATTGGTAAAGGCGCTAAGTTTAATCAGAAGAACCTTGCAGGTATTGACTATGCAAACGTGAATCCTTTAGGTTGGACAGGTGATCCTGTAACCGACGAATGGATCAACCAGTTGTTACACAACTACAACATCAAGTATAACGAAGAACTCGGCCGTTACAAGCGTGAGAAATTCAATATTTCAATTGGTGATGAATTACCAGCCGGTGTATTGAAACTTGCTAAAGTTTACTTAGCTGTTAAGCGTAAACTGAAAGTGGGTGATAAGATGGCGGGTCGTCACGGTAACAAAGGTATCGTTGCCAAGATCGTTCGCCAGGAAGATATGCCGTTCCTTGAAGATGGTACTCCGGTTGATATTGTACTGAACCCGCTTGGTGTACCTAGCCGTATGAACCTTGGACAGATTTACGAAACTGTACTCGGTTGGGCTGGTGAAAAATTAGGCGTGAAGTTCGCTACTCCAATCTTCGATGGTGCTACAGTTGAAGAAATTGCTGCACACATTGAAGAAGCAGGATTACCGAAGTTTGGTCACACATACCTCTACGATGGTGAAACAGGTGAGCGCTTCCACCAGAAGGCTACAGTGGGTATCATTTACATGATCAAACTGCACCACATGGTTGATGATAAGATGCACGCCCGTTCGATTGGACCATACAGCTTGATTACACAACAGCCGTTGGGTGGTAAAGCACAGTTTGGTGGTCAACGTTTCGGTGAAATGGAGGTGTGGGCATTGGAAGCATACGGTGCATCCAACATCCTGCAGGAATTATTAACTATCAAGTCAGATGACATCATGGGTCGTGCAAAAACTTATGAGGCCATCGTAAAAGGCGATAACGTTCCAAGACCAGGTGTTCCGGAATCATTCAATGTATTGGTTCATGAATTAAGAGGCTTGGGCTTAGACCTTAAGTTTGAAGAATAATTCTGTTACCGGTTGCCAGTAAAATGGTTACCGGTTTCCTGTTTAACCGGTGAACAATTGAAGTACAATAGCCGGGATGTAGCAAACCGTACTTCGTAAATCTAAAATCGAAAATTAAAATATGGCATTCAGAAAAGACAACCGTCAGAGGCCAACGTTTTCAAAGATCACCATTGGTCTGGCATCTCCCGATACAATCCTGGAGCGCAGCTTCGGTGAAGTATTAAAGCCGGAAACAATTAACTATCGTACTTACAAACCTGAGCGTGATGGTTTGTTTTGCGAGCGGATTTTTGGACCAGTAAAAGATTTCGAATGTGCCTGCGGTAAGTATAAGCGTATCCGTTATAAGGGTATCGTTTGCGACCGTTGTGGCGTGGAAGTAACAGAAAAGAAAGTACGTCGTGAGCGTATGGGCCACATTAAACTGGTGGTGCCTGTAGTACACATCTGGTACTTTAAATCGTTACCAAACAAAATCGGTTACCTGTTAGGTGTAAGCTCTAAGAAATTAGAGACCATCGTTTACTACGAGCGTTATGTAGTAATTCAGGCAGGTGTGAAAGAAAATCTCAACACAGGCGATCTGTTAACAGAAGAGGAATACCTCGATCTGTTAGATACATTGCCAAAAGATAACCAGTACCTGCCCGATGAAGATCCGCAGAAATTCATTGCAAAAATGGGTGCTGAAGCAGTACATGATCTGTTACAGCGTATTGACCTCGATCAATTAAGCTACGACTTACGTAATGCTGCTGCAACTGAAACTTCACAACAACGTAAAGCAGATGCGTTAAAGCGTTTGAGCGTTGTAGAAGCGTTCCGTGATGCAAACCAACGTATCACCAACCGTCCTGAATGGATGGTGATGCAATACATCCCTGTTATTCCACCGGAATTGCGTCCGCTTGTTCCTTTGGATGGTGGTCGTTTCGCATCATCTGATCTGAATGATCTTTATCGTCGTGTAATTATCCGTAACAACCGTTTGAAGCGTTTGCTGGAGATTAAAGCTCCTGAAGTAATCCTTCGTAACGAAAAGCGTATGTTACAGGAAGCGATCGATTCATTATTCGATAACTCAAGAAAATCAAATGCAGTGAAAGCCGAAGGCGGTCGTGCATTAAAATCGTTGAGTGATGTATTGAAAGGTAAACAAGGTCGTTTCCGTCAGAACTTGCTTGGTAAGCGTGTTGACTATTCTGGTCGTTCGGTTATCGTGGTAGGTCCTGAAATGAAATTGCACGAATGTGGTTTACCAAAAGATATGGCTGCTGAATTGTTTAAACCATTCATCATCCGTAAGCTGATTGAAAGAGGTATCGTAAAAACAGTGAAATCTGCACGTAAACTCGTGGATAAGAAGGAAGCTGTTGTTTGGGATATTCTTGAAAATATATTGAAAGGTCACCCGATTATGTTGAACCGTGCCCCCACGCTTCACCGTTTGTCGATCCAGGCCTTCCAACCTAAATTGATTGAAGGTAAAGCCATTCAATTGCACCCGCTCGTGTGTTCTGCGTTCAACGCCGATTTCGATGGTGACCAGATGGCGGTACACGTTCCGTTAAGTAATGCTGCTGTATTGGAAGCTCAGTTATTGATGCTTGCATCGCACAACATCCTTAACCCCCAGAACGGACAACCAATTACTCTTCCGTCTCAGGACATGGTACTCGGTTTGTACTACATTTCAAAAGGAAAGAAAACAACTGATACTGAAATTGTAAAAGGTCAGGGTAAAGCATTCTATTCTGCAGAAGAAGTAATCATTGCTTACAACGAAAAGCAGGTTGATCTTCATGCATGGATCAGAGTAAAAGCCAACGTACGTACCGAAAGCGGTGAGTTGGTGAATAAACTGATTGAAACAACAGTTGGTCGTGTAATCTTTAACCAGTTTGTACCGAAAGAAGTTGGTTTCGTAAACGCTTTATTAACGAAGAAAAATCTTCGTGAAATCATTGGCGATATTATCGAAATCACCAACGTTCCTAAAACGGCTAAGTTCCTTGATGATATTAAGACACTTGGTTTCCGTACAGCTTTCCAGGGTGGTTTGTCGTTCAACATCAACGATCTCATCATTCCTGAAGTAAAAGAACAATTGGTTGAAAATGCACAAGGTGAAGTAAACGAGGTTTGGGATAGCTATAACATGGGTCTTATCACCAACAACGAACGTTACAACCAGATCATTGATATCTGGAGCCGTGTGGATACACGTGTAACAGAAACGTTGATTCGTGAAATGGCTTCTGATAAGCAAGGTTTCAACTCAGTATACATGATGCTTGATTCTGGTGCCCGTGGTAGTAAGCAGCAGGTAAAACAGCTGGCTGGTATCCGTGGTCTGATGGCGAAACCTCGTAAGAGTGGTTCTACAGGAAGCGAGATCATCGAAAACCCTGTATTGAGCAACTTTAAAGATGGCTTGAGCGTATTGGATTACTTTATCTCTACGCATGGTGCCCGTAAAGGTCTTGCCGATACGGCCCTGAAAACAGCGGATGCCGGTTACTTAACCCGTCGTTTGGTTGACGTTGCACAAGATGTTGTAATCAATGATGAGGATTGCGGTACACTGCGTGGTATTGCTACAAGTGCATTAAAAGATAACGAAGATATTATTGAACCATTGAGCGATCGTATTGAAGGACGTACTTCATTGCACGACGTATACGATCCGCAAACTGAGCAATTGATTGTTGCTGCCGGTGAACAGATTTCTGCAGCCATTGCAAGAAAAATTGAAGAAGCCGGTATTGAAACAGTTGAAATCCGTTCGGTACTTACTTGCGAAAGCAAGCGTGGTGTGTGCGTAAAATGTTACGGCAGAAACCTTGCTACCGGTGCAACTGCACAGAAAGGTGATGCGGTAGGTATTATTGCTGCACAATCAATTGGTGAGCCTGGTACACAGTTAACACTCCGTACCTTCCACGTTGGTGGTGTTGCGGGTTCTGCATCGGTAGAATCAGCATTACCTTCTAAGTTTGATGGTACAATCCAGTTCGATGGTTTACGTACTGTAACTACAACCAATAACGAAGGTGAAAAAGTACAGTTGGTTATCGGTCGTACAGGTGAGGTGCGTATTATGGATGTGAAGAACGATCGTCTCCTTATTACTCATAACATTCCTTACGGTGCTACTCTGGCTGTAAAAGATGGTCAGCAGATTAAGAAAGGTGAAATACTTTGTACATGGGATCCGTTCAACAACGTAGTAGTTGCTGAAATTGCCGGTACCATTAAGTTCGAAAACATTATCGATGGTATTACCTTCCGTGAAGAAGCAGACGAACAAACAGGTCACCGTGAGAAAGTAGTTATCGAAACAAAAGATAAAACGAAGATTCCTGCTTTGTTGGTAGAAGGTAAAGAAACCAAAACTTACAACTTACCTGTTGGCTCACACATTGTACTTGAAGAAGGCGATGAAGTGGTTGCAGGTCAGGTATTAGTGAAAATTCCACGTGTACTTGGTAAGCTTCGTGATATCACCGGTGGTCTTCCACGTGTAACTGAATTATTTGAAGCACGTAATCCGGGTAACCCTGCTATCGTTTCTGAAATTGATGGTGTGGTAAGCTTTGGTAACATTAAGCGTGGTAACCGTGAGATCATTGTAACAAGTAAAGATGATGTAGTGAAGAAGTACCTTGTACCTCTTACACGCCAGATTCTTGCACAGGAAGGTGACTTTATTAAAGCAGGTGCTCCGTTGAGTGATGGACAAATTGCTCCTGGTGATATCCTGACCATTAAAGGACCGTTTGCAGTACAGGAGTACGTTGTAAACGAAATTCAGGAAGTATACCGTTTACAGGGTGTAAAAATTAACGATAAGCATATTGAAACCATCGTTCGTCAGATGATGAAGAAAGTTGAAATCATTGATGCAGGTGATACCAAGTTCCTTGAAGAGGATCTGGTAGATCGCTTCGAGTTCAATGAAGAAAACGATCGCATTTTCGATAAGAAAGTGGTTACTGAACCAGGCGACAGTCATAAGTTCCGTCCCGGTCAGATCGTTACACTCCGTGAGTTCCGTGAAGAGAACAGTATCCTCCGCCGTGCAGATAAAAAGCTGGTAGAAGTGAGAGATGCACATCCTGCAACAGCACAACCGGTATTGCTTGGTATTACCAAAGCATCATTGGGTGTACAAAGCTGGATCTCTGCTGCATCGTTCCAGGAAACTACGAAGGTGTTAAGCACTGCTGCAATTGAAGGTAAAACGGATGATTTATTAGGCTTGAAAGAGAACGTAATCACCGGTCACCCGATCCCTGCAGGTACAGGCTTGCGTGAATTCGAAAACATGATCGTTGGTAGCAAAGAAGAGTACGAATTACTCCTTACTACTAAAGAAGCCATGAGTTTCGACGAAGAAGAGTAAGCAATCGCTGAATGATAAAGCAAAGTCCCTCGGTAACGGGGGACTTTTTTATTACCAAAAGAATTGTCAACCTTAAAAGAGATGGCAACTCTTTAGCAGGTGTTGTTAACGCTTTCTTAAAAACATTTTCGTTTTTCTACACTCAACCGAAATCCTTTACTTTGCCCACCTAGTTATGAAAAGTTTACAAAGTATATTAGTGTGGGTTCTTGCTGCTGCAGTAGCAGTGTTGTATGTGTTACATTTCAGCGGTAACAAAAAAGCAGAATCAAAAACCGGTGTAGTAAAGAAAGACAGTATTAATGATGGTATGCCGCAACATATTAAAGTGGCCTATATCGATCTTGATACCGTTCAGAAATACTATGAGTTTTTCAAACTAAAGAACGACGAACTGGAACGTGAAAAGAGCCGTTACGATAACCAGATCCAAAGCGATTTAAACAAGCTCGAGAGAGACCGTGTTGACTTCTTGAAAAGAGGTAATGCTATTACGCAGGTAGAGGCAGAAAAGTTTCAGCAGGAGTATCAAACACGTTATCAGCAAATTGGTCAGCGTCAGCAATCGTTGCAGGGGCAGCATCTCGAAAACCAGGCAAAAGCGATTGATGATATTCAAAAACGAATCAATGAATACCTGAAAGAATATAATAAAACAGGTAAGTATAACTTCATATTCTCTACACAGGAAGGCAATCCAACATTGTATTATAAGGATACTGCTTTCAACATTACACCCGAAGTAATTAAGGGCTTAAACGAAGCGTACAAGCAGGCGAAGAAGCAATAAGCAGTTACAAATTAATCCTTATCTTCCGTTTCATATTTATTTTGAAACGAAACCTCTGCTATGTCTGCAACACAACAGGAATTTAAACCAACCTTAAGTTTACTTGATGCAACAATGATCGTTGCAGGTTCCATGATCGGCTCCGGTATTTTTATTGTAAGTGCCGATATTACCCGCAATGTTGGTAGTGCAGGCTGGCTTTTATTTGTGTGGCTGATTACCGGCTTTATGACGCTGGTAGCTGCTTTAAGCTATGGCGAGTTAAGTGCAATGTATCCCAAGGCCGGCGGACAGTATGTGTACTTAAAAGAAGCATTTAATAAACTGGCAGGTTTTCTTTATGGTTGGAGTTTTTTTACCGTAATTCAAACTGCAACCATTGCAGCAGTTGGTGTAGCTTTCTCAAAATTCACCGGTTACTTTATTCCGGCGCTGGATATTAAAGATGAAAATATTTTATTCCAGCTTGGCTTCTTCAAATTATATCCTGCGCAAATTGTTTCGATTATTATTATATCCATCCTTACCTACATTAATACTAAAGGTGTGCAGGGTGGCAAAGTAATTCAAACCATTTTTACTATTACCAAGCTGGTATCATTGTTTGGTTTAATTGTGTTTGGATTAATGCTTGCTGCAAAGGCAGAGGTATGGAATGCCAACTGGACCAATGCCTGGCAAATGAGTAAACTCTCAGAAGGTGGAATGATTGCCGGTGTGGCAGGCAGTGCTGTAATGGGCGCTATTGCAGCATCAATGGCCGGTTCAATTTTCAGCAGCGATGCTTGGAACAATGTAACATTTATTGCAGGTGAAATTAAAAATCCCAAACGCAATATTGGTTTAAGCTTATTCTTAGGTACGTTGATTGTTACCTTAATTTATGTAGCAGCAAACGTTATGTATATCAGCGTACTGCCGTTAAATGATATTGCTTTTGCAAAGCAGGATCGTGTGGCAGTAGCAGCTGCAAATGAAATTTTCGGCAACATCGGAACATATGTAATTGCAGTTATGATCATGATCTCAACCTTTGGTTGTATTAATGGTCTTGTATTATCCGGTGCACGGGTGTATTATACCATGGCACAGGACGGTTTGTTTTTTAAGCAGGCAGGTACATTAAATAAAAACGCAGTACCACAGTGGGCACTATGGGCACAATGCGTATGGGCTTCATTACTTTGTTTAAGCGGACAGTACGGCGATCTGCTCGATATGATTTCGTTTGTAGTAGTATTGTTTTATGTACTTACCATCATCGGTATATTTGTATTGCGTGTCAAGCGTCCGGATATAGAGCGCCCCTACAAAGCATTTGCTTATCCTGTATTACCCATCATTTACATTGTGCTTGGCTTAACATTTTGTTTCTTCCTTATTACCATGAAGCCTTTGTATGCAGGCATTGGGTTTGGAATTGTTTTATTAGGTATTCCTGTTTATTATATTGCAGTCGCAAATCAAAAGAAGTCGGTATAGTATGAGTGCGGTAAATTTCGATCAGTTGTTTCAACAGTTCACACAGTTAAAAGCAGGTGTTATTGGCGATGTAATGCTGGATACATATATGTGGGGACATGTCGATCGTATTTCACCTGAAGCACCTGTACCCATTGTATCGCTCGATAAAAAAGAATACCGCATAGGCGGGGCTGCAAACGTAGCATTAAACCTTGCATCACTTGGTGCAACAGTTTCAATGCTGAGTGTAATTGGTAACGATGATGATGGAAAACAATTGCAGCAGTTATTACAGCAACAGAATATCAAAACCGATTTCTTGCTTAACAGCAGCAAACGTATTACCACCAGTAAAACACGCATCATCAGCCGCAACCAACAAATGATGCGTTTGGATAATGAAATTACCAACGATCTTGGTTACGAAGATGAACAACGGATGATTCTCGCACTGCAAATGTTTATTGCACAAGAGAAACCCGATGTGATCATTTTTGAAGATTATAACAAAGGTGTATTAACAGAGTTGGTTATACAGAAAGCAATTGATCTCTGCAGGCATAACGGCATTATTACAACAGTTGATCCGAAGCGGAAAAACTTCTTTTCTTATAAGGCAGTAGATGTATTTAAACCCAACCTCAAAGAAGTAAAAGACGGTTTAAACCTGTTACTGGATGAAGTGAATGAAACGAATTTGCGTTCAATCCACGAGCAGTTAAAAGAACAGCTGCATCATACAATTTCATTCATTACCTTATCTGAAAAAGGCGTGTTTTACCAGAAAGAAAACGATGCGGCGATCCTTCCTTCGCATTTGCGTCATATAGCCGATGTTAGTGGTGCAGGGGACACGGTCATTGCCGTTGCTTCGCTTGTATATGCTGCTACAAAAAATGTAAACCTCATGGCCGAAGTAGCCAATATTGCCGGCGGACTTGTTTGCGAAGAAGTAGGTACCGCTGCTATTAAAAAGGAACGTTTGTTACAGGAGTGTAAACAATTACTCAGCTAATTCCGTAACAAATTATCCGCAATCATTCCTCTCTCTTATCTTTGACTTTATGCAAACGTATGTAATTATTGTGGCCGGCGGATCCGGTAAGCGTATGGGTTCGGTACTTCCGAAACAATTTCTGTTGCTGAAAAATAAACCGGTTCTGTATTATACAATCAATGCTTTTTTAACGGCTTTGCCGCAGAGTAAAGTGATTGTTGTATTGCCTGAAGAGCATCTTGAATTGGGCAAAGAGATTATTGATGGTTTTTTTGATGAAGAGCGTATACAGTTAACTGTTGGCGGTGAAACACGTTTTCATTCGGTACAAAACGGGTTGAAGTTGATTGAAGAAGAATCGATCATTTTTGTACATGATGGCGTACGTTGTTTGGTAAGTGAAGAATTGATTAAACGTTGTTACGAAGCTGCATTGGAAACAGGAAGCGCTATTCCTGCCATTGAATGCAGAGACAGTGTGCGTATGATTACAGAAGATGGTAACGATCCTGTTGACAGAAGTAAACTACGTTTGGTACAAACCCCGCAAACATTTCACAGTAAAATATTATTACCGGCATTTGCGATTGACTACAAAGCATGGTTTACCGATGAAGCTACAGTAGTAGAAGCATTTGGTTTAAAAGTAACACTGGTGCCGGGCGAAGAACGAAATATTAAAATTACAAACCCGATTGACCTAGTGATTGCAGAAAAAATTCTGGAAGGGTAGGATGCACTTTTCATCCTGCCATTATTGATTCACTCTTTCAGCCAACGTAAGAATCTGGGCAAACGATTCATCCGTAAGGCAGCATAGCGCTCTTCAGTGGCTCCGTAACTGCTGTAAAAGAAAGCCAGGTTACGCACATCACTTCCTTCAAAGTCGAGCCGTGCATCGGTGCCGGCATGCAGGGCAATAAACCGATCAATTAAATAATGTGAAGCGCCTAATGTTTTACCATTCGGATGATTGCCTACCAAAATATAATACCAGCGTTTGTGCGAGTATAAAAAAACAGCTGATGCTAGCAGGTTGCCATTTGCAGCATAAATGCCGAGCGTTTCTGTACGTTGACATTTATTCGCCTGTACAATAACCTGTTTAAAGCGGTTCAACTGCTCGTCTGTAATATCTGAAACACGCTGCATGGTTTCTTTTGCTAACGCAAGAATCGCATCGTAGTCTAGATTTTGTTGCACAACCAATTTGCTTTGCTCAGCTTTTTTAATATTCCGTTTCAGGTTCGAACGATAGCTTTCTGCAATACTGCTGTAAGATTGATGTAACGGCAAAACATAGTTGATCCGTTCAGTTAAAGGAAAACCTTCAACAGGAAACAGGTTGTCTTTATTGAGGTAAATATCAATGTAACGAAAACGTGTCGGAATGTTTTTCAGAAACAATTCTGTTAACCCAGCTGTTACCGTTTGCTTTGAAAAAACACCTAATGAAGCGCAGAAATAAGGTTGATACAAATAGCTGATTCCATACTTCCTGTTCCAGGTTAGTGGCATTACTGCTTCATAATCGTTCAGCACCAAAGCATCCCATTGCTCCGCCATTGCATCCAGATACCAGGAGTAGCCGTAAATCAAACCATTTACAGATTGATCGATACAATCATCCCATTTCTTTTTGTTGATAGAGGCCTGCGATATGTAAGTAATTCCATCCATTAAAAAGGCATGCGCCGGTCGAATTTCTTTAAACTGAGATTTTGCAAATCGATGGTAAATGCAATGTTTTTAAGAAAACGTTTTTCCTGTATGGTAGAAAGAAAATAATCTTTATACGGCTGACTGTACAGCAAAGGGGCGTAAATATTGATTGTATTTTTTAATAACGATAGCTGCAAACCTGCATTGTACAATACACGACTGCCCTCTGCATTTGGTTGCCATGCATCTGCATAAGTACCCAAGTCAACATACAGTTTTAACGGAACAGTAAATGGTAAAATGCGAAGGATGTTAATCTGGTCGGGAATGTCGGTAGAAAAATTCACCGCCATCAACCAGTTATCTGTTTTGCCGATTTTGTTTGCCAGAAAATCGGTACGCACTTTAAAACCGCCATCACGCATCATCATTTGTTGCGCTGCGAATCCTTCCTGCTCACTGCGACCGAAGAAATAGTTACTATATGTATAATCTTCTGAGCCTTTTGGCGCAGATAAGTTCAGGTGAAAGGCATCTGTAGCAAATGCTTTACTGGTGGTGCGTTCACCCAGATAAATAAACTTACCTGCAAAGAAGCGGATGTTTGCTCCCAGCCGATCGTTATAATTGAAATAGTAATTGCCAGTAAATGCAAGCCGCACAAAATCTTTTGCCTGTTCTGCCATTAATTCGCCACGGTAGGGGTACAATGCTCTTGTATCCTGTATTACAAAACGCAGTTGATTAAGGTAACGGCTGCTTTGTTCTTTTGTAATATTGATAAAGCGGTTTCCGTTCGGGAACGTATCAGATTTAAAACGCAGATTATCTTCTCCAATTAAAAATATTTTCCATTGAATGAAGCGTTCTCTTGTGCTGCGTGGATTACTTTCTGCAAATACAAATTTCAATGATGGTGAAAGTTTACGGAAGCCGGTGATGTATGTTTGATTGGCTGTATCGGTAAAATTATCGGTAGTAAACTTTAATGCGTTTACTGCAAACGTAATGCGTTGAAATCTGTTCTTTGGATAAAACGTATAGCTTGCTCTTGCAATACCATTCAGCTCTTTACTTTTTGTTGCATACATAGGGGCAGCAATAAACTGAAAAGCTCTTGGAGCCAATGTGTAATTTGTTAAGGCTGCACCAACCATCAACCCATCATATTTATTAATGCCGAATACCGGAGCAATAATGAGTGTATTTGTTGATGCATTGTTGGTGCCGGCAAATGGTTTTATGCTAAGCTTCTTTTTTTGTACGGGTAGTAAAGGACCTTTCTTGTTTAATAACGAAAATTCATGATCAAGGTTTTGACCGCTGCTTTGCTCCAAAGACTGTTTTAAATCTGCAGGCGATGGATGCTTGCCTTTCCATTGCTGAAAATAAGTTTGCATGGCAACATCAAATGCAGTACGCCCCAGCTTTTGTTCCAACAACTGCATAAACTGCGCACCTTTTTCATAGGCGATTAATCCATAGTTGGCTTCAGTTAAACTGTCTGCAGTTGTGTTCAATGGCTGATCGATGCGCCATTGTTCAAAACTGTTCAGGAATAATTTTTCGCCGGCTTCAAAATTGAATAACTTATTTTTTGTAACGGTGGTATTGCGGTAGCGGCTCAGTTCTTTATCAAACCGTTGATCGTAGTAGCTGTTAATACCTTCGTCAAACCAAGGATTCTGCTGCTCATTACTGCCAAGCATTCCCTGGAACCAGTTGTGACCTACTTCATGCTCAATGACACTTTCAAGATCTTTTGCCGTAGGCATTGGCGTAATAGAAGTGATGCAGGGATATTCCATGCCGCCGGGGAAACCCATGGGTGCTTCCACTGCAGAAACAATGCTGTACGGATATTCTCCAACAAGATTACTTCTGTAATGCACAGCATCTTTCATCATCTGGATGCTGTTTTGCCAAACAGATTTTTGGGCTTCTGTAAAAGCGGTGAAGATGTTTATAATATGTCCGCTCTTGAGTTGTGTGGTATCAAAATGTACAATGTATTTCTTATCGGCAAACCAGGCAAAATCGTGTACGTTACTTTGTTTAAACAACAATGTTTTGATTTCTTCTGCAACTGCTGGTGTAACTGTTGTTGAAGGTTTTTTACTTACGGGTTGCTTGCCCGTTGGTTTTTTTACAGTTGTTTTTTGTGTAACCGGTTTTGTAACAAGTGTACTACGTTGCTTTAACCATTCCAGTTCCTCTTTGTTTTGCAGTTCTCCGGTACTTAATACCACATACGATTTTGGTACGGTCACTTTCACTTCATAATTACCAAATTCACTGTAAAATTCTCCCTGATCTAAATAAGGCATCGGATGCCAACCGTTACGATCGTATACAGCCGGCTTGGGATACCATTGCGTTATCTGGTAGCTTTTACCAACATGTCCGCCACGTGAAAAATTCTTTGGCAGCTGCACATGAAAAGGAGTGGTAATAACAGTGCTTGCGCCGGGCGCCAAAGGTTGTGGCAGCAGTACTTTTATAATATCAATGTGTTGCGGATGATCTTCAGTTTTTGCAAGTACATTATTTACTCGAAAGTCGAGGCGATTGATATAGCCACGATCTTTTGCGTTGGAAAAATAAAAATCGGTGCGTCCGTTTTCCAGCAGCTGATCGCTGAAGGCAGTTTTATCTGTACGGTAGGCATTCGGCCATACATGAAACCAGATAAACCTTAAAGTATCGGGCGAATGATTGATGTATTCAATTTTTGCAAAACCATCCAGCGTATGTTCGCCGTCATTCAGTTTTACATCAATTGAAAAATTTACATGTTGCTGCCAGTACGATTGCTGCGCAAACGAAACAGATGTAACAGTGAGAAAAAGGAAAGCAAATAGATACTTCACTCAATGGGTTTTCTCAAAAATAACATCTTCTTTCCGATAGACCTACAGTAGTTTCCCTTTCTCTTTCAGCCGTGCAAAAAGTTCATCTAAACGACGGTTACTTACAGTTTCCAACACCTGTTTAAAATCTTCGGGGTAGGGGTGACGGAACTTCCATTGATCGTAGTAACTGTGAATGGCTTTATCGAATACAGGGCGACCAAGTTCCTGTTCAAGAATGTATGCCCAGATAGCAGTTTTTAAATAGATGACGATGCCGTATTCGTCTTTGTTTTTAAAGTCTTCCGATGCGGTTTCAATTGCATCCCTCATAGGAATTTCATTCAAGGCATTATATACAATGGCAAGAAATTCTGAGGGGCCACGTTGTTTTAACTCTGCGGGTAATGAGCTTCCGAAAATAGAATTGCTTCTGTATTTCTCTGCTTCGTACCGAAACTGGAAAAAACTGTTCAGTCCTTCATCCATCCATGCATGTGCACGCTCGTTGCTGCCAAGAATACCATAGAACCAGTTGTGCCCCACTTCGTGTGTAATAACAGCGTCTAACGTTTCTGTATTGGCATCGGGACTCGTAATAAGGGTAACCATCGGGTACTCCATGCCACCGCTTGAAACATTACCCGGACCTTCCACTGCACTTACAGCGGGGTAAGGATATTCGCCAATCCAGTTGGAATAATGTCGTACTGCATCTTCTACATGACTTACGCTTTTACTCCATTCTGTATTTGCTTTATTTGAAAAGAAGGTAAACGCATCAATTATTTTTCCTGATGGAAGTGCCAGTGTATCGTACTGCACCACGAAATCATTATCGGTAAACCATGCAAAGTCGTGTACATTTTCGGCTTTGTATTGCAGGGTTTTAAATGTCTGGTTTGATACAGAGGTATACGGTGTAAAGTTTTCTGTTTTTGATTTATTGATTGCGCCGGTTGCCTTCAAAACCTGTAATTCATCTGCATTTTGTAAGGCACCTGTTGCAGCTACTACATAGTTAGACGGAACAGTAATGTTAACGGTGAAGCTGCCAAATTCGCTGTAATATTCGCCCATGTTCAAATAAGGCATCGGATGCCATCCTTTACGATCGTACACGGCAGGTTTGGGATACCATTGGCAAACAGCAAACGCATCATCAATAAAACCACTTCGTGAGAAATAGGTAGGAAATTTTACATAGAAGGGGGTGCTGATGTTTATTTTTTCACCGGGCAAAAGCGGTTTGGGTAAAATAATTTTTACAATGTCGATATTCTTTTTATCTGCTTCAACAGTTACAGTTGTATTGTTTACTTTAAAATCAAGACTATCAATATAACCTTTTACTGCCTGTTTAAATTTCTTTGTGCCTTCTTTATCACCCTCTTTGTATTGTGCGTACAAAGCTGTTTTTTCATTCTTATAGGCATTCGGCCATAAGTGAAACCAGATAAACGTTAATGTATCGGGCGAATGATTGATATACTCCAGCTGTTCAAATGCCTTAATGGATTTATCGTTAACATTCAGCTTTACATCAATGTTGTAATGTACTTCCTGTTGCCAATACTGTTGTTGTGCTGTTGCATGCAGCGAAGCAAAAAGAGTAAGTAATAACGCAATCTTTTTCATATGTAATATTTGTTAGCGACCCTTGCCCATAAAAATCAACCGTATGGTATGGATCATAATTTTAATATCGAGTGCCAGAGAAATATTTTCAATGTACACCAGGTCATACTTACTCCGTTCCACCATTTCATCTACATTCTCTGCATAGCCAAACTTCACCATACCCCAGGAAGTAAGACCGGGCTTAACACGCAGCAGGTAACGGTAGTAAGGTGCTTTCTCTACAATCTGATCAATGTAATATTTCCGTTCGGGACGTGGGCCAACCAAACTCATTTCACCTTTTAAAATATTCCAGAGTTGCGGCAATTCATCCAGGCGCCATTTGCGCATTACTTTACCCCAAGCAGTAATCCGTTGATCTGTTTCTGAAGATAATGCAGGGCCATTTTTTTCTGCATCTGTAAACATAGAACGGAACTTATGAATATGAAAGGGCTTACCTTTTAAACCAATTCGTTCCTGCGAGTAAAAAATCGGGCCGGCCGAAGAAAGTTTAACACGTATTGCAATAAAGATGTACAATGGTAACAGCAGTGTAATAGAAATAAGTGCAGCAACAACATCGATGAGGCGTTTAATATTTTGCTGCCATTCACTCATCATACCAGTATGCAAATCAATAAGCATGGCACCCAGTACATTGCTTGTTCTAACTGATCCGGAAAGAATATCGATGGTGTTAGGGAGTAATTTAATAGTTACATCCAGTTCACTTAAAATGCTCAATGCTTCTTCCATGGCCGCACGTTCATTTTCTTCAGTGGCAATAATTACCTGCTCAATCTTTTTTTCACGCACTACATTTACCAATGCATCAATTGTACCGAGTACAGGCAGATATTTACTAAGTCCGTTTGCAGCATGATGTGTGGGATAGATGAACCCGGAAAAATGGAAGCCTTGTGTTTCGCTCGACTTACGGATGTCTTTGTATAATTTAATAGCGCTTTGTTGTGCACCAATAATGAGTGTATTGATTTTTACTTTGCCTGCAAGAAACTGGCGTTTAATACGGGAGAGTACAAGCCAGCGAAACAACCAGGTAAAGCCAAAATGTAAAGCAAATAATAAGATTGATTCTTTATAGTAAAACGTATAGGCATAAATCTGATCGTCGAGCAGCAGAGCGAAAAACAAAATAAGACATCCCAGCAGCGATGAAAAAAATGTAGCTGTTAACTCCTGTAATCTTGACTTGCTGTACAGGTTTTTGTACGAGCCGAATAAATGATAGAGTACAATCCAGCAAACCGGTATAACAAGAATGCCTAAGAAAAAAGTATAGTCAATCGGTTGATGAAAAATGTCGGATGCTTCACCCAACAACACACGCCGCAGAAGATAAAATAAGCCCCACGCTATTGTTGCTGACAGCCAATCTGCCACTACGTACCAGCCAATATGTAAACGGGTGTTTTGTTGCATGCAGGTTAAACTAAACAGTTGAGCGCTGTATTTTTTGCAGAATCTGGTGCGCAACATCCATTGCCCGTAACCCATCAACTTCGCTTACAGGTACATGATGATCGTGCAGTATTGCATCCCGAAACTGTTCCAGCTCCATTTTAATGGCGTTCACTTCTTTTATAACAGGATTTGAAATTGCGATTGTCTTTTTTCCTTTGTTCGTATCAATATCAAACGTAAAAGCTTCTTTATCCTCGTCACCCTTCATCCGGATGATCTCCGATTTCTTTTCCAGGAAATCAATTCCGATATAAGCATCACGTTGAAACAAACGGATTTTGCGCATCTTCTTCATACTAATGCGGCTGCTTGTAAGATTAGCAACACAGCCATTATCAAATTCAATACGAACGTTGGCAATATCGGGTGTATCGGTCATAACAGCTACGCCGTTTGCATACACATTCTTTACATCACTTTTTACCATACTCATGATAATGTCGATATCATGAATCATCAGGTCCAGAATTACGCTTACCTCGGTACCCCTTGGATTAAACTGCGATAAACGATGCACTTCGATAAACATGGGGTTCAGCTGCAGATCTTTCACCGCCAGGAAAGCCGGGTTAAACCGCTCAACGTGGCCCACCTGTAATTTTACATTTGCTTCACGCACCAGCTTTACCAGTTCGTTGGCCTCTTCCATAGTATTACACATGGGTTTTTCCACAAATACGTGCTTGCCTTTTCGTACAGCCATTTCGCACAGTTCGAAATGGTAATTGGTAGGTGCTACAATATCGGCCGCATCGCAGAGACTCATTAATTCTTCTGCATCGGCAAAGCGCCGGAGCTGGTATTTTTCTGCAACCGCTTTTGCAGCCCTGTCGTTGGGGTCGTAAAAGCCAACCAATTCAACTCCTTCTATTTCCTTCCAGTTATTTAAGTGAAATTTTCCGAGATGTCCTGTACCAAATACGGCAACTTTAAGCATTGATTCTGTTTAAGTAGCAGCAAATATAAACGATGGAAAGCCAGCAGGTAAGGAGTATATTTTTTTTGAAAAAAAGAGAAAAAACTTTTTTGGTGAAATAGTGAAACCCCTATCTTTGCACTCCCGAAAACGAGCGGATAATTGCAAAAGAATCCGATCAAGTGTAGGGTAGTTGGATCGGTAGTTCAGTTGGTTAGAATGCCGCCCTGTCACGGCGGAGGTCGCGGGTTCGAGTCCCGTCCGGTCCGCTTGCATTTGGTTAAAACCCGCTCTGGTAGCGGGTTTTGCTTTTTTGGGTCTATTTTTTGGTCTATAAAAACCCATTTTTGCGAAGAACTTTACTCTACTTTATCTCACTTTATTAAGCTTGATAATTATCACCTTAAAGGTAGTTTTTAGTACTGGAATTGGCCTGAAATTAAAGACTTATTTGTGCACAAAAAAGGCAGTGAAATCCACTGCCATCATAGGTTAAGCCTGCATTAACTGTCGAATATCACTGCCTAAAAAATAGACCCTTGACCTGATCTTTACACGCTTTAGTTTTCCATGTTTTATCCAGTCGTAAATAGTGGGCTTTGTCACTTTGAACAGACTGCAAACTTCCTCAATTTTAAATAGCGGTTTTTCATTCAACCCTGGTGTTTCTAAAATCCCAGGCTCCTGGTGCTGTTCTTTTTTATTTCGTTCCACTTCTTCCCGAATGATCAGCCGGATTTGAGACCAGAATTCCTCTGGCTCAAAAGGGATCAAAATCGGTACTGCTGAATTTCCTGCCATAAACTCACTTTTACATTTCACACTTGTTTAAAAATACCCGGCTGCTTATAGAACCGTTTGGTGCCGGTTCATATAAAATATACCCGAACTCATGCAATTCATTAATACATTTATTGTATGTATATCGAGCATTTATTTTTGCTGCTTTCATAATTAAGATCCTTTCAATTTTCACAGGATTCTTCCCACCATTTATATTCCACTGTTGCAGTAAAGCCATATAAATACTTATATGAGTACTGCCTATTCTTGCATCATCTGCAATGGCCTGGTAAAACCCTGATAATGGCGGGAACAGTTCCATACAGTTTAATCCTGGTTAGTCTTGTTTCGTTTCCCTTTAAAAGAGGGATTTATTCGCCGTTTTTTTAACAAGCCGCTTCCCGTTGTGCCGTTTGTTTCGTCGTTATCATTTTCAGAAGTTGTATCTGTTTGTTTCCTTTTCAATTGCAGTTGCTTTTCAAGCCATTTATTTTGCAAAAAGCGATATGCTTCATCAACCGATATTCCAACACTGTTTTCAGAAAAGTAAAACCGTTGACTGACATCTGATTTATTCCTTACAGAAGAAATACTTCCAAACATTTCATGATACGGGACCTGATTCCAAAACTTTATCTTAAGAACAGATGCAACGACTTTACCTTTTTCATCTTGTTCAAGGGCTGCTAAGCTTTCAATAACAGATTCAACCTTTGCCTCCATTTCCCAGGTTGCCTTATCGTTTGGATCCCATTTCTTTCTCTCATCGAGATCAAATGCCAACTTCCAGTCTATTACTGTCATTTGCTTTTCAAGGTCTGATGTACTAATGCCCACAATGATTGATTCTTCAAAAATATTTTCATGTGGTAGTGTTACGTCATAATACTGTAACATATAAGCATCATTTTTCTTTTGCTTTTCAAAATATAGCCGGAACTCCAATTGCTCCTTATCCTTTACTATTTTCTGGCTCAAGTAAAAATTATCGGGTTTGAAACAAATCCGTTTCAATAGTAGACTTCCAAGATTATCAAATCCCAGCGATTGTAATTGTCCTGCCAGTTCGGTTATATTCTGAATATTCATGATAGTACTGTTGATTGTTAGAAAATGATTCAGGGATGTACTATGACACCCCTAAACCTTTGCCTTTACTCTCCCTTTTTTTAGGAAGAAGGCTTTGCCCATTCTTTTTCTCCAGCTTTTCCTTTTCAGTTTTCGCTACTGGCTTCAAATCTTTTTTTTTATCATTTTCCTGGCCTTCCTTTATTTCTTTGCTGCCTCTATCTATTCCAGATTTGTATTGCTCCAGTGATTCTTTAGCCACCATTTTCATGTTAGAATCATAAAGGATCACTTTTTTGTACTGTGGGTCTGCTTCCATAAACATTTTGTGGCTGCTGCCATCTTTTTCAATGGTTACCGATTGTACATTCCCTTTTTCAAGTGATTGCATCAGCGCCTTAGCTTTATCAGGGTCATTTAACTCGGCCACGGCAAATTTTTCTACTGCGGCTTTCAAATCATAGCCATAGTTTTCATGGAATTGTCTTACTTCAAAATTGTTGTTCTTGTCTTTGTTCTCAAAGTCAAGCTGTATCCATGCCTTATATGGCTGACCTTCTTTTGTCACAAGATCTTTGTGAACAGCACGGCCATCCAGCAGGTTATAAGCTTCTTTCGCAGTTACTCCTTTGCCTTTGTTCAGATAGAAGGTTTGCTCATTCTTTTCTCCATTGCTTTTTTCTAATGACGCATTGTAATTGTTGAAGAAGTACATATCCGTAGAATCGGATTTACGGAAATTGAGTGTTGCCTCAAAAGGTTTCTTATTAATTTCTGCCTTAAAGTGAAGTTGAAATTCTTCTTTACCCTCACCCATATTTCTTTCCAACTCGGCTTTAAGTGTTTCGCCAAAGCCCATGTATTTGATGTTGTCGGTCAAATACTGAAGATTTTCATTGTTCATAAAATTTGTTTTTAATTGTTTATTGAATACTGATAATTGTTGTGATTCAAAGTGGTCAATCAATGCATCTGTAAACTCGTTGCCATCTTTGTTGTACAAACTATTGGCGTCAGGATCAAGATTTAACTGGAGGCTTGTATTTTCGCCGTATGGGATTTTTTCAAGAATGTCTTTAATTGAATTGAAATGAAGGACGGAGAAATTGTCTCGGTCGCTGATATTAGCTGTAGAAAAGTCATTTGCCTCTTCCTTAGTGCTGAAAAAATGAACATCGTCTTTATCAATAAAGTACAGGCTGTTATTATAAGCCATATAATGCTCACCTTTTGATAAAGCGATAGTCACCAGGTCAAGTACCTCATCAGCTATGGGATGTTCGCTTTTCATTTCAAATCGGGCAATACCGATGCCTTCATTATATCCTTATTACGAACTTTCAACAGAAAATGCCTGCCACCATTTTTCTCCATCATCTGAACAGCTAAATATTTTTTATCAGGAATGGTAAACTTTTCAAGTGCCACAACAAATACAGTCTTGTTGCTTCCTTTCACTTTGTTATAATTCCCTGTAATGTGCAAGGGCTTCTGTTCTGATTCCTGTACAGCGGTTCTTTTACTTCTTTTCTTATCCTTAATGAAAAAACGGAGCAGGTCAATATCATAATCAACAGCGCCTTCGTTGTTAATGTATATCTGGTAGTAAATAGTATTGTCTTTGATGTATATGCCTTTTACTCCGGCTCTCATATTATACTTTTTGTCTTTTATACCTTTCGTAATCCATTCATTGTCCAATATGGCATTAGCATAGGAGCTTATTGTAACGGTTCTGTTCACAGGCAGGTAATAAACCCATACAGCAGGTTTATTATCGTAAGTGACTGTAAAAGCATAAACGCTGCCATCATCTGTTACCACACTCAGGTTTGTTTCAGTAAAATCTCTTGCGGCTGCTTTTACTAATAGAATTTCAGGGGCTTCTTTTACCTGTTGTGCAAGAACTGATGAAGTGCCCCTGTCAACATGTTTAATAGCGAATGGAAATACCAGGCTTGTGGTTTTATCAGTTGTTATCGCCAGTTTCGTTTGCGCAACAGCAGAAACAAATAACCAACCTGCACAAATCATACACACTAATCGTTTCATTTTATCAAGTTTAAAAGTTATAAATCGGACTCAGTGTTTTTATCTTTCAACAATACTTTGTAACCCTCCTTCACCATCACTTTTACCTGTTTTACTTTCCGGCTCATTAAATTCTTTACGGTATTGATGCCAGCAGCGGCGGCCTGTGCTTTCAATGAGGGATCAAGTGTTGTGAGTTCCATCAACTGCAAACTGTTATCAGCAGAATTTTTAGCGACATCCCTGCTGATGGAACCGGGAATATAAATGCCCGGCAAACCGTCTATGTCGTATAGTTCTAATTTTACGGGGAATAAAATGTTTTTATAGCGGAGAGAAGTTATCTCTACTTCAAGCCTTTCATTATTAAGTGAAGCTGTGCCATTTATTGGATTGCCTTTAGGAATTAAAACTCCATTGATAAAAATATCTGTTGACAATCTTAGTTTAATAACGGAACCATTAACCAATGTTTGATTACTGTGAACAACAGCTTCAATAGCCAGTCCTTCTTCAGCAATCGAGTTGTCCTTATCCAAGCCGTAAAATTTATTTACAGTATTGGTTTTGCTTTTGTTCGTATCCATCAACGAAACATTTGCCAATCCAGGTTGAGTAGTTACGGCATAAGCCACCCGTTTATGTTGTAATGATTTTTCTTTTAGCTTTTCCCTTATCCTTTGCGGATGTTGAATATCCAGTATCTTTTCCAATGTGCCGTTTAGTTGTTCTATCTCGGGATCGCCGGTATTTGTTTTATTCATTGTGAACAGCATGTTTTCCAGTCTATCTACCTCACCGGAAAATTCTTCATCTTGTTTGTAATTGGTTGCATCCGGGTTTTCATTGACTATTGCTTCGGGCTGTTTATTAATTTCCTTTTGCAGTAATGCTAATTTTTGCATTAGCTTTTGTTCAGGATTATTTGAAGTAGCTTCATACGGTGATGAGTTGAGCCGTTGGTTGTATTTTGAAGCCGAGTTTTGAGTGAGTACTTCCAATTCGTTTACAGGCAAAAAAGATGTGTCTTCATTTTGTTTGTAATAAGGGTCTGTCCGCATCCACTCTTCCAACTTGGCTGAATCTTTATCCGCCTTATCATAAAAGCTGAGTTTGTCTGTTAAATTCTCGTCCTTCATTTTAGCATCGGGCAGGTTTAAATTTAAACCTTGTTGCTTTACTGTAGTAGTCTGTTCCTTTTCCTGACCACCACCTAAAGCCCAAAATGCCATTGTAAGAAATGGTATTACCAATAAGGGCAACACCAACATCATTTTTCGTTTACGCAGGAAGGCCTGCGACCTTTGCACACTGCTCATACATTTCATTTTTGTTTTTGTGATAAATAAATTTGTTCTAGCATCTGCACACTGTCCATCAAACCCGGCCGGGCCTGCAGGATGCTGTCGTATTCATTCCTTCTTTTTTGTTTCAAGCTGTCCATGTAATTCCGGAACTGCCTTACCTGCTGCCAGGTTTCTTCATCCACATAAGCTTCAGGAATTAAATTTTCATCCCCGGCTTTATCAAGGTGTTTTGGTACATCCATTTGCTGCACTTCAAAACTGTTTTGTTTTCTATAAGGGCTGATGACACTGTTTGCAATAAGGTAGATACTGTAACCGCCTGCGCCGAGGCAGAAAATTATCAGAATTATTTTTAATCTTTTAAAATCTGTGTTCATAAAAACCCTGTTCATCTTTTCGGCAAATAGTTGTTGTAGTTTAATACCAAGTCCTGCAATCTTTCCAGCTACCTTATCAGAAACAGTTATTTTGGCCACGGTCTCTTTATCTTTTTGCTTTGCTTTGTACAACCACATATTACCGGTTTTGAATGTTGATATCTGTATTCTCCATCGTCCGCCATTTCTCAATCAAAAAACCATGTGAATTATTGTCACTACGGGATACATTCCTTAAATAACCTTCAGTAACAAGATTCCTGGTTACAATAGTTGTGGGACGAATTATTTTCTGTTCGCCTTTATACCTGAAATAAAATGGATACACATCAGTATTAACAATGATGCTGTCCACGGTAATTTCCTGGCTGATATTACCTGATATGAGATTGGAATAATAACCATTCTCCTTCAGGTTATCATACTGTTGCTTTGCTGAAGCATCAGCCAGGTATAAAGCCTTGGTGATGTTTGCCTGAATTACTTTATCATCGGGATCGAGTGTAAAGAAAAAGTGGTGAAACATTTTTACATGATCTCTTGCTTCCACCGGAATATTGTCTTTTCTATCGGCTGCATAAGCTTCCAATGCTTTACCATTTGCCAGTATGAAAACCTTGTTTTGAGATTGGGATGAAAGCTGGTAACTTTTGTAAGCTATAAAAACAGAGATGATGACACACGCCATTAAAAAAGCAAGGCTAAAGAAACGGATATACCGGAAGGCGGTGTCAATATTTTTAGATTTCTGAAACATCACTCACACATTTTCTACACACTATTTAACCGAAAGCAAATTAAATTCCAATATCACTATATGCTGGGGTAAAGAAAGTAGGCCTACCTAACTCTTTCCACTTAACTTATCCTTCATATATCCAGTTCCACCGTTATTACTATTGCCGCCTTTAAAGTAACCATCTGATGCACCAGCATCAGCCATGCTATTAGCAATTTTATTATAGCCACCACCAAGCGCATCTCTTGTCATTGAAGCGCCTCCTGAAGCAACAGTACGAGTGGAAGTGCTCATCATATTAGTTACTTTATACAGCAGTGTATTACCACCCCCGGCATGAATAATATAATTGGCAACAGATGGAACAGTGAAATAGCCAATGATTCCTATAATCATAAAAATGAGATAGGCTGTATCCGTTGAGCTGAAGAAAGTATCGCCGTTGGTTGCTATCTGCTGTAAATCTTCTTTCAGCATATTTTCCTGGATTTTACCCATAATGCCTCCGAAAATATTAGCAACAGGCAACCACAGGAAGATGTTGAGATAGCGTGCAATCCAAACTGTGAGTGTATGTTGAAAGCCATCGAACACGGCAATGCCAAATACCAATGGGCCGAGGATTGCAAGCACAATTAAATAAAACGTTCTGATGGTATTGATACAGAGTGCAGCAGCCTCAAATAAAACCTTTAATACTTCAGCCATCCATTGCTTAATGGAATTTCTAAAATTGTAAGAGAATTTTGCAAACGCAAACTTGATATCATTCCCTATGCTTTTTATCCAGCCTTCGCTTTTATCTCCATAGTGATATTTGTACCATTTATCCCTGTCGCCAGATCCATTTGTACCCACATACATTTGCCAATAAGCAGTTTTCTTGATCGCTTCTTCTTTCATCTTCAAGAGCTGAGCTACGGCTTTATCCGAATCTGTTACCATTGCTGCTGTAGAGGTTACAGTTGGTTTCATTACACCGTTAATCATGGCAATAACTGAAGGGAATATTAATACGGCAAAACCCAAAACAAACGGACGAAATAAGGGATAGAAATCTACCGGTTCGGCTCTCGATATATGCCCCCAAACCCTTGCTGCAATATACCAGGTGGCGGCAAAGCCTGCAATACCACGACCAACACCAATCAAACGGCTACACAGCGGCATCATATCATCATATAGTTTTTCAAGCACTTCATGCAAGCTGTGGATTCGATTGGCCATACCCTGGGCTTCTGCAAAATGAGGAATGAGCAATACAGCGGTTGCAATGCAAATTATTCTTAGACACAATTTCATACTCACGACTTTATAAGTGGAATAAATTCTATTTTTTCAATCCGTATAGTCTTCGGGACATTTCAATCTGTGCCTGTTCTGATTTTCTTTGCAGCGAAAGCACAGTGGTATTATTAGTAAAATCTTTCAGAAAAGAATACTGCTCTTCCACAGACAGGTAAATTTTATCAACAGCCTGCAACCGTTCATCGTCACTCATTCGCAGCTTTCCTGATGTAATGATCATAGCCAGTTCATCCAGGCTTTTTAAACTCTCATTAAAAAGGTTGTTATACACTTTACCGAGGTAATCAATTTCTTCAGCAGTAAATTGCTTTTCCTCTTTAAACCGATTAAAGGCAAGTTTATATTCTTTAGCTAGCCGAAGTTGATAGCTGATGATATCTGCAATTCGCTTATACTTTTTTACCGCAGGACTAACTTCCAAAAGGCCATCTAAGAAAGTCTTGTGCAGGTTAAAATTTCCCTCTGATATATTTTTGACAGCTGTATATCCCTTATTTAGCAGTTTGTAGCCGTCGTACATATTCTGCAAAATCTTTTTAAACTGCGCCAGCTTTTCAATATTAAGCAAGAGTTGTTGTACTTCTTCGCTTTGTGCTTTTAGTTGAAAACTCATGCCGCACATAATCAAAATCACAATTAGCTTTTTCATTTTACTCCATTTATTATTTTAGAACGATTGATTTCCATCTGTTCTCCCAAACGTTGTACAGCCAGCAAACCCATATCTTCACTAAAAGAGCAGGCAAATGAATACTTATTTTGTATATCCGCATATAATCCGTCAATCCGTTTCAACCTTTCATCATCCTTCATTTCCAATTCACCTGATGTTGTAACCAGTATTAACTCTTCCACTGTTTTTATACATTCATCCAAAAGGGTATCAAATACCTGTTTGCAATAATCCAGTTCAGCTTCAGTAAATTGTTTTGTTTCCCTGATTTGCTGAAGAACAAGCTTTGTTTGTTTGATGATCTTTACCTGGTAAGTAATTATATCCGCCACTTTAGCATACCGACGGATGCCAGGATTAACATTTTTGAGCCGGTTAAAAAAATCCCGGTGCAGGTTGAGATCTCCGTTTTTTATGTTACGAATAGTATTAACTCCACTGGTTACAATGGTGTAACCTTTTTTGGCATAACCAAGATAAACCTGTAGGGCTGCAATTTGTTGCAGCAGGTATTTCTTTTGGGTGGAGCTTTGATTGAGCCACTCATCTGTGGTTTGAGCACTTGATGATAGAGCAACCAGATAAAACGATATCAATAGAAATAATGCTTTCATATAAACAATACTATTTTTATTAATAAGAGAATTAAACATACCTCAAAAAGCTTTCCGGCTAATTGTTTAACGGGGTAATGGCCGTTGTGCTACCTGTACATACTTTGAAATTGTAGAATAGAAAGTTTGTGTATTTTACGTCTGATAATCAAGTTATATTTGAACAAGCAAATACGCCAATCGGCGAGTTATCTGCAACTTTATGGACTACCCCAAACTATTCAGCTTAGTAACGATCTTGACGGGAACACTTATGACAATCTCTTACTTTGGTTTTGCGACAAAGAAAGGATTGAAGATTGGTAAAATGTTTCTAAAAGGCAGCACATGGACAATAGTTAGCGGACTGCTCATGTTCGCCGCAATCTTTTTTTCATTTAAGTATTTTATCTGGTGGCAAGGTGGACTTATTATATTAGGCTCATGGCTACTTGCTGTGATACTAACACACTTTTTAAAATCAGCCAGCCAACTTACATCACTACTATTAACACTTGCTGGCGTGACACTATTTTTTATTGGATTTGCTCAAATAATAAAACATCCATTTACGACACAGAATGAGTCCGTTATTAATGACTCTGAGGTTATAATGTCATCAACTCTTGATACATCTGCCGCAGTTGAGACCCGTGTAATAAAGCAAAGCCCCATTGACACAATTCTTCAACTCGTTGACATGAGTTTAAAAAGCGACAAAAATTTCAAAGGGACATTAACTATTATAGTAAAAAATATTTCACGGCAAAGCATAACCAATATTTTATTAAGAGAAGGGCCTTCATCTTGCGCTACACTTTCACAAGACACCAAAAGTAAAGAGACTAACTTTTCTGTTGACCTTAAGCCAGGCGACACTAAAACATTTACATTTAAAACAAGCACTAATGATTTAACCCTTCAACCCTTGACAGACCCAATTGGTATTAATAAAGTACGATTCGCAGACGGTCAAGTTGCTGTTGATTATTGTAATGAACTAACGAAGCAAAGATGAAAAGATGAAGATAACATGAACTGTGTAAAAACCTACCTCTGAAACCCATACAGCCTTTTCACATATTCAATCTCACCCCGTTCGCTGGCTCGTTGAATGCTCAACATTTTATTCTGATTGTTGAAATCTTTCAAATCAACATATTGCTGCTCCAGGTTGTCAGAAACTGTATTGATAATTTCCAGCCGTTTGGCATCACTCATCTGAGTAGCAAAGGCATTAACCACTAAAAACAACTGGTCAATGCTTTTCAGGCTTTCATCTATCATGCCTGAATAAATGTTAGACATATAATCCAGTTCTTCAGTTGTAAAATTCTTGTCCTGCCTAAACAAGGCCCAGGCACCCTTGTATTCATTTACCATTAGCACCTGCCGTTCAATGATATCTTTCACCCTGTTATAGTAAGCAAGAGCAGCTTTTACTTTCCATAGTTCCTGAAAATAGTCATCATACAGCTTTCGCTGCTTTTCCACCCAGTCTTTAATCTCATTCAGCTTTAGCTGGCTCATTTTATTCTCCAGTGTCTTTTGGGCGTTTTGCAGCCAAATTGTTTTATTCTGCAACCGCTGCATCTGAAGGTCAATGGCCTTTATTACTTTTTTAACTGCCGCTTTGATAATGTCTGCAATGGGAACCTGCGCCTTGGTTTCCTGTATTGGCAAAAACATACAGCACATAATCAATCCCACAACTGCCAATATTCTTTTCATATACTGTTATTTTATTTTTTTAAACTTATTCGTTCCATTAAATAGAGCTTTTTCTTTTACATCAAAAGAGTAATGATCTAAGGTTTCAGATTCTTCCAGCAATTTTGTTTCATCATTGTAAATTCCTGATGTTTCTTTCACTTTATATTCAGGAACATTAGCTTCGCCTTCTACCTGCCTGATATAATGCCAGCGGTTTTGAATTTTGAATTCCTTTGCCGCAGGATTTTGGGTAGTGATAACAAGGGTGTCAAATTCCTTCCCAAACTCATTTTGCCCGGTTCTAACATAAGTGCCAGGGATGAATTCGATGATTTCATCCTTGCTGCTGGTATTGCAGCCATAGATAATTACTGTTGCAAAGAGGATAAGCATTATTGTTTTCATACTATCAGTTTTTGGAGTGAATAATCTCGTCGGCTAAAGCCTTAATCCCTTTTTCAATATCCCCACCGAACTTTGCAGCATAAGCCTGTACTTTCACTTTTTCCTTTTCCTCTGTTGTATATGCCAGGTACTCTTCCGGCGATACTTCTGTACGATAAACTTTGCTCAACACCCCACCAAGAGAAATAAAGACCTCTTTATATTTTTTATTAGGATCATTGGCTTTGTTAATAGACAATACCAATGCCTTTTCTTTTTCTGTTAGCCCAAGCAATTCCTGTATCTGGTCGAATTTATTTTGATACTTGCTTTGGTCTAACAATATCTTGCAATCACTGTTATTGATAATCGTCTGCTTTACCACAGGCGATGAGATAATATCTTCCACTTCCTGAGTCACCACAATAGCTTCACCAAAGAATTTTCTTACTGTTTTGAATAAATACTTGATGTATTCTGCCATTCCTTCTTTAGCAATTGCTTTCCATGCTTCTTCAATCAGGATCATTTTGCGAATGCCTTTTAACTTTCTCATTTTGGAAATAAACACTTCCATAATGATGATAGTTACGACCGGGAACAAAATCGGATGGTCTTTGATATTGTCCAATTCAAATACTATAAACCGTTGCTGTAATAAATCCAGGTTTTCCTTTGCGTTCAGCAAATAATCAAACTCTCCGCCTTTATAATATGGCCGCAGCACATACAGAAAATTGGACACATCAAAATCTTTATCTTTTACATTATCACCTTTCAGAACCGCTACAAAATCATCTTTCAAAAATTCATAGAAGCTATCAAAGCAGGGAAACAAGCTTTTATCGCTTTCTACCTTTTCAAAATATAATTGCAAAGCATTTGAAAGGGCTACATATTCACTGCGGTTAAAGGTTTCATTATCTTTTTTCCAAAGAGCTAGCAGAAGCGTTTTAATGCTTTCCTTCTTTTCTGTATCAAGTATATCGCCTTCGCCAATGTAAAAAGGATTAAACTTAATGGGTTTTGTTTCAGAATAGGTGAAGTAATAACCATTCACCATATCACACAAACCTTTATAGGAATGGCCTACATCAACCAGCACAATATGTGTGCCTTTTTCATAGTAGCTCCTCACCATGTGGTTGGTAAAGAAAGATTTCCCACTTCCTGAAGGGCCAAGAATAAATTTGTTTCTATTGGTACAAATGCCTTTATCCATTGGTTCATCCGAAATATCCACATGGATAGGTTTTCCTGAAAGACGGTCGCCCAAACGGATGCCGATAGGGCTAACAGAGGAACGATAGTTGGTTTCCAAATTAAAAAAACAACAAGCCTGCGGACTGAATGTATCAAATGTATCATTCATAGGAAAGTCGGCAGCATTGCCTGGAATGCCTGCCCAGAATATTTGTGCCGAACCTTCGGTTTCTAATTTAGGGGTAGCATCCATTTGAGTAAGTGCAGAAGAACATAGGTTTCTAATGTTCTTCAATTCCTCTTTGTTATCTGTCCATGCCAGTAAATTAAAATGAGCCTTAACCGGTAACCGCTGCTCACTGATGGCCTCGTTCAAAAAATCATCTGTTGCCTGTTTGCTGATTGCATTTTCACGGCTGTAAGCAGAAAGTGATTGCAACCGCAGTCTTTTACTTTCCAATTTCTGCATTGTTTTCTGTACATCCTCAATAAATACATATTGGTTGTAGATATGATTGCAGGAAAGTAACTGACCGATGGGTGAAGCAAAGCCCACGCTAAATTTTGTTTTATCAGTAGAGTATTTATCAAAGTTTATGCGTGAGCCACATAAAGCGGGTACAAATTCTGCATCCGCTATTGTATAGAGCTGGCAATGGTTTTCGCCAATCTTCCATTCAGGTTTAAATTCAATATCCCGTAGAATAACAGAATCGTTGCCAAGATTAAGATAGCGGAGAATGAAATCAGCAAGTAATTCATTCGACATTATTTTCATTGTTGCAAAGCCACTGTCAGATAGTATCTTTTGAAACTGCCCGACATGGTTCATGAAATCATGAAAATGTTTTGGCTGCAAAGTTTCTTCTGGTACAATTGTTCTGCGGAGCAGGCTGCTAAAAATGGAAGAACCCAGTTTTCTGTTTGCCGGTTTTTTTGTAAGCATGATATAACAGCGATGGTCCAAATAAGGTCGTTCATTAAAGAACCGGTCGCTGCTTCTGGTAAGAAAACTATTGTCTTCCTGAATAAACGAAGGCTTATACTTTCCCTCAGTGAACCAATCCTGTTTATGCAATACACTATTGACTGGTAAAACCTTTATAGCTTTTATCCATGCATGGTGAAAGGCTTCGTATTCGTCATTGCTCATTGTAAATAGTTCTGGTAATTGCACATCAAATACAACTGTCACATCACCCATTTTGGAAAGGATGGCGTTATTTTCAATAGAATAAACCGGCAGTATCTCATTCAGATTTTTCATTCAGCAACATCTTTTTCAGTTTCACTTTTGAATAACTCTTTATCACATCCGGCACTGAACGGCGGGCAATCTTTTTCATCATGCCATATTCGCCGTAAGTCCGGCTCAGTTTATAGATACGCATAAATAAGGCGGTAGTAAGTGCAGCAATGAACGGCAGACAAAAGAAGATACCCAGGCCGCTGATATAGAGTATTGCAAAAAGTATCAGCAACACTACTAAGCCGCCGCCCAGGTACCAGATATATTGAGCTTTGAGCCCTTTGAACTCAATGCTGCGATTGATGCCTTTGTTGATTTGATAAACGCTGTTAGACATATCTATTTGCTTGAGAGGATGGAGCAAATAGTTTTCCAAATGCAGAATTAATGGGGTAAGGAAGGTAGCACTAACCAATAGTAGCCCTCTTTCAGTTTCCTTTTCAATTGTGATCGAAGTACATTTTTTGAATAAATCCTATATCTTACTTATTCATTTGAAAAAAAGCAGCTATTATCTAATGAAGATTATTGGTAAATTATTTTCACTATTTAAGAAAAATTGTATGGTAGAAGAACTTTATAAAATTGGTGCTTACCATGAAGCCGGACATGCGGTATTAGGATTTTACTCAGGATTTGAAGTCAAAAGCATTTCATTAATAATCGCCGACCCCGGCAGCGGTATCACAAAGTTTGATTATGGTACAGACAATTTATTAATTGCTGGAATTTTAAATGCAAAGAAAGACCCTGCTTTTTTTAATTCACTTTCACAACCTGTCAGAGCAAGGACTCCTCAAACTTGTTTAAAAATATGTAATACACTAATTGCAGGACCTGTTGCAGAAGCCATAAATAAATTTGGTATTGACTACATCGGCAATATGGAAGTTGGTATTAAAGACCCGGATGCCGGGGGGATTGAAGCTGCTGATTATGTACTTTCAATAATTGACAAGAACCATAGTAAAGCATATATACAAGAAGCAATTATTTCAATAACTGATATTTTAAGAAGTGAGCAATTTTGGAAGGTCGTAATCAGCTTAGCCGACAAGTTGCGAAACTCTAATACCAAAACACTGACTCAGCAGGAAATTGAAGCTATTTTTGAAAAGCATAATTTCACTCAATATGCTAAGTAATAAAGTAAAAAAGAACAACCTTCTTTCATCTTAGAAATAATATAGCATTAGAATCTCATCCCCTTTACTTTTCCTTGGTTTACACTTCTCTTTGTTAATAAGGGTTTTTCACTTTTCTGTGTATTAGCATCTAATTTTACCACCGGAGTTTCAGTCACTACTTCAACGGCCTCATGCTGTTTCATCTGATTCCCCTGTATCTTCAGCGTAATCTCCCTTTCCAATCTTGATACATCTTTTTTTAATTGTGCCAGTTCATCATCTTTCTCAAAAGGCTTTGACACTAATTTCTCCAGCATGGGTATATTTTGTTCAAGCTCATTCAAAGTCTTTTGATATTTTTCTTTCAGGCTTTCCACCCGGTCAATGGCATTGAGAAAATACCGGGCGGCCAATTTTGGATTATCAATATTGATATGGCCCTGGTTCCAAGAATATTTGATACCGGTTTGCTTACTTTCTGCATAGAACACATTACTGTATTTATACTCAAACAGTCCTTTGTCTTCATAGGTTTCTTTCTGTCTGCGAATGTATAAGTCGAAATTATAGAGTTTTCCTATTTTCTTGTATTCGTCTTCACCAATCTGCGGCTTCCATCCAGTATAAAGCCCGATAAGATGTGCGCCGATAATTTCTGCATCAGCATTGCTCAATCCCTCTATCTTAACTGGATTGAATTTTATTCCCTCTTTATCATAAGTCAATTGACCCTTATAATGTTTTTCATCAACCAAAAGTTTGTTGAGCGTTTGAATAACCTTTCCTTTTTCCTCTTGTAAATTTTCCAGCTTGAATCTCGAACGAAATACCTCTTTGTGATGGGCATTCCGCAAACTTTCCAAGACAGCTATCTTCTTTTCCATTTTTGATTTCTCCAGCAATGTAGTATCGCCCGAAAGAATAGCGATATATTCGGAAAAATTCATACCACTCTTTTCATCAATACTTCCTTCATCAATGGTTCTTACATTCAGTTCACAGTTTTTCATCTGGCTGATGAAAGTTTGTTTATTCTTCAGCAAATTGAATTTGTAATTATCCAATGATTGTTCAACTGCATAAATAAAATTCTTCACCTTATTATTGTAAAACTCTTTGGCAATAATATTTCCCTGTCTTGCGCCACGACCATCTCGTTGTTCTAACTCAGATGGTTTCCAGGGAATATCCAAATGGTGCATGGCAACTACCTTCGCCTGCACATTTAAACCAGTGCCTGCCTTCTCCGTGCTGCCTAACATAATCCTTATTTCACCATTATTCATCTTACGGAAAAGTTCTGGCTTTTGCTTATCTGTCCAGTCATGTATGAATGTAATATGATAGGCAGGGATTTTAAAATCGTTGATTAGCTTTTCTTTCAGGGCATCATAAATATTAAATTCATCAGGCTTGGGAGTACCAATATCACAGAAAATGATTTGAGTGCCTTTCTGATCCTTGCTTTGCTCGTATGTCTCGGCTACTTTTCTGGCACAGACATTTACTTTATTATTTGGATGGTCGCTGTATTTACCCGAGTCAATCAGTCGCATATCGGCCGCCATTTTTTTTGCATAGTTCGTTGCAATCAGCATACGGCCTTTATCTTCTTCATCTGTCAGTCTTGGCCTGCCAATTAATTCACCATCTCCGGTTTTGGCAAATTGCATCAGTCGTTTCGTAAATTCCTGTTGTTCTGGTGTTGGTGGAATATTGATTAACTGTTCATCAATTTCAGGTTTATCCAAATTAATATGCCTGGCCGTTTTATAATCAGTAATCTCATTATAGAACAAAGCCAGTTCGGGAACTTTTATAAAATTTCGGAATCGTTCTTTCGCAGTAATTTCATTGGTAACAGAAAATTCAAAGTCGGTTGTTTTCTTTGCAAACACAGCAGCCCATGCATCAAAATTTTCAATCCGCTGCCGTTCCATTTCCTTTGGACGCAGGTATTTAAACAGCAAGTACATTTCAGTAAGGCTGTTACTGATAGGTGTGCCGGAAAGAAATGTAACACACAGGTCGCTGTTAAATCTTGTTTGCAGTTCCCGAACAGCAAACAACATATTCAGAGCTTTCTGGCTTCCTTCTTTATTTCCCAAGCCAGCAACTCTATCATGTCGTGTAGTGTAAGTAAGATTTTTATACTTGTGGGCCTCATCTACAAACAAATGATCAACTCCGAGTTCCCGGAAGTTGATCCCTGCATCTTTCTTTTCTTCAATGTTTTTTCTCAGTTCCTGGAGCTTAACAGCAAGATTTGTTTTTCGTATCTCCAGTCCTTTCAACATACGGCGGGAAATTTCACCACCCATTTCTTTAAGGGTATGCAAATCTCTCTCAACATTATCCAGCTCCGTCTCAAAAATCTGTTTTTGTATTTCCGGGCTTTGGGGAATTTTTCCAAATTGGTCATGAGTGAGAATAATGCAATCCCAATTATTATTTTTTATTTCATGAAATAGCCGCAATCTTTTAGCAGGAGTAAAATCATTTTCGTCCGGTGCCAGTATCCTTGCATTGGGGTATGCTTTTCTGTAAGTTTCTGCAATCTGCCGCACATTAGCTTTAAGTGCAAGTATCATTGGCTTGTTTACAATTTTTAGTCGTTTCATTTCATGTGAAGCAACCACCATAGTCAATGTCTTTCCCAGGCCCACTTCATGGTCAATCAATGCGCCACGGTTTTGTACAATACGCCAAACCGAGTTTTTTTGTGAACTATACAAATCATCAATACTTAACCTTTTTTTGTCAAGACCTGGAAATTGCAAATGGCTTCCATCATATTCTCTCAACACATAACAATTGAATGTATCGTTATATAGTGTCTCTAATTCCTTTTTGTCATTTGCTGACAACTCTTTTAACCAGTCAATAAAGCCATTGCGGATAGATTCTATTTTCTGGTGTGCCAACTGAATGGCTTCATTATCCGGTACCCGGATTGTTTTATCACCCAAATCAACTTCGTAAGTGTAGAATGGTGTAGTATTCTCCAACGCATGTTCTAACAGCAATGCTCCATAAGAAGTTTTACCACTCTTGGTAGTTACTGCATACTCCTGGTTGGTTTTTGCATTGCTGCTGATGGGTTTTACTTTAAAAGAATCTACAGAAGGGAAATAACTGACATCGGTTTGCATCTCAAAAAGATGAGAAGCAAAGCTGTTATAGTAGCTTTCCGGTATCCATCTTTCGCCAAGATTAAAATCGAGTAATTCAAAAGGTATTATTTCGGGCTGCACCTTTTGTAAAGCGGTAAGGCTTTTTAGTATTTGCAGATTGTCTGGATTCTTTTCTGCTGCTTCAGAAGCAACCCTTAATTTATTCACCACATTGCCGCTTAAAAACTGGTCGGCTGTTTCCCATTCATTGTTAGCCGGATTAATGTAAATATGGTTACCCAAAGCGGCGATGGTTTCAGGTTCCGAACTGTCCGTGGCTGCAGCAATAAACTCCATATCCACCTTGCCTTTATCATTCAGACTTTTTGCCAGGGCTTCTAATGGATTGTCGGTTGTATAAACTTCCTGTTTCGGTAATAATGATTGAGTGAGAATATCAGCCTTTACAAATTGTTCGCCTTCCTTTCGTTCGAGTGATGAAAGTATGGTCAACCCAAATGCTTCATCTTTTAGAATGCGTTGCCTGTTAGCAGGTGAATTCAATAGACCAAAGCCTTTAATCAATGCTTCATAAGCTTCATTCAAATCTTTTCGTACATTCTCATCTGCGGCGGTTCCTGTATTTTCTTTTTCGGAAAGTGCCAGGTACATATCTCTTATGGCGCTGTATTGCTGATAAAATCCCAGGTCTTTCTTATCATGCAGGCTGGGCATAAAGACCGGTTTATCATCATCCGATGCCATGTAGGAAACAAAGCCAACACGGTTGTTATGTACAGTTAGCGTTCCTTCTTTGTAAAAAGGATTAACGTTATGTAATGTATCCAGTTTATCATCGTCTCCCAATGAAACATGAAACACAGTCTCACCATCATTGTAAAACTGTTGGTCATATTTTTTGAGTGTATTGGTTAAGCCTGTCAATTCATGTTGGAGCAGGCCAGCATTCATCCAGTTAGCTGAAAACTGTAATTCTTCGGCATTAGAGTAAAGCTTATAGACATATTGTTTGAATGCGGTTGATTTGGCCGTCATCAAAACAATTAATTCATGCTCTGGCTTGTCAACTGTACGGATGATGTTTAAAATTCTGGCTGTCTTTTTATCAACTACTGTCGCATCCAGGGGATTGATATAGGCGTTAGCCCTGTTGATACCTGTAGTAGATCCACTATCAAACAAACCCAATTGCACCGAACTGTTATCCGGTTTGTTATCGGGCATCGCTGTATAAGTGAGTTGTCTTCCTTTTGTCTTATCAATCTGTTTTATTTGCCTGTTGAAATGATCGGCATTAAATCTTTTGTCAATCCCTTTGCTGATTGAATCAGCAAGCTTTGGCACTATGAGTTTAATGTTTCCGGTTTGCCAGACCGTTTCATGCGCCTTGCCATATTGGTCCTTACCAGGTTTAATTTGGTTGCCAAGAATTATTTCAGGATGAAGAACAACGTATTGATTGAGAGAGTAATTACCAAATTCATTTCCCTGATCAACTGATTTTATCAGTTGCTGTTCTTCTTCTGTTAAAAGTTGTTTGTTTTGATTTTTTTGCACAATCAGCAAATGACTGGAAGCTTCTGTATTACCCGTATCTTTCATCAGGTTATCCGGCATTACATTCAGGCTGACAAAATCGGAATTGTCGAATAAATATTCTCTTGCTGATTGATTAGACGGACTATTTAAAAAGGAATCAGTGCTGATGTATGCCATCAGCCCGCCATCCTTTAACTTATCAAGTCCTTTAGCAAAGAAATAGTTATGTATTTTATCTGTTAGCCCTCTGTCATTTATAGCACCATCATGCACTTTGAAATTCCCAAAGGGAATATTGCTCACAATTAAATCATACTGCCCATTCTCTGAAGAAGCCGTTTCTTCAAAGCCTTTTATTTCAATAGAGGTGGGAACAGATAAAGAACTACTTAATGCAGTTAATACTTTACCTGTTATAAGATCTTTCTCAACTGCGGTGATTGTTTTCAATGATGGAAATGTCGCTGCGGCCTCGGTTACAAACACACCGACACCGCTGCTGGGTTCATACATTGCGGTTGGTTCAATGCCTTTTTCTTTCAGAACAGTATATAATGATTGTGGAATAACTTCAGGTGTATAAAAAGCTGTAAGTATGCTATTGCGGATAGAATCAATTGCATCTTTATATTCTTTATCTGTAAGTTTTTGCTGCAATATATCATGCAGCTCCATTATCTGTGAATGAAGTTTTAAATCTTCCCTCGATGCATTTAGCTTCTTCCATTCTTCTTTAACAGCTTTTGGAAACAGAACAGCTTTCAATCCACCAAAACCGGAATACCTCTTTAATGCAGAAATCTGGTCAGAAGACAACACCATTCCTTCTGACCAGTTCAAAGAAATTCGAATAGCTTCGATATTGTCTTTAAGTTTCTGCTGACTGTTGTAACTCATTGCTCACAGTTTCATTCACACGGTTACTTTCCAGGTATTCACTTACTGCACCGGTTATGGCATAGCGGATAAATTGGTTATCCTCGTTTTCCTCTACGAATCGTAAATCATCAAAAATGGAATTGCAGTAGTTAATCATATTGATAATCTCATGCTGAAGCAATCCTGATTGAAGAAGCTGTCCATAATCTCTTTCAAATTCCGTTTCCAGAATGTTCAGGATGTAATTGTACCGTGAAGGCCGCAAGTCCCTCGTCATTTCATCCAGGCATGTTTCCTGAATGTTATAATCAGGTTGTTTATCATTTTTTAACTGCTGGATTAATGGCTCTGCGCTGTATGCTTTATCGTATAGCCAGGATCTTAGTTTATCCTCTGCCTCCAATGCAAAAAGTATATCCGGGTTATTATCCCTGATATACTCTAATAATTTGCCGATTAAGACTTCTTTCATACACAATGGTTTTATACACCAAAGAATGAGCGGATAACGGTTGCTACAATTACGAGGAATACACAACTCCCAAACCATGCGGCTGCAACTTTACCGGTATCATGGTCGCCGCTGTTCCATTTCTGGTACACTTTTACGGCACCTATCAACCCTACAATGGCACCAACGGCATACATCAGGTTTACACCAGCAGCAAAATAGCTTCTAACTTTAGTGTTGGCTTCGTTTATACCGGCGTTGCCATCCTGGGCCAACGCTGATACTGTAATCAGAAGTAACAAAAAGGAAACTGTTCCATAAATCAATTTTCTTCTTTCAATCGCTGTTTTCATACACACATTAATTTGAGAAATGAATAAAAGAAAGAAAGAATGCTTCATTATACTAACCCATCGCACTTGATTTTCCTGCCCGCAGATAATGAAGCATTACTTTCGTCAGCGCCAAAGCTGCTGAATATCTTGTACGTTAATAATTTCAGAATTGTATTTTTCAACTTCCTTTAGTATGAATAGGTTCAATCCATTGCTATTATCTGAACTTTTCAATACCGGATATTTCTGACATATTTGTTGCAGGGCGGTTAGTAAGGAAGTTTTGTCTGTGCCGCTTCCGGCTTCTTGCAAAAAGGCTTTTACTTCATCTTCAAATGCATTTATAACGGGAGTGAAATCAGTGTCAGTTACTTCTTTCGGCAAGTAATCGGAATGGCTTTCCGAAACAAATTGTTTTTTAAGATCTGCAACTGCAATAGGGGTAGCACCTGGCTCCACTTTCTTTATGCCAATAAGTGCCAGTAATTCCCAATGAAAATATTTGTACCCGACATAAGTGTAATAGCAAATCAAGGAAATAAGTACTGCTGAAAGGTATTGACCCCATGATATTGAACTAAGCATAGTAAACTTCTTTTGTTTAACGTGTTAATACAAATACATGCCCAAAAGTTTTTAAAATCGGGTAAGACAGGTAGTGCTTACCCATACAAAAAGAGTGATTGTCATATCATAATTTCCCAACTATCACCACCCATTTTTGCAACATCTCCTTCATTATATTCAATGTTGCTTTATCAGGTGCATGATATTTAGTTTCCAAACTGCCAAACGAGATATCATCTTTTTGCAAAGTGGTAAACAGTTTAGCAATTGTACGAAGCATCGGTGCCACACTTTTGTTGATAATGATTTTATCGGCTACCAGAAGGCGAATCAATACAGCCAATTTTGCAACAGATAACGAAGTCTGAATTTTAGATTCAGGGTCTATTTGCAAATCCTTGTCCTTTCTTTTCAGGTTAGTGAGTTCTTCATTTTTTATTTTCTCAATTACCCAATCGGTCAATTGTTTTTTAACAGCAGGCTGGTTTAATTCATAGCCAACGCCTGGTCTGTCTTTTAATTGAGCTATTCGAAACTGTTCAGCCTTCAATAAAGCAATATTTTCATCGATACTATTTTCAACATTTAGCTTGTTCTTGATAAGATTGGTTTCAAAGTCAATAAAACCTGATGAGTTAAAGTTGTAGTTAATAAGCAACTCCCGGATAAATACTTCAGTAATGACAGAGGTTGAGGATTCAATCCGGCGGAATATATTTTTAAGATAATTGACCTTTCGGAAGCTGAGATAGTTTTCATGGGTTGCAAATTTTTCATTGATGCATTCTTGTAACACATCAATAATCAGAGACTGAGACAATTTGATTTTCCAGTATTCCAGTTTGAGACTTATGCTATCCTGGAAATGTTTCGAGTAGAACACAGAAACCTTGAAATCAAAATCAAAATGCTGGTACAGGAAATTCTGCATAAACTGTAATACTGTTTCCGCTTCATTACACAATTGCTCATACATTTCCGATTCCGGTAAGATGTCAGACAAGTTAATCAACAATGCCTGTATTAATCTTATGTATTGCCCTTTGTCTGAAATGCCAGTATTGTTAATTAGCTCATCCATCAACAACCCGGGTATCAATTCCAGATCGGCCTGCAGGCTTTTCAGAACACCTTCACTTTTTAAGTTTTCAAAAAGGCTTTCTGTGAATTCTTTTCTGTAACTATTGGTTTTAAATAAGCCATACCATTTGCACAGCGCTTGCTGAACAGTTAGTCTATTGTGCAATGAATTTTCTGAATATTGACTGAGCAATGGCAGCCCCAACATCAGGTCACCTGAATGACCGTTTACACTCATCACTGTTTCCATAGTAAAACTTTATGAATGCAAACGGCAAATGACAAACCAACTATAGTACGTTAACCTGAGTATTTTAATACGTAAACCAGCGTATTTTAATATTAAATTGTAGCTAACCGGGTTGTCCAACAGCAGTGGCTCCCAGTTTGTTGAGCAATTCGAGTTTATTCGAGACTTTTACTTTATCAAAAATATTCTGTACATGTTTCGTTACAGTTCTTTCAGCTATAAACAATGTTTCGGCAATTTGCCTGTATGAATTGCCCCGACAAATGAGTAGTACGATTTCTTTTTCCCTCCCTGTTAGGCGATAGATATGGCAGTTTTGCAGAATCCTTTCTTCGGCACTTATACGTTCAAGTTCTTTCGTTCTTTTGTTCACTTCCTCCTGTAGTTGTTCATTCCATGTTAAAAGCTGCGTTTCCGAGGCAATTAACCGATGATGTTCGTTTCTTACCTGCTCCACAGTTTGTTTTACATGAAGGGCAAGCAACAACAAAAAACCTGTATTGGTTACAGTAGCTTCCACCGATTGGCTCAGGTTGAAATAAGCAATAAAAGGTAAACCGACCCATGGTGTTAAACTGAAAAAGAGTACACCGGCTTCCTCTTTTACATCACGGGATGCAAGTGAATAGCTGTACTTATACCGGATAGATTTTTGCAACGAAGCCAATACCCAAAGTGCATAAACCACCGGAATAACCAGGATGTTTTTTGCATGATCGAGATCATTGCTTATGGCAAATACAGTTACAAATAATAAATAGGGCAGCACCAGAAAATAAACCACTCCACGCCTGGCATGGAACTCCATTTTCTCCAACCCAAAGGCTTTGTACACGTAATAAGGGAAGTAGGCAGGTGTAATAAAACCTGTTGCATAGGCAATACATTCCTGAATAAAAAAGGAGCCCGGTAAATTCGGGTCCGGAAGTAATCCACCAGTAATATTATAAACAAGTAGTAACGCTATGAGAGAGATATCTAAACTTATAGTTCTGTTATCCGGTCTTGCAAAACGGTGAATAAGCAGGTAGGAAAATATTACCAGCTCTACGCAGACAAACCCGAAGGTGACCCAATGCATTTCTGTTCCCGGTAATAACATAGCTCAACAATTATCTTAACCTCTTTTCATGCAGTATAGCGTATATCCAAAATCAAGATCCCGGTATATTTTAAATCCATGCTTTTCATACCAGGGTAGATTTTTTATGGTAGATGTTTCGAGACAGATTGTTCTTTTTTGAGAAAGCCCCTCCTGAATGACTGACTCCAATAATTTACTTCCAACTCCATTGCCCTGATCTGTTGGATCAACGCCAATAAACCACAGGTAATAAATTATCCCATCAGGATGAATTTTGTTTATCGCAGCTTCACGTTTCATTGCCTTTATTATATTGACAAGGCCAATGGCTGATACTGCAAGTTTAGTATCCAGCAAAATAGAGCGAAGAGTTGTTTTCTTTTTGTCGGGCAAAAGGATCAACGCACAACCTTTTTTATCCTCCGACATAAACACATCACCGAATGAATGGCAGAGATCAAACGAATATGCCATCAGGTTCCTGATTCGTTGCTTTCTTTTTGCATCCTGTTGAATGATATAGTTAACGCTTTTGTTATCATCAAAAGAGTTGGAAAGTATGTCAACAATTCGATTCTTATCTCCAATACCGGCTCTTATCATACGACCATTTTAAAAGCAAATTTCCTCCTTATTGAATCTCAAAATTCATTCCGTTTGGTTTGAAAAAGTTTTGCGCAAAAGCAGAAAAGGTTTGCAATCGGGATTTTTTCTTCCAATTATTAATGTCAATTCCCTTCCGATAAGCTACAAACTTCATAATCAGGATGTAAATTTTATTCTCAATCGTTTGATAAGCGATTAGAATCTAAAACAGGTTTTAACGCTTCTATAAATCGATGAAATTCTATTGGCTTTGTGAGGTAAGCCATAGCTTTCAAATCATAACCTGCCACCGCTGATTCAGAATAGGCTGAACACAATATCACTTTAATTTCTTCCCCGATCTGTTTCACGACTTCAATGCCATTCATTTCAGTCATTTCGAGGTCCAGGAAAACTATGTCTGGTTTTTCTCTTTTGATAATTTCGATTCCTTTCACAGGGTTGGTTTCGGCACCTACAAATTGAAGATCAGGGAGCCGATCAATGTATCGTTTAATTATTTTAATAGCCGGCATTTCATCATCAATAATAAAACAGTGTATCATAGTAAGGTATTTATGTTAAGTCCTTGAGTTTTTATCAGATGCGACTATAATTTATAGATTAATTTGGATACGGCAAATGCCTATTAGGAGTGTGGAAAAGATACTGCTGTGAAGCATTGATTTCAGAACATTATTATAATAGACCGCTATTTAATAAATAGCGGTCTATTATTTATTTTAATGCGTTAGGTTTATCATCTGTATTATACGCATCTCAAATAGGTTCTGAAATGCAGATGGTGGCCACTTAAATGACAAGGTAAGTAGTACCCACAATCGTTTTTAATAAGTTATTTTGTTACATTTTTAGGCAAATTTGTAACATATGAAAACTTAGGAGCTGCATACAAAACGAACACATACAGCTCCTTATGAGTAATTATTAAACACAGATAGCTGCAGGTCATATCTTCCTTGGCGGTTTCGCTGGCAGGTATTACTTTAGAACTGAATTTTCATAGGATAAGGTTTAATGGTTAATGGTTTTTGATTAATAGAAAATCCCCGCACTTGCGGGGATTTTTGAATTAAATATCTGTTCTGTATTAGTTCAACATTCCCTTTAACTCGTCTTCCTTTGCATGGTAAGCATTTTCCTTCAAATATTTTATAAGAGAATGCAACCGGATAATTTCCTGTGAACCTGCATTTCTCAATGCCTTAAATAGTTTTTTGAACCTGACATCATCTTTGCTATTTATGGTCTTTGATTCTTTTCGAAATAATTCCAAATCTTCAGGAAGTTCAAAATCTACAGGCGATAATCCTGCATCGGCCAGGCATTTGAAAATAAACCGTTCCATACCGGGCACTATCTGGATAATATAGTGATGTCTTGTTTTATGTTTATGCAAAATCAGTCCATCCGACTTACCGATTTCAGTGAACTCCTTCAGGTAATCTACCTCTTTTTTGTCCTTATCAATAACACCTACAGCAAAGCTATCGGTAAACTTTTCCTTCATCACTTTGGTAACAGTGCCGCATCCTTTCTGATGATTGTATTGTTTTTGTGGAGGAACCAATGTCTCCACAAGATTAGTGTCCACGTAGCATTCAGGGATAACAGCCAGGTCCATTAAACGAAACTTTCATTATTGGTAAATAAATCCACTCCACTTTGAAACACATCGTGCATCTCATCGTCGCTTAACTTTCTCAATCTTGTTTCATGATGTTCGTAATGCACAACAAAAACTGAAAGCTCTGACCTACTGTTTTCCAGCAAATCATTTAAGATAAAAGGACTATGAGTGGCAATGAAGTATTGATTATCCTTTTTATAGATCATTTCCTGAGTCAAATGCGCCATATATGGAGGAAAGGAATGAGCTTCAGGTTCTTCAAAAAGAAGAATACTATTATTATTTGATGCAATTGCAGCCTTAAAGAAAATAATGCGTTGCAGGGTATCTGCAATCGAATTATACGGGATCAGAAATATTGAGTTTTGTTCTTCTGATTGAATGATTTTAATTGTCTGACTGCTTTTGTCAAATGCGATTTCCAGATTGTATTCTTTAAAAAGGCGAAGTACCTGCTGCTTTAGTTCATCATAGTTTTCAATTACGCTTAAGAGATTAAATCCAAACGGAGGTATCAGATATTTTGAATGCGACCTGCGGTATTTAATTTCGGTTTTGAAAACGTATTTCTTAATTGGCGCTTCGTATAGTTCGTTCTTAAAGCCACCTTTTACATTAAATTTCTCATCAACTTTATAATTAAACGAATTACTATAAAAATCAAGCTCAATTTTTAATCCCTCTTTGGGATTATATCCCAGTCTGCATTCACCTTCGTTTGTCTTAATTTTTGCATCCCTTTCGATGTTCCCATTATAAAATAATTCTGTTTCATTCTCAAGCCTGATGAGATTAGAAAGTTTTTTTGAGGTGTTTTCTTTCAAATAAGGGATAGAAAACAAAGAAAGGGCCTCAATAATGTTTGACTTGCCAACATTAGGACGACCAATAAAAAGATTTATCCTTTTAAGATTATCAATTTCAAGCTGCTTGATTGACTTGAAATTTTCTATAGAAATATGATCAAGAAAATTCCTCATGATGTGAAGCCTTATTTGGCTTTATCTTTTTTAATTTTTTGTCCAGAATTTATATCATTGATTACAAGACGAAAAACTTCGACCGGATCTACCTCAAATAAAGAAGCCAATGAGGTTATATCTTTAACCGTAAGCATATCTCCGGTGTTAACTCGTCTGCGAAGAGTATTATAATTTATCTTCATATCCTCTCTAACGGTAGACAAAGGAATGATTGTAAACACATCCTTTAAACCGTTAATTCCCTTTGAATCAATCAAAGATTTAATGGCCTTGTAGCGCTGATCTTTAAATGCTTTCATTTTCTATTTGTAAAATAGGCCACTGGGCTTGAGCGAGGATGAGATTTTACTATTATTGAATTATAATAATTCTTAAATAGAAAATATTATACTATATTTGAATTGTTTGGAGTTCTATTTAGTTCAGGCACATACTGCCTGTGAATTATGTGAATTCACTTTTCAAATGGATATCCCTTGAGTTTGAGTCCTGTAGATACTTCCACTTTTAATGAGTATGCCTCATTGTTTCAAAGAGGTGACGAAAAAGCACTGGCCTTCTTTTACCACGAGTTTCACCCCACTTTAGCCCTCTATGCCCACCGCTGGGTAGAAGACCGCTCTCTTGCCAAAGAAATAGCCTCAGAAGCCCTTGTAAAAACCTGGAAGATGCACTGGAAGTTGGACAGCTATGGAGCCATCCGGGCATACCTGTATAAGATCGTTCAAAGGGATAGTCTTGCTTATATCCGCAGGGAAAAGAAAAGAACGGCTATGCACCAGCAATCGCAGCCTTCTCAATCCATTTCAGACACCCCGTTTGATCATGTAGTACGCAGCGAAGTGTACCGCATCATTCATACCGCCCTTAAAGACCTTTCTCCCGCCAACCGTAAGGTCATCATTATGCATTACCTGGAGGGCAAAACCACCGGCCAAATAGCACGGGAATTAAAATTACATCGCAGTACTGTTAATACACAAAAAACCAAAGGATTGGCGGCCCTTCGCAAAAGCCTGTTACGGCCAATGTTAATCCTGTTTTATCTTATTGTAAAAAATTTCTTTCTTTTTTCGTAGTACATTTTCTCCTCACTTTACTTTCTCTTATTTGCTTGCTTTAACTTAATAGCATGAAACAAAATCCTTACAGCGATATGGATCAACCGGCATACCGTATTGCCTATCTCATAGCAGCTTTTATCAGGAATACGATTACAGAAAAAGAGCATGATGAACTGGATGATTGGGTAAACGAAAGCGATGATAATATGCGGCTCTTTGAAGAATTGACTGATGAACGAAACCTTGAAGCCAACCTTGCGTGGATGGATAAGGTACAAACAGAACAATCGTATAAGGCATTGCAGGAAAAAGGTGCATTTGATATACCCCGAAAAAGGTTTCAGCTAAGCCCGGTATGGATAGCGGCGGCAAGTGTTATTCTTATTGTTGGTGTTTTTATTATTTATCGCTTTACAGGAAACAGCAGTACGAATGATAATAACATAGCTGTTTCTGATACCACTCAGTTAAAGCCTGGTGGCAACCGTGCAACACTGACCCTTTCTGATGGTTCCGTTATTGATTTAACAACGGCTAACAACGGAATAATTGAAATTAGTAAAGGCTCTCATGTGAACAAACCGGCCGCTGGAGAGTTAGTGTATGATTCGGGTGTTAGTACTGATGAAACCCCGTCTATTCATACACTCTCCACACCGGTGGGTGGCCAGTATCAGCTCACATTACCGGATGGTAGTAAAGTATGGTTGAATGCGGCAACAAAATTGAAGTACCCATCGAGGTTTGCTTCCAATGAACGCAAAGTGGAAATTGATGGGGAAGCTTATTTTGAAGTAGTGAAAAATGACAAGCAGCCGTTTCGTGTAGTGCTGCAGGATGGTTCAACCGTTTCCGTATTGGGCACTCACTTCAATGTGATGTCTTACACCAATGAAACAGAAAAAGAAATAACCTTACTCGAAGGAAAAGTAGCTGTTGAAAAAAATAATAGTGTTGAAAATCTCGAACCCGGAACACAGGCGATTGTTAAAACAGATGCAATAACCAAAAGAACCGGAATTGATACGGAAGAAATAACAGCATGGAAAAACGGGCTTTTTGTTTTTCATGATGCAACGATTGAATCTATCATGAAGCAGGTGGAAAGATGGTATGATGCAAAAGTGGTGTACCAAGGAGATGTAAAACAATTATTCAATGCAAGCATATTGCGGAGCGAACCACTGTCAAAGCTTCTGCGCTTGCTGGAACTGAACGGATATGTACATTTTAAAATTGAAAACAAAACGATTTATGTATTACCCTGACGATTAAATAAACCAACGGTTAATACAAACAAAAAGCCGGAAGTGTTACTAGCACTGCCGGCGGAGTTTGGGTTAACCCTTACTATCAACTGAGGCTATCAACTGAATTCAGAAACCCAAACATTACAAAGCTATGCAAATTATTACTGCGGGAGAAAGACTAAAGTGCATACTAACTATGAAACTTTTAATCCTGTTTACCGTAATCACCTGCCTTCAGGCTTCTGCAAGAAGCTATGGTCAAACAGTATCTTTATCTCTCCAAAACGCTCCGTTAGAAAAAGCCTTTAAAGAAATAAAAAAGCAAACCGGTTACTCCTTTGTTTATACAAGGGCACAACTTAAAAACACCAGTCCCATTACATACCAGGTAAAGAACGGTTCTTTAAAAGATGTACTTGAACAATGCTTCCGCAATCAACCACTTTCTTTTGTTATAGAAGACAAGTATATCGTGGTGCAAACGAAAACAATCCCAACGCAAACCAGTGTTGCCGTAACAGATCCCATAGATATTACAGGAAGAGTTGTTAATGAAAGTGGAGAACCGCTGGAGGGTGTAACAATTACAGCGAAGAAATCAGGAAAGATGACGATTACAAATGCAAGGGGTGAGTTTAGTTTGAAAGATGTATACGATGATGATGCGTTAATTTTTACAAGTGTAGGCTATGTAACAAAAGAAATAACTGTCAACAAAGAAAACTACATATTAGTAAGGTTAAATATCGCCGTAGGCAACTTGGATGAAACTATTATAATTGCTTATGGTAAAACAACCAGAAGGTATTCCACTGGAAATGTAACAAGCATTAAATCTGATGAAATTAGCAGACAGCCTGTATCAGACCCTATCAATATTTTGGGTGGGAAAGTACCCGGTCTTCAAATAATTCAAAATTCAGGGGTACCGGGTTCGCTTATCACTGTGAGGCTTCGAGGAAGAAACAGTATAGCTAACGGCAACGAGCCACTTTACATCATTGATGGCATTCCGTTCCCATCTACAACATTAAGTGGATCGTTTGGTGGAGGTGCAAGTATTGCATCAAGTCCGTTTAATAATTTAAGCCCGGCCGATATAGAAAGTATTGAGATATTGAAAGATGCTGACGCCACATCTATTTATGGATCAAGAGGGGCCAACGGCGTTATTTTAATAACGACCAAAAAAGGTAAGCAAGGTAAACTGAAAGCCAACGTTCGCATGTATGCCGGGTTTGGCAAAGTTTCTGACAAAATGCAATTGCTGAATACCCGGGAATACATTGCAATGAGGAAAGAGGCGTTTGTTAATGATGGCACTGCGCCGACTGTTGCAAATGCAAGAGATCTTCTATTGTGGGATACTACAAGATATACAAACTGGCAGGCTGTGTTAATCGGTAACACATCACAAGTAATCGATGTAAATGCGAATATTTCAGGTGGAAGCGAGCAAACACAATTTTTATTCTCGACTGGCTATCGTAAAGAAACAACTGTTTTTCCCGGTGATTTTGGGCTACAAAAGTATTCGGGAAACCTAAATCTAAGTCATAAAACAAAAGATAATAAACTTAACATCTCTCTTAATACATCCTATACATTTACTGATAATATACTTCCTCAACAAGATTTTTCAAATCTTATTACTCTGCCTCCTAATGCCCCTGCAATTTATAAGAATGATGGCAGCTTAAATTGGGAAAACTCAACTTGGACTAATCCATTTGCGGCTGTCTACAGCAGTTTTATTACAAAAACAGATAACTCAATTACTAACCTCAATGTGTCTTACAAAATAACCAAAGCATTGGAATTTTCTGTGAATGCAGGCTTTTCGTCCATTGCGACAAAAGAAAATATGATTACGCCAAGAAAAGCATTTGATCCAGCCTTTGGATTTAATGCAACATCTGGATTTGGAAATAAATCCATTAAAACTATAATCGTTGAACCACAGTTAAACTATAAACGCCAGTTTAAACACTCAGACTTAGAAATACTAATTGGTTCTACCGCTCAATCAACCCGGCAAAATTCACTTTATCAGGTCGGATTAGGTTACACGAGTGATGATTTGCTATACAGTCTCAAAGCCGCTTCTTCAATATTAACAGCAAGTGAATCTGACATATCATATCGCTACATAGGTGTATTTAGTCGCATTAATTTCAACCTGAGCAAACGATATCTGTCAACTATCACAATACGACGAGATGGTTCCAGCAGGTATGGTATATCTGATCGTTTTGCCAATTTTGGTTCAATCGGTCTTGGCTGGATTTTCAGTAATGAAACTCTTCTTAAAAACTTCAAGCTCCTGAGTTTCGGCAAATTAAAAGCCTCAGCGGGTATCACAGGAAATGATCAGATTGGAGATTATAAATACTTGAATTTATATGCACCAGGCACATATTCTTATCAAGGTGTAACAGGGTTCTATCCAACACAACTATTTAATCCTCTTTACACTTGGGAGAAGGTAAAGAAATTGGAAGTAGGACTGGAAACCGGATTCTTTGAAAACAGAATGCTTCTTAATCTGAGCTTTTATAGAAATATTACAACAAATCAGCTCGTTGAATATGCCTTACCGACCATCACAGGTTTCGGCAGCGCATTACAAAACATCCCTGCGAGAATATTAAACAAAGGTTTAGAGATCGAGTTGACTGGAACGATTATAAAATCAAAACGTTTTCAATGGGTAAGCACAGGAAACTTGACAATACCCAGGAATAAGCTTCTTTCTTTTGAAGGACTTGAAAGCTCTACATACGCAAATCTATACGTCATAGGACAACCGCTTTTTATAGAGAAAAAATTTAAACATACTGGTGTTGATCCAGCAACCGGCAACCACACTTTTAAGGATTATGACGGAGACGGAAGAATAACAGCACCAAACGATCAACAGGCAATCATAAACACTGGTCAGACGTACTATGGTGGTTGGCAAAACTCCTTTTCCTATGGAAAGCTGAGTTTAGTTCTTTTATTTCAATTCGCAAAGCAGCCCCATATACAAAATTACCTTGCCCGCTTTTCCAGACCCGGCCTGATTATGAATCAGCCAGACCTAGTTCTTCAACGATGGAGACAACCCGGTGATATTTCAACTGTTCAGAAATTTGCAAATTCAAATACTTCGTCCAACCGGGCATTTACGTCTTATCGCCAAAGTAATGTAGCACTAACAGATGGGTCGTTTATGCGGTTTAAAAATTTTCAGCTTTCATATTCTATAACACCAAAAAACGAAAATAAAAACCCGATATCAGAACTACAGTTTTTTATCCAAGGCCAAAATATTTTTACGCTTACGAAATATATAGGCCTTGATCCGGAAACACAAACTCTATTACCCCCAGTTAGGTCATTAACTGTTGGATTTAATATGCTTTTTTAAACTCCTTTAACATGAAAAAAATAGTAACCTTTTCTTTTTGTATAGTTTCATTGGGGCTGACATCCTGCAAAAAATTCTTGGATACGAAACCTCCTAAAACCGAATTGACGGGAGTCGCAGTCTTTAGCAATGACGCCACTGCAACAGGTGCGCAAACTTCCATTTATTCTCAAATGGAAAACGAAGGGTTTATTTATAACCTTATAAAGCAAACAGGGTTGTCGTCTGATGAGTTTGTTAATTACGATAATACCACGGGAGGGATTGATTTGGCATTCAATAACCTTACACCAGAAAATGGAATAGTACTTGGCACATGGTCAACCTGCTATAAATACATATATCAGGCAAATGCTATAATAGAGGGGTTGGAAATTTCAACGGGTGTGACGCAAGGAACTAAACAAAGGTTAACTGGAGAAGCAAAATTCATAAGGGCCTTTTGCAATTTTTATCTCATAAACTTATTTGGTGATGTTCCAATTATTCGCTCTACCGACTATCGCAGTAATTCCAATAAAAAAAGAGACCCCCAGCAGGATGTATATAATTTCATCATTGAAGATCTTAAGAGTGCAGCTAGCTTGCTCTCTGAAGAATATGTAGGCGGTAGTAATTCTTCATCATCCGAGAGAGTCAGACCGAATAAATGGACTGCAACTGCTTTATTAGCTAGAGTATATCTTCACATTGGAAATTGGTCTGAAGCCGAATTGGAAAGCACAAGGATAATTTTAGCCAACAACACATATTCGCTATTACCCAATCTTTCAACTGTATTTCTTAAAAATAGCCGGGAAGCAATTTGGCAGCTTATGGCAACTGCTCCGTTGAGGAATAGCTACCCAGGTTCTCTGCTGATCCTGACAGGCACACCCAGCGCTGTTTCGTTACGGCCAGAATTTGTAAACAGTTTTCAAAACATAGATAATCGTAAACAATCATGGACAAATTCAATCACGGTGGGTTCACAGACCTATTTCTTTCCCTTCAAATATAAAGTGGGTCAGAATTCAACCTCCGTAACTGAATATACAATGATCTTCAGGTTAAGTGAACAGTATCTCATTCGTGCAGAAGCGAGAACCAGACAAAATAAATTCATAGAAGCCAATTCAGATTTAAATACAATCAGAACAAGAGCAGGTCTTACACCACTTTCTATATCGTCCTTACCTGAATTACTCGACAGCATAAACAATGAACGGAAATTTGAACTATTTACTGAACTTGGAGATCGATGGCTAACTCTCAAAAGAACAAATACAGCAAACACTGTTCTTCCAATTGTAAAAGGAAGCAACTGGAATACGACAGATCAACTGTATCCAATTCCGCAAACTGAAATTTTGAGAAATCCCAATCTAACACAGAACGCCGGTTATTGATGTAATATCCCAGCGAATAAATATCATTGAAATGTTCACCAAATATCTTTTGGCAATACTATTTACATGCCTTGCAATAGAGGTATATTGTCAACACACGGATTCTCTTGAAGAAAATAAAATTCTTAGTTACCCAAACTTACTTCGATTGGAAGGGCCAAGTAAGGAAACAATTTCTCTACCACACAAAGGAAAGAAAATGATACTGGACTTCTTCTCCTCATCTTGTATAGTTTGCTTTAGAATGATACCAAAAATGGATACACTTCAGGAGAAATACAAAAGCGATATTCAGATCGTTCTAGTGGGAAAAGAAGATGCAAGCATCAGATCTATTTATCAACGTTTCAGTAACAGGTTTAAATTGAAATTGGCTGTAGCATTTGATTCTACCATATTTTCTAAACTCAAAATTGATGTTGTGCCACGGTATGTGTGGATTGATGAAGACGGAGTAGTTAAAGCTATCACTGGTATAGATGAGATGACAGATGAAAATATTCGCCTCTTTATTAATAATCAAAGTATCGGTCGCACAGGAAATGAGCAGTTGCACGAGTTTGATCCAAACCGCCTTTTATTTGTCGAAGGAAATGGAGGGAAAGAGAGAAATATACAATACCGATCGTTGTTGACTGAATGGACTCCAAGTTTGCCATTCTTTATTCCTCCAAGCTTGCAAACAAATACAGAAGCGGACAAATTTCAGGCAATAGGTGTAACGTTTAGTGACCTGTATAGATATACCTACTTTGGCATTGTCAACTGGGACATTCAGCATCCATATTATGGAAAAATATTTCCCACTCCTCTAATAAAAAAGAGTCAAGGTGATATTTCTATCCCAAGGGAGTTTGAAAAGCGATTCTGTTACAGTCTTTACAAATCAAATTCTAAACTATCAGAATTTCTCATCCAGGATCATTTGCGAAAACAATTGGAATTCTTCTTCGGCTATAAGGCACGAATAGTGAATTGTTCTGTGCCTTGCTGGAAGCTAACTATTGCTGATGAAAATATTTTACCTGTCTCTAAGCAAAAGAAAGCCGAAGTAAAAAAAGATGCAGCAGGCTTTTCAATTACTAATCAGCCCGTTTCCAAAATTCTACAGATTATTTATCGGTATAACCCATTAGAGGCCCCTATTATTGATTGTACAGGTATCCAATACAACATTGACTTGACTATTGTAGCTTCAATGACAGACATGCATGACATTGCGAAGAGTCTTGAACCCTTTGGTTTAAAACTGGTAAAAGGAGAAACACACATGCAGGCGATAATCCTAGAAGAAATTAATTAAAAGTTGCAGCAAATAAATTTGCTGCAACTTTCTTCACTTTTTTCATATCAATTGCGAATGTAGGGGAAAGCAACATTCTGCTGCGTGTAGATCAGTTCATCCTGGCCTTCGATCTCCAACTCACATTGAATTCTTGATCCTGCCGGGCAAACTGAAATACCAGACGGTACTGTTTTCCATGTTGCTCCGTCAAGATAATAGTAGTCGACAATTTTTCCCTTCGCATTTGTAAAAGCACTAAACCCAATTGCTAATGCCACCGCAAAAAATCCCAATAAATACTTTTTCATAAAATAATATTTAGTTGATTCATTAATGCCTACTTTCTTCTACAGGTGTTCGGCTATTCCTGTTTATTGCAATAAAGAATTTATTCTTATTTGAAAGCCATAAGGCCAGGATACTTAACAAAAGGAAGAAGATATTAAACACGAGATGTTGCGACCAATTCATTTGTTTTAAAACACCACCGCAGGAACAAGGCAGACTGGGCGTGAACAGAAGCATGTATGAAATGTATAAAGTAAATAATGCCATCAGCAACATGGATGATGACAATCCATACTTGCGTGTGCGTGGAAAAAACAATAGAGTAGAAGTTATGATTTCGATAATTGGGAGCAGCCATGAAACGGCTATTGCACTTGTTGCCAGGAGGGGCGACTTTAATAATACTATTTGAAACTCCTCATGTTCCTTTAACTTACTAAGCCCTGTGTAAAGGAAAAGTAAGATGAATAGAGAGGCTATCAGTTCTACTAAAAATTGTTCAGTCAGGAGTCTTCTCATAGTGCAATTATTATGCACTATAAAGATCATGTAATAATCAATTTACTTTTTGACAAATAGGTTTGCCAAAGAGCCGGTAAGTTTTGCGAAAGGTATTTATTACCTTCTTAAGGAGCCTGGAGTCATTCCAAATCGCCTGCGAAAGGCAGTAATGAAGTTTGTTGTGCGAGGATAACCTACCATGGCACAGATATCTTTTATGGGGCGGTTTGTTGTTAAGATAAGATGTTTGGCATGTTGCATTTTCCGGTCAATTAACCAGTCAAATATGCTTGTATTAAAGTATTGCTTAAAGCCCGTCTTTAACTTATACTCATTCAAAGCAACTTTTCTTGATAACGAACGAATAGAAGGCGGTTTCTTAGATATGTATGTTTCAAGAATATCTCTTGCTTCGTGAATACGGGCTATTTCAAATGGTGTAAAGTATTGCTGTGAGGGATTTTTTTTAAATGTTGTTTCGAGTAATTGATATAAAAGTTCCCTCACCTTCAGATCAAAATAAAATTGCCTGGTAGCTTCATCATAAGGACAATTAAGAATTTGGTTGATAATTTCTTTCATACAGGGCAGGCTCCAGCAAGGCTTACCAGGTAATATTATTCCTGATGATGAAAGCAACACATTCTTCAGTTCGGGAAAGAAAGGCAGCAGTTCTTCTAACAATTTTGGCGAATAAAAAACATCAAGTGCCCTGAATTCATTAGTCTTTTCAAATACTGCACTGCAGTCTGAAGATTCTGTATAGAAACAGGCATATTGATCTTGCCTTATGTGCAGGTTCCCGATAGTATTGATCCGTTTGCGGGTTCCATTCTTAAGCATAAAATAACTGTATAGCCCATTCGAATGAATCCAACCCTTTGCATTAACTTTTTTCAAAAACTTTCCAATGAGAAAACGAATCGTATAACACTCACTGTGCAATTCCTGGATAACCAGCTCGGCTAGATTTGATTTTGCTTGAAATGAAGTAGCTCCACGAAGAATCGGTCCGGAGTAATCAGAAGGTAACCCGGGTTCAAATTTCAGGGGATTCCCATTGGATAAAGTTAATTCCATGCTCAAGTATTTTCATTTAGCAACAAACAACTAATCAAAACCCTATAACAGCCAGGTGTGTTATGTTCATGTATCTACAATATGGAACAACCGATTCAAAATTAATATTTCTGATTGAAAGCTTATAGAGTAATGGAATTTGTTTCTTTAGTATTAATAGCACTGCCTAAGAAGAGTGCTCTTTGTGCTTCTTTAACTTCTCGCTATTTAAAGGAGTTGAAATTCAGCTAATTAACGTGAGCCATAGACTTAGTATCTTCACCGTCTTAACAAATAATATCAATGATCCTGTATATCAAAAACATGGTCTGCAATCGTTGTATCCTGGTTGTAAGACAAGAACTGGAAAAACTACATCTTCAGATCAATAATATCAGTTTAGGAGAGGCAGAACTTGCGAAAGTTCCAACGAAAAAGCAAATCCAACAACTTAACGAAGCCTTGGAAAATTTGGGCTTCGAGTTATTAGATAACCAGAAACAGAAGCAAATTGAACAAATAAAAAACCTGCTGATCAAGAAAGTGCAGTCGGGAGAAGTGGAAGAACATTTTAGCATTAGCGGTTTTTTAAGCAAATCACTGAATAAAGATTACAGTTATATCTCCCGTTTGTTTTCTGAAGTTGAAGGCATCACGATTGAGCAGTTTTTTATTTTGCAAAAGATAGAAAAGGTAAAAGAATGGATTGTATATGGAGAATTAAACCTGAGTGAAATTTCTTACAGGTTAGGTTATAGCAGCGTTTCCCATTTATCTGCACAGTTTAAGAAAGTGACTGGCCTTACGCCACGTCATTTTAAAAAAATTGGTAATACCCACCGCCAATCATTGGATAAGGTTCATTACAAATAGGTATAAATCTTTCCCATAATTCTATAACATTGTCACCGCCCTGTTGAGGGAACTTTGTGTCATGGATATTATTACTATGACACATACTTATAACGTTAGCGGAATGACCTGCGGCGGTTGCCTGGCTAAAGTGCAGGGGCTTTTATCAAAAGTACCAGGCGTTAAAAATGTTCGTATTGATTTAGCAAAAGGAGAAGCTGTTATTGATATGGATAAGCATATAGCAACTGAAGATTTGAAAGCTTCATTAAATGATTACCCCAAATACCAATTATCAGAAACGTATCCTCCAATTCATACTGTTGTTTCAGCGATAGAAAAAGAAGAGGTAAGATCATGGATAGCGACCTATAAACCAATCTTGTTGATATTCGGTTATATTACGGGTGTTACTTTTCTTACAGAATATATACATGGAGATTTCATCTGGATGCGATGGATGGGTCATTTTATGGCCGGGTTTTTCTTGGTTTTTTCATTTTTTAAGCTGCTTAACCTGAAAGGTTTTGCTGAGAGCTACAGCATGTATGATATTGTTGCAAAAAAATGGAATGGCTGGGGCTACGTGTATGCTTTCACTGAGCTGGCTTTGGGTATAGCCTTTCTTGTCGGGTTCAAACCCATCCTTACCAATTCTGTTACCTTTGTGGTGATGACGGTAAGCATTATTGGAGTTTTACAAAGTGTTTTAAATAAACGCAAAATAAAATGTGCCTGCCTTGGTGATGTGTTTAATTTGCCTATGAGCACCATCACTATTATTGAAGATGCGCTTATGATTGGTATGAGTGCAATTATGTTAGCAACAATGCTGTAATGACCATAGTAAAATCAATAGGACAATTTTTTTGGAAAGTATTCAAAGCGATCTTTGTAAGAAAGAAGGATTGCTGTAAATAATTATTGTAGCTGATCTGCTTACAGAGCTCATGTGCTGAACTGATATTTGTCATACACCTAATAGAGTTAAATTCATTCCTTTGTGTTGGGTTAACAGAAATAGAGAAAAAATCTAAATAGATTATTATAACTTTGATATAGATGAAAAAGTTTGCAGCAGTCATATTAGCAGTCTTGTACATCAGTACTTCCGCTGGTGCTACTGTACATATGCACTACTGTATGGGCAAGCTTGCGGAATGGGGTTTGGGGCATAAAGAATCCAAAACCTGTGGCAGTTGTGGAATGAAAACCAGTGAGGCCAAAGAAAAGGGTTGCTGCAAGGATGAACTTAAGTTTGTAAAGAATAGCAGTGATCAGAAAATTGTTGAATCTTCATTTCAGTTGATGGGAATAATGGGAACGGCCTTTATTCCTGAATATGCTGAATTACCTTCTATACAAATTTCTTCCGTAACTGAAGAAAACCCCGTCAGCAATGCACCTCCACGAAGTAATGCTGTTGCTGTTTATATTCTCCACAGAACTTTCCTGATTTAAAGATTACATTTTTTTAGAAGCCGGACAATCCTTTTGTCGGGCTATTGGCATTTCTATGTGTCAAATAAATATTCCTAACATTTAAAATTTAAAAAATGAAAACGCTAAAAATGCTTTTTACTGTAGCCGTTTTGGTAGTTACAGTGTCATTTGCCAATGCACAAAGTGACAAAACAGAAAGAACCATTGGCATCAAAACAGAAAAAATTAAAGTATCCGGTACATGCGGTATGGATAAAAGACGAATTGAAACTGCCGCATATTCAGTGGATGGAGTGAAGTCGGCTGTATGGAATGAGTACACACAAATACTTGTTTTGAAGTACAGCGTATTTAAAAAAGATGCTGGAGATAAAGCCCAAAGAAGCATAGCATCTGTAGGTAATGATACCGAAAAGTACAAAGCTGAAGATGTTGTTTACAACAAACTGCCAGATTGTTGTCATTACCGAACTATGAAATTGTAACACTTCAAGATTGAGATGAATGACTTAAAAAATAAATCGAAAAAACAAATTATCAAACAACATGAAAGCTTTTAAAATGCTGATGATGGCAGCGTTAACCATCATGACCGTTTCTGTCCATGCCCAGGAAAAAGCAGGCAAAAAAGACACACTGAAACATGCTACACTTTATAGTTGCCCAATGCATGATACAGTCGCTATGAAGAAACCAGGTAACTGTCCTGTTTGCGGCATGAAGCTGGAACGTTCAAAAAAAGAACAAATGAAGGTAGCGGTAATGAAGAATTACTCATGCCCTATGCATGCTGAAGTTACCAGTAATAAACCCGGAAAGTGTTCTAAATGCGGCATGGATCTTAACCTGTCACCGAAAGAAAAAATGAAAAAAGAGGTAATGAAAATGTACTCATGTCCCATGCATTCAGATATTACGAGCAATAAACCAGGCAAGTGTTCCAAATGCGGTATGGACTTAAAAGAGAAAACTAACTAAGTACTGGTTGTAACTACTTTGAATTCCTAAAATCAAGTTATGGTTCAAAAATTTATTGAGCTGGCTTTACGCAACAGGCTTATTGTTCTGCTCCTGGCAGGCGGCCTGTTTGCGTATGGCATTTACTCGGTCAGGCAAAACCCTATTGATGCCATTCCTGATTTGAGTGAGAACCAGGTAATCGTTTTTACAGAGTGGATGGGTCGCAGTCCGCAGGTGATGGAGGACCAGGTAACATATCCGTTGGTGAGCAATTTACAGGGCATTCCGAAAATCAAAAACATCCGTGGCTCTTCCATGTTCGGGATGAGTTTCGTGTATGTGATTTTTGAAGACAATGTTGATATCTATTGGGCGAGAACAAGAGTATTGGAACGGTTGAATTTTGCACAACGTCTATTGCCGCAAGGAGTAACACCCTCACTTGGACCTGATGGAACAGGTGTTGGTCATATCTATTGGTATCATCTGGATGCACCGAAAATGGATTTGGGCGAACAACGGGCATTGCAGGATTGGTACATCAAGTTTGCATTACAAACGGTGCCGGGTGTTGCTGAGGTTGCATCATTCGGTGGTTTTGAAAAACAATACCAGTTGGTCGTTGACCCGGTGAAGTTGCAGTATTATAATATTTCGCTGATGGATGTAATGAATAGAGTGAAAGCGAATAACAATGACGTTGGCGGCAGAAAATTTGAAATGGCTGACATGGCTTATATCATCCGGGGGTTGGGCTATATCAAAAACAAAGAGGATGTTGAGAATATTGCATTGAGTAACTACAATGGCATTCCTGTAAGGGTAAAAGATATTGGCTCTGTTCAAATGGGTGGTGATTTACGGCTTGGCATTTTTGATATGGACGGCAAGGGCGAAGTGGTCGGTGGTATTATAGTCATGCGTTATAATGAAAACGCCAATAAAGTAATTGAAGAAGTAAAAGCAAAAATGAAAGAAGTTGAGAAAGGCCTGCCTGACGGCGTAACCTTTAAAACTTCTTATGACCGCAGCACCTTAATTCAGGAAGCCATTGATTCTGTAAAAGGAACGTTGATTGAGGAAATGATTGCAGTGTCATTAATAGTGCTCATCTTTCTTTTCCATTGGCGCAGTGCAGTTATCATTCTTATCCAATTGCCCATTTCAGTTGCTGCCGGTTTCATTTTTCTTGAACTATTTGGCATCTCTTCCAACATCATGTCATTAACTGGTATTGCACTGGCAATTGGTGTTGTGGTAGATGATGGCATTGTGATGGTAGAAAATGCGTACCGGCATATCAGCGAGTCACAAACAGCTAAAATTAATTCATCAGACAAAGTATAAACATGGCAAAGTGGTTCAAACGAAATAAAGACCCGTTGACATCAGAAGAAAGAAATGACATTATTGAAAAGTCATCTAAACAAGTAGGTCCTGGTGTTTTCTACTCTACCATTATTGTGGTTACTTCTTTCCTTCCTGTTTTCCTGCTTACGGGAATGGAGGGCAAACTATTCCATCCGCTGGCATGGACTAAAACTTTCATCCTTTTAATAGATGCTTTTTTAGCAATTACTTTAACGCCGGTATTGATCTCCTTCTTTCTAAAGGGCCGATTAAAACCAGAAAGTGCCAATCCAATTACAAGAACATTGGAAAGAATTTATACACCGATATTGAAATGGTGTTTGAAATGGCGTAAAACAACTATTGGTATCAATATAGTCGCTTTAACTGTGGGCATTGTTATGATGACCCGCCTGGGTTCAGAATTTATGCCACCATTAGATGAAGGTTCTTTGTTGTTCATGCCGGTTACCTTGCCGGATGTCTCCAACTCAGAAGCAAAACGATTGTTGCAGGTACAGGATAAACTCATTCGCACTGTTCCTGAAGTAGTACATGTGTTGGGTAAAGCTGGTCGTGCTAATACTGCAACCGACAATTCTCCCATCAGCATGATTGAAACCATCATTCTCTTAAAACCAAAAAGCGAATGGCGGAATGGCATGACCAAAGATGGCATCATCAATGAGCTGAATGCAAAAATGCAGATACCCGGTGTTACCAACGGGTGGACACAGCCCATCATCAACCGTATCAATATGCTTTCCACAGGTATCCGTACCGATGTAGGATTGAAAGTATACGGGCAAAACCTCGACAGTATTTATGCATTTGCTCAAACCATCAAAAAACAACTGGAAGGAATTGACGGTGTGAAAGATCTGTATGTTGAACCGATTACCGGCGGTAAATACATCGATATCGAAGTGAAACGTGAAGAGATTGGTCGGTATGGCTTGAGTGTTGATGATGTAAATCTTGTCATTGAAAGTGCATTGGGTGGCATGAAGCTCACAACAACGATTGAAGGCCGCCAACGCTTTTCTGTAAATGCTCGTTATGGGCAGGATTTCCGCAACAATCTCTCAGCATTGAAACGTTTGCAGGTACAAACAATGGACTTCGGCCCCATTCCTTTAGAGGCCGTGGCAGATATAAAACTGAGTGATGGCCCACCGATGATCAACTCAGAAAACGCAATGCTAAGAGGAACCGTATTGTTCAACGTTCGTGAAAGGGATTTGGGCAGCACCGTTAAAGAAGCGCAGACAAAGCTGAACCAAATGATCACTAAACTACCCAAAGGTTATTTTCTTGAATGGAGTGGGCAATGGGAAAACCAGATTCGGGCCAACCAAACCTTAAAGACGATACTGCCCATTGTGCTTATCATCATCTTCATGGTCTTATATTTCACGTATCATTCCTTTAAAGAAGCTGCAGTAACCATGCTCACTGTTCCGTTTGCTTTAATCGGCGGTGTGTTTATGGTGTACTTTTATGGTATTAATTTATCAGTGGCTGTTGCTGTTGGCTTCATCGCTTTATTTGGTATGGCCATTGAAACAGCGATGCTGATGACGATCTATCTCAATGAAGCCATGCAGAATATGGTGGCCAAACATGGTAACAGTAAAGCAACACTTACACCGGCCATCATTCGTGAATTTGTAATTGAAGGTTCTGCAAAAAGATTAAGGCCCAAACTGATGACGGTATCTGTTGGGTTGTTTGGTTTGATTCCCATTCTTTGGGCTACAGGTGTTGGCAGTGATATTATGCGCCCAATCACCATTCCATTAATTGGCGGCACCATTTCATCAACCATTTATGTATTACTGATCACTCCGGTGATTTTTGAAATGATAAAAGAACGTGAATTAAAACGTAACGGTAAAGTTGATTTGATTGATGTTAAAGAATAATAACTAATGAAGATATTACTTACATCAACCATTACCTGTCCTTATTGCAAGCATCAGCAAGAGGAAGAAATGCCCGTTGATGCTTGTCAATATTTTTATGAGTGTAAAAATTGTAAAACGATTTTAATGCCAAAACAGGGTGATTGTTGCGTGTTTTGTTCTTTTGGCTCCGTCGCATGTCCGCCTGTTCAAAAAAATAAAGATTGTTGTTCTTAAATTAATTATTAATGAAGAAGATCCTATTCATGCTTTTGTTTATTCTATCTGTTGCAACCATTTCGGCTCAACAGGTAATGAGCCTGCGTGAGATAACAGACAGTATCAGTACACAACATCCTGTTGTAAAAATGTACAACAATGAGATCCGCTCTATGGATGAAGCAGCAAAAGGTGCAAAAAGCTGGATGCCACCTGAATTCAGCAGTGGTTTGTGGATGACACCGTACAATCCCAATCGGTGGAAAAAAATGGATGATGGCATGGGTGGCTTCAAAGAAGGTATGGGTCAGTATATGATCGGTGGGCAACAAATGTTTCCCAATAAACAAAAACAAAATGCCGATGCAAAGTATATGGAAGCCATGTCATCTGTGGAGAAAGAAAAAAAGAATGCTTCGCTTAACGAACTGATAAATGATGCAAAGCAGTTTTATTATGAATGGATCATTTTAAAAAAGAAACTGACAATTCTTGATCAGAACGAGAAGCTGCTGGATTTCATGATCAAAAATGCGGAGATACGTTATAAAAATGGTTTAGAAAAAATCAGTGCATATTACAAAGCCAAAGCTGCATTGGGTAATGTGCAGAACATGCGTTTGATGTTTGAAAACGACATTAAAGAAAAACGCATCCGCATCAACTCATTAATGGGTCGAAATGCAATGATCAATTTCGATATTGATACTACTTATCAACTGAACGATTACTCATCACTTGTATTTGACAGCACACTCCTGTACAACAACCGCAGCGATCTGAAAGCAATTGATAAAGACATTACACTTACATGGTTAAAACAAGAGACAGAAAAGCAAAGTCTCAAACCTCAATTCGGTATCCGCTATGAACACATGTTTGGCTTTGGAGGGTTACCCATGCAATTTTCACTAATGGGCATGATGAAACTGCCCCTTACAAAATGGTCGTCCAAAATGAATAAAGCAAATATGGAGAGTTTGAAATGGAAAGCCAGCGCCCTTCAATCGCAAAAAGAAATGATGTTAAATGAATACAGCGGCATGGCTTATGGTATGCGCAATGAGCTGGAGTTGAAAAGAAAACAACTCAAGCTCTACGATGATAACATTATTCCTGCATTGAAGAATAACTACAAAACCATGCAGTTGGGCTATGAACAAAATACCGAAGAACTGTTTATGCTTTATGACGCATGGGAAACTTTGTACATGACGCAACTGGAATACACAGAGTTGCTCAACCAGGCTTTGAAACTGCAGGTAACAATTGAACGGTTAATTGAAAAGAAATGAAACAACTGATTTATATAACAGCAATTCTCTTTGTATTCATTGCAGGTGCCTGCAAGAATAACAAAGACCCGCATGCCAACCATCAGCAAGAGGTTACAAAAGACATGTACACCTGTCCCATGCCACAGGATTCCGTATTCAGTGATAAGCCGGGCACTTGCCCCAAGTGTGGAATGGAATTGGTAAAGATGAAGCAACCTGCTATGCAACAAAATCATGAGCATGAGAATGAGGTAGTAGAATATACCTGTCCCATGCATCCGGAAATTATTCGAGATAAGCCCGGGCAATGCCCTATTTGCGGAATGGATTTGGTCAAGAAAGAAATTGGTGGCACAGCATCAACTGAAATTGGTCTGGATGCCTTACTTAAACCAACCAACGAATTTGTGGTTTCTTCTATTCCTGTTACTGCAATTGAAAAAAGAGAAGAGCAGATTGAAATAGAAGCATTGGGAACCATTGCTTACGACACAAGAGAAGTCGGAACTATTTCAGCGAGAGTAAACGGACGGATTGAAAAACTGTATGTGCGTCACCGCTACCAGAAAATCAGTAAAGGACAGCGTATCATGGATATCTATAGCCCGGAAATATTAACGGCTCAACAGAATTTATTGTTCCTTTTGAAGAATGATGCAGCTAATGAAACGATGATTGTAGCAGCGAAAGAAAAATTATTACTGCTAGGCATGAGTAACCGACAATTGCAAGAGGTGATACAAAGCAAACAAACTGCTTTTACAATTGCGGTGTACAGTAATTACGGCGGACATATTCATGAATCAGCCAGTGCTTCCATGAATCCATCACCCGAACGAATGAAAGATGTATCGCAATTAACAGAAGAGCTTTCACTAAAAGAAGGCATGTATATAAACAAAGGGCAATCGGTTTTTATCGTCTACAACCCAAATAAAGCATGGGCATTACTAAACGTTTTTGGAGATAACCAGGGGTTGGTTAAAAAAGGAAACAGCGTAAGAATAGTTCCCGAAACAGCACCCAATAAAGACTTCAGGGCAAGTATTGATTTTATTGAACCTTTCTACCGGAAAGAGAGTAAAACTTTAACAGCAAGAGTTTACTTTAATAACAACAGTTTGAAAATTCCTATCGGCAGCCAGGTAAGAGCCATCATCTATGGTAATTCAAAAGATGCTTACTGGTTGCCAAAAGAAGCGGTGTTATCACTTGGGCTTGATAAAGTGGTGTTTCAAAAAGTGGACGGAGGGTTTAAAGCACACAAAGTGAACACCGGGATCTTACACATGGAACATATTCAAATCATCAGCGGATTAACATCAAATGATTCGGTTGCTGTTAATGCACAATATTTAATGGACAGCGAAAGCTTTATTAAAGTAAAACAATAATTATGCAGTATCTTTTTATACTTCTGATTTCAGCTTCTGTTCTTTTTTCATGCAAGAGCAAATCACATGAGCATACAGAAAGCGATGTGTACTATACCTGCTCAATGGACCCGCAGGTGATTGAACATAAGCCCGGCAAATGCCCCATCTGCAAAATGGATCTTACGCCAGTTAAAAAAAGTAATGGGGAAAAGAAAGATGAAATACAATTGAGTGATCAGCAGATACAGTTGGGCAATATTCAAACCGACACCATTCGCAGTGGTACAATCGGTGATCAGTTGGTATTAACTGCCAGCCTCAACTTCGACCAGATGAAAACATCATCTGTGAGTGCAAGAGTAATGGGCAGGATTGAAAAGCTATATTTCAAAAACCTGGGCGATTATGTAAAGAAAGGTGCAGCACTATATGATCTTTATAGTGAAGAACTCAATAATGCTAAACAGGAATACATACTTGCTTTGGAACGGAAGAAAACATTTGCTACTGAAACAGCTATCGACTTCGATCAGTTATTGCAGAGCGCCAAAAACAAATTATTGCTGTGGGGATTGAGTGAAGCCCAGATCAATGAACTGGCGAAAACAAAAAAAACTTCAGCACTTACAACGTTTTACAGTACGGCATCTGGCTACATCACTGCACTCGATATTCGTGAAGGTGATTATGTGATGGAAGGAGGAACTATTGTAAAGCTGGCCGATCTTTCTACTCTCTGGGCAGAAGCACAGGTGTACACTTCGCAACTTGCGGAAATCGATCTCAACGGAACAGCTACTGTACAATTGCCCGATATGGAAGGCAAAGAAATTAAAGGGCGAATTGAATTTGTAAACCCTGAGATCAACCCTGATACAAGAATCAATCTCATTCGTGTATCTATTCCAAACACCGGCAATCAATTGAAACCCGGCATGCCAGCTTATGTAGTACTGAAAAGTTCGCAACGCAAAACACTTACATTACCTATCAATGCTGTTATCCGTGATGGAAAGGGTGCAACAGTGTGGATACAGACAACCAGTAAAACCTATAAAAGTGTGATGGTTGAAACTGGTTTGGAAAGTGATGACAGAATAGAGATAAAATCCGGATTAAATGTTGGCGATGTGGTAGTAATAACTGGTGCTTACCTGTTGCAAAGCGAATATATTTTTAAAAAGGGAGCCAATCCAATGGAAGGTATGAAGATGTAAAACCGGGCATAAATATTATTGGATTAGTGTTGTTGAAATATTTACGGGATTATTTCTATTTTTTCTGACTTCTACAAAAAATTGGTAAAAGAAATTGAATTATTAAAGCAATTATATCATGCTAAAAAATTCTACTACTGCATCTGTAACTGGCTATCATTGAATGAGAATGTTTAGGAAAGCGAAGACCCTGCTACAAACAAAATATACCACTTTTGTGGTATTGATATCTTCAAACATCGGTGGTATATTTAAGTTTCGAATAGTGTAATGTCGTTTGACGCCCTTCTTCGCTATAAGTAATACGAGACGTTTATTCTTTTTCAGCATTAAGATAAAGTAAACCTTAAACCTTTCATATCATGGCACACGGTAAATTATTCCCACGCAAAACAAAAAATATAAAGGAATGGACAATCAGTCCGGTACAGATGAGGCAGCTTTTAAAAGAAGCTCCAAAAAAAATTGGCAAACAAAAAATTAAATCACCTGGATTAAAAATCGACATTGAAGATTTACAGTTTATTCCTGAAAAGTTTTCGCATAAAGATTTACTTGAGCCACATTGGTTTTGGCATAAATATTTTTGCAGGCCAAAATACCGCCGTCGGAAAAATCAAAAAAATCTCACCCCATTAGAATGGAGTCGTTTTATTTATGCTATTGAGGCATTAGCCGATACGGATACACCTGCACCAACTTACCAGGAATTTGTACAAATACATGTGCAGGCAATGACAACACCTGCCGGGCACATGTGGGGTGCGCACGGAGGTGTAAATTTTTTAACATGGCACAGGGAATACCTGGCAAAATTGGAAGCAAGATTAATAGCTATCAATCCCTTGGTAACAATTCCTTACTGGAACTGGATAGAAGACAGGTATATACCACCTCAGTTAAATAACAGTGCTGACTTTACCCGGTGGGGAATTACAAGAGGTGGTACATTCAACGATACTTTATTGCCAACGGCAGCCCAGCATGCCGCCCTGATGACGAATACCGCTTTTGCTTCTTTTTCTTCTCAATTAGAAGCATCACCTTTCCATAACAGGCTACATGGTTTAGTAGGCGGCACCATGGGAACGGCTTCATCACCTGCCGACCCAATCTTCTGGTTACATCATGGTTTTATAGATAAGTTATTTGCAGACTGGCAGGTGTTAAACCCCGCTGCTACACATCCTAATCCTTCAGAAATATTAAAGCCATCACCTATTATGACAAGAACAAATGCACAAGTATGGAGCACATTGGCATTGGGATATGTATATGCTTAATCTGTAAAAAATAAAGCCAGGTGCAGACTTATTTTAAAACAGGTATTTATTATTATTAAAACATTTATTCAGTTAGCCAGGGATATAGCAAGAACAGTTTGTGAGTGGGTAAGAAGTTCAAAATTTGTAACATTCGGCTGATTGGATATTTATACTGATACAAAAGATTTACTTAAATTACCGCTGTTTAAAGAAGCGGTAATTTTTTTTAAATGCTAACTTATTAAGTAGTCAAATGTCTGAAAATCCTTCCCAACTCATACGGCAATACAAAGAGGATAAACAATCGGTTTACAATACCTGGTTTATCAATAATGAAGAAAGGCTTAAAGCTTTTCGTTCCATCCGGCGAGGAGTAATGCAGGTGATTGAGGATATTAAGAGCAAAAAATTTCCCAACGATTTTAAAGGTTCCTCACTTGAGTTTGTACTTACCTGTATCACTGAGCAAAAGCAGGTATTTGAAGGAGCATCTCATCCGTTTTACTGGAAACCTAAACTTAGGATACCCGATATATATGAGAACGAAAACAACAAGCAGGCTTTCGGACAGTTTTTAGAAAATTGTTTGAATGCAAAATCAGAAGAACAGATTATCAAAGAAATCATCAGGCTTGATAGTTTAAAGATAAAAGGACTTGGACCTGCAGTAGCAAGCATTCTTTATTTTCTGCATCCCACTATTATTCCCCCGTTTAACACAGCTATCATTAACGGCTTTAATTTTTTATACAAAGACAAAAAAAAATTAGGTAGCTGGAGTGAATACCTAAAGCTAAGAGAGGTAATGATTGATACTAATAGCCAGCACCGTTCCGAATTATCATCCGATCTGGGAGCTATTGCAGGTTTATTGTTTGAGATTGGAACACAGAAACTGATTTTGGGAAGTGATGTATATTTATCAGAACCCGAACGCAAAAAATTAGAAAAACTAATAGAGAAGCGGCAGGAAAGTGTGCAGCAGGAAAAAGATGAAGAAAATCTGCATACGGAAATGCAGTATCATTTATTAAAAATTGGGAATGCTTTGGGTTATGATGTTATTGCTGCATCGAATGACCGTTCCAAATCACATTGTGGTAACAGTTTTTCATTTATAAGTTTACAGCAATTCCCTGAAATTAATTTGGAAAGAGACACATTGAATACGGTAAAGCTGATTGATGTATTGTGGTTTCAGAAAGGAACTAATAATGTCATTGCTGCCTTTGAGGTGGAAAAAAGTACCAGTATTTATTCTGGTATTCTGCGGCTGACCGATTTAAGCTATACCATAGCCGACGGGGATGAAGTATTCTACCTGATAGTACCTGATAAACGAGAGAAGGACGTTTGCCTTCAACTTTCCCGCCCTGCAATTAAACAAAACAATGTAATAATTAAATACATCCTGTTTTCAGAACTCCGCAATCATTGCGATGCACTTTGTAAGTTTGGAGAAAGTCATCACATCATGGAAAAAATTGCGAAGGCGGTATAAATAAAAAAGCGGCAGTAAATATTTCTGCCGCTTTTCTTTTAGAGTTTTGCCCCCACTGATATAAAGAACGTTCTTCCATCTGCCGGTAAAGCCCCCGGTCCGGGGTAGCCACCTGCACGACGGGTGAAATATCTTTCATCAAACAAATTATTTATTCCCGCTTTAAGATTTAACCCTTTTGAAAATTTGTATGTAGCTGTTAAGTCAGTTACAGTATAAGATGGAATTAATCCCGTATTTCCATTAGCAGAAGCAGCAACAGTATTATTCGCATCGCTGAACGTTTCTCCAACACTGCTTATCTGTGCTGTTAATAAAAACCCTTTATACCCGCCGGTTATACCTCCTCGGAAAATATTGGCAGGCGCATTTTCTACCTTCTTCCCCTTTGTATTGGCATCTTTATGGTCGCCGCTGTATTTGGCATCTGTGTATCCATAAGATCCGAAAATAATTACATCCGTATGTTTGCTTTTTGTAAATGCCCTGATGGGATTAAATTCAACATAGCCTTCAAAACCTTTACTGGTGCTGGCTCCCACATTTGTAATTAAACGGTAAGTAGCCCCTGTTGGTGTAATAGTGCCTACACGGTTATTGTATTGTAAATAAAACCCGCTTACATCAAATTGAATAAAACTTTTCACTTTGCCACGATAACCTAAGTCAATATTGTAACCTTTGGCATCTTTCAAATCAGGATCAACTACATCTGTTGTTGGCGGTGCCTGCAGGTTTGCAAATTGAATAGGACGATATGCCTGTGAAATATTTGCATATACTTCCGTAGCTTTTGTAACATGGAATTCTGTTCCCACGCCAGCTAATATAAAACTGCGGCTGCGTGTAATATTTTGCAAAATTATTTCTGCGCCACCAGAAGTGTATCCGTTTCGTCCTGAAGAAGAACCCTCCAGCCACTCATAGCGAATGCCGGGAATAATCAACAACTTATCTGTAACACGAAAAATGTTTTCTGCAAAAGCAGCAGCATTTTTAGAATTAAATTCTATATCCCTGGGATAGTTGCCTGAAACCGTTACATCATACCCTGTACCGGTAGTTCCTTTACCATCTGCTTGCCTTGTGGTAGTACCGGTGTATAAACGAATGCCGCCTGAAAAGGTATTCTTCATTTTACCAATGGTATAATCAGTTATGATGCGGCTTTCTAAACCATAATTTCTGTATTGGTCAAGATTAACAACCCTGTTATTATAATTAAGAGTTGTTGCATTAATGCTGTCCCTTGTAGTTATTGATTGTAAAAAACCTACGCTGTTTCTGTCGCCAACAGTACCAAACAGTTTTGTATTCCACCGGGTCTTTTCATTTATTTGATAGTTGGCGATTAATGCAGGCGTTGTCCATGTTATGTCAAACCAATTGCGGCTACGGAAACTTTGTTGCGCATCCTGTTTTATTTGTGCATCTGTTAAGCCGCCGGGCTGTTGGCTTCGGATATGCGAACGCATAATTTCAGCAGTTAAAGAAAATTTAGAACTGAAATTATAGGTTACGGTTCCATAACCTGCATTGGTATAGTATTGACTGTTCTCTCTCCAGCCATTTCCATTGCGATGATCAAAAAAAGTATAGTAATGAACTCTCCCTTTTTTACCACCTATCGCATTATAACTATTAAACAGTCCGTTACTGCCAACAGTTTGCTGTGTTTCAAATTCAAAGGGTTTGTTGATCTCATTACCATTACGCAAAATATAATTTATCAATCCACCAAACTGTGGACCGTATTGGAGAGAACCTTGCCCCCGAACAATTTCAATGCGCTGCACCGCCTGTAGTTGTGGATTATAATAAGCTTCGGGATAGCCAAAGGGATCTGCTGCGATATCGTAGCCATTTTGCCGAACGTTAAATTCCCAGCTGCGGTTAGGACTCAATCCACGGGCAGCAATACCAATTTGGATACCGCTTGGATCGCTTTCCCAAATATGGATACCAGGCACTTTTGCAAGTACCTGACGCATGGTATTGGTTACTACATTTCCCTGTACATTATCCAACACTATCAACGCATTTTTCTTGCCAGCATAAATATTAGTACCTACAATTTCCGGCATTTGCTGATAATCGCTTTTACTGTTTCGACCAACGACAGTTACATCAGGTAAATACTTCAAATGGCTTGTATCAGCATTTTGTACCTTTTCCTTTGTTTGCGCTTTTGCTACACTAAAAATTGACAGAGCAATAACTATTATAACACCTTTCTTTCTCATGAGCCGTTTTTTAGGCTGCAAATTGCTGTATAACAAAGTATTAGCCATTACGCAATTGGGAAATGCGTTTACGTATTCGGGAAAACAATTTTATAAGTTTTTTTCATAATTCTGTAACTTTCCAAACATAAGCCCTGTTACCTTTACACTTCAGCAAGTATTGTCATTCAAAGAATTGCCCTATTTTTACAGCGTCCAAATGAAACGTAGATTATCCATACAACTAAAAGCATTATTTCTGCTGATTGTATTTGCATCAAATACAGCAGTAGGGTTTGCCTGTGCTTTGGGTGTGGATATGGGTTTCAATGCTTCTAACCATAATGCTGTTGAAGAAGCAACTGAAATACATATACATGCAGATGGTAAAAAACATGTGCATGAAAAAGAGGCGTCAGCAGCTATCACTCATGAGCATCAGGATGGTACTAAACATCAGCATGATAGTGAGCCTGCAAAACAAGTCCCAACCGGAGATAGTAAGTCGTTCACCAAAAGCTCCGGTGGATGTTGCAGCGATGACGTACAAAAATTTCAAAATTTAGATAAGAATCTCAATCAAAATGTGAATGCTGGTATTGATGTGCCAGCGTTTGTTGCAATTGTAAGCACATTTTTGGGAATTGACTTATCACAGGGAAATAAAGACTTTCCTCCAAAATACAAAGCCAGGTTTTTTTATCCTCCTCCTCCTGATATACGTATAGCGATACAGAGTTTTCAGATTTGATTACAGTAAAACAGGTGAAGCTTTAATGGCTTCATCCACCTGCATTTTGCATCCAGCAAACTGAGGTTATTTGTTTTACCGTAATCATTTTTTATGCTTAGAAATAGTATCATAGTTTTTCTTATCGGAATAATTGCATTACCGGCTGCCGCACAGCAAGTGCTTACTGAAAGTGAAGCTGTAAGTAAAGCTTTAGCCAATAATAAAAATATTCAGTCTGCTTCATTGCAGGTTAAGCAGCAGCAACAATTGCTGAAGTCAGCTATTAACCTGCCAAACCCGGAGTTCTTTTGGGAAAGCCCTACTGGCAATTTTTACACAGGTAGTATCACACAGTCATTTGAGTTTCCCACTGTTTACAGCAACCAATACCGTTTGCAAAAACAGCAAATTGGTGTAGCCCAAAAGGAACAACAAATTACACAAGCCGATTTAAAGTATAGAATAAAAGCCCTCTACCTCGAAGCTCAGTTTACAGATTCACTGGTAAAGCAATTGTATATACAGGATACACTGTATGAAAAAATTAAGTTGTCAGCGATCCGTCAGTTTAATGCAGGGCAGATAGATTACCTGCAACAAACATTTGCTGAAACACAATACGGCGAAATTCATAACCTGTACCTGCAATCCATCACAAGATCAAAAGCAATAAAAGCACAGTTGCAATGGCTGACCGGCATTAAAGATTCCATTGTAGTGGAGCCATTGGTAATTAATATCACGCAGGCTCCATTTCCAATCGTTCCGGATTCAATGGCTTTACTTGCTAATCCGGGAGTACAATTATTACAACAACAGCAAGCGGTAGCAAAGCAAAATATAGCCTTGCAAAAAAGTAAAGCATTGCCCGGTTTGGCATTTGGCTATTTTAACCAGGGTGAACGGGATACTAAGTGGAATAACCGTTTTCGCTTTGGTATTACCATCCCGCTATGGTTTGGCCAGTATAAGGGTAATATCAGTGCTGCCAAAACTGAGCAGCAGGTTATACAAAGCAAACAGGAAGGTTTGCAGCAGGAATTATCTGCACAGGTTATTAATGCAAGCAGCGAAATGCATGCTAACTGGCAATCGGTACAATATTATCAGCAAACGGGTTTGAGAAAGGCCCAGGAAGTAATTACAACTTCACAACGGTTTTTTGCAAGCGGGGAAATAGACTATATCAGTTTCATGCGGAATAATAACGATGCTTACAGCATTTATCAGAAATACCTCGAAGCCGTAAGAAATTACAATCTAAGTGTCATCAATTATCAATACTTAATGGGTCAGTTATGAAAAGAATAATTATTCTATTGTTATTATCATTGCCTGTAATGGCATTTGCACACGGTGGTGAAGACCATGGTGATGCAAAGAAAACAACCGCTGCATCAACCAGCTATTTTTCTACAGAAGCCTTTTCTGATAAGTATGAGTTACTGCTCAGGTACAACCCCATTACTCCGGGCAAAGAAACAATACTGAAATTATTTATCAGTGAATTTGATACGAATAAACCGATTGACAGTGCAACTCTGAATATAACTGTTAGCGGCAATCCAAATTTAAAAGTTGTTGTTTCAAGAATAGAAAAAGGAATTTATGCATTGAAAACAACCTTCCCTGAAAAGAAAGCTTACAGTCTTGTAGTAAGCATAAACAGCTATGCCGGTATTGATTTAATTCAGTTGAATAGTATCGAAACGGGTAAAGAACTCACTGTTGCTGCAACTGAAAATACAGCTCATACACACTGGTACAGCAGCAATTGGTTTTTTGGTCTGATAGGTTTGCTTATTGGTTTACTTGTTATGTTTTTCATCAATAAAACCCGGAGCAGAAAAATTATCGCTACGGCAATTATTCTTTTTTGTCTTCTGCCAACAGCCACTTATAATTCAGTGTCTGCACACGATGGTCACGATGAAGCTGGCGCTAAAAAGAGCGGAGGTTCATCCACAATATTTATGGTAGAAAAAGAAACACAATTTCTTTTCAATATACAAACCCAAAAGATCGGTACAGGGGATTATAACGAGTCATCTGTTTTATTAGGAACTGTAACAGCGGCACCACAAGGAAGAGCGGTAATACAATCACCCCAGGCAGGTAAGATAGTTTCGCTGAGGGTTGCACCTGGTCAACGGGTTGGCAAGGGCCAGGTAGTGGCGGTAATAGAACAACAGGTGGATGCCGGAACACAGATCAGTATCATTTCTCAAAGCAACTCAGTTAATGCAGAATACGAAGCAGCCAAAGCTCAGTATGAAAGACTGAAAGCTATTGAGGATATCGCTGCCAAAAAAGATATAACAGAAGCAAAAGCCCGGTACGAAAGTGCTAAAAGAAACAAAGCCCTCTTTGATGCAAATACAGGCAGAAATACCGGCAATACTAAAGCAATAACTCTTACATCACCTGTTAGCGGTGTGGTAGGCACTTTTAATTATGCAATAGGCGCAGTAGTGAGTGGCGGCGAAACACTGTTTGAAATAACCAACCTTGAACAGGTATTTGTAGAAGCACAGGTATTTACTACGGATGTTGAGAAAATGAAATCAGCTACAGCATTTACCACTACCAGCAACACTGATACTGCTACCTACAAATTGAAAATGGTTAGCACAGCACAAGCTGTTAATGCCGGTAATCAGTCGCAAAAAGTAGTTTTTGAACTTATCAATCCCAAAGGCCAGTTTAAAATTGGTGAAAACATAAATGTGCGGATGACAGGAAGTAGCGTGGCAAGACAGGTGATAATACCCAACGAAGCCATTGCAGAAGTAAATGGTAAGCCTGCCATTTTTATAAAAGATAAAGCAGAGCAATATAGCATCAGCTTTATTGTGAAGGGAGAAAGCAATGACAAATTTACTGTTGTCACTAAAGGAACAGAGGATGGCGAAAGGATTGTTACAGCAAATGTGTATCAAATGAAAATGATGTATTTAAATCAATAATTAAAAAAACAAACAACATGAGAAAATTAATAATGATGTTCCTGCTGCTTTCACCTGCTATAGCAGCCTTTGCACAAACAAACGACAAAGAAGCGGTAAAGAATGTATTGAACAACTACAAAAAAGCAATTGAAAAACTGGACACTACAGGTGTAGTAAACCTGTTTGTAAAAGATTCGAAAGTATTTGAACAGGCCAAAGATGAAGGCACCATTGGGCATTACCTGGAGCATCACCTGGGACCAGAACTGAAAGATTTTAAGTCTTTCACTTTTAGCGATTACAAGGTAGATGTGATTGTAACAGGCGACTACGCTTTCTCAACAGAAACTTATATCTACACTATCATTCTTGCAAAAGATGGTAAAGAAATCAAAAGCCAGGGTGTAGCCACTTCTGTATTAAGGAAAACCAAAGAAGGCTGGAAAATTATACAAACACATTCGTCATTCAGAAAAGCGAAATAATATTCATTTCAAATGTCAAAAACCAAATAAAATGAAAGCAACGACAACGTTTATGAGTTTGATAGCCATCGCAGCTATCGCTTTTGCTTCATGTAAAAAGAAACATGACATGGATGCTATGGAGGAAAAAAATATCAATTACCCTGCTGCTTATGTAGTGAATGGAGAAAGCAGTACGATCTCTGTTATTAAATTAAGCAACAACACACTTTCAGACAGCATTACGCTGATGGGAAGCGGCAGCAACATGATTATGTGGCCGCACCATATTTATCATCATCAAAATGTAGACCTGCATCACATGACTATTGGTGTGCCGGGTATGGACTTAAGTGGAGGACACACTGGCGGTATGCCGGGTATGAAAGGCAGAGTAGTTGTAATGGATGCGGTAAAAGGAACAGTTTTAAAAAACTTTGAAGTACCTACTATGAATCACAATGCAGTGTATTCGCCTGATGGTTCAGAAATCTGGACCTCGTTGATGGATATGGCGGGTAAAGTATTGGTCTATGATGCTACTACTTATGCGTTGAAAAATACTATCAATGTAGGTATGGAACCTGCAGAAGTAACATTTAGCGCCGATGGGTCAAAAGCTTATGTATGCAATGGTATGGATAACACAGTATCCGTGATCAATCCTTCTACAAAGGCAATTATTACCACAATCAATGTTGATATGAACCCCGTTGGTGCATGGCCTTCTTCCATCGGTAAAATGTTTATAGATAATGAAGATGGACAAAGTATTTCGGTGATTGATGTGGCTAGTAACAGTAATGTAGCAACCATTACGCTCAATTTTAAACCGGGTTATGCAGCTTACAATTCTGCAACAAGCGAGCTATGGGTAAGTAATGCAACAGACGGCAAGGTAGCTTACTACATGGATATGGGAGCTAATACATGGATGAAACATGGCGAGTTTGCAACTGGTGCAGATGCACATGCCATCGCATTTTATGGAAATTATGGTTATGTAACTAATCAGGGAACTAACACCGTTTCCGTAATCAATGCAACCACCCATGCAAAGGTGAAAGACATTCCAGTTGGTAAAAAACCAAATGGTATTGTATTCAAATTTTAATTCCTTAAAAAACAAAATCAAACGAATATGAAACAAATCAAATCAATCATGCTGCTACTTATAGCAACAATAGCTCTCAGTGCAGCAAAAGCGCAGGATGTAAAAACTGACACTTTTAAAGTGTGGGGTAATTGTGGCATGTGTAAAAAAACTATTGAGAAAGCGGCCAACGTAACTGGTGTGCAAAAAGCAGAATGGAACAGAGAGACAAAAGTTTTCACCTTGCTGTATAACCCTGCTGTAACAACGAATGAAAAAATTCAAAAAGCCATTGCTGCCGCCGGGTACGATACAGAAAAATTTACCGGTGATGATAAAGCGTATGAAAAGCTTCCCGGTTGCTGCCACTACGATAGAAAGAAAAAAGATGAAGGCAGTCAAACCAATCATCAGCATTAATAATTACTCAATTAAAATTTAAAACTATATGAAAAAGATAATCTCTATATCCCTGCTTTTTTTTGCGATGCTAATGTCTTCGCAAATATTTGCCCAGCATAATGCAAAAGGACATGCACATGCTGCGGGTCCGCACGGAGGAACCGTTGAATCAGCAACAGAAGGCTACCACAGTGAAATAGTTACCAAAGATGCCAAACTGTATTTCTATCTCTTAGATGCAAACGGAAAGACTACGATCAGTAAAGGTGTAACAGGTGAAGTATTGCTACAGTTTGCAGATGGAACAACAAAAACGGTGGCGCTTACATCCAGCGGCGATGGCTTTTTAGCAAAGGAACCCAAAGCCACAACTTTTGCTAACGCCATAGTTACATTTCAAACCGGTGGTAAAACAGTGTCAGTAAAGTTCAAGCCCCAACCTCCTGCAAAAGCAGCAGACAATCATAATCATCAACATTAAAAAACAAATAAACGGAAATGAAAAAACTATTTTTCGCCTTCAGTGCAGTTATTGCCATTGGTATAATAGCAGTAAGCTGTAACAACAACGCCTCTACCTCAAAAGAAAATGCAGCAACAGGCACAGACACTGCAGCACATGCACACAAATATCGTTGCCCAATGAATTGTGAAAAAGGTAAGACTTATGATAAAGAAGGTAATTGCCCGGTGTGCGGTATGAAACTGGAACATTTTGATGGTACAGATAACGGTCTTACTTATAAAATGCAATATGCCTCTACTCCGGCACAATTAGAATCCGGTAAATCAGCGACTCTTTTATTTACACCTAAAGTAGTTGGCAAGGAGAATGAAGCTGTGGCGCTGGATGTGCAGCATGAAAAGAAAATACACCTGATTGTTGTAAGCAACGACCTCAGCTATTTTGAACATATTCATCCGGATCTCCAGGCTGACGGTTCTTATAAAATAGGAGTATTAGAAAGTGGGAAGGCTTATACCAATGGCCCAGGCAAGAATGAAACCCGTTTTGACAATGGTGGCGATTACACCCTTTTTGCTGATTATCTGCCAAGCGGTGGCAGTCACCAGGTTGAAAAAATTTCGGTAAATGTGAAAGGCACACCAAAGCCTGCTGTTACTTACACTACCGATAAGCTAACTGGTAAATCAGACAATTTTACTGTAATGCTGAATGCAACCGGTGGTAAATTAATTACCGGCGCACAAATGCATATTTCAGGAATGTTGATGAAAGACGGTAAAGAGATTGATGTAAATACGCTGGAAAATTATTTGGGTGCTAAAGCACACATGGTGGTTGTTAGTCTTAGTGACAAAGAGTATTTGCATGTGCATCCTGATGTTAGCGGTGGCAAGTTTGATTTGCATACAACATTTAAAATGCCCGGTATCTATCGTGGCTGGATTCAGTTTCAAAGTGGTGGCAAAGTGCATACGGTCGATTTCACCATGAATGTAAAAGAAGGAACCGCAGATGAAATTAAAAAAACAACAGAAGGCCATGACAGTAAAGAAGCTGGCCATGATGGACATTAATCTTGTGTTTTATAATCATGACAGGCAAACTGCCTGTCATGATTATTTCCAACTCCTGAATCCGATTATCTATTAAGAAGCCGGAATATTTAAAGAAGTTTTTATGCTAAACAAACTCATTCTTTTTTCGCTCAAGAACCGGATGCTCGTAGTTTCAATGGCTGCTTTGCTCATGGTGTATGGCGTATTTACATTGGTTAATCTTCCGGTAGATGTATTACCCGATTTAAACAGACCGAGAGTAACCATATTTTTAGAAGCCAATGGTATGGCTCCTGAAGAAGTGGAAAGCCAGGTAAATTTGCCGGTTGAAACACAATTAAATGGTGCACCGGGTGTGGAAGTCGTTCGTTCAGTAGCAAGTCCCGGATTAGGGATGGTGTTTGTTGAGTTTGACTGGAATACAGATGTGTACAGGGCAAGGCAATTAACGGCTGAGAAACTACAGAATATTCAACTGCCAAAAGGAATTACGCCGGTAATGGGTCCTATCAGTTCCATTATGGGGCAGATAATGATGGTGGCCGTTACAAGTGATACTGCTTCGCCTGCTGATTTAAGAACATTGGCAGACTTTACCATTCGCAGAAGATTGATGAGTGTAAAAGGTGTAAGCCAGGTGATACCAATTGGTGGAGAAAGAATGCAGTACCAGATTTTGATTTCAAGTGAAAAATTAAGGCAGTATAATCTGGCCATTGATGATATTGATAATGCTTTGCAGCTAACCAATCAAAACACAACGGGTGGTTTTATTGACAATAAAGGCTCTGAAACACTTATAAGAAATATTGGCCGTGCAAATACATTAGAAGATTTAGCAAATACGGTTATAAGCAACAGAAATGCGGCGCCTGTATTATTAAAGCAGGTAGCCGAAGTAAAATTTGGTGGGCCAATTAAAAGAGGCGATGGTTCATTTAATGGTAAACCGGCCGTAATACTTAGTATTGAGAAGCAGCCGGGCAGCAGCACTATTGATGTAACTGCCGAATCGTTAAAAGCTATCGAAGAAATAAAAGCATCCCTGCCTAAAAATATTCAAATCAATACAGATGTTTTTCAGCAAAAACATTTTATTGTAAACTCCCTTACCAATGTGGAAGAAGCATTAAGGGATGGATTCATTCTTGTTATTATTATTCTCTTTCTGTTCCTTCTCAATTTTAGAACCACAATCATAACACTTACGGCAATACCACTGTCGCTTATTATAACAGCCATTGTTTTTAAATTTTTTGATATTTCCATCAACACTCTTACACTTGGCGGTTTGGCTATTGCTATTGGAGAACTGGTGGATGATGCGATTGTGGATGTGGAAAATGTGTACCGCCGGTTAAAAGAGAATTGGCTAAGTGAAAATCCAAAACCATTACTGAAAGTAATTTATGATGCCAGCAGTGAAGTAAGAAATTCAATAGTATATGCCACTATCATTGTGGTCTTGGTATTTATACCATTGTTCTATCTGCAGGGAATTGAAGGAAGGATATTTGCACCATTGGGTATCGCTTATATTACTTCCATTATTGCATCATTGGTGGTATCACTGACTGTAACGCCTGCATTATGCAGCTATTTATTAGGCAAGAAAAATCATTTACACCATATCAACCTGGCCTTTTGGAAACGCAAAACAAAGGAAACTACTGTTGACGCAGTGCATGAACCGGATAGTGCCCTTGTTCGCTGGCTAAAAAAACAAGACACCAGGCTGCTGCATTTTGGATTAAAGCGCCCAAAGACAATAACCGGTGTGGCTATTGCATTAATCATCGCTTCCATCAGCATTATCCCATTTTTTGGTACAGAATTTTTACCACCTTTTAATGAAGGAAGTTATACAGTGAATATGGTAGCCCCTGCCGGAACCTCATTAGAAGAAAGTAATAAATTGGGTACAATTGCTGAACAGCAAATTCTGAAAGTGCCGGAAGTTGCACTTACTGCCCGCAGGACAGGCCGGGCAGAGTTAGATGAACATGCAGAGCCACCCAGTTCAACTGAAATTGAAGTGGCATTAAAGCCAGGTGGAAGAAGCAGGGCAAAAGTGCTGGAAGAGATGCGCAATAATCTCTCTGTTTTAAAAGGGGTATCCATAAATATTGGTCAGCCCATATCTCATCGTCTTGACCATTTACTTTCTGGAGTAAGAGCACAGGTAGCGGTTAAAATATTTGGCAATGATTTATTAACGCTTCGCTCAAATGCTGAACAATTAAAATCAATTATATCCAATGTGCCGGGTGTGGTGGATGTGCAGATTGAAAACCAGGTAATGGTACCACAATTGATGATTAAACTCGACCGCATGGCAGTGCAGCGTTATGGCTTACAGGTAGGAAATGTGGCGGATGAACTGGAAATATTTTATAATGGTAAAGTAGTAAGCCAGATAATTGATGGTCAAAAAAGCTTCGACATTGTTCTAAGGACTGATGATAGCACAAGAAAAAATATTGAAGCAATCCGAAATACACAGATTGCTGCATCGGATGGTTCATTAATACCGCTGAGCCAAATTGCAAAGATTGAACTGGAGAACAGTATTAATGCTGTTAATCATGAAAATACCCAGCGACGCATAGTTGTTTCTGCCAATGTGCAGGGCCGTGACCTTGGCAGTACTGTAAAAGAAATGCAGGAAACTGTAAAAAAGGAATTGCCATTACAGGAAGGCTACTACCTGCAATGGGGCGGTCAGTTTGAAAGCCAGCAATCAGCATCCAAGCTGATTACCATTCTTAGTATTTTTTCGGTGGCAGGTATTTTCTTAGTTCTATACAGCCATTTTAAAAGCAGCCGTATTGCTTTGCAGATAATGCTGAATATCCCATTGGCATTAATAGGCAGCGTAATAGCAGTAATACTTACAGGAGGTGTTTTTTCTATTGCTACAATGGTTGGATTTATTACCCTCACAGGTATTGCATCAAGAAATGGAATTATGATGATAAGCCATTATATCCATTTGGTACAGCATGAAGGTGAGGTATTTGGCGACAAAATGATTATTCGTGGTTCGTTAGAACGATTAGTGCCGGTATTAATGACAGCACTGGTTGCTGCATTTGCGCTGATACCACTAACAATGGACGCTACAGCTCCAGGTAAAGAAATCCTGTACCCTGTTGCTACAGTTATTTTGGGCGGCTTAGTTAGCTCAACTTTATTAGACATGATTGTAACTCCTGTTGTATTTAAACTCTTTGGCGAAAAAGCACTAAAGAAATATCTGGAAGAGCAACAGAAGAAAGAATTTGAATAAACGTATTGATAGTAAAAAAGAAAAACCACATGGGTCGGAGCCCTGCTTTAGTTTCCTTATTTATAATGAAACAAATTCTGGGGCAGGGTTTCCGCACCCACCAATTGATCATTTCATTTTATAACGAATTTAATTTGAGGAGCACTTTAAAATAACGCCATTGTAATGGAGGAAAAACAATTCATACCTGCACTCAGATTCAAATGGCTTACGCCTTTGTATGATTTTTTTATCAGCATTACTATGCCTGAGAAAAAAATTAAACAGGTATTGATTTCAAATGCGAATATCTATGCCTGTTCAAAGCTGCTTGATTTTGGTTGTGGCACTGCTACATTAACTATCATGGCAAAACAATCATCACCTGAGGCAAAAGTAACAGGTATTGATATTGATACAGAGATATTGGATAAAGCAACAAAAAAGATAAAAGAAGAAAAGCTGGATATTTTTTTGCTTGATTATGATGGAAAACATTTGCCCTTTCAACGTAATGCTTTTGACAGAGTAATATCCTGCCTTGTTTTTCATCATCTTGATACAGATATAAAACAAACTATGCTGGCAGAGATATTCCGGGTTATGAATAAAGATGGTCTGTTACTTATTGCCGACTTTGGCCGTTCCAAATCATGGGTTCAAAGAACGCTTTTTAATATAATAAGAGGCCTGGATGGATTTAAATCAACAGATGCAAATGCCAGAGGATTATTACCTGAAATGATTTCGGATGCCGGGTTTGAAAATGTGGCCATTAAAACACGTTTTAAAACCATGTTCGGAGAAGTACAAATAATCAGTGCGGAAAAAATATAAATACAAATAAATACTATCATGAAAAAGAAATTTTATTTACTGCTTTTAATTATAGCGACAGCATTTACAGTAACAGCACAAGAACAAAAGAAAGAAGAGGTTTGCTACAATCCCAATTTAGTAAAAGATACCAGCAAGAAAAGCATTAAATCCATGGCCGTTGCTGTAATTCATGGCGACAGTATAAAAATCAATTATCATTCTCCAGGCGTCCGTAAAAGAATAATATGGGGTGGACTTGTTCCTTATGGTGAAGTATGGGTAACAGGAGCACACGATGCAACAACTCTTGAAATCGGCAAAGCGTTTGTTGTTGGAGGTAAAGAAATCCCTGCCGGTAAATATGCCATTTTTACTATTCCCGGCAAATCGGAATGGACAGTGATCATCAACAAACAATGGAAACAACACTTAGCAACTGAATACGATGAAAAGGATGATGTGGTAAGACTGAAAATAAAGCCAAAGAAAAATATGCATACCGAGAGGCTGCAATATTTTATAACGGATAAGAAGAATGGAAAAACAACAATTGATGTTGCATGGGAGAAACTGAAAATAAGTTTTGATATTATACTTAAGCCTTGATTTAAAATTCGCAGTTGACAGCCTGGAGAAAGTGGCTAATTATTAAACAGTATTAAAAATACTTTATGTTTAAAGACTTTCCATCGCTCCATCCCCTTGTAGTACATTTCCCAATTGTACTAATATTACTTGCAGCAGCCTTCCAGATAATGGTTGTATGGAAGCCCCATTGGCGGCAAATCTGCTGGGCCACATTATTCATAATGGCAGCCGCATTTTTTTCTGCGCTTGCGGCCAGTACTATTTTTCACGCAATGCCTTCTGCCGATGCACCAAAGGCCGCTATGCAAATATTTGAGGAACATGAGAAATATGCTCAATTAACCTTATGGATGTCAGGTATTACTTTATTACTTAAAAGTATCGGGATATTCTTTAAGATCAACAGAAGACTATACGAACTAATCGTTCTGCTTGCCGCAATCATCGCTGCTATTTTCCTATCCATTGCGGGGCATCATGGGGCAAAACTTACACATGTTGCAGGTGTGGGGCCTATGGGCAGGTATTTAATGAAAGACCATGGTGCCGGTCATGATGAAAAAGATATGGAAGGCATGGACATGGATGGAGACAGTACGACACACATGAACGATACACACATGAACGATTCAATGCCGGGGATGAAGAATATGCCTGGAATGGATACAATGAAAGGTATGAAGAACATGGAGAAAATGAAGGGAATGGACAACATGAAAGACATGAAGAATATGCCGGGGATGGATAACATGAAAGATATGAAGGATATGAAAAATATGCCCGGTATGGACACTATGAAAAACATGAAAGGCATGGACAATATTAAGGACATGAAGGATATGCCTGGAATGGACAGCACCATGAAAATGGAGGATATGAAAAACATGAATATGCCGATGAAAAATCCAATGGATACATTCCGCTTCCCGGACAATAACCCTGCCCGGAAAAAAGCAAAAAAGCCGATTAAACAATAAAACATTTCACAATGAAAAAGCTATTCTTTTTTTTATTGTTGATTCCTTTTTGCAGTATGGGACAAATCAACCACTCCATGCACAAGAGTACGGGCAAAGATTCGGTGATGCAAAAAACAACTTCAAACAATTATCCGTTGCAATCAGCAAAGATTAAATCAGGAATGGCCTACACTGGAAAAAAAGTGGAGTATGATTTATATGTAACGGATACGATGGTGAACTTTACCGGTAAGCATCGCCATGCTATTGCAATCAATGGCCAGATACCAGCACCCATTCTTGAATTTACAGAAGGCGACACCGCAATTATCCGTGTGCATAATCTGATGAAGATGGAAACTTCCATTCACTGGCATGGCATATTGTTGCCCAATAAAGAAGATGGCGTCCCTTACCTAACCACATCCCCTGTTGAACCCGGCGAAACTTATACTTTCACTTTTCCGCTTATTCAAAGTGGCACTTACTGGTATCACTCTCATACTATGCTTCAGGAGCAAAGCGGCCTATATGGTTCAATCGTAATTCACCCCGCCCAGCCAGAACCTGAACTAAAAGAATATGTTTTGCTATTATCAGACTGGACGGATGAAAATCCACACCAGGTAATGCGTTACCTGAAACGTGGAGGCGAATGGTATGCCATTAAAAAAGGCGCATTGCAAAGTTATGGTGAGGCCATTGCAGCCGGATCATTTAAAGACAAATTAAAGCAGGAATGGCAACGCATGCCTGCTATGGATGTGTCAGATGTGTACTACAATAAATTCCTGATGAACGGGCAGGAAAAAATTTATTTCAAAGATGCAAAGCCCGGTGAGATAATAAGGCTACGCATCATCAACGGTTCCGCTTCCTCTTATTTTACTCTGCAATATGGAATGAGTTATATGCGGCTGATTGCGGCGGATGGAATAAATGTCACTCCTGTTTCTGTAAGCAAATTAGAAATTGCAGTTGCAGAAACGTATGATGTTTTAATTACTGTTCCTGAAAACGGTGCTGCCGAATTAAGAGCTACCTCCTGGGATGTAGTAGGTTTTTCATCAGGTTATTTTGGGAATGGCCCTATAATGAATGCACCTGATATTCCCAAACTTGACTATTTTAAAATGATGAGGGAAATGGGCAGCATGAATATGAATGGTATGAACATGGACGGCATGGACATGAAGAACATGGATATGAAAGAAATGAAAATGCCATCAGATACCATACCTGCAAAAAAGGATATGGATATTGGGAAAATGGATGGCATGAATATGAACAATATGCAGGGGATGAACATGGGTATGCCCGGAGATTTTAACTATAATATGCTGCGGGCACTGCATCCCACCACTTTGGATTCTACTTTGAAACCAAGAGAAATCAAATTAACACTTACGGGGAATATGTTGCGATATGTGTGGTCATTTGATTTTAAAACTTTATCGGTGGCTGACAAAATTCTAATCCACAAAGGTGAAAGGGTAAGGTTTGTTCTAACAAACAATACTATGATGCGTCACCCGCTTCACCTGCACGGCCACTTCTTCCGCTTTATCAACAGCCAGGGTGACTATTCGCCCTTGAAACATTCGTTTGACATTCAACCAATGCAAACAGTTACAATAGAGTTTGAAGCAAACGAAGAGAAAGATTGGTTTTTTCATTGCCACATTCTTTATCACATGATGGCTGGCATGGCCCGTATTGTAAGCTATGAAGGAAGTGAACAAAATGAATTTGCCAAAACCGGTTACAAAGAATTAAAAAAGGAAGACAATATACTTTATCCCTGGTTCGACTTATCTGTACATTCTCAGGGCGCATGGCTGAGTGGGAATATATCCAATAACAAAACGGCTCTGGAATTTGAAGGCAGAGTTAACTGGGAAGGAAACTATGAGACCGAAACACATCTGCTCCGCTATTTAGACAAAAAACAATACTTAGCCTTTTATATAGGTTTTGACTATCGAAAAAACAAGACACTTCCTTTAGCCAATAAACCCAACAGCAAAGACAATCGCCGGGTTTTTGATGCCGGGTTTTACTATTTATTGCCAATGCTTATACGTTCTGAATGGCGGATAGACCATACAGGTAAATTGCGACTCCAATTGGAAAGAAGAGACATACCACTTAGTAACAATGTCTTTTTTGATTTCCGGGTAAATACTGATAGGGAATATGCTATCGGTTTCAGGTATATGATAGCCAAACCCATTTCAATAAGCACAAACTATGACAGTGATTATAATTGGGGAATTGGGTTGACCTGGCATTATTAATTAAACAAGCATGAAAATGCTTTTGAAATTACGTCAATAAAAAACTGGGATTCAAATTTTGAAACCTTTAAAAAATAACTGAAGCATCAATATTGAATCACCTCTAAAACAAAATTTATGGAGATGGAGCATTCAAAACAATCGCATCACCAGGCATCCGGAAATAACCACTACAAAAAGTTATTGCTGATGACAATTCTGTCATTTATTGCCATGTATTTACTCATGTATTCTATGGTAGATATTTTTTCAAATGTAATTCCTAATGTAAACCAGTTTTATATGGCAGGCCTTATGACCATGCCAATGGTTATCATAGAACTTGCCATAATGGGTGGAATGTACAAGAAAAAGAAACTGAATATGGCAATCTTTATCGCAAGCTCTATTTTATTAGTTTGCTTCTTTTTCGGCATCAGGCAACAAGTAGCCGTAGGCGATAAGCAATTTTTAAAATCCATGATCCCGCATCATGCTGCTGCTATTTTAATGGCAGGAAAAGCAAACATACACGACCCCGAAATAAAAAAATTAACTGAGCAGATCATAACAAATCAACAGGCGGAAATTGAACAGATGAAAGCGAAGTTAAAAGAGATGAAATAAAAACTTTTTTATAAGGCCTTTAATGGTTACAAAATAATATTATGCAACATCAAACCGATAGTCAGCAAACCGGAACTCTCTATACCTGCCCCATGCATCCTGAAATTATTCAGGACAAACCAGGGAATTGTCCCAAATGCGGAATGACACTCGTTCCTGTTGAAACAAAAGGGAGGGAACATTCTCATTCGCACCATCAGCACACTGATCATAAAAACGATGCTTCTTCTTCCCATGCAAAGCATGTTATGCCGGTTGTAGAGATGCAAAGCTCACAAGGCTTCCGGAAATATACCTGCCCCATGCATCCGCAAATAGTACAGGATAATCCCGGCAAGTGTCCTTTGTGTGGGATGACACTCGTACCACTTACTAAACCGGGTGCACATAACGGACATGAAGCTCATGCATCAGGTATTGCTGATTTTAAAAAACGATTTTATGTAGTGCTGGTATTAACTATTCCCATTATGCTGCTATCAGAAATGATTCAGCATTGGTTGAATATTCATATCAGTTTTCCCGGTTCAAAATATGTATTACTTGCTTTGGCCTCTGTCGTTTTCTTTTACGGTGGCTGGCCTTTTTTGAAAGGGCTGGTGGGTGAAGTACGGGTAAAGAACCCCGGCATGATGACGCTGATTGGTTTTGCCATTTCAGTAGCATATATCTATAGTGCTGCAACTGTGTTTGGATTAAAGGGTATGGATTTTTTTTGGGAACTGGCAACACTTATTCTAATAATGCTGTTAGGGCATTGGATTGAAATGAAATCAGTTGCCGGAGCTTCAAGAGAACTGGAATTATTGGTTCAGCTAATGCCAGATGATGCTCACTTAGTAGATGGTGAAAAAGTGACTGATGTAAAAACTGAAACGCTGAAAGAGGGTGATATTGTACTTATCAAGCCGGGGGAAAAAGTTGCTGCTGACGGCATAATCACAGAAGGAGAAAGTTATCTGAATGAATCCATGCTTACCGGCGAATCAAAACCGGTGGAGAAAGGAAAAGGAGATAAAGTAATTGCGGGTTCTATTAATGGAAACGGTTCTATTAAAGTTACCGTATCGCATGGGGCGAAAGATTCTTATCTCTCACAGGTCATAAAGTTGGTTGACGATGCGCAAAAATCAAAATCCAAAACCCAGCTGGTAGCAGACAAGGCTGCAAAGTGGCTGACAGCTATTGCGATTATTGCGGGCATTGGTACATTTTTATACTGGTATTTAACAGGTCAATCTCTGGCTTTTGCCATGGAAAGAATGGTGACCGTAATTGTTATTTGTTGCCCCCATGCTTTAGGATTGGCAGTTCCGTTGGTCGTTGCAAAATCAACAGCCTTGTCAGCGAAAAACGGGCTGCTGATTAAAAACAGAACAGCATTTGAAAATGCAAGAAAAATCACCACCATTGTATTTGACAAAACCGGTACACTTACGGTAGGAAAATTTGAAGTATCAAAAATTGTTTCACTCCAAAAAGGCCTGAATGAAAATGAAATCATTCGCCTGGCTTCTGCATTGGAACAAAAATCTGAGCATCCCATTGCAACAGGCATCTTGCAAAAAGTTAAAGACTTATCTATCACAATTCCGGCAACAGAAAGCTTTAATGCGATTACAGGTAAAGGCGTTGAAGCAACAGTAGAAGGCAAGAAAGTATTGGTTGTCAGTCCGGGTTATTTAAAGGAAAATAATATTCCTGTTCCTGATGGCTTTACAGCTAACGACATGGAAACGATTGTGTTTGTAATTATCAATAATGAATTGGCAGGATACATTGCATTATCTGATGAGATAAGACCTGAATCAGCCGAGGCCATTAAAACGTTGAAACAAAATAATATCAAATCAATATTGTTGACAGGCGACAATAATAAAGTAGCAGCAAGTGTAAGTAAAACATTGGACATGGATAGTTTTTTTGCAGAAGTGTTGCCGCATCAGAAATTAGAAAAGATAAAGGAGTTGCAAAACAAAGGAGAATTTGTAGCCATGACAGGTGATGGTGTAAATGATGCACCTGCCTTGGCACAAGCTGATATTGGTATTGCTGTTGGCAGCGGTAGTGACATTGCCGCAGAAACAGCTGGGATCGTTTTGGTAAACAGCAACCCAAAAGACATTGTGAGTTTGATTTTATTTGGAAAAGCCACCTACAGCAAGATGATTCAGAATTTAGTGTGGGCTACAGGTTATAATGTAGTGGCTTTACCATTGGCGGCTGGTGTGCTATACAAAATGGGAATATTGTTAAGCCCTGCTGCCGGTGCCGTTTTAATGAGTGTAAGTACCGTTGTGGTAGCTATTAATGCAAGTATGCTGAAAGTAAAATAGCGTTAGCGAAAAAAAAGAATGGAAATTATTCAGAAGGTTATTCATTATTTTCTTCACTTTGTTTTTCCATTAGGAATAGCTTTTATCTTTTTCAGAGAAAGATGGAAACAAACTTACCTGATATTATTGTTAACAATGTTGATAGATGCCGACCATTTATTGTCAACTCCGTTTTTTCATCCTTGCCGTTGCAGTATTGGCTTTCATCCGTTGCACAGTTATATCGCAATAATGATATATGCTTTGCTGCTTTTATTTCCAAAGTTCCGTATCATATCAATCGGATTATTAATGCACATGGCTACAGACTATGTTGATTGTATTTTTATTACTCATAATTGTACCTAATATTATTGTTTATGGCAAAAAGCAAACACTATTACATCCGAAAAACCCACCGCTGGCTGGGTGTTATTTTAGGCATCCAGTTTTTATTATGGACAATTGGCGGTCTTTATTTCAGTTGGAGTAATATGGATGAAGTACATGGAGACTTCCAAAAGAAAAATGCGCCACTCTTATCATCTGATATTTCATTAGTAAGCCCAACAATGGTGCTGGATACTATCAGGAAAGTTCATCAGATTGATTCAATTGTATCCATTCAATTGATTGAAATATTGGGTAAACCTTTTTACCAGGTTCGTTGTATCAGTGCAATTCACAACGAGGCAAATCATCAGCATGACATCCAATCCATGAATCACCTGGCAGATGCAGTAACTGGGCAACTTCGTGGCCCACTTACAAAAGAAGAAGCAGTTGATGTAGCCAAAATGAGATTTAACGGTGAACCAAAAGTAAAATCAGTTGAATACTTAACGGGTACAAATGGTCATCATGAATATAGGGAAAGCCCTTTGCCTGCCTATGCCATTACATTTGAGCATCCTTCAAAAACGACCGTTTACGTTGCCAGTGAATTAGGAACTATTCAAAAATTCAGGAACAACAAATGGAGAATATTTGATTTCTTGTGGATGATGCACACGATGGATTATGAAGACAGGGACAATTTTGGGAATAATCTGCTTAGATTCTTTTCAATTTTTGGATTGGTTACAGTGTTAAGTGGATTTGCATTATTCTTTGTGAGTACCAAACGCAAGAAGAAAAAAACTACACATTTCCCAACTCTGAATTAGTATCAATATCCGGGCTTTTGTTGTAAACTTTTATTGCAATTTAAAAAATGAAGAAGGATATTAAGAAACAAAGTGCTAAGAATAAAAGTTCAATTTCAAAGGTTCTGAAATATGTGCTTTGGATTATTCTTGCTCTTCTTGTACTTGCAATCTTTGCTCTTGTCATGCTTCTACAGAACATACATATTGAAAAACAATAAAGGTTGGCTTTATCCGAACCGAAGGGATTTTCTGTTTTTTGAGAAATAGTCGGCAACTGGGGTGGTTAAGCATGGTTTAATTGGCTGATTTGCAACTGTATTGCTAAATTATACATGCCTAAGTGTATTATTTGCAACAAAACATCCTATTTTTGCAACCAATGAAATTATTCTTCTCAATAGTATCTCTGGTAATGCTTTACATTTCCTGCCTGCCCTGCGGTGACAGAATAGAATGTAATGTCAGTGTAGAAGCAAAAATTTCAGCAGCTAATGACACCCACCAGCAGCATAAACATAATACAGAAGCCTGTTCTCCGTTCTGCTCATGTTCCTGTTGTGCTGCCTCAGCCTTTTACTCTCCTTTCGCTAAGGCTCAGATAAATAAAGTAGAATTTCAATCAGAGAAATATCCCCTCTACAATGTAGCGTTTAGTACAGAAGCTCAAAATAGCATCTGGCAGCCTCCCAAATTTTCTTAATCTTCCTACTTAATTGAATTTGCTGTAAGTCATTTATTGGCTTATTCAGCTATTGTATCATTCACTTCCCATTGCTGGTAATGGCCACAGCCAAAAAAATTACAAAAGGCAAAAAAAGTAAAAAGCCTTTAGTGATAAGAATAATCAGAATCATTCTTATTGGCATTGCCTGTGCTGTACTTATTGCCGCAATGGTGGAAAGAACAATTCATTTCTTCAGGTATCATATATAACCAAACAGAATTAAGACATGCTCAATAAAATCATTCAATTCTCCATAAAAAATAAATTGGTCATTGGCCTTTTTACACTGGCTTTAATAATATGGGGCGTTTATTCGGCAAATAAATTGCCGATTGATGCCGTACCCGATATTACCAATAACCAGGTACAGGTAATTACGCTGAGCCCATCATTAGCAGCACAGGAAGTAGAACAGCTAATTTCTTTTCCGGTGGAACAAACAATGGCTACCATTCCGGAAGTTCAGGAAATCCGTTCCATATCCAGGTTTGGATTATCCGTTGTTACCGTTGTATTTCATGATGATGCAAATATCTATTGGGCCCGTCAGCAAGTAGGTGAACGGCTGATAGAAGCCCGCAACCAGATACCCAATAATATCGGCAACCCGGAAATGGCTCCTATCTCTACAGGATTAGGTGAAATTTATCAGTATGTCTTACATGCAAAAAAAGGATATGAAGATAAATACGATGCCATGTCACTACGAACGATACAGGACTGGATTGTCCGTCGTCAGTTGCTTGGCACTCCCGGCATTGCTGATGTAAGCAGCTTCGGCGGCCTTTTAAAACAATATGAAATTGCATTGAATACAGATAAGCTTCGCAGTTATAATCTATCCATAGCAGATGTATTTAATGCCCTTGAAAAAAATAATCAGAATACGGGTGGTGCATATATAGATAAGAAACCCAACGCTTATTTTATCCGCAGCGAAGGGTTTATTAAAACAATCACTGACATAGAAAAAATTGTAGTTACAAGAACTTCCAGTGGCGCACCCGTGCTGGTAAGGGATATTTCAACGGTACAGTTGGGCCATGCCACGCAATACGGGGCATTAACCCGTAATGCAGAAGGGGAAGTAGTTGGTGGCATTGTGTTAATGCTGAAAGGAGCAAATTCCAGCATTGTAATTAATAGTGTAAAAGATAAAATAACACAGATTCAGAAAAGCTTACCGGAAGGAGTTGTCATTGAGCCCTTCCTTGATAGAAGCGCATTAGTTAGCAGGGCAATTGGAACCGTAAAAACTAACCTTATTGAAGGTGCCTTGATTGTAATTTTTGTACTGGTAGTTTTCCTTGGCAATATCCGTTCGGGGTTGATAGTGGCTTCGGTAATTCCGCTTGCCATGCTTTTTGCTATTTCGTTGATGAACCTGTTTGGCGTATCTGGCAACCTGATGAGTTTAGGTGCAATTGACTTTGGGTTAATTGTGGACGGAGCCGTGATTATCGTGGAAGCAACCATGCATCAGTTGGGCCATCGAAAACCAGGAAGATTAACGCAAGACCAGTTAGATGACGAAGTGTATAAATCAGCAGGTAAAATGATGAACTCAGCAGCCTTTGGTCAAATCATCATATTGATTGTGTACCTGCCCATCCTTGCATTGGTAGGCATCGAAGGAAAAATGTTTGGCCCGATGGCACAAACAGTTTCATTTGCTATCCTGGGTGCATTCCTGCTTTCTCTTACTTATGTGCCGATGATGAGTGCCCTTGTATTAAGCAAAAAAATAAGCCACAAGGAAAACCTTTCTGATAAAATGATGAAGTTTTTCCAGCGGCTTTACACCCCATTAATACGTGGAGCACTTAAGATGAAATTACTGGTAGTGAGTATTGCAGTTGGTGTATTTATAATCAGCCTGATTATTTTTAACACATTAGGCGGCGAATTTATTCCCACATTGGAAGAAGGAGATTTTGCAGTAGAAACAAGGTTATTAACGGGCAGTTCATTAAGCCAGACAATTGATAAAATAACCCAGGCTTCCGATTTACTGATGAAAAAATTTCCCGAAGTAAAAGAAGTGATTGGAAAGATTGGCGCCTCTGAGATACCAACCGACCCTATGCCCATAGAAGCATGTGACATTACCATTCTTTTAAAAGATAAAAAGGAATGGACCAGTGCACATAACCGGGAAGAACTGGCAGAACTGATGCAAAAGGAACTGGAAAAAATTCCCGGTGTTTCCTATGGGCTATCTCAACCCATCCAACTTCGTTTTAATGAATTGATTTCAGGTGTTCGGCAGGATGTAGGTATTAAAATATTTGGCGAAGACCTTGATGTGCTGGCAGACCTGGCAAAAAAAATCGGCGTTATTGTACCTACAGTAAAAGGCGCAGAAGATTTATATGTAGAACAGGTGACTGGTCTGCCACAGATTGTGGTTAAACTAAACCGGGATAAGATTGCACAATTTGGTTTAAATGTTGAAGATGTAAACCGCACCATCAGTGCTGCTTTTGCAGGAGAAGCAGCAGGTATTGTATATGAAGGTGAGAAACGGTTTGATATGGTGGTAAGATTAGAAAAAACAGGCCGCCAGAGTATTGATGATGTAAAGGGTTTATTTGTTGCGGCCCCTGATGGTAACCAGATTCCATTGGAACAGGTAGCCGATGTCAATTTGCAGTTAGGCCCTAACCAGATACAACGGGAAGATGCCAAGAGAAGAATCATTGTAGGTTTTAATACGAGAGGCAGGGATATTTCATCAGTTGTAAAAGAAATGCAGGAAAAAATTGAGAAGCAGGTAAAAATGCCACCTGGTTATTTTATTACTTATGGCGGGCAATTTAAAAACCTGGAAGAAGCTAACAAAAGATTATCTGTTGCTGTCCCCGTTGCATTGGCATTAATTCTTCTGCTGCTTTTCTTTACGTTTGGTTCAATTAAATATTCATTACTCATATTTACAGCTATACCCATGAGTGCTATTGGTGGTGTATTCGCCTTATGGTTCCGGGGTATGCCATTCAGCATTTCGGCAGGCGTTGGTTTTATCGCTTTGTTTGGTGTGGCTGTATTAAATGGTATTGTGTTAATCAGTGAATTTAACCGGTTAAAAAAAGAAGGCATGACAGATATAAATGCAATTATTTTAAAAGGAACCTCTGTAAGATTGCGACCGGTGTTAATGACCGCAGCAGTTGCTTCATTAGGCTTTTTGCCAATGGCATTATCTACAGGTTCCGGGGCGGAAGTTCAAAGACCGTTAGCAACTGTTGTAATAGGCGGATTGATTACGGCCACATTTCTTACGTTGGTAGTTTTACCGGTGTTGTACACATGGTTTGAAAAGATAAATCCGAAAGCTAAAAAGTCTTCTGTTGCAAAGGGTTTAGCCTCATTGCTTATCCTGTTTTTAGCCTCATCATTCGCTGCAAATGCTCAGCAACCAAAGACAATCATAAATCTTAATGATGCCGTTTCATCTGCTATGAAGAATAACCCTTTAGTAAAAGTGGGAACGCTGGATATAACTTACCAGCAGCAGTTGAAAAAAACAGTAAAGGATTACGGCAAAACAAATGTGGGTCTCACATTTGGTCAGTATAACAGTCGTATTGCTTATGATAATAATTTCAACATTAATCAGGGCATACCGAATCCTGCCTACTTTAAAAGTCTCATACGGTTATCTGAGTCAAATATCAAAAGCAGTGAACTGCAACTGAAAATTTATCAGACTGAACTGGCGGCGAATACAAAAACATCGTACTACCAGCTAAGTTTTTGGATAGAGGAAATAAGATTGCTGAAAGAGTTGCTGGCTATCTACGAAAATGTATTGAGGGCATCAGCATTACGGTACAAAACGGGTGAAACAAATGCATTGGAAAATTATAATGCTGAAAGCAAGGTGAATGAGATAAAGGCGCAATTGAGAAATGCAGAAGAAGATTACCGTATTGAATTAAACCGTCTGAAAGTGTTTACTGCAGATTCTTCTGTTACGGCTATTGCCGACACTTTACTTGTTGAAAAACAGATACAGGTAAATTTTGATACTGCTGCCATTGCTGCCAACCCTACACTGGCATTTATTAAACAGCAAATTGATATTGCAAACAGAGAGAAAGCTGTTGAGCAATCGAGATTAAAACCTGATTTCTCAGTAGGCTATTTCAACCAGTCGCTGGTGGGCTATCAAACCGTAAACGGTGTTGATAAATATTATGGAGTTGGCCGCCGTTTCCAGGGTGTTAATTTGGGCATCAGCATTCCCATATTTGCCAGGGCGCAAAAAGAAAAAGTAAAAGCGGCAGAAATAAACCGGGTGCGTCGTGAAGCAGAACTGACCAATTATCAATACAACCTGCAGGCCGAATTGACAAGGCTGTTTGGCGAATTGCAAAAACAAAGAGTTCAAATCAACTACTACCGCAATACTGCTTTACCGCAAGCCAATCTCATCATCACCCAGGCACAAAAAGCTTTTACTGCCGGCGAAATCGGTTATTATGAATTAACGCAATCACTCAATAATGCTGTTGTTGTAAAACAGGAATACACAAAACTTTTAAACCAATACAATCAAACCGTTATTGCTATCGAATTTATCGGCGGCATCAATTAATAAGAACGGGCTAAAATAAAATTAATATGAAACAGAAATTTTTAAGTTCATTGGTTATACTCACTACGGCCGCTATATGCCTTTCATCCTGCTCTTCCAAAGGAAGTGCCGAAGCTGCCCCGGCAGAAGAAACGAAAACCGAAGAAGCAGACATGGTGGATTTGTCTGAAGACCAGTTTAAAACCGTCAACATACAATATGGCGCTGTTGAAGATAAAAATCTCAGCAGTATTATCCGGGCATCGGGAGTACTCGATGTTCCTCCGCAGCAGTTATTAACTGTTTCTTCTCCCTATGGAGGTACTTTAAAAAATACTGATTTGTTACAAGGCAAGCCAGTAGTAAAAGGCGAAGTAATAGCCGTACTCGAAAACCCTGAATTTATCCAGCTTCAGCAAGATTACCTGGATTATAAGAGTCAGTTGGTTTATCTGAAAGAAGAATTTGAACGGCAACAGGAACTGGCAAAAGAAAATGTGAATGCAAAAAAAACATTGCAAAAAGCCAGCAGCGAGTACAATAGTATGATGGCAAGGGTGGAGGGTTTAAAATCAAAACTGCAACTCATCAATATAAATCCTGATAAAATCAATCCGGGAAACATATCCGGCAGGGCAAATATTTATGCTCCTATATCAGGCTATGTTACTAAGGTATTGGTGAACATAGGCAAGTTTGTAAACGCTAACCAGGAGCTATTTGAAATTGTAGATACCCGCCACCTTCATGCAGAGCTTATCATTTTTGAAAAGGATGTTCCGAAATTGAAAATAGGCCAGAAAATCCGTTTTGTGTTGAATAATGAAACAAAGGAACGTTTTGCCGAAGTGCATTTAATTGGACGTGAAATCAGTGCTGAAAGAACGGTTCGGGTGCATGGGCACCTGTTGCAGGAGGATAAAAATTTATTACCGGGTATGTACCTGAAAGGAATAGTAGAAACAGGTGTTGCTACCACCACCGCTCTGCCTGACAAAGCGATTGTACAATCCGCAGGTAAATCTTACATTTTCATTGCGGCAAATGAAACAAAAGAAGAAAAGAAACCTGCTGATGGGAAAAAGGAAGAAGCTACTGAAAAACATATTCCGTTTAAAAGAATTGAAGTAACAACAGGCGTTTCAGAAAATGGTTATACCGAAGTGATTTTGCCCGAAGGTTTTGACAGGAAAATGAAAGTGGTGATCAACGGGGCTTATGATTTATTATCAAAGATGAATAACGTAGAAGAAGAAGAATAAAAATTACATGGGTCGGAGCCCTGCCTTGTTTGCCCCGTTTTAAAAATGGAAAACCTTGAGTGGCAGGGTTTCCGTACCCACCAATAATTAGATAATAATAAATACAGTATGGATATACAAATTGAGTTAATTATTGTTGCCAAACTTGTCATCTCATTTCTGCTTGGTGCTTTTATCGGTCTTGACAGGGAAAAGCATGGCCGGGATGCCGGCATAAGAACCTATGCTGCCGTTTCTATTGGTGCTACTTTATTTACTGCTGTTGCAGCTCATCTTGTAAGCGATGTTGCTGCTGCGTCAAGAGTGATAGCTAATATTGTTACAGGTGTGGGTTTTCTTGGGGCTGGCATTATCTATCGCAACAGCAGTGCCGGAACATCGCATGGGTTAACAACAGCAGCCACTGTTTGGTGTACCGCAGCAGTTGGTGTGGCAGTAGGGCTCAACATGTTCATTATTGCAATTGTAGGGGCAATAGCTTTGTATTTCCTGCTTTCGTTGCATCACCAGCATTGGTATGTAAAATGGAAAAAGAAAATGATAAATAAACACAACGAAAAAGATAACACTGATTAATTTTTTAAAGCAAAATTGTATAATAACAGTATCGGAAAATGTACAGCATTATAACAGGCACTATATTATTAGGCATTACTCATGCACTTATTCCAAACCACTGGTTGCCATTGGTGGCTATTGCCAGGTCGGAGAAATGGGAAAAGTATGAATTGATGCTGGTAGCATCTATCACAGCATCTGCACATGTGCTGGGCACTGTTATTCTTGGTTTTGCATTGGGAATGGTTGGTTCAAAACTGGCACATCAATATGAAGGATATGTGCATGTAATTGCACCGGTACTATTGATAATATTCGGATTAATCTATTTTACTGTAAACCTGCCGCACCATCATCATGCTGCCAATAAGGATGTACAGCAATATAAAAAATCGAAAACCAAGTGGGTGTTGATTTTTGCAGCTACCATGTTTTTATCTCCCTGCCTGGAAGTGGAAAGCCTTTTTCTGGCAGCAGGCGCCTACGGGTGGGATGATATTTTGCTGCTGGCTTTGGTGTATGCAGTAATCAGCATTACTGGAATCATTAGTCTTGTAATGCTTGCATTTAAAGGAGTGCAGATGATGAACTCACAATTTATTGAGCACAACGAAAAACGAATTACCGGAATGGTATTAATTATAGTAGGCATCATTACATTTTTTTTACATTAAATAAGTTTTTATGGCATATAAACATGATGAAACAAAAATTGCAGAGCAGGAAGCCTGCTGCGACTTGGATAAAAAGTTGAATGAAGTAAAAGTGGTGCCCATGCACAGCAATGATGACGGGCACAATCACGGTGGTCAAGAAAAAGATGAACCCGGATGGAAGACCCATTGGGATTTGCTTTTGGCATTGTTTATATTAATAGTGTTACTTGTACTGGAGTATGGCTTCAAAATAGAGTTGCCTAAAATTCCATCACTGGTAATAAATGGCATAGCCTATATTCTGGCAGGCCGGAAAGTCATAGACCTTGCTTTCCGTAAATCAAAGCGGGGTGACTTCTTTAATGAGTTTGTCTTAATGAGTGTCGCAACTATCGGAGCATTTATAATTGGCGAATATGAAGAAGGTGTGGCAGTAATGGTATTTTATCAAATCGGGGAATGGTTCCAGGATGCAGCAGTCAACAATGCAAAACGCAGTATTAAAGCCCTGCTCGATGTAAGACCTGATGAAGTAACAGTGATCCGAAATAATGCACCGCTTGTTGCTGACCCTTCCATTATAGAGTTAGGGGAAACCATTCAAATAAAGCCAGGAGAAAAGGTTGCTTTAGACGGAGAACTACTTTCAGAGAATGCTTCTTTCAATACCGCTGCGCTTACAGGCGAAAGCAAACCCGATACAAAGTATAAAGGAGAAACCATTTTAGCCGGGATGATAAACCTCAACACCGTTGCAGAGGTAAAAGTAAATGCGCTGTTTAAAGACAGTAAGCTGAGTAAGATATTAGAAATGGTGCAGGATGCTACTGCGAGGAAATCACAAACACAATTATTCATTTCAAAATTTGCAAAGGTTTATACCCCAATTGTATTTTTCTTAGCCGTAGCAGTATGTTTCGTTCCTTATTTCTTTGTTGATGATTATAATTTTCAAACATGGTTTTACAGAGCGTTGGTTTTTCTCGTTATTAGTTGCCCCTGTGCATTGGTAGTATCTATTCCATTAGGCTATTTTGGAGGTATTGGTCTGGCATCCCGAAATGGTATTTTGTTCAAAGGGGGAAACTTCCTGGATGTAATGACAAAAGTAAATGCGGTGGTAATGGACAAAACCGGAACGCTAACGAAGGGAGTTTTTAAAGTGCAGCAAGTGGTCCCGTTAAATATGGATGAGAAAGAATTAGTGAAACTAACTGCCGCATTGGAAAAGAACTCCACCCACCCAATTGCAAAGGCAGTAACCGAATACGCCGGTGATATTGTGAATGGTATTAAAGTGGATGGAGTGGAAGAAATCTCAGGTCATGGTTTAAAAGGGAACATTGATGGAAAGGAAATGCTCGCCGGAAATGTTAAACTGCTGAAGAAATTTAATATATCTTATCCATCTGAGATAGAAAAGATAGTTGACACCATCGTTGTAACGGCTATCAATAATCAGTATGCTGGCTACATTACTATTGCCGATGAAATAAAAGACGATGCAGTACAGGCAATAAAGGACATGCACAGCCTGAATATTAAAACGGTGATGCTCTCCGGCGATAAGCAATCGGTAGTAGATGAAGTGGCAAAGGCAGTAGGCATTGATGAAGCTTATGGCGATTTGTTGCCTGAAGGAAAAGTTGAGAAAGTACAGCAACTAAAAAATGAGGGAAAGCATATCGCTTTTGTTGGTGATGGGGTAAATGATGCACCGGTAGTTGCATTGGCAGATGCAGGAATAGCAATGGGTGGTTTAGGCAGCGATGCCACAATTGAAACTGCTGATGTGGTCATTCAGAATGATCAACCCCATAAAATTGTTTCAGCAATCAAAATTGGAAAGATAACCCGGAGCATTGTCTGGCAGAATATCATTATGGCAATGACAGTTAAAATATTTGTGTTGATTTTAGGCGCAGGTGGAATTGCCACTTTATGGGAAGCTGTAATAGCTGATGTGGGTGTTGCTTTACTGGCGATATTGAATGCGGTGAGGATACAGAGGATGAAGGTTTAAAAGGTAATGTTATGCGGCTTGTTCCATTATTTAAGCATTTGCTTAAATAATTATTTACCTTATCTTTGCCCTCATGGAAAATAATACTTGCATCAGGCTATTTGCAGACCATGAACAAATAAAGAATTGTAAAGGAAAACTGAAGACTGCCCAAAAGTCATTTGCAAGCCTTTCTAATGTGTTGGCTTTAGCAGGCAATGAAGTAAGGCTGAAGATTATCTATTTACTGGAAGAAGAAAAAGAATTATGCCCCTGCGACCTTTCTGATATTTTAGGCATGAGTATCCCCGCCGTATCTCAACATTTAAGGAAATTAAAGGATGGAGATATTGTTGAAACCCGGAAAGAAGGACAAACAATTTATTATTCTCTTACACAGGATCACCTAAAGATATTAAAGGCTTTCTTTAAACATATTAATGTAGAAACTCAAAAACTGGAAACAGTATGATCAGTATAAAATCATCAGGCACATTTACCGGCGCAGGTGTTCTTGCTGCTATTGCAGCTTCGCTTTGTTGTATCACACCTGTTATTGCACTGCTTGCAGGTAGCAGCAGCATTGCTGCTAACTTTTCATGGGTAGAACCAGCAAGACCTTATTTAATAGGTTTATCAATTGCTGTATTAGTCTTTGCATGGTATCTTAAATTAAAACCAGCTAAAACAAACGATATGGATTGCAATTGCGAAACAACTAATAAGGCTTCATTCCTACAATCCAAAACGTTTTTAACAATAGTAACTGTTTTTGCTATACTGATGATGACTTTTCCGTTGTATGCAAAAGTGTTTTATCCAAAACAAAAAGCACAGGCAACACTTGCAGTGGTCGATAACAAACAACAGGTGAAGTTCACGATACAAGGCATGACTTGCGAGGCATGTGAGGAGCATGTAAACAATGAACTGTCTAAAGTAAATGGAGTATTAGCTTATAAAACTTCTTATGCCACCAGAAGCAGCTTAATCACATTTGATCAATTAAAAGTTGATGTAAAGACAATAGAGGCGGCCATTAATAAAGCAGGGTACAAAGTAAAAAGTTATGATGTATTGAAGAGTTTTTCAACTTTTAAAGCATCAGGAAGTTGTAGCTATTCTACGAAATCTTGTTGCGATAAAAACTAATAAAAATGGAAAGCACACTGACATTACAATCTGTAATCAATTGTCCTGAATGCGGTTTTCAAAAAGAAGAAAGAATGCCAACGGATGCTTGTCAATACTTTTATAAATGTACAAACTGTGGAACTGTACTAAAACCAAAGCAGGGAGATTGTTGTGTATTTTGTAGCTATGGCAATGTTGTTTGCCCACCTATACAGATGAATAAATCTTGTTGCAGATAACATGGTTATAATAACATTTATCCTCTCTTTATAAAAGCAAACTAAAATATAAACCAATCCCTCGCTGCTAAAAGACAATCGATTAAAAAAAACAATTCACCGCAGCATAGCGTTGGCTTGATATTAGTATTTTGGTTAGCTGCTGTCTATTTTTTTCGACATCAGCTATATTTTGATCACAGTTGGCTGATTCGTTTACTTCATTATATCAACCGTCTGGTATGAGCATCTTTCTAAAGAAGCTATTTATTGTCATTCACTTCTATGATAAAAGTCATGGGGCGTTTTACATATTCATCGTTACTTTACGATGAATTAAGAATAAGGTTATGAAAACTTATATCAGCTACGTTGTACAGGACGAAAAAGGACACAAACACCTTTCAGAAGTTCTTGAAAGTAAAAGCCCTCCCTACAGTTATTCAAACGACACACAGGTAGATGAAGTGATGAAATGGGCCGATAAAAAACGTAAAGAATTAAGGAAGGAAGAGAGCCTCGTAATAACCAGCATGTTCAAATTATAGACTTGACAGAAAAATAATTTGGCAGCAATTTTTAATATCGTAATATTGCGATGAAATGGGAATTACAAAGACAGAAATATTTACTTCAAAGCAGAATAAACTGGCAAACCTTCTTAAAGCGCTGGCTCATCCTGCACGTATTGCCATCATTCAGCATTTGATAAAGGCTGAACATTGCATTTGTGGTGACCTCGTAGAGGAATTAGGATTGGCACAAGCGACCATTTCGCAGCATTTAAAGGAATTAAAAAGCATCGGCATCATCAAAGGATGTGTTGAAGGCACAAGTGTAAGCTACTGTATTGATGAGAAAGTATGGCAGCAGGTAAAGCAAGAATTTGAAGGCTTCTTTATCTCCTACCACATAAAAGCGGGATGTTCTTGATTTTTTTTATCCTAAATCATCGGTATATTACGATATTACGATGAAGTAATTAGTCGAACCAATTTTGTATTAAGTAATCTATATATACAATGAAATTATCAGAAATTAAAAGGCACCTTGCGACAGCCGAAACCCTCAATTTCAGACTGCCTTCAGGTGCTTATGTTCCAGAAAATTTTCACGTAACAGAAATTGGAATTGTTTCAAGACACTTTATTGATTGCGGAGGTACTGAACGTCTTGAAAAAGTTGTAAACTTTCAACTTTTTGATGCAAACGATTATGACCATCGGCTGAAACCGCAAAAGCTAATTAAAATCATCGCTCTTTCAGAAGAGAAATTAGGTTTAAATGATTTGGAAATTGAGGTTGAGTATCAATCAGAAACCATCAGTAAGTATGGCTTGCATTTTAATGGCAAAGATTTTCAACTTGTACCCAAACATACAGCCTGCTTGGCAAGTGATGCATGCGGTATTCCTTCTGTAAAACAAAAAATACAATTGAGTGAATTGGTTACGGCAGATGAGGGCAAATGCACTCCGGGCGGAGGTTGTTGTTAATTGTTAAACCAAAACTTATAGAAAATGAAAAAATCAGTTATTGCTTTATCAGCAGTTGTTGCATTTATAACGTTAATTTCTTTTAGACCGGTTTCGGCTCCGCCGAAACTTTATCCTGAACTGGAAACATATTTTAAATCCGTAACCAAAATGGATTTTTCGACAGAGCATGTACAGGCTTTAGAAAACCTGAAATCCAATATCAGCTTTAGCACGATGGATTATTCGGATTATAATGTTGTTTTCTATTGCAGTGAAAACTCCTATCGAAGTCAGGCTTCACAAATCCTACTTCAAACTCTATGCTATTCAAGAAAATTCAAAAAAGTAAAATCGTTTTCGGCAGGTCTCAGTTCAACTGAAGTAAGCCCTGGGCTTATAACTTATCTTACAAAGATCGGGTACAGAATAACAAAGACGGAAAAAAACGGTAAAAGCGCCTACGAAGTTCGGTTCAGTGATGACGCTTCTCCTGTCATTCTTTATTCAAAAACGACTGATGACCCATCTTTACCTAAAAAAGATATAACAGCTGTTATTGTATGCGATATAAAGACTGAACCTGACTGTGCAAATATTAAAACAGAATTCACACCGTTCCACCTAGCCTATACCAAAGTGAGTGATACAGATGGGGAAGAAAAAGTTGAAGCTTTAGTAAAAGAAATGGCTGCGGAAATGTTATATGTAACTAAAAAGTAAATCTTGAATAAATGAGTGCAAATAATTGTGCCCCGGCATATGAAAGGAAGAAACTTAGTTTTTTAGACAGGTACCTGACCTTATGGATATTTCTTGCTATGGCCGTGGGTGTGGCAATTGGTTATTTTTATCCATATTCATCAAAGTTTATCAATTCATTTTCTTCTGGTACAACCAATATTCCTTTGGCTATCGGATTAATCTTAATGATGTACCCGCCGTTTACGAAAGTGAAGTATGAAAATCTAAAAGAGGTGTTCAAAAACACCAAGATTTTAGGAGTGTCTTTATTCCTTAACTGGGTAATTGGTCCCATCCTTATGTTTCTACTTGCCATTACATTTTTACAAGGTTATCCTGAATATATGGTCGGTTTAATTCTCATTGGCCTTGCCCGTTGCATTGCAATGGTTATTGTTTGGAATGAATTAGCAGAAGGCAGCAGGGAGTATGCAGCAGGTCTCGTCGCATTGAACAGCATTTTCCAGGTATTGATGTTCAGTGTCTATGCTTATGTATTTATCACAGTTCTACCCCCTTTATTTGGATTTACAGGTTCAGTGGTCAATATCACAATTAGACAGATAGCAGAAAGCGTTGCAATCTATCTGGGTGTTCCGTTTGCTGCTGGATTTTTCACAAGAAAAGTTTTATTAAGCGTAAAGGGGGAAGAATGGTATCAAACAAAATTCATTCCTTTTGTCTCTCCCATCACATTAATTGCTTTGCTGTTTACCATAGTTGTTATGTTCAGCCTCAAAGGAGAATTGATTGTGCAAATTCCGTTTGACGTTCTGCGTATTGCACTTCCGTTGGTAATCTACTTTGCCATTATGTTTTTAGTCAGCTTTTTTATTGGTAAAAAAATGGGTGCTGATTATTCAACAAATGCCTCCATTGCTTTTACTGCAGCTGGTAACAACTTCGAATTAGCTATTGCAGTTGCCATTGGTGTATTTGGTATTAACAGTGGTCAGGCATTTGCTGGTGTTATAGGGCCATTGGTTGAAGTACCAGCGCTGATTGCATTGGTGAATGTTGCTCGCTGGCTTCGCAATAAGTACTATACAAAATCACAAATCGCTTAATAAAATATCAAAATGAGAATCGCATTATTTTCCGACATCCACGCCAATCTTCCTGCACTGGAAGCATGTTTTAAAAGTATGGAAGAACAAAAACCAGATGCCATTTATTGCCTGGGTGATTTGGTTGGTTACAATATCTGGCCTAATGAAGTGATAAACGAAATAAGAAAAAGAGGTATCCCTACCATTGCGGGAAACTATGACCAGGGAATTGGATTAATGAGTGATGAATGTGGATGTGCTTACAAAACCGAACCCGAAAAAGACATGGGTAAAATTTCCATTTCCTATACCAACTCATTAGTAAAACCGGATGAAAGAAAATACCTGCGTACACTTCCTGCACATATAAAAGTAGAGTTTCAACTCAACAATGATAAGTTGAACTTATTATTAGTACATGGCAGCCCAAGAAAGATCAATGAATATTTATTTGAAGACAGGGATGAAAAAAGCTTATTAAGAATAATGGAGCAGGCCGATGCTGATATTATGTGCTTTGGTCATACACATAAACCTTACCATAGGATATTGCCAACAGAGCAAGCCGAAAATACACACTTCCGTCATGCAATTAATATCGGTTCAGTAGGCAAACCAAAAGACAGTAATCCAAAAGGATGTTATGTAATGCTTACCATTAATTCAGATAGCAGCATTAGCAATAAGGATGCTGTGCAGGTAGAATTTATCCGCTTTGAATATGATGTAGAGAAAGCCGCCAAAGCAGTTGAAGATAGTCCACTGCCGAATGAATATGCTGATATGCTAAGAAAGGGATACTAACAATTACATGCAAAGGTTGGTCGCTATCCGGCTCTTGCTTAAATTAATTGAATAATTGGAAAAAAGATTCAATATGATAGTTATTGACTGAGCAATAAACTATTGGCCACTTTAAAACTTACGACTATTTCTTTCTTCCCTTTTAATTGCAGTGTAAAGGTCTGATCATATTCTTCAATACTCCTAATCTTGATTGAATCGCCCAACGACATGCCTGCTTTGTCCAGGTAGTTCAGAAAAGCTGCAGAATGATCCGTAACGCCTGTAAAAGTTCCTTTATCACCATCTTTAAGTGTGGAAAGTAAAACAGATTTTGATTTAGGTAAGACACCATTGGCGTCCGGTATTGGATCACCATGTGGATCTGCTTTGGGATATCCTAAATAGGCGTCCAGTTTATTTACAAGAGCTTCGCTGTGTATGTGCTCCAGTTGCTCTGCTAGGTCATGTACCTCATCCCATCGAAATCCAAGTTTATCAACCAGGAACACTTCCCAAAGACGGTGGTTTCGGATAATACCTACCGCCACTTGTTTGCCCTTTTCTGTTAGTCTAAAACCTTTCGACTTTTGATAGGTTACTAATTTCTTCCCAGCCATTCTTTTAAGCATGTCAGTTACAGAGGGGGCATGTACGCCCATAACCTGGGCAAGAGCAGAGGTAGCTACCACTTCACCATTGGTTTCCTGCAACTTATAAATGGCTTTGAGATAATTTTCTTCAGTAAATGAATGCACGGGTTTGAATTATTTACATGAAGATAGGAAAACGACTATAAAAATTTAATTAGATTAGCCTAATTTTACTTTTATATTAATCTAATTATCTACTTTTACCTGTCTTTCAAACGATATGAAAAAAATAAAGGTTATAACTGCTATCATCCTGGTCATAATTGCTGTCGTGGCCTGTGAGAAAATACTTCCACAAGCACCATCTGACGACGAGCTGCTTGATGGTCCTGTAGAAGGACTTAATTATGAGCAGAACCGGAGGTTCCTTGCAGGTGATGTGGCCTTTAATGACGAAGTATTCACGTCTCAAACCGGTTTAGGTTCCATATTCGTGGCTACCAGTTGTGGCAGTTGTCATGCTGGAGATGGCAAAGGACATCCTTTCACTACATTGACAAGATTTGGACAGATTGATAGTACTGGCAACCGGTTCCTGCATTTAGGCGGACCGCAATTACAAAACAGGGCTTTGCCAGGTTATACATCAGAACAAATACCGGCAGGAGCCACTTTCTCAAAATTTACTCCGCCTGCCAATACCGGTTTAGGTTTTCTGGAATTGGTTTCCGATGCTGATATTTTGGCAATGGCAGATCCTACAGATGCAAATGGAGATGGAATTTCTGGTGTGCCGAACTGGATAACTCTGCCATCATTTATTGATCCTAATCCAAACACTATAACTCAAAATGGAAAATATATTCATCGTTTTGGTAAAAAAGCAGCGGCCCATAACTTACTACATCAAACTGTAAACGCCTACAACCAGGATATTGGTATTACTTCTACTTTTCAACCAAAAGATGTTTATTCAGGATTGAATATTGACCCTGAAATTTCTGACTTAACAATCCACAATGTTGTTTTTTACCTGCAAACATTGAAAGCACCCATTCAAAGAAATCAAAATGATGTAGCGGTAATGCAGGGAAAGAACTTATTTATTCAAACTGGTTGTGAAAGCTGTCATAAGCAAACTTTGAAAACCGGGTTTTCAACTGTTGCGGCCTTATCTAACAAAACATTTCATCCTTACACCGATTTACTACTGCATGATATGGGACCATCTTTGGATGATGGTTATACGGAAGGCAATGCCAAAACTTCTGAATGGAGAACCCCACCACTTTGGGGGTTGGGTTTATCTCCGAATTCACAAGGGGGACAATATTTTTTGCTGCACGACGGAAGAGCAAAGAGTATTGAAGAAGCTATTCAATTTCATGGTGGAGAGGCACAACAAAGCAAAGAAAGATTTCAGCAACTTTCAGTGCAGGATAAAAACAACCTGATAAAATTTTTGAAATCGTTGTAGTACTATAACAGATATGAATAGAAAAGAATTTATAGTAAAATCTTGTGCCGCCTGTATTGGTGTAACCGCCTTGTCCACCATAGTGAGTTCCTGTGCCGCTACACAATTCGCCAATGGCAAACTGACCAAAGACGGAATACTAATCGATGTAAAAGAATTTGCGTTAAAAGAAAAAGACAAATACCGGTTGTATATCGTTGTTCGAAACGAAGAATTACTTTTCCCTATTTGTGTGTACAGGTTCAGTGATACTGATTACGCCGCTCTTTGGATGCAGTGTGCCCACCAGGGTGCCGAACTGAATGTAGCAGGTGACTATCTCCAATGCCCTGCGCATGGAAGCGAATATAGCAACCGTGGTAAAGTAACCAACGGGCCTGCGGACAGAGATCTGAGGACATTTCCCGTAACGCTTAACAACAATCAAATCTTTATTGATTTAAGAAAAGTATGAGAACAACAATACTAAGCATTCTATCCCTTTTCATTTCATCTGTTGCCGTTGCTCAGATAGACCCGGCATTATTAAGAAGGGCTTCAAATGATACATCGGGATTGTTACTTAATATGGATGCGGTATATAATCGTCCCTTCCTTCAGTTAGGCAAACTGCCTGTTGCTTTAGGTGGATATGCAGAAGCCAATTACCAATATTTACAGCAAGACGGCATCTCTGAAGGACACCAGTTCCAAATGCGGCGATTGACACTATTTGTATCCTCATCAATTTCCAAACGAATAAAATTTCTTACCGAGATAGAATTTGAAGATGGAACAAAAGAAATCAATATTGAATTTGCATCTGTTGATTTTGAGTTTGCCCCCTTGTTAAACATGAGAAGCGGTATTGTTATGAACCCAATCGGTGCATTCAATCAAAATCATGACGGCCCTAAATGGGAATTTATTGACAGGCCTATATCTGCCACCCAAATGCTTCCGTCCACATGGAGCAATGTAGGCTTCGGATTGTTTGGAAAAAAATCTACGAAGGACTGGGTGTATGCTTATGAAGCCTACCTCACTAATGGGTTTGATGATAAAATAATTGACAATGCAGAAAACAAAACATTCTTGCCAGCAAGCAAGGAAAATAAAGACCGGTTTGAGGAAAGCTTTAATGGAAGCCCATTGTTCACCGGCAAAGTTGCAGTAAAAAACAGAAAGATTGGTGAATTAGGATTATCATACATGGGTGGTATTTACAATAAGTATGAAGATGATGGGTTAGAATTGGATAAAAAAAGAAGAGTAAATGTATATGCAATTGACTTTAACAGCACCCTCCCAAAAATCAATACTTACATCAATGCTGAATGGGCATGGGTGAATGTGGATGTTCCTGAAACTTACACCGAACAATTTGGCAGAAAGCAACAAGGCGGGTTTATTGACTTTGTGCAACCTGTTTATAGAAAACCCATTTTTGGTTTTGATAAGTCTGTTATTAACGCTGCTTTACGTTTTGAATATGTGGATTGGAATAAAGGAAAGTTCATGTCCACAGGTGATAATATTAGTGACGAAGTATTCTCCATTGTTCCTGCCATTAGCTGGCGACCCACTGCACAAACAGTGATTCGGTTGAACTACCGTTATAACTGGCAAAAAGATATTTTGGGCAACCCACCAGCTAAGCTGGCAGGATTTCAGTTTGGGGTGAGTACCTATTTTTAAATTTCTGCCTTAAATCGTAATGGCGCATTGTTCGAATTCTGAACTCAAAAGTTTTAGAGGGATTTTATCCGGGCAATACTTAGTTGTTTCTATTAAGTAAACTACTCTCAGGTTTGTAAGCGGCTTTAGCCATGTCAAATATTCCCGAAGATGTTCTGCAATTTGCTTAACCGTTGTATTAGGCTTCTCTTTTATTACCAATATTAGTATACCATTCTTTTCATTGATCAAGAATCTTGCTGCTTTCAGCATTGCACCTAAATACCCCTTACGGCTTGTTCCTGTGTCACACTCCATAATGATGTACTGATTCTCCTTTTGCAAAACTGTGTCTGGCTTATACCCTTTAGTGAGTTGTCCTCCTGAATTGAGAACTGCGTAACCGTCGGCACTATGTAATAGTTGTTTAAATAAACTGTCCTTCATGAATGGTTAGAATTGTTATTGTATGAGTCTAATAAAAATAATTAAAAGACCCGGCACAGTCCTTCTGCCTTATCAAACTTCCACTCTTATTATGACAGATGGCAGAACCACTGTGCCGGTCAATGATACTGGGAATTGAGCTTGGCTATTGGCAGATACAACTAAACTGTCCTGCCAGGCACAATTCCAGATAAATAAAGAAGCCATATACATTTGTAATCTAATCCTGAATGCTATATGTTGATTTTTGCTTACGGCTCAAATATGAATCTGAACAGGTTTGCAAAACGGGTTCCTTCAGCAGTGAAGGTTACCAACGCATTTCTTACAGATCACAAAGTAGTTTGTAATAAAATTAGTAACGACGGATCTGCAAAGGCGAATATTATAAAGACAGATGTACCTGATGAAATTGTTTGGGGAGTGTTATTTTCTATTGATAACAAAGAGAAAGCCTTGCTTGATAAAGCAGAAGGTTTAGGTAAAGGTTATAATGAGGGCACATTGACATTTTTTGACGAAACCAATAACTCTTACGCAGCACAAGTTTATATTGCCGATAGTGACTCTATAGATAATACTTTGCTGCCGTATGATTGGTATAAAGAATTTATTGTAAGTGGCGCTATCCAGAATAAATTACCAGCCGAATATATTTTACAGCTACAATCTATTACCTGTATTCGTGACCATGATGAAGCAAGAAGAACTAAGAATTATTCTATTCTGTTGAGCAAGTAGTATTCTCTTATTACCAGCTTTCGAATCTTTAGTCATCTTCCGTTGCGACGCTCCGTTCATCGTTCTGTTCTTCTATCATCAAAGACCCGGTGCAGTACACCTGTCTTATTTCTTTTCCGCCTGCGGCAAATAAGCCCGGAGAACTGCACCGGATAATCATTATGGGGAATTGAGATTGCTTCATTCTTCAGCAAACACAATTCCAGACAAACAAATCTCAGAGCAATTTCAAGTGATATTTCTTTGCCCTTCTCTTAAAGACACAACAAGCAGTTATAACCTGTTTTGTAAGAAAATGGGCAAAGCGAAAGCGAAGTTATGCGGCTGCATTGATGATTTATTAAATGCCAAAAAGACTACGGCATAAACAAGGCTATCCCACACTACTTCAGATTTAATTTATTCCGTTTCCTTTTTGTTTTTCCTGCAGCCGCCTTACTGTAAGGCTTTCTTTTTTTCCATTTTTTCTTTTACAAAACATTTTTTTTTCATCAGCAGAACACAGTTAAACAATCATTTTTTAAACATTTAAAATTTCAGTTATGGAAATCATCGGAAGAATTACAGCAGACGCAAACGTTAGCGAAACAAAAGCAGGGAAAAAAGTAGTGAACTTTTCCATTGCCATTAATGACACTTACAAAACAAAAGGAAGCACGGAGGTGCAAAAGTTTACGACTTATGTAAACTGTTCGTACTGGATTAATCCGGGTGTATCGGCTTATTTAACCAAAGGCACGTTGGTGGAGTGTTATGGCCGCATTGGTGCAAACGCCTGGACAACCAAAGAAGGCGAAGTAAAGGCCAGCCTCACTTTTCATGTCAATACTATTAAACTGCATGGCCGTTCAAATGGCAGCAATGCTACTCCTGCACCAGTAGTTCCAATAACTAATGCACCAGCAGCCGAAGTCGTGGACGATTTACCATTTTAATCAATCAGGCATCCTGTCATTGGCGGGATGCCTTTCATTTATTAATCATTTTAAAAATTATAACTATGGCGCACAATATTAATTTCAATGAACAGACAGGTAAACACAGTTTCTTTAGCGTAAAAGAAAAGGCATGGCATGGTTTGGGACAAATTGTACAGGATTATCCCACCAGTAAAGAAGCATTGCAATTTGCAGGGCTTGATTTTGATGTCTGCAAAAGACCAAATATTCACCGGCTTGATAATGGAAATGAAATTATTTCTACCAGTTCCTTTTATACTTACCGTCCTGATACGGGTGCAGTATTGGGCGACCGATTGGGTAAGGATTATGAAGTGGTGCAAAATACAGATGCGTTCAGTTTCTTTGATGCAATTGTTGACGGAGACGGCATACAATACGAAACCGCCGGCGCATTGGGCAAGGGAGAAAAGATTTTTATAACAGCAAAACTTCCCGGTTATATCAAAGTGGGCAATGATGATATGATTGAAAAGTATTTATTCCTTACCACTTCGCATGATGGGTTTGGCAGCATCATGGCAGCGTTTACACCTACAAGAATTGTTTGTAACAATACTCTCAATGCTGCTTTGAAAAACTGTAGTAATTCCATTAAGATCCGTCATACTGCCAATGCTAAAGAGCGACTGGAAGAAGCACATAAGGTAATGGGAATATCTGACCGGCTTTCTGTACAGTTAGAAGAGATTTTTAACCAATGGGCAAAGGTTCGCATTACTGATAAGGAAGTACAGAAGCTAATACAAATGGCTATGGTTCCTAATAAAGAGGTATTGCAAAACATTCAGAAAGGAGAAGCGGATGAACTGAGTACCTGTTTTAAAAATATGTGCGATGATGTGTATGAATACAACGTGAGCAGCCCATCCCAACAATATGAAACAACAAAGGGAACATTGTTTGGCGCTTATAATGCTATCACTGGCTATTTTCAAAATGTACGGAATTATAAAGATGATGAAGCAAAAATGAAATCTTTGTTATACGGCGGAACGGCACACTTAAGAACACAAAAAGCCTTTCAGCTTTGTGAGGATTTTGTAAAGAGTGAAATGGTAGGTATTTACAATTGATGATTATTAAGGGGCATTGCAAAATGCCCCTTAGTCTTATAAAAAAGCTGCCCCGCAACATGGTGGTAGATTTTAGAAAATGGCGGGGCAGCTTGGTTTTTTTGTTGAATTATACTAAAGTATATTTACAGGACTGATCGGACAATGCAGAAACTCTTTCAATGGCCCTGATTGGTTTTCTCACTATCCTTTCATCCCTATGTTATTATTTATAGGATGTATTGCAAATCACAGTTAAAAAGAATTCTCAGAATTACAAAAGAAAAGTGATTTAAATCTCCAAGTATTAAGTGGGGAAGCATACCTATGTTCCTAAACAGGAGTTTAAATACGTACTTTCAACTAAATAATCCCCGAATCAATCTGATAAAGCAGTTTTCTTTATTTGATTTTGTTGTTTTAGCCGGTACAAATTTTTTATGTAATGCCTGCCTTAATCTTCTGGCGATAACAGCCACTTCATGCTCTCCATGAACTGTAACTCCGGATAAATCACCCTTACCAATCACCGACTGAAAAAAACAATTTTCATGGCACTCTTTGCCGCTGTCAATATCCATTGTACCCAAAACAAAATGATAAAGCTGTTGCCCCACATTATCTACACCAGATGGTGCTATAAAAAGCGTCAGCATTTGCAAAACTTCCATAGATGCAAGATGTGAACTGAAAGCAAATACGTTTTCATGGGCATTCAAAAATTTTGATGTATCCAATCCTTTGATATATTCCGGGTCATCCAGCTTACCACTTATTTCCAGCACCGCATTTTCCGTTTTATACTGGCCTAAACATTCCAGGCAGGCTCTTTTGTAGCCAACTGTTTGTGCTTTCCAGTCAGCGCCAATAATATTTGTATTACGTTTGTTGGTACGAACCAATATTCCACCGTCAATAACTGGTATTAAATGTGCATAGGCAATGAAGTTAAGTACCTGACGGGGCCAGGGTCTATCCACACAACTGAATATTATATCGCAATCTAACGCTGTTTCAAAACCCTGCTTCTCACAAATACTATATTCACAAGAATTAATTTTAATTTTTGGTGCTGTAGCACTTTTTCGTATTCCATCAGCTACAGCAAGCACCTTAGCTCTTCCAATATCTTCTTTAAAAACATTGGTGAGCCTGTCAAGGTTTTTTTCTTCCACTCCATCAAAGTCAATTAGTGTAAAATTGGCAATGCCTGTTCTTGCCAATATTTCAGCAACAATGCTTCCAACACTGCCTAAGCCTGCGATTCCGATTTTTAAACGGGACAGGTCTTCCTGGGTTTTACTTCCCCATGCAGAAATTGTACGTAATTGTTTTGCTGAATCAAAAATGGGAGGTAACAAATAATCATTGTAAGTAATGCTAAGTTTTTTCCCAATCACCCGAACCGTATCACACCAGTTACGGTTATACTTTCTTTTCTCCTTTTCATCTTTTATCCAAAACCGTCCACTCCATGCACCATCTGTTCCTAATGTTAATCCTAACAAGGGGAAGCCCGTAAGCCCCATTACAGATGGAGAAATTCTCGTTTCTGCTATTATATCATCGTTACTCATTCCCTGCCAGCCTGATGAAGGGTGAGAATGCAAAAACGCAATACCTTCTTTTCTTTCAGCGGCTATCTTTAACACTCTTTCAAAATATTGTGGCATAAAGCCAACGTTGCCATGAACATTCCTTTCATCTTCTTCCGGTAAAATTATTTGTGTCAGTATCCCGGTAGTTCGGTTTACACCGCTGCTGGGTACATAGGTTGCAAAGCACAGGTCTTCCTGTTCATCTTCACGGATTAGGTGGGTAAAAAGCTTCTCATGGATCTCATCGGTCATTATTACGCTAAATGTCTTCATACAATAGTTGCAAATAAATTTCTAATGTGTGCCAAATAAGATTTTACGGTTCTGTCTGTTCTGTTCCACTCATTATTGAATGGCCTGCTCCAGTATTGCCATTCGGTGCCTAACGGGCTGCCATGAATGGCCCCGTATGGGTGCACACCCCCGCCGCCTGATATAGGTAAAAGATGAGGCTTAAAATGCGGCCCCGGCGGGGCATTCATCGGAAAGCTATCAAGCACCTGCAAACCCAACCATACTTTTTGCCCGGTGAATTTCCCAACCGGTATTTCGTACTCAAATGATATAAAATCAGGAGCAGGCTCCTGCACTGCATAGTCAAGAGCCTGCAATTGATTGATGAAGTCTAATTTTGCCATACGCTAAAGTTTAAGATACATTGGTTTCGCCCCTGAAGGCTGATATAAATTTTACAGCAGGACATACCATTTTTAACGGCGTGTTTGGGCTGTCTTTAAGGGAGGTCTGGCTGCCACCCGGGTTAATCCTTACAAGGTAATAATCACTCACAGGTGTTAATCCAGCCGCTTCCAGCATCTGGTTGGGAGTTAACTCTTTTTGGTCGGTAGTTTCAGGCTCGTTATCCACGAAATAATTAAACACTTCGGTTGGCTTAACCACAAAATGTTCAACACCGCCCTTTGCTAAATCAACCTTTTCAGTAAGGTCAATTTTTTCAAAATCACAGTCTTTTAATTTTTGGTACAGCCAAAAACATTCCAGCGGTGTAATACCAGCTTTTTCCAGCAGTTCCCTGCCGGTTACTACATGATGGTCGAAGATGTAGTGATGACCGTCAATCTTCACCTTATACTTCTTACCAACCGGGGGCTTCTTACCGTCTTTTGTATAAGCCTCCACATCAATGATTTCATCGTGGGGTTCCTGACCCCCTGACTTTTCTGTTTCTTTTTCCATTTTTATAAAATTTTTGTTTATACCTATATATGTTGGCTGGGAGGTTTTTTTTGCAGGTAGCCGTAAAAAAAACTATTTTACCAACATATACTAACATGAACAGGTGACAAATGAGTACAGATAAAGGCAGCCAAACTCATATAGACTGGGAAGAAATTATTGTAAGGCTAACAGCCTTTACCCGTTCATGGACAAGAGGGAAGCCCTGGTTCAGGGGAGAAAAGACCACTACTTTTCTGATGGGCAAGGAAGTGGGAGACTATGTTTTTGTAGCAATTGGCAAATACCTGGAAGAGCCGGAAAAATTTGACCCCGACAAGGGTGAATTACTGGAATATTTAAAATATAACCTGGTGCGGTCGTTTGTTGCCAACGACCTGCGAAAAAAAGAGAACAATCAAACAGATGATATTTTTGCGGAAGACAATGATGAAGATGACGAAGGGGGTTCATCTTCCTATTCTGAACGGGTACTACCTTACACCGCAGCATTATTCCCTGATGATATTGATTATAATGCTATCAAAGAATACATTGAAAAAGAAGTTCAGGGCGATGCTGACGCAGAAAATATTTTTTTGGGCATATACACTTATGGTATGAAGCGAAGGGACGTGATAGAGGAATTCACCATGACAGCAGTTGCATTTGACAACGGAATGCGGCGATTGACTACTGTTATCAATCGGGCTGCTGCTCATTTCAACAAAAACACACAAACGGTATGAGCAAAAAAACAAATCAAAGTAAATCTGATTTTGTAAACCTGTTTCTCAGTACAACCGAAAACGACAGCAACAGTAAAGAAGCTGCTAAAGCGTTTCTTGCATCCGAAGGAGTAAATACCGAAAAATTGGTTTCAGAAGGATTGAAAAGAATAAAGAAAATGCAGATGCTGGCTGATGCCAGCAGAACTGAGAATGAGATGCAGGCCGCCGAAAGTGTAAAATCAAAGGCGATTGAATGGGTTGATAATTTATTGGCCAATATCAATTTTTCATTACCGGAACTTGTTCAGAAAGAAGAACTATCTATGAGTTTCCGCAATGTAGAAAATCTCAGTAAAGATGACATTAGGAATATTCTTATCCGGCATTTTACATTGAAGTTTATGAACCAGCAGAACAATAATGAAAAATGAATTTCACATATACAGCAGCAGAACATAAAGCAAAAAAAGTATTGGATGAATGCGGATTGAATGACCCTACGGAAGAGCCGTTAAAGAGAATTATTTTCGGACGAAAAGCTTTTTACGAAGAGGTTCCGTTAGAGGGAAAAGAAGGTGAAATCGTTTCGGTAGATAACAGGTCAATTATTACAATTAACTCCAACATACAATTTGAAACAAAAAAGCGGTTTGCTGCTGCACATGAATTAGGGCATTATGAAATGCACAGGCATTTAAAACCTATTTTTTCTGATACCGAAGAAGATTTAATGAACTGGTATAAGGCAGGGCCACACGAAATGGAAGCCAACGAATTTGCGGCTGAGTTTTTAATGCCTTCTGAACTGTTTCACAAAGAGTGTGAAAGAAAAAAGTTTGAACCGAAAGTTATCGAGCACCTGGCTAACCGTTTCCAGGTAAGCAAAACGGCTGCTATCTTAAAGTTCGTAAAGCGGGGCAATCATCCTGTATTTATAATGTATTGCAAGGATAATAAAATGAAATGGTGGAAGAAGTCAGATGACTTTTATCATTTTTGTCCGTTTGAATATGATGCACCACCGCCAACCGGTTCAGTGGCCTATGAAGTGTACACAGGTAACAAAATCTATTCCGGCGATGAATCAAAACAGGATATATGGAAGTCGGACTGGTTTCAAATGAAAAATGATGATGAAGCCGATTCGAGATTTTTTGAATACTGTTTGTATGCAAGGTCTTACAACTATACTTTGAGTGTGATTTGGGAGAAATAATTTTTCCTTTCCAGCAACTTGAACCGATTATTTTCCAGGTACCAGGATATGTTTGCACAGGTAAGGATAGTTTTCTGTATCACCTATTATTTTTTTTATGTAGTCTTCTACTTTCTTTAATTCTTTCAAAAGCGCTTTGCTATATTCTTCAATGATATTATTCTCCCCATCTTTCATTAGTATTTCACTTATCTGAATAGCCTTTTTAAGAATTTCATTTTTATTAATAGGATATGGAACATTTGCCTGTAGATTATCCAGCACAAAAACCAGCATGTATGATAATCTTACAGAAGGATGAGGATGGCACTTTTCCTGATAATAAATTACTGGATTTTTATCTGTCCGGTTAATAAAATACATATACATAGCAGCCAATCCTAATGCTGCTATTTCCAACAAAATTCCTGGGTTAACTAAGTAACCTTCATTTGATTCCACTTCAGCAAATTGCTTTAAATGCAAGGCCATGCAGTAAGCGGAATTCCAATCTGCATCCAGCTCCCTCATGTGCCGTGTGGGAATTTCATCTCCTTCACATTCGTTTTGAAGATATTCAACATAGTCTGCATCTTGTCCGCTGCGCTGAATTAGATGACCTACTTCATGATAGAAATAATAGATAGTCGCCAGTTGCAGGAGAAACTTGCCCGGTGTTACTCCTCTCAATTGTGAGATTTGTTGGTAATGCTGGAGGCCGCCCTGGTTAAACTTGTCCTCCATTGGCAAATAAAAATTTTCCATCCAGGCAACTGTACCCATGTAGATCTCCACCAGATAGTAATCATTTACTTTTCTTGCCAGAGCATTTAATCCGGTATTTGTACTGTAATATAGTCTTGCAGGTTTAGCATTAAATTCAAGGTCATCTCTGTCAAGATATTGCTGGCCGAATAGAAAGAACTCATCAAATAATGTTTTCAAAGGGCTTTCTTCATTATCTGTATAATCATAAAAGTGGCCATCATCACCGTAAGGTTTTATACCCTTTCCAGAAAGTTCATCAATGACTTCTTTAATAGCTCTCATAAAATTAAAAATAACTTTTTTTTCTTCATTAATTCTACCACAAAGCTCGCCTTTTGGCTTCTGGAGCGGCCATGAAATTCCGGCATAAACCGCTGCGCTATTTATTCCGTTGCTTCATTGCCTTGGTTGCCAAAAGCCGGGTGAGGTTCCATAATTAATTTTTAAATCATTAAATGAAATGTTATGGAACAGTCAGCAATGCAATTACCGGAATGGACAAGAGTAGCAGAAGTAGAATTGGTTTATAAAACAAAAGTGAAAGCTTCGGAAAGACCCAAAGTAAATTCTTCAAAGGATATTTATAATATACTCAAGCAGGTTTGGGATGAAAATAAAATTGACATGCTGGAAGAGTTTAAAGTAATATTTCTGAACAGGGCTAACAGGGTTACCGGCGTTTACGATGCCTCATCCGGTGGTATTACAGGCACAGTGGCCGATCCACGATTGATTTTAGCCGCCGCTATTAAGTCACTGTCTGTATCAATTGTATTATCGCATAACCATCCAAGCGGTAACTTAAAACCCAGCCGTGCCGACGAGGAATTGACTCTTAAAATAAAAGAAGCGGCCAATTACCACGATATTAAGGTGCTGGATCACATAATCATATCCAGTGAAGGTTATTATTCCTTTGCTGATGAGGGACTTATATAGACCCTTTAAACCATTCTATTTCATTCTTTTAATCAAAATTTGCTATTTTGAGGAATGACCTTTGAGGAAATCCTTCTACAGTTTAAAACGGCCAAACCCTTACTGCTTTTACGGGCAAAAAATGCTGCGTTTATTATTTCTTTTTTTCAAAAAGTATTTTCTGATGCTAACATAACTACTATTACAAATAGCGAATTGCGAAGTAAACTGGAAGGCTACATGGAAGAACTGTCGTATGAAGAAAGAGATGAAGAGCTGGAGGCAGGGACATTGTTTGATGATTTTTCGGTAAGAGCAGCTCAGTATATCGATAAATGGAGCAATAGTGGTTTTTTAAGAAAATACCCCAATGACGAAGGAGAAGATCTGCATGAGTTAACGCCTGATACCATCAAAGCTTTGAAATGGCTTTCTGATCTCGAACGCAGAGAGCATGTTGGAACCAACAGCCGGTTCAAGGATATTTTTTTTAAGCTTCAGAAAATGATTGAACAAACCAATGAAGATGCAGAAGCACGAATAGAAGAACTTCAAAAGAAAAAATGGGCCATTGAAGATGAAATAAACCTGCTGAAATCAGGAAAGAAGCCATCGGTATTTGACGAAACGGAAATAAAGGAACAGTTTTACGATTTAAATAAAATGGCAAGAGAACTGCTTGCCGACTTTAGCGAAGTAGAACAAAACTTTGAGCAAATACGAAAAGATATTCAACGGAAATACACGGAAAAGGATGTAGCTAAAGGAACATTGTTAGTATTTGCCCTTGATGCTCTCGATGATATTGACCAGAAACCGCAAGGAAAAAGCTTTAAAGCATTTTGGGAGTTTTTGATGGATGAAAGAAGGCAACAAGAATTTACACAACTTACAGAAAGGCTTTACCAACTTTTAAATGAACACAATATTGATTATAATAATGATAGATTTTTAAAACACCTGAAACGTTTCCTGCATGTGTCTGGCCGAAAAGTGATTGATTCCAACCGGAAACTAAGTGAAAAGATAAGCCGGGTACTTTCTGAAAAAAACCTTTTGGAAAGAAGACGGGCTATGGAATTGATTGGCGATATACGACAGATGGCATATTCCCTTATCGAAACAAAAATTAAGGAAGACGATTTTATAGTTATTGAAGATGAGCCATACATTAATCTTTTTGACAGATGGGAACCTGGTGAGGAGAAAGACGATATTATTGGTATATTATTTCCAGACGGTAGCGCAGATGATGGAGATGCGGATTTTAAAATACTATTCGATCAGTTTACAATTGACAGAAAGAAATTATTGCAAAGAATTGATGCAATGCTCGAAGAAAAAACCCAGGTAACTTTAAAAGAAATAGTTGATGAGTATGGAATTGAAAATGGGCTAAGTGAAATTGTTGGCTATTTTTCGATAGCCACTTCAAGTACACATCATATTATAATAGAAGAAGCAAAAGAACCAATTTTAATTGGCGAAAGAAAAGTAAATGTGCCAATGGTAATCTATACAAGGCCAACAACAAAGTAATATGGAAATAAAAATCGCAAGGGCTCCATTTGCCGCCGTCATTATTAAACTATTGCAGGGACCCGTGTATGCAGATGATAAAAACATCTGGCGGGAAATACTGGGCTGGCAATCTGCCATACAGGAATATTTTGGTAAAATAGGTATGGAACTAATCATTACTGAACAGGATGGCTTTGCAAGGGTTATGCAGCCCGAAACTAATGAAAATGATGATAATCCGCTACCACGCCTTATGAAAAAACAATCCCTGAATTATGAAGCTACATTGCTGGCTGTAATGCTCAGGGAAGGACTTGAAGAGTTTGATGTAAAAAGCGAAGGAACAAAATTCTATCTCACCCAAAAAGAAATAAAAGAACGGATTGAATTGTTTTATAAAGAACAAACCAATAAGAGTAAGCTTTGGAAAGATTTATCAAAACCTATAACCAGTTTGATAAATATTGGCATACTAAAGCTGAATCGTGAGGATACTGTCAATAAGGATAACAACCAGTACGAAATAAAAAGAATTATAAAGGCATTTATCAGCAATGATAAACTTGAAGAAATAAAGAATAAGTTAAGCAACTATGTCAACCCTGTTCAGCAATAATAATTCAGATAATGGATACCGGCTAAGATACCTTGAGGTGTTTAACTGGGGTACATTTAACGGTAAGGTATATAAACTGCAGCCGGATGGTCGCACTTCCCTGCTAACCGGCGCAAACGGCAGTGGTAAAACAACGCTGATTGATGCGTTACTCACCATACTTGTTCCTACCAATAAAAGATTTTATAATCAATCTTCGGGTGCTGAATCGAAAAAGGAACGGGATGAAAATTCCTATTTCTGGGGTTATCATGGTAAAACGTTTTCGGAAGCTGAAGAAAAATCGAAGACAGAGCAGTTGCGCACCAAGGCAGATAATCCTTACTCAGTATTACTCGCCTGTTTTCAAAATTCCGGCACACAGCATACAATTACATTGGTACAAGTTAGATGGTTTAGTAATGGCGGGCTTCAGAAGATATTTATAGTTTCTCCCTACCCGCTGAATATTAATGATCATTTTGGCAAAGACCATTTTGATTTTAAAGGCGACTGGAAGAAGAAATTGGTAAAACAATACGCCAAGACCGAAATTTATAACAGCTTTAAAGAATATGCGGCCAGGTTCAGCGAACTGTTTGGTTTGAGAGATAAAGCTCTCTCACTTTTCAGTCAGACAGTGGGTATTAAAGTATTAGGGGATTTAACCAATTTTATCCGGCAGGAAATGCTGGAGGAATCAGATGCTGAGGAACAATTCAAAAGCCTCTATAATCACTACAGCGATTTATTAATTAGCCACAAGGCCATTCAAAAAGATGAAAAGCAACTTGAATTGCTGGAGCCGGTAATACAAAACAAACATAGGTTGGATGAATTGCGACTAACAAAAGAAAAACTGGATTTTATAGAAGAACAGATGCCCTTTTATCTTGGTAAAATTGAGTATGGACTCCTTGAGAAAGATGTTGAGAGACTTGAACTGGATATTGAAATTGCCAAAAAGGATAAAGAGTTAATTTCTGCTTCCGTAGATAGATTGGATAAAGAAAAAGAACAGCTTGTTATGCAACGGGCTTCATTGAATATCGACAGCCAGATTTCCCTGCTAAATAAAGATATCGACGGAGAAACTGAAAAAAGAAATCGTAAAAGTGCTGAAAATACCCGGTATGTAAAATTCTGTGAGCAGCTAAAGCTGGATACTGAAATTGATGTAGCTGTATTCAGAAATAACTACAATAAAATACTTGAATTAAATACCTCTGTTCCTGCAGAGGCTGAGAAGTTTGCTGAAAAGAAATTGAGACTAAAAATTGAGCAGGAAAGCGGAAGTAACAAAATCGAGGATCTGCAACAGCAAATTACTTCGCTTTTAGCACGGAAAAATCGTATCCCTGACGATCTGATTAATGCAAGAAAAAGGCTGGTTGATATACTGGAAACAACGGAAGATGAAATTCCGTTTGTAGGTGAATTAATCAAAGTGAAAGCAACTGAACAGCTTTGGGAAGATTCAATCGAAAAATTGCTGCATAACTTTTCGATGCAGCTGTTGATTCCGGAAAAATTCAGCAAAGCAGCTAACCAGTTTATTTATAACAATGATATGCGGACAAAGCTGGTATATCATAAAATTGACCGAAGACCATCCAACAGTATTGTACGTTGGCCAACTGAGAGCGATGCTTTGGTAAATAAACTTGAACTAAAGGAATCAGAATATTCGAAGTGGCTTGAAACCACTCTGCTTGACAGGTTTAATTATTATTGTACCGATGATTTGGAAGTATTTTATGGGTCACCAAAGGCCGTTACATCAAATGGCTTGATGCGAAATGTAAACCGGCATGAAAAGGACGACCGGCCGGGAAGATGGAATAAGTCAAAATACAGGCTTGGATGGGATAACAAAGCAACCATTCAATACTTGCAGCAGCAGAAATATAATGAAGAAAAAATACATGCTGCACTTTCCGGTGAGATCAAAGAACTGACACCGCTTATTGCTGCTTTGCAGCTAAAGGTGCAAACCATTTCTAATCTGATACAGATAAAAAATTATGATGACATAAACTGGGCGCAACATGCAGAAAAGATTAACGCATTGAATAAGCAGGTGCAGGATTTAAAAAAATCAACAGATGCTTATGGGTTAATTGAAAATCAGATCAAAGAAGTAGGAAAACAATTACAGACTGAGAACGAGAAAAGAGATGCTTTAATAACAAGGATTAGTAAACTTGACGGCGAATATAACAGCAAGAACCTACGTAAGCTCAACCTGAAATTTGAAGAGTTACAGGAAGCAGGCGAACAGGCAATTATTGAATTTTTAAAAGAAGAAGAAATTGCTTCTTCCGGCATTCAAACATTAACGCAGTTTGATAGTATGATGATGCAATCTGCAATTAAATTAAAGGCAAGGCAAAAGACAGCAGGTAATGCCGTTAATAAACTTGAACTTGATACCACTACGTTAATTGCGGCCTTTATAAATCCGGGAGAAAAAATTACCAATGAATTTGCTAACTGGAGTGGTGATGTAATGAATATTAAACCCGACCTCACAGGACTTGGTGACCTGGAAGATTTGTATAAAACTATACAAACACAGCGGCTCGTTGAACATAAGCGAAGGTTCAGGGACTATATGGATAAAAGTATGCTGGATGCCCTCACCAGCTATAGGGCTTGGCTCAACAATGAGTTGAGTAAAATTGAGGATATGATTGAGGAATTGAATGTGCCGTTAAAGAAGATAACCTTCAACCGCAATCCTGATACTTATCTTCAATTGGAATGTCGTCAGCTAAGGGGTGAAAATGAAATAAATATTTTCAGAGGTCAGTTAAACGCTGCTATACCCAATACACTGGATTTTGCAATTCAAAAAGATGAGAGTTACCGGCAGGAGGTTTTTAATAATATCAAGGAGTTAATTACTGAATTACAGAAAGAAGAAACCTGGCGAAGAAAAGTAACGGATGTAAGAAACTGGCTTGTATTCAGTGCCAGGGAATATTCTGCAATGGAAAACAAAGCAGGTCAATACCATGACAATACTGCCAGCTATTCCGGTGGGCAAAAAGCACAGTTTACATACGCTATTTTAGGTGCTGCAATTGCCCACCAGTTTGGAATATTTCAGCAAGGTAAACAGCATAAGAGTCTCCGCTTTATCACAGTTGATGAGGCTTTCAGTAAGTTAGATCCTGAAAAGAGCCGGTTCCTGATGGAGTTTTGCGCACAGCTAAACCTTCAGATATTGGTGGTTACCCCGCTCGACAAAATTAATATTGCGGAGCCCTATATTAATGCGGTTCATTTTGTGGAAATAAAAAACAAGAAAAGTTCTGTTCTGTATAACCTTACAATGGAACAATACTACGAGAAGAAAGAAAGTTTTAAACAGTTAGCCGAAACAAGAGAATGATAACACCAAATGAACTTTTTGAGAAATCTGATAAACTGTTTTATAAGGTTATCACAGCAGTTTTGAAAGAGCAGGATATTTTTCCGCTGGTCATCCCTTCGAACAAGAAGTTGTCAGGTACAAATTTCAGCGAACTCAAGGCCGCAATCGTTCCGCTTTATCAGCAATCAAAGCAAGTCAAAGGGAAAGGTTACACTATTGAGTGGAAAGAAAAAGTAGTTGACGGCACAAAGCAAAAAATACCGTCAAAAATCTTTTTTGAAGCCCTCGATGATTACCTTTTTTATACAAAGCGAACAAAAGACTATGAAGCAATTAATAATGCTTTTGATAACATAACCGCATCATTTAATAGCTTGTCAGCCTGGTCGAAAGAAAACGTTATTTTCCTACTTAACCAAGCGGATAAAATAGATGATTTAATAAAAGTCTGTATTTATTTCTGTAATAATAAACCACCTCATAATCTATACTTAAGAGAGCTGCCAATTGAAGTTCATTCTAAGTTTGTTGAGGATAATACTGCAGCATTAAAAAAGATGCTGGATGTAGTGTTACCTGACAATTGGATAAACAAACCTGAAACTGATTTTTCCAGCCGATACTACATCAAGAAGCCTAATGTCTATGCCCAGATAAGAATATTGGATGAAAGTCTGAAACCCATAATTGGATATGATGAGTTAGCATTGACATTAGAAGACTCCGCATTGCTGAATTGGAAGCCTGAAAGAGTTTTTATAGTTGAAAACAGGGCATGTTTTCTTTCATTTCCCAAAGTAAAAAATGCCGTAGCAATATTTGGAGAAGGGTTTAAAAGCAGGATAAGCAAACATATTCCCTGGCTTGCAAAAGCAGAATTATTTTGCTGGTTTGACCTTGATGCCGCTGGGTTTGAAATGCTGAATATAATCCGGCAATATTACCCCGAAGCTAAAAGTTTTTTAATGGATGAGAAAACTTACAATCAGTTCAACCAATTTTCGGTTACTTCCCAATACAGAAAATTACTATTAGAAAAATTAAATGTTGATGAGTTAAAACTATATGATTTTTTGCAAACCAATAGTAAAAGATTAGAGCAGGAACGCATAACCAATTCTTATATTTCAGAACAACTTAAATCACTCTCAGTTAGGGTTTAAAAGAATGGCTAAAAATGAAAAGCTGGAAAATGCGATTAATAAACTGATTCGTAAAGTAAGTACGTTTGAGCCCGAAAGCTTTGCCGGTTTTTTTGCTTATTTGATTAAACGTCGGCCAAAAGATTTTATAGATATAGAATTAAATAAATTCGAGTCCAAACTTAAAGACTTTTTCTACCTTATTGCACTTAATGCATTTGCAGAAAATAGAGGTTGTGAGCCGTTTGACTTTAGTCCGGCGACCATCAGCGAATTAGCTGATTTAGTAAATGAAATTCGTAGCTATTATCATGTTCAGAATTTCGAGGATTATACTGAAGATGCGGCTATTCATGAGATGGCCTTCAGAAACCATTTTGATAATGGGGTACTAAGTTATGTGGAACAGGATTTAGAAAAAATAAGAACAGTTTTTCAGCCATTTGAAGAAAAACTAAGTGAGGCTTTTGGCCTTGATATAGATTTTCTAATTGAAGTTTATAAAGCCACAGAATTAGTAACAAAAATCAGGTTCGACCAGGTAATGGAGTTTACCCATACCAAAGAGTTCAATGAGTTTCATGCAAAGTTTCATTCCAAACAAATAACATTCTCTGAAGGTATTGATCAACTGCCAGAAGAAGTCAGCGATGCGTTGTTATCATTTCATGCTAAAACACATGCTTATCTCTTGTTTTCAAAAGAGGATTTATACCATACACTTGATAAAGATAAAGTTGATAAATTCCTGAATCTGTTTTCTTGTAAACCAACCTCATTAAAATCTTTCAGATACTACACAGAAAATAACCCAATCGAACTGGCACCGATTCTGGAAATATCTGAAAATAAATACCTGCATATATGTCAGAAGCAAATCCCCATTGCCATTTACAGGCGCATGTATGATTTTCTGTCAAAGGACGAAAGTTTTAAGGACAAAATTCGTAAGCATCGGGAGAAAGAACTGGAAAGAAAAGTAGCAGGGATATTTAGCTCTGTTTTCAATGATTCTTCTTCATTCTTATATGAAAACTACTTCGTTGTTGAAGGCCATGAACAGGACTTGCTTGTCCTGACGAAAGGCACGGCTATTATTGTTGAAACCAAAGCATCTAAGTTAAGAGAGCCTTTCCGGGATATGCAGAGAGCTATTGTAAGATTAAAAGATGATTTTGAAAATTCTGTACAGTACGGATATAATCAATGCAAACGGGTTGAGAATTTATTTGCAGGCCAGGAGCGATTTGATATAAAAGACGACAAAAGAAAGGTTCTTTATACAGTAAATCCTGCCAGGTTTCATTCTGTGTTTTCCATAGTAGTTACATTAGAACGATTCGGGAGTTTGCAAACAGATTTAAACCTGCTGCTGAAAAAAGATAAGACTGATAATTATCCCTGGAGTGTTTATATTGATGACCTTGAAATTTTTCTGCTTACATTAAAGCATCACAGGCGCAATCCGCAAGGTAAATTTTTAGATTTTTTACGCAGCAGAAGACAGCTTCATGGTCACATGTATGCAATAGACGAATTGGATGTTTGCGGTTATTATTTGAAACAACCGGGAAAGTTTAAAGACTATGCTCAAATGTCTGATACACTTTGTCAGTTTTCAGTGTATGAGCAGGCAATTTTTGATGAAATTTACCACTCTGGCGGCCTACGTTTTAAGGAAGAACCTATGCCTGATTCTCACAGGTATTTCAGTTCAAATAAACCCCACTCAAAAGCAAAAGACTAACTTTTAAAAATTGTTTTTGCCTGACTAAATATTAGCCATGCAAATGGCAATACTGGTACAGATTTTACACCTGCTTTACTATGAATTTGCACGAGCGTAAATATTCTCAACGGATAGATTTTATAAAGGCATAATGTGCCCGGTCTTGCACATGGCAAGATGTACAAATGTGCCACATTTGGAATCTTGCCCTTCACTCCGAAGTCGTTTCGGGGAATTGAAACAGAAAATAATAAGCTATGAAGAAAAGTGAAAAAGAATTGAGGAAGCATTTTGTTAAGACAAGGATGAATGATGATGAGGTAAACCAGTTGCTAAAACTGCAACAAAGAACTACCGAAAAAGACACCAGCAGTTACCTGAGAAAAGTAGCGCTGCAAAAACCTGTAACAATCAAATACAGAAACGAAAGTGCAGATGACTTTTTATTAGACATGCTGAACCTGAAAAAAGAACTCAATGCAATCGGTAATAATTTTAACCAGGCAGTGCACAAATTGCATTTGCTGGATAAGATACCCGAGTTCAGGATTTGGGTGCAGCAGTATGATAGCTTGCAAAAAGCGTTAATCAGCAAAGTAGATGAAATCAAATTACGGATGAACCAACTCTATGATCAATGGTTGCAAAAATAACCATACCAAAAAGTATTGAAGCGGCGCTGAACTATAATGAAAAGAAAGTGCAAAAAGGAATTGCTTATTGTCTTCATGCAGCCAATTGTTTAAAAGATGCAAAAGACATGAACTTTTATCAGAAGCTGGCAGGTTTTGAAAGGCTGAATAGTTTGAATGAAAGAGCCAGCACTAAAACCTTGCATGTGTCTCTCAACTTTGATCCATCAGAAAAATTAGCTGAAAGTAAGTTACTGCAAATTGCATTTGACTATATGCAGAAGATTGGCTTTGGCGAGCAACCTTACCTCGTTTATAAACATGAAGATGCCGGGCATCCGCACATTCATATTGTAAGCACTACAATAAAAAATGACGGCAGCAGGATTAATACTCATAACATCGGTAGAAACCAATCTGAGAAAGCAAGAAAGGAAATTGAACAAACTTATGGGTTGATAAAAGCCGAAAAGCAGCAACAATTAAGAAGCCCAGGCATCAAGCCTATGGACATTAAAAAAATAGTTTATGGCAAAACTGAAACAAAAAGAAGTATATCCAACGTGGTGGGTGCGGTATTCAGCAGTTATAAATTTTGTTCGTTACCTGAATTTAATGCAGCACTCAAACAATTTTATGTCGTTGCCGACAGAGGCAAAGAAGAAGGCAGGATTTACAAGAACCGTGGATTGGTTTATCGGGTGCTGGATACTGATGGGAATAAAGTGGGTGTTCCGATCAAAGCAAGTTCAATTTCTTGCAAACCAATATTAGACAACTTGGAGAAGAAGTTTGCAGCAAATCAAACAGCCAAAGAAAGTCTGAAGCCTTTTGTAAAAGTAAAACTGGATGAATGCCTTGCTCAATCTCCTGCCTCAATTAAAGAACTAATGAACTATCTGAAGCAAAAGAATATCTACACGGTTCTGCGTCAGAATGCAGACGGCAGGTTGTATGGAATTACGTTTGTTGACAACCAGAACAAATGTGTTTTTAACGGAAGTGATTTAGGCAAGGGTTACAGTGTGGCGGCTATACAAAGCAAACTCCCCAACCTTCCTAATGAAAATGCAATCAGACAGGATGAAAAGGAAAGTAGTCATTCTACCGGATCTGCCGGTAAAGAAATGCCGATTTCGAAAGACAAAGAAAAGACTGTTATTGTTTCAGCATCTAAGGAAAACCTGCTCGATGTGTTGCTTACTGCAAAAGAACAATTCGGAAATACACCTTACTCACTACTGAAAAAGAAGCGAAAGAAAAAGCGGAAAAATCCAAATTCATAATTCAACAAATATTTTATGTCAGTTACAGGAGAGAATGAACAGGGGCTGCGGAAAATAATTGACCTTACAAGATTTGCCAGCATCTTTATTTTGCTGCTGCATTTTTATTATTTCTGTTACCGTGCTTTTGAGCAATGGGAAATTACCAGTACAATTACAGACAGGCTGATGAAAAATATCAGCCAGACGGGTTTGTTTAATGGAGTGTTTGCTTCAAAACTGATTGCTGTTGGTTTGCTGATCATTTCTCTGCTTGGAGCGCAGGGCAAAAAGGATGAGAAGATAAACAAGCGAAGTATTGCTGCGTATTTACTAATTGGGTTGCTGCTATTTTTCGGCAGCAGTTGGTTCTTTAGATTGAATGAAGCTGTTGAAATTGTAGCGGTCGTTTATATCGCCGTTACAGGCATTGGTTTCTTATTGATATTGGCGGGTGGTAATTTGTTGAGCCGTTTAATCAAATTAAATCTTTCTGATGATGTTTTCAATTCATTGAATGAAACCTTTCCGCAGGAAGAAAGATTACTCACCAACGAATACTCCATCAACCTTCCGGCCAAATATAATTTGAAGCGACAGATAAGAAAGAGTTGGATAAACATCATCAATCCATTTCGTGGGTTATTGGTTATCGGCAGTCCAGGTGCAGGTAAAAGCTGGTTTGTTATCCAGCATGTCATTAAGCAACATATTGAAAAAGGCTTTGCCATGTTTGTGTATGATTTTAAGTACGATGACCTAAGCAGGATTGTTTACAACTGGCTGCAGAAAAATAAGCACTGCTATACTGTAAAGCCATCTTTCTATGTCATCAACTTTGACAACCTTTCTGTATCACACCGCTGCAATCCGTTAGATCCATCCACGATGAATGATATAACTGACGCTACAGAAAGTGCCAGGACAATTTTGTTGGGCTTAAACAGAGAATGGATAAACAAACAAGGAGATTTCTTTGTGGAATCGCCTATTAACTTTGTTACTGCCATCATTTGGTTTTTGAGAAAATATAATGACGGAAAATATTGCACACTGCCGCATGTTATTGAATTGATGCAGGCAGAATATGATGAACTGTTTCCGGTACTCAATACACAACCAGAGATTGAAGTGTTGGTAAATCCGTTCATCACAGCTTATCAGAACGATGCGATGGAGCAATTGGAAGGCCAGGTAGCTTCAGCAAAAATTGGTATGGCCCGTTTGGCTTCTCCGCAGTTGTACTGGGTTTTATCTGGGAATGATTTTACATTAGACATCAACAATCCTAAACATCCCAAAATTGTTTGCGTTGGCAACAACCCGGAAAAGCAGCAGATCTACGGAGCTGTGTTATCGCTATACATTTCAAGATTGGTTCGACAGGTTAACAAAAAAGGAATGCATAAATGCAGTTTGGTTTTTGATGAATTCCCAACCATTTATTTCAACAACATTGATAGTCTCATTGCTACTGCCCGGAGTAACAAAGTAGCCACTACTTTAGCAATGCAGGATTTTAGTCAGTTGAAAAAGGATTATGGAAGAGAACAGGCAGATGTGATTGTAAACATTACCGGTAACATCATCAGCGGCCAGGTAATGGGTGAAACTTCCAAACTCTTATCGGAACGTTTCGGAAAAATTATGCAGGACCGGCAGAGTGTTTCCGTAAACCGTACCGATACCTCTATCAGCCATTCTAAACAGTTGGATAGTGCCATACCAGCCTCCAAAATTACAGCCCTTTCTTCCGGCGAGTTTGTAGGTCTGGTTGCTGATAACCCTGATGAGAAAATTAAACTCAAAATGTTTCATGCAGAGATAATCAACGATGCTGAAAAACTAAATGCAGAAGTCACTGCCTACAAAAACATCCCTGTCGTCTCCAACGTAACCCAGCAGCAGGTGACGGATAATTTTTACCAGGTGAAAATGGAGGTTAAGCGGTTGATTGGGGAGGAGGTTGAGAAATTAAAGTCTTTAAGCAGTTGATTATCAGTCAAAATGATTATATCCACAACTTCTGAATAAATTTTTGAATATGAATCAAAATTATTTCGTCAATTTTGTGTCAAATCGTTTGACGCACAAGAAAATTGACACAAATGCAGGATAAAGGAATATTGGATTTACGGAATTTACCGAATGATGAGTTTGAAGAATTATGGAAGCGAATCGTTCTACCGGACAATATAAAGACCCAGCTACAGGCACAGGTTCTTCTTGAACTTACCCTTCGCACACAAATTACATCAAAAGCCGCAGTTCCATTGCATGGGATAATTCTTTTAGTCGGCCCTCCCGGGACTGGAAAAACATCGATTGCGAAAGGTGTTGCGTCGGCTGCTGTTTCTGCGCTGAATAACGCCAAAGTAAAATTCATCGAGGTTGAACCACACAACTTAAGTAGTTCGGCTCTTGGCAAAAGCCAAAGAGAAATAAGAAGATTTTTGGAAGATGTTATAACGGAACACGCAAAGCAGGGACCGCTCATTGTTTTATTAGATGAGGTTGAAACTCTTGTTTCTGACAGAAGCAAAATGAGTATGGAAGCTAACCCTGTTGATGTACACCGGGCAACAGATGCTATGCTGGCCGGACTTGATAATTTGGCTGCAAGATTTCCTCAACTGTTATTTATTGCTACCAGCAATTTTGAAGGTGCACTTGACCCTGCCTTTATCTCAAGGGCTGATTTAGTCTTGAGAATTGATAAACCTACCCGTGAAGCATGTGAAGAAATATTAAAGGATACGCTGACAGCTTTTTCTGAGAAATGGAAAGAGATCAAAAAATTAATGACAGATCCAAAATTTCAAAAAGTGGTTGAAGAGGCTGAAGGATTAGATGGGAGACAGATAAGAAAAGCTGTAATAGGCGCACTTACATTAAGTATTGACACAGTCTTAAACCCTAATTTATTAACCAATCAAATGTTATTAAAGTCATTGAAACAAGCCAAAACAATAAAATTATGAGTGTAGTTGCAAGAAAATTTGCAGCCAGCCCTGCAAGGATACCATCAACAACCTGGCAAACAATTGTAAATATAATAGCTGCTGAATCTGATGAAGTTAAGAAGGACTTGAATGACATTGCTGGAATTGCTGCCGCCTTAATCGCTGACGAGACACCGCTTAACGATGCGATAACGATAGTAGGTAATGGGCCACGGTTAAGAGTCTATTGCTTGTATGGAGATGATGCAATCGGTGACGAGGCTAATGAAGCTTCCTTATCCTGGAAGCCTTTTGAAGGGGAATGGAAAATTTACTTCCCGGTTCACGAAGCGGATTACGATTGGGTAACAAAGGCATTAAAGGAAAAAAATAGCAGGTTCAAAACCTATAAGACCGGCGACAAAATTGAGGAAGAACAAAGTGAAGAAAACAGAAGCGAGGGCTTAACACAATTAACAATAAACATAAATAAATTAAAATAGAATGGCCAGTACAGTAACGGTATATACCTATGCCCATAGTGTTGCTTACGTAACTGAGAAAATGCTTAGTTCAATCAAACAAATTATTCGTGATGTTGGATTGGACCCATCGAAGTTTGCAAGCAATTTTAATGTCTACGATGTCGGTGTAAGAACCTGGCTTGAATCAAAGCATTTAAAGCAGGCTGTACTGGAAGTAGCTAACGCATCGGGGTCTTTGGTTACACGTTGCGACTTTTCCATTGATTATAGTTATTCAAGTGGTGAAGGCTCGATGTGGGTTGATACGGATGCAATAAAATATTCAATTACAAAGTTGGGGGTCCTTCCAAGCTCCTGTACATATAGGGTTATTTTAAGTGTAGCTCCCGGAGCGCCACATGTGGATGGCTGGAGTGATTGTGAATTTCTATCAACTGCTGGATTCGTAAAACAAAGTTTAGGAACAACAATAGGAACAAATTCAATCGGTGCACAAGCCGGTTATTGGAGGAAAGCATCATGATAACGACAAATGAAGCATTTAAAAAATTTAAGTCACGTCTCGAATTGAGAGATGCAGAGCAAAAAGATGCAAGCAGGTTACAGAAAGAAATCCGAGAGCATATTGGTAACAATTTTACAGTGAAAACTGATTTTCTTACTGGTTCTTATGGTCGTCATACGAAGACAAGGCCGTTAAAAGATGTTGATATTTTCTTTGTGCTTGATAAGGAAAAAGAAAAAAAATATTTGAAAGATCCATTATTGGTCTTGACAGATTTTAAAAAATGTCTCGCAAAAAAATACGGTGAATCGAAAGTTTCAATTGGCAGAAGGTCCGTTGGAATTGATATTGCATTAGGCACGACCGATGAAGATAAAGTATTAAGTATTGATGCTGTTCCGGCATTTGAAGTCAGTAATTATTATCAAATCCCCGATAATGTACTTGTTGATTGGGTTAAAACAGATCCGCAAATACATGCCGAAAAAGCAACACAGGCAAACAAAGCCTTTGATGGTGAATGGAAACCTATGGTAAAGATGATTAAGAAGTGGAATGAAACACAGGGTAAGCCAATAAAGCCATCCTTCTTACTTGAAGTAATGGCTCTGCAGATTTTATATCCTCCTTTCTCCGGCGGTTATGTGTATGAATTAAAAAGTTTTTTTGCGACAGCATTTGACAGAATAAGTGAGACATGGAATGACCCGGCAGGATTAGGTTCGCCGGTGTCCGACCAAATGGATTCATCAAGAATAACTTTGGCAAGACAGAAATTATCTGAGGCAGGGAAATATATTGACCAGGCAATATTATTAGAGAAACAGGGAAATCAAGGGGGCGCCCTTCGTATTTGGCGGGATAATATTTTTGGTGACATGTTTCCTCTCTCATAGAAGTTATAAAAAATGGCTACAGTAAAAAAGAAAAATTCAAAGCCCGTCTTCTCACTTGTATCGCCACAAGCGATGGGAGGAATACATGGTGGTGACGGCTATTCTTATCAAGATCGATACATCGTTTGTAATATTCCAAAATGGATTTCTGACCCCACGTTTGTCCGGCTTATGCCTGAAGGAACAGGCGATGTTGATGTTGTGTTCATACAAAATAGAAAGCATTTCTATGACCACATTCAGGTAAAAAATCATTTAGTAACGAACAGTGAATTTGCAGATGTGATTAAGACATTTTTACAAATTCATTCAGGTACGAAAAAAGTATATAGAACTTTTTATCTGGCCTGTCCGCAGGTAAGCGCCGATATAAGTACATTTTATAATAAACTAACCAGGTATAGGGATGCTCAAAAGCTATATACGGGTTCAGACAAAAAGGCTTTAAAAACTACAGAAGCCGCATTAAGGGCCAGCCTTACTAAATTAAAGCTTCAAAAATATTATTCTTTTTTTGTCAATCACTTTGAGCTTGAAATTGGCAAATATGACTTTGGAGATACTATAATTTGTAAAAGGCAGTTTGTAAGTTACCTTAATGAGCATCCCAAGTATAAAGAAAAAGTATTTGAATTATTAAGCCCTGCCTATCCACACTTAATTGAACAAATTGTTTCTAACAGAGGTAAAGTATTTACAGGTCAACTACTACATAAGCTTATTGATGAGGCAATTGCCGGGAAGAAAGCGGGTTTTAAAACTAATGTGATACATATTCATAATTGGGAGAAAGGAATATTTGAACCAAAGGCTAATATTACAATCGATTGGACAAAATATTTTGACCGCTCAATTAAAAAAGTTCCTGATTCAACACTTTGGGATGATGTTTTAGTTCCTGAAATAGTTGCTGCAAAAAATAAGCTGGCTAATAAAACGTCTGTCCGTCATATTACTTTTCGAGGCAAATGTGCTTTGTCAACAGGAATATCGCTTGGCATGATTTTTCCAGAAATTGGTAATTGGACATTTGAGTTAATGCAACCGCCATTAATTGATCCGTGGAGGTCGGATGCTGAAAAGAAATTAAAGTACAAGCCTATTTATTCAGAGATAAGCCCATCGACATTGGGCATAAAATCTAAAGGAGATGAACTAGCTATCGTTTTTAATATAACTGGAAAAGCATTAAGTGATGTTGCAGGATTTTTTAAGAGTTCCGCAATGCCACTAAAGAAAATTATCACCATCCAGCCGGAAGCAATACCGGGAACGTTATCGATTAAAAACGATTCAGAAGCTGTAGCTTTGGCAAGTGCATCAAAAGACATAATAAAAAGGATGATCACTAAATATAATTCAAAGAAGATTCATTTATTCTATTTTGGCCCATACGGATTAGCTGTTTTTTTAGGTCAAAAACTTACTTCAGTCGGTTCTATTCAGTTATATGAATTTCAAGATCCAGGATACAAGCCCTCTTGTTTATTAAAATCCTGATTTATGCATACCATTCAACAAAAGTTGTTAAGGCTTGCCGATACCTACAATATCGGTAACATGTCGTTAAGAGATGTGGCTAAAATTATTGATGTACCCCATCCGCAAATCGTTAAACATCACTTGGAGCAACTAGAGCGTAAGGAACTAATAGAATGGGATAGAGAAAACAAAACCATTGTGAAAAGGACTACAGGGGTAGTTTCTAATTCTGATTTCAGTATAGTGCCGGTGTTGGGTTCTGCAAATTGTGGACAGGCTGATATTTATGCTGATGAGAGAATTGAGGGTCATATCAAGGTATCCAGTCTGCTTTTAAAGAATAAGAAATCAGTTTTTGCAATTAAAGCTGTGGGCGCATCAATGAACAAGGCTAATATTGATGGACGAAGTATTGAGGATGGAGACTATGTAATTATTGATGCAACAGATCAAAATATCTGCAGTAATGATTATGTTCTATCTGTAATTGATGAAACGGCTAATATAAAAAAGATTATTATTGACAAGCAGTATGGACAAGTGTGTTTGATTTCAGAATCCACTCATGAATATCCTCCAATCTACATAGATGAATCAGAGGCTACAAAATATTTTGTTAGCGGAAAAGTCATACAGGTTATAAAACATCCAGTTAATTAGTTTGCTTTTAGAAAACCACCAGATGAAGTGATGCGCTAAGATGCTGTTATAAAAGCGGAGGAGGTATCACAAAAAAATTATTTCTTCTTTTCTTCTTCCACAATTCTCAACAACTCTCGCTCACTTGGCAAATTCACCAAATACTTGCTAACAAATATTGACTGCGGCAAGCCCATGGTAGCATATTTTACTAATGCTTCATTTTTACCACTGCAAAGAACAATACCAATGGGCGGATTATCTCCATTATGACTTTCGTTTTCTTTGTAATAGTTCAGGTACATGTTCATTTGCCCGGCATCTGCATGATCAAATTCGCCAATCTTGAGATCCAACAACACATGACATTTGAGTATTCGGTGGTAAAAGACGAGGTCAATACGATAATGACGGTTATCGAAAGTGATACGGCGTTGCCGGTGTTCAAAACAAAAGCCCCGACCAAGTTCAAGCAGGAAGTACTGCAGGTTTGAGATGATGCGTTCTTCAAGGTTGCTTTCGGTGTAAGGATTTTTATCCTCCAGCCCAAGGAATTCAAGAAGATATGTATTCCGGAATAGGGCCTCAGGTAAGCCGTCGGGCTGTTTGTCAAACTCATTCAAGGTGGCAGATTTGTCAGTACTTAACCCGGTCCTCTCACACAACAGGCTTTCGATGGCCCGTTTTAACGTCCTTACACTCCAGCTATTTCGGATGGCTTCTACTTCGTAAAACCGTCTTTTAATTCCGTTTTCAGCCTTTAAAAGCTCAATAAAATGGGAGAAGCTGAGTTGGGTTAGGAGGGTATTAAGATCAGGATGTGTGCCGTTGAAAGGGGCTGTTTCTGCGGGCACTGTCCGCAGAAAGTCAGTTGATTGAAAATCAATTAAGTATGATTTTGCGGACGCTGTCCGCAAAATTTGGGGATAGGCCAAATAAAAGTCTTTACACAGATATAAATGCCTCTCCCGGATCGATTTTATCCCATTCTTAGCCAGTCTTTCCGCAATGGCTTTATAGAGTCCGGAGCCATAATCGGCCCTGTCTTTGCCAGATTGTTCGTATTCCAAGATATAAAAACCGATGACCCAATTACGTAGAGTAAGAGAGGTATTCACCTGCTTTTGTGCCTGTAAAAGAAAGTATTGATTGGTTTGTTGAATTGTATTGGTCAACTGTTCCAAATTTCTCACGGTATTCATACTGCTTCATTTTATGTTTTATAAACCCGGTCTGTCATCCCACAGCTTTTTGATCATGTGGGCCTTTTGCACCTGGTCGGCTTTTATATAGCGCCGAAATGCCTTTTCTGTTTTATGCCCGCTAATTGCCATAATTAGATTAGTAGGTGTGCCATCTAAATATTCGTTTGTGCAAAAACTTCGGCGACAGGTATGTGAAGTAACCCATGCATACTTGGGCTTGATTTCTTCAGTGACCTTGTTCCCCCGTTTGTGAGTTATCTTAATTTGCTCATCAATGCCTGCCAATCTTGCTACTTCTTTGATATGATAATTGAGGTTGACATTGCTTACCTGTGGCATTTGCATGTTGTACTTGTCAATCAGGATTTTCTTTGCATCTTTCTTTAATGGCACGACAACCGTTGAGTGTGTTTTGGTTTGATTAACATATAACATACCATCTCTTACTTCCTCCGGTTTAATATCTGAATAATCACTAAACCGAAAACCAGTAAGGCAACCCAGCACAAATAAATCACGGTATTTTTCTAACAGAGGCTGTTTGGATAAATCAAGATGGTATATGGCAGAGAGTTCTTTCCAACTTAGATATATGGCATCTACTTCTTCTTCCATTACTTTAAATGCACCTAAATCCATAAAAGGGATAACCTTCTTCCGCATCCGGTCTCTCAGAAATGATTTCAAGTGTTTGATGGTTTTGCCAACACTGTTTGCTTTTAATCCTTTAATTAATTCCTTTCTCCGCACCTGCGGCATTTCATAAGTGAGATAGAATACAAAATCTTCGTAAAACTGTGCATCAAAAGAATCAAAAGTGATCGGTTCCTTTCTGTATTCTTCAAACAATCTCAGATGAGCCTTCATGGCATTAATGACATTTATGGTACATCTCTTTACTGAACCTTCTTTGCTTTTTGAATAGTCATCAATATTGCAGAAGACATCCAATGATTTTTTTTCATCGCTCATTTGTTCAAGACCCCACTTGTCGTTCCGGTTGAAATTTTCCTTCAGGAATTTCATGGGGCAGGTATTTCTCCGCTTCAATGCATAGCTCACCATGTCTTCAGCCTTACGAAGTTTTTGAGTGAGAGATGTTTCGAGTATTTGCACATCTCCGAATTCAGGGGGTAAATCTTTAGAGATTCTTCCTGTTTTTTTATTCCAGTATTGAAATGGAATACTGATGCCGGTGCTTAATACCACACGCTTGTCAGCAGAATGGCAGTATTGCAACGAGACGGGTGTAACACCATTTTTGTTTACCTTTGCCTTTCGGGCAATGAGCTTAATTGGATAACGCATAGCTTGGTCTATTTTTAGGTCTATAAAAGTGTTACCAAGCTTAATAAAGTTAGAATTGAAGTAAATGCTGAGTTGTTTATAAATGTTTAAGAACCAGCATTTAGTGTTAAGATAGATAAAGGAAAGTAAAGTTATTTTTGCGGATCAGAACGGTCTTGAGCACCGTCCGGTCCGCAACTAAAAGACCAGAATTGCGCAAAAGCGAGCAGGGATGCGAATCTCAAAAATCAAATGCTCACCAAAACGCAGAGACTCACTAAAATGCTCACCAGAATATGGTGAGTTTTTTTTGCCCCTACCTCAGCTAAGGTAGGTTGCCAACATTCTCCATTTGAAGGTTTCGACAATACCTTCTCCACAAAGCATTTCGCTTCTCTACAATGCCACCAGGCTCAACTTGTGTACTACAGAAATTTGTAAAACATTTTGAGTATGCATATGACCAAACCGACACAACGAACCAAACCCCAGTTCTTCGTTTATCCCAAACGCAAAACTTTGTCAGACGAAGAGGCTACGATTTATCTGCGCATCACCTACCAGTTTGTTACCATCGATAAAAGCAGCGGCATCAAAATTCCGTTTGCGTTATGGGACAATAAAACACATAGGATTGTTAACAGTCCGGTGCATCAGAATCTGTTAACCGAAACGCTGGATGAAATGAAGCAGAAGTTGATGGGAGCTTTTTATCTGTTGACCAGCAACAGTGCTGAGCCCACGCTTCGGGAAATGGTGGATTTTGCATTTGCCGAAGAAGGCAAGAAAACCTATTCACTATTTGGGGTGTTTAGCGATGTGCTGTTGAAGATGGAAAAAACCAATAAACTCAAGAGTCAGCAATCAAATATCCTGAAGCATTATACCTGCATGAAACATTTGAAAGCTTTTGTGAAACAGCAGTTGAATGTCAGCGATATTGCTTTTAACCGCATCAACCGGAATTTCATTGATGAGTTTGAACAGTTTCTGAAAACAGAATGCAACAACAGCCACAACTCTGCCATGAAGTTGTTGCAGATATTTAAAAAAATCTACCGCATTGCAGTAGACAACCGCTGGACTTCCAACAATGCATTTAGCGGAAAACGGCTTACGTATAAAGATGTGGATATACAGGTTTTGACGAATGAAGAAATCGAACTGATGAAAGCATTTGAACCTGCTAAAGCTTATCTGGAAAAAACAAGACAGCTTTTCCTGTTCTGTGTATTTACAGGTGTTGCCTACATCGATCTGCAAAATCTGAAACGCAGACACATTGAATATAATCCCGTCAGTAAGCAGTATTTTATTCGAAAAAAGCGAGAGAAAACCAAGGTGGAATTTTTGTTGCCTTTATTCCCGCCTGCAAAACAACAATTAGACGAATGGTTATCAGGTTGGGAAAAAGCAGAATCGGAAACATTGTTGGCACCTGTTATTTCCAATCAAAAGTTCAACAACTATTTGAAAGAGCTGATTGCGTTGCTGGGTATCAATAAGAAAATTTCTTCGCATTGCGGCAGACACAGCTTTGCAACGACCCTGGCACTTGAAAACGGCGTGCCATTGGAAAGTGTATCGAAAATGCTGGGACACAGCAAGCTCTCGCAAACGCAAAAATATGCGAAGGTAACAGCCATTAAAATTGAACGGGAGACAAGGGATTTGTTTAACTTACTAAAAAAGTAAATAATGGATTTTGAAGAAATTAAAAATAAACTTGAGGGGGTAATCGAATCTTTTCTCGACCGTATTGTAATAAATGATATCATAGGAACTTCCACTCAATTTGATCAAACTGCTATCACAAAAGATGATGTTGAAAAATACCTTGAAGAAAATCGTGACAAGTTGGTTCAGGTAAGAAATGCGATCATGCTAAATGATATCAATTTTTATAGTACAGATGCTAATGAAAAAGATCCAGATAGGATGCCAACCAATGAGTCTGAGCATGTTCATTTAGAGAAACAAAAAGATGAAGTAGTGAACTTTTTTGAAACAACAGTTTCAAAGGTTTGTCGAAAAGGTGAAAATGCATATCCTATGAATAGTGTGTTCAAGAGTATTATAATTAGGATTGATGAAAAATCAAAGCAGCTGGATTTTGTGAAATGGTTTGAGAAATATCCCAGAACAAGAGATAAAGGGTATTATATATTGCTGGGAAATGAGAGGTTTTTTTTCGATGAAATAAAGGTTGATTTTGTTGGTTATTGTGCGGATATGATCAGACATGAATTGTTATTCCGACAGGAATTATTGCAACAACTGAAAAACAGCCTTGTAAATATTTTTTCAGAACATCTTTTCCTTCCTGATCATGAGTTTTTGCCTAAAATAAAATTCAGTGGAGATAAAGTCGATATCAGTGAATTGATTTATGCGTTGTTTATTTCAGATTCACTTGAAAATCCAGAAAATGCAAAAGGTATTTTGCTTCAAATGTTTGAAATATCTCAAAGCGAGTATTCAAAAAACGTCAGTTACATCCGAAATAAAAGAAATGGTAAGAGTAAATTTTTGGTTGAGCTTGCTAAGAAGCTTGATCAAATTAAATAATTCAACGCTTCACTGAGGAATGATTACCACTATTGGGATATGTCCCAAAAAAAACCTCGAATTTTTAATTCGAGGTTTTTTTTTAATCCGGATGCATTCTTTCTTTTTTTCGCATTTTAAAATCAAAAAGAATGAAGGGAAAAAATATGCCTGCTGAATATTACGAATCAATCAAGGAATTTGTCGCCCAGTTAGTGGCACAACATCACCGCCCTGCAACGGAAATTGTATTGGACGACGTTGATCTCCGCAACATGCTCAAAATCTCCCGCCGCACCGCACTCAACTATCGACAGCAATGGGGGCTAAAATTCTATAAAATAGAAAACAAGATCTATTATTTTCTGAGCGACGTTTTGTCTTTCATCAAAGCAGATAGAAATCGGAATGACCAGGCAGAATAAAATATGCGGCTTTTGCAACAAACAGCTGGATCAAACGCACGGTAATCGCCGCTACCATCCGGAATGTGCGTATGCGAAAAAGAAGGAACGTTCGATTAATCAGTATGCAAAACAAAACCTGCAACTTGATCCGTACTGGCGCAACGAAAAGATTTTGCGGGAACTCTATCACTCGTTTGGAGAGATGGTCGAAATTGATCCATCTCTGCTTGGCAACCAGCAATTCGATTTTACTATATGTAAAACGAAACGTCGGGTAAACGGATACTGGCAAATGTTTATGCATAACTATGGCTTCACAATAAAGGAAAATCAAAAGATCATTTTATGCAAACAATAGACAACTTAGCCGATTTTGAACAATTATACCAGCGTTTATACCCTGCAAAAGCAATGAATCCTGTTACTCCGGTACAGATAACCAATCCTGTTGCAACTTCGGAAGCAGGATCAAGTAGCATCTCCGTTTGGCATGTTTTATTGGTTGGTGCGGGTGTCGCATTGTTGGCTTACGGATTTTATTCGCTCTATAGTGCCCATCAGCAATTAACGAAAGAACAGACCGCTTCTTAAAGGTGACTTTTAAGAATGTTTATTATGCGTTGTTTTTATCAAGAATTTTATAGGAGCAAGTACGGATAGTACAGATCCGGCATACATTGCATAAGCCTTTTGCAGCTTAAGATGAATCGCTTATCTTCAGGAGATAAATGGATTTATAATTGGCTACTTATCGAAAACTCCTTTTCATTGTTGTACTGGCCCTTTTCTTTTTTTTATCGGTACATTCAAAGGCGCAAAGTGGTTGTGCTGTCGTTGCCTCGTTCTCACCAGGCGTTGATACTTTTTTTACCAGTAGCCAATCCCTCACATTTACCAACACCAGCACGAATGCAGCAAGCGTACAATGGATGGTTAATAGTTTTTCCGGTCCTCAGACAAACAGCATGTCTTATTTTTTCAATCCGGGAGTCACACGAATTTCACTGATTGCCAGAAATGGTAATTGTACCGATACATTCAGCATCGTGGTTGTATGTACAGGTCCCGTGCCTACTGCTCAAAATTACTTCTCTGGGTCAATGGGATTTGATACGCACTCCGAATTATTTAACAGCATTAGTGCTGCTCCGGATAGTGGATTTTTGGTTTCAGCCACTACAAGCTACCAGGCATCGATAGGATACACAAACGGATTACTTACAAAATTGAGCAAGCAGAATTGCATCGAATGGTCGAAGTTGCTTTCATCATCCAATTCCATCAATATTTTACAAACACAGGCTTTAAGAGATGGCGGGTTTCTGGTAAGCGGACGTATCTATGATCGTTTTTTTCTGTTGCGGCTTACAGCTAATGGTGATCCTGTTTGGATCAGAAGTTATGCTACTAGTGTAAACGAACTGGCATTTAGAAAGCTGTACGAATTGTCCGACGGCAGTATTATAGCAGTTGCAAATGAATTTAATAGCGGAGCCTTCATCGTAAAAATGGATACAGCAGGGAATATATTGTGGACCCGTTATGTAAGTAAAGAAACTTTTCTGAACACAATACTAAACATCGAGTCGATTACTGAAAAAGACGGGTTTATATACGCAGGCGGTAGCTACAGAGCCAATGATCCGAATGTAAACACCATTGTTCCATACCAGGCAATTCTTACAAAACTAAATCCTGCAAACGGTACCATTATATGGACCAATGCATACAAACATCCGCAAGGGTTATCGGTTTTCATTAATGATCTTAAAATACAGGACAACTATTTATTATCTGGTGCGGCCATCAATGAAAGTGCCGGGTTTAGCGATGCGCAACCTTCTTTATTATGGTTCGACTTAAACGGTTCGCTTGTGAAATCATTGACATTAAAGAACGGAAATATTCAACAAGGGGTTTCACGCAACGTTATAACAGGTGCTTTGCCGGGAGGAAACGTGATGTTGTTTTTTAAAGGAAAGCAGAGCTTATTTCCCTTTGCAGCAAAAGATGTAGCTTATTATTTAAAGATCGGAAAAGATATGAGTCTGATCCAGGAGCAACAATCATTTACTGTTGAAACGGCGGAGATCGGTGCCTGCTTTACAGGAATTGGTTTTGCCGCAGCCGGTAATCAATACAGTAGTTTTTTCCCGTGGTTAGGCATATCTGATAATATTCATTTTTCCAAACGTGATTCATCGGGAATCAACGGTGGATGTACCTATAACACTAATAATTTTTCAACACAGCCGCTCACCCTCAATCAAGAGGTTTTCAGCTGGGTGAAAGATTCACTGATACAGGTGAGTAGCAAAACTGCGCCGGTTATTCAAATGCAGGATGCATATGTAAAAATAAAATGGGAATGCCCCGCCTATGTAGATTCGTGCAGTGTGCTTATGGTCAAAGGCTCCACTTCCATCTGTAACCTCAGCAAAACTTACACGTACAAAGCAGGAAGAAACAGTCAATGTCCGCAGGCAGTTGAATGGAGTTACAAGGGTAATCTCTCCGTTATTGCGCAAACTGATTCTTCACTAACTGTTCGCTATAACCAAGGGGGTAATTATACTATCAAAGCAATTCTGAAAAATAGTTGTACACCTGTTGCTGATTCAATGAATGTAACAGTAGTACCACCTGCTCTTACAATAAACCTTGGTGCTGATAGAGAACTCTGCGCAGGAAATAGTTTTGTATTGCGTGCTTCACCGGTATTCAACAGCTACCGCTGGCAGGATGGAAGCACTGATTCGGTGTTCAGTGTAACCACACCCGGCTTGTATTGGGTGGAAGCAACAGATAACTGTGAAAATGTATGGCGGGATTCTGTAATAGTAAAAGTTGCAGCAGGCTTCAGCATTGATGCCGGGCCCGACCGTACTAAATGCAATGCCGATACACTTCGACTTACTGCTCCTATTGGTTATCGTTCGTATCAGTGGACAACCTCTAATAACCAGACCTTCGCTGATACTGCCCGCAGTATTATTGTGAATCCGCTTCAATCAACCAGTTATTACCTGCGGGCCGAGCAGAACGCAGGTTGCTTTGGTTTTGATACCATTCTTGTTACCGTGTATCAATCGCCGGTTATTAATCTTGGGACCGATACCAGTATTTGCGCAGGCGACAGTTTGCTGTTGATAGCACCTATAGGCTTTACCGGTTATTCGTGGAGCAATGGTTCTGCCGCTTCCGGCATCAAGGCATCGCAGCCGGGAATATACAGTTTAGTGGCTACTTCTGTAAACGGTTGTAAAAGTTATGATACACTTCGTATCGTTTCGCATTATGCGAAACCTGAAGTTAACATCACAGGAAGTAATGTGCTGTGTAAAGGGACCAACACCCAACTGGATGCAGGTCTGTTCAACGGTGCAGGTTATTTATGGAATACAGGCGAAACCAGCCGTTCAATTTTAGTGAATGCTACCGGTAATTATTCAGTCAATATTACCGATGTAAATGGATGCAGCACTACGGATAGTTTTTCAGTAAACCGTGTGGTCGATCCGCCGCAAAACTTTCTACCACCCGATACCAGTATCTGTAATTACAGCAAGCTTGAATTAAAAAGCAATGTCAATTTCAGGTCATATTTATGGAGTATCAATTCTGTTTCTTCTGGCATATCGGTAAGTACTGCGGGATTATACACACTTACTGTAACGGATGATAATAATTGCAAGGGTGCCGACAGCATACGGGTTGACTTGAAAGATTGTTTAACCGGTGCTTATGTGCCAAACGCATTTACACCTAACCGTGATGGATTGAACGATGAGTTTAAACCGCTTCTTTTTGGCGATATACGTTCCTATGAATTTTTGGTTTATGATCGTTGGGGTAAAGTAGTTTTCAGAAGTAAAGATTTTATGAAAGGGTGGGATGGCACCGTTAATGGCATAATACAAGCTGCCGGATTATATGCATGGACCTGCAGATACAGTTTTGCCGATAATAAACTGAAAATAATAAAGGGGACGGTTTTGTTAATGCGCTAAAATCGATGCCATATTGATTCAGTGGTTTTTTGCTGTACGGATTTTTTTGAATAGGATTTGCACTCACAATAAATTATAGTTTATTAAAACTTTTAAAAGCACGGGCAAATGGAAACATCTTCCATTTGCCCGTTGTATTATATTCTATTGCAATTTTAATACAGCAATCAGCCACATTAATAATCCCCAAACTGTTGTTTCCATTGCCGGATGGCTCTTTTTAAATACGTTAAATATTCATTGCTCACTGGTTTTGTTGCTGCCAGAAATACTTCCGTTGAACGATCGAAAATTACTTCTCCCAGCTCTGTATTGGAGAAATGACATTTGGTAGCACAGGGTGAGGAGCTGCAATCAATTGGGTATTGTTTATATCCGGTTCTGTACAAACATGTAAGACTACGATTTGAGTGCTCTCTTTTTTTGATGGGTTCAGCCGGTGGTGGAGGAACTGAAAAGCGTTCATCTGTTACTGTAATCATATAAAGAAGCGATTTGTCGATTAATTCTTTCTAAAAGTAATTTACAACAAACAGTAAGTAATCTGTGTTTTTGTGTGTTTTCTTGTGGTAATCCAAAATTTTACGAGAAAACACAGGAATGCATGTGCTGTTGTAAAACACGTTTAATTACGTGTAAGTACAAAAAAGTTTCGTGTTGTTTCCCGTTATGTCACGTAAAACAGGGGCTTTATCTGTTCTTACTTTCTGCATTCTTTTTTATATTGCAACACAACCCGATTAACCATTGAACCAAAACCCTGAGCAAATAGCCCGTGATAACATCGACGCCGAACTTCTCCGGTGCGGCTGGGTTATTCAAAATAAAGCACAACTCAATTTAGCAGCAGCAACAGGCGTGGCTGTACGTGAATACCAGACCGATATTGGTCCGGCAGATTATGTCTTGTTCGTCAACAAAAAGCCCGTGGGCATTATCGAAGCAAAACGTGCAGAGGAAGGTGAGCGTTTAACCATGCACGAAGAACAGACCGAAGGATACGCTACTGCCAAACTCAAATACCTCAACAACGAACCGCTCTTCTTTGGGTATGAAAGTACCGGCGACATCACCCGCTTCACAGATTACCGTGATCCCAAACCAAGAAGCAGACCCGTGTTTACCTTTCATCGTCCGGAAACATTTGCCGACTGGTTAAAAAATGAAAAGTCGTTACGGGCACGCTTGCAGGATATTCCCGAATTGCCCTTGCAGGGTTTGCGTGATTGCCAGATCACCGCCATCAGCAATCTGGAAGCATCGTTTAAGCAAGCCAAGCCCAAGGCACTCATACAAATGGCAACAGGTAGTGGTAAAACCTTTACCGCCATTACATTTATTTATCGATTGTTGAAATATGCCAAAGCCAAACGCATTCTCTTTTTGGTTGATACCAAAAACTTAGGCGAGCAGGCCGAGCAGGAGTTTATGAGTTTTGTGCCCAACGATGATAACCGCAAGTTTACCGAACTCTATGGCGTAACCCGGTTAAAGAGCAGTTTTATTCCGGCCGATAACCAGGTATATATTTCCACCATCCAGCGGATGTATTCTATTTTAAAAGGAACTGAGCTCGATGAAGGGGCAGAAGAAACCAACCCCAACGAATACCAGCAAAAAGAACCGCCGCCGGTTGCGTACAACGAGAAGGTACCTATTGAGTTTTTCGATTTTGTAGTGATTGATGAATGCCACCGCAGCATTTACAATTTATGGAAACAGGTACTCGATTATTTCGATGTGTTCCAGGTGGGCTTAACGGCCACACCCGACAACCGCACCTTTGGTTATTTCCATCAAAACCTGGTGAGCGATTATGGCTATGAAAAAGCGGTAATTGATGGTGTACTTGTACCGTACAATGTATTTACCATCGAAACAAAAATTACCAAAGAAGGCAGCACCATTAAAGTGGGCGAGCAGGTGGATAAACGGGAACGCATTACCCGTAAGAAGTTTTGGGAAACAGTCGATGAAGACATAGCCTACCTCGGTAAACAACTCGATAAGGATATTGTAAACCCCAGTACCATCCGCACCATCATCCGTGCAGTAAAAGACAACCTGCCAATGATGTTTCCCGATCGTTCAGATGCGGAGGGGAAATTCGAGGTGCCCAAAACACTCATCTTCGCTAAAACCGATTCGCATGCAGAAGATATTATTGAAATTGTACGGGAAGAGTTTGGCGAGGAAAATAAATTCTGTAAAAAGATCACCTACCAGAGTAAAGAAGATCCCAAGACCATCCTCAGCCAGTTCCGTAACGATTACTATCCACGCATTGCCGTAACGGTCGATATGATTGCAACAGGCACCGATATCCGTCCTTTGGAAGTGCTGTTGTTTATGCGTGATGTAAAAAGCAAAAGCTATTACGAGCAAATGAAAGGCCGTGGCACACGCACCTGTTCGCTGGAACAGTTACGGGCAACCGGCACACCGTCTGCAAAATTTACCAAAGATCATTTTGTAATTATTGATGCAATAGGCGTAGAGCAAAGCCAGAAAACCGATAGCCGCCCGTTGGAGAAAAAGCCCGGCATGAGTTTGAAAGATGTGTTGCAGAATGTGGCCATGGGCAATACCGATGAAGAACTGTTAACCACACTGGCCAACCGTTTGATACGGCTCGATAAACTCATTAACGAAAAAGAAAAACAACAGTTTGCCCAACAGGCCAATGGATCTACCATCAATCATGTGGTAAAAGAATTATTGAATGCTTACGATCCCGATACGGTAGAAGGATTAAAGCGTAAGGCAGAAGCAGAAAATCCGGATGCATCACCTGAGGCTATCCATTCACAATTCACCATTCACCACTCACAACTTATTGAGCAGGCCGTTGCCATCTTCAACAATCCCGAACTGCGGGAGTTTATTGTAGATGTGCGCAAGAAATACGACCAGGTAATTGATACCGTTAACATTGATAGTATTACCAACATCGGTTGGGTAAAAGATCAGGAAGCAGCAGCCGAACTCACCATCAGTAATTTTAAAGCGTGGATCGATGCACACAAAGAAGAGATTACTGCCCTGCAGATTTTTTACGACCAGCCTTACCGTAGGCGTGAGCTCTCGTATAAAATGATTAAAGACCTCTGCGAAAAAATAAAAACCGAACAACCCTTGCTGGCACCCACACATGTATGGCGTGCGTATGAACAGTTGAAAGAAGCCAGCGGCTCTGCCAAAAACGAACTCATTGCATTGGTAAGTTTAATCCGCAAAGTAACCGGTATCGATAGCAGCCTCACGGCTTACGATAAAACGGTGGACAAAAATTTCCAGGCATGGGTGTTTAAAAAACAGGCCGGTACCACCACCAAATTTACCGAAGAGCAAATGCAGTGGCTGCGGATGATCAAGGAATATGTAGCCACGAGTTTTCATGTGGAAAAAGATGATTTTGAACTGGACCCGTTTAATAAAAACGGCGGGCTGGGAAAAATGTGGCAGTTGTTTGGCGAGCAAACGGATGAGATTATTGAAGAATTAAATGAAGTGTTGGCAGCATAAATAAAAAACCTATGACGTTAAATGAATTAACAAGGATTGTTGCAGAATCAGATCAAAAAGATATACTTAATAAAAGGAAGTTGATGATTAAACTTCCACATATTAATTATGAAATGAATCTTGTTGGTATAGTTGGTATTTACGATTATTTTTTAAGGCAAGAGGAATTGTTTAAAAAACATGATAGTTTGCCAACAGAACTTGCAAGAACCAAAAGAGCAATAAATATTATTCTTAGTCAAATCGCAAAGTATGTTCAAAATCCCTCAATGGGGGCACATGAATTGAACAATAGTTTACAATACTTTGAAACTAATAACTCTAATATTTTTCTGCCAGATACTCCTGAGTATGATTTTCTAATGGAAGTCTTCCAAAAAAATAATAACAGTTATGCTGGTGCATTCCAGTTTTTATCAGGCCAATTAAATAACACTAACAGTAAGCCTCATCTGATCGGATACTTGATGGCTTACGAATTCATAACAAAGAACACTTCGATTATAACTGAACGGAAAAATGCTGAGGAAAAATCTATTTCAACAATACGTACTTCATTTCAAGAAAGTCTTGCGAATGCTCAACAATATCTGACGGATTACTTAGCAGAAACAAAAGCTAAAAGCGACGAAAATGCGAAAAGTATCACAGAGTTTAAAAAAGATAAGGAAGAGGAATTTTATAAATGGTATGACAGAGCAATTGAAGAATTCGACGCATTTGCAAAGACCTCAGCGCAAAAAATACTAGATTTTGAAGAACTTTACAAAGAAAAACTCAAGCTTGAAGCTCCTGCTAAATATTGGAGTGATAGAGCCGGCGTCCTTCGTAAAACTGGAAATAAATGGCTCTTAGCTTTAATTATCTCAGTTGTACTTGGAATAATATTGCTTACAACGGTGTTAATGTTAATTTCTACAGGAGAGTTGGACAAAATATTCTCCAAAACTTCAACAGCGATAAAGTGGTCAATTGTATTTATTACTCTTGTATCATTCATAGCATTTATCATTAGAATATTTTCAAAACTTACATTTAGTTCCTACCATTTGGTAAGAGATGCCGAAGAAAGGGAACAGCTCACTTATGTATATCTTGCGCTGCAAAAGGAAAAAGGAATTGATCAGACAGAACGCCAATTAATTATGCAATCTATTTTCAGCAGAGCTGATTCTGGGTTGTTAAAGGATGATGGTGGTCCAACAATGCCAGGTAATATAATTGATAAAATTTCCCAGAAGTGATGGACGACAACAAATTAATACCAACAGGTTGGAAAAAGGTAAAGATGGGAGAAGTATTTACTATTGAGCGTGGGGGATCGCCTAGGCCAATTGAGGACTACATAACAAATGATCCAAATGGAATCAACTGGATAAAAATTGGTGATACGAAAGGTGTTTCTAAATACATTACTCGTACAAATGAAAAAATTAAACCTGAAGGTTTGAAAAAGACTAGGATGGTTTATGAAGACGATTTTGTTCTTTCGAATTCTATGAGCTTTGGCAGACCATATATAATGAAAACATCTGGTGCTATACATGATGGATGGCTTGTAATTCGTAAAAATGAAGATGTCGATAAAGATTTTTTGTATTACTGCTTAAGTTCAAATAACGTTTATGCTCAGTTTACTAAATTGGCCAAGGGTTCAACAGTTAAAAACTTAAATATAGATGCAGTAAAACAAGTTGATATTCCGCTTCCTCCCAAACCCACCCAACTCGCTATTGTTTCCAAAATTGAAGAACTCTTTAGTGAGTTAGATAAAGGCATTGAGCAATTAAAAACTGCACAGCAGCAACTCAAAACCTACCGACAGGCGGTGTTAAAATGGGCGTTTGAGGGTAAGCTGACAGAAGAGTGGCGTACAGCGGTTCGAGACCGCTCAGCTCCACAGGAATTAAGCTTGGCTGCAGAAGCTGAAACTAATTATGGAACGAAGAGTGAATTGCCGGAGGGGTGGAAGTGGGTGAAGATCGATTATTTACTTTCCGATGCAAAGAAAGGAATGTCAACTGGGCCTTTTGGGACAATGTTAAAAAAGAGCGAGCATCAGCCAAACGGGGTTCCAGTTTTAGGAATTGAGAATATAGGAGAAGGGATGTTCAAAATGCCTAATAAAATATTTATAACCGAAGAAAAGGCGAATGAATTAAAAAACTTTAAAGTGAATGAAAATGATATAATCATATCACGTTCCGGAACCGTAGGTGAGATTTGCATGTTGCCAAAATTAATGGCAAACTCTGTTATTTCAACAAACCTGATAAGACTGACACTTAATTCTAACATTATTGTTCCGAAGTATTTTGTTTTCATGTTTCAAGGAGGAAAGGTGAGGCAAGATGTTTTTGACTTGTGTAAAGGGTCTTCAAGAGCATTTCTGAATCAAACTATTTTAAAAGCTCTTGATTTCCCATATTGTACGATAGATGAACAAAATGCAATAGTTGAAGAAATAGAAAGCCGATTCAGTATTGCCGATAAAATAGAAGAAAGTATTAATCAAAGTCTGCAACAGGCTGAGGCTTTGAGGCAAAGTATTTTAAAGAAGGCGTTTGAGGGAAGGTTAATAAATTAATTATGGCAGATCTCAATAAACTAAAACTATGGGTGCATCAAAAGGATGCTATTGAAAAGGCTTCAATCTATTTGAATGCTCCACCAAATGGTAAAAGTTTTCTATTAAAATTACCTACTGGTTCTGGCAAGACTGGAATAATGGCTACGATAGCCAGATTTAGCTTCCCTTCTAAGAATATTTTGATAGTTGTTCCTTCAATTGCATTACGAAAGCAGCTTTTTGATCATATCAGTAATAAATTTTGGGATACAATTGGATTTGATAAAAGTGAATTAGCTTCCAAAGAGATACATGAATTACTTCCAAGTACGTTAGGTACAATAAAAGATGACATTAAAGACAAACCATTCATTCTCCTTTGTGTCGTAAACACTTTGCATATAATCAGAAAAGAAAATCCTGTTAATTATACGTTTTTAAAAGACAAAGTAGATTTCATAATTTTTGATGAGGGCCATCGTGAACCTGCTTATTCTTGGGCAAATGCTGTAAGGTCATTAGAAAAACAAATTCTCTTATTTACTGCAACTCCATTTAGAAATGACTTAAGACTTTTTAATGTTGATAAAGAAAATTATTACCCTCTTTTTCATGTAGATGCAGTCAATTCAAAAGTAATCAGAGATATTGAAGTTAACTTAAATCCAGTAACCCTAACTGATTTGGATAAGTCATTAAAGGAAACGATTCTAAAAATTGAAAGGGATAAAAAAAAGTTTTTAGAGTCAGAAAAAATAGAACCAAAAGTTTTGATTAGATGTAAAAATGAAGAAACAATTAGAAGAGTTGTAGAGATAATTAAAAAAGAAGGTAAGCGAGTACTTGGTGTACATGAAAATTTCAACAATAAATCTAATTTATTCGACGAGGTACCCGATTCAGCCATTATTGATAAACATGAATATGTAGTTCATCAAAATAAACTAATAGAAGGAATTGATTATCCAGAGTTTTTAATACTAGTAGTAGTTGATTCATTTGGTAATGAAAGATCATTAATTCAGCAAATAGGAAGGATTACAAGGAACCCCAAGCAAAACGACGTAAAAAAATCAATTATTTATTCTACCCATCCTCTTGAAATTAAAAATACATGGGACAAATATTTAAATTATGATAATAACATTAACGAATATGGGAAACTTTACGATCCTAGTGACATATATCAGTCAAATCCAAATATTCGATGGACATACTTTAACAAGAGCTTCAAAAACATTAGTCGACTTGAACAATTAGACCCTTCAAAAATAATTATTCCCAAAAGGGCGATAATCAGGGAAAATTTTTCAAAAATTAATCATGAAACATCAATCGATTTAATTGAAGAAGATTTAGCGAAGTATGATATATTAATTTTTAATACATTCAGACTTCCTAATACTGGATATTTAATATTTCATGAAACATATACGAATTCTCCATTTCTTAAAGATGAAGCATATATTGAAAATAAGTTGGGCGTCATCATATTCTATCTAATTGATGATTACATTTATTACTATTCATCAGATGGAATTACACCCGAATGCTTAATAAATAGATTTCACAGCATTAACCAGGAAAAACTGGTAAATACATTAAAGCATAAACAAAGATTAACGAGAATTAACTTAATAAACTCTGATATTGGTACTTATAATATTCGCTCAAGAAATATATCATCTTTTTCTTTGGAAAATGCGCCACCATCTTTAAGTGACCATAATTATGTAGCTACATTGACTGAAGCAGTTGTAAATAATAGTATTGGTCAGCAGTCTCGAAGATATGTAGGCATTTCAAGGTCAAAGGTATCCGATTATGGTTCAGATTATATTGAAATACCCGATTATTATAAATGGTTAAGAGATATTAATAGTCTTCTAAATTCTACGGCATCATACTCGCTTAAATATCTAAAAAGATTCGCACAACAAATTATCCCGCCTGCTGATCCAACACCAATTCACATATTATTAGATATAGATCAGGATGATATTTCATCATTTCTAGTCAATGGTAAAGAAAAATTCGAATTTCTAGATATTTCAAGTGAAATAGTGAAAGGTAAATTTGATATCTCTGTGATTCATCGAGGCGTTACTAAAATATATACTTGCACTATTGATTTTGATAGCGCATCAAAAAAGTACAAAATATATTCAAGCGCTCTTGGGAGTTTAATTTACAATCCAACTTCTTCAGAAAATATAATAGGCTTTATAAACAAGAACCAGCTCTTTAGAATAATTACAAATAATTGTGCTTCATTCTTTTCATTTGGTTCTTTCTATTCCCCAAAACTCAATCTTAATAAACGTAAAGATGATTTAGATATCCTATCACTTTTTGTCCAAATCAAGGATTTGCAATCAATTGAATCTGAAAAAGGCGATAACGTTAAATTACTTCCTCTGGCTACTACATGGCATAAGCATACATTGTTTGGACTAATTGCTAGAAGTGGTAAAGGGTATTTAGATGAAAAATTATTGAATAATTATTTAAACTTTGAATATTTGGTTTGTGATGATCTAAATAAGGAAAATGCTGATTTCATAGGAATTAATAAAACTAAAGGCATTATTACGTTAATTCACGCCAAAGGGAAAAAAGCAATTTTGTCAGCAAGTTCATTTCAGGAAGTATGCGGCCAGGCTGTTAAAAATCTTGATTTGTTCTCTCCGTTTTATGAAAAAAAGCCAGAGACTAATTTTAAAAAATGGAATAATCCATGGAATAATAGTAAAATAGGTAAAGTAAATAATCGAATGTTGAAAGGGGGATTAACTGGCGAGAAATTTTGGGAACTTTTTGAAGAGATGGTTAGAAATCCTTCAACTAAAAAGTCTGTATATATTATAACGGGAAACATGTTTTCTAAAGCAGAGCTGGAAAAAGAATTGAATAAAAAGAATATTAGAGATTTAAAACCAGAAGTGATTCAATTAGTCTATTTAATTAGAACAACATGGTCTTCTGTTTCATCAGTTGGGGCAGATTTAAAAATATTCTGTTATTAAAAAAGAATTGATTTAGAATGAGCAATAATACTTCAGCAAACACATCCAGTATCGTAAGTAAAGTCTGGGCTTTCTGCAATACCCTTCGTGATGATGGGGTAGGTTATGGCGATTATTTAGAACAGTTAACGTATCTGCTGTTTTTAAAAATGGCCGATGAGTACAGCAAGCCTCCTCATAACCGCAAAATGCCCATCCCTGCCGAATACAATTGGGAAACACTCACCGGTAAAAGCGGCGATGAATTAGAACGGCATTACAACAAAGTATTACGCAGCCTCGGTAAGGAAAAAGGTATCCTTGGTCAGATCTTCACCAAGAGCCAAAATAAAATACAGGATCCTGCCAAACTCTATAAACTCATTGCACTCATCAATGCCGAAAACTGGGTAATGATGGGTGTAAAAGACAAGGGCGATATTTACGAAGGCCTGCTCGAAAAAAATGCAGAAGATACCAAGAGCGGGGCAGGGCAATACTTTACACCCAGACCGCTCATTAAATGCATGGTGGAGTGTTTACGTCCCGAGCCCATGAAAACCATTGCCGATCCTTCCTGCGGCACTGGTGGTTTCTTTTTAGCCGCCTACGATTGGTTAACCGATAACCGTGAGCTGGATAAAGACGAAAAGAAGTTTTTAAAATACAGGACCTTTTTCGGTAACGAAATTGTTCCCGGCACTCGCAGGCTGGCCTTAATGAATTTGTTCCTGCACAACATCGGCGATATTGAAAGCGATAATTTTATTTCGCCCAACGATTCGCTCATCGCTTCACCCGAAACACGGTACGATTATGTGCTGGCCAATCCGCCCTTTGGTAAAAAAAGCAGCATGACATTTACCAACGAAGAAGGTGAACAGGAAAAAGAAGACCTTACCTATAACCGACAGGATTTTTGGGTAACCACCAGCAACAAGCAACTCAACTTTGTACAGCACATCAAGAGCATGCTCAAAACTACAGGTGAGGCTGCGGTTGTTCTCCCGGATAATGTGTTGTTCGAAGGTGGTGCCGGTGAAACAGTCCGCAAGAAATTATTAGAAACAACCGATCTGCATACAATCCTGCGTTTGCCCACCGGTATTTTTTATGCCAATGGTGTAAAGGCAAATGTGTTGTTCTTTAACGGGAAGCCCGCATCGAAAGATCCATGGACAAAAGAAGTATGGGTGTACGATTACCGCACCAATGTGCACCACACACTCAAAAAAAATCCACTGAAGCTGGAAGACCTGCAGGATTTTATTAACTGTTATAATCCCGAAAACCGGCATAAGCGAAAAGAAACTTTTTCCGATACCAATCCCGATGGCCGCTGGCGCAAGTTTACCTACGATGAAATTATTGCCCGTGATAAAACATCATTAGACATTACCTGGCTTAAGGACAAATCGCTGGCCGATTTAGATAATCTTCCCGATCCTGATGAATTAGCCGAAGAGATTGTAGAGAATATTGAAGGAGCGTTGGAAAGCTTTAAAGCGATTATTGCATCACTCAACACAAAGTAAAATTTTAGCCTTGTAAGTAAAAATGAAAAGTAATCAAATGCAAAAGGTTTTAATCGCCATTTTCCTTTTTGCTGCAGTAACTGCAAACAGTCAGGATTCACTTGTGGCAAGATCTTTTTTGAATAACAGAATTCAGTTACAGGTGCCAAAATCTTTTTCCGAACTGTCGCAAAAAGTTATTGCTAATCGATTCCCCGATCCCGAAACAAGACCATTTGTTATCTTAAGCGATAAGGAAGAATATGCAAGTCTTAAGATTATAAAAATGCCCCTTGATGTAAGTGATAGCGAAGTGGGTCAATACAAGTCATTTCATCTTTCTAACATGCGTAAAGAATCCAACCTGAAATTTCAGGGTGATGGTGTTAAAATGATCAACGGAAAGAAAGTGGGTTTTATAAAAGTGATTTACCCGGAAAGAAATGTATTTGCTTATTATTTTTTCACAAGCATGGATGGGAAACTCTTATTACTCACGTACAATTGTGCAGATAAACTCTGGCCTGCTTTAGAAGAAAAAGCAGAAGCAATTGTACAGTCGTTGAAAGTAGAATAAAAAGAAACGATTGCTTCTTTAGCAGAAACGTCTCGAGCAAGGGACGTTTCGTCAAATATCGTTGAAGTGTAATTCCGCCACGTCCCTTTCAGGAGACGTGGCTTGGAAATAATATCTCATAGCCTGTTATTCGTTTACTGTCGTTTTTTATTTTTATCAATAAGAGTATCCTTCGCTACACTATCCTTCGATCCAAATTCTTTTTCCCAGATATAACGTGTCATCACTTTCAGATAGCGAGTAGTTTCAACGGGATGTTTTCCGCCGCAGGTAAAAAACTCCCTTTTCTTATTACCATAATAATGAACAACTCCAATCGATTTTTCTGTGATGGTACTTAAATCGATGATCTTTCTAAAGTTTTTCCATCTTTCTTCATTAAATAAAACCTTATCATTTACGTCTGCATCGCAATCAACCCGCTCGTAATGGTCCCCTGTCCAATACATACAGTCGTTGCCATTATCATAGATCGAATAAACTCCCAGTAAAAGAATTGCACCAATTAAGGCGATCAGTAAGAATAGCCATTTCTTCTTTTTCTTATTTTCTTTTTCATCTTGCTTTGTCAAACCTGAACTTTTCTGTTTGTCAGTATTTATTATATCAGTATCCTGGTTTATCGGAACGACAGACAACTGATCGTCAGTAGTTGATATTGCGTCAATCTCAATTTTACTTCCTGGCTGTTCCCCCAACATATCTTGACTTTTATCATCCTCTTCTTTCTTTTGAGCACGACTGCTGCTCTCATCATCATTTAAAATTGCTTTTTCCCTCTCGTTTAAAATTACATCCATGCTAAGCCGGAAGGGTCTGTGTTGAAAGTCGATCAACCAGGCGAGCAGTTCTACATTTTTATCATCGGTAGTGTTTGCTAAGCCCTTCAGGTAATTAGAGAGTGCTTTAAATCTTTCCGTTGGGAAGTTTTGAATAGGTGCTAAGAATGAATTGTTCTTTTCTGCGGGCCCAAAGAATGATCTGAGAACAGGTTCATCTTTTTTATCCGGCCGCTCCTGATAAACGGTCAGGCATTCGCTGCGAATATTTGCAGGTGTTGGCTGCTTAAGATTAGTTGAAAATTCGGGAGTACTGCGTAACAATTGGTAGGTACGAAATACCAGTTTGGTGTATTCTGGGTGACTGAGTCGCATATGATTTGTCTTCCTTCTAAATGTACGCAATACCCGGAATTTTCGGAATTACCGGCTAAAAATACAGTGCTGCTCCGTGTTGAGACGTAAGGGTTCCCGGAATTTCCGGAATGATGGGAATCTTCGGAAGCCTATACAGTTAAAGCCTTTAACTGAAGATATGTTTGCATTGTGATCAGCGGGTGAGTGTAACTATAAGCCAGTTGATCTGCTGAGGGCTGAGATCGCAGCGAGGTTAGTCAGCATGGGAAGTTGCTAGCCAAACTGCGATCAACGCTCTTCCTTCCCAAACCGTAAGAAGCGCTTCTTACAAAACTGGACCGTCAGCTGAAACTGGCGGCTACGCAAACATTTTCCAAAATTTAAATCAATTAAAATGCTAGAACTGATCATATGGTTAGGGCTAATGTTATGCCCCAACCCATTCCATACAATCGAAGATCACGGCAGTTGCAACCTGATTCATGTTAACAGCTTTTCGACCTCTGCCGACGATACCGGCGGTGAAACAGGAGGTAATCCTAAGCCCCCAATACCTACAGGAAATTGATGAATGAAGAAAGGCAGAAGGTATTCTGCCTTTTTTTTATTTTTAATGAAAAGAACTTTTTGAAATCACTAAATGCTTTATTTATTGCGCTTATCCATATTTTTTTTGCCGGGTGTAACATTGCAGAAGAAAATGGCCATAACAGCAACAATTACTTTAAACTAGGAGCAATTTATTACAGTGAGAATAAACTGGATTCTGCATTCCTAATGTTTAGCCGGTATGTTACAAACGCCGATGACAGCCTCAAGAAAGGAACAGCTTACAGGTGTATGGGAGACATGCAATGGGAGGTAGGTGATCTTCATGCCGCCGAAGAAAGTGCAACCGGAACAATACGTACACTCGATCCGAACAATACAGCACATCGTGCTGAATTGAGTTATGCTTACAACTTATTAGGTAATGTGCACTTGGATCTTCAGCATTATGATGAAGCTATTTCAATGTACAACATGGCTATGGGTTTTTCAGCTGACTCAACCTTCCTGGCCGATTTAATGAATGGGAAAGCTGTAGCGCTTCAAAAAAAAGGTAAATACAAGGATGCAGTTACTTTATATGACTCGATGCTTTTGTTTAGCTCTAAGGACCAATCCCTTTTTGCAAGGATCATGGATAACAGGGCGAAAACAAAATGGTTGCAAGACCCCGGCTATCCTGCTTTACCTGAATTCTGGTATGCTTTAAAAATCCGGGCTGACAGTCAGTATAACAGAGGTTTGAATGCCAGCTATGCTCATCTTGCGGATTATTATACAAATTCGAATCAGGATTCAGCATTCTGGTATGCGAAAAAAATGTACCAACAGGCGCAAGTTATCCAAAGCCCTGATGACCGACTTGAGGCAATCGATAAACTAATAAGGCTGGATCGCTCTTCTGCTTTACTTCATTGGTACACTGAATTTAAACGGCTTAGTGACAGCACCCGGCTTTCAAGAGATACTACACGAAACCGTTATGCATTTATACGATATGATTCGCAAAAAAGCAAGGCTGATAATCTTGAATTAAAAGGACATGTATTCAAACAACGACTTTTGATGTATGGATTGATTGTTTTAACGGTGTTTATCATTACAGTTCTGACTGCGTGGTACAACAAACGGAGAAAAAGAATCAAACAGGAGTCTGAAAATATGATACGTGATTCTAAATTAAAGACCTCCCGAAAAGTGCATGATGTGGTTGCTGCCGGTCTTTATAATATAATGAATGAGTTGGAGCATGGAAAAGAATTAGAAAGGGAGACATTACTGAATAAAATTGAACTGCTATATGAAAAGTCACGCAATATTTCTTATGAAGTTGTTCCGGGTAGTGACAACAAAGCATTCGATCAGCAGTTATTCCAGCTATTGAGATCTTTCGCCAATTCTCAAACTCAGGTATTTCTGGTTGGGGGTGGCGGTACTTTTCTGAATAAGCTAAAACCGAATCAACAGCAGGAGCTGCAACTGGTTCTCAACGAGATCATGATCAATATGAAAAAACACAGTCATGCTAAAAATGTGGTGATTCAGTTCCGGCATGAGGATAACAAGCTATTTATCAATTATAAAGATGATGGCGTTGGATTTAGTACCGACCATACATTTGGCAACGGTTTGAATAATACGGTTAGCCGTATTAAATCATTGAAAGGGGACATTATTTTTGGTAAAAGCGATAGGGGCGGTACTTCCATTTTTATAAGTTTTCCCTTGTCAACCAGCAACAAATGATTGATAAAGTTATTATAGCAGAAGACCACGAAAGCACCAATCTTTCAATTGAAAAAACAATAGCTGAGTTTCGTGTAAAGGCTAGTGAATATGTTTATTACTGCGACGACGCATTTAACAGGATTCAACTGGCTATTCAAAAAGGCCAACCTTTCGATCTGCTGATCACCGACCTTAGCTTTGATGCGGATGGTAATACCCAGAAAATTGCCAATGGCTATGAGTTGATTCGGGCTGTTCGCAGCATTCAACCTGAGATCAGGATCCTTGTATTCACGGGTGAAGACCGTGCTGACAATATCTGCAAGCTATATGAAGAGTATAAGATAGATGCTTATGTGCGGAAGGCCCGGCATGACATCAAGGAACTACAACATGCGTTTGAAGCACTGTTGAGGAGAGAAACTTATTATTCTCATGCAGTGTTACAAATACTCCGGCAAGGAAATAGTTTTGCGTTTGAAGATTTTGATGTTACTGTTATCCGTTTGCTGGCGGAGGGATACCGCCAAAAAGAAATAGAGGCATATCTCAAAGAAAATAAAATTGAACCAAACAGCCTTAGTAAGGTTGAAAAGCGGTTAAAAGAGTTGCGGGATGAATTTGGATTTAAAAAGAATGAGCAACTGGTGTTGTTCTGTAAGGATAAAGGATTACTGTAAACCTGATTACTTTCCACCCTGTTTCCTGATATGACTTTTACGACTCTTACCTGGTACTCTTTATTTAATATTTGGTAACGGCTTACGGTTTACCGTAAGAAGAATATCCCTTTATCTTTTAGTTTTGAAATGAAACATCCTGCATCACTCAAAACTAATTATTATGCTCACCTCATCAAAGCAACAGAAATTATTAACTGCTCTTAAGATTTATCGTAAGGAATTTTTAGAAGGAGGGCGTAAGGAATTAGATGAGTCGGGAACGAGGATCATGATCAACCGTTTTTTATCCGATGTGCTTGGTTACAAACAATTAGAGGAGATAAAAACAGAGTACATGATAAAAGGTACTTATGCCGATTATGTGATCCAAGTAAATAAAACGAGACATTTCCTGGTAGAAGTAAAAGCCCTTTCTTTTCAACTTTCCGAAAAGCATCTGAGGCAAACAGTGAACTACGGTGCTAATGAGGGTATTGAATATGCATTGCTAACAAATGGAAGAAATTTTGAATTCTATAAGATCATCTTTGCGCAACCTATTTCCTCACATTTAATATTTGCTTTAGATCTTAGTGATGCTAACAGTTTAAAAACGGCCGTTGGTAACCTGCAACACCTACATAAAGAAAGCGTAGTTAAAAATTCTTTCAAACCTCTGTGGAATAAATGCGAAGCTACCGATCCCTACAATATTGCAGGCATCCTCTGTTCTGATGAAGTGTTGAACTGTATTAAGAAACTAATCAGAACCAGGTATAATGAAAAGTGTGAAAGTGAGACAGTTCTTGCTGCAGTGCATAAGATCATCGGCGACAAAATGGATCCTGCATTGATCAAACCGTTTAAGACGGCGAAGGCGAGAGTTAAGAAAGAAAAGAAGGCTTTGGATAAAGAAATGCAAATTGAGCCACCGGTTATTATTTAGCTCAATCCATTTATATTTGTTTTACCGGTGCTAATCGAACCTCCAAATCAACAACCTGATTTTAAAGGCATACCAACTGCTAATGACAAACCTCCTTCTTTTATCTGACCATGTAAAACCAGTAGCTAGAAGTGTACGGTTCTTACTAATTATTTGCGGACGATTTTTTATCATTCTCTTCAGATGGAGAAAGGGCATCAAGTTTTTACATCTTGAATATTCAAAAAAATATCTGTTCGATAACAGTTACCTTATTATACGTTACAGATTCAGGAATGCACTCTGGTACAACTTTAAGAGTATTAAGAAAACAACAGATAGTAAAATAATTATTTTGAATCTTAAAAGAGTGCCGGAAATGCCAATTGAATTAACTGTTTACGGTTTCTTCAGGAGTAAAACTTTTTACATTTCGGTATTGCCAGAAAGTACTATAGAAAATAGCACTTTTAAGATTGCTGTAAAAGGGACAAATGATTTTGAAATTTATAGCAAACCGATTGTATTAACAGAAAAAAAGCCGGTACCTACACTTCCCAAAATCGAACTAAAGCACTCCGATATACAAATTAAACAACCATCATACACCCAAACCGACTTTTTATGAAAGAAAGAGATTATTATAAACTTCCCAAATCAAGTGCAGTAATGCGTTTCTTATGGAAAGCTGCCGGTGGCGACAGGTATCTATTGGAAAGGGCTACTTACAGTGATCAAATTAAGTACATGTGTCTTGGCGGAATTGTATTCGCAACAGGAGCAATGGCAGGCCTTGCAGGCGGATATGCTTTTTATACCATATTTGAGCCAAGGGGTTCAGCGATTGAATATACAACCAGTTTGACAACAACATTGCTATCAATAGTTTTTGGAATCATCTGGGGCTTAATAATTTTTAATATAGATCGGTTTATTGTAACGAGTACAGGTAAAGGTGATGGTACAGAAGCGATCACATGGGGTGAATTAAAAAGTGCTATCCCTCGAATTATAATGGGGGCAATAATCGCACTAACAATTTCAAAGCCCGTTGAAATACGAATGTTTAAAACCGAAATTGATATTAAACTCCGGGAAAAGCAGCTTGAACAACAAGCAACATATCAAGCAAAAGTTGACAAGACATTTGAGGATAGAGAAAAATTATTAGAAGCCGATATGAGCAAACTAATAATTGAGCGAAAAAATTTAATTGAAAGAATCTCTAAAGCTGAGCAGGAATATACAGATCAGCTCCAAGGAAGGACGGGAGCAGCAGGTGCCGGAAATGGACCTTTATCGAAAGCATTAAAAAGTCAGCTGGAAGATCTGAACTATCAACTTGAAAAATTTGATCAGGTAAATAAAAGCCAATTTGACGAACTAAAACAAAAGCAAGCGAAACTAAGAGCCGAAAAAGAAACTGAAAGAAGCAAGAATGAAACTGTAGCCAATGGTTTAGATGGTCTTTTAGAGAGAATAAAAATATCTCATGAAGTAGCCGGTGGAATCATAACTCTTTTTATCACACTCTTATTCATGGCAATTGAGCTAACCCCAGTTTTCTTTAAACTGATGCTTATCAAAACTCCCTATGATTATCTAGCTGAAAACAGAGATGAATTAATAAAGGCCGAAAATGGCATTGAGGTTCGGTATGATTATTATAAAGATAAAGAAGGACAGGAGAGACATTTGGTTATTAATCATGAAGCTGACCGATTGGTATATGAAAAAATGAAGGTTACAGAAATTCAAAAGGAATTGACCGATTATGCAATTGAACAATATAAAAATCGGGAGAAGAAAAAAATTGATGAGAACCTTGATGAGTACATAAAAAATATCAATCCTGATGAACAAAGCAATAAACAGGCTTAGGCTTTTCTTTTGTACTTTTTCAGGGGAAGACGATTATATCATTCGTGAATGTAACACAAAGATTCAAGTATCATTTGCGTTTATTGGATTATTCGTTATGCTGATTTTTGCTGGCTGTTGGGTAAGTGCATCATCCTTTACGGCTGAATTATTTGAAGGAAGTAGTAAATGGATGAGTTTGCCCATCGGTATTCTTTGGGCATTATTAGTTGCGAATATGTATTTGTTATTACTCTATACAGTTTCTCCAACCCTATTGCCCATTGCAAAAAAGAAATTGAAAAAAGGGAAAAAAAAGAAAATCGTAATTGAAACAATAGAAGAAAAGCCTAAATCAGAATTTACCTCTTCATTGGTTTTTAGAATTGTATTTATTTCCTTGCTAGCTATTATTATTGCCCAGCCACTTAATGTTTTGTTGCTGTCTTCCTTTTCTGAAAGGATACTTAAAAATCATAAAGCTGAATATAGAATTAATATGATGATTGTAGCTGACAGTTCGCTTATTAAACAGGAAGTACAAAGTCAAGCGGATTTTTATCAAAACCTGATTACAAAAATCCAAGCTTCTGATTCTATGACTGTTGCCAAAAATGTTCAACTTCTAAATAAAAAAGTAGCCAATGATCAAATCTTTTTAGTTCAGTCAAAAATGCTCTTAGACAGTCTTTTAAAATGGAACAAACTTCCCTTTGCGAAAGGCAAACAAAAGAGTGATAGCGTCAGGGCAATTTTAGCAACATTAGTAGATGAAGAACTTAAAAGCGATGATGTTTTCATTTCAGAAATTGACAACATTCAATTTTCTGATAAAGAACTTCAGTCTGATTTTGAAAACTACAGGGCTTCATTAAAAAAAACAATCGAAGCAAAAATATTGAATTACAGGCGTTTAAATGAACTGCTTGGAAAAAGTAATTTTTATGTAAAGCGAATACAAATTCTACTTTCAGAAAATCCGGCATCATGGGTCATTACCAGTGTTGTTTGTGGAATTTTTTTGCTGCCGATTTATTGGAAGTTCTCTATTCGTAATCATGGAGGATTTTATGAAAAAAAGAAACAAATCGAAAACAGAATTGTGTATGATGATTATAATGATTTTAAGGCCACCTATTCTAAAATTTTTGAAGCCAAATTAAGAGAGTATAACAGGCAGACATGGGTAAAGACCATGCACCTACTTCATAAACTTGAAAAAGCTAATCCAGCCAAGTTTTCTGATCTAAGCCATCAGCTTAAAAGAGACATTGTGGAAGAGACTGTTTCAAAATATGAGTATTGGGCTGACCCGCCTTTCAGAACGAAACGGAAGCAATCTTCTAAACAATTATTATCGGAGAATGACTTTTTAAAAACAATTTACCCTGATAAGATTTGATCGCATTTATTATTATAGTATTTCTCGCTTTAATTGTATACTGGTTTTTTTTCAGAAATGAGAAAGGCAGTAAAAGTATTATTACCCAAACTCATAGCGCCTCCACTATTAATACCGAAAAAATTAAGGAAGCAAAAATCAAAGAGCACGAAGAAATATATTTTATTGACGAAAACGGGTTTAAATATAAAAACGTAACGAGAAAAAGAGAGATTCCCCGAAAAACATACTTGTACGGCGACCTTCACGGAAAATATTGGGGTGAATTAGATATAATAAAAGAAGAGGAGTATGAACATCTTAAATTTTATGACTTCAATATTTATGAAGCTGAATTAAAAACAAAATCTGCAAATAAATCTTGTACTTGTATAACAGCGAAGAAGCCGGTCTGCGATGGATTTCATACTGAATCTGAAGGACAATTTGATTTCAAACCTGATACAAATTTCCAAAGAGAAAAGCTGCCAGCAGCCATACCTTGTACCATTTTAACACGGGGTAATTTCAGAGAATACTCTGTAGTTATACATGAACCACAAGTTAGAGGTGTTAAGTTCAGCAGAAAATTACACCAGAATGAAGGGACAGAGATTTTTGGAACTATTGAAGCCGAAATTACAGGGTATATTCTTGACTTTATTGAAGAAGTTTATATCGAAAGAGAATATATAGATAAAAGTGACGGCACGCAATTATCTAAAGCGCTTGATAGTGAAACCAAGATTTCGGAAACATTAGTTCCGACAGGAAATGTAGAATATAAAAATGATTATCAACGAACAGAATATTATTACTCTGACTTCAAAACAAAATATTGGGGTAAGTGGAAGTATACAAGATCAATAAAAACATCATCAACGGAAGGTTGTCTTTCCACTGGATTAGGAATTATCGGATTTATTATTGGCATTGTTTTTCTTTTACTATTACTACCAAGACTGGCTCTCATTCTGCCGTTTCTGTTAATTGCATTTATATTCAAGCTAATCCCTGCCGGAGCATGGACATGGATTTTCAGAGTAATAGGTGGTATCCTTTTATTTGCATTTATAGCTTCACTCTTTAATGCTCTCGGACATTCAACAAGAACTTACATTCCCAAGCCATTTGTTCAGGATATTCCGGAGGAAAGAAAGCCACAATATAATCCAGTTATAGATACTTCAAACAATGTGATCCTACAGGACACTTTAATTACGCATTATCGTGCCTGGCATGATTATGCCGGAAATAATTATGAAGGAAAATTTTGGATAAGGAAAAGCGCTTTGTTAAATGCTCAAAACTATAAAAACAATTTAAGCTTGGTTGCCAATAATGGAACGAGTTACGATGAAATAATTTTTAAGTTAAAAGAAAATGATAAAACCAATCTGGAAGGCGTTTACCAATTATTTGATTCCCTGAAAGCAGGAAGAAACCTGACAGCAACAGGATTTGCAGAAATGATCGTTTCTTTTGTTCAGGATATTCCATATAGTGTTGTCTTACCAAATGCTTGTGATCCCAGTTTGTATGCTGATGATTTCATCAGGAAATATTTATCGACAGCTGGAGCAAGATGCGATGGATATGAAAAATTCGGCATCAATACTCCCGTTGAATTTATGGCGACTTTACAAGGAGATTGCGATACAAGAACATTATTAATTTACACTTTTCTTTCGCATTATGGTTATGATGTTGCACTGTTTAGCAGTGAGTTTTATAATCATTCAATAATCGGCATTAATTTGCCCTATGAAGGGGTAGCGTATAAATACAACACACAACGGTATGTGCTTTGGGAAACAACTGCTCCTAATGTTAAACCCGGCATTTTGCCAAATGAAATTTCAAACATTAATTATTGGAGAATATCATTAAAGTCAAAATAGTATGAACACATCAAAAACTGTTACGCTCACAATAATCGCTCTTGTTGCTATTGTTATAATGCTTCTTGTTATTCAACTGCTTTTACGAAAGGTAAAAATGAAATCTGAGCAAGAAGGAAGGTTCAATCAATCGTTTGGCGTTTGGTTTGCCACACTGTTTATCGCAGCTACTGTTATAATGGGAAAAACAATCAGCATTTTAGGAGAAGCAATTGATAATATTTATAAGAATATGTCAACGAACGTAATCAGGGAAGTTGCAAAAACAGCTTCACTATTTATCGGGTTATCTGCATTTTGGTTTATCATTTGGTACTTTATTGCCAACTTATTAGCAGTAACAATTCTTGGTAACAGGAAAGCCCAAAATGAGATTGAGGCCGATAATGTTTCTTTTTTTCTGATTAAAGGAGTTTTGACTATTGGTTTTGTTATTTGCCTTTTGCCAGTTTTTGAGATTATATTAAGAACATTTTTGCCTAACATTCAAATTCCGTTTTATCATTAAACTAATTTTTATGAAAAAAATTAAGTTGACTATACTTGCGATTTCTGTAATGTTTTATTCATGCGTTTCTAAATCCGAACATGATAAAATAGTTTCTGAAAAAGATGCTATTACTCAAGAAAGAGATAAACTTAGACAAGAATTAGACGATATAAAATTTGGTGCTCCAAATCTTTTTGCTGACGGAAAGAAGTTTTATGATGCTAAAGACTTCACACAAGCAAGGCAGAAGTTTCAAATGCTTCTTGATAAACATCCGGATATGCCCCAGGCAATTGAAGCAAAGAAATATCTTTCCAACATAGACGAAGAAGAATCCTGGAATAGCGCCAGCACATCAGAAGATATTTCATATTCTGAAAGCTATATATCAAAATATCCAAAGGGTAAATACATTGGTAAAGCGATTTCAAGGCGCAGTGAATTAAAAGCTTTGAATATGCAAAAAGCGTATGATGCAGCTTTGAGCCAAAATACATCGTACAGCTGGAAAAAATTTCTTGAAGACTATCCAAATCATGACGAAGCGACATCAATACGAAAAAAAATTATTCGTTTGGAAGTTGATGAAATTTCAGGCGACAGGGAAACCGGTCAAATTCCTTCTTTTAATCAATACAATTCCACCTACTCTTCAAACTCATCTGTTGCAATAACAAATAATACAGGGTGTGAACTTACTGTTCGTTATAGCGGTCCGGATGCAGAAATGATTACAATTCCTTCCGGTGGCACAAGAACAGTTTATTTATCAAGCGGAAGTTATAAAATTGCAGCTTCTGCCTGTGGTGAAAATTATGCAAGTACTGAAAATTTGCATGGACAATATGGGTCAACATTTTACATTACAACGAGCAGGTATTAAGAATTGAAAGATCAGCCAAATGCATAAATTGCTTCTTTTCGCTACGTTAGCACTTCTCGGTTGCGGCACCGGCAACAGCGTATACCTCTGCAATGGCCCGGAATCAAAAGCTTACCATAAAACAAGGCATTGCCAGGGATTAAAAAGATGCACGACTGAAGTTGAAGCAACAGATATTGCTACAGCCATGGGAAGGCAAAGAAGGGCGTGTAAATATTGCTACGATTAATCTAAAGAACAGGATATTATGATTAAATTTTCATGTCATTGCAAAATGAATCAGCATCGCTATTGAAAACAACAAACCAGATAGCACGATCAGCACCATCATACAACCTCTTGAAGTCCGGTTATACATTCTGTTATAAGCTGTTTTTTTGGGATTGGTAAACCAGCCAAACCCCCTAGGTGCTTTAAAACCCAGGTTATGCCTTACGACTCGTTTAAGCGATGTCCTCGCTGCAATCCGCTTTTTCAGTGAAGGGGTTCGGTATCCGAATTTCATAACCAATTTTATTAATTGTTTACAATGTAGTAGACAGGAAATATGGTTCATTACTGTTTCCCGTAAAAATCCCATTTACGCAACAAATACTTTTGAGTATTAAAGTTAAAAAACATGAAAAGATATTACGTAAACAATAATGCGCAAATGAATGGCGATCATGAAGTTCATGATGAAGACTGCCGTTATCTTCCTTCCTTACAAAACAGGATATACCTTGGAGAGTTTACAAATTGTAAACCTGCTGTACAGGAAGCAAAAAAATATCACCGGCAAGTAAATGGTTGTAAAACATGTTGTAAGGAGTGTCATACACAATAACCCACAAATTCAAACATCATGAGAATAGAAGTTCATACGACTAGTGGTACTACTCCGCAACAGCTATGGCAGAAAATTAAAAAAGATGTAAAGGACGAAAAAATAAAAACTTGGGTGTTTGTTAAGGATGCTAGCGGTGTCGAATATTTAACTCATACGCCTCCCGGTGGACAATGGCACAAGAAGGCATTAATTAAGGAATCTTTTTTGACTAACCCATCACGTTTAGTTTTAAAGGTTACTTGGTTTGAAAATTCGGTTCCAGATGAATTTACTAAGGGTTTGTATATCGGCCGTTTTACTGAACAACTGATGCAGGATTTTACGAAGGATTTTATCAAACTTGAAACCTTTGCGAAATTATAAAATGGCAGCATTAAACATCGACGCCAAGCCCTCTCAATCTTCATTAATAACATCTAAATTATCAAATTATGAGAAGAGTTATATTATTTGTTGTGCTGTGTATCGCCGGTTTATCGGCACTTGCTCAACAACCAAAGGTGAAAGAGCAAGAAACAAGTAACGCCGAAAAATTTTCAGACAGATCAGGTTCGCTGATTCAGAAAGAATTCATTGAAGTTGGGCAGCTAAAAAAATGTGAACTAAAAGTTATTCATTACACCGACCTGATTAGTACTCAAAAAACAAGTGCTTTAAAGTTCGAGTATGAATATAAAAGTTCTTATACATCTGATACAAAAGCTGCTGTGTTGGATGCAGATGAAATCGATGGGCTCATTAAGTCAATAAAGTTGATCCAAGAAAAAATATATCCATCGAATCCTCCAAATTATACGGAGGTATCCTTTAAAAGCCGTAGTGGATTTGAAGCAGGGTGTTTCTCGAGTAAGAACAATTGGTCAGCCTATATGAAGCTTGAGAAATTTGATAGTAATTCATTTGTTTTTATGGACAAAGAAGATCTTATAAAGCTTTTGTCACTTCTCGAACAAGCTAAGTCATTACTTAAATAAAGATCAAACAGGTCCGCCAACCAGAGTACGATGGATGTTCAAATTTCGGTTTGTGTGAAATGTTGCAGTTGCTTATCGATGATACAAGGGACAGGACGAGTTTACGTATTATACAATTGATGCAAACAAGTATAACGAAATTGTTGACTAAAAACTGATCGTTGATCTGTACCCTAACCTGCGTTCGCTTGAAGAAATAGTTTACATTGCTGCCTAACTTTCTAATTATGGAAATCAGTTTATATCTTCTTCTCGGTCTCGCAATCGGCACCCTCATCGGTTTGCTCATTGGCAAATCAAACGGACGTGCCCATTGGGAAAAGAAGTGCGCACTACTTCAACAACAACACACTGATCTTGACAAAGAGTTTGCCGGCTACCGTGCTGCACACACAACACAGTTAAACAATCTGCAGGAACAACTGCAGGTAAAAACAGGTGAACTAACGGCTATGCAACAATCAGTTAAAGATACCCAGGCACAGTTGATAGAATCTGGTGCTCAATTGACGGGTACAAAAGCTGAATTGCGTGCGATTAATCAAGTGATGCAGGAGAAACAAAAAGAAGCAGAATTACTGAAAGAAGAATTGCGGGTGACAAAACAGGAACTGTCAGCAGCTTTAAACCGGCTTGCCAGTCAGACTGCGAATAATGAAGCTTTGCAGGAAAAATTGATCACCCAGAAAGAGGAAATGGAAGCCCTGAATAAAAAATTCAATACAGAGTTTGAGAATATTGCCAATCGCATACTGGAAGCGAAAACAGAAAAATTCACTGAACTCAATAAAACGAACCTGAATAACATTCTTGAACCATTGGGTAAAAATATCACTGAGTTTAAAACCAAAGTCGAAGAAGCCTACCAGAAGGAATCGGAACAGCGGTTTTCCCTGGGGGAGAGGGTAAAAGAACTGGCGGAACTAAATCGAAAGATCAGTGAAGAGGCCAATAACCTGACCCGAGCATTAAAATCAGAATCGAAAACTCAAGGCGGTTGGGGTGAAATGATCCTGGAGAATATTCTGCAACGTTCAGGTTTAGTAAAGGACCGTGAATATTTCATGGAGCATCAATTGTATGATGAACAGGGTAGTCCGATGCGATCGGATACAGAAGATAAAAAGATGCGTCCCGATGCAGTGATCAAATATCCAGATAACCGTCATGTGATCATCGATTCAAAAGTATCACTTAATGCGTTTACGAGAGCGGTTGATGCCACAGAGGAAGCTATAAGAATAAAAGAGCTGAATGAACATGTGGCGGCGATCAAAAAACATATCCAGTTACTGAGTGCAAAAGGCTATGATGATTATAACAAAAGTCTTGACTTTGTCATGATGTTTATTCCCAGTGAGCCTGCTTATATTGCCGCACTGCAGGTTGATGCAGAACTCTGGAATTATGCTTATGACAGAAGAATATTACTGCTTAGTCCCACCAACCTAATCACGTCGTTGAAACTGATCGTGGATCTCTGGAAACGGGAATACCAGAATCAGAATGCAAATGAAATTGCTGAACGTGGTGCTAAGCTCTATGATAAGTTTGTTGGTTTTATTGATAACCTGCAGGATGTAGGTGATCATTTGCAGAAAGCACAGAACAAATATGGCGAAGCGTATAAACAATTATCTACAGGAAATGATAATCTGGTAACGCAAGCAACCAAGTTGAAAGATCTTGGATTGAAGACAAAAAAGAGTTTGCCGGAAAACATCTTGAATGCGAATGGGGAGTAACAACTTGTTTTGCAAACAGAATAGGCAGTCAACTGTTTGCATAATCAAAGATTGATTTTTATATTTTGAAAAATACGCATTATGCGGATTGTACTAACCTTACTTTTGTTCACCATTGCCTGTGTCAGTTTTCTTTCAAGAAACGAAACATCCACCGACCATTTTCTTGCCCGCTGTACAGGAAGTAGCCCCTGCATAGCCTGTAGTAATTGCAGCGCATGCAAATGGTGCGGTGCCGGCGGCACCTGCGGCGTATGTGCAAAGAAAACGGATAAATCAAAGACCAAAACGTATTCCACTCCTAGCCCCTCCGGGTCTTCCGGATCTTTTTCTTCACAATGCAAGGCTAAAACCAAAAAAGGAACAAGATGTAGCCGGAGTTCGAAAAGCAATGGTTATTGTTGGCAACATGGAGGATAGTTAGTTTACAGTATGAATTCAAGAGCGATAGAAATTCGTTAATGCATTTGTTGTGATAAAAATAACTAGGTATAATGTCTTCGGAAATAGGACTACTGCCACACTACCTATAACAGGCAAGTATTACATGTGCAAGATTCATAATTCTATTGGCAGCTTAACCACGGTGAAATCTCACTTAAAGCATAACAATATACATAACTTCAATTCAGCAAAAGAAGTATTGGATTTTCAGAATAACTTTTCGGCTTTAAGAAGTGAAATCATATCCAATCATGAGCAATTCATTGAGCAGGAGAAGGCTATTCTTGATGCAGACATTTTACAGTTAGACAAAGCTATTCAGGCCTTCTTTGGCGCAACTGTTTCACCTTTGTGGAACACTTGATGCCAGAAAGGAATTAAAAATGGCCAGTCTTTTTAAGGAGACTCGCCCTTAAATAAATAATCTAATGAAAATATTTTTTATTATTACAATTTGCAGTTTTCTTTTATTAGGATGTAATAAAGGATATCAGTTTTGGGATATTTCTAAATTCAATATTGTAGATAGCGCACTGAGTGATAATGAGGAAATAAAGCTTTTGTATACAAGCAGGGGGCCGGGCAACAATAACGATTTAGAATATTATGTTCATGTTATTGCTATTTCACAAAAGACAGGCGATACTGTAAATATTCTTACCCCAATGGACAATGGTTTTACACTAGATGATCTGGACAAAGTGTATAACTATTTTGACCAAAACAACCTGATTTCACAATTAGTTTTGGCAAGTCCTGAAAATCTGGTTGATGCAGATAAAGTAGAAGCGGCCAAAAAAAATCTTCGAAAGAAAATCACCAAAGTTGCAAGAGATCCACAGTTTGATGTGATTGCTGATAATCATTATCCAACAGTAATCGGTACCATCGGAACAAAGTCAAAATAAGATCGTTTCGTTCATAGAAACCTTTCCCGCAGGGATGTTTTGGTATTTCTTGTTGAAGTGTAATTTCACAACGTCCTATTTAGGAGGCGTGGCTTTGAAATACTGACTTACAGATTGTTCTTTATTATGCCTGTCTGTAAGATTTGTATTTGCTCATTCAGTTTCCTTAGTTTTGAATGCCAAAAACAAACTGCTTTGCCCGGTACCACGCAACTTAGTGAACAAGAATTACTGCAACTGATTACCAAAGGTGATGAAGTTGCGTTCGCTGCGTTGTTCAACAATTACCGGAATAAGATCTATTCCATCGCTTATGAACTGACTGAATCTACTGTTATTGCAGAAGAAATTGTACAGGATACTTTTTTAAAAATCTGGATTCGCAGGGAAACACTGGAAGATGTCACCCATTTTAAAGCATACCTTTTTACCATTGCACGGAACTATGTTTTTTCGGCTTTGAAAAGCATAGCCCGCCGACAAAGCATGGAACTGAAGATTGTGCAGCATACGCCTGGTTTTTATTCAGATACCGAGAACAGGGTTATTCAAAAAGAGTACGATGCGATATTGAAGCAGGCGGTTAATAGTTTGCCGCCGAAACAAAAGGAAGTGTACTTACTCATTAAGGAACAAGGGATGAAGCGTCATGAAGTGGCAGCTGCACTCCAGGTTTCAGAAGAAACGGTCAAAACACATCTTGCCCAGGCGATGCGGGCTATACGGGCTTACTGTTTAAGTCATATTGATACATTATTGCCAATGCTCGTGCTGTTATTTGTGAAGCAGCGATAGCCGCTGCCGGTTGGCCGCTGCCGCCCAAAAACTTTTTTTCAAGTTCACTCACCCAATTTCTTTTCAGCGTCGTCTCTTATTCTATATACAGATGCTTGAACTCAGCATCACAAAACGTATTGCTTATTTATGCCTGCATCCCTCCATTATTTACTGCAACGTTATGCAGATAAAACCTGTACGAACGATGAAAAAGCACAGCTGATGCAATTGCTTCAACAGGCTGAACATGATGAAGCCGTACAGCAATTGATTGATCAGATGATGCTGGAGCGTGCGCCCCTCCATGCTCTGCCAGATGATACCGCTGAATCAATTTTACAGACCATTTTACAAGCAGGAAAGCAGCCTGTTGTAGCTATGGATACACATCAACCAAGGTTCAGGAAGTGGCGTGTTGCTGCTGCGGCCGTCATTCTATTGTTCCTGGCTGTTGCAGGATGGTTGTGGTTAAACCCTACATCTTCAAACGACACAGTAAAAACAGAAGAGCCAACTACAACATCAAACGAGATATTGCCGGGAGGAAACAAAGCCTTGCTGACACTTGCAGATGGTCGAACAATTGTGTTGGATAGTACAGCCAACGGAATGATTGCAAAGCAGGGCGGCGCAACTGTTTTCAAAAGAGATGATGGTCAGCTTGACTATAATGCTGAAACGCAACAAACAGCTGAGTTGCTTTACAATCGGCTACACACACCCCGTGGAGGACAGTACCAGTTGCGTTTGCCGGATGGAACAAACGTATGGTTGAATTCGATGAGTTCAATTCGTTATCCTACAACATTTACCGGCAACGAACGACGAATTGAGTTGAGTGGTGAGGCCTATTTTGAAGTGGCAAAAAATACTGCGATGCCTTTTAAAGTAAGTGTGGATGGAAAGGCAGAGATAGAAGTATTGGGTACTCACTTTAATATTAATTCCTATTCCGATGAACCATCCGTAAATACAACGTTATTGGAAGGAAGCGTACGTGTTACTGGACTTGCAACCCGTTCAAGTAAATTGATTGTACCTGGCGAACAGGTACAGTTACAACAGAACGGGCAATTGCAGATACAAAAAAATGTAAACATTGAACAGGTGATGGCATGGAAGAACGGTGTTTTTTACTTTGATAATACGGATCTGCCAACCTTGTTACGTCAGCTTTCCCGCTGGTACGCAATTGATATTGTGTATGAAGGAACAGTACCTAAAAGACAGTTTGCCGGTAAAATGCAAAGAGACTTGCATCTTTCACAGGTATTACGGATTCTGCAAACCAACAAGGTGCGTTACAGAGTTGAACAACAAAAACTGATCATTATGAATTGATATGCGATCAGGCAATAAAAAAACCGGCTAAACAAGTAGCCGGTCTTCGATAAAATGCTACGAACATTTTACCGGATGTTTGAATTGCCTGAACAAATAATAATTGACCATCACTTATTCTTAAACCCAAACAATGCAAAACTATGCAATTAATCAGTTTGAGTAGGCATTTCCTTACTCATCAAAAGTGGCTTGCTATGCGATTGACAGTTGTTTTATTAACGGTTGCCTTTTTACAGGTTTCAGCTTCAGGAAATTCTCAAACGGTAAATTTTTCAGGGAAAAATGTTTCTCTGAAAGAGGTGTTTACTGTAATTGAAAAGCAGACAGGTTATTTGTTTTTTTATGATGTTGCTTTATTACGTGAAGCAAAGCCTGTATCTGTTCAATTAAAGAATGTTTCGCTGGAAGCGGCGCTTACTGCCATTTTCAGTAATCAGCCATTGACATGGGTAATGGAAAACAAAACCATTACCATTCTCAAAAAGACGGCGCCGGTCAATGACGCAAATGAAAACACAGCTGCGGTTGTTCCAAGTTCAACTCCCATTAAAGGAAAGGTAACGGACGAAGCTGGAAATGCTTTAGAAGGCGCAACTGTAATGATTAAAGGAACTGGAAAGGCGGTGACCACAAATACATCAGGCGAGTTTACGATCGACCTGACAGAAAGTGAGTCTGCCATTCTCGTGTTTTCTTATGTTGGAAGAGAAACAAAAGAAGTAAATACCAATGGCAGAACTTACTTGACAGTGCAACTGATAAGTGTTGCAAGTGTGCAGGAAGAAGTAGTGGTGATCGGCTATGGCACGCAGAAAAAAATGGATGTAACAGCACCCGTTGCCATGATCAAGGGATCGGAGATCGCCAAGCAACCATCTGTAAACCCATTAAGTGGGTTGCAAGGTAAAATTGCAGGTGTACAAATTACCAACGATGGATCACCTGGTGCATCTCCGCAAATACGTATACGGGGTGTTGGGTCTATTAACGGTGGTTTGAATCCATTGTTTGTAGTTGATGGTGTTTGGACAACGGATATTGGATTTTTAAATGCAGCGGATATTGAAAGTGTAAGTGTTTTAAAAGATGCATCTGCCGGTGCCATCTATGGTAACCGATCAGCCAATGGTGTGGTTGTTATTACAACTGCAAAAGGAAAGTCGGGTGTGCCAACAATCAGTTACACGGGTTCAGCAGGCTGGCAAAAAATAACGAATGAACTGAAAATGGCCAATGCGCATCAATATGCTGTAATGGCAAATGAAGTAAGCATGCTTAACGGTGGTGCTCCTATTTATGGACCGAACTCTATTTACAACCCAGGTGTTAGTGACCGAACAGGAACGGATTGGTTTCATCAGTTATTCCGCCAGGCATTCATTACCAATCATCAACTCTCGTTCAGAGGTGGTACTGAGCATGTGACGTATAATTATTCTCTTTCTTATTTAAATCAGGAAGGTATTGTAGAAAAGCAGAATTATAAACGGATCACCGCAAAGCTTCAAAATGAATTTAAAGCAGCATCTTTTCTGAAGATCGGTTATAATTTATTTGGTACGATAAATAATTCAAATGACATCAATGGAGATATTTTCCGTCAGGCATATGCGGCTGCTCCTGTTGTACCCGTTCGTTACAAAGATGGATTTTATGGTGATCCCGTTGATTATTCATTAAACGCAATCGCCAATCCGCAGGTAACTGTTGATTTTACTAACCAGCGTTCACAAAGCTATTTACTGGTAGGTAATACGTATGCTGATGTGAAGTTGTCGGGGCACTTAACTTTCAGAAGCAGTTTCAATTTCGAATACAACAGAGGTGAGCAGCGTAACTATGTACCCGTTTACAAAGCAACAACCAACCAGTTAAATGATGTTTCGTCCTTGTACATCTCAAGAGCAGATACAAAGAACTGGCAATTGGAAAACATGTTGTTTTATGAAAACACCTTTCATAAAAAGCATTATGTGAAAATACTTGCAGCGCAATCTGCACGAAGAGATAATAGTTACTGGATTTCGGGAACAGCCCGAAATGTTCCAAACGATTACGACGGCCAGCTTTACCTGCGATTGGGTGCTAATTCAACCGCTTTTCCAACCGTTGCAAATGATGGTGGGGCATTGGCAACCGGTGCCTCTTATTTCGGACGTTTCAGTTATGGCTATAACAGCAAGTATCTCCTCAACTTTACGTACCGAGCCGATGGTTCTTCAAAATATACAGGTGATTACCGTTGGGGATTTTTTCCTTCTGTTGGCGCTGCATGGGTCATCAGCAAAGAAAAATTTATGCAGCAACAACAGTTGTTTAATGTGTTGAAGTTGCGTGCCAGTTGGGGTATCAACGGTAATGAAAATGTACCTGCAAATATTACCACACTTACAGCATCACCACTTGGGTATGCCGTTTGGAATGGCGCAGCATATACATCCAGGAGTGTGATATCCATTGTGCCGCCTTACCTGTTTTGGGAAAAAGGTGTGAGTACAGATGTAGGCATTGAAGCATCGTTGCTGGATGCAAGATTATCATTTGAATTTGATTACTATAACCGTGATACCCGTGATGCCATTTTTACTGTACCGATTTTAGCATCGAGTGGATTAGGTGGTGGCATCAATGCCAACCAGGCGACGATTAAAAACAGCGGTATTGAAGTGAATGCAGGTTGGAAATCAAAAGCCGGCAGACATATTCATTATTCGATTACCGGTAATTATGCTTACAACGAAAATAAAGTGAGTGCTGTTAATTCCGGAGCCAACGCATTATTCGGAGGTTATTACAGTAACCCATCGCAGATACCTCTTACACGAACAAGTGTAGGACAGCCTATTGGTATGTTTTATGGTTATGAAGCAATGGGCGTATTTCAAACTATCACCGAAGTACAGAATTCTGCACAGAGTAAAACAGCCATGGCCGGAGATCTGAAATTTAAAGATCAGAATAAAGATGGTGTGATTGATGACAACGATAAGATATTGATGGGTAATCCCAATCCAAAACATTTATTCGGATTAAGCATCGGGTTTAGTTATGATGACTTTGATTTGTCGGTAGATCTACAGGGAGTAGCAGGTGTACAAATCTATAATGCCAATATGGGTAAGCGTTACGGGATAGAAAATTTTACAGAAGAATTTTATGCGAAGCACTGGCGTGGTCCCGGTACATCCACAACTTATCCTTCTGCAAATTTATTACACGGAATGAATACGCATCCGAATACATTCTGGGTAGAGGATGGAAGCTATATCCGTATCAGGAATATCAACGCCGGTTATACCATCCGGTCGCTGCAAAAATGGAAAATCAATCAGCTGCGTGTATTTGCAGCGATGCAGAATCCATTCAACTTTTTTAGGTACAAAGGATTTTCACCCGAAGTTACTGCTGCAGGAAACAGTCCTGTTAATGCAGGTATAGATGCAGGCGTGTACCCGCTTTCTGCTTACTACAACTTTGGTATAACACTTACACTTTAAAATTATTATATGAAACCAGTTCGTTTAACTATAAACACAGGGTTACTGCCTGTGATCCTATTGCTAGTTCTGGCAGGTTGTTCAAAACGTTTTCTCGATGTAGAACCACAGGGTCAGACAAGTGTAGAAAGTTTTTGGAAAACAGCTGATGATGCAAAAGCTGCAGTTAATGCCATTTATGGTAATCTGCGAAGTGCAGGCCAGGTTGGAATTGCATCCGTTGCTATTGAAAGTTTGGGATCTGATGATGCAGACCCGGGTGCTAAACAAAGTGATATACCCGAGATGTATCAGTTCGATAATTTCAGTGTAACATCTTCTAACCAGTTTGTTGGTTCATTCTGGGCAGGGCTTTATACAGAAATCAATTTGTGTAATCAGGTGTTGGATAATGTTGATACCATGAAAGTGGTTGATGCCAATTTGAAAGCACGGTATCTGGCAGAAGCGAAGTTCATCAGAGCTTATTGCTATTTCAGATTGGTAAGAGCTTATGGGGGAGTGCCGTTGCATTTAAAAGTGCCAAAGACCCCAGCCGAGTTTAACCGGGAGCGTTCTTCTTCTGCCGAAGTATGGGCTGCTATCGAAAAGGATTTAACGGATGCCGAAGCAGTATTACCTGTTGTTTACGGTTCGCCTGATGATAAAGGAAGGGCTACGAAAGGAGCAGCTCAGGCTTTGCATGCAAAAGTTGCTCTGTATCAGAAAAAATGGAGCGATGTAAAATCGTATACCGATAAAGTGATCACTTCCGCCACGTATAGTTTATTGAATAATTATAGCAATGTATTCAGTATTGCAAATGAGTTACATGCTGAGTCCGTTTTTGAAATACAATCGGAATTGGTGATCGGTGCTGAGAACGGTGCATCCTTTCCCTGGTCGCAACATTCAGAATGTCAATCGCCGGAAAATCAAAATGGTTGGGGATGGAATGTTCCGAGTGTTGATTTGATGAATGCTTTTGCTGCTGCTTCGGATAACAACCGAATGAATGCAACAGTGATTCTTGTTCCTGAGACAGTTGGAGGAGATAACATCACGCAAAGCGGTAATAATAATTCACGTTACAATCAAAAAAGTTATGTGCCATCCAGTTACTATGTTTCAGGTTACCCAAGAGGTTGTCAGAAAAACATTCTTGCAATACGCTATGCTGATGTGTTGTTGATGAATGCAGAAGCAAATAACGAGCTGGGAAATCTGAATACAGCTGCAGGTAAATTAAATGAGGTGCGTACACGTGCCGGATTATCAGCAACAACCGCAACAGATCAGGTAGGATTGCGGACAGCAATCTGGAATGAACGAAGACTGGAATTAGCTATGGAAAATGATCGCTACTTCGACGTAATACGGCAGGGGCGAGCGGCTTCTGTTTTCGCATCGAAAGGCTGGATTGCCAATAAAAACGAAGTGTGGCCCATCCCTTATAACGAAATTCTGCTGAGCGGTGGAAAGTTAAAGCAGAATCAGGGTTACAATTAATCAGTTTTTAAACATTATTTATCAACTAACGAATTATCAATTATGAAAAAGAATATTTTGAATACATGTACATCTGTTTTTACATTGATTGTTTTTGCAATGCTGTTTTCATCCTGCTATAAAAAATACAATGCAGCAGATTATGCACCGTTGTTTGTCATTAATGGCTATTCCAGTGTCAGCGAAATTGCCACTACCAATCTCGTTGCGTATTGGAATTTTGAAGGTAATCTGAAAGACAGCGTTTCGAATACTACAGCTACTGGTACCAACACCAGCTTTGCTACCGGTTATGTTGGAAGTGCGTTACAGGGAACTGCAAATGGATTTGCTGTAGCAGACATCTCTACGCAGATAGCTAAAGTGAACGGCAGTTTTACACTCAGTTTCTGGATGTATTATCCGAATACCACTGTTACAGATGATAATTGGGTGAATATTGTTACCATCACGAATCCTGCGCATTATCAATCCTGGAACGCTCCTTTCTGTGGTAATTTTAATTTCCTGAAATATCCTGGCTCAGACCGCAGCAATGGTGCCGCTTCACAGTTTGGTTATCATGTTCGAAGCGTATCAGGCTCGGGTAACTGGTGGGATGGTCCAGAAAACTGGTTCAATAATTTATGGACTGCATCTGTGTATAACAATTGGGTTAACTGGACTTTTACTTACGATGCTGCTACCAAGACTTTTAATATTTATAAAAATGCAGCACAATGGAAAAGCGATGGCTGGGTAGATGCAGGAGGAAGTAATACCTATCCACAAGTGCAGAACAGTTTTTCAAACCTTCGCTTTAATGACCCTCCGACTAAAATTATTTTTGGCGGTAATACCGATACAGGTGTAACAAGTGATCAGACATGGGGTAAATCCATAAAAGGTTATGATGGCAAATTAGATGAAGTAAGAATTTATAATACGGCGTTGACGCAGACTCAAATACAGGCTATGATTGGGTTGCAGGGCAAAGGAAGATTATAAGCCGGATAAATTTAAAATAGTACATGCGTTATCATATGCTTGCTTATTTGCTTATTCCCTTGCTTCAGCTGATCAGTTATTCATGCAGTAAAAGAGCGCATCGGTCAGAAGAACCGATGCTGCCTGGTAAAAAATTGGAGTTACATGTTCTAAAAGTAAATGAACAGACAGTCAATAGTGCTTCTGTTCAGTTAGTGAACAATGAAGCAACTATCAAGCTGGGCTTCTCAGCAAAAATTGATCGTAGTACTGTGGCAACAGCGATTCAATGGAACGTTGCGTATTCATCGACGCTGTTACCGTATGTTGTAAATTTCAGCAATGGTGATTCCGTGTTGATTATTAAAGCCCAATCGTCATTAGCTTTTTTAACGCTATACACTGTTTCAATTACAAGCTCGTTGAAATCGGTCAATGCAGAACAATTATCTTCTGCAATTACATTATCGATTCGAACAGGAATTGATTCGGCAGATAAATTCCCGATTATTCCGGATAATGCCTTGCTTGATACTGTTCAACGAAGAACCTTCCGGTATTTCTGGGAGTATGGTCATCCTGTTTCCGGTTTAGCCCGAGATAAAACGAACGCCACAGACAAGGACGACTGTTCCATTGGAGGCACAGGTTTTGGGTTGCTTTGCATTCCTATTGCAGTTAAGAGAGGATTTATTACAAGAGATGAGGGTTTAACACGTATGAAGAAAATTGTTGCCTTTCTTACAACAAAGGCAGCAACATTTCACGGGGCATTTCCGCATCGCATCAATGGAACTACAGGCGATGTGATCGTATGGTCGCCAAAAGATGATGGTGCTGATCTTGTTGAAACCTCTTTTTTAATGATGGGGTTATTAACTGCAAGACAATATTTTAATGGGTCACAGTTGGACGAACAGTTTTTACGAAGCGATATCAATGCGCTCTTTAATAATGTAGAATGGACTTGGTTCAAAAAAGACAATCAAAATGCTTTGTATTGGCTTTGGAGCCCTACTTACAAATGGGATATTACGTTCATGATCCGGGGCTGGAACGAAACATTAATTGCATATATACTGGCAGCTTCATCCAACACACATTCTATTTCAAAAGAAGTATATGATAATGGATTTGCCAATTATGGCGGAATGAAGAACGGACAAAACTATTACGGAATGCAACTGCCTTTAGGCGGTAGCTTCGGCGGGCCCTTATTCTTATCACAATATTCTTTTTTGTGTATTAATCCAACGGGTTTAAGTGATCAATACGCTAGTTATGGTGTACAGGTAAAAAATCATACACTCATTAACAGGGCTTATTGCATTGAGAATCCCAAAAACTATGTTGGTTATAGTGATTCCTGTTGGGGACTTACTGCCAGTTCTTCCAATGTTGGGTACACGTCCTGTTCGCCAACAAATGATATAGGAGTCATTGCTCCAACAGCGGCATTGTCTTCTTTCGCTTTTACACCCAATGAATCTATGAAAGCATTGAAATATTATTATTATAAGTTGGGCAATTTGTTGTGGAAAGAATATGGATTTGTTGATGCGTTTAATTTAAATACAAATCCTGTATGGATTGGGCCACAAGAGTTAGTATATAATCAATTGCCCATTATGATTGCTATTGAAAACTACCGAACCGGACTCATCTGGGATTTATTTGTATCCTGTCCAGAGATCAAAACGGGTATGCGTAAGTTAGGCTTTGCCGCTCCTTATTTATAATGTCTGAATCGAAACTAATGAAAACGTTTTTCGTCAATATAGTTGTGCTGCTAAGTGTATGTGCCGGTTTTATTTCACCTGCAAATGGTCAAATTAAACCTGTGAACAAAACGCATGCGCAATTACCGTATTTAAAATCGCTGCACAATCATACACAGTTGATGGTAGATGGCAAACCCTTTTTGATGGTGGCTGGTGAATTACATAATTCGACATCTTCTACTTCCGAATATTTCGGCCAGGCTATGCAAAATGCAAAAGCAATGCATGTAAACACGGTGATTGCTTCCATTGCTTGGGAGCAATTTGAACCAAAAGAAGGAGTGTTTGATTATTCATTTATCGATTATATTCTCAGCAATGCAAATAAGCTGCAATTGAAGGTTGTATTGATCTGGTTTGCAACCTGGAAAAACGGAGAATCCTCTTATGCGCCACTTTGGGTGAAACAGGATACAAAACGTTTTTTCAGAATAAGGAATAAGGCAGTAGAAATGATGACTGCAATTTCTCCCTTTTGTGAAGAAGCCATGCGTGCAGACGCAAACGCTTTTGGAAAATTGATGAAGTATATCAAAGAGAAGGATATCCATCATACGATTATTATGATGCAACCAGAAAATGAAGTTGGTGCTTTTTCTGAGATGGACTATAATGAGATTGCTGTAAAAAAGTACAATGAACCCGTGCCGCAACAATTAGTGAACTATCTTTTGAAGCATGAGCAACAATTAGAACATGAACTGAAAGCAGCATGGATGGCGCAAGGAGCAAGAAAAAGTGGAACATGGGCCGAAATGTTTGGCGAAAAGAATTATGATGCGCAGAATTTTTTTATGAGCTGGCAGTATGCAACTTTCGTAAATGAAGTATGTAGACAGGGAAAGAACAGTTTGCCACTTCCCATGTTTGTAAATGCCTGGTTGGTGCAATATCCGGGAGAAATACCCGGAAAGTATCCTAACGGCGGTCCTGTTTCACGAGTGATGGATATCTATAAAGCTGCTGCACCTGCTGTTGATTTTATTTCTCCCGATATATACCTGCCCAATTTTAAAGAAGTGTGCAGCATGTATTCCCGTCCAGCGAAACAGAATCCACTCTTTATTCCGGAGTGTGAAAGAAGTAATCCGGGTAAAGCCTACTATGCCTTGGCCGAACATAATGCGCTTGGGTTTGGTCCTTTTGGCATTGAGTCATTGATTGCAGATCATGCATATTCATTGAGTTTTAAATTGCTGAAGGATGAATTGTTGCCGGTTTTTTCTGATTACCAGGGAACAGGTAAGATGAAAGGGATTTTGAAAGAAGCAGATGAAGATTCAACCGGTTTTGTCTTGGGGAAATACAGATGTGCTGTCCAGTTTATGGACAAGACGAAACATGCTTATGGAATTGTCATACAAACGGATCAAGATGAGTTCTTAGTTGCGGGTACAAACATGAAAATCAGCTTTCATTCCGTGGACGGAAAGAGTAAAACCTATATTGGTCAAGTACAGGAAGGAGGATTCGTGAATAATAGCTGGCAGCCTTATCGTTTTTTAAATGGCGATGAAACTTGGCATAATTCATTTTTATTTGTAACAGGTCGTAGTTATACTGTTAGACAAGAAAATAATAAGGTTGTCTATAAAAAAATTATAGCGCCACTCCCTGTATTAAACACAAGACTTGAAAGCGGATTGGATCAAAAGCGGGTAGAAAGCCCGGGGATTTATAAAGTAAAGCTTTATACAGTTGGGTTTTGATTTTTGGAATGTTGAGGAAATAATAAACGATAATGAATGTGTATAAGTTTAATGCTCAAACTATAATTGGTGAAAATATCAACTTTTTAAAAATAGGTTTAGTATTATATAATTTGAAATTTATCGGTATGCTCTTATTGGTAGCTACTTGAATAGATTGTGGAACCCTTAAATTTTGTTACACAGCAGAATCTATCCTATTTCTTCAAAACGAAGTTAGGAGATCATCAGCAGCTACGAGGAGCCCATGATCTACCTCCCGACAATGCTGTTATTTGATTTAAAGTTTTGGAATACTAAAACAATGTAGCCTTCGGTCCTATCGGTGTATCATTTTCCAAAGACGGAAGATTAGATCACTTGTAGGATTAATGTCTTAATTGACCATCGGCTATTGGATTTTTTGAATAAGGGGTATAGCTTCGGCGTGAAGGCAGGCTTTAACATTAAAGAAGGACGGCTTATTATTTATTTTAACTGCCTGATGTATTCTTCTGAAATATTTCAGAAGAATACATCAAGTCTTTACCTAGTTTCTTTTTTCTGTTTTTTAATTATAACAAATAGTAATTCACTAAGTTCTTTTTCGGAATATTCCGGAATAGATCAGATCGTTTGATTTGTGCATACGATACGAGTTGTAATAGAATATAATTTTTTTCTGATTTATCCGGAATTTTCTGGAATATTAAGGCCGTATTCATTTAGCCATTTCATCATTCTATCGTATCAACGAAAGCTAATTCTTTTATATGAAGGCGAGTCTGGTGAAACCGACTCGCCGTACTGAAATAAATATATAAACAACCGTGAGTCATCTTTCAGGAGACTCGCTTGAGGGTACAGTTTCAGCTATCGAATCTTCTTTGGACATTCAATCGAAGGCGTTTGATGATTCTTCAAAGAATCCGCTTAATTGCTGCAAACGTGAAAGAAATAATCTTAGTTAAAATTGAAGCTCCCCTAAAAGGCCTGCTTGACTTTCTTTCTCGTATTTTTATTTTCGGTAATGAATATATGAAAGCACTCTCTTGAAACAAAACTTATTTAATCCATTTTATGCTAACGATTTACAACAGTTGGCTCTGAATATCATAAAAAAGTTTCAAAATCGTTGGTATCTGCGTAATATATTGTGCTCTATATTAAGATAGTGTAGGATTATCTACATCGACGATTAACTGCTTGCTTTGAAATCTTTTCAGGAAAATGAGGATATAATGTGGGTGCAAATGCTTGAGGGCGATCGAAATTCGCTTTCTAAAATCATGCATGCCCATTTTCGGCCACTTTATCAATATGGTACCCGTTTTTCAGTTGACGGTGAATTGATTAAAGACTCTATTCAAGAGTTATTTATCAATATCTGGGAACGACGAACACAGCTTAGTTCCTCGGTTCATGTAAAGTCTTACTTGTTTGCATCTCTGCGAAGACTGATTCTCAGGAAATTAAAAAATCTCAGTAAGACATCAACCATTTCATTAGAAGAATATAAAGGCGAATCTTTTTTGTTTACTCTGACAGTTGACCAGAAAATGATTGTTGAGGAGGATGCACAACGGCTGTCGAGGCATTTTTCGGCGATAATTCAGGAATTGCCTCATCGTCAGCGGGAGGTAATTTATTTACGTTTTTTCCAGTCGATGAGTCGAGATGAGATTGCAGTGGTGATGGAGATTGCACCGCAAACAGTGTCTAATATCCTGCAAATCGCTTTGGGTAAACTTCGGGAAAAATCGATACCCTTTTTTAAAAATTTAGATAGAGGCTACTGATAGTATCAGAAGCGGCAAAAGTGCTCATTGATAGTATAAAGCAATAGTATGAACATACAGGATCCATATATTAACTACGGTGTTGAAGATTTTTTGTGGGATGAAAAGTTCAGAAGGGATCTACTTAATCCCCATGAGAACAACGCATTCTGGGAGAACTGGGTGCAAAGGCATCCTGAAAAAAAGCAAGTTGTAGAAGATGCCAAAAAGATCATTCTGTCTTTGTCGGTTGATGAAGCTGAAATTAGCGAAGACGAAATACAATTTCTGATTTCTGATACAGCCAAGCTATTAGACAGTGCTTCCGAGGCAAATGTTTTACCAGTTAGCAAACCGGGTATCATCCGCCGTTATAGATATGTGTTGGCTCTTGCTGCTACGTTGCTGGTAATATTTTTGATTTCTTCTCTGTCTGACGAAGTTGTTCAACTTCCATTTGGTGCCAAAAAGTATGCTTATGATCGCATGATTGTAAAATCAGGTGTTCCGTTAACAGAGCGTGTTAATCTTACCAATGCACCGATGATTATTGAACTGGAAGATGGTACGAAAATTACTTTGGAGAAAAAATCGAAAATCAGCTTTACGAAAAATATTTTGAACGCAGCTAAACGTGAAGTATACCTGACAGGTGAAGCATTCTTTGACGTAGCAAGAGATCCCCAACACCCTTTTTTAGTTTATGCAAATGGATTGGTTACAAAAGTATTGGGTACCAGTTTCCGGATAAGATCCTATGAAAATGAAAAGAATGTTACCGTTGATGTATCCAGTGGAAAAGTATCTGTATTTGTCAATCCTGATAAAAAAACGGCTCTACAAACAGAATCGCCAGAGCTTTCCAGTGTTGTTTTAACTCCTAATCAACGTGTGAGTTATACAGTTGAGGATGCAAGTTTTATTAAGACAATCGTAAATAATCCCGTAAAGATTTCAAACACGGAGCAGCCGGATCGATTTTTTCATTTCACCGATGCTCCTGTAAACGAAGTGTTTTCAACGATACGTAATACATATGGTATTGAAGTTGTGTATGATGAAGTTGCACTGTCGGGCTGCACATTAACAGCAAATCTGGATGACTACAGTTTGTTTGAGCAATTAACTATCATCTGTAAAGCTTTGAATGGTTCATACGAAGTATTAGATGGCAGGATCATTGTCACTGCTAAAGGTTGCGAATAAATATCGTACTTAAATATTCAATTTATTAACTACTGCTTGCATGAAAAATTTTTCATTATCTATTCTTGTTTTATTTCTTTTCCACTGCACATCAGTTGCCAAGTCGCAAACAACTACAAATAAAAAGGTGAGCCTGCAGGTTTCCAATATGGAGCTGAATAAAGTATTCAGCAGCATGGAAAAGCAAACCTCCTTACGTTTTGTATACAGTAAAGAAAAAATTAAAGCCAGCCGAAAAATAAGTTTAAATGTTATTGAGCGACCTGTAACAGAAGTCCTCGATATGATTTGTAAAGAAATGGCGCTTATGTACGAAATAAATGCGGACATGGTGATTTTGAAACAAAGCTTTACAGTAACTGAGGAGCCCGCTTTGGTAAATTCTACACGGTTTACAACCAATCAGGTTAAAGTCATTTCCGGTCGAATTACCGACGAAAATGACAAACCTTTAGCAGGTGTAAGCATAATCGCCAAAGGGAAAAATACCGGCACAAATACTCTTTCTAACGGTCAGTTTTCTTTACAGGTAGATGATGATGTAACAACTTTAATTGTTTCTTACGTTGGTTATCAAACAACCGAAGTTGATATTGAAAACCAAACGAATATTTCAATCAAACTTTTACCAAACGACGTAAAGTTAGATGAAGTTGTAGTGGTTGGTTATGGAACCCAAAAGAAAGTAACTGTAACAGGTTCTATTTCCTCAATTAAAGGAAATGAAATACTTCGTTCGCCTGTATCCAGCGTTGCCAATGCAATTGCTGGCCGTGCAACCGGTGTTGTTGCTGTACAGCGGGGTGGTGAGCCTGGCCGGGATATTGCAGATATCTACATTCGTGGTGTTGCAACATTTGCAGGAGGAAACAGCACAAGGCCCTTGGTTTTGGTAGATGGTGTTGAGCGTAGTCTTGCAGGTATTGATCCATACACCATTGAGAGTTTTAATATTCTGAAGGATGCATCGGCGACTGCAGTTTTTGGTGTTCGAGGTGCGAATGGAGTTATTATCATTACTACAAAGACTGGTATAAAGGGGAAGCCTCAGTTTTCCTTCTCTTCCAATTTCGCATGGCAAAACCCTATTCGTTTACCCAAACTGTTAAACGCCGCCGATTATGCAACACTGCGTAACGAAGCGGAAGCAAATGACTTAGGTGCTGGTGCAATTAAGTTTAGTGCATACGATATTGAAAGGTATCGTAAAGGTGATGATCCCTATTTTCATCCGAATATTGATTGGTTTGATTATATGCTGAATAAATATGCCCCTCAGCAACAGTATAACCTCAATATGAGTGGTGGTGGAGAGGATTCGAAATATTTTGTTTCGCTTGGTTATCTAAACCAGGAGGGTGCATATAAGTTGGGCGATTTTTTTAAGCAATTCAGCGCAAATCCTAATTATAAGCGATACAATATTCGTACAAACTTCGATTTTAATCTAACCAGAGATTTATCTGTTTTTATTAAGGCTTCATCAGAAATCGGTTCATCCAATTACTCAAACAGTAATACGAGCGATATTTTCGGAACCATTCTTTCTGCTAATCCGATTATGACACCGGTTTTGTATGATGGAAAAATTATACGAAACGTAGAAGGCTTAACTGCATTCCAGATTTCGAATACACCGCTTTATCAAATGCTGACAAATGGTTTTAATACCAATTTCAGTAATCGGTTTAATTCAAATCTTTCTGTACGATACAAATTGGATCGTATTACAAAAGGATTGCTGGTACGTGCAATGGGGGCTTATGATAGTTATTACCTGCAGTCAGTACGCCGTAATAAACTTATCCCTATGTGGGACTTGAAACGTAACAGAAATGCAACGAATTTTCAAGACTCGATTATTCCCGTGTTGACGGTTAACCAGTTTGAAGGACCAGTAACATTCGCAGGTGAATCCTTTGCCCGTAACAGAAAATTTTATGCTGAAGGTGCAATTGAATACTCCAGAAATTTTGATGGGCATAATTTTTCCGGCTTAGTGTTGGGGATGATTGAACGATTGTACAATGGCGGTAATGAATTGCCCTTCAACTATGTTGGTTTAGTTGGGCGTGCTTCTTATGCTTACCGGAATAAGTACCTGGTAGATTTTAATGCAGGTTACAATGGTTCGGAAAACTTTGCAGTAGGTAAACAGTTTGGCTTTTTTCCTTCGGTTTCAGTAGGGTATGTTTTAACGGAAGAAAAAGTTATGAAGAAAAAGAACTCTCCACTTTCTTACCTGAAACTTCGTGGTTCGTTTGGCACAGTTGGTAATGATAAAATTGGCGGGAACAGATTTTTATTTACACCCTCTTCCTTTACAGGCGGTGCATCTTATTTCTTTGGTTTAAACAATACCGCATCTGGCAGTTACAGGGAGGCTTCAATTGGTAATCCGAATGTTACCTGGGAGGTTGCAAAGAAAATCAACATCGGTGCCGATGTAAGACTTTTTGATGATCTGTTAAGCATCTCTGCAGATATCTTCAAAGAAAAGCGGGATAATATTTTATGGAATTTGAACGTGCCGATTACATTCGGATCGCTTGGACTAATCTCGCCTTACAATATTGGTCAGGCAGAGAATCAAGGTTATGAAATAGAATTAGGTTTTAAGAACGAATCAAAAAACGGAAAGCTACGCTATTGGGTAAATGCCAATTACACATATGCCCGCAACAAGATCATTTACATGGATGAGACGCCCCAGCCATTCCCGGGTTTAGTAATGACGGGTAATAGGATTGGTCAGGTGAAAGGTTTGCAAGCTGATGGTATTTATAATACCATGGAAGAAATTAACGATCCTAAACGACCAAAATCTGTTTGGGAAGGAGCGGGACTTGTGCCTGGCGACATTCGTTATGTTGATGTAACCGGTGATGGAATTATTGATAACAACGATCTGGTAAACATCGGTAATCCGAATATTCCGGAAATAATTTACGGTTCTACTTTTGGAGTTAACTGGCGAGGATTAGAGATTTCAATCTTTTTTCAAGGTGCTGCAAATGTCTCTACTTATTTGCAGGGAGAAGCTGCATGGCCATTTATTGCAGGAACTAAAGCTGCATTTGAAACTGCAAAGGAAAGCTGGTCGAAAGAACGATTTGAACGGGGTGACAAAATTACTTTGCCACGTTTAACTGCAAGCCCGGAAGCCGGCAAACATAACTATCGTCCTTCTTCATTTTGGATGCAGGATGCGTCTTATCTCAGATTAAAAAATGTTGAGATCGGTTACACATTTGATCAAAAACTGGCAGCCCGGTTTGGAATGCGCATGCTACGTGTATACATGAACGGACAAAACATTTATACCTGGACAAAGATGCGCTACTTCGATCCTGAGATACCCAGTTCCAATGGCTCTGTATATCCAATGACAAGGGTGATTAATATCGGTGCTAATATTCAATTCTGATTCTATCTGCTAATAAATAATCTATTTATGAGATTCCTTAAATATTCAACGATTGTATTGCTTGGTTTTGTTTTTATAACATCTTCCTGTAAAAAATTTCTTGAGCAACCTTCCGGTAGTATTATCACGGTTGATTCTGTTTTCAGTAACCCTGATAATGCAATGCGTGCTTTAACCAACGTATATGCTACATGTGTTGTGAATGGTTTTATTACCGGCGATGGAGGTTCTGGATTATCTGATGCCGCCTGTGTTGATGGTTTATTGTTAGCTGCAAGTGATGAAGGTGATCAGTTTGGAACCGGTGGTCGGGCAAACCGTTTTAATGCCGGCACATGGGATCCAACCAATCAGGATGAATTTGCAATTGGACGTGTGACTCTTGGTATTCGTAATGCCTGTATTTTTATCGATAATGTTGATAAGGTGCCATTTGTAAATACTGGATTAACAAACTGGACACCCGAGTTAAAAGCGCAAACTATTGGTGAAGCAAAAGTATTGCGAGCCTTAATGCACTATGAAATGTTAATCCGCTATGGTGGTATACCAATCATTGACAAAACACCTGAGGTAGAAATTACAAATGTTGGTGGCGTCAATTCAGCACAGGTAAAACCAGTAGGAAACCGCAGAAGCTTAAAAGCTGTTGTTGATTTTATTGTGCGCAGTTGCGATGAAGCAATTGATGCTTTACCTAACAGTTATCCGAATACAGAATTAGGTCGTATTACTAAGGGAACAGCCATGTCGTTAAAGGCGGTTACATTGTTATACGCTGCAAGTCCGCTCGTAAACACAGCAACGCCACCTATTTCAGGTGGTATCGATAGCTTATTGTGTATGGGTGGTACAGATCCTAACCGTTGGGTGCTGGCTGCAAATGCAAATAAAGCTGTTATTGATTGGGCTTTGGCCAATGGTTATTCATTATTGGATGATGGTAGCCTTGGTAAAAGAGAAAGTTATAACTATGCTACCGGTGCTGCATTAGATCCACGCAATCGTGAAATTATTCATTTTGACAAATCACATGGTCAGCAAGCGGGTGGGGCTAACATGGTTCGTTTTACTTGTCCGATTTATTTTTCCTGGGGTAACGTAGTACATGCAATGCCCATCAATTTTGTAAAGTTTTACCGTGATGTAAACGGGAACGACATTAATCTGCCAGACGCTGGCACATTTACACAACTGAAATCTATTTTGAAAACCGTTGAACCCCGTTTTCATGCTACGGCATGGTGGCCAGGATCTCAGTATACCTTCACAGGTTTGATGAATACATTTGGCGGTGCTGATACTGCAAAATTGTTACATCGTCAGGGAAGTATCACTGGAAACTTTGTTCAAAAAGGAGCAGGAACAGCTTTAATTGGTCAGGGAGTACCCAATGGTTTTCATGTAAAGAAGTTTACCAACCTTGTTAATGCTGTTAATGGCCGGTTGGATGCTTATTGGCCAATATTCCGCCTTACTGAATTTTATCTCAACTATGCAGAGGCGATGAATGAAAGCGGTGGAAGCCTGAGTGAAATTGTCAATGCGTTGAATGTTATCCGTCAAAGAGGGGGCTTACCTGCGCTTGCTCCCGGTAATGCAACTTATAATGCAATTGCTGGTAATCAAACTGCCATGCGTGAATATATACGCAGAGAAAGAGGTATTGAATTGTATGGCGAAGAGCATCGCTTTTTTGATGTTCGCAGATGGAAAATTGCCGGTAACGATGGCGTAATGAAAGGTGATTTTTATCGCATATTCCTGTACGAAAACGGAACGGGCACTTATGTTGATCCTACAACATCAATGACTCCTGCACAACGATTAGCAAATGATAACAGACTTTCTTTTAAAATCGAAAAGTTTGAAACCAGAGTCTGGAGTGATAAAATGTATTTCTATCCATTCCCGCAAAATGAAGTAAACAAAGGGTTCCTTGTTCAAAACCCAGGTTGGTAATCATCAAACAATCATTTTATTTAATCATTATTCATTTATGATTTATTCCATTGCCATAAAATGCAGATACTTGTTTGTTATCTGTGCTTTCAGTTTCTCCGCTCAGCTTGCATTCGCTCAAAATAAAACGGCTGCTAATGATGGGTATATTGATACAACTGTAAAAACAAAAATACCCGGCAGTTTCCTGAATAAAAAGCAGAGTGTTGCGTTTGGTCCGGCTCAAAAACGTACGGAGATTACTTCTTCCGTTTCTTCCGTATCATCTTCTCTGTTGAAAAGTATAAACACGCCAAATATAGGTAATACGCTTTTTGGCCGATTAGCGGGTTTGCATGTTACACAATCAGGAAGCGCTCCTGGAAATAATGATGCTCCGGGTTTATCCATAAGAGGACGTCAGACCTTTCAGGACAATAATGTAATGGTGTTGGTTGATGGCTTTGAAACAAACTGGTCGAACATACTTGTTGATGAAATTGAAACAGTAACAGTTTTAAAAGATGCTGCAGCGTTGGCGCAATATGGTATGGATGGAGCAAACGGTGTTGTATTAATTACAACAAAGCGTGGCAGTGGAAAAGGAAAAACGGCAATTAATTTCAGTGCACGTATGGGCGTTCATTCACCCACGGTACTGCCAAAGTTTTTGAATAACGGTAATTATGCTGAAATGTTTAACAACGCACTCATTAGCGATGGAAAGACAATCGATAACGGAATATTCAAAACACAACAGATTGTTGATTATTACAAGCAAGGTAACCAGCCTTACTTATTCCCTAATACCAACTGGTACACAAATGTAACCAATCAGGAAGCCATCAGTCAGGACTATTCGCTTACGTTTAGCGGCGGTGGTGCCGATGCCAAATACTTTGTTGCCCTTGGTTATGCCGATTATGATGGTATTTATAAAAATTCAGATAAGTCTCGTACAATTAATTCTAATTATAATCTCAAGCGTTATAACATCCGGGCAAACTTCGATGTAAATATTAACCGATACATCAGTTCAGAAGTAAACCTCCGTGGTACAATGATGGATAAATCTTTTCCGAATGCGAATGAGGGAACTTTATGGCGTTCGATGGCTTTATTTATTCCTTACCCTATTAAAACTCAAACAGGAGCCTGGGGTGGTACACAAGGTTATGCAGATAACCCGGTTGCTACAATTGAGCAAAGAGGTTATCAAACGATCAATGATCGTACAGTTGATGCAAATGTAAAAATGATTGGTAAGCTTGATTTTGCAGTAAAAGGCTTGCAAGTATTTGGTCAGGTAAACTTTCATAATTTTTATTATGATACATATAACAAAACCAGAGGGTATGCTTACGACGAACTTATTCCACGACTCGATCTCTTAACAGCGGGCAATCCGATCCCTTATGATGTAGTATCCCGTGGTTCGGCCGATAAAAACTTTTCGATTACGCAAGGTACCGGTAACCAGGTTAACCGAACAGCAGCATTAGCAGGTATCGAATTTAATCGTACTGCAGGCGAACATTCAATTTATGCTTCTGCCATTTACATGCAGGAAGTTTTAAAGGCAGATGGATCTGAGGCTCCTTTTGCCAAGCAATTGGTAATGGGGCGTGTAACCTATAATCTGAAGCAGAAATATTTTACAGAGTTTGGTTATTCGTATGCAGGTTCGGAAAACTTTCCAAAAGGAAGCCGCTTTGGTTTCTTTCCAAGCTTATCAGCAGGATGGATACTTAGCAAGGAAGCTTTTTTGAAGAATAGTACAGCTGTTAATTTTTTAAAGTTGCGAGGTTCAGCCGGTTTGCTCGGTAATGATCGTTCTGGCAACTCAGGTCGTTTTATTTTTAATCAGTTTTATGTTGGTACAGGAAACTATCTTCTTGGAAACAACCTTGGTATAAGCGCCCCCACGTTTAACCAGGGTACACTCGCAAACCCTGATGTAACATGGGAGAAAGCATTCCGGTCTAATATTGGTATTGAGGCCGTGATTTCAAAACGTTTAAGTTTAGCTGTTGATTATTTCTTTGAGAAGCGGACAGACATTTTTGTGAATCCATCTAATTACACTTCAGCAATACTGGGTATAAGTCAATACAATGCTAATAAAGGTGAAACACAAAATACAGGTGTTGAATTAGAACTGGAATGGAGAGATAAAGTAGGCGCATTCGAATACTATGTTGGTGGCAACATGACGTTTGCTAAGAATAAAATTCTTACAATTCAGGAGCCAACACGTCCTTACGATTATTTATATGCAAAAGGAAATGCAATTAGTCAGCCATTTGTTTTGCAGGCAATCGGATTCTTTAAAGATCTGTCTGATATTCAAAACAGCCCGATTCAGTTATTTGGAAATGTACAGCCGGGAGATGTTAAATATAAAGATGTAAATGGTGATGGGTTTATTGATGATAATGACCGTAAGCCGATTGGTAAAACATCCTATCCGCAATTGTTCTTTGGGTTTAACACCGGATTTTCAGTGAAAGGTTTTGACCTCAACATCTTTATACAAGGTGCAGGGAACAGAACAGTATCATTGTTAGATAATAGCATTATTATTCCTTTCTTAAATGGCGGCGTTCGCCCGGTACAATGGGTAAAGAATAACTATTGGACAGCACAGCGTGGCGATGCAGCTAAGTTTCCCCGTCTTACAACAGAAGCTAATAACAATAACTACAGACCGTCAACTTTATGGCAGCGGAATGGTTCTTTCCTGCGCTTACGTAATGTAGAGTTTGGATATAGTTTTAACGAAAAGCAGTTGCAACGTTTACGCATGCAAAGCTTGCGCTTATTTTTTGCTGCTAACAATATTGTTACATGGGATAAAATCAAGGAAATAGAAGTAGATCCGGAGATCATGAATGTGTTCGTTCATCCTCCTTTAAAAAGTTTCAATTTCGGAATTAACCTTGGTTTTTAAAAAGTAAAGTCATTTATAATACAACTTGCATGAAAAAGATTCTTTATATACTCCTTCTTGTTACGATTGTTACCGGTTGTAAAAAGAATTTACTCGATACCCAGATACAACAGAATTATGACGAGGCACTTTTTCTTGGCTCAGGCTTTACGAACCTGAAAGCCTTTGGTATGGGTGTTTATAATTACCTGCCGCAGTTTAATGGCTATGGTGGAAATGCATTACTCGCTGCTGCAAGTGATGAAGCAGACTTTGCCCGGTTTGGTGCAATACAGAATTTTAATTTTGGATCGTGGAATCCTTTTTCGAATCCCGATGATGTTTTTGCTGATTACTACCGTGCTATACGTCATGCAAATCTCTTCCTCGAAAAAACAGTAAACTTTCGTTCGATGATTGTAGAAGATACAATTACGAACAAGAATGCATATGTTATTAATGTGGATGATTTTGTTAAGCTCCGTGCAGAAGTAAGATTTCTCAGAGCTTATTATTATATGGAATTAATACGCAGGTATGGAGGCGTACCGATTGTTACAAAGGTATTAACACCTGAAGAAGCCGGTATGGTAAAGCGTAATACATTCCAGGAGTGTGCGGCCTTTATAGCAGCAGAATGCGATTCGGTTTATCCTGATCTTACCAATCATTATGTCAACTATGGTATACCTGCGGGACAAACTGTTGGAAGAGGTGATGCGCCAGGCAGTAGCGATATATCACGCATCGGTCGTATTGAAAAACCGGCTGCTGTAGCATTAAAGCAACGTATTTTACTTTACGCTGCCAGTCCGTTACATAATCCAACAAATGATGTAAGTCTTTGGCAAAAATCCGCAGCTGCAGGTCAGCAAATATTCAGCGATCCTAATTGTGCACATGTGAACTTTCTTTTTGGAAACTATAAGGATCTGTTTATGTCGCAGAATACAACCAATACCTTAACACCAAGAAAGGGTGCAAATACAGGAATTATTATGACCAGGCCTTTCAGTGCTACAAGCGATGCATTTGAAAAGGCAAACTATCCTGTTGGTATGACCAATGGCGGAGCTGGTGCCACCTGCCCGTCGCAGAACCTTGTAGATGCTTTCGAAATGCGAACAACAGGAAAGCCGATCACAGATCCAACCTCCGGTTATGATCCGAATAATCCATACAATAACCGTGATCCCCGATTAGGTTTTATCGTAGTGTTGAACAACTCAACCATGGGTATTAATACCAATAATACAGCACGGATTACAGAATCATTCATTGGGGGGCTTGATGGTATTGGCGCTAAGGTAGGTGCAACTACAACCGGGTACTATCTGCGTAAAATGAATGTAGAAAACTATGATCTTACCCGTACAAATACCAGAGCAAAATCATGGGTGTTGATGCGTTATGCAGAAGTGCTTTTAAATTTTGCTGAGGCAATGAACGAAGCATATGGTCCCGATGCAAAACCAGTTTTTAATGGTGTGCCGTTTACACGTTCTGCAAGAGAAGCAGTGAATCTTGTGCGTGCAAGAACAGGTGTTGCTATGCCTGCGATCCCCGCAGGTGTTACACAGGCTGAATTGAGAGAGCGAATTCGTAACGAACGACGTATTGAATTAGCATTTGAAGAGCATCGATTCTTTGATGTTCGACGTTGGAAAATTGCGGAGCAAACAGAAGCTTCACCTCTTTACGGCATGCGTGTAACGAAAAATGCAAACAATACTTTTTCTTATGAAAAGTTCATCGTTGAGCAAAGAGTGTTCCAGCCAAAGATGTACTTGTATCCGATTCCAAATGATGAAATCGTGAAAAGCAACGGCAATCTTGTACAAAATCCGGGTTGGTAATTATTGTAGTATTAATAACATCGCTGATGAAACTCCGTTATATTGCTTTTTTAGCACTCGTGCTTTTCAACGCCTGTAAAAAGCCTGTTGAATCAAGTGGTTCAACCACACCGCCACCTGTAACGCCTCCACCTGGAGGAACACCGCCGGCGTTTACTTCAACTGCTGTTGTGCCTATTTCGTCTGCAACTGTTACAACATGCTTTACGGGTATGCGTATGAAGGATGTGCATCCAAGGTTGTTGTTTACTTCTTCCGAAATAGAGCAGTTAAAACAACGGGTAGCAGGCGATGCTGTGGCAAAAGCAACATATGATGATGTTATTTCCAGGGCCAATGCAATTTTATCGACAGGGTTATTGGAGTATGGCTTAGATGCTGCAGGATTAAGAATTAACAGCATTCATACATTTTCAAACGACCAGGTTCCTTATCTGGTGCTTGCCTATCAGTTTACAAATGATACACGTTATGCACTTCGCTGCTGGCAGCAGTTAGATAAAATGTGCAGTTATCCGGATTGGGGAGCGAATCGTCATTTTCTCGATGCCGGCATTGCTGCAAAAGCAGTTGCAATGGCCTACGACGGTCTTTATAGTTACCTGACAGAAGAGCAACGGACGAAACTCTATACTGCAGTTAAAAATTTTGTTTTGCAACCAGGTAAAACGCAAATAGAAACAAATTCGGGCGTTTGGAAATGGTATTTAAGTAATGATAACTGGAATGGTATCTGTCATGGCGGTATGATTATGGCATCGTTGGCGACATACGAAAGAGATTCTGTTTTTAATAGTTCGGTAATAGCTACCAGCACAAATAATATGTTACGCTATATTCAGTCGTTTGAGCCTGATGGTGCGAGTGAAGAAGGCATGTCTTATTGGTCATATGGTTTAAGCAATACATTCCTTGCTTTAGAATCACTAAAGCGATGTTTGAGTACTACATATGGTCTAGCTGATCAGCCTGGATTTAGAAAGACGGGTAATTTTCCTTATGCAGTATCCGGTCCTGTAGGTACAGCTACATTTGGCGATGATTATTTGTATGTAGGGAAGAATAATAAGTTTCTTTCTTACTTCTGGTTTGCTTCTTATTTCAAAGATGCGAATATGGCGAAGGCGCATTATGACGCCTGTTTATCTATTAACTCTAACAAAACAACTAAACTGAATGGATGGACTGATTTGTTGTTTTATAATAAAACCTTGGTAGATCAGGGATCGTTGTCTTCCACCGCTCTTAGCGGATATATAAACGGGATTGACTACATGTACTTACTTGAAAATGCCGCTAATGAAAATGCGCTTTATGTTGGTATGCATGGAGGTGATAATAATGCTAGTCATGGTCATTTAGATGCAGGTTCTTTTTTCATTCAAGCCGTTGGTGAAAATTTTGCTGTGGGTAATCTTGGTTTGGAAACGCCTTATCCTGCTGACTATTTTGGTACTGCTTCACCCGACTATCAGTCAAACAATGGAAGTTCTGTTAATACAGTTGGGCGATTCAGTTATTACAAAATACGTACAGAAGGGAAAAATGCACTTGTTTTTAATCCCGATGCACGCCCAGAGCAGAATCCTTTAGGAAAAGCTGTGCTGGAGTCGTCTGCGAACGATAACGCCGGGGGATATCATGTTTTGAACATGACATCCTGCTACAGCAGAGATGTTACTACTTATAAACGTGGAATTAAGCTAAACAGAAATACAGGTATCATTAGTATACAAGATGAATTCACACCTGTAAAAAATTCAACTGTTTATTGGATTATGCACAGCCCTTCAACTGATGGCCTAACGATCAGTGCAGATGGTAAAACGGCAACCATGATTAAGAATGGTAAAACCTATTATGCACGAATTGTTTCGCCGGCAAATGCTTCGTTTGGTTTAGTGAACAGATCCGAAACAGCAATCAACTACCTTGACGAAACTGCGCCAATCTTCTCAGGTATTATGAGTGGAAAGAATAAGCCGAATAAGTGGTATGGTAAACTGCAGATTAAGCTTACTGATGTTAATGCAGCCACAACAATACGTGTGGATTTTTTAAAAGCAACTTCCGCTGTTTCACCAGTAGTAAGCCCAATGGCATCCTGGACAACTACAAATTAACACGTGCGTTTAAAAACTCCTATATCAACCAGAAATTAAGGAGTTGTTATTAATCATTGCTATAGTGGCCTCTATTAAATAAAAGTATGGGTATCAGATCGCTTTTTTTTTCTCTGTTTTTATGTGCAAATGCCGTTGCACAACAAAAGCAAATACAGTATTGGAATAACAACACGCAGCTATTGCCCTGGCGATTGGCTCCGGCTGTATCAATTGTTGAATATATCGATTTAGATAAAGATGGTGATCCGGATGTATTAAAGGCAGTAATTAATGATGCTATACCGGTACTATGGATAGATGATGATGATGATATGAAAGCCGGGGATAAAGAAGGCGATACCGACAATGACTGTCTGCTGATTGATAAAAACAAAGATGGTTTGTATGCGGGCCCCTGGGATTTTTCAATTGATTGGTGCGATACAAACAGCGATGGTAATGCCGACGTACAGCTGGTGGTTAATAATGCAGGTTTAAAGGTTCGTAATTTTTATGATTGGGGTGCAGATTTCATGTATGTGTTTGATGACGATAAGGACGGAATTATGCACTACATCGATTGGAATAAAATTATGATGCAGGCATGGGAGCATACTGGACATGCTAATTTTTATAAAGATTATCATGGTAACTCAACCTTTCTGAAAATGCATGCCTCCAGTTTTCGGATTGCTGATTTACGATACAACTGGGAAAACCCATTTATATTTTATGATGTTGATAAGGATGGTTTAACCGAGTGGGCGATTCGTTTGGTTGACAGTCCGGTTTTTCGAGAAGCAGATAGTACAAAGAACGGGTTTGATAAGGTGAGTAAAGAAATTGATGTGTTGTTTACAAAACAAATTGACTACGCTGCCATTACCTGGGATCTTGATGCAGATAATATGCCAGGTAATGAATTTGATTTTGACATGAGTATTCTGTTCAAAGGGAAAGGATTTTCTTATGCTGATCAGGAGCATCGTATTGAGAATATGCCGGGGTTAGCTGCTGCCAATTCATTTTTTTATGATCATCGTTGGAGAAATATTGATCGCCTGTATTTCCCCGGCAGAGATACAGCTTATCCGCTGATTTATAAAAAAGGCAACTGGCAGGAATGCCGTTTGGTATTTGACGAAGATGATGATTGCAACCGCTGGGAACGGGTAGAGTTTTACGATCCAAAAGATGTATTCTCTATAGGTACAGAAAAGGGTGGATTAGATCATAATAAACAAGCAGATGCAGCAGGTGATCGTGGTGAATTTGATTTAGATAACAGTGGTAAAGGTCAATTGTATATCGGTGCATTTGATGGACGGATTCATCTTTACGGAGCAGAATGGGGCGCATGGCGTATAGATCAGTTAGCTTATTCGTTTCAAGGCTTCGGTGGCAATTATGAACGGTGGGGTCGTGAGCGTTTACAAAGGCAGCCTGAAAGTTTTGCAACCGTAAAATATACCGACAGTAACCGAAATGGATTTATCGATGTAATCGAGTATGATCTTGACGGTAACTATCAATTTGAAGACAGAGTTTCGTTAGCAGAACTTGGCATTGATGATAAACGTACACTAATTAAGACTGTAAGTGCAGATTATAAAACATATCAGCATTTGTTTAAAAGAGTTGCTGAAGAAATGTGGCGTAATGCACAAACTGCTTTACTGGTAGCAAAAGAAAATAAGCTGAATACAGGTTGGTATGCTTTCTATCAAAAACCAATGTCACTGCATCAGAAATATGAATTTGGCTATTGGTTAAGCTTTTATATCTATCAGGATTTACGCTATGAAGCTAAACTGAAGAATGATGTTGCGAAAGTAAAACAAATTGACAAGGCCTATTATTCCGCTAATTGGCAACAGTTACGTTCAATAAAAAATTAATGAAACTCTTTTTCTTATTCTCATTTTTTTTGCCCTTACTGTTTGTATTCAATACGCCTACAGCGCAAGATCCGTTTACTCCTGTTACACCTGCTCTAATTCAGGAACGATTACAAACATCGTCTGCAAAAAATATTCATCCACGTTTATTTTTTAACCGGCAGGATATAGAGCGTATAAAAAAATTAAACCAGCAAGGCGATACGTTGGCGAAACTGGGCAGTACACAAATAGTTAATGCCGCGAATGAAATTTTAAAACAGCCTTTGTTAGAATATTTTCTCGATGAAGCAAAGCTTCGTGTACCCTCTGTTCACAAATTTGCTACGCAATTACCATCACTGGTCATGGCCTATCAGTTAACCGGCGATACAGTTTATGCATTCAGAGTATGGCAACAGATGAAAATGATGTCTGCTTATGCAGATTGGGGTGCCAATCGACACTTTCTCGATGCCGGTATTGGTGCGTTTAATTTTGCGTTGGCCTATGATGGTTTGTACAACTATTTTTCCAATGATCAGCGCAGGCAACTCAGGCAAACAATAAAAAAATTTGTGCTGCAGCCGGGTAAAGAACAACTCTCAAAAAAAATATGGTGGTCTACAGCCAATCATAACTGGAATGGTATCTGTAATGGCGGTATCATTATGGCGTGCCTTGCTTTGTTTGAAGACGAGACTGAAGATGTGAGTAACATCATCAGTATGGCAGTAAATGCATTGCCCAAATACATTGCAGCATTTGAGCCCGATGGACAAAGTGAAGAAGGATTAATGTACTGGAGTTATGGCTTAATGTATACAACGATTGCATTTGAAAGTATGCAACGCACTATGGATACTGTTTTTAACCTCGATCAGTTTCCGGGATTTAAAAAAACAGGATGGTTCCCTGCTTTTATGTCGGGACCGGTAACAAGTTTGAGTGTTGGCGATGATCCTGTAAAAGATGCACGCAGCCGTTCTTTTTTTTGGTTCGCAAAAAACTATCATGATACAGCATTGGCTAAAATGCAATACGATTTGTGCTTAGAAACAAATACAGTAAGCTGGACGGATCTGCTTTATTATAATCCGCAAATGCTTCAGGGAAAGAGTATAAAAAAGGAGATGTCGCTTGATAATCATGTGAGAGGAATTGAACTGATGTCACTTCGCAGCAGTTGGGAAAAGCAGGATATGTTTGTTTCTATGCATGGCGGAAAGAATGATGCAAATCATGGACATTTAGATGCGGGGAGTTTTGATGTGCAGGCATTCGGCGAAGTGTGGGCATATGGTAATCTTGGACGTGATGATTATACCAGTCCAGGCTATTTCTCAAAAGAAACCCTGCCCGGCTACTTCGATAAGAATGCAAAACAAACTGTTCCAGGCCGATGGCACTTTTATCGTTTAAGGGCCGAGGGTAAAAACTGTATTGTTATAAATCCTTCTGCACGACCAGATCAGAATGAAAAAGGACAAGCTACCGTTGTTCGTTCAGGTTCAACAAAGGAAAAAGGATTTTACATTCTTAATCTGACTGAATGCTATTTACGGGATGTTAAGAATTATCAACGTGGTATTAACCTTAACCGGGAAAAAAAGATAATCACTATCCAGGATGAATTTCAGCTGCATCAGCCGTCTGACATATGGTGGCAAATGCATACGAAGGCTGTTATTCAGATTTCAAAAGATAAACGTACGGCGATACTCCAGCAAAACGGTAAGCAACTTAAAGTAAGAATTAAAAACCCTTTATGGGCAATATTTAAAGAGTTGCCGGCTACTTACCTGCAGGGGCAGTTATTCCCATTTACCAGAAACGGATCAAATAAAGAATATCGTAAGCTCGTAATAGCACTGCAAAATGTAAAAGAAGAAATCATTAGTATCGAATTAAGTGCAGTTGATAATCCGGGTACAAAGAATCAGGATGTAATCAGTCTTGAAAGTTGGTAATTAGAAAAGCGTTCAAAACTATTTAAGAATGTATAGGTTCATAATCAGCAGTTTGTTGCTTCTATTGTTAAACACCGGGTTAATGGCAACAACGGCAGGTAACACTTTGAGGCTGGCCAGCATTTTAAACAGCAATATGGTCATACAGCAAGCAAAGCCTTTTAGAGTTTGGGGCTATGCTGAGCCGGCTTCAATTGTTACCGTACTAACAAGTTGGAAAGAAAAGGTAAGTGTAAAAGTTGATAAAGCAGGTGCCTGGAAATTAGAGATAAAAGTACCTGCAGTTAAGGGGGGAGATTTTACGGAACATACAATTACAGTAATTAATAAATCACATAAAGAAATTCTCACCAATATTTTAATAGGGGAAGTGTGGCTTTGCAGCGGGCAAAGTAATATGGATATGAGTATGCAGCCTGTACAACCCTGGCACAATGGAGTAAAAGATCATACAACTGAAATTTCTAAAGCGGATTTTCCCTTCATCCGTTTGTTTAAAGTAAAAAAGGAAACTTCTGTAAATCTTAGAGATACTTTAAGCGGTGACTGGTTGCTTTGTAATCCTGCAAACGTCGCCGAGTTTAGTGGTGTTGCCTATTACTTTGGTCGTAAACTATTTAATGAATTGAACATTCCGATTGGACTCGTGCAGGTAGCATATGGCGGCGCCTCCTGCCAAGCTTTTATGAAAAAAGAAGTTCTTGAAGCCGATACCGTATTAAAAAAGCGTTACCTCGATCCTTATTATGAAAATCCGGAGGCGAGAAAAACCGAGTTACGTCCTACACTTATTTATAACGCCATGATTCATCCGCTGATCAATTTATCGATTAAAGGCGTATTGTGGTATCAGGGTGAGTCAAATGCAGGTGAGATAAAATTATATCCGTTACTAAACGCCACACTAATAAAAAGCTGGCGGAATGATTTTGGTCAACCTGATCTCCCTTTTTTTTATGTTCAGATGACTCCTTATAACTGGAAGAATAATAATCCGGCACTAAATAACTATGCACGCTTCCGGGAAGCACAGGAATCTATTCTTTCAATTGTGCATAATACCGGAATGGTATGTACGATGGATGTAGGTGAGCCAGATAATATTCACCCGGTAAATAAAAAGCCTGTAGGCGAAAGGCTTGCTGCGTTGGCACTGCGTAACAGCTATGGACTGAAACATATCATTTGTAACGGGCCGGTTTTTGATACAATGACTTTTGAAGGAGATAGGGTTAAGATTCAATTTAAATATGCAGATGGGCTTATGACAAGTGACGGGCTGAGTCCCCTGCATTTTTTTATTGCGGGGCCGGATAAAGTATTCAGACAGGCACAAGCGGAAATTCATGCAAATGAAGTGTGGCTCTATGCAAAAGATATTACCAAACCTGCTGCAGTACGTTATGCATTTACCAACGACTGCGTTTCAAATCTGCAGAGTAAAAGGGGGTTCCCCGCACTTCCATTTCGAACAGATAACTGGAATGATGAACAGGTCATTTTTTCTGTTACATCTGAAACTAAATAAACTAAACTACTGCTATGCGTTTCTTTTCGTTTTGTTGTTTTCTTTTCTTTTTTGCTGTACAATTTCCAGCTGCTATTTACTCGCAGTCAAGACTCAATTTTGGTTTAACCAGGCAGCAGCCTGTAACATCGTTACCTAAAACGTCAGTGCCATTTGATGCGCCGGTACGTAAGAGCAAAATTAAAATGGATGGTGTGGCAACTAAAGTTGCAAGCAATCATTATTTACTGAATAACGGTTGGGAAATGGCCGATGCTTTAACAGCTTTAGGTGGCGGGTATTCTGTTTTTAATGAAAATTATCTTACTGATAATTGGTATAACGCAACTGTACCGGGTACAGTGTTAACCACATTAGTTGATCAGGGTGTATATCCCGATCCCTACATTGGATTAAATAATATGGCTATACCCGATACATTGTGCAGACAGGATTGGTGGTATCGCCTGAAGTTTACTACACCCGAACAAAACGGAAAGATTAACTGCAAGTTGCGGTTTGATGGTATTAATTACAAGGCAGTTTATTGGCTCAATGGAAAGTTGCTTGGTGAAACGGAAGGAGCATTTAAGCGTGCAGAGTTTGATGTAACTCATTTGCTGAAAACGAACGGTAAGAATATTCTGGTGGTACACATATTACCTCCGCCTAACCCGGGTATACCGCATGAACAGTCGGCTGTTTCCGGCATGGGGCCAAACGGTGGTCAACTTGCATTGGATGGACCTACATTTATTTCATCAGAAGGTTGGGATTGGGTGCCGGGCATACGTGACAGAAATATCGGTATCTGGCAAAATGTAAACTTAATTTATACAGGTTCCGTAGAACTTGTCGATCCGCAAATAATTACAGATTTGCCATTGCCCGATACGAGTACTGCAAACATTACGATACATGCAGGTTTGCGTAACACAAGTGCAACTGCACAAACAGTGGTTTTAAAAGGATCGTTTGAACAGACGAAGTTTTCAATTCCTGTTTTATTACAGCCAGGTGAATATAAGCGCATTACTGTTTCACCGGCCACACATCCTGCATTGTTGATGAAGAACCCAAAATTATGGTGGCCGAATGGTTATGGTCACCAGTTTCTCTATACGTTAAAGCTGGATGTAGAACAAAATGGAGAAGTGAGCGATTACCGCAACATTCGTTTTGGTGTTCGGGAATATTCATATGAGTTGATGGCAGATGAAAAGCCAAATCAGCCCAAACGGATTCTATATAGTCCTACCGATGTCAAAGAAAAAAAGGTCATGTTCGATCACGTAAATCGGAGGGACTTCGGTAATCGTATTTTTATTCCTTCATTACGAACCGGAGCACATGAGTATGAGGTGTTGCCGGATACAACTAATCCGTTTTTGGTGATTAAAATAAATGGACAAAAAATATTTTGTAAGGGTGGAAACTGGGGTATGGATGATGGTATGAAAAGAGTAACAAGGGAGCGTTTAGAGCCGGCGTTTCGTTTACATAAGGAAGCCAATTATAACATGATTCGTAACTGGACAGGTGAAAGTACCGAAGAGCTTTTTTATGAATTGGCTGATGAATATGGGATGCTTGTTTGGAACGATTTCTGGTTATCTACAGAAGGATATAACCTGAATCCACTTAATCAACCGTTGTGGCTTTCAAATTCGCTGGAAGTAATTCGCCGTTTTCGTAATCATCCGTCTATTGCTGTATGGTGTCCACGAAATGAGGGATATGCACCGGCTGGTATTGAGGAAGAGTTGTATGAACAGGTTATGCAGGAAGATGGTACCCGTCATTACATTGGTAATTCGAGAGAACTAAATCTTCGTCAAAGTGGCGACTGGCATTATGTTGAAGATCCAGCACTGTATTATACAAAATATGCAGAAGGCTTTAGTACTGAGATTGGTACGTTTTCGATTCCTGCAGCTACTACTATCCGTAAGTTCATAAAACCTGCTGATCAGTGGCCGATTAATGATGCATGGCATTATCATGATTTGCATACCAATAATCAAAACCTGCAAGGATACTTAAGGGCTGTTGACAGTTTGTATGGTGCTGCAAAGGATTTAAATGATTTTAATCGTAAAGTGCAATTGGTTAACTATGAAAGCCATCGTGCAATGTTTGAAGCATGGAACAGCAAGCTGTGGAAAAATGCCAGCGGCGTGTTGTTATGGATGACACATCCCGCATGGCCAAGTATGATCTGGCAAACCTATTCATGGGATTATGAAACCCATGCAGCATACTTTGCAACAAAAAAGGCCTGCGAGCCTCTGCATATACAAATGAATTTGCATGACAGGAAAATACTTCTTGTGAATACATCTTTAGATAGTTATACCAACCTTGAAGTCTTTTATTGTATTTATGATTTAAAAGGAAAACGGTTGTTTTTTCAAAAACAAAAAACTCAAAGTATTTACAATAGTATTCAAGAGTTATTTAGTGGTGTAATGAATGAAATGAGCTTTCCCACTGTATATCTTGTACGACTGCAGGTGAAAAATCAAAAAGGCGAATTGCTTTCGGAAAATAATTATTGGAAAACAAATCAGGAGAACAAGGATTTTAAAGACTTTAATCTGATTTCTCAATCTGTATTTCAAATAAGTAAAGTTCAAAAGAAGGATGATCAGTTCCTGTTTCAGATTGAAAATAAATCATCAGTAACCGCAGTTGGCGTAAAGTTGAACTTGTGTAATAACAATAATGAGATATTATTGCCAGCTATTTTCAGTGATGGTTATTTTACCTTATTACCTGGAGAGAAAAAAATAATGACTGTTTCGTTTAGTGGTAAAGAGCAGCAGCTCCGCATCCGAACCGAAGCCTATAATTCCAAAGAGGTTTATCACAGCGTTTTAAAATAACTAACAAAGATGAAACATATTTCATTCATAGCGATTGCTGCATTTTTTTCTTTACAATTAGCTGCTCAGCCACTTGAACAGTTAGTTAAAATCATTGTTACGCCAGATCATTCAAGCTGGAATTATCGTATGGGAGAACCGTCGTATTTTACTGTAACTGTCCTGCAAAACGGAGTAACTATTAAAAATGTAAAAATTAATTACCAGGTTGGCCCTGAGCGGATGAAGCCTTACAAACAGGAAACAGTCAACAGTAACGAAGGAGTTATTAATATCAAAGGAGGCACTCTTGATAAACCCGGATTTTTACGTTGTATTGTAACAACTGAAGTAGAAGGAAAACAATATCGTGGGTTAGCAACTGTTTCGTATTCGGCCGAGCAGATTCAACCTACTGTATCAGCACCGGCTAATTTTGAAAGCTTCTGGCAAAAAGCCAAGGATGAACTTACGCTTGTTCCGCTTGATGCAAAAATGACATTAATGCCGGAGCGTTCAACTGCTAATACAAATGTTTATCATGTAAATCTGCAGAGCTATGGAAATTCAAGATTGTATGGTATTTTATGTGTACCCAAAAAGGAAGGGAAGTATCCTGCTATTGTTCAATTACCTGGTGCAGGTATTCGTCCCTATTTTCCTGATTTAGATGTGGCTGAAAAAGGTGTTATTGTTTTTACAATTGGAATACATGGTATTCCGGTTACGATGGATCCTGCCGTATATAACGATTTGAATGCAGGCGCTCTAAAAGGGTATTTTTTTTTCAATGCTGATAATAAGGATCGGTTTTATTACAAACGGGTGTATATGGGATGTGTTCGTGCTGTTGATCTGATCTTTAGTTTACCGCAGTTTGATGGTGATCAAGTAGCAGTATCAGGTAATAGTCAAGGAGGTGCTTTAAGTGTAGTAACTGCTGCTCTTGATTCCAGGATTAAGTATTATGCAGCTATTCATCCTGCTTTATGTGATTTAACTGGTTATTTTTATAATAGAGCCGGTGGTTGGCCGCATTTTTTTGCAGAAAATAATCTATGGTTTACGAGTAACCCTTCCGTCAAAGAATCGCTTTCATATTTCGATGTTGTAAATTTTGCGAAGCGAATAAAAGTGAAGGGATACTTTACATGGGGATACAATGATGAAACCTGTCCACCAACTTCCATGTATGCAGCTTACAATTCCATTACGGCACCAAAAACATTGTCAGTTTATCAGGAAACCGGACATTGGGTTTATCCTGAACAGAAAATGAAATTTACTTCGTGGTTATTGGATCAATTTGAAAAATAGCTAAATCTAGAAACGAATAGGAATGTAAATAAATGGGCAAAAATGCTAAAATATTTAGTATTGTTGCTTACCTTTGTTTCCCATGCTCCCTGCCAAAGCCCATATTATTGCCCAGCTTCAAAAAGACCTGCTGAAACTTTCCGGTATGAAACCAGCAGGGCATGCTTCCGATTTGCCAAAGGGTTTGGGCTTTTTAAAAGATCATTTACCGCAGGCAAACTTCCCAATGGCTGCTGTACATGAGTTTGTTTGTACGAACAAAGAGGGTGTTGCTGCTACCGAAGGTTTTGTGTCTGCGTTGGTTAGTACAATTACGCATCCGGATGCTATTGCGGTTTGGCTGAGCCCTGGTAAAACGTTGTTTCCTCCGGCAATTAAATCGTTTGGTCTTGATCCCGACCGTATCATTTTTATTCAACTTCATCAAGAGAAAGAGCTGTTATGGGCTACAGAAGAAGCATTAAAATGCAGGGGACTTGCTGCTGTTGTTTGTGAGCTGCAGGAACTTAGTTTCACTTCATCCCGCCGGTTACAATTAGCGGTAGAGCAAAGTGCGGTAACCGGATTTATTCTGCGTGTCAATCCTCTAAAGTTAACAGCAACAACCTGTGTAAGCCGTTGGCAGATTTCTTCCATAGCAAGTGAAACAAACGGAATGCCGGGAGTGGGTTTTCCGAAATGGAATGTGGAGTTATTGAAAATGCGGAATGGTAAGCCGGGATCGTGGGAAGTTGACTGGAAAGAGAACAGGTTTCATTTGCACGAGCATATTGCAGCGGTTGAACCGCAACTGCACAGAAAAACGGGATAAGATGCAGAAGCGATTTGTGGCGATATGGTTCCGTTATTTAAAAACGGATTGGTTTGTGCGTCGGCAGCCTTTACTACGTGCTGTTCCCTTTGTACTTGCAAGTCCGGATCATGGACGTATGGTGGTTACTGCAGTAAACCCATTAGCAGAACAGGAAGGTGTCTGTACGGGAATGCTGGTAGCAGATGCAAGAGTAATCACTCCTTCATTAAAGGTTTTGGATGATCAGCCTGGTTTACCTGAAAAACTATTGGGTGGTTTAGGCGAATGGTGCATTCGGTTTACACCAATAGTTGCCATGGATTTACCGGATGGACTTTTACTTGATGTTTCGGGTTGTGCTCACTTATGGGGAGGAGAGCAATTGTATATCGAACACATCCATAAACGGTTTAAAGAGCTAGGTTATCATGTGCATATGGGGATGGCAGATACCATCGGTACAGCCTGGGCTTTTGCACGGTATGGAAATGGTTCTGCTATTATTGAGTCAAATATGCAGGCAACAGCTCTACTTGTATTGCCGGCAGCAGCACTTCGACTGGAACCGGAAACGGTTGAACGATTGCATGCATTAGGTCTTCGAAGCATTCAGCATTTCATCAACATGCCTCTTTCTGTTCTTCGCAGAAGATTTGGAGAAAACTTTATTACACGCTTAAACCAGGCGCTGGGTAAAGAAGAAGAAATGATTACACCTTTTCAACCCATTGCAGTTTACTGTGAACGGTTGACAAGTCTTGAACCGATCATTACATTAACCGGTATTGAAATGGCACTGCAACAATTATTGGAAACACTTTGCAACAAACTGCTGCACGAACAAAAAGGAATACGCACAGTTTGTTTCAAATGTTATCGTGTAGATGGAAAAACAGCAACTGTTGAAATCGGCACCAACCGTGCAACAGCCAATAGTAAACATTTATTTAAACTGTTTGAATTAAAACTATCTGCCATTGAACCTGCATTCGGAATTGAGTTGTTTACACTGGAAGCCAAGAAAGCAGAAGATATTGTTTCTTCTCAATCAACATTATGGCAACAAACAGCAGGATTGCATCATACGGAATTAGCAGAACTGATGGATCGCATTGCAGGCAAGTTTGGTGCACATACAATCAAGCGCTATTTACCTGCAGAACATTACTGGCCCGAACGTTCTTATAAAGCTGCACTACAGTTATTAGAAGAAAATAAAGCGACATGGAAAGTAGAAAGGCCCCGACCAATACAACTCTTATCCGAACCTGTACCTATTGAGGTAACAGCACCTGTTCCCGATTATCCACCCATGCTGTTTCGTTATAAAGGAACATTACACAAAGTAATAAAAGCAGATGGCCCCGAACGGATTGAGCAGGAGTGGTGGTTACAACAGGGACAGCATCGTGATTATTATGTTGTGGAAGATCAAAACGGTGCACGGTACTGGATCTTTCGTTTGGGACATTATACGGATGAAAACTATCAATGGTTTTTGCATGGATTTTTTGCTTAAAAAAGTGCTGTATGCGTTATGTGGAATTACAGGTTACAACAAATTTCAGTTTCTTAAGAGGTGCCTCTCATCCCGAAGAGTTAGTTGAGCAAGCTGCTGCTTATGGCTATAAAGAAATTGCTATTGCCGATCGTAACACTCTTGCAGGAATTGTACGAGCACATGCTGCTGCAAGAAAGTGTGGCATTCGGATAATACCAGGTTGTCGTCTTGATTTAACAGATGGGGCAAGCCTGCTTGCATATCCTACAAATAAAAGTGCTTATTCACGATTGTGTAATTTGCTTTCAACTGGTAATCTTCGGGCAGAAAAGGGAGAATGTCATTTGAAGAAAGCAGATGTGTATAAATTTGCAAAGGAAATACTGTTCATTATTGTACCTCCAACCACATTAACTAACGAATTTGATTTTGACAAATCATTCAAACAAAACTTACAGGAATACAAACACAATCTGGGCGATCAATTATACATTGCTGCCTGCAGGTATTACAATGGTGATGATGCAAAATATTTATACCGGATTGCACAACTGTCAGCAGAATACCAGGTGCCGATGGTTGCAACCAATGATGTGCAATATCATCATTTGGTAAGAAGGGAGTTGCATGATATTGTTACCTGCATCCGGGAAAAATGTACCATCTACACTGCAGGATTTCGACTGCATCCGAATGCTGAACGTTATTTAAAACTGGAGGAAGAAATGTTTCGTTTGTTCCGGCATTACCCGGAAGCAATCAGGAATTCTGCCGCTATAGCAGAAGCTTGCAACTTCTCGTTAGATGAATTAACGTACGAATATCCGGAAGAGATTATTACCGAAGGACGAACACCGCAAGAAGAATTAACACACTTAGCCTGGTTGGGTGCCAAGCAACATTTTGGTGAAAATATTCCCGCAAAAACAATTGCTGCCATTAAACACGAATTGGCATTCATTGAACAAATGAACTATGCTTCCTATTTTCTAACCGTCTATGATATTGTACGGTTTGCAAGAAGTCAAAATATTTTATGCCAGGGGCGTGGTTCTGCAGCTAACTCCACCGTTTGTTTTTGTTTAGGTATTACTTCTGTTAATCCGGAAAAATTTGATTTGTTGTTTGAACGGTTTCTGTCAGCAGCACGCAATGAACCACCTGATATTGATGTGGATTTTGAACATGAGCGAAGAGAGGAAGTCATTCAATACATCTATCATAAATATGGCAGAGACAGAGCTGCAATTGTTGCAACTGTAACACAACAGCATCAGAAAGGAGCCATCAGGGATGTAGCAAAAGCCATGGGGCTTTCAGTGGATATGATCAACCGGTTATCAAAAGCTGTAGCGTCAATGGGAGAATTTCCGGAAGAAAGTTTTGCGCAGAATCGTTTTGCAGAGCAAGGATTTGATTTTAATGATCCACATTTAAGGAAAGTAGTATCACTCACTAAACAGTTTATTGGTTTTCCAAGACAGTTGGGACAACATACAGGAGGTTTTGTTATCACCAGGGGCAAATTAACTGATCTATGTCCTGTACTCAACGCAAGAATGGAAAACCGCACCTGCATTGAGTGGAACAAAGATGATATTGATGCACTCGGTTTCATGAAGATTGATGTGTTGGCCTTAGGTATGCTCACCTGTATCCGCAAAGCATTTGATTTGGTGAAGCAACAGTATGGAAGAGTTCTTACACTGGCGAATATTCCGCAAGACGATCCGGCTGTTTATGACATGATTTGCCATGCAGATACAATTGGTGTATTTCAAATTGAAAGTCGTGCACAGCAATCGATGCTTCCCCGGTTAAAGCCACGTACATTTTATGATCTTGTGATTGAAGTAGCGATTGTTAGACCGGGACCGATCCAAGGCGATATGGTGCATCCGTATTTGCGCAGGCGAAATGGTGAAGAGCCTGTTGAATATCCATCAAAAGAGTTGGAAGATATCTTAGGGCGCACATTAGGTGTTCCCTTATTCCAGGAGCAGGCGATGAAGATTGCTATTGTTGCAGCAGGCTTTACTCCCGCAGAAGCCGATGAATTACGCAGAAGCATGGCAACCTTTAAAGCACAGGGCAAAGTGTCGAAGTTTGAAAAAAAGTTAACAGCAGGTATGTTGAAGAATGGATATAGCCTGGAGTATGCACAGCGTGTCTTTCGTCAGTTGGAAGGATTTGGCAGTTATGGTTTTCCCGAAAGTCATGCTGCCAGCTTTGCATTGCTGGTATATGTTTCATCGTGGTTGAAGTGTTATTATCCGGATGTGTTTGCCTGTGCTTTATTGAATAGTATGCCGATGGGATTTTATCAACCTGCACAAATTGTGATCGATGCACAGAAGCATGGAGTAGAAGTGCGACCGGTAGATATTAATTATTCCACGTGGAATAATCTTTTGGAAGAAAAGGCAGGCAATTACTGTGCACTGCGATTAGGTTTCCGACAGGTAAAAGGAATGCGGGAAGAGGATATAAATGTATTACTGAAAGCAAGAACTGATACTTACAAAAGTATGGATGAGCTTCGGCACATCGGTTTATCGGAAAGCACTTTAAAGCAGTTGGCAGATGCCGACGCTTTTCGTTCAATAGGAGCAGACAGACGAGAGGCATTATGGGAAATCTCAAAAAAAGATACGGCCATTGGCGTATTCGAAGGACAGTCAAATAATGATCCCGATGAACAGGAGGTTACATTACCACGCATGAAAGAATCGGAACATGTGGTACAGGACTATGCAACAATATCTCTTTCGTTGAAAGCACACCCGGTGAGTTTTGTAAGAGAAAAACTGGAACAGTTACATGTGATCAACATTAATTCTTTATCCAATTGTACAAACGGACAACTTGTAAAAATCGCCGGACTGGTGTTGGTGCGCCAACGGCCCGGTACAGCCAAGGGCGTGTGTTTTATGACCATTGAAGATGAAACCGGATTTGCCAATGTTGTATTTTTTGAAAAGCTGTTTGAAAAGTTTCGAAAGGAAATTCTTCAATCAAGACTGATCATGGTAGAAGGGAAGTTGCAGATTGAAGGGGAGGTGATACATGTAATTGTGAGCAACTGTTTTAATATTTCATTGTTTTTGAAAAATCTTACAAAAGCAGATGACGGTAATGCTTACGGGAAAGACACTTTGTTTAATCATAACGAACAGCAAGAAGTTCAACCGGTATTTTATAAAGGCAGGAACTTTCATTAAAATAGAAACTAGGTAAACCTAATAAGACTAAATTACGTTTTAACGAATGACAAATTTTTAGTTGATATATCTGAATAGGGTAGGATATAAATAAGTTGCTGTTGTTGTGGCCAAAATGTAAAATCCCTATCGTTGTACTTCACTTAGATGATTTTATTTTATCGGTTGTTTCTGATTTATTTATCCTATTGTTTCAATTGAAGTCGCCTGTAGCTGATAAGAAAGAGTGTGTAAGGCATTCCAAAAACTATTCAGCCAGAATGTTTTTTCTTTTTCCAGGTTCAGAATCAAGGATAATTTCTTTTAAATGATAGGATAAAGTTCTTATTGGAATATTCCTGTAATTGCTCAGAATAATAATTGTTAGATCATCTTCCTGATAATAATGATAATTGGAAGTAAACCCGTTCATTGTTCCTCCATGCCGTATTAAGGTGCCCGGTGTTTGGAATAACGGACTGCGTTGATATCCTTGTATCCGGAATCCGTATCCATAATAGCCCCAGTCCTTCGTGCCACCATCAAACATTTTAGCCAGGCTTTCGGCATTCACTAATCTTCCACTGTGTAGAGCTCTGCCCCAATTATATATTTCTATGGCAGTTGAATAGATGTCGCCGGAACCATATGCATAGGAAACTACGTTTTGCACACGTCGAAACTGGTTGTTAATCATACGGTAGCCAATGGCTCTGTTTGCCGGTACGTTCAGCAATCGTTCCACGCCGGTATTTGTCATGCCAAGCGGCGTAAAAATTGTTTCCTGTAAATAAGCCTGGTAGGTTTTACCCGTTACCTTTTCAATAACCATTGCCAGCAGGCAATAGTTGATATTGGAATATTCATGTTTCTCACCAGGATTAAAATTCCTTTTGGATGTATTAATGATTTCCAGCAGCTCAAGCGGGGTAATATCCATGATTTCATATTCTGTTAAATTATCCATTGACGCAGCGAGACCCGATTGTTGCTTAAGTAAATGATGAACAGTAACATTTTTGGCAAGTTCAGGCTTAAGGTTAGGAATGTACTGTTGCAGAGGGGCATTTAAATCAACCATCCCTTTCTCAACAAGTTGCATGATAGCCGTCGCAACAAAGGATTTAGTAAGTGAGCCAACAAGAAACTGTGTCGTAACGGCATTGGGTACTTTGTTTTCAACATCAAAATAGCCATACGCTGCATGATGGATGATTGAATCTCCTTTTGCAATCAAAACAGTTCCATGGAAATTGGCAGTGTCTTTAAATAACCGCATGTACTTTTCTGTAAGCGGATGCTTTATCTCTATTCCATCTTTCGGCTCATTCCCAGATGATTTAAATTTTTCCAGCTCAACCGAAAATAATACGCTTGCAATTTTCCATTGATTATTCACTTTTATAAGCCCCCAACTTTCTTTTCCCCAATTACCTTTTTTATCATTAACCAAAAAACTGTAATCGAACGTAACAGATCCAATTGTGCCATCCTCTGAAATAACAGGATTGGTAAATTTTTCCTGGTAAAGGCGATCTCTCATCAGACCGGTGACCCATGTTTTGTAATTCCGGGATTCCACTAAAGGATCATTGGGTTTAGTTTTTTGCAACTCTTTAAATGTTTCAGGTTTCCAAACTGCAACCCAGCTTATGGGCACATCAACAAACAAAGAAAATAAAGTACTGGTATCTTTTTTTTCAATGGAGTTCATAAACAGGTGTAACAGATGTTCAATCTGCTGTTTATCGGTATTGGGTTTTGCCGTTAAATTATTGCGAAAGGTTTGGTCCATCATAGGGCCAAGTTTTGTGCCTCCCAGTAAATGCAGGTGTATATGAAACACGGACTGTCCGGCATTTTCATTTGTATTTAGTGCCAGCCTGTAACCTGTTTGGTCAATACCCTTTTTGCGGGCCATTTCTTTTGCCAACAGCATCATTTTGCCCAGCATATTCTGATTATCTGGCCCTGCTTCGTTCAAAGTAGTAATTCTTTTTTTGGGAACAATTAAAAGATGCACAGGTGCCTGCTTACTTACAGGTTCAAAAACCATAAGCTCTTTATCCTCGTATTCCAGTACCACATCTTTTTTTTGATGGGCTGCAATTAATTCAAATGGAGATGTTGTCTTAAGCGCACTGTCTTTTTTCTTTTTATAATTTTCTGATTGCGCCATACATTCATTACGAACAATAAAAGCGGCTACTAAAACAAGGAGGAATTTAAAACGCATATCTTTTTTTTGCAAACCTTTAGTTTTTTTCAGGTGCATAAAAATTAAATCGATCAAAGCGATTGTTATACCTATAAACAGGAAGATTACCGGTTGGTACCCGAAAAAGAAGTGTTGGTGTTAAAACATCGCCTGTTCATCTTTTTAAGATGATACAGCAATATTTTTTATTTACTTTTAACACAAAAGGGTACATGGTTTTTTTAAATGAAAGAAAGTGGTTGATGCATCTGGTGTTTTGGATAGTCATGTACATTATTTACTTGGTACAGCCTCTTGTTGCGGGCGCGGAAGATGCAGGTGCGGTAACGGCCATTTCATATGCAGCTGCAGTAAAAACGCTTTTCCATTTACTGAGCGTTGCAGCCACCAGTTATTTTATATGCATTATTGTAATGCCACTTTTGCTTGAAAAAACGAAGCTATTAAATGGCTTTCTGCTATTGGTATCAGGATTGTATGCAATTGCAGTTGTAAGCAGGGTGGGAGTGGTTTATCTTGTAGAACCTCTTGTTGGCTATAACAACAGCAAGGAAACACTTTTGCAAATTGTAAGTCAACTCGGAATCCTTTTCCAATATTATATTATCGGCAATATGGCTGCCGCATTTCCATTTGTTGCTTTTTATTTGTTACTCGACAGACAATTGCTGATGCGCAAACAAGCCGAAGCAGAAAATGAGAAAAAGGAAGCAGAGCTTGCAGCTTTAAAAGCACAATTAAATCCGCATTTTTTGTTTAATACACTGAATAATATCTATTCACTTGCTGTTCAAAATTCGCCACAGACTTCTTATTGTATTGAAAAGTTAGCCCACATACTTGACTATCTGCTTTATCGCTGTAACGACAAATTAGTGCCGATGGAAAAAGAAATCGAATTGCTTCAGAATTACCTGGATTTACAGAAAATAAGATTTGGCGACAGGTTGGATTTAAAAGCTGAATACAAAGCCGATCATTCCTATAAAATAGCACCATTGTTGTTATTACCGATTGTTGAGAACATGTTTAAACATGGGGTAGAACAAAATGCCGGAAAAACAGATGTGAAGGTATCCTTGGAGTGTTTCAAAGATAGGCTTACGTTCAATACCGAAAATTTATATGATCCCGATGCATCAGATGCTCCGGGTATCGGATTGCAAAATCTGAAACGCCAGCTTGAATTACTGTACCCTGAAAAGAATAGTTTTACAATTACAAAAGCAAATCATTTTTTTAAAACAAATCTGCAATTAAACCTCTCTTGAAAGCTACTTGTTTAATAGTTGATGATGAGCCATTGGCCGTGCAGTTATTAAAAAAGCACGTCAGCGAAATGGATAATCTGTTCCTGGCAGGAACTTGCACCAATGCGGTTGAAGCTTCATCTTTTTTGATGCAGCACCGGGTAGAGCTTTTGTTTTTAGATATTCAAATGCCACGCATTACGGGTATTGACTTTTTAAAAGCATTACAATCTCCTCCTGCTGTAATCATCACTACAGCCCACCGTGAGTATGCATTAGAAGGATACGATCTGGATATTGTTGATTACCTGTTGAAACCAATAACCTTTGAGCGGTTTCTTGCTTCTGTTGAACGGTTTTGGCGCAGGAACCAAAATAACAACCGCACACCACTTGCAGATGTAACACTACCTGGAGATATTTATCTGTCAATAAAATCAGGAACAAAAATCTACCAGTTTAACGAAAGCGAAATTGTATACATTGAAAGTATCAGGGATTTTATACAAATTCATTTCAGGGATGAAAAGAAACTGATGCTTAAATACAGAATTAGCCAGATTGAAGCTGAACTATCGGGTAATTTTATCCGGGTTCATAAATCCTATATTGTTAATAAGAAATCGATTACAACACTTTCGGCCAATACCATTGAAATGGGGAAAATGATCATTCCGGTGGGTGAGCGTTTTAAAACAGACGTTGAAAGGTTTTTGAAATTGTAGCGGTTATTGGTAAAAGTATGCTTCTTAAATCACAGGCATTGTAAGTTGTGATATTTTACATTATCAAGATTTCACTCTTTTACTTCTCAGGTTGCTGTCTATACTTGTTAAAAGGAAGATATATTCAGTTTTGCTTTAAGTCGCTGTATTATTTCTTAATAGTTTTAGCTTGAAATTAGTATGGTCGCATTCAAATTTTCAAAAAACAAATACGGAGTTGGGCTATTAATGGATATCGGAACCTATGCTGATATTCCTGCTTATTTTTTTGAGGAGACATTACATGAGACAGATTTTTATGAAATTGTTTTCTTTAAACAAGGGAATGGGTATATTCTGCTTGATCAGCGACGGATACCAGTTGAAAATGATATGATTGTTTTCATTTCCCCATTTCAAAAACGACAGTGGTTTGTTGATAAAGCAAATATCGATTGCTACTTTCTGCTTTTTCAAGCTGATTTCCTTTCGTCGTTTTTTGTTGACAAGCTTTTTACGTACAGATTACGGTATTTCTATAATAAGGCTACGCCATTATATCTGAAACCGGATGCGAACTCTTTTTTTCGTGTACAATCTGTATTGGAAGATCTGTTGACTGAAATAAAAAATATCCGCAAAGACAGTGAACACGTAATCCGTGCATTGTTATATTTTCTTCTGGTAAAGCTGAATCGTGAATATGAACATAGTTTCTATTTGTCCCCGGATAGAGAGCAGCATATTATTGCTTTAAAGTTTAAAGAACTGCTTATCCGGGAAGTAACGAATCGGAGTGGAATCGACTATTATGCTGGTAAACTTGGTGTTAGTAGAGTTACTTTAAACAAATCAGTGAAGGCGCATTTTGGAATTCCTGTTTCTGAAATGATCAATGAGTTTTTAATGTTCGAAATAAAATCACAACTATTGTATACGGATCGTACAATCAAGGAAATCGCTTATGACTTGCATTTTTCTGCTCCCAATCATATGACTCGTCTTTTTAAAACATTGACAGGTCTTTCTCCAAAAGATTTTCGGTTGACTTATCAAAATGGTAGGAATATTCACTGATTGGTAATAGTTGGCTGTTTGTAAAATCTAATTTCGCCCTGTTAGATCAAATCGGGGTAAAGCATGAATAAGCAGTCGCTTTCTTTTCAACAGTATGGTGTATTTAAAAGTAGTTTTGTTTGGTATCCTTTTCAATTTCAGTTCATGATATTGCTTTTTTTGTTGAATGGAATGCCTTTGTTCGGGCAACAACAGAAAGCAAAGGTTGTTATGATCTCCATCGATGGTACACCTGATTTTTTGGTTGATCATTATCTTAAGAACGGTGTATTACCTCAGAATGGAGCCTTTGCGAAAATGAAAAAATATGGTGCCTATGCTGAAACAATGTTTCCCGTTAATGTTGCTTCTACCGGACCCTCTCATATTTCAATTTTTACGGGCGCATCTCCTGCAAAAACAGGAATTGTGGGGAACAGTTTTCGACGATTTGATCAGCTATGGGAAGCGCCTTCTTTATCTGCATTTCGTCAGCCGTTAAAAGCAGAAACCATTTTTCAGGCAGCTATGCGACAAGGAAAAAAAGTGATGGTACTTGGAGGGGTGAGTGTGGATCATTTGAGCCCGGAACGCAGAACAGATTTCATGTATATGTACCCGTCAACATCGGGACCTTCACTTGTATTGGATCTTATTCATGCCGGTACACAGCAAGAAGTAAACGGGAAATATTTTCAACGGTTAAATACAACAGCGACTTCTCCATCGGCTGCGATCTATGAACTTAGCAATATTGTTAAACTGCCTCTCTACATTTATCAATCTGATTCAGCTGAAAATGTTGCTAACATATTACATCCTGTCTCGCAGGTAATCATTGATCAGGATGCAGATCTGAGTAATGGTTACAATGCCATCATTAATGGTCAGTCTTGGACCACGATGATTATACACTATCAGGGTAAACAGTATACATCTTCGTTTCGCATAATAGATACCGATTCGAAAGAAAAGCGAATTCGCTTGTTTATGAGTGCACCTGCAGAAGTTTTCGGTTATCCTGTTACTTTTTTTCAATATCTGCAAACAAAATGCGGATTATGGCCCGGTGAACCGGAAAACCGGAAACAAACAAGTGGTTTGATCTCAGAAGAAATCTGGTTCGAACAGGTGGATCGGCTGGCAGCTTATTCCAGAGATTTAATCCTGGCAAGTATGCAAACCAATCAATGGGATTTACTCTTTGGATATTTTTCAACGCTAGATGATCTTCAACATAGGTATACCTTGACAGATCCACGGCAGTTAGATTATACGGCAGATAACGGAAAGCGTCCGCAGCTTTATGCATCTTTTATCGAACAATATTTTCAAAAAATAGATCGGTACCTGCTTCAAATCATGAATGCGGCACCAATGGGTACAAATTTTGTCGTTTTTTCGGATCATGGTATGATCCCGGTTCATACGACCTTACTGCTTGGTAATTTTTTGGAACGCTCAGGATTTTCTGTTAAGGGCCAAATGGTAAAAAGTTTGTCCAGTGGAAACTCCGCTCATATTTATTTGAATAATTCGCTGCTTGCACCGGCAGTAAAGGCCGATTACCTTAATCGTCTGTCAAAACACTTGCTGGCCTTGAAAGATTCCCTGACAGGCGAGCCTGTTTTTGAACTCGTAGCAGCCTCTTCTATGCAAAAAAAACTTGGTATCTATCATCCCGAATATGCCGGTGACCTTTTTGTGAGTTGCAGAAAAGGGTACTCACTTTCAGATAAAGTTTTGCTGGATGTTCCGGTGTTTGTAAAGAATTCGTTTGACCCTGCTTTGTTTGCCACGCAGAATCAAGCAGTCAGAAATTTTCTTATTAACGGGACAATGAATGAGACAGGTAGAGGGGTACATGGAAATCTTGCTTCTGTAAGAGAAGGACAGTCAATATTCTATGCAATCGGACCTAACATACCCCGAGGCAATTTGGGGAACGTTAATTCCCTGCAAATTGCCGCTTCGGTTGCAGATCTTTTATCCATTACTCCTCCTTTCGACATTGAAATGATGACGGTGTTTCAAAAAGGAAAAATGAAACGCAGTAAAAGGTTGACTACGAAAATTAAAAAATGAAGGATTTTCATTATTTCAACAGTTTGATATATATACGAACGGTCATTTCAAGAAAGAATTTATTTACTTAAGGAAAAGGTTATGATAGCAGTTAAATGATTGTTGCAAATAATAGTAATTGTCTGAATTTGCGTTTGATGATTTTTTTAAACAGAATACGATCAGGTAGTCATTCATGTACGCTATAATTTAAAATTAAAAAGAATACTGAACAGGCTCGAAGTTGTAAGAATACCTGTACACTATTTTAGAAATGAACAGGAATAAGTCATTAATTTTTTACTTAAAATTAAATAGCCATAATGATTCAATGCTTGACCATAAACATAGCGTGATCAGAGCTGTTGATTTCGGTTTATTTTTTATTGCGGTCAATCAGCGTCTTTTAACAAACAGTAAATGACTTGAAGATGAAAAGTGATGATCAGTTGAGCAGGAAAGTATTTTTCATTTATTAAAAAGGATAATTGTGCAACGTTTTTTTTATGCCAGATGTCACATCAAAAAAATAAGTATGAAACAAATTTGTTTTGCAGCATTGCTCAGTCTTTTTGTAGTTTCCTGTGATAAACTAGATTGTGAGGAACATCCGGTTGTTGATGAATGTAGTAAGTCCGCCGGCTTTGCTCCGGTAGAACCAAAAATTACGGTTTCACAGGGTATCTATGGAACTGTTCAGTTTAAACTTGGAAATTGTATGCCCACCGCTGGGCCGGGAGTATCGGACTGCAGAACCTGTCCTGTGAAGCGGAAAGTTCAAATTTACAATTACAGTTTGATAACGGATGCTGTACGGTCAATGAACTCAACTGTGTTCTTTGAACGTTTGAATACAAAGCTCATTGCAGAAACAGAATCCGATGCAAATGGTTTTTTCCAGTTAAGTTTGGAGCCGGGAACTTACACAATGGTTGTTGTTGAAAACGGTAAGTTATATGCAAATAAAGGAGACGGACAGGGTGGGATCAATCCTTTTACAGTCGGAGTCGGTATCAAAGAAGTGGGTGTGAACATTAACTATAAAGCAGGGTATTAAATTGCAACAGCACTTAATTGCATGGAAGTAAATTTAAAAATAGTTCATTTAATAACTTTTTGAAATTGTCCTGATGCCGGGATGTTCAATGCAGACAGGACAGCCATTAGAATGAAAGCACTACTTGTATTTTTGCAGATAGTGCCTAATCATTTTTGTAGATTATTCTTTGAACCACAAAAGCAGTTTCTCCACGAATGTTTTTCATTAATAAAGATTAAAAATAGTATTAACACAGCTAAGCAATTGTTGCAAAAAGACGTATCGTACGTCTTTTAATCGATTAGGGTTGAAAATCCTCTATAGGAAGAGGCTCTGATTTTCAATATCCGTTGAGTAAATGGCAAACCGATGAGTGTAATTGTGCGCATGTTTAATGTCATCTGATTTTTTCAGGTTTTAACAAGGATAAATTCAAACGATGATGGTGTGAAAAATTTAGAAATGTTTGTAACTGTGTTCATCTAAAACGGTTGCATTTAAGATACTATCAAAAGTATAACAGTTTATTTTTTGATAATCAGTTAACTTCTTTTTTATATTGTAAATTTTTTACTATTATACAGCTTGTATAAGGCTTTTTTAACAAGTGCAAAAACTTAATAATGCAAGACATCCTATTTGACTTTATAGCGAAGTACATTACACTTACTGATGAAGAAAAAAACGTACTACTATCACTAAACATCTTCCGCTCAGTACCGAAAGGCACTCTGTTGCTTAAAGAAGGACAATCTTCGAAGGAAAGCTACTTTGTTTTAAAAGGATGCATCCGTACGTATTACATTATTGATGGCGAAGAAAAGACAACTGCTTTTTACACGGAAATGGATGCCTTAACCCCGCATTGTGTTATCACAAAAACGCCTTCAGATTATTTTATCAGTTGCGTGGAAGATTGTCTTCTGTCCATTTCGAATGTGGATATGGAAGAAGAAGTAAACAGTAGATTTCCGAAATTTGAATTCATGTGCAGGAAACTGTCTGAAGAATTGTTAGCCAAACAACAAATAAATTTCGACGAGTTTAAAACTTCTTCACCGGAACAACGATACCTTAATTTACTGCAAAAAAGACCGGATCTCATTCAACGTGTTCCTCAAAGCCAGTTAGCGAGCTACTTAGGTATCAAACCTCCATCATTAAGCAGATTGCGGGCAAGAATTCTTGAAAAAAAGAATTAAGGCTTATTTTTTAACTTAAGTGTACGAATCGGTTTAACGGTTCATTGATTTTTGCATATCATTTATCAACAATGATGGCGATATGCAAGTGATAGTTATCTGCAGTGGACTTGGCTTTGTGTTGGCTGGTAGTTTCCAGTTGAAGGCACAAGTGGCTAACGAAGACCGTACATACAAAAAGTACTTTGTTGGAAGCTCGCTCCACGTGTCAAGAGATTTTAACAAAGTAAATAACCCTGCGTTTGTAAAATTAAATGCAGGATTCAGAAGCACTCCTAAAGATGTTGTTCATTTCAGATTGAAACGATCTGGTTATGCATGGGTGATCGTTAACCTTTTTAAATCATCATCCTTTTATGCACCGGGTGAAAACTATCCCGCATACGCATGCATACTTGCACCTGTGGCAGGATTCCAGCGGTTTTGGTGGAAAGGAGTCTGTATGTTTCTTTATGCATTGTATGTATTTGAAAAATATATGGATTCAAATGGGAAGCAGTTCGGAAATAGATACATTAAATATCTTGATTTTCATTCTGATTTTTAAAGTAAAATGTAGAAAATGAAAGCTGTTATCTGCCGTCAATATGGCTCTGCTGAGGTTTTGCAAATTCAGGAAGTGCCTAATCCAATCCCAAGACACAATCAGATTCTTGTGAAAATAATATCTACTGCTGTTAACTCTGGTGATGTAAGGGTAAGAAAACTTGATGTGAAGGGTTTGATGAGGATAATTATGCGCCTCGTATTAGGCATTTCAAAACCTAGAAAACCCATCTTGGGAACTGTATTTGCCGGAGTAGTTGTATCTGTTGGGGACATGGTTTCTATGTTCAAAGCTGGTGATAAAGTATTCGGTATGACAGGTTTTCGTTTCGGAACCTATGCAGAATATATAACGGTCAATCAAAACAGTAACGTAATGGAAATGCCTGTAAACGCTACATTCGATGAAGCTGCAGCTATTGTTTTTGGTGGACAAACAGCTATCTACTTTTTAGATGAAGCAAAAATCGGTATTAAGACAGGCCAGAAAATCTTGATTATCGGAGCAACGGGTTCAGTGGGAACGGCCGCAATCCAAATAGCAAAATATTACGGGGCAGTTGTAACCGTAGTTTGCAGCTCCAAAGGGAAAAATCTTGTGAATGAGTTAGGGGTTACAAATATACATTTATATGACAAAGAGAGCTTAACTCAGCTAACAGAAAAGTTTGATATCATTTTTGATGCAATCGGTATGTATAGTAAACAAGAATTTAAAAAGCTTTTAAACAAAAATGGAGTGTACAAAAGCGTGAACGGTTCAGGATATGCTTCAGAAACAAAACAACAACTACTGTTATTAAAAGAACTGTTTGAAAAGGAAGCGTTCAAAGCAGTTATTGACAAGACTTATCACATGCATGAAATAACAGAAGCTCACAAGTACGTTGAATCGGGAAGAAAAAAGGGGAATGTCGTATTGCAAATCAGTGAATAGTTAAAATAATTAGTTAAAAAAACGATAACATCTATTAATTAACTTAAGTGAACGGATAGTCTGTTTTGCTCATCCACTTTTGCAGTATCGAATTATTTTAAAAAGGAAAAGAAATGCAAAAGAAAGTTTTATTCATTGGTATTGTCTTCATGATTACGAGTGCCCTTCAACTCAAAGCGCAGTATGCAAAAACAGACAGTACGTATAAGCGATGGTTCGTTGGGAGTACTATTTTTTTATTGGGTAATCTGGCTTCTACTAATCCACCCAACTTTGTTCAACTCAATATCGGCTATCGTATTACAGGGAAAGATGTTATTACACTCGAACCCAAGACCTGGAAATATGCCTGGCCCAATGGTATTCATCCCTTTTTTAACAAAGCCTATGGAAAGCCGGAAGAACAGTTCCCTGGTTATGTTCGTGAGTTTGGCTTATCTGTTTCTTACCAGCGATTTTTGCATAAAGGTTTTTATGCCGAGCTGAATGTAATGCCTACGCTGCAAAAATTTGTGAACCGTGAAGGAAAGAAAATTGATAATGGTTTTCAGCTTTTCAATACCTACCGTGTTGGCTATCATGTTAAACTTTTTAAGGATCGGTTTTTTATTCAGCCATCCCTTGCCATTACTCACAGGGCTTATCATACCAAACTGCCAGATGGGTTTAAACAGTTAGACGATAAATGGTCAAAATTTGTCATCGGAGAACCTGGGATGCATTTTGGATTTAACTTTTAACATCCGTATCAGGAAATTCATTACAACATCAAATCTTATTATAGTTGCTTGGCTGTTAATAAGAGATATGTATCTCATCTACTGCAATACAGCTATACAGTATCATGAGTTTTCCATTTGGGTATGATTGCAAGGAAAATAAAAACCACTTTAATCGTGAACGGAATCTGCAGATTCGATTTGCTTTTAAATGAACGTATTCCTCTCCATAAATATTTAATCGAATGAAAAAAATAAGCATTTATTCTGTCTTTTTTATGCTTGCCGCATTGATCAGTTCATGTGGTATTGGAACAGCAGTTGTTACCAATCACAATCAAAATGCAACTGAGGTCCATCTAAGCGGGAATAACTTTAAAGTAATTGATTACGTAAGTGGAAGTTCGCAGGCGTCTTATGTATTGGCAATTGGCGGTATGAAGAAAAGGCAATTGTACGAAAATGCATATTCAAGGATGATGAAGAACGCACATTTAATGAATGGGTCCAAAGCCATTATCAACGTGATGACTGAGGAGCATCTCAGCGGATTTGCGCCATTCTTTGTCAGAAGGACGATCACTGTAAGTGCCCAGGTCGTTGAATTCACAAGGTGATTTAATTGAAACCCGTTTTTGTTATTTCAGTATAGAGCATTGCACATTCACAATGCACCACCATGCAGTAATAATTTTATGCCGTGATTTAAATTGAATCATAATGAATACACAAAGGAAATCAATTTATAAGTTGGAGGATGTTACAATCAGTATAAAACTGAAACTCGCTCTGTTGTGGACGAGTTTAATGTTTCTGATAATCTATCTTGATTATTTTCATTTGTATATGCCGGGTAAAATATCGGATATTCTCAAAGGGCGGGTGTTTGTATTTGATATTACGCAAGGATTTCTTTTGGTAGCACTCGCTTTAGTTGCCACTCCGGCACTGATGATTTACCTAACTGTTGCCCTACCTGCTAAAATAAATCGCTGGGTTAATATCATTATTGCCGCTATTAATATTCCATTGATATTGTTTAATCTGGCGGGAGAGCCCTGGGTGCACATGATAGCCGGCGCTGTTATACAGGTGGTTCTGCTTAGCCTTATTATCCGCTATGCATGGGTATGGCCTCGTACTCAACTATGATAGTCCTGCATTCGTTTGTAATTATACAGAAAGCTGGAACATCATTACAAAGAAGCGTTTTATCAAAGACTGAATTCGATTTCGGTTGATGTTTCATCATTTTGGATTAAATAATACGGTCATCAGAAAAAAAATGTAGCCAGCAAATCTGCGGTTTTGGTTCACTATAAAAAATCTCTTTAAAAAATCAGGTATGAATAATCTAAAAGAAAAATCTTTTTTATTTTTTCTGGTTATTACAATGCTTAGCTGCTCAGCCAATGAAAAGGAAACAGTAGTTGAAACAAAAGATAATGCCTTGCTTGAAGAATTATATCTAAAAGACGTTGAGATAAGGGAGCTGGATGAAAAAACAGATACTGTGAACTTAGAAAATTACGACAAAGTACACCGAGAGCATGTGTTTCAATTATTAGCTGAAAATAAAGTGCTAACGGTAAGGGATAAAATCAGAGCAGCCTGGATTTTGCAGCATACAGCAGCAAAACTTTGTGATGGAGAAGTAACAAGTCTAAGTCCCGAAAACTTTTTGATGGCTTATAAATTATCTTCAACGGCACTTGCGCAACTCGAAATAGAAAAAGATACATTGACAATACGGAAAGAAAAGATTCCGAGAATTGTAGCCCTGAATTATGACAGGTATCTCTTATACACATTGGGATATCAAAAATTTGGAACTCAATTTGTATTTGATGCTAAAACCAATGAAATGCTGTTGGCGCCGATTGATACGACGTTGTCAAATGATGTAGAAAGAAAAAAATACTATGTTGAATCATTACACGAGCTCCTGAAGCAATACAAAGTGAAATCAATGCCAAAACGTTAGCTGTAGTTTGGTTGTAATATCGGAAATGCTTTATCCGGACTTTGAACAGAATAAGAATACCGGATAAAGCATCTCTTTTTGCAAACGAAAGCATAAGAGCAGCAAGTTGGAGTAATTCTTATACAAATGCAATAGGATCGCAATAAGGAAAATTCATTCCATTAATAATGGGGGCGATTTTATTTTCTATTGGATAGTATTCGTTACTGTTTGAATAGTATGCTGTTGAAAAGCAAATTGCACGAGTGAATGCATTTTGATATTTCTACCGAAATTAACTTAAGTTAAAATTTTCTGCCCGACAATAAACTATACTTGCTGCATTCATAGATTAAACCTGAATGCATGAAAAATACAAGCCTAACACTGTATAGTAAGTCTTTTATTTTGTTGACAGCTTTCCTGCTGGTTATTTGTATAAGTACTTGCTTTTCTCAAGTCATTCGCTACGTTGATGCTGCCCGGCCGGATAATACAGGTGTGGGTAAAAGCTGGGCAACTGCAAAGAAAGATCTGCAGGCAGCCATCATTTCGGCTGTTGCAGGTGATCAGATTTGGGTGAAAGCAGGTACGTATTTGCCAACGCATGATGCATTTGGCAGCACAACGCCTGCTAATAACCGTGACAAATGTTTTATGTTGAAAGACGGCGTAAAGGTCTATGGTGGATTTGCAGGCACAGAAACCCAGTTGAATCAACGAAACTGGAAACTGAATGTAACAACACTCAGCGGTGATTTAGGTGTTGTAAATACTCTTAGTGATAATGCTTATCATGTGGTGTTGAGTATTAATCTTACCAATGCAACTGTACTGGATGGGTTTACTGTAACCAAAGGTTATGCGACAGCACCTGCTCTTTCCAGAATTACTGTTGGTACCCGTGTGATCGACCGTTTTAAAGGGGGAGGTATTTTTAATTCCAATTCTGCAACACAGTTTGCGAATCTTACAATAACACAAAACAGCGCCGACTGTACCGATATGAACGACGATTCCTGGGGTGCAGGGATGGTGAGTGAGCTATCCACTTCAACTTTTACAGATTGTTTATTTCTTTCCAATTCATTTTTAGCCGGCGGAGGAAGTTTTGGTGTATTTGGTGCCGGTTTACTGATTTCCGGTTCGCCAGCTCAGACGCTGACACGTTGCGTTTTTGCCAACAACTCGGGTGGTTCGGGTTTTCTTGATGGTTCACGTGGCGGCGGTTTTTACATGGATGCCGGTTCACATACAATCAGCAATTGTATTTTTTATGGCAATACTGCCGACAATGGTGCAGCAATGATGGCGGGTGGTGCAGAAATTAATACATCAAACTTTGTGAACTGTACATTTGCCAATAACAGCTCCCGATTTGCAGGGACAGCTTATTCGGGTTTTACAGATGCAGTATTCAGGAATTGTATTTTCTGGAATAATACTCCAACGACCAGCAGTGTAGCAGGGCGTAATGAAATCTACAGTCAGGAAACCCGTTCTCAATACTGGCCTACATTCAACAATTGCATTATCCGTGATGCAACAGGTTCACCCTTGAGTGTAACCAATACTGTCACAAGTAATGTACTGAATGGAAATCCCTTGTTTGTAAATTATAACGATGGCGACGGAGCGGACAATGTGTGGGGTACAGCCGATGATGGTCTGCGCTTGCAATGCAGTTCGCCGGCAGTTGGTGCAGGCACCGGTACAACACCAGCAACTGATTTCTTGGGATTGACAAGAACAACTGTACTTGATATCGGAGCCTACGAAGGAGAACATGCAAACAGTTCTGTAAGTCCGCTTGCAACAGCGCAAACGACGGTGCAGCTTGCTGTAACAGGAGCCGGTGTAACAAACTTTTCAAATTGTTCCAATCTTGTGGCCTCTGTTCAATCCGGCTCTCCGTACACTGTAACAGGAACAGTGACTTCAACGGTATGGATACAGGGCACACAACCTGCAGGTCATGTACGCAGACATTATGAGATAACGCCCTCGACTAACGCAGTTGCTGCAACATCCCGGGTGACCCTTTATTTTACACAGGCTGATTTTGACACTTTCAATAACCAGGTACCTGCACCTTCTTCAAAATTACCCATGAACAGTACAGACGCAACCGGTAAACAAAACCTGTTAGTGGAAAAAAGAGCAGGCGTAAGCAGCAACGGAACAGGGTTGCCGCCAACTTATACAGGTGCGATTACAACCATCAATCCTAATGATGCGGATATTGTATGGAACAGTACTGCATCGAGATGGGAAGTATCCTTTGATGTAACAGGCTTTAGTGGATTTTTTATTAAAACAGTATCCGCAACGCTTCCTCTCACATTGGTCGAGCTCGGGGTGAAGCGTATGCGACAATGCAATACCCTTCAATGGCAAACAAAGGATGAAATCAATACCAATTATTTTGAGATTGAATCATCTGTTGACGGGAATGTATTTACTACGAAAGGAAAGGTGACTGCTGCCGGGGCCAGTAATAATGCTTACCGTTTTACAGATTGTGCAGATGTGGGATCCGTAAACTATTATCGTTTGAGAATGATTGATAAGGATGGAACCTGGCAATTCAGCAGAATTGTGAAAACGGATGAGGAAATTAACATAAAAGCGATAACTGTATTTCCGACTGTTACCAGTAGTTATGTAACAATTAAACTAGCAGACAGATCCATAGTTGGTACTGTTGTCAGTGTAATTGATGTTAGTGGGAAAATCCATAAACAGATCCGCATTGCGGATGTACAAACAAGGTTACATGTACATGATCTGAAAAAAGAAGTGTATATCCTTCAATTCAGTAACGGTTACACAGAAAAAATCATTATTCATTAAGAACACAGATAATAATCTGATGTATAACAGACATCCGGTTCTTATTTGTAAAATCTAACGTGTTGTCGGCAGAAAATTTCATTATATTGATTGTATCCGATAGTTAATAAATGTGAGAGCATCCAGTGGTGGTTGATCTGAAACCAGTCATCAATATCGCCGGATACAAAAACAAAATATACCATCTGACGGGACTGAAATTGCCGGTAGCAAATGATGTGCAAAACAATTCAACAGGTATTTTAGTGGAGAGGGGTGATGAATGAATTCGTAATTTGATAAAGTTTCCGGTCACTCAATTGGTCATTGTGGTTTATTGCAGTTAAGAGTATACGGTCTGATTGAACTGGAAGTTGGTTATCCCGTCTTGCCGGCTTTTTGATATAAAGGGTATGCAACGGAAGCTGCCATCAAGTGTAAAACCTATGCATTTGAACATTTACTTTCTTATACTTTGGTTTCAATTATCACCCTGTCGAATACAGCAGCACAAAAAGTAGCGTTAAAAATGGGGATGACTAAGGATAAGACAACGGTGTACAGTGAAAACAAAGTAAATATCTACAGAGTGTGTATTTAAAACAATCCTGCTTATTAAGGAAGTTGAGTAATCCAAGCTCCGTTAGCGGCGGAACATACTATTTCTGATTTGTTATCTGACCGAAATAAAATACAAAAGCACTGTTCATTTAGAACGGTGCTTTTGTATAGTTACATCCATTTGTCAGAAAACATGGATGATGTTGCCGAATTGAATTCGTCCGGTTGCGTCAGCGGTTTGCGTAACGGTTTTTTTTAACACCGTTCCGATGTAAAGTTTGGCCGTTGCTGTTTGTCCAGCTACGCCAACTGTACTTGTACTGGTTGTACTGGCAGTAAGTGTTGCAGATTGCATCCCTGTACCTGCTGTGAAGGATTTATTCCAGGGTAATGATACATTTGTTAATGTTTGAAAATTACCTGTTTCATCGGTGAATACAATATTTAGTTTACCTGTATAGTTGCCGGTGATTTCATAACGGACAGCCCGGCTTTCCTGATTGTTGTTTTGATTGTCCTTTTTACATGATGCCAAAATGATCGCAAGCATTGCGATAACGGAAAGACTCTTCAATACTTTCATAACTGTTTGTTGTAGGAGTTTATAATTGTGGTTAAATAATTGTACTTAGTGTTTAAAAAATATGATAGGGGGCGGGAAGAGGCAAACCCTGGAAGCCGTTGGTAAGTCCACACAGAACTGCAAACGCAACCAGTATACCGGTAATAGCCAACAGGTTTGCTTGTACAGGAACTGAAATGCCAGCGATGGTTTTGCGCATTCGTTGTGCGTGGATCGCTGCGAAATGAATAAAGAAAGCGGCAATCGCTAAAGCATAATAAGGAATGAAGAACAGATTGACCGGAAAACTGTTAAGACCCGCAGCTCCAAAATATATATTGGTATCAAGCTGTAAAACAAATCTGCCTGCCATTACTGCTCCAACATGTATGAGCAGAAATATTGCCAGATAGAAGCCCGACCATGCCTGCCACCTGGCATAACCTGTCCATTCTTTTTTTTGTTTGCTGAGTAAAAGGCGTAAACCGGAAATGATCTGTACTGTTACAGCCAGCAGCAACACCGTTTCAACAAAGAAATTCCTGTACACTTTGCGGACTTGATCCATAACGGTAAGATGAATATCTGCACCCATTAAACTGCATAGGTGATTGAACAGGTGGATGCCTACAAATGATGCAAGGACTAAACCGGAGCTTCGGTGTAGTTTTTTCATAGCGTAAACTTCTGTAATACGGGGGGGATAAAAATTAACTTTAGTTAATTTTTGCTATTACAATTGTTGTCTTAGTGTTTTATAGTTTTGATGGTTTATTTAAATAAAAGACAATAATCGCTTGTAAATTGAAAGGATGTTTTAAAGCATCTAGATTCTTTGGATTTTGTCAAAATGAACTTTGCTGTATTCTCAGCAATAAAGGAGTGGATGATTTGAAAAAAATCCTGAAAATTGCTGGCAGTATTGCCAAAGTATTTTCCAATATGGTTTAAATCAAAAACTGAAATGTTTCTCTTATCAGATAGGTTATCACTATCTGTAAATTGACATATATACTTTATTCTGGTAGTATATTAAAAACTCAGATGACAATAAAACGTACAACCCAATTAAGGTCAACAAATAAGTTGACTTTTTATTTGCTAGAAAATACCAATTCAATCTGTCCTAAATGTTTTTAAGAAACGCATATAATAAGTTCGATGGACTGATATCATTCTAACTGCAAAAAATGAAAGTATTTGTTACGTGCAAAATGTTCTTATATTTGAATCAATATCACACAAATGAGCCTCCAGAAGCTGTAACCTTGTGAAGAAATGCTTTTAGTGAGCCATTTAGTGAGTCGTAAAATTCTGGCCTTATAACATTTTGATTATTAATAAGTTATAACGATTTTAGTAGGAGCCGTCCGGTCCGCAAGTAAAAAACTCACCACAAAATGGTGAGTTTTTTTATGCCCGTGTGTCAGCTTAGAGTGGAATCAAAAATTCTCCGTTTGCAGGTTAAGACAATACTTTCTTCACTATGCACTTCGTATCTCTACAATTCCGAATTACACAATCTAAATACTACAGAGATTTGAAAATCTTTTTTATATGTTCAAATGAATACCTCATTATAACATAGAAAACCGTAGAGCTTTGCTTATACCAAATGATTTTTTTCTGACAAAGAGACCACGATATATCTATGCATGACCTGTATGGTTATTATAATCGATTAGACACTGGCTAAAAAATTTCGTTTGAGTTATGTATCGAAGTGTCTTCTCAATTTGGTGAAGAAAATAGCGAGCTAAAACCTTTTTATGAATTTTCAGTAAAACTTATAGTAACATCTATCAAAATAATATGTGCTAAACGACACTTTTACTTATTTGTAGGTTCGGTAATTTTTAACTTACATTCTGCATTGATAAAATGTGTAGTATCTTGTTTATCGTAAAACCGAACTTTAAGTAAATAGGTACTGTTCACCTGCATGGGATCACCGGTGTTGAGTGTAGCGGTGAGATAAGAGGCTTCATTGGCAGGCTTGCCCGCAGAAAGTTCCTTGTAGGCATCGGGCACATAAAAGATACTATCGTTACCCGAACCAACTAAAAGGATCGAACAGCCGGGATAAACGTTGTTGTTTACTTCTTTGAAATTACTTACTCCATCCGCAATAATTTTTACTTTACTGCCCAATGCCACTTCGTTGTTGTTTAACGGAGCATCATTTGCTCCTGCTAAGAAAATATTCTCTGCATGAAGGCCATTATTACTTGAGTTGAGTCCGGTATTAAGATCTTTTTTGACACCCACACTGAACTCGCATCCTGTAAGAAAGAGTGCAGTAAATAAAAATGAAAATGTGAAAATGGTTTTATACATGTTACTATTTTTTAATAATGATTATTTACAATCCCTGCAAGGACCATTAAGGGTGAAATGTGCAAAGATGCCGCCGCCGGTTTCGCCAAACGTTGTGCCTGAGCGAATGTCTAGTGCTTCGCTTTTCCCAAATACAACGTAACTGCCACTGTAACTGATAACCGGCCTGCCAACATAACTGCCCCTTGTATTTGTTACGGCCGTTTTCTTACCTGTTTGTGTGTTGAATAAAATAATATTGGATGACTGCACACCAAGATTTGTGGCTTTGGTAGGGAATGCTACCCAGGTACCATCGTAGCTGATGGCTATGCGTTCGCCTTGCTCGATAGGACTGTCATGGTTGCCCGGTTGTCCATTATCTGTAAAGGATGCCACTTGCAATTTTCCGGTTTCAATGTCAAGTACAAATACATCCTGGTATTTTGCCTGATCGCCCGGTACCATGTTGGTAGCAGTGGTGGAGTAAACAACATATCGCCCATTGCCTGAAAGTGTTGAGGCCACTTGTCTTGATCCGGACTCATCGCCCTGATTACGTTCTTTACCATCCTGTGTTAAACTGATGCGGCGAAGTCCATTCTTTCCTTTTTCCCAAAGAAAAATATCCCATAAGTTGTTCATGTCATTTGCCACAAGGGTGTTAGAAGGTGAGCAAAATGAAACACGGCTGCCATCAAACGAAATACTTGCTTTTACGCCATTACCACCAGTTTTTTGTGCAGGGTCAACGCTCAGCATATCTATTGTTCCTGCAACTATATTCCGCAAAAAAATATTGTTAAGCGAACGGCCCTTTGCAATACTGCTCATGTTTGGTGCATCGGATGTAAACACAACAAACTGCCCATTGCCCGATAAGGACGCATCATAGCTGTCGCCATCACCTAAACCTCCACTTGCCGTGCGACTCACCAATTCAATACTGTTGGTTTTTGCACGCCATAAAAAAATATCTTTCTTACCGTTGTTGTCACCAGTCACAAGGTTCGCAGCTTTCGATTCAAACACCACCATTTGTCCATCAGCCGACATCGTAGGCAAATGACAATCTGCATCGGCAGGCGATCCATTGGGTGCTGTGGAGATCAGTTTTGTTTCACCTGTGTTCCTGTCACGCCAAAACACCTGGCGAAATTTCCCATCGTTACCTGCAAAGCCTTTTGTCCACGACACAAAAGCCACATATCTTCCCTCTTCACTGCCCATGCCCCCCACTGCCGGTGTAGCAGATTCATAAAAAGAACTGAATACTCTGTCATCGGAACTTCGGGTAATCAATTCATAAATAAAATCAACACCTATTTTAATTTCACTAGTTCCTTCAGAAGCTTTGCCGCTGCCTTTGTAAACAACGCCCTTCATATTACTTGCAATCTTCTTTAGCTGCACATTGTATTCTTCCTTTTCTTTCAATGGCTTTGAAAATTTTATTGGAGTTGAGTTGTATAGATTTCCGTTGGCTTTTGCCGGCGTGATGGTGAGATCATTGCTGAGATTACCAATTGTAACAGGAACACCAGCAGGTGCACTTAATGTACCCGTGAGATATGATCCTTTAGATGCTAAGGGACCTTGTGGCGTTAATGGTTTTGATGTTGTTTCGTTATTTGGTTTAGATGAAGATGAATTTTGACTGGCTGCTGATGGAGTAATCACTTTATTGGTATTTCTGCTTGCCTGATTTTGTGCCGATGTTGGTGCTGATTCTCCAAAAGCGGGTGGCACTGTTTTGCCAATGAAAGATTTGAGATAATCGAGCCGGAGGTTTTTCTCCATTTCTTTTGCAAAGCCAACCATCACCGGATTTTTAGGATCGTACCGGATACTTACTGTGATCATTTGCGGTACAGCCGGTGAACTGAATTTTTTGAAGTAGGAGGGATTAGGTTTCGTAAGGAATTCGGCAAACGGCTCCATTTTGTCAGTAAAATCGTAGTCGAAATTATTTTGTGTGCTTTTGATAACGATAGCTTTTTTGTTTAAATCTTCTGATGATGCCGACAATTGATCGTCAATTCTTGCAAGAGCGTTTTCGTATCCTTGTATCAACTTTTTATAAGATGCCTGTACACGTTCAACAGCCGGATTGTGTGTGCCGGAAATGTATTTGGCAAGTTTGGCAGGATCTGATTTGTATTCCTGCTCTTTGTATTTTTTTTGCTGCTCCCAGCCAGCCAGTTGATCTTTCAACCTTGGTGTTTCTGCAGCCATCTCTTTTTGCAAATAACGTTTCCGTTTCAGTAAAAATTCTTTGCGGGTTACAAAGCTCCAGGGTAGTTGCCCATCGTAAGTAATTAACCAAAGTTTAGTGATCCCTTCGTTTCCTGAACCGAGTGACGTTTTTGCATCATTGAACTGCCAGATGCCGGGACGAATTTCCACGGGCATTCCTTCACGCAGCGAACGAAAGCCAAGACTATTATCAGCAGCAATGGTATCATAAATTTCCAGGAAGCTGACATAATTGAATTCGGTTCTGAAAATGCTGTTGATGTCGAATTTGTTTAACACCAATGCATCGCCTTCGCAAAAATATCGTTCAGCAAACAATGTGTACCAATAGTAGGCAACCGGTTGGCTATACTGCGAAGGTTGAAAAGAACCAGAGTAAGCGGCATCTAAACCTTTGGGTTGATAAGCCGCCTGCAAAGGATTGTGCACGGCATTGTAAAACCTGCGTTGAATAGCCAGGTCAGCAGCATTGGACTTTACAGTTTCAGGTAACTTCGTCCACTTTCCGGATTTTGCTAACTGACGTTCCAGGCAATCGTTGTCTTGTGCAGCTATGCACGAGCAGCTGATTAAAAATAAAGCCGATAATGTTTTTTTCATTGTTGAATGTTTGCAAGTATTAGTTCGAAATTTTTCCATAGGCAGTATAGCTGCCATAACTCACATCCTGCAGCCAGAGAATTCGTGCTCCCTTTATGCAGGAGAAATAGACATTGTAAGTGACAGACCTGCGTTCTATTTCGGAACACCAAAGCTGCCAGTTGCTTAACAGTTTCCATGTGCCTTTTGCTTTTGTCTGATCTACTTTCATAGTTGTACCTGTTGCACCGCTTCCCATGGCAAGATCCCATGAGTATGTTTTGTTTTTTTGGAAAACGTAATTCACTCTTGAAGCGTAGGTGGTAGAGCCTGTGTATAATCCCGTATAAGTATTGTAGTAAGCAGTAGAACCGCTAAATTCATTCGACCATTTACCAACAAGGTCGTTCTCTCCAACGGCAAAACGATTCATGCCTGTTAACCTTAATAGCGGATCCCAGTTACTGAAATATCGGTCGGGATTATCGATACCAAAAGCCTGGACAAAGCTTTTTTTATCTGGAGCAATTACTTCTATCCACCCACTTTTTCCTTTGCTGAAGAGTACTACCCAAACGTCTTTTCTGGTAGAGTTGTCGTTTAACAAACCTGCAGCAAAAAGTCCCGGCTCAGATGAATGATTATATCCCGGCGTTTGGTACTGTCTCAAATTGCTGTAACGTGGTGCCACCAGTAAATTCCAGAAAACATTTACATGCTCATCATACTGCGAATAATATTTGCTGTCTTCTGCACGGGGATAGTGGAGCAATACTTTTATACTTCCTTTTGTTGCTTCCACCCAATCTTCTTTTACCACACTCGTCCATCCATCATCGAAGTTGGAGGTGTTGAATTGATAGCCATCATTAGACGCTGTTGAATGAGTTGTTTGAACTGGTTCTGCAGCTGTTGTTTGCTGCTGCGCAGTTTCGGGAGCTGAAAGATTTAACGAAGCAACAAATTCATCCATTACATTTCCATAAGCTGTGGTGTTACTTAATAAAAGAAAACTGGCACAATTAACACCATCGCTGTATGTATTGAGTAAAACGGAAGCGGTATCCTTATTAAATACAAACTTTCCCAGCCCGGTATAAAGTTTCCAGCCTTGGTAGGTTTGTGTGTCAATTGACAATGGCTCGCTGTTTACGCCATAACGTTTCACTACTAATTCTTGCCATTCACTTTTAAAATCAGCTTCGGCTGTTCCCAGGCTTGCTGTTTTTTTTAGCATATCAATTTGTGCCCATGTGCGTTGACTGTTGTTTGTAATAGCAAAAAGAAGACTATTTTCTTTTGATGACTTTGTCCATTTCTGAGGCGGAGTAAATGTGAAAATATCAAATGTCTGCTGTTGTGCTTTTGAACTGCATTGCACCAGCAGGAAAAGAAAAATAGAAAGTGGTTTCATGTCGTATGTTTAATTAAAATTTGATTCCTTTTAAAATGCCGCTGCCTGTTGCAGTAAAACCGCTGTTGATGGAGATTGTAGCGTTAACGCCGCCTAGCGATACGGATGGTTCTTTTGGTCCCACATTTACTTCACCAATATCTGTTTCAACTTTTGTATTGAGGGTATTGGTTTTAACACCCGCATTTGCGGTGAGTTTTACACCTGCATCTTTTACACCTGTGCGATCAATTTCTATAAATCCAGTTACCTCTGCAGATGTTTGCAATTGCAAGGGTCCTTCTCCAAATTTTTTTCCTGTGCCTGCCGATACCTCAATGGTGCAGCGTTGAAATTCATCAAAGAAATTTCGGTTCGCTTCTAGGTCGGCCGATTTCGTTTCCCAACCAAGTTTTACAAAATCAATTTCGATTTCTGCAATCATGCGGCCGCATTCCGTTTTAATGGAAGCATACCCAAAATTTATTTCACTTTTGTAGCGGCAATTCACTTCCTCATAATCGGGAAGCGCTCCAAACTTTGCTGTTGGTTTTTCGTTACTTTTTTTGCAGAGTGTTGTTGCATCTCTGAACACAATATTATCAATAGGAGCACGCAACATTGCTATCCATTCCTGTTTGGCAAGGTTAATGTTTAATGCAAGCTCTTCCGGAAATGCACGGTATAAATTATAATGAGCCACTTCATTGATTCGTGTATAAACCCGATCAAGGTGTTTCTTAAAAAACGATTCAATTATACTGTTTGCAGCCATCAGCAACCGGTCATTTATTGCGTTGTATGCACTGCAATAAGCTTCTGGCACTCCTAAACCTTCACCCATTTTTCCTTTGAATTGTTCATCAAGTTCCCGCATTTCTTTACCTGCGATTTCTTTCACACTATCAACAGATCTTTTCATTTGCGATACGGCAATACCAAATGGATCGTGCATTTCAATTGCCAGCAATTCATCAATTCGTGGCCGCAATTTCTTTTCTGCCTTTGGAGAAAGATTGACAAATACAGCCGATGTGTTGACGCCTGTTTTTGGAGCATTTGCATCCTGTTTCAATCGTTCCTGAAAGCCTTTTTGAAAAGCGGTACCCAGTACTACGCCTTCTTCTGAAAGTTCGCTGGCAATTCTGTTGCATTCTTTTCGAAATTGTTCCCACTCTACCTGCATTACTCTGCTTTCCTCAACATTCTTTGGGAAAGAAGGCCATTTAAATTTCGATAAGCCCAACTCATCTTTCTTTCGAGGAGGATTGAAAAAAATATCATCAGGTTTTAATTCATATCCAAGATCATTCAACTTTCTTTCTTTATCGCTTGTATGCATACGGCTAATTGCCTGCTTCATTGATTTGATAGCTGCCGTATGATTGCCCTTGCTTTCTTCAATAGCTGCTTTTATCTGGTTGGCCTGCGGATGCCATGCACATAAGCGAATGGTGCTGTCGATATACTTTGAAGCCATGGGTATATCACCCAATCCAAACCATGCATGAGCAATGTTGTTGAGTATAGTACTGTTTTGTGGATATTGCTTATTTAAAAAGTTGAGGAGGGGCAGTGCTAATTGTTCGCCACCACTCATGCTTAATATTGCTGCAAAGTTGTTCAGGTAATCAGCATCGCCGCTTTCTTCTATACAGGCATTGCTCATTAACAGTAAAGCGGGAGCGCCTTTACCAAACGCCCAAAAACCTACAGCAGCGTTAGCAACGGCTGTTGATGAACCATATTTTAATTTAATAGACTTATAAAGCTCATCTGATTTTATAATCATTGACGATGGGAACCTGCTTTGCAATTTTTGTTGCACCGATTGCAGGTAAGCAGGTAACGTTGTTTTTGTTAACGGAATTTTTGAAACAGCTGCAATTCTTGCTGCATCACGTTTTGGAACAAGGATCGTTTGTTCTGTTCCAGCATTGGCCATTGCAAAATCAGCTGTTTTTTTCATCTGTTTTACGTTCGGCAGTTTAATGCCCATGCTATCCATAAACCTTTTTTCTTCGGGGCTCATGTTGTTAAAAGCATCTTCCATTTCCTTCATCATTTCATTCATCTCTTTTTGCGAAGGGGGTGGATCTTTTTTAACCGGTTTTTTTTGGGCGGTTGTCTGCAGGCTAAGCAACAGCAGAAACAAAAGAATTTTCATAATTAAGAAGTTCAAATTTGTTTAGAAGGAATTCCAGGCTTTACCTGTAGTATAGTCAAAACCTGTTTTGCCACTAACAGAACGTATGCCTGTTTTTAGGTTGTTTTGATAGTAGGTGGTGCCAATTCTTGCAGCCTGTATAGTTATGTTTGTATTGCCGTTTACATCTTCTACTTTGAGAATACGAATTGTTTCAAGCCGAACGGTTGACAGCAAATCAATTCTTGATTCTGCAGGTTGGGTAATGGCAAATACTGCATATGGAAGTGTTTCCTTGCTGCCTTGCATTGTTGCAAAAATTGCAGAGGCACCGCCGGAAGGCATTGTAAATTGCAATTCGGCCTTACCTGTAGTTACACCGGAAAAAGAGGTAACAATAATTTGTCGCTCGTACCCACGTTGCACACTCGTGCCCCGAATGAGTTGATTATTCGCATCAGCTAACTGTAAAAAAATCTGCTGTTTTGTTTGTAAGGTTCCCGAAGCAAGGAAAACGTTCAAAATTCCAAGTATAAACAGATGCTTCAATTGTTTCATGTTTTGGACGATTTATGATGTAAACGTAGTAAGGCGGTCCGCTACATCACCTCCATGAAAATCATGATTTTCACGCCCATAAATCATGGAAACCCATGAGTACACATATACAAATAGTCTTTTTTATTTGTGATAAGGTAATTTTAGTTTACTTTAATTTGAATGAAAAAAATACTCCTGTATACCGCATTCTGCATTACCAGCGTTCATGCGCAGGTAATCATGAATAAGGATAGCCTTTTGAAATTGGTTCCACTGGCAAAAGAAAATAAAGATGCAGTAGCGCTGTATATTAATCTCGGTCAGCAATACGAATCCAATGACCCTGGTATTGCAAAATTTTATTACAGAAAAGCCGGTGATCTCAGTAAAAAAATTAACTACCCCGAAGGAGAAACCCGTTCAATTTTTAATTATACCTATGTGCTGAATCTTGAAGGTAAATTCGACTCCAGTCTTCAGCTGAATCTGTTGTCGGTAGCGTTAGCTAAAAAAACAGCGGATCCTGAATTGATTGGTAAGGCTCTGTTTAATACCGGCACCTCTTATCGTACATTATCACAATATCAAAATGCCGCTTTTTACTACGAAGAGGGTAAAAAAATATTTGCAGGTATTATGAACGAATCGATGGAAGCTAGAGCAAATGATATTTTACAGGTTTTATATTATGACCTTAAAGATTATGAGCGTGCAGTTTTTTATGGAGAAAAAGCAGTTCAATATTTCCGAAAGACGACCGATTCAATTTGGCTGGGCAATTCGTTAAATAATTTAGGTTTAAGTTATTCAAAACAGTTGAAGTATAATAAAGCCGAAACTAATTTTAAGGAAGCAGTTGAAATTGGCAGCAGGATAAATAATTTAGATATGCATGCTTCTGCATTATTAAATTTAGCAGACTTAAGTTATAAAAAAGGAGATTATGAAAAACTGAAAACTGCCTATGAACAGGCACTTTCCGTAGCAAACGAGTTAAACAGTAAGGAAATACAGGCTATCTCTTATCGTGGAATTTCAATTTATTATTTTTTTAAAAGAGATTTTCAACAGGCTAAAAATATGGCAATGAAAGCAATTGCTATTGTAAATGAAGTACAAATGTTGCCTGAAAAAGCGAAGATATTTGAAGAGCTCTCCCGTATATATTATGCCCAACAGGATGTTCTAACCGGACAGCAATATGCTGCACAAGCAGCAATAATTCTCGACAGCATCAATAATGATCAAATTAAAAAGAACATTATCGATATTGAAAAGAAATATGAGTTTGAACGAAAAGACAATCAAATAAAACTTCAACGGGCAGAATTAAAACAAAAGACCTTTATCAATTATTTGCTTGTTGGCAGCGCTGCAACAATACTCATCATTTCTTCGTTAACGTATCGTAACTACAGAAATAAACAAACATTGCAGCAGCAGCGTATAAATGAACTTGAAACCGAAAAACAATTAGAAGCAACTGAAGCCGTATTGAAAGGCGAAGAGCAAGAACGAACACGTTTAGCAAAAGATCTTCATGATGGATTGGGTGGTATGTTATCGGGTGTAAAATATACACTCAACAATATAAAAGAAAACTTAATTATGACAACAGAAAACGCTATGGCGTTTGGTCGTAGCATTGATATGCTCGACAGCAGTATTAGTGAAATGCGGAGAGTAGCTCATAATATGATGCCAGAAGCGCTTGTGAAATTTGGACTTGATACTGCTGTGAGGGATTTCTGTAACGATATTAATAAAAGTGGAGCATTGCAGGTTCAATACCAGTCTATTGGTTTAAAGGGTAAAGAAATTGAACAAACGAAAAGCGTAACTGCGTATCGAATTGTACAGGAATTGCTTAACAATACAATGAAGCATGCGTCTGCGAAAAAAGCTCTGGTGCAGTTGAGCCATAATGATGTGCACCTTACCATTACTGTAGAAGATGATGGTAAAGGATTTGATGCTAATGTGTTGAAACAATCCAATGGTATTGGATGGAGTAATATTCAGAAAAGGGTTGAGTTTTTAAAAGGAACGTGGGACGTTGATTCGCAGCCGGGAAAAGGTACATCGGTAAACATTGAACTCAAAGCTTAAAAAAAGTATGAACCTGGCTATACAAGTTTTTATTGTAGATGATCATTACATGGTTATCGAAGGAATTCGATCTCTTTTGCAAAATGAAAAGGGCATTGAGTGGATAGGCCATGCCATGAATGCCGAAAGCTGTGTAGCATTTTTGAATAGCCGTCAGCCCGATGTTATTTTCATGGACATCAACCTGCCTGATAAAAATGGAATTGATCTTTGCAAAGAAGTGAACGAAAAGTATCCCTCAATATCTATTATTGGCCTTAGTACATTTAACCAGCAGAGCTTTATAACTAAGATGATGGCAAACGGAGCATCAGGCTATGTATTAAAAAATGCCAGCAAAGAAGAACTGCTCTATGCAATACAAACTGTTGTGCGTGGCCGAACGTTTTTGAGTCATGAAGCCGCATTGATTGCTGAAAAGAATGCAGATGATGAATTGCCTCTTTTAACACGCCGTGAAAAAGAAGTGTTGGAGCTTATTGCTGATGGTATGACTACTCAGGAAATAGCAGACAAACTATTTATAAGTTCAGCAACAGTTGAAACTCACCGAAAGAATTTACTAGTGAAACTTGAAGCTAAAAATGTTGCAGCTATGGTAAAAATAGCGGCGAAGTTGAATTTGATATAAATCGTTTTTGGGTTTACAATCAACACATCGAATAAAAATGAATGCCCAGACTTGCAAACAGGCTGAATCATTTTTTTACTTGAAGTCATGTATTTTCTGATAGCTGCGTAAGTATTTAAAGGAAGCTGTTACAAGTGTGAGATTTTATTTGGTAAATCAAATAAGTTGTTAAGTGGGTTGTTAGAAATTTTGTTTATAAAGAATTGGTTTTAAAATAGTTAGATTCGATGCTATAAAGTCCGTCTGGTCCGCAAAAGTCCTCTCAAAGATTGAGAGGACTTTTTGTTTTCACACCCTTTCACTTTCTTTCAAACCCAACACCGCTTTTGCATTGTATATTTGATGCTCAAATAATTTTATGGATCAACAACAAGCAAATCCCAATCAGCTCAATATTGAAATTACCGAAGAAGTAGCTGAAGGCGAATACGCCAACCTGGTTATTATTACCCACAGCCATGCAGAGTTTGTAGTAGATTTTGTAAACGTAATGCCAGGCACGCCGAAGAGTAAAGTAAAATCGAGAATCATTCTTACACCGCAACATGCCAAGCGCTTTATGAAAGCATTGACGGAAAACGTACAGCGTTTTGAAGCAGCAAACGGCCCTATCCGTGATCTGGAAGAAATTCAGATTCCCATGAATTTTGGCGGCCCAACAGCACAGGCATAGAAGGATTGATGAGCAGATGTTTTAACAATGAAATGGAACTATGAACCATGAACAAAAGACTGAGCAGGTGTTTTCCTATCAGCATTTATATTCTTTTACAAAAAACGTTTTCCTGGCAATCGGCTGCAGCGAAGAACATGCAACCACCGCCACAACAACATTACTTTCGGCCGATGTGCGTGGCATCGACAGCCATGGCGTTGCACGTTTGAGTGGCTATGTTCGTTTGTGGGAAGCAAAACGCATCAACGCAACTCCCGATATAAAAATTATTCACGAATCGCCTTCAACAGCAGTCGTGGATGGCGATAGCGGTTTGGGTTTGGTGGTGGCGCCCTTTGCTATGCAGGTGGCCATCAATAAAGCAAAACAGGCAGGCACCGGTTGGGTAAGTGTTCAAAACAGTAATCATTTTGGTATTGCCGGTTATCATGCCATGTTGGCTTTGCAACACGATATGATTGGGATGGCTATGACCAATGCATCGGCACTGGTAGCACCAACATTTTCAAAAGAGCGTATGCTCGGTACCAATCCCATTGCAGTTGCAATTCCTGCAGGATCGGAGCCTCCTTTTGTTGCTGACCTTGCTACTACAACTGCTGCAAACGGAAAGCTTGAAATTTTGCAGCGCAAAGGATTAGAAGCGCCAACCGGTTGGATACAGGATAAAGATGGCAACTCCACCATCGATGCACATGCGTTGAAGCAGGGCGGAGCATTAATACCGTTGGGCAGCGATCGGGAACATGGCAGCCATAAAGGATATGCATTGGGTTCAATTGTTGATATTTTTTCTGCGGTGTTAAGTGGTGCCAACTATGGTCCTTGGGTGCCGCCGTTTCCGGCTTATGTGCCCATGCCCGAAAATCAACCCGGCAAAGGCTTAGGGCATTTTTTAGGTGCCATGCGCATTGATGCATTTCGTACTGCGGAGGCATTCAAGAAAGACATGGACAACTGGATCCAACGATTTCGTTCAGCCGAAACAATTGATGGTTACGAGCAGGTGTTGATACCCGGAGATCCCGAACGTTTGTTTGAAGAACAACGTATGAAAGAAGGAATTCCTATTCTTGAAACTGTTGTGGAAGATTTAGCAAAAGTTGGATCTAAATTCAATATCAGTCTTTAATTTCGCACTCCAATTAACAACATAGCCGAAACAGGTTGTAATGTTTTGTTACAGTATCTGCTTTTGGTTGAAAAAAACTCCCTCGTAAAACGGAGAGCTTAAAACATAAAAAGGATAACAATGAAAGTGATGAAGTTTGGCGGTACCTCTGTAGGGAAGCCCGAAAGAATGTTTGATGTAGCTACGCTGATTACACGTGATGCTGAAGAAAAAATTGTCGTATTAAGTGCGTTAAGCGGTACCACCAATTCGCTGGTTGAAATTGGAAATGCTTTGGCAAACGGCGATCGTGAAGCGGCCAAACAGGTCATTGATAAACTGGATGCGCATTATCAAAACTTCATCAGCAATTTATTAACTACCGAAGAGGCGCAAAAGAAATGCCGTGCAATCATTGCCGAGCATTTTGAGTTCCTCAACATCATACTTAAAATATCGTTTAACGATGCATTGAATAAAGATATTCTTGCACAAGGTGAGTTGATGAGCACGAAGATGTTTAGCTGTTATCTTGAAGAGAAAGGCATTGACCATATGTTGCTGCCTGCGCTCGACTTTATGAGCATTGATGCATACGATGAACCACAGGTGGGAGCTATTAAAGCAAAGCTTACACAGATCCTCGCACAAAACAGCGATAAGAAATTATTTATTACGCAGGGTTATATCTGCCGGAATGTAAGAGGTGAAGTAGATAACCTGAAGCGAGGTGGGAGCGATTACAGTGCATCGTTGATTGCAGCTGCAATACCTGCAACTGTTTGTGAAATATGGACGGATATTGATGGTATGCACAACAACGATCCACGTATTGTAAAGAAAACAGTAGCTATTGAACAGTTGAGCTTTGATGAAGCAGCTGAGTTGGCTTACTTCGGAGCAAAAATTCTGCACCCGGCATCCATCTGGCCTGCGCAACATTACAATGTGCCGGTTAAACTGCTCAACACGATGCAGCCCGATGCAAAAGGTACATTGATTGTTGAAAATGCAGGTAGCGTGGGTGTAAAAGCGGTGGCAGCAAAAGATGGCATTACAGCCATTAAAATCAAAAGCAGCCGTATGTTGTTAGCGTATGGTTTCTTACGTAAAGTATTTGAAGTGTTTGAGAAGTACCGTACGTCCATTGATATGATCACTACTTCTGAAGTAGCTGTATCACTTACGATTGATAATAATACCTATCTCGATGATATCATCCGTGAACTGGAACCATTCGGTACAGTTGAACTGGATAAAGACCAGGCAATCGTAAGTATAGTTGGTAACGAAATTGGTAAAACAGAACATATTCTTTCGAAGTTATTTGAAAGCATTGCAGATATTCCTGTACGCATGGTAAGCTATGGCGGCAGCCCGCACAACGTAACCTTACTGGTGCCTGCATCCTATAAAATTCAAACACTGCAGGTGTTGAATAAAGGAATTTTTGGATTGGATTAACAGAATTACTTTATTCTGCATTTTTCTTTTACGTCCGTAATTGTATCTTGGGTTCAAATGCAATTACGGACTTTCTTTTTTTACTGCTTCTTGTTTTTATCTGCTGTTGCGCAGGCGCAAACCGCTCTTGGTGTTTGGGAAGGCTCTTTTAATATAAGAGGTAATAAGAAAAATAAAATGAATGTACGGTTAGAGCTGATGCAAACCGAAGGTCAGATTGTCGGCATCATTACCACTCGTGGCTTTGATAAGAACACTGTATACGGTTGTGATTATTTGGTTGCAGGTACTGTACAAAATAAAAAATTAAGTCTTGCCCGCATAAGTGTACGCAGAGGAGTGGCCATGAGTAAAACCGATTGTAGTTTTTTCCGGTATTTAGATTTGCAGCTCAACAAACCTGATACTGCAAAAACAATCAATGCTGTATGGACCTGGGGCGATGAAGCAAAAGATGCATTTACAGCAGTGAAAACAGAAACTGCTATTTCAGAAACAGCACAAGAAGAAATAAATGCATACGTTGAAGATTTATTTAATTCGTACGAAGAGGCGAACATCTACCTTTCACCTGCTGAACGGCTGAACCAGAAAGTAACAGAACTTACTGCCGACAGTACAGAAGTAATGCTGGAGTTTTATTCGGTTGAAAAAAATATCAACGATTCGATTTCGGTTTTCCTCAACGGCGACCCCATTTCGTCGAATTATCATCTCTTTCAAAAACCTTTGCGCATACGATTGCAGCAAATTGATACCGGCATGAACGAAATTATTGTGGCAAGCGAATCCATTGGCAAACCCACGCTGCAACTGCGTTTCATTGTAAAGCAGGGAACACACACACAGGAATTTATTTTATCGCCGGGTTTTGTACGAAATGCACTGATCAGGATCAACCGAAAACCAGACTAACAACCGATCATTTTCTGCTATCTTTGCTGCCTCAAAAAGTTGACTGCATGCAGAACAATTCCAAAGTATCTTTCGAGAACACCGCTAATGCGTTTGAATACAAGAATAACGATCAGTTAAAAAAAGCACATTTCCTTTTTTCTTCGATGGGTTATCAGTGGCTGGTAAACATCGGCACCCGTATAACACCTTGGGCCATTAAAGCAGGTTTGCCTGTAAAAGGGCTCATTCGCAGTACACTTTTCGAGCAGTTTGTGGGTGGCGAAACGCTGGAGGAAACAGCGAAAGTTGCTGATAAGTTAGAGGAGTTTCATGTACAGGTCATTCTCGATTATGGTGTAGAAGGTGGCGACTATGGTGAGGACGAAAAAGACCATGCCTGCGATGAGTTTATTAAGGTAATTGATTATGCTTCCACGCAGGCCAATATTCCGTTTATGAGTGTAAAGGTTACGGGTATTGCCCGCTTTGCACTGTTGGAAAAAATGGATGAGTTGATGAGTAAGGATACAGGCACATTAATCCGCCGGTACGAACATGCACTTGAACGCTTAACAACAGAAGAACGGGGCGAATGGCAGCGTGTTTGTAACAGGATGGAGCGTATTTGCTCAGCGGCATCTGCAAAAAAAGTGGGTGTATTGATTGATGCAGAAGAAACCTGGATCCAGGATCCGGTTGATGCATTAACCATGCTCATGATGGATCAGTACAATAAAACAACGGCTGTGGTTTATAATACGGCACAGCTGTACCGGCACGATCGTTACCAGTTTGTACACGATTGTTACGAAGCAGCAGAACAACGCAAGTTCATCCTCGGTATTAAAATTGTTCGTGGTGCGTATATGGAAAAAGAACGCAAGCGTGCCGCCGATATGAATTACCCTTCGCCCATACAGCCCGATAAAGAAACCTGCGATACCGATTATAACCGAGCCGTTGAATTCTGTATTGAACATGTAGATCGTATTGCCGTAATTGTCGCATCGCATAACGAACACAGCAATCAACTGGCTGCTGAATTATTACACAGCAAAGGTTTACCGCACAACCATCCGCATGTGCATTTCAGTCAGCTGTATGGTATGAGCGATCATATTACATTCAATCTGGCGAAAGAAGGCTATTCGGTGAGTAAGTATCTGCCCTTTGGCCCAATAAACGATGTGGTGCCTTACCTCATGCGCCGTGCACAGGAAAACAGTTCGGTAAGCGGACAAACCGGAAGGGAGTTACTGCTGATTAAAAAGGAACTGGCAAGAAGAGGTGTGAAGTGATTCGCCTTACTTTGTCTGTACACAATCAATCCACAGCTTGTTGCCTGCGCCTTGTAACTTGAGCCTTTTAGTTACCTTGCAGCCATGCAACAATATCTTTCTTTACTGCAGCATATTTTAGATAACGGTGTGGTTAAAACCGACCGTACAGGTACGGGTACAAAAAGTGTATTCGGTTACCAGATGCGTTTTAATTTAAGCGAAGGATTTCCGTTGGTAACAACGAAAAAAGTACACATGCGCAGCATTATCCACGAGCTGCTTTGGTTTCTCAAAGGCGAAACAAATATTGCATACCTCAAAGAAAACAATGTAAGTATTTGGGATGAGTGGGCCGATGCGAATGGTGAGCTTGGCCCGGTGTATGGTAAACAGTGGCGCAGCTGGGAAGGTGCAAACGGAGTGGTAATTGACCAGGTGAAAGATTTAATTGAACAGATTAAAAAGAACCCCGACAGCCGCCGACTCATCATCAGTGCATGGAATGTGGCCGATTTGCCAAAGATGGCGTTGATGCCCTGCCATACTATTTTTCAATTTTATGTGGCGGAAGGGAAATTAAGTTGCCAGTTATACCAACGAAGCGCCGATGTGTTTTTAGGTGTACCGTTCAACATTGCATCATATGCGTTGTTAACGATGATGATCGCTCAGGTATGCGATTTGCAGCTTGGTGATTTCGTACACACGTTTGGCGATGTGCATATTTACAGCAACCACATGGAGCAGGTAAATCTGCAGTTAAGCCGCACACCGTTTCCATTGCCAACCATGAAGCTGAATCCTGAAGTGAAAGATATTTTCGAATTCAAGTTTAAAGATTTTACGCTGGAGAATTACCAAAGTCATCCGGCGATTAAAGCACCGGTAGCGGTGTAATTTCAGATTGCAGATTTATGATTTTAGAGTTGATCCTAATCTGCAATCGTCATTCTAAAATCTGAAATGTGATCATAAGTTTAATCGTAGCAGCATCTTCCAACAATGCCATAGGCAAAGACAATCAGTTGCTCTGGCATTTGCCAACCGATCTGAAGTTTTTCAAGAATACTACGTGGGCATTGCCCGTTATTATGGGACGAAAAACCTTTGATTCCGTTGGAGGTAAACCATTACAGGGAAGAACCAATATTATTATCTCCCGTCAGCAGGGGTTACAGTCCACTTATGATAATGTGTGGTTTGCATCTTCGTTGGAAGATGCAATAGCGCAGGCGAAGAAACTGGAGACGAACGAAATTTTTATTGCAGGCGGCTCGCAGATATACGAGCAGGCATTGCCAATCTGCAACCGCATTTATCTTACCCGTGTGCATGCAAATATTGAAGCAGCAGATGCATTTTTTCCAGCCTTTGAAATAAATGATTGGAAGCTCAGCAGCAACAGCGATTTTGCTGCAGATGAAAAGCATGCCTATTCATTTTCTATTCAACAGTGGGACAGACAATGAGTGATCAATTATGAATGATGAGTGGTTTCCTGATTCCTAAATCCCAATAACTAATTCCTCACTTCTCCATGTACACTGTTTTTCAACTTGGTAAAAAATATTTGCGCTATTATTTCACGGCGGCCAATGGCAAAGGGCATGGTGTGCATTCGCCGTTTGTGTTTAGTCTTATTACCAAGGTGCTGAACGATGCAACGAAGTATCCGGCTTACAAAGAAATAGAAACGCAACGCAACCTGTTACTGGGTAATGAAACGATTATTGCCGTAGAAGATTTTGGTGCCGGTTCAACCAAAGGATTAACAAAGCAGCGTGTGGTGCAACAAATCGCTGCTACATCGTTGAAGCCAAAAAAATATGCGCAATTGTTATATCGGTTGGTGAATTATTTTCAACCCAAACAAATACTGGAGTTAGGAACATCCTTAGGCATAACAACCGCTTATCTGGCAAAAGCAAATCCTTCTGCAGCTGTTGCAACAATGGAAGGCTCTGCAGCTATTGCAACAATAGCGCAGCAACAGTTCGATGCATTGCAGTTGAAAAATGTAAACGTTGTTACAGGGAACTTCGATGAAACCTTACAGCCGCTGATTGATAAAGCAGGACAGGCATTTGACTTTGTGTTTATCGATGGCAACCATCGCAAAGAACCAACCTTGCGTTATTTTGAACAGTTACTTGCCAAAGCAAATAACGATACGGTGATTGTGTTTGATGATATCCACTGGAGTGCAGAAATGGAAGAAGCATGGGAGCAGCTGAAACAACATCCGCAGATAACATTAACGGTTGATCTGTTTTTTATCGGGCTTGTGTTTTTGAGAAAGGAGCAGAAGGAGAGGGAGCATTTTGTAATAAGGTTTTAAAAAGACAATGCAGTATCGAAAAAAATATATAAAACTGCCTGTTATTTTAATAACCCTTTCTACTTTTTTTCAACTGGTATTGGTTGGAGATAGTATGCTGTCTCTTTGGGAATTGAATAAAAAGTATCAAAATAAGTATATGATTTCGTGGAGTTTGGTGTTTACAACAAGAGTCAAGTTCTATCTTTTTTTTAGCATTGTTGCATTGCTATGTCTTTTAGTTTATTTCTTCATTCGTCATAGATATATCAATACTCTACTTTGTAAAGCACATCTCTGGTTGTTTTTTACAGGTTTAGTAATGCTGCCGGTTTATGATATTATTTTATCCTTGTTTGTAAAGAAGGAATTTCAAGCACATAGTTTTCAAATTGGGAATGTTGAGTTCTATGATTATCCTTTTTTGATGTCTTTCTTTGCCGTACTGATTGGAACTGTTTTTTTTATTCTTACTGTAATTAAAAGCTCAACTTTGCCAAAAACAAAACAACCAGATGAATCTACCGGCTTCCTTGATGACTTCGCTCAGTAAGATCAATAGTTTTGATCGGGATGCTTTTGTGCAGGTGCATGAAAGTGGTGAACAGGTTGTGTCGGTGCGGATGAATCCATTGAAATTGTCAATGGTGAATGGTGAATTGTCAATGGTCAAAAGACAATGGGCAATAGACAGTCAGGAGTTGGGTATTCAGCATTCAGCATTCACCATTCACGCTCCCGTTCCCTGGTCTTCCAATGGCTATTACCTCAGCGAACGTCCTTTGTTTACACTCGATCCTTTGTTACATGCCGGCGCTTATTATGTGCAGGAAGCCAGCAGTATGTTTGTGGAAGAAGCAATGAAGCAAACCGTTGATCTTTCACAACCATTGCTCGTGCTCGATTTATGTGCAGCGCCGGGCGGTAAATCAACATTGCTGCAATCTGTTATCAGCAAGGAAAGTTTATTAGTGAGTAATGAAGTGATTCAATCACGTGTCAACATTCTCAAAGAAAATATTATCAAATGGGGAGCCGATAATGTTGTAGTAACGAATAATGATCCATCTGCTTTTTCAAAACTAAGCGGACTGTTTGATGTACTGGTGATTGATGCGCCCTGCAGCGGCAGTGGGTTGTTTCGTCGTGATCCGGAAGCCATCAACGAATGGAGCGAAGCAAATGTAGAACTCTGCAGTCAGCGGCAGCAACGTATTCTTGCTGATGTATGGCCTTGTTTAAAAGAAGACGGCGTATTGATCTATAGTACCTGTTCGTATTCTGCAGAAGAAGATGAGGCGATACTCGATTGGCTGGGAGAAAGGTTTGAGGTGGAGGGTTTAAGGTTAAGGGTTAAAGATGAATGTAAGATTGATGAAGTACAATCGAAGAGTGGTGCATATGGTTATCGTTTCTGGCCCAACAAAGTAAAAGGCGAAGGGTTTTTTATTGCAGCCTTTCGTAAGAAAGAAACACCGGCACCGTTGCGCATCAAAATAAAAAACACTCAGGCGCCTGCAAAAAAAGATGCAGCGATTGCTGCACAATGGATGCAATCAACAGATCATTATCGTTTTGTTTTACAAGGGCAGGTTATTGCGGCTGTACCAACTGCATGGCACGATACGATTCAATTTTTAATGCAGGAATTAAAAGTGCGTTATGCAGGTATTGAGTTGGGCAGTATTGCCAAGAATGATCTGTTGCCCGAACATGCATTGGCGCTGAGTACAAATGTGAACAGCAAGGTTGTGCGTGTTGAATTAACCAAAGAACAGGCATTGGACTATTTGCGTAAGAATGATCTGCAGCTCGATCATCCGCACAAAGGTTGGGCACTGGCAACTTACAATGGACTGGGCTTAGGCTGGATGAAGTTACTCGGCAACCGCATGAATAATTATTACCCCAAAGAATGGCGGATATTGATGCGATGAGTAAACCTTATCGCTGTTCACTCCGGTAAAGGATTTCGTTAAGGAGAAAATAGCTTCTCAGCTGACGTCACTGCGAGGAACGAAGCAGTCTTCTGATACGAAGTAATAAAGTAGTAAGATTGCTTCGTTCCTCGCAATGACGGTTCAATTATTTGAACTTTGTATTAAACAGCAGTTTAAAGCCTGTCCAAATTAAAATGGCAGCTGTAGAATAGAAAAGAATTTTGATGCCATCATTGGTCGGTTGATAGATCATGAGCAGTGTAGCACAAATCATCAACAAGCCAAGAATAAATACATACGCAAGGCGGTTGAAATTCTGCCGCAAGGCTTTATTGGTAAAACTGTCTTCCCGGAAATTGATCTCATGTTTTAATACACCCGTACGCAGGTTATTCACAATCTCTTTAATATCGGTTGGTAAACGGTCGATGATGTAGAAATAATCTTCAGCTGAGTTAATTACTTTGTTAATGATTGCATCAAAGCTGAACTTTTCCATGATCTTCTCTTTGGCATATGGTTCAATCATGTTGATGATGGAAATATCAGCCTCTAAAGCTTCTGCAAATTTCTGGATGGTGCCCAATGCTTTCAACAACATGTATAAATTGGTAGGTACTTTTAAACCATGGCGGAGAATGACTTTAAATGTATCGGCCATCAGGTTTGCAATATCAACTTTATCGTACGGAATATAACTGTACTTCTGTATCAGTTCGCCAATTTCAAATTCAAGATCGGCCTGCTCTTTATAAAAATTTACGTTCAGCAAAGCAAGCAAAGCTTTGGTTATGCGGTGTGTATCCTGCCTAGCAAAGCCCAGCATGAAATTAATGAGTGCCTGTATCTGTGCCGGTTTTAAACTTGCCGTCATACCATGATCGAGCAATACCACCTGGTTATTTTCACGAATCAATAAATTACCTGCATGTGGATCGGCATGAAAAAAGCCATGCTGCAGAATCATTTTTAAAATAATGTTGGTGCCGTTTACAGCTATTTGCCGCACATCGTATCCCTTTGCAATTAATTCATCTTTTGCATCCGGTTTAATGCCGGTTACAAATTCCATTACCAGAATTTTCTGCGTGGTGTAATTGCTGTATACTTTGGGTATGTAGCAATAATCATCTTTCTTAAAAATTTCAGAAAAGCGCATCATGTTCGATGCTTCGTTGGTGAAATCAAGTTCTTTTTTCATAATCACCCCAAAGTCTTCTACAAATTCAATGAGGTTAAAACTCGCCAGTTCTGGATAACTTTTTACAACCTGCTCTGCAAGAATTTTTATCAATACAAGATCAATCGAAATTTTTTGTTTGATGTGCGGACGTTGCACTTTCACGGCGACTGTTTCGCCATTATGTAAAACAGCTCTGTACACCTGTGCAATAGATGCTGATGCAATAGGTGTATGATCAAGATGCTGAAATACTTCATGCAGCGGATCTCCTAATTCTTCTTCAATGATGCGATAGGCAGCAGCATTATCAAAAGGCCGTGCAGATGATTGTAATGTTTTTAATTCGTTGCGTAACTGATCGGATACAAGATCGGGACGGTCGGCAATAATTTGCCCGAATTTGATGAATGTCGGGCCCAGGTCTTCAATCATAAAACGGATACGTTCCGAACGGGAAGTAAGATTTTTTCCTTTCGGATCAATCAGCCGGCGCAAGAAGCGGTTGCTGTAAATACTGTTCTTCAGCAAATGCTTCGAAATGATGAACAGGATGCTGATTAAACGGAAACTGTTTCGGAATAGGCGGTTAACCCTGAAGATCCACATATGATAGCGTGTTTACCTGTGAGTAATGGGTAGCAAGAAGCAATAATAAAAAAAGGCTGCTCCATTGATTGTACACACAAAGTAATCATTCTGCTTTATCAACACAATTGTTGATTGCACACAGTTCACTGCTCCTTTTTACTTTGTACAAACAACTGCTGAGACAGCCTTTGTTTTTCGTTTTCATCAGGAAAGAACTTGTGCCTTCAGATGGTTACCTGTTATTCTTGTCGATTCAAGAATTTCCAACACACGTTTACGTGTATCTTCTTTTAAACCGGCGATTTCAGATTTAAACACTTCTTTCAGCTCTTCAATTTCCGAACTGCTGTTTTTTACCTTGTACCAGCGCTCTTTTGCATCTTCCAGTTTTTCGCTGATCTTACTGCGCATTGATGCACCTGTTTCGGGTGCTAACAGCAAACCTGCAACTGCACCTGCTGCTGCACATGCCAACATTAATCGTAAACTCATACTGCTGTGTTTTTAAAAGGTGAATAATGGTAGGATTTTCAAGAACCTTGCCAAAGTCAAATACGAAGGAGGAAGTACAGGTACGAAGTAAGAAAAGAGACAAGGTGTAGGATGCAATACACAGGAAAACAAAAACCGGTAACATGTAACGGGTAACAATCAACCGTAATCTAGAAACCTCTATCTGCAAACCATAAACATCAAATGATAAACCTGCAACTATTTTCTTCCAAAGTCTGCAGGGTTTTCGCCCCATGCTTCGGTTTCCCATTTCAGCACTTTGTTACGATAGCTGTTTTCCTGCAGCCATTTTTCTGCACGATAGATAAGATCGAAGATGTGTTTTGTTTTAGCCGATTCTTCCAGGTTGGTTTTACACTTCTTTGCTTTTACCCAACCAATGGCATTGCGGCTGTCGCTGTAAATGGGAATTGTTGGCATATTGTGTTTTTTGCAATAACCCAAGGCATGCACTATGGCTAAAAACTCACCAATGTTGTTGGTGCCGTTTGCCAATGGTCCCATATGAAAAATGCGGGTATTGGTTTTGTAGAGGATGCCCTGGTATTCCATGTCTTTACCCACACTGTTCCAGGCGGCATCAACAATAATACTATCGTGGATGGGCGTGCCAACCGCAGAAAGATCTTTCGGTGTAAGATCCTTTTCTTTTTTATAAATATGCTTGGCAAAATGTTCGGTATATGCCTGCTCAGCTTCGGTTTTTGATGTAAACGACTTGTAAGCAGCACCGGTAAAACCTTCTACTTGTGCTTTACAATCGTTCCAGTTCGTATAAACGCCGGGTTCTTTTCCTTTCCAAACCACGTAATATTTCTGCGTTGCCTTGCTCATAAAGCTGCAATGTTAGCAAAAGAAACGTTAAGCCCCCAAGCGAAACAACATTTGTGTTGCCAAACCGTTTACAAACCTGTATTGCATTTACCCAATTGCAAAAGTTGGGTTAAGCTTTACTTTGGCATTATTCTTTCGTTTAATTCTGCATCTTTGCAATGAAAAATAAATGTTCCCATGAAGAGAGCCGCTATCTTTTTCTCGTTGTTGTTGATTGTGTCGATTGCGTTGGCGCAAACCACACCGCTACAGGTTCAGCTGGATAATAAGAACCAGCCTTATCTTGTACACAGCATTGGCCCTAAAGAAAATTTTTACAGCATCGGCCGTATTTACAATATCAGTCCACGGGTGTTTGCCCCTTATAACGGACTGGAGTTAACTTCTGCACTTAGCATCGGTCAGCAAATTCGTATTCCGTTAAACGAAGTGAATTTCTGGCAAACAGGAACACGTAAAGAAAATGAAACTGTGATTCCTGTATACCATACCGTAAAGCAAGGCGAAACATTAACAAAGCTGAGTCAGCTGTTTGGAACCGATAACGCATCAGTAAAATCGTGGAATAACCTTGGTAGTGATGCTGTGGCAGTTGGCAGCAAAGTAATTGTTGGTTTTTTGAAGGTTGATAAAACCTTGTCGCCATTGGCTGCACAGGGTATGAATGTTCGCAGTGAACCAACTGTTGTTAAACAACAACCGAAGCCCGAAGTAAAACCGGAAGAACCGAAGAAACAGGAAGTGGTGGTGAAGAAAGAAGATCCAAAGCCGGAGCCGAAAGTTGAAGCACCGAAACCTGAACCAAAGAAAGAAGAGCCGAAAGTGGTAATTGCAGATCCGGTGAGTTATGCAGGCAATGGTTATTTTAAAGATGAATTTAATAAGCAGACAAACAATGGCCGCCGCACCGATAGCAACAATGGTCCCGGTTCTGTTTTTAAAAGTACCAGTGGCTGGAGCGATGGAAAATATTATGTGCTGATGGATAATATTGAAAAGGGTACGATTGTGATGGTGAAAAATCCATCGAACGGAAAAGCGGTGTATGCAAAAGTGCTGGGTAGTGTGGAAGAAACAAGCCCGGGCAGTGGATTGCTGTTCCGCTTAAGCAATGCAGCTGCTGCACAACTGGGCATCAGTGCTGAAAAGTTTAATGCCGAGTTGGTGTGGGGGAAGTAGAGAGAAGTACGAGGTAAGAAATAAGAAACCCTTCAGCGGTTGAGGAAAGATATAAGTGAATTTTTATGTGAAGAGGTTGTTACATTTAACAGCCTCTTTTTGCTTACTGGTGATAATAAAAATTACTCTATGCGCAAAGCAATACTCCTGTTGATTGCAATATGTTTTTTATCTTTTCAGAAAGCTACAAATCCATTTCTAAATCTGAAGTTTGATAAAGTTGTAATATATGATTTTGAAGGAGGAAAGGATTTGGGACTTATCATTGATGATAAAGGACGGCTTGCAAAAACTGTAAAAAAGCAAGCTGTACTTGATAACGTAAATATTGAAAAACTAAGTAAGCGTTTGGGTGAGAAGACATCGTATGGAGGAGCAACTGCATTTTGTTTCGATCCGCACCTTGGGTTGGTATATTACCTTAAAGGAAAAGTAGTAGCGCATGTGTCTATTTGTCTGGATTGTAATCGTCTTAAATCGAGCATTGTTATACCAGCCCAAAAGCAGGGTAAGGTAAGAGAAGGAGATGAGGTTTATTATACTGCCGATGGGCTCAGTAAGTCATTCCGGAAGTTTATTAATACGTTGTTGGTAAAACATCAGTTCTCGCATCAAATAAAGCCAGGTTCTTCATTCGATTAAAGGAAAGGCGAATAACGATAAAGCTTATAAACTTTCGCTTTTCCCTCTTTCAAACTCTTAGTCCTTAGCTTCTGTATCCTCTCAAAAAATCTTCTACCAACATTCGTTTCTTTCCTTCGAGCTGTATTTCCAGTACATGAACAAAGCCATTGCTGCAGGCAAATTTGAAATAAGTTTTGCCATCGGTAACAGGTTCTCCAATGGTCTGGCCGCTTGGAGCGGCCTGACCCGTAACGATCTCTTTCTTTGATCGATAAATCTTCATCAGCTTTCCGTTAAACGTTGTAAACGCACCGGGAAATGGCGAGAGTCCACGAATTAAATTATGTACTTCATCAACTGTTTTTGTAAAATCGATCTTACAGGTTTCGGCAAAAATTTTAGGAGCATGCTTGAGTCGTGAGTCGTGAGAGGTGAGTCGTGAATGGGTGTCCGCATCTTCAGCATGGCTTACTGACGACTGACGATTCATGACTGACGATTCACTATTCACCATTGACGATTGCGGTTTCTCCTCCAGCGTTCCATTCACCAATCCCTCCACCGTTTTTACCAGCAGCTGTGCACCAATCTCTTTCATTCGGTCATGTACTTCTCCAGCGGTTTCATCTTCACCAATCGGAAAAGATTCCTGAAGCAGTATATCACCCGTATCAATTTCATGTTTCAGTTTAAACGTGGTAACGCCGGTTTCTTTTTCACCATTGATTACTGCCCAGTTAATGGGTGCAGCACCACGGTATTGCGGCAGCAGACTTCCATGCACATTCACCGTTCCCATCTTCGGCATATTCCAGACAGCTTCAGGCAACATGCGAAAGGCGACAACGATCTGCAGATCGGCACGCAGTGATATTAGTTCTTTCAGAAAAACAGGATTCTTTAATTTCTCCGGTTGCAATACATGCAGGCCATGTTGCACTGCGTATTTTTTTACAGCACTTTCGGTAAGCTTCATGCCACGGCCAGCCGGTTTATCGGGAGCAGTAATAACACCTACCACATTATAACCCGCCTGCACCAATGCATCAAGCGATGCTACTGCAAACTCAGGTGTACCCATAAACACAATGCGGGGAAATTCATTTGTAACCATGCGGCAAAAGTAAGTCATTGCAGATAAGCTGCACGCTGCCTGCTACTCGCTTCAGGCAAAAACAATTAGCCCGGATTTACAATCCGGGCTAATTGAACTAAATTATACATAGTAACATTATGTGAACTTACATGAAGCGAGAGGCGAGTAGCGTACAGCTATTGGCTTTCTGCTTCTTCCTCATCAACCTCAATAATCTTGTCTTCCTGGTTAATCTTGGTAAGATTATTCCGTTGCAGAATTTCTTTTGCCAGGTTGAGGTAGTTCACAGCGCCTTTACTTTCGCTGTCGTATAAAATAACCGGCTTGCCAAAGCTCGGTGCTTCACTTAAACGTGTATTACGATGAATGATAGAGTTGAACACAATGCCTTCGAAATGGCGACGCACTTCGCTCACTACCTGGTTACATAAACGCAAACGGCCATCATACATCGTCATTAAAATACCTTCAATCACCAATTGCGGATTTAAACGGCTCTGTACAATTTTTATAGTGTTGAGTAATTTACCCAAACCTTCCAAGGCAAAGAATTCTGTTTGTACCGGAACAACCACCGCATCGGCAGCAGTTAATGCGTTCACCGTAATTAAACCAAGCGAAGGAGAACAATCGATAATAATAAAATCGTAATCGTTTTTAATGGGCTCCAGTAATTGCTTTAACACCGATTCACGGTTGGGCTGATTGATCATTTCAATTTCAGCACCCACTAAATCAATATGCGATGGAATCAGATCGAGATTGGGAATTTCGCTCTTCAGCACCACATCTTTGGCATTGGCACCGTTTACAAAACAATCGTATAAACTCTGCTGAATATTGTGCAGATCGAACCCGACACCCGTAGTACTGTTCGCCTGCGGATCGGCATCAATCAACAATGTTTTGTATTCAAGCACGGCAAAGCTGGCAGCAAGATTAATTGCTGTGGTGGTTTTACCCACACCACCTTTCTGATTCGCTATTCCAATTATTCGACCCATAGTATCAACTCTCAGTTTTCAATTTCAAATTGTGATGCGTTCGCCAATACCCGGTAAACGCAGATCTAATCCATTCCGTTCAAAATGTGCTTTCACCTGTGCTTCATCAATAACAATGTACGGAAAGGTATTGTAATGCACGCCAATTACAGTGTGGCAGTTCATCATATGTGCAGCTCTGGCCGCATCTTCGTACCCCATGGTAAAGTTATCGCCAATAGGTAAAATGCTGAATGCAAGCGGTGCACCCTGCGGTACCAATTGCATGTCGAGCGTAAGAGCTGTATCACCTGCGTAATAAAAATTCTTTTCACAACTCACCACAAAGCCCATGGGGTTACCACCGTACGAACCATCGGGTAAAGAAGAGGAGTGCTGTGCGGTAACACACTTCAGCGTACCAAAGTCAAATGTTTTTCTGCCGCCGGTATTCATTGGGTGAATATTTTCCACGCCCTGTTTCTGCAGCCACAGATAAATTTCCCAGTTACAGATCACAGTAGCGCCGGTACGTTTTGCAATCGACACACAATCGGCAATATGATCTTCATGACCATGACTTACCAGGATATAATCGGCTTCAATTGCATCAATAGAAACACCGGCCGCTAATTCATTGGGCGAAATAAACGGATCGAAAAGTAATTTCTTTCCTTTTACGTCTATGGAGAAACAGGAATGGCCGTAATAAGTAAACGTCATCTCGGTAAAACGGGTTTGATCAAACTGATAAACAAAAACTTGTGCAGGAAAACACAGCTTATGCCATCCTGACAAAAATAAGGTTTCGGCCTAATATTCGGGAACATTACTTATCCCCGTGTGTTATACCTGAAACAAGCAATTTTAACATCGGAATAGTGTACTTATTTCTCAATTTTGACAGCTTATGCGACGTTTAGCCGGTTCATGGATTTTTTTAATCGTTCTTCTTGCAATTGACATTTACGTATTTCAGGCCCTCAGGGCTGTTGCTGATACTTGGGCTCCACGTACCCGAACCATTGTGTTTGGTGCTTATTGGGGTGTAAGTGTTTTGTCATTTGTGTTGATGTTGAGCATTACTTTCACCAATTACGAATCGTGGCACAAACTGTTACGTACCTATGCCTTTGCTGTTGTAATAGGCTTGTTCCTGGCCAAACTGCTGGCCAGCATGTTCTTTTTGGTGGATGATGTGCGCCGTGTGTTTCAATGGGCAGGCAGTTTTATTTTCCCCAGCTGGAACCCTAAAAACACAGCCGATGCAACTGGTGCCGGTATTACACGTTCGATGTTTTTAAGCTGGGCCGGTTTAGCAGTTGGTGGTGGTTTGTTTACATCGCTCCTGTATGGCTTTGGTAATAAGTACAAATACAATTTGCAGAAGATTGCGTTAACATTTGCGCATTTACCCGAAGCATTTAAGGGTTTTAAAATTATTCATGTAAGTGATATACATAGTGGCAGCTTTACCGATAAAGAAGCGGTAATGAAAGGCATAGAAAAGATTAATGCTCAAAATGCAGATGTGGTGTTGTTTACCGGTGACCTGGTTAACTATCATGCCGATGAAATGAAGGAGTATATGGATGTGTTTTCGAAACTGCAGGCAAAGCATGGTGTGTATGCAACATTGGGTAATCATGATTATGGGTTTCCTACAGGCGCAACAAAAGAAGAAGTGCGTGAAAAACAATTGGCGAATGCAGCCGGTGTAGTGGAAGTGCATCGCAAACTTGGCTGGAAAACGCTGAGTAACGAACATGTGGAAATTGAACGTAACGGCGAAAAGATTGCCATTTTAGGCGTAGATAATACCAGTGGTAAAATGAATTTCCCTTCTTTTGGTCGTTTGCCCGAAACACATGCAGCCGCAAAAGAAATTCCGTTTAAGATATTAATGAGCCATGATCCTTCGCATTGGAACCATGAGGTTACTTCGAAGTTTAAGGATATTGCTTTAACACTCTCGGGCCACACACATGGTATGCAGTTTGGCGTAGAAATTCCCGGCTTCCGTTGGAGCCCCGTAAAGTATGTGTATAAGCAATGGGCCGGTTTGTACGAAGAAGCGCAGCAGAAATTGTATGTAAACCGTGGGTTTGGTTTTATTGGTTACCCCGGCCGGGTAGGCATTTTGCCGGAGATTACACTCATTGAGCTCACATAAAATTTTTCGGTGCATTAAACTATCTTGTGGCGGTAACGTCTTATCCGATAACCTTCCGCCACGTATGTTGAAACCGCTTATTCTATTCGTTGTTATAGCTTGCTTTAGCCTGTGCTCCAATGCGCAGGAAACAAAGAAAGATTCTATTCCCGTTACAGATACCATCCCTATCAATACCGATTCAATTGAAAAGGAGATTGATAATTTTCTGGCTTATTACGATTCCCTGAAAGCACCCCGCAGCTACTGGCTTGTTTCAATTGGCGGTGGTAATACACAGTTCAGCGTAAAAAACCTGGCATTGAATGCACAGCAGTCAACAGCCAATTTAAGTATTACGCCCACAGTTGGTTATTATGCTAAATCGGGTTTTGGAATTACCTACAACAATTACCTGTTAACCGAAGAAGGAAAAACACAGTTGCTGCAACATGCACTTACACTCTCGTACGATCAGTTGCAATTAGAGAAAGTGAGTTTTGGATTTTCGTACACCCGTTTTTTTGGAAAGAAAGAATTTGTAAATCAGGTATCGCCGTACGATAACGATTTTCTGGCCTATGTACAGTTTGGAAAAAAGAAATTTACACCGGGTGTAATGCTGGGTTTTTCGAGTGGCCGTTACCGTGAAACACTGGAGTATCTCGACTCTGCACAAATACGCATTCCGTTAACCAACCAGTTTGCTACACGATACTTTTTTGTGAGCGATACATCTGATATCCGCATCAGGGATTTTTCAATCATTCCTTACCTGCGTTATCAATGGGAGTTGAATGGATTTGGTAAGAAAGATTATTTTGTTCTGCAGCCATCTTTACTGTTGCTGGGTTCAACCAATAATGTAAAGATTGATTCAAAAGGCTCATATAAACAAACCGATCGTTTAAGCAGGAGCCGTTCGTATGCAGAAACCTATTCGCAAAAAACAAACTTCCAGTTTCAATCGCTCGGTTTGCAGTTAGATGCAAGCTGGTACATAGGTAAATTCTTTTTAAACCCGCAGGTTTATATCGATTATTATTTGCTCAGCAGTCAATACAAATGGTCGTCGTTATTTAGTGTGCAAACAGGATTTATGTTTTAAATTTTTGCACGCCGGTTCTTCTTAACATATTTTTACAGCGTTAAAAAAATGATTGGCACTTTATTCGCCGTTAAACATCTAACTAAAATCAAATCGAATGAAAAAGTCTCTTGTAATCCTTCTTGTTGCAATTACTGCATCGGCTACATCATTTGCCCAGTTTCGTATCGGTCCTAAATTAGGTGCCAACATCGGCAAGATTGATGGTAAAGGTTTTGATGAACAATACAAACTCGGTTACCATTTAGGTGTGTTTGCCGAAATTCCATTAGGTAAAAAGTTTGGTATTCAGCCCGAAATTTTATGGAATCAGATTAATTCTGATACAGCTGAAAATTTTAGCGCAGTTTATGAAAATCTTCAAAACCAGGATTATAAAAATCCACAGTTAAATTATTTAAGTATTCCATTGTTACTTTCCTATAAACCATCCAAGTTTTTATCGTTACAAGCAGGCCCTCAATATGGCATTTTGCTGAACAACAACAAAAGTTTTTTTGAAAATGGAAAAGAAGCATTTAAGAATGGAGATTTCTCTTTGTTGATGGGAGCTCAATTAAATATCCTGAGTGTTAAAGTTTACGGTCGTTATATGATAGGCTTAAGCGATATCGGAGATATTAGCGATCAAAACAAATGGAAAACAACCGGCTTTCAGCTGGGTGTAGGTATCGGACTTTAAAAACTTACATTCAATATAAATCTGGCCCTCCTTTACGGAGGGCTTTTTTTTATGCCATTTATCAACTTTAGAACTTGTTCGCAGCAAGGTTGCGTATCCCTTGCTATATTTAGCACCTAAATAAGTTTAATATGACACGTAAAGGACTACACCTGTCTTTTTCCATTTTGTTCTTTTTCCTTTTCATTTCTGCATTTGCACAACCGCTGACGGATAAAATTCCGTTTGATGCAAAAGTGAAAACAGGCAAACTTGAAAACGGACTTACCTATTTTATTCGTCCCAATCAAAAGCCCGAAAAAAGAGTAGAGCTGCGGTTGGTTGTAAATGCTGGATCAATTAATGAAGATGAAGATCAGTTAGGGCTTGCACACATGACCGAGCACATGGCCTTTAACGGCACTAAGAATTTCAAGAAAAACGATATCGTATCGTACCTCCAGGAAATTGGTGTTGGCTTTGGTAACGATTTAAATGCGTACACCAGCTTCGATGAAACAGTGTACATACTGCCCATCCCAACCGATAAAGCAGGGAATCTTGAAAAAGGATTCCAGATATTGGAAGACTGGGCGCATAATATTTCTTACATCGATGAAGATATTGATGGCGAACGTGCTGTTATTTTAGAAGAGAGCCGATTGGGTAAAGGTGCCGATGAACGTATGTTCCGTAAAATATTACCCGGCTTATTTGCAGGTTCATTATATGCCGAACGTTTGCCGATTGGTAAAGACAGCATCATTAAAAATTTTAACTATGATGTTATCCGCCGGTTTTACAAAGACTGGTACCGCCCCGATCTGATGGCGGTTGTTGTAGTTGGTGATATTACAGTTGAACAGGCCGAAGCTTTGATACGGAAACATTTTGCAGGAATTAAAAACCCGGCAAAACCACGTGAGCGTAAGTATGCACCGGTTGCACCCTATGCTGCCAACGAAGTAATGGTACTTACCGATAAAGAAGCTTCATCTGCTGAAGTATCCATCAACTATCCTGCATTCAAAAGCGAAGGCAATACAACCATCGCCGATTATCGGAACAGCATCATCCGTTCGTTGTTTACCCGTATGCTGAACCAGCGCTTGCAGGAGTTAACACAAAAAGAAAATCCACCGTTCAATTTTGCATCCTGTGGGTTTGGTTCGTACGCAAGAGGCTACGATGCATTTTCGATTTATGCCGGTGCAGGTACCAGCGATGTACGTAAATCGTTACAGGCTTTGCTGGAAGAGGTAGAACGTGTAAAACGTTTTGGTTTTACTGCATCCGAACTGGAACGCAGTAAAAAAACAACGGAGAGTTATTACGAGCGTGCTTACAATAACCGTGATAAAAATGAGAGCGCCAATTTTGTAGATGAGTACGTGAATTATTTTTTAAAAAACGAACCATCGCCCGGTATTGAATATGAGTTTGCAAAAGTTAAAGAGCTTTTACCCGGTATTACCATTGAAGAAGTAAATGCATTGGTAAACAAATATGTAAAAGGCGTTGACAACCGTTTTACGTATATAACACAGCCCGAACCAAAAGCTGGCGAGAAGCTGCCCGAAACAAGTGAACTCCTGGCTTATTTTACTGCTGCAGAAAAAGCAGAAGTGAAAGCCTACGAAGATAAAGCGGTTGCCTCTGCATTAATTGAAACAAAACCTGTTGCAGGTAAAGTAACTGCCACAAAGAAAGATGCAAAGCTGGGTACTACTGAATTAACATTGAGCAATGGTATTAAAGTAACCTTAAAGTCAACTGATTTTAAAGCTGATCAGATATTGATGTCTTCTGTTCGACCCGGTGGTAAAAACGGTTACGGCGTTGCCGATAAATACAATGCAGAATATGCTGTGCAGATTGTACAGTCGATGGGCGTTGGCGCATTTTCGCCAACCGATTTGCGCAAAGTATTGGCCGGAAAAACAGTGCAGGTTAATCCCTTCATCAGTGCAGTAAGCGAAGGTGTGCGTGGCAGTTCAACAGTAAAAGATCTGGAAACAATGTTCCAGATGACTTGGTTGTATTTTACCAACCCTCGGATTGATACATCGCTGTATAAGTCGTTTGTGCAGCGGAACCGTTCGCAGTATGCTATGATGAGTGCTAATCCGCAGTTTGCGTTTATTGATACCATGTACAGTGTATTGTACAATAACGATCCGTTAGCGCCTGTTGCATTGCCCAAAGCAGAGAATTTTAATAAGATCGATTTAAAGCGTGCCGTTGAAATTTATAAAGAACGCTTCAGCGATGCAGGCAGTATGCACTTTGTTTTTGTAGGTAGCTTTAAAGAAGAAGAGATCATTCCGTTGATTGAGCAATACATCGGCAGTTTGCCAACTACAACAAAGAAGTTTGCAGCTGTTGATAATAAAGTGCGTACCGTAAAAGGTAAAAAAGAAATGACCGTGAAGAAAGGAAAAGACGAACGCAGTTTGATTTTGCAATTGCATACCGGTGAAGTACCGTACAGTCAGGATCTTGAGCTGAAAGCACAGGCTGCAACAGAAGTTCTCAACATTCGTATTATAGAAGAGTTGCGTGAAAAAATCGGCGGTATTTATGGTGGCGGCATTTTTGGTTCGTTGGAACGTGAGCCATATAACAATTACACTTTTGCTGTACAATTGCCTTGCGGACCTGAAAAAGCAGATACGTTGTTGAAAGCAGTGAACAGAGAAATTAAAGAGATTGCAGTAAAAGGTCCTTCGCAAAAGAACCTCGATAAAGTAAAACAGCAATGGCGTGAGCAACACAAAATTGATTTAAAAGAAAACGAAGACTGGTTAACGGCCATTACAGAAAGCAAATATCCAGGTAACGATATCGATTACTTTATCAATTATGAAAAGTATGTTGATAAACTGACTGTAAAGGATGTTCAGCAGGCTGCAGCTAAGTTGCTCAATGGCCCGAATGTGTTTACTGCGATTCAGATGCCGGAGAATTATGTGCCGGGTGAAGAAAAGAAAACTGCTGAGCGGGAAAACACCATTCTGCAGACGATTGAAATTGATAAACCAGAAATTAAAATTGAGTTGTTTGATAACGGCGAAATTGATGGCGACAGTGTAACGGTTTATTTCAACAGTTATCCGGTACTCAGCAAAAAGCAGTTAACTACAAAGCCGCTTGTGTTGAATGTAAAGGCGCTGAAAGGCCGCAAGAACACATTGGTGATGTATGCAGATAATCTTGGTAAAACACCGCCGAATACAGCCTTAATGCGTGTTACAGCAGGTGATAAAGTGTATAACATCACTGTTGAGAGCGATAAGAAGAAGAATGGTACGATTGTGTTTAAGTGGAAGGAATGAGGTGAGCGGTGATGAGTAATGAGTGATGACTAATCAGAATGTTTGTCCCCTCCCTGGAGGGGTGGCAACATCTTCAACTTTCAACATAACAGATTGGGGTGGGTGAATAAAAGAGTAGGCCGATACATTGCATCGGCCTACTCTTTATGTCTTAAGAGAACCCAAGGTCGAATTTCGACTGCGCTCGATTCTTCCCACACGCCCTTCGACTTCGCTCAGGGCTTCAGTCTGCTCATTAAATCACTTCCACATTCCGTTCAACAAACGCAGTAAGATCTGCACCCTTCAACATGCCTTGCGCCAGCAATGCCAAATCAAAGGCCTGCTTTGCAATAGCTGTTTGCTGTGCTTCATCGGCTGCCAGTAATTTGCTGATGATTTTATGGTTGGCATTCACCGCCACTTTGTAGTTGTCGGGCATGCTGCCATAAAAGCCCATCATGCCACCGCCGCCCATCTTGCTCATTTCTTTCATGCGGCGCATCCATTCTTCCATAGTAATAGTTACAGGCATTGACTCTGCAGGTAAGCTTTCAATCTCCACTTTCATGGCTGGATTGTTGATCGCTTTTTCAAACACTGCTTTCAGCTTAGTCTGCTCATCTTCGGTGAGCTGATGTTTTTCTGCATCGGCTTTTTCAATCAACTTATCCAGTACATCGGCATCCACACGCTTCATACGTGTTTTATCTAGTTTCATTTCCAGGTGCTGAATAAAGTGAGTGTCGATAGGAGAGTTCATCAACAGCACATCATAATTCTTCTTTTGTGCTGCCTGAACAAAACTGTGCTGATGTTCAGCATCAGCTGTATACAAGTACACGAGATTGCCATCTTTATCTGTCTGAAAATCCTTCACCTTTGCATTGTATTCTTCAATGGTGTAATGTTCGTTATTGGTATTAGTGAGTAACAAGAAGTCTTTTGCTTTATCGTAGAATTTCTCGTCGGAAATAGCACCATACTTCACAAACAAACCAATGTCGTTCCATTTCTCTTCGTAACTCTTACGATCTTTTTTAAAGAGCTCACTCAGTTTGTCGGCCACTTTACGGCTGATGTAACTGTTGATCTTCTTCACATTGCTATCGGCCTGTAAAAACGAACGACTAACGTTCAACGGAATATCCGGTGAATCGATGACGCCATGCAGCAACAGTAAAAACTCAGGAACAATATCTTTTACTTCATCGGTAATAAATACCTGGCGGCTGAAGAGTTTGATTTTGTTTTTCTGTACTTCAAAATCGTTTTTCAGTTTAGGGAAGTAGAGTACACCGGTAAGGTTGAACGGATAATCTACATTGAGGTGAATCCAGAACAAAGGCTCTTCGCTGAAAGGATAGAGCTCACGATAGAAATCAATATAATCTTCATCTTTCAGGTCACTTGGTGCTTTGGTCCAGATCGGGTTGGTATTGTTGATGATGTTATCAACCGTAATGGTTTTATACTTGGTTTTGCCTTCTTCATCCACCCCATCTTCCACACTGTCTTCTTTGGTACCAAACTGCACGGGTACAGGTAAAAATTTTGCATACTTATCGAGGATGCTGCTGATGCGGTGTTCTTCTAAAAACTCCTCCGATTCGCTGTTTATGTAAAGGATTACATCCGTACCACGTTCGGTACGTGTGCCTTCGCTTATTTCAAATTCGGTACTGCCATCGCAGGTCCATTTTGCTGGTGCTGCTCCATCCTGGTAGGAGAGTGTTTGAATTTCTACTTTCTCTGCTACCATAAACGCTGAATAAAAACCTAAACCAAAACGGCCGATGATTTCATTCGCATCTTTCGCTTCTTTAAACTTATCCATGAATTCGGTTGCGCCGGAGAAAGCCACCTGGTTGATGTACTTTTTAATTTCATCAGCCGTCATACCAATACCATTATCCGAAATGGTGAGTGTTTTCGCCGCTGCATCCACCGACACTTTTACTTTCAAATCGCCGGTTTCTTTGCCGTAATGACCTAATGTAGCCAATCGCTTTAACTTTTGCGAAGCATCTACGGCATTACTTACCAGCTCACGCAGAAAGATTTCATGGTCGGAGTATAAAAACTTTTTAATAATCGGGAAGATATTCTCCGTGTTAATTGAGATGGTTCCTTTTTCCTGTATCATACGCTTTGTTTTAGCTATGGTTTTATAACTGGCTAACCCTTCTCAATTGCTGTTCCAAACAACGTCAGATTGCCACATTGACAGCAATCAACCGACACATCGTTTTAGCCGGAAAACATTTTTGGCACTGACTTTGAAACGTAGTACCCGTAAACGGCTCCGGCCCTAATGAACGCATGTAGAGCAAGCATCCGGAAACATTAAAACAAAAGCGATGAAAAAACTAGTATTGGCTGTTTTGCTCATACGCGGAGTAATAACAGCAGAAAAAACGGAAGCACAGGTAAGTATCAACATCGGGCTGCAACCCGCCTGGGGACCTGCAGGATACGATTATGTGGAGTACTATTATTTGCCCGATATTGAAACCTATTACTATGTGCCAAGGCGCCAGTTTATTTATTTGAATAACGGGCGCTGGATTTATGCCTCAGCATTGCCTGTACGTTACCGCACTTACAATTTGTACAATGGGTACAAAGTGGTTTTAAATGCACCCAGGCCTTATTTGCGGCACGCAACGTATAAAGTAAAGTATGCAAAGTATAAGGGCAATAACGGCAAGCAACTTGCTATTGGTAAGAATAAAGTAAAAACAGCTTCCTATGCCCCGGCACCCCAAAAAGTAAAAGCAGGTAAGCCGGGTGGAGGTGGTGCAAGTAAAGCAAAAGGTAAAAACAAGCATTTATAGTTTTACAGATGGTTCAACAGTTGGTGGTTTAAAAAAAGCCCTCCCTTTCGGGAGGGCTTTCGTTTTTACGTAATTGACCGCAGCAGGGCAGTTTCAGCTTTTCCCAATGAAAAATGCCTGTTTACAGCTCCAGCAACAGCTATTTATGCTTTAGTAGCAGATGTATAAGCTGAATAATCTCCTTTGCAGCTTAGGTTACACAACAATTTTCTTCTATAAATTACGAAGGTAACTAGCCTGAAACCCTTTACCGGCAATGGTTTCAGCGTAAATAGTTGCGAACACTGCTACATACAGCTTCGTTGGTTTACCTGAAACGGGTAAGTAAAAGGCCATATAAAAATGGCCGGATAGTGTATGAAAAACAACGTGTAAAAAACAGCGATTTCCCCAATGAAAACACAGCTTATTCACATTCTGAAAAACCTTTTTTTAAGAATGATTGCCGAATATAAAATTTGTCCTAAATTCATTCTGTTAACAATTACTATTACCCATTTTTATTCTAAAATCTAAAACAAATGGCAACAAAAAAAGCAAAAAAAGCTGCTCCTAAAAAGGCTGCAAAGAAAGCTGCTCCTAAGAAAGCTGCTCCTAAAAAAGCTGTAAAGAAAGCCGCTCCTAAAAAAGCCGCTCCTAAGAAGGCTGCTCCTAAAAAAGCTGCAAAGAAAGCTGCTCCTAAAAAGAAGTCGGCTCGTAAACCAAATGCTGCGTTCATGAAAGCGCTTACTCCAAGTGCTGATTTGTCTGCAGTTATTGGTAACAAACCTGTACCACGTACAGAAGCTGTAAAGAAAATCTGGGCTTACATTAAAGCCAATAAATTACAGGATGCTAAGAACAAGCGCATGATTAATGCTGATGCTAAACTGAAGCCTGTATTTGGCGGAAAAGCACAAGCATCAATGTTTGAAATGGCGAAGTTCCTGAACAAGCATTTAAGCTGATTAAGTTATTCCTGATAGACAAAGGGCATCCAAACGGATGCCCTTTTTTTCATTGTATGTGTACTGATTGTTTTACCAGAAATCAATTGAACGCAGGAAACCAAGTTCAAATAAATTACCTGTTGGTGTACTTCTGAACGATGAGCTGGGTGCACCGCTGTTGTACGATACATCGCCTGCCACAATGTATTCAGGATAGTAGTTGATGTAAAAATTAAAGGTGTGATCTTTTTTCCATTGAAAAGCATACCCTTTTATCCAGGGCGAATTACCCACACTTACAAGCGAACCGGTTGTTGGGTCGGCATATGCGCCAACACCACCCGGCTTTAAGCGTTCCATAATCATACCAAGCGATATATGGCTGCGTTTATAATCTGCATTGGGTTTGGTAGTAAAACGTACACCGTACTCCAGCTTTTCGTAACGCATATCAATTTTACCTTTTCCGCTTTCTTCCGGATCGTTATCTGATTTAGAGAATACACGTGATCCTCCTGTGTATTCGCCGTAGAGCTTTGCCGATTTTGCACCTGCAAATACTCTTGCGCCATAGTTGAGTAACGAAAGTTGATAACCATCAAACACGGGGCTGAAGCCAGCTTTGGGCGAAAGGAAAACATAGCCGCCGTAGTAATCATGCTCGGAACCAATCTTCATGTTTACATCCAGGTTTAATGTATAGATCTGTTTGTTTTCAAGCGATTTGGTTGAAACATAATTGCCGTTGATCATGGTGGTTTTATCGCTGGCAAAAATGAGTGGTGCATAACTCATGGAGTAACCCCATTCAACCGAGAGGTTTAAATTGAGTTTGTTTTTGTTGGCCGGTTTGTTATATACAAAATCAGGATTTACACGACCCATTTTATCGTTATAGATCCAGGTGCCGATAATAAAGAGAATACTTACACTCGATGCAGCTGCAGTTGCTTCTGCCTGGCGACGTTGTTCGTTGGCATTCTGTTTCCATGTATCGTATTCCGATTGACGTTGATCTCTTGCTTCCTGTTCAGCTTTTAACCGGGCTTCTTCCTGCCGTTTGGCTTCTTCCCGTGCATTGTATTCCTGCTCGGCTTTTGAAGTGGCAGATGAAGTAGAGCCGGTGCCTGTACTTTCCTTTTCAGCAGTTGCAGTGTTGCCTGTTTGTGTATTGGCAGCAGCATCTTTTTTCTGTTGCTCGGTTTTTGCCTGTGCTTCTTTTTGTTTTTTCTCTTCGGCCAGTTTCTTTTCTTCGGCTAACTTTTTTTCTTCCGCTGCTTTTTTATCTGCAGCCAGTTTTTCCTCCCGCTTTTTCTTTTCTTCCGCAGCTTTCTTTTCCGCCGCTGCTTTTTCATCGGCTTTCTTTTTTTCTTCTGCTGCTTTTTGCTGTGTTACGTTGGTAAGATTGGTAACGTTGTAGCTGATGCCTTTTAATAACGTAAACGAGTTGCCATCGGCAAGTCGGCAGTTTTTAAAATTATCGGCACCACTGGTGTAAATGTGCGACCAATCGCCATCGGGTTTAAACTGACCGTTGGGTTTTAGCCATACCACTTTGTTTACGCCCAATGTAAATGTTTTAGTGCCTACACAGGCAAGATCGAGTGTAACATTAATAACCATGCTGTACTCATCGCCGGTATTATTCTGCACATAAAAATAATATTCCTCACTACCTCCCAACGATGACCAGTAGCGTTCAACACTTACCGTAAAGCGTGGATCGAATTGTGATACGGATACACTCTTTCGTTGTGCGTGTACCTGCGTAAAGCCGCCGATAAACAATAACAAGAACAAACAGGAACGAATAAATAGTTTGCAATGCATAGAGTTTTGGTTTGGTGATTAATTAAAAAAGCCGGATGGCTTTTTACAAATTGCTGCGAATGTAGCTGCACCGTATACGCAACCCAATACTCCTTTTGGAGTAAAATTGAATAAGTAAGTGTTTTTTCTATTGATGAATTGAGACCAAGTTCTAGTGAAAAAAAACAGACATAAAAAAAGCCGGCATTAAGCCGGCTGTGTGTATGCAAGATATTTGCTGCTTACTTTTTTTCTGTAACCGCAACTTTTATTTCTGCTTCTTTGGTAAGTATCATCTGCGGTTTGCCTTTGTATTCCTGGATCACTCCTGTAACACAAATATCTTTTCCGTTTAAAAACTCTTCGGGTTTGTATGTAAAGTTGCCACGGCTTTCGCCAAAGATAACAACGGTGAACGGCTGATTGGGAAATGCAGCACCCATATTTAACAGCGTAGGTTGTTTGTTGGCTTGCTCCAGAAAACGGGCAGTGAAAATTTTACCGCATACGGTAACTGTTTGGCCAATGTATTTCTGTGCGTCTTCGGGCTTAACAGTTGTAGGATTTGTTTGTGCATGTGTAACAATACCAATGAACAGGAAGGTTGTAAACACAAAAACAGATTTCATATTGTATGATTTTGCTGCAAATGTAAGCGAAGCCCTGCATCGTTTACCGGATCTTGATCAGCGGTAAATGATGCGGATGGGTATGCGGTAATAACCTGTGGCGTACTGCATCACATAAAGACAATCATCGTGTACATACTCTGCTGCTTTCTCCTTTATTTTGCGGCATGAACGAGTGGCTGATTTATTTACTGGTTTGTGCAGGTGCTTTGTTTGCCGGCTTTATTGATGCTGTGGTTGGCGGCGGCGGACTGATACAGGTGCCCTTGTTAATGATTCTCTTTCCGGAGTTTTCGCATGTGCAGGTAATAGCCAGTAACCGTTTTGCATCAGTTGCAGGAACTTCTGTTGCAGCTTATCAATACATTACTAAAATAGGTGTAGATACCAGTGTGGTACTTGCAACCGGCAGTATGGCGGCTATTGCATCGTTCAGCGGTACGTTTGTAATGGAGCTGATCAAACCCGAAGTGTTTAAACCACTATTGTTGTGTGTGATTGTTGTACTGGCCGTATACACATTTATAAAGAAAGATTTTGGTGCCGTACATGCGGTTAAATACAGCGGTCAGCAGTTTTTGTTTGTGTGTGCAGGTATTGGTGCGGTCATTGGATTTTACAATGGCTTTATTGGTCCCGGTACCGGCAGTTTACTGGTGTTTGCTTTTGTAAGTATTGCCGGTTTAAATTTCCTGCATGCATCAGCCTCATCCAAAATTGTGAATGCTATTGCCGATGTGGCTTCACTCGTGGGTTTTCTGTTAAACGGGGCTGTGGTATTTAAAATTGCTTTGCCAATGATGGCGTTTAATATGCTGGGTGCTTACATTGGCAGTAAGGCTGCTATACTCAAAGGCAATGTATTTATCCGTTATGTATTTTTATTGGTGATCGGTATTTTAATCATCCGTTTAAGCAAAGATGTTTTCTTTTAAGAACAACCGTTACGGTATAAAAAATCCTGCTAGTTTGTAGCAGGATTTTTTGTTTGATGCATCTGTTATTCTTTCGGATAATCGGCACCTTCGCTGGTAGCTGCCCATGTTTCAATATCATGCTTTAACTCTTCCACTTTAGCACGTGCACCTTTTAAGGCAGCAGCACCTAACAGTAAACGCAACGGCGGGTTTTCTGTTTCAGTAATCATAATCATGGCTTTGGCTGCACGCACCGGGTCGCCGGGTTGATTGCCACTGTAGCCACGGATATCGCCTTTGTTTTTACCGGCAGTGGTTGCATAATCAGTAATCACCGTTGCACTGTCTTTGGCACTGCGGCCTGCCCAATCGGTACGGAACCCACTGGGTGCAATGATGGTTACTTTAATGCCCAAGGGTGCCACTTCTTTGCTTAATGCTTCGCTGAAACCATCTACGGCATATTTTGTGGCGTTGTAAAATCCAACGCCGGGAAACGAACGTAAACCACCAATAGAGGAAATGTTGAGAATGTGACCACTCTTACGGTTACGCATATGCGGTAATACTTCCTGCGTCATTTTTGCCAAACCAAATACATTGATCTCGAACATACGACGCACTTCTGCTTCTTCACTTTCTTCAATGGCACCAAAATAACCGATGCCTGCATTGTTTACGAGCACATCAATTTGTCCGAACTTTTCAATTGCAGCAGCCACCGCTGTTTTTATTTGTGCAGCATCCGTTACATCGAGCGCAAGAGCAATCGATGTAGTTGGATAATCTGCAATAAGATCCTGCACATCGGCCGGCTTGCGTGCAGTAACCACTACTTTATAGCCTTGTGCCAATGCTTCTTTTGCCAACGAACGGCCAAAGCCGGTTGAGCATCCTGTAATAAACCAAACTTTATTCATCCTGCTTCTTTTTAAGTTTCAATTGTTGTTTTAAAAATCAAATCAGCAGTTGCTGCCATCTGCTGCGCAAGCTGCATTGTCTGTTGCAAGCACTGTTACCGGCTGTTCTTCTTCCCACACTTTTTGCAATACTTCGGTAAATACAGTTGTTGCCTGTGCACCCGATACTGCATACTTGTTGTTGAATACAAAGAACGGTACACCACGCACGCCAATCTGTTGTGCCCGTTGCTGATCGGCATACACATTGCCTGCATGATCGTTGCTGCTGAGCAACGCATTTGCTTCATTTGTATCGATGCCGGCAGCTGTTGCAATATTCAGTAATACGGATTGATCGCTGATGTTTTTTCCTTCGGTGAAATAGGCTTTCATCAAAGCTTCTTTTACTTCGTTCTGTACAGCTTTTTCTTTTGCCAAGTGAAGCAACCGATGTGCATGAAAAGTATTGCCGATGATGGCTTTCTCCAGTTGAAACTGTAACCCAGCAGCTGCGGCTGTGTTGGTAACATATTCATTCATTTGTTTGGCTTCTTCAAAGCTGATGCCTTTTCGTTCAGCCAGGTATTGGTTAAGGCCGGTGCCCGGTGCAGGTTGTCCATCAGGATCGAGTTGAAAACTGCGCCATACAATTTCCACGTTTTCTTTTTGGTTGAATTGCTGCAAGGCTTCTTCAAACCGTCGTTTGCCGATATAACAAAACGGACAAACCACATCACTCCATATTTCTACGGTCATACGTTTTTAAAATTTGTTGCAAGTTACGGGCTGTTGCACGAAGCAAACAGAGCAGCAACGTTTTTGCAGGTGAAATAACAGAAGGGTGACAAACAGCTGCCACATTGATTGGCTATACATTTCTGTTTGGCTGGATCGGTGAACTGCTGTCAACAAATGTTTTGCTTTTTAATACAATGCAAGTTACGGCCGGTAAAGCGCCGTATTTCCCCTTTCGGCACCAAACGGAATAAAAGGGTACCAAAAGGCACAAAAGGGAATAAAAAGGATCGAAAAGGCACAAAAGGGTGCGTTCCGTCGAACTATGTACGGGCTATGGTGGGAGGGAAGTGGGCGTATGGTGGAAGGGGAGTCGGGCAAAGTACCTTCCTCAAACGTCTTTGCGAGGCACGAAGCAATCTTTTTTCTTTGAAAACCAACTGCATTTATTAGTAACCGTTAGTTTCTGTACCGATATACTACAAAGTGGGTATAGGATGTTTCAACTTATATTATTTTATTTGCCATACAAAACGTATTTCTACTATTGTATATATGAAATCCGTTTTCGATTTTTGATTTTTCCTGTCTGTAACCGTCTCCTCTTTAAACACGCAATCCACTGTCTTATTTACAACCACTGTTTGTAAACAATCACTTCAACCAAAACTACATTGTTATGCACTCCACTTTACGAGAGGTAAGCCGAAGAAAATTATTGGTCTGCTTTCGAAACAATCAAATTAATAATGGTTGCAATTTTTTTGCCGATCAAGTGAATTATTAAGCATATGTTATCTCATTAATTCGGATGAAAATTATACCAACTGTTAATGAATTACATTAATTCAAATTATTAATAAGTACAAATTTAAATAAGATGAAATATTTATTTGGATTAATATTCCTAGTTAGTAAAGTGTATGCTCAAACAACTACAGAACCTACAAATTATAAATTTGAATTTGTAAAAATCAAGAAAATTACAAGAAGTGATAAGCAAGATATTATAGTACCGATTTATATAAAGGCTCAAATAATGCAATCAGCTTTTAATAGTGCCAATAACCATATTGAAGTTGAAGCTGTTTCTGGTAAAACAACACTTTTGCCATCTAGTTATAGTCTAAATTTTCAACAAAAAAAATTTAATCAATTATCTACAACAGATAGTAGTAGCAACGTAGGCTTTTTAATAATTAAAAAAGATAGTACAACTGATAGACAAAGGGTTTTGACTTTTATTATGAAACGATATGTAAACAATACTTTGGCGACTGATAATCGATCTTCGGACACTATACAAATTTTGGTAGATGGTATTTTGACATCAGATTCACTTAAAACCTACAATTATTTGGCATATGTAGGAACAAATTTTGATTTAGTTGATGGGGTACAGGCTAGGAATTTGTTTTTTGCTACAAATTTCTTTGTTAAGCCTTCTACAAAAAAAGGGAATATTGGTATGTTTTTAAGTTTGTACGGCAACCGAACAATGACTGTTACAGATTCGTCTGGTATTACTCGTAGGATTTCAAAAATAGAACCCGCATCAGACACAACAACCAGAGTTATCACCGAACAAAGTACGATTGTACGTAATAGGGTTTCAGATAATTTAGGTGCTTACATTAGCCCATTAATAAAGCTTTGTGGTGCTAGTAAATCTGATAATCAATTACAGTTATACTATACTCCTTCGCTTGAATTTGTTTGGAGAAGAACCGAGATTTCAACCACTTATTCAAATCCCATTGATCAGGACACGTCAATTCAAAGCAGACCTACAAACGGAATTATTAATTACCCGAATACTTCAAAAATATTCAGGAATAATTTTGCTTTTAATGTGGGTGCTATTTCTTTTATGGTAGTACATGAAACTCAAAATATAAGTATTAGAGTGCATTGCTCCGTAGGGTACAGTTCAAATTTCTTTCCTAAAGCAAGCCGTGGGGCCTCAGTTGTAGATGATATTGCTTATTTTACACAAGGCGACATTTTTTTTAGTGGAAGAGCTTGGGTTACTGAGCCATATACAGGAATAACGCTTCAAGCTGAAATTACCAATACCTTATTTAATCCAAGACCTTTTTACGGAGTTACACTCTCAAAAGCAATTGATTTTAAGAGTATTAGTACAATATTTAAACCGTTAACCCGGAAAGACTAAATATAGTTTTACTTAATGATTACGTATTATCCCAAGGCGAGTTTCCTGCGAGGAACTCGCCGTTTTTTATCCTCTTCCTTTAAAAGCGTGTGTTGTAAACATAGTACTCTTTACTTGAAAGCAACTTTTGAAAACGTACTAACCTGACAGGTTAAGTCTTCTTAAACTGTTACCAAAACAACCGGTAGCTTGCTGTCAGTACTCAACCTTTCAGGTTTAGTTCAAGCTTCATCTTTTATTCTCATTCCCCGCCACATATTTTTTTTATTGGTTGATATCTCACCAGCTGAAATTTTTTTGCATAAGCTGGTTGGAGGAGACTCCAGCCAGTAAATAAAAGAACGGTTTTCATTAGATAACCGAATAACCGTTACGGCTATGCGCTGTTGTGTGTTGCCTCCTTTCGTCCAAGCATATTTTGTCGATTGCTGCCTTTGCCAACAGAAATTGCGACTTTCCAAAATATATTTCTATACGATAAGAAGGTTGGTGCAAAGACCAACCTTTCAAAAACGTGTACGGTTTTACATTGAAGTAACCATCATATAAGACGGCACAAATTCGATCTTCAATTCTTTATTCCTGACAATTTATTCTTTTCAGCTGCAAACTGTACTTCAACAAAGCAGACTGTCATTCGACAATCTGCTTTGTTTGTGTAAAAGAATAGTTGTTAAAACTTGATGGTTCCTTCGCCGGTCCATGTGGCTGCACCTGTTTGGAAATCGGCATAGCCGTTTAAAGCAAGTGTTCCGGTAGCATTGGTAAAACGACCAGTACCTCCGTTGATCGTAATGGTGCCCTGCATAGCTCCATCGGCAAAGGCTGTAACAATGCTTCCTGTGAAGTAGTAAGCATCGCCGTTTGCTGCGGTAATGGTACCAGTGTAGACGGTTGTTACTTCCCCCTGCAACGGACCAAATGCACAGCTTTGCAAAACATATGCACTGTTAGCACTGTCAACTAATCCTACATGTGTTGCGTTGCCGCTGATCCATCCACCTCCCGGTAAATAAACCTGTCCGTATTGTTCGGGCAGGCATTGTACCGCAGGTAAAGCGGTGTTGGGTGTTGCCGCAAAATGTACTTTTAATGGTCGTGTTACCTGCATTTTTATACTTTGTTTCTTTATGCCGTTTGCTTTGCTTTCGGCGAAAACTTCATCGGTGAAGTTGCTTTTTTCGCAGGCGTAAAAAAATGGCAATACTGCCAGCCAAACGAGTATCTTTTTCATAACTGATTATTGAAACGGTTATCTGGAAAATAACGGAATGGGCGATCAGGAAATACCTGTGTTTATAACTGCTTCATGGGATGAAGTTGTGTTTTGCAAGTTAGCATGTGCTTTTAGCGAAAACAATGACAGATATCAATATTCAAAAAAAGAAATCCGTTTTGCGTGCAAACATTTACACTGTAAACTAGTATAAACAGACAAGTATAGACAACATGCAAATGTCCTTGTGTTTTTTCACATGTTTATGTGATGCGATGGCTATACGTAAGCAAGCATCTTTGCAGTTCTTATTTAAACCTTATCATCATGAACCTGAAAAACATCGGCGCAGTTGCTGCGTTATTGGTTAGTTTGTTTCTTACTTCCTGCCGCAAAGAAGGCATGCAGATTACCACACGTACGCTTACCGTACAGGATTTTAATCAAGTAGAGGTTGGCGGTGAATTTGAAGTGCTGGTTAAGTATTCGCCCAACTACAGTGCTGTGATAACAGGACAGGAAAGAGACCTGGCCGACATCCGCACACGACTCATCGACGGACAGCTCATTATTGATTTTGCCCGCTACCGAGCATTTCGTAAAAAAGTACAGCTTACTGTTACCTTGCCATCGCTGAAGGAAGTGATACTGGCGGGTGTTACTACCGGACGTGTTGAAGGCTTTAACGAGCCCGATGCTTTGCGTGCCGAGGTGAGTGGCGAAAGCAGTATGCAACTGGATGTGCAGGCGCCTTTTCTTCAACTCTTTGCTTCGGGTATTTCTTCTATTACAGCAAAGGGTACAACTGAACGTCTCGAGGCTCAAGCATCAGGAAAATCAAGCATTGATGCATTTGCAATACCTGTTACAAAAGCAACCGTAGAAGCCAGTGGCGAATCAATTGCAAAAGTGCAGGTGCTGCAATGGATTATTGCCGATGCAAGTGGTAAAAGTAAAATTTATTACAGAGGCAATCCGCAACAGGAAAACTTATTTGTAAGTGGCGACAGCCGAATTATTAAAGAATAAGTAATGTTTTTGTACAATACAGTTTGTAATGTTGATTGGTTTTTCATAATTGTTTCAGCAGTATCAACTATTAATTTGCCGTTTTTAGCATTAAGAGGTACTTATATTGTTAATTAAACAAAAACAGAAAGAAAGACCATTTGAAAAAGTGCACAGCTATTGTTTAAACTGTTGTATTTTTTTTGTCAATTTCTAAGTTTTTTATCTGAATAAACCACAAGTTCTTTTTGAGTAATACTACGGCAAAAAAGTTAATTTCTACCGCTGCATTTTGTAAAACAAAAATATATCGATTTACTAACGGTGTTGTCTACCGTAAGATATACTTTTGTTTTTGTGGAACTAAATATGCGAAAAAATGGCTAAGTAGTGCACAAAAGAAAATTCTTTATCTTTTTTTGAACAAGTTTTAACATAAATGGTTCTGTTTAATGACCAACCTGCTAAAATTAAACAAGCGGGAATTTTTTTAAACAAAACCAATTTTTATGTTTCAAACGTTTCTTTTGGACATTAAGCCCATTGCCACCGACAATTATGTGGCGTTCACATTTTTTGTGGGTACTATGGCCATGATGGCTGCTTCGGTTTTTTTCTTTTTTGAGTTAAACAACACAGAAAAGAAATGGCGTACCTCTGTACTGGTTTCGGGTATTATTACCTTCATTGCTGCCGTACATTATTATTACATGCGGGGGTATAATCTGGAAACCGGGGATTCACCTACGTTCTTTCGTTATGTCGATTGGTTGCTTACTGTTCCTCTTATGTGTGTTGAGTTTTATCTCATTACCAAAAAAGCAGGCGCATCTCAAAATTTGCTTTGGAAATTAATTGCATTATCAGTTGGTATGCTGGTTACCGGTTACGTTGGTGAAGCCATTTATCCGGAAGACTCAGTAAGTTGGATCTGGGGTGCCATCAGTGGTTTGTTTTACTTCTACATTGTTTACATGGTATGGTTTGGCGAAGTTGCTAAACTGGCCGGTAATGCAGGTCCGGAAGTTGCAACTGCTACTAAAACACTTGCCTGGTTTGTATTGGTAGGTTGGGCAATCTATCCATTAGGTTATATCCTTGGTACAAAAGGCGGATTATTTGGTATGGAATTAGTAACCGATCGTGCAGCTGCAACAGCAGCAATGGACATTGTTTACAACATTGGTGATGCTGTAAATAAAATTGGTTTTGGTTTGGTGATCTATTCTTTATCAAGAAAAGCAACTGCTTAATCTTATCCAAAAGGGCTTACGAAAAGTAAGCCCTTTTGTTTTGTAGTATGGCTGTAAATAAATACGATATCATATTTACCGGTGGTGGTGCTGCCTGTCGCATGTTGCTTTTTTTTCTAAGTAAAAAAAAGGAATTCTCCCGGTTGCAGATTCTTGTATTAGAAGCAGCAAATACAACAAACGAAAAAACCTGGTGTTATTGGGGAACAGATGCTAATCCGTTTGAACAGCTGGCTTGTAAACAATGGCAACAACTGCAGTTTGAAGCCGATGAAAACAGCAACAAACAAACAATATGGCCCTTTACCTATTCCTGTATAAACGGCAACGACTTTGATATTTTTTTTGAAACACATTTTTTCAGTGTTTATAAAAATGTACAACGTATAAACAGTGCTGTAACAGCTGTGCATAAAAAGGATGAGCAGTATATTGTTGAAACTGTTGCTGCACGTTATACAGCTCCTTTGGTATTTAACAGTATTTCCGGTTTACATACGCATGCCGCACCTGTAAAAATGTGGCAGCATTTTGAAGGCTGGTTTATTAAAACCAAACAGCCTTGTTTTGACAGGAACGCTGCATCGTTAATGAACTTTAATGAGTACGATGCAGGTGCATTTCGTTTTTTGTATGTGTTGCCTTTTACTGAAAACGAAGCATTGATTGAATTTACATTCTACTCAGGTGAACTTTTGCCTTCTTCTTTTTACGAAGAAAAAATACAGGCATACCTTCACTCAAAAAATATCAGCGATTATTCAATCATAAAAAAAGAAAAAGGAAAAATACCACTCAGTTGTACAAAAAAACAAACAACAGTTGATAAGGGAATTGTTGATATTGGTACAGCGGGAGGATTGGTAAAACCTTCTACCGGTTATGCGTTTCAGCGTATGTTGGAAGACTGTAAACAGATTGCTGATTCCTTGTATACACAGGATACGATACGCCGCAGAAAACGCTCCCGTCGGTTTTTATTTTACGATCAGTTATTGCTTCGTATTATCCAGGATGATCCGGCTTGTGCTGTACGCATTTTCAAACAGCTTTTCCGAAAACAACCCATGCAGCGAATACTTACATTTTTAAATGAAGACAGTTCACTGCTCGATGAACTGCGGATTTTTTCAAGCTTGCCATGGGGACCTTTTTTACGCAGAATTAAATTGTTTACATGAACCGGCAACTACAACATGCTCTGTTTTTATTGTTTATTGTAGTTGGCTTTATGCTAACCAATCGGTATTGGAACAATACAAAGCTGGAATACCTGTTTGCTGCAGCCGGTATTTTTATTACCGGTATACCACATGGTGCCATGGATCATCATACCGCTGCGTTTATTGGTGGTGCCCGGTTTAAACTGCTGCGTTACCTGTTGCAGTATCTTCTTTCGGCATTCGTGTACCTGGCTGTTTGGTTGATCTATCCCGGTTTTGCTTTTTTACTTTTTTTGGCATTAACGGCCTGGCATTTTGGAGAAACCGACAGTATTTGTTTTGCACAAAAAAAGAAACCAGCTTTTATTCTATTTCTGTATGGCTGGAGTTTATTAATGTGGCTCTTGTTAAAAGACGAATCAACAATTCTTTACTGGACAGATTTAATTACTGCCAATCATATTTTTTCGCATCAACTGATTAAAGCACTAACACATCTGCCACATACCCTTTGGTTTGTAATACTGGCAGCAACACTTGTTTACATAGCAGAAAGAAAACAGTGGCCTGCCGTGATACTGTTTTTGCTTTTTATTTTTTGTGCTGTCTACACTTCTTTACTCATGGGCTTTGTTGTGTACTTTGCCGGCTGGCACAGTCTGCAGGCATTACAACATCTTCGCAGTTCTGTATTTAAACGTGCTGGGTTACAACAAATTATTCGCAACGCTATACCTGCTGTTGCGGGTTCGTTATTGATTTTGTTTTTGATTCTGAAGTTCGGAACAGGTGGATGGATTGAAAACAACGGACTTCCTTCATTATTCGTATTGCTTTCTGTACTTACATTGCCGCACATGCTGCAGATGCACAAATTATATCAGCTTTGGCAGAAGTGATGTTTGCAGATACTTTTTATTGCTCAAGAGATTGACAGCAGTGTGTGTTTGTCTGGATTGTTGCGTTACTTATTTTCCCGTTGCAATAAATGAATCGTATAAGCAGTTTATGGTTGCGTGCATAACCGTATTGATGCCATCGGTAAAACGGCCATCGCAACCATTGGTAATTACTACAAATCCATATTGTTCTTTCGGGTTAAAAAACATGGCACTGAATATGCCATATGCAATACCATCATGTCCTTTCAGGATGGTTTTTGGAATAATATTTTCAAGTGTGATGATGCCTAAACCATAGCCATCTTTTTCAGAAAGTTTGGTTTGCATTTCTCTTGCATGTTTTTTAGAAATGATGCGTGTTTTTTTATAACGGCCCAGCTGCATGTGCATGGTCATGTATGTAGCCAGATCCGTTGCAGAAATTTTCATGCCGCCGGTAGGAGAGAAAATAGGTGTGCTGTAACCCATACGGTAATTCGCAATCTCTTCACGCCGTGGCGCATAAGCAGCAGGCGATGGGGTAAACTTGTTTTCTTTGCTGTTGTATTCGTAAAGCGTTGCAAAGCGGCTGTTGTCTAACGAATCAACACAATAGCCGGCATTTAAGCCCAGCGGTTGAAGAATATGTTGTTTGATGTATTGATCGAACCGTTCGCCGGATATTTTTTCTATGATGGTGCCCACCATATTGTAGTTGAGATTACAGTACTCATAATCTGCACCGGGCGCATAATTGTTATAACATTTTGCCCAATCCGGATTTTTTGCAGGGTTAATGGCATCGAGTGTAAAATAACCCTGGCTGTCGTTTATACCGGATCGGTGGGCCAGCAGCATGCGCAAGGTAATCACTGCTTCCGGGAAATTTGGATTACGAACCGAAAAGCCAACCAGCTTACTTACATCATCATCCAGCGAAAGTTTTTTTGCTTCTGCCAACTGCATAATCGCTGTTGCAGAAAATGTTTTTGAAATAGAAGCAATACGGAACAGGCAGTCATCTGTTAACGCCGTATTGCTTTCTATATCTTTTAAACCAAACGAATGGGTATAAATCAGTTTCCCTTTTTTCACAACCGCAACCGATAAACCAATCACTTTATTTTGCTGCATGATGGTTTGAATGCCGGCTTCTGCTTTTGCTGTTTGTGCTGTAACAGGCTTTGTTATTGTAATAAACGCACTTACAACTAACAGCAGTAAAAAAAACGGTTTCATGTACGTTGGTTAAAGCGTGTGTAATGAAAATGAATGATGCAACAACTGTTGTATTACAAACGTCTGATCCAGATATTACGGAACTGTGTTTTACAACTATGGTCCTGTAATGAAATTACATCTTCGCCATGCGCATTAGGATAATTATGCAAACCAATATACAGCGTTAAGCCATTAATGGTTGCATTGTTTTGTACAACTACACCGTTATGCAAAACGGTAATCCGTGCGGGTGCATCCAGGCCGCCATTTGCTTTAAAACGGGGTGCTGTGTAAATCACATCGTAGGTATTCCACTCCAACGGTCCACGCATGGCATTAACCAACGGTGCATGATCTTTATAAATACTTCCTGCCTGTCCGTTACGGTAGGTTCTGTTGTTGTACGAATCGAGTACCTGCAGCTCATAACGGTTTTGAAAAAAGATACCGCTGTTGCCACGGTTTTGTCCGCCTGCTTCTACCGTATCGGGTGCGCTCCATTCAATGTGCAATTGGCAATCGCCAAACGACATTTTTGTTTCAATACCTCCGGTGCCGGGTACAACTTCCATGTACTCGTTGTTCACTATTTTCCACGGTGCCGGTTTGGTTTTATCTTTCTGGCTTACCCATTGATCAAGATTTTTTCCATCAAACAATACGATTGCATCCGATGGAGCATCGCTGTCTTTTTTGCCGGGTGTAATGGTTTTTACTTCGGGATTCCAGATCTCTGTCATTTCCGGTTTCATAGGCATGGGCGATTGTGCAGGAGGGGTACTTACGTAAGGTTTTTGTTGTGCGGCAGCAACAGAAGCGTAAAAAAGAAGTGCAGCAAGCAAACCGGTTTTTGTTGTAATCGATTTCATTTGTAAGAATTAAGCAAAATGATTGAAAAATGCTGCATCTGAAATGCAACATTTAAATGTATTGAAAACAGGTTGATTATTGGACACAGGGAATGAAAATTTTACAGGTGGCTTTACTTCCTCGGATCGGTAACAGCCTTTTTACTGATTACAATTGCTGCTCCTGTTGTTGATGTCTGACCATTGTCATATGAACCGGTAAACTGCAGTTGTACTTTGTGTACCTTAAGCAAAGGAGTGTAGTAATATGCAGTTCCAGGTACACTAATTGTTCTCAATTCATTACGGTAATTCAGATATCGCCTTTTCTATTCTGTTTATCTCCCGCTTTCCATCTATCCATTGCTGTGTACATTTTCCTGCCCGCATTATTCAGCTAAAAACATAAAGTCATGAAAGCAATTTTATCCAGACTGGTTGAATGCTGGTTTTTCTTATTCTTTGTTGTACACAGCAACGCCCAGAATCTATTAACCGATGGTGGGTTTACAACTACCACATCCATTACGCCTTTTTACACCTATCCTGTTCCTTACAACAAATGGAGCAGTTGGCAAAATTCCGGAACAAGCATGAATGCTGCAGTAGAATCCGGTGTTTGCCATTACAGCATTTATAATGGAGGAAGCAGTTCGTGGGAAGTGCAGTTGGTTCAATGGGGATTTCAGCTTCAACCGTATATGCGTTATCGTTTAACGTTTGATGTAAAAGCGGATGCGAACCGCAGTTTTGGTGTGTTTCTGGGTGAAGACGGAGGTGGATGGTTTAATTTCAACAATGCAAACTATTATCAAAACGCCACAACAAGCTGGCAAACCAAAACAATGGAGTTTGATGTAACAAAATCATTCTTCCTGTACAAGTTGAGTTTTGAAATGGGCGGACAAAACACCGGTATGTATTTCGATAATGGTTTACTTGAAAAAATCGGCGCCGTTAACGTAGTTATCGCAGGTAATTTTCAGAGTGAGTTGGGCTGCAGCAGCGACTGGATGCCCGATTGCAATACAACCGCATTAACGTATAGTAACAGTACAGGTTTGTACAGCGGAACATTTACTATTCCGCAAGGGTGCTATCAATACAAAGTAACAGCAGGTGGAAGCTGGGCAATTAATTATGGCGATAAAGGAATTGAAGGAGGCGCCAATATATATCTTGGCGTGCCAACAACAACTGCAGTTACATTCAGCTACGATCCTGTTTCTCACCTTGTAACAACATCACCTTTTGCAAGTGGATTTTCTACTTATTGTTTGCCGCAGGTTGTACTTGCAGGCTCTATGCAGAGTGAATTAGGTTGCGGTTACGACTGGGATCCTGCCTGTATAAATTCTAAACTCACATACAATACGTTAACAGGTTTGTTTGAAGGAACTTTGACCATACCGGCCGGTTGTTACGAATACCGTGTAGTGGAAAACGGCGACTGGGTTACAAACTATGGGAACAATGGAAACCCTGGCGACCCCAACTATCTTTTATCTGTTCCTGGCAGTACCACACAGGTAACGTTTACGTACGATCCTGTTTCGCATATTGTAAAATCGTTGTATAATAATTCGCTTTGCTTACCAAACAAAGTGGTGCTGGCCGGTTCAATGCAGAGCGAACTTGGTTGCAGTGGCGATTGGCAGGCCGATTGCAGTTATTCCGAACTATTTTACAATCCTGAGAAAGCGGTGTATGAATCCGATCTTACTATACCAAAAGGTTGTTACGAATATCGTGTGGTATTAAACGGCGACTGGGGTACAAACTATGGACAATGGGGCTCCATGTACGGACCGAATTATGTATTGTCGCTTCCTGTAAAAGCCGATGTGGTGCACTTTGCTTTCAATCCTTATTCCAATATTGTTACGTCATCTTATAACGCAACTGTTTGTCAGCCGCCTGCTGTTACAATAGCCGGTAGTTTTCAAAGCGAGTTAGGTTGCAGTGGCGATTGGCAGGCCGATTGCAGCAAAACAGATCTGCAATACGATCCTTTAACAGGTACATGGGTTGATACATTCCTGCTTCCCGCAGGCAACTATGAATTTAAAGTAACCATCGATCATTCATGGATAGAGAACTACGGACAGTATGGCGTTCGGGATGGTTCAAACTACACATTGGATATTTGTTTTCCATCGCAGGTTGTATTTCGTTATAATCACAATGGTCATTGGGTAAGCAATCAGCTTATTACAAACGGTGTTTGTATTTCAAAATTTTACGATCCGAATGTTAATGGCTATGCCGATCTTAATGAACAGCCAATGCAAGGAATCCGGTTTACATTAACAGGCAATGGTATTACTCAAACTACTGTTACAAACAGCAACGGTAAAACCTACTTTGCCGGAATACCCAATGGCATATACACTGTTAGAGAAACAGTACCTGCCGGTTATTACTCAACTGTTGGCGATTCGATGGTTGTTTATGTTTATGACGGAATGGCCAGTGCCAATTTTGGTAATGTTTGCTTAGGTGCAGGTGGCGCAAAAGGCATGGGCTATTGGATGAACAAACAGGGAGAAGCTGCATTGAAAAATGTATTTAAAATAGATGAAGCATTGTGGCAATTACGAAGCTTTAATTTGCTGAATGCAGATGGCAGTGCATTTGATCCGGTTACATTTACCGATTACCGTAACTGGTTACAAACAGCCAATGCAAAAAATATGTCGCACATGCTTTCTGCACAGTTTTCAGTAATGTATCTCAATATACTGATGGGATATGTTGATGACAACAGGTTTGTATATGCGCCGGGTTGCGGTTTCTGGAGTGGTAAGTTTATGCGTGTTGCCGATCTTATATGGTACACAAATTATTATTTACAGTTTGTTCCTGTTTCAACCGGTAATAATCCCGATCGTTCTTATCTGGAATGTTTGAAGGATGCATTGGATCATGCCAATAACAACTTAACATTTGTGCAGATGCAGCCTTGCGGCCCAACAGCTCCTGCACGTGTTACAGACGAACCCGTTATTATAACTATGCAGGGCGTAAAAGTGTGGCCAAACCCAAGTAGCAGTGCATTTACAGTGCGCTTTACAGATGCACAGAGTGATCAACCGGTGTTGATCAATGTAATGGATGTAACAGGTAAACAAGTATATGCGGTTAAAGGATTTGCCAATACTGATTTTCGTTTTGGTGAAGAATTTAAACCGGGCATTTATCTGCTGCAGCTGATGCGTGGTACAGAACGCAGCACCATTAAACTGGTGAAGCAATAATGCTGATCCACTTTGTACAACAGGCGCCATCCGTTTAAGGATGGCGTTTGTTGTAAAGAGTAAAAAAAGGCAGGCAATACCAGCTTCAGAGGGAAAATAATCGGATTATTTACGATCTTTTTTTAACATCGTCTTGGTATCTTCCGGCCTGCGTAGTACGATTAGCGGTAGCTATCAGTATAAACATCTATTCCTTCGAGAAATAGTTGGGGAGACGGCAGAGCCGTTTGCAGATGCCGTATTTTTGTTGTTAGTTTAATCCAGTATCCAAACTTCAATTTCTCTGATTATGAAAGGTGCGTCATCTTACAACGATGTTGCCAGGCACAGCGTATTAACGGGCTTTAACCGTTTTATTTTTCTTGCGCTTATTGCAATAGGGATTAATATTGTCGACAGCTCTTTATCCGGTTACGGCGAATACTTCGATGTGTATGTGCTCATTGTTACTTCTTTTGTGTTGATCGGTTCCCTGGTTCTGCATAGCAGGGGCTTTACCTTGTTGGCAAAGGTTATTTCGTTAATGGCTTTCAATATTGCTTTTTTTCTTATTTCGCTTGAACTGGGCATCAGGAGTGCAACCTACCTGTATTATTTTCCGTTGATACTTGTTTATATTTACTTATTACGAAGTGAAGGAAATAAAAAGTATGTATTGCTGTTTTCCGGAGTTACCGTTGTATTTCTGCTGTTATCGCTGATTTTGGCAGATGATCATTTTCAGTTTCCTGCCGATCGTTTAGTTGAAGCGAAACGAACATTTTACCTTTCGTTCTTCCTTTCTTTTGCCTTAACGGTTTATTATTTCATTCTTATTTACAATTACCAGGAAAAACTCTACAGTCGTATTCTTGTGCTGGAAAACAGGCGTCGTAAACAGGAGCTGCGTTCGGTAATTGAAAAGCAGGAAAGCGATAACCAGAATATTGTATATGCTTTGCGTGATAATATCAACCAAACACTTGCAGCAGTAAAAATGTACCAGGGCGAAGCCATGCAGCAACAGCACAACAAAACATTGCTGGAAAAAAGTTATACGCTTACCGATGAGGCAATGCGTGATGTGTCAAAATTATGTATGCAGCTGCACCCAGCTGTTATTGCAGATATTGGTTTAATCGAAGGCATGAAAGATTATGTGGCTTCACTACAAAGTTTGTACAAAGTTCAGATCGGCTTTGTGTGCAAGGAATCTCTGATTGAACAGTTTCCTTTGCAGGATAAGCTTTCTGTATTCAGGATTGTACAGGATTACCTCGATATTACACTGCATCACTCTGCAGCTTCAACCATACAGGTTGAGCTGTTGTATAAACCGGAAAAAATTGCCATTCGTTTAAGCCAAAACGATCTGCAGTTTCGTTTTCTCCAGCAGTTGAAGGCAACGGCACAAAACAGCATTAACAACCGCATCACCTATTACAATGGAAATATCGAACAGTTGGTAAAAGCCGATATGGAAACAATCGTCATTCATCTGCGGCTTTCCTGAACAGGTAAAAGAGTTGCGTGTTCTCTATTACTTGGCTTCGTCTTTAAAAAAGGTTTCGCCTTTCATCAGCCATGAATAACCAAATGCAAGCAGTGCCACTGTTTCAAGGCTGTAGATTGGTTTTAAGTGTTTCAAGGCTTTGTACCAGGCAGGTACAACACCAATTACAGCAATACCGGCAATGCTTACAATGATGATGATGCAGTCAAACAATTTGTTTTGATAAATGAATTTGATGCAACAGGTAAACAACTATATACGGTTAATGTGTTAACCAATATTGATTATGTTATTGGTAAGAATGTAAACGGGTATTTGTCTGATGCAACTCATGCGTGGTACAGAATGCTGCATCATTTAACCGGTGAAGCATTCAAGCAGATTCACTTTATAAAACAAAAGCCTGTCTCTTTAGAGACAGGCTTTTGTTACTTATTCGTTGTAAAGCTTATTGCACTATAATTTTAGTTTGGTATTGCATATCTTTTCCATTGAGTTGTAAGAGATAGAATCCTTTTGGCAAATTTGCAGGAACGGGTAATGTAATACTTCCCGTGCCGGAAATGTTAACTGAATATACCTGCATCTCAATACCTGTTGCAGAAAGCAGGCGTATTTTATATAGACCTTTATTTACAGCACTATATTGCAAAGTAGCAGATTGTCCTGCGTTTAAAAGTGTTGGAAAAACATGTATTGCTGCAGTTCCTGAACGATAAATAACTACCACATTTGTTTGACTTGTAGTGCCGTTAAAATCTACTGCTTTAATTCTGTAGAAGCTTTTACCTGTAAATGGTTGTACATCTATCCATTGATACTCTTGGGTTCCTGTTGCGGTTACAATTCCTGCAACGGAAAATATGACACCATCGGCTGAACGTTGTACTTCATAATGTTTTACCTGGTATTCGTTTGTAGTTTTCCAGTTTACCTTGTTTTTTGTATCAATTGCAGAGGCATTAACAGATGTAATTGATACCGGCAGTGTTGCTGTAGGTGTCTCTAATGCAATTCCATACAGAGAGCTTTCTGAAACGAAATTGGTAGTAAGTGCTCCACCCGATGTAGAAATACTCCTTATGAAACCATATCGGTTTGAGGCAACAGGTGCATCACTTATATACAGTTTGGCATTAGGTTCATCCAAATAAAGATCATTCCAATATCTGTTACTCATAGTTGCTATAGTAGTTGCAGCGCCTCCTGTTAATGGAATTGATTTAAGATAACTTACAGATCCATTCATTTCAGTAAAATAAACAGCGGTGCTACCAACAGCCAATCCATAGATTCGGTTTAAGGTGCTATACAGATCGGTTGTAGCTGTGCCATCTATGTTAGTTGATCGAATATAGAATGCTGTTCCATATGCTCCGGGTTGATTTACATAATAGAGTTTGTTGTTAAAAAACTCTATATCACCCGTTTCGTTTAAATCGTTTACCTGCCCTGCGCCACCTGTAATGTTTACGCCACCGGTTCCATCGAGGTTTGTGCTGAAAATACCGGTTCCATAATCAAGAATGTAAAGTTTGTTATTGCCAAGTGCCAAACCGGTAGGATATACAAAGTTGGTAAGGTTTGTAACAGCAGTTCCGTCTAAATTACTGCTCATTAAAGACGCATAGGAATCGCCGGCAATCCAAAAAAGTTTATTGCTTGTTGCATCAACAACAATATCATATCCTGCTCCGGCAAGGTTATCTGTAGTAATTTCTTTAACATTCGTAAAAACGGCCGACGATCTGTTGAGTTTGCCTTTTATCAGATTGAAGCGATTGAATTCATTACCATAACTTGGTGCGTAAAAATTAATATCTGTGCCGATTGAACTTGCAGAAACCACATCCATAGTAGCGGTTACTGTACCCGTACTGAAAGCAGTTGAACCTCCGGTAGCAGTAATGTTATGGTATGATCCGTTTGTACTTACTGATCGATCCCATGTTCTGAATGTAAGGCTGGGTGTTCCTGCACCCGTAGGAACAAACCGAATACGGGTTTCTGTATCATTTTTTGAAAACAATAATAAAGCATTCGATTCGCTAACGGCGCCGATAGAAGTCCAGCTGCCCGATGGTATTTTGTATTCCCAAATTCCGTTTGTAGCACTGGTTCCTGTAATAGCTATACCTAAATACTGATCGCAAGCATCTGCATCACTAACAATAGCGGTTGTGGGTTCTAAAGAATAGATAACCTGTCCGATTAACATGCCTTCCGATGCTGTTTCTGTTTCAGATATGCGGTTAAGTATTGGAATGGCTGAGTTATTAATGGTGGGAGCTGTATTGGCTGGTATTGTAAGAGTATAATCTTCCACTTCTCCAGTAAACGTTCCGCAGGCAGTTGCGTAGGAGCCTGCTTTCACCGTAATACGAACCCGCAAATTACTTAAATCAAGAACTGGAGGCATATTGATTGATAACCCAGTTCCCAGACTGCTGCCGGTAGCTAAGTTGTTATAAACACTGGATCCTGCTTCTTCTCCGGGATCTGTAAAGTCAAAGTCTCCGTTAAAGTCGCAAAAAACTTTTATATAAACATTTTGTGTACTTCCGGTTTGGTTTTGAACACCAAACCAAAGCGATCCCGTACAATTTCTTTTTATCGTGCCTGCAGACCCTCCTGTAACAGTGTATCCATTTGAAGCAGTTAAGTATACCTGGCCACCTGTAATGCCTTGAGCACTCGGTGCATAGTCGAAGCTGACATAGCTAAAATATAGACCACCAGTGCTTACCGATGGAGTACAATATTGTGCCTCTGTACTAAAATTTATAAAGATTGTAAGGGAAAGAATAAGCGTGTAAAATTTATACATAAACCTTTTTGCGCAAAATTATCTCAATAAAAAGGCGCATGCTAGCATTATAACTTATATATATAAGAAATAATTATAAAACAAGTGTATGAGTCTATTGACACTAATGATTTACCGCTCCATCATACAAATGATACTCTTTATTCCATTTTACAATTGAAGATTGAAGGTTACTGTAAATGATTCCACACAAGTACTTTCCTGCAATAGCAAGCAACCCATAACATCTATTTTGTGTGTTAGTATGTATGCGATATGATTTTGGTGAAAGGAGTTGTGTTACTGTATATATGCTTTTAAAGCACTGCATAAACTATTCCTTCTTTACAAGTAGTAGTAGCTAATAATCATTTGATCAGCTTATTTGCTTTCGTCTTTAAAAAATGTTTCGCCTTTAATTAGCCAGGAGTAACCAAATGCAAGCAGTGCAACTGTTTCAAGGCTGTAGATTGGTTTTAAATGTTTCAAGGCTTTGTACCAGGCAGGTACAATACCTATTACTGCAATACCGGCAATGCTTACAACAATGATGATGCCGCAGGTAATATAAATTCTGTTTCGAATGAGTTTGTTTCCTTTTACATCGCCCTGCTGGCTTGATTTGGTAAACAGGAAAAAACAGAAATAAGCAAAGGTTAAAAACAGTAATACCGATGAGCCGTAGTGCATGGCATTGGCAAATGCATGTTCCACTTTTGCCATGCGTGAGCAATCGATAGGTGCAAAGTTGTTATAGTCGGTTGGAAACATGGCTACACCAACTGCAAATACACCGGCAAGTTTTGCACTCCATTTATCTTTGTTATCGTACCCGTTATAGGCAAACAGGAATAAGGCCACTGCACACAATACTCCAACAAACACGTTGCCCATTTTTGTATAAAAGAAATGACTGATACTGGGAGGGAATTTGCAGTTGCTTTCCAGCAGGAAAAAGCCAAGCATCAACACAAAAGGCAATACCATGCCCATAATGCCAACGGCTTTTCGCAGGGTGAGATAGGAAATAAGATAGCGATCGTTTGGGTTAGTGGGGGTCATATACAATTGTATTTGTATATCAAGATAGTGTTTTCCTGCAAAAAAGTAATACGTTGCGGGTTAAGTGTTATGGGTTAAAAGTTATGCGTGCGTATCTCCAAAACCCAAAACCTACAACCACTCTACACATTTACAATCAACACCGGTATATCCAATTCGTGACGCACTGTTTCAATGGTTTCGCCAAATACATAATCTTTTAAACCTTTGTGCCGGTGTGCACCCATAATAAGCATGTCGGATTGTGTATCTTTTACAAGTCGTACAATTTCTCTTGTACGGTTATTATAACCTAAGGCAGCTGTAACAGCATAACCCTGCTGTTGCAAGGTTGCCGCATAGAGTTCGAGGCGCTGTCTGTCGTTGCGGGTTTCTTCATCGTCGGTTGCTTCTCCCAGCAAACGTGAAGTTGCCGTTTCTACCACATGCAGTAGAATGTAATCTGTGTCTTTTCTTCCTTGGTGCAATGCATAAGCAATCAGTTTTTCATCGTTCTCGGAAAAATCAAGTGCAACCGCTATGCGTTTAATAACCGGTACATTCAGGTTGTTTAATGCAGGAATAGGGCTGTGCATTTTCGATGTTTCTTTTCGGAATTGTTTTTTAATGAGTGGTAAAAACGTCATCATCACAAACAACCATACAAACAGCAAGGCCACAATCGGTATTAAAAATTTCCAGAACAGGTTGCCCGGCTCATCGTATACGGCCAATATTTCCTGCAGTACCAAACGCACATTCAGAAACACCAGGATACCGGCAATGCACCAGGCGGCAATTTTCATCCATAAGCCAATGGCAAATTCGCCCATGGTTTGTTTATCACTTACAAAATGAATCAGTGGAATAACTGCAAAGCCTAACTGCAAACTCAGCACCACTTGGCTAAACACCAGCAAGGCATCTACTTTTTCTTCGCCATAAACCAATATCACGATGATGGCCGGTATAATAGCTATTAAGCGTGTAAGCAAACGACGCAACAATGGATTGATACGCAGGTGCAGATAACCTTCCATTACAATTTGCCCGGCAAGTGTACCGGTAATAGTACTGCTTTGTCCGGCAGCAATTAAGGCTACTGCAAAAAGTATCGGCGCAAGTTTAGTGCCCAGCAAGGGCGACAGTAACTGGTGTGCATCTTCAATTTTTGCTACCTGTGTATTACCTGTTTTATAAAATACTGTTGCGGCCAATACAAGAATAGCGGCATTTACAAAAAAGGCTGCATTGAGTGCAATGGTACTGTCAATAAAATTAAACTTCAATGCACGCCGTATGCTTGCTTTGTCTGTACCTATTTTTCTTGTTTGTACCAAAGCCGAGTGCAGGTATAAATTATGTGGCATAACCGTTGCACCAATAATACCCACCGCAATGTATAAAGCCTGATTGTTTAAGGCAGTGGGGATAAACCCTTTTGCCATTTCAGGAATGGAAGGTTTTGCTAAAATAATTTCTACTAAAAACGATGCGCCAATTACTACAACCAGCGAAATAATAAATGCCTCCAGTTTACGGATGCCATAATTCTGCAACCAAAGCAGCAGCAATGTATCGAACACCGTAATACCCACGCCATAAATTAACGGCAGGCCGGTTAACAGGTAAATACCCAGTGCCATACCCAGCACTTCTGCAAGATCGCAGGCAGCAATTGCAATTTCGGCCAACACATACAAACAGAAATTGACCAATGGAGGATAGGTTTCCCTGTTGGCCTGTGCAAGATCTCTGCGGCGTACAATACCTAAACGGGCACTTAAGCTTTGCAGCAATAATGCCATCAGGTTACTCATCAGCAAAACCCATATCAGCTGGTAGCCGAATTTTGCACCACCTTGTAAATCGGTGGCCCAGTTACCCGGATCCATATAACCCACACTAACGAGGTAAGCAGGTCCTGCATACGCTAATATCCTGCGCCATCCTTTTACGGGAACAGTTGTGTCTACCGATGCATGTACTTCGCTCAAAGATGTTTCTGTATGCTGCACTTTCATAATTCTGATCTGTTTAAACCGTCTTTACCAAAATAGTTTTTGCCAGTAGTTCGCTTAATGTAATAATGGGTTGATTGCGGAGTTTTATTTCAACCGAACCATCAAATGCATGGCGCTGTTTCAGTTCAAGCTTTGTGCCGATGCCGATATTTTTCTGACTGAGTAATTCCAGCAAACTGCTGCTCTGATCGCCCACACCTGTTACTACAGCTGTTGCACCCACACTCAGTTGCTGTAAGCTGAGGTTGCTGGTAATGGTCATGCGGCCTTTGCTGTCTGGTATCGGATCGCCATGCGGATCGGCTTTGGGGTAGCCGAGAAATGCATCGAGCCGTTCAATTAATTCGGGACTGCTAACATGTTCCAGCTCTTCGGCAATATCGTGCACTGCATCCCAGTTAAACTGTAATTTTTCTACCAAAAAATATTCCCACAACCTGTGCTTACGGATAATGTTTAAAGCCAGCTTCTTACCATCGGCTGTAAGCTTTACGCCATAGTAGGGTGCATAATGGAGCATTTTCTTTTCGCTGAGGCGTTTGAGCATGTCCGTTACCGAAGCCGGTTTGGTTTGCAGCTCGGCCGATAGTTCGTTGGTGGTTACATTGGCATCGCTCTGCTGCAACCGCCAGATGGCTTTGATGTAGTTTTCTTCTGCTGTCGAAAAATTCATTCCGTATGAAATTAAAATTTAGACAAATCTAAAAAACAAATACCGAATCTGTCGGGAAAATATTTACGAGCGGTTCTGTGTACTGAAATACCTGTTGTACTGCACTCAGCAGAAAGCCTTACTGCTGTGCTGCTCTTTTTCATTTCCAAAACAAATCCACTATCTTCAACTTTCATATTTCGCATAACTACATGAACCGTTATTTTTCACTTGTGCTGCTGTTGCTGCTTGCGGTGGTTTCCTGTAAAGACAAGAAGCCCAAAGAAATTACCGATGCTGATTTAACTGCTGCAGATTTTATTGCGCTGGCGGCCGAGCTTCCTTACCCCGTATTGGTAAACGACAGTGTGATTAACCGCAAGGAAAAAGATTCGTTACTGATTAACCAGGAAACTTATAAAACCTTTTTGCCCGATACAGTTTACCAACAATTCTATCCGAAAACAAAGGGCTTGAAATTGTATTTGCTGGGTAAAGTAAAAGATGGCGAGAAAGGGAATTATGTGTTGGTAAAATCGATACAGGGAAAGAACAAAGGCGTGCAGTTGCTGTACTTCGATAAAAAAGCAGCTTATCTCGGTTCGATGAATGTAACAGCTTTGTTGCCCAAGGGCACGGGTGTACGTTATTGCCGTATCGACAGTAAGAACAACATCAGCTTTATACAGGAACGTAAAACAGGTACCGGTGAACTGTGGACGAATGAAACCATTTACTTCATGGATGAAAAGGGGAAGTTTATTGTGGCGATGACAAACAGTACCGAAGATCTCAGCGATCTGATCATGGGTAATCCTATCGACAGTTTACCACGCACACAAAAATATTCGGCCGATTACTCCATTGATAAAAAGAATCTTGTTTCCATCCGTGATGGTAAAACAGAAAAGGAATTTGAATTCTTTATTCACTTCAGCAAACAAAACGGCGAATGTGTGGGCGAAGTAAAAGGCACCGGTGAATGGATTGCCAAAAACAAAGGAATTTTTCGTGATGCTTCCAGTGATTGTATCATCAACTTCGACTTTGGTACTTCATCGGTGCGCATAACCGAACAAAACTGTGGATTGTACCGTGGCATTACCTGTTTCTTCGAAGGCAGTTATCCAAAGAAAGCAGAACCGGCGAAGAAGAAAAAGAAGAAGTAGTGAATGGTGATTAGTGAGTAGCGAGTGGTGGTCTGTCGGCCGTTGTCCATCTTCCATTAAAAAGAATTTTCATCAACTATGCAACAGCGTCAAAACATCAGTTCCGGTTCGCCTTGGGAAGATGTAGTGGGTTATTCAAGAGCCGTACGCATCGGCAATGTAATTGAAGTAGCGGGTACCACTGCCATGGATGGCGATGTGCTTATTGGCGAAGGCGACGTGTATGCACAAACCAAATTTATTTTCCAGAAAATTGAACGTGCATTAGCCGAAGCAGGCAGTAGTTTGACTGATGTAGTACGCACACGCATGTTCATTACCGATATTGCCAAATGGGAAGAAGCCGGCAGGGCACACGGCGAGTTTTTCAAAAGCATCAAACCTGCTTCTACTATGGTGGAAGTTTCGGCGCTTATTGATGAGCGTTTATTAATCGAAATAGAGGTTACTGCTGTTTTGCCTAACGTTTGATGTTGATAACACAGCGCTGCAAATGGGGGCTGTTTGCGTTTTTCCTGTTATATTGCGGCCCCTAAGCAAAGAATAATTCTTTATGACCTTTACTCACTACAATGTTCCTTATGCGACCGATAATGCTTATGCAAAAAGAGTCGCTTACTTTTCAATGGAATTTGCCGTACACCAACCTCTGAAAATATACAGCGGTGGTTTAGGCTTCCTGGCGGGTTCGCACATGCGCAGCGCTTACGAGCTGAAGCAGAATTTAATCGGTATTGGTATTTTATGGAAGTTTGGTTATTACGATCAGGCACGTAACCAGGACCAAACACTGCAGGTACAGTGGAACGAAAAAATCTACAACTTTTTAGAAGATACAGGCATTAAGTTTCAGATCAATATTCACGATCATCCGGTATGGGTGAAAGCGTGGTATTTAAATCCGGAAACATTTAAGAGTGCTCCCATGTTTTTGTTGAGTACTGATTTGCCGGAGAACGATTATGTATCGCAAACAATCTGTCATCGTTTATACGATGCCAATGTTGCAACCAAAGTAGCCCAGTTTATTTTGTTGGGTGTGGGCGGTGCAAAGTTGATTGATGAGTTAGGTTTTAAACCCGATGTGTATCATTTAAATGAAGCACATGGTATTTCTTCTGCCTTCTATCTCTATAATAAATTCGGCAATATCGATGAGGTGAAAAAGCGTTTGGTATTTACCACGCACACACCCGAAGAAGCAGGTAACGAAAAGCACGATATGTATTTGTGCGAAAAGATGAGTTACTTCTGCGGACTTCCTTTAGATGAAGTGCGCAAGCTTACCGGTATTTACGACGATCAGTTTAATCATTCATTGGCAGCGTTACGTTTTGCCCGTCATGCAAATGGTGTAAGTGCATTGCATGGTGATGTGAGCCGTAAAATGTGGAGCCATTACGAAGGTATTGCGCCGATTACGCATGTAACCAATGCGCAGAACTGGCGTTACTGGGCCGATAAGCAGTTGTATTTCTCCATGGACGAAAGCAACGAAGAGCGTTTCGATGATCGTAAGAATTACCTGAAGCGTCGTGCATTTGACCTGGTAGCTGATCAGACAGGAAAATTATTCGACCCCAATGTATTAACCATTGTGTGGGCACGCCGTTTTGCAGGTTACAAACGAGCAGAATTAATTACACGTGATCTTGATCGTTTCAATGCATTACTCAGCAACAAAAAATATCCTGTTCAAATCATTTGGGCAGGTAAACCTTATCCGGTAGATTATCCTGCTATCAGCGATTTTAATAATCTTGTTCATTTGAGTAAGAATTATAAAAACGTGGCGGTATGTACCGGTTACGAACTGGCATTGAGCAAGCGTTTAAAACAAGCGGCAGATGTTTGGTTAAACAACCCACGTGTACCACGTGAAGCAAGCGGTACCAGTGGTATGACAGCTGCTATGAATGGTGCAGTTAACTTCAGCACATTCGACGGCTGGATTTGTGAATTTGCCAACCACGGCAACAATAGCTTTATTGTACCGCCGGTTGATTATACAGCGATGCATGTACAGGAGCAGGATCAATACGATCTGGATCAGATGTATGAAATTCTGGAACGCCAGATACTGCCGTTGTATTACGATAACTTCCCTGTATGGCGCCAGATTACACAGAATGGTATGCGTGATGTACGCTTCCAGTTCGACAGTAACCGTATGGCACATGAGTACTACGAGTTAATGTATAACAAGCAATAAGCTTTTTAATATTTATACGTTTAAATCCCTCTGCATTGCAGAGGGATTTTTTTTGAAATACCTGCTACACGGTATTGCAAGGGTAGTGGTGGATTTTATTTTTTTATAAAACAACATCATGAAACCAATTTCTCTTGCTGTATTTACGCTGTTGCTTTTTTCCGGAATTTCGTTGCAAGCACAAAGCGTAAAGGATATTTTTCAATATAACTGGACGGGTGCATCCGTACAGGATGGCGGCAACCTTACCAAGGATGGTAAAATTTATCTGTCGCAAAAAATGAAAATCTACATTGGTTCGGATAATAAGATAAGCGGAAAAATTACCACTGTTTTTACGCTTGATAAAGTAAGCTATACACGCATTGCTTCCATTACCGGAACATTTTATTCGGAGAGCAATGAAATATACATCGATGAATTATCGTCCAGTCGTTCCGATGCATTGCCTTATAATTTATACTGGTGCCCCGGAAGAGGACGATTGCAGGTGTATAAAAATGCAAACCGCCCCGGACATTATTTACTCAAAGGAACCATTCGAGGTTATGGCAGTGGTTGCGAAACCGTGAATGAATGGGAATTGAAGGATGAGTGATGATTAATGAGTGATTAATCGGTGTATTCACTCAACTCTAACCAACGCATTTCTTTTTCATCCAACAGGTTTGTTACTTCGCCTATACGGTTGCTGAGTTGCTGCAATTCATCGAAGGGAAGATTGCCGTTGTTGAGTTTTGCGGTGATGGTTTCTTTTTCTTTAGTCAGTTCTTCGATTTCTTTACCAAGTGTTTCAAACTCACGTTTTTCTTTAAAACTGAAGCGTTTTTTTTCTGCTGCTGAACCCTCGACTGCACTCGGTTTCTCTTGTACGGCACTTCGACTTCGCTCAGTGCTCTCCGGTTCTTTACTATCAGCTTCTGCTTTTTCTTTTTCTCTTTGCCACAAACGGAGTTGTGTATAATTGCCGGGGAAATCGGAAATAACGCCGTTGCCTTCAAACACAAACAAATGATCAACCAGGCGATCCATAAAGTAACGGTCGTGGCTAACAATAAGTAAGCAGCCGGGATATTCGGTTAAGAAATTTTCGAGCACGGCTAATGTAGGTAAGTCAAGGTCGTTTGTTGGTTCATCCAATACCAGGAAGTTGGGATTACGGAACAGGATTGACAATAAATGCAATCTTCTTTTTTCACCACCGCTCAACTTTGAAATATAGGTGTACTGTTTATCCGGATCGAACAAAAACAGTTGAAGGAATTGTGCAGCACTCAATGAACCACCACTTGCCAAAGGAAAATTTTCAGCAATGTTTTTTACATATTCAATTACACGCAGGTCTTCTTTTATTTCTAATCCTTTTTGTGAGTAGTTGCCAAACACAATGGTATCGCCCACGTTAATCTTGCCGCTGTCGGGTTCCTGTATGCCTTGTATAATATCAATAAAGGTTGATTTGCCTGCACCGTTTTGTCCAACCACACCAACACGTTCGCCTTTTTTGAATGTGTAATCAAAACCTTTGAGTATTTGTTTTTCGCCAAAGCTCTTGTACACTTTTTTCATCTCTACTACTTTGCCACCAAGGCGGCTCATTTTCATACTCAACTGCACCTGCTGATCTTCGATGCGTTGTTTGGCTTTTGCTTCTACTTCGTAAAAATTATCCTGCCTGCTTTTACTTTTTGTAGTGCGTGCTTTTGGTTGCTTGCGCATCCATTCCAGTTCTTTACGATACGTATTTTTTGCTTTATCAATACTGGCGAGTTCGCTTTCAACACGAGCTGCTTTCTTTTCTAAATAGTTTTGATAATCGCCTTTGTATTCGGTTAATGTACTGCCGTCGAGTTCCCATACTTCATCGCACACTGCATCTAAGAAATAGCGGTCGTGTGTTACCAGCAGGAGTGTAATATTTTCTTTGCTCAGGTAATGTTCCAGCCATTCCACCATTTCTACATCGAGGTGGTTGGTGGGTTCATCCATAATCAACAATACATGTTTGTGATCGAAACCGATATCAATCAGTGTTCGAGCCAATGCAACCCGTTTACGCTGTCCGCCGGATAAAGTACCCACCGGTTGTTGCAGATGATGAATATTGAGTTTGCCGAGGATCTGTTTCACTTTTGCATCAAAATCCCATGCTCCCAACTCATCCATTTTTACAATCGCATCGCTCAGTTTGTCGGTGTCGTTCGCTTCGCTGATAGCCTCGTATTCTTTAATAGCGTTGATAACAGGGTGATTATGCTGAAAGATATTGTCGAGAATGGTTTTGCTTTCATCGAAGCCGGGCTCCTGCTCAAACAAAGCGATGTCTACATCTTTGTTGATCCAGCATTTGCCTTCATCGGCTGTTTCTTTACCCGCCAGTATTTTTAATAATGTTGATTTGCCCGAACCATTGCGGGCTACCAATGCAATTTTATCGCCCTCCTCAATATGAAATGTAATATTCGAAAACAGGGGCGTAATACCATAACTCTTTGTCAAACCTTCTACCGAAACGTAATGCATGGCGCAAAGATAACTGAAGGATGGCTGATGTAGGATGTCTGATTTATGATGTCACGGCTGACGGGATTTTAATGGAACAACAAGGCGAACTTCCCTCAAAAAAAATTGCTCCCCATGCGGAGAGCAATTATATATCGAATGAAAAAGGGGCGCTTACTTTTTAGGCAATACTACTGCATCGAGCACGTGTACTACACCATTACCTGCTGTAAGATCAGCAGCGGTTACGTTTGCACCATCAATCATTACTTTACCGTCTTTGATTGTTACGGTTAACTCCGCACCATTTACGGTTTTCAATTTTTGACCGTCTTTCAGATCGGCTGCTTTTAATGTTCCAGGAACAACATGGTATGTTAACACCGCAGTAAGGTCTGCTTTGTTTTCAGGCTTTAATAAATTGTCAACTGTACCTGCAGGTAATGCGCTGAAGGCTGCATTGGTTGGTGCAAATACTGTAAAAGGACCAGTACCGCTTAAAGTTGTAACCAGGTCGGCTGCTTTCACTGCTGCAACAAGTGTTGTATGGTCGGCAGAACCTACTGCAATATCAACTACAGTAGCAGGAGCCGGAGCCGGTGTGTCAATGGCTGCTGTTGTTTCTGTTGCTGCACTGTCGGTTGTTGCTTCGGTTTTTTCACCACCACCACAAGCTGTCAGTAATACTGCAAATGATGCAGTCATCATCATTGAGATAAATGTTTTTTTCATTGTTTGTTTTGTTTGCTAAATCAACAGTGCATTCAAACAATCGTTTTGCCACTCATCACAAACAATTTGTTGTGTTTAGCGATAAAGCGTGTTTTGTTTTTTCTGTTAAACACAACCTATGTTCCCATAAAATAAATAAGCAAACAAAGTGCAATGGTGAGCAGCACGATCAACAATGGGTTAAGCCAGTTCCATTTTTCCTGTTGTTGTTTTTGCAGCATTTGTTGTTGAATGTGTTTTTCCCAATCGGGCAGATGAACCGACAATTTGAGGAGTTGCCGGGCAACAGGTTTGGCAACAGCAAATGGGAAACCCTGCATACTCTTGACCATGCTTGCAATAATTGATGCATGCACATCGGTTTCTTTTTGACTGAGCAGTGTATTAATTGTATCGTCGTTGAGTAAGTTGGTTATACGTTCTGCAACAGCTTTGTAATTCATCCGGTGAATATCCATGGCTGCAATTTGCTTGTTGAGCTCGAGGCATTTTACAAGAACAGCCGGTGCAGTCATTAATTCTTCACCTACTTTTTTACCACTTGCTTTGTACAACCAACGATCCTGTAAATACAATTCTTTCTTCTGCGGATTGGTAAGTACTTCATACGCTTCTTTAATTTCAGTAAAGCGTGCCAGTGCATACGGATCATCGTTGTTTTTATCGGGGTGATACAACATTACCAACTTGCGGTAAGCTTGTTTTATCTCCGGTAAGGTAGCCGAAGGGGCAATATCCAGTATGGCGTAATAATCTTTCAGAGTGGCAAAACTAAGCAGCGCCCGCAAAAGAATTGCCGTGTAGCTAAAATTGTTATTTTTAAATTTCTATGTGGCGTATCTGTCTGCTTTTTTCGTTGTTACTGCCGGTTGGTTTATTGGCGGTTGATTCAACAGCTGCTACCGGTAAGGAGCGAACGCTAAAAGGATATCGCAGGTTCTTGTATAACGTGCTCATCCTGCATCCGAAATTAAATTCACCGCTGGAACAGGCATTATTGCAACATTACTTTGCAGGTACCGGTGAAACTTTTATTATTTCAAATGCCGATTTTAAACGTTTGCAGCAAACAGTTCCGTTGTATGCAAAAGCCGACAGTTGCAAACAACTTAGTTCCAAACAAAGTAATTATTGTTACCGGCAGGTTGATTTAAATGAAGATGCTTATTTTGGATGGGGACTTGGTACCATTACTGTATTGTACAGCACAACCGATGCCGGCATTGTTTCATTTATCGACTATTACGATTTTAATAAAAAGAAAAAAGGAATACGCAGCCGTAAAAACGAATTGACCACACGCCTGTTTCGCTTACTGGCGCCTGCACGTGCCAGATCGTTTCTTGTAACCTTTGCTGCTGATGCGTATTTTATATAGCAGGATTAATTGCTTTGCTGCCGGGTATTTCAAATACAAGTTCTTTACCGTAAGCAGACGCCGGTGTTTGATAACCGGCTTTCCAGTTGCCTTGCAGAATTTTTTGTGTAATTAATAAGTTGCCCCATGCAGTTACACTGTAGCCATCGGCACATTGTAATACACTTGTTTTTTCTTCGCCTTTGGCATTCCATACTTTGCCCCACACAATAGTACTGCCGTTTGCCCGCTGTTCATCGGTTGGTCCCGCTGGCCGTTCGTTGATCTTTTGCTGAATAATATTGCGGATGAATTTTGTACGCAGTAACCAGTTGAACAGAAATTGAAATTTAAGCAGGCGATAGGTTTTCGGCTGCATACCGGTAAATACTTCAATGTTGGGAATGCCGGTTGTATGATGAGCTGTTGAAATATCGCCCCACTGCAAACTCATTACAAACCGTTTTTTATTTGCAACCGTTAACCACATGCCTTTAAAACCTAGTGGCTTTCTTACAAAGGTTCCGTTTTCACGTATCACTGCTTTTTCGCCAATGCGTTGTGCCATGGTGGTAGCAGTACCATGACTTAATCCGCCACCATTGCTGATGAATGCGAGTTGCAGATGTGTGGCATCGGGTAATTGTTGTTTCAACTCCAACGCTGTACAGTCGGTTGGTATTACATCAAACCCTGCACCGGGCAGCAACATAATGTTGGCTTGCTTTGCAGCAGCATCATAAGTTTTAATGAATTCGAACACAGAAATATCTCCATTGATATCGATGTAATGCGTATGCGTTGCAATACAGGCTTCCACCATTTGTTTGGCCGTATGCGAAAACGGTCCGGCTGCATGAATCACCAATTGCACATCCTGTAACTGCTGTTGAAGTACAGCTGCGTCATCCAACGAAAAAATGCGGTAAGGCAATTGCATACGTTCGGCCAGTGAGCGGATGGCTGCTTCTTTTCTTCCTGCAAGAATTGGTTGCACATTGTATTCACTTGCATAACGGGCAATCAGTTCGCCGGTATAGCCGTTGGCGCCATAGAGCAGTACATTCTTTTTTTGCATGTGAGGGTTTTGCTTAATTCCAGTCAATAAAGCTGATGATCTCTTCGAGGTATTGCTCATCGGTTGTGTCGAATGTGTTTAATTCAACACTGTCAACATCCAGCACTGCCACCACTTTGTTGTTGCGGATAACAGGTACTACAATTTCCGATTTGCTTAAACTGCTGCAGGCAATATGGCCGGGGAATTTTTCAACATCGGGTACAATAAGTGTTTTGGCTTCGGCCCATGATGTGCCGCAAACACCCTTACCCAAACGGATGCGTGTGCAGGCAACCGGCCCCTGGAAGGGCCCAAGTACAAGCTCTTCACTTTTATGGGAGAATGCTTTTGCCGAATCGGGTTTAACAATGTAAAAGCCTACCCATAACCAGCCGAACTGTTCTTTCAGTGCCGCACATACGTTGGCAAGATTGGCCGTAAGATCAGGTTCGCCTTCCAGTAATCCTTTGATCTGTGGAATGAGTTCACGGTATTGCTCTTCTTTTGTACCCTGTATAATATGTAAGTCTTCGGCCATAACAACTATTTATGCAAAGGTAGGAGAGGATGAGCAAAGAGTGATGAATGATGAGTTTCAGCAACTTTTTCATCATTCATCACTCTTTAATTATTTCGTTACAACCACCTGTATCGTCTTATCAACCTTCTCTACCTGTATCCGTACATTGTACATACCGGCTGGTAAGTTGGCTGTGTTAAAGCGAATAAGTTGTTTGCCTACGGATTGAATACCATCTACCAGTTTCATTACTTCTCTTCCGGTTGTATCGTACACAACCAACAATACCTGCGTGCGTTTGGTTAAGGTATAGTTGATGATGGTATGTGTTGTTGCAGGGTTGGGATAAGCTTTCAGTTCAAACTCCGGTGCTGGCGTTACTACCGCAGGTGGCGGAGTAACAATAATATTGGTTGGCAGCAGTGATACTTCTTTTACGGTGTTTGTTACACTTTCGTTATGAAAACGATCGAGACTTGTTACTACGTAATAATAAACAGCAGGAATAAGATTGCTGTCGGCAAACGTAGTTGTTTGATCGTTGGCTGTAATAAGCTGAATTGCATCAGCATCATTTAAGTTAGCTGTTGCATTATTGAAACGATAGACAACAAACTGTCTTGCTTTATCAAGTTCATTGGTTGTTGCAGCGGGCTTTGTCCAGCTGAGTTGTACATGATTGCCGTTTACCTGTGCTGTTACATTGCTAACCGGTTGCGGTGGCGTATTATCTCGCCATGGCATGTTTGGTAAAAGCGCAGGTGTTGTGTACATGTATTCCATCAACGAATCTCTGAACTGTAATGGGTTGGTTGCAAAGAAACGTGTGCGGAAAAATGTGCTGCCCAACACATTGTTGTATTTCCTGTTGAGGCGAACCTGGTTGTTGATTTGTGAAGGATTGTTCCAGTTGGCATCTGCATCGGCTGCTATTTTATAGGGTGCCTGGCCGCTGTAAATATGCCGGCCGTTTGCATTGCTGTTCCACCAAGGTACAAGCACTGCATAATCAGCGGTGCTGAAACCGATGCTCCAGTAAAGTTGGGGTGTTACATAATCCACCCAACCTTGCTGTAACCATTTTTTTGTATCGGCATACACATCGCTGTAACTCTGCAACCCACTCGTTGCTGATCCTGTGGCATCACTGCTTTGATTGCGCCAGATGCCAAAGGGCGATACGCCGAATTTTACCCAGGGCTTTACGGTTTTAATACTATCGTAACTGCGTTGAATAAAAAGGTTGATATTATCTCTGCGCCAATCGTTTTGATTAGTGATGCCTCTTGGATAAGCGGCAAAGGTTGCATCATCGTTAAAGCGTGTACTGCTGCCACCTGCACCGGGATAAGGATAGAAATAATCATCGTAGTGAATACCATCCACATCATAGCGGCGCAGTACATCCATCACAATGGAAAGTACATAATCACGCACAGCAGGAAGGCCGGGGTTGAGGATGCGCAATGTTCCCTGCGCCAATAACCATTCGGGATGCGTGTTGGCAACATGATTGGTAGCGTAACTGCTGATATTGTTGTAATTATTGACTGCACGATAAGGGTTGAGCCATGCATGAATTTCAATACCACGTTTACGGCATTCTTCAATCATAAATTGTAAGGGATCGAAACCGGCGGCAGGTGCAATACCTTGCGCACCTGTTACAGCAGCACTCCATGGTTCGAGTGTGCTAGGATAAACAGCATCACATTCACTTCTTATCTGAAAATAAATGGCATTAATCCCTGTTTGCTGATGCATATCGAGCAACCTGATTACTGAATCTTTTACATCCTGCACTGTTCGTACCGACGTGCTTGGCCAATCAAGATTTAAAAAAGTAGAAAGCCAGGCTGCACGCAACTCACGTTTGGGTGGTGTTTGTGCAAGAAGTGATGAGCTGAAAATACACACGAAAAGAAAGCAAAGGATCCGTCGATTCATAAGTTAGTTGTAGATAGGTGTGCAAATTACGATTCTTTTAAGTTAACCTTTTCTAAATCAAAAAGGAAGCCAACGACTTCCTTTTTAATATCTATTATTTGCGAAATAACATCAGGCTAAATATTTCTTGAAAAAATCAATGGTGCGTTGCCATGCAAGTTTTGCTGCTGCTTCATTGTAGCGTGTAGGCGCTGTGTCGTTATGAAATGCATGGTTCACATCTGCATACATGTATAATTCGTAATTTATTTTATTGTCTTTTAAGGCCTGTTCATACGCAGGGATGCCTGCATTAATGCGTTCATCTAATGCTGCATAATGTAATTGCACCGCTGCTTTTATTTTGGGTACATCTGCAGCTGCTGCCTGCCGGCCATAAAATGCAACTGCTGCTTTTAATTCAGGTACATTCACGGCTAATGTATTACTCATGCCACCGCCCCAGCAAAAACCAACACAACCGAATTTGCCGTTACTGTCTTTTCTTGTTTTGAGATAGTTGAAAATATTAATGAAGTTCTGCTCTGTTTCTTTTGCATTGAGTTTGGTGAACAATGTTCTTGCTTCATCTTCATTTGCCGGTGTACCGCCCAAGGGTGCCAATGCATTTGGTGCAATGGCCAAAAAACCTGCTGTTGCTGCACGGCGTGCCACATCTTCGATATGTGCATTTAAACCACGGTTCTCGTGTATCACGACTACGGTTCCATACTTTGCTTCTTTTTTCGAACGAGCTACATACGCTTTCATTTCGCCTGTTACTGCGGGATACGTAATGTATTCGGTAAACAAATCATCACTGGGGGTAACGGCCGCTTTTGCATAGTTGCCTTCCAGGAAAGGAAGAATAGCTACTGCAGCTGCCGTACTGCCGGTTAAGATGGCTAAACGTTTCATAAACTCATTGCGGGGAAGTGGTTTATGCGTGTATTCGTCGTAGAGATTAATGATTTGCTGATCCATTGCTTGTTGATTTAGATGGATAAGTTACAACCTTTCAACAGCAAATGTTTTGCCGTTCATCGAAATGCAACCGATGCTGTATTGCAACCGGGTTAAAAGTAGAATCCAATTTTTAAGGATGCTTCAGGATTCAGCAGGCGAATGGTATACTGCAGGTTATCGACCGGAACATTTTTGTCGCCTCCTGTACGTAAACTTAAACCTGCCCATGGAGAAATATAGATGTGTTTGTTGACCGGGAAATCGTAGCCAATACTACCATTGAGTAAATAGTTCTTCAAATGTGCTGATGCAAGTTGTTGATCGGTTTGTATACGGCTTTTCCAATATACCAAACCTCCGCCGGCCCACCATCCTTTTAAATCGGGCTTTAAAAAATAATCCAGTACAACAGCGTATGAGTTTATGTGGTGATTTCGGAAGCCTTTCTTTGTCATAAACCCGGGCATGTTAACATCGGCTGTTAGCAGGCGGGCCCGCCAATGATCTTTCGACACCCAAGCAGCACCGAAATATCCACCCGTTACATAGGGTAATGCATCAATTTCAATACCGGCATGTATAATTGTTTTATGATTGCGTTCCTGTGCATACAAGGCAGAGGAAAAGAACAGCAACAGACACACTGTTGCAATGCAGATGGGTTGTTTCATGCAATAAAAATAAAAGCCCGGGCTTTATAGGCTGTTGAGCGTTTTCAGTTGTGTGGCTGATTGTGATCACTTGTATCAAAAGCCGTTGCTTCGTATTTGCAGTGCAGCTACTTGTCGCAAGCTGCCCGCAATAATGTCGCAACAGCACAGGGATTACAAGTTTACAGGTGCGTAGTTTTGTTTAGCTTCATAGCAGGTTTTTCAATCACTAATCACTATTATATGCAACCAAAAACAATCAACATTCTTTATTGGGTATTTACAGCGCTCTTTGCCGGACTCATGATTTTTTCATCTATTGGCGGAATCGGGCCGAACGAACAAACAATCGACATTTTTCATAAGTTTTTAGGTTATCCTGTTTATTTTATTCAGTTTTTAAGCTGGATGAAAATTGCAGGTTCGATTGCATTGCTGTTGCCGCTTAACCGCACCGTAAAAGAATGGGCGTATGCCGGTTTATTTTTCGATTTAACTGGCGCCGTGTTTTCCGGTATTGCCGCATCGGGAAAATTTGATCCGCAAATGCTGGGTATGCTGATGTGGATTGTGCCGGGCATACTGTCTTACTATTTCTGGAAGAAAAAACAGGCATAGTAAAACTGTAAGTAAACAAGTATCACAATGGGAAACGTAGCGGTTAACGAATTAACCAAACGTTTCCTTTTTTTATGGTCTGTTTTCCTGAAACGGGATCTTTATAGATCAGTTGCCACACATAGTTGCCTGCGGGTTGCAGGATGTTGTTGTAACGTCCATTCCACGATGCTGTGGTTGCTGTTGATTGAAACAGCATAACACCGAAGCGATTAAAGACAGTGAGCTGCATATCCTGTACACCGGCTCCCCGCAACGGACCAAAGCTTTCGTTTAATCCATCGCCATTGGGTGAAAATGCAGTGGGCAGATACAAAGCACAATACGGATTAATATAAATCTGTTTGCTTGTTGTAAGCGTGCAATTATCCTTTGTAACCGTTAGCGTAATGGTGTAGGGACGGTTATTGGTAGGCGGCGCATAACGGATAGATGCCGGCTTTTCTAAACTGCTGTATGTGTTATTGCCAAAATCCCAACTCCAGACTGTTGCATTTACACTTCTGTTTACAAGAAAAATTTCTTCACCTGCACAGGCGGTATCAACCACTTCAAAATCATTGCTGAGTTTATCGGGCAATACAAAACGTTCGGCTGCAGTATCTCTGCACTGGCCATTGTCTACAATTAAACGGGCAAGCGTTTGTCCGCTTGTTGTGAACAACTGTGTAGGTGTTGCCGCAGTGCTGCTGCCATTATCGAAAAGCCATAGCCAGTAGTTGATTTCGTTTCCTCCTGCATGAGAAAACTGCACCGTATCTGCAATGCATCCATTGTTGATGGTAAACGTAAAGCTTGCATCCACTTCGGGTTTTATACGAAATGTTTTATTTGTGCCGGCTGCCGTTTCAGTGTTACATGCATCAATGAGTGTGTTGCCGTTTGTGCCTTGTTTGCATACCAGTGTATAGTTGCCGGCAGTGCTGATGGGTTGCTGCAACTGTATTATAATACTGTTGGTTAAACCATTGCTGCAGTTCAGTTGTACGTTTTGTATTTGCACAGCAGCTGGTCCTGTGATGTTGAAATCACTTCCATCCACATCAACAGAACTGCAGAGTACCGGTTTGGAAAAGTTTACAGTAAGTGATTTAGCGTTACAGCCATTTGGCAGCACATCGGTTATAACTGCAAAGGGCGAAATGGTAATGGGGATATTTGTATTTGTTGCGATGCTGTTGTTACAACGGTCGAGTAGTGTAGTTCCATCAGTGCCATTGCTGATTTGAATGTTGTATTGACCGGGTGGTACTGATGCAGATAAACGTAATACAATAGTATCTGTTTCATTGTTGTTTGTACAACCTACTCCCGCAGCAGCGATGATGGATGCAGTAGCAGGTTGCAGAATGAAATCGGAACCATCAGCAGCAATACTGCTGCATTTTATTTTCTTATTAAATACAAGTGTGATGCTGTTGTTGGCACAGGTTGCAATAGCCGAACGTAAGGGCGTGCTGTTATCATCGCTGATATCTGCTGTGCCGCCTTGCACTGCTAATGAAAAGTTGCCCGCATAATCAACATTGCCGATCATAAGTAAATACACATGTCCTGTTTGCAACACAGGCATGGCCGTAAAAGTTGGCTTTTCACCAAATACCGGTAACGATCTGCATTGAATATAGTTGATGCCAGTTGCTGCAGCACCCGTTAAACCGGTACTGCCCGACCAGTTGCCGGTTATCACCAGGTTTTTATCTGCAAAAATATCGTTGGGGTTGCGGCCGGTAATATCGTACAACATCCAGTTGTAATCCTGTATAGGATCGGCAGGCGAAACAGTAAAGCCAAAGGTGCCGCCGCTTTTACAGGTAAATGTATAATACACCGGGTTGTTATCGCCATAGCTGGTGTTTTGATTGGTGCAGCCCGGTACAAACAAACCTCCATTGCGGCAAACAGCTAAAGCCGGTTGAAAGAACGATGTGTTACCACAAAGGCTGAATGCAGTTGCAGGTGTTTGTCCCGGCAAAGTGCATGGCTGTGCGTTTGCCAACGCAGCAACACACAGTAACAGCAAACAGATCGGCAGGCGGTACATCGTGGATTAAATGTACTTTATTTGATGCATGTTTCAGTGGCTTAAACTGTTCAGTAAAAGCAGCGCCAATTGTTTTTTATCTTTAAACAAAAACAACTTTTATGAAGTTTCTTTCGTTGCGTCCGTTTGTTCCTTCGGGTAAAAAGTTTGAAGAGTCAAAAGCCTTTTTTGAAGAATTGGGTTTTAAGAAGGTTTGGGATATGGATGGATATGCCGGTTTCGAAAACAATGGATTTGCGTTCATCCTTCAGGAATATGATAATACTTCGTTTGCCGAAAATTTTATGCTGACTGTTGGGGTAGAAGATGCAGCTGCCTTTCTTGCATTTGTGCTGGAAAAGCAATTGCCTGAAAAGTATGGCATCCGCATTGGCAACATCAGCAATATGCCATATGGATTAGAAGTAAATGTGATTGACCTTGCCGGTGTGTGCTGGCATTTTGTGCAGAGTAACTAGGCCGTTAATTGCGTTGAGAATGTTTATCTTCAGCAATCACTTCACCCAAAATTGCCGGCATGAAAAAAATACTTTTCTGCATAATGGTTTTTGTAATGCTTGTCTTAAACGGCTGCACATCGTTGCTTGAACTTGATAAAGAGAGTGCACCTCAAAAGTCTGCTGCAGGTTTTGTAGAAAAGAAAGACGGAACAATTATTAAAGGAACATCTGTTACATTTCCAGAACCGGAGAAGATCGATTTTTCAACCATCGATTTTTTTAAAAGACGAACACGTGATGATGACTGGATTGCTGTTGATGGACAGAAAATTCCATTGAAGGAAATTTATGGGTTCCAGGAGAATAATGTATTCAGAGCTGTACATGAAAATTACCTGCTTACACGAATAGAAAAAGGAAAGCTCAATCTTTATTCGTTTGAACGGGATAAGCCCGGCCTTTCGGGCAGCAATATGTTTAAAGAAACAGCTTATGTGTATGAGAAAGTTCGTGGCCGGTTTGTGCTGATTGATGAACGGCTTGATTTGTTTTATGCAGCCATTGAAGATAATAAGGAAGCAACTACATTGTGTAAAGAACTGTTTCCGTATTTACGTATGCCGCAAATGAAATCATCGGAAGAAAAGTTGAAACAGGTAGTGGCCTTGTATAATAAATGATCCTGTGTCGAAAATTGTAGAACTGCAAAACGTCCCGCTCATTGAGTGGGACGTTTTGCATATAACCAAATACACTTCAATAAATGTTTATTACGCTTCGGCTTAAAAAGTGAAACAGTTTGTAACATTTGAAATAGGTTTATCGTAACAGGTAAAATATTTATATGAAAAAGATCTTAGCTCTTTGCTTATTGTGTGTATTGATTGCTGTAACCGGTTATACGCAACAAAAGAAAACACAAGTATTGCTTTTAGGCAGCTTTCATTTTGATAACCCGGGATTAGATGTGGCAAAATTTGAAAATGCCAACATTCTTTCACAACAACGCCAAAAGGAAGTGCTGGAAGTGGTTGAAAAGATCAGGCAGTTTAGACCCGATAAAATTTTTATTGAGATGCCTCTCGGCCGGCAACAGCAACTTGACAGCAGCTTCAATAAATATAAAAGGGGCGATCTGAAGCTTGAAGCATCAGAAGTTCATCAAATTGCCTACAGGGTGGCGAAGGAATTAAATCACCCGGGTTTGTATGCAGTAGATTATACGGAAGCAGATTTTCCGTTTGACAGTCTGATGAAAGCTGCAACTGCAGCAAAGCAGCTTGCCTTTTTAGAGATGGTGCAGCAGGAAATTGAAAAAGTAGAGAAAGATTTTAATGAAGCACTGAAAACAAAAACAGTAAAAGAAATTCTCCTGCACCATAATTCAACCGAGGTTATGCAAGAGGCTGTTGGTATTTATTATGAATTTTTTGTTGCCGGTGAGAAAGGCAATCATGTTGGAACATATTTAACGAGTGAATGGTGGCGAAGAAATATGGTAATCTATGAAAACATTCTCAAAACGTTGAATGGAAAGGAAGAGCGTGTATTGGTATTGTTTGGATCGGGACATACTGCTCTGTTATATGAAATGATGAAGTATAACAAGAAGCTGGAGTTGGTGCCTTTGGCTGAAGTATTGAAATAAAATACAAACGTCCCGCTCACCGAGCGGGACGTTTGTAAATATTCAATTGCAATTCTGTTATGCTTCAGCTTCCATGTAGCTGCTTACCGGTTCGCAGGTGCAAATTAAATTCCTGTCGCCGTATGTATTGTTGATGCGGCTTACACTTGGCCAGAATTTATTCAACGTTACATAGTAAAGCGGATAAGCTGCCTGCTGGCGTGAATAAGCATGATTCCATTCGTCGGCTGTTACCACTTGTTGTGTATGTGGTGCATGCTTCAACGGATTATCTGCTTTATCTGCTTTGCCTTCTTCAATGGCACGTATTTCCTGGCGAATGCTTAACAAGGCATCACAAAAACGATCGAGCTCTGCTTTGTCTTCGCTTTCTGTTGGCTCAATCATAATGGTGCCCGGTACCGGGAAACTCATAGTAGGAGCGTGGAAGCCATAATCCATTAAACGTTTCGCTACATCTTCTGCTTCAATACCTGCTGTGTTTTTAAACGGACGCAGATCTACAATAAACTCATGTGCACAAGTGCCATTGGAACCGGTGTACAGAATATCGAAGTCTTTTTCCAGTCTCGACTTCATATAGTTCGCATTGAGGATGGCATATTCAGTTGCACGTTTAACGCCTTCTGCACCAAGCAAGCGGATATACGCATAACTGATGAGCAGGATCGACGCTGAGCCAAATGGTGCTGCACTTACGGCACCTTTTGAGTTGTTGTTTACATGGCCGGGCAGGTAAGGAGCCAGGTGTGATTTTACACAAATAGGTCCCATGCCGGGGCCGCCGCCACCATGCGGAATAGCAAATGTTTTATGCAGGTTGAGGTGACAAACATCAGCACCAATTAAACCGGGTGATGTTAAACCAACCTGTGCATTCATATTTGCACCATCCATGTATACCTGTCCGCCATGTTCGTGTACAATGGCACAAATTTCTTTTACCGTTTCTTCAAACACACCGTACGTGCTGGGGTAAGTGATCATTACACCTGCAAGGTTGGCACTGTGCTGTTCGGCTTTGGCTTTAAAATCGTTCACATCAATGTAACCGTTTTCGAGCGCCTTTACCACCACCACTTTCATGCCCGCCATTACTGCACTGGCAGGGTTGGTGCCATGTGCCGAAATGGGAATAAGCATGATGTTGCGGTTTGCATCGCCGTTGGCCAGGTGATAATCACGAATAGCCAGCAAGCCGGCATATTCGCCCTGTGCACCGCTGTTAGGTTGCATGCTGCATGCATCAAAGCCGGTAATTTCTGCCAGGTATTGCGAGAGTTCATTAATGATCTGCTGATAACCTTTTGTTTGATCGGCTGCAGCAAACGGATGAATTTTACTCCAGTGTGCCCAGCTCAGCGGCATCATTTGTGTTGCAGCGTTCAGCTTCATGGTACAACTGCCGAGGGAAATCATCGATGTATTCAGCGAAAGATCTTTATTCTCCAGTTGTTTTATGTAACGCATCATCTGGCTTTCGCTGTTGTGCGTATTAAAGTTGGGATGTGTTAAGTAAGCACTTGTTCTGGTAAGTGCAGCTGGAATATGATTCAGCTGTACCTCTTCTTCAACAGCAAAATGAACAGGATCTACATCGTTTACAAAACAGTTGATGAGATCGTACAAATCATCCAGGTTGGTTGTTTCATCTAATGAAATGCCAATTGTTGTTGCATCAATATAACGCAGGTTGATTTCCTGTTTCTCCGCTTTAGCTTTTACCGTAGCAAGGTCGTTTACTTTCACCGCAATGGTATCGAAGAAAGAAGTACTCACCAAACCGAACCCTCTTTCTGTTAATGCATCGCCTACTACCTGTGCCAGCAATGCTACACGTGTAGCAATATTTTTTAATCCCTGTGGTCCGTGGTATACGGCATACATTGCCGCCATGTTAGCCAACAATGCCTGTGCAGTACAAATATTAGATGTTGCTTTTTCACGTTTAATATGTTGTTCACGTGTTTGCAACGCCATACGTAATGCACGGTTGTTTTGTGCATCAATACTTACGCCAATAATACGGCCGGGGATAGAACGTTTAAATTCATCTTTGGTGGTAAAGAACGCAGCGTGTGGTCCGCCAAAGCCGAGCGGTACACCAAAACGTTGTGCCGAACCAAAGGCAACATCTGCACCCAGTTCGCCGGGTGAGGTTAATAAGGTTAAGGCCAGCAGATCAGTCGCCATGGCTACGAAACCGCCAACGCTTTGTACCTGTTGTATAAACGCACGGTAATCTTCAATTGATCCGATGTTGTTGGGGTATTGTACCAAGGCTCCAAAATATGTATTGTCGATGCTGGCAGTTTTGTAATCGCCAAACACCAGTTCAATACCAATGGGTGTGCCACGTGTAATCAACACATCTTTTGTTTGCGGAAATACTTCGTTATCTACAAAGAACTTCGGCGCATTAATAACATCTGTTTTGTTTACATGATGAAACAGCATATTCATGGCTTCTGCAGCAGCGGTTGCTTCATCCAGCAACGATGCATTGGCAATTGGTAAACCGGTAAGATCGCTCACCATGGTCTGGAAGTTGAGTAAGCTTTCCAAACGACCTTGTGAAATTTCGGCCTGGTAAGGTGTGTATTGTGTGTACCAACCCGGGTTTTCGAAAATGTTACGCAGAATCACAGAAGGCGTAATGGTATCGTAGTAACCCTGGCCAATGTAGTTTTTAAAGATCTTGTTGTTGAGAGAAATGTCTTTTAAATGTTTCAGCAGATCAGCTTCACTCATTGCATCCGGAATATGCAGTTTTTCGTGGTTACGGATCGATGCCGGAATGGTTTTGCTGATGAGTTCTTCCATACTGCTTAATCCAACCGCTTTCAGCAAACTTGCTTCCGACCCGGTGGTGCCAATGTGTCTGCGGGAAAATTCGTTTTGTTGCGCTTCAAAAAGGTTCATGTGATTCGTTCGTTTATACAGATCTGTGATGTGAAAAGAAGCTGAACTCAGCTTATCTTTCGTTTTCCTCATGCCGAAAATAAAAGATGCGCAAAGTTACGGGCAGAAACAATTCAAATAAACGCATGTTAGCTGTGTGGGGATAGTCTGTGAAAACGGTTGCACGCCAAATTTACTGCCGGCTTTGTGCATGTACGGATAAGTTCAACAAATCTGCCAGGCGTTGTATTTAACCGCAGTCCGAAGCGAATAGGTTGCAGCTTTCTTACATTTGCAGCATGGCCGAGGATATTTTACATAATTGGGAGAAAAAAGCTGCCGAGCATCAGAAAGAATATGGCCGTTTCCTGAAGCGTGCCGATAAAAACAAAGTGCTGAAAAAACTGCCCGACCTGCACGAAGAGGCATTTGAAAAAGTAGACTGTCTGCAATGTGCCAATTGCTGTAAAAATTATTCGCCCCGGTTTAAAACACCCGATATCAAACGCATCAGCAAACATCTGCGTATGAAGGAGAGTGCGTTTATTGAAACCTATCTCCGGCTCGATGAAGAAGGCGATTACGTGGTGAAAGGAAAACCTTGTCCGTTTCTTGGCGCAGATAATTACTGCAGTATTTATGAGCAGCGGCCATCAGACTGTGAACGTTTCCCGTACACCGATGAAGATGTGATTTTAAAACGGCCGCATCTTACGTTAAAGAACAGCACGTTTTGTCCGGCTACTTATTTTGTTCTGGAAAAGCTGCTGGCTGCGAAGTAAATTTTTGACTAAGCAATTTAATTTCTACTTTCAATCTGTTTAAACAGAACCTGCCGTTCTGTTATTCAGCAACACATAAAACACATTGTATGAGATTTATTCCACAAGTAATGGTACTCTTTCTTTTAGTTGCAGCAGCTGGTTGTACCAAAGCTTTTTATATTGATGGTAAGAAGGCAGTAGAAGTTCGCATTACCGACCTCGGCGAAATGTATTCAACTTATAATATTACCGAAGCTGAAAAAACAGAAATAAAAAAACAACTGAACGATAAAAATCTCATCAACGAAATTGTACGCTACTCCAAAGAAAACCAGTGGCCCGATGCTGTGAATACGTTGGACGAGCGTTTAGATAACCGTTCGGTTATGATGAAATATAATTTTTACAAAGTGGCCAGTTTTGGGAACAAAACCATTGTAGCAGTGCCGCAGGAAAAAAATAAACACATGCCGGCTGCTTACATTCCTCAGGCTCCGATGTACATCATTTTTGCAAGCAAAGTGGTTGATTCGAAGTAAGAAAAATGAGACTGACTGTAAAGGCCGGCAACGGCCTTTTTTTATGCAAAAAAATCCCCGCCTGGACAGGAGGGGAGACGGTTAATCAGTTACCATTAACCATTAAACCTTATCATCACACAAATAGACTACGTTTTTATTTTTAGAGTTGCATGGATTTGTCATATTTCGGGCAGAAGATAGCCGGAGAGGCGCTTTCAGTACGATGCGGGCAAAAAAAAACCTCTTCCGGTTAGGAAGAGGCGCTAATCAGTTACCATTAACCATTAAACCTTATCATCAATGGCAAAATAGCTAATTTTTTTTAATTATTGTTGAAACGTTAAATTATTTCCAATTCCCTTTAAACGTTCGGGCATATTCATCAAAGCTTTGTACCCCGAATTTCTTTTCGCCAAAATACTTTACCAGCAACTCCATTTCCTTTACTTCCAGCATTCCCGAAACGGGCTGTGGTGCTTCTTTTTCGTCCGGAATAATTACGGTTGTGGGGTATGCCAGCTCGCCATTGGTCAGCATCAGCGCTATTTCATTGGTCTTATAGGATGGATTATACTTATATGTTTTGCCCATCCATTTTACATCGGCTTTTGTTTCGGCATTCAGTTTAACCAGGTAGAAATTCGTATTGAGGTAGGTAATAAGATTTTTATTGCTGTATGTTTTTTTGTCCATCACCTTACACCAGCCGCACCAGTCGGTATACAGATCAATCAACACCGGGCGGGGAGCGGTTTTCAGCTTTTGCTCGGCTTCTTCCAGGCTTATCCATTGCAGCTTTTCTTTTGGCGGGTTGTGCTTAAATGCACTGATGGAAACAAACAGAATGGGAAGGGCCAGATAAAAAGACAACTTTTGCATAGTATTTTTGTTAACCTAATACATTAAACGTTTTCACGTGCATAAAATTGTTGTTTCAGTTACCGGTGCCAGTGGTTCTATCTATGCGAAACTCCTGTTGGAGAAACTTGCTGCTGTTAAAGAGCAATGGACAGAAGTTGCTTTAGTAATGACGGAAAATGCGAAAGAAGTGTGGCGTACCGAGTTGCAGAACGAGTCGTACAAACACCTTCCGTTTCGAATTTATTCTACAATGGATTTTCATGCACCATTTGCTTCCGGCTCGGGACAGTTTAATACCATGATTATTATTCCTTGCAGTATGGGTACTTTGGGACGTATTGCAACCGGTGTGTCGAACGATTTAATTACCCGTGCAGCTGATGTGGTGTTGAAGGAGAGAAGAAAGCTGATTTGTGTGGTGCGTGATACACCGTATAACCTGATTCATATCCGCAATATGGAAACGGTTACACTGGCCGGTGGAATTATTTGCCCGGCTACACCAAGTTTTTACAGCGTACCAAAAACAATTGAAGAAGTAGCGGCAACCGTTGTTGATCGTGTGCTGGATCTTGCCGGAATTAATGTAAAAACATTTCGTTGGGGAAATGAGGAGAAATGAGTGATGAATGATGAGTGATCAGTCTCCACCATCGCCGCCACCATCACTACCTCCGTCGCCATCACTTCCTGCATCTCCATCGTTGTCGCTATCAACGGCATTATTCTCATCGTCGTGATTCTGTTCATGATGATCGCCACTGCTGGCCGGATCTGAATAAGCATTACTCATATAGGTTCCGCCATCACCACTGTAATTCCTGTTATCCGATTCTCTGCTTTGAAATGGAGTATACCTGTTTCTGCGATAGCTGAGAAACGCAATGGTTAAAACGATAGCTAGCAAAATGCCGATCCACATGTGATTTTATTTTGTAGTCAGTTCATCGTACACAGCTACCAGCGAACGTTGAATACCATCGCCCACCCATTCTGTAACACCGGGTATCGATGTGTTTTTGATAAATACTTCTTTGGTTGTTCCTGCTTTCACTTCTTTTTCACCAAAGGCCATCAATTTTTCAAAGTAGTGCTGCATGGCTTTGATGTCGTCCATCTTACCATATACTTCAAAACCTTCCGATGCGTGGCCATACACAAATGTTGTTTTCTTGCTGAAATGTTTGGTTGTTTTTTCGAGCACTGCAATCCAGTTTTTGATGGAAGCACCGGCTGTACGATCGATATACGGATAGCGGCGGTTGTTGATGAGGTCGCCCATGTGCACAATATCTGCATGTTCAAAATGAATCAAGGCGTCGCCATCGGTATGTGCTGCACCAAAATACTGCAAGGTAATTTTTTCATTGCCGATTTTCTGGCTCCAGGTGGTACCAAAGGTTTGATCGGGATAGAGTTGTTTGTCTTCGCTCTTACTTTGTTTGGCAACACGTTCCTGGTTGGTTTTTGAATTTTCATGCGCCAATACATGTTCTACGATTCCTTTAAATGAAATATTGCCGCTGCTGTGATCTCCATGATGATGCGTATTGATGAGCAGCTTAAATGGTTTCTCTGAACGGGTTTTCAATTCGTCGATGAGGTGTTTGCTCTGATCGGGGAACTGCGTATCAACCACCACAATCCCTTCCTTGCTCAAGTAGAACAAAATGGTACCACCACGTTCGGTAAACACACCAATCTCATCCGTCAACATTTTTATTTTCCATGCAGGTTGCTGAAACAGTTGTGCCAATAAATTTTGCTGTACAGCTAAAGCGCCAAATGTAAGTGCAGATTTTTGCAGGAAATGTTTACGGTTCATACAGGTTCGTTTGTACTTGTAAAATAAACAATTGACTGTTTTGTTTACAAGTCCTTCCTGAATCTGCTGATAATTTGGATGAATGGTATAATTAATATTCCAGCTTGCGCAGGCTGGGTGCCTTGAACCAGGTAATGGTAACAACAAGCAATGTCATGCAGCCGCCAAAAATAACCGAAGGTACTGTGCCTAAGAGCGAGGCAGCGGTGCCACTTTCAAACTGCCCGAGTTCGTTGCTGCTGTTGATAAAGATGGAGCTTACACTGCTTACACGTCCACGCATTTCATCGGGTACGAAAAGTTGTAGCACTGTACCTCGAATGATAACACTTACACCATCGAACAAACCACTTACAAACAGCGCTGCAAAACTCAGCCAGAAATTCTGCGATAAGGCAAATACAAGAATGCAAAGTCCAAAGCCTCCCACAACGTAAAAGAGTTTTTGTCCCTGTTTATTTTTCATCGGTTTCCATGTCAATGCAGCAATGGCAATAAAGTTCCCGAGATAAGTTGCTGCTGTTAACCAGCCCAATCCTTCAGGCCCAACATGTAAAATATCTTTCGCAAAAACAGGGAGCAATGCAGTAACACCGCCAAACAAAACAGCAAACATATCCAGCGTCATCGATCCCAACAACGCTTTTTGCGTAAGAATAAAATGGATGCCTTCTTTTACACTTTCCCAGGTACGTGTATTGCCCGGTTTAAACAACACCGGTTTTTGTTTTACGTTCTGCATGCAAAACACGGCAATTAATACCAGTGATGATACAACGGTGAATGCTACTGTAACATTCGTATAACCCATGAGTAAACCTGCTGCACCGGGACCAATTACTGCAGCCAGCAGCCATGCCATACTGTTAATCGACGTTGCTCTCACCAACTGTGTTGGAAAAACCAACTGCGAAAGAAAAGCACTGAATGCCGGACTGCTGAATGCACGAACAGCGCCTGTGGCTGCTACCAATGCATAAATGCTCCATTGCACAACTGTTGCAGAAGTAGAGCCGATAAAATAATCGGAAGTAACCAGCAACATGCCCAGCATAATAAACAGGTACAACAACATACAAATGCTGATAAGCCGTTGTTTATTGCTGCGATCGATTTTTACACCGGCAGGTAATGCTAATAAAATAGCCGGAATTACTTCTGATAAACCCAATACACCCAACGATAATTTACTGCCGGTTACTTCGTACAGTTTCCAGCCAAGTAATACCGGCGTCATGCGTAAACCTGCCAGAAAAATTAAACGGGCTGTAACATACCATGCAAACTCATTATTCAATAAAAAGGGTTGCTTCTTATGTTCACTCATGGTAATGTAATATAGTGTTGACCTTGCTCGTACTCTTTATCCAATGCATCGATAATTACCTGTAAGTGTTTTTCATTGCCGAGGAAGTCGGCATTACTGGCATCAACAAACAAGGTTTTAATGTTGTGCTGTTTGATGTATTGCGTATAGGTTTCCTGAATGCTGAAGAGGTATTCATCGGCAATCTGCTGCTCGTAGCTGCGGTTGCGTTTACGGATGTTTTGCTGCAGACGGGATACCGGCGAATGTAAATAAATCAACAGTTCCGGTTGTACCAGCTGCTGGTGAATAATATCGAACAGGTTTTGATACAGCCTGAACTCATCTGCAGGCAAATTCACTTTCGCAAACAGCAGGCATTTGGTAAACAGGTAATCCGAAATAGTAATGGAGTTAAAAAGATCCTGTGTGTGCAGTAATTCTTTTAGTTGTTTATAACGCTCGGCCATAAAAAACAGCTCCAGCGGAAACGCAAACTGCTGCGGATTTTCGTAAAACTTTGGCAGGAAGGGATTGTCTGCAAATTCTTCCAGTATCAGTCTTGCGCTGTAATGTTTGCTCAGCAGATGCGCCAGTGTTGTTTTGCCGGCACCGATATTCCCTTCTATAGTTACAAAATTGTACTTCATCCGGCGGCAAATTAAAACATGCTGAGAATTTACTGGATCAACTTATTCAGTTTGTGGAAAAGTAGCCGTTTAAATGGTTGTCCGCTGTATGAATCAGATAGATTTAAATTGATCAAGGAGCGGCCTGACTTCAGTTAATTTTCTTTACAGGCAGCAGATCGGCACACTCATTTAATAAAGTGCCAATGGTTTTCCGGTATACCGGGTGAAGTTTGCGTTCTCCCAGTTCGGCCAAAGGAATCAATACAAAACGTCTGTCTTGTATAGCCGGGTGGGGCAGGGTTACTTTCGGTGAGTGGTAAACGAGGTTATCGTAAAATAGAATATCGAGGTCGATGGTGCGTGGTCCGTACTTTTCCGTGCGGATGCGGCCCAGCTCCTGTTCTATGTTCAAGAGCTCCTGCATTAATGCATCGGGCGAAAGTTGTGTATGAATTACGATTACCTGGTTGAGAAAAGAAGCCTGTTTGGTATTGCCCCAGGCCGCTGTTTCGTACACGGATGATGCTTTTACAAGGCTGCCACAGCGAAGCCGTATTGCTTCGGTTGCTTTCTTCAGATACTGTTTCCGTTGCCCCTGGTTACTGCCCAATAAAATGTACGACACATGATAAGCCATGCTGTAAAAATAGGATAGTAAAAAGTTTTCAGCACAACTGCATAAACAAATAGCTTTGCGGCATGAGTAATAACTACAGCCAGTGGCAAGCCATGCTGGCTATTTCCAAAGCAAGTTTCCGGGCTATTTTCCGCAGTCCATCTGCAGTTATTTTCAGTTTCGCCTTTCCACTCATTTTTATATTGGTGTTTGGTTTTATTGGCGGGGGCAGTCCAACTGTTCGTATCGGTTTTACCAAAACAACCGATACCACCCAACGCAATGCTGTTTACCAGCAATTGTCGAAATACAAAACCATCCGTATTGTTGAAAAGAGTGAAGAAGAGTTGCGGAACGATTTGTCGAAAGGGCGTATTACTGCACTCATTGATATGCAGCCCAACAAAACAGATAGTTTTCCGCTGTATACGATCAGTGTGCAAACATCTACCGCCAGTGTAGACCGGTTGGCCATTCTTCAGTCGACTTTAAAAGATATTATCGTTAACATCGATCGCCGTGCTGCACCCGATGCGCCAACGTATGCTAAAATTGAGTTACCTGCACCTTTGCCGGGGCGTGTATATAAAACCATTGATTTTATTTTACCCGGGCAATTAGGATTTTCGTTGTTGAGTGCAGGTGTGTTTGGCGTTGCATTTTTATTTTTTAATCTGCGCCAGCAATTGGTGTTGAAACGCTTTTTTGCAACACCCATCAAGCGTGGGTATATTTTATTTGGCGAAGGCATCAGCCGTGTGTTATTCCAGTTAATTACAGCCGTTGTTATCTTACTCATCGGTCGTTTTGTATTTGGATTTACATTGGTGCATGGTGCTGTTACGTTTATTGAATTACTGTTGCTGAGTTTGGTTGGGTTGATTGTATTCATGGGCTTTGGATTTATTGTTAGTGGCTTGGCTAAGAACGAAAGCACCATACCGCCGTTTGCCAACATGTTTACACTGCCGCAGTTTTTATTAGCAGGCACTTTCTTTTCCATTGATACGTTTCCGAAATGGTTACAACCCATTTGCCGCATCTTGCCGCTTACACATCTTAACGATGCGATGCGCAATATTGCATTTGAAGGCAGTCATTTAATTGATTGTGGCAAACAACTCGGTATACTTGGAATATGGGGTATTGTGTTATATGCTGTTGCCATTAAAGTGTTCCGGTGGGAATAAGAGTGATGCTGAATGCTAGCTGTAGGATTTATTATTTAGCGTTCAAGGTTTGCTAAGAACCATGAACCATTAACTATGAACTTGTTTTTATGCGATTGATAAAAATGTTTTTGTTTGTGCTGGTGGGTATGTTTGCGGTCATTACCATTATCGGATTATTTATACCATCAAGCGTAAAAGTGTCAAGAGGTGTAATTGTAAATACCGACAGCAGTAATGTGTACAAAGAGCTGAGCGATGTAAAAAACTGGAACCAATGGTTACCCTGGATTACTGCAGATAGTGGTGCTGTTGTCCAAACCTCTGCTGTTACTAATGCACCCGGTGCTTATTTGAAATGGAAAGGAATGAAGTTGAACAGCGCCGGAACCCTCACTGTACAATCGATTAAGCCCGATGAAATACTGTTACTGCACGAAATGAAGGATATGAATACTTCCGCAGGTGGTTTCCGCATCAGAACGGTGGGAGCTAATACAACCGAAGTGCTTTGGTACATGGAGTATAAGCTAAAGTGGTATCCTTGGGAACGTTTCTTCGGTATCTTTCTCGATAAAATTATCGGTTCGGCATTTGAACAGGGGCTGGAGCAATTCCGCAACTATGCTGAACAAAAGTATGCCGGATCAACAGCCACACTTACCACGGAAAACTGATTTTCCCCATTGTAACAGAAGGGATGCCCTTTAATGCTTTACTAAACCTGATGCCGCTGCCAGCCACACATTCGTTTGCTAATACAGCAAACAGTACCGCTTCTTTTGCATCGGGATGAATACCTAACTCACTTGTTAACTTAACAGGTACGCCGGGTAATAAAATTTTTATCCGCTCCATCAGCAACGGATTGTGCATGCCGCCGCCACTGGCATACAGTACAAATTGGTTGTTGCCCTGCATGGTTTTTTGTACCGCTTCTGCAATGGTTTCAGCCGAAAATAAATTGAGGGTGGTCATAGCATCTGCAGCACTGATGGTTTCAATGCCTGCTTTTTGTTTAGCGGCTTCGAGGTAAGCAAGATTAAATAATTCGGGTCCGGTTGTTTTTGGAAAATCCTGTTCAAAAAACGGATGATCTTTTAATGCTTTCAATAAAGCTACATGTACTGTTCCCTGACGTGCAAGTGCAGCATCTTCATCAAAATATTTTCCGGGTATTTCCTGTTGAATCAACGCATCCATTATAGTATTGCCTGGCCCAGTATCGGTACTGAAAATTTTATCCGCATCCATTGTACCGGGTAAGTAGGTAAAGTTGGCAATGCCGCCCATATTGAGCATAATACGGTCTTCACCTTTCTTCGAAAAAATAAAATAATCGCCGTACACAGCAAGCGGCGCACCTTCGCCACCCGCTGCAATATGTTTTTGCCGAAAGTCGCTGATGGTAATGATGCCTGTTTCAACAGCCAGATGGTCGCCATCGCCTATCTGTAATGTTGCATTGCCGAATTTCTCTTGCTGATGCAATGCTTTCGGTGCATGATAAATGGTTTGTCCGTGGCTGGCAATTAAATCAACCTCTTCTTTTGCGATTTGATGTTTCTGTAAAAATGTATTGATCATAGCTGCCTGTTGTTGTGCAACCCATGGATTGAGCAGGCATAATTTTTCAAGATCAACTTCTTTCTTAGAGAACACCGATTTGATCTCGGCTTTAAAATCTGCATCGTAAGTAATGGTTTCAAAAGCAAGCAGCTCAATATTGGTAGAATGCCCTTCGCCGGTAATACGGCAATAAGCAATGTCTAAACCATCAACCGAAGTGCCGCTCATTAACCCAATGATATGCCGCTGCTTTTTCTGGGCAAGGGCGGTTAAAGTTTGCAAATTCCTGTTCATGCAATAAATATAAGAAATGCCTGTATTTGCGAACTAAAGGAATTTTATTTGCTGATTTATGCCGTTCGTACAGAAAAAAATTGCATTTTTTTGCAGGTTTTTTAAACTTTAGTATTTTCCAGTTGTATTTTATACACGATTAACAGCCAAAACCAGCATGCTTAAGCAGGAAAGACAAGCTTTTATTGTACATCAGGTGAACCTGCACAACCGTGTGCTTTCATCCGATCTCAGTTCGCAGATTAATGTATCGGAAGATACCATCCGCCGGGATTTGCAGGAACTGGCCGACAAGGGAAAGATCATTAAAGTACATGGCGGGGCGTTATCACGCTCGTTCAGCAGTTCCATTAACTCTTCCAGTGTATATAACATTGATGCAAAAAAGACCATTGCTCAAAAAGCAGCCTCGTTAATTAAAGACGGCATGTTTGTAATGAGCACCGGTGGTACTACCATTATTGAAATGGCGAAGGCATTACCGGAAAATCTGCATGCAACATTCATTACCGGCAGTTTACCCGCCGCATTGGAATATGTACACCACCCAACAATTGAAGTGATTTTTATCGGCGATAAGCTTTCGAAAAGTTCGCAGATAACCATTGGTGCAGATGCTATATTAAAAATCAGGCAGTTTAAAGTTGATCTTTGTTTTCTCGGCATCAATGCACTTGATATAAAACACGGGCTAACTGATAATGATTACGAAGTGGTACAGGTTAAAAAGGCCATGATTGAATCGGCTAACCAGGTAATTGCTTTATCCATTTCAGAAAAAATCAATACCACACAAAACATACAGGTATGTAAAGTAGGAGAGTTAGATACATTGGTAACAGAATTGCCGCCCGATGATAAACTTTTCCAGCCCTATAAAAACGCCGGACTAAACATTCTTTAATTGATTAAACCTTTCAAACTAAAATCTGCAAAATGAAACGAAGTAAACAAAAACAAACGGGTCGGTGGTTACACTTGCCTTTGTTACTGGTAATGTTGCTGCTGTGCTCTGTGGTAAGTGCACAGGTAACCATTTCCGGTAAAGTAACTGTTGCAGCCAATGCATCAGCCGCAAATGTGTCGGTAACCATCCGAAACACCGGCGTTGGTACGACTACCGATGCAAATGGTGCGTATAGTATTTCGGCTAACCTGAAACCCGGTAAGTATGTGCTGGAGTTTTCGGGTGTTGGGCTTAAAACCAAAACAGCCAATATTGATGTTACAGCAGGTAAAATTGCCTATACTGCAGATGTAGCGTTAGATAATGATGTGCTGGGTTTAGATGAAGTGGTAGTAACTGGTACCAGCCAGGGTACTACCAAGAAACAGTTGGGCAGCTACGTTAGTACAGTAAAAGCCGATCAGTTAAATAAAGGTGCAACGGGGAATGTGTTGGCGGCATTACAAGGTAAAACAGCAGGTGCACAAATTATTCAAAACAGCGGTGATCCTGCCGGCGGAATTTCGGTTCGTTTGAGAGGCATCAGCTCCATTAACAGTTCGTCGGAACCTCTTTATATTGTAGATGGTATTATTGTAAACAACTCCACTACACGTGTAACCAATACATCCGGTAACTACGACGGACAAAATTTTGTTGGCAACATTGGTCAAAACCGTTTAGCCGATATTAACCCGGCCGATATTGAACGCATTGAGGTATTGAATGGTGCAGCAGCAGCAGCTATATATGGTTCACGTGCCAACGCAGGTGTGGTGCAAATCTTTACCAAGCGTGGAAGTTCCGGTGCACCTGTTGTAAGTTTTACAACCAACTTTAGTGTAAACCAGCTGCGCAAGAGTGTAGAAGTAAACCAGGCGCCAACCAAGTTTGGTAATGCGCCGGATGGACCAACTGCACAAACGCAGGATATCTTAACACCGGCATGGACAAACACTACACCGGTAAATCGTTACAATTATAACGATTACATTTTCCGCACCGCATTAGGTACTGATAACACAGTTTCTGTGAGTGGTGGTAAGGATAAAACAAAGTATTACACATCGGCTTCGTATTTCTTTAACCAAGGTATTGTAAAGAATACGGATTTCCGTCGTTTCAGTTTTCGTTCTAATATCGATCAAACCATTACCGATAAACTCAGCTTTAGTCTTGGTTTAAACTATATTAACAGTGCAGCTAATGAAAAGCCCGATGGTAACTCATTCTTCTCACCCATCAACTCGATTAATATCATTGGAAACTTTCATGATATTGAAAAACGGGATGGTTTGGGTAATATACAGGCAATCGGCGAACGCCAGCGTGTAAATCCTGTATCGGTTATTGAGGATATTAAGCAGCGCCAGGAAACAAATCGTATGCTGGCATCTGCAGCAGTTAAATGGAAGCCCATTAAAAATTTAAGTATTGACTACACCATGGGTATTGATAATTATACACAGTCGGGTCAAACTTATATTCCACCTTTTGCTTATGCCGTTAATACTGCATTTTTTGGTGGTGGTTTAACGCTCGATCCTGCACAGAACGGTTATGCAAGTACTGCAGCCAATAATTATTTCCAGATCAATAACGAAATTAATGCAACCTATCAGTGGCGTATAAACGATAATCTTAATTCAACAACACAGGCAGGCTATTCTGTGCAATACGAAAAGTCGAGTTACTCTTTGTTACAAGGTCGTGGTCTTGCACCATTTGTTGAAACAGTGAATGGCGCAAGTACTGCATTGCCGGGTGTTGACAGCCGTGGTGAACTTTCTGTATCGGGTGCATATCTGCAACAGAACTTCAAGTTCAAAAATCATTTGTTTCTTACCGGTGCTGTGCGTGTAGATGGTTCTTCTGTTTTTGGGGAAAACGAACGCAACCAGGTATATGTAAAAGCAAGTGGTAGCTATATTCTTTCCGAAACTGAGTTTTGGGGTAAAGGCGGCGTAGGTAAATGGTGGAACCTGTTTAAACTGCGTGCAGCTTATGGCGAAAGCGGTAACCTTACCGGTATCGGACCTTACGATCGTTTTAATTCATATTCCAGCATTGGTTTTCTTGGCCGTACATCGTTCTTCTCCAGCTCTACCCTGGCAAATACAAATGTAAAACCGGAGCGCCAGACAGAATTTGAAATCGGTACCGATCTTGGATTTATTGATAACCGCATTGGTGTACAATTCAACTATTATGTAAAGAATGTAAAAGATCTGTTGATCAATCGTGTTATTGCTCCTACTACGGGCTTCTCCAGTTTGCTCGACAATTTTGGTTCGCTGGAAAACAAAGGATTTGAAATTGTTTTGAACCTTGGAATTGTACGTAAGAAAGATTTCAACTGGAATGCTACTGCTATCTTTAACCGCAACAGAAATAAAGCATTGAAGATTGGCCAGGCATTAACGTTGCTGAGTACAAACGCCGGCGCACCTGTTGCTATTTTAGAAGGTCAGCCTATTGGTATTTTCTACGGTACCTTCTTTGCAATTGATGCAAGCGGTAACCAGGTTAAAAATGCAAGCGGTATTCCATTAACAGAAAGAGGTGTACAAAATTCTCCATTAGTTTATACAACGCAGCGTGATGCAGGTGGTTTACCGAGCGGAACGGTATTGCGTAAAGTAATCGGCGATCCGAATCCTGATTACACAGCAAGCCTTGTAAACGAATTAAGTTATAAACGCTTAAGTCTGCGTTTTCAGTTTGATGCTGTACAAGGTGTAGATGTGTTTAATGCCGATTGGCGCACTCGCCAGGGTGTAGGTAACGGTAAAGTAGCAGAACAGGAGCACAGAGGTTTATTGCCAAGAGGTTATGTTGCCGGTGTATATGGTATTGAAGAATGGCGTATCGATGATGGATCGTTTGTAAAGTTGCGTGAGCTTTCTGTGAGTTATGATTTTGGACGAGTGAAAAAAGTTTTCAGTGGTTTAGTGGTAACACTCAGCGGAAGAAATCTTGTTTCATTTGATAATTATAAAGGTTACGATCCGGAAGTGAATGCCGGTGGACAAAGCACCATCCTTCGTGGAATTGATTTTGGTGCAGTACCTATTCCTCGCACATTCAATTTTGGTATCCAGGCTAAGTTTTAATTCTAAAATCAAAAAAATTATGTCACGATATAAACAATTAAACATGTGGATGATGGCTGTACTTTCAGTCACACTCATCACATCATGCAAAAAGAACTTCACCGATCCCAACCGGGCAACGAGTGATAAAGTATTTGCATCACCTGCAGGCTTAACCGGTGTAAGCATTGGCTTGCAACGTGTATACGCACTTGGCCGAGCAAGCTCTTTGTACAATGTTATTTCCATTAACGGGTTTGTTACAAAAGAACTGCGTTTATTAAACCAGGGCAATTTGCCCGAGTTCCAATTAAGTGCAGGAGGCGCAACGGTTGATGGTACCAATACGATGTTGGCAGGGTTGTGGACCAGCAGTAATAAAATTATTTATGATGCTGATTTGGTGATCAACAATGCGGCAGGTTTGGCCGATAAAGGAACAGCCAGCGGTTTAATTGGCTATGCTTCTATTTTTAAGGCACTGTCTATTGGAAACCTGGCCATGTTTTGGGAACAGATTCCTGCAGGTACAGGCACAAACGTAAGTTTCATTACCCGCCAGAATGGATTTTTAAAAGCAGTTGAAGTAATTGATAATGCATTAACTACCATTAATGCAAATGCAATCAGTCCAACATTCGCATCTAAAATTCCTGCAGGTATTGATATTGTAAATACACTCAATGCACTCAAGGCCCGTTATCTTTTGTTTGCAGGTAATTACACCGCTGCATTAACTGCTGCCAACCTGGTTGATCTTACCAAAAAATCAACCATGAATTTTGAAGCCGCCAACCCGAATCCGATTTATGATGTGGCCGGTTCTAACTTCAACGTATACCAGCCAATTGATTCAACAATGGGCTTACTTGGAAGTCTGCAACCCGACCTGGCAGATAAACGTGTTCCGTTTTACATGGTATTGAGCGGTTCATCTGCTTCCCGTTTTTTAATGAAAGGTTTTGCTGCTGCAACTACAACCGCATATCCTGTTTATTATCCCGGCGAAATTACCTTGATCAAAGCGGAGTGTTATGCTCGCCAGAGTACCCCCGACCTTGTAAATGCGTTGGTTGAATTGAATAAAGTGGTAACTAAAAAAGCAGCTGATGATGTGTTGGGTATTGGTGCTGATTTGCCTTTGTTGGTAGGTCCACTTACACAGGCGCAGATTCTCGATCAGATCTATCGTAACAGATGTATTGAATTGTACATGTCTGGTTTAAAGCTGGAAGATATGCGTCGTTTTGGTCGTGCAACATCAGAACGTACCCGCAACTTTATGCCTTATCCTTTCCGTGAAAGAGACAATAACCCTAATACACCGGCCGATCCGGCAGGATAACTCTTTTTTCAGTAGTTATGTTTTAAGTGTACAAGCCCCGTTTTCTAACGGGGCTTCTTTTTTAAAGAAAATTTAAACCACGAGCAACGATTGGGTAAATAGCTTTGTCAACCCATTACAAAACCGGAATGATCGATCAGCGGCAACTCATAAAAGAATGTTTGCGTGGCAACAGCATGGCGCAAAAGCATCTCTACGATGCTTTTGCTGAAACTATGCTGGGTATTTGTTACCGCTACACCAAATCGCTGGCCGATGCAGAAGATGTGTTGCAGGAAGGGTTTATTAAAGTGTTCCGCAACCTGCATACGTACCGGCAGGAAGGTGAGCTGGGCGGATGGATACGGATGATAATGGTGAATACTGCGTTGAATTATCTGAAAAAGAAAAAGGAATACCAGTACGATATGTCTTTTTTAAGCGAGCCGTTGCATCCTGTAAGTAATGATAACCCTGAAATAACCCTACGCACCAAACAGCTGGCCGAGTTAATACGGCAACTGCCTACGGGCTATCAAACCATTTTCAACTTACATGCGGTAGAAGGCTTTTCGCATGTGGAAATAGGAAAGATGCTGGGCATTAGTGAAGGCACCAGCCGCAGCCAGTATATGCGTGCCCGCAACCTCTTGATCACCTGGATTGAAAAATTTAATGCCGAACCCAAAAAGCAAGTGTATGGAGGATAACCAATTTGAACAAAAGGTGAGCCTGGAGATAGGCAGCTTTAAGCTGCAGCCATCGGATGCTGTATGGCAAAACGTAGAGGCTCAGTTAAAAGAAGATAAGAAACGCCGCCGCTGGGTGTTCCTGCTTCTCTTTGCCGGATTGTTAGTGGGTGGCGGTGCTGCAGTGTATATTACCTCGGATAAACAAACAGCAACTGCAACTGTTGCCCGGGCGCCAATCAATAAAACAACAAACGAACCAATTCAACAACAAACGCCTGCAACTAATCCTGTCATAAACAGCGAACAATCCTCAACTGAAAAGAAGGAAACAAATACAACCATTACTATTGCAGAAAAAAATACAAACGATGTGGCAGTAAGTAAGCCCACCAATAAGCACACACAGTCGGCATTAATGAATAATGTAAAAACAAAACGTACTTCTTTCAAACAGCAGCCTGCTTTACTGCAAACAAACGATCACAAACAGTCAGCTGTTCTTGTAAACAGTAAAGAGCCTGTTGTTGCTACAGAACGCAAAACAGAAATCCCGGTTGCAGATACAACAGCAAGCGTACAAACGCAGAGCGGGGAAATAAATACTGCAGTTGCAGAAAATAATACAAAGCGCAACAGTGATTCAACTGTTTTAAAAACAAAAACTACAAATGCTGTTGATACAGCAACAGTAAAAAAGAAATGGCAGTTGGGAGTTCAGTTCAATACAGGTATTGCGCAGATTCGTGAAAATATTTTACCGGGGGCTGCTTTTGCTACTGCAGATGCTTCGACTTTATTTGGTAACAACGGAGCGCCGGGTGGTGCAACACGTATTACCGTTAATCAATTTGCCATTAAACCTTCTCTTCAGTTTGGTACTGGCCTTGTGTTGCGCCATACTATTTTTAAGAAACACATTTTTGTAACGGGTCTGCAATACCAGTACAGCAGTTATGTTGTTTTGCAAAAGCAACGTGTAGACAGCTTTATGCAAACAACCAGTACATTTTCTACGGTCATGAGTTCTGAAAGCAGCGCCAGGTTTACCACACACAGTATTGCAGTGCCGTTGGATATAGAGTGGAAGATTGCATCAACTGCAAAAGGTATGTTTCGTATTGGTACGGGATTGCAGCAATGGTTCAGCATAGCCTCGGCGCAGCAGGGAAATGCTTCTTCTGCATTCCGTTACAGTAATGCATCGGCGGGATCGGTAAAAGCCAGAACATGGCAGCCTGTTTTACAATTGGCTCCTGTGTACGAATGGAGAACAAAAAAGCATACATCACAACTGGGACTATATTTTAATTATGGGTTAAGGCCTGTGTACAGTACATCAACAAATGCAAGAGATTACTGGTGGCAAACAGGCTTGCGTTACAGGTTATTTATAAACCGTTAAAAAAATCTTTAAGTAAGCGCAACGGTTTCATAGGCAGCAATGTCAGCATGTAAACAAACTACTGCTATGACCAAGTTTAAACCTTATGCATTGTTACTGCTGCCAGTTTTGTTGTTCAGCAGTTGCCTGAAAGATAAGTGTACACAAACCTATACCATCTTCAGCCCGGTGTATAAAACCAAACAGGAAGTATATGCCGGTATAAAAAGCAAGCCTGCACAGGCAATTAAAAACCCGGGTAAAATAACACTCTTTGGTTCGTACATTTTTCTCAACGAAATCAACAAAGGCATTCATGTAATTGATAACAGCAATCCATCGGCTCCGAAAAATCTTTCGTTTATCGAAATGCCGGGCAATGTTGATCTGGCGGTGAAGGGAAGCAGGCTGTATGCCGATTTGTACAGCGATTTAATTACACTCGATATCACTAATCCGCAGCAGGTAGGATTGGTAAAAGTTTCATCCAATGTATTTCCATACAGAACTTATTCCAATGGCTTTGTAGCCGATACCAACCGATTAATTGTTGATTGGAACAGGAAGGATACAGTGGTGGAAATTAATTGCAGTAACAATATTTCTTTCCCTTGGTTTGTGCGTACAGATGCAATGCTGTTTTCATCCACTTCTTCCAACGCAAATGCTGCAGGAACAGTAGGCATCAATGGTTCGATGGCACGCTTTGCATTAAAGAACGATTATCTCTATACCGTTTCTAACAGCGATTTGAAAGTGTTTGGTTTACAAAATCCCGATGCGCCGCAACAGCTGCAAACGGTGTCTGTAGGCTGGGGTATTGAAACCATTTATCCATTCAAAGGTCAACTGTTTATCGGTTCTAATACGGGTATGTTCATTTACAGTATCCAAAACCCTGCGGTGCCTGTACGTACCGGTTCATTTACACATGCGTTGGCCTGCGATCCTGTAATTGCAGATGATACACATGCATATGTAACCTTGCGCAGCGGTACCAACTGCCGAGCAACCATAAACCAGTTAGATGTAATTGATATTAATAATTTGCAATCGCCGTTCTTAATCAAATCGTATGCACTAACCAATCCACATGGTTTAGCAAAAGAGGGTAATCTGTTATTTGTTTGCGATGGGAAAGATGGTTTGAAAATTTATGATGCAACAACTCCTTCAAACCTGAAATTGATCAAACAGTTTACCGGTTTTGAAGCATATGATGTAATTGCCTGGAACAACAATGCACTGGTTGTAACTAAAACAGCCCTGCTGCAGTTCGATTACAGTAACGCCAATAATATTCAGCAACGTAGCAGTATAGCTATTCAAAAATAAACACATGAAAACTATTTTGTGTATACTGTTCTTGCTGCCGTTGATTGGGTTTGCACAAGTGAAACCGCAGCCGGAAAAAGCAATGCCATTCAGGTTTGAAAGCATTGTACAAACCGGTTTACTGGCTGGTGGCAGTGCCGAAGCATTTACATTACAAACAGTAAATGGATTCCGTCATCAGAAATGGTTTGCAGGTATTGGTACCGGGCTCGATTTTTATATGCAGCGGAGTATTCCGTTGTTTGTTGATGTGCGGTACGATTTTTCATCAAAGCGGAAAACGTTTTTTCTGTACAGTGATGCAGGGATCAATTTCGCCTGGACGAAAAACAAGGATCAACAAAATATTGTCGATCAATCGCCGGGTTTGTTTACCGATGCAGGTATCGGCTTAAAAATAAACACAAAGAAACAGGATGCATTTGTCATCAGCGCAGGTTATTCGCATAAACAATTTAAAGAAACACAAAAAGGTTTCAGCTGGTGGGGATGGCCTGTTGAAACACCAGAAACTTATTACCGCTACAATTATAAATTCAACCGCATCGCCGTAAAACTTGGCTTTGTATTTTAACCATTGCTTTATCATCTCCCGACTATATAACCGGGATGCACCTATAGACAAGAGACCGTAACGGTCTCTTTCTTTTTTAAGTAGATTGAATGAATTTTAAATTGCGTTGAATACCGCTGAATTTTGTACGCTTAATCGGCGAATCTTTAAATACCTGCTTGAATGTTTCTTCGGACATTTCTTCCCATTGCTTTGTACTTAAATTCAGTATTTGAGGCAAAGGTGCAAAAGCAGGTTCTGTGTTTGGTTTGCTGAAGCGGTTCCACGGACAAACATCCTGACAAACATCGCAACCAAACATCCAGTTGTTGAATTTGCCTTGCATGCTTTCATCAATCAACGCATCTTTTAATTCGATGGTGAAGTAAGAAATACATTTGCTGCCATCAATGACTTTGTTGGGTTGTATGGCGTCGGTAGGGCAGTTATCGATGCAGCGTGTACAACTGCCGCAATAATCTTTTGCAAACGCAGCATCGTATTCCAGCTCCAGATCGCAAATGATCGTAGCTAAAAAAAAGAACGAGCCTTGTTGTTTGTTAATGAGGTTTCCGTTTTTGCCAATCCACCCAAGGCCACTGCGTGTTGCCCAACTTCGTTCAAGTACAGGTGCACTGTCAACAAAGCCACGGCCATTTACTTCTCCGATCGATTGATTCATTTCAAACAACAACTCTTTCAACTTGCTGCGGATTACTTCGTGGTAATCGTTGCCGTATGCGTACTTCGAAATTTTTGGTCCGTCGGTGGTTTGAGTAACTGCCGGATAATAATTCATCATGAGTGTAATTACACTCTTTGCACCCGGTACAAGCTTTGCCGGGTCAACACGCAACTCAAAATGATTTTCCATGTATTGCATGTTGCCATGCATGCCCTTGCTCAGCCACTGTTCCAAACGTTTAGCATCTTCATCGAGCCGCACAGCTTTACTGATGCCACAAAAACTAAAGCCAAGTTTTGCTGCTGTTGCTTTTATTAGATTGGTATATACTGTGGTTGAAGCCAAAATAAAATACTGCTGAGCGGTTATTTGTCTTGAATATGCAATGTATGAAACAACCGGTGAGCAGCAGGTGCCAGTATTAAACCAATGTTGGTAATAAACACTACTCCGCTGAACAAGGCATAAAACGATGAAAATAATTTGCCGCCATCCGAGGTTATGGTAACAACGGGACCCATTCCACTCAGAATCATGGAGGCATTGTGCAACGAATCGAGCCAGGGAATATCATCGGTATAATGATAGCCGAATACGCCAATAGCTAAACAGATACCCAGAATGCCGGAAGCAATAAGCAGATTCCAGGCAATACGTTTGTAATACTTATGCTTGGGAGCAAGTGGTTGTTTACTGTGTTCGTACATGATGGAAGATTTATGAGCAGAACAATGGATGAAAGGTACAAACGAACAATGAACACTGTGAGTTCTTATTTACAGCCACCGCTCATTTGTGCATCAACCAATGTTTTTAACTGATCGTACAATTCACGCTTCAATGGATCCCTTTCTTTTTTGGTAAGAAGGATGCAGGTGTAACCTTTGCAATTATCAATCCATACAAACGGTCCGTTTTGCGAAACGGCGCTCACCGTTTTCCCATCTGTACTTTCAATCCAGGTGCCGAGGCCATAGCTAAACCCTGTCATAAACTGTGGTGTAAATTTATTGAGAGCTTTACCTGTTTGTATTTTCATTATTTCAGCAACTGATGCTTCTGTTAATATTTGTTTACCGTTGTACATGCCTTTGTTTATTAACATGCTCATAAAGTTGGTGTATTCTGTTGCTGTTGATTTTGCACCATCGAACGGGCTGATAGCCGAAGTATAATTGCTGAATGTAGTGAAACGCAAATTCATTGGGCGCAACAATTTTTCCTGAATGAGGCGGTCGAATTTTTTCTTGGTTACCACTTCCAGTACCCGGCCAACAATGTTTGTACCTATTTGATTGTATTGAAACCAAACACCGGGATTATTTACAATGGCTCTCTTTTCTGCATAATGATTGACTTCTTCTTCCAGTGAAGCAAAACTGTTGCGTTGAAACATTTTGCCGGCGCCTTGTTTATCCGGCTCAATACCATCGGTATGGCTGAGGCAATGGCGGATGGTGATATAACCCTTCATCCATTTTGGAAAAATGGGTAAATATTTTCCTACATTATCATCCAGCGAAATTTTTCCTTCCTGTACCAAAATCATTACAAGCGCAGCTGTTAACCATTGGCTGCTTTCGCCAATAGGTGCTTGTATATTGGGCTTAAAATCGCCCAGAGTTTTCTGGTAAATAATTTTTCCACCTTTATAAATCATCAACGCCTGGTCGTCGCCCAATTGTTTTTGGTTGTTGAGCATAAACTGCTCCACTTCAATAAAGTTTTGTGCATACGATACGGTAAAGGAGAGTGCGGTAAAAAGAAAAAGCAGCATGTATTTCATTACGGAAATTTTATGCCGCTAAAGATAAATGGAAACAGGATGTAATTTTTACGATTGTTAAAGATTAACAAGCTTGTTCGGTTAGCCCGGCAGTTTACTCATATCGGAGAACATTACTTCCCACTGGTGACCGTCGGGATCTGCAAACGAATCGTAATACATCCAGCCATGATCGGCCGCTTCACGGTAGCGTGTGCCTCCGTTTGCCAATGCAGCCTGCACCATGGCATCTACTTTTTCTTTGCTTTCAACCTCAATGGCAAGTATCACCTGTGTACTGCTGCCATCGGCAAGCTGTCTGTTGGTAAAGCCGGTAAAGAACGCTCTTGTAAGCAACATGGCATACATGCTGCCTTCGTTAAGAATTAAACAAAGTGCTTTATCATCGCTGAACTGCTGGTTAAAACTAAATCCTAAACTGCTCCAGAAGGCTTTTGTTTTTGCCAGGTCTTTTACCGGCAGGTTGATGTAGATTGATTTTACTGTTGACATGAGTATAAGGTTTAATTGGTTGTTTCTGCCAGTGATTTAATCAGTTTCAAAGCTTTGGGCCAGGTGGTTAAAAAGTATTCTTTATAATCGGGGCTGATGTCCATTTCAACTGCTAGCGTTGTTACACCGTTTGTTTCGGTTAGCGTATAATTTTCTTTTGCGCCATTCCATGCTTTTACTTTTTCGCTTGTGGTATCTTCAATACCATTTTTTATTTCTCCCAGGTGTGTAAACGAAATGTATTCGTTTTCTCTTTTTTCAGCTATTTTACTTACCATGCCATCGCCGCTTCCATCTACAAATAAAACTTTACTTCCTTCTTGCCAATCGGTAATAGTGGTGGAGCCTTCGGCAAAAGCAGAAGTCCATGCTTCGTATTTACCTTTGGTCCAGAGTATAGCCCAAACTTTTTCTTTGGGTGCGTTAATGTTGATTGTAAAATGAATACGTTCCATAAAGCAATAATTTAAAGTTAACCGATTAACTGCACTGATTCCTGAATGATTCGCTGCAGTTCTTTTTTATTTGCTTTGATTGCTTTCATATCGGGCAAATAAAGCATCCGCCGGTCTTTATAGTCGCCTTCCAGCAAAGCAGATTTTATTTTTACAATGGAGGGGTGATGAAAGATGAGATGCACATGTTGTGTTGCACGATGGTTAAACGTTACAATGTCTTCTGTACTGTAATAGCTTGGTGCATTCCACTTGATTCTTTCTTTTATACTACTGTTACTTTGTTTAATGATGGTGCGTACTGTATCAATCTCAACTTTTAGCGGGTGCTCCAGTTGTTGCATCCAGTCGTTTACCAGTTCCTCGTCGGAAGGTTTTGCTTTTTTAGTGGCCATAGCAATATAGTGTTAGCGTTGATAGAATTACTGTTCCAGGTTCTTCTTTATATTGTTGAGGTTCGTCTGCATATCCTTTCCTACAAATTGTTCCATAAACAGGTTCATAATATTCATGGGATAAGTTGATTTGCCGGAGAACGTAGTTGTTACTTTCGTTTGATTATCGCTAAGGGCAGTTAAGGTTGTGTTGGCATAATTGGTGCCTTCCATGGGTTCTTTAAAACGAATTTCCACTTTCATACTTTCGCCTTCTTTTACTTCAATAATTTCCTGTGCTCCCACACCCACATTTTTATCTTTACTTTCCCACGAAGAGGTGAAACCCACTGAACCATCGGTACCGGTGTATGCAATTTTAATATTCGGATCGGCCATTACCCATACGCTGTACTTTTCCTGGTTGCGGATGAGCTTTGCATAATCAAATACTTCCTGCTTCGGTTTGTTAATCACTACTTCTTTCGATAGGCTGAACTCTTTGCTGATGAACAAGGCTGCAATTAATACGAGTATTACAAGCGCCAGGATAAAAAGAAGAATACGTTTGAGCAATTTCATGATGGATGAGTTTAAGGTTGGTTAATGATTAAATCTAGAAATTATTTTTTGCACCATCAATGGTTACGTAAAAACAGAGCCGCTGTAACCAAAGCTGTGTAATACATTGGTAACAAGTAAAGGCTGTACCGCTTCGCCTTCTATCCGCAATACCTTATCGCAATCATGCAGATCGATGGTGATTTTTGAAAAAGGATAATGTGTGTTTAATTGTTCAATAATACTAGCTGCATCTTTCCGTTTGTTGATGTTGGTTTTAAAAAGTTCAATGAATGTATCGGGTTGTTGCTGTTGCCTGTACTGCAGCAACCGTTCGTTCATTTGCAGTAAATGCCGTTGTGTATGAAACCATACAAAGTGCGCAATTTCAAGCTTGCTGATGTTGCCGAATGCGGGATGATCAATCAGTTCATCAAACTCAATATTGTACAACAACTTTTGCAATGCAGTAAATGTGGTTTCAAGCTCGTTTATTAATACAGTTTTGGTATAGATATCTTTTGTAGGCTTTATAAATGCAGGGGCATCATATTTCTTTGTAAAGTCAAGAAATATCTGTTTCAGCTCTTTTATTTTCTCGCTGCTGTCACGTTGTGCTTTATTTCCGTTTAGTGTAATGGCTTTTAGCACAGAGTTTGTAGAAAGTAATACATGTTCGGCAATTTGTGCAATGCACCAGCTGCGGGCTGCAACCTTAAAATGGAGTACCTCTTCGTTTGACGAGCGGAGTAAATGCAACAATTCTGTATTTACCTGTTCTATTCCGTTGAGTAAGGTGGCCGTATAAACTGTGTTTGAAAGCATGTGTATTTACCGTACAAACCTACTTGCTTCCTTTTGTAAAGAAAGGGTGTGTTTACGAAATTGTATAGGGTTGATTACGACAAATGCATTTGTTACATTTGAAATCTCTTTAACTTAATCATCGCTTAAAACAATCAAATGCTGTTAGCTGTAAGAATTATCGTTGTTGATTTTTTCAGGATGAAGCACATTTGATTTAAACCAAAAACGATCACATGAAGCATGTTTCAATTCTTGTGCCGCTTGGCCATTCCAGTTTGCCAAATATTGATGGTACCCACCAGATTTTAATGGAAGTAAATAATATCCGCCAGTCGATGGGGCTGGAGCCTGCGTTCCGTATTCAGTTGGTAGGTTTGGAACATTCAATACCGCAGCGTAACGGACTTTATACTATACAACCCGATGTGTTGATCGGCGATGTTAAGAAAACCGATTTGATTATCATTCCGGCCATGCATGGCGATCTGGAAAAAGCTATGCAGGCAAATGCCGCATTTATTCCATGGATTGTTGGGCAGTATAAGCAGGGAGCTGAAGTTGCTACATTTTGTATTGCCGTTTTTCTGCTGGCCGCTACCGGTTTGCTGGATGGAAAGAAATGTGCAACACACTGGATTGCTGCCAACGATTTCCGCCGTATGTTCCCGCAGGTGAATCTGGTAGATGATCGGATTATGACAGAAGAAGATGGGTTGTACAGCAGCGGAGGTGCGTATTCATTTTTAAACCTGCTGGCTTACCTCATTGAAAAATATGCAGGGCGTGAAGTAGCCGTAAGGATTGCCAAAACGTTTATGATTGATATCGATCGGGAAAGTCAATCGCCTTTTATTATTTTCAACGGACAAAAAGCACACGAGGACGATTCGATAAAAAAAGCACAGGAGTACATTGAACGTAATTACCAGGATAAGATTACAGTCGATCAGTTAGCCGATATGCTGGCACTGGGCAGACGTAATCTTGAACGCAGGTTTAAAAAAGCAACAGCGAATACCGTGGTTGAATACATTCAGCGTGTAAAAGTAGAAGCAGCCAAACGCCAACTCGAAAGCGGCCGAAAGAATGTGAATGAAGTGATGTACGAAACGGGTTACTCCGATGAAAAAGCATTCCGCACTGTGTTTCGCAAAATCACCGGTTTATCGCCGCTGGCTTACAGAAATAAATATCATAAAGAAGCGATTGCGGTATAATTTAAACAATCAGGTATGAACACTGCCATTACAACCATCGATGCGTACATCGCTACTTTTCCTGTAAGCACGCAAACATTGCTGCAACAAATGCGCAATACCATTACCAAAGCTGCACCAAAGGCCGAAGAAGCCATCAGCTATGGTATGCCAACCTTTAAACTGCAAGGCAATCTTGTGCATTTTGCAGGCTATAAAAATCATATCGGCTTTTATCCTGCTCCATCGGGCATTGAAGCATTTGCAGCGGAACTGAAAAAATATAAAACATCCAAGGGAGCCATTCAGTTTCCGATTGATGAAAAGTTGCCGCTTACACTGGTAACAAAAATTGTAAAATTCCGTGCAAAGGAAAACGAAGCAAAGTCTGCTGCGAAAAAAAAGAAGTAACTGTTAATACAGGCTTTGCTGTTTGGGGCTGTTATTCTTTTCAACCAAAGGTAACACCGCTTCTACAGTGCAACCATTTCCTGGCGATGAATGTACCGTTATTCTGCCGGCAAATGCTTTTACTCTTGCTTCCATATTATTGAGGCCAAGACCGGCACGTTGCTGCAACGGATCAAAACCCTTTCCGTTGTCGGAAATAGTTAAGAGAATATCGCCCTGTTCAAGATTCAGTATTACGTTTACTTGTGTAGCCGCTGCGTGCTTGAGTACATTGTTCAGTTGCTCCTGTACAATACGAAATAATGCACGCTTCTGCTGCATATCAAGATTGGCAAATTCGTTGTTGTATTCGAATTGAATCCTTACTTCGCCGGTTGCATTAAAGTTGTCGAGCAAATCCTTTAACGCATTAATAATAGTTTTGGAATTTAAGGTTGGGGGGTTGAACGAATGCGACAGGTTCCTGATTTCCTGAATTGAATCCTGGATCAATTGTTTTGCCTGCGGTAAATAAGTTTTGCTGATCTCCTGGTTGCGTTCAATAATTTCGAGGTAATGTTTGGTAACCGATAAAATCTGGCAAACGTTATCATGCAATTCGCCTCCAATAATTTCACGCTCCATTTCCTGCGTTTGAATAACCTGTTGCATAATCAATTGCTCACGTGCATTCCTTTCTTTTACCAATGCATTTTCCAAACGTTTACGTTCGGTAATATCCCGTATTACAATAACAGTTGCCGGCTGATGATTCCCCGGATTTTTATATTGCGATGATGCAACCTCACCTTTAAACAGGCTGCCGTTCGAACGTTTTAATTTTATTTCACCGTTGAAGCCCGGTTGTTTGTAAAACTCGAAATTGTTTTTATCATCTGTAATAAAATCAGCAATATTTCGTATGGGGGAATGCGCTTTACTCAACATAAACACTTCGTAAGCTGCAGGATTTAAATCGGTAATTACACCATTGCCATCGGTAAGCAGAATTGCATCTTTACTGTTTTCGAACATGGAGCGATACTTTTCCTCACTTTCAGAAAGTGCATTAAAGAAACGGCGCCTGTTTTGTATGCCGGTAATTATTGCTATGGAAAATAATACAACCAACAGTGTAATGGTGGATGTAAATACAATCGATTTTGTTTGTTGCAGATTGTAATCACGCAATACATCTACTTCACGTTTACCAACTGTAGCAATAATGGGATAGTTTTTAAATTTCCTGTAACTGAAAAAGGTTGGAATATTACGAATGGCATCTCTTGCGTAATAGTTATCAACCGGTTTGTTTTTCAGGTGTTGGAACAACGGGCTTTTAATAATGTTTTCACCAAAACTTGCAACGGCTCCTGTTTTACGGGCATAGGTTGTACCGTCCGGCGCAATCAGTGAAATGATGTCGAACGAATCAACAAAAGCACCATCGGAAAACGAAGTAAAAGTTTCAGGAAAAATCTGCAAAGCAATAACACCGGTAAAATTATTTTTCTGATCGCTTATTCTGCGGCTGAGAACAATCACCGCTTTTGAAAACAAACGGGATTGCATTGGCTTACTGATATACAAACTGTCTTTAGCTGATGCCTTATGAATCTGAAAGTATTCACGAAGGCTGAAGTTGGTCGTTGTATCGGGGTGAAATTGATGAAAAGAAGAAACAAGGTCACCGGCAGCATCCATAATTACAACTCCTTCGAGTAGCTTCTGATCGATTGTGTTGTTTTGCTTTAATACCTGGAAGTTGTTGAAAGTGTTTGCCTTCTGGTAATCGGAGCGAACGATCTGTAAAATAAGATCCGCATTTTGAATCGTTCGGATTGTATAGCTTTCAAGAGCAAGTGCCTGGTTAGCGTTTAACTGTATTGCTTTATTAATGGCCGAATCTTTTTCTTTTTTCAATTGCTGAAAAACGTTCACCCATAGCAGCAGTATGAGCAATGCTCCAAAAAGGATAACAGAAGCGATTGCAGAAAATGGGCTTTTCGTGAACTTGAACATAGTTGAACCGGCGTTGAACAATATACGAAGGTAGGCTTTCATTTCATATAAATTTGTTCTGTTATATATGCTGCAGCTTTCTTTTCAACAGTTTGCAACAATTACAATTGGTTGTAGGGTTTGTTTGTACAAACTGGGTCTAAAAAAAACGTTTTCAAGGTTAGTAAAACCGGCAGGTATTTAGCTGAACCGATACTTGTACTAAAAAAGAAGTCCCGGTTATACAGCATATTTTACTGCTTAACCGGGACCATGAAAGAAATGCAGTTGTACGGCTGTTACTTAAGTTTATAGCGCAAGCCGGCGTAAACAATTCGGCCGTTCATTGGTCCCCATACGATGGAACCATCGAAATATTTACTGAAGGGTTGATCGGCTGCAATAATTAATCGCTCCTGCATATAGTTTGTAAGGTTCTCTGCACCGATGTATACATCCCAGCTTTTTCCAAACTGTTTTGTTACCTGCGCACTCATTTGCAGATAGGCAGGTGAGTATGTACCCAATTGTTTATCGGGTGGGTTGCTACCGGTGTTAGGTAATCGTTTTTTGCTGAACCATTGAATGGTATAATCAAACTTCCAAAGATTGGTTGTTTCGTAACCAAGATTAATAAATGCCCTGTGTTTGGCTACAAGTGGTTTGGCTAGTACGGCGGTATTATAAGTGGTCTGTACATCTAACCAACGATAGGCCATACGCACATCCAGATTTTTAACCGGCTGATAGTTTAACTCGGCCTGCAAACTGTTTGAATAAGACTTTCCGTTAAGATTATAGAAAAGAATTTTCTGTGCATCTGCATCTACATCAACCACCACCTGTTGTTTAAAGCGGGTATGATATGCGTCGATGCTGAAAGATCCCGGCAAATTGTTCAATTGGAAATTATGAATGAAGTTAATACCCATGTTAAATGCTTTTTCAGGATTTAATCCGTAGCCATAGTTTGATGTTGGATTTACAATACTGTATTGTCTTGCACTTACAAATACGGCCACATTCTCGGCAAAAATATTTGCCATGCGGAAGCCAGATCCAACCGAAAAGCGGAGATTGGTTTTGGGTGTGAAATCGTATTTAATATGCAAACGTGGCGTAGTGATCAATCCAAACCGGTTATGATAATCTTCTCTTAACCCGGCAATAGCTGTAAACTTTGCTGCAGTGTACGTGTATTCAAAAAATGCACCTGGTACCGTTTCTTTTCTGTTGTACCGATTGTTGTTTACGGTTTCATTATACCCATCTTGCATTAAACTTAAGCCGGTACGAAATTTATGAGCCGTTGTGCCAATAATGGATTGATAAATAAGATTGGCATAAAGCGATTGTTGCTTACCCGTATAGGTGGTTAAACCATAGTATGAATTATTGTTGTACTGAATAGCTGAGAACATGAGCCCGATGCTTTTGTATTTCTGTTGCGGAAATACATAGCCAACTTTTGCTGATGCTTCGTATTGCTCTACATCAATACCAACACCATATTTGTTTGTGCTCATTTTATCTTTATCCGGATCGAAAGTTACTTGCCCGGCCTGCCGGTGATCGTTCAATGCTTTCAGTACAAATTGTCCAAACCAGCCATTGGCATCAGCATACTTCCACCGGTTAATTACATTCAGCTGTCTGCCCAGCGGAATATCCAAAAAGCCGTCTTTGTTTGCATCTGTTTTTGTAACTACTCCATTGGCATGCGTCAGTAAAGCAGTGCTCCATTTGTCGTTGAGTTTTTTCGATAAGTTAATCGTTGTCTCCAATCGGCCAAGATTATTCACGTAACTGTTTACAAACAGCTTTTCCATTTTGTCGGGCTTTTTTTCTTCAACATTAATTTGCCCGGCAATACTTTCATAACCATTTACAACAGATCCTGTTCCCTTTGTAACCTGTATGCCTTCAATCCATGGGCCTGGTATAAACGTTAGTCCATAACTTCCGGCAAGGCCACGTATCTCCGGAATATTTTCGGTAAGCATTTGTGTGTAATTGCCCGATAGGCCGAGCAGTTGTATCTGTTTCATGCCTGTTACAGCATCGGCATAGCTTACATCTACACTCGGACTTGTTTCAAAACTTTCACTAAGGTTGCAGCAGGCTGCTTTGGTTAATTCTTTAGTGCCAATGTTTAATGTGTTGAACGTACTGATCGTTGAAACACGTGTATTCGGTTGTTTGGCTTGTATAATTACTTCGTTGAGGTGTTTAGGCGATGCGTTTTTCAGAATTACTTTTATTTCACTTGCAGAGGTAATTTGAATGGTATCGGCTCCATAGCCAATATAACTGATGCTGATAGTTGTTGGAATGCTGCAGGTTAATTGAAATACACCTGTACTGTCTGTAAGGCTGCTATGTGTTGAGTGCAAACAACGCACCGTTGCTCCGCCGAGTGGAAAAATTTTTCCTTTTTTATCTTCTTCCAGCACAACACCGGTAATGGTATGCAAGATTGATGCATGTGTGCCGGTTGTTTGTGTTGAGTCGGTTACTGTATTAACCGCTGATGTTAATGCTGTTCTTTCGTAATGGCAGCAGGCGGGTAAGCGTTTGTAAATTTCATCTGGTGCAATAAATCCTTCCGAATCATGTCCTGCTGCTGCAAGTCTTTGTTGAATATCGGCTTTGGTAAATCGGCTGCTGTCGTATCGCACGGTAAGCAAGTTGCTTTCAATGACCCACTCTGCTTTTGTAACGCCAAAGTTGAGCAGTGTTGTTTCGATGCGATGTTTACATTGTTCGCAGGTACCGAGTACTTTAAAGCTTTCTGTTTTTTGATGTTGTTTTTGTGCTGCAGCGGTAAGGCCTGTAAAAGCCAGCAGCAACACAAGTATGTACGTTTTCATGTTGTAATTTTTTGAAATAGCTGAATAGAAAGTTGTATGCGGAAATCATCTGCATACAGTTCATAATCATTCAGTAAATCTCAAATTCTGAAAACGCAGAAAAGTACATTCAAATCGGGGAGTGGTAGTGGCGGTGGTTTTTGATACAACAGATTTATACTGTTGCTGAGCGGAAGCGTTGCAACGGTAGTGCTGTTGTAGAAAGTAACTGTTACAACCGGTGCCGTAAATTGATAAACCGGCTGATCGTTTTCTTTCTGATCGGTTTTAAGTTTTACTGTTACCGTTTTATTGTCGCAGCAACCTTTCGGTTCATCGGGTTTGCATTGTTTCTCTTTGTGTGTAACAATCAGCGATACAGTTTTCAGTTTGCCACAGCAATAAAAGTAATGGATGTTTACGCCAAAGGAGGCAATGGCATAACAAGCCAATATTATGGTGAGTAAACTTTTTTTCACGCTGTAAAACTAAGTGCTTCCAAAATTGGAAAACATGATTTTGAGCAGGAAAACGACTGTCCGGCGAGGTTAACGCATTACATGATCTACCAACGCTTTCAACTCTTTGTATTTCTGTTGACGGTCTTTATGTTTAAGATTGTACACAAATAAGAAGGCGCAATATTTTTTATCATTATCAATCCAGGGAAAAGTGCCAAACAATCCGGGGCTGCTTACAGCGCTGCCTCTTTTCGATACAGGCATGGCGTCTTTCTTTTCACTTACTGCCAGTGGTGCATCCATGATCCATTCGCCAAAGCCATAACCCCACATATTTGCTTCATCGGGTGTATAGGCCATTTCTACGTCACGGCTTAAACGGTTTTTCTGCATTTCGTTTACCAATGCTTTGCTGATGATGCGCTTGCCCTTGTACTCACCTTCGTTCAGCAGCATCATTAAAAAGTGCATGTAATCTTCCGGTGTGCTAAAAGCACCGCCCGCTGCAAGCGGTACCCCGTTCTTGCCAAAATCTGTATTCTTCATTTCCAATGGATCGGCAATGCGTTCTTTGAACGCTGTTTCAAAATCTTTCTCACTTACTTTTTCAATAATCGCTGCTATAATCTGCAAACCGGTATTGCTGTAATGGAAGTATTTGCCGGGCGTTCCTTCCATCGGCAACATGGCAATCTGTTCAATGGCTTCAAACATTGTTTTTACATTTTTCATACCGCTCAGCATATCCCGCAAGCCACCGCTTTTAATACCGGTTGTATGGTTTAAACATTGCCATACTTTAATGCCGCCTTTGCCATATTTGGTCATCACCGGCAGAAACTTGCCAACGGAGTCGGTTAGCCGCACTTTGTTTTCATCAATGTAGGTCATCAGTAATGCAGCGGTTAACCATTTGCTGCTGCTGGCAATGCGTTCACGGGTAGTAGTTGTATAATCCTGCAATACATCTTCTACTTCTTTACCCTGCACTTTGGCTTTGATCTTTCCACGGTTTTGCTGGGCCTTTGTTAAATTGTTAAAATTCTGCGAGTACACAAATTTTCCATCTTTATAGATCATTAATACAGCACGGCCGCCCAAATCGGTGAGGTTATTATTTACCCAGTCGTTTACCTTACTGAAATCCTGTTGTGCAAAAGCAAACTGAAAGAATAACAGGAAAACGAGGCTGGCACTGACTTTGGGGCGGATATTCAAACGGTTAAGTGACATTCTTTCTGAATTTTTTTATTGGATTGTGTTTTGCGGACAATGTTTAAAACAATAGAACTATGAATTTAGGAAACTTCACTATAAAAGCAGCAGAAGCTGTGCAACAGGCGCAGCAATTAGCCTTTAATGCACAGCATACAAATATTGAAACCGAGCACCTGTTGAAAGCATTACTCGATCAACAGGACAGCCCGGTTGAATACTTACTGAAGAAAAATAATGTAACCATCAACCTTGTTGAAGCAAAACTCAATGAGGCAATGAACCGTTTGCCAAAAACAAGTGGCGAAGCTGCACAATCCATCAGCCGTGAAGCAAACAGCGTGGTGTTGCGTGCAGGTGCTGCGTTAAAAAGTTTTGGCGATGAGTTTGTTACTCCCGAGCATTTGTTGCTGGCAATTGTGCAAGGCAACGATTCTACAGCCAAGCTTTTGAAAGATGCCGGCTTAACCGAAAAAGGTTTGCTTACAGCCATTAAAGATTTACGTAAAGGCGATACTGTAAAAAGCCAAACACAGGAAACACAGTTTAATGCATTAAATAAATATGCAAAGAACCTGATTGAAATGGCACGCCAGGGCAAGCTTGATCCTGTAATCGGTCGTGATGAAGAGATACGCCGCACCTTACACATTTTAACCCGTCGCAGTAAAAACAATCCCATTCTTGTGGGTGAACCCGGTGTAGGTAAAACAGCTATTGCCGAAGGATTGGCCATGCGTATTGTAAATGGCGATGTGCCGGAAAATTTAAAATCGAAAATTATTTACGCATTGGATATGGGACAACTCATTGCCGGTGCAAAATATAAAGGTGAGTTTGAAGAACGTTTGAAAAGTGTGGTAAAAGAAGTAAGCACCAGCGATGGTGAAATTATTTTGTTCATTGATGAAATTCATACGCTTGTTGGTGCAGGCGGCGGCGAAGGTGCAATGGATGCAGCCAACATTTTGAAGCCTGCACTGGCAAGAGGTGAGTTACGTGCTATTGGTGCAACTACATTGAATGAGTACCAGAAGTTTTTTGAAAAAGATAAAGCACTCGAACGTCGTTTCCAGAAAGTAATGATTGATGAGCCGAGTGTGGAAGATGCGGTGTCAATTCTTCGTGGGTTGAAAGACCGCTACGAAACACACCACCATGTGCGCATTAAAGATGAAGCCATTATTGCAGCGGTTGAATTAAGTACACGTTACATCACCGATCGTTTCCTGCCCGACAAAGCAATTGACCTGATCGATGAAAGTGCAGCCAAGCTTCGTTTGGAAATGAACAGTATGCCCGAAGAGCTGGATAAACTCGAACGACAGATCCGTCAACTCGAAATTGAACGGGAAGCCATCAAACGTGAAAGTGATGAACAGAAGTTAAAAGAGCTGAACACTGAAATCGCCAATTTTTCTGTAGAGCGTGACACACTCAAAGCAAAATGGAAAGAAGAAAAAGAACTGGTGGAGAAAGTACAAAACGCCAAAGCGGAGATTGAAAATTTAAAACTCCAGGCCGAGCGTGCAGAACGTGAAGGCGATTATGGTAAGGTAGCAGAAATCCGTTACGGTAAAGTAAAAGAACAGGAAGCATTGATTGCTGAACTAAGCACCCAGCTTGCAGCCAGCAGCGAAAAGCGTTTGCTGAAAGAAGAAGTGGATGCAGAAGATATTGCAGAAAATATTGCGAAGATGACGGGTATTCCTGTTGCTAAAATGATGCAGAGCGAACGGGAAAAACTTTTACACCTCGAAGATGAACTGCACAATCGTGTAGTTGGACAGGAGGAGGCAATTACAGCCGTAGCCGACGCCATCCGCAGAAGCAGGGCAGGGTTGAGCGATCCACGTAAACCAATCGGCTCTTTCATTTTCCTGGGTACAACCGGCGTGGGTAAAACCGAACTGGCAAAAGCCCTGGCCGAGTACCTGTTTGATGATGAAAGCATGATGACGAGAATCGACATGAGCGAATACCAGGAGAAGCATACCGTTTCCCGACTGGTTGGTGCGCCTCCCGGATACGTGGGTTACGATGAAGGTGGTCAATTAACCGAGGCGGTTCGTCGTAAGCCTTACAGTGTAGTCTTGCTCGATGAAATTGAAAAAGCACATCCCGATGTATGGAATGTGTTGCTGCAGGTGCTGGATGATGGCCGCTTAACCGACAATAAAGGCCGGGTGGTGAACTTCAAAAACACTATCATCATCATGACCAGCAATATCGGTAGTCATTTAATTAGTGAGGCCTACGAAGGCGTAAGCACTGAGAATGAGATAGATAAGGCGGCAGAACGGGCTAAGCTGGAAGTTATGACGTTGTTGCGACAAACCATTCGCCCCGAATTCTTGAATCGTGTGGATGAAATTATTATGTTTGCACCGTTACTTCAAAAGGAAATCAAATCCATTATTCGCATTCAGCTGAATAACCTGAAGAAACTGGTGGCCCAGAGCGGCATACAGCTGGACTTTTCTGACTACACCCTTGAATTCCTTGCCGAACATGGTTTCGATCCCCAGTTTGGAGCAAGACCTCTAAAACGATTGATCCAGAAAGAGATCGTAAATGGCTTGAGCCGGAAAATTTTATCAGGCGATATCGACAAAGCCCACAAAGTAGTTGTTGATGTGTTTGATGGAGTAGTAGTTTTTAGAAATGAAAACGGAACAGCTACCCCTTCAAAAGAAACAAACAAAGCAACGGCTGCACAATAAGTACTAGGAAACTGAATTGATCATATTTTAAAAAAGGAGCACGTATGGCACAAAAACAAGCAGAAATAGAAATTATACCACCAAAGGATATTTGGGTAGGCAATAAAAAAGCTCCTGTTAAGCTGGTCATGTATGGCGATTATGAAAGCGAAGCCTGTGCAAAAGCAAATGAAGTAGTAAACCAGTTACTGGAGAAGTTTGAAGACGAAGTACAGTTTAACTTCCGTCATTTTCCGTTAACACGTATTCACCAACGTGCGCAAAAAGCAGCCGAAGCTTCGGTTGGTGCAGCACAGGAAGGTGAGGTGAAGTTTTGGGATATGCACAATACCTTATTTGCACACCGCCGTAATCTCGGCACCATCAGCTTAAAAGGCTATGCAAAAGATGTAGGCGTAACCGATAAAAACTTTTTAACCAAGTTGGTTGATTCGGTATATGGCTGGAGCGTAAGAGCCGATTTATTGGAAGGTGCAGACAAAGGAATTAAAGATGTTCCGTTCTTCTACATTAATGGCGAACCGTATAAAGGCCCCGTTAACCTCAGTGCTTTTAGTAAAGTAATTGAGCCGTTGGCAAAAACAAAGAAAGCGCCTGCAAAAGCAGCAGCGAAGAAAAGAGCATAAAATATCAGTGATACTTTAAAAGGCAACAGATAATTCTGTTGCCTTTTTTGTTGGTAACCACTTACAAAAATTATCGCTTCATCTCTGTACAAACTATCATCTTTGCAAACTCAAACATCGACTATGGCTTCAAACCGTAACGCAGCAATCGGCTTTATTTTCATTACACTCCTAATTGATGTAATTGGCTTTGGTATTATTATTCCGGTAATGCCCAAACTGATTGAAGAGTTGGGGCATGCCAACATCAGCCAGGCTTCTAAAATCGGCGGATGGTTATTGTTTGCCTTTGCCATTACGCAGTTTGTGTTTTCGCCGTTAATGGGTAACCTCAGCGACAGGTTTGGCCGTCGACCCGTTATTCTTGCATCGCTGTTTGGATTTGCGATTGATTATCTCTTCCTCGCTTTTGCGCCTACAATTGGCTGGTTATTTGTTGGTCGTATTGTGGCAGGTATTACCGGTGCCAGCTTTACGGCTGCATCGGCCTATATTGCCGACATCAGCTTACCCGAAGAACGAGCCAAGAATTTTGGTATGATCGGCGCTGCCTTTGGATTGGGTTTTGTAATTGGCCCGGCAGTAGGTGGTTTGTTGGGCGACTTTGGTCCTCGTGTACCGTTTATGGTGGCAGCAGGTTTATGCATGCTCAATTTCCTGTACGGTTTATTTGTTTTACCCGAATCGCTGAAGCCCGAAAACAGAAGACCGTTTCAATGGGTGCGTGCCATACCCGGTGTAACCTTGGTGAAATTGAGGAAGTATCCTTCAATCGGCGGACTGGTATTGGCGCTGCTCCTCGTTTATCTTGGCAGCCACGCTGTACACAGTAACTGGAGTTTCTTTACCATCGAGCGGTTTAAGTGGGATTCTAAAATGATTGGTATTTCATTGGCGGTTGTTGGTTTATTGGTAGGAGCTGTGCAGGCGGGTTTAACAAGGGTCATCAATCCCCGCATCGGCAACGAAAAAAGTATTTACATCGGTCTTGCTTTGTATGCGGTAGGCATGTTCCTGTTTGCACTGGCATCGCAAAGCTGGATGATGTTTGCCTTTTTGGTGCCTTATTGTTTGGGTGGAATTTGCGGCCCGGCGTTGCAATCCATTATGGCCGGTCTTGTTCCTTCAAATGAGCAAGGCGAGTTACAAGGTTCACTTTCTGCTTTGATGAGCTTCAGTTCAATTTTAGGCCCGATTATGATGACGAATATTTTTGCGACCTTCACGGGTGAAAAAGCGCCGGTTTATTTTCCGGGCGCTCCATTTGTTTTGGGCTCCATTTTTATGTTGGCAAGCGCCGGAGTAGCTTACTACTCCCTTCATCATAAAAAAGCATTGAGGGCATAGCAAAGCCGTTAGGCAGCTGTTGCAGCTGTCTGCAAACGGTGCAGGTTTTGAAAACAGGTTTATTTCGGGTTTCGCCTGAAATAATCATCCAGTGAAATGGGCCCGCCGCCTTCTGCAAAAAAGAAACACAGCAATACAAGAATGGCGAGCGATAGTCCCAGTTCCGACTGGCCTGCGAATACGCCATGCCGTGCGTTGACGAAAAATACAGCACCTACCAGTATTGGAATCTGAATCAATACAGCCCAGCGGGTGAACAAGCCGGCTACAATTAACGATCCCCCGGCAAGATGTAAGACCGGAATAACAATCTTTAACCAATCCATACCCGACAGGTTGCTTTGCTGCAACATGTTTTGCAGGTAAACAGAATTACTGATGAAATAAAAGCCTTTTAAAATTAGGCTGAACCCGAGAGCCACACGCACAATCACCAGCCATTTGGGGTGATGGGTGATGCTCCATTGCTGAAGTTGATGTAACATACCCATAACATTCATTTAAGTACAGGTGTAGAACAAATACCGTACTATGTTTCTATCGCCGACGGAATATGCTAAAGCAGCACGCTGCAGGATGGTTTTAACCGGTTCTGCCTGAGCTGTTTTCAAAAATCCACAATTGAAAATCAACGATTCAAATTTAACCTCGTCCCCTTATCTTTGCCACTCTAAAAAAATTACGACGTGGCCACTAAATTCACGAAAGAAACATATCTCTACTGGTACGAGTTAATGCTCCTTCTTCGCCGTTTCGAAGAAAAGACAGGTCAGCTTTATGGAATGCAAAAAATCCGTGGTTTCTGTCACCTCTACATTGGCCAGGAAGCCATTGCTGCAGGATGTATGACAGCAACCAAACCCGAAGATAAGATGATCACTGCTTATCGTGATCATGGGTTAGCCATTGCAAAAGGTGTTAGCGCTAAAAGCTGTATGGCTGAAATGTTTGGTAAAGCAACCGGTTGTTCAAAAGGTAAAGGAGGCAGTATGCACTTTTTTGGTGCTGATGTTGGTTTCTTTGGTGGTCATGGTATTGTGGGCGCTCAAATTGGTACAGGTGCCGGTTTAGCATTTGCAGATAAGTATAACGATACCGATAATGTAACTCTCACTTTCTTTGGTGATGGTGCTGCTCGTCAGGGTATGTTGCACGAAACATTTAACCTGGCAATGTTATGGAAATTGCCGGTTGTGTTTATTTGTGAGAACAATAATTATGCAATGGGTACTTCTGTAGGACGTACCAGTAACGTAATTGATATTTATAAACTGGCTGATGCATACGATATGCCGGCTGATATGGTTGATGGCATGGATCCGGAAGCAGTACACGAAGCTGTTGCACGTGCCGTGAAACGTGGTCGTGACGGAGAAGGTCCAACTTTACTTGAAATTAAAACCTACCGTTATAAAGGTCACTCAATGAGCGATCCGCAGAAATACCGTTCGAAGGACGAGGTGGAAGAGTACAAGCAACGTGACCCAATCGAAACTTCTAAAAAGAAATTGCTGGAAGTATTTGGTGTAACGGAAGAAGAGATTGAAGTGATTAACGAACGTGTACGTCTTGAAGTAGAAGAATGTGTACGTTTTGCAGAAGAAAGTCCATATCCTGATACAGATGAATTGTTGAAGGATGTGTATGTAGATGATAACTATCCGTTCATTGTCGACTAATCATTTAACTTGTTAACGAAGCTTACGCTATATTTAAATTTCAACTAGAACTAATACAAAATGTCTGAAACAAAAAAAACAACGGCACAGGAACTGAACGAAGTGGAAGCCATTAAGCAGGCGAAAGATTTCTGGGGTCGTTTTTCAAAACCAATCAGCTACATCGGCGGCTTGGTTATTTTATTGGCAGGTGGTTACCTCGTGTATAAAAATCTGGTCGTTGGCCCGAAAGAATCTAAAGCAAACGATGCGATGAGCCGTGCACAAATGTACTTTGCACAGGATTCATTAAACCAGGCATTAAATGGCGATGGTGCTTCAGCCGGTTTCCTCAAGATCATTAAATCGTACAGCGGAACAAAAGCAGCTAACTTGGCTAATTATTATGCAGGGGCTATTTATCTCCGTAAAGAAGATTATAACAACGCCATTAAGCATCTTGAAGATTTTTCTACTGATGCTACACAAATTCAAAGCGCAGCATGGCGTATGTTGGGCGATGCGTACATGAGTACCGATAAGAAAGAGAAAGGTGCTGAGATGTATGAAAAAGCAGCAAAGCTGAATGAGAAAGATGAATTCACCTCTTCAGAAAATCTGTTACGTGCAGCGATGGCGTATGAAGTAATCGGCAAAAAAGAAAAAGCTGCTGACTTGCTGAAAGCATTGAAAGAAAAATATCCAAGATCAAACGGTGCAGGACAAGCCGATAAGTTTCTTGCACGTTTGGGTGTTGTTTCAAACGAATAATTCATGCTAAACCCATTTTATTATGGCTGATGTTAGCAATAGCAACTTATATGCATTTAACGCAGGCACTCACGATTTTTCGGGTGCCTGTGTTGTATTAGTACGTACCGAATGGAATGCAGTTATCATTGATGAACTGGAGAAAGGTGTTCGGAATGTATTACATGAGTATGGTGTAAAGGAAGTAATTACAGTTACTGTGCCGGGGGCTGTGGAAATTGGTTTTGCAGTGAAGGCTTACTGGAATCATAAATCGAGACACCTGCGCACAAGGCCGCATGCTTTTATTACACTTGGTTGTGTAATACGTGGCGATACGCCGCACTTTGATTACGTATGTAAAACAGTAACTGATTCAGTAACGCAGTTGAATCTTACCATTGATGTGCCCACCATTTTCGGCGTACTTACCGTCGAAAATCAACAACAGGCGTTAGAACGTATTGGCGGTAAGCATGGCCACAAAGGCGAAGAAGCTGCCTTAACTGCATTAAAGATGATTGCGTTTAATAATGCGTTGAAATAATAACTTTCTTGATTAGTGATTGGCGTATGAATGTACAATTGTTTATTCCCTGCTTTGTAGATCAGCTCTATCCGCAAACGGCCTTTAATATGGTTAAGGTGCTGGAAAAGCTCGGCTGCACAGTAAATTATAATGCCAATCAAACCTGTTGCGGACAACCGGCTTTTAATGCCGGGTTTCAGCACGAGTGTAAGGATGTGGCAACAAAATTTATTAAAGATTTTTCCGGCTCCGATTATATTGTAGCACCCAGTGCATCCTGCTCTGGTTTTGTACGCAACTATTATGGTAAAATTTTCGATAACTCTTCTGTACACAACGAAGTGAAGGATATGGGCAAACGCCTGTTTGAATTCAGTGAGTTTTTAACAGAAGTATTGAAGGTTGAAGATATTGGTGCAAAGCTTGAAGGCAAGGCAACCTACCACGACAGTTGCGCAGCTTTGCGTGAATGTAAAATAAAAGAAGGACCAAGAAAGTTATTAAGTAATGTAGAAGGTCTCGAACTTATTGAAATGAACGATGTAGAAACCTGTTGCGGTTTTGGCGGCACCTTTGCTGTAAAGTTTGAGTCGATCTCTGTTGCCATGGCCGATCAGAAAGTAAACAATGCGTTGGCAACCGGCGCTCAGTACATGATCTCCACCGATCTTAGTTGCCTGATGCATCTGGAAGGGTACATTAAACAAAAAGGGCATAATCTGCGAACATTACATCTTGCTGATGTGTTAGCGAATGGGTGGTAGGCAATGGATAATTTTATAATGGATAACTGATAATTTTAGACATGGCAATTTTCCATTATCAACTATACAATTATTAATTATTATATGGCTCATTGGTTAATTAAATCAGAACCGTTTAAATACAGCTGGGATCAGTTTGTAAAAGACAAGCAAACGTTTTGGGATGGTGTACGTAACTATGCTGCACGGAACAACCTCCGTGATATGAAAAAAGGGGATGAAGCTTTTTTTTATCATAGTAACGAAGGGTTAGAAATTGTTGGTATTGCAAAAGTGGTAAAGGAATCTTATCCCGATCCAACGACAGAAGAAGATGCATGGGTGGTTGTTGATTTTAAACCGGTGCGTAAATTAAAGAAGCCAGTTACACTTGCACAAATGAAAGCAGACCCACGTTTAGCCAATATGGACCTGTTACGCTTGGGCCGATTAAGTGTAGGAAAAGTAACAGACGAAGAATGGAAGATTGTGCTGGAACTGGCAGGTGAGTAAGCTCAGATTTTAAATAAGTAAAAAGAGTTAAAAGAGTTGGCGTAGTCAGCTCTTTTTTTATGCAACATTCTGAAGTGCACTCTTTTTCTTCTTTTCTTATTCAAATTCAAATAATACACTCTTAGTATTTTTTAACAATTCGCTTCGGTTACGTTTTAGAATTTCTGGTATCAATCATTACTTATGAACGATACATCAGCAGTTGAATGATTTGTACGCCGGCAAATGATTTCAGCAAGTACTTCGCTGCTCCTGCATCTTGCTTCTCATTTCAAACAATCAAAAACATTTCAAAATGAAAAAGATCATTTTGGCTGTCGTACTATTGGCAGCCGCAGGCGGAGCTTTGTACATTTATTTCAAACCAAAGCTTACAGATAAACCTAATGCAGTTACTTATGCCGAAACCATTATCGGCGATTGGAAAATTGATTCTGTTGCTGCAAGGGATTCTAACAATCTTGGATTACTGATTATGGCACTCGACAGCAATCTTGCCAATTATGCTTTTCGTTTTGCTAAAGACGGCAGCGTTACACAATTACTCAACGATAGTATTGTGCCTGTAAAACGGAACTATACATTCAGCGATAGTGTACATCTTGTTTTAAACGAAGGCGATTCGTTACAGGAAAAGCAACTTCTGCAGGTACTGTTACTCACTACAGAACAACTGCATGTAATGGGCAGCGACAGTACTACGCTCTTCTTTAAAAAAGTGAAGTAAATAAAAATACAGGAATCGTATAGTAAAAAAGCAGCGGATATGCAATTGCAAATCGATTACATATTCGCTGCTACTATCTCTAAAAACGCTTTTCGCTCAATCATCCTGGCACCGAGGCTTTCAAGATGTGGTGTATGAATCTGGCAATCGATCAATACCACAGCTTCGTGTTGCAGTTGTTGCACCAATTTAATAAATGCATACTTGCTGGCGTTACTTACTTTGCTGAACATGCTTTCGCCAAAGAAAATATTACCTAAACGAATACCATATAATCCGCCGGCTAATTCATTGTTCAACCAGGCTTCTGCGCTAAAGGCATAACCCATCTTGTGTAATTGCCCGTAAGCAAATTCAATTTCATTGGTGATCCAAGTGCCCTCTTTCAGTTTGCGGGTTTGTCCGCATAAATGAATCACTTCTTCAAATGCAGTATTAAACCGAAACTCAAATGCATTTCGTTTGAGCAACTGCTGCATACTTTTACTGATGTATAATTCATCGGGAAACAAAACACATCTGGGATCGGGACTCCACCATAACGGAGGTTCATCATCATTAAACCAGGGAAAAATACCATTCCGGTAAGCAAGCAGCAAACGATCAGTTGTTAAATCGCCACCAATAGCAAGCAAGCCGTCTGCAGTTGCTTTTTCAACAGGCGGAAACCATAATGCTTCTGTAAGTACCGTTAAAGGCATGTGTAAATAAAGGTAACGGGTTGAGAGGTCAATCAAACAATCGCTTCAACAGTGGCGCCAATACCCCGGTCGGTAATAGCATCGCAAAGCGGCTTTAAATCATCGTATGAGCCATTCTTTACGGCGTATTTACCTTTTGTATGAATAATCCAGGCGCATTGCTCGGCCTGTTCGGGTGTTTGTCCACACACATCAATCAGTGTCTCAATCACCCATTCAAATGTATTCACCTCATCATTCCACATAATTAAATGACAAGGCTCTTCAACATCAGTTAATACATCCGTTTCGGTGAGCTCTTTTGTATGGGTGGATAGTTGCGGCATCGCACAAATTTAAACAGAGTACAGAAAAAAACAATTCTTTCATTTTCGAACGCAACTAAAACGGCATCGTAATTGTCTTATGAGGGTTGTTTAAAGTAAACGTATGAAATTCAGACTACTGCCAAAAAAGAAAGTTGAGGATCAGCCTGCTCAGGGCAAAGCCATTGTGCTTTCGATCAACAGCACCAACCGGGGGCTCGATTTTTTGGTAGAGTTGTTTCGCAAAGTGCGCCCTGCCGATGCCAATAATAAAGAAGAAGCCGAATTAAAATTTCAGGCTTTTTTGTTTCAGCTGCAGGAAGATAAATCGTTGTTGTTCTCTCTCCGCCGTGCTTTACTCTCACAATTTGCTAACAGTAATTTGTCTACCGCATTAACCGAAAGCGGTTTGCTGAGTTCCCGTGGATTTATACAGGAGTTAGGGTCTAAAATCAAACACAAAATCATTCCAGCTTTATTAAAGCCAACGGATTTTTTATATGTGATTGAACGCATTTTTTACAAGAAGAATGATTATGTGTGGATGGAGAAAATTGATCCGCAATTGTGGTCGTCTTTTTTTGAACGCATCGGTTTCGAAGTTGATTTGAATGGTCCGGCTTTAAATCATCAGTTGCTGGAAGCCATGCAAACATTATCGTACCGGTTGTCAATGATGGGGCTTGAAAAAGAAATTTCACGCCAGCATGAAGAAGTAAATGATGCTGCATTCCCTTTTTTGGAACAGAATCGGCTCATCAATTTATTAATTGAACGAAAGAAATCAACCCATAATCTGCAGGACGAAAAAGTACTGGCTGCCGGTATTTTTGAAGCACTGCATAACTGTTTGCAAAGTATTATCTGGATTAAGGAGCACCGCAGAAGTGTAGGCACCAGTTTGGCCGAAACCTTTTTGCTTACACGGATGGAGCAACATGTGGAACGCATGTTGCTGATACTCGATGCAGTGGATAACGATAAGCGTTTTGATATTGACCGCTTCATTAACTATTTTATTACAGTTGTACGCAATCAAAACCGAAAGAACAGTGTAGGGGAGTTCCTTTCGCAGAACATGGGTTTATTGGCTTACCAGATATCAGAACACGGAGGCCGCAAAGGAGAAACTTTTATTACAAAAACAAGAAGTGAGTTTAATCGTTTATTCCTGGGAGCAATGGGTGGCGGCTTTATTATTTCGTTTATTGCTATTACTAAGAATCTGCTTGGTAAAATAACGTTGGCTCCGTTTTGGCATGGTGTTGCTTACAGTACAAACTACAGTATCGGTTTTCTGCTCATCCAATCAACCGGTTCTACATTGGCAACAAAGCAACCGGCATTTACAGCTTCTTCTGTAGCAAGTTCGCTCGATAGTTCAAAGCTGAAGGGCCGTCCCGATCTTGATAACCTCGCCGTAACTGTTGCCCAGGTGTCACGCAGCCAGATCGCTTCGTTTATCGGTAATCTTGTGATTGTATTTCCGCTTACCTATTTACTGGCAATGTTGTTTTTTAAAACAACCGGCATCATGATTGCGGAAGGCGATGCTGCAAAAGCATTGTTGCAGGCACAGCATCCATTTAAAAGTTTGGCTTTACTGTTTGCCTGCTTTACAGGTTTCTTTTTGTTTTTAAGCGGATTAATTGCAGGCTGGGTAGAAAATTATGTAGTGTATGCACAACTGCCGCAGCGTATTGAGCAGCACCCGGCTTTACGGCACACATTGGGTAAAAAACAATTGAATTGGTTAACACGTACGTTCGAAAATAATTTAGGATCAATAGCCGGTAGCGTATCACTTGGTTTTTTTCTGGGTATGGCTTCGTTTATTGGTAAAACCTTTGGCATCCCATTCGATATACGGCATATCACCATTTCGGCAGGTAATACGGCCATTGGTTTCTTTGGTATGGATCAACCGGTCGACTGGCGTTATATGTCGGTAATACTGCTGGGCGTTGCATTGATTGGTTTTCTTAATTTCTTTGTAAGCTTTGGTTTTGCATTTTTTGTAGCGGTTAAATCGAGAGGAATCAGGTTAAAAGAATATCCGGAGTTCATGGGTATTCTCTGGCGTTATTTCCGAAAGAATCCATTGGACTTTATCCGCCCGCCAAAAAAATAATTGAAAATATTTTTTAGTTTTTTTTGTCTGAATAGTTTGCGCCCTTATCTTTGCACTCCCAATTAAGGAAGCATAGCTCAGTTGGTTCAGAGCATCTGCCTTACAAGCAGAGGGTCCGCGGTTCGAGCCCGTGTGCTTCCACAGAAAGCCTTCGAAATTTCGAAGGCTTTTTTCATGCCCTTAAGTGAGTTTTTGTAGTCAATACAATCCGGATTGAATGCTTACAGGGAATAGCCATTCATAAACGCATTCAACGATCATCGCTATTGCTCCAGGTTATTATGGTCTGTAACGGGCAACCAATGCTTGTAGTTGCTGTGCAATGTTTTCTTTCAGCACACCCCCATGGTAACAGATAAGTTGTTGAGCAGGATAGGTGGCCAGTTTTTCTACACTGGAAATGGCATCATCCATGTTAAGGGTAAACTGTGGATTGGCAATATTCAGCAGTCCATTTTCTATAACAACTGCATCGGCAGCAATCAATGTTTTTGTTTCATCAATGTAAAAGGAAATATGACCCGGCATATGTCCGGGTGTATGAATTATTTCAACAGCAGGTAGTAATGGCCATACCCCATACGGAACTGTAGCATTTACTTCTACCGGTGCAATTGCTTTGTGCGCATGAATAAATTCTGCGGCCCAAGTTTTATACTCAGCAGGCAAGCTGTCAAACGATTCTTCTGCCTGTTGCAACCGTAGTGATTTTTTTGATCCATCGATGTATGGTTTTTCAATTGCAGAGGCATAAACATTCAAAGCAGGTAAAAGATCCTTTAATTCTTTCAATGCTCCTAAATGGTCAATGTCGTGGTGGGTAATCAGAATACCCGTTAATTGAGAAAGCACTAAGTGTTTTTCTGTAAAAGCAATTTCCAGTTCTGTTAAAGTGCCTGCATAACCACAATCAATTAAAATAAGTTGTTGCTTTGTTTGTAAAACAACGGGATGCAGGTATTGCAGACGGTTGTTTGGTGAAGCAGGAATTGTAAGTATATGGAGTTGCATAATAGTAGAACTGCAAATATAAAGTTGCAGATTTTACAGATATGTTAAACGGCTTTTTCAATTTCTGTTTTGTATGTATTATTGTTCTGTACTTTTACTATGCCCGATTTTACACAAATAGCTGCAATGGAGCTGACCCCTTTTTTTGAGCTCACACCCGATCTTGTTTGTATTGCAGGTAAAGAGGGCTATTTTAAAAAAGTTAATCAGTCGGTCGTAAATAAATTGGGTTATACAAGAGAAGAGTTACTTGCCCGTCCTGTAAAAGAATTTATTCATCCCGATGACCAGGCTGTAACCGCAGCAGAGCGGGAGAAATTAATCAACGGTCAGCCGCTTATCAACTTTCAAAACAGGTATGTAGCAAAAGATGGTACAGTTATCTGGCTCGAATGGACATCTATTTATTTTTCAACAGAAGAGGTTGTGTTTGCTATTGCAAAAGACATTACTCTTCGTAAAATGGCTGAGCTGGAGGTGGAAGCAAAGTATCACCGTGTAAAAAGCCTGGTTGGTCATTTTAAAGGCAACATTGAGCGTGAACGAAAATATCTTTCGGTTGCCTTGCACGAAGAGTTAGCACAGTTGTTAGCGGTATTAAAAATTGATATTGAATGGATCCGAAGCAAAGAATCTGCCTTGCCGGAACCGGTTACAAACAGGCTGGAACATGCAGTAGCAATAACCGATTTACTGATGAAAACAATTCAGCGGATTTCCTTTTCCATCAGCCCTGGAATGTTACAGGATCTTGGTTTGGTTGAAACATTACGTTGGCATTGCAGTGAGTTCAGTATCATCAGTTCCATTGGTTGCAGTGTTGTTGGTACATGCGAGGAAAGCAGTTTAAGCAGCGAAGTACAACTCGATCTGTTTCGGATATGCCAGGAGGCGCTTCACAATGTCATCTATCATTCTGGAGCAACTGAGGCTACAGTAACAATTACAGAAACGGATAAAGAAATAGCCTTCTGTGTAACAGACAACGGAAAAGGCTTTGTTCTGCAGGAACAGTTGCAAACACCTGGGTTACAGATCATGCACGAACGGGCCGCATCCATTAATGCTGAACTTTCGCTGGAGAGTCATCCGGGCAGCGGAACCGAAGTAAAAGTAACAATAGCGAAATAGATTGAGGGGTTAATGTTTGTATTGTGCCGACAAATCTTTAATGCGGATATTCCGGAAATCGATCGGCTGTCCTTCGCTTTGCAAAGCGATAAAACCGCTGCATAATAATTTTCCATCCTGTTTTATTTTCGGATCGAAACGGTTTACTACACCACCACCAATTTGTGGCTTCGAGTAATGCAAAACGGTGTCGCCATTTATTATATGTGTAATAAGCGAATCGCCCAATACTATTAACTCTGCACTTACCCATTGTTCACCATCGTATGTTTTTGAAGAAGAGTTAATGCAATGCGATGGCACAATGGTTCCTTTCTGTACCACTTCTGTACCGGGCGAACACATATTGCCGGTAGGTCGTGGTTTACCATCACTCAATCCTCCCAAAAATTGCATCTCTACAGAGATAGGCCAGTCTTGTTCCTTGGGCATGGTACGTGGATCCTGCGAATGAAACATAACGCCACTGTTGCGCAATGTATACGATGGCGCTGTTTTGTACCATTCGCCAACAAAACGGTATTCAAGTTTAAGATGATAATAAGAGTAAGGAGTATTGTAGTAAAGATGCCCAAACTGCTCATTGAAATTGCCATACTGATCGTACCGCACTTTGATCATGTTTTCTTCCACACGAAATGTGTTGCCAAAGTTTACACCCACATCGTGATGATGAATTTTAACGGTCCAGTCATTGATGTCTTTGCCATTAAAAAGCGAAACCCATTCGCTGGATTTATTGGATTGTTTGGCAGTATTACAACCGGATATGATTACTGATGTAATAAGAATTGAAAAAAATAAGTAGCGACGCATTCGTTGAAGTTAAGTTTCGAAGATAGTTGAAAGCAGGGAATTGAAGATAATCGAACGATTGCGCAGAAACGAAACGATCAGCCTTTTTTGTATGGCTTATCCTGGTAGCCCCAATGTTCATTTTTCGTTAGTTCTTTGCTATTGTAGCTGCCATGGCGAATGATGCTCCAGGCAAGTGCAAGAACAACAATTGGAGAAAGGAAAAACATCAGGTAAACCAAGTTGATCCATACCTGTAACTGAATCAGCAGAACGAAGATCAACAGGTAAACTGTTGCAAATAAGGCTGTATAGTATGGATGCTTCAGCATAACGGTTCGATAGTATAACAGCAAAAAAGCAGCCAGGTTTAACGAAGCATAGTCTTTTTCCTTACACTTATTTGTTTGAAAGGAGTGGAATTGTTTTTAACTTTCAACTACAAGCATTCAGCATGAAAACAAGTATGGTTCTGTTACTGGCGCTGACGGTTATATTGCAAAGTTGTGTAAAGCAAGCTGGTGTTGAAAATGATCAGCTGCTGGGTACTTGGTTGCGTACAGGTACTACCGGAACAGAGCCGGCCGCTAAGTTGATTTTTGCTAAAACAAATGGAGCTTATCGGTTAGATTTTAACTGCTCCGGTTCGCCCGGACCGGGTTATCCTGCAACAGCATCAACAGCCTATTTTCTTTCGAATGCTGTTTTTTCATTTGATAATTATGTAACACCAGCAAGAGGTATGTTCACTGCCGATAGTTTTAAGTGGATTAAACAGGGAGAAGAATTCGAAATTAAATTGCGGCACCTGTTACTTTATATGTCGGCCGATTACAGTGTGCGGTACAGGAAAGTAAGCAGATAAATGGCGTTGCTGTTTATTTTCCAAACGTAGATTTTTTCCATGCGCTCATCATGCGAAAGCCTCTGTCTTCATCAATAAACATCATGTTCATGGTAAATTCTTTATTGCCAAACGGACGGCTGTACATGATAATCTTCAGCACGATGTTATTTGCCATGGTAATTTTTATTCTGAACTTTTGAAACAGCAAGCCATCAATTTGTTCTTCAGCAGTAGCTGTGTCAATAGCGGCAGTGGGCATTTGTTCTTTAAACGTAGTGTATAATACTTCGTTTGCACTGCGGAAGTAAGCAGGATAATCAGGATCTGCAACCGAATCGTAAGGTTGATGATTGGCTTCGAAATAATTCATCTCATCATACTTCACTACAAAAATGGTTGTAGCAGTATTTTCAATTTTTTCTCCAACAGTTTTTTCTAATGCAGCTGCACCTTTTTCTTCCAGTTTATTCCATTCTTCATTTGAAACGGCAGTGGTTCCTTCGGGAATAGTGATCCTCCATTTCAATGGTTTAAATACATACTCTTTTCCCGGCTGCACCTGTGCATATGATGCAACGTGCAGCAGTAATACCCAAACAAACAAATAGAGGTGCTTCAGCATTTTTGTAGAGCAGTACCTGTGTTGGTAAAAGCCAACACAGGTACTTGTTGTTTTATTTTTTAAAGCTGTTGCTTACAACTAATTCTTTGCTGCCTGCTGCGTAGGTATAAAATCCTTCGCCGCTTTTTGCACCAAGCTTGCCGGCAGTTACCATGTTTGCCAGTAACGGACAAGGTGCATACTTCGGATTACCAAAGCCATCCTGCAGTACACGTAAAATAGCTAAGCAAACATCAAGCCCGATAAAATCCGCTAACTGCAAAGGCCCCATCGGGTGCGCCATTCCTAATTTCATCACGGTGTCAATTTCTTCAACACCTGCAACGCCTTCGTATAAACTGTAAATGGCTTCATTAATCATGGGCATTAAAATACGGTTGGCAATAAAACCCGGATAATCGTTTACCACACAGGGAACTTTACCTAATTGCTTACTCAATTCAACAATGGTATCCGTTACTTCTTTTTTTGTGGCATAACCATTTATGATTTCAACCAGCTTCATCACCGGTACCGGATTCATAAAATGCATACCAATCACCATCTGTGGTCTTTTGGTAACAGCTGCAATTTTTGTAATAGAAATAGAAGAAGTATTGGTTGCAAGTATACAGCCGGCAGGAGCTGCTTTATCAATTTCTTCAAAAATATCTAGCTTCAATTCTATGTTTTCTGTTGCTGCTTCAACTACCAATTCGGCATTGCCAACACCTTCGAGCAAGTCGTGTGTGGTGCTGATGTTTTTTAACGTGGTTTGTTTCTGTTCTTCTGTTAATAGACCTTTAGCTATTTGGCGGTCGAGGTTTTTGGTAATTGTTTCTTTGGCTTTCAGTAACTGGCCGGGGTTTACATCAATCAATTTTACACTAAATCCGTTTTGGGCAAATACATGTGCAATGCCATTACCCATGGTGCCTGCACCTACTACAGCAATCTGTTTCATAATCTATGCTTTTTTATTAGTCGCAAGATAAGGAAAGAGCGTTGTTGAAATGTATGACAGGAATTAGAAACAGGTATGACCAAACTGTTTGGGTTTGGTTGCAATGGCGTTGAAATGAGCTGAGAAAATCCGAGGAACTGATTTAGTAAATCCTTACACCAACGCATAGCAAAAACAATCATCGGGTGATTATTCTTTGTGCATCTTTATGTCGTCATGTGTTTGTAGGAAAATTACTTTTTGCTCTTAAAGTCTCCCCGTTTCCAGGCCTGTATAAATTCGTTCCAGGCAACAGGGTTGAAGATATTTTGCGGACGGAACTGCCCGTTGTAGTATTGCGACTGGGTATATTGCCGCTGTACATAGCGGGAGTTTTCACCACCATCTTTCGGCAGCGATTGCATCAGTATTCTCGATTGTGCGGTTCGGGTATTTTGTCGGGCAATTTCAATTTTATCGGCCGGTACGTCGGCTGTAACAAACTCCCGTTCAAACTGCTCTCGCCTTGGCCGTGCCTTAATAATGGTGGCCGGCAAATAAACGGTATCTACTACCATCAGCTGAATAATGCTGAAGGAATTACCTTCAATATTGACAGGAATTGAAACTTCTTTCGGCTTAAAACCAACATAGGTGAAGTCAATAATATCGCCTTTCATTACTACGATACTGAATACACCCTGATCGTTGGTATAGGTACCACGGTTCTGGTTACGCACTTTTACTGTAACAGCGGGGAGTCCACGAAGGCTGTCGGCCGTCATTACCACACCATATAACTGAACGATTGAATCTTTAAACGATTCAAATTGTGCTTTAACAGCAATGGGCGCAAGCAATCCCGCAAGGAAAGTAAGGAGTAGAAATTTCTTCATCTGCTTCAAAAATAAGCTGAAAACATGATTTGCCTCATCAATTGAAAGCGTTCAATGGTTAATTTTGCGCTTCGATCCACTTTTTTAACAAATACTACTACACATGACAAAGGAACAAGTGCTGCAGGCATTGAGTAATGTACAGGAACCCGACCTTGGTAAAGACCTCGTAACCCTCAATATGATCCAGGACCTGGAGATCAATGGCAACGATGTACGTTTCACCATTGTACTTACCACGCCTGCCTGTCCGATGAAAGATATGATGGGCAATGCCAGCCGCAATGCCATTCATTTACTGGTTAACAAGGAGGCAAACGTAACGGTCAACTTTACATCCAATACAAGCAGCAACCGGAAGGATACCAGATCGGTATTGCCTAATGTGAAGAACATTATTGCGGTGGTAAGTGGAAAAGGCGGGGTTGGCAAGAGTACGGTTAGTGCAAACCTTGCATTGGCGTTGGCCCAAAGCGGAGCAAAAGTGGGCTTGATGGATGCTGATATTTACGGACCAAGTGTACCAATGATGTTTGGAGTACGGGGCGAACGTCCGAAAATGACGGAAGTAAACGGCAAAGCCATGATTGTGCCAATGGAAAAGTATGGCATTAAATTCATGAGCATTGGCTTATTGGTGAACGAAAAAGATGCCATTGTTTGGCGTGGACCAATGGCCAGCAGCGCCATCCGCCAGTTTGTTACTGATGTGTTATGGGAAGAATTGGATTACCTCGTTATTGACATGCCTCCGGGTACCGGCGATATTCACTTAACATTGGTACAAACAGTACCTGTAACAGGTGCTATTGTTGTAACCACGCCGCAGGATATTGCTTTGGCTGATGCAAAAAAAGCCGTTGCAATGTTTGGCCAGGCTCAGATTAAAGTACCTATCATCGGTCTGGTTGAAAACATGGCTTATTTTACACCGGCCGAATTGCCGAATAACAAATACTACATTTTTGGAAAAGATGGCGGTAAGCGCTTAGCCGAAGAATTTGATATGAACTTCCTCGGACAAATTCCGATTGTACAAAGCATTCGTGAAGGTGGCGATAATGGTATGCCGGTAATGGCCGGCGATGAAGCCATCACCAAAAAAGCATTTGAAGATTTTACAGCAGCAGCCGTACGCAGCATTTCCATGCGGAATGCAGAAATTCCTGCAACGCAGTTGCTCGAAATTGTTTCGTAAGCAAACAGCATATTGATGAAGTGGCGGGCCTTTGGCCCGCCATTTTCATTTTTGGCATGATAATTTAACAGCGTATAACGGTTCTGTATTTTTCATTTTAAAACACATACTATGGAACTGATTGTAACACTCTTAATTGGAGCTGTTGCCGGTTGGCTCGGCAGCCAGTTGTTTAAAGGCAGGGGACTAGGTTTATTAGGCAATATTGTAGTGGGTATACTTGGCAGCATCGTTGGTTATTGGTTATTAGGTAAAATGGGCATTAGTTTAGGGGGCGGCTGGCTCGGAGCTATTTTAACCGGTGCATTGGGTGCAATTATTATTCTTTCAGTACTAAACGTTTTATTTAAAAGCAGTAATTAACAAGGCCGGCATTTATCTTGGTCAGGCGGAGTTTGATCCGCCTTTTTTTATGCTTTCTCTTTCTGTAAAACATGTTTTTGCAGAACCTTACCTTTGAAACATGTATAACCTTGCACAGTTCAAAGAGCAGGACCAACAGTTGGTGGTTCACTTTATGAAAGAACATCCGTTTGCGATGTTAATTGGTAACAGCAACGGCCGTGCAGTTGCTACACAGGTTCCGTTAATGATTGAAGAGCGGGAAGGTAAATTGTTTTTACTCGGGCATCTTACACGCAAACAGGATCATCAATTGGTGTTTGAAGAAAATGCAGAAGCGCTGGTGATCTTTACTGGTGCCCATGCGTATGTGAGCGCAACCTGGTACGAAAATCCGCAGAATGTAAGTACCTGGAACTACAGCAGTGTGCATGTACGTGGCAAGCTTGTGTTTCTGGATGATGAACGATTGGCAGATGCTTTGCAAAAACTCTCCTTACAATACGAAAAAAACAATACGCAATCATCTACTGTTTATAATAATTTGCCGGCTGAGTATACTGCAAAAATGCTGAAAGCGATTGTTGGGTTTGAAATAGAAGTTGCATCGATGGATCATGTGTTTAAGCTGAGCCAGAACAGGGATGCAAAAAGCTATGATAACATCGTTGCCCATTTAAAAGAAGAAGGAAGCGAAGCGGCAGCAGTAGCAAAAGCAATGGAAGAACGAAAAGATAAAGTGTTTGGAAAATGAGAATAGTTGCTTTCGCTTTTTTGTTGATCATTTCCTGTCGGTCAAATAGACCCACAGGAACAATTTGGTTGAACCCGTTAGATTATGCTTACGACACATTAACTATGCGAAAAACTTTCGATAAACAAGGTCATCGTGGCTGCAGAGGATTGATGCCGGAGAATACCATTCCTGCCATGCTGCATGCAATGGATTTAAACGTTACAACGCTTGAGTTAGATGCAGTCATTACAAAAGATAAACAGGTGGTGTTATCGCATGAGCCGTTCTTTAATCATGAAATTGCGACAAAGCCCGATGGATCTTTCGTACCAGAAACAGAAGAAAAGCAGTTGAATATTTTTCAAATGACTTATGAAGAAACCAAACGATTTGATGTTGGATGGAAACCACATCCTCGTTTTCCGCAGCAGAAAAAAATAGCTGCTCATAAACCTTTATTGAGCGAATTGTTTGATAGTGTTTCGGTTTATCTGCAGTTGCACAATCGAGAGCAACCATATTTCAACATCGAAACAAAATGTTTACCTGCAACTGATGGCATCTTTCATCCCAAGCCCGAAGAATTTGTGGAGTTGTTGATGGCAGTGATCAAAGAAAAGAAAATGGAGCAGTGGGTCATTATTCAGTCGTTCGATTTTCGAACACTGCAATACCTGCATCTGCACTATCCAACGATTAAAACGGCGATGTTAATTGAAGATGATGATCAACGTGGAATTGAAAAGCAAGTTGAAGCATTGGGCTTTGTACCAACCATTTACAGTCCGCATTATTCGCTGGTGAATGCAGCATTGATCAGCTATTGCCATCAGCGAAACATCAAAATCATTCCCTGGACGGTGAATACAAAAGAAGAGATTGAACAATTAAAACAACTGGGTGTTGATGGTATCATCAGCGATTATCCGAATTTATTTTAAAAGGGCCGGAACGCCAGAGCGGTCTCAACCATAAGAACAGAATATGAATTTTCAACCAACGCTTGCATTTGCACAACAACTCGATGAGCAGGATACTTTAAAAAACTTCCGCAACGAGTTCATTATACCAACAGATAACGGAAAGCAGCAATACTATTTTCTCGGCAACTCCTTAGGTCTGCAACCCAAACGCACAAAAGATAAATTACAAACGATTCTGGACGATTGGGCGAAGCAGGGAGTAGAATCATTCTTCCATGCTGAGCAACCGTGGATGGATTACCACGATCGTTTAACCGGTCCGTTAAGTAAGATCGTTGGTTGTTTGCCACACGAAGTAACGGTGATGAATAACCTCAGCGTTAACCTGCATTTGATGCTGGTGAGCTTTTATCGTCCGCAAGGGAAGCGTTACAAAATACTTTGCGAGGCGAAAGCATTTCCCAGCGATCAGTACATGATGGAAACGCATGTAAAACATCATGGCTACGATCCGGCAGATGCTGTTATTGAAGTAAAGCCAAGAGCAGGTGAACAGACCATCCGCAATGAAGATCTGTTGCAAATAATAGTCCAGCATCGTGAAGAGCTGGCATTGGTTTTATTCGGAGGCATCAACTATTACAGTGGCCAGGTATTCGATATGCAAACCATTACACAGCTGGCGCAACAGGCAGGTGCAAAAGTTGGATTCGATCTGGCACATGCAGCCGGAAATATTGAACTGAAATTGCACGACTGGCATATTGATTTCGCCTGCTGGTGCAATTACAAATATCTCAATGGAGGTCCGGGTGCTATTGCAGCTGCCTATGTGCACGAAAAATATCACAGCGATCCTGCAATGCAACGCTTTGCCGGTTGGTGGGGTTACGAAAAAGCCACACGCTTTCAAATGGAGAAAGGATTCAAGCCCATTCAAACAGCTGAGGGCTGGCAGTTGGGTACGCCGCCTTTGTTGTTATATGCTTCTTTGCTTGCATCACTTGAAGTAGTGGAAGAGGCTGGCTGGCACAACATCAATACAAAACGCAAGCAGTTAACAGCTTATTTATGGAATGTGCTCGACGATGTAAATGCATCGCAAAAACAACCAATTATTGAATTTATTACTCCACGGAATGAACAGGAACACGGCTGCCAGGTAAGTATGAACATGTTGCAACGGGGTAAAGAAATTTATACGGCATTAATGGCGCAGGGTTTCTTTGTTGATTGGCGGGAACCTACTGTAATACGGTTAGCACCCGTTCCGTTGTACAATACATTTGAAGAAGTGTGGATTTTTGGTGAGGCGTTGAAGAAAATTGTAAGTCAGTAAGAAAGTCGGAAAGTCAGTAAGACCGAAAGTCTGAAAGAGAGAAGCCGACGATCATTCTGCTGATTAATATTCTGGTTGATTCTTCCGGACTTTCCGACTACAGACTTCTTAGTTTATTTTATCTTCGCCGCATGACAAGGCAGCAACTCGTAGAACAGATTCGTCAAAAGCAATCGTATTTGTGTGTGGGATTAGATACAGATCTTACCAAAATTCCCCAACACCTGCAATCGCACCCCGATGCCATCTTTGAATTTAATAAAGCCATTATTGATGCTACGTTGCCGCATTGCGTAAGCTATAAAATTAATACGGCCTTTTACGAAGCAATGGGTGTAAAAGGATGGGAAGCCATGGAGCGAACGGTCAATTATATTCCCGATACCCATTTTAAAATTGCCGATGCCAAGCGTGGCGATATCGGTAACACCTCCACACAATATGCCCGTGCATTTTTCGAAGCCATGAATTTTGATGCAGTTACTGTTGCACCATATATGGGTGAAGACAGTGTGCGTCCGTTTTTGGAATATGAAGGTAAATGGGCGATTGTACTTGGTTTAACATCGAACAAAGGTGCCAACGATTTTGAATTGAAGCAGCTGGTGAGTGATAATGGCGAAGCGCACCTTCGTGCAGAGTTTTTGTATGAGCGTGTGTTGCGTTCTGTAGCAAAATGGGGTACACCTGAAAATTTAATGTTTGTGGTAGGTGCAACACAGCCCGAAGAGTTTATCAATATCCGCAGTATTATTCCCGATCATTTTCTGCTGGTGCCGGGCGTTGGTGCACAAGGCGGCAGCTTAAAAGACATTTCTGAAAAAGCAATGAACAGCGATTGTGGTTTGTTGGTAAATGCAAGCCGTGCAGTGATCTACGCATCCGGTAAAGAAGATTTTGCAACCGAAGCAAAAGCCATTGCAGAACAATACCAGTTTGAGATGAAGAGTTATCTCGGCTGATTTAAATCTTGTTAAAATAGCCTTCATTTTTGTTTGTTGATTTGTTCATACGATCTCCCTTGTTATCTTGTTTGCAAATACAACATATGAAATACATACTGCCGCTTCTGTTTTTATTCGCCTGTCAATCAGGATTCACACAAACAGCCGAAACGATTTTAAAAGATGCTGCTGCAAAAGCAAAAGCAGAGAATAAAAAAGTGATTGTACTTTTTCATGCAAGCTGGTGTGGCTGGTGTAAAAACATGGATATTTCAATGAATGATCCGGTTTGTAAAAAATACTTCGATGATAATTTTATAACGGTACATCTTACCGTAGATGAGTCTGCAGATAAAAAAAATCTTGAAACACCGGGTGCAGATGCTGTTAAGAAAAAATACAAAGGTGAAACAGCCGGTCTTCCTTTCTGGCTTATACTCGATGCCGATCAAAAATTACTTGCAGACAGTTATATGCGAAAGCCCGGAGTATCAAAAGATGAAGCCGGTGAGAATATCGGTTGCCCTGCCAGCGACGATGAAGTTGCGGCATTTATTACAATACTTCAGCAAACAACAAAATTAAAGGCAGAGGAATTAGCTGTTATTGCAGAGCGCTTCAGGAAAAATAAATCCTGATTACTTAATTATTTTCAGCATCTGCTCGGCTACGAGTTTAGCCCATCGTGCATAATCTTTAGCCGAAGGATGCAAGCCATCTTCTGCAACCAATGTTTTATCTGTTGCAGCTTCTCTTGTGAGCGGCGTAATGTTGATGTAGTGTACATTGTATTTCTTCGCTATCTTTTCGTTGATGTCATTAAATGCGTCAATCTCTTTTGCAATTTTCTTGCGGTCTCTGTCTTTTGCAAAGGGTGTTACGCCCCAATCAGGAATACTTAATACAATTACATGATTGGCTTTATCGCCTGCATAACCGATTGCCTGCTGCAATAATTCTTCAAACTGTTGTGCATATTCTTTTTCACTTCTGCCACGGTATTGATTGTTTACGCCAATCAGCAGTGTAACAAAATCAAAAGGCACAGCCAATCTTGTGCGGCTCAGTTGTTCCTGCAGTTCATCGGTTGTCCAACCTGTTTTAGCAACAATACCGGGTTCGTTAATGGCAATCTTTTCTTTACGTAAAAGTTCCACTACCTGATGCGGAAAGTTTTTGTTTTCCGGTACACTTTCGCCGATAGTATAGGAGTCGCCCAAGGCAAGGTAGCTGAACGTTTTGGTTTGGGTAAATGCTGTGCTCATTGTGAATAGGCAAATAAAAAGCGAAAGATAATTTTTCATTGTACTTAATTTTCAGGAATACCTGTTTTAAAACTGCCGCTGCCCATCGTCCACCAGGAACGAATATCGTATGTAAGTCTTCCTGCAATTACCGCAGGATCTGTTTTCACTAACAATTCAATTTCTTCTTTTGTTTTGCAACCAGGTGCTGATGCATCAAAAATAAACAGGCCCACCCAATCGCCACCATCACCAAACGGTCCGGCTACTTTTAATTTCCCTTCCTTGTGCAGGCGAGCCATGTTGGCCATGTGTCCTTCCTGAATTTTAGCAGCAGTAGCCGAGTCCTGCGAGCGGTTAGGGCCTTTCAGCAACATCACAAACCAATAGGGTTGAATTTTTTCTTTTGCTTTTTCAGTTGTTTGTTGAGCCCAACCGGAAAGTGACAAAAGAAGCAGGCAACAAAAGAGTAATTGTTTCATAACTGAAGTTTAACAGGCTGAAAAAGTACAACTTTTTCCCATCTGTGTGCCGGTCCATACGTACATTTGTTAACCTTAAACGAATGATGTTGCTATGTCAGTAAAACAAGACCTCTTCCAGAGCCCCGATTATTTTTTAGTAGATGAGTTGTTGAGCGATGAACATAAAATGATTCGTGATGCTGTACGCAGCTACGTAAAAAAAGAAATTTCGCCCATTATTGAAGACTATGCTCAGCGTGCAGAGTTCCCTGTGCAGATTGTAAAGCAAATGGGTGATCTGGGTTGTTTTGGTCCTACTGTTCCTGCAGCCTACGGCGGTGGTGGTTTGGATTATATCAGCTATGGATTAATGATGCAGGAACTGGAACGTGGTGATAGTGGTGTACGTTCAACGGCAAGTGTGCAGGGCAGTTTGGTGATGTACCCGATTTATGCGTATGGTAACGAAGAGCAACGTAAAAAATATTTGCCCAAGCTGGCAAGTGGCGAATGGCTGGGCTGTTTTGGATTAACAGAACCCAATCATGGAAGTGATCCCGGCAGTATGCTCACGAATATTAAAGACGCAGGTGATCATGTTCTTCTCAACGGTGCAAAAATGTGGATCAGTAATGCGCCATTTTCGCAAGTGGCAGTTGTATGGGCAAAAGATGAAGAAGGTATTGTACGTGGTGTAATTGTTGAACGTGGTATGGAAGGATTTTCTACACCAACAACACATGGCAAATGGAGTTTACGTGCCAGTGCAACCGGAGAGTTGGTATTTGATAATGTAAAAGTGCCGAAAGAAAATATTTTACCAAATGTAAAAGGATTGAAAGGTCCTTTGGGCTGTTTAACCAAAGCACGTTACGGTATTGCATGGGGTGTGTTAGGTGCTGCTATGGATTGTTACGATACAGCTTTGCGTTACAGCAAACAACGTATTCAGTTCGATAGACCAATTGCAGGTTTTCAGCTGCAACAGAAAAAACTGGCCGAAATGATTACCGAAATCACCAAAGCACAATTGCTTAACTGGCGTTTAGGTGTGTTGATGAGTGAAGGAAGAGCAACACCACAACAGGTAAGTATGGCCAAACGTAACAGCTGCGAAATTGCAACGAATATTTGCAGAGATGCACGACAGATGCTGGGCGGTATGGGTATTACTGGTGAGTATTCTATTATGCGCCACATGATGAACTTGGAAAGTGTAATTACATACGAAGGCACACACGACATTCACTTGTTGATTACAGGTATGGATGTAACAGGCCTCAATGCATTCAAATAAGTTTATTTCTTTTTTATAACGAAAGGACATCGGTTGCGATGTCCTTTTTTTATGTCTTTATTTTTTTCTATTTCATTGGTAGACAGATGCGAATAAACTTTTGCTGATGCAACCATTTTTTGTGGCATCCATCTTGCATATTGTTTGCCGGAAATATATTTTCCGCCGTATCCGCATGTAAACTTACTGTACGTCATCCTGATTTCTAATATTTAAAACCAATCTGTATGGTAACAGTTATTATACCGGTGTTAAACGAAGCCGAAACAATTGACAGCGTTATTAAGTTTGCGTTTGCCAATAAGCATGTTACAGAAGTAATTGTAGTAGATGACAAGTCGTTTGATGATACAGTGCCAATTGCAACGGCTGCAGGTGCAAAAGTAATTACCAGTACAAAGTTGGGTAAAGGCGCATCTATGAAAGACGGAATGCTTTGTGCAAGTAATGATATTCTTGTTTTTTTAGATGGCGATATCAATCCTTATCCTGAACGTACTATCTGTAATTTAATTGATCCCATCATTAACGATACACATGATTTTGTAAAAGCAACGTTTGAGCGAAATGCCGGGCGTGTAACTGAGCTTGTTGCAAAACCATTGCTCAATATTTTATTTCCCGATTTATCTGATTTTGAGCAACCGCTCAGCGGAATGATTGCAGGGCGAAAACAGTTTTTTCAGCAAATAGATTTTTATGATGATTATGGTGTTGATATCGGCATTCTCATTGATATGCATTTGCAGAATGCCCGCATTACAGAAGTAAACATCGGCTACCTCGATAATAAAAGTAAACCGTGGCAGGCATTAGGTAAAATGAGCAAAGAAGTATCGAGAGCCATTATTCAAAAAGCTATGCAGCAAAATCAGCCTAAAGCTAACCTCGAAGAATTGCAATCGTTTACTGAAATAAGAGACCAGATGGATTTTGCGATCCGTGAGAGTTTATTAGGGCTTGATAAGATTGCCATTTTTGATATGGATGATACCATTCTGCGTGGGAGGTTTATTGATACCTGCGCTAAACAATATGGTTTTGAAAAACAGTTGTTGAATATCCGTGCAAGTGAAACCGACCCAACCAGTATGACGAAAAATATTGCCAGGTTGTTAAAAGGGCTTGATCTTTCGCAGATACTTGCAGTGGTGGATAGTATTGCGTTGGTGGATGATGTAAAGGAAGTTGTAATGAAATTAAAACAACGTGGATACGTAGTAGGCATCATCAGCGATAGTTACGATGTGGTCACCAATCATGTGAAAACAAAAATCGGTGCCGATTTTTCGCTGGCCAATGAACTGGAATTTTCAAAGAGTGTTGCAACCGGCGAAGTTAAATTGCCTTCGTTCTTTTTTAATACACAGGAATCGCTCTGTAAACACACCATTTGTAAAACCAATGCAGTGCAACATATACTCAAGCATTATAAAATTGATATCAATAATGCGATAGCAGTGGGCGATAGTGCAAACGATCTGTGCATGATAAAACATGTTGGTGTGGGGGTGTCGTTCTGCTCAACCAATGAGTTATTGAATTATCTTGCCGACCGGCAAATAACAGTTCCTGCATTTGGAGAAATACTGGAGTTTGCCTGATGATTATGTCTCTCAGGTCGATTATCCGCAATACAAACCGATACAGAGCTGCACGCATCAGTGAACGTAATTTCCTTTTAATTGCGAGTGTTATTGTGGGCGTAGCCATGGGGCTTGTTGCAGTGGCATTAAAACGAACCGTGCATGCGCTGCAACATTGGTTGAAGGATTTATTTAACGGGCACGACTGGCAATACCTGTTTTATCTGCTGCCGTTAATTGGTATACTGCTCACTGTTTTTTATATACAGAAAATCAGGAGAGGAAAAATAGGGAAGGGTATCAGTGCTATTATTCAATCGATTTCTAAACGGCACGGCAATATTCCGCCCGATGATATGTACAGCCACATGGTGAGCAGTGCAGTTACAGTAGGGTTTGGCGGTTCGGTTGGTTTAGAAGCGCCGATTGTGATTACAGGTTCTGCGGTGGGTTCAAATATTGCACGTGTTTTTCTGTTAAGTCATAAAGAACGGATTTTATTATTGGCATGCGGTGCTGCAGCGGGAATTGCTGCCGTATTTAATACGCCTGTTGCCGGTGTTTTATTCGCAATGGAAGTATTGCTTGCCGAGTTTTCGATACCCACTTTTATTCCCATTCTTATTGCCTCTGCAAGTGGCGCAGTTATTTCCAGGCTGTTGTATAACGAGCATTTATTTTACCTGTTAACAAAAGACTGGCGTATTGATGCAATTCCATTTTATCTGTTGCTTGGTGGTTTGTGCGGTTTAGTATCGGTGTATTTTATGCGTGTATATTTCTGGACAGAAAAGAAATTCTTATCAGTTCGTAAAGTGTTGCCAAAAGCAATTGGCGGAGGTTTATTGTTGGGGCTGCTCATTTTTTGTTTCCCTGTGTTGTATGGCGAAGGTTATTCAACCATAGCAGCATTATTTCAAGGCAATACAAATGTGCTTACCCAAAATGCATTTTATGGCGAGTGGATAAGAAATCCATATGTATTGCTGTTTATTATTGCAGGTATTGTACTGTTTAAAGTAATTGCATCGGCACTAACAATACATGCAGGCGGCAACGGTGGTGTATTTGCACCTACGTTGTTTACAGGCGCCATAACGGGTTTTGGCTTTGCTTATTTTTTTAATACAACCGGCTGGAAGGAATTGCTGACAGTGAATTTTGTTGCGGCCGGTATGGCCGGTATTTTAAGTGGTGTTGTACACGCTCCTTTAACTGCAATCTTTTTAATTGCAGAAGTAACAGGCGGGTATACATTGTTTGTTCCGTTAATGATTGTTGCTGCAGTAAGTTATTTCATCAGCAGAGCATTTGAGCCGTATTCCATTTATACCGAGAAGCTGGCACAAAAAGGATTTAAAGTTGATGATCGAGAACAGGTGTTGCTGAATAATATAAAACCCGAGTCGATCATTGACCGGAAATACATTGCATTAAAACACGACGATCGTTTCCGTAAACTAAGTAATGCATTTCTCATTACCGATCAAACCGTTTTTCCGGTGTTGAATGATGAACAGAAACTGGCAGGGTTAGTTTACATTGATGATGTGAAATCGGTGTTGCTGCGTGAAGATTTATTTGATACAACATCAGTAGCAGATGTATGGGTGAAGCCGCAGTACAGTATTTCAGTGAAAGATGATATCGCAAAAATTATGCGCCTCTTCGATATATCGGGCTTATGGCATCTGCCGGTTGTAAATACCGATGGTACGTTTGTTGGTTTTGCCGATAAACGTATTTTGCTGGGCCTGTTACGGGAAACGCTGAACACGCATCATTTATCTGCAGAGTTATAAAAACAATTGCAGTTGTTCCTCAGTAAAATCTTTTAGCGATTGTAATTTCAAATCAGCTGCATTCCATTTCTGATGATGATAATCCGCTGCTGCAGGAATAATGATGCATTTCATACGGGCCGCTTTGGCAGCAATCATGCCGTTAAATGAATCTTCAAACGCAATACATTCCATGCCTTTGACACCTAAAGCAGTTGCACAGTTGAGGTATACTTCGGGGTGAGGTTTTCCAAACGGAAGTTTTTCAGCAGACGTAGTGGCATCAAAACTGTTTTCAAGTTGCAGTTTTTTCAGCACAACTTCAACCAACGAAAGCGGAGAAGAAGTAGCCAGTCCAACTTTTAACGAATGCGATTTTATAAACGGAATAATACTGTCTGCACCGGGGAAGGCCATGCCGTTTGCATCAATTTTTGAAATTGCTTTTTGTATAATGGTTTCAACAGCCTGCGGTTCATGCTCTGTGGGTAAACCAAAATAATGAAACCAATGCTGTATCCATTCTTCAGTTCGTAATCCGGTGGAAGTATGGTATTGTTCTGCTGTAAGGTTTATGCCGAACTCGCTTAATGTTTCGCTGCCTGCTTCCTGCCATAAAGGTTCACTGTCAATAAGTAAACCATCCATATCAAAGATGACTGCCTTTGTTTTCATGCCGCAAAAGTAGGGGCAATTTAACGTTGTAGTAATATGTCGACAACGGAAAATTAATGTTTGCCAATATTACCAAATTGTTATCTTGCACCACCCCTAAAAGGGTTGTCAATCAACTTTAACCATGTCAACTTTCTTAAATCGAATCAAGAATTTCGACTTGTTACGCCGTATTATTTACGGAGTTGTAGGTGCAGCTACATATCCGGGTATTGCGCTGATTAACAAGCTGCAGGTAAACGGGGCCGAACGATTAAAAGATCTTCCCAAACGAAATGTGTTGTTTGTAAGTAATCATCAAACCTATTTTGCTGATGTAATTACGTTTCTGCATATTTTCTTTGCAGCCAAATGGGGAAAGTACAAAGGTTTGGGCATCCCTTATTATTTGCTGAACCCGATTACAAAAATATATTACGTAGCTGCTGCAGAAACCATGAAGGATACATGGCTTACCCGTTTGTTTGCAAGAGCGGGTGCGCTAACGGTGAAGCGTACATGGCGTGCAGAAGGTAAAGAAGTGCAACGTGGTCTCGACCCCGGTGATACACGCAAAATTGCACGTGCACTTGATACCAGCTGGGTAATTACATTTCCGCAGGGAACCACCAAGCCCTTTGCACCCGGCCGTAAGGGAACTGCATACATCATTAAACAAAACCAACCCATTGTTGTACCCATTGTAATCAATGGATTCTGGCGTGCATTTAATAAAAAGGGTTTGAAGTTTAAGAAACGTGGCAGTATACTTTCTGTTACAATTAAAGAACCTTTACAGATTGATTATAATGCACCTGTTGATGAAATACTTGATCAGGTGATGGATTCCATTGAACAAAGTAAAAAGTATATGCTCAAGGGAAAGCATCATTTAATGAGCATCATTGATAAATGAAACCCGTCTTAAAAAAATTGAAAGGATGAATCTTGATTCATCCTTTTTTTATGCATGTAGGTCTGCCGTATTGCTGTTAACAGCATGTAATTGCAATACTTGTTTTATTTACTAACTTTAAAACTGCCAAAACCCACTGCATGTATCATACCACCAGAAAAAAAGTTCATATTCTTTTGCATCCCGAGTTGGGTGAAACCAAATGGGATAAGATTATTAACGGCTTTATTATTTTCCTCATTATAGCCAACGTAGTTGTAGTAATACTCGAAACTGTACAACCTCTGCACGATAAGTATCTTACATTCTTCCAGTACTTCGATCTGATTTCTGTACTCATTTTTTCTATTGAGTATATTTTGAGGGTTTGGAGTTGTACACATGAGCATCGTTATAAACATCCTGTATACGGAAGAATAAAATATATTTTTTCAGTTGATGGTATCATTGATCTGATGGCAATACTTCCATTTTATGTGCATGTAATTGTTGGACTCGATTTACGCATTCTGCGAATACTAAGGTTGCTGCGTTTCTTACGCTTGTTCAGGCTTACAGCATATATGAAGTCGGCACAAATGATCAAAAATGTTTTTGTGAAACGTGCCAACGAATTGAAATTAAGTGTTGTGCTTATTCTGTTTCTGGTAATCATTGCTTCAAGCATCATGTATTTTACAGAGCATCTTGCGCAACCTAAAGTTTTCACCAGTATACCTGCAACATTATGGTGGGCTTTTGTTACATTAACATCTGTAGGTTATGGCGATATGGTACCAATAACTACTTTAGGTAGAATTATGACAGCACTCATTATGCTTTGCGGTGTGGCCATTTTTGCTTTGCCGGCAGGTATTATTACGGCTGGTTTTTTAGAAGAGATGCAAAAGATGAAAAATAAAAAAGCAATCAAGTGCCCTAACTGCGGACATTCGTTTCATCACGAACATGCAGAATAAAGCCTGCAAACTCTTACGGTTTGTTTACATTCCAATCTTTCACCTTATCATTTGTCATGTTTTTTCGATTCATTTTTATCTTATTCATTTTTGCATGGCAAGGTAATCTGTCTGCTCAGTCGTTTTACATCAGAGGTGTTATAGTTGATGGTGAAACTCAACAACCGCTTGCCAATGCCAGTGTGTTTATCAATAATTCTACCAGCGGAACCATCAGTAATACAGCCGGGGAATTTCAATTGGGTCCGTTTACACCGGGCGAGTATGAAGTGGTTGCCTCTTTTGTTGGTTACAACAACCTGTTATACGTAGCCAATCTTCGTACGGCATCTTTGAAAATTACTTTTCAATTGGGCAAAAAAGCACAACAAATGCGGGAGCTGCTGATTTTGCCAAGCGAAACACGCATGCGTTATCTCGAAATTTTTAAACGGAATCTCTTAGGCGAGTCAACTGCCGGGCAGCGTGCGAAAATTAAGAACCTGAAAGAGGTACAGTTTGCAGCAGGCAGTAATAAAAATGAAGTAATTGCTTATTGCGATACGACACTGGTAGTAGATAACCCGGAGTTAGGTTATGTGATTAATTTCGATCTGGTTGATTTTTATTTTAACAGCAGTACCGGTGAATCGAGATTTTACGGCTACACCCGTTTTGAAGATAAAGATACAGATGGTGCAACAAAGCGCAGATGGGCGAAACGGCGTAAACAAACTTATGAAGGAAGTTCGATGCATTTTTTCAGAAGTATTGTAAACCGAAATTTAAAACAGGATGGCTTCAGTATGCAAAATGTATACAGAAAGGAGATGAAACGGGAGCCCGGTGTAACAATTACAATCAACACTGCAGGAATGAACAGTATGGATATTGCTGTGCCTGTTACAGAAGACAGCATACTGCACCTTTACAGCGACTCCGGCTATCGTATCTACGAATTGAAAATTGCTGACTGGTTACGGGTTTTATACAACAGGAATACCGCACTTAAAAAAGATATTACCAGAAACCGAATCATAACCGGGCAAATGGTTGATGTAACGGTGGCGGGTATACGTCCATTAAAACCACGTACACCCGTGCTTATCGATGATCGTGGGCGCACATTAACCCCCATGTCGTTTTACTACGATGGTTTGTGGGCTTACGAACGGCTGGCGAATATGCTGCCCGAAGATTATAAACCTGATTAAATAAATTATTCTGCTGTAAACAAGGCTTTCAACTCTGCAGCATCATTCGGCTTCATTTTGCCGCCAAGAATTAAACGCAGCTGACGGCGGCGCAATGCACCATCAAACAGTTTTATTTCTTCTTCTGATTCAGGAATTAATTGTGGTACAGGTTTAGGCTTACGGTTTGGATCGAGTGCTACAAACGTATAATAGGCTTCGTTGCTTTTATAGCGGTATTGCTGAACAGTATCTTCGCCCCACACTTTCATGTGTACTTCCATGGAGCTGTTAAAGGCTCTGGTAACTTTTGCTTCAATATGCACCACATTGCCCAGCTTAATGGGATTTTCAAACGAAATATTATCAACACTTGCTGTAACAACAGGAGAGTTGCAATGCTTGCCTGCTGCTAAAGCCGAGGCAATATCCATCCAGTACATCAAACGGCCGCCCATGAGGTTGCCAAAGACGTTGGTATCGTTCGGCAGTACCAACTCCGTCATTACAATAAACGATTCTTTTGCTGTTTTGCTGTTCATACGAATTCATTTTGCCACAAAGGCAAAGTGTAAATACTTTTCATCTTTGTGGCTTCTTGATCAATAAAAAAATCCCTCTCGATAGGAGAGGGATTGTATAGTTAGATTACCAACATCGCATCTCCATAGCTGAAGAAACGGTATTTGTCTTTAATTGCTTTTTTGTACGCTTCCATTGTAAGATCGTAACCGGCAAATGCACAGGTCATGATCAACAGACTTGTTTTTGGCAAGTGGAAGTTGGTTACCAAAGAATCAGCAATATTAAAGTTGTAAGGCGGGTGAATGAAAATATTCGTCCATCCTTCGCTTGGTTTTAATAATTGCTGCGCCGTAAACGATGTTTCCAAGGCACGCATGGTGGTAGTACCAATTGAGCAGATGCGGTGTTTACCTTCTTTTGCTTTGTTTACAATTTTGCAGGCAAACTCATCAATCTTGTAATACTCCGCATCCATTTTATGTTTGCTCAAATCTTCTACTTCAATTGGACGGAAAGTTCCTAAGCCGGTGTGCAATGTAACTTCTGCAAAACGTACACCCTGAATTTCCAAACGTTTGATCAATTCCTGGCTGAAGTGCATACCTGCAGTTGGAGCTGCTACTGCACCTTCGTGTTTTGCAAACACTGTTTGGTAACGCTCACGGTCTTCATCATCCGGCTTACGTTTAATGTATTTGGGTAACGGTGTTTCGCCCATGTTGTATAAAACAGTGCGGAACTCCTCGTCTGTACCTTCAAACAGGAAGCGGATGGTACGGCCACGTGAAGTAGTGTTATCAATTACTTCTGCAACCAGGTCTTCTGTATCGCCGAAATATAATTTGTTACCTACACGAATCTTTCTTGCGGGATCAACAATTACATCCCACAAACGGTTTTGCTTATTTAATTCACGAAGAAGAAATACTTCGATTTTGGCACCTGTTTTTTCTTTGCGGCCGTACATACGGGCAGGGAATACTTTGGTGTTGTTCACAACAAATGCATCCTTGTCGTCGAAATACTCCATAATGTCACGGAAAGTTCTGTTCTCGATTTGACCTGTTTTACGGTGAACCACCATCAGGCGACTGTCTTCACGTTTCTTTGTTGGGTTCTGGGCAATGAGATTAAGAGGAAGATCGAAGGTAAACTGTGATAACTTCATACTACGTTTTAAAAGTTTCGTAACGGTGCAAACGCAGCAGTGAGATGAGTACTTGGGAGTGACTCTCCAAACCCCGTCTTACGGCACCGGGTTTGAACCTGTTACTTTTTAATGGCTGCAAAGGTAAGGGAAAAGGCCGAAAACAGGGGAAACTTATCCACAGGAATATGTCTTTAGCCGACCATGATCGGCCGTTTTTTTGGATCAGCTCATGGCTGCCCGGCCGGGAATTGCGTTGAGGAGTTGCCAGGTGTATTCTTTCTGCGGGTGGAAATAAACAGCATCGGCCGTACCGGTTTCTTCAATCTGCCCTTTATTCATCACAATAATTCTGTCGCAGATATAACGTACTACCGAGAGGTCATGCGAAATGAAAACGGAGGTGAAGCCCAACTCCTGTTTCAAATCGTTAAGGAGGTTCAGTACCTGCGCCTGCACGCTTACATCAAGCGCCGAAACGGATTCGTCCCAAACAATAAAAGAAGGCTGCAATGCCAATGCCCTGGCAATAACAATGCGTTGTCGCTGCCCGCCACTAAACTCATGCGGATAGCGTTTAAACTGATCGGCTGTAAGGTTTACTTTTTCCAGCAACTCAACAGCTCGTTCTTTTGCCTGTCGATTGTTGGCAGCTAATCCATGTACAAGCATGGGTTCGGTAATGGCATCACCAATGCTGATGCGTGGGTTGAGTGAAGAATAGGGGTCCTGGAAAACAATCTGCAGATCTTTGCGTTGCGGCTTAAATGCATGGGCAGGTTTTAGTAAGATGTCTTCACCTTTGAGAAATATATTGCCCGATGTAGCTTCAACCAAACGCAGAATCGAACGGCCCAAGGTGGTTTTGCCGCATCCGCTTTCGCCAACCAAGCCAACTGTTTCTCCTGCAAATACATCAAAGCTTACATCGTTTACCGCTTTTATGAATGATGTTGGTTTGCCGAATATTTTTTTCTGTTCAGGAAACCAAACATTGAGGTTTTTAACCTGGAGAAGAGGCGTTTGAGAATCGGGAATCGGGGATTGAGATCCGATCGCTATCGGATTTGATTTTTGTATGTCGGGATTTTCACGAACCACCATCGTGTTAAAACGATCGGCTGTATTTGTCACTTCTAAAAAATCACTCACCACGGGCAGGCGCTTTCCTTTTGGTTGCAATGCCGGCCGGCAAGCCAGCAATGCTTTTGTATAGGGATGTTTTGGCTGTTGAAATATTTCTTCCACTGTTCCCTGTTCAACAATATTTCCTTTGTACATCACCACAATTTTATCGGCAATATCATGCACAACTGCAAGGTCGTGTGTAATAAACAAAACGCCCATACCTGTTTCTTGCTGCAGTTGCTTAATCAGTTGAAGAATGGTATTCTGTACCGTTACATCCAGCGCAGTAGTTGGTTCGTCGGCTATTAATAACGATGGTTTACAGCTCATAGCCATTGCAATCATTACACGTTGTTTCTGTCCGCCGCTTAACTGGTGCGGATAACGCCGCAACATATTTTCCGGGTTGGGCAGTTTCACTTTTTCAAACAACGTTATTGTTCGCTGCCTTGCTTCTGCTTTGGTTACTTTCTGGTGCAGCTGAATGGCTTCCATCACTTGTGTCCCACAGGTAAATACCGGATTGAGCGATGTCATCGGCTCCTGGAAAATCATCGCTATTTCATTGCCACGAATGGTTTGCAATTGTTTTTCATTCGCCTGCAGGAGATCGATACTGCTGCCGTCTTTTTTGGTGAAGATGATGTTGCCGTTTGGGTATACTGCAGGCGGTTGCGGTAATAAGCGTAAGGCAGAAAGTGAGGTGACCGATTTACCCGAACCGGACTCGCCAACAACAGCTACTGTTTCGCCTTTTGCAATGTCGAACGAAATGCCATTGATGGCTTTTGTAAAACCTTCATCTGTTTTAAAAGCAACTTCTAGCTGTTGTATGGAAAGTAAGGCATTACTCATTCTTCAAAACGAAGATGCTTTACTGTGTTGCCGTTGTTGATGAGTTGTTTCAACGAATCGATACCGATTTTGATATGCTTTTCTACAAAGTTGGTGGTTACTTTTTTATCGCTCTCTTCTGTTTTAACACCTTCGGGAGTCATTGGACTATCACTCACAAGTAACAATGCACCAGTTGGTATATGATTAGCGAAACCTACCATGAAGACTGTGGCTGTTTCCATATCAATGGCCATGGCTCTTACTTTTTCGAGATAGGCTTTAAACTCTTCATCATGTTCCCACACTCTGCGGTTAGTGGTGTAAACAGTTCCTGTCCAGTAATCACTGTCGTAATCACGAATAGTTGTTGAAACTGCTTTCTGTAATGCGAACGAAGGAAGTGCCGGTATTTCTGTTGGGAAATAATCTCTGCTGGTACCTTCGCCACGTATTGCTGCAATAGGAAGTATTAGATCGCCGATTTTATTTTTTGCTTTTAAACCACCGCATTTACCAAGAAATAATACAGCTTTGGGTTGAATGGCCGATAATAAATCCATTACAGTTGCTGCAGTTGCACTGCCCATACCAAAGTTGATGATGGTAATGCCGTCGGCTGTTGCACATTGCATGGGTTTGTCTTTGCCAATCACTTCTACCTTGTTCCATTCTGCAAACAAATTCACATAATTGCTGAAGTTGGTCAACAAAATGTATTTACCGAAATCTTCTAATTGCTGACCTGTGTAACGGGGCAGCCAGTTCTGTACAATTTCTTCTTTCGTCTTCATACGTTCATTTTTTTAAATTCTGCTAAATTAATCATTTACTTTGAAGCATGATAAAGCTAACATTTCCGCAACCTGCTTTTCGAATAAAAGAGGAGGAGGGAAAGGAATTGATTTTTGATGAAATACGGAAGCAATGGGTTCGCTTAACACCCGAAGAATGGGTACGCCAGAATTTTGTACAGTACTTGCTGCAGGATCTGCACTATCCTGCCGCTTACATCAGTATCGAAAAGGAAATTAAACTCGGCGAACGCAAGAAGCGGTTCGATTTACTGGTGTTTGATAACATGCACCGGCCCTGGCTTATGCTGGAGTGCAAAGCCATGGATGTTGATTTAACCCAACAAACGGTTGAACAGATTGTACGTTACAATATGTCGGTACCGGTTTCTTTTTTGGTGGTGAGTAATGGCAGTTATACATATGCCTGGCAAAAAACAGAACATGCTTTTGAAAGTATCGATCGCTTGCCTGCGTTTCTATGATTAATAGATGCGTTTTCGAATGGCCGGCAGTTGAATGGATGATGCACTTCGGTAATAGCAACGGCCTTGATCCTCTTTTTTGAAACGGAGCTGTGTGTGGACAGCTAACCGGAAATTTTCATCAATCGTTGTGGTCGAAATGAAGGTGTTGCTTGTAAGCACCGGCAGCAATATGCAGAGCAAAGGCTGCAATAGCTGTATCTTTTAGTAAATTAATTAAGGCCATTTGCCGCATTTCGGGTGCTCCCGCATTAATGGAGTTGGGCAAATGAATGGTTAATACAAAAAAGATAAGCATTGCTGCAAGTAAGTAGCCGGCAACCTTTACAAAATTGTTTGTAATAAACGAAATGCCTGCCAGTATAAAAGCCGTGCCTACAACGTAGGCCCAGGTAATGCCGCCGGGCAAAAAGTCGGGCACATACACCAGCAGGTCGTACGGATACTTGTAATGGAACAAACCGAATGCAATCAGTATTACCGAAAGTAAGTAAATGGCAAGGCGTGAAACGATGTGGTAATGTTTCATAACAGAAATTTTAAAGTGAAGAAAAATATAGCTGAAAACTTTTTTTCTTTCTGATAGGTGCTGTAATGAAACCTGCTTCCTCCCTATTAAGTTACGAAGAAAAATACCTGTTTCAAATATTTAACGGATTTGTTTTTATTAGAAAGGAGTTTAAATGAAAGTGCAGCTATTCCTAATTTGCATCAGAAATAGCTGCACCAGATATGTTATAGCGTTCAGACTAAAGCAGAATTACAAGTGATAAGATCAACAGCCTATGGGTACGATTATTACAAGCCCAATAAGAACGACATCACATCAACACCGTCTGCATAATCCGTTAGGCCCGGATTTTGAACCTGCCCGAAAGGTATATAGCCAATTCCTGCAATGGCCTGCACCTGTTCGTTATTGGTTAAGGTTGCAAGTACATCATCTGCAGATTCGTAATAACTGTAATGCAAACTGCCGATGGGCGAAAACAACAGATCGTTTTCGATCATTACAATACAATCATTGGTCATGTAATAAATGTTGTTCATCAAATAAATGGCCAGCTGGTAATCGTAATTGCTGCGGTATTTATGATGGTCGAACATCCACTTGTATTTTCTCAACGCATTCAGCAGCGGAACAAAGTCGTAGTTCTTAGGTACATATAGCTTGGTAACGTTGCGGCAACCTAACCCAAAGTACAGCATAATATCATCGGCCAATAACGAAAGCTGTTCTTCCGTTTCGTTACCGGTGAGTATGGCAACAGAGGTTCTGTTTTTGCGGATGATGGAAGGATAGCGTCCGAAATAATATTCAAAATAACGTGAGCTGTTATCGCTACCGGTTGCAATGTAGGCATCACAATCTTTCAGCATACTGTCAAAACGGATGTAGTTGGCAACGTCGGTATTCCACTCAATCATTTTTTCAACGAGATGCTTCAGCAATACATCATCTTTCGACGAAAGTTTGCAAACCTGTTTATGACCGCTTACAAAAACACACAGAAAATCGTGAAAGCCAACCAGCGGAATATTGCCTGCCATTACAAGGCCTACCGTTTTTGGTTGTATGTTATCATCTAAATGATAATAATCAGCCCATGCCTGTAGTTTGGTCAGTGGTAAAAAGTTTTTTGCGATAGCATCAGCCGAGCTTTTAATGAATGCCTGCGTAAACCAGTTATTCTGTTGTTCGGCTCGTTGACAGGCCGCTTGCCATTCCGGTGATTGTGCAGAAATATATTCGCCAAGTTGGGATAAAATTTCCAGCCTTTGTTGTAAATTCATTCAAAGCTTTAGTTTACATTTGAAACGCAAAAGTAAATCAATCTAACCCCAAAAATTTCAAGGAATATGGCTATTAAAATTACCGAAGAATGTATCAACTGCGGTGCGTGCGAACCCGAATGTCCGAATAATGCAATTTACGAAGGTGGTGTAGAGTGGGCCATCGCAGACGGAACAACTGTAAAAGGATCTTATACGCTTATTGACGGTGCTGTAGTAGATGCTGATGCAAAACAGTCGCCATTAAGCATGGATACGTATTACATTACACCTAACAAGTGTACTGAGTGCCAGGGTTTCCACGAAGAACCACAATGTGCTTCTGTTTGCCCGGTAGATTGTTGCGTACCAGACGAAATGTATACAGAAACTGTTGAAGATCTGATGGCACGTAAAGAGCGCTTACACAGCTAATAATTTTTTCTCAACCGATGGATGAGTTCCCGTAAGAACGATTCCGGAATACAGCGGGTGATATTTCCCGTTAAAAAAAGGTGAAGGCTTGAAAACCTTCACCTTGCTTTTTATATCTTGCAGCAATGAAGAAGTATGCATACATCCTGCTGGCTGCAGCCTTATTATCTGCCTGCAGCGGAGAGTTTAAAAAGCAGGAACAGCCCGAAATACTTACCGAACGGTCAATGGATGCGGAAGAACAGCTGAACGAAATGCTGGAAACCGACAAAGCTTTTTCGGCTGCCAGTGAAAAAAACGGTATGAACAAAGCCTTTCTGGAATACGTGGCTGATGATGCTGTTTTATTACGCCCCGGCTACTTGCCCATTGTAGAAGCCGATGTAATCAAATTTATTAATGCACAGGAAGACACTTCCTTTACTATGACGTGGGTGCCTCGAGGTGCCGATATTGCTTCATCGGCAGATATGGGTTATACCTATGGCGTATACAAAGTAGTTACAGCCGATACTACATTAACCGGCACATACCTCAACGTTTGGAAAAAACAACCGGATGGCAAATGGAAATTTGTAATCGATACCGGTAATGCAGGTACAGAGAAACAGGGGATGTAAGGATAATGGCAGGATTCTTGAAGAAACCTTGACCCGTAAGAAGAATTAATCAAACCAATAACAGACTACTAAATAAGCCTCAGATGAATGGACCCAAAAACATTGCTCTTGTTACCGGTGGCTACAGCGGCGAAGCGGTTATTTCGTATAAAAGTGCAACAACAATTTTTAACCATCTCGACAAATCCAGGTACAATGTATTTGTGATTGACGTAACAAAAGACGGATGGTATTATAAAGCCGATGACGGGCAACTCTTTGCGGTTGATAAAAACGATTTTACCATCAGCCTCAATAATCATAAAGTAACATTTGATTGTGTGTTTATTGGTATGCATGGTACGCCCGGCGAAGATGGTAAACTGCAGGGCTATTTCGATGTTCTTGGGTTACCTTATACTTCCTGCAGTGCTGCAACATCTGCAATTACGTTTAATAAGCGTTATACTGTTGCTGTGGCTGCTTTTGCAGGTATTAATGTAGCGAAGAGTGTACATCTGTTCAAACAACAACCATTCGATATCAATCAATTTAGTTTAAAGTTGCCTGTTTTTGTAAAGCCAAATAATGGCGGCAGCAGTATTGGTATGAGTAAGGTGAGTAAAACAGAAAACCTGGAAGCGGCAATTGAAAAAGCCTTTGCTGAAGATAACCAGGTACTGATTGAAGAAATGATTACAGGCCGGGAGTTTACCATTGGTGTGTTTAAGCACAAAGGCGAAATAATTACCATGCCCATGACCGAAGTAAAGGCCGATGCAGATATGGAGTTTTTTGATTTTGTGGCCAAATACCAGGGTAAGAGTACCGAAATAACACCTGCAGAAGCCAGTGAAGCGATGTATAAAAAAGTAAGCGAAACTGCAAAAAAGGTGTACGCCGTGTTCAACTGCAGTGGTGTTATACGCATTGATTTTATCTACAATGAAGAGCGGAATGAACCGTTTATGTTGGAAATAAATACCATCCCCGGCCAAAGTGATGCCAGCATTGTGCCGCAACAGGTAAAGGCAATGGGATGGAAGCTTGAGGATTTTTATGCATCTTTAATTGAAGAAGCATTGGTTGATGCTGCTTCGAAGTAAGATTTAAAACGAATAACGTGTTTCAATTTATTACAAACCGCTCCTTTTTTGTTAATCTGCTCATTGCTCTTTTGCTGGGCCTTGCAATTGTCTTTGTATTTTTTCAATTGCTCGATAGTATTACACAGCACGGAAAATATGCAAAAGTACCATCTGTAAAAGGCAAATCAGTTGAAGATGCCACCAAGGTATTGGAAGCGCAAGGCTTCCGGGTAGAAGTGCAGGATAGTGTGTTTTACGATAGTTTACCGAAGCTGTCTGTTGTAAAGCAATCGCCACAACCCGAAGAACTGGTGAAAGTAAACCGTACGGTTTATTTAACCATAAACAGAGCCGATGCACCGTTAGTAGCATTGCCCAACTTTGTAGGACAAACCTACCGCAGTGTACAATTGCAGTTAAATACGCTTGGATTAAAACTCGGCGACACAACAACCCGTCCTGATTTTGCAGTGGGCTCGGTACTGGAACAGTTGTACAATGGTGTGGCTGTTAAGCCGGGCACTAAAATACCCATGGGCAGCCGCATAAGCCTGGTAATCGGGGGTGGTATTAAACAAACTGAAGTATCGGTTCCTTTTCTGTTAGGACTTACATTTGCCGAAGCAAAAGTGTTACTGGAAAGTAACGATCTGCTGCTGGGTGCTGTAGTAGTGGATGGTGCAATAGCTGATAGTGCAGCTGCTTTTGTTATAAGACAAAACCCGCCTGTACGGGATGAGGAAGGAAGGCCAATCCGTATTCGTGGCGGACAGTTGATTGATGTATGGATCAGTATGGATCGTACAAAAATTGATACAATTCCAAAGCCCAAAGCGGTCATGGAAAAGAAACCGGAAACTGTAAATGAATATTAATAATTAAACACATGAAGACCATTACTGCTGAAGAATTAAAGGCAAGAATAGATGCCGGCGAAGAATTAAATATTGTAGATGTGCGTGAACCACACGAGCACGAAGAATTTAATATAGGCGGTACATTGTATCCCTTGGGCCGTATTCTGTCGATGGATGTAGATGAGCTGGAAAGCCTGAAAGATAAAGAAGTTATTTTCTATTGCCGCAGTGGCAACCGCAGCGGACAGGCTTGTATGTTTGCTGAAACAATGGGCTTTACCAATGTGGTAAACCTCACCGGTGGTATGCTGAACTGGCGCCAGGTATTTGGTTAGTACGTACACAACTAAGTAGTATATAAAGAAAGGCCGCTGTTTACAGCGGCCTTTCTTTTGTATTTAGTCAATTTAAATTTTGATATTGATTCCTGCCATAAAATTAATGCCCGCCATTGGGTAGTAATAATTTTCGGTGATGGTTTGTCCGCCATAAATGTAGCCAAATGTATAACCATTGGTTTCATACATGCGGTTCAGTACATTATTCAACTGAAAGTTGAGGTTTACTTCTTTGACTTGTTTAAAACGCAGTTGGTAACTGAAACGGATATCATTCACCAGAAACGGATTGATGCTTCTTGCTTTATTACCTGTATTGTCGAGATACTGGCGTGATACATATTTATTCAACAAACTGATTTCGCCATTCTTTACCGGAATAAAGTTGAGCGTAAGCCCGGCAACTGCAGCTGGTGAAAAGGAGAGTGGAGTAGAAGTGAATTTATTCTCCTGTTGTCCGCCGTTATCATAATCATCAACAAATTCTGTAAAGTTGAGTATGCGGTTACTGCTGAGCGTTAGATTACCGTTGGCATTAAACCAGCTGATGGGCTTAATACCTCCCTGTAACTCTGCGCCTGCACGAAAACTCTTAGGCACATTGGTACGTGCATAAGCGCCTACATCGTTTACTTTACCGGTTAATACCAGCTGATTATTGTAGTACATATAATAGCCGGTAATGCTCCAGTTGTAAGAAGGGTTACGTTGTTCAATGTTTAGTTCAAAATCATACAACGTTTCATGCTTTGGTTGTTGTGTAACGCCCGCTTCAAAATCATCTCTGTTGGGCTCTTTGTTGCCGATGCTGAAGGATGCAAAACCTAACCATCCATCTGTATCTGCATAGGAAATACCCAGCTTTGGATTAATAAAACTGAACTTGTCGCCCGATTTCAACGTTGGGTTTTTGCGGAAGCCATTGATGGTATGATTAACTGTACGGTACTGCACATCAGCAAACGCTTCCCAACGGCTGTTGATGCGACGCTGATATTTTGTATAGAAATTAAAATCTGTTTTAAAAGCTGTAAGGTTATACCATTTATAATCTTTCGGAACAGCAACTTCGCTCCACACAATTTTGCCATAATGTTTACCATCGTAACGGGTGTAGGCGCCGCCAAAAGTTAACTGGTCGTTATTGCGTTTGTATTGGGCAGAAAAAGTAGTTCCGTAAAAATAATTGTCTAACCAAAGCTGGCGGATGATATCTGCTGAAACTGCATTCAATCCGTAATCATCCAACGACTCACCACGTTTGTATTCTTCATAATAACCCAAACCACGGGTTAGGAAAAACGCTGTATTAATATTCCAGCTTTTATTGAGTTCGTGGTTAAAGAAGAGTTGATAATGATCCTGGCGGTAATTGTCTGTTTGGTTGCCATAACGGAAATAGTTGTACGTATGGTTGTTGTTGGGGTTAAACAGGTTGGCCGAATCTTCTTTTGTATCGTACAGGTAATAGTTGTTGTTGTAATGTTCCAGCAGCTTCGCTTCATCACCTCTCAGCTTGGCTTCGGGAATACCATTCCACGATTGGTAAGTTTTTTCTTTACCGGTAAAAGCGTTCAGTCGCAACGATGTTTTTTTATTGATGTAGGCTGCAGATAAATAGGCGGAACGCAGATCGGAAGAACCTCTGTCGATAAAACCATTGCTGCCGATAAATGAAATCCGTCCATCAATGGTAAAATGTTCACCAATTAAGCCGGAGCCTGCTTTAAGCGTGTGGCGGCGGCTGCTGAAACTGCCGAAGCCATTGTTTAATTCTGCATATGCTTTCTCGTTAAACTCATTGGTACTGAGGTTCAGTGTGGCACCAAATGCGCCGGCCCCGTTTGAAGAAGTTCCTACACCACGTTGAATTTGAATAGAGTTTACCGATGAAGCAAAATCGGGCAGGTTTACAAAAAACAAACCCTGGCTTTCGGCATCGTTATACGGTATGCCGTTAAGTGTCATGTTAATCCGGGTGGCATCTGTACCACGTATACGTATACCTGTATAACCAATGCCGTTACCTGCATCTGAATTCACCACAACAGAAGGTGTTTGATTAAGAATGAAGGGCAGGTCCATACCCGTATTCATTTTCTCAATTTCTTTTTCGTTGAGGTTGGTTTTAGCAAACGGCATCCGGTCGCCTGCACGGATAGCGGTTACTTCAACAGGTTTTAAAAACAGCGGTTGGGCTTCCAGTAAAACAGTGAGCCTGGTTTCTTTTTCGTTTACGGTAACTGTTTGCTCAAACACCTTAAATGCAACTGTGCTGATGCGTACCGTATACGTTCCCTTTTTCCGGAGACTGATGCTGAACGCCCCATTGTTGTTGGTTTGTGTGCTGCCATTACCTGCTACCTCTACAGTTGCACCGGTAATAAAAGTTTGTGTATTGTTTTTTTCGGAAACAATACCGCTCAGTCTGTACTGAGCCATTGCGAGTTGTTGTGAAAATATCACCAACATTCCCAGCATCAATTTTTTCATTTCTGAATCACTTTAACGGTTTAAAAATTGAATCGGAAATGCTGCGTAACGGAGAGAGGAATATGCATGTAGGAACCTCCTTCCCTGCGCAGGCATTACCCTGATCAGGTTCTACGGGTTTGATCTCAGCCTCCGTGCAGGTTCCGGGCCCTGGAACCTCACGGGTAGCACCCCGGGGAATCTGTGTCAAAAACCGGCTTGCCGCTTTTTTGACGTGGCAAAGATAAATTCTTTCAGGTTTACTGTAACATTTAGGTAACATCTTTCGTACAACTATCATACAACAATGCAAAAAAGCGCTGTTGTTACCAGAGGTCGCAATCATTTTCGATTAACCAATAAACCTTATTTTAAAAATTTTACACATGAAAAAAGTATTCAGCCTCATCGTTTTGGCACTTTTTACAGCCACCTTTGTTCCTGCACAGGACGTAACTGTTATTAACGATAAAAATGCAGAAGCCCGTAAGGTGGGCAGCTTCCATGCTATTCGTGTTTCCAATGCTTTTGATGTTATTATTAAGCAGGGGAGTGAAGAAGCAGTAGTGGTAAGTGCTACCGAAGAAAAATACCGCAGCCGTATTAAAACCGAAGTGGTAGACGGTGTTTTGCGTATTACGTACGATAATGAAGGCATGTTAAAATGGAACAGCGAAAACAAAAAGCTGCGGGCTTATATTTCTGTAAAAGATATTGACAAGCTGGATATTGGCGGTGCGACTGATGTAAAAATTGATGGTGTATTAAAAGGCCGAAACCTGAAAATAAATTTAAGTGGTGCGTCCAGTTTAAAAGGTACAGTTGCATACGAAAGCATCAATATTGATCAAAGCGGTGCTTCTGATTCGAAATTGGCAGGCACAGTAAAAAATCTGGATATTGATGTAAGCGGTGCCAGCGATTTTAATTGTTTTGATCTGGTAGCCGAAAATTGCCGGGCAGAAGCTTCGGGTGCATCCGATATATTCGTAACGGTGAATAATGATCTGAAAGTAAATGCAAGCGGCGCCAGCGATGTACAATATAAAGGAACTGCATCCATCAGCGATTTTAAAACCAGCGGAGCCTCCAGTTTAAAAAAACGTACCAAATAAGTTTCGATAATTATCAACGATGATGCGAAAGGCAGAAATTATTTTCTGCCTTTTTGCTTTTTCTTTTGGGTGCTAACTTGTTTACCCTTAATTTTGCACTCCATTCCGCGAAGTAGAGCAGCGGTAGCTCGTCGGGCTCATAACCCGAAGGTCGGAGGTTCGATCCCTCCCTTCGCAACTAAGGTCCCTCGCAAATGCGGGGGATTTTCTTTTTTTAGCTAATAGCTTGTAGCTTGCAGCAAGATGTATTTATTATGAAAGTTGGATTTGTAAACATATTCGGTAAGCCAAACGCAGGAAAAAGCACATTAATGAATGCTTTGCTGGGCGAAAAGCTGGCTATTGTTTCACCGAAAGTGCAAACAACCCGTCATCGTATTAAAGGCATACTTACAACAGCCGATTATCAATTGGTTTTTTCCGATACGCCGGGCATCATTGATCCTAAGTACAAGCTGCAGGAAAAAATGATGATGAGTGTAAAGAGTGCATTGGAAGATGCAGATGTAGCTTTATTGTTAGTTGATGTAAAAGATAACTGGCAGGAAAATGAAGACCTGTTTACTTCATTAAAATTACGGGTGCCGGCTATTGTTGTATTAAACAAACTCGATCTTGTTGATACTGCAAAGCTGGAAGAGGCGAAAGCTTTTTTTGAGGGCAAACCTTACTGTAAAAAAGTGGTAACCATTTCTGCATTATCGGGTATTAATAAAAAAGCCTTCATCAATCATATACTTGAATTTGTAACCGTGGGTGAGCCGTTTTTTGAAGAAGATCAGTTAACCGATTTAAGCACCCGCTTTTTTGTGGCCGAACTGATCCGTGAGAAAATATTTGATCTTTTTTCGGAAGAGATACCTTACCATACAACGGTAATCGTAACTGCCTATGAGCAGAAGCAAACACTCATCAAAATTTCGGCAGATATTATTGTACAGCGTGAAACCCAAAAAGCAATATTGCTGGGTACAAAAGGCGAAATGATTAAAAAAATCGGTTCGCTGGCACGTGTGGATATTGAGAAATTTGTTGATTCGAAAGTATTCCTGGACTTGTTTGTAAAAGTGCGTCCAAAATGGAGAGACAGCGATCTCTTCCTGAAAGAATACGGATATAATTAATCGTTTTTATTTATGGGCGAAAGTGCAGCAGCAGGCGATGATTCAGTCGCTTTCTGTTTATTTCAGTAGTTTTGCCCACTTTATTTGTTTTATTATGGCAGGTTTTACGGTAGCAATTGTGGGCAGACCCAATGTAGGAAAAAGTACATTCTTCAATCGTTTATTGCAGCAACGCAAAGCAATTGTAGATGATGTTAGTGGCGTTACACGTGACCGTCAGTATGGTATTGCTGACTGGAATGGTAAAACGTTTAATCTGATTGATACAGGTGGTTTTGTTGCGGGCAGTGATGATGTGTTTGAAACTGAAATTCGCAAGCAGGTAAAAATTGCATTGGATGAAGCCAATGCAGTAATATTTATGTGCGATGCGGCATCGGGCATAACAGATCTTGATGAATCGATGACCGATTTATTACGTCGTACCACGAAGCCTGTTTTTTTAGCAGTGAATAAAGTTGATAACCATGAACGTTTGCTTGAAGCAAGTGAGTTTTATGCACTTGGTTTCGATCATATTTTCTTCCTCAGCAGTATGACGGGTAGCGGCAGTGGTGAACTGCTGGATGCAATTACAGCTTTAATTCCCGAAGATCAGGCCGAAGTAGAAGAGTCAAGTATTCCAAAGATCGCCATCATTGGTCAGCCCAACGTTGGCAAATCATCCTTGCTGAATGCATTGCTGGGCGAAGAGCGTACCATTGTAAGTAATATTGCCGGTACAACAAGAGATACCATTCATACACACTATAACCTCTTCAATAAAGAATTCATTCTGATTGATACCGCCGGTATCCGTCGCAAAACGAAAGTGAATGAAGACCTGGAATTTTATTCGGTAATCCGGGCTATACGTGCCATGGATGAAGCGGATGTTTGTTTGCTGTTGCTGGATGCAGAAAAAGGTATTTCGCAACAGGATTTAAATATTTATTCATTAGCGGTTAAAAAAGGAAAAGGCATTGTTGTGCTGGTGAATAAGTGGGATCTGGTTAAGAAAGAAACCAATACTGCACGTGATTACGAAAAAGAATTAAAGCAACGGTTGGCACCTTTTAACGATGTGCCGATTCTCTTTATTTCTGCAACAGAAAAAACACGTTTAATGCAGGGTATTGAAGCAGCATTACAAGTGGTGGAAAACAGGCATCGGAAAATTTCAACATCCGAGCTTAATGAAGTATTGCAGAAAGCCATTAATGCCTATCATCCGCCCGTTGTTCGTGGTATGCCAATCAGCATCAAGTATGCAACTCAGTTGCCAACACCGGTGCCATCCTTTGCATTTTTCTGTAATCATCCGGATGATGTGAAGCAATCGTATAAAAATTATCTCGAAAACCAGTTAAGAGCAGCGTTCGATTTTAAAGGAACACCGATGCGTTTGTTCTTCCGTAAAAAGTAGAATGGTTTTTGCAAACAATTCATCTTATACTAAAACAGAAATACGTATGAAAAAAGTAATGATGGTTTTGCTGGCTGCATTTGTTTTAAGCGCCTGCGGCGATGAACAAAAAACAGATAATGAAAAAGCAGGAGCAACAGACAGCGGCGTAATTGATAAAGCACAGGAGGGGATGAATGAAGTAATTGATACACTCCAAAGTAAAGGCGATAAACTGGCCGACACGTTAAAGCAAAAAGTGTTGGAGCCCGTTAAAGCTGATGTGAAAAAGGCCGGCGAAAAACTGAAAGAAGCCGTGAACGATGTAAAAGAAAAAGCAGCACAATAAAATGTGCAAACGATAAAAAAAATGAGGCGGTTTACCGCCTCATTTTTTTTAAATCAACAGGATGCTGATAAAGATCATTTGGAAATTTATCTGAAAACAAATTAATTTACAGCCTAACTGTTGATTTTGCCACATAAAAAATCGCATAAGAGTATTAAAGATCTTCAGCGCAGGATTGCCATATACGAAGATGAAGCTGCTTACAAGGAGCTGTTCTTTTTATTATTTCAATCCTTAACCCGCTTTGCTGAAGGTATTCTGCAATCCAAAGAGAATGCAGAGGAAATCGTGTCGGATGTATTCATTGCCATCTGGAACGATCGGGCAAAACTCAGCTCCATCGATGATTTACAACTGTACCTTTTTATTGCTGTTAAAAATAATGCGGTAAGAAAAGTAAAACAGTTAGACAAAAACGCAACTATTTCATTAGACAGTATCAATCTTGAAATGGATTCGCTGTACCAAAGTCCCGAGGAGCGCATGCTTTCTACCGAAACCGTAGGTAAAATTGAAACAGCCATTAACAACCTGCCGAACCGGGCCCGCCTTATTTTAAAACTGGCGAAGGAAGACCGGATGAAGTATAAAGACATAGCTGCACTGCTGAATATTTCGGTAAAAACCGTCGATAATCAACTGGCCATTGCTTTGCGGAAGCTGGCGTCGGCCATCAGCGAACCCCTGCGAAAAAAGAAATAAAAAAAAGTCGAGAAGCCTTTAGGGGAATTTCTCCATTTTCTACTCCTTATCATTATCTACTCATGAGCAAAGAAAAAGTTTGGCATTTATTTTCCCGTAAACTAACCGGCGAAGCCAGTCAGGAAGAACTGATGGAGCTGCAGCAGTATGTAGATGAGCATCCATCGTTTCAGTACGAAATGGAATCGCTTGAGCAGCTTTGGGTGCAAGACAGTCAGCCAGACAGGGATTATCTTGAAGCCACTTATCTTCTGCACATTGAAAAAATGAAAAAGCTCGGTGTTGAGCCAAAGCATATGGACGAATCAGCAGAGCCCGAGGAGCTTTTTCAACCTTCGTTTTATCAGCGAAATAAGCGCCGGATGTTGGCAGCTGTTGCTGTGTGCGTGCTGGTTTTAGCGGCTATTCCATTTATAAACCGGAAAGCAGCAGGTGATGAAACAATTGCAGCAACAGAGGTAAAAGCTATCCATAAAGTAATTGCCACTCCCAACGGGAAAAATACAAGTTTTAAACTTCCCGATGGTTCAACAGTTTGGCTGAATGCCGGCAGCAAGCTCGATTATTCGAAAATATACGAATCAGGTAACCGGGAGGTGTATTTAACCGGCGAAGCCTTTTTTGATGTGGTGAAAAATCCGGCCCGCCCGTTTATTATTCATACATCGAGTATTGATGTAAAAGTATTGGGTACAAAGTTTAATGTAAAAGCCTACCCGGAAGATAAAACTGTTGAAACAAGCTTAGTGCAGGGTAGTGTAGAAGTGTTTGTAAAGAACCGTCCCGGTGAAAAATATTTGCTGAAGCCTAATCAGAAACTGGTTTTATTAAATGAGGAACAGGCTGTGGCTAAATCTTCTTTAGTAAACAACAGGAAAGATATCAATCTGCCGATCATCGCTATTACTCATTTAACCTATCCGAAAAACGATACACTGGCAACAGAAACATCCTGGACCAGGAACAAACTGTCATTTGAAGGTGAAAGCTTTGTTGAAATAGCCAAAAAAATGGAGCGCTGGTACGATGTAACCATTACGTTTAAAAACCAGGAACTGGAAGAAGAAGCACTGAATGGTGACTTTTCAAAAGAAACCCTGCAGCAGGCGTTGGAAGCATTACGCTTCACCAACAACAACAGCTTCCGGTATAAAATTGAAGGCAAAACTGTTATTATTTATTAAAACCTAAACTGCAACTGATTATGACCCAACATCAAAATTCTTCCTAAGAAAATGATATAAAAAAAAGCGGGAAATGTTGGCGCATTCCCCGCAAGTAGTACATTTTCTTTAACCCCGGAGACCGCTTGCTATATAACAACGAAACGGTTTCCTTATTTATACTACCAAAGCTTAAAAGTATGAAAAAAAGGACTTCGATTGCTAGGGCCACGCATGCCCTCAAAAAGCCGCTATTGATTATGAAACTAACAATTTTGCTTGCTGTATTGTGTACGTTTCAGGCTACAGCAGGTCTTACCGCCCAAACGGTTACCCTGAAGACCAAGGATACAGAAATCTCAACTGTATTAAATAACATTCAACGGCAGGGCGATTTCAGATTTCTTTACAACTCCAAGCTGAAAGATCTGAAACAGAAAGTGTCTGTTGATTTTGAAAACCTGGAAATTAAAGAAGTTTTAAAACGACTGTTTGCAGGTACAAATCTCACCTTTCTGCAACTCGATAATAATCTTGTTGCCATCCGTTCAACAAGTCCGGAAGAGAAAGATTTACGTATTACCGGTAAAGTAACAAACGAATCGGGCGAAGGATTAAATGCTGTTTCTATTACTGTAAAAGGTACTTCACGTGGTACTGTTACAGATATGAATGGAAACTTTGCATTAACTGTTCCTGAAAATGCCGTGCTTGTTATTTCGGCTATTGGTTACAATACAATAGAAGTAAACGTAAACAATCAGCAGGTTGTAAATGTAAAGATGACACAAACAACACTGCGTATGGATGAAGTAGTGGTGATTGGTTATGGTGCAGCAAGCAAGCGTGACCTTACCGGATCAATTACGAAAGTAAACGGTAAAGACATTGCCGATAAGCCTAACATCAACCCCATTTCTTCTTTACAGGGTCGTGTTGCTGGTTTGTACATTGTAAACAGTGGTACACCCGGTGCACAACCCGATATCCGTTTACGTGGTACATCCAGCTTCGGCCAGGTACGTCCTTTATATGTAGTGGACGGAATTTTTAACGATAACATCGACTTCTTAAACCCGAACGATATTGAATCGATCGAGGTATTAAAAGATCCTTCCTCTCTCGCCATCTTCGGTATTCGTGGCGCAACAGGGGCAATCGTAATTACAACCAAGAAAGCAAAAGCAGGCCAGCTCAACATCAACTTCAGTTCAACTGCAGGTGTTAAACGCCTTGTAGACCGTATTGATATGGTGGATGCAAATGGCTTTAAAACATTGTACGATGAAGAGCAGGTGAACAATGGTGTGCCAACCAATCAGCGTTTTGATTATACACCCTGGACAGGTAACACCGATTGGATTGAAGCAATGACACGTACAGCATTCTTTAACACTAACAACTTAAGTGTTACTGCAAGTACAGAGAAAAATAAATTTTACATGGGCGTTGGTTATGCCATTGATGAAGGTGTGGTTAAACACGAACGTTTAACCAAAATGTTCATCAGCATTAACGACGAATTAAAAATTTCGAAGAACATTAAAGTTGGTTTTACTTTAAACAGCATGCGCCAGAAATTGCCGTTTAGCCAGGCAAATGGTTTGTTGTTTGATGCCCGCAGAATATTGCCGATTACACCTGTACAAAATGCAGACGGTGATTATTACGATCTGGCCATTCAGGGCGGACAAATTTCAAACCCTGTTATGAACCTGGAAAATAAATGGGATAAGGAAAACCGTATTGAATACAGAAATGTAGGAAGTGTATATGCCGAAATTAATATTCTGCGCAACTTAACCTTCCGTTCTACTTTCTATGCTGATATGTCGAACCTCGAAAGCAGAACATACAATCCGCTTATCAACATTTACAACCCTGTACTCGATTCAACCTTTATTTCTGCCGGCAACTTCTTAACCTCTGTTTCCCAAAACAACGAGCGTTGGAGCAAGTTTCAGCAAGATCATGTGTTGACGTATAAGAAAAACTTTGGCGAGCATGGTGTAACTGCCACAGCAGGGTTTACCACATTTGAAGAAAAGTACAGAGGCTTATTCGGTAGTGTGCGTCAGTCACCAACAGGCGATCCTATACCAAACGATTCACGTTTCTGGTATGTAAGCAATGGCTTTGGCGACCCTACAACATTACGTGCATCATCAAGCCAGTGGGATCGTTCAAATGCAGCCTTTCTTGGCCGTGTATTGTATAACTACGGTGGTAAGTATCTCTTAAACGCTTCATTCCGTCGTGATGGTTCTTCTGCATTCCCGAACAACAAATGGAATAATTTCTATTCTGTTGGTGCGGCTTGGGAAATTTCAAAAGAGTCGTTTATGGATGACGTGAAGTTTATCGACTTCCTGAAAATTAAAGCATCGCATGGTACGCTGGGTGTGCAGAACACATTGGGTTTAGCTTATCCTGCTTATCCAAATATTGTGGCGGCTAACTCTGCTGTATTCGGCAGCTTACTCGTTCCTTCTTATACAAGAGCGTATGAGCCCGACAGAGATCTGAACTGGGAAAAAATCAATGCAAGTGAATTCGGTTTTGAATTGTATGCATTGCGTAACCGTTTATTTGTAGAAGCTTCTTACTACATCAGAAAAACAAACGACTTACTTGCGTTCGAAAATTCGAATGTAACAGGTAACCGTTTGGGTAATATTGGTAAAGTAAAAAACAGCGGTATCGAAATTACATCGAGCTGGACTCAGCAGTTATCAAAAGATGCAACGCTCACATTCAGCGGTAACCTTACAACGTTTAATAACGAAGTATTGGAATTGCCTTCTGGCGGTAAACTTACATCGGGCGAAGAACGTCCGAGTGTAACTGAAACCGGTTTCCCTATTGGCTATTTCTATGGTTATGTAGTTGAAGGTGTATACCAGAGCTATGCAGATAAACTTGGTTCACCTACTGTTGTTGGTTACGATTACCAGCCTGGCGATCTGAAGTATAAGGATATTAATGGTGATGGTAAAATTGATGCCAACGACCGTACAAAAATCGGCAACCCAACACCTGACTTTATGTATGGTTTATCGGTAAACTTTAAGTATAAAAACTTTGATGCCGGTATCGATTTCCAGGGTGTGTATGGTAACGAAATTTACCGTTACTGGGGTAGTTCTGAATTGCCATTTACACGGTTCAACTATCCAACCTTCCGCTTAAACCGCTGGACAGGTGAAGGCACATCAAACTGGGAACCTGCAGTATCAAGCCGACCCATCAACCGTTTACCATCAACCTATGGTGTTGAAGATGGTAGTTTCTTACGTATAAGAAATCTGCAAATCGGTTACAACATCAGTCCCGATGCTTTACGTAAAGCAAAAATTAAGAGTTTCCGCATTTTTGCAAATGCACAAAACTTAAAAACATGGAAGCGTAACTCCGGTTACACTCCAGAGTTTGGCGGCAGCCCTACACAGTTTGGTATTGACAATGGTAACGGTCCAATTCCTGTTGTATTTACAGGCGGTATCAATGTTAATTTCTAATTATTTGAAACGATTAAACTTCAATTATAAAAATTAAAACAGAACCTATGCGTACGATCAAACAATTTATGTGGATGCTGTTTTTAAGTGCGTCTACGCTATTGATGTTCTCAGGGTGTTCGAAATTCCTGGATAGAAAGCCATTACAAACAACACTTGACGATTTGAACCAAGGTGGTTTGGAAGGACAGATTTATGGTATGTATGGCGCTATCCGTAACGGCGATGTTGCAGGGCAGGCCTTTGGTGGTATTCCCTGGATGGCATTACACAATTTCCGTTCGGATGATTCTGAAAAAGGAAGCAGCAATGCCGATGGTGCTGATTGGGAATTGATACATGATAAATTCCAGTATGTAAAAGACCACTGGAGTGCTACTATTTATTGGGATCAGCATTATACGTTGATTGCACTGGCAAATACAGCTTTACAAACAGCCGATTCGTTGAAGTTGAATGCACCGGCTGACCAGATTAATATTGGTGAAGCAAAATTTTTCCGTGCCATGGCTTACTTCGATTTAGTAAGAACCTACGGACAGGTACCTAAGATCGACTTCCGTGTATACAATCCGGCAGATGCACGTAAACCGAAAGCATCTGTTGCAGAAATTTATACATTGATTGATGCCGATTTACAGGCAGCGATTGCAAGCCTGCCGGCCGATTGGAAAAATGCAAGTGGCAACAACCGTTTCCCCGGCCGTTTAACCAATTATGCGGCAAAAGCATTGCGTGCAAAAACATTGTTGTATCGCAACCGTTGGGCTGAAGCATTGGCATTGTGCCAGGATATCATCACCTCCGGTAAGTATGGCTTAGCCGGAGACTATTTTAAAACATTTGGCGACGAAGGTGAAAATAACATCGAATCAATTTTCGAAATCCAGGCCGATCAAGGTCCGCAGTACGCAGGTACAAGTGGTGAGCCTTACTCATGGTTTGGTATTTGCCAGGGTGTTCGTGGTTCTGCCGATTGGGATTTAGGTTGGGGTTGGAACACACCAACTGCTGAATTGGTGAACGCTTATGCTCCAAACGATAAACGTAAAGATGGTACCATCTTATTCTCCGGCCAGCCCGATGGTGTGTATGGTAAAACAGTACCTGCTTATCCGGCAGTTGTGCCACGTGCATACTGGAATAAGAAAGTATATCCAAACCCTGCAACACAATCTGCAAAAGGCCAACGCCAGGCAGGTTGGTACAATCAAAAAGTATTGCGTTATGCGGATGTATTGTTGATGGCTGCTGAAGCTGCCAACGAACTGGGTGGTGCAGCTAACCAGACTTTAGCCGTAACCTACATCAATCAAATTCGTACAAGAGCAGGTTTGGGCGATGTATCGTTTACAACACAGGCTGCAATGCGTACCATTATCCAGAACGAGCGTCGTTTTGAAATGGCATTGGATGGCGAACGTTTCTTCGACCTGGTGCGTTGGAATCTTGCATCGTCTGTATTGGGCGCTTCCGGTTATCAGGATAAACACAAATTCTATCCGATACCACAGGCAGCGATCGATGCATCAAACGGTGTACTCATTCAAAACCCCGACTATTAATCGTTGAATAATAACTGAACTGATTTGTTATTCACTTAAAAAACTATTCGTATGTCGAAAAATAAATTTCAAAAATTACTTACAGGTATGGCTGCGGGCATGTTGTTGCTGAGCGCTTGCCAGAAAATGAATCGCCCCGGCTTAGGCGATTATCCAAAAGATGCTAACCCGCCGGGTGGCGCTCTTAAGTTTTATGTTGCATTTGATGGTACTACTTCCAATCCGTTAATGAATGCGGTTGACAGTATCCGTGCAAACTTTGCATCCGAAAATCCGCTGGCATCTATTGCCGGTGTTAGAGGTAAAGCTGTACAGGGCGAAAATAAAAAGTTCATCAAGTATGCAAAGCCAAACGATTGGGCCGATTTATCGAGAAGCTTTACCATTTCTGCATGGTTTAAACGTAACGGACAAACCAAAAACAATGCAGGAACAAATGGTCCGGAATACATTATGAGTTTTAAAGCAAGTACCGGTCATTGGTCGGGTTCGAGCCTGTTGGTTTTTCTTGAAGGTGATAATGCTGCAGGCCAGGTGAAAGTGATGGTTGCAGATAAAACATCCGACAACTGGTTTACCTGGGAAAATTCAAATGCAAGTACAATTCCCGGTTTGCTCGATAATAACTGGCATCACATGGTATTAACGTATAACAGTACCAACAGTACAATGACGTTGTATATTGATGGGGTAGCTAATTCAAAAACTCGTGCATGGGGTGCTCACGGTGGTGTTGTATTTGATGCAGCAAAAATTACAGAGGTACGCATTGGTGCGGGCCCCGGTACAAACTATGATTCTGATGACTGGTTATCTTCTACATTCAAAGGAGGTATTGACCAGGTTAGATTGTACAGTACAGTACTTACGCAGGCAGAAATAACAGCACTGTTTACAGGCAAATTATAGAAGCAGTCGTTTTTAGGTCATAATCAAGAGCGGGGCTGCATATTTATGCAGCCCCTTTTCAAACAAGGATATTTTTTGTTCATTCCTTAGTCTTTCTTTTGGGTTATGTATGTATTAAGAAGCGCATATTTCTTAGCAGTCCTTTTTAGTTGTTGTATGTTTTTTTCCTGTAAGGAAAAGCATGTACTCTTTAAGCAGTTAGATGCTGCGGCTACCGGTATAACCTTTGAAAACAAACTGGAAAACAAAGCACATTTAAACATCTTGTACTATCTCTATTTTTATAATGGAGGTGGTGTTGCTGCAGGCGATATTAATAACGATGGATTAATTGATTTGTATTTTACCGCCAATACAAAAGGCAATAACAAACTCTACCTTAACAAAGGTAATTTTCAATTTGAAGATATTACGGCAAAGGCAGGTGTAGCTGGTAGCAGCGATTGGTGTAGTGGCGTAACCATGGCCGATGTAAATGGCGATGGACTGCTTGATATTTATGTATCTGCAGTTGCACGCTTTAATGATTTAAAAGGCCATAACGAATTGTTCATTAACAAAGGCAATGGAACATTTGCGGAACAATCGAATATGTATGGTCTCGATTTTTCCGGCTTATCTACACAGGCTGCTTTTTTCGATTACGATAAAGATGGCGATCTCGATTGTTTTTTAGTCAACCATTCCAAACAGCCACATGCAAACATTGTAGATACAGTTAACCGTAATAAAAAAGATTCGATTAGCGGCAGCCGTTTGTTTCGTAATGAGTTGAACAAAGACGAGAAAAAATTTAAAGATGTATCTGCAGCGGCAGGTATTTATCAATGCAACCTTTCGTATGGGTTAGGATTAAGCGTTGCCGATTTAAATAACGATGGTTGGGAAGATGTATATGTGGGCAACGATTTTCACGAAAACGATTATTACTACATCAATAATAAAAACGGAACATTCAGCGAAAGCGGTGCAAAACATTTTGCACACTACAGCCGCTTTAGTATGGGTAATGATATTGCAGATTACAATAACGATGGACAACCTGATTTAATAACAGTTGATATGCTGCCACCCGATGAAAAAACATTGAAGACTTATGGCAGTGATGAGAACTCGGATATTTATAAAGTAAAACTTGAACTCAACGGGTATCAGCATCAATACTCACGCAACTGTTTACAAAAAAATAACGGCAGCGGAATCAACTTCAGCGAAGTTGGTTTAATGGCAGGTGTATCGGCAACGGATTGGAGCTGGAGTCCGTTGTTTGCCGATTTTGATAATGACGGTAAAAAAGATTTGTTCATCAGCAGCGGTATTGTAAAACGTCCTGTTGATCTGGATTATATCCGTTTTGTTTCTTCGATGCAAATGAACAAAGGGTTGGATGGCACAGATAAGTATGATGATGAAACCATCAGCAAAATGCCCGACGGCAGCAGTCATCCCTTCTTCTTTAAAAACAACAATGGACATTCGTTTACCGATGTAAGTGAGGAGTGGGGTACAGCAACAATGAAGGGATATTTTAACGGTGCTGCATATGCCGATCTGGATAATGATGGAGACCTGGATGTTGTTACAAACAATATTAATGCACCTGTAACGGTATTAAAAAACCAAACAGTTGCAAAGAATTATCTCACTGTGCAATTAAAAGGCGACAGCCTGAATCAATTGGCTGTTGGTGCAAAAGCATATCTGTTTACAAAAAGCGGCATGCAGTATCAGCAGTTGATGTTAACAAGAGGGTTTCAATCGGCTGTTGAACCACGTTTGCATTTTGGATTGGATAGTATTGCGGCAGTTGATTCTGTTGTTATTGTTTGGCCTGATCAATCGTATCAAACAATAAAAAATCCGGAAATTAATAAGCAATTGCTTGTACAAAAAACTGGAAGCGGATTGTTTCAATACGATTTGTTTTTTGGAATGCCAGCACCTTATTTTAAAGATGTCACAAACGAGATCAACTGTAACTGGAAGCATAACGAAAATGATTTTGTTGATTTTAATGTGCAGTATCTAATACCGCATGCACAAAGTACAAGAGGGCCTAAGCTTGCTGTTGGCGATGTAAATGGCGATGGGTTAGATGATGTGTATGCCTGTGGTGCAAATGATCAGCCCGGTGCGTTGTTGATACAACAGAGCAATGGAAGTTTTCAATCAACCAATAACGAACTGTTTGCAAAAGATGCCGGATGCGAAGATGTGGATGCGGTGTTTTTTGATGCAGACGGAAACAAAACATTGGATCTGCTGGTAATCAGCGGTGGTAACCAGATTCCGCAACAGGCAGGCGATTTAGCCGATCGTTTATACCTGAATGATGGAAAAGGAAATTTTACCCGGAAGAATGATGCGTTTACAATTCAATACGAAAACAAATCCTGTGTATCAGTAGCAGATGTAGACCATGATGGTGATATGGATTTTTTTGTTGGTAACCTGGCAAGCCCAACAGCATATGGCTTATTGAAATCATCATACCTGTATCTCAACGATGGGAAAGCAATGTTCTCGCTTGCATCGGTGCAACAGATTGATCTTACAAAAGTCGGCATTGTTACAGATGCTGCCTTTGCAGATGTAAATAAAGATGGCTGGGATGATTTGCTGGTTACAGGCGAATGGATGCCTTTGAAAGTTTTTATCAATAACAAAGGAATTTTCAAAGTAGTTGACGTTCCTGCATCAACCGGCTTGTGGCAAAACATTATGTTGGCTGATGTAAACAACGATGGGTTTACAGATGTGCTGGCCGGCAATTGGGGACATAATTCCAAACTGTGGGAACGCAAAGACGGTCCGCTGAAATTGTATGTGAAAGATTTTGACAACAATGGAAAAACAGAACAGATTCTGGCGTATACTATAAAAGGTGAAGAGTATCCTTTTTTGGCAAAAGATGAGCTCGAACGTCCGTTGCCGATTCTGAAAAAAGCATACCTCACATATGGTGAAGTAGCAGGCAAAACAGTCAAGTATATTTTGTACGACCTGTTTAATGATTATGTAGAGTTGAAAGCTGAAACACTCAGTAATTCTGTTTTTATTAATGATGGGAAAGGAGGGTTTACACGACACGATCTTGCAGATGAATTACAGCTATCTCCAATTATGAGTTTTGCGGGCATGGGTTCCGGCGGCAGCTTTATTGCAGGCGGTAATTTTTACGGAACAATTCCGTACGAAGGACGATACGACGCATTTTATCCTTCGATGTTTTCGTTTTCTGCAACACAATCTTCAGTATATGCTACTCTGCAAACCATTACCGGTGAAGTACGTGATATGCAATGGATCAAAACTAATGGTACAAACAAACTGCTGATCGTTGCAAGAAATAATGAACCGTTGATGTTCTTAAAAAATATCGGTGAACTGCAAACAATGAAATAACAACTATAAACCTGAACATGTAATGAAACATCTTGATCGAATGAAAAGTATTTTAGTTCTACTCGCTGTAATGTCGTTAAGTTTTAACTGCGATAAGCGAAAGGGTGGCGGTGGCACACTCACAACTCCCGGTGCAGAAGTTAGCTGGTGGATGACAACCGGCAGCCAGACAAGCTTACTGCAAAAGCAAACAGCCTTTGCATTTAACAATGGCGGCACAGCTGTATTAACCATTGATGTAGACAGTGCGCAGAAATACCAAAGCATTGATGGGTTTGGTTATACATTAACCGAAGGCAGTGCTTATCTCATCAACAAACTCAATGCAACAGAAAAAAACAATCTGCTGCAGGAATTATTTGGCAACAGTGAGAATGCCATTGGTATTAATTATCTCCGTATTGGCATGGGCGCAACCGACCTCAGTACAAAAGTGTACAGTTACAACGATCTGGCTACAGGTGAAACCGATGTAACCCTTTCATCATTTTCTTTAGCGCAGGATACAGTAGATGTAATTCCTGTTTTGAAAATGATTCTGGCCATTAATCCTTCTATGAAGCTGATGGCTACACCATGGAGTGCACCAACCTGGATGAAGGATAATAACAGCAGCATCGGTGGTCGTTTAAAAACACAGTACTACAGTGTGTATGCGCAATATTTTGTGAAGTACATACAGGCAATGAAAGCAAAAGGAATTACTGTTGATGCGTTAACTATACAGAACGAGCCGTTGCATGGTGGTAATAATCCCAGTATGTTGATGAATGCTGCAGAGCAGGCAGATTTTATCAAGAATCATTTAGGCCCGGCTTTCCGTACCGCTAATATCACAACGAAGATTGTATTGTACGATCATAATTGCGATCGTCCCGATTATCCGATTGCAGTATTAAATGATGCAGCAGCCAAACAGTTTGTGGATGGTTCTGCTTTTCATTTATATGCCGGCGATATTGTAGCGCTCTCTACCGTGCATGATGCGCATCCGGATAAAAATTTATATTTCACCGAACAGTGGACAGGTGCAGGTGGCAGTTTTGATGGCGATTTGAAATGGCATATCCGCAACGTTGTTATCGGTTCCATGCGTAACTGGAGCAAGGTGGCGCTCAACTGGAATCTTGCCAACGATGGTGGTTACAATCCGCACACACCCGGTGGTTGCGATCAATGTAAAGGAGCCATTACTTTAGATGGTGCAGTAAACAGAAATGTATCCTATTACATTATGGGACATGCTTCAAAATTTGTTCCTACAGGTTCGGTACGTATTGCCAGTACACAAACCGGCAATCTTTATACCGTAGCTTTTTTACGCCCCGACGGAAAGAAAGTATTGATTGCACTCAATGACGGATCAACCACTCTTCGCTTTAACATTAAGTACAAAGGAAGTAATGCTAATACAAGTTTGCCTGCAGGTGCTGTAGCAACTTATGTTTGGTAACTATAAAACAACGATTATGATCAGATTATTTATTGTTGCAGCAACCTGTTTGTTTGCAGCATGTACAACAACAGAAAAGGATCAATCATCGGCTGCTTCAGCTGCTGCATTTTCAACAGAGGGCAAAAAGGTGTTGGTGTATTCAACTGCCGACAGTACCGATCTGCGTTTATCGCTCAACGATACATTAACGTTTGCGGAAAAAGGACAGCCTTTTGAAAACGAGGTCATGGTGTTTGTTGATCCGGGTAAAACCTTTCAATCGTACATGGGTGTTGGTGCGGCTTTAACCGATGCTTCAGCCGAAGTATTTGCCAAACTTTCGAAAGAAAAGCAGCAGGAATTTTTAACGGCTCATTTTGATAAACAAAAAGGAATCGGTTATACAATAGCACGTACCAACATTAACAGCTGCGATTTCAGTAGCGATATGTACACCTATGTGCAGGATGGCGATAAAGAATTAAAATCGTTTAACATAGAACACGATCAGAAATTTAAAATTCCATTGATTAAAGCCGCTATGCAGGCAGCAGGCGGAAATTTAAATTTATTTGCAAGCCCATGGAGTCCACCAGCCTGGATGAAAGACAATAACGATATGCTGCACGGTGGTAAACTGAAAGAAGAGTTTGCAGACAGCTGGGCCTTGTACTATACAAAATTCATCAAAGCATATGAAGCTGCCGGTATTCCGGTGTGGGGCATCAGCATCCAGAACGAACCAATGGCTAAACAGATTTGGGAGAGTTGTATTTACACAGCGGAAGAAGAAAGGAATTTCCTGGTGAAGCATCTTGGCCCTACAATGGAGAAAGAGGGATTGAAGGATAAGAAGATCATCATGTGGGATCATAACAGAGATTTGATTTATCAACGTGCTACAACATACTTCAATGATCCGGAAGTAAAGAAATATGCATGGGGTATTGGCTTGCATTGGTACGAAGACTGGAGCGGTGGCGATCAGATGTTTGATAATGTGCGTCGTGTACACGAATCATTTCCAGATATGCCGATCCTATTTACCGAAGGTTGTAATGGTCCGTTCAAAATGGAAAACATTCATCAGTGGAAATGGGGTGAGCGTTATGGCCGTAGTATGATCAATGATTTTAACAATGGAATGACGGGCTTCACCGATTGGAATATTCTGCTCGATGAAACAGGTGGTCCCAATCATGTAAAGAATTTCTGTTTTGCACCTGTGCATGCTGATACACGTACCGGCGAACTGATTTATACCAATGCGTATTACTATATCGGGCATTTTTCAAAATTCATACAGCCTGGTGCAAAGCGTATTGCTGCAGCGCCGAGCAGAAGCCAGTTGTTGTCAACTGCATTTCAAAATCCCGATGGAAGTATTGCAGTAGTCGTAATGAATCAAAGTGATAAACTAACCGATTTTATGTTGTGGATAGATGGTAAAGCAGCAACTACAAAAGCATTACCGCATTCTATCAACACCTATCTCATTCAATAAAGAACGGTTTTTGCTGTACAAACAATATGAAGATCTTATTACGATATAGCTTGTGTATTTTACTGTTGACGATTGCATCCTGTAAAAAGAAAGCAGCGCCGCCTGTTCCGGAGCTACCGAAGCAGGTGACGCTGAAATCAATTCAGCTGAACGGAATTGATTTCAGCAGCTTGCGGTATGGCGTTAATCTGCAGCCAACAATTCGTTTACAGTTTACACAGCCGTTAAAGCCCTCCAGTGTTGCAACGGCCATCAAATTGTATAATTCATCAGGTGTAGTAACAGGCATTACTACAAGTTTGCAGAATAACGATTCGGTGTTGATTGTACAACCTGCATCAGCATTGGCAAGTGTAACCCGTTACCAGTTTAAAATAGAAAACGGATTACAGTCGGCAAGTGGCGGTGTTTTTATTGGTACTGTTGATAATAGTTTTGTTACACAAATTGATTCGTCAAGAAAATTTCCGGCTATTACAGATGATGAGTTGCTCACCAAAGTACAGCAGCAAACCTTTAAATACTTCTGGGATTTTGCACACCCAACAAGTGGCCTTGCAAGAGAACGTAATACAAGCGGCGATCTTGTTACATCCGGAGGCTCAGGATTTGGCGTAATGGCAATTGTAACGGGCATTAACCGCAATTTCATTACAAGAGCACAAGGTTTGCAACGCATGCAAACCATTGTTGATTTTTTAAAAACAAAAGCGCAAAAATTTCATGGTGCATTTCCGCATTGGTTAAATGGCAACACCGGAAATGTGATTGCGTTTAGTGCAAAAGATGATGGTGCGGATCTGGTGGAAACATCGTTACTGATGATGGGATTGTTAACTGCAAGGCAATACTTTAATGGCGTTGATGTAACAGAAACAGATCTGCGAAATGATATTACGGCTTTGTACAATGCAGTAGAGTGGAGTTGGTTCAGGAAAAGTAATGAACAGCAGTTGTACTGGCACTGGAGTCCGAATTATGCATGGGATATGAACTTGCCCATTCGTGGCTGGAACGAATGTTTAATTACGTATGTGCTTGCTGCTTCTTCTTCAACTTATGGTATTCCGAAAACAGTATATGATAATGGTTGGGCCAGAAACGGTGCGCCGGGTTTTGTAAATGGTGCGCAATACTTCAATATTACCTTGCCGTTGGGCAGCGCTTATGGTGGACCGTTATTTCTTTCGCATTATTCATTCATGGGAATTAACCCGAATGGCTTGAGTGATGCGTATGCCAACTACGAAACGCAAACAAGAAATCATTCACGTATTAATTACCAGTTTTGTGTAGCAAATCCCAACGGTAATTATGGTTACAGCGATTCCATCTGGGGATTAACGGCCAGCGATATTCCCAACGGTTATACAGCCAGTTCTCCTTCGAACGATGTGAGCGTAATTGCGCCAACAGCAGCTATTTCATCGTTACCCTACACGCCAACAGAAAGTATGAAGGCGCTGAAGTTTTTTTACTATGTGTTGGGCGATAAATTATTTAAAGAGTATGGATTTATTGATGCGTTCTCGTTGAAACAAACCTGGTTTGCATCTTCTTTCCTGGCTATTGACCAGGGACCTATTATTGTCATGATCGAAAACCACCGCAGCGGTTTGTTGTGGAATTTATTCACCAGCTGTCCCGAAGTAAAAAGCGGTATGCGCTTACTTGGCTTCAGCGCACCTTACCTGTAGTGTATGAAACGATTGCCATTATTTATTCTTTGTTTGTGTATTTGTTTTGCTGCATCAGCACAGTCGTCTTTGCGATCACTTACGAAAGGAAAGTATGGCGATGGGCCCGACAGTATTGCACCTGTTGGTATCATCAAAGGATTAAGTGATGAACAGTTGCTGGAAACAGTGCAGAAACAAACCTTTCGTTTCTTCTGGCACGGTGCACATCCGTACAGCGGATTGGCATTGGAAAGAAGCAACAGTGTGAAAGCCGAGCATTACTGGGATTACATCAACGAAGCATGGGATGAACCCAATTTCAGTAAAACTGAATTCGGAAAAGATGCAGGTGCAATCGGTGGCACCGGTTTTGGTATTATGAGTACTATCGTTGCAGTGGAGCGTGGATGGATTGGCAGAGATACAGCTGTGCGACGTTTGATACAGATTGCCGATTTTTTGATCAATGCCGATTGTTATCATGGCATTTATCCGCATTTCATGAATGGCCGCACAGGCAAAACAATCAAGTTCGATCGACTGGATGATGGTGCCGATATTGTTGAAACATCTTATTTGCTGATGGGCTTTCTCTGTGCAAGAGAATATTTTACCAAGGACACACCAAGAGAAATTTACCTGCGTAAACGCATTAACCAGATGTGGGGTGCTGCCAACTGGAACTGGCATACCAACGGCGAAAATAAATTGTACTGGCACTGGAGCCCGAACAATGGCTTTGATATGAACTTCCCGGTGTGGGGTTATAATGAATGTTTGATTACCTACATCATGGCGGCGTCATCACCTTATAAAGGCATTAAGAAATCGGTGTACGATGGAACATGGGCGGGCAGCACAGGATTTAAAAACGGCAAAGAATATTACGGCTACATTTTGCCGTTAGGTAATTACGATAAAGACAAAGGTGGTCCGTTGTTCTTTGAACAATATACCTTCCAGGGAATTGATCCGAATGGATTGAAAGATTCCTTGGGCAACGATTATTTTCTGCAGGGCAAACATCACACACTTATCAATCGTGCATACTGTATTGAGAACCCCAATCAATTTAAAGGCTATTCTGATAAATGCTGGGGCTTAACAGCGGGCGACAGTTACAAAGGTTATGTGGCGCATAGTCCGGAGAATGATCGTGGCGTTATACAGCCGACAGCTGCCATTTCATCCATGCCTTATACACCCAAAGAAAGTATGGAAGCCTTGCGGTATTTCTATTATGAACTGGGCAATAAGATCTGGAGTAACTATGGTTTTGTGGATGGCTTCAGTATTCATCACAACTGGTATGCAAAAAGTCACCTGGCAATTGATCAGGGACCAATTGTAGTGATGCTTGAAAATTACCGCACAGGTTTGTTGTGGAAATTATTTATGAAGATACCGGATGTACAGAACGGATTGAAGAAGCTGGGATTTACATCGCCGTATATCAAAGGAAATAATTAGAAACGATGCCGGTGAGCCACCCTTGAAGAAAGCGAGTGACTCACCGCAGCTTATTTATAAAAGTGTTTGCCATGAACGATCAATTATCACGTGAACAGTTTTTAAAAACCACTGCAATGGCTGCAGCAGCATTGCTGGTGTCTTCGTTAGAAGGTTGGGCGGCTGCATTACCCGAAAAGAAATTACGTGTAGCAGTCATTGGTTGCGGTAGCGTAAGTAATCGATACATCCCTCAACTCTTATCATCAAAATTAATTGAAGTAGTAAGTCTCTGCGATATAAAGTACGAACGTGCAGTGGCGCAGAACAAGGAATATAAAGTAAATGCTGCAACCTATCGTAGCATCGATGAACAATTGAAAGGTGTTCCGTTTGATATGCTGGTTACACTCACCGATATGCAGGTACATGGTGAACTGAATAAGAAAGCATTGCTCGCCGGTAAGCATGTGTGGAGTGAAAAGCCAATGGCGAATACATACGCCGAAGGAAAAACATTGCTTGATTTAGCAAAAAGCAAAAAGCTGCGCATCTGGGGAGCGCCTGCTGTGGTGAACAGTCCGCAGTTTGCATTTATGAGTAAAACAATTCAGGAAGGGAAACTGGGACGCATTGCCAGTGCGCATGGGCAGTACGGACATACAGGCCCCACCTGGAGTGCGTTCTTTTATGAAAAAGGTGGTGGCAGTATGCCCGATCTGGGTGTGTACAATATGGCAACGTTCACCGGTTTGTTAGGGCCTGCAAAAAGTGTAATGGCTATGACGAGCATTGTAAAGCCGCAACGTACGGTTGATGATAAAGGAACAATTAAAGTAGAAGCAGAAGATAATGCGCATGTATTGCTGGAACATGATAAAGGAGTGATCAGTCATGTGATGTGCGGATTTAATTATTTCGATCCGCATGGACATGAAGCCGGTAATCAAACCTTACATTCGATACAGATCTATGGCGATTATGGCAATATGCGGTTGATCGGTTACGATTGGGAAACCAATGGTGTGATGCTCGATACATCGTGGGATAAACCTGCCGTGTTGATGAGTACCGATAAAGGAGGTTACGAATGGCAGGAAGGTGCAAGAGTAACCGGCGAAAGTATTGTAAACGGAACAGAGCCGTTGATTAATGTGGAGCATGCGTTGCATGTATTGGAAATTATTGAAGCGGCACGCAAATCATCGGCAACAGGAATGAAAGTAAAACTGAAGAGTGCGTTTCCGTGGCCCATAGTGAAATGATGATCGATTCGTAATTCGTAAATATAAAACGATGGCAGCCTTTTCTTTAACCCACGAACAAATTGCAGCATATCAAACGGATGGATTCCTGGTTGTGCCGGAATTTCTGTTGGCTCAGGAAGTAGAGAAACTTCAGCAGATTGCATTTGATGATGCCGTCATACGCAAACATGCGTTTGATCTGAATGATCAGAGCGGAAAGAAAACAAAGCTTACACTCTGGTACAAACCCGGCAACGATTCGTATGGTTTGCTTACACGGAGTGAACGGATGGTACATACTGCCAATCAACTGATGGAAGGTGATTCTGCAGTTTGCCATTTTCACAGTAAGCTCATGCAGAAAGAACCACGTGTTGGTGGCGCATGGGAGTGGCACCAGGATTATGGTTACTGGTACAAGAACGAATTTTTATTTCCCGATCAGATGTTGTCGATTATGATTGCCATTACCGATGCCAATAAAGCCAATGGCTGTTTGCAGGTAATTAAAGGCTCGCATAAAATGGGCAGAGTAGAACATGGTTTTGCAGGCGAGCAGGTTGGTGCAGCACAACGTTATGTTGATCTAGCGTTGCAGACAATGGAATTGCTGTATGTAGAATTGAAAGCAGGGGATGCATTGTTTTTTCACCCGAACCTGTTACATCGTTCTGAAGCAAATTTATCGGAGAAGGCCAGGTGGTCGCTCATTTCTGTTTATAACAGAAGTGCGAACGTACCGTATAACGAACCATCGCAATCATCTACCATACCGGTACAGGTGGTGCCCGATGCAGCATTACTCCATTGGGATAGTACTGCCATGGAAGACACGGCCGATTTTCTTACCAAAGAAAAAGACGAAGCCTTAAAATAAATGCTATGAAGAAATTCTTTTCAGCAGAACCCTTTGCACCCAATGTGGGTTTAACGTTGGTCCGCATTGTTATTGGCTTGTTTCTCATCTATCACGGTTGGGAAGTATTTGATGCAGCAAAGATGAATGAATATCTTACCTGGGATAGTTTTAAACAAGCTGCTAATGGAAAGATGTTGGTATATGCAGGTAAGTCTGCCGAGTTAATAGCCGGTGTATTGTTTGTGTTGGGTTTGTTTACACGTGTTGCTGCAGTACTAACAATCGGCACTCTTGGGTACATTGCATTCGGATTAGGCAACGGTGTTGTTTGGTACAACGATCAGCATCCGTTTATGTTTGTACTCATTGCATTCCTGTTTTTGTTTACTGGACCGGGACCATTCAGTATAGATGCAAAATTGTTTAAAGAAAAACGAAGATATTAATTCATTCATCGCCCGATAGCTATCGGGACATTACTCATCACTCATCATTCTCAATGCCCGATACTTCGCAACTACATATCAACACAAACGGTAAAGAAGCAAACAGCTACGATGCGATTGTAATCGGCAGCGGTATCAGTGGCGGCTGGGCAGCAAAAGAGTTGTGCGAAAAAGGAATGAAAACATTGGTGCTCGAGCGGGGAAGAGATGTGCAGCACATCAAAGATTATCCAACTGCAACGCTTTCACGTTGGGAGTTGCCGCATCGTGGACAAATCACACAACAAACCAAAACAAATAATCCGCTTATTACAAAAGCAGCCGGCTACGATGAAAGCACGCAGCATTTTTTTGTGCAGGATAAAGATCATCCTTACATACAGGAAAAACCATTCGACTGGATCCGTGGTTATCAGGTAGGTGGTAAATCATTAACATGGGGCAGGGCCTGTGCACGCTGGAGTGAGCATGATTTTACTGCGCCTGAACGTTATGGTTACGGCGAACGTTTCCCCATCGGTTACAACGACATCAAAGACTGGTACAGCCATGTTGAAAAATTTATGGGTGTATGTGGCAACAGAGACGGAATACCTTCTATGCCCGATGGAGAATTTTTAACGGCGTATGAGTTGAATGTGGTAGAGAAGCATTTGCAGAAAGTGATCAAAGAAAAATTCAATCGTCATTATGTGAGCGGACGTTGGGCGCACATCAGCGATCCGCAGCCCATTCATCTGCAGCAAGGCCGTGGACAATGCATGAACCGCAATTTGTGTATGCGTGGTTGTCCGCTGGGAGGTTACTTCAGCTCTAATTCATCTACATTACCATGGGCCGCAAAGACGGGTAACTTAACCATCCGTCCACATTCAGTGGTACATTCCATTATTTACGATGAGCAAAAACAAAAAGCAATTGGTGTACGTGTAATTGATGCACAAACAAACGAAGCAAAAGAATATTTTGCCAAGATCATTTTTGTAAATGCCTCTGCACTCAATACCAATCTTATTTTATTGAACTCAACATCGCAACGTTTTCCAAATGGTTTAGGAAACGATAGTGGATTGCTGGGTAAATACATTTGCTTTCACAATTACCGTGGCAGCATGAATGGTGAAGTGGAGGGGTTTGAAGAATATTATTACAAAGTATCAAAGCCGGTGGAATGTATTGTGGCCAACTTTCGGAACGTAGAGAAACAGGAAACAGACTTTAAAGGCGGGTATGTTATTTATTCCGGTGCGTACAGAGAAAAACTCAATGATGAAAATATAAAACCATTGCTCGGTGCAGAATACAAACAAGCCATCAGCGAACCCGGTAAGTGGGGCGTGTACATGTATATGCAGGGCGAAACGATTGCCAAAGAAAGGAATCATGTGCGGTTGAGTAAGGAGGAAAAAGATCAGTGGGGAATACCTTTGCTTATTACATCGGTTGGTTACGATGAGAACGATGATAAGATGGTGAATGATTTTTTAGAACAAGGAAAAGCAATGCTGGAAGCTGCCGGTGTAAAAAATATTGAAACAAGAGACAGTATGCAGGCGCCCGGTTTGGATATACATGAAATGGGTGGTGTGCGCATGGGTGCCGATCCGAAAACATCTTTGCTGAACGAATGGAATCAACTGCATCATTGTAAAAATGTATTTGTAACAGATGGCGCCTGTATGACGAGTACAGGAAGTCAAAGTCCATCCATTTTATACATGGCGTTTACTGCACGAGCAGTCAACCATGCAGTGGAAGAATTAAAAAAAGGGAATCTTTAGTATGAAGAAACTTGTGATGATAGCTGCAGTGGTAATTTCTGTGTTACATTCATATGCACAACAGAAAACCTATTGCAATCCGATTAATATCGATTATGGTTACACGCCTATTCCCAACTTCAGCGAGTGGGGCAGGCACCGTGCAACGGCCGATCCGGTGATTGTTACGTACAAAAGTGATTACTATCTCTTCAGCACCAATCAATGGGGCTATTGGTACAGCAGCGATATGCTCAACTGGAAATTTGTATCACGTAAATTTTTACGTCCGTGGAATAAAGCATACGATGAATTATGTGCACCTGCAGTTGGCATCATCGGCGATACCATGATTGTCTTCGGTTCAACCTATACCCGCAACTTCAGCATCTGGATGAGTACGAATCCGAAAGAAAATGAATGGAAGCCGCTGGTTGATTCGTTTGATATTGGCGGATGGGATCCTTCTTTCTTCACCGATGATGATGGACGTTTGTACATGTACAACGGCAGTAGTAATAAATTCCCCATGTACGGTATTGAACTCAACAGAAAAACATTGCAGCCCATCGGTACAAGAAAAGAAATGTATTTGCTCGAGCCCTGGCGTTTTGGCTGGCAGCGTTTTGGTGAACACATGGATAATACATTTCTCGATCCGTTTATCGAAGGCAGTCACATGACTAAACACAACGGTAAATATTATCTGCAGTATGGCGCACCTGGCACTGAGTTCAGCGGATATGCGGATGGTTTGCTGGTAGGTAAGGGTCCATTAGATTATTTCGAGGCGCAAAGCGATCCGTTGAGTATTAAGCTTGGAGGATTTGTACGTGGTGCAGGACATGGAGCTACGTTCCAGGATAAGTTTCATCAGTACTGGCATGTATCAACAACCGTGGTGTCGGTAAAGAATACATTTGAACGGAGGCTCGGTATCTGGCCAACAGGTTTTGATAAAGATGGTAACATGTTTTGCAACACAACCTTCGGCGATTATCCGCATTATATTCCTTCTGATAAAATAGATGGATCGGTTTATGGTAAAGGTGGTAAGTCGCCTTATTTCACCGGCTGGATGTTGTTGAACTATAACAAGCCTGTGCAGGTTTCATCTACGCTTGGTAATTATGTTGCTAACAATGCTGTCGATGAATTGATCAAAACATACTGGAGTGCAGCAACAGGCAACAAAGGCGAATGGATCCAAACCGATTTGGGAACTGTATCAACTGTTCATGCAGTGCAGATCAATTATGCTGATCAGGATGTGGAGCAGAACCGTTTGGGAAAATGGAACGATCAGTATCATCAGTACAAAATGTATTACTCGGTTGATGGAAAGAAATGGACGGTGCTGGTTGATAAGAGTACAAACAAAACAGACATTCCGCACGAATATATAGAACTGGAAAAGCCGGTGCAGGCACGTTATATAAAAGTGGAGAATATCCATATGCCTACAGGCAAATTTGCTGTCAGTGGTTTGCGTGTGTTTGGTAATGGTAATGGAGCAAATCCGGATGCGGTGAAAGGATTTATTGTATTGCGTACGGAAAAAGATAAACGCAGTGCATTTATAAAATGGAAACCGGTTGATAATGCCTTTGCCTATAATATTTATTATGGCACCCATCCGGATAAATTGTACACCAGCATTATGGTGCATGCCAACAATGAGTACTGGATGAAGGCAATGGATGCGTTAAAGACGTATTATTACAGCATTGAAGCCGTCAATGAAAACGGTGTAAGCGAACGTTCACCTGTAATTAAAGTAGAATAATGATGAAGAAAGTTTTCGTTAGTATGTTGTTTCTCTTTGTTGTGCTTGTTACCAATGCACAAAGCAAAGAGCCGTTTCCCTTCTGGAACGAAGTACAAAAGTTTAAAGCAGCCGATAGTGCAGCTTTTCCTGCAGCAAACCAGGTATTATTCATCGGCAGCTCATCGTTTACGATGTGGAAAGATGTGCAGACTTATTTCCCCGATCGTAAAATACTCAACCGTGCATTTGGAGGCAGCACACTGGCCGATGTGATCCGTTACCGGTACGATGTGATCTTTCCTTATCAACCCAAACAGATTGTGATTTATTGCGGCGAAAATGATTTTGCATCGAGCGATACCGTAACAGTTGAACTGGTGATGCAACGCTTTACTACCTTGTTCAATTACATCCGTGCAAAATATAAAAACGTACCTGTTGCTTATGTGTCGATGAAACCAAGCCCGAGTCGTGTTCACTTGCTTGATAAGTACAAAGAAGCAAACCAAAAGATTAAATCGTTTCTGGCAACAAAACCCAATACAAAGTTTGTTGATGTGTACAGTGCCATGTTGAACGAAAAAGGCGAACCGATGCCGGATATTTTTTTGAAAGACAATTTGCACATGAATGCAAAAGGGTATGCTATCTGGAAAACAAAACTGGAAAAAGTATTGCTTAAATAACGAAACATGCGTTTAATCACTTGCATCATCTTAAGTGCGTTGGCAATTACAGGTTGTAAAGAACAACCGCAGGTAACAAAAATTGCGTTTGGCTCTTGTGGTCATCAAAACGATCCGCAGCCAGTGCTTGCCATTGCTGCTGAACAAAAACCCGACGCTTTTATTTTTCTCGGCGATAACATCTATGGTGATACAGATAATATGGATACGCTTCGTGCAAAGTACAATCGGTTAGGTACAAAGCCGGAGTATCAGCAGCTGGCAGCTGCAACGAATATTTATGCTACCTGGGATGATCATGATTTCGGCAGGAATGATGCAGGCAAACATTATCCATTTAAAAAGGAATCAAAAGAAATCTTTCTTTCCTTCTTTAAAGAACCTGCTGAAAGTGCACGCAGGAAACACGAAGGAATTTATCACGCCGAATATATTCAGCAAGGCGGTAAAACGGTACAATTGATTTTACTCGATGTGCGTACGTTCCGTAATAATCTCTTGTTGTACGACAGCAGCGTTCAACTTCCGAGAGATCATTATTTCTACAAACCCGACTATCAGCCGCATACCAGTAAAGACAGCGCATTGCTGGGCGAGGAACAATGGAAGTGGCTGGAAGCCGAATTAAAAAAGCCGGCCGATCTGCGTTTGATTTGCAGCGGTTCGCAGTTCAGTATTGAATACAATGGTTATGAAGCATGGGCTAATTTTCCGCACGAGCAGCAACGCATGCTCGATCTTATTAAATCAACGAAAGCAAATGCGGTGATGTTTTTAACAGGCGATGTGCATTATGCAGAAATATCAAAACTGCAAACGCCGGGTTTGTATCCCATCTACGATGTAACATCGAGTGGCATTACCTCTACCTGGGATTTTGCAACGCTCAATAAAAACAGGATCGAAGGTCCGGTAATGGATAATCACTTCGGGTTGCTTACAATCGAATGGGAGAGTGATCCTGTAATTAAAATGGAAATAATCGATAAAAATAAAAATGGTCGTATTGAGTATACGATCAAACGAAGTGAAATCTGTTTTTAACTGCAATTAAAACGACACGAACATGAAACAATTATTGACAACGTTGGCTTTGCTGTTGGTACTATCGCATCAACAGTTGGCAGCGCAGCAGACAAATGAACAAAAGATGAAAGTCTTCATCGATGCATTGATGAAGAAGATGACCTTGGATGAAAAGATCGGACAATTGAATTTGCCGGGCTCCGGTGATATTGTTACGGGCCAGGCAAGTAATTCTGATATTGGTAAAAAAATTAAAGAAGGAAAAGTAGGCGGATTGTTCAACATCAAATCCGTTGCAAAAATTAAAGCGGTACAAAAAGTAGCAGTGGAAGAGTCACGCTTAAAAATTCCGATGCTGTTTGGTATGGATGTGATCCATGGTTATCAAACCGTGTTTCCCATTCCGCTTGGTTTAAGTGCCAGTTGGGATATGCAGTTAATTGAACAAAGTGCACGCATTGCTGCAATTGAAGCAAGTGCCGATGGTATTAACTGGACGTTTTCGCCAATGGTGGATCTTACACGTGATCCACGTTGGGGTCGTGTATCGGAGGGCAATGGAGAAGATCCGTACCTCGGCGGACAAATTGCCAAAGCAATGGTGCGTGGTTACCAGGGAAAAGATTTGTCGCTCAATAATACCATCATGAGTTGTGTAAAACACTTTGCATTGTACGGTGCTGCAGAGGCGGGTCGTGATTACAATACAACCGATATGAGCCGCTATCGTATGTTCAACGAATACTTGTATCCTTACCAGGCAGCAGTTGATGCAGGTGTAGGAAGTGTAATGGCTTCATTTAATGAAATTGATGGTGTGCCTGCAACTGCTAACAGATGGTTACTTGATAATGTATTGCGTAAGCAATGGGGCTTTAAAGGTTTTTTGGTAACTGATTATACAGGCATCAATGAAATGGTGGATCATGGTATTGGTGATTTAAAAACTGTTTCTGCAAGAGCATTGGGTGCAGGTATTGATATGGATATGGTGGGCGAAGGTTTTTTAACCACACTCAAACAATCGTTGAAAGATGGAAAAGTAACCATGCAGATGATTGATGCAGCGTGCAGAAGAATCCTTGAAGCAAAATACAAACTGGGTTTGTTTGAAGATCCTTATCGTTATTGCAACGAAGAGCGTGCAAAAACAGAAATCTTTACTATGGCTCATCGCAAGATTGCAAGAGAAACGGCAGCACAAAGTTTTGTGTTGTTAAAAAATCAAAACAACATTTTGCCGTTGAAGAAAAGTGGCACCGTTGCGGTGATTGGTCCGTTGGCAAATGATAAACGCAATATGCCAGGCACCTGGAGTGTCGCTGCTGAGTTTGATAAAGCAACAGCTGTATTAACCGGTTTAAATGAAGTAATCGGCAACAAAGTAAAGTTCCTGTATGCAAAAGGAAGTAATCTCGATTACGATGAAGCTTTTGAAGATCGTGCAACGATGTTCGGTAAAGGAATCGGTCGTGATAAACGTTCACCTGAAGAAATGATCAACGAAGCTGTTGCCATCGCTAATCAGAGTGATGTGGTGTTGGCAGTGCTCGGCGAAAGTGCAGAGATGAGCGGTGAATCTTCGAGCAGAAGTAATATTGAAATTCCACAGGCGCAAAAAGATTTGTTGAAAGCATTATTAAAAACAGGCAAACCTGTGGTGCTGGTATTGTTCACCGGTCGTCCGTTGGCATTAACATGGGAACATCAGAATGTACCTGCTATTTTAAATGTTTGGTTTGGTGGTAGTGAAGCCGGTTATGCAGTAGCTGATGTGTTGTTTGGCGATGTAAATCCTTCCGGCAAATTAACCATGACCTTTCCGCAAAATGTGGGTCAGGTGCCGATGTTCTATAATCACAAGAACACCGGTCGTCCATTGCCTGATGGACAGTGGTTTCAGAAATTCCGCAGCAACTATTTAGATGTAAGCAACGATCCGTTGTATCCGTTTGGTTATGGATTAAGCTACACAACTTTTTCGTACAGCGATGTAAAGATCAGTAATGCATCACCCAAAGGGAATCAAACCATCACTGCCAGTGTAACGCTTACCAACACCGGCGCAGTTACAGGAAAGGAAGTGGTGCAATTATACATTCGTGATGTGGTGGGTTCGGTTACACGTCCGGTAAAAGAGTTGAAAGGTTTTCAGAAAGTGGAGTTAAAAGCAGGTGAAAGCAAAACAGTTACATTCAACATTTCTCCGAGTGAGCTCAAGTTTTATAACTATGAGCTGAAGCATGATTGGGAAGCAGGTGAGTTCCAGATCATGATCGGCGGTAACTCTCGTGATGTGAAAATGGCCAAGGTTAACTGGAGTAAATAATTATACCATTCATCACATAAAAAAAATGGCAGCTTAAGCTGCCATTTTTTTTATGGAATTTCTACAAATCGTACAAAATTTATGCATTTCGTACAGAAATGCTGATTTGTGTTTGATTTAAACCAAAAGTTACAGGTGCATGTTTTATCTTTCTCTCCCGAATATGAAATTGCACATCTGCCATATACTTACGAACAAAAGTTGGTTTAAATTATCTGGTGATAAAACGGCTTTCATAAGACGAGTTGTCTTTGCATGTTTTATACTTAATGTAATAAGTGTTCAATCTCAAACAACTACTTATTCAAGATACACAACGTTAACAGATGTTTCATTTGGCTGGGCAGGTAATTCTGTTAACACAGTAGTGTTCCGTAAAAATTCTTTGGTAACATATAACGATATTCAGTTCATCAGTTACTATGATGCAGATGGTTTTGTAGTGTTGGGCAAACGTAAGTTGAATGAACAAACATGGGAACTGAAACGCACTACGTACAAGGGCAATATCAACGATGCGCATAACAGCATTAGTATTGCTGTTGATGGGAAAGGTTATTTACACATGGCGTGGGATCATCACAATCATCCGTTACGTTATGTAAAAAGTAAAGAGCCCTTATCGTTGGAATTAACCGATAAGGTGCCGATGATTGGCAAGGATGAAAGCAAGCTTAGTTATCCTGAATTTTATAATTTGCCCAATGGCGATCTGTTGTTTTTTTATCGGGATGGAGGATCAGGCAACGGTAACCTGGTAATGAACCGTTACGATGTTGCCACACAGCAATGGAGCCGTATGCAGACAAACCTGATTGATGGCGAAGGCAAACGCAATGCTTATTGGCAGGCTTGTGTAGATGCAAAAGGATCCATTCATCTGTCGTGGGTGTGGAGAGAAAGTCCGGATGTGGCCAGTAATCATGATATGAGTTATGCACTGTCGAAAGATGGTGGACGCAGCTGGCAAAAATCAACCGGTGAATTGTATCAGCTGCCGATACGCTTGGCAACAGCAGAAGTTGTTTGTACGATTCCGCAAAGCAGCGAACTCATCAATCAAACATCGATGACCACTGATGCAGAAGGAAATGTTGTTATTGCGACTTACTGGAAAGGCAAGAACAATGTACCGCAGTATAAAATCATCAGCAGATCAACGAAAGGTTGGAGCGTAACTGATCTTGGTTTTCGTACAAGCAATTTCAGTTTGAGCGGAGCAGGTACCAAACAAATACCTATATCAAGGCCGCAGGTATTGTGTGCCGGCAGCGGAAAGAAAAAACAAATCGTATTAGTATTTCGTGATGCAGAAAGAGGAAATAAAGTTTCTGTTGCCTGCGGAACAGCACAACAAAAAAAAAATTGGGAAATCATTGATCTCACAACAGATGGAGTAGGCGCATGGGAGCCCACCTACGATGCCGAGTTGTGGAAAGCAAAGAGGCAGCTGCATTTGTTTGTGCAAAAAGTTACACAGGCCGATGCTGAGGGCGTGGTGAATACAAAGCCGCAAATGGTACAGGTGTTAGAGTGGCTTTTAAAAAGTAAATCAACTGAATGAAACAGTTCATCCATAAAAGAAATTTGATTGCAGCAGTTGTATTGATGGTTGTGGTTAGCTCCTGCAGTTCATCCAAACAAGCAACAAAAGCAGTTTCGAAAGAAACTGTGCTCAACATTATTGATAAGGCAAATACCTACTGGCAAACAAACAATCCGGTGCATGGCCGTGCGTTTTGGGACAATGCCGCTTACCACACCGGTAACATGGAAGCGTATGCGTTAACAAAAAACGAAGCATATAAAAAATATTCAGAAGCATGGGCCATCAGAAATGAATGGAAAGGTGCCAAGAGTAACAACAAAACCGAATGGAAATTCAGTTATGGTGAGAAAGATGATTATGTACTGTTTGGCGATTGGCAGATCTGTTTTCAAACCTATATCGATCTGTATAATCTTGAACCGAACGAACAGAAAATAGCACGGACAAAAGAAGTGATGAGCTATCAGGTAAGTACAGCCGAAAATAAATACTGGTGGTGGGCCGATGGTTTGTATATGGTGATGCCGGTAATGACGAAGATGTACAAACTCACCGGCGATAAAATTTATCTTGATAAGCTCCACGAATACTATACTTACGCCAACAGCATTATGTACGATGCCGAAGAAAAGATGTATTACCGTGATGCGAAATATGTTTATCCGAAACATAAAACCGCAAGTGGTAAAAAAGATTTCTGGGCACGTGGTAACGGTTGGGTGTTTGCAGGCTTAGCCAAAGTGTTGCAGGATTTGCAAAAAGATGATGCACATTACAAGGAGTATGTAGAAAAATTCAAAGGCATGGCAGCTGCATTAAAAAGTTACCAGCAGCCTGAAGGCCATTGGACAAGAAGCCTGATGGATACAGCGCAGTCGCCCGGTTATGAAACAAGTGGCACTGCATTTTTTACCTATGCTTATTTGTGGGGTATCAACAATGGTTATTTAGAGAAAGCAACGTATAAAGCAACCGCATTAAAGGGCTGGAACTATTTGCAAACAATTGCACTGCAGCCCGATGGTAAAATTGGTTATGTACAACCGATCGGTGAACGTGCAATTCCCGGACAGGTAGTGGATAAAAATTCTACAGCTAATTTTGGTGTAGGTGCATTTCTGTTGGCCGCCTGCGAAATGGTACGATATACCGAAGTAAATAAGTAAGAAGACTCAATTTCATATCAGCAGTTAATCAAAACCGGCTGTTTCTACAGCCGGTTTCTAAATCAAAAAAAGTATTAAATCGAAAATATGTTCAGCAGAGTAGTTCGTCTATGTTCCGCAGCATTGCTGCTTGTAAACAGTACAGTTTTTTCTCAGGTTAAAAACGATTGGGAAAATCCGCAGTTGATTGATGTAAATAAAGAAGCTCCGCATGCGTCGTTTATGTTATTCAATGCACAGAAAGATGTTATTGCAGATGATTACAGTAAGTCGCCATATCATCAGTCGCTCAACGGCACATGGAAGTTTACTTATGTAGACAAGCATGCCGACCGTATCAAAGATTTTTACCGTACCGATCTCAATACGGCAGCATGGAAAGATATTGCTGTTCCTTCTAACTGGGAGTTGCAGGGTTTTGGTACGCCCATCTATACCAATATTACTTATCCCTATCCGAAAAATCCTCCATTTGTTGGCGATAACAATCCGGTAGGTACTTACCGCAAAGAGTTTACTGTTGCAGATAACTGGAGCGATAAAGAAGTGATCCTGCATTTCGGTTCCATTACAGGTTGTGCGTTTGTTTATGTGAACGGACAAAAAGTAGGGATGACCAAAGCATCGAAAACTGCTGCAGAGTTTAACATCACCCAATACTTGCAAAAAGGAAAGAACCTGTTAGCAGTACAGGTGTTTCGCTGGCATGATGGAAGTTACCTGGAAGACCAGGATTTCTGGCGTTTAAGTGGTATTGAACGGGATGTGTTTTTGTTTGCGATGCCAAAAGCAACGGTATGGGATTTTTTCTTGAAAGCAGATCTCGATGCACAATACAAAAACGGATTGTTTGCAGCCGATGTGAATGTTCGCCAGTTTGCAGGGAACAATCAAAGTAATGGAACGCTTACGGTAGAGTTGTTTGATGCGGCAGGTAAGAAAGTGTTTTCACAGAAGAAAGACTATGTGCTGGGTAAAGACAGTGAGCAGAACGTGTCGTTTGCAGGAACAATTAAGAATGTGTTGAAATGGAGTGGCGAAACGCCGAATCTTTATAATTGTGTTATCACCAATGTTACCGGCAAAGGCATTGTAACAGTAACGCATACAGGTACCAGAGTTGGTTTTCGTAAAGTGGAAATCAAAAACGCACAACTGATGGTGAATGGTGTAGCTATTGAAGTGCATGGTGTAAACAGGCACGAGCATGATGATGTTACAGGCCATACAACTTCAAGGGAACTGATGCTGAAAGATATTCAGCTGATGAAACAGTTTAATGTGAATGCTGTTCGTTTGTCGCATTATCCAAACGATCCGCTGTGGTACAAATTCTGCGATGAGTATGGTTTGTATCTGGTGGATGAAGCAAATATTGAAACACACGGCATGGGTGCAGAATGGCAAGGTGGTTTCGATAAATCAAAACATCCTGCTTATTTACCCGAATGGGCAGCAGCGCATTTAGATCGTATGAAACGGATGGTGGAGCGTGATAAAAATCATGCATCTATTATTATCTGGAGTTTGGGCAACGAGTGTGGTAACGGACAGGTGTTTCATGACGGTTACAAATGGATCAAGGAAAGAGATAAGAGTCGTCCGGTACAATTTGAGCAGGCAGGCGAAGATTGGAATACAGATATTGTTTGCCCCATGTACCCGAGAGTAAACGACATGAAACGGTATGCGGACAGCAAAACAAAAACCCGTCCGTACATCATGTGCGAATATTCGCATGCAATGGGCAACAGCAATGGCAACTTCCAGGAGTATTTTGATATTATCCGAAACAGCCCGCATATGCAGGGAGGTTTTATCTGGGATTGGGTAGACCAAGGTTTTAAACAAACAGATAAAAGCGGCAATGTATTTTGGGGTTATGGTGGAGATTTGGGCAGTTACAATTGGCTTAACGATGAAAACTTTTGCTCCAATGGTTTAATTGCTGCGAACCGTACACCGCACCCAGGCTTGTATGAAGTGAAAAAAGTTTACCAGGATATTTTGTTCAGTGCAAAGGAAATTAAAACCGGTATTGTAACAATCTATAATGGATTCAATTTTACCAATCTTAATCAATACAATTTCAACTGGGCATTACTGAAAAATGGCGAAGTAATACAAACGGGTGAGTTTACGACCAATGCAGCACCAAAAACAAAAGTTGATGTGCAGTTGCAGTTGCCGCAGGATAAAATGAAAGATGAAGCAGAGTATTTTATCAATGTTTTTGCAACAATTGCTAAAGCAAGCGAAACAGTGATGTTGCCGCTTGGTCATGAAATTGCACGTGAGCAGTTTAAACTTAACGGGGATTATTTTACAAACAGGAAAGCTGTAACCGGCGACCTGCAAATAAAAAAAGAAGAAGGGAAATTATCGTTTACATCAGGCGCAGTTAGCGGTGAAGTTGATTTGAAAACCGGTGTTGTAAGAAATTATCGCATGAAAGATGGTATGCAGTTAAACCGTATGCCTGAACCCTATTTCTGGCGTGCACCAACCGATAATGATTTTGGCAGTGGTATGCCTTCCAATCTTGGTATATGGCGCTCTGCCCATCAAACAAAGAAAATAAAAACAATTACAGTTGGTGAGCAAACAACCGAAGGCATTGCTATAAAAGTGGAGTACGAGTTAACGGGTATTGCCGTGCCTTACAGCGTAGAATATTTTATACAAAACGATGGCAGCATTAAAGTAACAGCCAGTATGGATATGACCGGCAGAGATTTGCCTGAACTGCCACGCTTTGGTATGCGTATGCAACTGCCGCCGGTGTACGATCAATTACAGTATTACGGACGTGGACCTTGGGAAAATTACAGCGATCGTAAAACATCATCTTTCATTGGAAATTATAACAGTAATGTAAAAAGTCAATTCACAGCAAACTACATCCGTCCGCAGGAAAATGGTTATAAAACGGATGTGCGTTGGTTATCACTCACCAATGCAAATGGTAAAGGATTGCAGGTTGAGGGTGTACAGCCGATCTGTTTCAGTGCATTGCCTTATGCAACTGAAAGTATGGATCCCGGCATGACGAAGAAACAGCAGCATCCAAGTGATCTTCGACCTGATAACAATGTTTACCTCAACATCGACTTGAAACAACGTGGTGTTGGTGGTGATGACAGCTGGGGTGCTTTACCACACAATCAATATCGTTTACTCGACAAAAAATACAGCTATAGCTTTATTATTCGTTTGTTGAATTAGTTTTAGTACATCTATCCAAAATTTGTGTCCTTTATGTATGCTTGTGTTTTTCGTGAACAGAGATGCATAAAGGGCATGAAGTTAAACGCCATCTGTAATCGGTTTTCTATCATGAGCATTCGTTACTGCATCTATACCGTTTTCATACTGTTTGTTGCTGCATGCAGCAGGCACAAGCCGGTAAAAACAAAACAAACAACCGTTACGACAGATGGTTATACATTAGTGTGGTCCGATGAGTTTAACAGCAACGGCGAACCCGATAGCGCCAAGTGGAAATACGAATATGGATTTGTACGTAACGAAGAGTTACAATGGTATCAGCCGGAAAATGCGTTTTGTGAAAATGGTTTGCTGTTGATTGAAGCAAGAAAAGAAAATAAGCCGAATCCAAGTTACCAGGAAGGTTCAAACGACTGGAGAAGAAAACGGAAAATGATTGATTATACTTCTTCCTGTTTGATTACCGCAGGTAAGCAGCAGTGGTTATATGGTCGTTTCGAACTACGTGCACGAATTGATATACGAAGCGGTTTATGGCCGGCCTGGTGGACACTGGGCGTAAGCAAGCCATGGCCGGGCAATGGAGAAATTGATATGATGGAATATTACCGTGGAAAGTTGCTGGCGAATATTGCCTGCCTCGGCAGTAACCGCAAAGCTGAATGGTACAGTAATACATTCAATATCGATTCGTTGGGCGGAAAGAAATGGGCCGATGCATTTCATGTGTGGCGAATGGACTGGACAGAAGACTACATTGCTTTGTTTTGCGATGAGCAGTTGTTGAATAAAGTTAATGTTGATGCATTGGTAAACAAAGACGGCAGCAATTTTAATCCCTTCAGGCAACCACATTACATGCTGCTCAATCTTGCTTTAGGAGGAATGAATGGCGGCGATCCTTCGTCAACAGCATTCCCCAACAGGTTTGAAGTGGATTATGTAAGGGTGTATCAGAAAAATTAATTTATTTATAAACAATAAGGATGAGAGCGAAACGCAAGCAAGGTTTTTTGGTTCTTTTTATAGCAACAGGTTTATTTGTAACAGCACAAACAAAAAAAGTTACGCCAAAAGAAAATTATACAGCCTACCTGTTTACTTATTTTACCGGCAATGCAAAAGCAGAAGAGCAGATCTGTTTTGCCATCAGCAAAGATGGTTACAACTATCGTGCACTCAACAGTGGTAAACCCGTTATTCAATCAGCTGCCATCAGTGAAACAGGTGGCGTGCGTGATCCGCACATATTGCGTGGTGCCGATGGTAAAACTTTTTACATGGTGGTAACGGATATGGTTTCTGCCAATGGCTGGAGTTCGAATCGTGCGATGGTGTTGTTGAAATCAACTGATTTGATCAACTGGACTTCTTCTGTTGTCAATATTCAAAGACGATTTGCAGGACAGGATAGTTTGTTGCGTGTATGGGCACCGCAAACCATTTACGACAAGGTTGCAAAAAAATACATGATTTATTTTTCGTTGAAGCATGGCAACACTCCCGATAAAATCTACTATGCTTATGCCAACAAAGATTTTACCGATCTGGAAGCAGAACCGAAACAACTGTTTTACAGTCCGGATAATGCAGCCTGCATTGATGGTGATATAGCAGAGAAGGACGGTAAGTTTTATTTGTTCTTTAAAACAGAAGACCGTCACCCGGGAATTAAAATCGCAGTATCGGATAAACTAACCGGTGACTATCAAATGCAAAGTCCCGATTATGTGCAGCAAACCAAAAGCCCGGTTGAAGGTGCCGGTACATTTAAATTGAATGACGGCAGTGGTTATATTTTGATGTATGATATGTACACCAGTGGGAAATATCAGTTCACCAAAACAAAAGACTTAAAAACATTTACTGTAGTTGATGAAGAAGTGTCGATGAATTTTCATCCACGTCATGGAACGGTGATGCCCATTACAGCAGCAGAAGCAGAACGTTTGATGAAAAAGTGGGGAGCTGCTGAAGACGTACTGGGTAATGCTACATCCAAACAAATCAAGAAGATCAACACGAGGGTTGATACCGTAAATAAAACAGTTTATCTATCGGTAAAGCCGGGAACAAATTTAAAAGCATTTAATCCTGCTTTTCGTTTATTACCTGCAACAACAGTATTGCCTGCAACGCCGCAGGATTTTACAAAAGCTGCAGTAAAGTATGTCGTAAACATAAAAGGGCAACAACCGCAAACTTGGAAAGTAATTGCACAGGAAAATCACAACCCGGTTCTCGAAGGTTACTTTGCCGATCCGGATGTGTTGTATTCAGAAAAAACGAAGAAGTATTATATCTATCCAACCAGCGATGGATTTAATGGATGGTCGGGTACATACTTCAAAGCATTTTCTTCTGCTGATTTGGTGAACTGGAAAGATGAAGGCGTAATTATTGATTTACTTAAAGATGTAAGCTGGGCCAAACGCAATGCGTGGGCGCCTTGCATTATCGAAAAGAAAGTGAACGGTCAGTACAAATACTTTTATTATTTCACCGCAGCGCAAAAGATCGGCGTAGCGGTTGCTGATGATCCTGCAGGTCCGTTTACAGATATGGGCAAAGCATTGATCGATAAAAAACCGGAAGGCGTAAGAGGCGGACAGGAAATTGATCCCGAAGTATTCACCGATCCGCAAACAGGAAAAAGTTATTTGTACTGGGGTAATGGCTACATGGCTGTTGCTGAGTTGAATGATGATATGATTTCATTGAAACAGGAAACACTTTCAATCATCAAAGTAGACAGAACCTTTCGTGAAGGAACAACGGTGTTCTATCGCAAAGGCGTTTATTATTTCCTGTGGAGTGAAGATGATACACGCAGTGAAAACTACCGTGTGCGTTACGGTACATCTGATTCACCAACAGGCCCCATTACCATTGCTGAAAATAACTTGGTGATCGCCAAAGACCCTGCGGCAGGTATTTATGGTACAGGTCATAATTCAGTTTTGCAAATTCCCGGTACAGACGAATGGTATATCGTGTATCACCGGTTTAATTATCCAAAAGGAATTACGATGGGTAGTGCGGCAGGTTTTAACCGTGAAGTGTGTATTGATAAAATGGAATTCAACACCGATGGAACTATTAAACAGGTTACACCTACACATGCAGGTGTAACGCCGTTACAATAAATTTTTACAACTACTAATTACGATTGCCGATGCGTACGTTTTTTCTAAGCACTGTTTTGTTATTGTTGTTGAGTAATGATTGTTTTGCACAGCAGAACAGTTTACAGACATTTCCGTTAAGTGATGTGCGTTTGCTCAACAGTCCGTTCAAGCAGGCACAGGAAACAGACAAGAAATATATACTGTCGATGGATGTGGATCGTTTGCTGGCTCCGTTTTTAAAAGAAGCGGGCATTGAAACAAAAGCAATCAGTTATCCCAACTGGGAGAACAGCGGATTGGATGGACATATCGGCGGGCATTATCTTTCTGCTTTGGCAAACATGTATGCCGCAACAGGCGATGCTGAGATCTTACGTCGTTTGAATTACATGATTGATCAGTTGGAAAAATGCCAGCAAAAAGATGCCGATGGTTATGTAGGCGGTATTCCCGGCGGTAAGAAGATGTGGCAGGATGTGGCTGCAGGAAAAATCAACGCAGGCGGTTTTTCGTTGAATGATAAATGGGTACCGCTGTATAATATTCACAAGCTGTATGCAGGTTTTATTGATGCATACACGATTGCCGGCAATCAAAAAGCAAAAACAATCCTGGTTAAATTATCCGATTGGTTTTATACCATTACTTCAAAGCTGAGTGATGAACAACTGCAAACGATTTTACGCAGTGAACATGGCGGCATGAACGAAGCCTTTGCCGATGTTGCAGAGATTACCGGCGATAAAAAATATTTAGAACTGGCAAAGCGTCTTTCACATAAAATTATTTTAAATCCATTACTGCAACAGAAAGATGCACTCAATGGTTTGCATGCCAATACACAAATACCAAAGGTGATCGGCTTTGTGCGTATTGCATCACTCGGTGGCGACAGCAGCTGGGCCAACGCAGCAGACTTTTTCTGGAATACAGTTACGCAGCACAGAACGATTTCCATTGGTGGTAACAGTGTGCGGGAACATTTTCATCCGGCCAATGATTTCTCTTCGATGATTGATACAAAGGAAGGTCCTGAAACCTGTAACAGTTACAACATGCTTAAATTATCGAAACAATTGTTCCTGGCGCATCCTTCAGCTGCATACATGGATTATTACGAACGTACCCTGTACAATCATATTCTTTCGTCGCAACATCCGGATGGAGGCTTTGTTTATTTTACACCCATCCGTCCACGGCATTACCGTGTGTATTCGCAACCGCAGATGGGCATGTGGTGTTGTGTGGGAACAGGGATGGAAAATCATGGCAAGTATGGCGAGTTGATTTATGCGCATACGGCAAAAGATCTGTATGTCAACTTTTTTATTCCATCCACACTTAACTGGAAAGAAAAAGGATTGCAGGTTGAACAACAAACCACTTTCCCAAATACTGAAACAACAACATTAAAAATTACGATAAAGAAACCGCAGCAGTTTGCAATTCTGTTCCGCTATCCTTCGTGGGTAAAGGATGGTGCGTTGAAAGCCTATGTAAATAAACAAGCCGTGCAGGTGAAGCGCAATGAAAATTCGTATGCATCTGTTACACGTGTTTGGAAAACCGGCGATGTGCTGACGATTCAATTGCCCATGGAAATTAAAGCAGAGTTTTTGCCCGACAGTTCATCGTGGGTATCGTTTGTTCGTGGGCCGATTGTATTGGCTGCAGCAACGGATACAACCGGATTAAAGGGATTGAAAGCTGACGACAGTCGTATGGGGCATGTTGCAAACGGACCTTCTTACCCGATAGATGATGCGCCCATGATTGTGACAGCTGATAAGAAAAACATCACATCGCTGCAACCTGTAAAGGGGAAAGCATTTACCTACACGGCCGCTTCATTGGTTTATCCGGCGAAGTATAAAGATCTGCAGTTGGTTCCTTTTTATACCATTCATGACAGTCGTTACATGTTGTACTGGCGTTATGCTACTCCTGCACAACTGGAAACAATTAAAGAAGAAATACGCAAGAAGGAAGAAGTACGACTGGCATTAGAAAAGATAACGGTTGACCAGGTGGCACCGGGCGAACAGCAACCGGAATCGGATCACAATTTTAAAGGTGAGCAAACAGAAGCCGGTGTGCATAAAGATCGTCACTGGCGTACAGCAAGAAAATGGTTCAGTTATGAGTTGAAAAATATCGATGCTGCTGCACGCACATTGCGTATTACTTATTTCGGGCAGGATCGTAACCGAATGTTTGATATTTATGTGAATGATGTGTTATTGCAAACAGTTGAGTTAAACGGATCAAAAGGCGATCAGTTTTTTGATGTGGATTATCCATTACCGGCAGAACTGGCAAAGGAAAAATTACTCACGGTGAAATTTGCAGCAAAAGAAAAATCAACAGCCGGCGGTATCTATTATGTACGGTTGTTGAAATAAAAAATCATTTAAAAGCACGCAGATGAAAAAGGGATTACTGGCTTTGTTGTTTGTTGTGTCGGTGATGGGGGCATTTGCACAGCAGCCCGATTCGGTTTTTGTAAAAGGATATACCACCGGCAAGAATGAGAATAAAAGCGGTTTGCACATTGCTTATAGTTTTGATGGCAAGAACTGGATCAGCATTGGCAATGAATTTTCTTTTTTAAGAAGCGATTACGGCCGATGGGGTTCAAGTAAAAAAATGTACGATCCTGTTCTGGTAAAGAACAGCAGTACTGAGTGGGCCTGTTACTTTTTTACGGAAGCTGAACACAAAGTAGTTGGTATCGCCTACAGCAGTGATCTTGTTTTATGGAAACCGCAGGATTATTTTTTGTATGAGGAAGTCAAGATAAGATTTCCTGCAATTAGCAATGCATTAAGTGATGCTGCTGTTATTCATAAACAACCGTGGAGTTTAGTGCAGGCATTGATCAATCATACAGATATGGAAGCGTATCGCAATATGCAATACAGTGTAACTGCACAAAGTTTTGCAGAAAAGAATGCGTCATTGAAACCTGTAAATGTTTCATTGTCGGTTAATATGGGCAATAAGAAAAAGATCAGCGATAAACTGGTGGGTGTTTTTTTTGAAGACCTGAATTATGCTGCCGATGGCGGTTTGTATGCCGAGCTGATCCAGAACAGGGATTTTGAATATAACTCAAATGACAGAAGAGAATGGAACAGTACCACTAACTGGATAAACAAAAACGAAAAATTAGTAATTGAAACTGCTCAACCTGTTTCTAAAAACAATCCGCACTATGCTATATTGCAAAACGGCGATGTAATCGTTAACAATGGCTTTGATGGTATTGCTGTTACAGCAGGGGAGAAGTATGATCTTTCTTTATTTGCACGTTCAGCAAACAAGGGTAGTTTATCGATTGTGTTAACTGACAGTAATGGAACGAAGGTTTCAAACGAAGTAAACATTGCTGCAAATACTTCAAGCTGGAAACAGTACCACGCTGTATTTACCGCCAACATTTCAGTGAAACATGCAAGGCTTTCAATCACTGCAAAGAAGAATGAAACAGCGGTCGATCTTGTTTCGCTCTTCCCTCAAAAAACATTCAAGAACCGAAAGAATGGTTTAAAAGCCGACCTGGCACAAGCTATTGCCGATATCAAACCACGCTTTATGCGTTTCCCCGGCGGTTGTCTGGCACATGGCAATGGGTTGGATAATATTTATCGCTGGAAAAATTCAATCGGCAAACTCGAAGAACGGAAGCCCGATTTTAATTTGTGGGGCTATCATCAAACAATGGGTCTTGGGTATTACGAATACTTCCAGTTTTGTGAAGATATCGGCGCAGAACCGTTGCCCGTGCTTGCTGCAGGTGTTCCCTGTCAGAACTCCAGTCATCATCATCAAACAGGCATTGCAGGACAGCAGGGTGGTATTCCGCTCAATGAAATGGATGCATATATCCAGGATATTCTTGATCTGATTGAATGGGCGAATGCTGATAAAAAAACAACATGGGGCAAGCTGCGTGCAGCTGCGGGACATCCTGCACCGTTTAACTTAAAGTACATTGGTATTGGTAATGAAGATCTGATATCGGAAGTGTTTAAAGAACGCTTTGCGATGATCTATAAAGCCATCAAAGCAAAATATCCTGCCATAACAGTTATTGGAACAGTAGGGCCTTTTTACGAAGGAAGCGATTACAGTTTTGGCTGGGACTTCGCATCAAAGCTGGAAGTTCCAATGGTAGATGAACATTATTACGTGCCGCCGGCATGGTTAATCAACAACCAGGATTTCTATGATAAGTATGATCGCAAGAAATCAAAAGTGTATCTCGGTGAATATGCTGCGCATGTAAGAGGACGGCCAAACAATATGGAAACTGCATTGGCAGAGGCCTTGTATTTATGCAGTGTTGAACGCAACGGTGATTTGGTGGAGATGACCTCTTATGCACCATTACTGGCGAAAGAAGGGCATACGCAATGGAATCCGGATATGATCTACTTCAACAACAGTGAAATAAAACTCACGCCGGGTTATGAAGTGCAGAAAATGTTTGGTACGAATGCAGGTGATGAATACATCGAAAGCAATTTTACGATTGATAATACGAATGCTGATGTGCAAAAGCGTATTGCAAAGTCGGTTGTAAGAGATGCCAAAACAGGTGATTTGATTATTAAACTCGTTAATCTTTTACCGGTTGAAGCAAGTGTTGATGTGAAGGATCTGAATCTTAGTAATCACAACATAGAGAAAACAGTGTTACAAGGAAATCCAGATGAGAAGAATGTAAAACCTGTAACCACAACAGAAGTTGTGCTCAACAATAAACTGGTTTTGCCAAAATACTCTTTTACTGTTTTAAGAATAAAAGCGAAGTAAACTATCGAATGAAAAATAGCTTCATTGTATTGCTGTTTGCAGCTGTATGTTCAACTACAATTGCGCAGGATAAAGTACATAACCCTGCTTACTCAACACAGGCAAATGGTGAAACGGTTTTCAAATTAGATAAGCCCGATTTTAAGAAGAGTCCGTTGACGGGCATGACGAGAAAACATTGGAAAGACGCAGCAAAGTATTTGCTGGAAGGTGCGTTCAGTTATATTCATTCGCTGGACGATCCGATGAAGTTTCCCAAACAGCCCGGCAAAAGTTATCCAAGGAGCGAATCACAAGTGCCAACAGAAAAGCTGGAAGGATTGGTGCGCACCTTGTTCATTGCTGCACCACTGTTAAAAGAAGATTCAACTCTTGTCATCAACAATATTAAAGTGGCTGATTATTATCGTCACCAGATTTTGAATTTACTTGATCCGAAACATGCATCTTATATCAAACCACAGGCAAAAGGTGGTGGGCCAAGCCAGATATTGGTTGAGTTTGGTGCGTTATCGGTATCGATGTTTTATGCACCGGAAGTCTTGTTCGATCCGTTAACGAAAGAACAGAAAGATAAACTTGCTGCAACTATGATCAGTTATGGCGATGGCAAAACCGTTGGCAGCAATTGGAAGTTCTTCAACATTTTTGTGTTGAGCTTTTTCAAAAGCAAAGGCTATGAGGTGAATGAAAAACTCCTTGTTGAATACTTAGATAAATCACTTGCGCATTACAGAAGTCATGGCTGGTACAACGATGCACCAGCTTATGATTATTACAGCATGTGGGCGTTCCAGATGTATGGTCCTGTTTGGAGCGAATACTTTGGAAAGAAATATTACCCGGAGTATGCAGAGAAGTTCATGAACAATTTCAAAGACGTTAAGTATAACTATCCTTACTTGTTCAGTCGTGATGGAAAGATGGTGATGTGGGGAAGAAGCATGAGCTATCGTATAGGCTCTATTGCACCGTTTCCGTTGATGGGTTACGAAAACGATCTAACCATTAACTATGGCTGGATGCGTAGAATCTCATCCGGTGTGATGTTGCAGTTTTTACAGCATCCGGAATTTATGCAGGATAATGTACCAACGCTTGGTTTTTATGGTGCATTTGAACCGGCTGTACAGCCATACAGTTGCAGAGGTTCGGCTTACTGGATGGGTAAAGCATTTGTAGCGTTGATGATTCCTGAAGACAATCCTTTCTGGACGGCGACCGAAAACGAAGGTGCATGGGAAAAAGAATTGAAGAATGGAAACGTATACAACAAGTACCAGGACAGTTCGCAGATCCTCATCACCGATTATCCGAACATTGGTGCAAGTGAAATAAGAGCCTGGTGTAAAGTAAAGCTCATCGGCGCAAGCGAACCTTTCCGTGCAAGTGAAAATTATAATCGTCTTTCGTACAACAGTGCATTTCCCTGGCAGGCCGATAGTGTGCCAGGTGTTGTGGCCATGAACTACATCGTCCTCAATAAAATGAACGAATGGGAAGCATTACGCTTGTATGATTTCAACAAGTTTGAGAACGGCATTTATTATCGAACAGCAGTTCTGGAAACAAACAGCAATATCAAATTTCAACTGGCCGATATGCCTTTACCCAACGGCATCTTGCGTGTGGATAAAGTGGTGAGCGATACAACAACAGAAATCCGTCTGGGTCATTATGCATTACCACAATTGAAAAAGCCCATCAAAACAACTACACGAAAAGTAAAAGGTTATACTGCAACCATCATCGATAATGGTGAATACCAGCTGGCATTGGTTCCGGTAAACGACTGGAAAAGTGCGAAAGCAATCGCCACAACCAATGTGCATCCGCAGCGTAAAGTAAGTATGGTCATCAATACTGCGCAGCAGTTGAATCCCAAAAAAGAATCTGTTTTTGTTACACTAATGCTGTGGAAGAAGAGCGGAGAGAAATGGACCGATGATGAGTTGGTACCCGTAACAAAAGTGGGAGTAACTGCAGCCGGAAGTGTAGAAGTAAAAATGAAAAACGGGAGCACACATTTTGATTTGAACTGAGAGATTTTGATCTCCATCAATTTTTTTGTTGTAATGGAGCGTACTGTTATCTTTGCATCCCCTCGGGGAATTAGCTCAGTTGGCTAGAGCGCTTGCATGGCATGCAAGAGGCCACCGGTTCGAATCCGGTATTCTCCACAAGCTTTAAAGGTTCGCAGTAATGCGGGCCTTTTTCGTTTTCTGCCCTTATCTTGCACTAACGATTGTAATTATTAAATTTTAGCTGTATGGATATTCAGTTCAACAAGAACGAAGACGCAATGAAACTGTCGCTCACCGAAATGCGGAAACGTCTGCATAAGATCTATGAAGGCGGCGGTAAAAAATCCATCGAAAAGCAACGGGAACGCAACAAGCTTACAGCACGTGAGCGCATTGATTATTTAAAAGATGCTGATAAACCTTTTATTGAATTAGGTGCTTTTGCAGGTTACGATATGTATGCAGAGCAAGGCGGTTGTCCGGCTGGTGGTACGGTTGCAGGCATCGGTTATGTGAGCGGCCGCCAGTGCATTCTTGTAGCCAACGATCAAACCGTAAAAGCAGGTGCCTGGTTTCCCATCAGCGGTAAAAAAAATCTGCGCTTGCAGGAAATAGCAATGGAGAATCGTTTGCCGGTGATTTATTTGGTTGATAGTGCCGGCGTATTTCTTCCCATGCAAGATGAAATTTTCCCCGATAAAGAACATTTCGGCCGCATCTTCCGCAACAACGCACGCATGAGTGCCATGGGTATTACACAAATTGCAGCGGTGATGGGGGCTTGTGTAGCAGGAGGTGCTTACCTGCCCATTATGAGCGATGAAACATTGATGGTGGAAGGGAATGGTTCCATCTTTTTAGCCGGTCCTTATTTGGTAAAGGCAGCGATAGGAGAAGATATTGATGCCGAAACATTGGGAGGTGCAGTAACACATACCGAACTGAGTGGCATTGCCGATTATAAATTCAAAACCGAGCAGGAGTGTTTGGATGAAGTGAAGAAGTTGATGAGTAAACTCGGGGAGAAAAAGAAAGCCGGGTTCGATCGTGTGGCACCTAAACCGCCAAAGAAAAATCCGGAAGAGTTGTATGGTTTATTTCCTGCCGATGGGAAGCCATATGATATGCTGGAGATTATTGAACGCATTGTAGATGAAAGCGACTTTGATCAGTTTAAACAGGATTACGGTAAAACCATTCTCTGTGGTTATGCCCGTATTGATGGCTGGGCGGTGGGCATCGTGGCCAATCAACGCACCATTGTAAAGAATAAGAAAAATGAAATGCAGTTGGGCGGTGTTATTTATAATGATAGTGCCGATAAAGCTGCCCGTTTTATTCTCAACTGCAATCAAAAGAAAATACCATTGGTGTTTTTGCAGGATGTAACAGGTTTTATGGTGGGCAGCAGAAGCGAACACAGCGGCATTATTAAAGATGGTGCGAAGATGGTGAATGCGGTGGCCAACAGTGTTGTGCCGAAGATTACGATTGTAGTTGGCAATTCGTATGGAGCAGGTAATTATGCGATGTGCGGCAAGGCTTACGATCCACGGTTTATTTACGCATGGCCTACCGCCAAAATTGCGGTGATGGGTGGAGACCAGGCAGCGAAAACATTATTGCAGATACAGGTGGCAGCAATGAAAGCAAAAGGCAAGGAAGTAAGTGCGGAAGAAGAAAAGAAATTGCTGGATGAAATTAAAGGACGTTACGATGCACAAACAACGCCTTACTACGCTGCTGCACGGTTATGGGTAGACGAAATTATTGATCCGCTGGAAACCCGTAAAGTAATTAGTGAAGGTATTGCAGCAGCCAACAACAATCCGGATATGGATGATTTGCGAGTGGGCGTGTTTCAGGTTTAAAAACTGTAATTTCAAGTAATAAGTTGCTTTATGCGGAACATCTACCATGCTTTTTTTCTGACTGTATTTTTTTGTGCCATAAGTTGCTATAGTCCACCGCATAAAATAGAAATGCTGAATGATGCTTATCTGAACAAGCAGCCAAAAGATTATAAGTCGTTATTGCTGGTCTTTACCGGCACAGCTGTAGACAGAACGATCCTGGAGAATCTTGGAGTGGAAATGACCAAAAAATTAAAAAAGAAAAATATTGTTGTAACTGCTGAATATTTTGGTGGAGAAACGAGTAAAACATCCAGTCATCTCTTACAATTGATCAGTAAGAAACAGGCAGATGCTCTAATTTTATTTACTCCGTTAAATGGAGCCGTAATTAAAGAATACTACGGAGGCCTCAGGGATTTGGAAACCCGCCAGATAATCACACGTCAACGTTATGATATACGACTCTATGATATTGATGAAAAGCCTGTATGGGGTGCAAGGTTAAATCTTCATATCTATGTTGATAGTAGAAAGCACTATTCAAAAATTGCTGATAAAATTATTTTGCACATGTACGAGAACGCACTGCTGCGTAAATGAATACTAAAAAGCCCCATGAAAATCATGGGGCTTTTTAAATATCTAAAAATTAATTTCAGAAATAAATTAAAGAACAGTTTTTACTTCCTTTTGATTCAGTAATGCATAACCTCCAAAGAACATCGTACAGAACACAACTGTAGCGTAAAAGCTGCCAGCATAGAACGGAATACCGTCGATGTAGGTTAACATCAAACCATCAAATGTTTTTGGATGGCCATAACCACCACCGCCAAGCCATACTAAAAAGTTGCTGATGAGAAAATAAGCTGTTGGTCCGGCAAGTGAACCTGCAGCAATTTGTACTACTTTCTTTTGATTAATGAAGAAGCCGATCACCGTTAAACCGGCAAATAAAATGTAGTTGGTTAACTGTCCGCCATAAAAACCTTTAATTGAAGAAAGGCCTGTGCTGTACAACACTTCATATAACGCATCGCTGATGAACATGCTGAGGAGAGGTAATGCAAATGCATATTTCCGATCCTTAATAACTGAACCTGCAAATAATGCAATGGCTATTTGCGGCGCAAATCCCCAGGGACGGTTAGGTAAAACACGGTAAAGCGCAGCAACAGTAACAAGTGCCAATAAAGTGAGAATATATGTTTTGTTCAACTTCATAAATCAGTATTAGGCAACAAAAATAGCTAAAAACAACTCCCGATCGTTCATTTTTTCAGCGGCTTTTCCCCGATATGTGGATAAGGGGGAAACGGTTATTTTAGCACTATGGCCAAACACATCAAAACCGGCGAAGAAGGAGAGGAACTTGCAATTGCCTGGTTGCAGGCACAGGGTTTTGCTATCCTGCATCGGAACTGGAAGCATTCCTATTTTGAACTGGATGTCGTGGCATCAAAAGACGGCGTGCTGCATTTTGTGGAAGTAAAAACAAGAACAACCGATACGTTTGGTTACCCCGAAGAAGGAGTAACCGCTAAAAAATTAGAACGGTTGATGCTTGCAGGAGATGAGTACCTGCAGCAAAATCCCAACTGGAAACGGATTCAATACGACATCCTCAGCATTCGTTTACACAAATACAAAGCACCGGAGTATTTTTTCCTGGAAGATATAAGTTGATCAAGGTACAAGACGCAAGAAAAGCAAAAAGGCACAAGGTCTCTAACTTTAACCTTGTGCCTTGAATCTTGTGTCTTGTATCTTTTTAATACTTCGGATTAACGCCTGTATAATTGTAAGGCGTAATAGCACTCAATTCTTTCTTCACATCTGCACTTACTTTTAACCCTTTAATAAACGCCTGCATGGTTTTTTGGGTGATGGCTGCGTTACCTCTGGTTAATTCTTTTAATGCTTCGTAAGGATTGGGGTAGTTTTCCCGGCGCAGAATGGTTTGAATGGCCTCTGCCACAACTGCCCAGTTGTTTTCTAGATCCTGTTTAATCTTTTCTTCGTTTAACAGTAATTTGTTTAACCCTTTGTCGATTGACTTTAATGAAAGTACTGTATGAGCAAACGGCACGCCGAGGTTACGCAAAACAGTTGAATCGGTAAGGTCACGCTGCAAACGTGAAACAGGAAGTTTTGCCGAGAGATGTTCCCACAACGCATTAGCAATACCTAAATTGCCTTCCGCATTTTCAAAGTCGATCGGGTTTACTTTATGTGGCATGGCACTGCTGCCCACTTCGCCTTTTTTGATTTTTTGTTTGAAATAATCCATCGACACATAGGTCCAGATATCACGGCACAAATCAACCAAAATCGTGTTGATGCGTTTGATGTTATCCATCTGCGCAGCAAGATTATCGTAATGCTCAATTTGTGTTGTGTATTGCTGGCGTTGCAGGCCCAGCTTTGTATCAACAAACTCGTTGCCGAATTTTACCCAATCTTTTTTAGGAAAGGCAATGTAATGCGCATTGAAGTTGCCCGTTGCGCCACCAAATTTTGCAGCAGTAGGCAAGGCAGATAATTGCTCCAGTTGATTTTCTAACCGCTCTACAAATACCATGATCTCTTTACCCAGTTTGGTAGGCGATGCTGCTTGTCCGTGTGTACGTGCCAGCAATGGAATATTTTTCCAGTCTTTGGCAAAACCTTTCAGCTTTAAAATAAGCGTTGAAATGCCGGGCAGTAATTCGTTTTCCAATGCTTCTTTCCACGAAAGCGGAATAGCGGTATTGTTAATGTCCTGCGATGTAAGACCAAAATGGATCCACTCTTTCAGGTGGTCTAACTTCAAAGCTTCCAACTCACGCTTTAAAAAATATTCTACAGCTTTTACATCGTGGTTGGTAACGCTTTCAAGGTTTTTAATTTCCTGCGCCTGTGCTACTGAAAAATTCGTTACCACATCTTTCAATGCCTGCTGTTGCTGTGCAGACAGCTTAAAGAATTTCTTTTCGCCCAGGAATAAAAAGTATTCAACTTCTACCAGCACACGGTAACGGATCAACGCAAATTCGGAGAAATAAGCGTCGAGTTGCTGTAATTGGTTACGATAACGTCCGTCGACCGGAGAAATAGCTGTGAGGTTTTGAAGTTCCATGGAATAATTTACAGTTTGTAGTTAATCAGTTGACTAAAGGATTGCTGCAAATAGTTGTTGCAGCACAAGCGTGCGACGCAACAGGTGCTTAATAGCAGCAAACAGCCTGCCCACCAAAAAATCCTTTTCTTTGCAGCGCAAAAGTAAATGAATTGAAGAAGATTAAAGTTGGTGCAGTCAGTTATTTAAACACAAAGCCCATGATGTACGGTATGCAGAACGATGCGTTTCTGCAGGAGCATGAGCTGGTGCCCGATTACCCTTCGAAAGTGGCTGAAATGCTGAAATCGGGAGCGGTTGATGTGGCGCTGGTGCCCGTGGCTTTACTAAAAGAGCTGCCCGAATATTTTATTGTAAGCGATTATTGCATTGGAGCAGAGCATGAAGTGGCATCGGTTTGTTTATTCAGCGAAGTGCCGGTAAACGAGTTAACTGCCGTTTATCTCGATTACCAAAGCCGCACATCGGTTGCATTAGCAAAAATATTAATGAAAGAGTTCTGGGGCATTAACCCCGAAATCATCAATGCACAGGATGAAAGCTACCGTACAAAAATTGCCGGCACAACCGGTGCAGTGGTTATTGGCGACCGGGCATTGGAGCAACGCCGGTTATCAACTTACATCTACGATTTGGCGAGCGAATGGCAGGCCATGACGCATTTGCCGTTTGTGTTTGCAGTATGGGTGAGTATTAAACCTATGAGCAACGAATGGATCAGCCGGTTTAATGCAGCCAACGCCGAAGGTTTTTTGCATATTGATGAAATAGCAGAAGCGCAGAAGTATCCGGTATACGATTTAAAAAAATATTATACGCATAACATCAGTTATTTACTCAACGATGAGAAGCGAAAAGGAATGGAGAAGTTCCTGAATTTTTTGAACGCATAATTTGTATTTTTAATTATGCAGCTATCCGGAAGACATTGTTTTTTACTGCTGGTTTTTTTTACAAGCTTTCTCGTACATACAGGTACTGCACAGCAGTTGCGTTACGCCTTTAAAAATTATACACCCAACGACGGGTTACCCAGTTCTGAAGTACACAAAGTACTGCAGGATGCACAGCATTACATGTGGTTTGCAACCGATCATGGTGTATGCAGGTATAACGGCTATGAATTTAAAACGTTTAACCTGGCCGATAATTCCATTCTTGGTTTGTACGAAGATTATAAAAAACGCATCTGGGCCTGGTCGTTTTCGGGCCGTTTGTTTGTGTTTGAAGATGGGAAGTTTGAGGAGTATAAGTGGAATAAAAAGTTAATGTCGTTAACGCAGCCCGGTATCATTCAATCGTTGCATGTTGATGATGCTGATAATTTATATGTTGCAAGCTCCGGCCCTCATTCATATAAATTTACTAAAAACGGTGAGGCGGTTGACTTACTACAAGTGAAGCCATCAAGTAAAATTGTTATGCTGCAAACGGGCTATCAACAGTTTTTCAGCTACATAACTGAATACCCAATGCAATATAATAAAGGTATCAGGATGCCAAAGGTGTCAACGTTCATCACTGTAAAAATGAATAGTGGTACGTATAAAGTAGAGGTGCCTGTTGTTGTAGCTCCGGAAAGATTTAAAATCAGGCAGTTATCAGACTCTTTAGTTATATTGATATTACGAGAGTTTCAGGTTAAACTTAATTTGAATAGTGGTCTTTACAATATAAAGGAAAGCCACCAGATATTATACGATGTCGCCAATATTGATGGATATAATTTTTATGCAACCGATGATGGATTGGTTATAAAGAATAATAAAGATGAGGAAATCGCAACTTATTTAAAAGGAGTACAGTTGCTTTCAATTAAAAAAGATTCAGAAGGCGGACTTTGGCTAACCAGTTTAAGTAATGGAGTCTTTTATTTACAGCCATCGGGAATTGCGCATCTTTCAAAAAATGAAGAAATAATCAAGGAAAAGTTTTCAGCGTTATATGTTTTAAAAGACAGTAGTGTGCTCGCAGGTTTAAATGATGGAAGGGTTTTTAGGTTTAAGCCAAATTATTTGTGGCAACAAATTAATTTGGAATTTGAATCAGTTGCTTCGTTTTACGAAGACAGTTCAAATGTGATTTTTGTTGCCGGGGTTACAAGTAAAGTACTGCAATTTGGAAATTTTTATTCTCGAAAGTATAATGGCCAACTTTACCAATCTGTTATAGGGCTGTCGAATTTTATTAAGCAGGGGGAAAATATCTATACTGGAGTTACAAATAATTTAGTAAGAATTAATGTATCGAAACATAACGCTTACAATCTCGTTGCTAAAGAAACTTTCAGAGTTTCCAGGCTTTACATTAATCACAAAAAAGAAATTCTAGTTGGCAATGTATTTGGTTTGTGGCGCTATATTGATGGATATATTTTTCCTTATGATACAAATAAGTTTTTATATAAGACGAGAGTAATTGATATTACAGAAATAAATAAAAATATATTACTGGTTGGAACAAGAGGACAAGGCCTATTAGTAGATAGTGGAGACTCTTTGGTACAAATTACAGAAGAGAAAGGTTTAGTAAGTAACAACGTTCGAAGGATATTAGTCGATGGGAATTATGCATGGGTCGCTACGAACAAAGGAATTTCAGTTCTTCATTTTACTTCATACTCACCTATTCGTTATACAGTATCAAATATTAGTGCAAGTGATGGCTTGTTGTCGAATGAGGTAAACGAATTAATTTTTTATGGGCAATACATAATTGCAGGAACAAATGCAGGGGCATCTTTTTTATTGAAAAATTCTTTTGTTGAAAAGGGAACAAAGGTTTTGCCTTTTTATATTTCTTCAATTTATCTTGGCGATCAATTAAGTAAAGAAGAAGATCTGCTTCAGGTAAGTAATTCACAAAGAAGATTAGTATTGCGTTATGAAGCCTTGAGTTTTTCAAATGTCGGGAAGTTAAATTACCGATATCGATTGTCAGGCTTCGATTCTACCTGGTTTTACACAAATAACCTGGAGCTGCAGTTTAATCCACTCCCGTATGGTTTTTATCGGTTAGAAATACAGGCAAAACGTGAATTCGACCGCTGGGATGATAAGGTTGCAACAATTTCTCTTTTAATACAATGTAAAGCACCTGTCTGGAAAACGCCTTTGTTTTGGATAGCGGTTGCATTACTTATCATTCTGGGTGTTTTTTTATATTACCGTAAACGGGAAAAAGAAATCAGTAAACGTCAACAGGAAAAAGAACAATTACAGCAGCGGATAAGCGAAACGGAACAGTTGGCTTTGAAATCGCAGATGAACCCACATTTTATCTTTAACAGCCTTAACTCCATACAGCAGTATGTAATTGACAGAGATGTAAAGGGAGCTAATAGTTTTATTTCCGGGTTCTCGAAGCTTATGCGACAAACTCTCGATTTTTCTTCAAAGGAAAAAGTGGCTCTTCCCGAAGAAATCGGATACCTGCAGAATTACCTCGAACTTGAACGGGTACGCATGGAAAGTAAATTCGACTTTACCATTATTATTGAAACAACATCTCCAATAGCTGAGCTTCGGATACCACCTTTGTTATTACAGCCATATGTAGAAAATGCATTAAGGCATGGTGTTAGATATTTAAAAGACGAAAGCGGGCATATTGCGCTTTCCTTTATTGAAAAAGACGGGGTATTGGATTGTGTAATTGAAGACAATGGAATTGGCCGGGAAAAAGCAGGCAAACTAAAAGCGGTAAATCCAATTGAATACCAGTCGAAAGGTATGTCGTTAACAGCCGAACGTGTGGAGTTATTAAACAGAAACGCAGATCGTAAAATTGTAATTTCCATTACAGATCTAACAGATGCAAACGGGGCCGCCTGTGGTACGAGAGTTTCTGTTAAGTTTCCTGTGTAAATAGTTCATTGCATGCTTTTGCTGCTTACTTTTAACTTTTATTATACTGATATTAAAAATTGTATGTATGCTAAAGGTGTTAACCGTTGATGATGAACCTAAAAACCTACGCATCATTAAAGAGTTGCTGAAAGAATACTGCCCGCAGGTAGACCATGTTGGTGAGGCTGATAACATTGATGTTGCCTTGGATCTTATCAACAAACTGCAACCTGAGCTGGTGTTGCTGGATATTGAAATGCCGCACGGTAATGCGTTTGATTTACTGGATAAAATAATGCCCGTAAATTTTGAAGTTGTTTTTGTAACAGCGTTTGATTCTTATACGTTGAAAGCGTTTAAATATTCTGCCCTTGATTACTTGTTAAAGCCGGTTGATATTGATGAGCTGAAAGCTGTAGTAGCAAAGGCCGAGTTGCGAACAGGTCAAAAAAACATCAATCAGCAGTTACGGTTTCTTATGCAAAACATTGCCCAGCCGGCTGGGGGCTTGCAGAAAATTGCTATACCCACCTTCAAAGATCAACTCGATTTTATCGATTTTCAATCGATCTTATATTGTGAAGCAAGCGGGGCCTATACGTACATTTTTACGGTAGATGGGCAAAAGCTTATTTCATCGAAAAGCCTCAAGGAGTACGAAGAAATTCTGCCGGAGAGTATTTTCTTCCGGTTGCATCATTCGCACCTCATTAACCTGAATAAAGTAAAGAAATACCACAAAGGACGTGGCGGAGAGGTAGAAATGGAAAACGGGATGTTTCTGGAAGTCGCTACCCGCCGTAAGGATGAGTTTATGAAACGAATCGGCTATTAACGGGGATGTTCACGCCTGTATAATTAGGCTGCGCAGTTATGTTTTTTGCCTTTGCTGATATCAGGCTTTGACCTTATTTTGTTGTGTAAGGCCGTTGCTGAGAGCCACTATGACCTCATCTATACCGAAGTCCCGAACAACAAAGAGATTATCTAATCAACCTGTCTTTGGGTTCTTTTTCCTTCTTAAGCCTTGAATTGTATATTTGCCGCATAAGGCAATAATGAGTGCTTCTCCTTTAATATCTATCTGTATTCCTGCATATAAAAATGTAGTTTACCTCGAAAGGTTGCTTCGTTCTATTCAATCGCAAACATTTCAGGATTTTGAAGTAGTGGTTACAGATGACAGTCCAGATACCGCTGTTCGGGAACTAATTAGCCGTTATCAATCAGATGTACAACTCCGGTATTTCCGGAATGATCAGCCACTGGGTTCTCCTGCCAACTGGAATGCTGCTATTGCTCAAGCAAAAGGGCAATGGATAAAAATTATGCATGATGATGATTGGTTTGCAGATGAACAATGCCTGGGCAAGTTTGCAGAAGTAGCCACGCAAACTACAGCCTCTTTCATTTTCAGTGGTTTTGTAAACGTAGAGCTTGCAACAGGAGTGGAGCATCCTTTTGTAATAAGTCAACTGGAAGAACGCATGTTGCAACAAAATCCGTTGTATTTATTCCGCACAAATTATATTGGACATCCAAGCACAACACTTATAAAAAATGAATTAACGCAGTGGTTTGATGAATCAATTAAGTGGGTGGTGGATTTTGAATTTTATATTCGTGTGCTGCGTCAACATTCGTTTTATGCAATTAAGCAACCGTTGATTCATATCGGTATCGGCAGTGAGCAAATTACCCAGGCATCTTTTCGAAAACGGGAAGTTGAATTGCCGGAGAATTTTTACCTGTTGAACAAGTTGGGCATTGCTTCCCTCAATTATATTTTCGTTTATGATTATTATTGGCGTTTGCTGCGCAATTTAAAAATTGCATCTGCTGCTGAATTGGAAGAATATGTGCAGGTACACCAGGTTCCTTCCGTTATTAAAAGCATGATCAGCTGGCAACAAAAGCTCGGGGTTGATTCGTTGAAGAAGTATGGGGCTTATTCCAAGCTGTGTATGAGTCTGCATTATTTATTGCACAAGCCGGGAAAGAAATAACAATACGGTTATTTGTTTTGCAGGAAGCAAACAATATTCTCTCCCTGGAAATACATTTTGCTGAAGTTGTTGTTTAATGCGGCGAAGAAGGCGGTTGCTGTTCCGTCTTTATACATATCGTGCAATTCAATAACAAGGATGTCTACTTTCTTGAGCCATTCGGTTGAACCTTGACCGAAGATTTCTTTTTCGGCTCCTTCCACATCCATCTTCAAAATGTCGATATGTTCAATTTTCAAGAGATTCATTAACTCATCAATCGAATACCCCTGTATACCGGTTGAAGCTGTGGCTGTATTTAACGTGAGTCCTGCACTAAAGCCTTGCGGATTTTCGATTTGCAGTAATTCGTTTTTGTACCATACTGCCGCTTGTAACTGCTGGATGTTTTTGTAACCTGCTGTATTTTTTTTCAGCAGGTTAAAGTTAGCGGTAACCGGTTCAATGCAATAGATCTTCGATTGTGGAAATAAATTAGCAAAGTAAACAGCAGCCAATCCAATGTTGGCACCTGCATCAACAATAACAGCAGGCTTGAGTTGTTCAATATCCTTCCATTTGTACTGCAGCTCAGCAAATACCTGGTTGAAGATATCGATATCGGAATCCTTTTTACGTAAGTATAAAGCATTCTTAAATAAACTGCTGTGCACACTTGCAGTTGGCGAAAACGAAAGAATGATTTGTCTCCAGATAGAAAATCCCTTCCAGGCTCCGTAATTTCTGATTAAAAGAATGCATTGTATAATACTGTATCCGAGCCTTCGTAACATTCTGTTTTAGGTATAAGAACGGGAATAATGTTAGTAAAAATTCGAAGATAGTAAATAACTTTCAGTCCTGATTTTATGAGTAAGAACTACGATCTGGCAGTGGCCTGGCGCATATATCCCGGTGTTTCAAAGACCCCGATTATCTTTCCGGATAACAAATTTCAACTGGTGAAAACCTGTTTGCAATCGTTTAGGCTATCGGCAGAAGGGTTGCGTGTACGCTATTTTTTTATTCTGGATGGATGCCCGCCATCGTACAACGAACTTATTCAAACATTATTTCCTGCAGCAGATACGACCATTATCGAAACACCTGCAATCGGCAACTGGGCTACTTTTCGAAAGCAGATTGAAATACTGTTGGACCAAACAGATGCCGAGGCCGTTTACTTTGCAGAAGATGATTATTTGTACCGCCCCGGAGAGTTTAAGAAAATGCTTGAAATGTTGCAGCATGGAGCTGATGTTGATTTCTTAAGTTGTTATGTACATATGGATACATTTACGCATCCGATCCATCAACATCCGAAAGAGCAACGTGTGGTAAATGGGCAACAGTGGAAAACAGATAGTTCTACTTGCTTAACGTTTCTTACAACCAGGCAAACATTGCAGGCAACAAAGGATATTTTTTTAACTTACTCAAACGGGAACAACGATTGTGCAGTTTGGTTGGTACTCACCAAAACATTTATTCTTAACCCGTTTGCTTACTTCCGCTTCTTTTTTATGAATAAGGAGAGTTTTAATATTCTTAAAATGGCGGTGAAATACAGTTTTCGTTATTTCTTATCAGGCAAAAAATATAAGCTTTGGATTCCTTATCCCGCCATCGGTACCCATTTGGAAAAAGATCTGGTAAGTCCCGATGTTGATTGGGTAGGGTTGAGTAAAAAGATCAATAATGCGAATGAGTTTACTGCTGAGGTTTAAAAGCGTATAATAAAACATCCTGAAATGTTCCCGGCTCATGAAAGTGCGTAATGAGGTTATATTCAAATCCGCTTTCTTCCAGTATGCGTAACATTGTAGAAAAATCAGAACCCGAGCGATCGATCATGTGGTGATACTCCATTACAATTTGTTGCAGATGACTGAGTGCTCCTGTTTCTTTCAGCTTAGGAAACACTTTCTTCTCGGCTCCTTCAATATCAATTTTCAAAAGAGTGGGTTTCGTTTTATTCAGAAAATCGGCAAAGTCAATTCCTTTTACGGTAATTTTTTGTTCATCCATTCTGCTGGCAACCGTACTCATCATTAACGATGCTTTGTGACTTGCAGCTGTGTAAAAATCCAGTTCGCCTTCTTCGGCCATAGCTGCATTGTTGTACAGAAAAACATTTGCAAGGTTATTGGCTTTAATATTTCTCTCCAGCATGCTGAATGCTGAAGGATCGGGTTCAAAGGAATGAATGGTTGCATTAGGATAGCGCCACTTTAAATAAAGTGTCGCCATACCAATATTGGCGCCGCAATCGACTATGACAGGATTATTTGAAGCAGTTGAAAAGTACTGGTATTCTTCCTGTACAAAAATTTCACGGAAAAGGATGCATAAGTTTTCGTAACCATATCCACTGAAATTAAAATCAAGAATGGAGATCGTTACAGTTTCATTATAGCCTGCTTTTGTATACGACTTGTATTCTAGGAACAGCAGTGTTTTGATTAACTGGCGTTTTTGGAGCCTGCTTAATTGTTTTTTTTGATTGATCTGCTGAATTAATCCCAGAATACGCACAATTTTCTTCATAATCCGTTTATTTGCATGGCAAATATAGGTAGCTGTAAAGAAGCCTATTTAAATAGCAGGGATCAAATTTTGAAAATAGCCGTAAATACAAGACTGCTCCGTAAGAACCGGATGGATGGCATCGGCTGGTTTACGTTTAATACATTACGGTATATTGTTCAAAAGAACCCGCAGATTGAATTTCATTTTCTGTTTGATGCTGCGCCCGATTCATATTTTATTTTCGGGCCGAATGTAACGGCTCATGTGCTGTTTCCACCGGCCAAACATGCGGTATTAAATGTGCTTTGGTTCGAGTGGAGTGCAAAGCGATTGCTCAATCAACTGAAGCCCGATCTGTTTGTATCGCCTGATGGAATACTTTCGTTGGGCTACAAGGGCAGGCAATTTGCAGTAATACACGATATCAACTTCTTTCACAATCCAGCCGATCTGAAGTTCAGCAACCGCAAATACTACAACTATTTTTTTCCAAAGTTTGCCGACAGAGCAGTTCAAATCGCAACTGTATCGGAATACAGCAAGCAAGACATTTGTGCTAACTATCACATTAGTCCGAAAAAAATAGATGTGGTGTATTGCGGCATCAATGCATTTTACCAGCCGGTCGATGCAGCAATCATCAACCGTACGAGGAATAAATACAGTAAAGGAGAGCCTTACTTTATTTTTATCGGCACACTCAGCCCCCGTAAAAACATTAAGCGGTTGATGGAAGCATTTGATCTATACAAACAGGAAACCGGTGCAGCTACCAAACTGTTGATTGTAGGTGGCAGTATGTACAAAACCGATGAACTGTTTGCAACACAACAGGCATTGAAATCCGGTGCTGATATTGTTTTTACCGGGCGCTTAGATGATGAAGAATTGAACCTTGTATTAGCGTCTGCTTTAGGATTGACTTTTGTTCCGTTGTTTGAAGGATTTGGTATTCCCATTATTGAGGCAATGACCTGCAAAGTGCCGGTAATAGCATCCAACGTAACATCGGTGCCCGAAGTAGCTGGCGATGCAGCACTGATTGTTGATCCGGTAAATACGATTGCTATTAAAGATGCCATGAAACAAGTGGTAGCAGATGAATCGTTACGTCAGCACCTGATTCAAAAAGGAGAGGAGCGTAGTAAACAGTTTACCTGGGAAAAAACAGCTGAGCTGTTGTGGCAAAGCATCAGTAAATGCTTATAAGTCAGCAACCCGCCGAGTAATATTTTTCCACGAGTACATATTGTAGAAAGCATCAGGGGTAACATGTTCCTGCCTGGGTGTAGAAACGAGAGCCTCAACAAACAACGGCCAGTTATCATCGGGCACAATTACTAATTTATCGCCGCATAATTCTTTTTTCACACCACTTGCACCGGTTGCGGTAGCAACAACGGTTGTGTTCATGCCAAGTGCTTCAATCATTTTTGTTTTTACGCCACCGCCACTTACTACCGGGTTAAGCAATACATCAGCAGCTTTGGTATAGAAATCAATATCATCCACAAAGCCGGCGTAACTGATGTTGACATTGTTCCATGGTTTCAATTCGTTAAATGCTGCAGGTAGTCGTTTGCCGGCAATAAGAATGTGATAAGACAAATCTGTTTTTAAAAGCAGCGGATTGATTTCTTCTATAATCGCTTTTACTGCATCGGTATTTGGTTTATAATCGAGCAGTCCGTTAAAGAAGAGGATTTTTTTTGATGGATCAATATGCTGTTGTGCACAAACCTGTTTTTTGCACAAGGCTTTATCCGTTGGCACAGCCTCGGCAGTAATGCCGTAAGGAACAAGTATACATTTTTCGGCTTTTACCTGCATTTTGTCAATCATCCATTGTCTGTCTTCATCCGAAATACAGAATACGGTATCTGCTGAGCGGAGTACCGTTGTTTCATACCACTGCAAAATTTTCCACCAAGGTTTGCCTACAGTACGGAAACGTTCATATTCGATGTTGTGCGTATGCACAATTAAACGGGTACTGGTTGTTTTCTTTAACATCCATCCCAGCCATCCGAGATAAGGATGTTCAATAATAATCGTATCAATGCCTTTTGATTGCACCAGTTTTTTTAAACGGAAAAAAGCCGTTACGTCGAAAAAACGTAAACGGCTTTTTTGCAAATAAGGATAGAAGGAATAATGTTTTGCAAGTTGCGCATCGTTGTTGGCAGTGCCCGCAACATGCAGCTCGCACTGTTCACCAAGATGCATGTTGAACTGTGCAATCAGTTTTTGACCTCCGGAGAAGTACGGTAGAAAAGGATAAGGAACAATATTTAAAACCTTCCTCATGCAACTTTTTTATTGCTGCTTCTCCATGCCATAAACAAACTGCCAAACACCACAAGATAAACCAGTATCGATGCAATCAGCGTAATCTTGTCGCCAAGAATAAATGCTTTCGGTTCAAACTTGAATTCAATTTTATGTTTACCGGCAGGTAACGCTAATCCACGTAATGCATAGTTTACTTTAATAATCTCTGCTTCTTTACCATCAATATATGCATACCAACCTCTTGGATAGTATACTTCGCTGAACACAGCAAACTGGTTGCTTGCAGCAGAAGATTCGTATTGAATATAGTCGTTCTTATTTTCAATAAAACGAATGCTTGCAGTTGAATCGGCTCCTGGTTGCGCACCAACAGCTGTTTTAAATTTTGTTTGAACAACTGCTGTATCCCGAAGATTGATGCTGTCGAGTGCTTTCATTTCTTCCCGGCCATCGGCTACAAAATGTACATGCTTCACCAACCAGGCAGGTCCAAATGCAGCAGGATTCATCTGCGCCATAGGAGCACCCGTTTGCGGATTTTGTACAATAAAATATTTTGTGTTCAACATATTCAACACCTGCATATTGTTCTTCGCAATCTGGTTTTCAATGAGGTCTTGATAGATCTGCAGTTTTGCAGGGTGGTAGCCCCCGATTGAATTATGATAGTAAGATGTATTTGATTCGTTGGTGAAATCTGTTGTCGTATTTAATACACGATAGTAACCCGCATCCTGCTTAATTTGTTTGTCAGCTTCGGTCATGGTAAAGGCGTTATCAAAATCGCCTTGCTCTACAAACTTGGTATCGTTGAGATAACGTTTACCAACAAACAGCACATCAAAGGAGCCAATTACCATCAATGCAATAAGTGCAGGCAGGGCTTTGATTTTGTTTGTTGCAAAAGCCCAGATTAAACCAATGCCTAACAATATTAGAATCGTTGTACGCAACAGATCGCTGCCGAACAATCCTTTTCTGTCGGCCTGAATTGCCGATACGAATCCTTTGCCAAACGTTTCGGCCTGTTGCTGCATTTCTGCAGTAGGTTGTTTCCCTTGCTGTGCAAATTGTTGCATCATTGCGCCGGCCATATTTTGTTTGATGCCGTTATCGTTTGGCGAAACATAATCGAAGCTGAAATAAAGGAATGCTGCCACAGCTACAATTGCTACTGTAGCTATTGCTGTGTTCTTCCATGCCTTCTTTATTTTTTCTGCAGTGTTGTTACCAAACAAGAGATTATTTATTGCAACAGCACCTAAAATAACAAAACAGATCTGCGGCATCACCAAGCCCATCGATGGTGCACGGAATTTTTTATACAACGGCATGTAGTCGAACAGGAAGTAGTTGATGGCTTCAGCATGTTTGCCCCAGGCCAGAATAATACCAAACACACCAGCTGCAAGCAAGCTCCATTTCAACCAACCTTTTTCAAAGAACAAAGCAAACACAAATAACAGCATAAAAATGGCACCGAAGTAAACAGGTCCTGATGTTGGCTGTTGTCCGCCCCAATACGAAATACCGTTGGCGTATTGCAATGCCTGTTCTTCGGGATAGCCAACTTCCATCAGCTTATCGGCAAACTGCGATTTTTTATACTCATCACCACCGTTACTGCCACCATAAATTCCCGGTATCAGCAGTGTGTATGTTTCTGCAATACCAACACTGTACTTAAATGCATAATCTTTATCTAAACCGCCGCTCGTTGTATTCTTATCGCCTGTTTGTTTTAACTCACTTACACCACCACGCATACTTTCTTTTGCATAATCCCAGTTGGTAAGTGTATGGATGGCGTTGCTGCTGAACGCAAGTATGCCAATCAGTAATGCCAGTGAAAGACTTTTTACAGCCTGTGCAAGTTCTTTCTTTTTAAAACTATCTATTAAAAAGCCAATACTCAATGCCCCTAAAATGAGGAGTGTGTAATAAACGATCTGCAAATGACTTGTACCAATTTGTAAAGTGGCACCTGCTGCAAGTGCTGCAGTTCCTGCCCACCATTTTTTCTGAAAGAGCAGAATTAAACCTGCAATCACAAGTGGTGCATACGCAATTGCCAGCATTTTTGTATCATGGCCTGCACCGATAATAACGGGATCGTACGATGAGTATGCGTAACCTAAAGCACCTAACACTGCAACCCATGGGTTTAAACGCAATGCAAGTCCGAGTATGTAAAAGCAAATGCATGCAAGAAAAAAGAAGTTGGCCGGCTTTGGTAAACCGAGAGAAAGAATTTTTTCAACATGTCCGAACAACACACTGTGTGTTGCTTCCATTGCAATCTGGTAACCTGGCATGCCGCCAAACATGCTGTTCGTCCAGTTAGGAATATGACCATACTTTTCTTTAGCCTCAATCGATTGCTGCGCCATTCCTTTCCAACCTAAATTATCGTGTGCATTTAATACCATACCCTGCATGGCCGGTTTGCAATAAACCAATGCAACAACAATAAAAATTACAATGGCAATTGCATGTGGCAACAGTTTTTTGAAATCAAACTTCATATACTTGTGTTTAAACTATGAATTGTAATGATCTGCTGCAGGCGGTTTAAGGCATGCAGATTACTGACGATAAAATTTTCAGTTTCAGTGAGGCAAAATAATGGTATTTTGGGGTATTGAGTGCATTTTTAACGGTATGAAAGGATTTTTGTTTTTAAGCAAGCTGGTGTTTATTCTAAACCTGTTGTTTGTGCTGTGTGTAGTACTGCGGCTGATTGCAGTTGAGTGGTCGGGTATCTTGGTCTCTGTGTTGGTAGTTGGCGGTTGGATGTTGGCTTTTCCGTTAAACGTTGTAGCTGCTGTATGGACGATTGTTGTACTAGCCAGAAAAGAAATGGAATTTCAACTAAAGAGCCTTCCTTTTGTTAATATGTTACTGCTCATTTTTCAAATACTTTTTTTCCTATTATGATCAAACAGATACTCTCCGATAAGCCAACCCGTTTGTTTTTGATGCTGGCCGGTTTTTTTATTGCCAATGCCATGATTGCTGAGTTTATCGGGGTGAAGATTTTTTCGCTGGAAGATACCGTTGGTATTAATCGGCTCAACATTCCTTTGTTTGGCAGTAATTTCAGTTTCCATCTTACTGCAGGAGTATTGTTATGGCCCGTTGTGTTTATAATGACAGATATTATCAATGAATACTACGGTACCAAGGGCGTTAAGTTTCTATCTTATTTAACGGTTACTCTTATTACTTATTCCTTTCTCATGTTTTCGGGTGCCATACAATTAAAACCTTCGGAGTATTTTACCATTGGTAACGATATTGATAATGCCAACAATGCATTCAAAGGTATTTTCGGACAAGGCTTATGGATCATTATTGGTTCAATGGTGGCATTCTTAATAGGGCAGGTGCTGGATGTACTCGTATTTCACCGCATTAAAAAAGTTACAGGCGAAAAGCGCATCTGGCTGCGTGCAACAGGTTCAACATTAATTTCGCAGTTGGTAGATAGCTTTGTGGTGTTGTTTATTGCGTTCTATGTTGGTCGAAGATTACAACAAGGGCAGGGCGATGCCTGGACCTTAAAACAAATACTTGTGACAGGTACGGGTAACTACATTTACAAATTTGTGGTAGCGGTTCTTCTTACACCTGTTATTTATTTAGTACACGGTATTATTGAGCGTTACCTCGGGCATGCGCTGGCGAAAGAAATGAAAGATGCAGCCATGAAAGATTAGAAGATGTGTTTTTCCTTCAGCATGTCGGCCACTATTTTATCAATGGGCAGCGTTACAGTATCAGCATTAAAGTTGTTCCAGTCAATTAAACGGATTACTTCAGCTTCGCCTTTCGGATCGGCTACCTGGTGCGGTTGAAAATCGAAGGGAGTGGTTTTGTACGGAAGCGGAATGGGCTCCAACGGCTTTACGTAATAATAAATGGAGATAATCTGGTAAGCCGAATTAAATGCGCTTTGCTGAAAAAAATCAGTGGTATAAATATGTTCGCCTACTTCAGCATCAATTAATAATTCTTCTTTCATTTCACGTTTCAGGCAGTCTCTTGTGCCTTCGCCAATTTCCAAACCACCGCCCGGGAATTTTGTAATATAGGCACCACGAATAAATTCATCACTCACCAATACTTGTTTTTGTTCGTTGATGATGATGCCATATACACGTACGTTAACCGTCATAGCTTAAAACAATTTCTTACGTAAAAAATAAATACCCAAAAGGAGCGAAAGCCCGAGTGAGATAAGAATGGGGAAATAAAATGCAAAGGTTGAATGTGCACCTGGTATCGGTACGTTCATACCATAAATACTTGCTACCAATGTAGGTAATTGCAGCATCACTGTTACCGATGTTAAACGCTTCATTACCTGGTTCTGGTTATTGCTGATGATGCTGGCAAATGCATCCATAGTAGAGCTGAGGATGTTGGTATAAATATTCGCCATCTCCAGTGCCTGGCTGGTATCAACAATTAAATCCTGCAGAAATTCATCTTCTTCTTCATTCAATGCAAGGAAATTGGTGCGTTGCAGTTTCATCAGCAGCATTTCGTTACTGCGCAATGTGGTAACGAAATATACCAGGCTTTTTTGGATGCGCATCAGATCCAGTAACTCTTCGTTACGGTTGGCATCGTACAGTTTTTGTTCGAGTAAGTTTCGGCGATGGTTTATTTCCTTCAGAAATTCCATATAGGCCTGCACCACTTTCTCAAATATTTTCAGCACCATCATATTCCGTTTATCGGGATGGCGGTTTTGAAAAGTGTTCAGGAATTTTTTGATAGCACCATTGTCGAACGAGTTAACCGTTACAATCTGGTTGTGCGTAAGAATAATACAAATAGGAATGGTGATGTAGAATGCATCACTGTCGTTAAACGAATTATTTTCGGCGGGGGTTTTAAGTACAATGAGTTTTACATTGTCTTCCAGCTCGTAACGGGAGCGTTCATCAATATCCAACGAATCGGTTAAGAAGTCGAGCGGAATATCCAGGGCTTCTGCAATTTCTGTAAACTCTTCCTGCTTCAGTGGCGGAACAATATTGATCCACGCACCTGCTTCAGGCTTTTCGATGGCAAGTGTTTTGCCGTTCTCATTTTTAAAAAATTGCAGCATAGCGGCGCAAAGGTAAGTGCCACAGCTTAATCGACCGTTGAAAATTCAATGGCTTCGTTTTTCCTGTTACGAATGGTTTTGTAATGATGTGTGTTGTGAAACAGGTTGAAATAAAGTAGTTCTCTTATAGTAACAAAACCGAATAATGCATTTGGTACCTGAAACTGATCCATGGTGTCATCTTCCCAGTAATACCGAACCTGGTCGAGGTACTTATTGGTTATTTGCTCAAAGCGTGCAATTAAGCGCTGCTTGGCATCTTTATCTTCTGTAATAACAGGAATGAAACGCTTTTCTGTTTCATAACCGGCTTCCAGTTTCTGATAGTACAACTGTACTAATTCTTCGTACGAATATGAAGAGCGTGTTGGCTTACCAAACTTCCATTTAAGAATAATTTTTGGCGTAAATAAACTAAGCCAGCCTTTATTCATGGTAAGTGATAAATGCTCTAAGTTTTCTGCTACAGACCATTGTTCAGACTTATAGAAGAACAGATGTTCATCCATTTGCTTGCATTGCTTCAGAATATCCTCAATGGTATTCTCAGCATGGCTGATGATCTGAAATTTGTTTAAATGATAGCGTTTTGCAATCATTGGGTGTAGGGTTAGGGTTTAGGATATTGGATTAAAGGTCGATCGTACCTGAGAAAACCAATTTAGCAGGGCCGCAAAGCCAAATGTTTTCAAAAGACGAGTCGGAAATTTTTTCAAACTTCACTTTCAGCTCTCCGCCGGGCGTTAGAATTTTTCGTTCCTGGTAACCGGTTTGTTCGTTGCTTGCAGCTATTGCTGCTGCTGTTACACCGGTTCCGCACGAGAGGGTTTCGGCTTCTACACCACGTTCGTACGTCCTTACGCTTAGAGCATCTTCGTGAACCTGAACAAAATTAACATTGATCCCTTCTTTTGCAAAAGGGGGGGAATTGCGTATGTGTTTACCCTCATCGAAAACTGCGGTTTTTGCGATGTCTTTTTCCCACTTAATATAATGGGGCGATCCGGTATTTAAAACCGCATGATCCGCATGTTTTTCAATGCTGTCTACATCTTTCATTTTCAATTCTACCCAGCCGTTTTCGAGCACCTTTGCTTCGTGAAACCCGTCTGTAGCAAGGAATGCAGCGGTTTTGTCTATCACACCCATCTGCTTGGCAAAGGCCACTAAACACCTGCCGCCGTTGCCACACATGCTGCCTTCTTTCCCGTCGGCATTGTAATAAACCATCTCAAAATCATAGCCTTCTTTCAGCTGTAAAAGCATTAAACCATCGGCACCGATGCCAAATCTCCTATCGCATAAAAAGGCTATTTCTACGGTACTAAGTTGCGTAAAATTACCGCCCCTGTTATCGATGATCACGAAATCATTGCCTGTTCCCTGGTATTTATAAAATGGAATTGTCATTAAATACATAGTTAGGGGAGAGAGGTGAGTCGCTGGTGGCTTTAACCACTCTCCGGATAAAAGATTATTTGTTTTTGCTAAATTACTACAAAGCTGCATCTCAGCCTGTATGTACTGTGATGCAGCTTTTAGTATATAAAATGCTACGGCTTAGATACCGGCAATAATCTCCAGCGATTTTTTGATGAGATTTTCAACAGCCAGTCCGCCATCTTTACTAAACTCCTTTTTTACCCGATTGGCAACAATGGCGCTGATTGAAAGGCATTGATGCCCCATCAGTTTTCCCAACCCATATATAGCTGAGGTTTCCATTTCGAAATTGGTAATGCGGTGTTGTCCAAGCTGAAACTGGGTTAACCGGTCTACAAACGATGGGTTTGAAAGGCCTAACCTCAGTACACGACCCTGCGGACCATAAAAGCCGGGACAGGTAATGGTAATTCCATGATGGTAACCTTCTACAAAATGCTTCAGCAGCTGAGAGCCTGCGCCGGAAATATAGGGGTAAACCAAGCTGTCCTGTACCTGTGTATGTGTTACAAATGCCTGGATGAGCTGTTGTTCTTCGCTGTTATTTTCGATGCGGTAAAAATGCAACAGGTTATCTACCCCAAGCCCGTGCGTGGAAACAACAAATCCATCAACCGGAATATCGGCTTGTAACGCCCCCGATGTACCAAGCCTGATTATTTGCAGGGAGGTGAGCTGTTGTTTAATGGTGCGGCTTTCAAAATCAATATTCACCAACGCATCCAGTTCGTTTACCACAATATCAATGTTGTCCGGGCCAATGCCTGTTGATACAACCGAGATGCGTTTATTGCCGATGTAGCCAGTGTGTGTAATAAATTCCCGGTGCTGCAGCGTATGTTCAATTTTATCGAAATGTTTCGATACTTCTTTTACACGATCGGGGTCGCCAACAGTAATTATGGTGTGGGCCAGCTCTTCGGGCCGTACATTTAAATGATAAACAGCGCCTCTGTTATTAATAATCAGTTCGCTTTCTGCAATTCTTTGCATAGTTCTTTGGGAGTATTTGTTCGAATATACTACATTTGCACCTCACAAATTGGTCCTGTGGCCGAGTGGCTAGGCAGAGCTCTGCAAAAGCTCCTACAGCGGTTCGAATCCGCTCGGGACCTCCAAAAAAAAATAAAAGCGTTGGAAACACTCCTGCGCTTTTTCTGTTTAAAAGCTATGCGTTATTCAAACTACATCGGTATTGCAGCAGGATTATTAATGATTTTAGCTGCAACATTTACCTGGATCTATATTCCATCCATTAATGCTACGGTTACTGGCTTTGGTTCCGAAACAGTAACCAAGTTTGGTAAACCTGTTTTGATGAATGAAATTATGCTGGCGATTACCACCATTCTTTTTCTTGTGCCAAAGCTGTGGGCCAAGCGTATGAACCCTTTTGTTGGCGCTATTAACTTTGCGTGGGCACTGCGTAATCTGTTGTTACTTTCTACCTGTCGTAATGGCGAATGCCCGCAAACCACGGTGTGGTTATATGTTTATTTTGCTGCTTCGTTGGTTGTATTAATTATGACGCTTTTGCCCGACTTAAAAGTGATTGATAAAAAGTAAACTGATTGGTAAACGCAACAACCTATCGCCGATAGCTAAAGCGAACCAAAAAGCGAAGTCTCCTTATTTTATAGTCTCGATTAATTTCTATGCTGCAGTTACTGCTGCAGGTGCAGGATCGTTTTCCGAGCTAAACTCATCTTCTTCCGGCTGTAATTCAATTCTGTGTAAAATGTCTTTAAGTGTAGCAGTACGTTGTATCATGTACGGCACTGTATCCAATCCGTTTACAAATTTCAGAATATAGGTATAGATACCAATGAGGTCGCCTGCCTGTAATGTTTTACCATTTAAGGAGGATACGGTGAGCAGCGATGCGGTAATAATCACCATTACCAATAATTCCATTACACCAAAGTTCCATGCTTCCTGATCGCTTATTTTAATTTGCCATTTCCGCAGCTTGTTATAATGTTCGCTGATGCGTAAAGGATTTTTTGTTGCCAGTACGTTGATCTGTTGTTCCAGCTCATCGTTCTTTAATTTATTGAGCCGGCGCATGCGCTTGCCGTAAATATAACTGGTGATGCTTACAGGAATCAACATCAACATACAAAGTAAAACAACCTGTGTATCGTAGAAGAATAACAGGATCATGGAGCCAACAATATTGTAAGCGGCTTCAATAATATAGTTGAGATCAAATTCAAGAAAATCAATAAACTCACGTGAAAGAGTAGAGTGCGCACTCAGCTTCGACAATTCTTTGTTGCGGTTACGGCTCATCAGTTTTACCACCAGCGACGTATAAATATCGGAGTAAGTACGTGAGTCGTACCGATGGCGCAAAGTACCCATCGTTAACCACAACAGATGAGCTCCCGCCAGGTAAAACAAACCGTTGTACGAACCTTTGATTAAACCATTTACTGCTTCACCTAAAAAATAAGGACGCAGCAACAAGCCAAGCATTTCAATACCAAACAGCGTATAGGTAAGTAACAGCTTGTATTTATACTTTCGAACAATCGTTTCAACGATCCATTTGCCGGACATAACGGTTCCTTCCTTTTTTTATAATTCCAATAATAGACTGTGCAGAATTGCCGGCGTTTAGTGAAAGCAAAAACTTCTTTTTGGCCGGTAGAATGGATTAGTAGGAAGGCAAAGTTAGGTGAGTGCCTTGTCAGTGAGGCCTGTTAATTTGTTCCTTTTGTGTGACAGAATTGCCTTTGGCGCCCGAGATGGTTTTACGGCAATCGGGTGTACCGCACTGGCATTCAAATGTTTCGGCGCTTTCATTGAGCAGATCGGCATAGTCTAACGTAAGCTCCTGGCCTGGAAAAATGGGGTGCAATGCCACCATGTTCAGTCCTTTGTAAGCAGTGTTCGGTCGGCACGAGTGGTTTTGCGGTGCCCATTCCGATGGATTATTGTCCCACAAAATGTACACCTCGGTACTAAGCGGCACGGCATAATGTTTAAAAAGCAGCTTCTCTTCGGGTAGCCAGTTTTCTTCTACCCAGCGTTTGGTTACAATTCGCTGCGGACGTTCTTCGCCTTTAAAAATAATTTCGCCTTCGGCTATATACGTATTGGCATATATGCCAAAGCCGGCAATGGAATTGCCCTTCATTACATATTTCTTTTGCTTGCGTTTATGCCGGGCAATCCCTTCTTCAATAATATGGTTTAGAAAGCCAGCCTGTCCAATGCTATCGGCTTTAATAATATAATCGGCACTGCCTTCGTAACCATCGGTATAAAAAACCGAACAGGTAAAATTTACTTCCAGGAAAAATAATTTGCCTGCATCGTTCATACGAAAATCCATGCGGGCATATCCAACACCGCCAAAGCTGCGGAAAATGCGTTGAGCCGCCTCCGTTAGTTGCTGTTTGATGGAAGGATCGGTAACAGGTATATTGCTTTCGGGATGCAGCTCTGATGTTTTGAGTGTATAGGTTTTAAAGGTTCTTCCTTCAGGGAAAATAAATTCAATGGGCTGAAATACTTTGCATTTTTTCTCATCCTTTGCATCGGCCGCAACTAGCACGGTAAACTCTCTGCCGGCAATATATTCTTCAACCAACAGCTGCGGATACTCGTTGAGCAGTTGCGATACTTTCTGCTGTAATGAAGCCAAATCATCTACACGTGATGTATCGTCAATACCTAAACTGTCGCCTGCTTTTGCCGGTTTTACAAACAACGGAAAATTGAGATGATTCACTTGTTGTTCCAGTGCTTCATTATCATCGATCAAGGCATAATTAGCAGTAGCCACTCCTTCGGTATACGCTACATATTTCATTAATTCTTTCGGCGGATCGTACAGTAAAGAGTTGGGTCCTGTGAACGGAAGATTCAATAATTCCAATGTATAAATCACATCAATCGATGGCACCTCCCATTCAAGATAACCTTCACATAAATTTACAAAGCAATCGAACCCCTGTTTACTTAAAGCAAGCAGTTGCTTGTAGGTAGTAAGTTTGTTAAGCAGTACATGGTGAACCTCTGCATCGGGCAATAATGCAGATAGGTTTCTTGCAGGATCGTAATATTGGTAATCAACAGCAGAAGTAGAATAGTCGGGTTGCAGTACACAGATCTTCATATAACTTCATGCTGTTAACGTACAGCCACTGTCTTTTTTTGTTTTTTGTAATGACGCTGCATTGCATCGTATAAAATATGCAGGATTAAACCGGCATACGATTGATTGCTCAGCCGAACAATAGCACCGATAGAGGTGTAATTTTCATCTTCACTTAAACCGCATTGTGCATTTACTTCCAGCACATATAATTTGCCTGTTGCTTTATCCATACGAATGTCGATTCGGCCATAACCTGTTCCTTCAACGGCACAATAAGCCTTCCAGCTCAGATCCATAATTTTTTTGTGCAGGGCAATCGGTGGCAAATGATATTGATAAAAATCTTCGTATTCGCCGAGTGGCTTTTCTTTTTCATACGTCTCCCATAAACGATCGAAGGAGAGAAACTTTTCTGTATCAGGTAAATCTTTATGAAAAATACGTTCAACAGGTGGATATACTTTACGGCTGCGTGGTGTATGGTACGAACCCGAAAGAAAAACAGTGTATTCGGGGCCGTTAATAAACTGTTCGGCTACTAATCCGCCAAACGAAAAATTCCAGCCACGGTAACCTTCAAACAGTTCCTGTACCAAGGCATTTAATTCTTCATCATTGTGTACCACATTTTTTACCCCTAAACCCATACTGCCGCCACTAACGGCAGGCTTTACAATTAATGGGGTGCCTACATACGTGCAAATACCATTTAGGTTTTGAGAACGTTTGGTAATGCCTGCCCATTTTGCGTGCGGTATGCCGGCTTTATCAAACAAGTTTTTCATCACAATCTTCGATGTGGTGTTGTCGTAAAACGCAGCATCAGCACCGGTATAAATCAGTTGCTTTTCTTTTAAGTAATGAATAACCGAAACACCGGGTGTGCCGTTTACTTCATCGCCATCACATAAATTCAACATAACAGGTGTTTGATAGGAAGTTGTGGCTGCAATATCATCAATAACTGCTTTGTAATTTTCCTGAGTAACAGGCTGCCATTTCCAATTGAGATGTAACTCAGCAAAAACCTTTGTATATTCTTCAATACTCTGCGAAAAATCGTAGTAGTAATCGAGGTTCGCATCGTTGGTTTGCAGGTGCGGTGCCAATACCCAAACAAAGAGCGGATGTTGTGTAACAGGGAGTGATGGGGATGGGCTAGAACGCATACGTAAATGTAATCGATTAATGGTTTATTTGTTGCAGCTTGTGTTGTATAAAATCGGTTAAGCGGTAGCGTTGCAATACATCTTTGGTGAGCTCTTTTGCGCCTTTAATGGTGCCGATACAATTTGCTTCGCCACAACTGCATAAAAAAGGCTCGGCCATAAACCATTCTGTACTCGGGTAGAAGAAGGTAAACTCATCGCCGGGTGTAATTGGCTTCAATGCAATTAACTCCATGGAAGTAGTATTAAAGAATGCATTCGGGTTACAACTATGATTAATGTATTGCAGAAATTCCGGTTGCAAAATAATATGCGCCTGTTCATTTATCTGCACTGTATAACGGGATGGGTTGCTATGTGTTTCTTTTGCGCTGAATCCGGAGATGACTTCGTTTTCCTGAAAAGTTTTGGTTGATACCAAAAGGTGATGGTTGCTATCCGGCAGTTTGTGAATTTCAGCAAAGTCATCGTTACCGGTAACGATGGGTGCGTGGAGGGTTGTAGCAGCCATTAATTTTGTGTGTTAATAATTGAAATTAACTAATAGAATGTACAAGACCGAATAAGTTTAATGTGCTGTTGAATGAATGTGTATAAAGGTGCGAATGGAAGGAGAAGGATGCAATGCTGCGGTTATGCGGGGCTTACCTTTTTATTGAAACAGTATATAAAAGAAAACCCGTTTCAGTTATGAAACGGGTTTTTTATGATCGTTGTAATAGAATTACATGTGTTGTTCGATCTTCTTTACAAAATTACCTTTTGGTTGAGCTCCTACGAGTTTATCAACTACCTGACCGTTCTTAACAAAAAGAATCGCAGGAATAGAAGTGATGCCGTAGTTCATGCTCACCTGTGGGTTTTCGTCCACGTTTACTTTACCTACTTTTACTTTACCATCGTATTCTTTGCTCAGTTCTTCAATAACCGGTCCGATTGCACGGCAAGGTCCGCACCATTCCGCCCAAAAATCAATTACACTGAGTTTATCTGAACTGAGAACTTCGCTCTGGAAGTTTGCATCTGTAAATTGGAGTGCCATAATTGTATATCCTTTTTAAGTTTTATTTGAAGTGAAGGGACAAATTTAAGCCCATTCCGTGGAATCTGATGAACTGTCATTATCCACAGGTGTTTACAAATAAAATAGGGTGGAATTTGCTACAAACTTGACAGTTAAAGCCGCTTTAACTGAATTTTCTGCATGTTTTACCGGGTAGTAGAATGACCATTAAACAGGTGCGACGAATAAAGTTTGCTACGAGTTGTTCGTGTAACAGAGCTCACACGCCTGCTTTACAACTTTAATCCCGCCAGCTTAATTGTTTTCGTTTTGCTATCGGCCCAGGCAAAAAATAATTGATTACCCGACCTGGTCATCTGCGGAAAACCGCTTGATCTTGAATCGGATGATTCGGCAATTGTTACTGATTGATCTTTAGTGCCATCTGCATGTACACTGATGGCTTTAATGATAGAGCCTTCCATCCAGCTAACAACAGCTGTTTCTTTATCAAGCATCACCACATCTACCCGGCCAATGGCTTTTCCTTCATCTATTTGAATGGGTTGTTGAAAGGTTGCACCACCATCAGCTGAAAACATAACTTTCACTTCGCCTTTATTGTTTTTCATCGAAAACCAGGCAATGGCCAGGTTGTTGCCGATGGCATCAGATCTTGGTCCATTTACCGGACAGCCGGCGATTTTCCATTTATCCGGAAAAATGGTTTTCGGTTGTGTCCATTCGTTATTTACATAACGAACGATTGACATGTCCCTGATTTCTTCATCCGAACGGTCTCGGTAAACAATAACAGGTCCGTTATCTGTTACAGCAATAGTTGTTTGGCAGCAATCGCATATTCTGCTGTCGAGCTCCCATTCATTTGTTTTTGTTCCTTTCTTGTCAAGCAGTGCTCCTCTTAATGTCATTTCACCATGATGTCCTTCATGGCTGCTGTGATCTCCTTCAATTGCTGTTTTTCTTCCATCGAGCCAGGCTGCAATAAACTGATCATTATAAGGAGTGATAGAAACAAAACCATGTTCGGCTTTCTTGCCATCATCGTGTAAAGTGGTTGGCGTTCCCCATGTTTTACCTGCATCTGCAGATGCAACCAACTTAATATCGTAAGTGAATTTTGCCGTATCACTTTTTTCTAAAAAATGTGCAAGCATATTGCCGGCAGCATCAGAAGATACAACAGGATAATCGGCCCAGTTTACAAACCAATTGTTGCCAAAGCTGATTGTAACCGGTTTGGTCCATTGATCATTTGCCAGCGTAGCAAAATGCAATGAGGCATCCTTTCCTTTTTTCTGCACCCACGATAAATGAACAATGCCTTTTGCATCTGTAAATAAATACGGTTCTGTACAAGAGTCAGCAGCAGGGGACTGAATGGCTGCAAGCTGTGCCTCTGCAATTTTCTTGGTGGTATTTGTACATGCGTTGAGTACAAGCAGTAAAAAGAGGCCGGCAATTTGTTTTCTCATTTAGCAAGATTGGTAATTAAATCAATGTTGGTTTGATCGTCCCATTTTTTGTAACCCATTTCCGAAAAAACAAGTTCACCTGCTGAATTAAAAATATAAGTGGTGGGCAATGCAGTAATGTTCAGGTATTCAATATTCTCCACTTTAACGTAATGGAAACTATACTTGTTACTTTTTTTAAAATCTTCAATTTCTGCAGTGGCTTCATTCGAGGCAAAAAGAAATACAATGTCTTTATTGTTGAGCTTGTTCATAGCCTGCTGAATAGAAGGAAGCTCCTGCACACATGGCCTGCACCAGGTTGCCCAGAAATTAATAAACACGGCTTTGCCTTTGTATTGTGTTAAGTCGATTGGTGTACCATCGAGTTCTGTAAGTTTTATTTTACTGAACTCCGATTGGCCTTGTGTAACAACAGCCGGGGTTTTCTGTTTATCGGCAGTGCCATTGTTGTTACAACTTATACAGAAGAACAAAACAACTGCAGACAATTTATACAGCAGATTCATGGATGGTTTATTTGGATGATTTTTATGCATGCAAAACAGTTACATTCATTTCGTTCCGTTCCAGCAGAAAGGCGGCCATTTCATCGTTCATGTCAAATCCTTTCTCCAGTGTTTTCATGCTGATTTTCCAGTTGTCTTTCGGATCGTATAAATTAAATTTCAAACTGATTTTCCCGGGGTTCTTTTTTACATTCTCTTCAATAAAATCAACAATCTCTTCACTTAAAAAGCGGGGCTCAATATCTACAATCAGCTGTTTGGTCATGGTGCGTTTTACCGTTTCAAGTAACAACACCTGGTTGATCTTGAATTCAAAATCATCACTCTTGTTCCAGCGTGTTTTAAATACGCCGGTAATAAACACCACAGCGCCCGGTGTAAAGTGATCTTTAAACTTTACAAAATCTTCTCCAAATAAAGCGAACTCTGTATTGCCGGTATAATCTTCAATCATACAAATGCCAAACTGCTTTCCTGTTTTGGTTACACGTTGGTTGTGTGCAGTAACAAGGCCTGCTAAACGAAATGTCTGGAATGGATTGGCATGTAAAAGAATTGCTTCTTTAAATTCATTAAAGTCTGCAAGTGGTGTAATCTTGTAATGCTTCAATTCAAACCGGAAATGATCCAGCGGGTGACCACTGATGAAGATGCCGGTGATCTCTTTTTCATGATCGAGCTTTTCGGTTAAGGTCCATTCTTCACAGTTTACAATCTTGGGCGTGGGAATTTCCATCATCATACTTTCGCCAAACAACGTGTTGGTATTGCTTTGCACATTGGCCTGGAAACGGTTACCGAATGCAACAATGCGTTCCAGCGTATTCACCGTATCGCCCGGCATTACATGAAAATATTGTGCACGATGATATTCTTTAAAACAATCGAACGCACCGCCGTACACCAAACACTCCAGCGATTTTTTATTCACCGTACGTTGGTTTACACGCTTGATAAAATCAAACACATCTTTATACGGTCCTTTCTTTTCACGTTCTTCAATAATACTTTCAATCGCCGCTTCGCCTACACCTTTCAAACCACCTAAACCAAAACGGATTTCACCGGCTTTGTTTACAGCAAAACCATTTTTCGATTCGTTGATATCAGGCCCCAGTACTTTAATGCCCATACGTTTACACTCTTCCATAAAGAAGGTGATCTTTTCAATGGCACCGGCGTTGTTTAACACCGCACTCATATATTCACCGGGGTAGTGTGCTTTTAAATAGGCTGTTTGATACGCCACAAACGCATAACAGGTAGAGTGCGATTTGTTAAAGGCGTATTGTGCAAAGGCTTCCCAGTCGGTCCATATTTTTTCCAGCTTGTCTGCAGGATGTCCTTTAGCAGAAGCTCCTTCCACAAACTGTTTTTTCATTTTATCCAGTACAGCCTTTTGCTTTTTACCCATCGCTTTTCGAAGTACGTCGGCATCACCTTTACTAAAGCCGCCGATCTTTTGCGAAAGCAACATCACCTGTTCCTGATAAACAGTAATACCATAGGTGTCTGCAAGATATTCTTCCATCTCCGGCAAATCGTAACTGATGGCTTCTTTACCATGTTTCCGATCGATAAAGTTGGGGATGTAGGCAATAGGACCGGGACGATACAAGGCGTTCATCGCAATAAGATCGCTGAACTGATCGGGTTTCAGCTCACGCAAATATTTCTGCATACCCGGACTTTCAAACTGGAACGTACCAATGGTAGAACCTTGTTGATAGAGATGAAATGTTTTTTCATCGTCCAATGGTATGTTGTCAATTTCTATTTCTACACCATGATTTTCTTTGATCATCTGAAGCGCATTCTTAATGATGCTGAGGGTTTTTAAACCCAGAAAGTCCATCTTAATTACGCCTGCTTCTTCAATAACACTTCCTTCAATTTGCGTTAACCATAACTCCGATTCTTTTGATGTACAAACAGGAATCAGATCAGTAAGATCTCTCGGTGCAATGATGATACCTGCCGCATGAATACCGGTGTTACGAACAGAACCTTCCAGAATTTCTGCTTCATGTAAAATTTTTGCAGGCAAATCATCGCCATCATAAATCTGGCGTATTTTTTTAACAAGCTCTAATTCATCAGGACCTAATGCTTCTTTCTCAGTTAAACTTTTTTCACCCGTTAATGGTGCATGTAATACACGCTTTAACGAAACACCGGGACGTTCAGGCACCAGCTTCGATAATGCCCGGCTTTCTGCCAATGGCAAATCCATTACACGTGCCACATCGGCAATACTACTCTTGGCAGCCATAGTACCATAGGTAATAATCTGTGCTACCTGTGCCTTGCCATATTTGTCAACTACGTAATCAATTACCTTCTGCCGACCTTCATCATCAAAGTCGGTATCAATATCCGGCATCGATTTTCGATCGGGGTTGAGGAAACGCTCAAACAGTAAATTGTATTTAATCGGATCGATGTTGGTAATACCAATACAATACGCCACCACACTACCAGCAGCCGAACCACGACCGGGGCCAACAAACACACCCATATCTCTGCCGGCTTTAATAAAGTCGCTTACAATTAAGAAGTAACCGGCAAAGCCCATTGTTTTAATGGTAAAGAGTTCGAAGTCGATCCGTTCACGGGTGGTTTCTTCAATTTCGCTGTAACGTTCTTTTGCGCCGATGTAGGTTAGGTGTTTTAAATATTCCCATTGGTTGAGGTTGGCATCATCGTGTATCTGAAATTCTTTCGGTATCGGAAAGGCAGGAAGAAGAATATCTTTCTTCAGGTTCAGTACTTCAATCTTGTCAACAATTTCATTGGTATTGTCAATGGCTTCGGGCACATCAGCAAATACCTTTTTCATTTCAGCCGTACTCTTAAAATAAAACTGATCGTTCGGAAATGCAAAGCGTTTGTTCTTCACATTCACATCATCATCACTAAACTCACGCAGGGCAGGGGTGCTTTGTTTTTCGCCGGTGTTGATGCAGAGTAAAATATCATGCGCATTAAAATCGGTTTGATCTACATAATGCGAATCGTTACTGGCAATTACTTTTACATTGTACTTCTTTGCAAACTTCAGCAACACTGCATTTACCTTATCCTGCTCGGCCATACCATGCCGTTGAATTTCCACATAGTAATCCTGCTGAAAAATATTGAGCCACCATTTGAATTCGTTCTCGGCATCTTCTTCACTTTTATTCAGAATCATTTGTGGCACCATGGCACCAAGGCAGCAGGTAGTTGCAATTAATCCTTCATGGTATTTATGAATGAGCTCTTTATCAATACGGGGATACTTGCTGTACATCCCTTCAATAAAACCAAGCGATGTCAGCTTTACTAAGTTTTTGTAACCCTGCTCGTTTTTTGCCAGCAATACCTGGTGAAAACGATTATCCCGTTGTTCTTTACTAAATTGTTTTACATGCCTGTTCTCTACAAGGTAAAATTCGCAGCCAACAACGGGCTTCACCTTCAGTGAACCATCTTCGTTTTTGTGCTTATACGCTTCGGCCACAAACTGAAACGCACCAAACATGTTTCCATGGTCGGTAATGGCCAGGGCCGGCATTTCATCTTTAATGGCTTTGTTGTATAAAGAACCAATAGAAGCTGCTCCATCGAGCAATGAATATTGTGTGTGAACGTGTAAATGGGAAAATTTGCTCATAGTCAGGCGTCAAATTTCGTTGTTCTCATTCGAAAAAAGGGCAACAAGAAATCCACAAAATGAGCGTTTTATAAAAAAGTTCGGGTGAAAATTTGTCAGCAATTGTGCTGAAGTTATCTTTAAATGATAGACGATTTGGCTCGTTTCTTGCTCAAGAGCGGCAACGACGCTACTTTTGCGGCGTTGAAAGATTCAATACCATGATTAGACATTTGCTTACATATCTGTCTGCCATTCTACTGCTCACCAGTTGCAGTACGGTAAAGAGTATGCTTCAACCAAGGCAAACAGCTGTTGCACAGGCCCCCGCTTCCGAAACGATGGTGGAAGTTAAACCCGAAAACAAACGGGTAAAAGTAGGAGGTTCTTCTGCTGCTAATAACAGCAGCATTTTTCAAACCAAAGAAATCAGCAGCTACAGTACATCGCTTGAACTGTTTTCGTTACAGCAGTTTAAATATGCTATTCGTTTAGATGTACCTGTAGAAGCACTGCAGAATAAATCGCTGTACAATCTTATTGATGAATGGTGGGGAACACCTTACCGTTTAGGCGGAACTACACAACGAGGTATCGATTGTTCGGCATTTGTTCAAACACTCATGTTTGGCGTGTTTTCGTTGCAATTGCCACGTACAGCAAGAGAACAGAAAGATATGACCACCTGGATACCGATGAGCGATTTGCGGGAAGGCGACCTGGTGTTCTTTAATACCCGGGGCAGCGTATCGCATGTAGGCGTATATCTGCACAATAATAAATTTGTGCATGCATCTACTTCAGGGGGCGTCATGATCAGCGATTTAAGCGAAACATATTGGAGCCGCAAATTAATTGGAGCAGGACGGCTTGCAGGCACCACGCCACTTCCATAATCGTTATCTTTGCAAAGAGCTTGGCTTCAATTAAGTTGAAGCCTTTTTTATTTTATGTTGACAAAACGCATTATTCCCTGTTTAGATATTAAAGACGGCCGCACGGTAAAGGGCACCAACTTTGTTGATTTGCGTGATGCAGGCGACCCCGTAGAGTTGGGTGCTTTGTATGCACAACAAGGTGCCGATGAACTGGTGTTCCTCGATATTACAGCTACGGTAGAAAAACGTAAGACCTTAAGTGAACTGGTAAAACGCATTGCCCGACATGTAAATATTCCATTTACAGTAGGTGGTGGCATCAGCACAGTAGAAGATATGAGTGTGTTGCTCAATTCCGGTGCCGATAAAGTAAGTGTGAACACTGCAGCGTTTAAAAATCCTCAACTCATCAACGATATTGCATTGGCTGCAGGCAGCCAGTGTTGCGTATTAGCGATTGATACCAAGAAAGAAGAAGACGGCGAATGGTATGTGTACCTCAATGGCGGCCGTACCAAAACCGATATAAAATGTTTCGATTGGGCCAAACAGGGTGTTGAATTGGGTGCCGGTGAAATATTGCTCACCAGTATGAACAATGATGGAACCAAGGCCGGTTTTGCATTGGATATCACCAAACGTTTGTCGCAGGAGTTGCCCATTCCTGTAATTGCCAGCGGTGGTGCAGGTACCATGCAGCATTTTGCCGATGTGTTTGAACTGGCTTATGCCGATGCAGGCCTGGCGGCCAGCATTTTTCATTTCAAGGAAATTGAAATTGCCGATTTGAAAGCATACCTGCAGCAACGGGGAGTTGCTGTAAGAGTTTAACTTTACAACCAACAACGAACTTTTAACGTAATTAAACAACATACATTGAAACCTCAATTCAGTAAATATCAAGACGGGCTGATGCCGGCCATCATCCAGGATTATAAAACCAGCAAAGTATTAATGCTTGGTTTTATGAACGAAGAAGCATTTAAGAAAACCGAAGAAGAAGGAAAGGTTACATTTTACAGCCGCAGCAAACAACGCTTATGGACGAAAGGTGAAGAGAGCGGTAACTTTTTAACCGTAAAACAGGTATTGCTCGATTGCGACCAGGATACATTGTTGATTAAAGCTGAACCTGCAGGGCCTACTTGTCATACCGGTGCAGATACTTGTTGGAGCGAAAAAAATCACAGCGATGACTTTTTATCGTATTTAGAAGAGATCATCGAATTACGACGCAAAAGCACCGATGGTAAAAGTTATGTAAAAAGTTTATTTGATAAAGGCATTAATAAAATTGCACAGAAAGTAGGCGAGGAAGCAACAGAAATTATTATTGAAGCAAAAGATAATAATGAAGAGTTATTCTTAAACGAAGGTGCCGATCTGCTGTTTCACTTTATCGTTTTATTAAGGGCAAAGAATGTTTCTTTGCAGGATGTGATTTACGTGCTGAAACAGCGTCATTCACACGCAGGATAATTATATGAAAGCGATTGTAACAATATGTTTTTTAATGTGCGCTGTGCTGCAACTGCAGGCACAACAGTCTTTTGAAATAAAAGGAACCATCAGAGGTGCGCAGGAGAATGCGAAAGTAACTATACGTTTAGACAGCCCTGAAAGCAGAGCCTTGGCCGAATCAGTCATTAAGAAAGGAAAGTTTGAGCTGAAGGGCATTGTACCTGAAGCTGCTATTTATGTAGTAGCTGTTGATGGTGCTACACAAAATCTTGGATTGTTTCTTGAAGGCGGTACAGTACAGGTAAACGGACATATTGATACGCTGGCAAGAGCCATCATCAAAGGTTCTGCTGTACACGATGAGTTTGTGCAGTTTCGTGCCGGCTTCGATCCTTATTTTATGAAGCTGGATCAACTGGGGAAAGAATTGTCGAACCCAGCCATGCAAACAAAACAGGATTCGTTGTATAATCTCATCCGTAATCTTGCTACAGAAATCAACACGCAGGCCGATGTGTATGTGGCTGCACATAACAACTCTCCGGTAACGCCATTGTTACTGTATTTTACGTACAGCTTTTTTCAACAGGCAGGAGTGTTGGACACACGTTTTTCTCAACTTACAGCTGCTGCACAGCAAAGTTATTTTGGTCGCCTTGTTGGTGGAATCGTCAAAGAAAACCGGATTGGTGCCATCGGTTCCGAAGCCATCGATTTTACACAGGCCGATACATCTGGCAATCCTGTTTCATTACAATCTTTCCGTGGTAAATACGTGCTGGTCGATTTTTGGGCAAGCTGGTGCGGTCCCTGCCGAATGGAAAATCCCAATCTTGTAGCAGCGTACAATAAATTCAAAGCAAAGAATTTCACCGTGCTGGGAGTATCACTCGATCGTGACCGTTCAAAATGGTTAGAGGCGATTGAAAAAGATGGATTAACATGGACGCATGTGAGCGATCTTAAATTCTGGAGTAACGAAGCAGCCCGCATGTACAAGATTACGTCCATTCCACAGAACCTGCTCATCGGTCCGGATGGTATCATCATCGGAAAAAATTTACGTGGCGAAGAGTTACAAATACGCCTCGAAGAATTATTTAAATAACAATTGATTTCATGATAAAACATTTTTTGTTTGTCTGCAGCCTGTTTACAGTTGTTGCAGCGTTTGCACAGGATAAAAAAGTAACGGTAAACGGTACGCTGCCTGCTTATACCAAAAAGTATAATGTATTGCTGAGCTGGAACAATGGTAACGGCGCAGAAGAAGCAAAACTGGTGAATGGCAAGTTCACTGTTACGGCAGAAGTAAGCGGACCGATGATGGCAACATTAAGCCTGGAGGAAGCGAATCCTGTTCCCGGTAAAAAGTTTGATATGGCGGAGTACCGTAAAAACAATCTCACACTTTTTTTAGATGAAGGAACCATCACCATCACTTCAAAAACTGGATTGAATGATGCGGAGGTAAAAGGCTCTGCAATAGTAAATGATTATTACAAATACCAGCAACAGACAAAAAGCTTAACCGAGCTGGAAAACAAGATCGGCGATCTGTATTACGGTTACGGTCAGGCGAAGAACATGCAGGCAACGAATACGCTGATGGAAATGTTTAACCTGCATCAGCAATTGGTAAATGCCGAGCAATTAAAGTTTGTAAAGAATAATCCTTCATCGCCAATTGCCTTGTATATGGTTGAACAGGCGTTGGGTATGGATATGGATGCAGCGAAAGCAGAGCCGATGTTTTTATTATTGAATGAACAGTTGCGTACATCAGCTAAAGGAAAAGAACTGCAGGAAATGATTGAAGTAGGGAAAAAGTCGATGGTAGGTGTGACTGCTCCCGATTTTTCGCAATCCGATGCTGATGGAAAGATGATCAGTCTTTCTTCGTTTAAAGGCAAATATGTATTGATTGATTTTTGGGCAAGCTGGTGTGGACCCTGCCGTGCAGAAAGTCCGAACCTGGTAAAAGCGTATGAGCGTTTTAAGAACAAGAATTTTGAAATCTTCGGTGTGTCGCTCGATGAGAATAAAGACAAATGGCTGAAGGCGGTAAAAGATGATAAATACAGCTGGCCGCAGGCAGGCGATCTGAAAGGCTGGGAAAATGCAGCTGCAAGACAGTTTGGTGTAATGGGTATTCCGTTTAACATGATCATAGATCCGAACGGTGTGGTTATTGCACGAAACCTAAGAGGTGAAGCGTTAGAGAAGAAGCTGGAAGAAATTTTGAAGTAATAAGGTACAAGGGACAAGGTTCAATAAAAAAGGTACAAGGAAGAATATCCAAATAAGAAAGGCCGATGATCATATATGATCATCGGCCTTTCTAGTGCTTTTAGTTCTTCTTGAACCTTGTGCCTTTATTTCTTTACTTCAACAGTTGATTTCGGATCGAAGAACGCCTTGCTGTAGTTTACGCCCCACATATCGTAGCGCTTGAACTGAACGAGCAAACGTTTTTCAAAATCTGCAGCATTGCGTTTGTCTTTCGCTGTCCACAATACTTCGCTTAAAGCGGCAATACGTGGAAAGATCATGTATTCTACTTTGCTGGTATTGTTCATGTATTCGGTCCAAACGTTGGCCTGTGCACCACGCACATACTTCCACTGGCTTTCCGGCAACTCTTTCGGAATCGGTTCGTAGGTATATACTTTTTGTACGGTTGTAAATCCACCGATGGTTACAGAATCTTCATTCGCTGTTTGTTTATGATCGAAATACATGTGGCTGCCCGGTGTCATAATCACATAATGATTTTCTTTTGCCGCAGCAATGCCACCTGCTTCACCACGCCAGCTCATTACCTGTGCATTCGGTGCTAAACCACCTTCCAGAATTTCATCCCAGCCGATAATGGTTCTGCCTTTTGCATTCAGGTATTTTTCAATCCGCTGAATAAAATAGCTCTGCAGTTCATGCTCATCTTTCAGCTTCAGTTCTTTCATGCGCTTCTGGCAATTGGGACATTGCTTCCAATGTGTTTTGGGACATTCGTCGCCACCAATATGTACATACTTCGAAGGGAAGAGTGCAATCGTTTCATCCAATACATTTTCCAGGAACTTAAATGTTTCTTCTTTGCCTGCACAGAAAACATCATCAAACACACCCCATGTTTCCTGTACAAATTTTACACGGCCCTGTTGTGCTTCCTGCACCGTTTTCAACGAAACCATGTTCAACGGAATCGCTGTTGTTCTGTTGGGGAAACAGCTCAACCATGGATAGGCAGCAATTGCTGCACTGCTGTGACCGGGTAATTCAATTTCCGGAACTACTTCTACAAAACGGCTTTTTGCATAAGCTACTACTTCTTTAATTTCTTCCTGTGTATAATATCCTTCATGTGGTTTGTTGTCGTTTCCTTTACTACCCGGGTAACGACCAATGAGTGTACCATTGCGTTTGCTGCCAATGCTTGTTAACTCAGGATATTTTTTGATCTCAATACGCCAGCCTTGGTCTTCGGTTAAATGCCAATGAAACACATTGAGCTTATGCAAAGCTAAATAGTCGATATACTTTTTAATAAATGCAACAGGCTCGTAGTGGCGACCAACATCGAGGTGCATACCACGGTATTCGAAACGGGCTTTGTCAAAAATTTCCACATACGGAATTGCAGCTGCATCTGTTTGTGCAACAGGCAACAACTGAATCAATGATTGCATGGCATGAAAAGCCGACTCGTTAAAATTGGCTTCAATACGCACACCGCTCTTTGTTACGTTTAAGCGATAAGCTAAAGCTCCGCCGGTCGGCATACGGGTAGAAACAAGGTTAATATCGGCCTTGGCTTTTGTTACCACAACTTCGGTGTTGTAATACTTCTTCATGTAATCGGCAAAGTAGTTGAACACTGCATCTGCCTCTTCGCTTTTCGGAAAGTTGCTGCTCCACGTGATTTTCTTTTTCAAGGCATAGGTGCCGGTTTGTGTTTGCTTCACTTCGAGCGGCTGCGGAATAATGTTGATGTTCTGTGCCGAAACTCCAAGTGTGCAACACGCAAGCATGATCGATAAAAACCTTTTCATCTGCTGGTTTGTTTTTTGTTTATAAGAGTAAATAGTTGACGTTTATTTCAAAACTGGCAGCACAATACTCGAACTGTTTTTTGCATCGTGCCAGATACTGATTTTGCTTTTGATATAATCTTTTGCATCGGCTTCATAAATATTTACAAACTGCTGCGGGTTACGATCCACCAACGGGAACCAGCTGCTTTGTATCTGTATCATAATGCGATGACCTTTTTGGAATGTATGCGCCACATCAGGCAATTCAAATTTCACCTTCTCTACTTTGTTGGGTGTAAACGCCTGTGGCTTTTCAAAACTATTGCGGAAACGTCCACGCATTACTTCGCCACGTACCAGCATTTGGTAGTCGCCCATGGGGTAAGAACCGCCGCCAAGTCTTCCTGCTGCTGTTGTTGTGCCGGGATAAGTAAAGTCGCTGGGGAATACATCAATCAACTTCACCACAAAATCGGCATCGGTTGTAGAAATGCTCGTGAGCAGATCAGCAATCACTGTTCCTGCAAGCGTAACATCATCAGTTAGTACATCGGTTTGAAAACTCAACACATCTGTACGGCGGTTGGCAAAACGCTGATCATCGGTCATGTATGCAATGGTTCTGCTGAAGTGTACATCTTCGGTATAGGGAACCGGCTTTGCAGGATCGCTGATATACTCTGTTGCACTTTTTGCAACGGTTGGTTTGTTCCAGCTCAATGCACCGTTTGGTTGCAGGTACATCGGTGTCATTTGTACATTGGCTGCGGGCCATTGTGCAAAATTGCGCCACTTGTTTTCGCCGGTGAAGAAGATCGTTGCTTCTGCTAATGATTCAACAGTTGCTTTACCTTCTAAATGATGCATAAAGAACGGCAGTTCTATTTCGTTTTGATAATAGGTTGACGTATTGCTGCCGAATTTCACATTACCTAAACTGCTGCCATCGCCACGGCTCCATTGTCCATGATACCAGGGACCCATTACAATGCGGTTGTTGTTCTTTGCTTTCTTTTCAATGGCTTCGTAAGTACGCCATGCACCAAAGCAATCTTCTGCATCAAACAAACCACCAACAACCAATGTTGCCGTGTGAGTTGGTACATGATCAACAAAGTTGCGGATGTTGCGGGCCTTCCACCAATCATCGTAGTTGGGATGTTTGTACATCTCCTGCCAGAACGCAATACTGTCGCCTAATAATTTTGCCAGTTGCTTGGTGCTTCCTGCTTCTAAATAAAACTTGTACGCATCACGTGTGGGGAAATTAAAACCGGGCGAACCAACTGTTGTAGGCTTGGGTCGTGGTTTACCAAACGAAGAATAGAATGCAAAACCATCCATTTGAAAGAAGGCGCCGTTGTGATGAAAATCATCGCCCATGAACCAATCGGTTACCGGCGCCTGCGGACTAACGGCCACGAGTGAGGGATGATTACTCAACGCTGCAATGGTGGAGTAGAAGCCGGGATAAGAAATACCGAAGATGCCGACCTTCTTATTGTTGTTAGGAATATTTTTTACGAGCCAGTCAATGGCATCGTAGGTATCACTTGCTTCGTCAAATTCAATTCCCTTTTTATTGGGATTGAAAGGACGTACATCCACAAACTCACCTTCACTCATCCAGCGGCCACGTACATCCTGCAGTACAATGATGTAATTGCGGCGCATGTAATAACGCCAATGGTTATCCCAGAATGCACGGAAATTATTTTCGCCATATGGCGCACAGGAATACGGTGTGCGGTTCATTAATATGGGATGTTGTTCGCTGTTGTTTTTGGGAATGTACACAGCGGTGAACAACTTGATGCCGTCACGCATCGGGATCATGATTTCTTTTTTAATGTAATTATCTCTGATCCATGCCGAATCCTGTTGATTGAGCGTTTGCGCAAAAACGGATGCTAAAAAAAATAAGAGTAAAAGAGTGGAAAATAACTTTCTCATGCCGGAAGATTTTAGATGGGAAAGTTATCGATTTTGACTGAAAGCAGTTTTGCCATTGCTGTATTGTGCACAATCGGTTGCATGCGCATCGGTGAGTCTCCCGTATGGAGTTGAAGGGCTGTTTTTCTGCAATTAAAACGTCTGCTCTGCTAAAACGTTCCACTTGCCCGGGCTTAATTTGAGCAGTGAGATTTTTGAAGCATCGAAACTCTCATCAAAGTCCAGCTTTTCAAAATGTGCCCATGCTTTGTTGAAATCGCCGGGTTTTATATCCCGGTTGGCAATGGTTACATGCGGATGAAAGGGGCGGTCGTCAGGTTTGATGCTGTCGTGGAAAGGACCAATGAAATGATCTTCTGTTGCTTTGCGTAAACTGCCCAGCAAATGATTTTCTTCAACCGATGCAAAAATGACTCTGTTGCCGAAGTGTGCAAAGTTTTTTAACTGTATGGTAAAAGGCTGAATAGATGTTGTGAACGTATGCAGGGTTTCGATGAGTAATTGTTCCTGTTCATTTGCTAACCAAAACGGCGGAATGAGTGTGATGTGTGCTGCTGATTTTAAGGCAATGGTACAGCCAAACCGTTCACGCATCCATACTTTGTGTGCCTGAATTTTGCGGTCTATTTCAGGCGAACAAAGTACAGCGATATAAAACATGCTATGTGTTGCTGCTTGGTTCATGTTTTAATGCAGTTGCCACAAAGGCACAAAGGCTCAAAGGAGCACGAAGAAAAAAACTGGCTTTTCTTTTATTTCTTCTTTGTGTTTCTTCCTGTCTTTGTGTCTTAGTGGCAAAATTATTTAAAACAACTTTGGTATTTCGTTAATGCAGGTAATAATGCTCATCCACAACATCACCGCTACAACCAGCCATCCGCTCCACAACAACCATTGCGGATGTTTATAGCCGGGCAATTGTTTTTTCATCATAATCCATAACATTAAACCCAGCGAGAACGGCAAAATAAAACCATTGAGTGTGCCTACTATTACGAGTATGAAAACAGGCTTGCCCCATGCCAAGAAAATACAAGTGGATATGAGAATAAAGCTGATGATAACAGTCCGTTGCTGTTTTTCAAAAAACGAATGCAGTGTTTTTAAAAAACTAACTGATGTAAAGGCCGAGCCAACAACAGATGTTATGGCCGCACTCCACAGGACAATGCCAAACAGTTTATAACCGATCGTACCCAATGCCGATTGAAACACCGAAGCTGCAGGATTAGCTGCATCAAGTTGTGCACCCTGTTGTAATACACCCAACACTGCAAGGAATAATAAAATGCGCATACAGGCTGTAAGGATAATGCCTGTTACTGCACTGCGTTTTACTTCGGGTAAAGATGGAATACCGGTTTTGTTTTCGAGTAAACGATGGGCACCTGCAAACGTAATATAGCCACCCACCGTTCCGCCTACCAATGTAACAATGGAGGTAAAGTTGATGGTTGATGGAATGATGCTGCGATGCACCACTTCGCCCATGGCAGGCTGTGCAAAAAATACAACGTAGAGCATTAAACCCAGCATCACAAAGCCCAGCACTTTTACAAACAGGTCCATGGCTTTGGCAATATCTTTCGAAAGGAACAGCACAACTGCTATCACCGCACTGATGATGCTGCCTGTCTCCACACTTATCGGGAAAAGAATATTCAGTCCAAGGCCTGCACCGGAGATGTTGCCGATGTTAAACGCCAATCCGCCTAAACAAATAAGCACTGTTAACACATGACCGCTGCCGGGTAACACTTCATTGGCCAGTTCGCTTCCACGTTTGTTGTTAGCCGTTAGTATTTGCCAGATGTTGAGTTGTGCAACAATATCAATGAGTACGGAAATGAGAATCACAAAACCCATGCTGGCCATCAGCTGTTGGGTAAACACCGTGGTTTGTGTAAGAAAGCCCGGGCCAATAGCAGAAGTCGCCATCAGGAACGCTGCGCCGATACCTGCACTGTTTACAATTCTTTTATGCGATGGGTTTGATGTCAATCTGGTTTTGTTTTAAATTTTCAGCAATTGCTTTGCAAAAGTCCACTGCATGTTTGCCGTCGCCATGCAAACAAATCGTATCGGCAACAACAGGAATGGTTTTACCGGAAGTACTGATTACTGTTTGTTGTTGTATCATCCGCAACGCCTGTTCAACAGCTGCATCAATTGATTCAATCATTGCATCGGGTTGGGAGCGGGGCGTTAAGTTGCCCTCATCGGTATACGTACGATCGGCAAATACTTCGTTAGCTGTTTGCAAACCTTTTTGTTTGGCGATGCTGATGGAGCAACTGCCGCTTAAACCAAAGAGTACAAGCGATGGATTAAACAGCAACACAGCTTCTGCAACTGCTGCAGCAACCGTACTGTCTTTTGCCGCTTGATTGTACAGTGCTCCGTGTGGCTTTACATGTTTCAGTACAGCACCCATTTGCTTTGCCGTATCATCGATCAGCTGCAGTTGTGTTGTAACAAGCGCTATGATTTCAGCTGCAGATTTTTGCATTTCTGTTCTGCCGAAATTTTCTTTGTCGGGCCACGATGGGTGTGCGCCGATCTTGACATTGTGTTGCAGACATAATGCAATCGTCCGCTTCATCGTATCCACATCGCCCGCATGATAACCGCAGGCAATATTGGCACTGCTGATGAGCGGAATGATCTGTGCATCAGTTGCAAGACCTTCGCCTAAATCGCAATTCAGATCAATTGATTTCATATCGAACATTAATCGGCACGGTCGCAGACCGTAAGACACTTTTTTAATGATGATTTATTTAACCAGAGAAGCCAACGCATCCTGCGCCCGTTTCAATTCTTCAGCACGTTCCATGTATAATGCTTCCGCTTCCTGTAAACTTACAATTTGAAATTGAATTGCGTCACCCGGTTTCTTTTGTGCCAGTAACGAAATATCGGCAGCGCAAACCTGTGCAATGCGAGGATAGCCGCCCACGGTTTGTGCATCGGCCATGAGTATGATCATTTCTCCAGACGATGTAAGCTGTACGGTTCCCTGCGTTACAGGTGATGAAACAATATCGCAGGACTGGTTGGTTTGAAGTGTTTCCGTTTTCAAACGATAGCCCATGCGGTTACTTTGCTGTGTAACAGTAAATGCTTGTTGCGTAAAGTTGGTTGCAGATGCATCGGTGAGATAGTTCCATTCAGCACCTTTCAATACTCGGATTGTAGTGCCCCTCATCGACTCACTTGATTGAAATAATTCAATTGTTGCACCTGCTTTTAATACCTGCAGTAACTGCTGCTGCAGTTTGCTGTGTTTGTTTTTTTGCAAAAGAATATCTTCTTTCTTCAAAGACCGGCCATCAAAGCCGCCTGCTTTTATCAACAGATCGGTTGAACTGCTTTGCAGAAATTCATCGGCAGCAAAACCGCCGGCAACGGCCATGTATAAACGAAAGCCGGGTAATTGTTGCCTGCAGTGTACAACCGTTCCTGCAGCAATAAACAATGGTTTGTGCAACGGCATTACCTGTTGTTCTGTTTCGGGTTGTAAACCGCCTCCTGCAAAAGCAATGACTGTATCGGCAGTAAATACAAAGCGATGCGGCGATTGTGTTAACTCCAAAACTGTTTCATCTGCATCGTTCCCAACCAATACGTTTGCCAACTGTGCTGCAGAACTATCCATGGCACCGCCTTTACTTACGCCGTATTGCAGGTAGCCGGTGCGTCCGGTATCCTGCAGTGTGGTTAAGAAACCGCATTGTTCAACCTGAATGATTGGTTTGTTTGCGGCAGATGTTTCTGTTGAGCGGTTGATGCTATTTATTAAGGTCTGTTCGATGTTTGATGAACTGAATTGTTCAAACTCATCTTGTGTAATTGGTTTGAATTTTACTTCATCGCCTGCTTTCAACAGAAATGGATTCGTTCGGTGGCGATCAAATAACTGCAGGGGTGTGCGGCCAATAATATTCCAGCCGCCGGGTGTTGCAAACGGATAAATACCTGTTTGTTCTCCTGCAATTGCAACAGAGCCGGGTGCAACTGCAAGCCGTGGTTGTTGCTTGCGCTTTGTAACAATACGTTCATCAACCTTACCCATGTACGGAAAGCCGGGTGTAAAGCCAAGCATGTACACATGATAGGTTTTGCTGCAATGCATTTGAACCAACTCTTCTTTATTTAAATGTAAGTTGCTTGCAGTTTCTTCGAGATCAGGTGCATACGCTTCATCGTAACAAACAGGAATTTCAACTAGCTGGGTTGTTGTTGCTGCAGTCAACTTCTCTGTATTCGCAATAATATTCCTTACAGTTTCTTCTACCGATGCAGCAATGGTTGCAGCTGTTTGTACAACTTCAACAGGATTGTAATACACCGCCAATGTATTGTAGGCCGGAACGGTTTCAACAAAGCCGGGAAAGGGATGTTGTTCAATGCATTGCTTCGCCTGCATCAGTTGATGATGTGTATGCACATCAATACTGTTACCAAACCTGAGCAGAATGGAAGATTCATTAACCGGATGAACAGAGAAAGATTGCATACCTGCTCAAAATACAAACTAAACAAAAACGCTCCTTAATAGGAGCGTTTCTTTATTTCTTGTTGCAGCAGAATTATTAATCAACCACACTGATTTTGATGAGGTTGGTTGGCAGATGCAGATGAACAGGTGTACTACCGGTGTTCACCACAATATCGCCTGTTTGTACAAAACCACGCTGACGCAAAATATCAATCTGGTCTGCAATGATATCATCTACACTGATTTCTTCTGAATAGTAGAAGGCACGAACACCCCAGCTTAAACTCAACTGGTTTACGAGGCTGCGTTCTTTTGTAAAGATGAACAATGGCGCTTTCGGACGGAAACTGCTCAACATAAAACCGGTGTAACCGCTCTGCGTCATACCAATCAATGCTTTTGCATGAACGTCTTTCGCAATTTCGCAGGCATTGTAACAGATCGCATCACTCAGGAAAGAAGGAGAGTGTGGCTGCGGTTTCAAATCTTCTTCACGATCGTAACGGTAATATGTACTTGTTTCAACTTCTTCAATAATCTTACACATGGTTTCAACTACCAGTGCAGGATGATTACCGGTAGCTGTTTCACCACTCAACATCACCGCATCAGTACCTTCCATTACGGCATTCGCAACGTCGGTAATTTCGCTACGGTTCGGCTTCACACGGTCAATCATACTTTCCATCATCTGAGTTGCAACGATTACCGGCTTCGCACGGTGAATACATTTGCGGATGATGTCTTTCTGAATCAATGGCACTTTTTCAACCGGCATTTCAACACCAAGGTCACCACGTGCAACCATGATGGCATCACTTTCAATAATGATGTCACGGATGTTGGCAACAGCTTCGGGTTTTTCAATCTTCGCAATAATCTTGGTTTTGCTCTTGCGCTCATCCAGTTTATTACGGAGAATGATAATGTCTTTTACATTACGCACAAATGAAAGTGCTACCCAATCCAATTGCTGGTCGATGATGAATTCCAGATCGGCCAGATCTTTATCGGTTAATGCAGGCAGTGAAATTTTTGTATCGGGAAGGTTGATGCCTTTCTTGGAAGAAAGACGGCCACCCAATGTAACCTGTACCTGTACATCGTTTGCTTTTGTAATGCCTACCACTTTTACTTCAAGCTTACCATCATCAATTAAGATAATGTTGCCGGGCTTTACATCTTTATGCAGGTTAGGGTACGAAACATAAATGCGTTCTTTAGTGCCGACCAGTTTTTCGTTGGTGAAGGTGAGGATGTCGCCTTCTGCTACATCAATACCACCATTCTCCATTTCACCCACACGCAATTTCGGTCCCTGCAAATCGCCAAGGATGGCAATATTGTACGGTTCGTTTTTGTTAATGTTGCGGATATGCTCAATGATCTGTGCTTTGTCTTCATGTGCACCATGCGAAAAGTTTAAGCGGAACACGTTTACGCCCGCTCTTACCAGTTCGAGTAATTTATCGTAAGTATCGCAGGCCGGACCAACAGTAGCAACAATTTTTGTACGATGACTCATGTGCTTTTTACCTGCTTCTTTGTCCATTTCCTTGTGTAAATATTTTTCAACGTTTTTTGACATAACAGCCAGTTTGGATGATTATTTTTTATAAAGCCCGCTACGGGAATTGAATTTCAAGTATGAACAAACAGGACAGCAGCTTAGCTGGCCAGGATCTTTACAATCTTCATCCATTCTTCACTGATCTTCTGTTTAGCTTTTACAGCTTTATCCAGTGCAGTGAAATGAAGTTTGTTGTTCATAATACCGATCATGATATTGTGTTTGCCTTCAATTAAACAGTCTACAGCTGCATAACCTAAGCGGCTCGCAATTAAACGGTCGAGGCAGGATGGTGAACCACCACGCTGAATGTGACCGAGAATACAAACACGGGTATCCAAATGCGGCAAACGACGTTTAATGATCGATAGTACTTCATTAGCACCACCTGTTTCATCACCTTCGGCTACCACGATCATGTTTACTAATTTTTTACGACGCTCTTTTTCTTCCAGCGAATCAACTACAGCTTCAATGTCTGTTTTTGTTTCAGGAATAAGAATGTGCTCAGCACCTGTGGCAATACCACTGTGCAACGCAATATAACCTGCATCACGTCCCATTACTTCAATAATGAAAAGACGGTCGTGTGCATCGGCTGTATCACGGATTTTATCAATTGCTTCAATGGCTGTATTTACAGCGGTGTCGAAGCCAATGGTAAAATCGCTGCCCGCAATATCTTTATCGATTGTACCGGGTAAACCAATACAGGGAATATCGAATTCGTTCGAGAATTTCTGTGCGCCACGGAAACTGCCATCGCCACCAATCACAACCAATCCGTCAATACCGTGTTTCTTTAAGTTATCGTAGGCTTTTTTACGTCCTTCGGGAGTATAGAAATCTTTACTTCTTGCTGTTTTAAGAATGGTTCCGCCACGTTGAATGATGTTGGCTACGCTGCGGCTGTGCATGGGAACAATGTCATCGTCAATCATACCCTGGTATCCACGCATGATACCAAACACTTCCATATTGTGATAAAGACCGGTTCGCACAACGGCTCTGATGGCCGCATTCATACCGGGTGAGTCGCCACCCGATGTTAATACGCCGATCTTGTGTACTTTTTTGCTCATTAGATAGTTGAATTAGATCGTACCAATACAAGTGGCTGCAACGATTTGCAGAATTGCCTTGCTTTTGGCGGGGCAAAAATAAGGAAATGCTATGATAACGCTTGTTCGTCGTTTGTTTCAAACGTTTGCAAATCATTCATTCGTTCATGCTTTTTGTGTCAAGTTAAATGCAGGCTTCACTTACAGCTGATTTGTACTGTTTTACCCGTTTAAATCGCATTTCTTATATTCAATGCATGAAATAACCATTCGAACGTAAATTTTGGAGCAACCTGGGGCAGTCATTCTTCAGATGAGGTTGCAGATCGTTTGGTTATCCATGTGTTCAAAGAAATAACAACAAATACACACATGAAAGTGCTCGTAACAGGCGCCAATGGTTTTTTAGGACAGCATCTGATCCGTCAGCTGGTAGATGAAGGTAAATTCATCGTTCATGCCTGCGGCAAAGGTGCCAGTCGTTTATCGTATGGCGAACGGAACGGTGTGTATTATCATAGCTTCGATTTAACGGATTACAAGAAAGCACAGCAGCTGGTAGAAAAAGTATCGCCGCATATCATTATTCATACGGCAGCTATTTCACAACCTAATGATTGTGCAAACGATAAAACCACCTGCTGGCAAACGAATGTAGGCGCAACAAGAGTGTTGTTGCGGGCAGCACAAAAGTCAAGGTCCTATTTTATTTATCTCAGTACCGATTTTGTATTTGACGGTACAGAAGGGCCCTACGATGAAACGGCCACACCCAACCCTGTTAATGATTATGGCGAAAGCAAACTGCTGGCCGAAGAAATGGTAGCCATGAGTCCGTTGCATTGGGCGATTATAAGAACCGTGTTGGTGTACGGTGGCAAAGTGCCCGGTGGAAGAGGAAATTTTATACAGTGGGTGAAAGATAAACTTACAGCAGGCGAACCGATAAAAGTAGTAGATGATCAGTACCGAACACCTACGTATGTGGAAGATTTGGCGAAAGGAATTTTATTGGTGTTGATGAAACATGCAAAAGGTATTTTTCATATTTCGGGAAAAGAAATGTGTACGCCTTACCAATTAGCAGTAATGGTGGCTAATACATTGCAGCTTGATGCTACGTTGATTGAAAAAGTAACAGCCGATACTTTTGTAGAGCCGGCTAAACGTCCGCCGAAAACAGGATTTATTATTACGAAAGCGGTAAAGGAGTTGGGCTATGTACCTGTTAAGTTAGAAGATGGATTGAAGCAGGCATTTGGTATGTGACAACGGCTAGATTTATCAAAACATAAAAAAGGCAGAAGAAAACTTCTGCCTTACTTCGTTAATTTTTCAGCGGAAGAAAAACTTCTGCCATCATACACCTCGCACTGCCACCGCCATTTGTTTCTATGGTTGTAAGATCGGAATGAATGATTGGGTTGAAGCTTTCCAGTTCTTTTACCTGTTCTGCGGTTAATGCATGATAAGCCTGGCTGCTCATGACTAAATAACGCTGGCCGTTTTTATTTTGTACCTGCAGCATATTGCCAGCAAACCGATTCATCTGGCTGTATGAAATTTCAATTACTTGTTTGCCGCTGTTGATGATTGTGTCGTATACATTGTCCCGTTCATCTGCATCACGAATACTGTCTAAACAAATCACTACATATTCATCAGCCACACACATCATTACATTGGTATGATAAATTTCACCACCCTTTTCATCTACGCTGTAAAAACTGCAAGGAGTGTAATGCATTTTACCGCACCATTCTTCAAACACATCCTTATCAGTGCGGGGCGACAGGCAGGCGTAGGCAATTTTATTAACCCTGTCTAACACCATGCTGCCGGTACCTTCTAAAAAAAGCTCTTCATTTTCTTTTGCTGTAAAATCGATCTGTTGTTTTACGTCAAACTTTGCAGCAATGGTATCCAGTACATGTTGTTTGCGCTCGGCTCTTCTGTTTGCCGCATACATGGGGTAGAGTACAATGCTTCCATCTGTATGAAAGCTGATCCAGTTATTGGGGAAAATGCTGTCGGGCGTGTGCGGTTCCGGAGTATCCTGTACCACGGTAACATCAATACCGGCTGCCGTTAATTTTTGTACAAAGTCATCAAATTCCGCTTCTGCTTTTTGTTGCGCATTGGTATTGCTGCCCTGTTGCTGAAAAGCATTGTTTACCGCTGTTTCTGCATTAAAATCAAACGCAACGGGTTTAATCATTAATAGGTGTGCTGTTGTTTGCATGTTCGTTTGTTGTTAATGGTTCATTGTTCATGGAAAATACAGATACGGGGTATGGGTTAAAAGTTGAAAGTGGGATGCTGCACTCGTAACTCATAACCTTTAACTCATAACCTTTAACTCATAACTTGTCTCTTAATAGAGGCATACTCATACAATGGCTGCCGCCTCTTGCTCTGGACAGTTCGGCACTGGGCAATAAGATCAATGTGTTTTCAATTGTTTCCGGGTCTACACCGTTTTCGAATTGCTCAAATGCTTCCGTGGTGGTGAGCACATTGAAGCCCGCTTCTTTGAATGCATCTGCTGTTTTATCGTTACGGTCGTAACCAATCACTACACCTTCTTTCAACGCCACTACATTACAACTGTCGGTCCATTGCTCACGCTCATCGTGCGGAAATACATTGTTACCACTGTATATAATTTTTACATCGGCCGGAGGCACGCCAAAATCTTCAATGCTGATCTGGCGCAACAGCGATTCAATACCTGTTACATTTTGTGTAACACTGTAATCCCTTGTGCGGATGTATGGTTCATTAGCCGGTTTGCGGAACTGCAGAATTTCTACCTGTTCCATTTCCAGTTGTCGTGGATTATGCGAAAGCTTGTTTACATAGCTGTGTCTGCTGATGTGTTCTGCTTTTAAAATGCGTTCGCTGAAACGGCCATACAACACCCATACATTTCTTTTCACTTGTGTAAAGATGGTATCGATGTGCATTTGTGCACGGTTCTTCGGAATTTTTACAACCGAAATTTTTTCTATACCCAACGCTTCGTTGCTGAAGAGGGTGTGAATAATTTCATTCACCGCACTGCTGCTGGTACGTATACTGCAACCAATCACAAAATGTTTCGGATGAATCATCATCACATCGCCACCTTCAATGGTAATGATGCGGTGTTTGCGTTCTTCTTCTTCGTACAAGAAGAAATCACTTTCTTCTATAATTTCCATGATGCGTTGCGGCTCATCTTTAAAGAAATAATAGAGCGATAAAAATTTGGTGAGCAGCGATTCTCTTCTGCGTGCAACAGTAGCCATGCGGCTCAGCAGAATGTGATCTTTCACCATGATGCCAATATCTCGTGTAAATATGAAGTTGGGAATAGGAGGGAAGATATACTGATCTTCCTGTGTGCCCATTGCTTCAGCAGGTAAAATACCGGTAATGAAAATTTTCGCCAGCAAAGCAGCATCAGTAATATTTTCCAATACCTGTTGAATGGCATAACTCGATTCTTCGTACGAACATATTGCAGAAATCAACCGCAGTTTTACTTTTTCATCTTTAATAATTTCGGCAAGCAGTTGTTGTGTATCGAGTACTTTATCGCTGTTGAAATATTCTTCTTTGCCGGGTATATAGCACCACGATTTTTTTTCTTCTTCAGCCGTTTGCTGGTATTGGTTAATGTAGTGTGCTTTTTCCTTGTCGAGAAAATACAATAAGAGTTTCACGTAATGGTTGTACTCTTTCTGCATTTTGTTGAGGTGTACAATATCGTCGTACAGATTATCCGCAAATGTACCGGGAATAATTTTTCCGATACCGCCATCGGGACTATGAATGACTAATTTTCGTAATCGTCCTAATTCGTTTTCAACGTAATAATTATGTTGAGCCATAACAGAAATATTTAAATGATAAGTGTTTTGTAATTGAATGTAGTAAACGCAGTATACTGCTCAGCAGAATGTTTAAGGAGCCTTCGCCTGAAATACAGTAAGAGCAAGCGTAAAGCTATTGCCGAACAGGGTAAATAGAAAAGAATTAGTAATCGGGCAGACTGCCTTCACCTGCAGCGATCAGGTTAAGGAAATATGGCAGAAGGTTATTTGTAGTGATATGTTTCTGTAAAAACATACTGCAAGATAAGGAAAAGAGTGGTGAATCGTGAATAGTCAGTGGTGAGTGGGGAGTGCCTGGCTGTAAATCTGTATTGATCTGTAGTTTGTTTTTCATTGGCTTTGAACCTCTGATAGGGCGGAAATTTAATTTGTCCCCTCCCGGGAGGGGATCGCAAGATGTTACACAAAAAGGAGTTTAAAGGGGTGGGTGAAGAGACAGGATAACAAAGTTTACCCTGCGTATTCAATCCCAATCAACTCAAAAAACTCTTTCTCATCCATTTCTTTAACAGCACCGGGAGGCAGATCTCCCAGTTTTAAATTTCCGATTGATACACGCACCAATCGTTGACAACGACGATTGATGGCCTGTACCATTTTACGTACCTGGTGAAATTTTCCTTCCGTTAGTGTCATCAGTAACCAGCTGTGTTCGTATTGCTGCCGTACATCGTCCATGTGTTTATAAACGGTTGTAACATCTTCCACCAGTTCAATTGCAGTTGGTACAGCAATATACTCTTCGCCCTCTTTTATTTTTATTGCAACACCTGTTTTTAACTGTTGCAGCAATTCGGGAGTTACTGTTCTGTTAACCATAACCAGGTAACTGCGTTCATGTTTTTTCTTTGGATCAAACAACAGCCGTGTTACTTTTTTATTAGTTGTAAGAAGCAGTAATCCTTCTGAATGATTATCCAGTCTGCCGATGGCATGTGTGCCTTCCGGAAAATCAAAATCAAGATCGCCCAGCAACCGCACATCATGCGAACTGATGAACTGCGAAACCATGTTGTATGGTTTGTTGATGATGAAATAACGGTGTGTTGAAGTTGACATTTGTAATCGGCTGCAAGATTACAACTTTTGAATTTAGAACTTGAAGTTGAGCTATAAGTCCGACAGCACCTTAAACCGCACAAACATATCCTCACTATACCATTTTTCTTTTCTGGTTTTCTGTATCACATCAGCATGGTTGGGCATTTTGTACGCAAACTGTTTCATGTGTTCCTTGCTTTGCCAAACGGAAAAAGTGGCCTGTTTGTTCCAGGGGTTTTCGCCAATACCTACCGAAAACTGAAAACCCTCTGCTTTCCGCATTTCGTTCGACACAGCTTCCACATGTTCCCAAAAACGGGAGCGTTTATCGGCATTGATGGTAGCCCTCGTTATTACAGCAATCGGGCCTTCGTAATCCGATTTTGCCGGAAGCTGACCAAACGCCTGCTTCCCGTCCCAACTTCCATGCGCTTCGATGGGTTCCAGTAAAAAAGTGCGGGTTTGGCAGCCAAAAAAGCGCCACCAGCCAGGTATAAAACTCCCGAAAGCCTTTTTTTGCAGGGGTTCTTTTTCCGTAAAGCCGCTCAGTTCTGCCTTGTCCATTACAGCCAATGCACCCCATTGCTGCCAGTCGGGTGTCTTGCTGAAGGTGCCGCCCTTGCCACAGCCCAGCAGTTTGTAAAACCGCAGCCGACGGTTGAGCCAAAGCGGCAGCCGGTGCAGGGCCATGGCCAGCAAAGCGAAGTAAACAAAGCGTTTTTTATACTGAATGAGCGTTAAGACAGCGTACATATTTTTATTTAATTCAATCCGTGAATATGACAAATAAACCCCGTTCTTGTTGAAAACCTGTATAAAACTGTTGAAAAGAAGCAAAAAGGGTAAATTTTGTTACAATCTTAATCCCCTATATTTGTCGCCTTCCTAAATTGAAAAATAGTGCGTTTAAAGAGTTTAGAAATCAAGGGTTTTAAAAGTTTTGCCGATAAAACTGTGGTTAGTTTTGATGAGGGTGTAACCGGCATCATTGGCCCCAATGGCTGCGGCAAAAGCAATATTATTGATAGTATCCGTTGGGTAATCGGCGAACAGAAAATCAGCCATCTCCGTAGTGAAAACTTAGAGAGCCTGGTGTTTAATGGTTCCAAAACACGTAGTGCTTCGGGTTTGGCCGAGGTAAGTTTAACGTTTGAGAATACCCGTAACCTGCTGCCCACCGAATTCAGTACCGTAACTGTTACCCGTAAGTTTTATAAAAGTGGTGAGAGTGAATACCGCCTCAACGATGTACAATGTCGTTTGAAGGATATCCAAAATCTTTTCCTTGATACCGGTGTAAGTACCGACAGCTATGCTATCATTGAGTTGGGTATGGTGGACGATATCATCAAGGATAAGGAGAACAGCCGTCGCCGTATGTTGGAACAGGCGGCCGGCATCACCATCTACAAAACAAGAAAGAAAGAAGCGAAGAATAAACTGGATGCAACGGAGCAGGATCTGGCACGTATTGAAGATCTGTTGTTCGAAATCAACAACCAGTTAAAAACATTAGAGAATCAGGCCAAGAAAGCCGAGAAGTATTACGAGATCAAAAAAGATTACCGTGAAGTAAGCATTGAACTGGCAAAAGCGGCTTTGGAAGGATTTAACCTTACCTGGAAAGATCTGAATGAGCAGCACGATACGGAAGTAAATAAAAAAGTGGAACTGGAAGCAAAGATCGCAACGGAAGAAGCAGCGATTGAGCAGGAGAAGGTTGGCTTTATTGAAAAGGAAAAAGAATTGCAAACCATGCAGCATGCGTTCAATGATATGCTGCAGACATTACGTAGCAAAGAGAACGATAAGAATCTTGCACAACAGCGTTTGCATTACCTTAAGGAAAAAGAAACCAGCTTAAAAGATTTCTTAGCAAAAGCAGGCGGACAATTAAAAGGTATTGAAGAAAGCATTGAGTTTACACAACTGCAGATTACCGAAGAAGATGCAAAGCTGAACGATCTCGGTTCGCAACTGGATACATTACGCAGTGCAGTAGAAAGTACCCGTAAAGTGTTTGATGAGAAGCGTAGTGGTATTGATGAGATCCGTAAAGAAAATCAAGCTATTCAACGCAGCCAGTTTGAAGCAGAGAAAAATGTAGCGGTTGGTGAAACATCGGTACAAAACTTACAGCGCACCATCTTCCAGCTAAAAGAAGAACAAGCCAATCGTAAGCAACAACTGCAGCAACTCGAAGAAGATAAATTACAAAAGGAATACGAGCTCAATAACTGCCGTGAAGAATTACAGCAGTTACAGGAGCAACACGCTTTCACTAAAGATCAGATTCTGCAAACGCAATCGGCTTTGGAAGGTTTACGTAACCAGCTGGCCGATGAAAACAGAAAACTCGATTCGAAAAAGAATGAGTACGATCTTTTGAAGAGTTTGGTTGATTCGATGGAAGGTTACCCCGACAGTGTGAAATTCTTACACAACAATCCTGATTGGAATGTAGAATCGCCTTTGTTGAGTGATGTAATTTATTGTAAAGAAGAATACAGAACAGCCATTGAAAATCTGCTGGAACAATACCTCAACTATTACGTGGTAGGTAATATGAACGATGCATTAAAAGCAGTTCATTTATTGCATGCCAACCAGAAAGGGAAGGCCAACTTCTTTATGATGGATCAGTTCAATGGTCAGCAGGTATTAACAGATGTGCCAGCTGGAACTATCCCGGCTTTGAGTGTAGTGGAAGTGGATGCAAAATATCAATCGCTCATCAACTATTTGTTAGGACAGGTAGTGATTGCAGAAGATGAAAATAATTTGCCAACTGGTTTTAATGGTGTGGTACTTGAAAAGAGTGGTAAATTCTTTAAAGGTAAATATGCATTAAGCGGTGGCAGTGTTGGTTTGTTCGAAGGAAAGAAACTGGGCCGTGCAAAAAATTTAGAACGTTTACACGAAGAAATTTTAGCACAGGAAACAGTGGTGCTCGATCTGAAGCATACCATCCAGATGCGCCATAACGAAGTGATTGGTTTTAATGAGCAGTTGAAAGAAAATGCAATTAAAGAAACCGAAACAGCCATCAACCAACTCGTAAATCAGGTTTACGGCATTGATAACCGTATGGAAAACCTGCGTGGCATGGAAGCCAATGCAGTAAAGCGTTTGGAAGACCTGGAAATTCAGCAAGAAGAAATTCATGAAAGTCAACAGCTGCACAAAGATGAGCTGGAGAAATATAATTCGCAGTTAGATGAACTGGCCGGCCGACTGGAAGCATTGGAGCAGGAATTTATGGCGGCCGAAAAAGCATACAGCGAAGCCAATCAATCGTACAACGATTATAACCTGAATGTTACCCGCCAGCAAAGTAAAGTAACATCGCTCAAAACAGAGTTGGAGTTTAAACGTAATCAGTTAATGGATCTGCAGTTGCAGGTAACTACTAATTCTGCTGCGTTAGATGAAGCTGCCAACCAGATTAACGATAGCGAAGCCATGTTGCTGGAAGCACAAGATGGTTTAGTTACATTGTTACAAAACAAAGAAGCGGAAGAACGTAAACTCAACGAAGCCGATCAGTACTATTACAACTTGCGTAATGCGTTGGGCGAAAAAGAAAGCGAACTCCGCCACAAACAAAAAGAGAAAGAGCAGGTTGATCATTTGCTCAACGAAATAAAAGATAAACTCACCGAACTGAAATTGCAGTTAAGCGGAACCAAAGAACGTTTAATGGTTGAGTTTAAAGTAAACCTGGAAGAAGTAATTGAAGAAGAACGTACGGGTACTGAACCATTGGAAGAATTACAGGCCAAGGTAGACCGTATGAAAAAACGTTTGGAAAATCTGGGCGAAGTAAACCCCACAGCAATTGAAGCATTTGAAGAAATGCGCAAGCGTTACGAGTTTATTCTTGAGCAGAAGAACGATCTGGTAACAGCAAAAGAATCGTTACTGCAAACCATACAGGAAGTAGAAGCAACGGCCAACCAACGTTTCCTCGAAACCTTTAACCAGGTAAGGGAGAATTTCCAGAAAGTATTTAAAGCTCTGTTTACAGAAGAAGATACAGCCGACATGGTGTTGGAAAATCCTGAGAACCTTGCAGAAACAGGTATCGATATTATTGCAAAGCCAAAAGGTAAACGTCCGAGCAGCATTTCGCAGTTGAGCGGTGGTGAGAAAACATTAACGGCAACGGCCATGTTGTTTTCAATCTACCTGATTAAGCCTGCACCATTCTGTATTCTGGATGAGGTGGATGCACCGTTGGATGATGCCAACGTAGGTAAGTTTACCAACATGATCCGTCAGTTCAGTAACAACTCACAGTTTATTATTGTCACGCACAATAAGCAAACAATGGGAGCGGTGGATGTGATCTACGGTGTTACCATGCAGGAAGCAGGTGTAAGTAAACTGGTGCCGGTGGATTTCAGAGCATTGAATTAATGCGGTAGATTTTTTTTTATTTTTTTTAAACTTTTAAAGGAGACAAAATTGTCTCCTTTTTTTATTTTGTACTGTGAAAGTTCATCTTATTATTTTTTCGGTAGCAGTTCTACTTCAGGCGAAGGGGCAGGAAAAAATAAAACATCAGCAGTATTATAGTTTTGAATCCGAATGTAATTTTATTTATACAACCAATCAATCCACCATTTTAGTTTTATATAACGACAATACTTTTTTAATGGAAGTTTATTCAAGTAAAAGAGGGGGAGATCAATTGTATATACGTAACGAAATTGCTGGCAACTGGGAAAAGAAAGGCGATACAATTTTTTTTCAAATTGTAAAGCATGAAAAGAATGCAGTGAATGGGCGTGGAGAAAATATTTTTTCTTCGAATCTGCTTCAAAACAATCTAATGCCAGCTTTTTATATTGATAAAGGTGACGAGTTAATCACAAGCTTTGCTTCATCAGTTGGAAATCTTCATGCTACCAAAGAAATGGGTTTGGCACTTGCAGAAAAATGGGCTTATCAAAATGCTTTGCGAAAGGCCAATGCATCTGGTATAAAACTGTGAAGCTCCATCGGCGTCGTCATTTCGAACCCCGCTTATCAATTGTAATTGTTTTGAAGAAGTTACTGCGGGGTGAGAAATCTCTAAGCATTTAAAATGTAGCATTCAATCAGGCTTAATTAAACTAACGATGTAAAAATTGTAGTGATGTCTCCTTCGTCAACATGACGGACAAAGCCTGGCGTTGCTTTATTCAACGTAAGATGGAATTTGTTTGGCTTTAGTATATAAATGAAACAGATCCCTCGTTCCTCGGGATCACATCAATTATACAACAACAGCTTGTCAACTATCTCATTCAGTTTCTCCGTGTTTTCAAATACATAACTCTCGCCGGCTTCTTTCAATAGTTTTAAATTTTTCTTGCTAACATTATCCATTTCGGGTGAAGCTGTTTTCAGATCGGGTTCAATGCGGTAATAATCGCCTTTATCAGCATCCTCCAATGTATCCCACATACGGGTAAGATGATAGTCAACTGTTTCACTATTGCCACTCATCATAATGTCGATTAACACCGGCAACCATTTAATTAAACCTGCATTGCGCAATTGCTCAAATTCGTATTTCTTTTTGCTGCTGCCCGTACCGATGCTGATGAGCAACATATCTTTTGCAGCAGGTTTGTTGGGTTTTGGTAATTGATAGTTGCCGTAGAGTACACGGTCTTCACTAAAGTTTAATCCTCTTGCTTCACTGTATGCACACAAGGCCGGATTGTTTACAAACACACCGCCATCAATCAGGTATTGCGGCGCTTCGCTTAAGCTGTAAATCATCGCCGGTTCAAAATAAGTGGGGGCGGCACTGGTGGCTCTTGCTACATTCCGTATTTTAAAATCACGTACTTCGCCTCCTATTTTTCTGGAATTAGCGCTGTTGAAAAATGCAGCCCGGCGTTCGTAGAAATTATAAGCTGTAATAACGCAAGGCTTAATCATCTGGCTTAACGAAGTATCGCCCAGATAATCCTTTAACAGGTTTTCAAGATTGTCAGACGGAAAACTTTCGTTCCAGAAACTAAAATTCTTAAACTGTTGCCAGAAGTTTTTATTAAAAATTTTATTGCCATGCTGCATGTACAATTGTACCGCATCGGTTGCCGAAAATTTTGCTTTGCCCGGCTCTTTCTCATCGGGCATCAGGTAAATACTGGTTAGAATACCGCCAGTGCTCGTGCCTGCAATCATATCGAAATACTCGCCGATTTTTGCGTCTTTATTGCCGGTTATGGCACGTATGCGTGTTTCAAGATATTCTACAATGGTGCCGGGTATAATGCCCCGTATGCCACCACCATCAATACTGAGGATTCTTACTTTAGAGGTAGTGCGGTTGCTCATGGTTAGGTTTGTTTGTAGAAAAATACAAACTAGCCGTAAGAAATAAAATACCCCGAAGGGTGAATGAATACGGTAGGTAAATGCGGGATTTACGGATGTTCTTTGTTTATGTGAGATATTCGTTGGATATTCGGATTCTAAATTAACCGCATGCAGCGTATTTGCTTGTTTCCCGGAACCTTCGATCCCATCACCGTTGGTCACCTCGATATTATCTATCGTTCACTCGATCTGTTCGATAAGCTGTATATTGGCATTGGCCGTAATGCTGCAAAAGTGCCCATGTTCAGCGAAGAACAAAGGGTAGAATGGATTAATGAAATTTTTAAAGACGAGCCGAGAGTTGATTCGGTGGTGTATGATGGATTAACAGTTGATTGCTGCAAACGGGTAAACGCAAAGTTTATTCTGCGGGGTATCCGTTACGTAAACGATTTTGAATACGAGAAAGCAATTGCAGATATGAACCGCAGTCTCGATCATGATATTGAAACCATCTTTCTTACCTGTTTGCCGCAATACACATCGGTTGCCTCTACATTGGTGCGTGATGTAATCCGTAACGGTGGCGATGCGTCTCCGTTTTTACCCGATGTGGTGAATCATGCAGTATTAAAAGCAAAATAATTTACATCGCAGCTCTATGTCTGTTATCTGGTTTAAGAAAGATTTATCGCTGAATGATTTCAGCGGCATGGGCGCTAACACCATTGGTGAACTGCTCGATATACGTTTTACAGAAGTTGGTGCTGATTTTTTAAAAGCCACCATGCCGGTCGATCATCGTACGCATCAACCCTATGGTTTATTACATGGCGGTGCAAGCTGTGTATTAGCCGAAACCATTGGCAGTGTAGCATCGGCCAAAGTAATTGATCCCGAAAAATTTATTTGTGTGGGAATTGAAATCAATGCCAACCATGTACGCTCCGTACGCAGTGGATTGGTAACAGGTATTACAACACCCATTCACATCGGCGCCAGTACCCATGTATGGGATATTAAAATTTACGATGCAAGAGAAAAACTTGTGTGCGTCAGCCGCTTAACTGTGGCAATACTTAAAAAGCCCTGATCATTTCCGTTACCAAGACCGGTTCGTATCATTGGATGCATGGTTTTTGTTTTCGTAACTTACGGTACGAACATCACCTGTAAATCATCTATATGAACTGGCATTATTTACCTACCGATGAAGTATTAACTGTAACAGGTTCTTCTGTCAATGGATTACGATCGGAAGATGCGTCTTTGAAACTGGCAGAGTTTGGCCCGAACGAATTACAGGAGAAAAAGAAAAAGCCCGCCTGGGTTTTATTCCTGCACCAGTTTAAAGATTTTATGATTCTTGTATTGATGGCGGCTGCTGTTATTGCAGGGGTTGCAGGCGATTTAACCGATACCATTATTATCCTGGTGATTGTTTTGCTGAATGCTATTGTGGGTTTTGTGCAGGAGTACCGTGCAGAAAAAGCAATGGATGCACTAAAAAAAATTGCAGCCTTGCAGGCGCAGGTATTGCGGGATGGAAAACCGTTGTTGATTCCTTCAAGTGAAATTGTGCCCGGCGACCTGGTGTTGCTGGAAGCAGGCAATGTGGTGCCGGCCGATCTGCGGTTGATTGAAACCTTCAGTTTAAAAATTGATGAATCGGCTTTAACAGGTGAATCAGTTCCTGCAGAAAAAAATGAACGTAAGCTGGAAGAAGTGGATCTGACGGTGGGCGATAAACTCAACATGGCGTTTAAGAGTACACTCGTTACAAATGGCCGTGCAAAAGGAATTGCTATTGCAACCGGCATGCAAACTGAAATTGGGTTAATAGCCCGCATGTTGCAACAGGATGAAGCTGCGACGCCTTTGCAAAAACGCATGGCCGATTTCGGTCGCAGGTTATCGTACATTATTCTCTTTATCTGTTTACTGCTGTTTGGTATTGGATTGTTACGTGGCGAGCAGCCGTTGAATATGTTGCTTGTATCGATTTCCTTAGCTGTAGCAGCTATACCCGAAGCATTACCTGCGCTTATTACCATTGCATTGGCAAGAGGCGCCAAGCGTTTGGTAAAGAAGAATGCATTGATACGCAAATTGCCTGCAGTGGAAACACTCGGCTCTGTTACATTTATCTGCACCGATAAAACAGGTACACTTACGCAAAACAAAATGAAAGTGGTGCAGACGGATGCCAGCAACGAAGCTGCATTGCAACTGCAAATGCTACCTGTGTTTGATGTGGCCATTGCATTAAACCACGATGTAAAAGAAACGGAGCAACAAACATTACTCGGCGATCCTACAGAGATTGCATTGGTTGAATATTTTATTGCACAACAATCGGCTGCTAAACTAAAAGAGCTGCAGGATGCATTTCCAAGAGTAGCTGAGTTGCCGTTCGACAGCGACCGGAAATGTATGACGACCGTTCACCGTTACGATCAGCAATATTTAATTATTTCAAAAGGAGCTGTTGAATCGGTAACCGCTGCTTTGCAAAAAAGTAATGCAACAGAATCGATTTTGCAAAAAGCAGAAACATGGGCGGCAGATGGTATACGTGTCATTGCATTTGGATATAAACTGATTGATACATTGCCCGAGCCATTCAGTTATGAAAATGTGGAAACCGATCTTCAGTTTGCAGGTTTGGCTGGCATGATTGATCCGCCACGTGAAGAAGTAAAGCAGGCTATTACCGAATGTAAAGCAGCAGGCATATATGTGGTAATGATTACCGGCGATCATCCGGCAACAGCAGCTGCTATTGCAAAAGAGATCGGCATCTTAACCAAACACGATCTGGTAATGACGGGCAAGGAGCTGCGGAACATTTCGGCTGAAGAATTTGAAGAACAGGTTGAAAAGATCCGTGTGTATGCACGGGTATCACCCGAACAAAAACTCAACATTGTAAAAGCATTGCAGCGCAAACATCATTTTGTATCCATGACAGGTGATGGTGTAAACGATGCACCTTCACTTAAATCATCAAACATTGGTGTGGCCATGGGTATTAATGGTACCGATGTAAGTAAAGAAGCATCGCACATGATTTTACTCGATGATAATTTTGCAACGATTGTTAAAGCAGTAAAAGAAGGCCGGCGGATTTACGATAACATCCGCAAGTTTGTAAAGTATATTATGACCTGTAATGGCGCAGAAATATGGACATTGTTTCTGGCGCCGTTAATTGGTTTGCCCATTCCGTTATTGCCCATTCATATTTTATGGATCAATCTTGTTACAGATGGATTGCCAGGTTTGGCATTAGCAAATGAAAAAGAAGAGCGGGATATTATGAGCAGGCCGCCACGTAAAACCAACGAGAGTTTATTTTCCGAAGGCATCGGTTACCATATTGTATGGGTGGGGTTATTAATGGCCGGTGTTACATTGGGTATACAGGCATGGAGTATTAACCACAGCGGTGCACATTGGCAAACCATGGTGTTTACTGTGTTGTCGTTGGCACAGTTAGGTCATGTATTGGCCATACGTAGCGAGCGGGAGTATTTATTTAAGCAGGGCTTGTTCAGCAATATTGAATTGTTGGGAGCGGTGTTGCTCACGTTTATTTTACAGCTGGGCGTTATTTATCTGCCGTTTGCAAACGAGTTATTTAAAACACAACCGTTAACCATGGCAGAGTTGGGCATTTGCATTGGTGCATCGGCTATTGTATTTCATGCAGTAGAACTGGAAAAATTTATTAAACAAAAACTCCGCAAACAACCGTAAAAGCGGAAGGTAGGTACATGGCAATGCCGGCAGCGTTGGTATAATTTTTTATACACTTGCCACCGGATATAAAACAATCGTTAAATGGATAGGGAAAATGGAATTACAGCACTATTACGCTGTTGCTGCCACCAAAGGCATTCGGTTGTTGTTCATCGGCTTCCGGTTCGTTTAACCACTCTGTGGCGTTCACCAGATACTTAAATTCGTGCTTCGATTCTTTCGGTAAGTTTACTTCTGCACTGAACGTACCGTCTTTTTTCTTGCTCATTACGATGGAACTTTGCCAGTCGCTGTTTAGGCCAAGAATTTCAATGGTTTCGGCGTTTTCAACTTTGAAAGAGAATTTTACTTTGCAGTAGTCTTTCGTTTTGTAGTAAGTTTTTTGTACCATTTTGTTTGTTTAGAGTGTCAATTGATGCGTCGAACCCCTGGTGGAAAAGGAGAACCAATTGCACAGGTGTTGACTTGGAAATAAATATTTCCGCAGGTTTATACCTGAAATAAAAAAAAGTAACCCTTAGCAGCCTGTAAAACGGCCGATTGTTATACACAGCTAACGCTTGTTATGTGTATAAATTCAGCGGAGGAGTTTGTTCTTGGCTGCCTGTTCCCGTACCATTTCGGCGTAACCCATCTTTCGTACGAGTGCATTTACCGCCAGTGCAATGCGTTTGGTGCGTGTGTCTTCCGTTTTTGCACTTTCAATCCATTTGCTGAAATAATTCCGGTGCGATCCTGTAAGTGTATTGAAATAGGTCAGCGCCACCGGCTCATCTTCGAGGCATGCCATAAAATCGGCCGCCAGTTCATAGGCTTTCGGCTGAAAGCTCAGTTGTACAGATAACTGATCGCCTGCACGTTTTTTTATTGCTTTGCGTACATCGGCTTTCAGCGGAATAATAAAATCACCTTCACCCATCGGTAACATCGCCATCCCATCAAATGCAAAAGCATCAAATGCTCCTTTTACACGAAATGATTTTTTATTGCCGGGACATAATTGTTCTGCAATGGCTGCAGGAATATCAATATAGGTCCAGCCTGTTTTTTCGCCCTGTTTGTCGAATTTTTTGATGATGGTTTCAAAACGAATCATACACCAACATACTCACTTTTTTTAAAACAGGAAACAGCATCTTTTTTTGCGCTGGCATGGTTCTTGTTTTTATCGACTGAACTTCGTTAACAAAGAATCTCTCCCCAATTCTCCATCTGTAAGTACAACATCGTAACGTTTCCTGAACGGATCGTGCATCGTTTCTTGTACAGTGCAAACTGTTCAACAGTTCTTTTATACTAAAAACTACATAAACAGAAAATCAACAGCCATGAAGTGAGCAGAGAAACAATGCTGACGCAGTTGCATGCACGCATGTTTTTTCGGTGAGCAGGTGTTGGTTATTTAAAACGCAAAAAAAAGTAAACACATGAAATAACTATCCTTAAGGCAATAATTGCAGTATCAGTTGATGCCTATTTCAACAGATACGCATAGCCCCAAAGTCAGGTTATACATGTGAACCATTTAAACATTAAAAAATTACACACATGAAAAAGATTTTATTCGCATTCTCATCAACTGCCTTCCTTATGATTGCATCCATTGTAACAGTAAAAGGACAGGACTCTATTATGAAATCGGAAGTAATGCCTGCAGCTGTGCAGCAGGATATTGTTGATATTGCAGGTGCATCGCCGGAACATACCACTCTGGTAAAAGCCATTACTGATGCAAACCTGGTAAAAGTGTTTAAGATGAATGGTCCGTACACCGTGTTTGCACCAACCAATGCAGCGTTCGATAAAATTCCGGCAGCAGACCGTACAAAGCTGATGAAGAACAAAGCTGAACTGGCCAAAACACTCAAGTATCATATTGTGGGTGGTAACTGGAACTCTACTACATTGATGGCGGCTATTAAACAGGGTAATGGTGTGGTGGAATTGCCAACACTCAGCGGCAGTAAATTAAAAGCAACAGTAGAAGAAGGGAAAGTAAAACTAACCGATGAAAACGGGAATGCTTTTTATGTTACCAATGCCGATATTATGGCCAGCAATGGTGTAATACATATTGTAGATGGTGTTGCAATGCCAATGCAACAGGTAACCGCAGCGAAAAAGTAAATTGGTTTTCCTGGTAATAACGGCCCCGTTTTTTTGAACGGGGCTTTTCTTTTTACCGGAAGAAATCACTTACTTTTAAATGTATGACAGTGCTTGTTACAAATATTAAACAACTGGTTGGAGTAAGAGATGAATCGTTGCTGTTACGTGGAAAAGAACTTGCACAATTGCCGGTTATAGAAGATGCTTACCTGTTAGTGAATGATGGTGTAATTGCGGCTTTTGGCGAAATGAAACAACTGGGCGAATGGGCCAATACCATTGAGCATACAGTGGATGCAAAAGGGCAATTTGTATTGCCTGCCTGGTGCGATAGCCACACGCATCTTGTATTTGCAGCCAGCAGGGAAGAAGAGTTTGTAGATAAAATCAACGGCATGAGTTATGAAGCCATTGCTGCAAAAGGCGGTGGTATTTTAAATTCGGCAGCAAAACTTGCCGCCATGAGTGAGTTTGAACTCTTGCGCTTGGCATGGAGCCGGTTGGAAGAATTGATCAGCCTGGGTACCGGCGCTGTTGAAATAAAAAGCGGTTACGGATTATCAACAGAAGCAGAGTTGAAAATGCTGCGTGTTATTCAGCAACTGAAAGAAACATCACCCATACCCATTGTTGCAACTTTTCTTGGCGCCCATACATACCCGTTAGCGTATAGAGAAAATCATCGTGGATATATCGATGCGATCATTCATGAAATGCTGCCTGTTATTGCAGATGAAAATCTTGCAGACTTTGTGGATGTGTTTTGTGAGAAAGGTTTTTTCTCTACTGATGAAATGGAAGAGATCTGTATTGCTGCCCGGCAATATGGTTTGCTGCCCAAGCTCCATATCAATCAACTCAACAGTATCGGCGGTTTACAAAAGGCTATTGCACTGAATGCAGTATCGGTTGATCATTTGGAAACAATGACGGATGCCGATATTCATGATCTTGCACAATCCGATGTAATTGGAACACTGTTGCCATCGGCTGCTTTTTTTCTGCGCATGCCTTATCAACCCGCCCGTGCTATGATTGATGCTGGAGCTGCCATTGCATTGGCCAGCGATTTTAATCCCGGTTCATCGCCTTCGGGTAATATGAACCTGGTAGTAAGCATGAGTTGTATTGGTATGAAGATGTTGCCGGAAGAAGCTATTAATGCTGCCACCATTAACGGCGCATTTGCCATGAACCTTGAACAGGAGGTGGGCAGTATTACAGTTGGCAAAAGAGCGAATCTTATTTTTACCCGGCCCATCCCTTCACTTGCATACTTGCCATATGCATTTGGCAGTAATCTCATCGACAGGGTAATGATCAGCGGAGAGTTTTATCGTTGATGTTTGTGTAAGTAAAAAAGTTATCTTACAATAACAATCAAACCTGCCATATGCAATCGTTCCGTTACTACAACAAAGAAGACGTACTCACACTCACCAAGATCCGTCGTTTCGAAACAAAGCTGGGCGAGCGAGTGCATTTGCCCAACAACAAAGAACAGTTTGAAGAAATTCTGAAAACATCCACTTCCCGTTATGCGTTGTTTGGTATACCCGAAGATATTGGTGTTAAAGGAAATGAAGGAACAGGTGGCGCACATACTGCTTGGTTTCCGTTTCTTACTTCATTCCTCAATATTCAAAGCAATGATTTTTTGCAGGGAGATGATATTCTGTTACTCGGGCATTTCGATTTCCACCACATGGAAGCATTGATTGAAGAGAATGCGCACGGGCACGAAGAAAAACTGGATGCTTACCGTCATGCTGTACATAGTATTGATGAAGAAGTGGAGGCATTGGTCAAATTGATTACATCGTACGGAAAAATTCCGATTGCCATTGGTGGCGGACATAACAATGCTTATCCATTAGTAAAAGGTGCAGCCAAAGGTTTGCACAAAGCAGGCAAGTTGCAACTGGCACAAATCAATTGTATAAACCTTGATGCACATACCGATTATCGTCCGCTCGAAGGAAGGCATAGCGGTAATGCTTTTCGTTATGCAGAAGAAGATGGTTACTTACAGAAGTATTGTGTAATTGGTGTACATGAAAATTATATTCCGCAAAATGTATGGATCGATATTGTAAACAATCCGTTTATTGATTTGATTACATACGAAGATATTTTTCTGCATGAGAAACGGAATTTTATACAGGCTGTTGCACATGCCACCGGTTTTACAGAAGATACATTTACCGGCATTGAACTCGATCTCGATTGTATTAAACATACACTCAGCAGTGCTGCAACACCGGAAGGTATTGAAGAAGTACATGCAAGGCAATATCTCAACTTTGCAGCAACCGATGCAAAAGTGGCCTACCTGCATATTTGCGAAGGTGCTGCTGCGTTAAACGATGGACGAAGAAGTGAAACCACCGGTAAGCTCATCAGCTATCTGGTAAGCGATTTCATTAAGGCGCACCTGGAAGTGTGAGGGTGTAGAAGTCGATAGTCGTCAGTCGTGCCTGCTCTCCGTAACTTTAGCGAAGTGGAGAGTAGTGCGTTTAGCTCTTATTCACCATTCATCAGCATCTTCAACAATCAACTACTGGTGGTCTGTCCTCCTTCAACCATGGACTTCTTTACAGCACCGGTCCCGTAATTGTTACATCCGTTTTTTTCTTTGCCGGTTTTAATTGCAGTTCCAAGGCTGTTGCTTCTTTTATTTTTTGCTGTGCTTTGTAGGCAGTTAATAATCCTGTTAATGCCCACACATTCCGGTTATTATTTTTTAAATCTGTAAGTAAAACAGCTTCTGCTTTTTTCCACTCTTTGGCTTTTAGGTAAGCATTGGCTAAATAATGTTTTGGATTCAGTAGCCAGTCTCTCGGTTCGTTATAAACCATTTGTTCTTCTGTTGCTACTGCACTCTTGAAAAAGGTAATTGCATCCGCTGTTTTGTTTTCAGCCAAAGCAATGCTGCCGGCTAATAAATCGGCTGCAACATTGGCCCCATCGATAGCGGGAGAGAAGGGCGCAAACGGTAAAGCAAGGCTGCTGTCTTTCAATAATTCCTTCAACAAACGATATTCCCGGTTTGCATCAGGCAGTTGCTGCAGTTGCGTAAAGGCCATGCCCCGGCCGAAATGATATAGCACATTCGCATAAACCTGTTTGGCCGGTGGTGCTTTCATTGCAAGCAATTCGTTGCTGTTGACAAAACGCACATGCGTTAATACCGATGTGTAATAGATATACTGAATAAGATTGCCCATGGCACCTTCCATCAATAAATAATCGGCAGGAATACTGGCGGTTGTTTTTGCTGCACTTTCTACGGCATATTTTTTATTGCCCATCATAATGGCATGATTGGTTTGCATATGCAGATTATGAATTACATATAAAAAATCAGCACCAGCTGCCGGTGCAAATAATTGTACCACTTTATTGTAGTTAGCAACTGCTGTTTCATTTACAGCAGCGCCTTTGCTGTAATTACCTGTGCGTAAATAAATATGCGAAGGCATGTGTACCATGTGCGATAATGCAGGCGTAAGCTTTCCTAACCGATCGGCACTGGCTGTAGCTAAAGCGGCATACGGCGATGGTTCCATTACATGAATATAATAATGGTTGGCACCGGGATGCAGCGGTGTGGTTGCCAGTAATTTTTCAAGCACTGTACGTATGCGTGGTGTCCATTCTTTGGGTGTGCCATTTACATTCCAGAGATCCCAGGGATGTTGCAGCATCAACGCATCAACATACAAAGCAGCAACATCCGGCGCTGCAGGAAACTGTTTGTACAGGCTCTGCATTTTATTGGCATACAATTGATTTAAGTGTGTTCTTGTTTGTGTACTGTCTGCACTGTAGCGGATGGTTTGCGCTGCAATCAAACCTTTTTCAACAGCGGTACAATTTGCGCACAATGCATTTGCTTTTGCAACGGCTTCCAATGCATCGGGCGAAGCAGCATAACCCACATCATTAATATTAGGTCCGTAAGCGAGTGCTTTTGCCCAATGGATCATGGCTGCATTTGCATCAAACTTCTCCGCTTTTTTAAACGAGGCCATGGCTTCAATAATATGAAAGCCATAATACATATTAATGCCCTGGTTAAAATAAAACTGTGCACTATCGCTGCTGGTAGTAATCTTCCATTGGTAAGAGCCTGCACCGGAAACAGGAGGAATATCTGCTTCGTCGAGCATATTTTTTAATGCAGCCCAATCGGGCGTGCAGCGGATGCTCCGTTGCTGTTTATACAACTGCAGTTGTGTTAACTGTTGTTTTGTTTGTATACGTTCGGTTAACTGCACTGCCACTAAAGCAAGAGCAAAAGCAGGTAATGCAAGGAGAAGCAGCCGGGTTGTCATAATAAAATGATTGTGGTATAAGCTACAATTAATAAAGCAAAAATGCAAGAAGGAGGGAAGGGGGGAGAGGTGAGTCGTCAGTCGTCAGTCCTCAGTGGTAAGCAGTATTACCAAAACTAAACATTTGCAACAATTTCGGCAGCTGTTTAGTTTTTCATTTATTCCCGGCCACAGTTTACGTATCAGTTAGTAACAAAACATTCAGCTGCTATGAAACATGAACTAAGATTCCACTGCCTCAAAATGCGTTGTCTTCTTCAGCTCTTCCATTACATTAAAAATAATGGGGCAACGGTCGTAATGCATCATTACCGTAAACAGGCGTTGGTTAAAATGCGGCAGGTGCAATGCAGGAAATTCTTTGCAACCTGCAAACCGGTATTCGTAAATCGTACACTTGTTATCGCTTAAAAAATGACAGGGAATACTGTTGATGATCATTAACTCATGACTTCCCTTTTCTACAAATTTCTCATCGAAATCCTCTCGGCTCATGTGTAAACCGGCTGCTGCTTTATTCGCTTCGTCGGCAGTTATGTTTACCATCAAACCTTTGCAGCAATTACCACAGTCGGTGCAGCTGATCTGCGGTTCAATCAACGCATCCAGGCGATTTACTTCAGCGTCCAGTTCATCCTCGTTCAGCTGTTTCAGGTGTTGCACAAAACGGTCGTTTTCGGCTTGTTTGGTTAAGGCCGTTTCTTCAAGGTAGCTGATGGAGGTATGTAGTTGCAATAGAAATATTTTGATAAAGATAAGAAGTAAGAAGTTGTTGCAGGTTACAGGTTGCAGGTGCAGCTCCAGTTGGGGGCTCCGCCAAGCTGCAAAAAGCGAATGTAGAAGATGGCAGTTCATGTTGTTGTATGGCCTACTTCAGACAGGTTGTGCCGGAAATGCTGTAGCATTCAGCATTGTTCCTTAACTTGGAACGGTAACAAATCTGCCAACACAAATCATCCTGCTATTTCGTTATGATCAGTAACAGCCCGGTGCCACAACAGGAACGTACAGTTATTGTAGACAGTTTAAGAGGTTGGGCATTATTGAGCGTAGTGCTTATGAACTATGCAAGTATTTATGGTTGGAACAATCATGCAGTGAAAACACCTCCCGATGCTGTTACTTCTTTTCTTGAAACAAGTACGGAGCTACTTTTAGGATCGAAAGGCTGGACGCTGTTAGCCATTTTATTTGGCTTTGGTTTTTCGGTATTGCTCCATAACAGACAGCAAAGCGGTGCGTCTGTTTATTGGTTTTTCATCAAACGAATGCTTTGGTTATTTGTGTTTGCATTTGTAAATACGCTTTTCTTTGGCGGCGATATATTAAATGATTATGCGTTGATGGGTTTACTGCTTTTGCTTTTTTACAAGTGTTCAGCCAAAACCCTGTTTGTATCAGCCACCGCTGTTTTATTGTTAACGCCCTTGCTGCATGCTTATTTAGGCAGGCTGCATGTGTTGTTTTCACCTAAAAGCCGTGATCTTTTTTATTCATTTTACGACCGTAATACGTTTGAAGATCATATCAGAGCAAACCTTGTTATGCGGTACAAATGGATGCTGCGGTTAAGCTATTCGGTGATACTGCACCTTATTCAGCTGGGTTGCTTTTTGCTGGGCATGGCGCTGCACAGGAGCGGCTTCTTTGCACAACTGAACGTTCATCTGAAAAAGCTGAAACAACTTTTTCTGTTCAGTTTCATTCTTTCTGCCGGCATCTATACGCTGCAGGTTTTGATTGAGAAAAACGATTGGACATTCAACAGCTATTATAACCTTTACTACCCGCAGATACTTGCCATCATGTGCTGTACCACAACCGGCATTATCTGGCTTTATACAGCAGGTAAAGCCAAACGTATTTTTTCTGCACTTGCGGTAACCGGAAAAATGACGCTGACGAGTTATATGCTGCAAAATATCCTCGCCTTCTTTCTTTTTATTCTGCTGAAACCCGGTTGGAGTTTGCACGGGTATTTGCTTACAGGTTTGCTGATTTTTTTGCTGCAGGTTGCAGCAAGTAAATACTGGCTCAGGCATTATCAGTACGGGATAGCCGAATGGTTGTGGCGTTGTTTAAGCTATGGCCGTTTGTTTTCGTTGAAGAAATAGAACTTCACTTTTATTGTTACATTTACTTGTTGATTTGCGAATTTTATTATCGGTTGGTATCGCCATCAACCGAAATAAATGATACACATAAACAGTTGAAGACAATCTCTATTCAAAAAAACTAAGCTGAATGATAGAAGCACAAGTTTTTTTATTTCGGCGATGTTGTGTAACATAGCATGAAGACAAGTCTTAGCAGTAATACTGAAACACCTTTTTTCTTTATGAAAATAGCTCGACTGATTTCCTTTTCGACACTAACAATTCTCCTGCTTTATGTTTCAACATTTTCTGCTTGCACGAAAGAGTACAGTTGTGAAGGCTGCGTTGTGAGAGACACTGAACCCCCAAGGGATACAGTCATTGTTAGGGATACAACTAAAATTGACAGCACGCTGAAATTTCCATTATGCTCAAACTGTAGCAGCAATCCTTTATATGTTTTAAACAGATGGAGTTTTAGAAATTACCAGGCTTTGGTTTGCGGAACAACTTACTATGCTAACCTTGACAGTGGATACATTGTAACAGTTCGTGGTTTTCAAGACTGTGTAAAGGATACTCAATTTGTAATAACAGGAAGATTTACAACACAAACATTTAAGGCTGATCAAGTAAATATTCCTGCATCTTATTCTAATTTTCTTTTGTACGCACCAAATAATGTAATTCTTGCTGTTGCAGGCGGAACAAATGGTACTCCGTTAACAATGAATATGGTTTTAGAAACTTTCAATTTCTCTACAGGAATTGCATCCTTCAGATTTTACGGGTATGCTTATACGAACAAGGGCGGCAGCTCTTATATTACCGGCGATAGTACATTCATCAGTGAAGGAAGAATGAGCGTTAAGATAAAATAAGTGTTACCTCTAATAATATATTTCTGCAAATGCAGCTACGCAATCAGCATCAATTGAAAAGATGGCTTTGCCAAACAGCAGGATCGCAAAGACGCTTAGATTGAACATGCTGTTACCAAAAAAGCTGCATCTCAATAATTGTCATTGCGACGCAGGAATTAATCTCCCGCTGCGGAGTTGATTATAACAATAAAGCCTTCTCTTTCAAGAAGGCTTTATTGTTATAATAAAAACGAAAATCAATAATCTACTTTCATTTCAACACGGCGGTTGGCAGCCCGGCCTTTTGCTGTTTTATTGCTGGCAACAGGTTGCGTATCACCATAACCTTTGTACGTAATACGGTCGGCAGCAATGCCTTTGCTGATGAAGTAATCAGCAACAGCTTTCGCCCGCCGTTCGCTCCACATCATATTCCGTTCGGGTGTACCTAAGTTATCGGCATGTGCAGCAATATTCAGTTTAAGCGAAGGGTTTTGCTGCAATACGGTTACAACCTGGTTCAGTGCTGCATACGATTTTTTCAAAATTACATCACTTGCAAACTGGAAGAAGATGTTCTTAGCTGCAAACTCAATCTTTTGCTTTACTTCCTGTTTAATTTCGGGGCAACCATTGTTGGCCAATACACCCGCTTCGTTCGGGCATTTGTCTTCTTCATCATTCACGCCATCTTTATCGCTGTCGGGTATGGGGCAACCATTGTAACGTTGCAAGCCAGCCACATCTTTACATTGGTCATCTTTATCTGCCACGCCATCATTATCTGTATCGGGGCAACCCTTTAATGTTCCTTTCTCGTTGGGGCATGCATCATCTTTATCGGCCACGCCATCTGCATCTGTATCGGGGCATCCGTTTAAGGTTCCTTTTTCGGTGGGGCATTGGTCGTCTTTATCAGCCACGCCATCGTTATCTGTATCGGGGCAACCATTGAGTGTTCCTTTTACATCGGGGCACTTATCATTTGCATCGGCAAAACCATCACCATCACTGTCGGGAGGCAATACAGGCTCTACCGGAATTACTACCGGGTATACTTCCGGTTTCTTTTTGCGGGCAAATGGATTGTTTTGTGCAAAGCCAACGCTGTAATGCAGATAATCGTGGGTTATACCACTGCTTATTTTCAAACGCCATTGCGCCTGTGTAAACAGGTAAGCGCCTTGTTTAAAACGAAACTGTAAACCCATACCCAGCGGTGCATAGGCTGCAATATTTTTAGAGAAATAGCCAATACCCAAACCTGCAGTTAAAAACGGATTTACAGGCGCTGTTTCTTTCAGCGCACGCATGTGCAGTAATGCATCGAGCTGCGAAGAGAAGCCGGCTTGTCCCACAGAATCGTCTTTTACAAAGTTGGCAGGAAAGTTGGAAAAGGTACCGGTAAAGCTGCCCGAAGCATCAATTTTATCGGTTAATCCACGCCAGTAGCTCACACCAAAACCAAACGACATGCGGCCGGCTTTGTACCAGTTGTTGCTGTTAAACGCTTTGCTTGCCGATGAATCTTTGATGAGGCTCGGTAATTCATAATCGGATAAGCTGAGGTTGTAAGACAGTAATTCCTTTTTGGGGGATAATGTGTTTTGGGCAACTGCACTCATCATATACAGTAAGAGTACAGCAGTTAGTAAAAAGGTTTTGTTCATAGAAATCAATTAACTGCTAAATTAACGTTCCGTTACCGAATTATGGTATAAAATCAGTTTCTTTTTGGGTATAAATCATCTGTTTTAGTATAGGAATTGTCAAATAGCTAACGTACATTTAAGTAGCTCTTTGATGAAACAATATTTCTCACAATTAAAACTGTTTCCCATGGTTTCAACAGACACAACACAGCTTAACAGGGAATGCAGCTCCTGGAGGGAGCAACTGCGTTCCTACCGTAACGAAATGAGCCAACTGAGAGATCAGCTGCAACTCATGGCCAGCGGCGAAAAAGACAAGGATGTCCTTACCGAAGTGGAACATTATCACAACCAATTTTACATTCAGCAGATCAACATTCACGATCTTAAACAGGCAATTAAATCGCACGACCGGCGATTGCAAATGGAAGAACTACGACCCGCCGGCCAACTATCTCCCGAAACAATACAGGAGCACGAAGAACTACACGACCAGTACGAAGTGTTAGAACATACACTCAACGAACTGCGTAGTGAGTTTATGCACTTTATGGCAAAGGCATAAACACAGGCTTCTTGTAAAACACCTCACTCTTCACATTCGTCAGCCACCCATTCAATTCTATCTGTATCCATCTGTAGATCTACCTGCAGCTATGTAGCGGGCAGGGTATTATTTATCGTTTAAAATTGAATGTTATGGCAGACTTTGATACCTCACACGTAAAAAACATTGTCTTGCTGGGCCATGCGGGCTCCGGTAAGACAACCTTAGCGGAAAGCATGCTTTTTGAAGCAGGCATTATTAACCGCCGTGGCACTGTTGCAGAACGCAATACCGTTGCCGATTACCACGAGCTGGAACATGAACGTGGTAACTCCGTTTTCTCGAAACTCCTCCACAGTAAATGGCGTGGTTACAAAATCAATATTATTGACACGCCCGGGTACGACGATTTTGTAGGTGAAGTCATCAGCGCTCTTCGTGTAGCCGATACCGGTGTAATGCTGCTCAATGCTGCACATGGAGTAGAAGTAGGCACAGATATTATCTGGGACTATACCGAGCAGTTTAAAACCCCCATGATTTTTGCCGTAAACAAACTCGACGAAGAAACCGCCGATTTTGATAAAACAGTTGCCGAAGCCAAAGCGCATTTTGGAAGCAATATTACTGTGGTGCAATACCCACGACAGCAGGGAGCAGGCTTTCATGAAATTATTGATGTGCTCCGCATGACCATGTATAAGTTTAAAGACAATGGCGGCAAACCCGAAAAACTGGCCATACCAGATGATGAAAAAGAAAAGGCCGACAGATTGCACAAAGAATTAATTGAAGCCGTTGCCGGCAATGATGAAACACTGATGGAGAAATATTTTGATAAAGGTGAACTGGATGAAGATGAAATTAAAGCAGGCATGAAGAATGCCATGATTCATCACGATCTGTTTCCACTGTTTTGTTTATCTGCCGAACGTAATATGGGAAGCGGACGACTGATGGGCTTTATTGACAATGTTTGCCCCAGTGCCAATGAAATGCCGCCGCAAACGACCAAAGCCGGCGATACACTTACCTGCGATGCAAACGGACAAGCCTGCATTTTTGTATTTAAAACTGTAAGTGAACCGCATGTAGGCGAACTGTCTTTCTTTAAAGTGTACAGCGGTACAATAAAAACAGGTATTGAACTCGTGAATGAAAATACAGGTGTAAGTGAAAAAATTAATCAGCTGTTTGTGGTAGAAGGCAACAAACGTACACCGGTGAACGAACTGGTAGCCGGCGATATTGGTGCTACATTGAAATTAAGAAACACGCATGTAAACAACACACTGCACGAAAGAGGTAAGGATATAGAACTGATGCCGATTGTATTCCCCGCATCCAACCTTACCATGGCTATTGAAAGCACAAAGAAAGGTGAAGAAGAAAAACTGGCGGCTGCTTTACACGAACTGCGTAATGAAGATGCAACATTTAAAGTAGAAGTATCTCCCGAATTAAAACAAACACTCATCCATTGCCAGGGCGATATGCATTTAGCTGTTGCCAAATGGAAAATTGAAAACCAGCATAAACTGGAAGTAAAGTTTTCACGGCCACGTATACCGTTTCGTGAAACCATACGCCGTAGTGCAGAAAGTATGTACCGGCATAAAAAGCAAAGCGGTGGCAGCGGACAGTTTGGTGAAGTGCATTTACGGATTGAACCTTGGTACGAGGGTATGCCCGAACCTGCCGATTTAAATGTACGTGGTAAAGAAATACATGCTTTACCATGGGGCGGTAAGCTGGTGTATTACAACTGTATTGTTGGTGGTGCAATCGATCAACGTTTTCTGCCATCTATTTTAAAAGGTGTAATGGAAAAAATGCAGGAAGGTCCGCTTACAGGATCGTTTGTAAGGGATGTGCGTGTAAGTGTGTTTGATGGAAAAATGCATGCGGTAGACAGTAATGATATTTCGTTTAAAATTGCCGGCTTGCAGGCATTTCGACAGGCGTTTCAACAGGCCGATCCGCAATTACTGGAACCCATGTATCATGTAGAAGTATTATGCCCCGAAGATTTAACCGGTGCTGTTATCGGCGATTTGCAAACACGCCGAGCAATGGTAGAAGGTATGGATACCGAAGGCCATTTTACAAAAGTAATTGCCAAAGTGCCATTGGCCGAAATGCATGACTACAGTGGCAACCTGCGTTCGTTTACACAGGGCCGTGCAAAATTCAGAATGCATTTTCTAGACTATGAAGCAGTGCCGTTTGAAGTACAACGTAAACTGGCTGATGAATACAGCAAAGTAGCGAAGGAAGAAATAATGGCTTAATGCAAGCATGGTTGTTTAAAAAAGAATCCTGCCTTTTGGGGCAGGATTCTTTTTTTATTCAATACGGAATGAAATTTTACAAACACAACCATAGGTTGATACTTTGCCGTCTTTTACATGTGCTTTAATATCCTGTACATACACCGAGTCGATATTACGCACTGTTTTCGATGCTTCGGTTACGGCTTGCCGTATGGCATCATCAATTCCTTTTTCTGAAGAGGCAATTACCTCAATTACTTTAACAATAGGCATAGCGTTCGTTTTAATGTGTAAATAAATAGTTTGCCTTGTTAAGTTACTCTTTAAGCAGGGCAGATGCAAGAACTGTTTTTATTGCGATTGCTTCCTGTGGTTAACGGTAATGGTGTACAGTCATTTTTTTGCTATTACAGTAGTCATTAGAAATGCTAAGTACTATTACTTATATTTTAAAAATAAACTAAAACTCCCGCAGGCCTCAAACTTATAAACCCGTCATAAACTTGAAATTTGCAGGAACGATCAGTGAGGTTTAATGCGAAAGCAAGCCTTCTCTTTTTTGATTCGAAATCTAAACCATCAAACTGCTTAGGGGAAATAGGTAAAACCACTTGTTTTTAAAACAATACACAGGTGGTCAAATCCTGTCGTTTTGAATCAGCGTATGTGATGCCGACAACATTCTATACGTACCAACTATCTAATTTATGTTTATTGCAGCTTTACCTAAGTTTGAAGAGTTACGGTTAGCCGATCTTCATTTATACAATATACTGGATACGCCGGCTGAAAAAGAGTTTGATGAATTGCGTGAACTGGCTGCCCAGATTTGCGGCTGTCCGGTTTCAATGATCAGCATCATTGACAGAGACAGGCAGTGGTATAAATCCAAGCAGGGATTTGATGTAGCCGAAACAGGGCGTGATGTTGCTTTTTGTGCACATACGATTCTAGAAGATCAATTACTGGTTGTAGAAGATATGACAAAGGATGTACGCTTTAGCAATCATCCGTTTGTTACAGGCGAACAGCATGTTCGTTTCTATGCAGGTGCACCTATTATTTCGCCAACAGGACAAAACCTTGGCACTATCTGCGTTATCGATCAGCAGCCACGCACCTTAACAGATGCACAAAAACGTGCATTGGAAATTTTATCGAACCAGGTAACAAAACTGTTGGAGTTACGGTTAAAATCGCAGGTAATTGAAGAACGTGCATCAAAACTGGCTTCACTGAAAGATCAGGCTTTGCAGGATTATATTGCAGGTCATGACCAGGAACAGTTGCTTATTGCAAAAGAGCTGCACGAAAACATTGCACAGGATCTTGCAACGATACGTTTGTATCTCAACATGGCAGAAAGTAAACCCGGGCAGAAAGATGATTTTATTTCAGCCGCACAAAATACGGTAGAGCAGGTTACTAACAGTGTAAAGAATTTATCGTACAGCTTCAGCCCTTCAACATTGGAAACTTCCAATCTGCAATTGCTGATGGAAAATCTACGGGATAAATACAGTACAAACGATCTGCGTATACAGTTACAGGTAAACGGCGACAGTTTAGCTGTATCGTTTTTACAATCGCTCAACTGTGTACGAATTGCAGAAGCCTGGTTACAGGTATTGCTGAAACAGCCTGCCTTAAGTACGGCAAAAATTGAAGTAAAGATTGATGAAGATGTACAGGTAGTTATCAGCGATAATGCTGCAGCCCGTTCGTTTGCTGATAAGGAAAACGAAATTTTCCGTAATGCCCTGTATTATCGTGTAATAGGAATGAATGGACGGTTAAAGTTTGTTGAGTCGCCAGCCGGCATGAACGAATTGCATATTCAACTGCCGATTGTAAAGAGTGAAGTATCTGTAGCTGGTTCAATTTAGTTTCTAAACTCCTGTGCAATCATTAATCCGTTTTTGCCGCCATCGGCAATGCCGATACCAACCCGTTTAAACTGTGGATTTAAAATCGCCTCTCTATGCAGCTTCGAATGCATTAGCCCATTATGTGCTTTAGTAAGTGTTGATGCGTAGGCGAGATTTTCACCGGCCTTATTATAAGTGATGCCTGCTTTTTTCATGCGGTAGAAAGGATCTTTTCCTTCGGGTGTAACATGCGAAAAATAACCACGCCGCAACATGTCTTGTGCATGTGCTCTTGCAACTTTACGCATCGGTTCGTCGGCAAAAAGCGGCTGCAGACCTCTTTTCTTTCGTTCTTTATTCAGCAGTAACAACATATCATATTCAAGGTCGGGTCTTAGTTTAAAAGCGGAGGTAGCATATATTTCTGTTGAAGGAATTTCTGTTCCATTTGCAGAAATATTGGCAATACGTGGGCTGAGATAATTTTCTGTCAACCGGATATACGGTGCTGCCAGTTGAAAACTGTTGCTTTTATTTACGGCTGTTGCGAGTAAACCATCATCAGCAAGTGAAATAATACGGCTGCTAACTGTTACCACTAATCCACCAATGAATAATCCTGGTAGAATGCCGGTTATTTTGTTGAGAAGTGTTTGTCTGGTTGATTTGTTTCTGCTAATAAATTGTTGAACAAACGAAAGGAGTAAGTAAGTGAGCAGGAAAAAAGTACACATGCAAAGCGGCAGATATACATCACTAAGAATGGGTTGGCTTGACTGGCTGTTAATATAAGCTGGCAATAGTATGCCGGCTGCTGCAGATAGGCTCCATTTGATTATTTCTGTGATCAACAGTATTGCACCGGTACGGTAACCGATAAAACCGGCAACCAGTAATATAACCAATGCGCAAACATCAACTGAATTCATGTAAACTGTAATAATAAAACGGAGATTTTTTTTTAAACAACCTCCGTTTTTGTTTGAACAACTTATTGATTATTGTTTTTGTTATCGTATGTTTTACCAATACCATAACCGGCACCGCCACCAACAACGCCGCCAATAACTGCACCTGCAGCACGGTTGCGTTTACTTACTACACCACCTACAATAGCGCCGCCTACACCACCAATTACTGCACCTTTGGTAGCATTACTCCATTTTTTACGTGTTGCAGTTGTTGTATTGTTCGATGCAGGAGCTGCTGTTTGTTTTTGTACAACATAGACTGTTTTTACTTCCTGATTTTTCTTTGCTTCCTGCTGCTCTTTCCATTCCTGGAAAGCAGCGAACTCTGCAGAATCAACGGCTGATAATACTTTTGTTTGATCTGTTTCTGCTTTTGGTTTACACGATACCATTATAACCGCTGCAGATAAAATTGTAATAAACTGTTTCATAACTTATGCTTTACAGGTTAAGAAATTGGTTGCCTGTACAGCATCTTAAAAAAGCATGCCAGAAAAAACAGTAGTTGTTAATAAAAAAATGAAATGCAGGAAAAGCCACTGATTTTCAAGCTTGTTTTTCAGATTTCTTTTAACAAATACAGTTGATGTTACGCAGTACTTAGTGTTAGGAGCGAGACGAATTATACCTGGAAGTTAACGGCAAGTGTGCAACCATTACCGGGTGTTGATTCAATGTCCATTTGGCCATTGTATAATTGTAAGCGGCTTTGGATATTACGGAAACCTAAACCGGTTTTCAGTTTGTTTTTGTCGAAGCCTTTGCCATTGTCGGTGAGTATAATATTAGCGATCGATTCTTCTTTGTTAAAGTACAGGGCTATCTCAATGTGTGTTGCTTCTGCGTATTTAATAATATTGTTCAATTGTTCCTGCACAATCCGGTACACCATCAGCTTTTGTTCATCTGTTAATAACGATTCATCAAAATCGGATGAGTTAAAATCAAAACTGATATTTTTCACCCTGCTTATATCGGCAATTAATCGGTTGAGCGATTGTTCCAATGTGGTTAACGAAAAGGAGGGCGGCTTCATGCTCGATGAGAGCAGGCGTATTTCCTGCTGCACTTCCGTTACCAGGCATTTCGCCTGTTCAATCATTTGTATATTCTTTTCTTCTTTCAACTGGTGGTTTGAAAGATAGAGATTGATAACAGTAAGTATTTGCGATACATTATCGTGCAGTTCCTGTGCCCAACGGTTGCGTTCGTTTTCCTGCGCTTTAATAATGGTAGATGCAAGCCTGTGTTTGTGTTTTAATTGTTGGCTGAAATATTCTGACTGCAGATTGCGCAACTGTGTAATATTCTGTATTTCACCAATCAGTCGCTCCAGTTTTCCTTCTTCATTTCGAATGAGAAAAAGAGTGCTCATGACCGTGTAATAATTATTGTCGGTGCCGAGTAATTTGTATTCAGTTGTTAGTGTACTGTTTGTTGAGGCTACTGCAGCTTCGTATTCTGCCTTGATGCGTTGCCTGTCGTTTGCATGAATTCGTTGCAAAAAAGTTGTAAGAAAATACTGTTGCTTTTTGTTTGATGTTGGATAGAAGAAATTCATTTTGTCATTCATCAGCAACTCATCTGTAAGAATGTTGTAATCAATAATTCCTCCCGGGTTGGCATTGTTCAGTGCATGTATTTTTTGTTCGAGCGAAAATTTTTGTTGTTCTTTCTTTTGTAAACGTTTAGAGAGGGCATAAGTAATAAAAAAGATCAGCATGCCGGACAGAACAACAAAGGCAATTCCTTTTTTATTCTGTAGCTGGTTAAAGAGTTCGCTGTTGTTCCGTGCAATCTGCATCACCATTGTATCGCTCAATAAAATCCAGATGATGCCTGTAAGTAAATAAACAGATGTTAATGTAAGCGCCAGCCTCAAATGAGGTTTGATCTTTTTTACATGTGTAAGCTGTTTGATACGGTGCATAACAATTTGATTGAACGTAAAAATAGAAACAGCAATGCTTGTTGTTTATGAGGATTGTCCGCTACTTGCATGACGAAAGTCATACAACGGCTACAGTTTTTCTGTTGTAGTTACATACGCACTTGTAAATATCGGACTACCTTACAAGCGTATATAAAAAAAGCATCCCCGAAAGGATGCTTTTTTTATCATGTAATTACCGGAAGATTAATCTAAACCGCCTCTGCGTGTTGGTTTGGTTTGTGCAGGCCATTTGCCGGGTTCGCCGGTGCGTGGGTTGGCAGGTAATACAATCCGCTCACGGGATGTTTTGTTTTCATCTTCGCAAGCCATGTAAATGAGTATAGCAGTAAGAATAGCATTACTCTGCACATCATCAAACACAATCTTATCGTAGGTATCTCGGTTTGTATGCCAGGTATAGTTGCCGTAACTCCAGCTGTTAGAGCTTAAAGAAAAAGCCGGAACACCTGCTGCTACAAACGATGCATAATCCGATCCGCCGCCACCGGGGTTGCCGGGGAATCTTGTTTCAATCTGCGAACGGATATTATTGGGTACACGTGCCAGCCAACGGCCAATATAATCGTATGCATGCAGAAAACCCTGGCCTGAAATATTTACCACACGGCCTGTTCCGTTATCCTGGTTAAACAAGGCTTGTATGTTAGGAATAATTTCCGGATGATCTTCTACAAAGGCACGTGAGCCATTTAATCCCTGCTCTTCACTTCCCCAATGACCAACCAATATAGTGCGCTTGGGATTAGGATAAACGAGTTTCAGAATACGCATTGCTTCCATCATCACAAGGGTACCGGTACCGTTATCAGTAGCACCAGTGCCACCATCCCACGAATCGAAGTGTGCAGAAAGCATCACATATTCATTGGGCTTTTCGGTTCCTTTTATTTCAGCAACTGTATTGTAGGTTGGTACAACGCCGTTTTCTTTTGAGTCTGCACGCACACTTATTTTGGGTGCATTGCCAGCTTCCGTTAAGCGATAGAGTAAACCATAATCTTCCAACGCAACATCAATGGTGGGTACCTTTTTTGTGTAAGCACTGAAAATTTTGTTTACACCAAATCCGCTTGACCAGTTGCTCATGATGATACCAACTGCTCCTGCATTTTCCAATGCAACAGGTAATGTTCTGGCAGAATAACCCGTTTTGCTGATGCGTTTGCGCCAGGCTTCGGTTAACGCTGCCCGTTCTTTTTTCATTTTTTCAAACGATTCTTTTGTAGCAAACTCTTCCCAGTTATAATCAGGACGGCCAGTTGGTTGGTTCATCGAGATCAGTACAAATTTTCCTTTTACTGTTGGCAACCATTTTTGAAATGCAATCGAATCTTCCAGGTCAGGAATCATCACTACATCGCCGGTAACTGTTTTGCCATTTGTACTCGGGCTCCATGCAAGCTGCATACCTTCTAATGTTTTTACACGGGGCAAAATCATATCAATATGTGTAACACCACGTTGCCATCCACGCCATTCGCCCCATTTTTCGTTACGGGCAGTTATACCCCAGCCGGTATATTTAGCAACAGCCCAATCATGTGCCTGCTGCATTTGCGGACTACCCACTAAACGGGGACCGATGCCATCCATCAGTTCCTGTCCTAATTTTTGTAATTGCGAATTGCCGGTAGCCTCTTTAATAATGCGGCTTACCATTACAGAATCTTTCTGCTGTGCAGCAGCTGTTGTACTCAGCAGAAGCAAAGCAATGAATAATCGAATCATGTTGATGCGTTAAAGTTTAGTAATGAATGAGCCGAAAGTAAGGAATGATTGGTGAAGCCGCATCGTCTTCACCTGCAGAATGTGATGAGTGGAAAGCAGGGTTGATTAATTAATCAGCCACCATAATTTTTTGCTGTACACTATTGCCCTCAGTTGTAATACGCAGAATGTACATTCCTTTTTGCCATTTGCCGTTACCGTTTATGGTTAGGTAGTTATTGCCTTTTGAAAGAAGTTGTTGTTGTGTATAAACTGCTGCTCCTGATGTGTGAAAAATTTGTATTGTAGCTGCTGCATTGTCGGGTGCAGTAATGTATAACTGCATGCGGTTGTTTATAACAGGGTTTGGATTTACACGCACCTGTAATGTGCTGTTGATGGTACGCTTAACAACAGCAACTTCACTGTAACTGCTGTTTCCGTTACGGTCTTTTATATGCAGACGATAGTAAACGATTTGCTGGCCGATATTAATTAATAGATCAGTGTATGCATAATCTGCTGTTTCTATACCAGACTGTGCTGCTGTATGATGAACAGGATAGAAGTTTGTGCCGTTTAAGCTACGTTCAACATCTATTTGTCCCACATTGGTATTGCCGCTAATACGCCAGTTTAAATAACTGTTACCCTGTTCTTCTTTTGCAGTGAATGATACCAGCTTTGAGGAAAGAATTGCACAATTGTTTACAGAGTTTACAACAACCGTATCTCTGCCATTTTCGCCGCAACCACTTAACAATTCTTGTATAACTATGTATGTTCCCGGTTGATCAACTACAATCGAAGTGCCCGATGCGGATCCTGCAATATGTCCGTTTGGTGTAATCCAATAGTAGGTAGAGGTAGATAAAGGATTTAATACCCGAAGATTACTGGTTACCTGTCCGGGACACATGATGGGGAAATCTGCAGTTGCATCAATTGATGCAACAGAACGGAAACGGAACGGGCTAACAAAATCTGTTATACTCGAAGTAAACGAAGTTGAAGTTCTTGTTTTAACCAATACTTTTCCGAAGGCAAGGTTACACATAGAGCCATTTGTAAAAGTCATGGGGTCCAGACCAAGTCTTGATAAGTTTACAGAGAACTCCATTAACTGAATCGGATCGTACGTTGTAACAGGGGTGTTGCCAGAGTTGAAATTGCCAAACGGGCCCGACCATGTTGATACTGAGTTTTGTAATCCCTGGTAAAAATTTCCACCGGTTTTAGGAACAATACCCGCATAGCCATATGTTGCATTATTTCCATCGCCATCAAAGGTGCCTGTCCAGCTGAAAGCTTGTGGAGTAACAGTTGTTAAAGCGGTTTTTTCAACCCATATTCTTGCTTCAATAAAGTTTAAGCCTGTATTGCCATATTCAGCCGTAAAGATGATGTCGCCGAGTTGTGTAATTAAACCTGCGCCATTGAACCTCCAGGTAGAATGACCAAAGTCGGGGCCATAGTTGGTAAATAAACCGGTACTCTTGTTATAGGCAATGTCGGTTTGGTATAACTCAAAGTCGAAATAACGGTCGCCGGTTGTACCAAGTATGCCAATGCCGCCAAAGAAAAATAATGAATCAGTTGGATTGGTTCCATCTCGTCTTACGTGGAGGTATACTTCTGTAATGTCGTTTTTTGCAAGTACAGGCGATACAACTGAAGACCATAATTGCGGACTCATACCGTTTTTTAAACCTCCGGCAAAACCGGTTGAATCGGTGCCTCGAAAATCACGTACATATGATGCGTCGTAATAAATGCGGCCATTGATTGTACTAAGTACTGGATATCGCATACCTCTTGCAAAAGCCGTGTTTTTTGATGCGGGATTGGTTGTATAACTGCTGAAGATGGAAGCTGCACCTGTAGTATCAATTACAAATACGCCACTGCCCACAGCACCATCGCTAAACCAATCATCGTTGCCGGGTAATAAAAGAAGATTGAAGAAATTACTTTTAAGATCTGCATCCAAACCAAAATTAGCCCTCACCATTGGTGAGGTAATCTGCGCTGACAGAAATACAGGCAGCAGAAGAACAATATACATTGCTAACTTCTTCAAAGGGTTTGGATTTTCGGGTACTATAAAGGTACAGCGGGTTTTTACCAAGTGCATTTTCGAAATAACCTATTTCCGCAGCTTAAGGGTTTATCTTTAGTAGATGTACGATCTTTCTGCAAGACGTTTACATGCTTTATTACAAGCGCTTATTTAAAATGGATTGAAGAATTCTTTGTGCATGTTCTCTTGAATTCTCAATAAACAGACGGGAAGTATTCATGCCGCCACAAATAACACCGGCGAGGTAAACATCGGGTACGTTGGTTTCGTGTGTTTCTTCGTTGTAATCAGGTTTGCGAACTTCATCGGCAGATAATGCAATGCCGATTTTCTCCAGAAATGATAAGTTGGGTTGGTAACCTGTTGCCGCAATCACCCAATCGTTTGCAATTGTTTTGTGGCCTTCGGGTGTTTGAATAATTACTTCTTGTTTTTTAATTTCAACAATGGTTGATTCGTAATAAGCTTTAATGGAACCTTCTGCAATACGGTTCACAACATCCGGACGCACCCAATACTTTACCCGTTCGCCTACTTCTTTTTCACGGATTACCATGGTTACATCGGCTCCTTTGCGCCAGGTTTCAAGTGCCGCATCTACGGCCGAATTATTTGCACCTACTACTATTACTTTTTGAAAAGCATAGAAGTGCGGGTCTTTATAGTAATGGGTAACTTTTGGTAAGTCTTCGCCTTTTACATTAAGCAAATAGGGGATATCATAAAAGCCCGATGCAATGATGATGTGATCGGCCGTGTAGTTTAGTTTGCTTGTTTGTATGCTGAATTTGCTTGCAGTTTTTTCAACGGTATGTACTTCTTCAAATAAGTTGATGTTGAGTTTGTAGGCAACTGTAACTCTTCTGTAATATTCCAACGCTTCGGCTCTTGTTGGTTTTGGATTGACGGAAACAAACGGCACATCACCAATTTCCAAACGTTCGGAGGTGGAAAAGAAGGTCATGTTTGCCGGGTAGTTGTACAACGAATTCACCAAACAGCCCTTTTCAACAATAACATAAGACAGCCCTGCTTTCTTTGCTTCAATGCCACAGGCTAAGCCAATAGGGCCGCCGCCGATAATGATGATGGAGTAATGAGTTGTTTGCATGCAGTGCAAAGATAGGGCGGGGTATTGAACGAGGTTGCAACAGGTAAATCAAACAAGGTATTACTCAATAACTTTTGCTTCTCTTCTGCTGCCGCTGTACAATTCATATTCAAGCAAACGGCAATCAATGGTGCTGTTGTAAAATTCGATTCTGCGTTTTGCTTTCAGTCCTATTTTTTTTGCCAGTTCCATATTGCCGGTAAAGATGTAACCATAATAACCACCACATTGCTGTTTCATAAAATCGCCGATGCGTGCATAGGTTGCCTCCAGTTCTTTGATGTCGCCCAAACGTTCACCATATTCCGGATTAATCATCATTACACCTTTTGCATCCTGTGGTACTTCTGTTTTTGCAAAATCGCATACCGCAAACTCGATGAGCTTTTGCACACCTGCTGCAATTGCATTCTTTTTTGCATTGTCAATGGCTTTGGGATTATAATCTGTGGCGATAATTTTTAAACCTGGCACATCAATAATCTGTTCTTCCAGCAATGCATCTTCTTGTTGATACACTGTTTCATCATAACCCTGCACATGCATAAATGCATAGTTGGTGCGGTACAAGCCCGGTCTTCGGTTGGTAGCAATTAATGCTGCTTCTATGGCTAATGTACCAGAACCACACATGGGGTTGATAAAAGGTGAAAGACGATCCCACACCGTTGCATAAATGGTTGCAGATGCCAAACCTTCCAGCATGGGTGCAAGGCCGGGTATTTTTCTGTAACCATGTCTTGCCAATGAATCCCCCGATGTATCAACAAAAACTTCTGCATCTTCATTCTTCCAGAATAAATGAATCACTGTGCCTGTTAACTCAGCGCCTGTTGACGGACGTGTGCCACGCTTCTCTCTTATCCGATCAACAATTGCATCCTTCACCCGCAGGTTGGCAAACATACTGTTGTTGATGGTGGGATTGTTGACGTTGCTCGTTACCGAAAAATAACCGGGATCAGGCAAAATATTTTCCCACTGAAAATTCTTTAATGCATTATAAATATCATCGCCATCCTGTGCAGTAAATCGTTTTAAACTGTACAATACCTGGCTGGCACAACGCAGATTCAAATTCAGTTTAATACAATCGTTAATGGTGCCGGTTAATTTTACACCTGTAATAAAAGCTTCATCAATTGTAAAGCCCAACTCCTGTACTTCTTTTTCAAGATAAACAGCAATGCGCTTGTGGCAAGTGATGATGATGGAGGAAGGAGTAGTAAATAAATTCATGTTGAATAAGGTTTTGGGTAGAAGCTGTAAGGGATAAGGAAGGCAATGCATGGTTTCGAAGCTGTATTGCCCTAAGCCTTATGCCTTTCGCCTTATGCCTATTTCGCAACGGCAATCTTCACTTTCTTCCCCTTTATCTTTTCGTCTTTAATAAGATTGAGTGTATGGTTCGCTTTTATTTTCTTAATGGCAACGAATGCAAAAAAATCTTTCACTTCAATTAAGCCAATATCTTCTTTTTTAAGTTCGCCTTTGTTACTGAGGAAACCAACAATATCAATTTTATTCACCTTGTCTTTTTTACCTGCAGCAATAAACAGGGTTGTCCATTTTGGTTTTTCGGGTATCTCTGCTTTTTCGGGCAATGTTATTTCTGTTGCATCGGCAGGAATGTAAGCAGGCTTTGTTTCATCCGGTCCAAGAATTACAATGGCCGTACCACTTGCTTCCATACGTGCAGTACGTCCGTTACGGTGTGTAAACGCATCTTCGGTATGTGGTAAGTGATAATGTACAATGTAGCGGATGTTGGCAATGTCCAAACCACGTGCAGCCAGATCGGTTGTAACCAACACATTTGATGTGCCGTTACGGAATTTGCATAATGCTGCATCACGGTCACGCTGTTCCATGGCGCCATGATAAAATACATTGATGATATCACGCTCTTTCAACAATGCACTGGTACGTTCAACTGCTTCACGATGATTGCAGAATACAATCGTTGAACGGTTGCCGAGCATGCAAATCAAACGGAACAGCGTTTCAATTTTATCTTTCTCTTCGCTGTGCAGTGTTTGTATAGCAAGACCAATATCATTCTCTTCTTTACTGCCAAGAAAATCGATGGTATGCGGTTCCTGCAAACCAACAAAAGAAGGAATCTCATCCATTGTTGTTGCCGATGTAAGCATGCATTGTTCAATGTTTGGCAACGAACCGATGATGAACGACATCTCTTCCTGAAATCCTAATTCAAGCGATTTGTCAAACTCATCCAGTACCAATGTTTTGATTGTGGCGGTTTTAATATTTTCTCTGCGGATATGATCGGCTAACCGGCCAGGCGTACCAATTAACAAAGCAGGAGCCTGTATTAAATTGTTTTCTTCAATTTCCCGTTTGTGCCCGCCATAACAGCAGGTAACTTTTAAATTAAGTTGTAAACTTTTAAATACGGTTTCAATTTGCACGGCCAGTTCACGTGAAGGCACAATGATGAGGGCCGTTGTTGTAGTTGGATTTTGGCGTAACTGCTCTACTAGTGGCAGCAGAAATGCCAGTGTTTTACCACTGCCTGTGGCCGAAAATAAAATCAGGTCTTTATGTATGGCTGAGGCTTCCAAAGCAGCTTCCTGCATTGGGTTGAGCGCTTTAATATTAAGATTGCTGAGCGCATCTGTAAGCCAGCCGGGTTGTTGTTGCATAACGGCGAAGGTAGGCAATTGTAAGGAGTGAAGAGATGTGCTCTGGAAGTTGGGTTGAATTGAACGTTACAGAGGCACCCGTAGCTAAATTTTGAATACATCGGATGCAATTTATAAGAAGAGTCATCCGTTATATGCCGGCTCCATTAAACTTTATGTTTTTACAGCCGTCAATGAATCCAAACTATAAGAAACCAATCTATATGAAATCGCTCTATTCCCTGTTACTTTTACTGATCGCCTTTTCCGGGTGTAAAAAAAATAACACCCCGGCTACCGGCATGTATTTCCCCTCCGCATCCGATAATACATGGCAAACAAAATCAGCTGCTGAGCTTGGCTGGAATCAAAGCGCCATTCAACCTTTAAAAGACTTTCTTATTCAAAAGAATTCGAAATCATTTATGATTTTGGTTGATGGACGAATTGTAATGGAAGAATATTTTAACGGCCACAGCGCATCTGCAACCTGGCAATGGAACAGCGCCGGCAAAACGTTGGTAACAGCTGCAGTTGGTATTGCACAACAGGAAAGTTTGTTAAACATTAACAACAGAGTATCGCAATATATTGGAGTAGGATGGACCAGTGCTCCGTTATTGAAAGAAAACTTAATTACGGTACGGCATCTGCTGACAATGTCGTCTGGTCTTAACGATAGCAGCAATCTTGTTATTCGCCCTAATCTTTCTTATATGGCAGATGCAGGTACAAGATGGTCGTACCACAATGTGTTTCAAAAATTAATTGATGTAACGGCTGCTGCAAGCAATAAAAGTTTTGATGCTTTTTTTCAGGAAAAATTAAAAGCGAAGATTGGTATGGAAGGTTTCTGGAATTACGGAACAATTTTCACCATTTATCATAGTAATACCAGAAGCATGGCACGTTTTGGATTGCTGGCACTGAATAAAGGCAAGTGGAATAATGAACAAGTGATCAGCGAGGCTTACTTTAATGAAAGTACAAACACATCGCAAAGTATAAATCCATCGTATGGTTATTTGTGGTGGCTCAATGGTAAAGCAAATTTTATGGTGCCGGGTGGTCAAACCGTTTATCCCGGTTCGTTAGTGCCCAATGCACCGGTAGATATGTTTGCTGCCATGGGTGCCGAAGATCAACGTATTTATGTTATTCCATCAAAGAAAATGGTTGTTGTAAGAATGGGCGATGCTTCCGATCCTTCAAACCCAAGTTTTGCTCTTTCCGGTTTTGATAACGAACTCTGGCAAAAAATTAACGCAGTTATTAATTAAGGTTGGTAAATCAACCTGCTTTACAAATGCACACAATTTGCGATTGTGTGCATTTTATTTGCAAATACGGAAGGCTTGTTTTATTAAGTTCGTTTATCTGTTTCAGGTTGTTCAATAAAATCTACTCATCTTCGTGTTTTCTTTTTAGTCAAATTCAACACATGCTCATCAACGAATTTTTAACCAAACTCCGTACACAACCCGACACTGTTTTATTTACCGATACAATGGCAACAATCGATGCCAATTATGATTTTACACCTACCCGTTTCTGTAACGGTGCTGCAGTAAATGAAGCAGGCACCAACTCCGGTTCGTGCAAATTATTTGCTTTTGCGCAACTGCAGCAGTTGAGTAAAGAAGAAACTCTTGCCTGCTTTGGTGATTATTACCTTGTAGATGTGTTGCAACATCCCGAAGCAACCAATCACGCCAACATCCGCAATTTCATGGTTACTGGTTGGGAGGGTATTTCTTTTGATGCACAGCCACTGATGGCAAAATAATATTGCGCTGTCTACTCTTTTAATAAAAGAAACTTACAATCGTTATCTTTGGCTTTCAATTATAAAAGCCACATGAAAGAAGTATATGTTATCTCCGCCGTTCGTACACCCATGGGTAGTTTCGGCGGCAGTTTAAAAAGTTTAACCGCTACACAGTTAGGTGCCATTGCTATTAAAGGCGCCTTGCAAAAAGCAGGTGTAGATGCAGCTGACGTACAGGATGTATTAATGGGCTGTGTAATACAAGCCAATCTTGGACAGGCGCCTGCAAGACAGGCTGCAAAATTTGCCGGCTTACCAAACGAAGTAAATTGTACAACAGTAAATAAAGTTTGTGCCAGTGGTATGAAGGCCATTGCACAAGCTGCACAAAGCATTATGCTGGGCGATGCAGATGTTGTAATTGCCGGTGGTATGGAAAGTATGAGCAATGTGCCGTTTTATGTTGATAGTATGCGTTGGGGCAACAAGTATGGTAACAGCAGCATGATTGATGGCCTGGCAAAAGATGGCTTAACCGATGTGTACGATGGCAAGGCTATGGGGAACGCTGCCGAGTTGTGTGCAAAGGAATGTGGCATCAGCAGAGAAGAACAGGATGCGTTTGCCATAGAAAGTTATAAACGTTCACAGTCAGCCTGGGAAAAAGGATTGTTCGATAATGAGATTGTACCCGTTGAAATTCCCCAACGCAAAGGCGATCCTGTAGTATTTGCAAAAGATGAAGAACCTTACAACGTAAAGTTTGATAAAATACCAACGCTTAATCCGGCTTTTATCAAAGACGGAACAGTTACTGCAGCTAATGCAAGTACCATGAACGATGGTGCAGCTGCATTGCTCTTAATGAGCAAAGAAAAAGCAGAAGAGCTGGGTTTGAAACCCATTGCTAAAATTAAATCGTATGCTGATGCTGAGCAGGCGCCTGAATGGTTTACCACCACTCCGGCATTAGCAGTGCCGAAAGCTGTTGCTAAAGCAGGTTTGCAAATGAGCGATATTGCTTATTGGGAACTGAACGAAGCATTTGCAGTGGTTGGTATTGAAAACAGCAAGCGTATGCAACTCGATCCGGCGAAAGTAAATGTGCATGGTGGTGCTGTATCGTTGGGCCATCCGTTAGGTGCAAGCGGTGCAAGAATAATTGTAACACTCATCAATGTATTAAAAGCCAATAATGCCAAATATGGTGCTGCCGGTATTTGTAATGGTGGTGGCGGTGCAAGTGCAATGGTGATTGAGAATTGCTAATCGTATAGCATGCTTTTGAATCTGATGTATGAAAAACTGCTCAGCTGTTTAATAATAAAAAGAAGAAACCCTTTCCAATACCGGAGAGGGTTTCTTCTTTCTGTGCACCTGATGGATTGCAGGCTGATTTTTTTTGATGTATTAATTGCCCATAACCACTTTTACAATTCTGTAAACAACTCTTGCGCTTTCCTGTGTTCTCAGTTTACTGAACATTTCAAGATTGTCGGGGAAAACAGTTGCAGGATCCCAGTTTGTAAGTAATGCTTCTTGTAAAGTGCGGAACAGATCGTACGAAACACTGTTGAACTTCACATCGCCACCGGTAGGTGATAATAAAATGGCATTACCCCAAGCTACCTGTTGCGTTTGCTTTTTATCCATACTCGTTTGTAGAAAAGGTTTCCAGATTGTTTTTTCTGCCTGTATAAAACTACCGGCATCGTTCGATTGGTGATAGTTCATTACAAGATAGTTGAAGTCTTTTGCAGGGTTTGCATCTTTTGCCTGAGCCCAATCTTCATCGTGAAAAAAGAGATGACTGGTTACAGTTGAAAACGAACCCGTTTCCATTTGGCTGTAAGGTACATTCGGAAACAATTTCGAAATATCAAACACATTGCTTGCCCATGCAGAATCGATATTGGGAAATGTGTTAACGAATAAGAAATTAGATGAGTTGGGTAAATCGTAGCCGCCAACTTTTTCCAGCAAGGCCCAAAAGTTCATCTTTTTTGCATCGATGGCTTTTTGTGCAACTTTACTCCAGTAAGTTGTTTCACGCTTAATAAACTCATCTACTTTATTAGCCGGTACATGACGGTATTGGTAGGAAGTAACTTGTGCCTGTTGGTTTAAGGGCAGCAAACATGCAAGTAAAAATAAACTGAAGATTATTTTTCTATAATGGAGAATCGTTGATTTCATGATGTTGAGTTTTTGATGAGGTGGGTAATAGAAGAACAAGGGTTAGATTATTTTGAACTGAGGTCGGCACGAAAATTTAAGAGTTCGTTCCAACGGCTTTCAAATGTTTCTGCATAGTCTTTCAGATAATATTCCCAGGCACCCTGTCCATGTACTTCGTTATAACGTTCGGACATTGGTTTGCGAAAACCGGCAGAGAGTTCTTTTAATCCTTGTTTTAATCGGGTTACTGTTACAATTTGGGGAGGACCCGACAGGCTTACGTTGTAAACAGCAACACTTTCGTTACCGGCAACCCAAACCTTTTTTAATTTCTTTACCAGGTCTGTTGCTTTATTCGTCATTCCAGGCTTTACATACATATGATTGATGATAATCTTATCGCTGTAATCGGTAATGGCAACATTGCTTAACTCTGAATTATAAACCGAGTAACCCGTAGTGCCACGGTCGAGTGTAAGTGGAGCTACATTTTTAGCCCAATCGGCTGTGTGCTCAGTGCTGATGTCGCCACGTTTATCCATCTGCTCCCAGCTAAGCGGTCCTTCGGTTACATGATAGCCGCCAGCATCGGGCCCGCTTTCAATGTAAAAGACACGCCATTTCCAGTCGCCGCTGTGATACTTTTGCGCATGTGTTGCCAATGCTTTTTCAAATTCCAGCAACTTGTCTGTTTTAGGAAAAACTCTGAAAGTACTAACGACGTTGCTTTGGCTTATTCCAATTATAGGAACAAGCAGGCAGAGAAGGAAAATCTTTCTCATGTTGTTTTGGTTTAAAATGTGAAAAAAGGCTAAGGTGGAGTTGAGATAGGAGGGGATTAATAGTAAGGTAGAAAAGATTTTTACCAAATCAAAGCAAAAAGATTTGCATTCTTTTCTAATGTAAAAAGACTAACGGTAAAGGATATGGTAAATAAAATGTAGTATCAACCTTTTCTTGCTACGCACATCCAATCCCATGGAAAAGGTTCTTGCAGCCATTTAGGAGCTGAGTGAAATTCGGTGTCCCAGGTATAATTAATCTTCTCTACACGGTCTACTGTAAAACCTTCAAGCTTCAGCAATAATTCAAGTTCTTCTTTTAAGTAATGTTTGGTTGGTACATTATCAATATCAGTTACGCCTTGTTTGATGTTTTTTGCCAATGCATAAGCTTTTTCAACCGATTCAATTTTTTCTTTGTTCTCATCATCCACATTCCAGCGGTTGGCAATAATGTTGGCGTATAATTTTGATTCGAGCGACGGTACAACCAGTACAAGCGAGCCTCCTTTGTTTAAACAGAGATCGAGCGATTGAAAAAAGTTAATACGCTTTTTTAAATTATCGGTTAAAATAGCATTGATGCAGATTGCTACATCACAGGGCGTTACGGTTAAGGAGTAGGCACTCATATCCATACGCTGATACTCTACGTTAGAGTAGTCTTTGCATTTTTCTTTTGCAATATCAAGATTAATGGCAGAGATATCGGTTGCTACAACATGTTTAAAAGCAGTTGCCAGTAACGGAATCCATTTGCCAATGGCACAGCCAATGTCCATAACAGTTTTTTCTTTCGATGCTACTTCTTCAATGGCACCTACAATTTTTCCGCTTTTATCGTTTTGCAGTACATCAAAAATTTCTTCGCTGTAGTTTGGCGCAATGCGTTCCCAATAATGTCTGTCCATAGTTAAACCGAATGATCTGCTTAAAGATAATTTTTTCCGCATTGCAAAAACATTTCAGGAAATTTATCTTTCTTAAAAGATGAATGATGGAGAAAACTAAAATAACAGTAAAGCGTGCCAGCGTTGCAGATGCGGCCTTAATTGCCGATCTGAGCCGAACAACGTTTTACCAGGCATTTGCAAAAGATAATACCCAAAGCGATATGGAGCTGTTTATGAATGAGCAGTTTACCAAAGAACGGTTAATGCAGGAAGTAGAAGAAGGAGCCGGTATATTTTTGTTGGCGTATGATGAAGATGAAGCGGTAGGTTATGCACGCATACGGGTTGATAATAAATTGAAGCACGAAGATGCCATTGAAGTAGCACGTATTTATGCATTGGATGCAGCAATTGGTAAAGGAGTAGGGAAAGCGCTGATGGAAACCTGTTTGCAAATTGCAAACGATATGCAGATGAAAGCTGTATGGTTGGGCGTGTGGGAAAAAAACGAACGGGCAATTGCTTTTTACCAAAAATGGGGGTTTGAAAAATTCGGCGAGCATAAATTTCTGCTCGGCACGGATCTGCAAACAGATTGTTTAATGAAGAAGATTCTCTGAAAACCAATGCTGTAGAGGCTTTTCAGAACTTTTTTTGAATATGCTACAATGATTCCGCCCGGAAATCGTTATATTGTAGATTCTTTTCACACAAAAAATCAATTTTCTATGAAACGCTTTGAAAAAACCATTCCAACCTACAGCCGTAAGGATGTTCCTTTCGCAGTTTTTATTGTTTCCTTTTTACTGGTTGCAATTTTAACGGTGGTAGTAAAATACTAATAGTTCGATGATATTGGTGCACTTGTCCAAAAAAGTAAAGCCCCTTTAACAGGGGCTTTTTCTTATCCTTTTTTCAAGATAATTTTTTGTCCTTCGTCTTTTTTTATGACTTCGAAGTTGCCGGCTACTTCGTTGTATTGTGTGGCCGGTATAATATGTTTCAACAACTGCAGTTCTGTTGTAACAGTTAACTCAGTTTTGCTTTCATTCAGTTCCAGCTTGTTTGTATAGTTTACAAAACCGTTCTTTATTTCTTTTGATTGTGGCAATGTTTCGTGTACAAAGCCGGCCGGTAGTTTGTAGACAATTTTATCGGTTTTAATATACGGGTAGTCGAGGAGGTAATCGAACATGCGTTTTTCCGCCGGCTTTATTGTTTCATCATTTAGTTTATACTGGCGCAACGGGTAGAAATATTTGCTGCCTGCTTTAAAATCAAAATACTGGTTATATGCCAGTTTAATTTCTACAAGATGCCCGGCTGCAGAATCGCTGAGTATGTTTACAATTAAATCGTTCGGTGCTTTAAAGCCAAATGCATCGGCAAGCCCTTTCTTCATCTGTTCTTTTGTTTGGCCATTTAAGTACGCATGCACATATTCCCAAAATTCGCCGGTAACATATACACGGCTGTTGAGAATGGCACTACCATCATCAAACAATTCGGCGGTGGTTTCGGAGCGCCATTGATTATCGTTGCAGTTGCTGGTGGGTGTTTTGGTTAATACACCGCCTGCTTCCGTAATCAGTAATGCATTTCTGTTTTCTGTAAATGTGCCCAATACACCGGCTATGGTTTGTTTGCTGGTACACTCCAGCCACATGGTATCATTCTTTAACGGCACGCAGAGAATTACATGGTTAAACATGTTTGATGCAAAGGAAGGGTCTGCCGGGTATTGATTGCTGCCCGCATTAATCAGTGCCGGAAGCGATTTGATGCCAACTGCATTCAGTACATGCTTCATGTAGTGTGTAAGTCCTTTGCAATCGCCGTATTTTTTTTGTTCGGCAAATGAAACAGGAAATGGTTTAAAACCACCAATGCCAAACTGTATGCTTACATACCGTAACTCGTTTTGCATGTAACGATACAGAATCGCTATTTTTTCTTTTTCTGTTTTTGCGTCTTTTACAAGCGATTGAAAGAAGGCAATCCGTTCGGGATTAAAAGCGGTTTTCTCTTCGTAAAACGGATAACTCCATTTGCCGAATTCTTTCCAGTTTTCGAGCGAACCTGCATACCCATCGTAACTGAATTGCAACGGCGATACATCTACCCATGGCAGCGTTACTTTAGCACCGTACGATTTGGCTTCTTTTGCCGGTACTGGTTTATTCGCAAGCTCCCATGTGTATACTTTCTTGTCGCCTTCGGTACTTACTAACGGCTCGCCTTTAAAATTGTAAGCTTTATATTTAATAGGTATAGCCGATTTTACAACATAACGGCTTTTTTTAAACGATTCTGTTGTACTGCCAAAGAACCAGGAAGGGATATCAATAAAACCATTACAATCTAATTCGTATTCAACTTCAATAGTGCAGGGTGTACCGGGTACCGGAAAATCAAGTTGATAAACTTTGTCGTCCGATGCAAGTGTAATACCATCGTATGCGCCTTCGAGTTTGAAATCTTTTTTATTATATTTGTCAATTTCAATACCTAGCTCGTTATATACTTTTACTTTTATCTCATCGAGCTTATTGAGTTTATCTACACCAATCTGTTGTACCGAATGACGAAGCGCTGCTTTGGTAAGCAACGTTACAACTATGTGCTTCTTTATTTTCATTTTTGAAGGCGATTCTATTTCAATTACCTGCTCCTGCAGGTGGTAAACAGCATCAGCATCCTTCTTCAGACTATCCGGTAAAGAAATCGATGAATAGTTAAACAGGCTTTGTGTGTGTGCTGTAGTGCAAGTACCAAGCATCAGCAAACAGGTAATCAGTTTCATCATGGTTTAGGTGTTGCTTTTTTCTTGAAAACAATTTGTTCGTTTAAAATTTCGAACAGCTTAGCATAAAATTCTTTAAAGAATGCATATTCATCTGCATAAAAAGTAGGACGTTTTATTTCCAGTGAATAGCGCATAGCAATAGTGTTTTCTGTTTTACTCACAAAGCGTTGCAGAATAATTGAAGTATCTGGCATAATCATTTTAATATTCTTTGGCAACTCTTCCAGTTCCAGCCCTGCAGGGAATCGGATGGTGGTATACATATTATAATACTGTGTGTAGCCAAACTCAACATCTGTAAATCGCTTATCCGAAATAAATTCGTTCTTTTCCAGCTCCATTAAAAAATTGGGAGAATAAAACATGTAATCGCCGCTGCTGGTTAGATTACCGCTGAACTGTACGGCATTGTCTAATGGCAGCGTATCTATTTCTTTGTTCTTGTACTTCAACGAATCGAATTTGAAATCGGGATGCGGAGTGTTGAAGTAATCGGCCATGTATTTCATCTCTCCCTGACGTAACGATTTGAGGCGAAAGTCTTTTGCATAATCGAATGCGAGAATATTTGCGTTGCCTGTTATTTTTCCGTCGAGTGTAATTTCACCCAAAATGGAAGTGATAAGTTTAAAACGGTGTGCAATGTCGCCCAGGTTAATAAACTGTGCCATTTGTTTATCTACCAGCAAGCCTTCTGTAAACTGCACGTCCCATGGTATTTGTGTAACAGGATTGGTGTAATTCGATGCATCAATGATGTGCGCTTTACCTTTTACTTCAGTATAAACATACACATCGCTGAACTGGTAGAGAAAGGGATAGGTAGTATTTACTTTTCCGTTGTTACGGGTACTTACTAATACAGGATATGTTTTAAAGCCGGCATCACGCAAAAGGCTGATGAGTAAAAGATTCAGATCGGCGCTGTTGCCGCTGTGTTTGTCTACTGCATTTTTAATTCCTTCCTGCACCCACATGGATGATTTGCCGTTCCAGGTTACTTCCCGTTTCACAAAGTTGAGAATGGTGTTCAGTTGATCGATCGGTTCAGTTAATTTCTTTAAGTCAGCAGGCAGCGTAGTGTTTTTGTATACGTTCTTTTTTATCTGCAAACCAAATGATTCTTCTTCCAGCAATGTTTCAACCAGCTTTTCCCAGGTAGATAAAAGTGGTTGACCATTAATAGCACGTAATTGAAAATCGATGCGTTGCAGATAATCCTTTGAACAACTCATGAAAGGTTCACGATCAAGCCCCGGAATTTCCTGCATCACAAAACGCTTTACACCACGTATACCTTCCGTTGATTCTTTTACCGGTAATGTGCGGCGAATAAGATAAGTGAATTCGAAAATGCTGGGAATTTCTACATTGTATTCGCTGTAACGAACCGGATGCGAACGTTGAAATTCCCAATCTTCAATTTCGTAGTAATTCCGTTTGCTGTGTTCGTAACGGTATTCAATAATACTGCCCACTTTTACATTTGGCATTGAGAATACCAGCATGTCATAGTTCTCATCAATTTTTTGCTGCATCACAGCTTTCTTTTCCAGTTTGGTTTCTTCTACTTCGCCGTTTGCATTAAGGTTATAGGTGTAACCTTCTACTGCACGAATATTCTGCCGGTTACTTTTGCTGTAAAAACCTAAACGTACATTGGCCAGTTCCAATGCTTTTTCGTTTAGTATTTTAATGCGTACACGTTTGGTTGTTTCGTTAACAAAATCGTTACCTGTAGCATAGTAACGCACTTCTGCCATATCAATTAAATACTCAGCGTTCGATTCTTTGTCGTAGCTGCATTCTTTTTTTGCGAATTCTTCTTTATCAATTTTTCCGAACGAAGGAACTTTTTGTGCTGATGAGTGAGTGGAAAGGGTAATCAGCAACAGCATTACAATGATGCTTCTCATATTGATGTGTTTTGTGGTATACAAGTATAAAACACAATTGTCAATTGCATAAACATCTGCATAAAAAAATTCCCTCTTATTCACAAAGAATAAGAGGGAACTCTTATGTTATTTTCAAACGATTAATACTGCTCTAAACCACTGAAGAAAAAGCTTCCTTCAATTTTTGCATTCTCATCACTGTCACTTCCGTGTACTGCATTTTCGCCAACAGATGTTGCATACATTTTACGAATAGTTCCTACGTCTGCTTTTGCAGGATCGGTTGCGCCAATAAGTGTGCGGAAATCGGCAACAGCATTGTCTTTTTCGAGTATAGCTGCGATAATAACACCACTGCTCATAAACTCAACCAGCTCACCAAAGAAGGGGCGTTCTTTGTGTACAGCATAAAACTCACCTGCAGTTTCGGTAGTAAGTTTTGTTTGTTTCAATGCCACAACACGGAAACCTGCTTTAATAATTTTGTCTAAAATAGCGCCGGCATGACCGTTCTTCATGGCGTCGGGCTTGATCATTGTAAACGTACGATTGCTCATGTAATTTCCTTTTTGGGGCGCAAAGATAAGGAAGCCCGGCCAACGGGGAGCCGCTGATGGCCTTATAAATTCGGCAAAACAGGGTCTGTTGCTTAAAAATGGGAGCCCGGCAGCCAAAAACCAATTTCCCGTGGGCAAAATCCCAACCCTCGGTCATTTCCCCTACATTTGCAACCGCCTTTTATGCAAGCAATCAACGAATTATTTCCTTTATTGGACAAGCCGGCCAAGGTGGTGATTACCACGCACCAAAAGCCTGACCCCGATGCGATGGGTTCTTCGCTCGGTCTTTATCATTTACTGGTGCAGCTGGGCCATACGGCACAGGTTATTTCCCCTACCAACTGGGCGGCCTTTCTCGACTGGATGCCCGGTTGCGAAAAAGTACTCAACTACGAAATCACCATCGACAAGAGTAATACTATTATTAATAATGCCGACTGGATCTTTTGTCTGGACTTTAATGCCCTGAACCGTTTGAAGCGGATGGGGCAGGTAGTTGGCAATGCAAAAGCACAGCGGGTGCTTATCGATCATCACCGGGAGCCGCAAACCGAAGTGTTTGCCTACGGTGTAAGTGATGTTACGAAAAGCTCTACCAGCGAAATGGTGTACGATTTTATCGTCAACAGCGGCCATGCCGATAAGCTGAATATGGATATGATGGAATGTTTGTACGCCGGTGTTATTGGCGATACAGGTAGTTTCCGCTTTGCATCGGCTTCGGCAACGGTATTTGAAATGGTGGCCGATTTTAAACGCCGAGGGTTACAGCATACCACTATTCACGAAAATATTTACGATAACTTCCTCGAAAACCGGTTCCGTTTTATTGGACATGTACTTACCAACCGGATGGAAGTAGACTATCAATTGAATACAGCCCTTATTTGGGTAACCAAGCAGGATTTGCTGCGTTACCAGATCAAAACCGGTGATACTGAGGGCCTGGTTAATTACCCGTTGGGCATTCAGGGTATAAAACTGGCCTGTATTGTGATAGACAGGGACGAAAAAAGAAAATGGAGCTTCCGCAGCAAAGGAGACTTCGATTGCAATACATTTGCCCGGACTTATTTTAACGGGGGCGGCCATTTTAATGCAGCAGGCGGTGAAACCGACGATAGCTTAGATACCACCATCAAACAGTTTAAACAGGTTATTCAACTTTATAAAGAACAATTAGAAACGCTTTAAATACAAACAATGAAGACAATTCAATCAATTTTTACTGCCTTGTTGGCGGTTGTAATGCTGGCGGGTTGCGGTGGCGGCTCTTTCAAGAAAACGAAAGGTGGTTTGCTGTACAAGATTATTTCCGATGATAAAGGAAAGAAAATTGCAAACGGAAAATTTTTCGAACTCCAGTTTGGTGAAACAAAATACACAGGCAGCGGAAAAGATACACTCTTGTCTGATCCTGCGAATGCAATGAGTCAGATCGTTCCCCTCGATTCTTTACAATTGCCTCCTGATTACTATGCGATCTTCAGCCAAATCAGAAAAGGCGATAGTATCATCATCCGTCAGTCTGCAGACAGTATTATTAAAACCAGCCAGGGTAACCTGCCTGCTTTCATTAAGAAAGGTGGTTTTATTGTAAGTACATTTAAAGTGTTAGATGTATTAGATACAAAAGAAGATGCTGAGAAAGCAAACATTGCAATTATGGAACGTGCCAGAACAAGAGATTCTGTTCGTGCACTTGAGCAAATTAAAAAAGACGATAAAGTTATAGCTGAGTTCCTGGCTAAAAATAAAATCACTGCAACAAAAACTGCATTGGGTGTTTATGTAGCTATTGAAAATCCCGGTACCGGTGCAAAACCAACTGCTGGACAGCAAGTATCTGTTAAATACACAGGTATGAATTTCGAAGGCACTAAGTTTGATTCAAATGTTGATACAAGCTTTGGTCACATCGATCCATATTCTTTTGTAATTGGTCAGCAAGGAAGTATCCCCGGTTTTGAAGATGCTGTAAAGCAACTTTCAAAAGGCGGTAAATTAAAAGCCTACATCCCATCTGCATTAGCATATGGCGCACAAGGTTCACCTCCCAGAATTAAAGCAAACGAAAGCTTGATTTTTGAAATTGAACTGTTAGATGTAACAACTCCGAAACCACAACAGCAGCCAACTGCACCAACCAACCCACAGGGTAACCAGTAAGTTTCACTTACTTCACATACAAAGCCGCAAACGAATTTCGTTTGCGGCTTTTTGTTTTAATAATGATTGAAAAAATCAGGCGTTGCGGTATGCTGTAAACAAACGGATAGCTTCTGCCGCTTCTTTTACATCGTGTACACGTAATATATTAGCTCCTTTTGTTAAGGCAATGCTGTTAAGTACGGTTGTGCCGTTGAGTGCTTCATCTGCAGTAATCTGTAACGTACGCCAAATGGTCGATTTACGGCTGAGGCCCGCAAGTACAGGCATCTTAAAAATCTGCAGTGCTTCCATCTGCTTCAGCAATTGAAAATTATGCGTAATGGTTTTACCAAAACCAAAGCCGGGATCGAGAATCACATCAACAATACCTGCTTCTTTGCATTGAGCTGTTTTACGAATAAAATAATCCACTACTTCTTTTGCAATGTTTTCGTAGTGCGGATTCTGTTGCATGGTATCGGGGTTGCCCTGCATATGCATAGCAATATACGGTACATGCAATTCTGCAACAGTGGCAAGCATAGCAGCATCAAGGTCTCCGGCACTGATGTCGTTTACAAGATCGGCTCCGGCAAGCACCGCTTCTTTCGCTACAGCTGCATAATAAGTATCGATTGAAATGAATATTGCAGGAAACAGTTCTTTAATCGCTTTAATAGCCGGAATAACTCTGGCGCTTTCTTCAGCTGCAGAAATGCGTGTACTGCCGGGGCGGGTGCTTTGCCCGCCAATATCAAGGATAGCAGCACCTTCAGCAATCATAACTGAAGCCTTTTGCAACACTTCGTCTGTTTGCTGCACACGGCTGCCGCTGTAAAACGAATCGGGGGTAACGTTGAGGATACCCATCACCAACGGTTCATCAATGGTTAATAATCTTGCTTTGCAATTGAGCGTGTACATCTTATTTTTGGGAACTTTGATAGAAGTACGAATTAACGAAACAATTTTCAACCTTTCATGAATACGATTGAGCAATACAGCAAGGCAGTGCAGGAATGTATGGATGTGTTTAAGAAGAAGACGATCGACTATGGTACTTCCTGGCGTGTATACCGCACCATTTCCATTGTTGACCAGATTTATATTAAAGCCAAACGTATCCGCACCATCCAGGAAAAACAACAGCAGAAGATTGGCGATACGATTGCCTCCGAATTCAAAGGTATTTTGAATTACGGTATTATGGGGTTGATACAATTGGAATTGCCTGCAAGCGAAGGGGAAGAGTTGTCAGTTGAGCAGGTGATGAGTTTATACAACGAAAAAATCAGTAAGGCAAAATTGCTGATGCTTGATAAAAATCACGATTACGGAGAAGCATGGCGTGAAATGAGTCAGGAAAGTTTTGTTGATCTCATTCTTGCCAAGCTGCAACGTATTCGCCAGATATTAGTGAACGATGGCAAAACACTCATCAGCGAAGGGATCGATGCGAATTACTACGACATTATCAACTATGCTGTGTTTGCGTTGATATTGATTGAAGAAGGGCAGCACAAGGGATGAGTTGAAGTATGAAGCAGGTATTGATAACTCAATACTCACCATTGACCAGTCACAATACAGCATATGAATAAATCGCTTACAGTTGTCCGTTGGTTTGTTGGTATTCTTTTTATTTTTTCGGGTTTAGTGAAAGCCAACGATCCGTTAGGACTCAGCTATAAAATGCAGGAGTTTTTTGAAGCATGGAATCTCAATGGATTTCATGATTACACATTGGCCATGTCCATCCTCATGAATGCTTTTGAAATTATTGCCGGCGTAGCGGTGATTATTGGCTGGCGTATGCGTTTGTTCAGTTGGTTGTTGTTATTGCTCATTCTCTTCTTTACCTTTCTTACGGGTTATGCATGGCTGGCCAAAAATGCAGATGGTATGCCCAAGTTCGCTTCCTGTGGTTGCTTTGGCGATTGTTTGCCATTAACACCGGTTCAATCGTTTTTAAAAGATCTGTTGTTGCTTGTACTCATCGGGTTTATTTTTCTAAACCGGAATACAATAAAGCCTTTATTTAAAACTGCGTGGTTAAATGTGTTGAAAGTAGTTGCAGCTGTGCTTTTTGCTTTTGGACTTCAGTGGTACACATTGGAGCATTTGCCCATTGTTGATTGTTTGCCATTTAAAAAAGGGAATAATCTTGTTGAATTACGGAAGTTGCCGGCCGATGCAGTGCCTGATAAATACGAGTACCAGTTTATCTATGAAAAAGATGGCAAGCAACAATCGTTTGCTATGACCAATTTACCCGACAGTACCTGGAAGTTTGTTGATCGTAAACAAACATTGGTTGCAAAAGGAAAAAACAACGAGCCGAAAATCAAAGATTTTGATTTGAAAAATCCTGATGGCGTTGATGTTACAAACGAAGTGCTGGAACGCAAGGGAACCTATTACCTGTTATTTGTGCAGCATTTCAACCGGCTTAAAACAAATAATGTGTGGGTGAAACAAATGAGTACACTGGCAAAAAATAACAAGTTGATTATTGTTACCAGCGTACCCGATGTTGCCAAAGATTTTCTGGCGTCAGATATTATATTGGGTCAAATGCAATTGCTGGTGTGCGATGTGACCGCTATTAAAACCGCAGCCCGGGCCATACCTACTTTATATAAAATGAACGGGGCTGTTGTAGAAGGTAAATGGAGTGCGGCCGATTTTAGTAAAGTACAATAAAGGTTTTTTCCGGAAGCAGCATAGGTGTTATACATGCAATGAAATGCTCCGAAACCATCTTTCGTTTCGCCAAAATAAAATAACCGATCTTTAAAACGTGGCAACGTATTTTCTCCGCAAACTGTTTTATGGATTGCTCGTGTTAATGGGCGTTGTTACTGTTGTGTTCTGGATGTTCCAGAGCTTTGGCGATCCTGCACGTTTGGTAATGGGACAAACAGGCGACAGTGCCACTATCAACAACATCAAAAAAGAACTCTACCTCGATCAGCCGAAATGGAAACAGTTTCTGCTGTATGTAAATGATGTGTCTCCGGTTGCCGTTCACAGTAAAACAGAGATTGAGAAAAAGCAACTGAAAGGGTTGTTTATCGGCGGTGAAAATAAACTGGCATTCAAATGGCCGTATCTGCGCCGCAGTTATCAAACAAAAAAGCAAGTAGGCGAGTTGTTGATGGAAGCATTGCCCGGCACCATTATGTTGGCTCTTGCAGCTATGCTGCTGGCAACGGTATTGGGTATTTTCTTAGGTGTTGTGGCTGCAGTAAAAAAAGATACCTGGATGGATACTTCAGCTGTGTTCAGCAGCATCATCGGCATCTCTGCACCTTCGTTTTTTATGGGTATCCTAATTGCTTATTTCTTTGGTTTTGTATTAAGTAACTATACCGGTTTGCATATGACGGGCAGTTGGTTTGACATTGATATAAAAACAGGCGAGCATTATTATACCTTACAAAACCTGTTGTTACCTGCGCTTACATTGGGCATTCGTCCGTTGGCTATTATTACACAACTCACACGCAGTTCTATGCTCGATGTACTCAACCAGGATTATGTGCGTACTGCATATGCAAAAGGATTAAGCAGTCGTACAATTATATGGAAACATGCATTACGCAATGCATTAAATCCGGTTATTACAGCTGTTACCGGTTGGTTTGCCGAACTGTTGGCGGGTGCTTTTTTTGTGGAATATATTTTTGGCTGGAAGGGTATTGGAAAAGTAACGGTTGATGCGTTGGAGAAATTAGATTATCCGGTGGTGATGGGTAGTGTGCTGCTGAGTGCATTTATTTTTGTGCTCATCAACATTCTTGCCGATTTATTGTATGGTATTGTTGATCCGAGAGTAAGAGTAAGCTGATGCAAGTACGACAAGCGTCGAAAGCATTGTCTTACAGATAAACAGAAAACTAAACCAAATCTATATGCGACTGATTCTTTTATTGCTTTCAGGTCTTTTCTTCTTTTCCTGTAAGGAAAAATCTACTGCACCAACCGTGGCCGATTATTTTAACTATGGCGATAGTGGTGTGCAATCGGCCGGTGTAAAAATGATTCCCATTGAAACACCTGTAGGGAAGTTTAATGTATGGACAAAGCGCTTTGGTAATAATCCACGTATTAAAGTATTGCTGTTGCATGGCGGTCCGGCAATGACGCATGAATACATGGAATGTTTCGAAAGCTTTTTCCCGAACGAAGGATTTGAGTTTTATGAGTACGATCAGTTGGGTTCGTATTACAGCGATCAACCAAAAGACAGCAGCCTCTGGACTACTGAACGTTTTGTAGAAGAAGTGGAACAGGTGCGTAAAGCCATTGGTGCAGACAGTACAAATTTTTATATCCTTGGCAATTCGTGGGGCGGTATCCTGGGCATGGAGTATGCGTTGAAATATCAACAGCATATGAAAGGATTGATTGTTGCCAATATGATGGCCAGTGCACCTGAGTATGGCCGTTATGCGCAAGAGGTTTTGGCAAAGCAAATGGATTCGTCTGTACTGGCAGAAGTAAGAGCAATTGAAGCAAAGGGCGATTTCAGTAATCCACGTTATATGGAATTACTGTTGCCGAATTTTTATAAACAACATTTGTGCAGGCTGGAAGTATGGCCCGATGGATTTAACCGTGCTATGAAACATGTAAATGGAGAGATCTACACCATGATGCAGGGGCCGAGTGAATTTGGTGTAGGTGGCCGTTTAGCTCAATGGGATATTAAAGCACGCTTGAAAGAAATTAAAATTCCAACGCTGATGGTTGGTGCAAAACACGATACCATGGACCCTGCTGCCATGGAAGAACAAAGTAAGCTGGTGCAGAAAGGACGTTATCTCTATTGCCCCAATGGAAGTCACTTAGCTATGTGGGACGACCAGCAGGTGTTTATGAATGGTGTTATTACCTTCATCAAAGATGTGGATGCTGGAAAAATGTAAAACAAATACATAGTAAAAAACCAAGAGCCGCCTGAAAAGGCGGCTCGTTTTTTTCGATTAACAGCTGACCGATTGTACAGCCAGTTAAAATGTTGGATTTACATCCATTTACTTAGATAGAGTTTAAACTCATCTCTTAATTCGTTTATTACTTTTTCGAAGCTTTCAAATTCTTCTTTTACCGTATCGTGGTCTTTTACCTGTTGCGTTTCAATACGACCTGCATGCGACTGCACATCAGTAGCTACTTTGTGTGCATGTTCATTAATGTTATGACGTAGTTCATCAATTGTATTGCGTTGGATAATAAATTGATTCTGGAAATGCTCAACACCTTTCAGTGCCTCTTCGCTGCTGTTTTTCTTTGCAACTTCAGCAAGGCGTTCTTCCAGAATGTCGAGTTCGTTATCGTAAAAATCAATTGCTTTTAACCATTCCTGGTGGTCGGTGCCGCAATGGGCAACAGTTGTATAACTCATGGCAAAATATTTTAGAAGTCTGAAATCTGATTGACAGTTTCAAAGTTTCTTCAATATCCATTCAAAAAGCATGATGAGCGTTAGCAAAATGAATGAGAGTTCTCAGGAAGATGCACCAAAGGCGGTTCGCTTACTTAATAATCACTTCTTTTACCGCATGTTCGTTAAACAACTCGTTGATGCGGTTGCGGATTTTTTCTTTCTGAAAAAGTAATTCCTGTTTCAATGGAGCAACGCTGGTGGTGATGATGAGTTGTTGGTTGACGAGTTTAATTTCATCGGTATACTTGGCAATGGTTTTGCCCATCAGTTCTGCCCATACATCGGTAATTTCCAAAGCACGCACCCGTTGTTTGAGTTTGCTCTGGTTTAAAAACTGTTCCATTGCCTGTTGTATACTCATTTCGCCCATAGTGCAAAGGTAGGAAGAATGGTGGAGGATGTCGGATATAGGATGTATGATTTAGAAAGAGGGAATCTGAACTTATCCCAGTTCAATCAACTGCAACGGTATCTGCATCTCAGCAAACGCAGCTTTCATTCGTTGCGGATGTGTGTCGGTTAAAAATACCTGTCCGCCAAACTGCGTACAAACATATTGCAGCAGGTTGTGCATCCGTTCGGCATCCAGTTTTTCAAACACATCATCTAATAACAACAGTGGTGCAAATCCTTTTTGTTGTTTTAATACTTCTGCTTCAGCCAGTTTCAAACTAAACAACAGGCTCTTTCGTTGCCCCTGCGAAGCCGTTTGTTTAAACGGTTCATCGTTCATTGAAAAATAAAGATCATCCCGGTGTATGCCGATTGTGGTACGTTGCAGCAGATAATCTTTTTCTCTGGACTGTTGTAATAAAACATCGAAAGGCTGCTCCAGTAATTTACTTTCGTACGTAACAGCAACCGGTTCGGCTTTGCCTGCAATTGATGCATAAAAATGCAACACTTGTTGATTGAAGCCGGGAAGAAACTCCTTACGTTTCGTGAAAATATAATCACCCGCAGTCAATAACTGATCGTCTAATACATCCAGCAACGCATCGTTTCGGGTTTGCGTTTGTGCACAGGATTTTAAAAAGCTGTTGCGTTGTTGCAAAATTTTATTATAGCTGATGAGTTGTTGTAAATACACTGCATCCATTTGCGAAAGCACTGTATCGAGAAAAGATCGACGCATTTCGCTGCCGCCAATAATCAGTTCTACATCATCAGGTGCAATCATTACACAGGGAAACCGGCCAATGTGATGCGAGAATTTTTCGTACGGCGAACCGTTGCAGCTAACTTCTTTTTTACCTGTTTCACGCAACACTATACTTACAGGCAATGCTTCCTCCGAAAGTGTAAACTGCCCATCAATGCGAAAGCCCTGCATGCCATGCTGCACATTTAAACCATCGCCCGATTGAAAATAACTTTTGGTAAAACTGAGGTAGTGAATGGCATCGAGCACATTTGTTTTACCAATACCGTTGGCACCTGTAATAGCTGTAACCGGCCCCTCAAACCGAAAGGTTTGATGGCTGTAGTTTTTAAACTGGATCATTTGCAGCGATTGCAGAAAAAGCATGGCTGCAAGATAAGACAAGGCAGGTTGCCAAAGTTTGTTGCTGAGCGGTTTACTGTTGTTTCTTCCCAAAAAGATCCTGCAGGTGGCCCGCTATTTGTTATACCTTACTGAATCTATTATTTCATTTTAAAAACTTACAGGATGGAAACGAACAAAAACACCCAGGCCGCAGACGCTGAAAAGCAAAACTGGAAAGACAAAGCAGAAGATAAGCTGCAGGATCTGAAGGCAAAAGCAGCGGAGTATGCAGATAATGTGGAAGATAAATTAGAGGAGCTGAAGGATAAGGCCGAAGACAAATTTGATGAGTTGAAAGACAAAGCAGAAGATGTAGTTGATGAGTTAAAGGAAAAAGCTTCCGGTCTTTGGGATAAAGTAAAAGATAAGTTTGATGGCGATGATGCGGAAAAGGCCAAACAAAATCCCGGTATTTAATTAAACAGGGCTGCAGTTTCTGCAGCCTTTTTTCTTTCTTTGTTATATGAGTTCTGTTTTCATGGAGTTTGATTTGCCTGCTATTGATGCACATTTATGGCAATTACTGCGGCAGTCGGAAAAATCATATAAAGCACCCTTTCATTCAGGCGTTGTTGCAACAGTACATCAACAGTTACCCCAGTTACGTACTGTTATTTTACGCAAGGTAGATTTGGCCGGCAGAAAATTATTTTTTCATACTGATATACGTTCGCCCAAAGTCGAGCAACTGAAAAATCAACCGGGTATCAGCTGGCTGTTTTATGATGCCGACTTACGGGTGCAGTTGCGGATGCAGGCAACTGCAACTATTCATTATGCGAATAATGTTGCAAACGATGCATGGGAACATGCACGCCTCTCGAGCCGTTTAACGTATACAACATCTTCTGCTGCCGGTGCCGTGTTGCCATTGCCGGAATTAATTGATCTGAACAGAAAAGAGGTGGAGCCGGAGTTGATTGAAATAGCCTGGAGAAATTTCTGTGTGGTTGAAACCTCAGTACAAAAAATGGATTGGATGTTTTTAAACAAAGACGGCAACCGCAGGGCCTTGTTCGATTATAACAATAACAACTATCAATGGATACAGGTATAAACGCAACAGTTGAATCGTATGTGCAGTTATTGCAACTGGAGCCGCACCCCGAAGGTGGTTTTTACAAACGCACCTACGAAAGCGAACTGCTGCTGACGGCTGATGCTTTGCCAAAGCAATTTACCGGCGATAGGCATGTATCAACAGCCATTTATTTTCTATTGGGCGGAAAGGATTTCTCTGCATTTCACCGTATCAAGAGTGATGAGCTTTGGCATTTTTATGATGGTAGAGGTTTACACATTTACATCATTCATCCAAATGGAAGGGGAGAAGTGTTAAAGCTGGGCAATGATTTGCAGAATGGCTACTCTTTTCAGTTGCTGGTAAAAGCGGGTTGCTGGTTTGCATCGAAGCCTGCCAATGAAAACAGTTTTAGTCTGGTGGGCTGCACCGTAGCACCTGGTTTTGATTTTGACGATTTTGAAATGGCAAAGAAGGATGATTTGCTGAACGAATATCCGCAACATGCAGATTGGATAGAAAAATTATGCAGAGAATGACTTATCGTTTACGTACTTGCAAGTAACGTTCGAAACGTTGAGTGATGCTGTTTAATGATTGCCGTATGAAAAAGATAAAGAACAGCAGAAAGAAAAAAATAATGCCTGCTCTTAAAAGATCTGTTGAGAAGTTGCTTGTAAGAAAGGTATAAAAATCGTACATCATAATTGCAGCAGAAAGATAAAAAAGGAATACCAGGAAATAATTGCAGCGGGCCGTTATATGTATGTTGGTATTTGTGTTGTCTTCAATAAGATTTCCTTCAATTAAAACTGTGTTTTGCGGAATGCCTCCAAAGCGAAAAACAAAGCCCGATTTATTTTCCAGATTGAAAGAGTTGTCTTCTTCAACTTTCCCGGTTAAATTAACAGCTACATCATGCCAGCTTGTTTTTCGTAACTCTTTCAAACGGTTTCTGATGTCTTCAATGGCCGTATGTGTTTCGTAGTAGTGCTTACGCTGAAAAAAAACGTTCATCAAAAGTTGAATTTAGATTTCAATTGTCAGTTGATCACCCGTTTTTCATTTTGTAAATAACCAGGTACGCCAATACAATCAACAGCAACACGAGAAATGTAGCCACAATTACCAGCGATTGATTCGGCACCGGTTTGTGTGTACGTTTGCGGCGCTGCTGCTGCAGTTGCAAAGCCAGCTTGCGGTTAATATCATTCACGGCAAAACTTGTTTTTACCGCATCGGCCATACGTAAGCCTTCTTCGGCATCACTCATCATCTCACTGTCGGCCAGCTTTTCTTCTACAGCACGGCGTTCTTCGGGTGTAAGATCCCCTTGCAGGTATTTCAGCAATTCCTGTTCAGTGAGGTCGTCACGCTGTTTTAATATGTCGAGCAGGTTATCGCTCATGTTTTTGTTGTTTCAGCAAAATCATTTTCAAGTTACGCTTTCCATTCTGTATATAGCTTTTCACCTGCATCAACGTATACCCGGTGCCATCGGCAATTTCGGTATAGCTTTTCTTTTGCAGGTAAAACAGTTCAATACAGGTACGTTGTTCCGGAATTAGTTCGGTTACGGCAGCGGTTAATTTTTCAAGCAGTTCATCTTTCTGCAACAGTTCGTACTTATTGGTTTCTTCAGCGGCTGTTGCATGCATGCGTTCATTCAGCTCTTTCGGTAGTTTGCCTTTATCCCGCAGCTGCATCAGGCAATAATTTTTTGCTACCATGTACAGCCAGCTCTTCACATAATCCACTTTATACTTACCGAGTTCTTTAATGGCTTTTTCAAATACCTGCTGTACCGCATCCTTCGCTTCTTCTTCATTCTTCAAATACTTCATACATACACCAAAGAGGAGCAGGGTATAGCGTTGGAACAAAATGCCCAGCCATTTATTATCGCCATCTGCATAGAAGCGGTTGAGTAAATCCTGATCGGGTATGGTAGAGTAAGATGAATTCACAAACAGGTTTCGTTGGGCAAGTTAGTTATTTTACCCTTGAGATGCACGGGCAATAGAAATTCCATATATTCATAGAAATCTTTTTTTACTGCATGAAATGAGTACTGAAAAAGAAAGGCCTGTTGAGTTAATCGGTGTTTTTTTCAGTAGGAATGGCATGCGATCAATAAAGACATTAAAAAAATAACGCATGAACAACGCACTCTGTATTGTTCCGGTTGCCCCTCTCCGTAAGGAACCCCGGCACGAAGCGGAAATGACCTCGCAACTCTTATTTGGCGAGGCAGTAGAACTGGTGTCATCGCACGGCGATTGGGTAGAGCTGGTTTGTTTGTACGATGGGTATGCCGGTTATTGTATGCGCAATCAATTAGTAGAGGTGAGTGAAGAACTGGCTTTACAGGATCAGGTACCGCTTGTAAATACATGGAGCGGTGTAATGTTGGTGAACGATGTGCCTATGCATGTGCCACTTGGAAGTGCAGTGCCCGGTTTGCAAAATGGTGAAGCTGTTTGGAACGATCAATGGATTAAAAGCAGCAGTAAGTTGGTAATGGAAGGAGCGTATGTATTTGATGAAGAAAGTATACGGCAGATTGCGTTTACTTTTTTAAACAGTTCGTATACATGGGGCGGACGTTCGGTCTTCGGGATTGATTGCAGCGGCTTTACACAAGGGTTGATGCGTTTCTTTGGTAAGAAGCTTCCACGTGATGCTTCGAACCAGGCCATGGTAGGCGAAGATGTTGGTTTCTTGCAGGAAGCCCGTTGTGGCGACTTGGCTTATTTTGATAATGACGAAGGGAAAATTATTCATGTTGGGTTACTACTCAACGAACGTGAAATTGTGCATTCAGCCGGTAAAGTACGCATCGATCATATTGATGGGGCAGGAATCATTCATCGGCGAACGGGTGAACGTACACACAGGTTACGAACGATAAAACGTTTATAAAAAAAGAGGTGATCAATGTTGATCACCTCTTTTTTTAATTCGATAAGTTTTTTATCCAGCTTACAACTGCTTTCTCCCAGCCAATCATTTTAAATGCTGTATAAAATAACAAGATGGCAAATACTTTTTTAACCGTTTCCTGTGGCAAACTTAAACTCCACTTGCTGCCAAAGTAACTGCCTACTACAAAACCTGCGGCCAGTAATCCTACCACTTTAAAATCAACATGCCCTGCCTTGTAATAATTCATCATGCCGAATAATGCAACCGGCAACACCAGTAAGCCCAGCGAAGTACCTTGGGCTGTATGCTGACTAAAGCCCAGAAAAAAAACAAGGGCCGGCACTACAATTAATCCACCACCAACACCTACCATGCCACCAAGAATACCTGCTGCCAACCCAATAATGAGTACTGCGATTATGAGTGTTGTATCCATTTTTTTGGGTTGCATGGTTAAAGTTTATCTCTGTACTTGTCTTTATAAAAATCGATTGCCTCTTCAATAATTTTGTATGCTTCGTCTTTATTCTGGAAGTTATCGATTTCCACTACTTTATTCTCCAGTACTTTGTATTCTTCAAAATAGTGTTTCAGTTCGTGGAAGAAATGTTCCGGTAATTCATCTATATCTTTAATATGTTTTACCGTTGGGTCGTTACTGGCAACAGCAATAATTTTATCGTCACGTTCGCCCTGGTCAATCATTTGCATGTTGCCAATTACGGTTGCTTCCACCAAACACAAGGGTTGAATAGATTGTGAGCAGATGACAAGAATATCAAGTGGATCACCATCCTGTCCTAATGTTTGTGGTATAAAACCATAGTTAACCGGATAAATGAATGAAGAGAAAATTACACGGTCGAGCTTGAGTAAGCCAGTGTCTTTGTCAATTTCGTATTTACTCCTGCTGCCTTGCGAAATTTCGATGAGTGCATTTACACGTTCCGGAGCTTTGCTTCCATAATGCGCACCATGCCAGGGATGAAGAACTGTAATCATATCAATTGTGTTGAATATTGAAAGCCGAAGTTAATAAGTTTTAAGTGACCCCGTAAAAAGAAAAGCAGCGATGAAGAGTCACCGCTGCGTATTAACCAAAAATTGGCCACTTACCGGGCCAAAAGTTCTACTACTGATGTTATGGCTGATGTAGTATTTTTCTTATCATAAAAGTGAACATACAATTGGTATTTTTCACCAGGAAGCATCGGATCGCCGGTAGTTAGAGTTGCTTTTAATTCGGTTGCCTGTTCGGGCGGCAGTCCATCTTTGATATCTGCAAAAGCATCAGGTAAATTGAGGATTTCGTTTTTGTTTTTATCCGTAAGTATAATCGTGCAACCAGGAAATGCTTTGCCATTTTCCAATTGGTAATTTTCAACTCCATTCGCAACCAGCAGTAATTCATTACCCAGTACAATTTCATTATTACTGAGTTTGTTGCCCTTGTTGTCGGTTAAATAAATATCATCAACAGAAAAGCCGGTATAGCTGCTGGAAAGACCGGTAGATAAATCTTTTTTAACGCCTTTGCTAAAACTCCCACCACAGGAAAATAATAGCAACAGTAAAAAAGCATACAATAGTTTTTTCATTTGTATAGTTTGTATGTTATTGAATGCCTTTTAAAAGTTCCTGTGCTTTATCGCCCAGCAGGGGTACTTTTTTTTCTTCGCCGTTAATGGCCGCAATTAAACCAAGAATCCAGAGGACAAATAATCCAAGTAATGCGATGTAGAGAACAATTGAAATAAGCCAACCTAAAAAGGGAATAAATAAGAACAGCGATTGTGCGATAGCAGTGGCAAAGCCTGTCAGCATTAGGAATAATGATTGGCGTAAATGAAATGCTCCTAACTGACTTTTATTATTGTTGTGCATTACATAAGCAATGATCCATCCGATAATAGTTAGATAACTGATGATTGCAATGGACTTGCCGTCCATTCCTGTTGTGTTTACATTTTCTGATTGCATGTGGTGATTGTTTATTTGTAGTAGATAGCTTTTTATTTTTTACCAAATACGGTTGGTATACCGCTGCCCGGAAAATCAGCATCAAGCAGTTTTAGTAAACGTGCTCCTTTAATACAGGAAAAAAATGCATGATATTTTTTGGGTTTCCCCTCAATATCGCTACAGGTAATTTGCCAGTTATTTATAACCTGCAATTTGCCTGTAGATTTTACCTGCGCATAGTTGGTAGCGCCAACCATTCCATTTATTACAAGTAAATTCCATTTATAACTGTTGGAAGAAGTGAATTCAAAAACTTCTTTCGATTGGTTGATGAGCATGCCACCATAATTGCCTGTATACACATGGTAGAGCTGCTGAACGCCTGTGAAATCGCTCGTCCATGTGCCACTGAAATCAGATGCAGCAACTGCGAATTTGTTGTAATTCGACATTTGAACAAGCGGATTCATCAAATCGCTTTCACTGTTCCATCCGATTGTTTCAGGGTCAAACCTGTATTGCTGAATAAAGTCGTTTTTATCGGGCATTATAAACTCAATCCAGCCTGACTGCCCCTGGCGAAATAAAACAACAAACACGTCTTTGCCAGTTGCGTTATCAGTAAGTGTACCCATTCCAAAATAGGGGCGATTGTATGTTTGAATATAGGCTGTTCTGTAATTTCTTAAATTACTGTAACGTGGAGCAGTTAATATATTCCAGGCATTATTTACATGTGGCTCCGGGTCGGCAGGTATAATTGTTCCTTCTTTAGGATAGTGTAAAAGCACTTTAATGTTTCCCTTTGTAACTTCAACCCAATCTTCCTGCACGGTACTTGTCCAGCCATCATCAAAATTGGAAATATTGAATGCATAGCCGCTCTTTACAGGTGTTGTTGGCACTTGCGTTACCTGTTGTTGATCCTGTTGAGTAGTTTGTTGTTGTTGCGTTGTTTGTTCCTGCGTTGTTGTTTGATCTTGTGTGGTTGTTGTTTGTTGCTGCTGGGTAGTTTGCTGCTGCGTAGTTTCTCCTTGCGGTTGTACAGCTGGCGATCCGGCAGTTTCTCCAAAGTAGAGATTAATTTCTTTTTTAGTGGTCGATAAATAGGCCAGCACTGTTTTGCCATTTTGGTCTAACCAAACATATTCAGGATCCTCATCAACCGGTCTTATACTCCAACCGCTTTGCTGCAGGGTTGTTTTTAATGTTTCCATTGTAAAACCGCCGGCGTTTGTTAGCGACAGATAAAGAACTTCTGTAGTTTTTATTGTAGCACCTGCTTTTTTACTTATAAGTTCTAAAAGCATTTTTGCTGCACTAACAGATAGGAAGCGCTTATCCTGCTTACTCCCTTCCGGTAAAGAAAGTCCGGTAACCGCCGATTGTTTAGTATCTACCAGTTTCGACTGGGCAGCAATGAATTTGCCTGTAAGCAAAACCATCAGTAAACAGAGGATTCTTAATTTATAGTTGCGCATAAAATAATTTGTTCAAATTTATTTTGAAGAGGGTGGGTATCATATCCCCTAAAAACAGGATTTATAACAGGGATATGTTGCGGGCAGTAAACCACTCGTCGTAATTTTTACCGTATTCGCCACCATAATTAATACAGATTTCCGTATGCGCTTGAATATTTTCCAATGCAAAAAATCTGATTACTCTTGCAGCTTTATCAATGTTATAAGCGGCATTGGAATACATAGCATGATTATACAACGAGCCAAAGCCCAACGCAAATGCAAGTGTTCCTTCCTCTTTATCGAAATGGAAAAAATAGTCGCATAGGTTTGATGTAGAAACTGCGTTATAGTCACCGGCAGGTATTATCAGCAAAGGTGAGGTTTCAATTATTTCGTCTTTTGCAATTGCTTTTTTGCAAAAGACAGCACGCCCTTTTCCCTTTATTGTTTTGCTGTATAGATGGGCTTGATTAGGCATGGTTAAAAATGTACAGCTGTATTATCATTTGAACGTCCGTTGTAATTGAGAAATATTTCTTCGCCTTTGCCGATGTGTGTACAGGCTGTAATATGCAGTTGCGATTTTTTGAGATTAAGTTTGTATTCTGCATTTTCGGTGTAGGCATGGTTGTAAAGTGATGCATAACCCAAAGCAATGGCTGCAGGTGTTTCTTTGCTATCAAGCAAAAAATAGTAACCAAACAAAATGGTTGTTTGTAACAGTTCTTTATCTGCAGCTGATATAAGAATTAGAGGTGCCGTTTCAATTACCTCACCTCGTTTTATATCTTTTACAGCAAAAACTCCACGGCCATGTACTAAACTGTTACCCGTTTCTATTTTATTACTTAAGTTTATTTGGCGCCCATTAAAAAATGAAAACATTAGTATTTGTGCGGTTTGATGGTACTTGTTTCTTTCATTTTTATTGTAGACTCTTTCATTTGCAACGGATTTTCTTTCATTTGTTTGAGATTGGCTTTTGCGGCAGTATCTTTTTTAATTGGCTTGACTATTGTTTTAATCGGCTTCTTCGTGCTGTCTATTGTAACAGATGATTGTATGGATGCCTGTGTTGTAGTTTCTTTTTTTACAGGTATATTGTTTGTTTGAGCTTTTAAACCTAAGAAAACGAAAAGTGATCCAAATAGTGCTGCTGCTTTTTTCATGATGATTGTTTTTAAATGTTTAAAGTTTGCTTATTTTAAAATTACTTAGATAATAACGCTGATTCTCTCCATCACTTCGTAAATGCCCAAATTGCATCCAGTTGAAAACCGTGCCTGGTGGAACTGCTTTTGACACCTCTGCAATTTTGATGTTGTTGAGAAAATATTCTAGTGCTTCTCCTTTTTTTCTTATTGTAACCGATACTTTGTTTATGTCGAGGTTGTTGGAAAAACCCGTTGCATCATAATATGGCTTAACGCTCACTGGATAGCTGTTGCCGAATTTGCATTCTATAGATGTTTCTCCCGGTCGGCCGGAGAAGCCGGCTCTTAAACGGATATTAATACAAGGTCCGTTTTCAACATATTGTTTTGCTGTTCCTAAATAAAGCACAAACGCTTTTGCACCCCATTGAATATCTTTTGGTACAGCTAAATCAAAACTCCACTCAAAATTTTGAGGTAATGGGTAATTAATTTTTTGCGGCGTTATGGGGTTATGGCCAACAATTTCGAGCCATTTACCATCAAGATTTTTAGGAGTTGTAATTAGTGGATATTGAGCATTGCTGTTCATACTTGTTTTCCAGCCTATCGGCTTTTGGCCGGCAACATTCTCCGAAAAATCATCAAAGAAAAAAACGGAAGCATCGGTTGCAGCATTTTTTGATGCAGATGATTTCTCACTGACTGCTACTTTCTCCTCACGAACAAGCTGCCCCAGTGGTTTGTATTGTTTACCTTTTACTTTTTCAGGATCAAAATAAAAATTGTAAGCATAATCAAAATCAAAGTTGTTGAGTATTGATTCCTGCATGTGCTTGTAGCAAATTTCATCCATTCTGCCGCCAAACCATTTTATAACAATCCACTGAGGTTTATCTGTTGAACATTTAGCCTGCATTTCAGGATCCACTTTATAAAGTGGAAGTTCTTTGTTAAAATATCCGTTTGGTTTTACATCGCCGTTTGAAAATATATCAGCGCCATTTGCCAGGTCTTGTATGGAGTAGCTGTTTTTTAAATAAGCTTTTTCATCCATCTTGCTTTTGTACTTCAATCGAAGTTTGTTAATCGTTTCACGTGCATTATTAAATTTTTTATCCAAATTATCGGTCGCTAATTTTAGTTGCGATGCGCTGTATGAATTTTGTTCGGTTGCTGTTTGTTTTTCTTCCGGATATTTTACTGTTAATGCAGCTTCTGCAATTTGCAATGCTTCGCCAATGGTAACCTGCAAAAAAGGTGACCTGTTATTTTTACTGAGTATGATGAGATGATGAACACCAGCTAATTTGGAAGGCTTTAAACGATAATAGATGTATTTTTTTGTAATAGGGTGTTGATCGATGGAATATAGTTTTTTATAGTTTGCTTCATCGCTGTTTGGATTTTCTTTTAAGAACCAATCATCGTACTGTGGCAGAGTGAACAGACAGTTTTGCTTTGTATTAAAATCAATTTCTCTGTAATCGAGCGGTATTTCATTGGCCGCAATGGTCCAGTTAATTGAAAAATTTAAATAGGGTTGCCATTTGCCGTTGTTTTGTTTAAGAAATGTATAACTCGTTGCATTTGCACCGTAGCTTGGTGGCACAGCTTCATTGTAACGTTCGTGGTAAACATCTTTTTTTGGTGTTACATATTTTTTTATTTCTCCTAAACTGCCTTTTGGTGTATAGCTGGCCTGCATCCAGTTAGCGAAGCTGTCTATGTTAGAAAGTTGCGCAATGCTATATTTTTTTTCATCTACCTGCGTGGGTTTTGAAAAACCTTTGTAACGATAAATTTTTGTCCAGCCAATGATGCTGTTTTTGTATGCTTCATTGTGCTCTTGTGCGTTTGAGTTACTACAAAGAAGTGTGGCAAATAGCAGAACTGTGAGGTAGTATTTGTTCATGTGAGTAGTCAATGATTAGTCTTTGTTAATATCTGTATAGATTGCAAATATGCCCGAGCTGAAAAAGCGTGTATCAAATTTTTCATTGCTGCCTGCTACGATGAAATTTCCATAGCGTGTTATCATGGGTCTTCCGGTACTTCCAATTGTAAGTGATGTAATAGGATTTATTTTACCGGTCTTTGTGTTTTGCACAACGATGTTGCCTTTTGGAACGCCCAGGTTTGTTGCCGTTGTATTGTAGGTAATCCAGGTGCCATCGTAACTGATGCCAATGCGCTCGCCTTGGGTAACAGGGCTGTCGCCATCAGGTTCATTGCCATTTTCAGGTTTATTAATACGCTTAATCGTTCCGCTAACGGTATTGAATAAAAATATATCCTGTTTGCCATTTGTGTCGTCTGTTACAATGTTGGGTGAAGTAGTTGAAAAAACTATAAACTCTCCGTTGCCAGAAATGTTTGGCCAAACAATTCGGCTTGCACTCTCATCTCCCTGTAAACGTTCACCGCCATTTGCAGTAATGCTGATGCGTTTTAATTTTCCATCATTCTTATTCCATAAGAAAATATCCCATAAATTATTCATGTCGTTGCTTACGATTTTCGATGAGTTGGACCAAAACGCAACTTTCGAACCGTCTTCAGAAATGGATGGAGCAGAGCCACCTGCAGCTTTTCCGGTTTCATAGTCTTTTGTAAGTAACGTTATCTGCCCGGCTAAGATTGAATAGAGGAAAACGTTAGGTGTTGCATAAACAGCTTCTAATTTTACAATATCTGTTGCGCCGGATGTAAATACAACTGTACTGCCATCTCCTGAAATTACGGGTTCATAACTTTCTGCATTTCCGGTTTTCCATTCAGGAGTCATACTAAGTAGACGTATTCTACCCGTTTCACTGTCCCAAAGAAAAACGTCTCTCGTACTGTTTACATCATCTTCAATTAAGTTCGATGCATAGCTTTCAAATACCACATATCTTCCGCCCGATGAAATGGAAGGAGCAGCACTGTTTCCTTTTCCTTCAGCACCGGTATTACTTTTGCTTACTAATTTTGTAATACCTAGTTTTCGATCTCTCCAGAAAATTTGTTTATAATTTCCGCTTGAACTGTCGATATCTTTTCCGTACATCACAAAAGCTACATAACGTCCTTCATCTGCACCATCGCCTCCAATAACTGGTTCTCCACTTTCAACATACGTATTCAAAATTGTATTGTCGGTATTACGTGTAACCAAATCATATTTTTCTTTTGGTGCTGGAATTGCTACCTCTTGTTTGCTGCAATCGCATATTATTTCATAATCCAGCTCAGGTTTGGCAGGCATAATAAATCCCAACGGAAAAATTTTACAAGGCCTGGGTCCGGTGATCTGATAAATATTTAAAGGATCACCTTGAATTCCTCCTTTTCTTATTGTTGTATTAAAAGAAGTTCCGTTAGTTACACCATAGTCGTCTTTTAGTCTTAAGATATCGCCAAATTCGAGCCCTATAATTTTTAGTTTGTAAAAAATTCTATTATGGGTTAATACTAAGGATTGAATGATGTCGTAATCTCTTACTGTATCAATAATTTCAGTTTTATTTGCTTCAAACGGATAAGTATAAAAAACTGCCGGATTGATACTGCTTATAATTTTTAATCGATAAATATCGCCTGTTTTAAGCTCTGTTTTAAAGGAGTGTAATTTATAAGAAGAGTCTACGGTTACTCTTTCCATGCCGTTTAATTCCACGACAGTTTTGTCATACACAGAGAAAATATTTGAGCTTCTGCCAACGGATATTTTATAGGTTTTATGTGTGTTGCCGGAAGTATTGTTTTGTGCTTTAAGGTCAGAAATAAAAAAGCTCAATGCTACTATTACTAAACTGAATCTTATATGAGTTGCACACAGGCAAATGGTTACTCGTTTCAGAGTTGTACTTTCTTGTTTTCTATTTTTCATTCGACACATATTTAGTTTAGTAAATATTGTTATTGACCACAAGAGTCATTTTTCCATATTAGTTTAACTCGGCAGCCGCCTGTTAGTGCTTCCATCACTTGCCATTTATATGGTAGCAGGGTATGAGCGCCAAGAAATTTTGCTTTCCAAAAACTTATGCCCTTATTTCTTTCTATATCTGCGGCATTTATCTGTAAACTGAAGGTGGTTCTGTTTTCACTTGCAATGAGCGAATGATTTTGTACCCAATTGTAAGCCTCCGTTCCGTTTTTTAGTGGAATGCCAATTTGTTTCCACCATGTTATGTTTCTCCCAGAACTGTTTTTGCCTAACTCGAGAATAAATTCAATTTTATCTTTAGGTACAACATTGTAATCAACTCTAAAATCAATTAAGTCGCAATCATCGCCGGTACGTAAAGTGCCGGTCGCACCACTATTATATACGGGAAAGGGATAGAGCAATTTTGCATATTGAACATCCATTGTCGAAAAGTTTGTATTGAATGTGGTGCCAATATTATTAAGCGTAAGTTCAGGAGGTATTTCATAATGCATTATCGAAGCAGGATCGTAACTCGAAAAGTTGGTCGTCGTTTTCGAAAAACGATTAAATACATTTAAGTCAACATCGGCTCTCGTCCATTTATTAGGTTCGCCACCAAAAAAAGCATATACTTTTTCTTTATCCCATTGTATGCCGGATGAAGGCGACTGATGTTCGTGAATAAAACCTAACGCATGACCAAATTCGTGCAGTACAATAGCACGCACATCATTCGGCGTAATACCCGAGTTTACAAAACCAAGGTTCATCGTGTATACATTAAACGGATTAGATAAAACGTCTCTTCCAATCCACGACCAGTATTTTTTATCGGATGCAAACCAAACTTTAATTTTTGCGTCGTTCTTACTCGTTACAAATTCAAATGTAATATTGGCAACACGTTCCCATTCTTTTGCAAACATTTTCACTTGCTCACGCAACAATTCGGAGCCGTTTGTTGTATTTAAAAACACTTTAATGGTTTCGCCCGGGTTCCACATCTTTAAAGTTTCGCCGGCAAGTGGTTGCCGTTTTACGGCAATTTTAGAAATGCTTCCGTCAGTATTGATGCGTGGAGGCGCCTCAACTAAACTAAAATCTCTTGCAGGCAAGTTTATTGATTGTAACGGCCGCTCAACGCAAATTTTCATATTGCTGAAATCGTATGTTTTTAGCGCTCCCGGTTTTATTTGTGAAATGCTGTTGGTGGTTTTTATTTCACCCGTCTGCACAGTTATTTGAGCATTAATTTGCTTAGCCTGCAGAATGAGCAATAATATAAATAGGAAGTTGTTGTGTTTCATTTTAGAGCAATATTTGGGTATAAATAAGATAGCCTGCTTTTTTATCCGGCAGTAAAAGGATAGCTGTTGGTTATTTATGTCAAAGCTTTTCAATTTTTATATTACTGATGTAAATGCCTGTTTCATTTGCGTTTGTTGTTATGTTATTTAACGCAAATGACTGAAAGCTTTTGCCTGAAGGAATTCCGCATAACACACATTTTCCGCCGTAAGCCATTTTGAAATTTTCAGCTTGTATAACAATTTTGTCGTTTACGAAAACTGAGGGCTTTCCATCTTTTACTTTTATTGTGATGTGTACTTTTGTTTTAACATTTGTAAATTCCTTTAATAGATACTCAGCAGATATACCTTCAACAAAGTTTTCTCTGTTAACAATCGGTAATGAATTAATACTGATTTTCAATAACCCTCGATAATTGTTATTTGTGTAATCATCTTCGTTGCCTGATATGATATTAATTTTTACAACAGTTCCATTTTGTTCAACACGATCTTCCATATTTTCATATGTCTGATTCAGTTTTTGTGTATTTAAAGTCAATTCCAAACAACCTCCGGTTCTGCCTTTAAAGTTTTTTTCAGTCATTACATCAAAGTCAAATTGAAAATCCTGCGGTATTGGAGTTTTTAAAAAACTGGGTCTTATTCTTCTGCCATAACTTAATTTCAGCCAATTTCCGTTTACGCCATCTATTTTTGAAATTACAAATGGTAATACTCCGGCTGTATTATAATACCAGTTACGAGGTGGAGTGCCAATAGTTCCATTACTAAAGTCTTCGAAAAAGTATGCTCCAGTTGCTGATGCTTTTGTGTTGTAAACTTCAATGATATTATTTCTGTATTTGGTTCGGTATGCATTTAGTCTTTTTTGCAGACTTTCTTCATTTGCCGGCTTGTATGCTTTATTTTTTACTTTGTCAGGCTCAAAGAAATACTGATAGATATATTCGTAATTTATATTCTCAAGCATGGCAGTACTCATTTCATATAATTGATTTCCGCTGGCTTTGCCATGGAAAGGCCACCAAACAGTAATCCATTGAGGTTTATCTGTTCTGGTTTTTTCTACTGTTTCTGCTGCAACTTTATAAACGATATTATATTGTTTTCTTTCTTTTTCTATATCTCTTACACTAAACGGGTCAATATTATCATCATTAAAACCGGTTAATAATGTTTGGTTGTTTGCTCGAAAGCTGGCTGGTTCCTGTAATCTGTTTTTATATAGCTGCCTCCATTTATTAATTCGGCCCAATACCAAACTAAATTGTTTTTCTTTTAGCGCCCATGCCTCGTCTCGGCTTTGTTTATCTCTTTCACTTTTACCTGAAAATGTGCGATCTACTTTTTCTTTTTCCAGAATTTTTTCCTTTGCTATGGATGCCTCTGCTCTATCAAGAAACTCTCCAATTGATACAGGTACAAAAGGGTATCTGTTGTTGGCTGTTAAGATTACCCAATTTTGATTATTAGTAATTCGTGTTATATACTTATTTACGTTTGGATTATTTTTAAAGTCGTATCCTTTTCTTTTGTTTGTAGTTTGTTCTGTCATGTACCCATCCGGTTCCATCAAAAAGTAAAAATCTTTTTCATGATTCAGAAAAAGTACAGGCGTTGCAGAAGGCAAGGTGTTAGCTTCAATTGCAAATTGGGTTAATTGTTCAGAAATTGGCTTGAAGCGACCTTTTTCATCTGTCCACATTTTTTCATGGCTAACATCCCATACTGCCAGTGATACGCCAAATGATAAACTTCCATTGTATCTCGTAAATGTTCCTAAACCCGCAACAGGTGTATAGCTTTTTTTAACCCAGCTTACAATACTGTCACAAATTTGAATTCTCCTTTTTTGAACAGGATCATTGCTGGGTTTTATTTTGTTGTCGTATTGATTATTATTCCACCAGCCAATTACACTGTCTTGTATGCGCTGTTCAGGGGTTTGTTGTGCAAATACGGAAATGTGAAAAGCCAATGCGACCTGAACTAAAATCATTTTTTTCATAATCGTAAATGATGTACTCATTTATTTAACTATTGATGCGGAAAGGCCATTCAGATTTTGATCGATAATGCATTTGAATGAATGATAGTCGTTATTGAGGAAGCCTTTGGAGTTAGGGAAAATAATCACCTTATTACCTAATGTCGGATGCAGATTTCCATTTTGATCTTTAAATTCGAATGTGCATATGATGCTTTCTACACGCCACGCATCTAAAAAGAAATTTGGCAAATAATAAACCGTCAATTCCAAACCTTTTTGCTGTATTGTTGTAAGCAGATGTTTTTCTACAGGGCCATCATATTTTTCAAGTCCAATCTGTGTATTGCTGTTAGATGGTAATTCATTTTTATAATCATGAATTTTAAATAGACAATATTCACGATAATATACTCCAGGATATCCTTTTTGCCAGAGGTCAATATAAAGACCCGAAGGAAATTCTTTGTTATCATTGCCGGTTTTAATGCTCACTTTTACAGATGTTAAAGAATATATTGGAGTATATGACGGTGGCGGAGGCGGAGTTGAAATAATTTTTTTAATTACCGGTGTTTGAATTTGGGCGTTTAGCGAACCCCAACTCATCATTAGTGCAAAAACAATAATTAATTTCATAAAGCATTTTTTAGTGGTAGTGAATGTTTAAATTATTTGGTCTTCAGTTTACTTAATGATGGGCATCAGAAAATTATCTGTTTTTAGTGAGATGTAATTGTTACTGCTGTTTAAAAGTGTTGATACGGTTGGGTAAATAATCGATTTGCTGTATACCGGATGTAGTTCTCCTTTATAGTTTTTGAATTCAAATTGCAATTCCACTTTTTCAATTTTCCAGGCATCTGTAAAGAAATTTGGCAAATAATAAAGGTCCAGCTGTATTCCTGTACTTAGTAAATAGCCGAGATTAATGCATGTGCTTCTGTACTCTGGTCTGCCGTCAAATCCGGTTACATAGGGCGTGTAAAGGCGAAGTTCATTTGCGGAATTGACCTTGAATTCATCTTGATAGTCGTTACGTTGCGGGCCACCTACGGTGGAATATAGTAGTTCTAATCCTGGTTTAGCAGAGTATAATGTTGAAGCAGGATTGAACAGGTGAGCCTGCACTTTTGACAAAGCTTCTTTATTGTCATTACCGGTATATACCCGAACAATTATATTGGTAAGAAAAAAATCATTTGCATTAATTGTGTTACTGCCTGCAGGCTGAGTATTGGTTTTGGTTGGCGCTGGTGCAGGAGCCGGTACAACTGTTGTATTTGTGGCGGTTATTTGTGAAACGTTGTTTTTTGTTGCAATTAACTTGCCTTGGCCAGTAGAATTTGTGCCGGCGCCCAATGTACAATTAAGTTTTTGTGTACTGGGATCATATATTCCCGATAATGAAATTGTTTCGCCACTGCTAAACAATTTATAAGTTCCCTTAAAGTTATTATTGGTAAATGTATAGGTGCCTTTTGCCGCAACAATACCATTTTGAGTTGCAATAATTATTTCTCCGCCTGAGGTTAGTTGAAAATTAAAGGCCTGTGGGTACTGTCCATTATCATTTGTTTGAGTGCCCGACCAGCTGCCTGCCATTGAAACATAGCCGTTTGTTGTATTTGTTCGAATGCCGGCAGGTAGTGTTTTTGTTGTTATTTGTGATTTTGTAAAACTTACGAATAGTGTTGAAAGTACTATTGCAGTTATTAACTTTTTCATATTTCTAAATTTTATTGCACAAATATGTTGTTTAGCTTGGATGGTTGCTATCCCTTAAAAAAAGGATATTTTCAAGATGGGTTCAAAATCCCTTAAAAAGGGGAGGCCTAAGTTGAATGAGCGTGTTTTTATTTGTAGTGTGGTAAAATGATTTTATATTAAGAAATGAAACAACTGCTTTTCTATATTGCTCTCTTCTTATGTTCGGTTATTCAGGCACAAGTACTTGTAAACAGAGATAGCTTAGTAAAGCTTCTGCCTTTCATTAAGGAAGATTCAGCCGGAGTAGAGTATTATATCTTGCTTGGTCAGCAGTATGAAAGTAATGAAACAGAACTGGCGAAATATTATTATCGAAAAGCAGGAGATATTAGTGAAAAAATAAACTACCAGCCAGGGGTGCTGAAGTACATCTTTAATTACACTTTCGTACTTAATATGCAAGGGCGCTTCGATTCCGGCCTTGCGCTCAATTTAAAATCTGTAGCAATAGCAAGAAAGCTGAATGATCCTGTAATGCTTGGTAAAGCACTTTTTAATACAGGCTCTTCTTACAGAATGCTGGCGCAATTTGAAAAGGCAATTGCATTATATGAGGAAGGAAGAAAAATATTTGCAGCAAACGGCGACAGTTTATTGATGGCAAGAAGCTATGACATAATTCAAATGCTTTATTACAATCTTGAAGATTATGATAAGGGAATTTATTATGGAGAAACAGGCGTAAAATGGCTACGTACAATCAACGATCCTTTATGGCTGGGGACAACATTGAATAATTTAGGAATGAATTATTCTAAAAAAGGAAATTATAAAAAGGCGAAAGAAGTATGGTTGGAAGCTTTGGCCATCGGAAAAGAAACCGGAAATATTGAAATGGAAGGTTCGCAAATGCTTAATCTTGGCGATTTGTATTTGAACTTAGGAGAATACTCCGTGTTAAAACAATATTATGAAAAGGCACTGGAGCTATACCGAAAACTAGATGGGGCCGAAGGAATTGCGATAGCATTTCGTGGACTTGCCGTTTACGAATTTTTCAATAAAAATTTCATCGCTGCAAAAGATTACGCCAATAGATCACTTGATGTTATTAATCAAAACAACCTGCAGCTCGAAAAAAGAAAAACACTGGAAACTTTATCCAGAATTCATTTTGCGTTACATGATTTGGTTAAAGGAAATAATTATTTGAAGGAAGCAACAATTCTTGGAGATAGCTTATTAAACGACCGCATTCGAAAAACGTCTATTGAAGCAGAAACGAAATACCAAACAGCAAAAAAAGATGGACAAATACAATTGCAACAGTCTGTAATTAAACAAAAAAACACACTCAATTACTTTCTGATTACCGGAGCTTCAGCATTGCTCATCATTTCACTTCTGAGTTATCGAAACTATAAGCATAAACAAAAATTGCAACAACAACGTATAGCTGAGCTCGAAACAGAAAAGCAACTTGCAGCAACAGAAGCAGTTTTAAAAGGCGAAGAGCAGGAACGAGCAAGACTTGCGAAAGATTTGCATGATGGACTCGGAGGCATGCTAAGTGGTATTAAATATTCATTTAATCATATGAAAGGAAACCTTGTAATGACGCCTGAAAATGCACAGGCTTTTGAACGCAGCATGGATATGCTGGACAGTTCAATTAAAGAAATGCGCCGTGTTGCACATAATATGATGCCGGAAGCGTTGGTGAAATTTGGTATTGATACTGCACTGAGAGATTTCTGTAATGATATTAATCAAAGCGGAGCGCTCAACGTAAACTATCAGTCTGTTGGAATGGAAAATGTAGTGGTCGACCAAACAATATCGATAACTATTTACAGGATTGTTCAGGAGCTTTTAAATAACACCATTAAGCATGCAGCTGCGAAAAATGCAATAGTGCAAATAAATAAAACAGAGAATCAGCTGAGTATTACAGTTGAAGATGATGGCAAGGGTTTTAATACTTCCGTGCTATCTGCGTCGAGAGGTATTGGCTGGGCGAACATCCAAAACCGGGTTGAATTTATCAAAGGAACATTAGATGTAAGTTCAGAGCCAGGTAAAGGCACATCAGTGCATATTGAAATTGATGCAATTTAAAACCGACTGGTATTCGTACGAAAATTAACTTAGCATAGAATGAGGCATCAACTTCAATTTTTTATTGCATTAGTTATTTCTGTTTCTGTAACTGCACAAACAAAGCAGGCAGATAGTATTAAGCAATTAATGCAAAAAGAAAAGAATGATTCTGCACGTATTCTTCGACATTTGGATTTGATAGCACTTTATGTTGCTAACAGAGATTATTTAGACGATGCATTATCAGAAATCAATAAACTTGAGCAATCCAATGCGTTTAAAAATAGAGCAAGTTTTAAGCCTTGGATTTCTTTTTACAAAGGAATTTTAAACTGGCAGGAAAATAAGTATTTAGAAAGCGCTATTGAGTACAATAAAGCAATTAAGCTTAGTGAGCAATTGAAAGGCACAACAGAAGTGCTAAAGTTGAGGGCAAAAATTTACACTTCGCTTGGTGGGACTTACAGTGATATGAATGATTGGGAAAACGCTCAATCGAATTACCAAAAAGCATTGCATTTTGCAGGAATGCTAAACGATTCTTCCTTGCAATCTAAAATTTATTTAAATACGGCCTTTATTTTTATCGACTATCAAGATTGGAATAATGCAGCCATCAACCTTTTAAAAAGCCTGTCTTTTGTTACGGCTAAAGATGCAAAGTCTACACAGGTAACCTTGTTTTCTTCTCTGGCAAATGCTTATACTGTTTTGAAACAACCGCAAAAGGCGTGGATATATATCTTAAAGAGTGATTCTGTTTTAAAAGCAGAACCATCGCCTCGTTCGTACATGTTTAACTGTTTTTGCCGGGCAGAATATTTTTATGAAGCGGGTAAACAGTCTACGGCATTCCAATACAGTAAAATTGGTTTGGTGCATGCCAGAGAGTATGGCGATTCGATTTATGTAGCAGTTTCATTGGAACAAAATGCACGCATTTGCAGGGCTATGAAAATGTATAAAGATGCAGAACACTACATTAAGGAAAGTGTTCGCATTTCGGATATGTTTAATTACCTGGGCGTACGCAATATGGTATACTACGAGTATATGTTTTTGCTGGATGCAATGGGTAATCATAAAGAAGCATTTAAAGTTTCATCGAAACTGATCATGCTTACTGATAGTTTAAATATTGTAATGAACAATAATCGCCGAATTATTGATGATGCGGCATTTGAAGCGCAACAGAAAGAGCAGAAGATTAATAATCTGCAAACAGAAAATACCTTGCAGCAATTGAATCTTCAGCAAAAGACGTTCATTAATTATTTATTGGTGGCAGGAGCAATCGTTTTATTGTTGTTACTTATTCTTTCTTTTTACAGTTATCGTCAAAAGCAAAAATTGCAGCAACAACGAATAAATGAACTTGAAACCCAACAACAACTGGCAGCAACAGAAGCAGTTTTGAAAGGCGAAGAACAGGAACGTACCAGACTTGCCAAAGATTTGCATGATGGTTTGGGAGGTATGTTAAGCGGAATTAAATATTCATTCAGTCATGTAAAGGGGAATTTGATATTGACCCCTGAAAATGCACAAGCTTTTGAGCGGAGTATGGACATGCTGGATACTTCAATTAGAGAAATGCGACGTGTAGCTCATAACATGATGCCTGAAGCTTTAGTAAAATTTGGACTGGATGCAGCATTGAAAGATTTTTGTAACGATATTAGTTTGAGTGGTGCAATTCAAATTAATTATCAATCAAGCGGTATCGGAAATGTAACTATTGATCAAACTATTTCAATAACAGTTTTTCGAATTGTGCAGGAACTAGTAAACAATATAATGAAGCATGCTGCTGCAAAAAATGCACTGGTGCAGTTAAATAAGTTTGAAGGACGTCTAAGTCTTACAGTTGAAGATGACGGTAAAGGGTTCGATGCGGAATTATTAAAAACTGTAAAAAGTATTGGATGGATGAATATTTATAACAGAGTTGAATTTTTGAAAGGTACTGTTGATATTAAAACAAAGCCTGGTTTGGGAACTTCTGTATTAATTGAAGTTGCCCTGTTGTAAATGGGATGGTTTTCGAACAAAAATGATATCAATAGTTATAAATAAAACAAACACATGAAACAAAGTGTTTTTATTACGGATGATCACTATATGGTAATCGAAGGCATTCGATCGCTGTTGCAGAACGAGCCGTCAATTGATTGGGCTGGGCATGCTTCAACTGCAGCTTCCTGTTTGGCGTTTTTACAAAAGCAACAACCCGATATTATTTTAATGGATATAAATTTGCCCGATATGAGCGGCATCGATTTGTGTAAACAGGTAAAAGAAAAATATCCTTCAATTTTTGTAATTGGCCTAAGTACATTTAATCAGCAAAGTTTTATTAATAAAATGATGCATAACGGAGCTTCCGGTTATGTATTAAAAAATGCCACTCAGCAGGAACTGATGGAGGCAATTGAAACGGTAGCAAAAGGGAAAACATTTTTGAGCGATGAAGCTGCAGCCGTTTTGCGAAAAGATGATGGTAGTGCAGCGCCTGTAATTACCAGAAGAGAAAAAGAAGTATTGGAATTGTTGGCAGATGGGTTAACCAACAATGAAATTGCAGATAAATTATTCGTTAGTTCAACAACTGTCGACAGTCATCGGAAAAGTTTACTTGCAAAACTCAACGCAAAAAATACACCTGAGTTAATAAAACTTGCATTTGTACATAAATTAATTAGCTTGTAATGAGGTTGCTGATACTTTTTATTCTTCAGTTGATTACAGTTGCAGTCTTTGCACAGGATACGTTGCAAACAAAAAATCGATTACCGGTTCGTATAAATAAAAATACTTCGGTGCTTAAAACGAAAGCCACCTCTTTTACTGCAAAACAATCTGTCGAAATAAAAATTAATCGCTTTCTTGATTCAGCAGTACAAACTAATAACAGCCATTTTCTACTCTCAATCAAATCTGGCATTGAAAATATTTTGTTTCAACAATGGCGTTCGGGTATGTTATTAGGAATAAAACCTGAACAGGCTTATTATGTGTTGTGTGGAAAAAACACCATGACAACTACGGATATTGCAAATGGCAAACTGGTAGTTGTAATAGGTTGCGCTTTTACAAAACCGGCAGAGTTTGAAGAAATGCGTTTTGAGCGAATGATAAAGTTCGCAGGTTATAAAGATGCGCTCTCTGCTTTTTAGAAGCTATTCAAAATCTTTATAAATCAAATACTTTTTACGGATTGTTTTAAACTTGTTTAATGCAGGTTCCCAGCTGTTGCGTATTTCTTCTTCTGTTTTGCCTTCTTTAATTTGCTGCATTAATGTACTGTTGCCGGCAAGTTTGTTAAAGAAAAAGTCTGCAGGTTTGCCACTTGCAGCAGGTAAAAAGAATTCGTCTTTATTCGGGAAAAGTTTATAGGCATCTAGTAACCATTTTAACTGTATGCGGTTATTAACGGTTTTGAATACGTTTTCTTTTGTGCCGCTTACATCCCAACCATAACAAAGCTTATCCTGCAGTTTGGGCGTTTTAGCTCCTTCCATGCTTACCGGCGTAAAAGACGTTAATGTTTTCGGTAAGGATGGATGACCAAAAATCTGGAACTGTTTGTTGGTGCCTCGTCCTTCGCTTAACACAGTGCCTTCAAAAAAGCAAGTAGAAGGGTACAACCAGATCGATTGAATAGTAGGTAAGTTGGGCGATGGCTTTACAGGTAACTCGTATTTCGTTTTATGTGTGTAATTGTTACAGGGAATAACTGTAAGTTCAAACTTGCCATGACGTCCGGCAATTTCATAATAACGTGCATCCAGCCATTCTTCTTCATAAATCATTTGTGCATATTCGCCAATGGTCATGCCGTATACTATGGGCACGGGTTGCATGCCGATAAACGATTTGTAAGCTGGTTCTAAAACCGGTCCGTCAACATAATGTCCGTTGGGGTTGGGCCTGTCTAACACAATTACATATTTGCCCCATTCCATCGCAGCTTCCAGATAATACTCCAGCGAAGAAATAAACGTGTAAAAACGAACACCTACATCCTGTATATCAAACAACATAATATCAACACCGGCAACATCTTCTTTTGATGGTTTGCGTTTTGTACCGTACAGCGATATAACCGGAATGCCGGTTTTACTGTCGGTATAGTTGCCAACTTTTTCGCCGGCATCGGCAGTACCACGAAAACCATGTTCGGGTGCAAAAATTACTTTAATGTTGATGCCCATTTTGCGCAATGTATCTACCAAGTGAGTTTTGCCTACAACCGATGTTTGATTAGCAAAAACTGCTACCGATTTACCACGCAGCAACGGAATATATTGTGCGAAATTTTCAGCACCTGTTTGCAACGCTCCACCGTTGAGTGTACCACGGCTGTAGCCCGAGCGTTTATGTTTTACCTGTGCAGAGGCAGTACAGGTGAAAAGCACAAGACAGAAAAACAGGAAGAATCGCATCATGTTGGGATTTTGTTGATCAAAGTTGCACAAATACCGTGGTAAAAAAAATTATTGGCAGGGTTGGCATTTGCGGGTAATTTTGCCTGAAATTACAATTTATGCAACAGGCAAAAAAAGGTGATACCGTACGTGTGCATTACACCGGTAAATTAACAACAGGTGAGCAGTTTGATTCAAGTGCGGGTCGTGAGCCGCTTGAGTTTGAAGTGGGAGCCGGTATGATGATTAAGGGTTTTGATGATGCAGTAGTAGGTATGTCCATTGGCGATAAAAAAACAATCAATATTCCCCCACACGAAGCGTATGGCGAACGAAACGATCAGATGGTGATTGATTTCCCCCGTTCTAATTTTCCGGATGATATGACACCGGAAATTGGTATGCAGCTGATGATGAATAACAGTGCCGGTCAGCAGTTTCCGGTAACGATTGTAGATGTAAAAGAAGATGTGGTGATTCTCGATGCAAATCACATGTTAGCAGGTAAAGAACTCGTGTTCGATATCGAAATGGTAGAAATCGATTCAAAAGGACTCATTATCGTTCCTTAATCGTTCGACCGTCTGCTCCAGGTAATATGCAGCATATATACGAAAACAAGTAAGTTGTTTATAAAACGGTTCGCTTCAATAGCGAACCGTTGCTTTTTTAAACAAGCGGGTTGCTGTTGTACTTTTTTTGAAAAGCAGCATATAGAATAACGCATGCCAGGCTCATAGTAAATGTTGCCAGCCACGAGGCTTCTAACCCAAATGCTCCACCTGTAAGTAAGGTTGAACCACGCAGGTTTTGCTCAAGCATTACAGGCAAGTCGAGTCCGCTTACTTCAAAACCTAATACCGGTCCCTGGAAAAAATTCCAGCTAAAATGGAAGAAAACAGAAAACCACAGGTTGCGGCTGAAAATATAGTTGATGCCCATCAATACACCGGCAATAAAAATATTCAGAAACCCAATGAGCGACATGCCGGGGTTTAATGTATGAAAGCCGGCAAACAAAAAAGCCGATACCAATAATGCAGGCATCTTTGGCATTGATTGCAGCAGGTTGTTGAGGATGTAGCCACGGAAAACAAGCTCTTCGGAAAAACTTACCAGAATCAATACAAATGTAACCTGAAGAATATCCCACCAATTAATAGTTGCAGTAAACCATTGCAGCAATTGCATGGCCCATAATACGGTTGCCATTACAGAAATAGCCAGTAGGCCTGTAACAAAACCAATGCTTCGTTCTTTTACAAAACCCTTCCACTGAAAACCCAGACTCTTGAATGTTTTCCGGTCAAATGCTTTTCGGAAAATCCAAACACTTAAAAATGAAACTAAAAAGATAACAAGGGTGCCACCATAAAACATAGCAATGTCGGTAGTAGGTAATTTCAAAACCAAAAATAGAATGCCTATAACCGGTGTGCTGAACAGGATGAGCAGTGTATAAAAAACGATAAAGAGTACAACTCGTAACCAGCCTTTTTTTATTGCAGGTGATGAATCCATGTAACAGTTTTGGGTTGAGCGGTGAAACGCTGTTATTTTACAGTTTCAAAAATAAGTGTATGGCAGCAGAATACAAGTTTGGTACGGCAGATCGGTTAATGCGATATGTACAGGTAGATACCCAAAGCGATCCGGAAAGCAATGCATCGCCCACAACCGAAAAGCAAAAGCATTTGTCGGTTATGCTTGCTGCCGAATTGCAGCAAATGGGTATTGCTGATGCGCATGTGGATGACTATGGTTATGTGTATGCAACCATTCCTTCCAACACTGATAAAGCAGTGCCGGTTGTTTGTTTTTGCAGCCATGTTGATACAGCACCCGATTGCAGCGGCACCCACGTAAAACCCATACTGCATACCAATTACGATGGTCGTGATATTGTATTACCTGATGATCCTGCACAGATCATCAGTGTGTCGAAATACCCTTATCTCAAACAGCATATTGCCGGCGATATTATTACAGCCAGTGGTACTACGTTGCTGGGTGCAGATGACAAAGCAGGTGTAGCTATTATTATGAGTATGGCCGCTTTTCTGATGCAACATCCGGAGATAAAGCATGGAACGATTAAGCTTTTGTTTACACCCGATGAAGAAGTGGGTAAGGGAACTGATAAGGTTGACTTGAAAAAATTAGGAGCTGATGTTGCCTATACATTAGATGGCGGCGAATTGGGCACTTTAGAAGATGAAACCTTTAGTGCGGATGGCGTGAAGATTGTGATACACGGAGTAATTGCACACCCGGGTTATGCAAAAGGCATTCTTGTAAATGCATTAAAAATTGCTGCCGAAATTGTTGATGCTTTACCAAAGCAGGAGTGGAGTCCGGAAACAACCGAAAAGCGTGAAGGGTTTGTGCACCCTGTTGCTATAAACGGCATTGCAGAAAAAGCAACTGTTGAATTTATTGTACGGGATTTTACAACGGAAAATCTGTTGCAGCACGAAGCCCGTTTAAAAGCGATTGCTGAGAAAGTAATGGCGCAATACCCTAATTGCAGCATGGAGTTTATTGTAAAAGAGCAGTACCGCAATATGAAAATGATTCTTGATCAACATCCGCAGATTGTTGCAAATGCTGTAGAAGCTTACAAACGTTGCGGCTTACCTGTTGTTAAAGAACCGATTCGTGGAGGTACCGATGGCAGCCGATTAAGCTATATGGGTTTGCCCTGCCCGAATTTATTTACTGGTATGCAGGCCATTCACAGCAAACACGAATGGATTGCTGTGAACGACATGGAACAAAGTGCACGTATGTTGTTTGAGCTTGTAAAAGTGTGGGAACAACAGCAACCTGCTTAAGCATTAGTAGCCCCAACCCCAGGCGGATAACACCAATATGATATACAGTATTAACACAAGCAAATAGGCAAACCCGATAATACTCAGGATCAAGCCCACTTTTGCAAGTGTTTTGTTGGTTGCATCTAACGTACCGGGTGCTAGTTTTTCTTTTGTGAGTGCAGCGTTGGAAAAGAAAAAACCGGGTATGGACAGCAGCGGCAAAATAATAAGACTGCACAAGCCTAGAATAAATCCGGTTAATGCCTGGTTGTTCGCTTTCTTTTTATCCACTTCCTGTTCGGGAGTAAGTTTTGTGTAATACCAAAGACCAATGCGTTCAAAGAGGCCGAGCTTTCGGCCAATCTTTTTTTCTGTGGCTTTACGAAAGCTTTTAAACGATGTATGTTTATCTTTTTTTACTACTTCGGCAGGCTCAGTATGTGCAGCTAAAATTGGTTCGGCAGCTGTGGCTATATGCGGCGCAGTAAAAAGAAAAGCAATTAAAACAGTCAGGATTGTATTTTTCATAACAGTAATTGATGTGTTTGTTATAAGCGTTTGTTACATGCGGATGAAATTGCTCTCTGGTTTTTCCTCGGGCCAGATGCGCATGCTCCAGTAAATAGGAAAGGCGATTGTATTCACAAAGATGAAAAGCAGTACCCATATAATGCGTTCTTCTGTTTTTACCGCTTTGTTGTTGATGGCGTGAATAATAAAATAAATCATCAGTGCAAGATGCAGCAAGCCAAGTACAACAGCTGATAAAATAAAACCGGTCATATGTACAAAGAAAGCTTCCGGCGGTATTTCGCCACTGTATTCATGCTCCAACCTCATTACATTGGGTAAAAAATTAAGGAACATATAAATGATCAGAACGGCAGAGGCAATAATGGGCAGAAACGCCAGAATGCCAATGAAGATTTTTTTGCTGCGGGACATGATGATCGTTTACGGAAAGATACAAAATGTATGTACAGATTCCTTCCTTTTATCCAACGGAATGCACTACTTTGTATTAAAATTAATTTGTTATGGACTTCTTATTAAGTTATTGGTTTGTCTTTGTTATTTTATTTGTCATTTTCAGCGGTTTGTTTACCGTTAACCAGGGTACAATGGCTGTTATTACTTTGTTTGGTAAATACCAGCGAACAGTCGGTCCAGGTTTGAAATTCAAAATTCCGCTTATAGAGCAGGTGTACAAGCGGGTAAGTATTCAAAACCGCTCGGTAGAGCTGGAATTTCAGGCAGTAACCATCGATCAGGCAAATGTGTATTTTAAAAGCATGTTGCTTTACAGTGTACAGAATGCCGATGAAGAAACAATTAAAAAAGTAGCGTTTAAATTTTTCAGCGATAAAGATTTAATGCAGGCATTGGTGCGTACAATTGAAGGAAATATCCGTAGTTATGTTGCTACCAAAAAACAGGCAGAAATTCTTGGTCAGCGCAGAGAAATTGTTGATTATGTAAAAGCAGAAATTGATCATTCGCTCGAAGAGTGGGGCTATCATTTACAGGATCTGCAGATCAATGATATTACATTCGACCAGGCCATTATGGAAAGTATGAGCAAGGTAGTAGCAAGTAATAACTTAAAAGCGGCTGCAGAAAATGAAGGTCAGGCTTTGTTAATTACCAAAACAAAAGGAGCAGAAGCAGAAGGTAATGCTATTAAAATTTCGGCTGAGGCAGAACGTGAAGCCGCCCGTTTACGTGGACAGGGTGTGGCACTCTTCCGCCAGGAAGTAGCAAAAGGTATGACAGAAGCTGCCGAGCAAATGAAGCAGGCCAATCTTGATACCAATGTAATTCTGTTTAGTATGTGGACAGAAGCCGTGAAGAACTTTGCGGAGTACGGAAAAGGAAACATTATTTTCCTTGATGGAAGTGCCGATGGTATGGAAAAAACCATGAAGCAAATACAGGCGCTGATGGTAAAGCAGGCAGGAAAATAATTAACTGTAAAATATTAAAGGGGATAAGCAAAACTTATCCCCTTTTTCGTTTATAGCCTGAAGCCGGCTTGGAAAATAATACGCTGTGCTCGAGAACCAACAGCAAGATAGTCAGACGCTCCTTTATTGGTATCAAACCTTACTTCAAATACCAACCGTTTAAATCCTACGCCGATACCTGCAGTATAGCCCGGATCCCACTTGTTTATTTGCGGCAGTACCTTGCCTTCGGTAGTAATAACTGTTGCGCCGAAATAAGCATCTTCTTTCTGGTAATTTCGTTGCTCAAAATTAAAACAGTTTAACAGGCCTCCTTTTAGTAACAGCTCGAAGTGGCTAACAGGTATTTTGTATTGGAGCATATTGCTCACTTTAAAATATCCAACTGCCAGATCGCAATTGTACATTTTATAGGTTGTACTTGAATAACCATCTACACGCTGTGTCCATGTTGAACTGTAGGAGCCATAGTTTAATTCGTTGTAAAGTGAAACACGTCTTGCTCCCCGTTGAAATGTGAGTGTAACTGCAGCGCCGCCTGTTACTGCAAGTGATGGTTTATGATCATAAAAAACCAATGCTCCGTAATACATGGATCCGGTAGTAGAAGGCCGGAAACTCATTTTGGTAAATTGCATGCCGGCAGTAAGAGAAAAGTCAACTTTCAGTTTATCGGCCGGACGTGTAAAAGAGGGTTTAATGTTTCCGCATTTCTTATTATATGTCTGGAAGAGTTTAAAAAATACAGTTTCGGAGTAAAGAGCATTTTCAATCAGCGGAATTGCTTCAGGGCAAGGACTCAGGTATCTTTCAAGTTGCTTTTTATAATCTGTAAATTCTCCTACAATTTTATTGAACTCTGTTAAACGGATGAATCGTTTGTAGAGCAATAATTCTGGTTTGCCATCTACATCTATATATAAATTTACTTCGCTGTTTTTTTTACGATAATAATACAAGCTCTTTTCACCTTTTTGAAGTATTTGTAAGAAGCCCGTATCGTTTTTTATAATGTAGGCACTGTCGTAGTTAATTGTATTATCAAGACGAGGGCTTATTTCAACTTTGAAAGGAGCGCTTATGTACCATTCCTTTTCAGTTTTAAATTCTTTGATGTCGTTATAGGAATACATCTTGCCAGGCGTTGCTTTTTCGTTTCTGAATTCCACAGACACCGGATTGTACTCCCAATTCTTTGTAACAATAAAACCGTTCAGCGTATCGCCGCTTGTGGTAATTATATAGCCCGGTTTAATATTGTTTTGTGCAGTTGTTTGGTGTTGAAAAAGTAGAGCAATTAAAAAAAAGAAAATGGTAGGCAGAGGTTTTACTGTCATTGGTTTAGGTTTCAGTTTTGCTAGGGGTAAAAATAGGAGAAGCTGTGCATCTCTCTTTTGAAATGGGCAATAAAAAAGACCGACGTGTCGGTCTTTTTTATAACTGTGCAACTTCTTAACTTTTAGCAGGTGGAGGCGGATTGATCTTCGCCTGAGGCACTACATTCTTTACCGGTTTTGTTGATTTGAGGTAAGCGAAAATGGAACTTATTTCATCATCAGTCATATGCTGAAATGCCTGCCAGGGCATCGGTGGCAAAATAGGCCTTGTATTATCCAGTCCTTTGTATTTTCCTTCACGTAAAACTTTTTTAAACTGATCTTCTGTCCACATACCAATACCAGTAGAATCGCTGCTGATGTTGGCTGCATACGATTGACCCCATGGCCCAACGACAGATGTAAAGTCGGGTGCAAATAAAACCCAGCCTGCTTGCAATGCAGCGTCATTTGTTGGAGGTAAAGTAGCGGAAGATGGATGCCCGCTGAAACGCAGTTCAGGAATAACTTCGGGTCCCTGTGGGACCATCCGTTTAGGCGAGTGGCAAATTTCACAATCGTGTGAAGCCACCAACCGTTCACCTTCTTTAATCTTGTCTTCCGGTGATTTTGCAGCGGCTTCTTTAGCAGTAGCTTCCGGAGCTTGTTCGTTACAGGCATTCATGAAAAACATAAACAGCAGAATAGCACAAAGCAATCGCAATGAATTACGCATGGTTGGTTAATTTGGGTTAAAAAATAGAATGGCAGTGAGAAGGATAGGCAGCTTTGGTCGTTAACAGGGGCATACGAACCTGTTAGAAATGTAGAGAGTTTCTGCGGTAATTCAAAGCGTATTACCAGATATAAAAAATTATAATCTTAACCGTTGCTGCGGACAACCTCGGGTTGCAGCAAAATCTCTTTTACAACATTGTGTAGTTGCTGTTGCAAATCGTCGGCGCTTTTGTAGATAACACTGTAATCGCTTACGCCTGAAAGGGTGGTGGAGTGTTCCGATTCTTTATGGCGCAGGTAAACAACCGGTTTCTTTTTTGCTTTTGCATAACCGGCTTCTATACCAATACCAATGCCTTTGTGCGATGTTTCTGCAATAAGAATATCGCATTGCTCTAACGATGCAAGTGCAGCCTGCATCATTTCCCGTTCCTGTTCGGGTTCAAACTTATGCTGATCAACAAATACCAGCGACTCAATCTGGTGTTCGTCCAGAACAGTCATAATAGCTGTAATGGCTGTGTTGAGGCTGCGGCGTTTTTGATAACTGATCGAAATATAGGCTTTCATACTTCTGCAAAATACGATTTGAAAAGTAAGATACGGGAGTCTAACCCACCCGGAGTAAATAAAAAGTTAATCACATGGCTGGGGAAAAATTTATGCATTTTGTTAACTGCTTCGTTTACAGGTCTAACTGCTTAATTCTGCCAGATTATACCGGTAAGTGGTAGTTGATGAAGTAGGAATTTTCAGTATATGAGAGAAGGTTTGCCGTTTATATCTCTGTGTCTTTAAATGAAAGATGCAGATTTTCGAGGTCGGTTGTTACTTTCCTGTACGTAACACCGGCTGTTTGTAACATGCGTTTCGATGCAAGTGAAGAATCAGTTGTTCCATATTTGTCCGATAGAAAAATAACTTCCGTAATCCCGGCCTGTATAATGGCCTTTGCACATTCGTTGCAGGGAAACAATGCAGTATAAATTCTGCAACCATGTAAATCCATACCAATATTGTTGAGGATGGCATTCAGTTCGGCATGGCATACATAGGGGTATTTTGTTTCAAGAAAATCGCCTTGTTTTTCCCAAGGAAATTCATCATCATTACAACCGGCGGGTAAACCGTTATAACCCGCACCCACAATTTTATTCTTGCTGTTTACAATGCAGGCACCCACTTGCGTAGAAGGGTCCTTACTCCGTTTAGCTGAAAGTAATGCTACCCCCATAAAATATTCATCCCAGGAAATATAATTAGCTCGTTTGCTCATAGTAGAATTTACAGGCAGTGAAGGTAATGTGAAACAGGCATTTAGAAGTGAATCGTGTTTTTACGAAGTAGTTTGTCTATTTACTTCATTACGAAGATTACTAATTTTACATCGAATTAGTAAGTGTTTTTGTCTATCCGATCCCAATGAAAATGAATATCTGTCTGCTGTTTACTCTTAATTCAGTTTCATAAGTAATTACGGGATTCGATAAAAATGAACAAACCGAAAGGTTGCTGACTACGTAAAGTTAATCGTATAAAGGCTAAGTGTTCATCGTATCAACACGTAATAATTCAGTTAATCTAATCTGTACTTATGAAACATTTTTTACCCCTAACAATTTTTCTTGTCATTAACGGCACCTATGTTAATGCACAACTATCAAACGGCGGAACTCTTGCAAATTTTACAATTGATGCCGACACAAAGGTTGGCTATGCAAAATTCGGTACCACCACTTTACTTGCTTATAATAACGATGATTGGTTTTTACCCGGCACTTATCCAGGAACCGGTAAAGGTGTAATAGATACAACCGGGGCTGCTGCTTTCAGAACAAGGTTGATGGCTGGCGATAACATCTCATTCAGCCGCAGAATGAATGTAGTAAACAACACTGTTGTAAACGGCAGAATTTGGGTTGATGGATTATATGTTAGAGATTATACCGGCAGTACAGTTGGAGCCAGTTATACGTATGATAGTACAACGTTTGGTAATGCGGCAAAAAATGCCGACAATCCCAATACCGGTTGGAATGTAAGTACGCAAACTATTCCGGGAAAAACCGATTTGGTAGATGGGTTTACGCATTTGCGCAGAGATGGTAGTTCGCCCGGTGATTCTTTATGGATGAACTTCGGCATCAGTACGCTTGGTGTGTTGGGTACACGTTATTATGATATTGAGCTTTTTAAAAAAACATGCGTTTATAATACCACCACAGGTTTGTTCAGTACAGGCGGTACAGAAGGTGGTCATTCAGAATGGAAATTTAATGCCAGCGGACAAATTATTCAAACAGGTGATCTGATTATTTCTGCAACATTTAGTCCCGGTTCAGCCCCCGTATTGGATATAAGAATTTGGGTATCGGCCACAACCTATAATAACGTTAATCCTGCTTTTTTTAATTTCAATTCAAATTTCGATATGCCTTCAGGCGGTAGTTACGGGTATGCACAAATTGTTTCAAATTCAAATACTACAGCCTTTGGTGCAGGTACGTCTAACTATAGTGGAATTGCTCTTACAGATACAACTTATGCTACACCTTGGGGAACTACAACGTATAATTCATCCAATACGCAACGTATCTGGTCGGCAAATTTCGATCAATTGCAGTTTGTTGAAACAGGAATTAATCTAACACGTATAGGTTTAGATCCATCTTTATACACAGCATTAGGTATGGGGCAATGTTCGCCGTTATTTAAATCTGTATTTTTTAAGTCACGTTCATCTGCCTCATTTACATCAAACCTTCAGGATTTTATGGGGCCATATGATTTTGGTGCATTACCTGCTGCATCAACTGTAGCAGCTTCATCTAATTTCCCCACATTGTGTCCGAACAATCCTATAAGTACCCTATTTGTAAATAATGCTGTCAGTTCATCAATCTACGAATGGAGTACATCTAACGGAAGTATTGTAACCAACCCTGCAACAGGTACATCAATTGATATTAACAGTGCCGGAACATATTATGTAGCACAGCGATTATTCAGCGGATGCGAAGTCTACGCCATCGATACAATTCAGATTGTATACGCAACCGGTAGTTGTTCTGTTTTACCCAGTAACAAAATAACAATCGACGGTAACCGAAAAAGTAGTGAAGCTGTTGTTAGCTGGAAGCTAACAGAGGAATTGCTACTGTCGGCTAACAGATTTGTTGTTGAACGAAGTGTTGATAACGCCGCCTTTGAAACAGTAGCAGAAATAAAAGCAGAAGTAAATAAAACGGTTTATGCTATTGAAGACCGGCTTTCAGTGCAGGCAGCCGGATACAATTACAGAATCCGAGTTGTAATGAATGATTATTCTGCTGTTTATTCTCCAACGTTATTGTTAAAAGCTAGCCAAACAGCTGGAGTGCTGCGGTTTTATCCTAATCCTGCCCGAAACGAATTGCGTTTATATACCGGTACAGCATTTAAAGATGCGAAGGCGATTATCTACGATTTATCGGGCACTGTTGTACAACAAACAATTTTCTCCGGCAGCGAGCTTCAGCTAAATATTGATTTATTAAAACCGGGTACTTATTATTTGCATGTGCAACCAAAAGCAGGTGGAACAAAACAAGTACACAAATTTGTAAAACTCTGATTGACTTGTTTGCTATTGTAAACAAAAACAGCCTTGAAGAATCAAGGCTGTTTTTGTTGTGTATTATACTCTTTATTATCGTTGCGTTTGTACCGGCTTCGGCATTTCTTTACGTGGCAACTTTGCATCACGCTGTGCAGTGTTGTATACAAAGCTGGCAACAATTACTGCCATCTGTTTTAAATCATCAGCAACTAAATGATCATAGCTGTCCATCGTTGTGTGATGTGTACGTGTGTCGTATTCAATTTCGTCCTGGATGAATTGAAAACCCGGAATACCCAATTCATTAAATGAAATATGGTCGGTACCACCTGTGTTCTGCAGTGTAAGGGTAGAAGCACCCATTTCTTTAAACGGTTCTAACCATTTAGCAAAAATGGGTTGCACGCCCGTGTTGCCTTCTAAATAAACACCTCTTATTTTTCCTGTGCCGTTATCGATATTGTAATAAGCCGAAATTTTTTCCTGCTCAGGTTTTACTTCTTTCGTTACACGATCGCCCACATAGTTTTTAATCCAGCCACGTGAACCAAGCAAACCCTGTTCTTCGCCACTCCATAATGCAATGCGAATGGTACGTTTCGGTTGCAGGTTCAATGCTTTAAAAATGCGCATCACTTCCAGCATTACTGCGCAACCGGCTGCATTGTCGGTAGCACCTGTTGCACCATGCCAGCTGTCGAGGTGTGCACCAATCATCACTACTTCATCTTTCAGTTTCGGATCGGTACCTTTTATTTCGCCAATAACATTGTAACCTTTTACATCTTTACCGGTAAACTCCGATTGAACATCTAATTCCATACTTACCGGTGTGCCCATGTTCACCAGGCGGTTGATGGTTTTTAAATCTTCAAACGAAACAGCAATTTCAAGCACCGATGGTTTACCGTTTACAAAATCGTTACGGTTACCTGCGGGGTTTTGTACAAAAATGGTTCCGTCGTGCGATGCAGGACTGCTGGTTAAAAATGCAGCAGCACCTTCGCTTGTAATGAGTTCTTTAATGAGTGTATTTAACCGTTGCATACCGGCAAAACGGCCTGCTGCCTGCGGATTGCCGCCCTGGCGTGGACCTTGCGGCTGTATGGGTGGTTGAAAAGCTGCCATTTTTTGCAACTCCTCTTCGGTATAACGGGTAGCATCGGGTTTAAAGCTATGCTTGTACTCATCAGTACGGTTTACCAATACAACTTTACCGGCAAGCTTTCCTTTGTATTGCATTAACTCAGTTGAGTCTTTCACATTAATCACAACAACGTCTGCTTTTTGCAAACCTTTTGTGCCCTGCGTCCAAGTTTTGGGGTATGCAAGAATGGGTTTGTAATAAGGCGCTGTCATGGCTACATAGCTTTTCTTCAGTTGCCAGCCTTGACCAAATTCGCCCCAAGGATCAAGTGCTGCTTTACTGAGGCCCCATTTTTTCATTTCAGCAATGGCATAATCGGCAGCACGGTAATAGCCGGGGGAGTTGGTTAAACGTGGACCACTTACATCGGTTAAATGAAACGCAATGTTCATTACCTGCGAATTAGTGGTGCCTTCGTTAATGATTTTGTTAATGATGTCTTGATCAACTTTTTCCTCTTGTGCAAAACCCGAAAGGCTCAGCAACAGAGATGCAGATAGCAGAAGCTTTCTCATACTGGTAGTTTAAATGGTTTGAAGTTGAAAGTACAGAACTGTATGAATTAGTAAATAGGTTTCGGTGCAGCGGTTTAAACAATGGGGTGGGTGGTAATACAAAAAAAGCCCTGCTTATGTAAGCAGGGCTTGTATGTTCTGATTCGATAAGTCTTAAATATCAATTGCCTCACCATAAGCAGCAGCGGTTGCTTCTTTCACAGCTTCACTCATGGTTGGGTGCGGATGCACCGAGTTGAGGATTTCGTGGTAAGTTGTTTCCAGCTTACGGGCAACAACCACTTCCGCAATCATATCGGTAACACCCATGCCAATCATGTGTGCACCAAGGAACTCGCCATACTTCGCATCGAAAATTACTTTTACAAAACCTTCGGTAGCGCCGGCAGCACTTGCCTTACCACTAGCCATGAACGGGAACTTACCAACCTTTACTTCGTAACCGGCTTCTTTCGCTGCTTTTTCGGTATAACCTACACTTGCAATTTCGGGAGTGCAATACGTACAACCGGGAATGTTGTTGTAATCCATTGCTTCCGGTGTGTGGTGGTATTTCTTTTCTAAATAAGCAATATGTTCTGCCGCATTAATACCCTCTTTACCTGCAACGTGTGCCAGAGCCTGACCCGGAGCCACATCGCCAATAGCATAAATACCCGGTACAGAAGTTTGCTGGAATTTATCTACAACAATCTTTCCTTTTTCGGTTTTGATACCGTTTTCTTCCAAACCAATGTTTTCGATGTTGGCAACTACACCGGCAGCACTTAACAGAATGTCTGCTTCCAGCACTTGCTCACCTGCAGCTGTTTTAACGGTTGCTTTTACACCTGCACCCGAAGTATCAACTTTAGTTACTTCAGCGCTGGTCATAATGGTAATACCTTTTTTCTTGAACTGCTTTTCCAGTTCTTTCGAAATGTCTTCATCTTCTACAGGTACTACACGTGGCATAAATTCCACAATGGTAATTTTTGTACCCATGCTGTTATAGAAATCGGCAAACTCCACACCAATAGCACCGCTACCAACCACGATCATTGATTTTGGTTGTTCGGGCAATACCATTGCTTCACGGTAGCCAATAATTTTTTTACCATCCTGTGGCATTGCAGGTAACTGACGGCTGCGGCCACCAGTTGCAATCACAATATATTTTCCTTCAACAATGCTTTTGCTTCCATCGGCAGCAGTTACTTCCAGTTTGCCTTTGCCGGCAACTTTACCGTAACCCATAATCACATCAATCTTGTTTTTCTTCATGAGGAAGGTAACACCCTTGCTCATTTTATCGGCTACACCACGGCTGCGTTTTACCACACCACCAAAATCGTGTTGTACACCTGTGGCAGCAATACCATAATCGGCACTGTGCTTCATGTATTCATACACCTGTGCACTTTTCAGCAGGGCTTTTGTAGGGATACAACCCCAGTTTAAACAAACACCACCAAGGCTTTCTTTTTCTACAATTGCTACTTTAAGACCAAGCTGTGAAGCACGGATAGCGGCAGGATAACCACCGGGACCACTACCAAGAACGATAACGTCGTATGCCATAGAAAGAATTTGAAAATTTGAAAATGCAGTAATTTGAAAATTATCGGCTGCGAAGGTAACTGAAGAACGGGAAACGGCAAAAAGGGAAGGGAAGGTAGCCGATAGTGGATAGCCGATAGTTTGTAGCTCGTAGCCGGTAGTTGTAAGTAAAGCCAGAAACTGTTTTTATCACTCGCTACTATCCACAACCGGCTATCGGCTTTCTTTTAGCTTTCTTCTAACACAAATCGTTAAAACATGGCTGCATATTTGACTGTGGAAAATAAACAGCAACGCAACACGTTCAATTGCTGTGCAAGATTTACATTTGACCGTCGGGAACGTTTGCGTTTCCGCATTACTAAAACCATTTGAACCGTATGAATTTTTTTCTTCTCCAGGTGCAGAATGCCGTTGATACATTAGTGAATGCTGCAACAACACAGGCCGTTCCCAAAAAAGAAATGCATTTGATTGATCTGCTGATGCAGGCAGGCTGGATCATGATTCCCCTGTTACTCTTAAGCGTTGCCACCGTATATGTATTTGTTGAACGCTGGATGGCCATCAAAAAAGCTACCGAAGTGGATGATAATTTTATGAACATCATCCGTGATAATATCTTAAGCGGTAATGTAACGGCTGCCCGCAACTTTGCCCGCAATACGGCCAACCCGGTTGGACGGATTATCGACAAAGGCTTGCAACGTATTGGCAAACCCATTGATTCCATTGAAAACAGTATGGAGAATGTGGCACAGCTGGAAATGTATAAACTGGAGCGAAATGTAAATGTGCTTTCAGTGATATCGAAAGTAGCACCCATCTTCGGTTTCGTGGGTACACTGGTTGGTTTGATGCAGTTGTTCTTTAACATCAACGCTACCGGAGAATATGAACTGAGTACCATTGCAGGTGGTATCTATACCAAGCTCATCACTTCTATCAGTGGTCTGGTCATTGGTTTGATCGCATACCTGTTTCATAATATTCTTTCTACACAGGTAGAAAAAGCAGTGAACAAAATGGAAGCATCTGCTGCCGATTTCCTTGATGTATTACAGGAACCCACACGTTAAACTTGTGAAGCATGAATTTAAGAAAGAAAAGAGCTGAATCGAGTGAAGTGTTTACAGATGCGTTGAACGATATCCTTTTTATTCTGCTGATGTTTTTCCTCATCGTATCTACACTGGCAAATCCCAATGTGCGGAAAGCATCGTTACCGAAAGCAAAAAGTAATACGACTGCTAAACAATCGGTAGCGGTTACCATTGATTCGCTCAATCGTTTTTATGTGGAAGCAAAACCGGTTGATCCGATGGCGATGGACAGTGCACTGGCCCGCATCATTAATGCCAAAAGAGCGAACGGTGAAGAACCAACCATTGCCATTAATGCCGACCGTAACTGCAAGCTGGAAAGTTTTGCTGCAGTGCTGCGTGCTGCCGATCGCTTAGGTGTAAAAGCTGTGATGAATGTAGATAAGAAAGGATTACAGTAGGGAAGTAGTTAGTCTTTAGCCGATAGTAGTTAGTAGGGGCTTTACTAATGACTAATAACTATCGGCTTGCTTTTACCATTCGTTCATTACCACTCATGTCTTTCCGTAATTCAACCGTAAATCCTTTTTGTTGAAACAGTGCAACTGTTTCCTTGCCTAACTGTTGATTGATCTCCACATACACCGCTCCGTTCGGTTTCAGGTGCTGCAGTGCAAAATCAGCGATCTTACGATAAAATAACAAGGCATCTTCATCCGGAACAAACAATGCTTTATGCGGCTCATAGTCCAGCACGTGTTTGCTCATGGTATTGGCTTCGGTTGTTTTAATGTAAGGTGGGTTGCTGATGATAATATCGTATTGACCAAGTGTGGCCCATTTGCCTTCATCTAAAAAATCGAGTAACAGAAAGTTGATCTCTGTTTCATTGTTCACTGCATTGGTTGTTGCCGTGTGCAGGGCTTCGCTGCAAACATCAACAGCTGAAACTTCGACATCGGGTAATTTCTTTTTTAAAGAGATGGGAATGCAGCCGCTACCGGTCCCAATATCAAGAAGTGTGAATGGTGCATTTTGTATTCCGTACTTCTTACCTCGTACTTCTTTAATGATCCAATCCACCAGTTCTTCTGTTTCCGGTCGGGGGATCAACACACTTTCATTTACTTCAAACTTCAATCCGTAAAACCAGGCTTCATTTAATACATATTGCAGCGGACGGTGTGTGAGCAGTTGCTGCAGAATTTGTTGCAGCTGCAGGGTTTCTTCGGAACGCACTTCTTCCTGTTTCAGTTGGCTGATCTTTTTTTTGCCTACATGTTCCACCACCACAGCCGTTATGGCTTCGGCTTCGCCGGCTTCATGTACAGCGCTTAAGCTTTGCCGTAAGAGTTGATATTGTTCCTGCCAGTTCATTTATGCAAAGCTAATTCAGCAGGCGATAGGTATGCCATACTTATTGAATCCCTCCTGAAATTTATAAGACAACGGATGTGCGGCATACTTTTCACTCGCTCCGAAACCGTTACTTTTGCAGCCTTGCACACACACGAAACATATATGCAGCGTTGTATTGAGCTGGCCCGCAAAGGAGCTGGTTCGGTAGCCCCCAATCCAATGGTGGGAGCTGTGTTGGTGTACAACTACGAGATCATTGGCGAAGGCTGGCACCAACGGTACGGCGAAGCACATGCCGAAGTGAATTGTATAGGTCAGGCCGTTCAAAACGGCCAGACCGGTATACTGCAAGAATCAACTTTGTATGTCTCTCTCGAGCCCTGTGCCCACTTCGGCAAAACGCCGCCTTGCAGCGATCTCATCATTAAACACAAGATTCCGAAAGTGGTAATCGGTTGCAGAGATCCGTTTAAAGAAGTAGATGGGAAGGGTATTGAAAAACTAAAAGCAGCAGGAGTAGAAGTGATTGTTGATGTGCTGAAAGAAGAATGTGTGAAGCTGAACAAACGCTTCTTTACATTTCATCAGCAACAACGGCCTTATGTGATTTTGAAATGGGCGCAGACTAACAACGGCATCATCGGTTCAACTACTGGAGAGCGTTTGCTCATCAGCAATGAACTTGCCAATCGTCTCGTTCATCAATGGCGTAGTGAAGAAGCAGCAATCCTTGTTGGTTCTAAAACGGCCTTGCTCGATGATCCGCAGTTGACGAATCGTTACTGGTCCGCAGAAAAGCAACCGGTGCGTTTGGTAGTAGACCGGCAATTGCAATTGCCTTCTTCATTAAAATTATTCAATGGCGAAGCAACCACCATTGTGCTGAATGAGTTGAAGCAAACAAATGAAGGACATGTGCTTTACGAACAATTAAACGGAAACGGATCTGTTGTGCAACAGGTGTTGGAGGCATTGCATCAACGTAAATTAAACAGTGTATTGGTAGAAGGTGGAGCCGAACTGTTGCAGCATTTCATCAACGAAGGATTGTGGGATGAAGCCCGCATTATCACCAATAACGAATTAGTTGTTGAAGCAGGTGTTAAAGCACCGCAGCTGAAAAACGAAATGCAGACAAATGAACAACAGATCGGCAGTGATACAATCCGATGGTATAACAACAAGATGCAAGCCCCTGATTCCAAAGTCCAAATTCCCAATTCCTAAACCTTACATCGTTCATTATGCTTTTTCTCATCGGCAGTATTATACTCAGTTCCTGGCTCACACTTTCGTTTAAGTTGTTGGAGCGTTTTCGCATCAATACATTTCAGGCAATTGTGTTTAATTATATTACCTGTGTTATTACCGGTTCCTTTGTGAATGCTTCGTTTCCTATTCATACAGAAACCATGCAGGAGCCCTGGTTCAAATGGGCCATGCTCATGGGTGCAGTGTTTATTGTGCTGTTTAATGTAATTGCAAGAACGGCACAAACAATGGGTGTAGCCATAGCATCAGTTGCCAATAAATTATCGCTGGTTATTCCTTTTTTATTTTCCATTGTATTGTATAACGAAGCTGCAACAGGTTTAAAAATTGCCGGTGTATTACTGGCATTAATTGCAGTCGTGTTTACATGCTGGCCTTCGGCCGATCATAAAGAGCCGTCGGGTAAAGTGGTAAAGCCGGCTTATTTTTTACTGCCGTTGTTTTTGTTTGTTGGTAGCGGCCTGCTCGATACCATGATCAAGTATGTTGAAACAACTTTTGTAAACAACAACAATCAAAACGCCTATCTCATCAGCTCTTTCGCTGCGGCAGCAACCATTGGCTCTATCCGGTTGCTCATCGGGTTTACCGGCGGCAGTATGAAGTTTGAGCCGAAAGCTGTGTTGGCAGGTGTCATCATTGGCGTACCGAATTATTTTTCCATCTGGTGTTTAATGCGTGTACTCAAAGCATACGCCGGCAACAGCTCGGCGATTATTCCCATCAACAATATGGGGATCGTGTTATTCAGTACGCTTGCAGCCTTTTTATTCTTTAACGAAAAACTATCGAAGCTCAACTGGCTCGGCATTGTATTATCCATTGCTGCCATTGCATTAATTGCTTACGGATAGTTCTTTTTTTACCATTCACCCATCTGCATGAACGAAGAATTTTATTATACCATTGCTCAATCTGTTGTAGCCGAGTTTAAAGACCGTGGCAGCCGTTTCCTTGCTTATGTTTATCCCATTGCATCGGTTGAGGAATTTAAAGACAAACTGAAACAGCTGAAGGAAGAACACCCGAAAGCAGTGCATCATTGTTTTGCGTATCGTTTAGGAACGGATGGTAATACGTTTCGTGTTAGTGATGATGGTGAACCATCAGGCAGTGCAGGTCGACCCATACTCGGACAGATCGATAGCAAACAGGTGACCAATGTAATGGTAGTGGTGGTGCGTTATTTCGGCGGAACATTATTAGGGGTACCCGGACTTATCAATGCATACAAAACAGCAACAACACTTGCATTACAGACAACACCCATCATACAAAAGCAAATTGAAGTGAATTATTTACTCCACTTCGATTATACACGCATGAACGATGTAATGATGATTGTGAAACAATACAACTGCACCGTAGTGAAGCAGGAGCAGAATCTGTTCTGCGATGTGGAGATCAGTATTCCGAAAAACCGTTTGGAAGAAGTGCTGTTTAAATTAGGCGAAATGCATACGGTGGAAACGAGGAAGAAGTAGGTTGTAGTTTATAGTTTATGGTTTATAGTTGAAGAAGCCCTGAGCGACTTACTGCGTCTTACTTCGTACTTCCAACTTCGTACCTCGTACTTCAGGTCATGCTTTCCCTGTAAGCTTATACACCAGCAGGCCCACCACTTCTTTTAAATAAATATCCCAATTGGTAAATGCTGTTTGCGATGGAGTGATGGAGCCAATCAATTCCTGCGGATTGTCAATCACATTAAAGTTGCAGGGGTAGGCAACCGTTGTAATACCGGCTTTTGTAAATACCTGCTGCGAACGTTTCATGTGTATCGCCGATGTAATTAAGAGAAATGGTCCTTGTGCATGTGTACTGTCGAGCAGCTTTTTTGAAAATACTGCATTCTCGTATGTATTTCGGCTTTGATTTTCGGTAAGAATATCCTGTTTCGGTACACCCATATCCTGTAGCTGTGCAGTTACAAAATCGGCTTCTTTATATTCCTGCCGTTTAATACTTCCGCTGCCGCCGGTGATGAGTATTTTTTTGATGTACCCCAGTTTATATAAACGCACTGCCTGTATAAACCGGTCGGCTGCTGCGCCATAGTAGCCCTGCTTCGAATGAAATTCAAATCCTACAAAGCCACTCAATAAAATGCCCACATTGTAATGCTCGTTTTGCTGAAAGGTTTTTTGTTTGGCCTGCCATTGAACCATCAGCTTATGAATGATGTACGGGTTGGAGAACAGCAGGAACCAGCTGCAGGTAAAAATAATCCAGCGTTTCTTTTTGCGGGCATCTTTTACAAAAAAGCAAATAAGCACCAATACGAGCAGCCAGTTAAAAGGCGATAGTAAAAAATGAAGGACTTTAGACAGGATGAAGAACATGCTGTGAAGATAAAAATTTCCATGGCCCGAAAAATTTTTATGCGGCTTTCAATAGTTAGCAGGGATTTTGCAGCTGTCTGTAAAATCTCTGGTTATGAAAAAATACTTTTCGATGTTGGTATTGATGATCGGTTCGGTTACTGCAACTGCCCAGCTGAAAGTGAAGCCCGATTGCGGAGTACTTACCGTTGATGTGCATAAAGGCTGGGTTAACGAAGTAAAACCTAATGCCGATCCGGAGTTTATGAAAAAAAAGCTGCCCTGTTTTACATCGTTTGAAAAAGAGGGAAACACAGCCGCATGTGGCGGTGGCGTGTATTTCGATGATAAAGGTATCCGGTTTTATACACAGCGTGATTATATTGTCATCACCGATAAGTTCAAAGGGAAATTTACAGCGCCGGTATTAGGCTTAAAGAAGACGGCCATGTTTGCAAAGTATGGAAACCCGAAGTTGAAAGATGCCAATTGGGAGGCCTACCAGATGGCCTATGGTATAATGGTTGTGTATTACAATTCGACGGCTACCATTAATAAAGTGATCATCAGTACAAAATCAACAGATGATATTGATCTTTGCAGTCAGTAATGTTACCCGTAAAAGCATGTATTTTTGTTTCATTTATAATTTGTAGTATTACGCAAACTTTTCTATGAAACATTTCCTTGCAGTATTATTGTTTGTTGTTGCAGGTACGATGGCAGCAGCCCAGTTAAAAACAAAACCCGATTGCGGTTTAATTACAGTTGACGTACACAAAGGCTGGATCAACGAAGTAAAACCCAACGACGATCCGGAACAGATCAAAGCCAAACTGCCTTGCTTTACATCGTTCGAAAAAGAAGGCAACGAATCGGGCTGCGGCGGAGGCGTGTATTACGATGATAAAGGAATCTGTTTTTATATTCAGCGTGATTATGTTGTAATCACCGAAGCGTTCAAAGGAAAATTCACTGTGCCTTTATTTGGTGCAAAGTCGGATGATCTGTTTGTGAAATTTGGTAACCCGAAAGTGAAAGATGCAAACTGGGAAGCTTACCAGATGGCCTTTGGCATTATGATCGTGTATTACAATATGAAAGGCACCATTAACAAAGTGATCTTAAGTACAAAGGGTGTTGATGCCATCGATCTCTGCAATATCAATTAATTTTCATTTCTGAATCGTTACGGCTGTTCCTGTTTTTACATAACGGGCCAAATCATCAACATGCGTATTCTTTAACGAGATGCAGCCATTGGTCCAGTTATAATAACGATCAATAAAGTAATCGTTTCCGTTTTCCACTCCATGTATGCCAATGCCGTTTCCTATACTTGCATGGGCCGGAATCTGTCCGTTGTTTTTTCGTGCAGTAAACTTGCTCAGGCTTTCTTTGGTGGGGTAGTCGAGAATGAACATTTTACGCCAGAGCTGATGCTGTTTGGTATATACAATTTTAAAATTGCCTTCCGGTGTTTTACGGTCGCCCTGCATAAACTTATCTTCCAATGGTTTTAAACCAAACACCACTGGGTAGGTGGCCAGTAAACCTTTGCTGTCGTATACCCGTAATTCAAAATCCGATTTATCAATTACAATACGTACAGTACCCGTTGCAATGCCTGCAGGCCGTGTAAACTTTTGCATGGTTCTGATGCCTGTTTTGTTTGCAGTAGTGGTAACAGGTACACTGGTTGTTTTTTTAACAGCCGGGGTGGGTGTTGCAGGAGCAGATGTGGTGGAATTTGAATTGGCAGAGCAGGAAGCAAATGCACCCGCTGCAGAAAAGAATACCGGCATAAAAAGTTTCATAGCATATTGTTTTTACAGAAGCAGTTGAAACGGTTTACAACAGTAGAAGCGGGTAAAACTGGAATATAAACGTAACAGGTAAAAGCTTATTGCATGACTAAGTTGTAATGTGGAAAGACTGTGTATTTTCGAACATAAACCAAGTGTTTATACCAGCACTGCTGCGTTGTTTGTACAGGAACTAATCTGCTTACAGTTCCAGCAGCATGTCATCATTCGGTCCGTTGTATTCAAAAGAGCCGAGTAAACGAAACCCGTTTTTCCGGTAAAAGCGAACGGCCTTTTCATTGCCGGTTTGTACGCCGCCCCATAACACAAGCTGGTGAATGTTTCGGCTTTGCATTTCTGCACGAATAAAATCCATCATCAGCTGGCCTACACCGGTACTCTGCCAATCATCTTTTACCGAAGGAGCAAATGTATAGGCAGCGTCGTGTTGCAGGGGATACTGGTACTGCTGCAGGCGTGGTACATCGTGTGGCAATAAACCTTTCTTGAGTACAGCATAGCCAACCAGTTCATTTGTTGTTGGGTCTATGGCCACACAGGCTTCAGTTCCCTGTTGTTGATAAAAGGAAAGTACATCCTGCGGCTGAAAGGAGTGAGGTTGAAAACGTTGTACTGTTGCTGCTTGCAGGCCGTGCAGGTAATGCATCAAACGATCGAAGTCGCTGTTGTTGAGCAAACGAATGTGTACCTCTTTGTTTTGTTTGGTGAATGCAAGCATCTTGAAAGATAAAATTAGTTCATCAGGCTTGTATTTTCCATTTCAGCAAATGATTTACGGAATAAATAATTAAAAGAAGAGCCAGACGATCCGTAGAAAAGAATTGAAACGATCTGCAGATGCAAACAGTCGGGCTGTAACAAAGAGTAAGAAGATTACTGCTCAAAATGTAAATACTGAAAGAAACAGCAAAGAAGTTTTATTTGAACACAGGTGTTGCTTTTCGAAAGAAAAAAAATGAGTTGAACAATTACTTGTTTTTGTTCACCACTTGAAACAGAGCCATAATCGTCGGCCTGTTTTGTGATCAGTTTGTAAGGATCATCCGGTACGGTTTCAGCTACGGGTGGAAAGTTCACATTGTAAATGGCATATCGTTTCATTTGGTTAACATCTTCGTTGCAAGCTGTTGCATTGCCGGTTGCATATGCAGTTGCATCAATAGTTGCTGCAACAAAAAAAATACGAAAATAAATTTCAGCGAACTGCAAGTTGTGCCTGATTCTGTCGTCTGTAAGTATTAATTTTCAATTCATCATTAACTATTAAAACAACTTGTCATGAAAATTTTATTCAGCCTCTTATTTGTTATTGGCTTTGTTGCCGCCAGCCACGCACAAACAGGTATCGACGGAAACTGGAAAGGAAGCCGTGAAACGCCCAATGGCGTTATTGAAATTACGTATACGTTTAAAGTGGAAGGGAATGTATTGAAGGGTACCTGGAAAACCCAGTTTGGCGAGCGTGAGCTGGAAGAAGGAAAAGTGGATGGTAAGAAATTCAGCTTTAAAGTTTCATTCAATGAAATGAAGATCGAAAACACAGGAGAGCTGGTGAATGAAAATGAAATTGTATTGAAAAGTACAAGAGGCGAAATGAAACTTGCCCGTGTAAAATCTTAATAGCAATACTGCTTTTAAAAAAAGCCTGGGCTGGATGTATACATCCAGCCCAGGCTTTTTT